>JAABUZ0100000001.1_pt1 | contig 831047 bp, 704 predicted proteins | sample 5562091 | NCBI WGS metagenome assembly JAABUZ01 (sample SAMN12813069, study PRJNA571459) | rock metagenome | isolation source: Antarctica rocks | place: Antarctica: Victoria Land, Linnaeus Terrace sud | collected 2015-12-21 | reverse complement strand
GGAGGAGGGGAGGGGGAAGGGGGGGTGAGTGGGAGGGGGAACGAGGGGGAGGGTTGGGAGGGGGATGGAGAGATGCGTAGGACTTTCGGGGGAGAGTATAGAGGTGCGTGAGAAGTTTGGGGAAAGGAGAAGGATTGATGGGGGGGATTGGGACGGTCAGGGAGGGTGGTGGTGATGGGGGAGGGATGCGAGAGGCGGGGACGAGTGGTGAGTGGTGGGTCGATAGAGAGCTCTAAGGTCTTAGTGGCGAGGGGGCGATGTCCATTCTCAAAACAGGTGCTATCGTCAGCGAGGTTCCTTGTATGCAGTTGAAGGTGTGGGAAGGTGGAGGGGAGGGTGGAGGACCTGCAAGGGATAGAGGTATGAAGAGGTCGATGAAGGGGTTTGAGAACGAGGTAAATGTGTGATCGCAAAGGAAAAAGGTCAACACTCGAGAGTGTGCAATGATAGCAGCAACGACGACTATGCGGTTAATTGAAAGGGGGAGATCTGGTGGGAAAGATGCGGATAGCACATGTCATAAATGTGTGACTGGTAGAGAGTTCATCGACATCTCTGGCAACGCGATAACCTACGGCAGGATGGCCGGTTGTTGATATATATACATTTGAATCTTGGGTTATGGACATGAATTCCTCCCCTACCGAAGGGCATGGCCGAGGCATACAACCTTCCCATTTCGGTACTGTTGAGTTACGGGCCCAAACACACCGTCCCTCAGGTCCAGTGCCTCTAATAGTTTGACTGTAATGAACGCCTTTCCCGCCATTCGTAGTTTTGCCTTATACACGCGCCCACGCTCAAATCAGAAGGTATTTCTCTAGAGACCTAGAGCTTCTCTACACACTATGCCTATCCAGGAGTTCGTATTCCTTGTGGCTCGACGTCCTCCAGAACGCCGCAGGGATCTGCATCCAGCCGGCCTTCGCACCTCTCCGTTGGCCCAGAAGCAATACTCGTCCATAGATCCACCAAAGACCCATGCCGATTATGCCAGTGGCGAGAAAGCCTGAGGCTGTTAGAAGCATCCAATTTCGACCCATCCAGAAGATGAATTTGGCGTCTTTTCCATGCCAGCTGCTTCCCTCATTAAGATTGAAGAATCTCCAGGCATAGACGCTGGAGTCTCCGTGAAGCAATATCCTGACTCTGCCCCCCGTGAGACTATCTCCAACATCGGCGCCGGAGTTCATGTACTTTTTCCAGATCACGGAGAGGAAGAGAGGGCCGGTGCTGTACATGACGGTTATGTAAGGGAGGGCCCAATCACGGTTATATTCTCGAAGGGATTCGATGACCATAAGGAAGAATGGATGGCCAGGAACAGCGCCCATAGCGTCATTGGAGATCCCAGTGGGGATAGTTTTGCGGACCCACGAGGGAAAGGAAAGTAGGGGATCTAGTCGACGGTTGCAGCCCTGCGAAAGAAAGTTCAGCCAAAGCAGAATGTGTGTTTGAAGGAGGGTACGCACGTAGTCCAGGTCAATGTAGATACCCCCATAGTGTGCGAGGACGAAGTACCGAATTGCGTCTGCGCGTTGGATAGGATGCGCGTAATCATCGAAAGTTTCCAGGAACCAAGGATACTCCGTAGCTATGAATTCTCGAGACTTGGCATCGGTCCACATCTATGGGAGGTATCAGCCTGACGGTGATCCAGTGCGGCCGAAGGAAAATACCTACCCGGTATTCATAGTCCCCATGCAGCTCTATGCAACTCTGTTGCGCACCCCTCCAATGCTCCGGTACACTGTCGTTAACGTAGGTCTGGTGTAGGATTTTAGGTATCAGTTGCGGCAGGTTGTCGATCGATGGAGAATTCGGGGCAGGTATCTCAGAGTTGTGGATGGTGTCTGCCGAGCCATCTTCGACAAGGAGGGTGAGGAGGGTGAAGACGCTGTGGATGAGGAAGGTCACGATGAGGGCGTTAATGAAAAGGAAGATAGCGAGACCGCGACGCATGTCTGCGGTGTGTAGGGGAGGAGGGCAGCCAGGCGCAAGTTGTTGAGGACGCCGTGTTTGATTTCTCAGCTGGAGGAAAACTGGTAAAGTTTCTCGAGGTTGTCCAGCGCCAAGTCCCAGAATGACCGTTTATCTTCTCTGTCGATGACACGGCATGTAGAGTCTTAAGGTGGAGCAATCGAGCGTTCGTGGTCGATCTCTGGGTAAAGCGTGGTGCTGTGTGTCGTAAGATATTTCCTCTATTGAATGTGAATACTCGCAGTGGTTGCGGTGTAACAATTGGGCAAATAAGCGGAGCATGAATTAAAGTACGGTAGGGAATTGTTTCTGATAGTAAGCAATGTTGAAAAAAGAGAGGCATGCGCGGTGAAGAGAAAGCGTGAAGTTCAAGGGCGGCGTGCGTCGCTGGTTGTCCGGTCCGAGATTGATAAGAATCTGACAGGCAGCGGAGGCAGCATCTTTCTTCTGATTGGCGCACGAGTGTGGCTTAAGCACAGCAGAAAGTTGAGGCGAGATCAGCTACAGGGGAATTTCTATGCATCAGGAACCGCGGCTGCTGTCGCCAGTTATCGTTGAGCAGGAGAGACCCTGGAGCCGGAACCTCGCCCAAAGTTGCCCTTTATTTGCTGCCAAGGAGGGCTGCTTTTGGTAAGAGACGCGACAAGGCTGCATGTTCTCCAAAGTACTTCTTAGATGGGGAATCGCAATCCATAATATGTATAGACTACATGTATTTGATGGTGTTTCAGTACTAGTCTTCGTAGCCCTGCTACTCTCTCGAGCCCCATGCCACGTAATAGCAGCGACAAGTATTATTGCCTTGTCGCCCAGTCTGGTAAATATGTACAAAACAAACTGTGACAAGCCTGGCCTCGTCAACGAGCTTGGCTCAGCCATGCAACGTGCATACACATCCGACAACATCCCAATTCATCTTTCATACCATAGAAGAGATCATATGTGTAGCTTCTCCCCCATCATAAGCGCATCATCGACATCGTTCGCATCTTCGGTGGCATCTAACGCTTCTCCATCCTCGGCGTCCGAATAAGCATTACCTGCAACCTGGGCTTCGGCGCCTGGCTTGGTCGTCATCTCGCCAAGTTGTAGATCTGCTTCGCATGTCGGCGTCGCTTCCATGCTCGTCGTCTGTACAGCCGTGATTGAGGTATCTGCAGTCGTAGGTCGGTCGAATTCATATTTTAGGACCGCACTCCCAGTCACGTCGATCTCGTCGCAGGGAACACCCTGTGCCAGATCGTAATTTCGTGACAAGTAACCTCGTAAGAGTGTCGTTTGATGGTCCCACTTCGATGCGAGCGCCTGCAGTACAGCATGCACTTCCTTGGCTGGGAGCATAGGCACCGCTGCTGGCTTGGGTTTCCCCACGTTTCGACTTGACGACCTCTGACCCGTCATGACTGCGCCCATTGTTCTCTTCACCGTTGCTTTTCCGGGTATATTCATGTTCATGATGGAACTGGTCTCTCGTGAGTTGTCAATCTCACGCATTACCTTGTTGAGCGATCTGGTCCGGTCCTCTGTCATTTCAGGTAGATACAGCAGTGTAAAGTTCTGCTTGAGGCTGTTGACCAGTACCGTAAAGGCCTGGAGACCGATGTCGTTGTTATCGCACTGCACCTCTCGTAAGCCCTGGTTCTCATCGAGTACCGTTGCTAAAGTACTCGCTCCCTGCAAGCCAAGTCCTTGGTTTTCAATGCGCAAAACCTTGAGTGACTCGTTCTTTGTGAGACCCATCAGCGCGCGGTTCAGTCCAATCCCTAGGCTGGCGACCTCAAGGTGAGCCTGTTCTCCAGAGATGTCCAGCTCCTCAAGTGTACGATTCTGAGCAAACATTCTTTGCAACGCCTCGCAAGTATCGTCGTCGGCGTCATCGGGCAGTGAAGCCTTGGAAATGTCCAGATATCTCAGACTAGTATTGTTTGACAAAGCATTGATAAGATTTCGGAAGTTCTGTTCTCTGTTGTATACGAGCATCTGCATCGAAATGCTGCAGGGAGTCACGGAATGGCTCACAGCCGACGTAAAGCTATCATGCAGTTCCTCAAGATTGTTTTTGGTGATGTGTAAATGGATCGGCCGGACGTTGCCGACGCCTCTGAACATAGCATGTAGCAGATCGGCGACGTTTCCGCCAGTCAGATTGCAGTGGTTCAGGCCAAACTGCCGAAGTGTGTCGGATTGCGAGCTCTTCAGGTAGGCGGACAGCACCTCAATATCTGTAGCGCCCAAAGCAGTGCCGCTGAAATGCAACTCCTCCAACTTCCATGCTAGCAGTACGTTCCCAGTCAGCAGGGGTTCCTTTCCAGACTTCCGGTGGATATTCGTGAGGTTGAGCTTCCGTATGAAGCCGAAAGTCCCTAGCTGGTTCTGCAGGAAGTCAGGGTCAATTCTCGCCGGATTGTTTGATATATCGAGCGATTCCATGGTCGAGTCCTGGTGCGATATCGCGTGAAGGCTCGTCTGCAGGCTCCTGTCACCAAGTGCGCAGCTTCCCAATTCAAGTGCACGAAAATGGCATAGCTTATCGATCGCAGCCGAATACAGATAGTCTATATCCGCATCAGCTAGGACAATACCGTTGAGTGTAACCCAGTCGACGTTGGTCAGTTGCCTTGCGCAGAGTGGGAACAGCGCTTCACAGATGCCACAGCCAACGTCTCGTGTATCGTCGTTATCAACAGGCTTTCTGGAGATGGAATTCTCAAAGTCCATCCGCCGCAATTTTCTACTTTTTAAAGCCAGCCCTTGGACCTCTTGTACGAGGAGCCACGAATCCCTTGGAAAGGGCATCTTCAATGGCTCGCCGGATCTGGTCGCCCACATTACATGATCGTCCCCATAAGGATCATGCAATCCATGTAATACGTTCAAGTTGATGTTTTGAAAGGATATAGAGTGGAAAGACTCATTGTACCGTAGTGAACGCATGACAGCCAAGAGCTCCAGTACATTGTACCTGGATCTTTGAGGGTCTGCTGGAGGTAAAAGCTCGAAACCAGGGGCGTCTTCACACTGATAGCTGACCGTGTAGCGAATGTTGGATGTGTCTAGTCCGTATGCCGCGCAGTACGCTGTCAGTGTTCGGTCGAAACATCGATGATCTTCATTGTATGAAGATATGGGAATTAGCTCATTATCCAGATAGGGAGGCACGTTCCATATAAAAGGCTGCTCAAGCCAGTCCGGTCGTAAGTAATCTGCGGAATGCCGAATCCACAGCGCAATGTCAGTGGCCGCAGAAGATGCGAGAAATAAGGAGATCTGCTGCCGAAGAGGCATTCGGAAGCTGAGCTGGAGTGTATCATCGCACGGCTGCATGCCAAGCGAGGTAAGAGTCATGACTCCATATGAGGACCCAACCATGTCTGATAAAGATGCGTTTGATGACGTCCTTGTCGACTTCGGTAGCGGTATCAGGTGGACTTTGTACATTCCTATGGCTAGAATACAGACTAATGTAGTCACTCTGGCTAGATCATCAGAGGAAGATCGACCGCCGGACTTGGTTGCCCTCTGCACAACCGTGAACATGTGAAAGTGTTGTGGGTCGTAGTCTCGCTCCTGTTCCAATGCCCGTGCAGTATATTCAACCGTTTTCTGACTGAACGGTAGGGGGTTACTCAGCCGTGCCTTCTCCGTTGCGCTCCGGAGACAAGACAGCCACAGTTCAGAATCTCGAGGGTCTGGTATCTGAAGAGTCATTGCTGATGGGTGGTCTTCGTCCAGGTACGCCACCTCAATGCTGAAATATGGCCTTCCATCATCAAGCTTGTACACTGCTACAATGCTGTTGAGAGGTAGAGCATGGAAGCCTTCAGCCGAAGAAGTGGGGTGAAGCTCATGAAGCGAACCGCTTGAGGTCATGCGTGAATGCTTCCCACCATCTTTGCGAGATAGCGACGAGGGTATGCTTGGGAAAACTTCAGACGCCTTGTTGCGACATTTGAACCTGACGAGGTGTCCCATTGTCAAAACTAGGTATTGGCTCTTCTTGCGGAACATGCCGCCTGCCATCTGAACTTCCCCATGGTGGATAACGTCGCTCTCTATGATGTCGAGTTCGTTTGCGCCGTCAGATTGTAGAGATGCTGATGTGGATGTTGTACGCGTAAGGTTCTTTTCGTCCCCATCTTGCAGTGAGTGCAGTGATCTGAAGGACCCGAAGATGCTGGACGGCCTAGACTTTTGGAGACTTCGAGGTCGCGACCGGCCAAGTAAACTTGATTTGGAATTGGTACGTTCTATGTTCGAGGTCGTGGAGCCGTTGGGGGAGGGCGGATCAGACGTGTAAAGAGAATCTGTCCTGCGTTTCCTTAACAATAGACCTGGAGCACTATCTGGAGGCTCATGAGGGCTACGGAGGGGCGTCAGTCCAGTCAAGGTCGGTTTGAAGATAGTCAAGCTTTTCCGTCTCCGTCGATCGCTCATGGTGATATATCCAGTGAAGTTTCGGGAGGGAAAGCCGCCGCGAATGTTTTTGCAACCATTGAGGATTATAGCATCGAATAATAGCGAGGGATAGGCAAGTTGAGGAGATGTCGAACGCGTCAAATGATGAGCAATTTGGGTTGCTTCCGGCGTGTTGTCTTAGGTACAATGGGGAGCTTGGGTGACCGCATCGATCGCAAATACTACGCAAACGCACATTATGAACGGGACGGCGGGACTAATCATAGGCTAAGCTTTTGCCAAGTGAATCGATCGATAATCCCTGCAGCAAGTAATTTAGGTCGGAGGTAACTCCTTTTACAAACCATCATTCGTCCAGAGTGTACTACACATATCGCAAGGACATGTTCTATATCGGTTTCTAGCAGTGAAGTTCACGGTGATATAGATGATTGTCTGGGAGCACCAGCGCACTGCCAACACGGTTCTATTGCCTTTCATGGCAAACACCAATCTGTAAGAACGTCATCCTAGGTTGTTTCTTTTTTCTTGCTTTTTTATTGGGCCCGAACGTTGCCGGGCTGTTAGTCTGTGCGGAAAGCCTCCTCCACGACTTCGGGCCCAACGGCATATTTGCTCACTGACGGAAATTCCATGCTGCTTCGTTATTGCAGACTCGAATAGGCCAATGTATAGTATCGTGGATGAAGATGGTGAATTCATTATGGTGCTGGAGAACAATCGGACGTGGGATAGTAATCTGCAACCCTCTTCAAGGACCGTGACCGACCAATGACATCCTCAGCTACCCAACTTTCCATTGCCGTTTTGCTTACCGCTCTCCTCGCCCATTTCTTCCTCCATTTTTATGCCTTCACCATCGTCGTCTTGAGGCTCAGTGTTTTGAGAGTCATCCAGTCTGCCATATTTGCGTTTGGCCTTCTTCCTCCTATTGGCTGCTTTCTTAGCTCTCTCATCAATTCTCAACGCTATCCTGCTCTCCGAGCCCTTTTCCATATGCTCGAGCTTCTCTGCCAGCAGCGTTCTTGCGGTCTTGCGGTTTTGGGACCGCGAGCGCGTTGCCTGGCATTTGACGACGATACCCGTGGGGACATGCTTCAACTGGACGGCAGAAGAGGTTTTGTTCTGAACAATGGGTTTTAGTGTACATAGGTGCCGCAAATTACTCTGGACGAACAATCTTCTGGCCCCCGGGTCCGCTGCCCTTAACAAACGCCTCTTCGATATCAGCTTCGTCGACTCTTGGCCGAGGAGGCAACTGTTTCGAGATCCGTATGGCGGCGCTGAAGTACCTTATTGCACATTGCACCGGCTGTCTAGTCACCAACAAAGGTAGTCTTGGAACGTAGGGTGAGTGCATCTTATGAAGATCCTCATGATTCGCTAGACTTGAGGTCAGACTTGGAAGAGTAGCAGAAGACTTTGAAAATGCGCATCGAACAAAGCCATGGTTTGGTGAAAAGGACAAGATTCTGTCCTCACTTTCCTGATTATCATGTTCATGGAGAAACATGACTCCAGAGATGTTCTGGCAATGCCGCTAGCGGCGTTAATTCATGCTACGACCGAACCCTAGGATCCAAGGCTTACCCTCTGAGCCTTGGAACCTCCCTGACGACTGGGCAGTCGGTTTTTTGCTCTTTCCTTTCATATTCCTAGGCGAACTCATCTCTCTATCGATCAAATCGTTGCGCTCAAAACCTTCAACTCGACCCAGACCCTCTCGCCGCTTTCGCGACAATGCTTTACACCGCAACCCTCCTCCGCTGGCTCCAGCGCAAGCGCTACCAATACGAAGTCACGTTCTCCCTCTACATGCTCACTCCTACCGAGAAGTTCATTTTCAGTACCACTCCCTCTCCCTCTCCCTCGCCCGGCCGTCCTCTTTCCCTAGCATTCCGCTAACGAATCTACGTTATTAGACTCCTTCCTCTTCCTCTTCCTCTCAATGATCATCATCGCCGCTTCCCTATACCTTCCTGAACATATCACAACCGTCGCGAGCAGAGCTTGGTTTTATTATGCGGGCGATGAAGCTGCTGGGACAACTGCCGGGGGTAGTGGGATATGGAGTCAGAGTGTTGCGACGGGGCCTGACCAGAGGACGGGGAGTCAGGACGTAATTGATATGCTGGGAAGATTGTAATCGTGATGCGACAGAGGTCGCGCGGTCTATAAATATGGAAAGGGGGGTCTACACATTGTACAGGGTGAGCCTTTTCCTATACAGCTTGTGCCCTCGGCAGGATACATGTCGACATCTGAGCGGCCTCGTACCCTGGGACCTGAAGCTATTGAAGAGCGTTGTCAGCAAGTCGCAATCCCCAAAGTCGCCTCCTCTGCCGCTTCGCTCATCAGATCCCAGGAACCTTTCATTCGCGTGGCTGAGATCTCGTCCATGTGCCAAATGTCTCATCTGCTGGCATACCCGGCGGCCTTCGTCAAGCTATTACACATGACGGCGGTGTGCTCATTCGGGGGCCAGAAGGAACCATGGTTTCACTGACATTTCCTGATACGTATTGGTGGGGTGACGATGGACCAATTGACCAAAGACTGCTCTTCGTCGAACATGAAAACCGGCAATACGTTTCAGGTACCCCACTGGGACGGGCAAACTCCAGAAATAAAGTACAATGGGTAGCAGCGAGAGCGCCTGCGCAGGCCTGTGGCTACCTCCAGAGTTCCATATGCTCCACCACGCAGCCCTCTCCGGTCCTTTCTACAAGCTTTCCGACTATCCAGACTTTCTCGCCAGCGTTCTCCAGCTCTTGGATCGCCGCATCCGCCATGTCCTGAGCTACAGCAAGTACCATACCAAGGCCGGTATTGAACGTTCTCGCAAATTCAGCTTCCTCCATGCCTATAATTGCTGGTAATTAGCATTCAGTGGTTGGGTCAATGAATGGAGCCGAGAGGCATGATTTTGGATCGGATGCTGCTCGGACTTGGCTCGAAGCTCCTCAAACGCTCAGAAACCGTGCTGGGAAAGCATCACTTACCTGCTGCTTCCTTCAACCATCTCAAAACATTGGGCACTTGCCATGTTGCGGCATCTAATGATGCAGCTAGGTGCTTGGGCAGCATCCTCGGTACGTTTTCCAGCAGACCTCCACCTGTAATGTGCGCCATGCCTTTGATCAGGTCCTTCTGCACCGCGCGGAGGACCGGCTTCACGTATATACGTGTAGGTATTAGTAGACTTTCGCCAACACTTTCGCCATCGCTCCAAGGCGCAGGATCAGTCATGCTCAGAGCTGCTCTCTCTTGGACGATCTTTCGGATAAGCGAGAAGCCATTGGAGTGGCAGCCGCTACTGCTTAAGCCCAAAAGCATGTCTCCTACTCTCATTGCTTGCTTGTCGGGCAGTATACGCTTCCCTTTGACAACCGCTCCGATAGCTGTTCCACTAACATCATAAATCCCTCCATCGGTCGCAAAAAGTCCCGGCATTTCCGCCGTCTCACCTCCCACAAGCGCACATCCTGCTTCTATACACCCTACAGCAATGCCTTTGACAACCTGCTCTGCAACATCGACATCAAGCTTACCGCAGCTGAAGACATCTAGGAAAGTCAGTGGCTCGGCACCTTGTACTATCAGATCATTCACATTCATGGCGACAAGATCTATGCCGATGGTGTCATGTTTATTTATGGCGTGAGCGACCTTAAGCTTCGTGCCGACGCCGTCTGTGGCTGCGATGATCGTTGGTGGCTCTTTGAAGCCTGCGTCGCTGAGATCGAGTTCGCCGCCAAAGCCACCAATGTCGGCAGCAGCGCCCGGTCGGGCTGTCGAAGCAACAAGAGGTTTTATGCGATTAACCAGCTCGTTCCCAGAGGAGACTGAGACACCCGCGTCCGCGTAGCTCAAAGGTTGGCTATTGGGAAGGCTGACAGAACTGGGTGAAGGTTGCTCGGATTGGAGGGCGCGGTGACCAATATCTGTGCGGTAATGCATGTTGGGGAAGTGGATGGTTGACATAAGGGCGTACGCCGCGGAGATTGCAGCTTCCAGAGTGGCAGCCGTGGAAGTGGCAGCTATAACACGACCACCTGATGTCTTCAAGCTATCTTCGGAGAGTGATGTGCCCGCGTGGAAGATTATGTTGTCTGACGAGACCATGGTTTCACAGGCTGACGACTTATTTCTTTGCTTCTCCAACGAATCGGGAAAGCGGTCGAGCGAGATAGAATCGCCGCGAGGATAGGGACCCGGGTACCCCCCTGCTGCAGCAACAACGGTGGCTGCAAATTTGTCTTTGCCCGAGGGTATAATTGTTGCGATATTATCAAGAGCGGAGTCCGTACAAGCCAACATGATCTCCGCCAGATCGGTCTCTACGCTAAGGAGAGGGAGAAGGGTCTGGCATTCCGGATCGCCGAACCGCACGTTGTATTCCAGGACTTTTGGGCCGGCCTTGGTGACCATGATACCTGTGAACAAAAGACCTACGAACCGAAAGCCTGTCACAATTTAGCAGCTGCTCGACCATACCAATCGGGACACCGACGTTCTTTCCTCATCCCATGTATAGTAGGCTCCAGTATCGTCCGATGCACTTCTTCGATCAGCTGTGGTGTGCCAATCGGCGCCGGAGCGTAGCAGCCCATTCCACCTGTCATCGGTCCAGTATCTCCATCGCTTATCTGCTTGTGATCTTGGGCCGGCGGTAAGGACTTGATCCTTTCTCCATCGCTGAAGGTGAGGAAGCTCAGCTCTTCTCCTTCCAGGAACTCCTCAATCACTACGTCATCACCAGCGGCTCCGAATCCTTTGTCGAGCATGATCTCTTTGAGGGCAGCTTGCGCCTCTTCTTTTGACGACGGTAGGATAACCCCTTTGCCTGCCGCCAGCCCACTTGCTTTGATAACGACTTTGTGTTCCACGCCATCCAGATACGTCCTGGCATCTTCATAAACGCTGAAATTCTTATAAGCCGCTGTTGGTATGCCCCATCTAGCCATGAAGTCCTTCGAAAATGTCTTCGAACCTTCCATACGAGCCGCCTCTTTGGTAGGACCAAAACATCGAATGCCGGCTTCCCCAACGCATCAGCTTCCTGTACGTCGCAGAGCACCTGCGATTCCCACCTTTCCTAAAGTGACCTTCTATCCCTGCAACTAGGGGCGCTTCAGGTCCTGGGACTACCAGATTGATATTGTGTTTGCTGGCGAAGTCGACCAGGCCGGGGAAGTCATCGGGCTTGACTTCAGTAACATTCGAAACGTTGCGTAGACCGTGGGCTGTGCCACCGTTTCCAGGAATAACATAGATCCTACCAATTATTGAATTCAGTATACCTGCATTTCAAGAGATAGATTCAGCCATAAGGCATGCGCTCGGTACGCGACTTACTTTTCTATCCTAGGTGATTGACTGAGTTTCCAAGCCAGCGCATGCTCTCTGCCACCGTCGCCCACAAGGAGAATTCGGAGCTGGTCCGGCTGGTCTGCCATGGCGCAGGATTGGTGTGGCAAAGACCGTCTCAATTTACTTCTCTAGGCCTGAGCTGATCGGACACCTTGGATTGATCATTTCTGTGGCTGCGCTCTTACGTTGGTGGATCGCGATATGAGCAAACCTCCTCGTCCTCAACGAGTGGTGGGGCTGCCAAGCGATATGATAATCTCATGGTGGGGCGAGGTTCTCGGTAATGCAAGGGCCGGGGCAATAAGGCTGCATTAGCGCGATCATCGTAGTCTTCTAGAACTGTTCGAGAATGCCGCAACATCCCGTCTGCTGGCGCAGTTCCTCATTGTCTCGGAAAGGCATGACATGACAATAGGAAAATTGACCATCAACGACCTAAAGTATTGCTAAAGAGGCAAACCGTCTAAGCATATCGTACATTGGGCCGCGACGTTTCACAAAAGCGAGTATTTTCGAACGCAATACAATTACAGAAAGATGATTAAGATCAAGGTACCTTCTTCTTCTGCCAATTTAGGACCTGGATTCGATGTCCTCGGGCTTGCGCTATCTTTATATCTTGAACTCCACGTCACCGTCGCATCATCGTCCTCGGTCCCTGTTGCACTGAACTGCGAGATCTCGTGTGAAGGCCTAGGCGCCGAAACTATTAGGAAAGCACCCGAGGAAAATCTGATAACACAAGTCGCTCTCTACGTCCTACGCTGTCATGGCCATCATGAATTCGCCAGACACACCAAAGTCCATATCATCAACAACATCCCGTTATCGCGCGGTCTCGGCTCATCGGGCGCCGCGGTTGTCGCTGGGGTCATGCTGGCTAATGAAGTCGGTGATCTCGGCTTGACCAAGGAGAGAATCCTTGATTACTGCTTGATGGTCGAACGACATCCCGATAACATTACTGCGGCGCTTTACGGTGGGTTTGTCGGAGCCTGTCTCAGTGAATTGGATGCGGAAGATATGGCTCGGACCGAGATCCCTCTGAGCGAAGTTCTGCCAGAGCCAGCTGGGGGCGAAGATACAGGGAAAACACCACCAATACCGCCTTTGGGCATTGGACAATTTGAGAAATTTAGCTTTGCACCCGAGATCAAGGCGATCGTTGTAATTCCAGACTTTAAGGTGGATACCGCAGATGCGAGAAAGGTCTTACCAAGTAGCTATTCGCGCTCGGATACGGTATGTATATTGAGGATTGCTGGAAGCTTCAGAGACTTACTATCCAGTTAGGTCTTCAATTCGCAGCGAGTCGCGCTTCTTACTTACCTCCTAGGCCTGCCTCCGACTAACCCTGCGAAGGTACATTTGGCAATGCAGGATAGACTTCACCAACCGTATCGCAGCAAACTTATTCCTGGACTTTCTGAAATCATTCGACAACTGACACCTTCTTCGCATCCTGGGTTACTAGGCATCTGTTTATCCGGTAAGATGTAGCATCTCCCTTACTGCTTCAACCATTCTGACAGGCGGACAGGTGCTGGGCCGACGATTCTAGCTTTGGCTACGCACAATTTTGAAGAGATAGCTGATGCGATTATTGCTATCTTCAAGAAAGAAAATGATCAGACGACGCAATATCAGTGGCAGGTATTAGAGCCGGCGAAAGACGGCGCCATCGTGGAGAAGCGTGTCTGAAGAAACAGCAACACCGAGTCTTCAACTAATCAAAAATGGAAAAAACCAGAACCTTGCTCCGCAGAGGCGTCGAGTTGTCGAAAGTGCCATAAGATGCGAACACGAAAAATCAGCGACGCTAGACAACAAAAATTGCGTACTGTACTTCTGGACAGTCGATTTAGATTAACGGCCCCTAGGCTTGCCATCAATGAGTATCTAAACTACAACAGCGTCGAAGCTGAAAACGCAACAGACACACAGACAAGAGCCCAGAGGTGGCAATCATCTAAGCTTCCCTCGATTTAATCCTGGGTCAGATCATGTTCGCAAAGCCCTTAGACCCACGCTTTCGCAATTATAGGCAACCGGCCTACTCCTGGATCCTCTGCTTGTGGAAGATACCCGGAGCCTCTGGCATCCACTTCTCCCGGTTGACGCAACAAACCTCGCCACCATTGAGGAGCTTCCGACGTCATTGCGCGGCTGTCGGACGCGGAAAAGTGCGGATCTGTATTAGGGTAAAAAAAAAAGGTCTTTGGCACGGAGCTCTGGTCAAAGGGCAGCTGCATAATTTCAAATCATGGACATCTAAAAATTATAATATCGCAAACATAACCCAATTTCCCGAGACTTTCCAGACCGTGACCACCAAACCCAAGGTAAGACCAGCAAGACGAAGAGAGAATACCTTGGGATACACCACCGCACGATCTGTTGGTAGACTCCCATCAGAGGCTAGAATGAGCTACAGATAATGAGCATACCAATCTCTGGTCTCCCGAGTATGCTACGAGAATGCATGCGTCATGGTAATCTAAGACTTCTCCTACTCTAAGAGTAATTAGGAGTCCTTCAGGGGCAGTCGCCGTCCGATTCACCATCCGAACTTTCCCTCCGCCCATCTGCACAGCTACCAGTGTCGTTTTTGGAAGGTTTCGTTTTGCCTGCCTGGGTTTTAATGGTTAGGGGGACCATGCCCGCGGATAGCTCTTCTTCGGTTCGACAAATCACGCTTCTTTTGCTTCTTCAGACGACGAAGAGAATTGGATATCGTTCGTACATTGCTTTGCCTTAGACGCATTGTTCACTTCAGTATCGCTGAAGTCGAATTCCTCGCTCGAGTCTGAGTGCCTATTTGTCACCGCCGCATTGAGTTTGCGCGCCGTATGTGCCGTGCTCCCAATCTCTGCCCCGAGCGCTCTTTCCATCTTGCCTTCCCTTTGCTTGATGCTTCGCCGGTTTACGTCTTCCTGTTCATCATCGCTACTGAACGTTAACGAGTTGGCCATTTCATCATCGGAGAACCCAAAGCTATCCGCAGGCTTGAGACCGAATTCGTCGTCAGAATCAGGCAGACGGACAAGACGCTTTACGCTCGGCTTGCATAGATGGACAGGTGGTCGCGGGACGTTGTGCTGGCCATAGGTTTGTGGAATGTGAATTATGGAATGTGAAGGAGGAAGGTCCGTTGCGGCTGGTGGAAAAAGAAGCTGGTGGACACTGCTGGTCACGGAGGTGAGGAGAATTTTGACTGCTATCGATGAGGTTGATTTCTTCGTTTTTTGAAGGGGGGGCGAGACGACTAGGGCAGAGAGGCGCCGTAGGAAAGGTTGCAGATCGCACGAATGATTACTGACGGTTGATAGGGCGTCAATGCTATCGATCACGATATACACCACCTTGACCTCAGCCGCCAGTGACTTTAGCAGGTAGTGCAGAATAGACCACGCCGCCTTAGTGCTACGGCGCGCTTCTATCCAGCGTTGTGGAGTGAGCCATTTAACATCATTGCTTGCCAGGTATGCATTTTGGCGCAATAGCTGGATAATGAACGAGTGCACAATGGCCTTCGGCGACGCAGAGTGGCCTGATTCAGGATCCGAGGGGTCTTTGGTTGCAATGTCGCCAAAGTAGAACAGCACCGTGCTGGTTTGTCGCTCTATCCCAAGCAAGACGTCGATAGAGAACTCTGTGGTCCATTTAGAGATTTGCAGATTGACAAAACCATCAACCCAGAGCAGGGACGAGTCTTTGGTACCCGTCCATGCCTTTACCTCGGGCTTATTTAGCAAATCGAGCGCAACATAGGATTCTCTGGTTTCGAGCCTTGTGCTTTGGATTGCGTAATCTTTTAAAAGCTCGGGAGTAAGCTGTGGACCCGAAGTTTGATTGAGAGAGGTACTGAGTTCTTCCTCAAGAAGGAGGCCTGTATGAACCACTTCATGTTTCATCTGAGGATGATCATCGCCAGATGGGAGTTCGGATGACTGGCGCGCTTGCTTTCTCTGGTCTGAAGCAATGCCTTGCAGTAATTGAGCTATGACAGCATGTGAGTCGACCTGCAGCCTTCTACTATCATCAAGTATTTCTATGAACGCGCTGATATCATATTGCATGACAGCAAGACGATGTGTATTGTGTATATCGGCTCGATCTTTGACTCTTTTCAGGTGCGTGTTCAACTCGTCAATCGTCGGCTTAATACGTGCCTCATAAGGCAGAGCAACGGTCTTGAAGAATTTGACTAGAGGCACACGCTTCAGCGAAACCGTGAGTAGTGAGTTACCTGACTTACCAAGAGCATTTTCTTTGCACCATTTTATGGAGACCTGAAGGAAGGTCGTGAAACTATCATAGACACCACAAACATGCTCAACCATGTCCTTTTCCGGGAAAAGCCTAACATAGCTGTCAACGATTTTGAATTGCTCTCCAATCTCTGCCAAATGGTACACGATTCTTTCCTTGAGTTCTTGATCATTGACGCTGACTGCAAGTAGAAACTTCATAGCACCCCCTGATGAGTTACGTATTCAGCGTCTTACCTTCAGTCCGAGGCAGATGCTACTTACAGGCCAAGGAAGCGATTTCCGGGTGAGAAGAAGCTAGTACATCCATGACTGACGAGTAATTGTACACAACCTGACAGAACTTCTCAAGTCCGAGCTTGATGTTGCGCCAAATCTGCGTCCTTCTCTTCTGAGGTGTGGTGACAGCAAAGCGCTTCTTCAAATCTTCCTGCGCGATTCTGTGTAAATCTCGGAAGTGCGTCTGCTTGTCAATGAGTAGATTTTGACGACCTTGTGTAACGCTCTCGTTGAAGTCCTCTACCGCCACCACGAGAGAATGGAAGGAGAGGCTGGACGCTAGTCTAGTAGCAATTCAGAATGCGAACGAATGCTTAGGCAGTAGTCCGGATCCAGTTCTGAATGGGGTGAATCGAAGTCTCGGAACACAATAATGATATGTCTAGGCGAACGATGAATGCAAAGAGTACAGTACAAAGGCAGTCGACGTACCTAGCTTGAAGGGTGCTGTATATCTCCGTCCTCTGGGTTTGGCTGCCTGTTGGATGACTGGCCAAAGTTTCTCGCTGCAAAGACACCAATGAACTTCTAAGCCCATCACTTATATCAACAGGAGCGCCAATGCGTATAGGTGAGTGGCCAGGCATGGCCTTATCAGGAGACGCGAGTAACTCCTGATCTTTTGAGTCTGTTATTGTCATTGCAGAATAATCACGAAACAAGCTGTAAGACATCAAAGATCATCGCATCACTATGCCAGGCTATGTCAACGAAAACCGACTGTTGGGAAGCGTTCGAAGAAATGCAGCCTTGGATCGAGCTCTCGAAGTAGGATTGCTGGCAGGTGCGTAGAAATCGGCTATTTAAAGGCCTACATGCATCAATCATGTCCCGCTAGTACCGAATCGAATCCGGTGTTACCTACAGCCTCGTCGTAACCCCTTCGCCGTACCTATCGCTCTCCCTCGGAGAAGCTGCTTGATCGGAACTTTTCGATCGAAGGAAGGCAACGTCTGAAGACTTGGCAGGCGCAATAAACCCTTTCAAGATGGTCGTGGATCATATGTCAACGGGTAGTGAGCATGCCACTTTAGACTCGGCTGCGTCATCTTCTGAAGAATCGTATTTGAGGCCAACGAATGCTTTTGCGGGGCCCGAAGGAAGTGGTCGACACAACGAAAGTACAATCGCAAACGACACCGAGATTACAGAAGGAGGGTGGATTTGTCGAGTGGAGAGAATCGAAAAGCACGATGATTTCAATCGTCGCAATTATTACTACCGCGAAGGGAAGCAGATCAAGGTGGAGAAGGACGAGTCACAGGAGGACTTGGTAGTAGAGGAGAGGCGGTGGCTGGAAGACGAAATCCAGACGATGAAGCGGCAGAAACACAAAGTGCAAAAGGATGTTCGGCGATCTATCATCGCCTATTATTACTACACCACAAAGAAACGTGGCGGCTTCTTCGATCTTGAAGCATACATAAAGATCAGATCTCCGTTGATCATGAAGGTGTTGCGTGAAAACGCAAAGTTGAATTGGGAAGTAAGGCCACTTGAGGCAAAGTGCCTGCCAGACTTCGATTACTTGAGTAGCAGATGTGCTGATCCAGGTGACAGTCTCTGGAAGCCAACGAGGCCACCTTTCATGAACCTTATCAGTTCTTATGGCGTCAATACTACACATTGAAGACGTGTTGCGAGGATATGAGCTATCCTAGCGACTCTCGGACCCACATCAAAGTCTTAGTCGACTTTCTCGAATCCTGCCCTGAGATGCCAAATGCATTAGAGCTGAGTAAACTTTGCGATCCAACAAAGGCTGTCCAGTCTATATCCTACGCTAGTCTGTGGTCATTGTTCACCCCTGGAACTCTAGTCGTGGCTCAAAACTTGCCATTTTCGGAGTGGGGAGTATCCTTAGTTGACAGCGCCATACCTCCAACGAAAGAAATGGATCGTAAAGGCCATTATGTGTATTCTGATCAGAGGCTCATTGTCCAGAATATAGAATACAATGGGACATACTTCGAGTTTCGACCATCAGAGATGCCGTTAAAACATTTTCTCGGCCTTAGCCCGTTGGCAGAGTTGAGGGTTGTACCTTTGAGTCTGGTACATGGTTATGAAAAGAGACGGGATCTGCTCGTCGCCAGAGGACGGAAATTCTGGGATCTCCGTGGTCTGCATATGAAAGGATTTGTCGATCCTTCATCCTCAAATTCATCTTTCGCTGTGAGTTCACTGTCTCTCTTAGCGGAGTATCTACTTTCTTGAGACAATGAACTATTTTACATACTACCCATCTCGCGGCTTCACTGATTGATGGTTAACAGGAAGACGAACGTGTCATGGTGGACTGGGCGGCACATAGTCGTGTCAGCTATGAGCGACCACCGCCACGACATGAAGACAATAACGATTCGACCAGAGCCTTGATCAATGGCTCTCAACCAGAAGAGGAAGAGACTGACCTAAAGGTGGCTGTCAAGCCTTTCACTGTACATATACTTCAGCTAGCTGATGTTGCAAAGCAGACGCCAGCGATTTCTACAATGAATATACGTTCGTTGAACACCACGTACGAGCAGCCTCTCGATTCTGAATTGATCCTATGCACGTGGCTTGTCTGGGGCTTCTCCTTTCAATCGAAGCTATGGTGCCAATACCATGTTGATAATCTGGTTGACGTGGATTTCCACAAGAAATCGTTCGATCGGCTGGTGCTCAGAGAGGATTACAAAACAATCTTAAAAGCCATGGTAGCCCAGCATTTTACGCAGGGGCAACATCGATTCCAGGACCTTGTTGCCGGAAAAGGGCAAGGCCTCAATATTCTGTTACACGGTTTGATGAGCCTGACCCGGTTCTGCACTTACACTAAGATGTTACAGGTCCGCCTGGAGTGGGTAAAACACTCACAGCTGAGTGCATTGCGGATCTATACGAACGACCTTTGTACTCGGTCACCTCAGGTGATCTAGGGACCGATCCAGAAGCAATCGAACAGAAGCTTCATCGGATCTTCGATTATGCGGTGGCCTGGAATGCTGTGTTATTATTAGACGAGGCCGACGTTTTCCTGGCTGAGCGTAACCTAGAGAATCTCACTAGGAATGCACTGGTTTCCGGTACACTATACACTTGAGTGATATCTACCCTTTGACTCAGAGTATACTAACGTGTGATGAAAAGTGTTCCTGAGAATGATAGGTAGCCTACCTTTCCTGGTTTGTTACTGGAGACCACTAAGCTTGATAGAATACTTCAACGGAGTTTTCTTCCTGACAACGAATAGTAAGTTCTATGAATAAGCATTCAGATATACACACTAATCCGATCAGGGGTTGGGACTATTGACGAGGTACAGTTCGCAACCCCCTTTGTAGTCAGGGGAACAATGTAATCAAATAGCACTGAGCCTTAGTAACAAAAACCAGGCATTTCAATCTCGTCTGCACATAACCCTAGGGATAGACCCACTCTCCGTGGAAGACCGGCGACAGATTTGGTACCATTTTATCAAAGACCTGAAGCACCTCTCGAAGGACCACAGGCGGGACCTGGCAAGGCACGCACGAGAGGACTGGTGCCATCAAGACTTCAATGGCCGGCAAGTACGGAATACTGTGAAGACGGCACTGACACTAGCGCGTCAGGATGGCGTGGAAGTGCAAGCTCGGCATTTTCAGATCGTGCTTGACATCGGTATGTCCTTCGTTCTGCTCGACACTTATTCCTCCCAGTGATGGCTGAGCTCATTCCCATATTCTGGACACGTCTGGCTGATCCTGTTTGTGCACAGGCTCGAGATTTGCGGGCTATATGCAGCGCTTGAAGAAGATGGATCGAGAGCGGCTTGCTGAGGCTATAGGGACGAGGCTGGATCTTACGGCCAACACGCTTCGAAGCCCAGAGGTTCCAATCGGGTCTCATGCGCCAAAGAAGCGGACCCCGGAGGAGGGGCTGGACAGATCGGGCAGCAAAGACTTGGACTTGGACTGGGATTGAAGGGGCATTCCAGCGGCGCCTAAAGTTGACGATTGACGTTGGGTTTACAACGGTGCTTGTGGACTGCTACCCTGACACAGCGCGGAATAACTCAATGGATAGACGTGCAGGGAGGCTAACGATCGTAATAACACATCATGAGCGTATACATTCAGAGAAATAAAGACTCTTTACTTTGAGTTCGCCTGTATACTCGTCCCGGCTCGAGTTCACTTAAGGGTACTTAGTTGATCGGTATCGACTACTAAATGTACTCAGATAGTGCATACCGCCACCACCGCTATCCTCAGGTGATATTCTTTGTTTTGACGTATCGTAGGAGCTTCCGACGTCATTGCGCGGTTGTTGAACGCGGAAAGCGCGAACTTCAAAAGTTCAAAGTCCCAAATCCCAGCTTGCAAAGTGTACTTTGATTTGAGTAGCTGGTAGGCGCAGGATTAATCCATAGATATTAGCCCTTTCCACACTCATTTGCTCACTTGCGATGTCACCGCTTCGATGACTATATTCTAGAAACCTTGTGTTGACGTCAGCGTTTCCCACGATCATCTGCCACACCAACAATCTCTGTAATGACCTCCAGAGACCTACCCAGGCGAACCGCCTCGGACGTCAAGCGAAACACAAATGAGACGAAGATCCAGCTGTCCCTTTCCCTTGACGGCGGGCCGATCGAAAATCTCCAACCTACGGCAGATTTTCCCCCAGATTCTGATCCCAAGTGCCTTCACCCTCCGCAGAGCGAAAAGACACATGCATCGCAAGAATCTGGCTCTCAGCATATATGGATATGGACAGGGATTGGCTTTTTGGACCACATGCTACACGCATGGACGAAACACGCAGGCTGGAGTTTACGGATAAGGTGCAAAGGGGATCTGTACAGTATGGGCCCAACCTCAAATCATACACCGCTTTACTGACCAGCTCTTATCCAGTCGACGACCACCATACCACTGAAGACACCTTTCTCGCCCTCGGTAGTGCCTTCAAAACCGCTCTTGGTCCACGCACGGGCCTCGCCCGTTTTGGATACGCCTACGCACCTTTAGATGAAGCGCTTGCCCGCGCGGTGCTCGATATATCCTCCCGCCCGTTTTTCGTTGGCAAGTTCGGGTTCGAAGGACAGATGCTGGGGACGTTGAATACACAAATGATTCATCACGGATTAGACAGCTGGGCGCGCGCGGCAGACGTGACACTGAACGTGAATGTTATAGAGGGACAGAACGACCACCATCGGGCTGAGAGCGCTTTCAAGGCTCTGGCACTTGCATGCAAGCAAGCATGTGAGCGAGTGAAGGGGAAAGAGGGGGAAGTCATAAGTACGAAAGGGGTGTTGTGAATAAAATCCCGGAAACGTCAGTCGCAGCAGATACCCTAATCGCATGGATTGAAGAAGAATTGACTCGGCTGGTTGTTCTACTTGGCCCAACATCAAGAGAAGAGCCGAATATCTAATGGCCTGCGAACGATAACGCCTCGATTATCTGAGTGATTGGTGAAAAAATCCTCCTAAATGAAACCAACTATCGATCTACGATGGTCAAGCTTGCAAGCAAGACTCGGTCGTCGCTGCCGTGAAAATAGAGCCATCAATCGATTAGCGATTCACTTAGACCATATCTGGGCTCTCCAAAGAACCGGCCTGAGTACTACTTGTCCTTTTGGTAATCGTTGAGCCATCGGGAAGATTACTATCCAGCCGTTAACGAAGCTACCAATTCGGATAGAGATGTTGCGAGCTGGCTGGGTCCAAACCGACCCGCTCGTGCCTTGTATATATTTACATATTTTGGGTCTGAACGGCCTTGTTTTAAGTGCTCAAATCTCATCTATAAGCTATCTATGGATACTGAAAGCAAGGCTTCCCAGTCGTGACTGATAGCCTTTCTTCTAAGAGGAGCTGAGCAGGTCACTTGTGCGCAGAAGTCGCAAATTCGCTGACTGCTATCCCAAGCGTCGGCAGTAATGGGTGCACTTTGTTTTGACGAGAGCCTGATGGGACTTTTCGTCTTGATTCTGTACAATCTCCAATGTCGCTCAATGGTTGTTTCCCTCGAGGGCGCGATACGCTTTGACAGTTTGCCGCTTCTGCAATGGCTGGTCATTGGCTAATCTCTCCATCGTCATACCGTCGACATGTTTTTTTAGAGTGCCAAGGTCAACGTCGCGCCGTTGAAAGTGCATCGTGCCGGCGCATGGGATAGACATCACGCCGATAGTCCAGGCCGTTGGGTAGATTCAGGAACGATCAAAGATATAGTTAGGGCAAAGCCGATCGTTTGTCTTATATTCGGTACAAAAATCAGACGTCCGGTTGGACTACTTATTCCTCAGCTGACTGGGAAATTTTCAGCTCTGTCAGGCATGGACATATGAACAATTTCGTGGAAATTTTAAGAAAGGACATCAAGTGTCGTAAGAATAGCACTCACTCGTGGAGCTATTTCTACTGACAATTCTTTTTTACTAACATGAAACCTACTTTTGCGGAGAGATTCCATTTTCATACTTCTACTCTCATATCCAAGACTTCTCGAGACTTTACAACCATACTCTTTCAACAACGTATCTACAAGGTCAGGGACCATGGGTGACAACAACATTCGCCTCGGCTAGGACTTAGCCAAAAGATTTCCTGTAGGTTCAATAATAATTATATAATAATATTCAGAGATTCCCACGTTGCCAATTATCTTGTCCACGGGATACTTATACCTTATGCAGGGTCTTTCGAGGGGCAGAGTGGTTCGACTCTAATTTAGGAGTTCCGCTTTCCGACAGGGATGACTCAGCACAATTCTCGAATGGGATTGGCTACCTTAGTTCTTCCTTGGACCCTGAAACGTGAATGGTGTGCATCCTGTCAGGTACCGACCGTTGAGAAAATTCGCTCTTCATGCGCACAACCCCTCAGACTTCGGACTCCGACTCGAATTGATACCACAACCACTCTTCAGCAGGCCCACTACACCGCATGCGCTCTGGTGTCTTCACCCACCTTTCCACTGCCATTGCGGCCTTCGATGGGTAGCAGCTTTCAGTATGGACGTTGTTCTCGAGGTTTTTGATACCTTCCTCTTCGACCGCTTCTATGCCATTGCTCTGCCCGCTTCGATATTGGTATCTTCTCGCCATGTCGTCACAAATACAACGACCACCTTCTCCAGCATGCTCGAGCTACCAACCGCTATCGCGCGCACAAACCAGCTTTTCCAGCTCGAGCCTTCACAGTATGCTTACATGAGCCATTGGGGACGAGATAACACATGGAGGCAAGGCATAAGCCTCTATTTGATTTGCTGGTATAGAGGCCTTCCTCAAACATCATCACCTGACTTCTCTGACCGCTGTGTAGTATTTTTGGCACTGTCGTCTATTTCCTCTGCGCCTCACTCTCCTACATCTTCATTTTCGACCACGCAACCTTCACACACCCCAAATACCTCAAGAACCAAGTCCGTCAGGAGATCAAGCAAACCCTCACCTCCATCCCATTGATGGCTATATTCACCGCCCCCGTCTTCCTCGGCGAAGTCCTTGGCTATGCTAAACTTTACGACTCGCCCTCTGACGCTCCTTTCTCGCTCTACAGCATCATCCAATTCCCCTTCTTTATCTTGTTCACCGATTTCTTCATCTATTGGATCCATAGGGGTTTGCACCACCCTTTGGTTTATAAGAGATTGCACAAACCGCATCATAAGTGGATCATGCCCACGCCGTATGCGAGCCATGCTTTCCATCCATTGGATGGCTTTGCGCAGAGTATACCGTATCACGTCTTTCCATACATCTTCCCATTGCAGAAGTTTGCGTACATCGCGCTCTTCATCTTCATTAATGTCTGGACGGTCTTCATACGTAAGTCTACTGCCCATGTACCTCGTTTCGGTCCTTCCATTCGAACTCCAAGCAAATCGAATCGCGCTGACCGGACGGTAGATGACGGTGAATACGTCGCCAACTCGCCCATCATCAACGGGGCTGCATGCCACACGATGCACCATCTATATTTCAACTACAACTATGGACAATTCACCACCCTCTGGGATCGGCTCGGTGGCTCCTATCGCCAACCCAACGCCGAGCTGTTCAGCCGCGAGAGCAAGATGAGCAAAGCAGAATGGGAGCGGCAGTCGAAAGAGATGGAGACGGTTGTGAGGGAGGTGGAAGGCGATGACGATCGGTCGTATGAAGGGGAAGCCTCGCGGATACAGAAGAAGAGGAAATGATGAAATGACACATGGGCCGGGAGCTTTTCAGTATGCTTAGCGATTTTAGATGATCAAGGGCGGCCTCTTGGAAACCGATTAGCGTGTATGTTAAGAGCCCACAAGAGACTGACCGAAGCCCCTTATCCTAAAAGGTTGGTCCGATTCTCTCAGGCTGATTACAGTCCGTCCCTTTCCCTTGACGCTAAAGATATACCATTCCGGTCCTCGATCCCGGAGTGGGCAGCCTTACTCCTACCCCCTAAACCAACCATCCTCAGCATCGCAACCGCACCGAAATCCGATACAGACACCTTGCGATTTCATCCCCAAGATCCAGATTACACACCAACCAAACCCTTCCGCACATCCACCCACCCATCCCTAACAGCGCGACAAACCACTTCTCCAGTCCCATCCTCTTCCTTCCTCAATTCCACACAATATCCACCCCCCATTCCCCCCCCACTAAACAAGCCCTCAGCCCTCCCTCCCTCCCTCCCTCCCCCCCCCCCTTAACCCCACACTCACCATCCACCCACACACCAACCGCCCTCCCACTCTCACCATCAAAAAAAAACCCACCACCCCCCATCCAAAGCCGTTCCTCTAGCATCTAACACACCGTCAAAGACCATACCTCCCGCCAAAGGCTTTGAGAGGAGTGGGGAGGGTGGAGGGTGGAGACGGTGTGTGTGGGGAGGGTGGGAAGGTGCCTTGTTACTGCCTCTTAACCTCCACTATTGCTTGTTCCTATACTTATCATCGAGCGCCTAACCTCGCACGCCTTTCGACGACCTGTCCCTTCCTCGAGCTATCGGCCCTTCTTTAAGGTATGAATCTGTGTGGAAGTCATTCGACACCGATATTCTCCTCTTCATTCCACAGACTGCCAAGAGGTGGCTGCTCCGCTTTCTCTGATAGCGCGAGTTGAGATGGCTATGAGCGATGAGTCTCTTCGGCTGTCACACGATTGCAACCGAAGTGGCTCGTTGGGGAGGGCGAGGAGGGAGGAGAAACCATCATCCAGCCATCTCCAACTGCAGGCCCACAAACGTGCATTTTCCCGCGCAATCACCCCTCTGCCCTCTTCTTCTTCCCTCGTCTCGAGCCTGCCAGTTCACCCCCCCCTTCGCGCTCGTGCGGGGAGAACGCTCGCTATGATATGAGGCTCTTGGGTACTCGATTTCTTTCTGTATGAGTTGGGAGGGGAGATGGAGACGGAAGGGTCTATTTGTGTCTTGGTATCGTGGAAAAGGTAGCTTCCTCCATTGTAATCGTCTCCTTCTTCCTCTACTCGCTCTGCATTGTCAAGAAAGTCTTCTTGTTCTCCTATTTTCGCCCAACAGAACTACCGCCCTTCCCTTTTGAGCCCCCCTCCCCCCTTTCCCCGCCTCTTGCGCGGCCCCCGAGCAGATGATCAGTCCCTCACATCCCATCATCAAAACGGAACTACATCCCAAACCCAATCGCACGTCCCCATCGCCATCTTAATCACACAATACCCGCGTCGAGCCCCAGCCACCCCCTGCAGCGACGAGACCTCACGAATAAGAACTCATCCAGGCGCGGGCCTTTCTTTGGGCAAAATCCGGGGATATGGGTTGTAAAGAGGTGTGAGTAGTTGGGATTTAGATAGGGGGTTGTTGTAGGGATATGTGTAGTGCGAGGGATATGTGGTGGGAGAGGAGGAGGAAGGGGGTCTTCATAGAAAGGGCATGAGGTTTAAACGCCACCTCTCTTCCCCAACAGCGGAAGTTGCTGCTTAAGAGAGCACAACCAGGGAATTCGGGGGCCGGTGGGGTGAGAGAGGGCATACTTTGCCAAGTACCTGACTCGGAAGCATGTCGTGGCGGATGCTGAAACCGATTTCGCTATGGCGACTGGATGCTGGAGAGTATTTAGGCTGGGGAGCCACTGCAGACGCTCGCCATCCCCAAAATGGACCATGGATGGGCGTAGCGGGCTGATGCATTCCCGGGTGGAAGTATTTGCCTGTTGATGATTAAGAGTGTGAGTGCGGTTCCTGCGGCCTTCGCTTTTAAGAAAGAGAGAGAGGGAGGGAGAGTGTGTGTGTGTGTGTTTGGCGTTTGAGTAGCTGTATATGTTTGTTGGGTAAGCAAGTTGGGTGGATGGTGGGGGGAGAGTCTGGGCTGGTGTTTTGGAGGGATTGATATTTGGGGGGAGTGGTATGGGGAAGGGGAAAGGATGCTTCCTGCGGTGCGGTGCTTGTCATCAACTGAAGCTCGGCTAGGCCGGGCTGTGCATGGAAGCGTGCGATGGCTGAGATGGAGAAATCTCGCGGTATGGATCTTTGCTGGGGTGTGAAATTATGTTGGTTTTCTTTTTGTGAAACCGTCTGAGGGGTTCTTTGGGGGTTGGCTTGAGAATTGGGTTGTTAGAATTGGGGTGGGCATGATGGTCCATGTCAAGGGCTTATGACGAGGCGGTTTGGGATTCGAGATCGCAGGGCTGTGGATGGACTCCTGAGTGCGGGTTTTTGTACTGATGATTCGATGAAAATGCTTGTGGTGGGGATGGGATATACGATTTAAGCGTAGTCACAGATGCTGATCCAATATGAGGAAGGGGACGCTGGGAATTCTTTTGTGGGAATGCAACGAGAGCATCAAGATGGGTGTAGATGCTTGTGTTCAGGACGAGGAAAGAGGGACAGAGAGAAGAATTCGAGTGAGAGAGAGGGCTTACCGGTTCGTATCCAGGGACAGAGAAAAGAGCTGGAAGTGAGACAAGAGGGCTTACCGATTCAGAGACGCTTCTTCAGTAGAACGATGCCTATGTGTCCCAGGACCCCATGACAAAGTAAGACTTCCTTACAGCCCCGTACCCACTAGCACTGAATCCATGCACCGATTCGCAAGACAAACCACCAATTTGCAAGCAATGCATACGTATCTGCTGAAGCTATGTACCCACCCCCTTCCCCCCCTCCTCCAAAATCACAGCAAAGCCCAATCTAATGCTCTGCTTTCATAACATGCAGTTTTCTTCCCTCCATCAGTTTATGCATCTCCCAATCTGTCCCCATCTATTCCTGTCAAATCTAGTTCTTCGCCTTGGCGGCCTCCGCCTCTCTCGCATCCCGCGCAAACTCCTCCTCCGTCTTGCGGTTCCCATGCATGATCAGTTTATTGAGGAAGCTCCCCGGCTTGCCCTCGGCCCAGCCGTTTTTCTCGGCTTCGGCGAATTCTTTCTGCAGGTGCTTTTGGGTTTCTTCGTCGGCTTCGTCGTAGGTGTGGTAGTCGGCTAGGAGGTGAGGGGTTAGTCAGGTTGTGAGAAAGAAAAGAGGGAGAAGGTAACGAGTCAAAGGGATGGGGGGAGGAAGTGGGTGAGACTTGGAGGTGGGGTTGTATGTGTTGGCGAGAGGAACTACTTACTGCTGCCATCTTTCATGCTGAATCGTCGAGGTAGGACTTTCCGCTTGAGAGCCTCCATGGCTTGAATGATGGCAGTGTCGAGGGTTACTCAAGAAGTGGGGTTGATGGAGCTCGAGGCGTGGAGCGTTCAAGGGCGTTGAAAAGCTTTTCAATGAGCTGTAGCTGTAAAGAGTGTCTCTGAAGGAATCGAGGCAATATTTCATGAGCTTTTGCAGTATGAGGGGTTTTCAATTTGCGGTCTGGACTGTTATGGGCAACAAGACGTGGAGAAATGGGTCCAGGGGCTCGAGTTTATAACTGCCGATCTAATCTTATCAATTTAGGCCTGGGCGTGACTTCCAGCGAGTCAGATGCGAGTAGTCAGTCAATCTGCACTTTCCTGTATCATGAGGCATCATCTTCTCACAGGGGCTTCGAGACATCACTGTGAAGATTGTCATCTAGCAGTCTGTACCCTGCCATGGACAAAGCTGAGGCATCACAGAGCAAGTGATTAGTGGACTGTTATACCTTTACTCGGAGACGATTCTATCAATAGCACGACTGCACACCAGACAGACTGACAAGTTGATCTCTCTGCTCTTGACTCAGATGCACATTTAGACTCTTGATGTTTCAACCTCCAGCAATGTAGGTCATGCTGGTAACAGAAAATGATACAAGAAAGTTGTCAGTGATTCAGAAGGCGGTGATGAACATGACCACCTTTAAGTACCTATGTGCCCTAGCGTTTCATCTGTCATATGTACATGTGCTGCGTACCTTGTCGATCTATGCAAGCCCGAGCACTCTACACTCAACCGGACCCCAGTACCGGACCCCAGTACCAGACCCCTCGACTCTACGACATCGACTCATCGTTGATCCGATGCCCCAGGCTTACCCAGCCCAATTTCCGGTTGAAGTTCCTTGAAGGGGTTCGCAATAGCTTATGTAACTACTGCTGATGCTGTCTTTCCGGTCGCTATAGCTCGACCCGTTGTGATCAGAGCTGGTGCTTCTCGCCTCCGGCTTATGATCCTCATGGCCTCGGGATACAGAAAAAAGGCGTCGATCCTTCCCACGCCCCTTGATGCCTTTATTGCTATGCTTATAGAGCGAAGTGAAGTAGTCCCAGAGATCTTTGTCTGCAGCCGAAACGGCATCGCCCTCGCACATGGTAGCAAATCTAAACGTTAAGTTTCGCAAAGTAGCAGAATGAAACTTGTTCTGATGAGACTGATGTGGGTAAGCATCGGTTGAAGCTCGAAGCGGAAAGGGGGGGAGCCTACCTTGAGATTTCCCAGTTGCGTGAACTGCTTTCCACAAGCCTCGAGCTTGCAGCTGTATGGCTTGACCTGCTGATGCACTATCCTGTGGGCACGCACGTTGCCCCGTTGGGCAAAACGCTTGCCGCAGCTTTCACATGAATAAGGTCGCTCTCCTGTATGCCTGCGCTCGTGCGTCTAGCTCTGGTCAGCGGACTGACAAAGAGGGTTGGGTATCTTCTCGCCTTCAGATTCCCTAGCTGCGAGAAGCGTTGCCCACAAGTAGCCTCTTTACAGAGCTATAGGCGATCTCTATTAGCATTGGCCTCGTCTCTAAGGTCAAGGAAGACCCACGAATGGCTTGTAGCCTGTATGGGCGCGGACATGGATCTCAAGATGGGTCTTCTGGAAGAAGACTTTCGCGCAAGATGGTACATGGCATTGGTACTTCTTCCTAGTCCGGAACCCAGTATGCTCCCCATTCGTGCGCGTCCTTCTACGATGCTTGGAATCATCGGCGTATAGTCTGCTTTCTGGTAAATTTGTGGCCGAAGCCTGAATATGTGGACTGTTACGCCCAGACTTGGTCTGAATTGCTCGCATCAAGGTATCGACGTCAGTGCCAGAATAAGGGTCGGTGGAGGCGCCGGGGGAATCCAAGTCTTGTGGTGATATATTGTCGAATGCGTAGCTTGTCTCTTCTGGAGATGTGTCTTCTGCTTTCACGATTGGGCTGTTGCTGCCCTTAATGCTTTCACGTCCTACACATTCGACTTGTGTGATACACCGAGGATCCGTAAAAGCCGGTGGTACGTAGAACGACTGGTGAGCTCCAGTTCCACAAATATTGTTGAAGGCATCGACCGTAGTAGGGGGCAATGAGCATTGGGAACCTCCATAGATTAAAGACAAAGGGTATTTCTGCCCGTAGATTGAGTAATCCAAGATGTATTCAGTTCCCACAGGTCGCCGTGAGACATCAAATTGAGCAAGGGGCTGGAAACCACTAGATATTGTTGTAAAGGCGTCCATTGAGAAGATGTGCCGAACCAAAGCCTGAGGTATTATTGTGCCGTCCGGATTGAGGTATCCAGACGTCTGTGCTTCGTTCGGAATTCCGTGCTTGTGTTACATTCGTCAAATATTGTAAGCTCTCTCACATCAGACAGCTCGTTCAGAGAAAGATTTTAATCTGAGAGGGGTTCAGAAAGGCGTGTGGGAGAGTAGAAAAGCCCACGATGCGTTGGAAGCAAAGAGACGAAGTACAATGAACACCAATTCCAGAAGAGTGAGAGAGACAGGAGATGTGTATCAATACAAAGAGATCAAATCTTCACGTGCAGAAACAGCAGCCATGACCGCATTTGAAACAGAGTGATTGAGGCCAATCAGATGGGAGGTAAGTCCAACCGTCCACGAAGGCAATTCCTAGGCTGGATCTCCGGGGAAAAAGCACGACCGCAGTGTGGGCAGACCCAGCGATTCGGTTCCCATGCATATTTTGGAGGAACGGCATGGAGGCCCAGATGGAAGATTGTCGAACGTGGAGTTGGGAAAAGTGTGTGAGCCAATGGAAGAACGGTGTGAGCCCTCCATCAGGCAGACTAAAGCTATCGCACCAGAGGGCGGCCCTCTCACACCATGGAAGATACTATGCACGGTGATGTTCGCCTTCAGGGCAGGGGTTCGCATAGCGCCGAGAGGGGAGGATGGGTATGGCAAAGTTGGCGAGCGTGGGCGTCTCACTCAGGCCGGCATAGATCTGCGGCCTCTCTCTCTCCAGGGAGTGGGGGCATTTCATGCAACATTGGTGAGCACACCGGAGCCAGCTTCGGCAGCCCCAAGGTTCCCCATGGCCACGGCGGGTCGCCCTTGAGGTTCTATTAAGCTCACACCAGTTAGAGCCGACACGATGGGTGTCATGCCCGTTCCAGATGACCCGAAGTGTGCGGTGGGAAGATATGAGGTAACAGCTCTCCCACCTGAGGGTGGCGTGTGGTTCTTTGCATCTTATCAGCCGGTAAATGTTGCTGTCCAAACTCTTTGACGTAAAAGCCTTCTCCGCTCTGTGAGATAAGAACCAGCTAGCCCACTTTCTGCCGACGCCGACATCGACTCGGACCGTACCAGCGGGCGGGGAGTAGGGAATCATTTGAGATTCCCGCCGTGGCGCAGAATCATCCTTGTTCAGTCGCCTTTCCTCAGGGCTCCACGGGTGATGTTACGTGTCGAGACTCGAGGTAGACTTCGTCAGAATGGTCCAGTAGGCATGGCAGGTTCCGTACTCGTACCTCGAATGCGACTGGGCTGTTGTGGTGTCTCCAATGACAAGGGAGCACGTTCAGCGCGACTCCCGCACCAGTGCCAAGCCGTGACCTTCTCCAAAGTCCAACTTCCAAGACCACGATCATCTGAAGAGGGCGTAGACAGTTTCACATTTAGCACCTTGTTATGACTGCCCTTTCAGAGCAATTGCAGCTTTGCGGAGCGAGGCTGGCTGTTCCTAACCACTTGATGCTCTCGTCTTTTCTCACCATTCGCTTGCCCCGGGCACACTGTAGGAGGTCCAACGAGCACGCCACGCACAGTTCGATAGAGCATAAAGTCTCAAACACGTGGCTTCTGCACCTCAATGCAACCGCTGAACCCAGGTACGATCCCACAATTGTTGTTTGCGGGTTTACTGTAACAGCTTGAAATTCCTGTTGTAGGCCTTGACAAGCAGTATGACAACTGACAGGCTGACTACCGCTTCGGAACCCTCTCGTGATCAATAGATATCTATGATTCGTTCTGCATGGACAAAGACCGACCCCATTCCTATCGTTCAGCGCCATCCTCCTTGCGCCCTCGACCACCATCCTACAAAGATATTACACATAGGTGTACCTGCGTCAGAATGGAGTAAGCAAATGCGAGGCAGTGTGACACGCCGAGGATGACTGACCTCCAAATTCTCGCACGCATATCGCCGCTGCCTGTAGCAAAGAGCTCTCCAGTAGGGCAAGGAGCGACTGAGATCACTAGATCCGGAGAACATTAGGTCTGTCCCACACATCATGCACAATGAGCATACCTGAGTTCTTGTGACCTTGAAGCATGAGGTGGGAGTCCCCAGTCGCTGGGTTCCAGAATTGTACGCCCCTGTCCTTGGAACCACTGAGGACCCACTTGCCATCGGGAGTGAGCGCTACGCTGAGAACAAAGTCCTGCAATGGTGTGTCAGTACCAAAGTGCTGCCGATCAGTGGCTAAGGAGGGTTAGGAACCTTGTGACCCTCGAAAGTCCGCACACATCTGCCTCCTCGAGGCGCATTCTGAGTCATCATGCCATGGGTATTGCTCAACTCCCACATTTTGATTGTCTTGTCGAGACTACCACTGACCAGAGATCTGCCGTCTGGTGCAAATGCAACGGAGTATACGCTGTCCTTGTGACCCTCGATAGCACCATCGAGCCGTTCCACCAAGAGGCCGTTGCGCGTGTCCCACACTCGGACGCTCTTGTCGAGTGATCCAGCAGCAACATACTCACCTCCAGGAGACATGGCTACTGTGGTCACGCCATCTTCAATGATAAGGTTCAGGACCTCTCTCTCAGTGCCGAGATCCCAGACACGGACAGTACGATCGCCGCTGCCAGATGCAATGTGCTTGCCGTTCCGTGAAAAGTCCAGAGAATATATGTCCTGTTCGTGGCCTGTAAAAGCGTGACGGATGCTACGAGCCTCGATGTCCCATACCTGTTGAAACACGGGATCAGTACGTTCGGAAAGGGCAAGCATCTCAACATCTAGGTGGCAAGACGAACCCTGATTTGCTTGTCCTCTGCGCCTGTTGCTAGATACTTCCCATCAGGGCTGAAGCACACGCTTCGGATATACAAGTCACCGTCTTTGTCGACAGTGTCGTCTTGCAGTTTCGTGATCTGCCGACCAGTTGACACTTCGAATATCTGCGCCGATCTATTGCACCCAGTGGCAATATACTTCCCATCTAAACTGAACCTTACACAGCAGACCACGCTCTCGTGGGCGAGGTTGTGCACCAGATCAACATCCAAGACTCGTCGAATGCGTGGGTTGAAAACCGCGAACCAATCGCTACCTTCGTGTTTGAGAGAAGGTGGTAGGTTGTCCGGTTCCAAATCAGCGAGTTGATTTCCAACGTCCGGAAGCTGGGGCTGGGGATGTGGAGGGCTTTGTGGCCCCATTCGAGGAGAATTCCTGTCAGGATACGACATTGCTTGAGGCTGCTGGGGGGTAGCCGGGCCTTGACCAGGAGGGCCTGGCGGTACGCGATTGACTCGACCTTTACCAGGTCCAGGGGAAGCAGCAATCTGCGAGTTCTGTGACCCATACCCTACAGTCTAGAGTCAGCACATCGTCGATTAATCACTAGAAAGCCGAGATAGAGAGTTCAAGTTTGTAACGAGACTCACCATTGACAGGACCGCCAGGATAATTTGGAAATGGAGGCTGGTGTAATCCTGGAGGCGGCTGTGGCATCTGATTCTGTGGATGTCCTTGGGGCTGTTGTTGATCTTGGGAAAGTGGAACTAAACCGGGATTGCCTTGGCCTGGCGGGTTGGCCATGATACCGCCGAAAAGGTTGCTTGGCCCATGACCGATAGCTGGAGGCTGGGACTGTGAGACTCCAGCATGCGGAGGTAGGCCACTGACACCTACGTGTGAAGGTGGACCACCGCGCGATTCAATCTCATGGCGCAAGCGAGCGATATCTTGCTCATATCTGCAGCATGGATTCAGCCTTCGTGGCGACCTTCTCGACAAAGAGGGGGTGCTGTACCTTTCCTTCATGTTGAGCTGAGCCTGTTCTAAAGCGTATACTTTTTGCCTCACCAATTCCATCTCTTGGATTTGTGATGCCACTAGAGATTGCATATCGCTCGTTAGCACGTCAGGCTTCTCGTACACCATGTTTTGTGGGGCTGCACGGTTGTGACTCGTTCGGAGAGGTAGGTTGCTGAGCTTGGATGATTGGGAAGCCTCTCGTACTAAGGGGTATCCTAGAGACAAAGCCACGGAAAGGCGCATGCCGCAGCCTGGAGCAAACAGGATAGAACATCTGAGCAAACTTACTATTCTGCTCATACTCTGCAACCTTGCTTCTTTCGGTATCAAACTCGGTCCGCACTTGATCCAGCAACTCCGTGAGACGGCTGTTTGGCTGAGTGGGAACACCCATCCCACGATGGGCAGTATACATTGTAGGCAACGTTTTCTATCCAAGCCAAGCGGGTCGGTGTTACAGAGTGGGCAACAAGGACTTCGAACTTTTCAGCGTCCGAGACGTGGAGAGACAGTATAATTAAGGTCTTGGGAAGGCGAGATGCGAGCGCAAAATCGCTGATAACCTGAGACCGAAGGTGCACAGATGGTCCTTGTTTACTGGATGCGTAATAAGGCGCCTGCACAGGAGTGTTGACTGGAGGATCGGATGAGGTGAATGGGAGTGTCGCTGGCGCGACGCAGAGCGTACTTTGATTGTAGGCTAAATGCGCTATGGCCGAGGCGGCTCTTTTTAGGGGACAGCCTTGCACTCGGTCGTACCGCCGTGGATCGCTACAAGCGTAGGATTAGCCGTAGAGTCGATGTCAGAGGTTTTGAGCAGGTATACCAGCAGTCGACGAAGCCCAAGTGCAGCGATGAAGTCGCGATATTCGACCAAGGTGGGAGCGAGGTCGAGCAACGAAGTGGCAGAGACTTTGGCGAAGAGAGGGAGCGAGGATTTGGGTTTCCCAAGTGTCAATGGAAGAAGCGGGATGGGGCTTCCAAACTTCAGCTAAAGTGGCTAGAGCCGAAGGAGGCTTGCCGCTTACCACATGGAGATCAGTCTCCACTGTGTGATTAGATCCTCGGGTAACGCAAAGCACGGACCTTGGCGTGCTTTCGCGGGTTGATGGTTTCACGGTTTTACGCATGCCTTACTTCAGCGTGGGGCTAAACTGCATTTCAAGACCTAGATCTTTCTGCCTCGGTTTTTCGAGCAAGGGACATATTTCCATCGTACAGACATATCTCAAATTCCATCTACAGAATCCCAAGTTTTCGATCTTTGAGATGCGCAATCGCTGGGTTTCTGATGTCGTGAGAGAACGACTTCAAGTGTGGGACTACCAAATGACCTCTGAGCTTCAATAACCAGGCAATGACGAGCTCGATTGTCGCCTACCTCAGCTGTTCTCACTTCTCGCTCCTGATAGATATAATTTCATTTTCTCATAAACAAGGAAAGTAACCCACGTGCTTGGCAAGACTCTTAGCAGATTCGGTCCCAACCCTTTATAAAATCCACCGAGGCCTTCCTGTTTCCATACCTGAACGAGCACGTCCCTCGCACTCCTGTACGTTTGGCCGGCATCGTAACTTTGTAGTCGTGCTCGGACCACTTGATAAGGATATGTTGCGCTCCCTGCGAAAACCTTCGCCAATCCACTAAGAATGAGGAAGTCCAGTGCGCTCAGCTCTTGCTGGCGTCGAAGATTACTGCTTCCTCGGTATATCTTAAGCTGTTCGTATGCCATGAATTGTAAAGCTCCGTGCGAGACTCCAAAAAGTGATGGTATCAGACCACGATAGAACCCGATTATGCCATCCGTCTCAAAGATCTGCCGTGTGCCGTCGAGAATCGAAGAGTATGCACCAGGATGGCTGGACGACGTTGACAGCATTCGTGTCTTGATGACCCATATCGGGTTGGTGATGACGGCGGTCAGGGCTCCTGTAGTCATTTTCAGCAACTTTGTCCATGCGTCAGGGAACCTTGATGTACCTGCAGCTCCCGATGCGAAGAAGTAGTCGTAAGAAGAAAGTCCGACATCAGACCCGTGGAACGTTTGTAATCCATCCTTGAGCTTTCCATACCACAAGAAATACAGGCCCCAGCTCACGGAATTGCCGATGATGTTGGGCGCAAGACCACGATAGAATCCTGAGAGGAGGCCTTCGTGCCGAGCAACCTCACGTACGATGCGGAGAGTGCTGCCAAGTTGAGATGAAGGGTTCCGATCAACTGTGTTTGGTCAATTGGGTCTACTCGGTAAGTGTACGCGCCGCTGGGCGGGTTCTTACCCTGGAGGCGCGTCTTGACTAGATCTAGAGGGTGGGCGACCAGAGTCGAGGCGACTCCAGCTACAAAACCGGCTATTGTTTCAACAAAAGGTTGGGGAAGCGCCTTATCTGTCATTGAAGAGAGAGTGAGAAGCTTGATGGGCTACGCAATACAAGCGAGAGACGAGAGTGATGTCATCCATCAAGCGTTCAACAATTATAACTTCTAGATTCCCATAGCGTTCACGGACAAATCGCATAGCTTATTGTGCGAGAAGTCGTGACCCTCTGAGACTAACTGCTGGCAACATGCTGATTCCATTTGGGAATACGGACTTCTGAGCCCACGCTGCTGTCTTGCCCCTGCAGGCTATTGTACAAGAGATCAACAACATGATGCCGCTCCGAAAGATGAGTTGCGAGACCTTGTGTCCGGTCGCCCGTAAAGGCGCTCCTGCGCCTTTGCACCAAAGTATATAACATGCCTCGCGCCTCTATTGTCCTAAGAACACTCAAGCCAGTGGAGATATGAGTCTGTTCATGCGTCAGCGCTGGATGTAAAACGAGCAGCTTGGTACCTGCCTTATTAGAGGCGGTTTGGGTTCGCTTCGTGTGTATCCTGAGAAAGTTCAGCTCCGATTCTCCTCTACCTAAATCGCACAAAAGCATTTATACCCAGGTAGATGATCAGCGGTAGGTAACCACTGCATTCGTCAGCGTCCCGTAATTCTGCAAATTGAGATGGCAGCCATACTAATGTATCGCGATCCGTGAGACATCAATGACCTTCGTAATCCTCTCCTAGCTGCAAGTCAATAGCTGCACTGCCTTTCTCATTCATCGTTGGGGTGGAACCTTTGCCTCCTCAGATAGTTGGAACATGATTATGACCGGCTAGATATATCCTGATCGACTCTAGTGATGGAGGTGGTCGAATGACTAAGAGACCGTTGTAGTTTTACTTTCTGAGAGCCCAGGTCGGAGAGTGACCGGAAGGCTTCATTCTTTGAATGTCTGTAACTTACATTACCTACCTAAAATCGAAAGAATACAGCTAGAAGTCTTGGCGCCAATACCAACGCTGCCCAGCGTGTTGCGCTTTTGAAGAAAGTGCCTTTCTAACAAATCTTCTCGCAGAATTGCCATCATGTCTGGCGCGAGGCACTGGTAAGCTACTGGAAACACTGGCTCAATGTAGACTAACACTGCGCAGGGAGCAAGACAAGGAAGCCACGGTCTACATTGGCAATCTGGACGAGCGAGTCTCCGACAGTCTGGTTTGGGAACTGATGCTGCAAGCCGGGCGCATAGTCAACGTTCATCTACCTAAAGATAGAGTGACTATGACACACCAGGGCTATGGCTTCGTAGAATTCATCAGCGAAGAAGACGCAGAGTATGCGGCAAGAATCATGAACCAGGTCCGCCTATTTGGAAAACCCATCCGGGTGAACAAGGCCTCAGCGGATAAGCAGAAGACAGTCGAAGTGGGTGCGGAGCTTTTCGTCGGAAATCTCGATCCTATGGTCTCGGAACAGACGCTATTCGACACCTTTGGCCGGTTTGGCAGCCTCATCTCTGCGCCTAAGGTAGGTCCTGAAGCGAGCATAACAGTGAGATGCAAGCTAATGATTGTAGATCGCTCGTGATGATGCCAATCTGTCAAAGGGATATGGCTTTGTCTCTTTTTCCTCCTTCGACGCCTCGGACGAAGCCATAGCGAATATGAACGGACAGTATTTGATGAATAAGGAAATCTCCGTACAATATGCGTACAAGAAAGATGGCAAGGGTGAGCGCCATGGTGACCAGGCAGAGAGAATGCTTGCTGCCCAAGCGATAAAGCACAATGTTCAGCCAACAATCCAGCCGATTTCCGCCGCGGTATTTGCCCCAAGTGCCCCAGCAGCCATGTTAGACGGGGATAGTAGTCGCACAGGTGGTATGATGCCTGGAGCACCAGCACCATACATGAACGGGCGAGCAAGCATGCCAAACGGAAGCTACCAGAGCGTACCTCCGCCCCAACAACAGCGGCAAGCACCCCCTTCGCAACCATTACCAGCCCCTCCATCAGGTCTACCCGCACGACCTCCGCCATCGCAAGCCGGGTATGGAGGTCCTCAAGGCTTTATTCCCCCGGGATTCAATCCACCCCAGCAATCAGGCTTTCCTCCGCAAGGTGTTGCACCACCTGGATTTGGACCTCCACCGGGTTTTGGACCGCCTCCTGGTCCCATTCCTCCTCCCGGGTTGCCTCCTGGGCTGCCTCCTGGGTTCCAGCAACCAGCCTATGGCAGGACAAGGTGATAGGATCTGCAACCTTACGTAAGAGATGAACAAGTCCACCATGACGGTGAAACAAGACGACGGGCACGCCCATTCGTGACGGAGACACTCTGATCGTACGCACGTCATTCACGGCCCATGGTAAGTCTATTCGTTCGGCCTCGGTGGTCTCCACGTAGTGATCTCTTACAGCAACCGGAGAATAGTGTGGAGCGGAGGACGGTTGAGGCTGTGCGGCATGCAGATAGTAGAGAAGCCAGGGTCCGTCTGGCAGGGACAGGTAAAGGACCGCGAGGAAAATGGTGGTATTTTGGATCAGCCTTGCGCGAAGGGAGTGGTATATCAAAGTCTTGAGTCCACCTCATAACTCCGAAAAACGCCATGCGTGCCCAAAATGGTGCTCCTCCAATCCCCCATAGAAAGCAATATTATGACATCGTTACGACTCCCTCGCACCCCGTCACGAAAACGAGACGAACTTCGGATCCCTGGGCCTGCCATCCGCCCCTATCCCATTCCTCTCAAACCTCTGCTCCGTATACATCCTCCTCGCCTCATCGAACCCGACCCTCCTACTCCTCATGATCCTCTGTATCTCCCTTTTCGCCGACTGATCCAGCCCACCTCTCGAATCACCCGCCGCTACGTTCGTGGATAGATCGAAGTCGCTCGATGTGAAGCCGGACTCTATGTCGTTGGAGAAAGAGGAGGGAAGGCGGTGGTAGATGTAGTCTGGGATAGGTACGAGATAAAGCCAGCGGTCGCGGGTGATGTAGAGGGCTGTCATTGTTAGGCCTGGAGGTGAGATGAGTGGATGGATAGCTGGCGTACCTGTAGCGAGCACGAATGAGGCGAAGGTGAGGGAGTAGAGTATGTAGCTCATAGTTAGAGACCGGAGCAGAGGTTGGATTGCATAAATCTTATGTACGAGGACTACTGCTGGCGCACGTTGAAGAAAGCTGGACACATGGATGGGCGGTGTCAGCATGAACGTCGGGTAAACGTAGCCGCACTATAATGGGTCCGCACTAGGAGCGGGCCGAAGAACTGCCGCACACAACTGTTCATTCGAACTCGCCAATTCCAGGTGATTGAGCGATCGCAAGTTTGTCAATAGGAATACAAGATGGTCGGCGAACACCACCCCAATGTCTCCTCGGACTTGATCTGGGAACTCTGCCGTAGGTCTGGCCGTCTACTAAGCAAAGATCCAATCTAAAAGCGTGGATTAGGTCAGAACAATTCATATCTTGTAAAGCGGAGATCCGGCGGGGGTTCGCAATTTTCGAGAGACCCCCTGAATTTGATGAACAAGCACTCGAGGAAGGCGAGTATCTCATTCTAGAGCTTGGAGAAGGAGTCTGACCTAGTATCCAGTATGGTGGCTTTGTCAACAATAAGGTACATCCCATTCTCACAATGCAACCCCTCGGAAGTCGACTGCATATGCTGACGAACCATCATACTTATTAGGCCGTCGGCATCAATGGCTCCGAGAAAGGTGGTATTACCTTGACCACGAAAAAGACAAAGCACCTCAACCGTCCCGCCTCGAACCACAACGAGGTGACATGGAGCGCGCAAAAGTCAGGGCCAAAGTTAGTGACCCAATTGCTGCAATATGGGTTGAGCTCCGATCTGACAGGCAGTTGCAGGATCTACAAGGGTATTGTGAATTATACGGCCAAGCAGGGCTACCGAGCAGATCTACGCCAGGAGGCCGTCGCTCGTGCCAGCGCTATCCGCCAGTCTCAGCGAGCAAAGAAGGAGACGCCGGAGAAGAAGCTACGCGGATCAAAGGCAAGAGCGGCGGCGGAGAAGGATTCGTAAAGATACTTAGCTGTGCCCGAGGCTAGAGCGCATTGCGTCCAATCTATGATGAGCAGTGGGAATCGAATTTGCATAGGCTCGAGCAATATCTACGATTGACTGCATTTTTGAAATGACCTGAATCGCATACGAAGGACAAACGATGATCGTCGAAAGACGAGCATAGTCAGCCACTTCACTCATGCCATCGGTAATGATGAATGAACGTATTGGTTGAATGTCATGATCCCGATGCTTCAGTGATATGCCATGGCCAATGCATCGACTACTGACTCCGGCCAAAGAACCAAATGACTTCCAGCATTTCTAGAAGGAGTAGAATTCGGACTTTAATTAGTAATTCTTCGATAATGTTGCCCTAACTTTACGGGCTAGCCTCAGCGTGGAATAGTGTAGGTGCAATCGCACGAAAAGCGCGGCGATTTAATCACCGTACCAGTGCGCCCGGGCCGTACCCCGCCGACAGCTATGGTGGGGCTGTTAATCATCGAGGATTGGGTTTTTTCTCCGATCACCTCTTTCGTCCAGGATTGTTGACTCCAACAGGCTTTTTGACTTGCTCTCACGCACTTGTTCTTACAGCTCTATCCTTACAGTTTATAATTTTAACCTTCACCAGCAACAATGGTCAAAGCAGGTGCGCAGACCGTCCGAAGCCTTTCTGATCGACAGCTCCTGACAACATATTATAGTTGTTCTCGGCGCCTCGGGAGGTATCGGTCAAGTCAGCATCTCACTGTTCTTCAATGACCCGCAGTTATTGACAACAAGCTCCAGCCTCTCTCACTCCTCCTCAAGGCCAGCCCAGTCATCGACGAGCTCTCCCTCTATGATGTCGTCAACACCCCAGGAGTCACAGCTGATCTCTCACACATCTCCTCCGTTGCCGTACGTGCTTCGTAAAGCATCGGAGGTGGTACAAAACTGACAAGTCCAAGAAAATCACCGGCTATCTCCCCGAGGACAACGGACTACAGAAAGCCCTGACAGGCGCTGATGTCGTCGTCATCCCTGCCGGCATTCCTCGTAAGCCTCCATAACCCTATCTCTCGACATCCTACTCACCAAATTGCAGGCAAGCCTGGCATGACCCGGGATGACCTCTTCAAGATCAATGCCGGAATCGTGCGCGACCTTGTTAAAGGCATCGCAGAGCACTGCCCCAAAGCCTTCATCCTCGTCATCTCCAACCCCGTCAACTCGACCGTCCCGATTGCGGCAGAGATCATGAAGCAAGCGAATGTCTTCGACCCCAAGCGTCTCTTTGGTGTTACCACCTTAGATGTGGTTCGCGCAGAGACCTTCGTCCAGGAAATCACGGGCGAGAAGGACCCGTCGAAGACAGTGATACCGGTCATTGGGGGCCACTCTGGGGAGACGATTGTGCCACTGTTTAGCTTAGCGAAGCCGGCGGTCAAGATCCCTCAGGAGAAGCTTGCGCCTCTTATCAAGCGTTCGTCACCGAATGGTCCCAGTGAGGGTTGCAGTGCTGATGTTCGTGGCAGGCGTTCAGTTCGGTGGTGATGAGGTCGTTCAAGCGAAGGGTGGTGCTGGATCAGCGACCTTGTCCATGGCTTACGCTGGATATCGGTACGTCTGTTCGATGCCTGCGTGATGTTGAGTACGAAACGCTGATCTCTTCCTTCCGTAGCTTCACTGAGAAGCTCATCAAAGCCACCAAAGGCGAGAAAGGCATCGTCGAGCCCACCTATGTGTATCTTCCTGGTGTCTCGGGCGGCGATGCCATCGCGAAGGAGACGGGTGTCGACTACTTCTCTGTGCCAGTTGAGCTAGGGGTACGCTTTTCGATCCCAACCTTCTTGGTATCATAACTAACACGTTCCCAGCCCTCTGGTGCCGAGAAAGTGGAAAACATTCTCGGCCATATCAGCTCGGACGAGAAGCAGCTCCTCGAAGCGTGCAAGGAGGGTTTGAAGGGGAATATCCAGAAGGGCATCGAATTTGTCCACAACCCACCCCCAAAGTAGGTTTTCTCCTTTAGCGTCTTCTCGGTTATCCCTGCTCTTCTCGGTCATCCATGCTCTTCCCCCGGTTCTTGTTCATTTCTGCAATCCTTAACAAACATCACTCAGCCCCTCAGAAAGATCCTTTGGCTGACAAGTGGCTCATGCTAGGTAGACTCTAAACAACCGCCACACCCTCCATCCGCGCATAATCTCGCCCTCTAAAAGTAGTGCAAACGTCGGCCTGACCGAGAAGACATAGAATTTAGAAAATCCCATACTCCATCCACAAATCCCTCCGAGATGCCTAGGTATCATGCACTTCAACGCCGTCCCCATGCCGCTAAATCCCAGCATCTCTCCCCATCCCACCCACCCCGCCTCCCTACATCTTCGCCCCCACCGTCTTAATCTGAAAGACCACTCCCGGCAAGTCACTCGACTCCGCATGCACCGTAGTCTGCAGCCCCATAGCCGCCAACGCCCCTCGTATAATACCGCTTGGAAACCACAGGAACTGTAGGCGCGAAACTCGTATTAGCGTCTCTGCTCTTAGATCTATCACCAAGCCCCATCCCCAATCTATCGCCCCACCCATCCCCAACGGCACTCACCAGACACAGTTACTTGTAGGGGGAGAGGGAAGGAAACCTACCGGCTGCGCCCTCCCCACCGCCTCCGCCGGACTCGCCATACTCATGCGGGCGAGCGGGCGGAATGCGTTGTCTGTTAGGACGTAAACGCCCTGTCCACGGAAATCCCATCAATTAGTCCGCTACACCACCCCGGGATATAATATTCCCGCGCACTGATACCTGGAAAAGTGGCAGAAGGGGTAGTCTGACAGGGGAAAGGGGAAAGAAGGGAAAGAAAGGGAAGAAGGGGAAGAAAGGGAAAGGAGGGAAAAGAAGGGCAGCATAGGGAAGTGAAAGGAAAAACGGGGACCCACACGATGGTTCGTCTTCAGGTTATCGATCTGCTTGCGGAAGACGAGCGTCCAGACGTCCTTGCACAGGAACTTGATCATGTCGAGCGTGTCGGCGAAGCGGGGCCGGTCACGGGAGAAGCTGTTCCAATAACCCCGGAAAGTCAGCCATATGTGCCTGTTGGTCTGTCGCTTCTCCAGCTGTCATTCCTGTCGCGTGAGCTTGTAGATAGACGCGGACTCTCCGGGCGCACTTGTGGGTTGGACTGTAGAGATATGCATCCCGCACTCTTTTTCGTTCTGCGACGGGGCTTATTCTTCCCTCGCGCCGACGTAGGGGAAAGGGGGCATAAACCAACCGCTCCACAATCCCCAACCCAACACGATACCCCACGCCCTCCAGCCTCCTCCGCACCATCTCCCTCCTCCCCTCCTCCTCTTCCTCCCCATTCGCACTCCCCCCTATCCCACTCACACCATCTGTACTCCCCTCCAAACTCCCCTTGCCCTTGCCCCCACCATTTCCCTCTAAACTCCCCTTCATCTTCTTTCCTGCCCCTCCACCCCCATTCTCCCCGTCAAGAAGGAGAGTACTCTCGTAAGAAGGCGGGTGCGACAGATCGTCTGCGATGCGGAAGGCCATGGGCACCATCTCGATCATGAGAAGCTCGAAGCAGGAGGCGTTGAGGAAGGTGGCGAACGGGTCGGAGGAGGCGTAGGGGGGGAGGGGGGTTTCGAAGGACATTTTGGGGTGGAGGGCGCCGGGGGATGGTGGGTGGAGTGGTGGACGTGGACGTGGGGTGCGATGGGGGGTGTGAGGGGTGGGACGTGGGGTATGGGCGTGGGGTAGGTGCGGAGGGATGGCAGGCGTAGGTGGGCGGAGAGCAGGAGGGCGGATTGGTTTCTAGGGATTTTGATTGTTGGTGGTGGTGGGGAAGATGCGACCTCAGGCTGGGGTTAGGACGGAGTGTCGTTGATGGGAGAGGTTATCCGGATCAGGGTTGATATGAGGGTGGCTTGGATCGTGAAGGTTCTTCTAGGGGGTGGGATTCCATGCTATGAAATTTCTCCAATCGAAAGATTGGGTGTTGTTGGAGTGATGTTCAGATTGCGTGGCAGAAGATTTATGGAGAGTAGTTCTTGGGTAGCGTTGGAATATTCGTCAAGCGTATAACTACAGCCATTCCCTCGATATCTGTGCAGAGCATGCGCCCATGGGGTATGCCCGCAAAGACGAGATCTCTAATATGCCCAGCCAGCCATGAAGCCCGAATTCTCCTCCCTGGTTCCCATGCCTGTGTGCCCTAGATCAACGGGGCTGGCCCACGGCTACTCCTACCATCCAGCTCCTTGCAAATGCCGCACAAGCCCTGAACGACGCCGTATCCGTAGCCTCCTGCAATGCCGTGTCCTGCTGTCCCGCTCAAAGTTGATCTAGAAGAGTCTGCCTGCCCAACCCATCACAATTGCGGCGCGCGATACCCCTGGGTCATGGGGTTGGACGTCGCTAAGGGACCAGGCTGCATAGGCCTGGGTAATGCGAAGCTGCTCGGTGTTGCGCTATTCGAACCTGGGTATATCGGTCGAGCATTTTCAGGCGGATAAGGTAGTATGCCCTTGATTTGCGTGTTGGTTGCCTGCCGCTTTGGTGCCCTTGGTGGTTGGTCGTCGTCGCTACTGAGGTCAATGACTTCAGGCGCAGACCTTTTATGGCTTCCCGAAGAAGGTCTTCCGGATGAAGTAGAGGGTTCTCGCGACGAGGTTGGTGGTGTTCTCATCATTGGACTCCCATTGCCGAATATTGATTGGCTTTTGACAGCGGCCATCCTAGGCATATCTTTGATTTCGATGAGATCCTCGTCGTCGCTATCGCTCGCTTGGCCACCACCGCGCCGTGATGGGTCGTCTTCGTCCGAGGTTTTCCTCCATACACCATCTGGCTCGATAGTGACTTGATCTACCTCCCTTGGTGTAGATTTGAGGATATTATCGACGTATCTGTGATGACTCGGTCAATTGCTTAGACATATGTGCGGCTAGATCTCCACATACTGATCGATTGTCAATGCCTCGAAAGAGACCAGCTTTCCACATACAGGGCATGTCCAGGTTGGCGCCTGCTCCTGAAGCTGCAAGAACGAAGGTGCGTCGTAGCATTGGTTGTGCAGACAGACCGTCGACCGGCACGGAACATCAATTCGTAAGGTGGAAATGGGGCACTTCAGCGACATGATGGAGGAAGTAGCTTGTATATCAGAATCCTGGGCTTTACTGACCACTAATTGCGACAGTTCAGCAACTCTCTAGTCCGTGAGCCGCTACTGGGGACAGCTTACTTTCACGCAGGACTTGCTCCTTCGAAATGATCTTCCCTGCCTTGAGCCTTGCTACGAGTTCTTCAACCGTATGTTGCCTGACCAGGTTGACAACAAGGTGGTATTTCTGTACAATTTTAGGTTTGAAAAAAACGTGCCATAACAAGAACATGACAAGCACAAGACGAAGAAGTGCTTCCGCTAGCAAAAGCCGGGAGTGAAAGAGACTTGAATACTGACTTTCTGGGTAAGGGCGTAGGTGACAGTCATCATGTTTTCGTAGCCAGCTCGTTTACGCACGAGATTTGTGATGTCCGCTGGTCTAGTCGAACCTGGCTTATTTTTAAGACCCCTAAGGTTGGCCTTTACCTCATCACCATTGACCCGGATTTCGACCTGGTGTGGGAAAGCAATATCGACCCTTGTGAAAGGTGATAATGGGTCTGCAGCGCAGTAAATCATGACCTTCAGGTTTGGCTCTGTCAAAAGCCTATCGGCTATGTCTTGCCTGAAGATGATTTTCGCTTCAACATGATCTCTTGTTGCCTCTCTGACTGGGACTTGGGTGAGTGGCACAGAAGTCAAAAGACGGCGTGACACTAAAATGGGATTATGGAACACATACCTTTGCATTCCAGTACGGAAGTCAAGGGCTCAATAATGGTATAGAAAGGGCTGTCTTTGAAGTTTGGCCGAGCTGATGCGTCGTCAGTCATAGCTATCATTGAGCCTTTGAGGGGTCAGTACCTGGTCCAAACGCTTGTGGTGCCATCTTGGGTGCGAAAGATGGCTGTGGTGGTCTTGGATGGCCATTTGGAATGTTGTAGGTCGGGTTCATTGGCGGTAATGTAGATCCAGGCTGGGGCGTTCGCGAGAGGCCCGGAGAAGGCGTAAAGGCCCCTTTTGGATCGTTGACCCGCGCTCTCATTCTTTCGAAACCCTCACGGTTTCCACTGCCTGCATAGGCATTGATGTCTGACCAGATAGAAATTACATTAGTAGAATAAAATGCAACATCAAAGGAAACAAGTGATATAGTGATGAGCGTAGATCAGATGGCCAACGTTCCAACGAATCCGGAACTTACGGGAGATAATGCGCTCTTGCAAGACGGATTTCAAGCCGGATACAGCGAGGCCTTCTCTTTTGAGAATCTCCTTCAGCTGTGCATTTATGAGCATCTTCACCTTCGCAACAAGCGGTTGAGGGTTGATATGTTCATTAGACGCCATTTCTTAGAATTGCAGGGTGTTACAGAGGGTGCCTATGGTGATGCCTCTTGGGCGATATAAAAATCGGCAAGCAAGGCATCAAGTCAGAAGGAGATTTTGTGCTTGTAGAAGGCCAGTTAATTCACTAATGAGAATTGGCAAAGGTCAATGATCCACTGGAAAATGAAGTAATGGAGTCTTGGGTTTATCAAAGAAAGTGAGGTAAGGTTGAAAGAAGTGACAGGGTTCGTTCACCTTCCCGGCGCCACAACTTTCTCTTCCACTTTACTCCGCCTTCGCATTTCTACCATTAATTATTGACAGCGAAAAATGGCGAAAGGCCTACGTTCGAGCCGGAACAAGGCGAAGAATAGAAAACTCAAAGTTAAAGTCTTTGGTCCTGTGGAGAATGCGCGCAAAGAACGACTGTCCGCAAAGCTTCTCGAAATTGCGTCGCAGCCACAGCCGACCGCGGATGGAGACTCAAAAATGGAAGTCGAAGCTGCAGGTCTGGACTGTCTACGAAAAGTGGTCTAAGAAAGGCAGGAGCGACTTCTGACCTGGGATAGTGAACGGTGAAGAGCAGCCTGAAGCGGACTCCGCGGCGCAGACGAAGTCACAGGGAGAAGGTGCGCTTCAATCATCGCCGTCTTCAAAAGTTACATGGACTTCAGGCTCACCAGGCTTTGAATCACAGAAATGGACATCGATTCTGCCGACCACGTTGCTCAGAAGGGGGGTGCCAAAGGGTCAAATCGCATACAGAAGAGAGGCAGGCAGAAGGCCAAATCTAGCATGGTGTTCCCCGTCTACAAGAAGGGGAGGAGGGTCGTCCCACGAACGAAGCAGAGGAAATAGCACTGGTGCTACGACGTTATGATATACGGCGCCTACTTCCATTGGAGGAGCTATTGCTGCATCTGGGTGTTTCATCAAAAGCGAGATACTAAGATACCCAACATCACATCGAATGCTCAGCTACGAGCTTGTGTAGACCCATTCAATCCTCACAACCTGTTCTGATGCCTTCCTGCGAACACTGGACTTAGTCTTTCTGATGCCAGTTCATTTTGATAAAGCCTCGCTCAACACATTGGCAGAACTCCAAGGCGGTGCAGGGGTGCCGCGGATCATCCTTGGCACGATGCTTAATCTAAACCTCCGCTCTGGAAGTCACAGCTCAGGTGATAGAGACTGTACATTGTACTTGTCATGCTCCTGAACGCCCAAATCCCTGTTTAAGGGACATAATAGAGCGAATTGTAGTAATGACAGGCTAGTTTCCACGGTCGCGATACCTGCGTTAAGAGTCAATTGTTAATGCGCCATGGCTCTTCGACGGTCTCTACTACTGTTGACCGCTGCGAATATACTAATACCAGTAGCTATTCTGGTCTTCGCAACAGGCTTCTTCCCTTACAAACCCTTCCTGCCGGGCAAGGCTGCCTTCACAGCCGACGATGTGCGAAGTGCTCCCTTTGATAAGGTCGTCTTCATGGTCGTGGATGCGCTCAGGAGGTTGGGAGCTTTCAGTCCCAGTTCTGGCGATTGCTGATCTGGATAGTGACTTCGTATATTCTCCGAACTCAGGCTTCGTATTTACCCAAGAGTACGTATCCTCCTGCGATAGTATTGGGCGTAAAGCTGACTCTCTCACAGGTTGATTCGCTCTGGCGCGGCTATACCCTTTACAGCCCATGCAACGTCCCCTACCATAACCATGCCTCGAGTGAAAGCAATCACCACAGGCTCCGTACCGTCCTTTCTGGACGTGATCCTAAATTTCGCCGAATCAGATACCACGTCAAATCTAGCCCTACAGGACACTTGGCTAGCACAATTGAAGGACAAGCCTGGAGGAAAACTGATAATGTATGGTGACGATACTTGGCTGAAGTTGTTTCCCGACACGTTTTCTCGAGCGGATGGGACTTCAAGCTTCTTCGTTTCGGTCAGTGGTTTTTTGCTGGACTCGTGTATTCTAGGGCAATCAACTGAGATGTTGAATAATCAGGACTTTACTGAAGTAGACAACAACGTGACTAGACATCTGTCCGAAGAGCTAAATCAGAGTGATTGGAATGGCATGATCATGCATTATCTTGGCCTTGACCATGTTGGCCACAAGCTAGGACCCAGAAGGTAATGCATGCCCTTAATCACCTAGGCAAAGTGCTGAAGGTTGAAAGCGCCCATATGATCCCGAAGCAGACTGAAATGGATGAGATCGTGAAACAGATCTACGGCGCGATTGTAGAGAAGGGCCACCTCCAGTCGACGCTGCTCGTCCTGTGTGGCGACCACGGCATGAACGATGCAGGCAACCACGGAGGCTCTGCCGAAAGCGAGACCTCGCCTGCGTTGGTCTTCATATCCCCGAAATTGAAAGCAATCTCGAAAGGTACCGACTGCCCACTGAGAAAGTCTGACGGAGGCTTCCATTACTACAGCACAGTGGAACAGTCGGACATAGCCCCTACGATCGCTGGGATGTTGGGCTTTCCAGTGCCTCTCAATAACCTCGGCGTCTTCATTCCCGAGATGCTTGATCTTTGGCCCATTGGTGAGTACTAGAAGGAGGTGGATGGTCAAAGCTGATGTCGAAACAGATGATAAGATCCGTATCTTGAAGCAGAATGCTCAGCAGATCTTGGCAGTAGTCAAAGAGACGTTTACCGGCTTCGCCTTTGATGGCCGGTCGGTGCAGGCTGATTGCAAGAAAACCACTTCGGATGGTGAGCTTCTAGACTGCCTCTGGTCTCAAGCTTCAGTAGAGCTGGCTACTGGCACGCGATCAGCAGACCTCAAGGCCATGTCAGCACTGATGGAGGTAAGATTGCTTGCTCGGAACGTGGCTACACGAAATTGACATGCTTTTAGTTCTCCAGACGTGCACAGGATGTCATGAGTAGCACAGCAAGTAACTACACTATTCAGAGGCTTCGTACCGGCATCGCAGTAGCAACGGCGGCGTTGGTGACAATTCTTACCATTGCCATTCCTGCAGCACAAAGAGCCAACACAACCGGTATATGGCTCAGTTTCGTGGTCGTGATGTACGGCGTCATGATGTTTGCAAGCAGCTACGTCGAGGAAGAGCACCACTTCTGGTATTGGGTAACCTCTGGGTGGCTGGGGTGGCTGTCGTTTAAGAAGTAAGTTTCCATCAGACCGTTCTGAGTAGGTCCTGGCATAACGATCCGAAGTCAGAGTCTCATAGAACGAAAATCGATCCCAACCTTCATCTTCACCGCAGCGTTGCTCGGTATTCTGCGGGTTGTCCGCTCATGGAACCAGACTGGTCAGAAGCATGCTGGTGAGCCAGACATTGCGAAAGGGCTTTTGCCTGCACACAATTTTCTATTGTGGACACTCGTACTCATGACCTACATTGACATAGCACAGCGGATGGCTTTCAGGGTATTGCCCGGTGCGTCACGGCCGATCGCTGTCTCGTGCTCCATAGCTCTGTGTCTTGCGGCATTGGGATTTAAGATGAGCTTTACCAAGGCGGATGCGCCAGAGCTCCTACTTGGGCTCCAAGTTTTCGTTCTGAGACCGATGGACGAGTCATCTCTCGTGGCCCAAGCAAGAGCTGTATTCTTAGGTATCGCCTCACTTGCTTGCCTGACCGGTGGCCTGCATGCGTTCAAACGATCAAAGGGAATGGCGAGCGCCAAAGGTAGCCGCATGCATCTTGATACCGTAATGATGAGGGCTAATTTTCGTGATCAGGACTGCTTTGGCCTATCCATGATCTCATGACACTCTTCCTGATGACCCAGTCTCGTGTCACTAATATTCCCATCTTCCTCCTATTCGAACTGCTATTCCACGCAATGCGATCAATGCATCTCTCACCATATGAAATAACATTGACCTCGCTTCTGTTTCAATACGCTGCGTTCTTCGCATTCGGCGGGTCCAATGCAATCTCTTCAGTCGACCTGTCCAATGCATACAATGGCATAAGTGGATACAATGTAATTGCAGTAGGCATCCTAGCTTTTTGCTCCAACTGGGCTGGTCCCTTATGGTGGACGTCTGCCACTGTACTACTCCTCGCGGAGAGTCGTGGACAGTCGTTGGAGGACTGGATACAACATTTGTCGCTTGTTACAGCCTTCGTAGCGAGTTCTGTGCTATCTGTCATGCTGGCATGTACGGCTTTAAGGACACATCTCTTCATTTGGACCGTGTTCTCTCCGAAATACTTGTTTTGTATGGCGTGGAGCATCGGGCAGCATCTTTGCATCAATGTGCTCTTCGGAAGCTTGCTTTTTAGATACCAATGATAACAATCTGGAACTTATTGATGGCTTTGATATCCGAGACAGTTTGGAAGTAGAATGTCGGCATCTCGACTTGAGTTGTAGCTGGAGCTTGAGAAGCTTGAGTAACGGTCAGAGCCCACGGAAAAGATCGTCTATCACATTACCTCCCCTCTTTTTCTTGCGCCTAGTAGATTTTGACCTTGACGGTATTGACACTCTCTCGGTCCCTTCACCAGTCTCGATTATCCGTGACCGTGACGTAAAAGCATTCGAGAGGTCACCATCATTGCTTTGGTGGAGAGGCATAGGTTCGTCATTTAACGACGATGTAGTTGACGGAAGCCTAGTACTCGAGTCTCGCTCTACGGCTTCTCCGGGATCTTCAGTTGGCCTCGGAGGCTGTGGAGTAGGTGAAAGTCGATGGTCTTGCGCAACAGACTCAGGCAAGTCCGCGGATTGATCAGTCCCAGCACCAATTAACCGACGGATCCTCGCCAACTCTGCCACGAGCACCAATCCAAGGGTACAGAATTGATTATTTTGGACGAGCTGGCTGAAAGATCTAAGAAAGCCGAGTAAACTTCGGCATGTTTCAGGCTGTATAGAAAAGATCTGGGGTTATCCTACCTGTGGCATCGTGGAAGCAAATAGTTAGTCATGAACCGTGTCCTTGTCAGAGTCTCCACTGAATCAGGCGACTCTATTTCGATGGTCAATCTTGCCAGGCATCGCCTCAGCATGGAAAGCCATTTCCACCATGTCGCTTGGCGATGCTGGTTCTTGTTTCGGTGAAACAGTAGGTGAAGAATCTTTGCGGATTCCCGCAATTGTACTATGTCCAAATCCATGCTTGATGAACCTCGAATACTCACATATGCCACTCCATGACCAGTGATCAATTTTGTTGTCGGTGTCTCAGATGTTGTGAAGCATCGAAGATCAGACATGGTCGCGTGAAGGAGATTAAAGTAGATAAGGTTCTGTTTCTGTAGTGCAAGCGAGATGCAACAACAGCATTGCTACATGCTAGGCTACACTCTACCTATCGATTACCTACAGCTATGGTGCCATACACCTGCCGAAGAAACAAACCATATTGTAGCTATCGAGCCAACCTTTCCTATAAAAGCACAACATGCAAGACTTTGCGTCGGCAACATATTGACCGCGAGTCCCTAGAAACACAGACCATCGCAGCTCGATCCCTCCACGATCGCCATAAGACACTATAAGACCCTTGACAATTCTTGAGAGGTAGCGAGCAAGCCCAGCCGCCATATCAATGCCGTGTCCCACTGGACCTATATTACCAATAAGCGCTTACATGGCGGTCAGTGCTGAGGGCGTGCCGCAGTCTAGTATTCCTCGAAGACAGGCAGGTAGGGTGTCGATCGTCGGTATCGCAAGGGCGGACCAGGGTAGTATGGGCTCGTTTCGCCATGATATTCGTGACGGCCAAGCTCGTAAGAATCTTCCATTTCGGCAAGGCGAGTGCCACGGTCATACTGGGAACGTCGACGACGCTGCTCGTCACGGAAATTCTGGCCAGCACGTGGAGCGAAAAGCCCTGGGATATGCATTAGGTTCTAACCAAGCCCCTTTAGGTGCAGCTTCTCTCACCGACGTGTTCCGCATTCTCGACAGACCTACGCATCTTGGATGGGTTATCAGGACCTGGAAAGCTGTCTTCAGTCCCAGCGAGCGGACCGGTACCAGTGTGGAAGATCTATTCGTATCAGTACATGCTCAGAAAGCCCAGTAAGCTGCTTATACCTTTGGGCGGAAGGATGGATGCTCCAGCATCACCGAGCTGTTGCGGAACTTTTGGACAAGGCAGTCTCGACCCTGGATAGCTACAAACTTTTCAGCGGGTTATCTTGGGTATCAGGCATCTCACTTACTGGCATAGGACACCTCGGCAACCTTGTCACTATTGAAGCGGTTCCTTTCCCATGTTAGTGGATACCATTCATAGGTGTGCAAGACGTACTCACCAGCGGTGGCCTGCTCTCGCGTTCATGAACTGAATCACCATCAGCAGTCCGAACACATCTCACAATACCTATGACCAACATCGATGATATAGTAAGGCTGCATGAAGTTAGCACCATCAGTTCCTCGATGGACAATCATGACTCACATCCTCGAAGTTGATGAATGCATAGCCCACACTTGCGAGATTAGCCTAGAGCAAGTTAATGATGGGAGAGAGAGGTTTGTCTCACTTGCAATTGTTCGCGAAGTCTGTAGGTACCCACTGTCAACCTTGGCAACAACCCGTTCGGCGGCAGCGGACTTACCAATACGCAGATACATGAAGTCGTACTTTCCGCGGCTAGTCTCGTCGACTATTTCCTTGAGCATGGCCTAAAAAACGATGAGTTCGGCCGGCATGCTCTGGATGTGGACAGATTACTTACTTGATCGATCTTGTTCGGAATGTTACGAAGCATTATCTACAAGTGTTGCGTCAGTGTTGTGGAGGAAGAACAGACATTATTGCGGCGAACCGTTGTGCGAACATCCAAACCCTGGCGAATGCGCTCGATGTCCACGATGTTGTGATGTCCCGACGAGTAATCATGGGGCGAGCGTCCAAGGTATTTGCTCGGGCTACGCTGCTGGTACGGATGTACGCCAGAGTACGGGGACAGCATGGATACTCCACGTTCTTGGCCAATTGCTCCTGGAGTATAGGGAGACCAGAGCGGTGACTGAAGGCCATAGTCCACGTACGGGCTAAAGAAGGGGCTGTATGGGGATGTCTCCGTGGATTCGGGCCCACTATAGCTGGACTTCTGGAGGTCCAATGGTGATGGCATCTGAGCGCCATTGAGCTCTCGGTGATTGGCGAAAGAGCGAGTCGGCGTCTGGGTTAAGAAGTATGGCGAAAGCAAAGGCGAAGCCCACAAATCACGCCCATACATCAAGGGCTGGGGCGTGTTCATTGTCATACTGCCAAGAGCGGTCTCAAGACCCGTCTCGTCCTGACCGATGATCAATGGTCCTTGACTCTGCTTTGGCAGAGTGGTGAGGGTGTTCTTGCCGCTCCCATAGTTCCGAATGGTCAAAGTACAGCCCTGAGCACATCAGCAAGCCACTCTTACAAACGAGAAGTCAACCTCACTGCAATCTTGAACCCCTGAAGGGCGTTTAGCGCGCCGGTCACAGAGCTACTATCGTAGTATTCCGCTCTATACATGGCCGATGGGGACGCAACTAGAATGGCTTCCATGGCCATTATCTCACCATAATTTTCGAGTACTTCCTTGACAATGATGCCAATGCTATTGGCATTGAAGTGGGTAGTCGGACCGCCATAATCGGCCTTGATAGATACTTGACCTTCGTGAACCAAGGCTGGGAGTTCTTGACCTGGATGCTCCCTCATGAAGTACTGAGCAGTGCCAATACATGAGACGGCCCAGTCTCCACGGAGTGTCTGCACCTTGGTGTATGCACTCAAAGCGTCCCGGATATCGCTGAAGCTGACGTATATGGTCCCCGTGAGGGCTAGCTCGTTGACTCCAAGATGCTTCATCGAAGGGAAATCACCTTTCTAGACTCGTTTAGTAATCTATCTGTCTGTGATGAGAGGTTTGGGGACTTACATTGAAAAAAGCCTCCAGGTCTGCAAGCGGAGTCCTCATAGCAACCTGACCCACCATGAGGTATCTGGAAGTGTTGTGATCTGAGGTGAAGTGCCCCACTTTGGGAAAGGCCGATGCTTCAGTCAAGGAAGTCGATGCCTGAGCAGCACCATTCGAAGCTGTGGATGCCGTGTTCTGGGCAGCGAGGTTGATAGGAGTATCATCGGGCCTCGGAGTGGTGGCGCGGGACTCATTGGTCTCATCACGGTGTTTGACTGCAGCTACAGGCACGCTGAGGCTCTGACGTCCCAAAGGTGTGAAGCTGGTAGCAGCAGGAGAGAGCTTGGGCAAGTCGCTCGAGCTCAGTCCAGTGCGAACAAGACTGGAGGGCCCAACGAACGGGTCAGAAAAGGCAGAGGTAGTGGGATTACCTGCATTGCCGCTCGAGCTGGGCCTTGAATAGATGTTGAGGGCAAAGGCCGGTGGAACATTGGGCCTCACGATACCAGTCTTGACTGCTCGGTGGCTTGATCGTAGTTCCTCTGGAGAGAAAGCGGTAAGCTTGGTCTCTGGAGTATTCTGGGTTGAAGCTACAGCTTCAGAGGAGCTTGGGCTTCCAGCAAGGAGACGCAGATTGTTTGGGTCCATGACTATCCAAACAGCGTCGATGAGAGGCAGTTGTTACGGGGAGTGTTGGGTAAATAGTCGAGTGGTAGTGGGGTACGCGGCGGTGAATGGAAAGACCGAGGAGGGCAGTCCAAGAAGGACAGGATGAATGTAAAGACTACTGGGTGTTGACAGAAAGGACATCCACAGTTCTGAGGCCCAAGGTGTTGAACAGCTCGGCACGACAGGTGGTGAGGAAAGGGAAGGGGGAGAGGTTTGAAGATGAAGATGGGAAAGATTATCAACTACTTTATGTGCAGCTGGAGTGAGCAGTGACCGCTTGGACCAGCCATTCTCGGACAATGACTTCACGGCACAACGACAAATACCCACACCTGGATCCACTTGCTTCCCAGATCGGCCTATCCTGGCCCTGGTATCCAGCCGCACGACAAATAACCTCAAAGCCGGTAAGCTAGGATTGGGGAGGTGGATAGGCCAGTTTCCTCTGGCTCACTACCAGGGACTGACGTCAGGTGGAGCAAAGAGGTACTTTAGTCTATCGGATCTGGTGGTGTCTTCAGGTTGACAGTCAATCTCCAGTAGTCAGGCAAGGAAACAAGGAGAGGCATAGTGGTCTACAAGGTCTAGGGAGACATCCAAACATGGTGAGATGGAGAATCCTACTGATCTCACGTTCTTATGCAAGCCAGTGCTTTGTGGTGCACTCTGTCACCTGTAGTGATAATCAGCACAGCAGCGAATCTTACAGCAATCTGTAATGATCGTGGATAAAGTATCAGATATGGCCGAGGAGACTAGCTCCGGGAGATCGACGAGGTCCCTGCAGATTGATCGGATCTTAGATCCGAAAAGGCATCGCGATTCGCGAACCCATAGAATCAGGCCCTTAAGCTTCGTCTACTATACGGAAACTTGAAAGGCATACTTTAGGCAGCTGCAACGGCATCGTTCAGCCCAACAACTCATCGAGAACTGAATATCTTGTTAAAATAGTGATTTCCTCTTCATAGTCTTACAAATGCGCGCTCCTTTCTGCCTCAAGCAGATTCGCCTTTGATGCCCTGCTATATTTGCGCCTCATGATGCCTTCGACAATCGAGCCTCGCAGCGAGCTCGACTATGTCGTTCAACGGGTTTGTAGGAGAGTCCCTGTTGCGGTGCCTCACTGACCTTCGAACCCATGAACAGACCGTGCAGTCACCTTCCGACAATGAGTATCTGAATCAGCTCATCCCAGCCATCAAAGATGCCAGCAAAGGAGGTCGAGGCCAGCTGCTGCTACAGTCTCTTACGCAGTACTCCATTGATAGAGAGTCCGAGATCGAGAAGATCTGCAATTCCAACCATCAAGGTTTCGTGACCTCTGTCAACCAATTGCTACGTGTGCGGGAGGCGACCGTCAACCTGACTACGGAGATCTTGAGCCTGAACCAATCGATCCAGTCGAGTACGGAAAAGCTTGCTGAACAAAAGAGAGCCTTGGTGGAGTCGCGGGGAGTGCGACAGAACATCGACGAAGCGCATCAGGCTTTGAAGGATTGTTTGGAAGTTCTACGCTTGGCTAATCAGGTACACGATTTGCTCGGCAAGAAAAGGCATTACTCCGCCTTGAGAGCCCTGGATGAGCTGCAGAACGTACACTTGAAAGAGGTCACTCAGTACAAGATCGCAGACATGATCCAGAAGTCTGTTCCAGCTACCAAGAAGCTCATTGCTGAGGCCGTCATGACAGATCTTAATACCTGGCTATATCGGATCAGAGAAAGCTCACAATATCTCGGCGAGGTAGCCTTCTATCATACAGAACAGAGGAGGACGAGACAAAAGGAACGTGCAGAGGCCAAGGAGTATCTAGGCAATTTCAAGTTGAACTCGGCAATGGAGCTCGTGTCCGATGAGACTGAAGAGTTCAATCTCCTCGACAATGAGGAGCTACAGGTCGACTTCACGCCGCTCTTTGAATGTGTGCATATACACGAAGTCCTTGGTGAGAGTGACAAATTCCGAGCCGCCTATGCGGCGACACGGAGAAAGCAGAAGGATCTCCTGATGCCAGCAGCTGTGACCCTGGTGGACGCCGAAGGCGCAAGTTTGAATGAGTTACTTGAGGGTATTGCGGGCTTTGCCATAATCGAGAAGGCAACCATGCAGCGAGCTCCGGACCTCCGCTCTGCCGCCGACGTGGACGAGCTATGGGACTCAATGTGCCAGGCAGCCATCACTCTTGTCTCGAAGGCTCTCCATGAGGTAGACAATGCTGAGATGCTGCTTCGGATCAAGGGCGTAATTGCTCTCTTCATTCAGACCATGGATTCTTGGGACTACTCCGTACGTGCACTCGACGCGTTTTTGCTAAATCTCTTCGGGAAGTACGCCGAATTGTTAAAGAAGAGGTTCAGTGACGACTTTCACGAAATCGTTTCGACCGATGACTACATGCCAATGCCAATCAACAAGCTGGAAGAGTACGAGAAGGTGGTCAATGTCAGCTGGTATACGCCGGATAGGCCTCGCGAAGAGCTACGCTTTCCCTTGGTTCTGCCCTTCTCACAAATGTATCCGCTATGCTGCATCGACATTCGAAATTTTCTGAACCAGTTCTACTTCTTCTCTGACGATCACTTCCAACATCCAAGAGTCATTGATGAGACTTTGCACGCTTCTTTAGATGAGCTGCTCTCCGAGAAAGTCTGCCGATCGCTTGTCGAGCGCCTTAGCTCGCAGTACCTTGGTCAGATAGTTCAGATACTAATTAATTTGGAGCATTTCGAATTTGCATGCCAGGAGCTCGAGCAGCTGCTCCTCGCTGCTAGATCTACAGCATCGGTAGGTGGTAACATTGTCCTAAAAGCCACAGAGGAGTTCCGAGGGCACAAGAAGACCGCGGAAAAGCGCATCTTCGAGCTTGTGAACTCAAAGATTGACGATCTGATCGAGACAGCAGAGTATGACTGGTATGTACTTCCTACAGCGGCATGTTGCGCGTGTCGCCGAACCGTGAGACCCAAGCTACGAGACTGACTCTTTGCGAAGGTTGGCACCTACGTATGACGCCAACAAACCCAGCGAGTATATGTCAACCCTGACAACATACCTCTCGAACATCATGAACTCTGTGCTCCTCGGACTACCAACCGAGATCAAGGAGCTGATCTACTTTGACGCTCTCAGCCACGCCGCAACAATGATCCTGGTAAGCAGTCTTCCCTCAGTTCATCAGCCGTGCTAAGCCTGCATAGGGACTGCCCTTGTCGCCCGACGTCAAGCGAATCAACCCCAATGGCGTCGGTGCTCTTGCCCGTGATGTCCGTTACCTGACCGAATTCGTAGACACATTAGGCAATCCAATTCTAGGCCAAAACCTCGAGGAGCTGCAGCAGACGGTTGCATTGATGCAAGCTGAGAACTCGGAAGAGTTCTACGACGTGTCGACCAGGAACAAGAAGTATGGGAGAGTCGATGCGATGAATGGACCGGTGCTGCTGGAGAAGTATGCCATTGCGGCAGCACGACTTGATCAAAGTTCCCCACTAACAGCTACGTAGGCTCACTTATTCTGTGCAAAGCCCAGCCAAGACGGACAAGTTCACGACGCTTTCGTCAAGATTTGGCATCAAGTAAGGAGATCGAAGCTCAAGCATAATGTTTCGGGAGCACCTGGTCTGTCTGAGAAGATGTGGATCGGCCGATACTTCCGTTTGGCTCTAGGGGGCAAACATTCGTTATGTCTTCCCAATCACCGCGTTTTCTCAAATCCAAGCACAATGGATGCCGCAAGCCCCACGACATTGTGGGATTGGTCGAGATTATCCATAAAAGCTTATACAATACCTCAGACGCCGTGAACGCCTTTCGGGCTTATACAATCTGGTTCACAAGCTGAAGAGCTCTCGATCAGGGTTTCAAGCTGGCGGCTGACGCAAGAGAATGTCTCCTATCAAAGGAAGCGCAATATCCGAGGCAGTACTCCAGACAGATATCTAAAGAGTTCAATATTCATGCTGAATAAATCGAAGTCCGCTACACAGATTGCTATCGCTATCTACGCCAGACACCCACCGCAGCATCACAAGATCCAGCTAAGCCCAAGCAAGCATTTACCAAGCAGCAGCTAACTTCAACCGACTTCATAATCCCGATCGCCCTCCGCATCCGCATCACCGTCGCCGTCATGTCGCTGGTAATGGTGCCCTGGATCTTGGCCACCAGGTGGAATCTGGCCCCTCTGATTGACGCCGCCATACATCTGCAAGTTCGCGCAATGAGTCAGCGAGACATCCCATCGGAAATAGAACCATCATCCACGAACTACGAGGGGAGAAACGCTTACCGGCTGCGTATACATATTCGGATTCCCGTACATGCCTTCAAACACCTGACTCTGCGGCTGCCCATACACCGGGTCGCCCGCCACCTGCGGCTGATACAAGCCGGGCTGCGGCCGCCCATACTCTTCCTGCGGCATCGGTCCTCCCCCCATCCCATGCCCCTCGTACCCACTCATATGGTGCTGTGGCTGCCCTCCCGGCGGTCCCCCACCACCACCCGGAGCCTGCTGCTGCGGCGGCATCATCCCCGCTGCGCCGCTCCCCCCCTGCTGCGCGGGCGCCGTCCCAGCTCCTGGCCCGCCCGCCCTTTTCGTCGCCGCTTCTTCCCGAGGCACGATATCGATGAGGAAATCAAACATGTCGCTCCTCGCGAGCGCACTCGCAATATCGCTCCTCTGCAGCGTGCGGCGCTTGTTCTCCTCCGCATGGATCCACGCGCGCATCGTAAGCTCGGTGATGAAGATATCGCAGCCCTTGGCAAAGAGGATGGGCGCCTCTGCGGAAATCATCTTGACGTCGGGATCCGCCTTCATGACCTTCTTAATGCGCGCGAGGGGCAGCTGGTGCAGCTTGTAGTCGTGGGTTTCGGTCTCGAGGTGGTGGATCGTTTGCTGCCAGTAGGTGGTCAGGATGTCGCGGTAGTTGCCTACAAGGCCTTGGTTTACCTGTTTTCCTCATGGTCAATCGAAAGCGTAGAATCGTCACCACAGAGAGAGAAAATACAGACATTCGCCCAAGTCCCCTGATACAGCTCCGGCACCGGCGCAAAGCCTTGTGAAGCCATCTAACCTTCGTATCAGCACCTCATCCACTGAATCCCCCTCTCCCTCCTCCATCCCCCTCCCTTCCCCTCCACCCCCGCCCCAATGCACTCAGAAGGTAATACATACAGCAGCACTCGCACCTAGCACCGCACACAAATTAGCCACATCCCTCAATCACAAATCAACCAATAGCACGTCCCCATCCCCTCCCCTTGCCCCTCAAATCATCCGAGACATCGCAAACGAAAGCAAGGAAACATACCGAAATGCCCGCCGTTACTCGTATCATACGCCGGTTGCTGGCGTGGCCCCTGCTGTGCCTGCCCGCTCGCGCCGGGGGGGGGTGGTTTTTGCTCCATGCCTCCTTCTTCCTATCTTTCTCCGTCTATCTTTCTCCGGCTACCTCCTGCTTCGTATTCTGCTGAGGGAATAGATGCGCTTTTATCGCGCCGAGCAGGTAACGAGCGATTGACTTGGCGACTCGAACGAGCGTGATGGTGCGGAGTCAGCGAGCGACTTGGACTTGGAGAACTAGCGGTGTAAGGTACCCGGAGGAGGGGTGGCTGGGCGGGAGAGGCGAGGGTTGGAGATGCAGGAGCGCGGTTAGGAGCGCGTATGGGTGCCCAATGTGCGGGAGGCGCTTGGAAAGGGAGGTTGTTTTGGGAGGGAGGCTTGCGCGTGCTGTTTGAAGGCGAGTGTTGGGGTTGGAGTTGAGGGGGATTGGGAGATGCTGCGCTTGGGTTGTGGTAATGGCTGAAAGTGGGCGCGGGTAGGGTTGGAGTGGTGGGTCAGGGGGGTTCGATGTTTCGGTGGAGATGTGTTTTAGAGCGGAAGGAGAGACTTTGATGTCTTTATGATTTCGGAGTTCGTCTTGTTCAGAGTTTACTATCGATATTCAAGGCTGCGGCATCGACGAATCGTAGCGCTGCGAAATCATGCATCATCGAGTGACGAATAGAAAAGCACAGGGGGCTACGTGTCTGCAGGGCGGTTTCGAGGCTCGAATGGAGAGGTGGGGGATTGGCTGCTTGGGATAGCAGGATGCATGGTATACGTGAGCTGACGATTGGGTAGACTCGAGTGGTCTGTACCCCGTACGCTTTGGGCAAGCTTGCAGATAGGAACGTCATGGGCGCACACAGTGGCGAGAAGGTGTCAAAACTGCTCTATGGCAAGTTTTGATATTGAGCTTTCACGGACACACTAGGACTGCTTTCTACTCCTCTGTTCAGATGCCAGCGAGCTGCGCACGCTTGGGCATAAAGCTATTGTCTAATGTAGAATGTGACGTGCGGCTCCAGAAGGTGGATCAGCCACGACAATAACAGTTGCTGACAGTGGTCTCTATTCCGCCGCCAACATCAAAGCCTGGCCTGGTGTAGACCGTGGATATGCCGGTATACGTAATTAGTACCCGGCACCATCGATGGCTCTATATCACCACTCATGCCGTTATCTTGAAGATGTTCCCTAGGATGGACCTTCCAGACGCAAATCCCCTTCGAGGCAGCCTAAAAGCGGTGGTGCGCATTGTGGCTGGGTGATGGTCACCTTTCGGAAGATCATGCCGGCTCATTGGAGCTCTGAATACGATAATATCGCAGACACCAAATATTGGCCCGGATAGGCTGATGACCTGGGTTACGAGAGGCCCACCACCCGCCGCACAGTCGACATGGTAACTTCCGCCATATCTCTAGCCTTGACAGCCCCTTCCCTCGCAACGTCGTCCAAATACTCATCCTGAGCATCCCCAAGTAGATAGTTATAGCGCTCCCTAACACCAGCAAGTGCGCGGTCCGTAGTCCGAATGACTTCGTCCTTGAACTTACGCATGCTCTTCTCTTGGTATAGACTAGCGAGCTCTTCGCACGACCGACCTAGGCTGTCCAAATAGCTCATGATCGCCAAGAGATTCGAGACTCCAGGCCGCTCTTCCGGTTGGTAGGTAAGTCCAGCCAGTGAGTCGGTTACGGCAAGCCTGACCTTCGTAGCTATGTCATAGGTGCTATCGTTGATTCGGATTCGAGAACGAGGGTCAGCGTGTGATTTTGACATCTTCATGTTGGGATCCTTTAGTGACATGATACGCTTCGCCGGTGCTATTTCGACATAAGCATAATAATCCGAGAGTGCGTGGCTAAATTCGATCCATACATAGAATGATCTCAGGCTTTACCAGAACTTCTCCATGAATGGCATTGAAACTTCCAGCACACTCCCTGGCAAACTCTAGATGCTGTACTTGGTCCTCTCCAACCGGAACGTGTGTAGCTCTAGTGTTGAGTAAATATACGAAATGGACAAGGTGCACGTTCGCAGAGACGTAGCACTCACCCGTATAGCAATATGTCTGCTGCTTGGAGCACAGGATACGAGAAAAGCCCAAGCTTCAATTTCGCTCTTGCGTCCAAGTCCTGGACTTTGGACTTCTCCGGCAATGCAAGTTTACTCTGGTTGCATCTCAATTGGAGAACGAGATGGGAGACTGAACAATCATGAATGAGACCGACTCACCTTCCATTGAGTCATTCGCGACAAGTATCCTACAGAAGCTGTACAACTTAGGATCCACATAAGCTCTGCATGCTGCAAAATCTAGATCCAATTTCAGCAAAGAATCTCCCTACGAAACGTAATGTAAACCCGGTCATACATCGGATTGATAAAATATCGTACACCGCTTCGGATCGAGTCCCACAGCCAAAAGTGCCGCCAATGTTTCTTTCTTCCATCTTCTCAATTGAGATGCGTCCTGTTGCACCGTTATGGCGTGCAAGTCCACGATTGAAAATACAAGCTTGGTAGTAGATGATTCTTCATTCTGTAATCGCACCCATTGCTGCAATGCACCTAGGTAGTTCCCTATGTGCGGGACACCGGTGGGCTGTATACCGGAGAAGATTACCTTCTCGTGGGTTGTTGAATGCGCATGGCGAACGGCGAAAACCAATGGTGAAGCCGGGAAAGAGTGAAGTGGACGTAAGCAAGAAGGTTGCGAACCTGTTACATATCGAGTTGTAATCCTGTGCAAACGAAAGGGCATCTCTGGCCTTCGCTTAAAGTAATATGACCGTGCAATAGAAGACGTCGTTCAATACCGACTTTCTTAGCGCGGATGCAGCTCGTCGACACGTGACCTGTTTAGCTGCATTTGCTCTTACTTATCGGCAGTCTGGTGCCGGACTTCAACTTTTGGTTATTAGACCTTACAATCTACAGCAAAAATTTCCGAATTTCACACTGCGATGTCCCCAAAGATCGACTTTGACTCGATCGAAGAAGATCTAAGCGACGAACAAATCGAAGAGCTCCTGTGCAATGCGGAACGACGTCTGAAAGGCGAAGCGGTAGATTCCCACAAACAACACACCGCACACTCCCAACAGATGTAGGCGGCAACTTTACCAGGTTCTCAGACCCCTCACTCATAGCTCATAGGAACAAGAAGCTCCATGTGGGAGAAATACCTCGACCCTACATAACTACCAAGAATGGGATAGCCCACGCGGATCCCTCCCGACTCTTGAGCGACCATGACCGCAAGCTCGCGGGCAGGGTACGCCGTATGGAGGATCCTGTTCAGGTAAAGGAAAAGGCTATAAAGGTCAGCTCCTCTGCGCTGCTACACAGCAGCCCCGATCCTGTAGCCTATGAGGAAAATCATCCCAATTCAGATCTTGACGCAGAAATTCCGGTCCCGTCCTGGGTATCCGCTCTGCTTTCCTGAGAGTTTCATATACATAGTTACTCTGAGGCTTCTACGATCGAACCGCTCTATGTTGTCCTGATATACTGTCGAATGGCGTAGCTGACATGTCATGTAGGAGAAGAAAGCAACCGCGGGCTCCGACTGGTTCAACCTTCCGAAAACTGACCTTACTCCCGAGCTCAAGCGAGATCTGCAGCTACTCAAGATACGAAATGTGCTGGACCCGAAGCGACACTACAAGAAAGACAATGGAAAAGCACAAGCACCGGAGTTCTCCCAGGTTGGGACGGTTATCGAGGGGCCGACGGAGTACTACAGTTCCAGGCTGTTGAATAGGGACCGGAAGAAGACCTTCGTAGAAGAGGTTTTGGCTGCTGAGGAGGAAAACGGGAGGTTTAAGCGCAAGTATAGTGATATACAAGCGCTGAAAACAAGTGGGAAGAAGGCATACTACAAGAAGCTTCAAGACAAGAGGTCGGGAGGCATTCGAAAGCGCTGAGCTTTGTGATACTTTAACGACACCTTGTCGAAACGATACTGCTACGACCCAATGCATCCAATGACGATACGACGGCCTCGCTGACGATTCTGACACGTCTTGCGAATGGTCCATCAAACGTTCGCTTCTGAGTTCCTCTTCAAGGCTTCACGGCCCCTGCTACTTCATTGGCGCTCAGGATACCCTGGACGACTCCACGAACCAAACGCTAGACGCATTAGCTTTGCGCTGGATGGGAGATCACTAGACGCTCACCTGAACATCAGCTGCGGCTTCGCGTCCGGCAGCCAAAACTTCTTCATGGCTTGCTTTACCTTCTTCGATGGCTTTCCTCAACTCATCCTGAGTAGATTTCTCAACCTCGACACTGTCTCCTCTCGGCCCAGCTTCAAGCACAACCTTGTTAGTGACCAGGCTTAAAGCTAGTACGCGCATACTGCAGTGCCTCGCCACAATGATCTCTGGAACAGTCGACATGCCAACGAGGTCCGCACCAAGCATCCGCAGCATACGACATTCGGCTCTAGTTTCATAGCTAGATATCATCAACGTTGCCTCACCACAAAAGTATTCCAGGCCCGGAACTACCTTGGACCGCCCACAAAGGCATACACCCCCTCGTGCAGTCTTCTTTTCTGGGCGGTGGGTTCGCTTCGCTTCCAGACCTGATGTGCTTGCCGCCGAAGACCTAGGTCATAAGCATCTGATAAAGGAGGGAAGCGAACCCCGAAGTCATCAATGTTCGGTCCGCGTAACGGGTGAGTCCCAGCTAAGCCAGCAAGATTGATATGCTAATAGGCGTCAGCTCGAACGAGCGCAATCTCAAGAGGCACTACATCGTTGAGCACCACAATATCTCCTACGGCAAATTCTGCATTAAGGCCGCCGGCGGCATTGGTTACTGAAGGGACTCGTCAATCACCAATGCCAAAGCCACTTCAACACAGCCTTACCAATGACCGTTTCTATTCCTAGCAATTTCATCAGACGGATCGGGAAGGTGATCTCCTGGATCGAGTGGCCTTCGTAGTAGCTTTGGGGGGTCAGAATGCGCATTGCTTTTGCCGGAGCACTGTGTCACGGTTCACTGACTGTACTCTTCCGACCATCAAGACGACAGGCCTACTGCCATCTTCGAGGAAGCCGAACAAGAGGTTCCCGGCATGGCCAGCAACTACCAGATATCAGTTCTGGGACTTCTCACCAGGATGCGTGCTATGCTAGCCTGTGGTCCGTGGAAAGTATGGGATATCGGCGAATTTTATCTCATGCCGTGAATAAGGAACCACGGACTCTGCTAAGCCGCCTAGGCCTGAACCACATATTATAGCCACAGCAGGATTTTGTAAAGCTTGAGGCAACTGGTCTTGAATAACATGGAGGGCTTCCGCCGCATGCTGTGCTGTGTCCTTTTCCATCACTTTCGTTCACTTGCGGCGCCAGAACCACTAGTCAAATAGAACATGACACAAGATACTCTACGAACCGATGTCCTCAATCTGCATTTGAACCTGACAATTTGTAACATCTCATTGAGACATCGACCTGATTTGAGGGCAGATGCGAGTGCCCGAAGAAACGCCGGACTGCCGCTCAGTTTATAGATGACTCTCATGCAGTGCACCTTCGATTCCTGACGAACAGTGATAATGGCACGCAAGCTGATTATACAGTCGCCGCTATTCCAGCTACTTGCTCCTCAAAGGTGCTGCCATGCAGCTTATCCCCCAGCCGCTGCGATGTCTATCAGGTTGAACTCCAACCGGCCAAGGAGATCAATCCACCGACCGCGGTTTTCAACGTTGCGACAACTGCGAGATCAAGAGGATCTTTCCCCTCGAGAGCCATCTCTGTAAGACAGACAGTGACAAGCTTGTTCGAAGGGCTCATGCTTACTTTTCTAGGCCCACTCCACCGACGCATCCTCCTGCAACAGTGCCCAGAAAGCAACCGTCGTAAGCTTGAAGTAGCACGCAAACGTTGATACCGCTGACAACCGGCCAAGAACCAGATTCCTAGAAGACGAAGAATCCGAAGAGAATGGATTCGACGACCAAGCACCTTCCCTCAACTCCTCATCCCTCGGCGTCTCAGTACCCCCCTACTCCGAAACCCAGCCCTCAGCCCAAGACGAAGAAGGCGTCCGAATACCGCGCAGCGTCCAAGCCATCTACCTCCGACCCCTCCGCCGAAAAGCACAATACGGTCTCCCGGTGTGCGATCTGCAGATCCGCTCCTACAGCGTCGTGAACCTGGAGTTCATGGCCGACTTCGCCTTGCGCGCCGCTTACTACCTGCATCTGCCCGCTCGAGGCCCTGTACCCTTACCGCGCATCACAGAGCGGTGGACGGTGCCTCGGGGAAACTTCGTGCATAAGAAGAGCCAGGAGAATTTCGAGCGGATCACGATGCGGAGGTTGATTCAGATACAGGATGGGCATCCGGAGACGGTGGAGATCTGGCTGGCTTTCATACGGAAGCATGCGTATTACGGAGTGGGGATGAAGGCCAACGTGTGGGAGCATGAGAAGCTAGGTGAGATATCGTACTACTATTTAAATCTTCCACGGCATTGGCTGACCAGCTGGGTAGGGGTGGGCAAGACCATGGACGTGAGTCTTGAGAACCTCAAGAAGACGCTCGAGCCCAAATGGGCGCATTTCGGACGGCGGAAGAACATGGATACGTCGGAGAAGGTGTACCAGATGATGGCGAGCGATGCCTTCCGGCAGACTTCGGACGCTCCCTTAAGTCGACTTTAGTCGAATTCAAGGATATCCCACCGACTGTCACCAGTGGCTGCTGAATCAGCTTCGCACCCTGACCTGGTCATCTATTCCCTGCTGCTTTCCTAACGCTCTCTTCGCTGGACTCACCAATGAACCCATGACATTTGGCCACCTCAGCAACGGGCCATCCCTCGTCGTCTACTCCATGGCCGTTCCACCACCACATTCAAATCCCGCAAAACCATTCGCGTCTCGTCCGCACTGGCTCCTGCCACCTTCTCTCAGACCGGCTCCTTAAACCTCACCTTCTCCAGCCCCGCCAAAGCAATTTTACAGCATCGCCTACACGGCCTGCCTTCAGCCCCTTCCCTTCTTCTCCTAAACACTATCTATAAATAGAAAGTCCAGCTACAGGCCTTCTGGACATGGATGGCAGCGTGTACAGAGAGTGAATCTATCACGGCGTTTGCTTCCATCGCTTCTGGACTTGTCTGTTGGGATTTAGATCCACGGCTCAATGAGGAAGGGACGAAGAGTATGGGATGGAGAGGATGGACGTTGCGCCAAAGGTGGTTTTGCGGTGCTTGGGGAATAGATTGGCGGGGTGGAGATAGGTTGTGAATCTGTGAAGACCTGTAGCTGAAGAGGCGAGTCGTCAGAGCAATCAAAGCGTTCAAATGGAATGTCTAGAACCATGCCAGGGTATGGGATAGGGAAGGGGAAGTAGCTTCACGACATGCTTGTAAGCCCAGTTGCTATCTCTCTACAGTAGTATACAGTGCTTGCAAAGCTGATTCGGGCCTATCCCAACCGTGCAGTGCCTTCGACTCGATATAGTGGTAGCAGCAGAAAGCGCAACGCCAGACTCGACGACCACAGCAGAGAAAACTTACATTCCTACCATCCCCATCACCCCTGATGTTGATCACGAGATATCATCCAGCCCTTCCTCTCCATTAGCCACCGCACCGTCTCCAAAGCCATTAGCACCCTCACCACCATTCTCAGGCACGTCATCAACCGCCATCTCAACCTCCTCGCCCTTCAGCCCCGCCTCCAGCATCTCCCCCACCCACGCCTCCTCAACCGCCATCTTCCTCCTAAAGACCCTCAGCCACCTCCCCCCCCACGCCCTCAATATCCTCTCCCCACTCTCATCCTGATCCGCGCTCTCCGCCATCGCATCCACACTCCCCTCCGCAACGCCCACCAGCGCATCCTCCACCACCCCAAACAGCGTGCGCATCTCTCCCCTCTCGCGCTCCAGCGTGCCGTCAAGCAGCTTGCGCTGCTCCAGCGGCAGGCCGGGGGCGTTGCGCGCGAGGACGATCTGCCGCACGCGGTTGGTGACTTTGTGCATCGTGACACTCACCATCTCGTACATGTAAGCTTCGCAGAGGGGTTCGCCCTTGCGGAGCTTGTCGCCCAGGGCCCAGAGGATGACGCTGCGGGGCGTGAGGATCGTGTAGTTGAGGAGCTTGTCGACGATGTTGACGCCGGTGCCGGGCTTCTCGGCCCAGTAGGCCATGACGCTGGTGATGATCTGGCGGCGTGCGGCTTCGGAGTTGGGGCCGATGGCGAGGAGGAGGGACTTGGTGCGCTCGATGCAGGAGAGGACGTGGGAGAGGGACTTGGAGCCGAGGAAGAGGATGGAGCTGACGAGGGCGTCGGTGGATGGGATGAGGGGGTCGGTGACGCCGAGGGAGGAGGCTTCGTTCTCGATGGAGGTCATGGGCTCTTGGATCTCGGGATCGGGGGCTTTGGCTTTTAGGAGGCGGAGGATCTCTCGGCCTTGGGGAGCGTAGGGTGTTTCTGTAGAAGTCAGTGATCTGTGTCGCTGTGATGGAGGTTAGATTATAGCATACGGTCTGATTCGTACTTGAAGTCAGGGCGGTCTTTCTCCTTCGCCTCAGAGATCAAGGGGTGATAAGGCTCCGGTAGTGTCCCTCGAATCCGCTGTGCGAAGCTAAGACGGATCTCCTTCTCTAATGCTCCCGTCATGAAAGCTTTCTTGGGGTACACCATGGCTAGGGGTGCATCGTCAACCCTGCTCAAGGTCAGTTCCTGCACGTTGGTCGGTTATATGATATGCTTACCATTCCGTCCATTTCCAGGTGAAGCCGAAATTGCTCAAGTGATGCGAAAACCAATCCATGAACCTATACTCCAGTTCAAGATCCATTGCGTCCACATTCTTATACAAATATCGTATAGCTCGTCCTAGGCTGGGCGCAATTGCTGCTGGAGCAATTTTGCAGGCCTCAGTCAAGACACAATGGAAGTACACAAGTTTATGTTCTGGCGACGGAAGCTGGAAGAGCTGAGAGAAGACGGCGTCGACGGCTACATCCTCTGGCTTCCATGTCGACTTGCCACCTTCTATGTCCTTCAAACGGTCAAAAGGCGTAGCGCGCTTCACGAATGTGTCAGGTGCGAAATAGCAGTCCAGATCGATAAGGAACTTCGCAGTCGCATTGCGGTTGTAGTCAAGTATATTGATTGTATCGACGAGTGAGTCCCGTATAATTATAGATGAGACATCAGAGAGTGAAGGAACCGTTTCGACATCTTGGTCTGCGTATACTGAGAAGTATATCTCTGGTAGTCGAGCTCTAGGTCCTGGAACCACTGGCGAAGGGATGTTGATTTCTGGTAAAGGATGCTTGGCAGCCCCAGTCAAGGAATCCGAAATTTCCTCCGTGGGCTCCGTCTTGAGCTCATTCTTCCAGGGTCGAGGTATGCAGGCCAATGGCCAGCCTTGCGCAGACTCAGCCTGGAGCTGCTTTTGCAGAAGAACGATTATGCTCTGCGGTTCGCGGGCATCTTCCTCGCCAAATCCAGGATACGGGTCTACGAGTATCTCTAGCGCGTGCGGTGCTGAAGCAATGATATCTGTCTTCTCCAGTACGTCTGTAGCTTGCTGTTCGAAGCCGGTCGCCGAAGATGCCATGACATAAGGAATTGTGACAAGTATGATCTTGACCAGTTCTAGACCCAAGCTCTGCGGCCATACAGTTAGCTCGGCCAGAAGGCGTTAGGGCTTTGCCTTACATCTTCCGAAGATGCTGTCTGCAAGTCGGCAGCCCTAGAGAAGAGCTCTTCTAGTACCGGGAACACGCCTTCTCCGTCGAGCATACCCTGCATGCATCCTAGGAAGCGTAGTACTAGCTTCACCTCTCGCCACGCGCCGGCCTTCAGATGCTCTTGTATGACTGTCGCAGATCTGGAGATAATCTCTTGCGCGAGTTCGGGCTTTTGTGGGTTTACGGCGAGTACTGTAGCAGCCACGAATGGGATCTTGAACGGTTGCTCAACAACGCTGTAAATGCAATTAGCTTTCGAGGTCTTTGCTCTTGGTACAACATACAGCTGTAGCGATAGATCAAGGAATGTATTCCGCAGCTCCTCGTCCTCGTAGCCTTCTGCGACGGTACTGGCGATGCTGTTAATCTCGTCTTCTGTCTTCTTCAGAGGCTACTTTGCAATTAGCCCCGCGCGCGCTCGTCGGCCATTATGGAGTATACGTACCGATTCCGCAATGCCCAGTAATTGCTTGCGCACTTTGATATGGGCGGGCTCTTCGTATTTCCTACGCTGTGGCCGGCGGTCGTAGTCATCATCGTCTAGCAATCTATCAGTCGCTGTTTGACATCTCTGGACCTATAAAAAAGCCTACCTCTGTAGCGCCGCTTGCGATTGTTGTATCCTCCACGTGAGCCTCCATTCCTTCTATCGTAGTCTGCCATCGTGGTGTCGCAATGATTGCGTTGTGTCAGGCACGTTTCCTTGCGAGACCTGTCTTTGCTTGGCGGGTGGAGACTTAATGAGAGGACTGCCCCCTTTCTAGCCACGACGCACCAATGAAAGTGAAGGTGTTGCAGTATGCGAGCGGTCGTTGAACAAATGGGTTTTCAGAGCTGCTGAGATATTGCTGGTCACGATAGTACTAGATCAAGAGACCAAGCAGACGGACTGCACGTTATTTGTGTTCGCTGCTGCTTAGCTCTAAGTGACTTGGCGAACCTTCTCAACTACTGTACTATTCATGTAATTCAAGCATAAACACCATGCAAGACTATTTCGTAGGCATAAGGTACATCAATGATCAGGTCGGCATTGGACGTACTCGCTCGTTACTCAGGTTCCTGACAGCCACTGCTTGCTCCGAATGATCTGACGCGTGTTGAGCAGACCTCGACGATCTTGATGTATGTCCACCCAGCATCGTGTACGAAACGTGTCGAGGAACCAAATAACAAAAGTGAGGTAACATCTTTGCTATTTCTACCTTTGCGCTCGCTGAGCCGGGACATTCCTACGCCGCAGGTATGTAGGATGTAGAACTAGAAAGAGCGAAAGTAGAGGGGTAAAGAAGGGAAACATGATGAACCTGCTCGTATGGAAGAAGAAAAGCTGCTAAATAAGCATGAAAGCACTGTCATACTTCTAGCGAAGTGGGCTAGCCTGGTGATACCCTTGAAGGCTCACGGCCATTGCCCTCCTATCCATCCTTCCAGCATCCCCAGGTGCAGGCCTGCTTCTCCATTCTTCATGAGAGCCCTGCCCAATCACTCGTAAAAGGTCCATTTCCATGCTTTTGCCCATGATGTCCGAGAATGGCTGCTCGAGAAGAAGCAGCTCCTACTCTTGGTCCATTGATGTAATGCCACAGACATCCAGTCTGATATCGCTAAAAGGCTGAGAGGTGTTTGCAGGGGAACGACCGACATGGTAAACGCCACGCTAGACCAGGCGTTGACATCGCTAATGGCGTTGAACTCGTTATGCGTATCGCCATTTTGGGGTTTAGTCCAAGCGGGCCATCATCTCATCCTTCGACATCGGCACGAAGCCCTCGAGGTCGAAACCACGCGCAGCGAGGTTCTTACGCTCATGAGGAGGGACCAAGCGCACGTTCTTCTCAGGGGCAATGGACAGCTCTGTAAAGTTATCAGCAGGAATAAGACCGAGGTTTCTGATATGAACTCACCGTGCTTGGAGAAATCGAAAAGACGAGGCAAGTCCTTGGAACCGCCGTTCGGATGGCGGGAGTCGGGGAAGCGGCAGTGAGGATCGCGGAGCTCGTCGAAGAAGGGGTGGATCATGGCATCGATGGCAGAGAGACGCTGAGTAGGCGTGTACTCGAGCAACGCGGAGATCAGATCGATAGCCTCTGGTGAAGCCTTACGGAACACCTGAGGTCCGGGATCAGTATAGCCATTCATGATCGCACAGGATTTGAAACCTACCTTGCTGAACGGATGAGGCTTAATCTGTGGGAATTTGTGCTCCATGTAATTGGGATTCATGGTACGAATCTGCTCGCGAGTGGGCGTGCCTAGTACCTTGATGATTTCCACAAGTTGATCGATGCCAGACTCTCCCGGGAATAATGGCTGACCCAACATCAGCTCCGCCATGACACAGCCAGTTGACCACACGTCTGCAAAAGTAAGGTCAGTATTTAGTATTTACTGTGGCGTTGAGTGATATGAGGGTTTGACTATAAAGGGCAAACAAGGGGTTGAGGAGGATATGATGCTGGTACGTTGAGATTTATGGGGGCTAACTTACCGATCTTGGTGGTGTAGTTAGTGGCACCAAATATCAACTCCGGGGCGCGATAGTAGCGAGAGCAGATGTACGACACGTTCGGCTCGTTCTCAACGAGAATCTTCGCACTACCAAAATCACACAGCTTCAAGACACCGGTGCTTGGATCAAGCAGAAGATTTTGCGGCTTGATATCACGATGGCAAATCCCCTGGGAGTGGATGTAGGCCAACGAGCGGAAAAGCTGGTAGATGTAGATCTTGATTTCCAAGATCGGCATCGTGGTCTTCATCTTGTTGAAGAAACGCGAGGCACGGTAAACGGTCTCTGGGACAAATTCGAGTACCAGGTTCAGGTAGACCTCGTCTTTCTAGATTTCCAGTCTTCTGTTAGCTCCATACTTGGTACCTGCCAATCCTGTTCCAGTCACTTACACGTTCTCCGTTGGAGTAGTAAAAAGCTTTGAGCTCTACGATGTTCGGATGACGGACGATACGCATGATCTGCAGCTCACGATTCTATTTCAATTAGTCGGTCTCATACATTTGATGCCTGCCTTTCTGAACTCTTACCTTGAAGCGCTTGTCCTGTAGAACGCGCTTGATCGCTGCGTCTTCTCCAGTCGGAGAGAGCTTGGTCTGAAAGACAACCCCGAAAGATCCGTTCCCAACAATCTTGCACTGAGTGTACTGCATTTCTTTCGTATCGCCAGTGACACCATCCTGGACTTTCTCGCGGATCACCTCTGTAGCTTGTCAGCACGTCCTTCTATGCAATAATTTCCTTATACTACTGACCTCCCATGCGCAAGCTAGAGAACCCTGACGGGCGGCCCTGGGTCGACATCTTAATGGAGTCAAACCAGGTGTATGCTTTACTATCGAGAGTATGGAGGGCTTGAATTCAGAAGTTGATGACGAGAGAGCTTAAGGATCCTGATGGAGTCCGTCCTGGGCGAAGTGGAATTTTCGAGGACTTGAAAGGTGGTGGATGTAGAGGAAGAGGAGGAAAGTGAGGTGAAGCCCTTTTGATTTCAAATGGGCGCGCAGGCCTCGTCGGGACTAGCTGCTCGGCGAGGATGAAGGCTCTCGATTATGTCGTCGAAAGGCCACTGATTTGTCGTGAAATCGGCTAATGGGGTGGTGCTTTGAGTCTCGCGCAGATTGCTTAGAGCACGGCTCCCTGAACGTCCACAACAAGAAAATTTGTATCAGGGACAGCAGTGTTTACGGGGCGCTGGAGGCCCAAGTCTTCTCTTATGATGGTGTTTCTGAAGGCTAATTGGAGACAGTGAAGAACGGTACCGAACAACGCCCAGGCGCTTCCGTGAACGGATACAGGCAGGAGTATATCGCAGACCGGTCGCAAAGAAGATGGTACACCAGTAGATGTTCTCTGAGATGCTTTGCTGTCAAAGCTTTTCTGAGGTCCTGCTATTTCTAAGGATAAAGTGTAGGTGGAGCGTGTTGTGAAATGCTGTGTCGTGTAGTGACGATCGCGGGAAAGGCTGACGTCTTCTGCAGCTTCAGGTAGTGACTGCTTAGTGAATGCAACGACCTCGGACCACGAAGAGGTGTTTACCAACAAGGCCAAGTCACAGGCAACAGCTCCTTGTGTTGAACAGTGGAATCGAGGGAGTGGAACAGCGGGCACCAGCGGCAAGCCAAGAATTAAGGCCAGACGATGGGACAGCTAGATTGAGTTTCGGAGGGGTGTATGTATGGATGTACCGTTCCCGACAGACAGAGCAACAACGTGGGATAAATGAAGATACCGGTGAGATGTTCTGTTCCTGGAAATGTTTGGGAGGGTTGTCAATGCGTCGAGATGTTCCACGACGAGCAATTGGGAACAGGCTGCGAGAGGGGGAAAAGAACTTATTTTCGGTTGGTAGCGCTAGTATGGCATTAGAGGGAGGAGGCTTGAGATGATGGGTCATGGGAGCACTTTCGATCCGTTCAATTGGGTACGTTCACGCGGGCCCAGGAACCAAGGCCAGCGTTGGAGCTCGTCTGCTTCTGGCCTTCTACATACCGGCCCTGTCTGCTCTATTCGCTCATCAACGCTCCACCCCGGACCTGTCACCACTGCTGCCAGAGCTGCATGCCTTCCATGACGACAGCAGATGCTCCCCGGATGAAATACATGCACACAAGCAGTCAGCAAAGCCGTATGAAGAAGCGTAGCCGAGGCTGAGCAGGCGTTTCATGGACCGGCTGTGTTCATCAGCACTTGACTTGGGTAGATTCTACGAACAGCAGCTGCTCCTGGTCCCGTGATAACAGTTGCCAGAATAAGCTTCCTTCGTAGCCACGCAGACACCCAATCATGAATTTAGCGAGGCACGGATACAGAAGCTAAATCAATCGCTTGGGCTCGATGTCGTGCATCTCCCGTGCTCCCAGTTGCTTCTACTTCTACCTCCGCCGCCAAAAGTCGCACAGGCCATGGGATGCTCTGTTGGTTATCTTATCAGACAGATGTGATGCCCATCAGTAGAAGATCTCGCTCATCCTTGATTCCATACAGGTACATATCTATGCTCAGATAGCATCCGGCCGGTTGCGTTGGCCTCGACAGCCCAAGTGATACACCAAAGTACAGCTTCTTATGAAACGTATGACGTGGGCCCCGTCTTTGCTTTCCAACGTGTGGGCAACCGGCGCAGAATGGCGGAGTTAAAACGAAGATCTCCAGGCTATCGGTTTCGTTTGACTGGTAGCTGGCTAGGTGCAATTGTCGTCCAATTCAACGGCGATGGTTACACCGGATTTGTGTCCTGTAGCTTGTTCTCGCTTGCTTGTCGGTGTTGAGAAGGATCTCTGCAGGAGGATGATCCACCAGAATCGGATCCACTGCTGCCTCTAGCTGCTTCCCGTGGTGCAGTCTCACATGTGACGTCGAAGCGCTCGTGCAGCAACGAGAATACGGAATGACCGTTTCGCGAAAGGCATCGTTGGAGATGATTGGAGAGACCTTGGGAAGCAGACCCACAGCGGCAAAGCGGTCGTAGGCCGCATCGGATCTATAAGGTTCACCTGACAGCGCAAAGAACATGGTGCAGACGAATTACCTGTTGCCTGCTTCGAGCATACGAAGGGTTTGTTGAAGTGTATGTAGCCTTGTCACGTTTCAGCGAAAGGGACCTGGCATCGCCGAGACAGCCTTGCAGTGGTGGCAGGTTGCACTCGTACTCCGTACTTACCTCCGTTGCCAACGTCCGGCTATAACTCCCTTTGGGAAGGCACAACGCAGGCGGTAAACCGCAGCAGCTGCGATCCAGACTATGATGCATCGGTTCCCAGACCTGCTGGGAACTGCAGAGCACCTTTTGCCGGTAAGCAATTCACGGGCGGTGTTACGACCAATCGCTGCAGGTGCTCCGTCTAAGAGGAACCCTTGGTCCGAGCTTTCATGCATATACAAGCAAGTCCGGATGGTACTGCGTGCTACGACCGTCTCAAATCCGGGAATCATATTGATTAGCGGAATAACGACTTGCCTTGTTTGACTTTACAACCGCCAAAATGCACCATGTTGATGTTCTGCTTGTTAGGCATATTGAAAGGCGGATGAACTCCAAGCAATTGGAAGAAGCGGGCAACCAGAGCATTATGTATTGGCGATGGCATGCATGTACGTAGTCCAAGATAACAAGGCACTAGCGACAAAGTCCACATATATTCGGAATTAATGCTTCTGTACAATCACTGCAATGAGGCGGAATTACGCCTGGCCTTCATTCGGCGCCAATCATGCCTGAAATAGGTCCAAATCGGTGTCTATGCGCCACAAACCGAACAGACGCTATCGCTCATGTATGACTTGAAAGTGGCACCATCATGCATCGCCCGCTAAGGACGAATTTCTAGTAAGACACAGGAAGAGAAGCGGCGGAGTGGGAGATTGAGGTCCGTAGAGACGGGTAAGGGGAGGGCCGAGTCGCAGTACGGATAGTGTCGGTGTGCGGACATTAGAATGGCACTGCTGGTGGTGCAATGTTACCTCCCGCTTGCTCTTGTTGCTGCATCAATTCTTCGCCGGCCGCCTCGATAGATACGGCCAACCCAATTTTTGCTTGTTGCTGCAGCCGCGGCTGGGTTAGTACGGACTCTGAATCAATCGAGCTGAATTACAGCGACGACATACCTTGAGATGGTCCATCTCTCCTGCGAAAACCAACTGTATAGGTGGAAGCACCCTCTTTTCCAACAGACAGCTTAGCTTACCGGAGCTGTCAACCTGGGCTCGAAAGGTCGAATTCCTGAAGTCGTATTTCGCGCCCATAGTGGCAGTACCCTCTTTCCGCATTCCGCTACCCATCAACCCGCCTTTTCCACCCATACCAGGAGCGAATTGGAGGCTGAGATCCACCCCAGCCTCAACCCTTTCTGTCAGCTTTCGCCAGTATGATGTGCTGACAGCGCCTTGCGGCTGTAGTTGCGCACTTGCTATCCAGTCGGATCCACGGTACTTTGCACAGTATGACACTGCAGCTTCCGGTGGAGCATTCAGTGCTGCTCGTGACCACACAGCTTCGAGCCCCACAGCCAAACTTGGTGTCAACGACTGAAGATAGCTTCCGATGAAAATGCCACTCAAACCGCCTTCGATTATCGACGGGTTAACGGCTTTTAGACCTGCTGAGAAGTCCTTCCCCGTCAACTCGTTGTCTACCTGGAGCATCGCTTGGCCGTTAGGCTGTATTTGCGTATCGGTCTTTGTGACAAAGGAGTTGTTCCACTGATAATTGGCTCTTGCGGATAGTGAGCCTTCATTGTCAATGTTGCCCTGCATGAAGACCTGGGATGTCGTGTCAGTATATATATGAGCAGTCCTAGTTGACCTCGGCCCACGCACCTTGTTCGTTCCGTACATTGCAGTGAAGTTGTATGGAGGCAGACCCTGCGAGCCCATAGAGAATGCGTGTGAGACTTGGAAGAGCGGTGTCATCGAGAATGGCTTCGTCAAGTCGGCACGTAAGCCGCTGAACATGTAGTTCGTAAGAAAGACATTCTTTTTAGTCTCCCGATCAACGTTCTCGACCGTCCCAGGGTTTGATAGGCCCAAAGCATCTCGTCTCTCGGAGAAAGATGTATATGTGTTTCGAAGTGTTGTCACCAGGGGGTTCGATGATATGGTCGCTGGTGAACCTATCGGGCTCGCCTTCTCTAAAGCCATGATCGAGTAGAGGAGTGCGCAATGACCTGCGCTAGGGGCGGTGTCCGCTTCCCAGGCCTGACTCTAGCACTCTAAGACAGATGAAGGCAGGAAGTCCAGATCGAAGAATCTATCGCAAATTGAGGGAGAGATGCAGTGAGGTAATAGAGCATGCAGTATAGACAGTCGCGACACTGATGGATGCCAAATTTTAGGAGACAGCTACTTAGGCGACTCTAGCGCCATGTGGCTAGCTGGCCCGACTTATCGATAGCGACATCGAGGCCAGGAGAACATAGAAGTACTTTGCGAGAGACCCGACTGCTCTCTAATCGTTGTGCTACGCAGAGTTTCCATTTATCAGTGGCAATCACTTACTAGACTGACAAGATCCTATATCGGGCGACAAGACTGCTCTTTGGGCTGGACAAGAATGGATACGCTTTTGTAAGTCCAACAAATTTCTCCATGCCATATCTGGATGCAGATAACGGTTAACGCTCACTCTACACTTGACCTCAACTTAACATTCGATTCGACCAAATGATATGACTGATCAATGGCTACCAACAGGACTGCTGATCTGGCCAAGAATTCTCCTCGCTTCCGGCGAAAGTCAAGTACCTTCGTCGATGCTATCCACGACCTACCGGCAACGGGAGCGCTGGCTCCCGCCCAGCTCTACAGCACAGAGTCTGGTCGTCTTTTCCACGCCGGTCGGATAGCTATAGTGACTGTTGGTCTGCCGGCCAGAGGCAAAACGTATATTCTCATATTCAATCATCAATACCAGCGACTGTTACTAATCTTCTACGCCCCAGACATATTTCTGTTGCTCTTGCACGCTACCTGCGATGGTATGTTCATCCGGTATCAAATACACCGCAACTCCTGCCTTCCATTGGCTGTCTGACAGGCAAGAAGGCTCGGCGTAAAGACACACGTATTCCATCTGGGAGACTACCGGAGGAAAAATCTGGGGCCAGGGCAAGAAATCCCAGACGACTATTTTTTTGTCAACGGTAAGACTCATGTGCCAAAATAGCAGTAAAATCCACTTTCTTACTTTTGGACCAGCGTCTGCGAGCTCGGTACTCCTCCGTCAGAAGATCCTTAAGAAATGTCGCGAGGACATATATCATTTCTTGAACCATGAGAACGGGCAGATAGCCATCTACGACGCTGTTAACCCGACTGCTGCGGGGAGAAGGTCACTCGCGAAGGAGTTCGCTAAGAACGACGTAGAGGTATGGATCAATCCAAAATTACATGCGCCGCTGATATTCGTTCATTGCTTAGACACTCTTCATTGAATCAGCTTGTGACGATGAACGTATCATAGAGGAGAATGTACGAAGTGTTAAGATTTCTTCCCCTGACGTAAGTCTCCAAAAGGATCAGTTGTCTTCAATCCTAATCCCAGGAAGTACATTGGCTGGTCTGCAGAAGATGCAGTCAAGCACTACCTAGCTAGGATGAGCGCAAAGATACCACACTTTGAGACGATGGAAGAATCCGAACTCAACTACATCAAGGTAGAAGACAACCCTTCAATTAGAGACTCTCAACTGCTAGTGTTGGAATGCTTAAGAGAAATGTAGATGATCAACGCCGGGCAAAGAATAAGCGTCAACAATTGCAGCTTCGGTTACCTCTCCCATCGAATCGTGTTCTACCTTCTGAACCTGCACATCAAGAGCAGACATACATACTTCGCTCGAGTGAGATAGGGTAAAAGCATCGGATCGAAGTGCTGCGCTGACACAAAGTCAGGCTGGTAAATCGAAAGAGGAAGACTCGTACAAAACCGACGCCTCTCTGTCTGAGGGCGGTGTAGATTATGCGAGAAAGATGACGGATGCTTTGCAGCATCACAGAGAGACCGAAAGAAAAGCTGTAGTGGACCGAGGAGGGCCTGATGTACCGTCGAAACCCCTAACCGTCTGGACCTCAACTCGGCGTAGAACAGTCGAGACATCGCAATTCCTCTATGAAGCTGGGTACAGAGTACGCCAGCGATCACAGATGAGCCAGCTAAATCCAGGTGTGTGCGAAAAGATGTCAGAGATGCGCATCAGGAGGGAATATCCAGACGAGGTAGCCAAACATGAGGCAGACCCATATCATCATCGCTATCCCAGGGCTGAGGTAAGACAATTTGGCACCTTCGCTTATCACAGGCTAACCCTTGCTCTCTATGGTAGTCGTACCACGATCTAGCCGTACGCCTTGAACCCATCATTCTCGAGCTCGAGCGAGAACAAAATGATCTCTTGATCATTGCGCATGAAAGTGTGCTTCGAGTCCTATATGGGTATCTTATGGCGTGCAACGCAACAGACATCCCAGGCCTCATATTTCCTCGGAATAAGATAATCGAAATAACCCCCACGAGCTACCAGAACGAAGCTACCCAGATTCTCATACCTGATCTTCCTCCCGAGATGATCCCTTCATCCCCTGAAGATATCAAGATACCAGTTCCCCCAAGTCTTCCTAACAGCGGCGCCGTTACCCCGATGGGCTTAGGCACTCCGAGGCTGGCGGCTGGCTCATCGCGAGCTTCCCCGCGCGAAGGTGGGCAAAGTCCGCAAGAGCCTGGCGATGGCTCCTTACTATTGGTTGAACGAGCTCTTCGGAACTAAGGATCCGGGCGACGTTCTTTGCGTGTTTGATCCAGGGAGTAAGACACTGGTCCGACATAGAGTGTTTTTGAGTCATTTTTTATAAGCAGAGCCCCAACATGATAGTCGACTATCCTCCATGGAGCGTCGAGACGAATACGATGTTATCACCATTCTTCATCTCATACTCTCCCTCGCCTTCGAGTTCCCAATCAGCGTCATTGATGAGAACCAGTATGCCAGGCCGACTAAACCATGTCAATAAATTTGGAGTACACCCTGGTATGAGTAAAAGCAAGCTTACATCGTATCATCGAGTACGAAGAACTCTTTCCGATGATCAGTCAAGTGATGCTCGCATAAATGGCGGATAAGAAAGTTCATGTTGGCTGGTTTTCCATTTCCATCCCGAGCCGGCAAAGAGAGGTTGATCTTCCGTTGGTTTGAGAAGAGAGCGTCCAGGCCACCGCTGCTGTAGGTTAGTAAGGCCACATTGACCACTATGTAGGCAGATCAACGCACAAGAGTTCTACAGTCATTATGATACAGTCTGACATAATGTTCAAGAAGTTTTTATGCCAATCAGGTGACGAGCTTCGATTGATGTGTGAAAAGTTTCGTTTGTGAGAGGTTATGGATGGCTGCCAAGGATGCAGATTAAGGCCCTAGACTAACCCTAAGATCCGTCTACTAGTCCCGATGTACGACTTTGGCTTTAGGAATCTTTTATACAATTGTTGTTTGGTGGGTTTGATCACTCTCAAGCGTCATTAGATGATAGAGATTACTCCTATCTACTTCGCCACAGGCGCCAACAGGCACCCTGCAGCGGCTGACTGGGATGCCTCAAGCGGCATACTAGCATTTGGATCAGACAGAAACATTGGTCTATGGGAACCGCTGGTACATTGTCGCGTCACAACTTACTCGCAGGCTTTGCTTATTTCGTAGACAGAGCAATGAAAAGCAAGGCATCTCTACGCTACTACGGGGCCACACAGATACAGTCAATACTATCAAATTTTTCCTGAACACCAAAGGAGAACCCCATCTTTTGGTCAGTGGGTCATCGGATGGTCATCTTCGACTATGGCAAACCCAAACTCGTACTGGGAAGGACTTTCGTGAAATTGCATGTCTGAAAGGGCACGCCAGTCCTATTAACTGCTTATGTGTCAATGAAGCTTACAATCTCATTGTATCTGGCTCCGCAGACGGCACGCTCAAAGTTTGGCGGGTGGACCTACAGCAAGAGCCAAAAGCTTTGCTGGTCCAGACCATCGAGGCTAATCTCCAGCTTCTACCACTTGCATTGGCATCGGCTGATCTGGGTTCAGGAGGAAGTGTAATACTTGCTGTGGCTGGCACCAAAGGAGTTGTGCAAATCTGGATCACTAATGCCGACTTCAATTTCGAGCTCCAGGCTACATTGGTTGGACACGAGAGCTGGGTACGATCTCTGGCGATTACGAAAGAGACAGAGCAGCCTGACTGTGATCTGTTACTGGCATCTGCGAGCCAAGACAAATACATCCGGCTATGGCGTATACGAAGGGACATTTCAGCCAATGGGTCTGTAAGCACGGGAAGGAATTTCATGATTTCTTTATCTAACAAGGCCCATCGTCTGAATGCTGCGGAAGGCACGTTCTCACTCACATTCGAGGCTCTGCTCTTGGGTCATGAAGATTGGGTTTATACGGTTCAATGGCGCAGACGACATGATGGTCTTCGGTTACTGTCAGCTTCAGCCGATAATTGCCTTGCAATTTGGGAAGCCGAACAAAGCTCAGGGATATGGGTTTGTAATACACGGCTTGGTGAGATCAGCTCACGGAAAGGGTCAACCACAGCTACAGGCAGTACAGGCGGGTTCTGGATCGGTCTCTGGTCGCCGGCTGGGGACAGTGTGCTTAGTCTGGGCCGAACAGGAAGCTGGAGAATGTGGATGTATGACAGCCAGACCACTCATTGGACGCAGAGCCTTGGGATTAGTGGACACACTAAGTCCGTTACTGACATAGCATGGGCCAAAGATGGAGCATATCTGCTCTCCACCGGCCTGGATCAGACGACGCGATTGCACGCTTCCTGGAATCATGGAGACCGTCGCTCGTGGCATGAATTGGCGCGACCACAAGTACACGGATATGATCTAAATTGCATTGACACCATAGGGCCATCACAGTTTGTTTCTGGCGCTGACGAGAAAGCATTGCGTATCTTTGGCGAGCCGAAAGCAGTTGCTTCTCTGCTCCGACGACTGTGCGGTATTTCGCAACCATCTGACCAATCTCTGCCTGATGCTGCCACTGTGCCGATGCTTGGGCTTTCCAACAAGGCCGTTGAGAAATTGGATGATATAGAGCCCATTGCTGCTAGTAATAACGGGGAACACGATGCTCCGGACTCAGGATTCATTATGTCTGCTAAGACGTTGGATCTCAATCATCCACCTCTCGAAGATCATCTTGCTCGGCATACACTCTGGCCTGAGAAGGAAAAGCTTTACGGTCACGGTTACGAGATATCTGCGGTTGCAGCGAGCCATGATGGTACATTCGTTGCTACGGCATGCAAAGCCAGCTCTATCGATCATGCTGTGATCCGTTTGTATGAGACAAAGGGTTGGCGAGAAATTAAACCGGCGCTTAAAGCCCATGCTTTGACTGCGACCTGCTTACGCTTTTCGAACGATGATAAATACCTGCTGAGTGTGGGACGAGACCGGCAGTGGGCCATCTTCGAGAGGGACGAGAGGCATGCAGATGTGTACAAGTTACGCATACAGAACCTAAAGGGTCATTCGAGGATGATTTTGAACAGTTGCTGGGCACCGCTTGATGCCGGACGGATCTTTGCCACTGCTGGGAGAGACAAGGCTGTAAAGATATGGAAGTTTGCACCTGATCCAATGGAAGTCAAGGTGGACTGTGTCGCCACTTTTACGCTCGCCGCACCTGTGACAGCTATCGATGTTGTTCCACACACTGTGAAGGATGGGCTTGTTATTGCAGTTGGGACGGAGGTTGGCGAGATTATTGTCTATCTGTTGGGGCCCGATATGGGTGTCCGACAAAGATGCAAAATTAATGACGCGTAAGCAGTGATGTTGCTTACAATACACTTTTACTGACCTTGACAGGCTGTGCCCTTCCGGACCAGTAACAGCGCTAGCGTGGAGGCCGCAGCGTACGAGCGATGCCTCGGATGATGATGATAGCATAGGATCGCATACTGATGATATGCAATTGGCTGTTGCGAGCGAGGATAGCTCGCTGCGACTCCTATCCGTCAGAATAATGCTTTAGATCCAAGTGTCAGCGGTAAGTTGATAGTTATTTCACATACTAAATCAAAACCTTGAACAAGTCAAGATATGTCTGTTAGCTGATGTTGTTGAAACTTGCTAGGCGCTAGGTATCTTGGTTCTACGATTTCTTTTCCAGGCCATAACCCCCCCTACCGTCAAGGTTCTCGTACGTCTTGCCTTCACCACGTCTCGTATTTCGCGGTCCTCTGTCCTTCAAGTCGTCCTTTAACCAACGCAACACTAGCTCGCCCAAGTGGCTGTTCCCGCTTTTCTCCATGGCATCCACATCATAATACTCCATAAGCCCCCATTCCTTGATTCTACCCAAGTGCATATGAACCTAGGAAACCGTCAGCACTATCTCAAAACTTCCTGTCGCAGTTCGGCATACTAAGTGACTAGGCCAAGCAGCGAGATTGTCCAAGATATGCGTTGCGTATACAATGGTGCAAGCTCGGCTCTCAGACTCCCGTTTGAGAAAATTCAAGAAATTACTGCGACTCAACAGATCCAGGTCGACCGTAATCTCATCCAGCAACAACACAGTCCACGGTCTTAAAAGCCCCATGGCTAGCTGCACTCGTCTCCTTTCTCCGTCACTGACAGCGTGCATGCGCCACTCAAGGTTGATATCTAGTATCTCAACCAGTTCGTCGCGCCGCTCAGTGTAGTGATCGCCGCCCACTGAGGCAAAAAGTGTCGGCACATCTATGTCGGATCGCACGATTGGATTCAAGACCCATTCAGCGCCTAAATAGGTGACACCTTCGAGACCCTCTTTGAAGGGATCAACGCCGGCTATGCTGATAGTACCATTTGGCGCTAGACGCTTGCCTGAAAGCAGGCGGAGAAGTGTAGTCTTACCAGCACCATTTGCTAGACTGCATCAACAAGGGACGACACGAGAGCATGTCAGATCAGCACGTACCGCCGATGAGCAGGGTACGGCTGCCTTGAGGGAGATCGAGCACTACGTCTTGGAGACCGGAGCTGCCATCTTGAAAGGAGTACGATAGGTGCTTCACCTTTATCGATACGTCTTCCACTTTCGTTGTACCATTACTGTTCGACATTGGCTGTACCTTCAGCGAACAATTGGCAATGTCCAACTTCAACTTCCTTCTATGGCTTGACTTAGAAGGGTAGTAGAACAGATGTAGAGAATGTAACTGCCTAGACTACTTCTTCGGTGATGATTGGTAGCAGGTCAATAGCCCCAGACTACGTAAAATTCGCCAAAACACAGTCGAATTTTGTAGAGCACAAGCAGACCTCGCGTAGAAATGAACGTTACTACCGTAGTATCTGACCAAAGAAGTGCGAGGTCGGTGTGAACAGCCTTCTTTTCCAGAGGTTATAGCACACTCCACATCTCATAGATCTTTTGCAGGCCGTCGAGGAAGATAAAATGCTTGGCAATTCTGCAGTTCGGGCTGACTTTTACCCACGATAATAATGGTAAAGTCTTCGGTGATGATCAGTCGAATCGCACCCTTGCCAGCTAAGATTCAGGCCGCTAGGGGTGGGCTTTGGCGGCTCCGACGCCGGCGGGTAGCGCCGGAGAGCAAGGTCCCTCATCGAGAGCTTTATCTTCTCTCGTTGTAAGATCTGGAATTTGTTACTCGTAAGAGAGTAACCGTCGGCACCGCTATGTATGTGGAAGACGGTACTGAAGTGGATGTCGTCGGTTCCGCAAAGCCCAAGGCGTCCACTGATTGCAGTTGTGGGCGCCACCGGCACAGGTAAATCGCAGGTTAGTGATTCTCTGAATGATTTAGCACCGCAGCTGATGAGAGTTACAGCTTGCCGTAGCACTAGCCCAGCGCTTCAATGGCGAAGTTATTAATTGCGATGCGCTGCAAATGTACGAAGGTCTACCAATCGCCACAAACCAAATCTCGATTGAGGAAAGGCGATCTATACCTCATCACTTACTAGGATGCATCAAGCCTGATGAAGAGCCATGGACGGTGGCTAAATTTCAGGCTCAAGCAACGCAGACTGTCGACGATATAAGATCACGGGGGAGACTACCAATCGCTGTGGGAGGAACACATTACTACATACAGTCTCTCCTATTCAAGGATGCCTTGGCGAATGCTGGCTCAGATATCCTGACTACAGAGGAGCAGGAAAAGAAATGGCCAATACTAGGTGCTAACGCTGCGGATATGCTTGCGGAACTGCAAAGGATTGACCCCGTCATGGCGCAACGGTGGCATCCTAATGACACCCGAAAAATTCGACGTAGCCTGGAAATATACCTGAGCTCGGGTCGGAAAGCGTCCGAGGTTTATGAGGAGCAGCAGAAACAGAGAACTGTCGACGTGAAAGCCGGTCTTGCTGACCAGGACGATTCCCACTTTCAACATGAAGACGATGATCAAGAAGCGGATCACCAAACTCCATCCTCTCTACGATACGATTTATTGGTCCTTTGGACATACACATCCTCAGAAATTTTGAGATCGAGGCTTGATAAACGCGTCGATACGATGCTGCGTGATGGATTACTTTCAGAAGTTGAGTCACTGTACAAGCTGCAATGTGAGCAGGAATCCGCAGAGCTATTGGCTGCTCAAAGCCGCGGCATATGGATCGCCATCGGATACAAAGAATTCCTACCATATTTACTGGCAATGGAAGATGGCACTAACAGCCCGAAGGAATTGGAGCGCTTGAAGCTCGATTGTATTGAGAAGACGCAAATCCGCACAAGACAGTATGCCAAGAGCCAGATAAGATGGATCAGAGGAAAGTTGCTATCAGTGCTAGAGCGGGAGAATCTTAGCAAAAATCTATTTTTACTGAATGCTAAGGATATCTCAAAGTGGCAAGAAAATGTTTTAGCCGTTGCTGACGAAGCTACAACAGCTTTCCTTGCAGGATCGACTTTGCCTGAATTGAAAGACTCTTTTGACTACGCAGTTAGCATACTTCGACCCCTAAAAGAGCAAGAACACCGGTCAAGGCATTGTGAGGTCTGCGACAAGACCATGACGACCACTGAGGCTTGGGAGACCCACCTGAACAGTAGAAAGCATAAAGCAACCGCTCGAAGCAAGCAGAAGAAGCTGGAAGCAGATGATGAGCTCCCATCTCCTCAGAATTATGGAAGTGGAGGGTGAATCAATCTACACAAGCACGTGAATCTATACCCAATCATGAAATGCAGGACACCCTCCTCCGTTACACAGAGTGAGCTCTCTCAGCGTGCGGATGTCGCAGCATTTCCACCCCGCAAGATAATGATATGCCGCTCAGCGCTCGGTTGGTCGATTCGACGCTTTGGCACTGGTTCAAATCTAGGCTATGCACCCATCCTCGGAGTTCAGTCCATCAGGCCACTGCACAAAGGGTGTTGATTCCTGGGTGCGATTTACACTTCTCGGCTACCACCCGAGGTCACGAAAGTCTACAGATGAGACCTTCCAGTGCTTCAGCAACAGGGATGAAGCATATCGTGAAGACTTTCCATGGAGAAAGAAGATGATCAAAGCGTCGAGATTGATATCATACCATTGGATCGAGCTGCATGATGCAGCCTGACAACTACGTAAAATACTCTCTCTTTTTCCGGATCTTTGGTAACACATGCAAGCCATCGCTACGGACCTCAATGTTTCATCTCAGCCTGTTGGTCCAGGATTTCTCATCACGTTTTGCGTACCTGTGGATAGAAATCGCTGGCTTGGGAACTCTCTCGCTCATGAATTCTAGCCGCATTACTACAAACTCTTGTCCCAAAAACGTACTGTGATCGAAAAACTCATAGACAATCTTCGATCCTCACAAGAGCAATCACCAATTATTGATATCCAACATGTTTTCTTGTATCCGCTGTTATGCTCCACTATGCCGCATTGCTGGAGATAGCCATGCTATTACCTCTCCATCGATATGACCCACCGGTCGACGCGCGGCAGCACGGACTTACCCTTCTAGAGCAACCAAGCCACCGCCAACACCGAAGGCACCCTCACAGAACCCGAAAAAAGCATCTCTATATCACGAAACAAACAGCAGACACCGCCGAAACGGATCTTAAAGCCAACATTCAAGAGCTCGCGAACCCTACGAAGGTAGGAAGAGATCGAGAAATCAGCAGGCTCGAGTGAGCCCGCTACGACTCTCCCTGAATTCATACAATCGTCCCACTCTACAGATTCGATATACACCATCATCTCGCACCCCCTCCTCTCCTCTCCCCTCCCGTCTAGCCCAAACCTTCCCTCTCCGGTCTCCACTTCCCCTTCATCAACATCGCAACCTCCCTCCCCGTCCGAACTTCCCCAAAGCGCTGAGTATCCCCACCAGTATCGCACGCTGCGACGACATGGCCTCAGCCGCGTTACCGTACGCACTGGGCTACGAGCTTACGTCTCAGCGCTACTAGGGGTTTCTCAAGGAGAGAGGCCAATGCTTCTGATAGTCTGGTCTAGGGGCGGGCTTTAGATGGGGAAGGGGGTTGGGCTGGGGAGGGATGTTAGAGGGGTGGGGTACTGGTTTGAGGGGTTTGGGCGTGGGGGTGGTATAGGGGGAAGGGGGGGGGAGCGGAGGGGAGAGCTTCAGTGGAGGCGAATAGCTGGGGGGTTGGGCGTTGGAGCAGTGTCTTGATTTGGAATATGTGGTTTATGGCTGGTGAGGGATTATTCATCCTTTCCTAGAGACTCTCGCAGGGAGGTTCCACGTTGACCTGGTTGTTAAGATAGTGTAGGATCAATTTGCGAGCACTCCTAGCCAGTCAAAGAGACGAAGAATTGACGGGCTGACAGCGGTCTGCTCGACTAGTGCTGGGTTTTTCGTGCACTCTGTGCGAACCTGCACTAAAGCTACAATACCTTGAGGGGTGAATGCGCCGTAACCCTCTGCTAACATCGTGGTCGTGCTGTATATCGTGTTCGTTCAAAACATTGTTACCGGAGGAATAAGTTCCCGCACCCAGCTACTGTAATAACACCAGATCAGCCCTGAAGGCAAAGCATGGAGGTCCTCGAACTCACTTCAATGTCCTTTCAAGGCTATCCTCACTTGATACCGTGGCCCCACCGTCCGAATCCTCGCTACTCATCGTATCTGAGTCGACTTCCGCTTCATCATTGTCGCTCGACATGCCACCACCGAGCTCATATTGTCCCATATGAGGGCCCTTGTTGTGCTTGGCTGCTAGGTCGTAATGATCGCCACCGATCATGCCTGACGTGCCTTCACCGTGGCTATCGCAAAACCTGGCAAACTAACGATAGGTTAGACATCAAGTATAATCTTCAGAAGGTGGCTGTTGACGTACCTCCTTCTTCCAATCCCACTGCTTCCACATCCGGGCTCCTTCGTCGTTGTAGTCATCTTCGGTCTTCCAGGTCTTCTTGTTCATCTTCTTCTTCGCTGGCGTATCATCCGCCTCTTCGTCGTCATCCGAGCGCTCTCGTGCTTTTAGTACGCTCACCTCAATCCCGGGTAGGCCTTTGATCTCTATACCATGCTCGTCTGCTAAGCGTACCATTGGAGTGGTCCATCTATGCTCATTTCTAAACATAGGTCTTCTCCGTCAACCCTAGTGAAGTGCAGAAGCTGCGAGAATACGATTCCGATGTTCTGGAGTTTGGAAGATTTGGAGAAGAGATGTTGCTTGATAAGTAACTCAATTGTAGTGAGTATAGCGACGCCGAACATTGCGACAATCTCAGCGTTGCCTTCGGAATCATCGGACACTGAGCAACACGTCAGACGGGGAAGCTTGCGTTTGGGAGAAGGCACTTACTGTACCACTGAAACAGGTCGCCGTTCAAGAACCAAGCTATAGCCTCAACATGTGACCACAATACCAGTGGGTCTGGCGACTTCTTCTTCGTTTCTCCGTCAAAAGCCAGCAGCTTCAACCTCGCTGTCAGCACTATCCTAGTCAAAATTGATCAATGCTGCCTCGGAACGTGAACCCTACCATATTCTCCATGACCTCCCTGGTGCCATAGCCCGTGAAATCATTGTAGAAGTACATTCCAAGATTGTGTTGATGGCGCTTCTCCTGCTGTTCTCGCCACTGCACAAACAGCTCGAAACCAGCTCTCGTCAGGATCCATATATGATCCGGGAGTTCAGTGGCTGGCTTGTTGCACACGCATTTCGGGCCGCCGCATGCCTCAGCTTTTGCATCGTCTTCGTCATCTGCGTCGGGATCTACTTCCAGGGCACGGTATTCGGACGGCGCGCACACGCAGATGTATTCGGTTTCGGGGCCTTGGCTAGACTTTGATATGGAGGCCGCTTTCGTATTCTTATTTGTGGCCGTCTTGGTGGAGGCGTTCTTGATTCGCTTGTTGCTCAGGGACGAGTCGCCGGTCTCTGGGCGTTCTGAGCCTTTCACAATGTGCGTCGTAGGAGCCATCTCATCGTTGAGATCTGCTTCAGTCCGGGATCGTTTGGCACGAGGCATGACCACCACGCATTTAAGAGCAAATGGGGCAGCTCTTCGAAGAACCAGGAAATGTAAACCTCCAGAAAGTGAATGTCAAGGCGAACGGCTTCAGCTAGGAGACTGAGTAGAAAAAATGGCGGTACTACCTTGAGCTTATGGAGAACGCGGTGGACCCCTGCAATGACAGCCATTGATGTCATCCCAAAATCTAAGATCACGAAATTGACACGCAAACACGTGACAGTTGAAGCTTTCTCAAAGTACTTACTTTGGCTCCGTTGGAAAAGGGCATGATGGTTAATCTAGGTGCAGTAGGAACATATAAATCATTGACATATGGGAATTGACTCACGTAATAAAAAATCAAGCCCAATACTTCACCTCTCCCTTGAAGCTATTCAATATCAAGACTGTCAGTATAGGGACTCTTTCTATTTCAGATTGCACGACTTCAAGTAATGGATCGCCGAAGACCCGAAGCGAGTTTGCGCGGAAACGGGGGTAACCACGGAAGTGTTTCTTTGCTTGTGGGACAACAACTTGGACGTAGGAAATCGTCCATTGCGAAACAATCCAACGTCCAGAGCTCCCGTAATCGACTTTCAATAAGCGTATACACAATAGGAAAATCAGCTATCCGAGTCGCCCTAGCCACACTATGGTACCAAGACACACGCTGATGAGTGGCCTTTCCCGAGCTTCCGGCCTCCATTGGACAGGTCCACTGCCTAGTGAATTGGAATGGTTTGGCTCAAGCTGAGCCCTGGGCGCTGGTCATTGTGCCTGGCTCACGTAGCCCACGTAGTCCCTGTCGCCAGATTTACTTACCCTCGTCGACGGGTGGCCCATCTTTTTCTATGCCAGTGGGTTTGGTTTGTCGCCACTCTACGAACGCTGGTAGTAGAATGTCGCCATAGCCCGACTCTTCCTGTTTGAATAGCTCAATGACAGGAGATCTTTCCCTTCTTCGAATCCGCCAGACACCACCCTCCGTAATGGTGTTCTTGAGCCCTCGGAAACGTTAGCCAAGTCCATTCCGCAAATTGATGGAAGACTTACAATCTAGAAAATTCGCTGTAAAATTGATACAGACATTGCCGTCCCAAGACGCTTTATTCTTCTTGACTAGGCTGGGTATGCTGTTCGTTTCAAGCTCCTCAATGTTCTCAAGGATCCCATTCTTGCTACGGAAGCCGACGATGATCTTTGGAACGCCTAGCAAGAATGACTGTATCCAGAATTTCAGTAGCTTCCGTTCATATTTGACCATGTCCTTATCGTTCGCGATGGTGGCAGACGTTTTGAGCTCGACCCAATTGACCGGATCATTCTTGTTTTCTGGCTTGCAATCCCATACTATAGGAAATAAGCCCAGCTGCATGTTAGACTCAGCGCAAGCTTACCTGCATCAACCTCGCCTCCGATGATCATTCTGACTTTCCCGATTCCCGTTTTGACAACCGAGCAATATTGAGCATGATTGCTCACCACCTCGTTCTCGCGGTTTTCAATGTAGTCGCGAGATGTTGCAGCCCAAGCATCAGGTATGAGTGATAGGGTCTCGAACTTATAGCCTAAAGATGGTGAGCCACCGTCGAAGACATGATCAATATGGTCAGTGCATACCCCAGTAGCTCATGAGTGATTGTGAAGGCGCTCCGTAAGGGGATGGCTGGCCGTTTTGCGTAGCCTTCGACTCCAGTTTGTGAGAATGGTTTTCCTCGATAAAGCTAGCAGCAACATGTGAGCAAGGACTTAGGCTGCAAATTGTAAAGCTTACATGGTCCCCTTGAACCGCATGACTGTCAGCATACAGGATACTTCACGTCTTAGTGACCAAAGGCTTGCAAACTTGGAATTTGGTGGCATTCATCTCGAAGCTAGCTTTGTAAGGTACTGATCTGAAGTGAGGCAGGACCATACCGTACCCGTTCATGTTGTCGAACGGCGCAGCCATGATCTTGAGATAGTGTCAGAACCTTTGCTTTACAATTTATTCTATAACTTTATCTACTTTGGTCATCATGCCTCGCCACGTGATAATGTCGGCTACGCATCTCTGGCCAGTTCCTCTCTCAAGGTCCATGATTGTTTTAAGAAGCCCATCGAGATGGTCATCTGCTGTATCGTCAAGCTGCTCAAATGTGTCGAAGCCTTTGGATAGATCTGCTCCAATGACCGGAGGGTAGTAATATCGTAAAGATCGCTCGTCTAAATGGAATGCGTGCTGTTCATCATACGAAAAGCATGATATCTCCTGTGATGGTTTAGCGACGTGCTAAGGTAGTGCCTTAAACAACTCTTAGTGATTACCCTCGGTCTTCTGATCGCTGCTCCGGACCCAGAGAACCTTGCCAGAGGCTGAATCTCAAACCAGCTCATTGTACAGCACGCCGAGACATGTGAGGACGTCAAGCAGCTATCTACCAAGTCATTGCCTGCTGGTTGAATGGCAGATGGATGGCGTCGGCTGTGGCGGCTACGGCGGTAAGATCACGTGCTTTCGTGATTGACCCACTTCAAATTCCTCCTTGTTCGGGCCCTGATCGTCAACAATGAGAGCATCGTAATTGTCCATGTCTTGAGGTACTTGTAGCTCTATAACACTCTTTCGTGCGCTTTTCCTACGGACTCTTTTTCTACATCATGTAGCATATCCCCTCGTCTGGTGATGGGGCAGCCATCACGTGATACGGGAAATAATACGCTTACTGCTCGCTTTCAACCAGTCGGAGTAGCCCACCGATATTGAACCGACTGGTAGAAAGCGTAGTAGGCGTATTAGTTCTCGTATCACGTGATGGCTGCCTCATCACCAGACGAGGGTATACGCTATTTTCACGTTACACATGATCTCATCTTGCATAGTCGCGATGCATTGAAGCTTATATAGACTATGTATACCTCTTTTTTGATAATTGAGGCGTTACTTGTAACTTTATTTCATTATGTCAGTTGCATTTCGAATTAAGTAACTATTGCCTCTAGAAGGACCGCGAGTAGCCTTGAATGGCCCTACGAAGATGCTTTCACGGCCAGGAAGGCATTTTTTCTCCTCGCACAGCGCCAGCAAAAGCCTTTTGAACTGGTTGGGGGTCTCCAACCCTTCCACATCCGGGATGGACAACACTTGGGATCCACGGCTCTGGACACCGACGACGATTTACAGAGCGGGTTCGTCTTATCTCAAGGTCTAAGCACTTACGACCAGAGGATTGGTCCGTCCTCTAATACAGCCAGTATCTGAAAACCGTCCATTTCAGCAAACAGGTGAAGCCAATCATCAAAAGTACGGAACGCTGGTCAGAATCCTGCTACGATCCCGCGAAATGGATGGAGCGAGCATTTCACCTCAAAGTCGTGGGCTATCCAGAATTAGCAGCCGGCGACGCATTCAAAGCCAAGACGTTGGCAAGGGCTAGACTGGACGTGCTTAGAGGGAAGTCGACCACTATAGGGCAGAAGGTCAGGCCTTATACTGAGCAGGAGATGTAACATCTGCTCCTGCGTAGTATCTTATTCCTCGCAGAAACGCTTCAATTGCTAGTTGAGTCCTTGGGGATGCAGGAGTTATGCAAGGAAGGTCTGGAATTATCGCCATCTAACCCCGATGTTCAGCAATTGTCAGAGGCTGCAGCACGAATCTTGGCCGGGAAGCAACATCAGGCAGGCAGACTACCGCGAAATTCGGACCGATACTTGAGTATGATTTCAACTGGCTCGGAAGCACATGACTAGGTCCGAAGAGACTGTCCACGCGGTACAAAGGGCGTTCGAGGTTGTATCATCAACCTGTACATTAGCTCCGCGGCGTTGCTAGTATGGGTCTTCATCAAAATCTGAAGGCTTTGGTGTCTATGCCACCACCGATATGAAGCCGGGTTCAAAGTTTTCGAAGACGCGACAATTTTCGGGGCCACCGACACAAGCTCATCAGCCCCCTCAAGCTTCAGGGATCCAGAAATATGCGACAATTGCTGCGGCTCCCTGCCAACAGCTCGAAACATCGGGTGAATTGCAAATACTGTTCCACCGTCTATTGCAGCGAGTACTGCCAGACGACGGCCTTAATGTTTTATTATCAGGCTATCTGTGGCCAAAACTATGATTGGCTATTCAAAGGACTCAGAGGGATGGATCCAAATATGCACGAGATGAGAGGTCCTATGTGGCTTCGGGTTCTGTCAACATGCGTTCAGAGCGACTGCCATCCCCTTGATCATCCTCTCATTGCTAGGCTTGTACCGCATTTCGGTGGGCCTAGGCCCTGGACATTACGCCACAACGTTATTCGACCTAACAAGATCCTTCTACAACTGGGCGTGGACATCTTCCAGGATCTCCGTTACGATACGTGGGTCCTGCAGAATGTAGGGATACGTCTGACAACAAATCAGCACGGGCGTCGCACCCAGGATGGCCGCCCAATACGAGTGGTCAATTCCCTGTACTCATTTCTGAATCTTAGCTGCGGGCCCAACGCCGAATGGAAGATTGCCCAAGTCAAAGACGGAGCCACTGCGCACGAAAGCACAACAATCATTGTCTCGACCACACGATCCATAAAGAAGGGCGAGGAGATTTGCATCGATTACAACGGCGTTAGCGACATTCGAGACAAGAGGAAAAGGCAACATTTTCTTGCACCTTGGCTACCCAATGGAGTTTGCGGATGTACCAGATGTCAGAGGGAGTAACAACGCCATCACCTAATGTTTTGAACCTCCAGCACTCATCATGAACGAAACCTTCACATAGAGCTAAGCATTCTTGAGCGCTTAGTGTTAGGACGCAATGAGTAGAAACTTGCTCTTGAAGCCCGCCGCTCTCGTGTCTGGATAGATGCGATCTCTACGAGGCCTCTTGCAGATCTGGTTTCTAGCTCGGTCAGGGCATGCCGCCACCACTGGACCTGTGCCAACAGCCCATGGGCGTGACAGCAGTATGGTTTGGTGATAAAAATGCCAACTGTCGCCTGTAACCTGAGCATACGTACACAACCTCCAAACAAGAAAATAATAGCTTAGAAACTAGGATCAACATGCAGGTCAGCATTCGTATTTATCTCTGGGTGGATGATGTTTCTCGTTTCATCTTCGAAGTAAACAAGCTGTCTAAAGCTGTCGAAAAGGACGACCAGTTGTTTCACGATCAGATATTGACGATGGTTGGCTGACATGGAGAAAGTTACTCAATTTCAGCGAAAGCGATGTCCAACCGGCCAGTGAGGAAGGACGAAACCACAATTCAAGGATCCCCGGTATCTGTACGTGACACAATTACAGTCGCAATCTCACAGCATGGATATACTGAGCTGCGGCATAACGCGGTATCTCTGGTTGCGGTGTTGAACAGGGGAACATAGAAGCCGCTTGTTGTTCAGAAATAGCAGACAGGAGGTTTCTTGCACAGCCATCTAACATCCCCCGCAAAAGCTGTGGTACAGATCCTGATATTCGGAGAAGAGACAAGCGGAGACATCGTTCTCTCGTGTGGGAGCCTTCGGACATCTGTGAAATCTTTCTAAAGTTTCAACTATGTGGCGTGGATTTGATGCTGAGATCACAAAGGAGATGTTACTAACGTCACAGCGGCACATGCGAACCACTTCATGTACACCGAACGCAGCCAGGGAGGCACGAACATCGGAGAGGCTCGAGCGTTGGATCACTTCTCTACTCCAGCCATTCGGGGAGCGGCCGCGGCCAGAAAGAGCGATATTGAAGGGGTGTTTGGCCAGGGCTAAAATCTACGAAAATCTTTCTTGGCAGACGTCTCTTGGACAGATAGACAATCAAATTATCTGGGATATGGTATAAAGAGTCATAGTGAGATTCATTCCTTACATGCAAGCTAATTTGTGTGTTATTGAACCACCCATCTCACTGTACTGCGCCTGCGTTCCGTCTGTGCTCGTGACCAGATTTAATGATACTCTTTCCGATTGCTCTTAAGAGGAAAGAACGTCTTTTCCATGGGAGGAAAGGTCATAGTGTATATTGTAGAACAGCAATACCTTCCAGGCAGACCGGCTACTATATCCGACTGCAGAAGGTACGAACATGCGCTCAGGCCGTCGGTGTTGTTGAGACGTTGGTCGAAAGGTGCGTAAAGCTCTGCAAGTCCAGCGTCCTGATTGAGAGTTGGTGCTCGTTCTTGATGATACTAATCGATCTGGGCTGGTGTTGCGTCCATACCACGCAAAGAAAGCCCGCTTTGCCAATAATGCGAGTACGTTGTAATTCTACGAGGCCTTATGGTTGAGACATATCTGTTGAACGTGGTGGAGAACTTGATGTAGGTTCGCTGACTATGTCGTACATATATTCTAGGAGCAGTTTGAAGACGTTCCAATTCCTTGAAGCAAGCATGGGACGAAGATACGGAGGAAGAGTAGGAGGCAGACAGACAGCAAGAAGTTACTGGAAAAGAGAATGCATGGTATGACATACATCGATCGAGTTCGGTCATCGTTACATGTGGTTAAAACCTGGTACTCAAGCGGGCGAAAGCGTCCAGATTGTGCCAGCCCCTTCAGTACCAACTGCATAACTGTGCAGAGGTGCGAGTCGACTCTTGCCTCACATTGTTGCATTTTTTAGACGATAGTGTGACGAGGACGACTAAGGTACGCCTGGGGAATCCTGAGAGCACTTCTAGGGTCTCGCTCGAATGCTTAACCCTAGAAAAGCCAAATGATGCCAAGCCGATAGCGCTAAGAGGTCCTTCGACTTTCTTTGACGAGTGAACCTTCATACATAACCTCTACATTCACATATTTAGCTTTTGCCGCGATGTTACTGTCGCGAAGGTCCCCAGCGCTTTTGCACTGGGGCCACAGCCCCCGTGTGCGGTCGAAACCATGTATACATATCCGGGGGTTCGCCATGGTCTCTGAGGAACCGAGGTGAGCGGCAAATACCGATATGCCTGCGTAGTTCATTCTTCCCTAGCCTCTGACCGCGATTGTTTTAGAGGTTTTGATGTTGTTGTGATCGGCGGTGGTCATGCTGGCACCGAAGCTTCCACGGCGGCCGCTCGTTCAGGCGCAAGGACGGCGTTGATAACGCCATCCGTCTCGAACCTTGGAGTGTGCTCTTGCAACCCTTCATTTGGTGGAATTGGGAAGGGAACTATGATACGAGAGATCGATGCATTAGATGGAGTTTGCGGACGTATAGTGGATAGAGCCGGGCTTCACTTTCGGGTCTTAAACAGGAAAAAGGGACCGGCGGTATGGGGACCTCGAGCGCAGATTGACCGGGAGCTTTACAAAAAGGAAATGAAAGTCGAAATACTGGGTACGTCTGGCTTAACGCTTGTCGAGGCGAAAGTGGCCGACATCGTCACTGGCGAAGGGCTACACGGTTGCCAATCGGGCATCGCTGGGGTCCGGCTAGAGTCAGGGGAGGTCTTGAGCTGTGAGAAGGTCGTCATTACTACGGGAACGTTCCTCGGTGGAGAGATACATGTCGGCTTAGACGTGTTTCCCAGCGGAAGGATGGGTGAAGCCGCAACATTCGGGCTCAGCAAGTCACTCAAAGAGGCTGGATTCCAGCTCGGACGGCTCAAAACAGGAACACCTCCTAGACTTGACCGGAAGACGATCGACTTTACGAAGCTCGAGGTTCAACCTGGCGAGGACGTACCACTGCCATTTTCTTATTTGAATGATGCTGTTACAGTACAGAAGCAATTACATTGTTACAGTACCCAGACCAATCCGGCTGCGCACGACATTGTCAGAGCTAATCTCGACAAGAGCATTCATATTCGCGAGACCGTTAAGGGACCGCGTTACTGTCCTTCCCTTGAGTCCAAGATTATCCGCTTCCAGAACAAAGACTTCCACCAAATATGGCTCGAACCTGAAGGCTTCGACACGGACGTCATTTACCCGAATGGGATTTCTATGACTGTTCCTGCAGATGTTCAAGAGCAGATGCTCCATACTGTTGTCGGTCTCGAAAATGTGACTATGCTACAGCCCGGCTACGGCGTTGAATACGATTACGTAGATCCACGAAATCTACGGTCTACGCTTGAGACCAAGCTAATATCGGGCCTGTACCTGGCGGGCCAGATAAACGGGACTACCGGCTACGAGGAAGCGGCTGCCCAAGGCATCATTGCTGGCATTAATGCTGGTCTTGCTGCCCAAGGTAAAGGCCAAATGTCAATCAGCAGAGGAGACGGCTACATTGGCATCATGATTGATGACCTCATAACTAAGGGTGTCAGTGAACCGTATCGAATGTTCACAGCTCGCAGCGAGTATCGTATGAGCACTCGCGCCGACAACGCAGATCTCCGATTGACGAGCAAAGGCAGAGAAGCGGGTGTTGTGAGCGACAAACGCTGGGCAGCATTCAGTGAAATCGCTGCGCAGATGGAAGCACTGCAAAAAACCCTTGAAGATTCGAAGATGAGCTCGCAGGGCTGGATTGCGAGAGGCTTCGGAGTCTCCGTGGACTCGACGATTCGCTCTGCTTTCGACATGTTGCGCCTTTCAGGGGTCACGATTGATTCGCTTGTTCCAGTTCTGCCTGAGATCCGGGCTTTCTCGCCTCAAGTCAGGGGGCGAGTCGGGATTGAGGCTGTCTATGCTCCTTATGTTGCCCAACAGAAAGCCGCTATTGGCGTTTTCAAGCGGGATGAGCAGCTGAGATTGCCACAAGATCTCGATTATTCGACTATTCACGGTTTGAGCACGGAAGAGAAGAGAGTGCTTGACTTCGTCAGGCCCGAAAGCGTGGGCATGGCAAGAAGATGTGAAGGAGTCACGCCATCAGGTGCATTGCGACTGCTAGCATTTGTGCGAGGTGCGAAAGAAAGAGACCGGCGACGGGACCTATGGCAAGCAATGGAGGCGAGAAAAGAGCAGTATGTCCGTGTATAATTACGACCGCACAGTGTCACATCTTTAGCAGGGGATATTGCTGCATCGAGTGGCTAAGTGACTCCTCCCGATTCACTACCGTGAAATATGTCTGCACAGAGAGACCGTTCATCGAGACCTCCCTTGCGCTTTCACACGCGCTCGCGACAATGCGGCTCTGTGCTTTGACGTCTGCAATGCGAGCTTAGGGCACGGGCGATGGCTCGGAGGGGCGACTAGTTATCTTACAGACCCGTCCCTCAGGTGTTTGTTGCGATGGCTGTCGACAAAGGCACTTGACATCGGATAAGGCCTCTTGAATGGACTCTGCGGCCGAGCATCCGTACAACATTGAGAATATCTAGTCTGGGCAAAGAGCAGCGCCTGTCGCCGTGACCGTCGACGAGGATCGGGAATTCCTCCGCAGTCTCGAGCATGATGGGTCATTGGAGGGCCAGTCGCTCTCTCTCGAATGTTGAGTTTCGAGATCTGAGAACAGGGGCTGGATGACATATTGCGGGGTGCATTAGTAGGCGCTTGTCGCCTCTACATCTTGAAAAACCCCTAGCCCGCCAGTGCCCGCTATGTAGTATGCATACACCCGCTCCAGTATCAACCGTCAACCCTGCTAGCTAGATCTTTCCCCGGACGCAACGAGGTCCTTCCCTTCATCTCTTCACGATCTAGTTAGGTAGTGACCCTTGTCCGTGCATCGAAGCATCTCGTACTACGTTGGATTGAGGCATGAGGACATCGTACAGGATACGTAACACATACTCCAGTCAGGCGGCTGCCTTTCCACCGATGATTTGCAAATGACGAGCCGTATTGCAAAAACTTACAACAAAGAACGAAGTGATCATCAAGTTCCTGGACTAAAGCATGGCGTGCCCTTCTCTCGTTAAGTTGCCAAGACACATCATGTGGAGACAGGCATACCTTACATATTTATTAGAGTACTTTCCTTACGTCTCCTTCCCACATGCTTTCCTTGCGCTCTAAACGCTGGAAACACTTTAATTCCCCGTCTCTATAACGTGTCTTCGAATCCGTACCGCACTGTCTTTTCGCTTCAACACCTCACCCGCTCCAGTATTCTCTTTAGTACCTGCATCAAGCGTACATTCTCCCCGCGCTTTGACTTCACACTTCTACTTGTACCATTATTGCCTACAAAACGGGCCCAGGCCCGTGCTCCTCGCCCGTCATGACCTCTGAGCCAGAACCCCAACTCTCCCTCAAAGAAATACCCACCACAACATCCTCCACCTCCTCCCTCATGACCGACCGCTCCAAAAGGAACACCGTCTACTTCCACGGCGGCATCGGCGGCGCAGGCAACTACCGCAAGATCCCCCGCATCGAAGACTCAGAGCCCACAACATCAGCACCTCGACCCCGCCAGCCACGACGTTTGCACCTGCCCCGCTGGCACCAGAACATCTTCAGCAGCGGCATTGGCGGTGCCGGCAACATGCACACGCGAGGCGAGGAAGCTGCGTTGACGGAAGCGGAGGAGGAGGCGAGAGTGAGGGCGAGGGATATACAGCCCCCTCGGCTGCGGTGGTTTGTGGGTATTGGAGGCGTGGGCAATAGGAGGACGAGGAGGCAGGAGTCCCCGAGCAGTGGGTTCTCGGGCACGACGGGCGGGGCGTACAGTGCTGAGGCATTGCCGTATGGGGCGGCGGATATCATGCGAAGGAAGATGTTTGGGGAGAGGGTGGCTGGGAAGTGAGGCTGGATGGTGGCAATCAGTGTACGGGAGTGTCACTCGGATGGAAAAGTTATCAGATGCATGGGTTGCAGCGTTGCAGAAAAGGCTCTAGACACGAAACGCATTGCTTGGCTTGGGAAGTGGTTGCGGGCGGTTTCAACGGGAGAAGTGTACGATTCCGCTGACTCGTCAATCTCGAGGAAGGATTGCACAGCGTGAGTACTTGATCGACCTCCTTCGATCTTCGTCGCTTTCCATTGCATACCACGCCGCCGGTGGAGCGAACGATGTATCACTATCTTACATGTACGATTAGACTGGGGCAGGTCAAGACGCTACGGCTTCCTGCAGTCACTGAAAAGCAATCTGAAATTCTCATTCTTATCCTCGTCTACCCTCTATGTGCTTCAGCATCTACATTACAGTATGATCAAGCTGAGCATGCGGGACGCCTATCTAGTACCACAGGAGGAAACGTCCCCTCTCTTATGATGATAGAAGCTGTGGTATCGGACGAGCAGCACCGAAAACCGGGTTTGCCATCCCCTTGCTGCATGCAGCCGCACAGGTTGGGCACAGATGCTGCAGGCGGCCGTGTGATAGCTCGACAAGGCGGGCTGTGACTTCGAATGCTGTTGTGCAACGACGCGGAATACTTTTCTACGGTTTCTAAGACACAGCGGCTATTGCGTGACATAGGGTCGGGCATGATTACGGCGGACCGGCAATATCGAATTGGAAATGGTTATAGTTGTATTGTTACGAGATGTTTTTAAAGCATCCACAGGTGAGGCAGGAAGAGTTGAGGAGGACTTTGATGAATAGGTGATTATCGAAGACAGACGAGTGTGGCAAGCAACATATAGGAAGGTTTTGAAGGCAGATGATATGGCTGCTGTAAAGCCACCCAATTTTGGCATTGTCTGGCATCATGATACGTAGACCCATCAATTTTGTGCTTATAATGTGACATGCGTGGGAACAATGGTCCGAACCAGTAGCTATTCGGGGTGAGACGTAAGGTATCCTACGATGCTCTACAATTGAGCTCTGAAAGGTTGATCTAAAGATTTGCTTCAGGGGGGTTGAAATCAGGTATAAAGTTAGTCAAGCGAAGGTTTTGCATCAAGTCGCATTGATAGTTCAAGGGTAGAATTCGAGCTTCCCATGCTCGAGGTCGGGGTTCGAGTCCCCGTCAATGCAGTACAAAACATAGGTTGTTGGGAGATCGTAGGATATTTATATTTTTTCCTTTTCTACCCTGCATGTGAGATCAATCAAAGATTTGAACGAACGACAAGACAAGCTCAGACTACCCATATAACTGAAAGTATCCAGAACTCTCACCAGCTGCATCTCTCTGGACGATGCATTATGTTCTCGGGAGATGTTGAGGGGTGTAAGAAGCCTGGTCCGATATCTAGGGCTAAGGAACTTTAAACCCTAAATTGGTAATCCAACTGTCCCACCGGACGTCACTCTGTCTTGAGCTTCCTATTGATCGTACGCGTCGTCCTACTGCTGCTATGGCTTCCAAGATACAGAAGACTATTGCGCGGCAGCAAGAAAAGTAAGTCCTTCTTCTGTAAATGCTATTCTGATCCCTTGCCTCCGGCTACCAGCCTCACCATCTCAGATCTGACGCTCTTGCCTTCGTACCCTCAAAGTCATACCGCTCACAAGCTTTTCATAGGATAGCTGAAGGTTCCTACTACGAAGCCCACCAACAACTCCGTGTCGTTGCTTCGCGCTATGTCAAGTCCCAAAATTGGGATGCCGCAATCGACATACTCTACGAAGGCTCACTTTCCCTCCTCAAGGCAGGCCAAGGCGGCTCAGGCGGCGACCTAGGATGCTACCTTGTTGACGTCTTCGGCAAAGCCGAGAGAGGCGTCGATGCCGAGAACAAGGGCAAGCTGCTCGCTATACTGCGGGCGTTCCCGCCGGAAGAACCTACGAAGAGGAAATTCGTGGATGAGATGATTGCATGGAGCGCGAAGTTTGGGGAATACCCAAATGGAGAGCCGGAATTACATCACGTTGCTGGAACGTTGTATGCTGATGGTATGCTTCTATGACATTTGCCCTCGCAAAACATCTGCTTTGGCATTGTATGCCAATACTAACATCTGCACACAGACAGTCAACCCTACGACGCTGAGAGACACCTCGCCCTCGGCACCAAAGACTCCCCCGAACAGCTCGCCCGCGTTGAGTACGAATGGTACATGCAAGACGAACCCCACAGCGCCGCTCTCTACGCCGCCCGCGCCATCTTTCCTTACCTTCTAACGGGCAACCTTCGCTCGGCAAACAAAGCCTACCTGATCTTCACCTCCCGCCTCTCCTCCAGCAACAAAAACCTTATGGTCCAAGAAGTCAGCAGCAGCTCCTCTGACATGCGCGTCTACCCCTCCTTACCCCTCCTCAACTTCCTCGGACTCCTCTTGCTGGCGATCCAGCGAGGAGGCAGCGATCTGTATAAGCAGCTCGCGAAGCACTATGCGCCGTATCTGAAGGAGGTGACTCCCTGGAGTGACGCTCTGGCACAGATCGGCGAGATGTACTTCGGGATCCGCATCCCCCGCCAGGGGAACCCGCTCTTCGACATGATGGGCAGCATGATGGGCTTCGGCGCCCCTGCCAAACCAGCCAGTCCGCGACCAGGGACCCCGAAAGCGCAGCTGAAAGCGAGTGAGACGACACCCAAGAAGGTGGAGGAGCCCAAGAAAGTCGAGGAGGCGCCGCCGACAATGGATCTGGACTGAACACAACAGGTATATAAGCTGCTGGGGAGGGGGAGGGTTGGGTATCTCAATACGCGTCAAACGAATATATGCAAGCAATCCATTCCCTCATACAACCAACAGTTCATTCAGCCTCTCCCCTCCCCTTCCCCCTCAAACATCCAACTATCCGCATCCAGCCCCGCCACCTTCCTCCGCACACTCGCATGCACAGCCGCTAGCAGCTCCCCCGGTTCCCCCGGCTGCAGAGAGCGATTGCGGTACATCTCCAGTAGCTGCTTCTCAAGCCCTAGACTCCATTAGCCCCTTTCCCCCTTCCCCAATCCCTCGTCAATTCTTCCTCCAACATCCGGCATAGGGGGGGACTCACGCTCCCTCTCCCCCTCCACCTCCTCCATCCCCTCCCCCACCGCGCCGCCCTCCTCACCTTCCTCCTGCGGCGGCAGCTCCAGGGTTTCGATGTCGTATTTGCCGTTTACCTTGACAATAATCCCTTCGCTATCGTCAAGCGGGTGTCCGTGGTTAGCTCGGTTGGCGTGGTTGGCGTGGATGGAGTGGTGTGTGTGGCCCGAATGGCTGGGTTGGGTATAGGTGTGACTGAAGTGGGAACCAGCGGGGTAATCGGCGTCGGTCATGGTGGTGGGGACTGTGGAGGAAGAGGACGTGGTTGTGGGGCGGCGGCTGAGGTGGTGGTGGAAGAGGTTGCGGCGGACGGAGGTGGAGCTGGTGGTGCTGGTGGAGGGGGGGCGAGATGACATTTTGGGGGAGGGTGAGGGGGGAGGGTAGGGGTGTTGAGAGGGGAAGGAGTGAATGGAGGGGGGAAGGGGAGGAAGGAGCGGGTTTGGGGTTTTGATGCCAAGGCTTGGCGGTATCTGAGTAATGGTGGGAATGGAAGGCATGGCTGATGTGTGCTCAAAATTCCACGCTCGGGGAATAGCAATCATTTGATGGCTGTTTGGTCGATCTCGCGACTTTCCAATTTAATCGCGGTGGTGCTTGCTTCGAGAGACGAATCAATTGTTTTTGGTTAGGATAGGAAGAAGGCTAGAAAGAGCTTGAACAATCGAGTCTGCCTAAATCTTTATATAATGGCAATTGTAGCATAGGGAAGTACGTAACACATGTTCGATGTGCTGCTGAGCCATCGACAGCATCCAACATGTCTGTCCTGGCCCCGTAGGCAGCAAGGCATGCCACAATCCTCTCAGTCTGCCAATCTAGGACTCAATCTCCAGTCCCTTCACATTCTAATTCTCACAATCCGTAGCCCGGCCATCAGGCCTCCCTCTAGGCGCGTTGTCCAACAAGCCCAACCTCTCCCTATTCCCCACAATTCTACAGCCTGAGGTCCGCTGTGGACGCTTTCCTATCCCGTGTAAACGTCCACCGAGATACGCTTGCGAAAATGTGTCCCTGGAGTTTTCGTCGGTCACTTTCACGTGCTAAAGCGCTTGTGGATCTGGCCAGCTCCTTGGTTGAGGGGTTCTGCGGTGGATGTTGTCGTTCGCGAAGAGAGGCTCGAGCGCTCCGGTGTAAAATTATATCCGCATTCTCTCGGTTGGGATTGAGACGTCTTTGAGGCGTACTCTGGCCGGTGGCATTGGAACGCAAACCGAAGCGAACCTAGATGTCCAGTTCAATCTGCGTGAGAAAGACTGAATGACGCTTTTTCAGTTGGCTTGCATGGGTCCAACGGTCCGACGTATTATCATATCCAGGTCAGGCTCCTTCGCATCTCGATGCTTCATGGCAAAGACTACACCATTTTCATGGTGGCCTTGAAGCGGTGTCCCTCCCAAGGAAAAAAAATAAGCTTAAGTATCTATCCTTGGCATTGGCGGTTTTTATGGGAACGACGTAAAAGGTACGCATTTAGTATGGTCGTAGTCCATGATGGAGCCATCATGACAGTAGTCCGTCGAGTGAACTCCGTCCATGAAACCTCCGATCCGATTGTGGTAGGTAGCAAGGGCATGACCGGCAGTTGCTCCCCAATTCAATGGCGCTGCGAAGACGGAAGCAAGAAGCGTTGCGCAAAGGAAGTATGGAAGACGCATGATTTTTGAGGTGACTGAAGCTCTACAGAGGTAAAGGTTGAGGTAAGAGAAGACTGCGGGAAGCAGGATGGATTGCAAACAAATGAAATTGCGGTGAAGAACGGATTGAGCCTGAAGATATTCGGGACATGAAAAGTTCATGAGATGTCAACGCCTTATGTATGGAGAAAAGTTCATGGCTAATAATATAGACGGATACCTCGTACGCGTGGCATGTGAGACGCAAGGAGGAATGGTACTTTACCAACATGTTTCATGAGAAAGGGCCGCAGCAAACGGGCGCATTGCAGAATCATTGGCCCGGTTATGATCACAAGGCCTTCTTTTTGCATGGTGGCATCCATAAGGCGTCCGTCAGCAATTGACCAAGCTTGCTAGCTGTGATGCCGACCTTTTGCTTGTGAGACAACGGTAACGGGTGCTCAAATTACTTTACTCCAGCCGTTCAGCTGGCCCTGCAGACTTTAGGGTGTGAAGGAGTTCTAGTGCTCAAGTCCTTCAGCTCTCAGCCCGAGCTCGTGTTTCGTCGTACAAGATTACGCATTGTTGCACAGCCTTCGTCAAGTTCGTGTATACTCGGTACGAAATCGCTAGTGACTGGTCAGCTTAAAAAAAGTGGTTCCACCAGCTTATTGTTCGGAGAGTGTAATTTGGAAGCTGACCGCCCGTGAACCCTAATGCATTTGACATCCTTACGAAGTTGGTTGCCTCACACCGGATTGGTGCTGCGTTGGAACTCGCAACGTACTGATTTTCGAGTTGGCTTTGTAGGTAGCCGGGCTGTGAGACGGAATCTGGGTCAGCATTACTGGAGCCAGGGTTCAGGTAGGGCTATGAACGTCCTTTAATGATCACACTCATCAAGCGTGCCGTTCCAAACGATGGCTGAATTGTTTGTCTGATCAATCCCTCCAGCCTTGAGCCCGAATCTCGATTTACTGAACAGCCAATCCGTCATTTTGAATACCTCGATGCTGCGACAACACGAGCTCTCTCTCGGCAGCAGCCATGGACGTCGTATCAGCCGTGTCAGGCTATATCTCGAAGATGGTGTCGGCAGGGGACATCCATGGTTCCTCCTCAGCCAAGATGAAGATACTTCTCCTAGACAGTGAGACAGTGCGAGTCTTGATGGTTTGACATAACCAAACGTTGACTAATCCTGGCAGGTCTCTATCGTTTCTACGGCAATAACTCAATCCGCGCTCCTCAGCCATGAAGTTTACTTGATCGAGTTGGTGCTGTCCGTGGTCCTACGAAGGAAGGAAGTTGATAATCCGCTAGCCGCCTTGACAATGCAAACCGCGAGAAAATGCGCCATCTACGGTGTCTTTGCTTCGTGCGTCCTTCGTCAGGCTCAATACAACATCTCATAGACGAGTTTCGGGATCCAAAGTATGGGGAATACAGCATATGTCAGTTTGTAGTTTGTTAGCGTTGCTGGAAGGGACTAAATCAGCTCACAGATTTTAGCAATGTTATCCGCAAATCATCCCTTGAAAGGCTGGCAGAAGCTGATGATAACGAAGTCGTCAAAGTAGTCCAAGAGTTCTTCGGTGACTATGTTGTCGTCAATCCTGACCTCTTCTCGCTGGACCTTGGCTTTCCCAAGCAAAGATTATGGAGCAATACCCCGGATACATGGAATCCCGATTCGCTCCAGCGATGCACCGAAGGAGTCATTGCTCTACTACTATCGTTGAAAAAGAAGCCTCTCATAAGATACGAGAAGAACAGTCTGATGACCAGAAAACTTGCCACGGAGATTCGGTACCAGATCACACAGGAAGAACAGCTTTTTGATATCAGAAAAACCGATACCCCTCCGATACTTCTCCTTCTTGATCGTAGGGATGACCCAATAACTCCATTACTAACACAGTGGACATACCAAGCTATGGTGCATGAGGTTCTTGGCATCCATAACGGCAGAGTGGATCTCAGCGAAGTTCCTGATGTTCGACCAGAGCTCAAAGAAATAGTCCTCTCACAAGACCAAGATCCGTTCTTCAAGAAGAACATGTATATGAACTTTGGTGACTTAGGAGGAAACATCAAGGACTACGTCGAGCAGTACCAGACAAAGACGAAAAGCAACGCGAGCATTGAATCAATCGCAGACATGAAACGTTTCGTAGAGGACTATCCCGAGTTTCGCAAGCTCTCTGGGAATGTCACCAAGCATGTCACCCTTGTGGGCGAGCTTAGCAGGCGAGTCGGCGCCGACAATCTGCTCGATGTCAGTGAGCTGGAACAGAGCCTTGCTAGTAACGACAATCATGCTAGTGATATAAAGGTAGACAGTCAAAATTCAACCATCGCTCAATGCTAATCCGGTTTGAAGACTTTGCAAAAGCTCATCCAGTCTCCTAAAGCCCCTTCGGATGCTAAGCTTCGCCTAGTGGCACTGTACTCCTTGCGCTATGAGCGGCATCCGTCGGGCCAGTTGCCTATGCTCCTTGACCTCCTCGCTGCTGCCGGCAACGTGTCACCACATCGAGTTGGGATGGTTTCAAAGTTGCTTGCTTATCACCACTCACTTCAAGCACCCCCGGCCGCTGGAGGCTTCTCCGATTTGTTCGAGTCAGCATCCATCTTCTCCGGGGCCCGAGATCATTTCAAGGGTCTCAAGGGCGTCGAAAACGTCTATACGCAGCATTCGCCGCGACTAGAAGCAACATTACAAAATCTCATCAAAGCGAGGCTCAAAGAGCAGCAGTATCCTTTCGTTGAGGGTGGAGGGTCCACGCGTGATAAGCCCCAAGATATCATCGTCTTTGTTGTCGGCGGAGCAACGTATGAGGAAGCGAAGATGGTTGCGCAGGTCAATGCCAGCTCTCCAGGCGTGAGGGTAGTGTTGGGTGGGACAACTATACACAACAGCTCGACCTTCCTCGAGGAGGTCGACGACGCTGTGTCGAATTGGCCAGACGCTGGAGTCACGACGGCCGCTGGACGAATGAGAAGGGAAGTGGGTCGGTGATATGTACGTAGAGTCTAGCTACCAAACGCAGAGCATGAGAAAGATGGATAATTGAATGTTTTAAGTCCATCTACGCCCCTTCGCGCATTCTTCACCGCACTTGAGACTGGAGCAATTCAAGATAACAGTCCAGCTCGACCCCACCTACACCGGAACCATACAATAGCTGCCCATCTTCGCATCCCACACGCACATTCGCACGATGGTTAGAGCCACCAGCTTTTCGCTAAGCCATCCTCTCTCAAGGACTATCAGGAAGTGCCATGGTAAAAACCTCTTTGTAGCTATACATCTATTTGGAAACAATAGGCTGGTGATCTACCATTTTCCGGGTAGGGGAATCGCGTCCTCAATATGCTGCTGATCTCGATATATGTGTGAGGTCTCCTCCCAGAATACAGACGAGTTACTCAAGAATTAGGAAGCCTTGTCACAATGTTGCGCACTCGAAGCTAAGCCGTATTGGGGTTTCGACCCGGCTTTTTCGGGCCGCCTAAAGAAGACCCTTGCATATGCGCGTGAAACCGTTGATCCTGTTAGCTTAACTTATGACACCCATGATGTTGTTACATCGTTGCTGGCCAAATGTATGAATTCAGCATATTGATTGGCAGCCCCAATCCCCTGCAGACCAAGCCTTTCGAGTCGCAGGTCTAACAATCGCCTCTATTTGAACTTTCGACACCTTGCAGATTCACCAAGCTCAAATCCCCAAAGATCCCATATAACAACCAAGATGGCGGACGCACTCCTCGCTCAAGTCCAGGAACTGTTCGAAGGCCAGATTGTAAATCTCACCCCTCCCACCATTTTAAATTTCCAATTCGTCTCTGCGCCCCAGGCTAACAGCCTTCGTCACAGGATTTCGAAGGTCAGAAGCAAACCGAGCAATTCACCACCATCATCCTTTCCGCCACCGGTGTAAGTTTCTCAGACCTGCGCCTTGTTTCGTCATCCTTCCGCTTCCTCCATTATTCCCAACACGCCAACGCACCTGGCTAATGCAGCCTAGCTCCTCGGTCTCGTTCTTGGCTTTATACAGCAGAATATCTGGATCACGCTATGGGTTGGGCTCGGTGGAACGTTTCTGACATTCTTGATGGTTGTTCCTCCGTTTCCGATGTATAGAGAGACACCGGAGAAGTGGTTGCCGAAAGGGAGTGGGATGGTGGGTGGGGAGATCAGTGTTGGATGAGGTGTCAAGAGCTTAGGATTGCGGGCGTTGGAGTTCCAATTGAGACATCTATCGAGCGGGAAAGGATTATCGTACGGAAGAGGTGGAGCGCTCTAGGGCCACTTGTACGTGGGCCTGATCCATTTATCTACCAATGAATGCTAGAAGCTAGCCATACCTCTTCACCATCGTCCATCATAGCCCTGGACGCCGGAAATGCATGCATCACGTTCGTCATGTCCCATAGCACATATGACCATCTCCTCCGTCTGCTGCTGTTTCCCGGTATTGAAGCCCTACCGACCATACTTTTGAAATTCCCAGTCTCGGTTGTCGAGAGGGCATACTTGACGAGTCTTGAGCCACCGGGAGATGCAGTGGAAGTGGAAGGCGTGCTGTTCGTTGAGCCCTCATTAGCAGATATACGCTTGGTTGCGGTCGAACAGCTTACGTTGCAGATGCCCCAAGCGACAGTGCATTCTTCGTTTGTAGCTGAAGCTTGATTCGCTTGACATTCGATACCTGGATCCCGGATCAGGAGCTGGATATAATACAAAATTTGCAGCGAACATACAAAGGTCCATGATGTGGTTCCGGCAAATGGCGCAATTGTCCACAACGATGTCCCAGGCCCAGAGGGCGACAGCGTTCCACTACAATCCATTGGTCAGTCCTGCCTCCCGTTCAAGATTCATGTAGTTTACCTTCTTCACCTCGAACCTCTTCTTGTTGTCCGATCCCGCATCAGCTGATGAGCCTGACTTGGCGACCTTTGTCCCCGCTGACAGCTTGCCTCTCGAGGGTCCAGGAGGGCCCGCGTCTGGCATGTCGATGTCCGCCATTTTTGTAGGTGTTTCCAGCAGTTACTGTGTTTCCCACCGCAGGCTGTAAGGTGCACCAAGGTCTATTCGAGGTTGAAGTGGTGGCCTAGTGAAAGCAAATACTGATTCCAATATATAAAAGGAACAGGCCAGGATGTCGTGATGTCAGGTTTTTGTGAGGATCTGGTATGCTCTTTAATTGACTGGGTACCTTATTGTTACGGAATTCGTTGTGTCAGTCACTCGCAAAGATACCTTTATCCGTCAACACACAGGGCCTGCCTGGTATCTTGAAGTATGTCCCAAACCAGTCAAGTGCTGCTAAGCGCCAAGCGCCAAGCTCCGAAACGGACCCATGCCCCAGCGCGCAACTCGATAGTCACTTCCTCTCTCCTTCACATGTTCTCATAATCATAACAACGCCTCAACACACCATGAATACCCTACGACTAATCTCTTGTTCCTCTCGATACTATTTATTAAATCCTTTAGCTCTTCGATCATATTCCAGAACTCTAGCCTTCTCAACGCCGCCAGCAACTGCTCCACCTTGAGACAAAGGCTTTACAACCTCTGAATACGCTTTGCACTCCAAACCACGCTCGAATTTGAAAATACTGTCGCTAGGGCTGATCCGCGAAGGTCTCGCTTTAGCATTAGGTCGAGCGCGGCCATTCTCTGTTCTTTTCACGTTCCTCTTTACCAGGCTACATATTTCTTAAGCCACTCGAGTCATGCAGGCTACTGCAACGACTCCTCAACCCAAAAATCCACGCGACAAGCGTCAACAGAAACCCAAGGATGGGTCTCACAACACGATTTTACCAGAAGAGCTCAATGCCGAAGTGCCCATTGCGCAACACAGCATCTCACCTCAATCGACGTCTGGTCTTTCTCAGCAGATGAACGGAGATATGCCATTACGTGAAGACTATACTGGCGAGGTGACTACTCCTACGACACCTTCGAGGCCCAGGTCTATGTACGATTCGCCGTCCATACACCAAAAGGCCTCCAAGGGCCAACATTCCGGAAACGTTTCAGCTATAGAGGGTGACGGTCAGAGGAATAGAAAAGCTCAGAAATCTCAGAATCGTCAGAGCGGATCCTACATCATCAACTCGAACCTGAATGGCACTCCGCAGCCGAAAGATAATAGGAAACCTCAGACGCCCGGAAGAAGCAGCGCAACATCATCCCGGGCTTATGCAGGACCTACCTTTCATGCTTCTCCTGCGCCATCATCATTACCAATGCCGAAGTTCTTGTCGAAATCAGTGCCCGAAGTGAAGAAAGCAGCGGGCTTAATTGCGAGGCTGGAGAATGAAGCCTCAGAGGGAGCTTTGTCCCCAGAAAGTAGCGAGGGCAGTCCGATACGCGAGAAAGCAGAGCGGTTCCAACAACATATGGGAGAAGGATCGCCCCTCGACATATTCTTCAAGGCTGATCGGGAAGAGAAGGCGCGAGCACGCCAGACCAGCTTAAGGAGTCCGTTGCTTAATGGTGCGGAGGGCGGCCATCTATCAACAGCAGCCGGCGCTACACCTGGGTCTCTATCCCCACCGCTGGATCATACTCGGCATCATTCTCGACACACCACCAATGGCTCTGCCAACGGGCTGTTTTCAATGGAGCTGGAAGATGAAAGATCAATCAGCCCAGCTACCCAAGCAAAGCGCCCTACTCCTCCTACGGACCTGAAGCGAGCAATCACTGCCCCTTCGGACATCATCACTGAGCCTGGACGGGACGAAGCAGCGAAACGCAATGCTAGTAGTCTTGCTTTAAAGAAACTGCTCTTGACTCCCCAGCCTCAACGACCAATGCCAGAGTCAAAATCGGTACCTACAAGCGAGGGCAGGAAACGACATACTCCCCCGATCAAGGAATCATCAGGACCTTTCGCGCCTGCCCAGGCCCCACCCGAGATTCGGATTTTGAGCCGAAAGCAACCAGCCAGCTTGCCCCAACTGCAGAAACAATTTGGTCCTACGCCAGCATCAGGCAGCTCTCCTCGTCCCCGCCCTCCGTCTTCAAATCTTAGGCAAGAGTTATCTGCTCCTCAGACCCCTGTGCAAAGCGAGCTTCCGGAGCTGCCAGCCACCCCTACACCTTCAAACAATAGTCGTCTCTTTGCTCCTCCGACTCCCCAAAGTCAGCATAATGGTGCACAAAATATTCCCTTTCCTTCCTTGCGTCCTACTGTATCGCCAGGTGTTGGTCCCCCTTCCATTCAAGACACAAGTGATGTGTTACGCATGGAAGAAGAACTGCGTCGGGTCCTGAAAATGAATGTTTTGGGTAGCGAAGGCGCTACTGGAGTTCGATCTTGAAATGACTTACGTGGCCTGAAAACCGGCGTTACCTCTGTGCTCTGTGAGTGCATTAAGTGCACTCAGATTGACACCTTTCTGGGATATGGTCGGTCTTATTCGCAGTTCATCTGCATTCTCAATCCTTTCGATTGGCGCTACGATCGGCGTTATCAGGCCTTTGGTTTCCGCGGCCGGTGCTTGTTCTTGTTCTTTGATACATGTTTTTTCTCTTAATTTTGACGACGCCATTGGTGTTACGAAAATCTCACGCTCTATGAAGCCTTACCCTTACTATCCTGGGCGTTTCACACAAAAGCCTGTTCACCAAAAGGAGTAATCTCAATCCTGGTCCATTGTGCGTTCTATCGAATCGGGCGTTCACGAATATCTCTGCACTATGGATGACGAGATTTGTTCCAATTACCACATACTCACGACCATGTTTAACATTCCACACTTTGGCCCTTGTTGCCATATTTACTATCCGCCTCTTCGTTTTCTGGAAAGGACCTGAGAATCCCAGCATTGAAAGGACTCTACGCCTGTCTCTACTGATACTTGATAGCGAACGCAGGCTTTTCGGGTCCATCTAACGATTTGTCTACAACATTCGTTACAGCACGTCTATACCATCATGTTTGCTCTGTGGCATACTGCTACTGCGAGCCGCTGGACTGGAAGGTCATGAAAACGGCGGTTTGTCCGCCCCTTTGCTCGCTATGTCGGCGATGTCCTGCTGTTAGCTCTATGACCACCACTGCACGTTCTGCACCAAAATTTCCTATGTTACTGAAGGAGAATGCGAAAGGAAGGGGGGAAGTGTCCCCCTCAAACGCCAGAGATGCTATTTGCAATGTGCCTGCACCAAGGTTTTTCTTTTGTCAGTTTCCTATGTCCAGAAGCGGAGCCAGAGGCTAGGAAAGAGGGAACGAACCTAGGAGAGGGAAGTTATTGCCTGTCTTGGGGTCGAGATGCGAGGAGTTCTCCAATGGAGCGACGTCGTCTTTGCTCTGTGAGGTGAACTTTGAAGGCCGATAAACCCGTGTCCTGCATATTCTCATTCCATCGAGTCCATGTTGGTGAAGGGCAAAGCCAGAATTTCTCGTAATCATGTCGTAGGCGGTGTGCGGGACCTTCGTCAGGGCGTAGACAGCTGACACAGAAACTCAGACCGAAACTGGATCAGGAACCATCAAAGGTGGAAGTACGAGGCTGAATGGCAGACAGACTCCTTGGCCATCAAAGTAAAGCATCTAAAAGGGAAATTCAATCTTTCGTATCTACACCGTCTACAAACAGTAATCATCAAAGTACCGCATCCCCTTTCTTCCTGTAACCCACCCGTTAAGTGATCGTCTTCTGCCAAACAACACGTCCTTGCTATTTTTCGATTGACTAGTTCAGTACTCAGCGATGCTCCTATGTCACTGTCATCTTATCCCCCCTTTTGCAAGTTCCCCCAGCGCAAAGCTTCAGCTCCGCCATGCTAGCCCCTCTTTTCTCAAAGTTTACCTCCCGACTAAACTCTCCATCTCCATCTCCATCTCCATCTCCTCTCCACCATCTCTCATCCTGCTTCCCTTAGTTTCTTCCCCTTTTGCCACTTCCAGGTTTTATTTGACCCAATTTTTACAAGAGACATTTTCTCGCAAAGCGAACAGTTAATCATCAAAAGCAACATTGTTAGAAACAAATTTTTGGAAGAGATGAATCATGATATGTAATATTCGGCCAAACTACGTGACCGCGCCACAGAACAAAGAGAGAGCGCCGAGCTCCGGGGTTGGGCGATGAGCGGGTTTGGGTGGGGCACGAAGGCTGTTGTAAGCGTCTGGCCGCTCGGAATTGAGTTAGCCATCCGCGGTGGGGGCCAAGCGGAACGGGGGTAGATGAGGTGATTGCGTTGAGCGAGACCTGTGATCAGAGACTTCTGTTCATATGGATAAGGTTTCTACAGACTCTAGAATTGAAAGCGGTACGAATGGACAAGCTCTAGCATCTTTATCGCAAGGAAAGGAAAGGAACAGCATGCAGAGCAGCCTTTAATACCCACGAACAAGCCTCTATGTCCCGTCTGAACGACATGCCCCTTGCTCTAAATCATTGATAACCGCACAAGGAAAACCCTCACAAACCTGGAACTCTTTCGCACACTCTACACCAACCTCCCCTACCCGATCACAGAGTCAGATAAACTTCAGCCTCCTCGCCCCACACAAGCTCGCCAACACCACCGTCGCAATCACCCCCACAATCCCAAAGAACCACCCCAGCCCTACGCTCTCCCTCCCCGGCACCGGCACATTCATGCCAAACAGCCCACAAATCAAATTCAACGGCACCAAAATCGTCGCCAGCAACGTGATCTTGCTGAGGACCCGGTTCGCGCGATTGCCCTGCGAGATGTTGTCGACCGACAGCTGCGCGAGGTGGTTGCTATGGCTGCGGCTGAGCATCTTCTCGAAATGGCCGAGGTTCGACATCATGGTCACGACGTGGTCTTGGATGTCGCCGAGGTAGAGCCCGATCTCGCCGCGGGGGGTCACGCTGTAGGATTCGTTGCAGCGTTTGGCGAAACCCTTGATGACGTCCGCCTTGCCCCCTAGAAGGCGCATGAGGGACATGACTTTCTTCCTGCACTCGCCGATTTGGCGGAGGAGCGGGGTGAAGTCGTCGGTGCGCGTGACGAAAACCTGGTCCTCGATGGTGTCGGTCTCGGCTTCGATGCTCGCGATGGGCGGGCCGTAGCTGTCAACGATGTTGTCGATCATGGCGTAGCAGACCCAGTCGGCGGTCAGAGCCATGTAGTCGCGCAGCTTGCCGATGCGCTTGCGGACGTTGGCGGCGTGCGGGGACGGCGTGTACGTGAAGGTGAGGATGCCTTCACGGAAGACGACCATGTAGACGTTGAGTGGCTCCATGTAGTCGGCGCTGAGCGGGTCGAGTTGATAAAAGGAGCGGAAGCAGACAAAGTAGTATTGTTTGAAGAGTTCTACTTTCTCGCGCGCTTCTTGCGTCGTGATGTCTTCGGTTGTCAAGGGATGGATGCCAAAGGCGCGTCGGAAACCGTCGAGTTCCTCGTGCGTGGGATTGAGGCAGTCGAGCCACCAAACGCCGCCATCGGGTGGGAGGGAGAAAAGATCCCGGAAGGTTTCGCCAGGGCTGAGGAGGTCGCCGAAGGAACCGGCGTGGATGGTCTGTTCAAGCTCAGAGGAGAAGAAGCTGAAGCGGCTGGGCTCGGCCATGCTTGGACACCGGTGATGTGCGGGAACATCTTCGATTGTGGTGTGCTTCACATCGATCACGGATTTGCTGTCGTCGATGGCGCTTTCGGAGTTCAAAAGGACAGGGTCGCCATCGCTGGTGAAAATCTGTGGAATTTCTGGGTTTTGTTTGCGCAAGTCGTCGAAAATTTTGGGCTTGCTCTGAGAGCTGAAGCTGAACTTCTTCTTGGACTGACCAGTGACGGCAGGTCTGGTGTTTGTAATTTCAGCCACAAGTTCATCCAACTCCTCAAAATCGATCCTGTAGGCTTTGGAAGACTCGTCCGGCTGGGGAAAGCAGACATCATGCTCGACAGGGTTATGATAAGACGCGCGGTCATCGTGGGATTCTATGTGTCGAACACTCGTAAAACTAGGACGACGGCAGTGGGTGCCACCAGACACAGTCCTTTGGATGCCAAGATCATGAACAGACGGCCGTGTACTAGCAGCGGTGTTTGCGCGCTCTCGTCGCCTTGGATCAGCAAACGCGTCCACTGAGTTCGCGGCTGAACTGGACCTTGAGGAAGTAGAGGAATCTCGGGAGCGGTTGTGATGCGCCCGCCTCGTACCATGCCTTCCCAATGCAGGACTATGAGATTCTATAATGTTTTCTCCATTAGCGCTTCGGTCATCGTCGATGACCGCATGCTCGAAGTCTCTTGAAACTGGTCCTGCATTACGAAGAGCCGCATTGACTTGAAGCAAGTCTGGCCGACCTCCGTTGGCCACGCTTTGAGCGGTATTCCGCCTGGTCCCACTGTTGTGGACACTACCCAACGCATCCGCTCGTGGAAACGAGACAGGCTGGTTGCGATGATCGTCGAGGTCGGATACAGGTGTGCTGAATCTAGTCTGAATCTTCTCGGACTCGGATCGTGGCGAGTCCATTTCATTGACTTAACAGCGAAGTGCTTCAGGGTAGTCGATACCGGTAGGTCTGACTTTCTCACGACAACTGCAAGGCTCCCACAATCTCCAAAGATATCTAACGCAAGGTTTGGGGTGCCCGAGCCCCCTGGTATGGAAGGCGGGCTCGCCCTCCAGTATATCGACTTGGTACGGCCAGCTTGAACTTCGCATCTGCTTAGGGGTAGGGTATCACAGAACCTGCTCTTCCTCTCCTTACTAGCCTTGAGATAGGTACTGTTCTAGTGCGAATTGTGCGAGATCCGAAAAGCCAGTTATGGTGGCTTCAGGTCGCCTCCTTGGAAGACCCGGAATTTTGGTCCCAGAAGAGGTCGGATGAAGGAATACTTGAGGTAGTAAAGTCCCGCCAACTTGGTGGTATTGCGGTTGATTTGCTGAGGCGCCAGACTGGTGTATATATGAACGAAAGACTAGAGCAGCCTTTCGCCTTCTCTGAGGAGTGGTAATTGGGGACGCTCGGAAGTGCACACAAAGAATTCAAGGTTGCGTTGTCGACCGTATCTGTGTCCTAGTGTAAGCAAAAGTCTTGCAACCCTGGAAGCAGATTTTATAGTTTTTATGGAATTGATCTCTCCAAGGGGCGGCCTAGAGACGCAAGAGTTGGGAATACTTTAGGTTTGAGGCGACGAAGACAATTGACTTCGCCAAGCTTTTCCTTTGGTCATCCCGAGATTCAGCCGCCCGCTTCCAAGTACATGCATTTAAGCTCATCTTCGTACCATAACCTCCTCATAAAAAAATGTTTTGCAACGTGGACGCACAACAACATGGTGAATACCAGAGTTACGAGAGAAACTTTGACTAGAAGATCGGATTATCTAAGAGCGTGACAACTTGACTACTTGACGAGCTGACGACTTGACCACTTTGTTGACTCACTGTTGAGATATGTTATTGTTGACTCACTGTTGAGATGTGTTATTCGTAAGTCCTCGAAAGGAGCGCTTTTTCTAGCCCCAGGTTGTAAATCATTTCATTTATGAGAGCATGACATACTGGCACATAAGAACCAACGCAGCCTATACATCCAGCTACGATATCCGCAGAGAAATATCCGTATAAAGGCTCGGCATTACAATTACGTCTATGGGTACAAGAGGCATTAGTGACTGGCTCACCCCCCGGAACCTCAGAGACTGCCATTGACTTCGAACTCCAAAATTTCACACTTCACCCGGAATATATGATCGAGCTATCGTACAAGATGCTGTCCTTGTTCTTAGGGAAGCGCAACGCCGCAATTGTTATACTGCATTTGCCGCAGACTGACAAGAACCAAGAAGATCGTAAGGAGGCTCGTCAGTATCTAGCAAGTAATTTTGGAACAAAAAGTGTGCTGAAGCTAATTCTCGCAAGAATGGATTAGATACACAGCCAGCAGCCGATGTAAGTGAATACTTTGATATGAGAATCTGTCCATGAATCCCTTCTGATTTTCCTTTCAATTGGAGCTTGTAAGACGATCGGCGTTCTGAAGAAAGGAAGCGATCTCTTGCTTCTCCTTGTTCGCTGGGCTAAACGTTGTGTACGACCAAGGTACGATGCGTTTTGCTGATGCCGTTTTGCTGATGCCGTTTCCAAGTCACTGGCGACACGACGCAGTATCGAATGGGATTCAGCTACTACCATCATCGTCGGAACTCTGTGTGTCGCGTCGAAAGGGGACGTCATCTTTCAGGGGTCCGGGGTAAATCCTGTAGATTTTTCAACATTCAGATGTGCTCGAGTTGTAGACAGCTGGTGAAGTAGATACACCTGCAGGTCTTCTTGTTCTTCTAAGTCCCTCGCCCGCGCGAGTGGAATGCTTTAACGTTTTACCTCTTTAGCTATGGACCTTCACTCGTCGGATTTGCCCATCACCATCGAGGGAGTGGTGCGCCACTTCTTGCCGAGGCATGGGATAGAGAAAATCTGCCATGGTCCGGATGGTGATCAAGAGGTCTGGTTGAAAAATGTAGGGTACGAACAGAAGCTCCCTAAATCTATCTGTTATCCGGGAAGGTCACAGACCTCCTTGCGCTCACATATGTGGAAAATTATCTCTTAGAAATCGAAACTAGAAGTCGTGTATCCGCGGGGCACAATGATAATAGATATGACAAATTCGAGATGAGAGTATAATTAAAAGCCTGACATTCTCTGTAACTACTCTAAGAGCGTTTGGCTACCGTCAAAAGTGGCCTCCCTAACACCGTCACGTAGAAAACAATAAGAATAATGATATCGCTTGTGGCAAAAAGACCGACCATATCCTCGTGACATCGTTTCAACATAACTGCAGAACCCTCTACCCGCCACACATATCCAAGCTACACGACCACTTCCATCTCCGCTGACTTTCCCTCCTGCTCCATCCTTACTCAAGCAACATCACAGCGGGTCTGGCGTTGGTAATCCAAGCGATAATACGCAGCAAGACGCGCGTTACGTCAAGTGGAGCTCAAAAAGCTTCCAAACAATCCCCCGGGGGGGGGGGGGGGGGGGGGCTGACCTTTCCTCCTTTCTCCCTCCTTTCGCACCAGCCTGGAGCCAATCACCCCAATCTCCCACTCTATCTTACCAACAAGCAACAAAGCTCTTCCGCCACCACTCCACCCCGCTTCTTATGGGGATCATGAATGCCCGATCCTTCGCCGCGTAGTTCCCCTTCAGCACGTCCGACATCGGCAGCGTTTCCTCCAGGGATACCCACTCTCCGTCGTCTTCCTCCCCTTCACCCCTCACCGCATTACCGCTCACATCCTCTGCGCCAGCGCTGACAGCCCCATTCCCAGAGCTCCGCTGCTGAATCCTCTCGTGATGTCTGGGCTGCCAAATCAACCATGTCCCCTCTGCGATACTCGGATGCAGGCTCTTGTTGGCCAGGAACGTGGAGGGTGAAACCCACGGACCGAGTGATGAGGCTGGGGAGATGTTCTTGCGGAGGATGGTAGAGGAGAGAGTGGTGGCGAGGGCATCATCGGTGGAGGTGGGGTTGAGGTTGATGAGGGCGGTGAGGGTCTCTTCGGCGGTGGAGGTGGAGGATGCGGCTGGTGGAGAAGAGTGTGTGGGGTTTTGGTCAAAGGGTTGGTGCATATCGATAGCGAAGGCCCAGCCGCGCTTAGGTGCTGAGGATGGAAGGAAGATCTGGTGGCTTAGGAGCGAGGTTTGAGTCTTATGGTCGATTTCACCTGGTTCTAATGCACAGAGAGCTGTATCGTTGATGCAGTCTAGGGCAAGAGATATTCGTGCAAGCTTGATGGCCGTCGCGCCAAAGGCGACGTATAACTCCGCTCTTGCCCAGTAGAATTTAAAAGGCGCTGTTGATAGGTTCATGCGGCTCTTATTCGCCATGGGACCGTCGATCTGCGTTGTCCAAGCGCCCTTAAGTGGGATGGTCTGCGCGAAGGGGTTCATGTGTTTCAGTAAGGTTTCCGGATCGGGGCCATTGGTATGGAACTCGTAGGCTGAGAGATTCATGTCCGATACCAAGTAGCCTTCTCTTGTGGGAATGATTCGCGAGGTAATGGTGCACTTGTAGAGCACTGAGCTTGATGCGGAGAAGTGGAAGTCTAGTGTTAGTTAGCAATGGAGCTGTCTCTCGCCCGGTGTAAAGATGGCCCATAGCTCGTGCCATCATTGAAAGCTAGGCATACCAATTAGGAAGCGTATATCATGCTGCAAGTCCTGCTTTGTCGAAGAGAGATCTTGTATCACTTGCTCGCCACTCTCGAGGTTCCAAAGCAACACTTCGCGTTCATCGAGCGCCCATATCACCCACTTACCCTTTGGATGGATCTTCGGTTCAGAGCGCTGGAGTCGTCCAGTGCGAGTGCTATAAGTGAATAGCTTCATTTCATCGCCCACAAACACAACAAGCATGCTTTCGGTACAAGTTTGATTGGGCCAAAGAGATGGTATGCCCTCTTCCTCATCTGAAGAGTCACTTGCCTCGGACTCAGAGCCTCCGCCCTTCGGGATGACCAAATATCGTTGACTTACAACAGTGATTGAGTCGTTCTGTACGCTCCCGTCTTCTATCTGGACAATCTTGCATTCAGGGTGCTTGCGAGCTAGTTGTTGTTTTAGCGAAGAAGCGGAACTCGAAAGCCAACTAGACATCTGTTGTGCACTAGAAAGAGTTCGAAGTATTGAGATATTGTGCTTGACCGCAGCGGGGTATTCATTCATGACATTGCCTCTGCATGCATTTCCGTCTTCAGCTGAGGTCAAGGCTTCTGGTAATGAAACGGTGATGTTAGAAGTTGGAGTGGCCGATTGAATGATCTCAATTTTCCCTCCGCCGACATCTGCCCGTGCTTGGAGCACTTTCAACACCCCATTACTGGCCGCGAATGCATTCATGACTGCTATGATGGTATTTTCAGATTTTATAAGGTCGATCTGTACCGGTTCATGGGAGGACCTATCCGCAAGGTCAACAGACCACCTTGGTAGCAAGAGCGCGACGGTTCCGTCAACTTCAATACAACCGCGTAGGCAAGGGAAGTGCATCTCCTCTGAAACGACTGGCTGACATTGTAGAATGCTTTCAGGGTGGCATGATAGGACAGTGCTCCATTCTTTGACGAAAGAATGGTAGAGTCTGACGAGACGCTGGCCCTTCTCGCCAAAGTCCTCTAACCAGCTAGGAAGTGGGTCAGGGTAATTATTTCACCGATTTTGGCAACCTTGAATGCCATGTCGAAATGGTCCGAATGAACCTGCCTCAGTGGAGCAAAATGGTAAGGGGCGCAAATTCCTTGGACTTGCATACAAGTCCAGAAATTGCAAGATTCGAGGAATCTATGTACCTCGTCAAAAAGCTCCGTGGACTTTGACGTCTCCGACAGATGAAGATACCAGAAGACAGCAGCGTACAAGAGAAAGTCGTTTTTGTCGCAACTCTTACGGACCACTGAATCAGTGTCGCGCGGTTCTGCGTAGACATCTTGAGATAGATAGATCATGCATGTCTTCCCAATATCAAGATTGGCAAGCTCGCTGTTGACGAAGAATCTCTGGCATGCCTCCGGGACGCCGAGCAGCTTCGGATCTTGCTTCAAGAAGTCGGCAACAGACTTGTGAAAAACTCCAAGAATAGGATTGAGTGGATTGTTCCGATCATCTAGCTCAATCAAAGGATAGCAAAGTGACTTAATGAGGGCTCGTTTAGGAACCCTTCTAGAGGAATAGCTCATAGACGTCAAGTTGACTCCCATTGCGTTGGTGAGCTCATCTAGACTCATAGGTTGTCGTGCCATGACTACGAACGATATGATTCGCCTGATCTCAAGCTCAGCAACGCGGAGTCTACGGGGTTACTCTAACTCACCGCGCCAATTCTTGTTGGCTCCAGCTCTTCCGTGATAGTTGAGTTAAGTGCAGAAGATAGCATGCACTCAGCCCTGGATGAAAGTTCCCCAATGCATCTTCGACCTCTTCTTCGCAGGTCATGTCGGTAAATGTGCGCAGCATCAACTGAGCCCACAGAAAATTTCCTTTTGCCTCACCTTGAACATGGCTAATGTAATCTTTGCGCTCCAAGCTTATGTCGACGTTCTCTTGAAGAAATTTGTCAATGTCGGTCTGAGCATGGTTGGCTGATATCTCAATCGATTCTCCTCGGGCAATTTCAAAGATATTCTCAAAATCTGGATTCTTGCAGCTCGCGCAAAACCACTTTGATATTCCAGTCGTGTTTTGGGCAAATAGCTTTCCTAAAGATTTGGCCAAGGCTGCTCGATCATCACATTCGTCCAAGCCATCGATGATGAAATGAACTCGGCCGATATGCTTTTGCAAACAAGATATGACTTTCTCTGCAGTCCCCACACTCTGGATGCATGATTGTCCAATATCATCCATATACAGCTTGAACAGCTCATCTGGAGTGTATGGAACAATGCGCAGCATCTGCACAGCCAGGTTCCTCATAGCCGTGAGCAGTCCCCGTCTCGCCGGGTCATCTGATCTGAAGAAAAAGTAGGCAACTTTGCAGTTCTCCGCCTGGAGATGTTCGATAGTGGCTGCAGAACAAACACTTTTGCCGGAGCCCGGTCGTGCATTGAGCCAAAGTACGTCGTTCGAGTTTGTCATTCGCCATTTTTTATAGGCTGGCTCAGCAAAAATCCACTCACAAGTTCCTGGGTGTTTCGCATCCAGGTGTACGTCAAGATCGGTTTTGACATCGCATGGCCCGAGCCACTGTGCGATTCGTCTTCTTTTTGAGACTAAATCGTAGGTTAGTCGACGTGTCAGATGAGATGATGGGGGTTCATCACATTCTTGTTCCCGAGTCTGCGAATCATCATGAATCTGAGCATTTTGCGCCTGCAGAGCAATGGACAGATTCTTGATAGCTTCAATCTCTCTATCGAGCCCACCGGCCAATTTTGCAAAGCATGAGTCAAGGGGTTTCGCAAGACTTCTGACAAGGGTTTTAAGGCCTGACAGAGTAGTAAGCGAGCTGTAGATATCGCTGCAGTAGATGGAGATTCTCACCACTTCTTGAAAAGAGAGCTGCTGCTGAACGCCAGAAGGTCAGTATCGATTTATACGTTCTCACTAGCAGTGGCCGCATAGGCTCAAGATAGCCAGGTGTCGTGGAGTAGATACGAAAGCATTGGAGTAGATGTCCTATGGTTTCTAACTTATTGACTACATCATCGAAAAATTTGGTGTAACTAGCTGCAAGCTTGATATCAGGCAAAATCTCAATTAGCCTCGTTTGCCATCAGATTTGGGCAACGGAAAGGGGCTCACTTGCAAGACCAACCTCGCGCCACTGTATATAGGTGCCCCAAGCGTTGCGGCGCCTTGAATAGCCACATCAAGCGCCCTTGTGTACTGGTTAAGGCCATCGACCAGAGGCTCCAAACGACTACTAATTTTTCTTGTGACGCTACCTTTTCGTTGATCCTGGTCCAGCGTGTGGATGAAGATGGCTAAAGATTTGGAAGAAAGGTCTACTTGCTTAGATTGCTGACCACCACTATGGATACTTGCCTCTTCCCGTAATATTTTTTGGAAGAAGGAACTGGTTTTGTCTTCAGTATTTTTTACTTCTTCGATGAATTCATATATAGCGGCCGCGAAGGGGTCCTTGAGTAACGTGCTTACTTTCAGTAAGCTGGGGCCTGCCATGCCTCTGATGTGTGATAGTATGTTCACCTACTGGGAATCTGGAGGCCCATTAGGCGTAGACACTTTTTCGGCGACCATCTTGACTTAGTAGTGCCACAATTCTGAGGATCAATGCAGTGGTGAAATTCTGATATTGCAAGATGCGTATCGCTGACAATTTGAAAATGTGACAGTGATTTATTATCCCATGCGCAGCACGAAGTAGTAGACTCGATCCTCAGCAGTGATGAAAGAAAACAAAGACGGAAAGCTAATGGACTGTATCACCAGTGAAGACCCATAGCCCAAGAGGCAAATCGTTGAAGCTTTCCTGTCACCAATCAATACCTCAAAGCAGGGTTCGAAGAAGAGCCTGACTTGAGAAGTGCACCGTGCCGGCGCATTGAGATAAGAGAGTCAGTGGCACTGCGGGACCACCGCCGCTGTTGAGGCTGAGCTGAACGACGGGGGGCCTTGGAGCCTAATACTCGCCTTGATCAGGGAAGTGCGACAGGCGCTTAGAGCTAGGCCCCAACAAGCCCTAGAGCCCCCCAATAAGGCCTGGAGCTCGGGCACTTCCCTGTCTGTCGCACTGCCTGATCGAGGCGAGTGTTCCTACATTCAAGTGGCTGGGGAAAGCTGAGGCCGCAGCCGCTGCATGTAAGACAGACTACGAACAGTATCTCACCAATAGACCTATCATCGTTGCTTGCGAAATCCGCCACGAATTTGCAAGCGACGGTAGATATGACTGAGCTGCGGTGTAGCCCAGCGGCCTCTCGCACTTCCCAGCCGCTCTGATCCCAAGAATAATGCAACTATCTCTTCACATCTGCTAAAGACAAAAGTCCAAATTTCTCATTTTCTCATGTGAAAAGCAGACATCTCAATCAGGCTGAAGCAGGCGTAGAATGGAGGAATCAAGGCCCCAAAGCAACGGCACCGACGTTGGAAACACCTCCACTGGCTCTCGTTGCGAGCTCAAAAGTATTGAACAGCGCTACAACAAACGTGGCGAACAGGAACGCATCGAGCGCGACGGCGGCTTCGTGAACTGGCAGAAGAAATCCAACCATGCCTATGCGCTTGTTGCAGAGCAGTCCTTCAACAAGGACCACCAACACGAAAAAACCACCCTCGAGGTGAACTCCCCGCAGCTGCTTCAAGCCTGCCGCGACGTGATTATATATCATCCCGATCTTCCCGGCGACTTCGAGCAGCCGTTCGTCCTTCAAGACCCCTTCGAAATACTCTTCCACTATCGTAAGGAGCTGGCACAGTACTGCGATGTCAGCAAAGATGACACGGTGAAGTTGCACATCAAACTCCTGCTGAATTTCCTGAATCTTCAGTGGGGCGATCTTGCCCGCTCGGTCGACAGGTACGATGCGGATGGCCTCGTTCGCTTCAAGCTTCTGTGGACGATCTTCAGGCCGGGGGACCTAATCTACCAGAAAGAGAACGGGCACGAAAGACTGTATCGACTCGATCAGTCATCGTATCAGGAACATAAAGTGTTAGGACCATACTTAAAATTGGACGGTTTGTATACATATTTCGACGGCCAATATGTAGGTGTTGCGAACGACGAACTTCGCGTCTATCAAGTCAAAGAATTTGCCGGTGAGAAGGCGTCAAAGATTCAAGGACTGAGTCTCTACCCCATGAGATACCGGACGGAAACTGGAGCGTTGAAGGAGCGGCTGACGGAGAGGGGTCACCGCTTCCTCAGCATGCAAGAAGCGAAGCCTTGGTATCACCATGGGCTTTTCCTCTATCTGAAAGAACCACCTGACGATTTCTATTCCGAGGAATTCGACATGGCCGGCATTTGGCTAAGCCGAACGGTAAAAACGAATTGAAGGTTTTACTTGATCGCACATTATTGATATGGAAGTAGGAGACGGGCCGTGTGATGATCGACTTCGAAACTTTCTCCGAAGAAGCACAGCTTCAGGTAAAGACCATTCAATCGTGGGAATCTAGTTCTGGTAAGTTCCAGTCAGTCTTGTCAAAATTTGCGTGACTACTTCTAAGACAGACGCAGCGGCTGCGCAGAGGGAGCGCGCCTTGAATCCGCTTGAGGCTGACCCTCTTCTCTGCCCACCTTTTGCATATGGCTATTCACTTTCCGGGAAGACATGGTGTAAATTTTTCCTGGACAATCTAGAGCCCGTCGAATGGAAGATGAATGCAATGGAGGAACTCATTCTACCTGTTAACCCAAAGCGAATCATTCAAGCGTTGGTGAATTCTCATCAATTCCCTGACCGTGCGAGAGACGAAAGCGCCCTCAAAGGTAACGGTTTGACCATATTATTACACGGGCCTCCTGGCAGCGGAAAAACTATGACCGCAGGTATGTAAAACTCCTCCTCTTGCCGGAAAAACTCATTCATCACTCTCCGTACAGAATCCGTCGCCGAAAACACAAAACGCCCGCTCATGGTTATCTCCACCGGCGAATTAGGGAGTTGGGAATTTCAAATGAGCTACATGCTCAAGAAACTCTTGGCGTATGCTTCCACGTGGAAAGCGATTGTTCTGATTGACGAGGCGTAGGTCATTCTTTCTGAGCATCTCTACCCAGTTTTGACCGTCTCAAGAGTATTGAGGCATGTCTAGCGAGCATACGCTCGAAAGACATGCTTTAAGTCTTCATCCTCATAATTCAAGAAGGAAAGCTGACTCCGAAACCATATAGCGACGTCTTCCTCGAAGCGCGCAAAAGCACCGGCGCAAGTCGATTCGAGCAGAACTCCATGGTAGCAAGTGCGCACAGCGCTCTCTTATTTTATCCACCCTCCCACTCCCTTCCAGAAACCACAACCGAGCATCCACATCACTAACCAACAACCCCACCCACCAGTCTTCCTCCGCCAGCTCGAATTCTTCCAAGGCATCCTCTTCCTCACCTCCAACCGCGTCGCCGTCTTCGACGAAGCCATCACCTCCCGCATACACCTCATCCTCGAATACCCCTCCCTGACGCGCCCCTCCCGCGCCCACTTCTGGCGCCACTACCTCACCAAGCTCAACACCACCTCCTACTCCAACCCCACCATCCTCGCCTCCCTATCGCACCCTGACTCCGACCTCTCCAGCGAACACGAGATCGCAGAAGCGGCGGAGAAACTCTCAGTCCACACGATGAACGGGCGCGAGATCTCGAACTCGGTGACGACGGCGCGGACGCTGGCGGCGGATGGGGGGGAGAGGCTCAGTTTGAGGCATTTGGAGGTGATTGTGGGGGTGTGGGAGGATTTTCATATGAGCTTGAGAAGGGTGCAGCGGAGGGTTAGTGGGAAGGAGGCGAAGATTAGTGGGAGCTTTGATTGGAAGGGAGATGATGGTGATGATGATGACGGAATTGACTAACGTTTTCAGCTTTCTTGTTCCTCCCCCTTTTGAGAACAGACTCTGATCTGGTACCTGTATCTCGTCTGGCGTTTTGTTCAATTGGATAATCTCTGGGTTGATACACTTACACATGTATTACATGGGCAGCTAGTGCCATGACCTACAGATTCTCCACATTTCCACCATCCCTAGCACTATAGACCACTCCCCAAATGCATACACCCATACGCCCACACAAACAATCCCTCCCCCCCAAAACCCAAGCTATAGCATCCCAAGTCCCCCCGAAGCCCCACAACATCCAGAATCCCCCCTTACCATCCCTCACCCCCTCTCCTCCCCTCTCCTCCCCTCCCTCTCAATCACCCCAAACCCTCCTAGCCCCACCCTTCAATTCTAACTCCCTCTCCGGACTATGGCCGTTTTCCTGCTGTCCCATGCCTTGATCAGAGGTGAACGGTCTAGTGAGATAGCGATGGGGTAGTGAAGGGTTTTAGATGAAGAGGCGGGATGTTAGGGCAAAGGAGGTGGAAGGGATGGTTGTGTGATGGAGGGAGTTGGGGGTGGGGGGGGCTGGTTTGTTTGGGTATGTGGGTGGGAATGGAAAGGTGTGAAAGGGGGGGGGATGGGATGGAGAGGCTGTGTGGTGCGCTGGACGGGTCAGGTTGGTAGATGTAGGGTACTGATGGAGGGTCCCTGGATGTGTTTGTTGATTGATGTGTTATGATGGTTTTTGGTCCGTTAAGTAACATTCTGATTTAGAATCATGTTGTTAGTTGAGGTACAAGACCCCAGCTCTCAGATTCGATTTCCGCCCTTTTTCGCAGCCTGTTATTCGGCTCGCTCTGGCTCGAGGGTTCATGGCGGGATATTCGCTGACTGCTTCGGATACATACATGTATTTCTACTGCTTCTATGGCGTGTATCAGACGCCTGACTGTATGCTCGTGACATCATTCAAAGGACGGTGGAATCTCAAAGCCCACTCCACCATCCCGTCTTCTCAACATCGAACTCCTCTTCCAAGAACCCAGCTCGACTGCTCCTTCCTACCATGATCCTGTACGTTCCCTTCTCAACAATCCACATATCCCTGTCTTCGTCCCAGAAACTGCACGCATATTTTCGGTCCATGTCTATTGTCACCCTCCTCTTCTCGCCAGGCTGGAGGAAGACTTTCGTGAACCCCTTTAGCTCTTTTACTGCTCGGGAGATACTCGGATTCACTTGCTGGATGTAGACCTGAGCGACCTCCGCGCCTGCCCTGTCGCCGGTGTTCTCGATGCAACACGACACGTTGACAGAAGCCTCGGACGACGAGACAGGAGCATTGGCATGTGATTGAGAAATCTCCAAGTCGGAGAAGCGGAAAGTTGTGTAGGAAAGGCCGTGGCCGAACGGGAAGAGCGGTGCAATTGAGAGTTTGTCGTAGTATCGGTAACCTACGTAGATGTCTTCGCCGTAAAGCACACGGCCACGCTCGGAACGGAAATGAAGGTAGGCAGGATTCTGGGAGAGATGGTGGGGGAAGGTCAATGGCAGTTTTCCAGACTATCTCCAGTCAGCTATGATTTGCTCCGAGGGAAAGGAGGAATGCTTACTGGGTTAACCTCGCCATAAAGTACGTCGGCAATAGCATTGCCCGTCTCATCACCACCATACCAGGCCTGAAGAATGGAACCTGCCTCATCGGCCCAGGGCATAGCGACCGGGGTACCACTTTGAAGAACAATGACCGCCCTCGAATTCACTTTAAGCACTCTACTGATCAGCTGATCGATGTACGGTGGAGAGTCCATGTCTGCTCTGTCAGATCCTTCACTCTCCCATTCGCCATTCAACCCAGCGAAGATGACGACCTGCTCGACTTCCGAAGCGAGTTGGACAGCTTTGACGATCTCGACTTCTGGGTTGATACGCTTGCAGGCACCAAAACGAAGGCCGCCGGGACCGAAGGATACGATTGCAGATCTCTCTAACTTTGAAGTAGGGGCAGAACCGAACTCGACAGTGATGTTGTATTTATTACCAGCTTTGAGCTCGCGTTGTGATCTCTCTTCTGCTGTGGCTGCACCGAAAAAGGTAGTTCCTGGCCGCTGCTTAGTCGCATTGTCCACGACGAGCTCCCGGTTGACGAAGAGGCGTGCGGTTCCCTCTACTGTAAGCCCAAAGTCATAGGTTCCATCCTCTTCCGGAACAAAGACACCATCAACGTCGACATAATATACAGCTTCCTTTGGTATGGAAGGCACTTCGTAGTCCATTAGATTCATGTACGTCTCTTTCATATGCCGCTCGTCAAGTAATTTTCGATCCAAGCTACCTGATGGCTTATCGTAAGCCCTGAACCTGAACCCAGGTTTACCGTCGTCCGTCCGTAGCAGCTTCCCTAGGAGCGGAAGTTCTTTGAAATTATGTGCACCGAGCTCATAGCGGACGGTGGACTGACTTTGCGTGGAGACTCCCTCAAAAGGGGTGACGACGTAATACGGCGCCAACGATGCACTGCCACCACCGCAGTATGCTGCTGACTTTGCATTGGGTCCCACAACAGCAACTGGTTTCGTCTTATCGAAAGGAAGGATCTTGCGCTCGTTCTTCAAAAGCACTATAGATTCGGCAGCGACACGTCTGACCAGAGCGCGATCTTCCGGCCTATCCAGCTTGTCTTCTGGGGCGTTCCCTGGAATGCCGGATTTCGACGCTAGCTTTATCGTCTTGAGCACTGCCCGAACACGTTCATCCAGTACGTGACTCTGGATCTTATTGGAGGTAACCGCATGAGGAAGGGCATTACCACGCCAGCGAGTCGGGCCCGGCATCTCCAGATCTAAGCCAGCGTTGATGGCATCGGGAGTACTATAGGTACCGAACCTGCAATCCGTTAGCGCATAAACAATTAGCACGGATGATTACTTGGGTTACCAATCGCTCATGACAAGGCCTTCCCATTTCCAGTCTTTCCTTAGGATGTCAAAGAGTTTCTGGTTTTCGCTCGCATGGACTCCATTGACTTTATTATAAGCGGCCATTATAGCGGCAGGCCTTGCACTCTTTATTGCAAGCATGAAAGGCAAGAGGTAGATCTCTCTCAGCGCTCGATCAGTAACAATGCTATTGACAGCCATTCGCTCGTGCTCCTGGTCGTTGCAGACGAAATGCTTCGGCGTAGTAATGACGTCCTTCTCTTGGACGCCATTGCAATATTCTGCAGCGAGCGAACCCGAGAGATGAGGGTCTTCTGAAAATGACTCGAATCCCCGGCCGCCATTTGGTGCTCGCTGGATGTTGATTGTTGGCCCAAGCAGGACATGTACACCTTTGGCTTTTGCTTCGTCCCCTAGCAAGCGTCCCACGGATCTAAGTAGGTCCTTATCGAAGGTGGCTCCCAACGCCGTTGAGCAGGGTATGCAAGCCGCTGGAGTGCTATTAAAGATAGAGATCCCCCTAACGCCATTGGGTCCATCAGACGTGCGGAGGGCGGGTATTTTTAGTCGAGGAACAGGCGCAGTATGCCAGAAGTCGGAGCCTGGAATGAGGTTAGCATGCTTAATAGCAGACCTTGGGCCAACTTACCAGCGGTGAGTGCGCATTTTTCCGAGAGTGTCAAGAGCGGAAGGACTTCTTCGACGTCGATGTCAGCCATATTGTAGTACAGGGAGAGGAAATTGCGTATGTAAAGTAGCCAAGAGGGCAGAGGTGAGATAGAGACAAAGATTCTAAAGTGGCGGTCAACAAGGCCGTTCGCACCTTAATGAGCGTTGGAAATGCCGTGTGGGGCAAATTCCAAGGATGGCGTGAATGTGGGCATGAAAAGCCGGGGATAAGGGTGAAGGATTGGGTGCATTGTGCCATGTGCCGGTCGTGGGAGCCAGTAGCGCTTCTCTCAACCATCTTGGAGATTCCGCGGGACTTGTAACAGGTATCGTCCCGCTTCGGCGCTCCACAGGATCGAAGCAATTCACGATGTGGCGACTGTTCAGACGATCGAGTTGATTGTGCGATTGGATTGTGCGATCTGTGCAGGGTCAATGCGTCTGCAGGGTCCAGACAAACCTATCGAAAAGGACCCCTCCGCGCCAGGTTTCCGTGTGCCGTCCCGCCTGGGAAAAGCTTGGCATCAGTCTTTGGAAGAAAAGGATGAAGCAGAATTGGAAGAGGCAAACGCCGGTTGAGACCTTTGACAACGCATGCTTCGCTGGTCCAAGCTGACACGGTCGAGCCTGCTGTATCCACTTCTACTTGCACCGGCCATTCCGCAATCATTTGTCGCTAGCGTGAAAGCACGGTGATGGAATTCTGGAGGCGGTGGAGGCTCAGTATAGAACTTCGCAGAGCAAAAGAAGGCGGCTTCCGCTGTCATGGACTCTGATCATTGTTCGAAACCTTTTCGCTTTTGTGTTTTTAGGATTCCTTGGTCCCCTGATCGACCCAGCTTCCCAAGCACTTCCAGCTTTGTGTGCATTCGCTCAGCTTTTCGAGCGCATGGCTGACTTGGCAAGACCCATCTCCATCTCGTTTGTCGCTGAACTCGACCAGAAAGACGTAATGCCAGGGATGTTCACGGCTGGGCCTGCTGTTGATGCTCGTTAGATTGAGACCATGAAGGCCGAATACCGAAAGAGCCTTCGCCAAGGCGCCGCTGAATTGATGATCGACTCGGAAAGCGATCAAGGTTTTCCACTCTTTCTGCTGTCCTTTTCCATCGATCGACACGTTCTCTGCTGGGAATGGGTGCTCTTTAGAGGCGGATCTTTGGAGTATGAAGAAGCGAGTCATGTTGTCTTCGCGGTCTTCGATATGCTCGGCGAGGAAATTCAGTCGATGGACGTCTGCCGCAAGTCTGCTCGAGATGGCAGCCGTGGTCCGTGAAGCATCTGCTGCCACCATCTCCGCCGCTTTCGACGTGGAGCTGACTTCCTGACGTTCCACCCCTTTGAGGTAGGTGCTAAGGAAGGCCTCACATTGTCCAAAAGCTTGTGGATGGGAGTAGATTCGCCGTACGTGTCGTAAGTCTGACAGAGGTCGGGCACGAGGTGACTTTGGATTTGGTGCGTTTACCGTAGGAGTTGCTGTACCTGACTCGGTGGCTTCTTCTCGCCTAGGAGCATTCTTAATGTAGCCAAGTAGACAATGATGAACGTGGATGTAGGCTTCGCCGCAAACGTTGATGTCGGGATAGAACTTCTCGCGGTCAATCATGAGATCCAGGGTATAGACGACAGAGCCATTCGTAGAATTCTCAAAGGGCACCACGCCATACTTAACGGAACCTGATTGTACTGCTTCGAAGACATCTAAGGGAATCAACCAATGATGACATAGAAAAATGTGACAAGTAAATCCGTACCTGCTATTGATATCGTGGGTTCAAGGATCGTTAGACATTTATCGAGAGTGCTGAGTGCCGCCTGAAGTTCGATCAATACTAAGCGCGCAACCACTGACACGGCTGGAGAGATCACACCTGATGAGTATATGATGACGGCGGCCCAAGGTATGCAATTTTATCCTTCATCTCGCACATGCGCTAGCCGGTGGACGTTGAACGTGAGACCTTGTGTAGTGGTGTTTCTTCGGACAACTCAACCCGAGACATAATTGCCATGAAAGGAAAAATAGTTATTAGAAAAGCTTCATTGATGTTGAGTTAATTTTACTACTTAATTCCGTCATTCCTCACTTCAGGGTGAGTAATACTTCCGTCGAGATGGCATCAGCTTGGGAAGATGGGAGGCGGTGACGTGTGCGCCAGTTGCGAGCCTTCCGGTCGCTTAGGCATATCCACAACCAAGTATGCGAGGATTGCGCAAATATATGATCACGAGTAAAGTATGGCTTTCATGCTTTCATTGTGCGTCGATGGAGAAGAGTATGTTCCATGGCAGTGATTGTCCACAGAAGCAGCACAGCGGTGCCGCTCTACGGTTCCTTCGACTCCTACAATGCCGCTTTATGTTCCCTGAGCCAGATGTCTCTATGCATTAACGTGCCCCTGTCATATGTCGGGGCAAGAAAACCCAGACTGTTCCAATGATTGCCATTACCGAACAGACAGCGATGAGAGCCCAGTTCAACATCCTTTCCTTCCTTCCTATCTTTTTACTAAACAGTTTCAGATGGAAAGCCAGCGGCAGGATAATACAGATGCTGAAGCACATGGCCGAACCTAGAAGAGCCACTATATGATTTCGGAGTTAGCCTTTTTGCTGAAGTTAGGAAATGGGGATATAAGGCAGGTCCTTCGAGCGAATGCTAGCCAGACATGTCTCAAGGCTTTTGAAACGCTCAAAAGGGGGGGAAAGATACTTGGAAAGGATAACCTACTGATAGTATCGAAAGCAGGTACCAAGATGGCCATGACCACGATAATAACAATTAACGTTGTCCGAATGAAGCCTTCAAGTAGCCCACGGGTGTAGCCTGATGAGCCAAGCAAGCCAGACAAAGGTGGAATCGCCCGTACGTGCAGACCAGAGTAAACTTCGATGGTCACGAAGATCGGTCGAATACTTTGCAGGCGTATGTCAGCAATAGTTCAATGAGCGGCCATTAGTGGTACTTGACTGACTTCAGCGGAACCTTGGTCAAAGGGACGATGGAAATAAAGATAACGATGCAGACCGACAGAGCCTGAGGGTAGCCTTTGGTCTTCAATATATTCGAGCTTACTTCGTCGCGGATGCCGTCGCCAAACATCAGGAGCCCCACAACAGCCATGCTGAGATCGAGCAGGTACTGCGCACAGTCAGCGAGGGTCGTGATCAGATCCGACTATGGTTTACGGTAAACCCATAAGTGTAATTCATTGCCCTCGGATACTTCTTAGGGTGTCTCATATCCTTGTAGATGTTGGGGAAAACCGAATGGCCGCCCCAGGGTGCTGACATGATTAGTAATGGCTGTATACTTTTGCAAGGGAATACTTACACATAAGGAGACCAAAACTGAGAGGTAGAGTGGACCATGATGCCGGAAATAGATGGGTCATCGCAGGTTCTCTCAACGAGCCGGGCGTATGTGACTTTAGAAGGCCGTCAACGAATACGATAACGACGACTACATCTCCTTCTCAGCCTTGAACGCCCCTCTAGACCGAAGGACTCACTTCCTAGGCAACATATAATCCCAAGAAAACTCGTGAAGCTCAAGAACCGAAGAGGCACAAAGCTCAGCGGTATCAGGATTGCTCCACAGAAGATCTTCCATTCCACACCTCCCCAACCAGGAATTAATGCGTCGAGACTGTCAGCGAAAAGGACGACAAGCGCAACGCAGGTTGCCAGTAGCTCGATGGTGAACAGGATGCTAATTGCAATCCGAGCCTTCGAGCCAAACGAGATGTAAGCTAGATCGGCAAAAGTGACAAGTGATTGGTCGATACTTAGGCATTTGGCAAGCGTCCCAGCCGTGTACCTTGTTGCTATGGCTGCGAAAATATAGAAGAGCAGCCCGATCAGCCATCCGGAGTACTTCATCCCCAAGGGCAGGCTTAGGATGCCCACTCCAATCAGCACATTGACAGAGTTGAAGACAGTCTGAGGTAATGTTGATTGGCCAACTACCACGTGAACAACCTGGCCGTCCTCCCTCTCAACGGCTTTGACAAGAAGATGTTCGTGCTCTTTGTCGGGGTCTTGCCCGCCGGTCGCCTGTTGCTCTCTGAAAAGTCTTCCAGCATGGCGCATAGACGCGGAGTTGACGCGTGAACCCAACGACCCATATATCCCCCCGTAGCTTGATGCAAAAGGGGAAGCTAGGTACGGAGCGTTATCTAGTAGATCGCTAGTGCGCCGATCAGATGCAATTGAAGGTTTGCGAGGCTGTCCGATTCCCTCATCCTCTGGGAGTAGAGGCGTTGTTTCTTCATCGATGACGGCTTGAGAAGAAGTCCCCTCTCTTTTAAGCTGTTCTTGAAGCAATGACTTTTGCTGGACGAGTGGAGGACGGTCAGAAGATCGATGGTGGGTCACTGTATCCTCGACTTCGTCCCCAACTAGAAAAGATGTATGGTTTGATGTTATTTCATTGAAGCCAGCAGCGCGCTGCCACGAGCGAGCAAAGGCTTCCAGGCTATTTAACCCCCCCAGGTGCGCAAAGGAACTGACATGTAGCGAGAAGGAAGATCTGTCGGCGGGTTCAGGAGTTAGTCTACGCTCTTGAAAGAATTATGATCAAACGAGGCGGCTACAAGATGTTGAACGCACCTCCGCCGTCGCAGCTCCCCTCCGGAATTGTCATTGTTAGCAGTCTGCCGTGGGATATCCAGCCGATCCGAGAAGGTGGAGGGCGACTCTTCGTCGAAATGGACATGACTGGTCTCTGAACCAACGGAACCTTGCCGTGGTGACCGCCCTCGCTCATAATCTTCCCAATTAGGGGGCACATACGAACTTGGCTGGCGGGTCATCGCATCATGACCAGTTCATCCTTTAGTTCGTCAAATTCACTGTTGAGAGCATGGGACCCCTGAAAATAGATCACAGTCGAAGAACCCCGGAGGTTATTGGGTAGAAGCACTTGTATACAGTATTGACATGGCGATCACTGCCCTAAATTTGACAGAGGGGCAAATCAAGCCTGTCATGTGGGGTTCCATGCAGCTATTGAGGAGAAGTAAGAGAGACGACCAGTAGGCTTGCAGAGACAGGCAGCACAAGAAGAGATCGATCATGAGAGAAAAGAAGACGCAATGAATAAATCACTTTACAGTCTACCTCCACTACGGCATCCGCATGATCAGCTAATATCAAGTCCCTTCCTGACCTGTTGGAGGGGATAGATAAGAGGAAACGGTTTGAGCCTCGATCACTGGCCCGACGCCAGCAGCGGCGCTTCCGCAGTTAAGTGCTTATCGCAAGGTACGAACCGAGATTGGATGCATGTCTTATGAGACAGGAGATGTCATCGAGGAAGGAAATGATGCGGTTCTTTAGAATCATCAGGATGTCACAATCTCACTTTGGGCAGTCGAGTGACTGTTGGTGACTCCGAGATGCCTCGTCGCTGGCTCACTGCGCCTGGTGGCAAGCAGTAGCCACTCACAGACCACTCTGGAAGCTTGGCAGCTGACTCAGTCAGCACTTGGACGAGACGGATTAGACCCACCAAAATCGAAACGATCTCAACATTCTTGAGAAGACGTGAAGACCCCATCGATTTCACTCGATTACTCCTCTGCCTGCCCATTACCTACTGGAAGGCTCTAAGGCTATCTCATACTGACGACGACCACCGCCCACCATGAGTGCCCAGCAGGCCACGGAAGCCGAGAAAAACCTGGAGATATGGAAGGTGAAGAAACTCATAAAGCGTCTTGAGGCTGCGCGGGGAAATGGAACCTCCATGATATCGCTCATCATTCGTAAGCTATTTGAGTCGCAATTCCATCTTTGTTGCAAATCAAGCTGATGGATTATCTAGCCCCAAAAGATCAGGTATCACGCCAGGCGCGAATGCTGGCTGAAGAATTCGTATGCTCTACCAGAACCCCTCTTGGTCCCTCAACTGAAATATATCAGGGTACTGCATCAAACATCAAGTCCCGCGTCAATCGGCTCTCCGTGCTTTCGGCCATTACATCCACTCAGCAGCGCCTAAAGCTGTACAACAAAGTACCCCCCAATGGCCTCGTCGTCTACTGTGGTGAAATCATCACTTCCGAGGGCAAAGAGCGCAAGATAAATATCGACTTCGAACCGTTCAAGCCCATCAATACTTCGCTCTACCTCTGTGACAACAAATTCCACACTGAACCCCTTAGCGAACTACTCGAGTCGGACCAGAAATTCGGGTTCATCATCATGGACGGCAATGGCGCTCTATTTGGAACCTTGAGCGGAAACACTAGGGACGTGGTGCACAAATTCTCTGTCGATCTGCCCAAGAAGCACGGTCGAGGTGGACAATCCGCCCTCCGTTTCGCCCGTCTGCGTGAAGAGAAGCGTCACAACTACGTCCGCAAAGTCGCCGAATTGGCGGTGCAAAATTTCATCACCAATGATAAAGTCAACGTCGCCGGGATCATCCTCGCCGGATCCGCGGACTTCAAAAACGACCTCAACCAATCCGACATGTTCGACAACCGCCTCCAGAGCAAGGTCATCAAGATCGTCGACGTATCCTACGGCGGCGAAAACGGCTTCAACCAAGCCATTGAGCTTGCAGCCGAGACGCTGAGCAACGTCAAGTTCATTCAGGAGAAGAAGCTGATTGGGAAGTACTTCGAGGAAATCAGCCAGGACAGCGGCCGCGTCTGCTATGGTGTCGAGGACACACTCAAAGCGCTCGAAGCCGGCGCCGCAGAGACATTGATCGTGTTCGAGGATTTGGACGTCACGCGGTGGGTGCTTAAAACTTCCACCGGCGCTGAGGTCGTCATCCACACGCTCAAGGCGCAGGAAGCGGACCGCGAACAGTTCATGGACAAAGACACCGCCCAGGAGATGGAAGTCGTGGACAACGGCTCTCTGCTCGAATGGCTGGCCGAGAAATACAAGGATTTCGGCGCGGCGCTGGAGTTCGTGTCAGACCGTTCCAGCGAAGGGAATCAGTTCGTCAAGGGCTTTGGTGGGATCGGGGCACTGCTCCGGTATAACCTGAATTTCGAACAGCTGGCTGACTACGATGACGAAGACGAGTTCTACGATGGTGAGTCTTGTCTGAGCCATGCTTCGGAAGTGGAAGGAATGGGCAGCTGACACAAAGGCTAGATTGACGGTTCAGTAACCTCGTCTTGAGCGAGGACGCGCACGCAGACCTCCCACCGCCGAAGATTCTGCACTCGCCCACATCATCCGCTAAAGAGCCGGTCATGAAGCGAGAGTCTACGGCAGCAGGCATGACGTCCCGCGCCCGCTTGTAAATTCCCTACGCAAGTGCTACGATGGAGATGCAGAGGTATGTCTTCGGAGTCAATCGACACGCTTGAAACGGCTAGCTAACGGTGCGCAGATATGAATGAGGTCCAACAAGGTAAAGCTCTAACGGTCGCGGGCTGCAACTGCGTGTTCGAACGCGAAATTGCTTCATGAACTTCAAGCTTCTTGGGCTTGGCTAGGTTGATGTTGAGGATGGTACTGCGAGGTAATGATGGCTGAGAGAGAGGAGGTAGACTAGTATGCGAAGAGTTGAACCACTAGATAGATACGAATATGACATTCGCCAACCATCTTCAGGGACGTCATTGTGTGAAACCGTGAACTCGTCACATACTTACGAGTCCTTGCAGATCCTGGCTCTGGGAGACACAACCAGCGCATGGCCCACGTGGTTATTCCAATCTGAAACATTTGATTCCCGACCCCCCAGACGTGCGATAAGCAAGCCCTTCGACTTCGCTTACGAAACGAGCTGTGGCACAGCAAGGAACCCAGGATACCTCTACTCGACCCTTGACCCTGCCCTCTGAATATCGCGGCGTATCTGAGATGCGCTGCACATGGCTTTCCATCCCACGTGGATTCCGAATTCCGATCAAGTCGGGCAGCTATCATGAACCCTTCTCGACCCAAAGGGTTATCTCCCTGTCGACCTGTTCCGAGGAGATATACCACCCTGCCAAACCACCCCTGCTTCTATTCTCCAGACCCGATCAGTCCTCAACCCCCCTCCTCCTAGGCATCATCTTCTTCTCCCTGCCCGCCATCTTCTTCCTCCTGCGCTCCACAACCCTCTCACTCCTCCTCTCCCCCATACCCTCAAACCTCCTCACCAGCACCCTCTTCCTCACCTCCCCCTCCTTCAGGAAAAACGGCTTCTTCCCCTCCTTAACCCTCTCCCTCTCCCCCCTCCTATGTTCCCTAACCACCTCCCTCTCCCTCTCCCTCGCCTCCTCAGCCTGCCGCCTACTCTCCATCCTCTTCAACGCCGTCTGCAGCTTCTCTTTCTCCTCGGCGGGCGTCTTGGGGGCGCGGATCGCGGTCTTGAGTGCGGAGATCTCGGAGGTGCGGTAGCTGGATAGGAAGCTGTAGTTTTGGGTGAAGCGGTTGGGGTCGATGGGGCCGGTTAGGGGGTCGAAGCGGGGGTCCCGTGGGGTCAGTGTGGGAGCGTCGATGACGGTGCGGTGCCGGGAGACGGCGTGTTTGGAGGAGAGGGCTTGGGGGGCGTGTTTAGAGGGGCGGGGTGGGTGGGAGGGGGGGCGGGGCTGGTGAGAGCGTGAGGCTTCGAGGGGGGGTTTGTGGGGATGGGGTGGGGAATGCGCGTCTGTGGGTCGGTGGCGCTTCCCGAGGGCTTCTTGAGCGCGGGCGAGGGCGCCGAAGGAGAGGGTTGAGGGGTCGTCGGCGGGAGGGGAGGAGGTTTGTGAGGGGGTGTCTGAGTCGTGAGGGTCTTCGGAATCGTCCTCCGAGGCATCGTTATCGGTGCCTTGGGCATCAGAGTGATCTGTTTCGGCGGAAGAAGCATCGGATGGAGAGATAGCCTCGTCATCGCTGATGTCTTTCCTAGCTCGCACACGCTGGTGCAGAACAGTCGATGGAGGCATAGCGATGCGCGTGACGAATCGAGAATGTTGTGGCAGTCAATCAGGCTAGAAAGGGATGTGGTGGTTCGAGTAAGTTAGCTCTTCTACGCTTTCGATAGAGTAATGTAGCGTATTATCGGAGTTCCCGCCGTGCGCCGGGTTCTCCCTGGTCGAGGGGTTCAACCTAGATCGCACAAACCTTGCAGAACCGAACGCATGTGTGAGATTGTGAAATAGTCGAAGAAGCATGTGACACGAGAAAGTCTGTATCTCAGCGCACGGTGGGGGCCCGAGAACGCGGCAGCAACAGGCTTGACTTCTTGGTTGGCTGACGGGTTCTGCCAAATCTACGCGAGGCCGATCTGTACAAGGGATGGGGGTCGCGAGGCACAATAATCGAATCTCACCAATCGGCTGACGATGCCAATTGCTTGATTTCAATCCTTAGCGGGTGCCACTAATAATGCGAAGCAGTGTCCACAGAAGCACTTCTTGCAGGTAGGCATATTGAACGGAGAAAGGCTCCATTACCCACGCGCAAAAGGGATTCGATTAAATTGCCCAACTGAGAGTCACGTTTGCGCGCAACCAGAGCCGTCCCCCCACACTTGCAAGAACTCATCGTTGAATCACTGGATCGCTAACCATGACACGATGTTCGCATATACACACTATGAAGCAACCCGAAGCATGTCTATAGGCGGCGGGCGAAGTCTTCGTCTATACATGTGCCTGTAGGCAGATCTGAAATCTGAAATTGGCTCCAGTGATAAGAAGTTTCACAAGCTCGCAAAGCTCTTGTAAGAGCAACCTTATTGTTACGTTCTCCGTGCTGATCGCGAAGATAAAATTTGTGTGAAATTTGGTAGCGAATCTTCTTTACATACTTCTACTTCGATCTACTTGCGGAGAGGTATCTTCCCTGATATCGTTAGCATTGCGGCCGTTCGCGATTCCGTCGGGCGGTAATCGGGCCCTTCTTAGGTGCCGTGTGGGTAATCGAGTCTTGTCCGCATAAAGTATTCAAACTCCTGCATCCTTCGGCTTGAATACTCCGAGTGGTGCGCATAGAGCCATGACTAACCGCTCCTGCGTTGGAAGTAGCCCTTCCATCCCGCGTTCCCCAGGTACTCAGGAGAGGGCCCTTCAGGAAAGAGCTCCACAATTGGGGTCCTCGGAACCGTTTCGGTTATAGCTCGTTTCGATAGCGCAGGTACTTCACACTATGTACTTTTAAACGTAATGCTTGCTCGCAGAGTCGTGGGACGATCGCCCCCAGCTGGGCTGTCCCCATCTGATGCTAGGCGTATCAGGCACCTTCCTTACTGGCTGGAGATCACAGTTCATGGGTCCGGAGTGTGTGCCGCATACTTCTTTGAGGACCGGCTCGGACGCCGTCGATGACCCTATTGTCATTGCCAGAACCTTGCCGCGATTAGGTTCAGCTCACTATGCTTCGTCTGTGACCCTCTAACTCCTGGGGTGATCCAGGAGCCTTAGAAGTCGTTATCATGTCCTCTAACTTTGACTTCTGCTTGGCAAAACATAGCCTTGTACTGTGGACTGTGGTCCCCAGCTCTCAAACTCACCGTCAAAAGGACTAAATCAGTCAGACATGCTGTACAATCTGCAGTAAGCAGCTCGAAACACTCTCCCCACGAACCCTGCTTTTGGGGCCGGATTGATTCCACTTTGGCCTCAGGAATATGACAGTCGTTGACTGAGCAAAATACTACTTCCTGTATCCAGCAGCAAGCACAACAGCATCCAACATGGCTGGCTTGACTCCCGGGCAACTGAAGGCACTGTCTGTCACAGAACGAGTCACATCCTGCTTTTCTCTTGTCGGAATTCTTTTCATATTCGCAACCTTCATGCTCTCGCCATACTTTAATAAGTCCATCAATCGTCAGATCTTCTTCGCCTCCATAGCCAATCTATGTGTCAATGTCGCAAGTCTGATCTCTGAAGATGGACCAATCGCTGGCCAGCAGTCTGCGCTGTGCCAATTCCAGGCATTCGTGGTCCAGATGTAAGTCGAGAACAATGGCTGGGATGATGTACTCTGAACAATAACATAGGTTCCTCGGCGTCGATGCTTTCTGGTCGTGCTGTATGGCACTCAACGTCTATCTCATCTTCTTCCACCGGTATACTGTCCAACGATTGCGATCCTTGGATTGGAGATATTTACTGTGCTGCTACGGTACTTCTTTCGTGCCTGCTTTCGTATATATCTTTATCGACACAAAGGCGCGAGGCAAGATTTATGGTCCAGCGATCGTAAGCGGCATTCCCGTATTAGGACTCGTTTTCGCATCTACCGTATTAACTTTCTGTAGATTTGGTGCTGGATCACCGTCGAGTGGGATCTGCTTCGGATGGCGACGCTATATGCCTTCGTGTGGTATGGGCCCTAGGACGATTTCCACCATACCTCGGCTAATGAATGTAGGATTGCTATCTTTTTAGCTTTTGCCGTCTACTGTATGGCAGCCAGGACCGTGTGGCGGAAACGCAAAGAATTACCCGGCTTCCTGAATCCTTTGAACGAAGATCCGTTCAGCAACACCGTCACTACGGAAATTGACATCGTGTCTTGTCCCCGAGACAATCTATCACCGGCCTCACGGATTGAGACGGGCGAGGACTACAATCCGTACTCGGTAGATGTGAAGGTCGGTCCACAGCGAAACAACAGGCGACCGTCAATGCCGACCGAGCTCATGAGAATTCGGAGCCTAACACGTACCGTGGCGGTGAATGAAATAAATAGCGAGGCCTGGCTGTATGCTCGAACGAGTTTTCTGTTCTTCTTGGCGCTCTTGGTCACCTGGGTAAATCCCTTGAACCGGGTTGCTTCCACAAAGTTGAAATTAACACAGTATCCAGGTCCCATCAAGCATTAATCGCTGCTATTCGCTTGCTCACCCGAACGAGGTAAATTTCGGCCTCAACTATGCTTCCTCTTTGGTCTTCCCCATGCAAGGCTTCTGGAATGTTATCGTCTACATCATCACTTCCCAAACCGCCTGCAAGCGATTATGGAGCGACATCCGCATCCGAAACGCTGCGCCGAGACATGAAAGCATTGCGGACAGCATGGGCAGTAGCAACGGAAAGAACGATGTCAAGCTTGACCGCCTAGCCCGACGGACGAGCGAGAGACTGAATAGCGACGTTGATAGTGTCACGTCCCTGAAGGGCCACTGAGCCGGCCCCAGTTCCAAGGGTGTGCTTTTCCGTTTCCATATAGCGCAAACAGCGACGGCGTTTTGGGGTTGATTGGCAGCCCATTATGACATTGATATATACCCAAGGAGAGAAGTCGGAGATTGTGGACTTGGGCTGGTATCCCCATCCATCATGTGTGAGGAGTTCCAGAAGCAGGTCAACCGGATTATCCATCTATCAAAGCAACATGGCGTATATAGGCATTAGTGGTATGTCACGCACCATTGGTGGCCACAAATGAAATTTCTTCAAGAGGCATAGAAGGTATGCCTAACCTCATAGAGATGATTTTGTGCATCATGATATAGAGAAAACCCTAGCAATAAGCCTGTGCATAGCCAAGAGAATACTGATCGTTTGAATGTACAGACACCGAACAAGTTGGGCAGAAATCATTAAAGTGCTTGTGGTATATGTACCTTAAGTTGGCAATCACCCTCAATGCTGCATATTTTAACCCTAAGTGAAAACCTAGAACGGTGCGTATCGGCGCCTATCGACAGATTGGCCAGCCTCACTGAAGGTTTAACGTCACCAAAACCGCCCAGAAGACTGTCACCTTTGACCTCCCTCTTACGCAGCATGGCTATGTCTGAACATCGCCTCTTCCGCTTTCCTAAACCTCAATGGCTCAACACCCCTAACACTCGCACCGCAGGCGTCTACCTCGCCGGCGCTCTCGTACGTCTTCTCAAACCCTCTTCTGGCTCTCTTACAGAGACCACCTATCTTCAAGATCCCATCTTAGTCATGCCTCCCTGACCTCCCCAAACTCCGTGTCACACCCCTCAAACCTAACTAATCCCCTCTATTTTCACAACAGTTCTCCCTCGGATTCTTCTCCTTCATCGACGCCTCCACCTACAGCGCCTCCCTAAGAAATGGCAGCCTCGTCCATATCAAGTTCGTGGACTGGATCCCCGGGATATGCTCGGCTCTTGGCATGCTGGTCATCAACTCGATCGAGAAGACGCGGCTGAGCGCAGACTCTTATTCTTACAGTGGGACGGGGGTGGCTTGGAAGGCGCGGCTGGTCCTGTTTCTGGGATTCGCGCTTATGGCGGGGGGGTTGGCGGGGAGTGTGGTGAGTAGGAGTCCTTCTTTGGGAGGAGCATGGGCGGGTGCGGTTCCTTGATTGGCATATGGAGAGGCTTAAAAGAGGATGTTGAATTGGGAAAGGTTGATGGCAGTGGGCTGACGATGTGCTGCAGGCTGTTCTGGTGCTGAAATACGTTGTCCCCAATTATCCGTTTCCGACACTGTATTTCGGCATCGCGAACGTTATCGCGAATGGGCTGATCATGCTCAGGTAGGACATCTAGGTGTTTGGGCTTGTGCTGTATTGACTGACTGTCTGTAGCTCCGTCGTTCTTTGGGTGTCTCAGAATATGGAAGATGACTACACCTACAACCTTGCGTTGTGAGCTGCGCGAGCGAAGGCGTTGGGCACGTTGGGCTGAATCTGGGTTGGGGTCTGGGTTGGGTGAGCATGTATTGTACTGATCTAGGATAAACAAATGATTGTCCAAACTGGAACGTGTAGATCCAACTGGCGTTCCATGTCCTTCGAGTACAACATCAATTCTGTGAGACACTTAAGCAGCACTTGCGTCGTGGCAGACTGAGTACGATGAAAGGGTCGCACAGTCTAAGATTGAGTCTCTTAATTCATTGAACGCCTTCGCTAGCCGGGTATTTGAAAACACAATATCACATTACCACAACGGCAAAATTATTTCTTGATCCACCTTTCCTTATCTCCTCCTTCCCGAACCTCTGCCCTTCCACTGTCAAGGCCTCGTCATACCGCCAGAGATAGTACACCAGCTTTGCACTCATCTTCCTCCTGACCCTCTTGTAGCCCAAGCTCAACATAATTCCCTCTAGTCTTTCTTCATCCAGATACCTCGAATTGCTAACGCATGGTGCCGGCAGGACCAAAAATAATGACGGCATTGCCACCGCCTCCTCATCGTCTGAGCCGGCTGGCGTAGTACGAAGGAACGACGAAACACGCTTCAACATCTCCCCCCTCCCAGCACCATCCCCCACGTAATTCACCACCAAGCTCAAGCTCACGACATCGAATCCCTCTCGACTGAGCTCTGCCGCATGGGGTATCGGTCTCTGCATGAAATCCTGTGCCTCTATATCCGGATGCTGAGAATGCAGGTCTATCCTCGTGACCTCGAAGAAAACGCTCCGCGAGCACGCATTGTCGGTTCGCAGGGCTCCAACTTCCAACATCCGAAACTTCGACCCTCGCGCCCTCCTTGCTAAATTGTTGTTGAGTAGCAACTCATCCAGCCATTGCATCAGCACGCGGCTCGAGTCCCCACCTCGTTCACGCGACTGTCCCTGAATGCTCGCTTCCTGATACTTTTCAAGACCGCCGGCGGCGGAGAGCTGCGCCTGTAGGGTAGCGGCAGTGGTAGCGTCATTACGGACGAGAGCTGAGGAGAGCTGCTTTTGGAGGGTGTGATGGTTACGGATGAGTGAGCGGGTTGCTTTGGAGGGGAGAGTTGTAGGCTTTTTGACCAAAACGGGGCGCGTGTGGGAGAGGAGCTTTGGTCGGGTAATTCTGCGCTTGTTGGTCATGTGGATTGGTGGGTGAGTATGAGCCTCTACAGCTCAATTAGCTGAGAGGTGGTGGGGTGATTTCAACCCATTGGTGTCGACGTTAAGATCAGAAGTTTGAGAGACAAGAAGAGAAAGAAGTAGAAACTTTTAGTTCGGACTAGAGTTGTGGTTCTGAGATTATCGCTCGCCGTAATCAAGCCCACACACTAGGGTTCGGCTAAGCGAGGAATAGTTGAGCATTGGCGACTTGAACATTTGAGGACTGACCTCGACCCACAATCACAAGTACAGCGATGGCTCCAAAAAACAACGACAAGAAGAAGGGTAAGTCATCCTCGTTCATGCATCTCATCGTGCATCCTCCGCCTGAAGCATTGCCGAAGCATCCAGTCACGAGATTCCAGCATCAATCGCTGCCACTAACTCATAGCACCGACGAGCATCGAGTCTTGCACGTTACGCATGCTAGAGGTCATTGCTAACGGAGACTTCTGAAGGCCCCGGCTCCAAGCCCACCCAAACGCGACCCAAAGCTCAGGCCGCCGCCAAAGCAGCTCTCCGTGGCGTACGTCCTCTTCCCTCTCCTACCCATATCCACCTCTATTAACTCCATCCCAGTCGAACACGAAGAAAGTCCGCAAAGTCCGTCTCTCAACGACCTTCCACCGACCGAAGACGCTCTCACTCTCGCGCCGCCCAAAATACCCCCGAAAATCCGTTCCTCATGAGCCACGTCTTGACCATCACAAAGTCATCATCCACCCTCTCAACACGGAGAGTGCGATGAAGAAGATTGAGGAGAATAACACGCTGGTGTTCATCTGCGATGTCAAGGCCAACAAAAGGCAGATCAAGGAGGCGTTGAAAAAGCTGTATGATGTGGATTGTGTGAAGGTCAATACGTTGATCAGGTGGGTTTCTACACCTTCAGTGCTTCGAATGGCGATAGGTAGAAACTGGATGTGAGAGATACAATTGCTGATGTGAACGTCCATCTAGGCCGGATGGATCGAAGAAAGCGTATGCGAGATTGACAAAGGATGTGGATGCGCTAGACATCGCGGCGACGAAATTGGCAATCGTCTAAACTCTGTGTGACAGGATTCGAGAGTCTTAGAGGTAGCTGAATTCTTCAAACCACATGAAAGGCATCGGTTTCATCCGGTCCACCAGATGCAAAGCTTAGCTGTGAGATCCTTCATGCACACTCTCAACGTGGAGTGCACTATGCTTGTCTAGGACCTCAGAGATCGCCCTTTTTCAATGTCTCTATGTATAAACAACTGTCTGTAACGGGGAACCCAACCCGTCCTGTCCCCTATACGCAGATATGCATGCCGCCCAGCCCACTTGTCTATAACATGCAGCGTTCTTATCGTACATCCTTTCACCTTCAATGCCCATGCTCAAGCCAATAAGTGTCTCGGTCTCATTCAGACGCCCCCACTACTCTTCATCGCCTCCAAATGCTTCAGCACGGCCATATTCGAGTCCAGGAATCTCTCCACACAATTCTGCGTACAAGTCTCTTCTCCACTGCTGAGCTTGCTCCCAGATATCTTCCCCGTGATGCACTTTTTCCAACAGATATCCGTGAGGTTGTGGACGGCTAGAAATGTACGAATCAGCTCTTTAGCTTCAGGAAATTCATTCGAGAGTAAAGTGAAGCGAGAACAGTGAACGAAAAGAAAACGATCTAGGTCAAGAGAAACGAGAGATGTATGGGAATGCAGGGACCTACACTCTTGGATCTTCGCCTTCTGCGTCTCTCCTTGAATGACTTGTTGAAGTTCCCGTTTGTCGGATTCTGAGAGCTTGCCAATGTCTAATTGAGGGCCGGTGTCGAAGGGCGAGGAATCCATATCTGTAATGAACGTGTCCAGACAACAAAGAACGCTTTGTGACAAGACGGGGACTTTTGTTGTGTAGAGATCTAGCACGAACTAAAGTATTTTTTACTCGAGGTCGAGCTTGAGCTTGCGGAAAAAGGCGCCGAGGATCTGCCGCGGTCTGAAGCTCGATGGGTGATGATCCAAGCTTTCGAGTGGTGAATATCATACAAAATCTCTCACACAATGAGGGAGCGTATTACATTTGTCCACCGCGCGGATGATGCATTCAGACCTGAACAGTTTCAGCTGGAACATGATGTTCTACATGTGGAAGCTTTGAAGGGAGCCCGGGAAGACCAATTGACGTTCAGTCTCTCCGAGCTTCCCCAAGAGGTATGCGCCAACTTTCTAAGCAAGCGCACACGACTGACTGAACGTAAAGCTATGGCGAGTGCTGAAGCAGTGCCACGAGCTCCATTTACGATGGGCATCGGCCAAGCCATATAGCTCGATAGCGCCATTCGTTTCTCGCACCTCCCCAGGACTTCACGTCTCGTTCTCTCCGCACAGGAACCGCACGGCGTATGTAAGCGCAAATGAGAGCTACTTGAGAAGCCGGTTGCTGATGAGCCGCAGTGACCTGCTATGTCCGTTACTGCATAAAGTTTTTGGCGAACAGCTGAAGTGCGCATCCCCTGAGGTACCGCCTACCATTCGCGCCCAGAAGCCAATTAACAGATTGCTGAGAAACATAGGAAACCTTTACTGGTCTACCCTTGAGGTCTGAACGTTTCGCAACTTCTGCAGCGCTGCAATACCACGAGGTATTACCGTCGCTCAATGGACTGGTCACCTATATTCAACACAAGATATGCGCACGATCAGACGAGCCGTGCGCCGACAGAGCCAATGGACTTCTCTCGGCTGATTACCTCGACTTGGACTATGATACGATATCTCAGAGCCTCATCGTTACCACATTCCACAGTGTATCCCCTGCCGCTTCCGGCTGGGACGAACAGTTTCCCAAACCCTCCCGGTTCGTAAGCCTCGAAGTCGGCGTTCTCTCTCCACAGCCGGCCACAGAACCCGAGTCCCTCTCCCTCGGCGGCTTCCTCACAAAGCTAGGCTCAGACAGCAAACCAAGTAAGATCCACATCCCTCCTCCCCACGCACCTCGCTAACACCCCCTTCCCACAGAACCAACGCTCTTCTCCTTCCCGTCCCGACACCATCCCCCTCCCCCCTCTAGCAACTCAACCTACCGTGCCTTCTTCCTCCATCCCACAGGACTCCACCCCACCCTTCGCCTCAGCTTCCCTTCCCCACTTCCTCCACCCCACCCTCACTGCGCCCTCCACACCCACCTCACCCTCCCCTCCCCCCTCTTCCCAGACAAATACCAACTCTCCCTCCCCACTCTCCTCGCCTCCAAAAACCTCCGCCGCATTCACTCGCTAACCGGCGAAACCGACCTGGAAGCCCCCAACTGGGTCATCCAAAAATGGGGCAGCAGCCTCCTTCTCGAACTCGCCCCGCCTTCGCCCTCCCAAAAGGGCCCCTGGAACGCCGATGTCCTACTCCATCTGCGCTACCTCCCGCCCGCCAAAGGCGGCTTCAGAGAGGTGGACGTGCCGTGGCCGGTCGTGTTCTGGGCGTGTCCCGCAGAGGAGGGCACGAAGATGGGGACGAATCCGTTTGATAGGGGGGAACTGGGGTATGACGGGATTTTTGGCAGGAGGACGCTGTTTGTACATTTGGAGCCGGTGCCTGCGGTGGGGAGGGGTCTGGTTGAGACGGTGAGGGTGCCGGTCATTGATGCGGAGAAGATTAGAGGGGTGGAGTTGGGCACGGTGTTGGTTGTGCTGTTGGGCGTGGCGTATGTTCTTGGGAAGTTGGCTGTTGTGGTGGGTAGGGATTGGGGATTGGGGTCTAAGGGGGAAAGACGGAAGCGAGAGTGAACGTGGAACTTAGGCATATAGAGGTGTGACCTTCAAAGCGCACTTCTTCGACGGTGTAACCACCTACGCGGAATCATGGGATGCGAGGCTTCAATGATACAAGATGCTGAAGTCCTTTAGCTTTTGGGATCCTGTGATTCTCTATGGTACATTGTGAAATCTCATGGACACTAAATATTGATATCCAGAGGCGCCTCCACACGCCCCACGAGAGATCCAATTACTTTGATGTCGAGCGTGGCCGTACTGAGATAAGAGGCTAGGGGCACCCTTGGTCATGTAGGGTAATCGCAACGATTACGACCTCTGAGGGGGTTACTCAGGATCAGCCCGCTTGGTTAGGCTGCCTCTGTCCCTGTTTTTCGTCGTATTGTATGGTCTCAAACTCCACACGGATGTTGGATACAGCTGTGTATCCGCTCACTCTGTTCTCAAATCACCGGCACATCATCCAGAGTCGAGATAATCGGATGCAGCGCATACACCGGCCCCTTGGACTCCTCGCCATCAAACAGCAAGAAATTCTGAATCGGCTGCTCCCGCTGCCCCAGCACATTAATAACATCCTGCGCCAGCTGCCCGCCCAGAAACGCCGTCACCGGCGCAATCTCGCTGCCGATGTTCTGCAGGAAACTCCTCAGGAACTCGCTCCTCAGCGTGTCGGGGGGAAGCATCAACTCCCTATGCTTCTCCGTGGCGAGGGTAGTGAAGAGCTCAAGATCGGCATGGGAATGCGAGGGGAGGGTGCCGGAGATGCTTTGGAATTCCCAGAGAGCTTTGAGGCAGGTGAGTAGAGGCGGGATCTGGAGTTTGCGTCTACGGGAGGTGAGGTGCTCGGCGGGGATGGGGGAGCTGTTGGCGAGGATGATGGGGCAGTAGGATTCGCGCTTGGTGACCATTTCGACGAGCTTGCCGTGCTCCTTTTTGGTGCTGGTGGCGATGATGGAGCGGGTGGGGGTTTCGGCTTTGAGTACGGTGGGGACGTTGGATTTTTCGCGCTCGAGGACGTAGTCGTGCACAATGAGGTCGGCGAAGATGAAGCCGTAGAAGCCGTGGGAGCCGGCGGCGTAGAAGGGGCGGTTGCAGAGGCGGCAGGAGGCGTTGATGGTGGAGAGGGTGCTGAGATCGAGGTCGGTGGCGATGATCATGTCGAAAGGGGCGAAGTAGGTGGGCGGCCTGGTGGAGATGGGTTCGACGTCGACGTAGAGGGATACCCGTGGGTTGAGCTTGCGTATTTGGGGTGCTGCGGCTTGGGCTCGCTACGAAGATGTCAACCTCCTTCCTCGTGAGTAGTTGGACTGCTTTACAAACCTTTAGACCGATATGCTGCTCTTCGATGAAGAATTGCGCTCCGAGATCATCTTCGGTTACCAGCTGGTCATCCTGGATGGTCATAGATCCGATACCAGCAAGGACAAGATTCTTCGCAATTTCGTTTGCAAGGGCCTTCATCCCAATGAGAAGGATGTTGGCCGTTCGAAGTCTATCTAGCCATTAGACATAGGAATCGGTTATCCTTAAACATTAAGGCGTACTTTTCCTGGGCCTTCACTCCCCATAGTCGGATTTGCCTGTCGTACAACGCAATCTCGTCTGAGCATTCAATTGATTATCTAACTTCGAAGAATCGCCATGAAACATCTTACCTGCGCTCATGGCTTGTGCATTGGGAAGCATGACATTGGCGGCAGTTCCATTGGTGGAAGATCCGTTTGTACTGATAGGCGCAGCCCCATTGAGTGGAAACGCTCCATCACTCAATGTGGCCGTTACATCCAAGGTAGGGATGTCGCTTCCCATTGTTGAGGGATCCATTCGAGTTCAGACTTCGGACCGAAGGCCTCGAGACAAACGAAAGTGAAGGAGAGAGTATGAGAAGGTCAACATCGAGATTGTTACGATCTGAGCTACACTACGAATTGAAGAAATGGACAACGAAGAACTCACATGTGACAACATATGCAAGATGCACCTATTCGAACAAATGCCTTGCCTCAGTACTCAGACCCCTGGCACGCTAAAAATTTTCTGCCAGAGGGTCTGAGGGCAACATTCAATATTACGGGAGGAAATCGACTTTCGGCATCTCAAACGATCAAGAACGCGTGATTTGTCTATCGCTATACTCAATATGGAAGTCACGTGATCAAATACCTCAATATTCAGAATGTGGTTCCCCCCCGCAACTTTTGAAAATTAGTTTTTTTTTTCGACGCCAGATTGCAAACATCATTCATGCCTCAACATCAACGCATCTAAATTGCTACAAATTTTAGTAAAATATTGATAATAGTTTTTACATTAATCTTGATTCAATCTAAGCATTGCAATTACAATCGTGTGTATCTATTGTTGTCGAGAGACTTTGATCGAACGTATTTGATGAGACTTGATGAGAGCTTGGTGGAGGCTTGAGGAGGACTTAAGGAGTGCCCAAAATGAGTCGAGACGAAGCTTTGAAAAACGCAATTACACACATAACTTTTGTCTCAAGTTGAACTAAGAAATAAGAGTGCTGTCAAAGTGTTCCTAGATATAGTATTTCTATTTGAGATCAATTTTATGTAGAAAAATAGCGTTGATGTTGAGAAATGAGTGGTATTTGCAATTCGACGTCGAAAAAAAAACTAGTTTTCAAAAGTTGCGAGGGAGGAACCACATTCTAAATATTGAGGTAATACGTCTAGCTTTAAAACATGTGAGTAATCAACATTATCGCTCGGGCGCAATACACACTTCTCTCTTTATCAAACAATCACAACACAGTAACACTTTACACTACAACGTAGTAAGTAGAAAGACTCTCTTAATATGTTTATAATAATCGCATATTTGTGCGTGTATGTATTTTACTTGTGTGCGTGTGTGTGTGTGCGTGTATGTGCGTGCATGTGCGTATGCGTGTGTGCGTGTGTATGTGTATGCATTCGCATTTGGTAAACCCTAACTTTAGTCCTAGGTGTATCTAGATCTGCCATAACAAAAGTCGCAGTTTTCTGTTACTAATATCTGGGCTTTGTGCGAGATCAAGATCAGAGCTCGTGAATCTTGCATCACCTGCGAGGATCTAGGGGTCCAAGCCAAGCTTTGCGAGAGACGACCTTGGCATCCCTCAACATTGCGCCCGTAAATGCGCCTGTCCTGTATGGCAATCATGGTCTGCCTAGGTGAGATGCGCACACGTTCTCTTGATCCATCAAGTTTGTTCCAAAAGTAAAGTTTGCTCGAATCGACGAAATCTGATGTTTAAAGCGAAAAACGTGGAGGTTTGACGCAACTGTGCAACTAGCGAGCAACTGCAAACGTTAGTGCGCATCGCGAACATCAAAACTTTACGCGCCAAGACTTAGTCTAACTCGATGGAGGTTTCGCAACTTTGTCGAACTTTGAAAAAACAAAACAAGCTCTTCGAGCAGATTCTGCCTCGACAATACTAATTTGAGTACGTAGGATAGATAGATCTGTGAGATCTGTAGAATCTGGTAAATATCTTGATCCCTATTAGCTCGATCTGCCTCCCGAAACGCGAATGTGCGTGTTAGACACAAAAGTATGTTCGATTTAACAACTCAACAACGCTATTTTGTATATTGTTTTGAGATCGTCTCTTTGTCTATATAATAGCAAGTTTCGAGAGTCATCTATAGAAGCTAGCATATTATGATTGTTGCTATACAGCTCTTGAAGTTTTGACTTAAATTGAACTATTTTTGATTGAACGTCAGCTTTGCAACATAGCGCATTATTATAATATACAATTACTACTAGTAAATAGAGCATATTAAAATCAAGCGACGAACATGACTTGTTTGTCACAATATAATGTTGTTGAACTACAAATGTGCAACAAATTGAAAATTATAATTTTGAGATTGTAATCGAACAAGAAAGTATAAATACGTACCAAAGTTAATGGATTTGCGGCAAAAGTACGGGATGTTGCCCTCAAACCTGCTGCAGAAAAAACCGTAAAACACGCTAAAAATTAGCGAGAGGTTTTGATTGGCAGCAGGTCTGAGTACTGAGGCAACAAATGCCCCTGAATGTCAACTCTCTTAGGGCAAGCGCATAAGCGACCGCTAGCCGCCGCCCTGCATGGCCCGCTTGGTGATCCTCAGGGACCTCCTTCACTTCAGCAATCACCCCGCAGGACGCTTCTGACCACCTATATCTTGACTCCTGCGACTTCGTGGATTCAGGCTATCGCTATGCCTGTACCTCGAGACCCCAGGTCTCGTCCACGGGGACACTCAAGCAGCAGTAGCATGTTTCCCAGAGGTGCAGGCACAACTGTTCAGCAGGCTGTCGAACGACTCAATGAGGCGAGCTCGAATCTTAGCTCACTGCTGGAACAACCGCCGCGACATGTCATGGATCCGGACCCTAGAGAACGAGAGTACTCCGGAGAGGCCGAAGTCAATAGACGTCGTGCCAAACGTCGCAAAGTGGATAGAGATCAGCTCTCTCCAGGGTATAAAGGATTCAGCTATGGGTACCGTGGCCAAGTGGTTCCTGGTCCACTGAAAATGGAGATTGTGAGTTGCGATGGCGGGGTGCATGCAACAGGCACAAATCATTTCCAAGACAACATACTGCGAAACGACAAGAGTGTATACTGCACACAGAGTAATGAGTGCAACATAATCCTGCGTCATCAGGATGAAACAGCTTTCAGCATTAAGAAACTCATCATCAAGGGGCCTGAGAGGGGCTTCACATCGCCGTGAGTCCCAGTCGTCCAGCCGAATAGTATGGCTTTCTAACAGACACACAGGGTCCAAGAAGGCATGATCTTTGTCTCTATGGACTCGCAGGAGCTCCTTCCTCGTACCAATGCATACCGAATTAGTGAAGATCCAGCTCCGCAAACTGTCCAGCATCGCGATCCTGCTCTCTTGGAAGAACTCCCTGTCCTTGACCTCGATACCGGCGAACTCCTCTCCGAAGACCACCGTCCACCTTCTCGACGAGCTGACGCCTCTGTTCCACGTACTGTTCCTCCACCAGTATCCAACAGCCATATGGTCGACGCTGCTGGAGGCTATTCTTACCCTACCAACATCTTCGACAGCTGGTCATCACACGCCACTCTTCCATTAGCTTCCAGCATACGAAGGCCAAGAGACAATCTGGTACCTCCAGCAAATCTCTACCGCAGCACCCGCGTCCTTCCGGGACCCGTCCCAGCAAACGATACTTCGGATGATGAAGCAACCCCCGTTACCCAGCATTTTGTCCCCAGAACTCCATCACCTCCAATGGACAACTTCACAGTAACGACAGACTGCTCCGAGCCCACCTCCGACGAAGAAGAGCCCTCCAGCGCGGCCACTCTTGCCGACCTCTACCGCCGCGATCGAGCCACGATCTACGCGGAAGACAGCGACAATGATTCGGCGACGGACCCTGAACTCACGCGCATCATCAATAACGGCCGCAACCGGATGGCGGGTATACGGTTGCGTAGGAACAGCCGGCATGATCTGCGGAGGGAGCTGCCGAGCCGCATTGAGGTGATGCATACCTGGGACCCTGGTCATGGCTCCGAGCACGGTCCGCTCGCTGGTCTGGGTCTCAGTGCCTACGAGAGGTGTGTGATCGAGACGAAGGCGCAGATGAAGGGAGTGTTGGCGCCGCACGCGAGGTTCTTCATCGAGAAGGAGGCGAGCTGCGTTACAGTGAACTTTGAACCGGCGGTGTAAGCTCGGCTTCTTTCCCGCCTACCATTCTCTTGATCCAGGCAGCAGCGAGCTAAATTATATCTCAGATCCGGTCGCTTCATCCTCCTCAAAATGTGGAGCCCGCCCAAGCTGCACAACATCGACATCCAAAGCATCGCCGTACATGGCTTCGCAGGACCACGGTTCTTCCCAGCTGCGCAGCCACTTTGAAGGGCGTGTTAATCTAGAACGAGGAAGAAAGACATACGAGCATATAAGATGGTGAACACACATAAAGCATCGGCACTACCTTGGGGCATTTACTTTGACATGACGCATGCATAGCGAATTAGGTTTTACGGACACTTGAAGAGAGGTTCATCTTATGATACCCTTGAGCAACGGTGGATAGCATGGTCCCCGGGCATTGCTTGTTCTCGTTCATAGAATACACAGCTCAATTGAATGATGTTTGAAAGAAGTGGGCATGCGCAAGTCACTAGCTTAACCCCTAAAATCCCATCCGCATCATAAGAACAACTTGAGACCTCAAGCAAGCGGCGAGACTCCAGCAACAATCAACAGTTGCAATCACAAACACCAACGAAGGGTTCTCAAATACTAAAGCAAAATCGAATTTGGTATCACCCCCCTGCTATCCTAGCGCAGCCATGATCAAAGAGACAAAATCTAACCTACACGTCCAAGCCTATCCCATCTTCTCATCCAGGGTTACATGCAAGAAACGATAGCCACTGCTAGAGCTCGAAACAATGCTTATGATTTCCCTCCTGCAAATAGCTGATACTGAGGATTGCAATGCCATCGATAGCAAATATCGAGGATTGCAAAAGACGAAGTGTTGCGAAACGGAGAGTTGTTGTGAGATTGTTCGAGAAGGATACTGCGCGCGCAGTGGAGAGGGAAGGGTCGGAAGACGAGTTGCAGAACGAAAAGGAAGAGGAAAAACCGTGGTGGTCCGTGAACGCATGTCGTGAGCAGTGGTCGATGCGGAGGAGATAATGTACGAGGATCCGTCCAGGGAATGGGCCAATTCTGCATAAGTCTGCTCATGTCTTAGGGTAGTAGTAAACCAATGGCCTCCCGCCTGCCTATCCAGCTTTGGTCCTCCTGTTTCGTTCACCATGTCATGTGTCGGTCGTTCAAGCATAAAATCCAAAGGTGCCAGCTGTCGCATCAAATGACCCAGCACCCGGCCGAGGCTTAGGAGAGCCTCAGCATACACGGATGTCCGCAGGGTCAGAGCCCAAGCCATCCGCGATGAAGCCATTGTACCTGGTCATATTGAGATCATCCTCGTCGAGTCCCAAGCCGATACCACTATCATCGTGGTTGTCTAGCACAGGTAGAACTACTTGCATCTCAGTGATAAGACTAGCACTCTTAGTTCGTTGTAAATTTGGGCGCTCATGCTTCGGCTCCAAAGAATCCGTATCGAAGTTCGCCTCCGGGTGGTAGCTGTGTGCTCGGAATAAGCCAGGCGGTTGAGGTTGTGGTTGAAAGACGCCCCGGAAGTGATTTTGCTCGTGGCTTTTCGGCTGATGATGAAAACCCGTCGGGAGGCCGTGGTTGCCAGATGTATCAATACCTGCGCTGCCAGCCGTTGGAGGCGTGGAATCTGCTAAGCTCTCATGAGCTCCGTTTCCTGCCGGCACCATCTGATCAGACACGGCACGTTTGCCAACCATGTTCAAGCCATCTGATGGATGTTCCATGAAGCCTCCTTTTTCTGCGATCCACATGAGCATTTCGTCTATCCAGCATTTGGTGATCCACCACGATCCGAAACTCAAGGCTTGAGCCATGGTGATATCACGCAAAGCGGCGTTGCACACCTGACTGATGCGGTCAATCAACTCGCGAGCATCAGCGTGCGGGAACTGAGACGGGAGAGAGTACAAGAAATCTGTCCAACGGTCGAGGACACCCTCCGTACTGTCATCATGTTCTGGGTGGCCGTGCTGAGAGAAGTCGGGTGGCGCTTCGCGATTGGCTTTGTGATAACATCCTTCCATTCCCTCCCATGAAATACACTGCAAAGGTCCTAAAAGGTTACGGACATCGCGGGTCAGGATCCAGAGCGTCCGGCAAAAGCCGTTGGTCGCTAATGCAGATTCAACGACCTTTCGGGGCTTGACGTGTAGGCACCAATCTTGCCACATCTGCTCTCGGTTGGCGTCACTCGTCAGCATATTGGCAGCGGCATGAGCTGTTGCATTAACACGGAGAAGGCGGTCGAGAAGGCCGGCAAACGGAATGGCAGGACTGAGCTTAGCGTCACGAACGTGCTGAGGAAGATTCTGGAAAGTGACGGCGATATGGTCGGTTAGTTTGTTGGATATAGCCTTGAATGTATCGAGCACTCGGTGAGGGACAACCTGAAGAGCAAGAGGTGCGACGAAGCGGACCATGTTCTGGTACATGAGCCAGTCACATTCCTTGATCCAATCCGCAATATCAGGATGTGCCAGTAATTTCTGAACGGGTACAGTGAGGGTGCCATGGAAGGAGGTAAAGTGGTGCCACAGCATCTTTTCTTTGCAAAATCGAAAGCAATCAATGACCGAGACGCAGTGCGATCTGTAGAGCGCCACCAAGGCGTTAGCAGCATCTGGATCGGTGCCCGGAGGCACATAGCTGTAAATGTTAGGCAAATTGATCGGCTCGTCTTCGCGGTAGGGTTCTTCGTCAGCTGTTGGCCATTTGAGCTCCCTTCGCACGGAATGAGCGCTGGCGAAATTCTGATTCATGTTGGTCTCTGTCGACTCTGTTAAGAGAGAGCTAGGCACAAGTTTCTGGCGCTTGGCTGGTTGTTTGCAAGCAGGAGCGGCAAATGGTTCATCTGGCGTGGGGAACAAAGCGCTATCTGCAGGTGGCTGTGACCGATGTCTGTAGCAAAGAGTGAGCTTACTGTCCATTTATTCGTTGTGGCCAAAACAATGATTCAATATTCAGCGACGCGCCACGCTAACGTACCTCTTCAAATTTGGTCTGTCAGGAGCAACACTAAGTTCCCTCACGGTCTGTCTTCGCTCAATGTCCATATGTGCCTGCTGCTCATCTACCAAAGATAATTCCACATAGTGATACTTGGATTCCCCTCGCATACCAAGCCGTCGAGTCTGTATTCCTGGATATATTATCCGTACTAATTTCCCGAAAGATGCTGGATTCAAAGGAGGTACTCTTTCGGTGCCACATCTTGTTGCGTAATGGGAAAAGACACGATTGCGAGGGACCGAGCCTGTACTCTTCTTGCAAACTGCGTCGAGCCTACACATTGGTAAGCTTACCAACCTGTCTCACATTTCTCCGACGGGTGTTACCAAAGCATTGCGAATATCTGTTTCGTCTTTTCTGACTTTGGTCCTCGTTCATGCACAATCACCTCAGCCGCTACCTCTTTCAAAGGGCGACCTCTATGTTCTGCGAAGAGGCGTTTGAGTTCGGCATCATTGGCAGCGCTAGTTGCTGAGCCTTTCTTGGTCCTGTTTTTTCCATGTTCTGTCCCTGTGTCGTCTGGACCGGGTTCGTCGGTAAAAGCCCGGAATTGGCCTTGGTCTGTCCCATCAAAGGATGGACGATGACCCATCGGAGGTGCTACCGCAGCCAAGTTGCTGCCGTGGCCGGCGCCCACACTCATAGACCGTCGAAGATTTGCTTGGTGCTGCAGCGAGGAGTCGATGCCATACACTTCATGAGGGTTCGAAAGTTGCCGCTGATTGTGTGTTATCATCTCCTCTGGTGTATATGGCACGGACTGCATCTGCTGTGGGTACGGATGTTGGGTCGGTTGTGCGTATGCATGTCCAAAGTCGGATGCATACTGATGGCGCTGGGCGGGTTGGGTGCTGGCGGAGGAGTGAATACTTGCAGTCGATGCGCGCGATTTGGTTGCATGGCTGCTCGATGTGGAAGTGGAAGTGTTCGAGCGCTGCCTCTGGGCAAGTACAGCGGCCATGATAGCCAGCTCACAGGTCGTTACAGCACTTTTATGCCAATTGCTGGTCTATGTGCGTTGTCTCGGGTCAGCGCAAGCTCTAGATCAACAATGAGCTTCTGAAACCATGGATAGTACGTCATGCACCCCTCATCAGGACCATACAGTCTCTCGATCGGCCAGTAAAGCCCAGCAAAGGTTGCGGACAGCCAAGTCCGCTCTTGATTGTTGATGATATTCGTTGTTTGGGTAGCTAGCTTCGGTTCTCTGAGGGACACTCCGATCCGATCTCTGTACAAATGAAACAGCTTTGTCACAAGGCTTACCTGAATACTAAGACACCTCTGGGACAGCCATCAGTGCTTGCCGCTCTGCGTCAACGGCAATGATATGCTGGTCGACAGATACGAATCCAAATCGTAAACAGAAAGTTGCCATGGCGGCTGGGAGATGACTAATGCCGGGTATTTCCCACTAGGGTCTTAGCAAATCACATGCCTGAGTTTTCGGAGCCTTTGCCAAGCTTCCTGTGACGTCCACACAAGGCCAACCCTGAAAACCGACCGACGCTCAGTGTTCTTCCTCTGCTTTCCTTTCTTCGACATCATTGTGAACTCTCCATCCTCCAAGTACACCAAAGACTTCCTCAAGGACTAATCGCTTTCCAATCCATCCATCCGTCCATCCCACGATCTTGCAAAGGTCTTCGAGTATCCTTCCCACACCATGTCTTTCCAAGACCGAACACAGCATCAGATCGGTCAGATTGATAAGGAGGTACGTCGCAATCACACTTTTGTTCGAAGCTCCCGTTTCTATGCTCGAGCTCTTTTGCAACAGCTCGGCTCGTGGGACGCACTCCCAGTCGGCAAGGCTGACCGTCAATAACGCGATAGCTATCCAAATACCCGGCTTTGAATAATTTCGAGAAGCAAACCTCCGTGCCAAAGGTCTATGCCTTCCTCGGCCTCGCTGGAATATACTTCTTCCTTGTCTTCTTCAACATCGCTGGCGAGTTCCTAGTGAACTTCGCAGGATTCGTCATTCCTGGATATTACTCGTTGGACGCGCTGTTCAGCACCAGCAAAACCGATGACACTCAGGTAAGCTGTGCTTTGATGTCTCATCCGCTATTCGGGAGCAGCGACTAACATCTGCCTAGTGGTTGACTGTAAGTTCCCAGGTTTAACGAAGACGGCGACAAAGCTGGAAGCACGTGACTAAATCATGGACAGTACTGGGTCGTATATGCTTTCTTGACCGTGCTTGAGAGCCTCGTCAACGCTGTCTACTGGTTCCGTAAGTTTCGAGCCATTAATTCGCAGATAGACGCACCAGATCGATACTGATGGTTAATAGCCTTCTACTATACCTTCAAATTCGTGCTCATTCTATGGATGGCTTTGCCCCAACTCGGGTCCGTTTCGTTCTCACGTTATCTGATCAAACCATTGACATGTTTGTAGGGGTGCGCAACTAGTCTTCCGCTCCTTCATCCACCCCGTTTTCTCCCGTTACTTCTCTCAGAGTGGTTCGACTGCTGCCGACCTTCGCTCGAAAGCCGATCAGGCGACTAAATCCCAGTAAAGGAATGGAGTTGAACGCGCTTAACGGCTGGAGCTCTTTGGAACCCCCAGTCACAGCTTCGTGCAAGATTCGACACATGAACGGAGAATTAGGTGTGTGAGACGACCTGCAAACGTTGTGTCTCGAGGCTTGCAACTTTATTTCTACCAGCGTGCGTGGGCCATAAATTGAGAATGGCGGTGATAGATTTTGGGAGTGGTGTGGTTTCTTCCAGTACAATACAGCTAGTTTGCTAATGAGAAGCCATTTCGCGGAGTAGTAGACCATTGGTTCACACATGTGGGCTTTTGCACCGTGCCTCGTCACCTTCTATTGGAAAAGCTCCGGTGCAAGATGTCTCCTTCCTTTTTGGTAGACGTGGATCTCGCTCTACTATTCGCTGGCTTTCTGTCTCGATCACCTTGAGTCAGCTTGCTTGAGAGCCCGATTTACCCAAGGATCTCTTCTGCTGTAAAGTGCCGCAGTGCGGGACAGCATTGCGTGGGCAGACATTTATCTCCTGGCATCTATTTTCACTGTATTACGTGGGCAGTCATTCATCTCCTAGTATCTGTTACCACTGTATCATACCGTAGGTATCCAAAATGCGACCGAACATCCTCTGAATGAATCAACGGTAAACCCAGCACCTTCTATTCGACCTCAAAATATGCCCATGCCCTTACTCCAACCTTCTAGCCTCGGATTCAGGACGATCTGATAAGGAAAGGGATTGGTATCATTCGTCGTAATTGGCGGAATATGATCCTTATCTCGATTCGCCGTATTCACAATCTTCAGTGCCGTCTTCCGCAGTGTCGATGCTACTGCCCTCAGTACTTTCATCCGCTCTGCATACTCTTGAGTTTTTGTTGCGGCATGAAGGAGACTATCTTGGGAAAGACATACCTGTCTCCGTCTTCGGCGTAGCCAGCGTCACCTCCAACCGCCAGATCTCCCAGCAAACCTCCTCTTCTGCCCTGCCACCCCCAAACCACCCCAGTCCACCACCCTTTTTCCGTCTCTTCTCGAAGAACTGCACAGCAAGCTGGCCTCTTACACTTCCTTGCGGTGACGTATCGGACGAAAGCTGCCGCGACAATTGCCCCACTCGGGTGTCAATAAGTGTTTCGAGCTCAGGATTCGTGACGACGGGAAGAGTGAGATCAAGTACGTCAAGGCTGCCAGGGCGATGGCATGGGAAGTATCGATGGAAGAAGATGGTATGTAAAACACCTGGAGCTGTTAGATGAAGTAGCTGTTGCCAAAGCAGAGTATCATACTTCGGACAACGTCTTTGATGCATGTGGGGTCGGCGAAGACTTCCAGTATATACTCAGGTGGGCGCCGAGCCTCGCGCTGGTCCATGGCAAAGTTCTCGTAGACAGCGATTTGACGTCCCCAGAACAGATATCGGCGCCGGATGTGCAGTATTGACGGTTCAGAAGCTGTTTGCTTCAAGGTTGGCAAGCAAGCCCACCTGGCCCCACCACTAGCGTGTCACCCGAGCTTCCCAAGCCCAGCCTCGGAATGTGGCCGAGGGGCCTTGGCATATTCGACGTGATGGTCGCAGTATCAGTGAATCTGGCGTGCAACATAACCGCCTTGAGGTGCTAATGTCTCATTGATACCCTCCTCCTCATATACGACGTCGCTAGCCTCAGCGACCATGATATCGGCAACCAGGCGCTGGCTTCGCCGGAACAGAACCAACTTCGCGATCGGCGCTGGCGTGCTCGGTGTAGGCTATCTCGCGGGCCAATATGTTTTGTCTAAGATCTCAGAGACACGAGAGCGTATGACTGCGGACAAGGTAGCCAAAGAAAAGTAAATTCTCCACCATCGCCTTATCGACGGTCACGCCTAATTGGGCATCTCTAGCTTGCGCCGCCGCTTCCAGCAAAACCAGGAAGATTGCACATTCACCGTTCTTGCACTCCTTCCTACCGCCTCGGAGAACATACTTGAGGCTCTACCCGTCGAGAGTATTACCCAGGAATTACAGCAGAAGAAAGCAGAGCGACTTGGCAGAAGCGAAGGGGGTATATCAGATCCCTCATCCGCTGCCTCTGGGCCACCAAGTGTCAAGGACGATGACGGGAAAAGCCTATCTAGCTTTCAGAGCGAGAGCTATGTGCATGCTAGTCAGATGGCCGCGTCCAGTTCAGGTAGTGGCGAAGGACCAAGGAAGAGCAAGGCGCAATTGTGGAACGAGCTCAAGATCAGCTGTACGGACATCGCTGCCGGAGGTGCCCCCTTAATAAGCTAACAAACCTACAGCAATCACGAGATCGTTCAGCCTTCTATACACCCTCTGCCTCCTCACCCTCCTCACTCGCATCCAACTGAATCTCCTCGGTCGCCGCAATTACCTCTCCAGCGTCGTTGCCTTGGCCTCCCACCCTCTTCAAGATCCCACAATAAGCCTCGAAAATCATGATGATGACAACGTCGAGCAGTCATACGGCAACGACTTTGAGACCAATCGCAAATTCCTGACCTTCAGCTGGTGGTTGCTGCACCGCGGCTGGCGGGAAATCATGCAGAAGGTCGAAGCGGCCGTGAAAGATGTTTTTGGGCCCCTGAACCCACGAGAGGATATCCAGCTGGATCGCTTGTCCGCCCTGATACTAGATGTGCGCAGGAAAGTCGAAGGCGAGACGCCCGAGGAAAGGAAGTATGGACCCCCCTTTTCCCCCAGCCCAAACACCCTGTCAGCTAAACGAAACCTCAGAACCCAACGCTGGCTCCCCTACCTCCTCCCTCCTCCTTCCCAAGAATCCACCGTCCTCCGTGAATCCGGCACGATCCCCTCCCCCATCCCCTCGCCAGCAACCGACCCCACCGTCGCGTCCACCACCCTCCCCTCCCCACCCACATCCCCTCTCCCAGCCACTCCCCCCTCCTCGCCCCCACCCCTCCGCCGCCTCCTCGACGAAACATCCGACCTCATCGACTCCCCCCCCTTCACCCAAGTCCTCACCCTCCTCCTCGACACCACCTTCTCCCACCTCACCGACCAAAAACTCCGCTCCCAAGCCTTCAAGCTCCCTTCCCTAGACCCATCACCCCCAAATCCTCCCACCGACGCCCGCATCTCGGAAATCACGCCTGAAACCGACCCCGATACCGCAAAGGCGAAACTCGCCACCATCCTCGCGGTGGTGACGAAGCAAGCGCACGCGATCGGGAGTGGGCTGCCGAATGAGTATGTGCAGGCTATGGAGGGGGTGAGGGAGCTGGAGGCGTTTAGCGCGGTGGTGTTTAGTGAGCGGTTTGAGATGGATGTTCCGACTTTCAATACACCACCCGATCAGAGGGAGGGGCCTGAAGCAGCAGAAGGGCAAGGCAACAACGACGACCAAGCCATCAGCGAGGAACCAAGACACCCACAGGATCGAATAGGAGAATATGCCGCACCAGCAGAGGGAATGGCGGATAGGGCATGGCGCGGCTTCGAAGGCGTTTGGGGGCGGGTGGTGGGCAGGAGGGGTGTCGACGAGGAGGGGGTAGGGCCAGGAATGATAGGGTAGCACGGCGAAAGGGGCTACTCGCTGTGGATTATATGCGAATACGGGGTTCTGGGTCATGAGAAGCAACGTCATGGGCATGGACTGATTCTGACGGCTGGAAGTTTATCTCCGGGAGCGTCTTGAGGGGATTATTGGTTGTGCGAGGAGGTTGTAGGAAGGCTTGGGGATGGGTTGACTATGGAAGGTGGAGTATTTGATATACAGCACCTGTGTGTTTCTGATAGTGGGGAGGGTCGTTGATAGGTACAGTGCCTGTTAGCTTTCGAGTTGTTGATGTACATGACAATCCATGCAGTGCCACCGTGAAACCGTGGATTCGTAATGCTATCAAAACCAGAAAATGGAGAAATTGTCAAAGCATGAGACTGTCTCTTCACGAAAAGCACAACAGGACTCTACTATTCGGAGCCTCAGTCGTACACAGAGAGAAATTCAGATGTGCACAAGAGCTGCATCACAAATGTGAGAGACCAAGAGACTTAGACACAGAGCATTACTATCAGATGAGAAGTTGGTAGCGCAAGCAATATCTCAATCTCCTCCAAAATTTAGGCCGCACGTAACGCCAGCATTATCGCCCTGCTAAGTCCATCCCTAACATCTAATGCACAAAACATCCTCCAGAGTCATTAGCATACCATAATGTGAAGAACTCCACACTCCACTTTCCACCCAAGAACATATCTCCATCGAGTTGAAAACCCCGAGTCCAGCCCAAGATGCCTCAACTGTTGCAGGATCCCCGACTCCCGTACTCAGAAACAGAATTATCTAAGAATGGAAAAGATCCCACGCCCTCGCACACAATCCCAGGAACTCGTCCTTCTTCTTCCTCTGCAGCTCGGGCGAATCGATACCCTCGCCAAAAGGACCGCTTCGGTGTCCCCGTCCACTTCCCAGTGGTGGGCTGCCCATATCGCGCTCGTACTCGACACGGGCTCGCCTTCGGCCGCTGCTGCCTCCGTTGATGTGGTTAGACATTGAGGGGTGCTTGTTCGGCGTGGGGCCCGGGCCTGAGGTTGGAGAGGGCGGGGTGGGTGGCTGGTGCCCGCTGTAGTGGATGATTTTCGGAATCGGGTCTTCGCGGCCTTGTGTCATGTCGGCTAGGGCCTCCTCGGCAGATCGATAGTCCCGTGCTCGGTTCGTTGGGGGTGGATGGGACGATGGGGGTGGTAGACCTGGGGATGGGAAGGCGGGACGGTGATTGGAGTGTGAGGAGTTGGAATTCGAGTTCGAGTGGTAGTAGCCGTTGTTGCGGTGTCCTTGCTCTCTATGAACCCCCAGGCTTTCACCAGCGAAAACATCAGAGATGGATGGTAGGGTGTTGTTGGTTTGGGTTGCCGGGACATGGTGGATGTGCGAGGTATTGGAGAGGTTCGATGGTTGGTTGGCAACGTGTCTCGTCATTGGATGGGGTTGATGCCGGCCAGTAAAGCTTTGGTGAAGGGGTGCGGACTGTATGACTCGCTCGTTGGCGAACTGCTCGTGAGACGGCGGTACGATGGAGAGGCCCGCTGGTGGTCTCTTCTTCGACATCGAAGGGGTCTTCAGGCCTCCACCGAAGGGGTTGAGCTCACCCGATGATGTCCTTGCGCCATCGTGATCAGATGGTTTGGCCGTTTTCTGTAGCCTTGACTCAATGATGTGTCGTTGCTGATCTCGCACGGAGATGCTTCGTTGAAGTTGTTCTCGCATCGTTGGATCTTGAGTCTGGAAACCTGGCGACAAGCATGCTATACCAACGTCAACCATTGCTAGACCTCCACTTTCCCGCGCCGTCAATGGTGCCGAGGGTCGCGATGACTGCGATGCTTGCGCTTGAGAATTGCTTGACGACAAATCAAGCTTGCGTGGTCGATGTCGAGAGGTGACTGGGACCTCTGGCGAGGACGGTGGTTCCTTCTTGACTATTATCTTTGGAGGGCCATGCCGTGATCTAGACAATGTAGGGTGAGCGCTATGAATAATACTTGGTACCATTACCATCTTGGCGATGACAATATTGAAAGACTCACGAATTGGGAGATCGCTTTCCCTCCGGAGTGACTTTCTGCTGGGCTGGTCCTTCGCCTAGTACAGTAGGAGTATTGCCAGAACCCGTGTTGGGTGTGGCTGAGGCTGAGGTACGGTCGACTGATGGAGTGATTGTTGGATACGACGATTTAGGACTCACTTCAGGCTCGGACGGAGGCGGAGCCAGTGGGGGAGCTGGGGCGGATGCGACTGCTGTGCTCATGGTCGGAGTATAATACAATCAAGTCTCAAGGATTTACGGAGAGCGCAGAAGGATCGACTGTCTACCTCAGGGCCAAGGTGGGGTGCGATTCCCTGGTAGATGGCGCTTGAAGGAAGCCGGGTCGCTTGAGGACGATCGAGCGTAGAGACGCAAGACAGGCAAGCAGAGAGTGACCGTGGTAATGGGATTGGCCTTGTGGAAAGGGTGTTTGGAAGCAGGCCTCGCGCGGTAGTCGCGATAGGGACAGAGAATTGTATACCGGCCGGGCCAGACCACAAGGACATGCACAGGCTGCAGCACGGGTGATGTGCGTTGCAGTAAGAACGATGAGTCGTGTACGGAAATGGTGAGGGGAGCAGAGTTTCGAATGGACGAGGGACGCAGTGGTGAAGAGGGGTGGGCAGCAATGTCTGGAGCGGCTAAAACAAGGGCTTGTGTTTCGCCTACAGTAGCCTCGGAAAGGCGGGAACAACAGGGGACGATGCCAACTTTTGGTGATAGTTCAAGGCCTTGCTAAAGTACATACTTCCATTACAGGACTTAAGGTAAAGTATGGCATCATCTTCATGCCATGTACCATCAAATCCTCGTCTATGAGTTGGCCATCGAATCGTGCATAGCAAACCGTCATTGGGTCGTCCTGGGTAGAAACAATTACTCGTTGTGGAGCTCGCCGAGTCACCGACGAAACATACAAAGCTGAGACATAGTCGAACTCGCTGCGCCCAAAGTAGCCTCCGCTGCAACAGAGATTGGAAGCTGTCCTCTTGGAGGTTGAGAGCATTACGCTAGTTGAACAGCGCCGTTGACTGCTTTGCAATGATGGCCCTATCATTCGACTAAATTCCCCCTCGTACCAGCATCAGCTTGCCGTCGACCAAACCAATAGTCCAATCAGCGGTGTAATCTTTGATGACCGATAGTGTTCTACAGCTCGGCGATCCATACGAAGGGAGTCTGGGTCAGCTCGTATGTTTGCTCTCGATACATCATACACATGCTTATACTCCATAGCGTCCTGGGAACGGCAAAAATCTGCCGTATCCCTGCTGCCAATCCTTAGGCACTCCACCATCGGCCTCGCCTCGCATTCCGTAACCACCTAATAAGCGCTTATGAAACGTCGGAGCACGCCAATCCCGACATCCCCTAAAGTGTGATGGTCAAACAGTTGCCGCTTGCTACTGACCTGTCAACCTTCGTTTTTGAGTTGAGTGGCAAAAGACGACAACGATGCGTTAGGAACTTCTAGGATCACAATGAATCGTTGTGTGAGCCATGAGCAGTCGTGGCAGAAGCTGAATGCTGGCGGGCCTGTGCCTCATGCACTGGAATATTGATTGCTGTGCGTAATTCTAATTTGAGCAGGATCTCCGCCTTGAAATCTGCACCATGATGTCGTTGTTGCTCGAAGTAAATCCTCCATCGTTATCCAATCCGCGCGGCTGTTTCCCCCAAGGCGTGGTTGATTATTTGGTGTCTCCAATATCGCCCGATCAGAATGGTCCGTGGATAGCTATAATGCCAATGGTCGACAGTCATGAAGTACCTTTTATGACGATGTGTCAAAGATCATGGTGAGAAGGTTGAGAGTTCCGGGGCTGCCGAAAGAGGCGACTCCCGCAAGCGTGAAGCGAGAGAATCGGCGCTAAGGATATATCAAATTCATCACAGAAGTCAAAGTAGTTCCAGGCTCAACGTACAGAGAAGGTATGTAGAGTGTGCAAGATGCCCTCTCAACCGCCAGAGCCATTAGATGAGCCGATGCAAGATGCACCTACAAATGGTATTGCAGAACCTGCAGCGCAAGAAATAATAGCAGAGATCGACGACAAGCAGTGCATAAGAACAGTAGGTACTCGTTACTCACCAACGATTCTCATTCTTATTCGACTACTGCAGGTCGGGCCTACAAGTCTCACAGCCGCGACCTTCCAATTCGAGGGCGAAGACCATACTCTGGGAAACGCCTTACGATACATTATCATGAAAAAGTTCGTTTCTTGGCAGTGGTCGCTTGGCTTGCTGCTGACCCTAACGTCAAGTCCTGAGGTTGAGTTGTGTGGATACTCAATACCCCATCCTGCCGAAGCGAAGATGAACCTAAGGATTCAGACGTATGGTGGGTCTCTTCTTCGTTGCCTGAAGGAGCACAAAGCTAAAGGGAATGTCCACAGATGGCACGACTGCTTATGATGTGCTGGAAAAGGGGCTTGACGATCTAAGAGATCTGTGTGGGGTGGTATTAGAGAAATTCAAATCTGCGAGAGATGAGTTCGATGCTGAGCAGTAACCCCGATGACGCGAGCATATATGTTCGTCTTGAGGTGCATCGGCAGAGTCAGAAAGACGGTTTTATGCAGTCATGGTAGTTCATCCCTATTTACAACTACCCCGAACGCCGAATTTGCAAACCCCGAGTGCTAATTTCTGCCCTGGAGAATCTGTCAGTCTTTCTCTCCACAATTGTGAATGCAGCGAAAAGTGTTGAAAGACATGCCTCTAGGAAGCTTTGCATAAAGCTATCTGGCAATCTCGCCGTTGGGTTCTCCTCCGCTCGAAAGTACTTGAGAACATGTGGTAATTGTTTCCAGTAGTTTAACGTTTCCTACCCATGGTTCCAGAGTCAGCATTCCTCCACGTCCTTGTCGAGCATCCCTGCCTTGGCCTGAGGCCCTTTCGCGCTCTTCGACCCACGGCCACATATCCACTCTTGTTCCTCGTACGCCATAACAAGGTAGTAATTCCTGTGCATACCTGATATTCCGCATGACATTGAAAGAGTAGCATATCCACCACCGGCATCTGACTGACATATCGATGCCGCTCGAATTCCTGCCGTATCTTCGTCCGTACTTGCGAGACAGGCATGTTCAGGGAGTACATTTGCTGGATATCTGGGGCCTATCGAGTAACACTTTCAACTCGCTGCTTGGCCAGGACGATATGGAGGCTCACAGATCTCAGCCATTCCCGGTATGCTTTGATAACCCTCCGCTGGGCATCCGGCCAATTGACGGCTATAGAATCTTAGTATCATTACAAAAGCCTGGGTTCTGGACACCATACATGTGCGCGTCTTTTGCGCCAGATACGTGGGATTAATGACCATGGTTGCGGCTTGCGTAGGTTGTTCGCTCTAGCATTGGGCTCGATGGAGGACCAGAGGGAGCTTCCCCGAACTGATTGCGCCAAGACTGCCAAGACCCATGACTGCGCTAAAAATCCGCCGCATCAAGACTTACTTTGCTACCCTCTGGCTGCTCTGATCGAACTTGTGTTACTGGCAAATTTTATCTTGTACGGCACGACTATTTTACTCGTGACTTCGACTCCTCCGCCAGAATATCGCTATGCCTCCCGTACGGTCGACGCGAAATCGGAAACCACCACCAGATGGCTTCGATGATATAGAAGACACTCTCCTCGAATTCAGCAACAAGATGAAGGATGCTGAGAATGCTCCACATGAGGGCAAGAAACGACAAGAAGTCCTCTGGCCCATATTCCAGATCAGCCATCAGCGTTAGTGCTATAGCACCCTCCCATAAGATATGCGGAGCTGCCGCCGAAAAGGTCGACTAACGCGCGTTCATCGGGCAGGATCGCGATACATCTACCAGCTATACTACGATAAGGAAGCCATCACGAAGCAATTATACGAGTGGCTCCTCAAGAACGGCTATGCCGATGCGAACCTGATCGCAAAGTGGAAGAAGCAAGGCTACGAGAAGGTAGAAACCCACCCTTTGTCGACGTTCTGCTGGACTAACCAAGCCTCGAACCTAGTTATGCTGCCTACGTTGCATACAGACGAAGGAAACGAACTTTAACTCCACCTGCATCTGTCGAGTACCCAAGGCACAGCTGAAGGAGGACCAGACTATCGAATGTGTCAGCTGCGGTTGTCGAGGGTGCTCGTCTAGTGACTAGAATACGTGCGCAAAGGCAATGAACGTACCCTGCGTCACCTACAAATATTTGGCAATAGGGTTCAACCACCACAGGCGTTCCAGGAGGCATGGCTTCGGGGCTAGCATACGAAGATACGGAATTCACGAACAATCATACAAGAACCAAAGGTCTTAAAAACACCTCACTTGGAGCAATTTATTCAGCTAGTCTCAGAATTCATCAGAGCTATCATCCTCCTCCAAAATCGTACTAGGTATCAGGCCTTTCTTTCCTTGCAACCCCTTGTCCTGCCTTAACCAATCACTGTACTCCTCCTTCATCGCACCTCCCATCTTTGGCTGACTCAGCGTCACTTGCGGCAGCATCGGCGACCGCGCCTCCTTCTCTAGCTGCTCCTGCCTGCTCGCGCGATATTCAGCTATGCTCCTCGCTTGCCGCTCCTCGGCACGAATGTTGATCTTCAGAACCGACGCGATGAAGCCGGATGCATAGTGCAGGCCTGTGCCCGTGGCGATCCCGACCAATGCTGCGACTCCGAAGAAAATGTATAGCGTCTGGTCGAGCGTCAGCAGTCGCTGATACTCCCGCAGCCTCGATCTGACCTACCTCAAACTTCGCAATGATGTGGAAAGGCCACCAGCAAGCATAGGCGATGTAGTGGCCCAGGTGGATGAAGGGCGCAGCGAGGAATAGAATGACCGTCAGAAGTGCTTGAAGCAACAAGAGTATCGGGTAGAGAAGGTAATACACGACGGCTCCGATGGAAGAGATGTAGCTCATCGTGAGCTTGAAGGCCTCGGATAGCGATGACGGATCATGCTGAAGATGAATGAGAAATGATCGAAGCACTAAGGTGCTGTCATGAGCTTTCCAACATAAGCTCAAGGTAAGCGAGCGCGCTTAGCGGCACGGTTGGAAGCGCTATTGGAAGACGCTAGCACATGTGCTGGGGCTCAATACAAATCCAGGATCCCGTTCCTTCCCTGGACTTCACAATTTTCTCACAAAAGTGTCAATAAGTCAAGACTTCAAGATGAGTGTTATGGGCCGTGCTGGCGAGTGAATTGCAAAGAGTGGCTTGTCAAGACAGCGTTTCCCAAGCTTGCATACCGCAAACTCATGGCTTTGTCCCGGCGAGAATCAACAGCGTGTCAACGCTATGCCCTATCCTGGCCATCTGATCCTTTAGACACTTCTTTGTGTGCCGATCTCACGTCCACGGTAAGATGGCTCATTATTGGGCTGAATATACGTTCGGTGATGTGCTCTCAGCAACACGAACTTTCGTTCTAGTAATCTCAGCGTAGACTCGTCAATGCCATCGCGACTCACTTTTTCCATAGTCTGCAGATCAAAAGAAAAGTGCCTACGCTTGCTATCGGGTATCAGATAGCATACTTTGCAGGGAACAGGATGTATCAATTCGCCGGCATTAAAGCTCTCTCCAGACACGAAAGTCTCTGACGCAGCCGTTGGCACCTTCTTGCATATAAAGTCATAATCAATCACAAAACCGCAACAACCTAAACGCCAGCCACACAAAACACCTCCTCTCGATCATCCCCCCACCATCCACCTCGCCTCCTCCCCACCCCCTTACCTCCCCAAATCATAACACGGCCCCAGAATCCACTCACTCCAATCCTCCACCATGCCCCCAACCTCCCCCACCGTATTGAACCCCAACGGACACATCTCCGACGGCTTCGCGCCCACATACGCGTTCGCGTTGATCGCCATCCGGCAGTTCTTCGAGTCGCCCATCTCGTCGAAGGCCGCGGCCGCGCAGTCGAGGTTTGAGTCGTGGCATAGGAGGCAGCAGAGGCGGCCGTCGGAGGTGGTGGCGGTGTGCTCGACGTAGATGCTTTGGGGGAGGTGCTTGAGGGTGGAGTAGGATTTGGGGGTGTCGCACGCTGGGAGGGCGAGGGGGGTTAGTGTGAGAGGGATGGGAAAGGGGGGGGGGAGATGTACGGTCTGTGGGTTGGGGGTTGGCTGCGAGGGCGAGAGGGGTGGAGTTGAGGAGGAGGGCTGCGGTGAGGTAGAGGAGGGAGGAGGTGCGCATTTTGTTGATGGTATGGAGTTGTTAAGCTTTAAGATGATGATAAGGTGGGTGTTGGGGAGAGAATATTGAAAAGGAAGATGGATTATGGCAGAGAAGTATTGATTTGTTGATCGGAAAAGTTTTGTCTGAGAGACGTTGGTGATGGTTCGCAAGCTCTTATATATAATAGAGGAAAATATGGGCGTCTATGACTGGGTTTTGCGCCATTGAGATGAATGCGGTCTAATCCGCTCAGTCGACCAGAGTTGTGAGTGCGCCAATTTTCTCCTTTTGGTAGCACCTTGACAAGGCTTAATATGTGAACTTGTAATACATCTCTAAGCTCCCTTTGCATCCACTAGCTAGACGCTCGAGTCATCGTATTGTATATAAAATAGTCCTGTGGTATTGGCCGTGTTCATCTGGTCAATGGAGCGACAGAATGCTCTCATCACGGAGATTGCCCAACGCGAGGGAAATTCGATGCATAGAGAAGCTCAAGGGGCGTTGGTCTGAAACCTCCCAGAAGTTAATATCTAAGAAGGCGCGATCAAAGATCAGACCAGCCATTAGGGATTTTTGACAGATAATTTTTTGAGACAAGACTAGATAGTCGAAAAGTCGGACACTTTTGATCTACGGTTTAGGAAGGAAGTCAAGGAGCGTGGTCACAATTTGTAAGTCGGAATGAGATGTCTGTTAACACTACTAGCGCGATCAAGTGGAGACCATCCTAGGGTTCCACCCGAAAAACAAGGATTCCTTCTCTTCATCAGCGGCGTTCAAGAACGACCTCATAGCCTTGTGCATCGAAGGCATAGCGCTACAATAATAGTAGAAAGTGCGTCTTCAAGTTTGTTAGTCATTCCGGGCATTATGCTTGGCTACATGATGGTCGTTCGAGTATCAGGTCCACTTTCACACTCGATGCCGCGGTCAATCAAAAGATCGAGATGAGTCGTGATGCTGAGGAGGGAGTGCTATGCGATCCAAACGTCAGGATTTTAGCATCAACATGGGGCCGGAGCGCTACGGTTCATCCAGGCATCATAAACTCTATAAAACGTCATACCTTTATCGTACCTTGATAAAACAATGGGCGGAAGAGGAAGAAATATCGAACTCACTATATGTCGAGTATGGGCCGAGGAGGTTGCGTGATAGAATCTTTAATGCCATGGGCGGAGCCTTCATGACCTTGACAGGGTCTCATAAGAACCCAGCCGAAACGTCGACGTTCGTCAGCGTCTCTTGGTCCCAAGTGAAACGGCTCCTTCGTCAAAGGCTTTGATGCTGGAGCAGAAAGATCGGTGTTGATCTGGTTGGAGCAGTGAGCCTGATCCATTCGGGAGCGACGAGAAGCGAGAAACGCATGTAGCCATCTTGGCATCAGCAGGCAATCATGCCTCGCATGCTAAATGTGCAGCTATGGAGTCTGCTTTAAGTTTTTGCGTACGTAATTGCGCAGGCGCTTCATGCTCAGTTAGTGCAGTGCCTCACAGCAAGAAATGCCTACCGATCTCGCGGAAAAGGCTTCAGCGGGTCCAATGCTTATCGGGTGCCAAGACCAATTAGCGAGACGTCGGCCGCCATCCCACGCTGATCTATGGGTGCAGGACTGTGGCTTGATGCTTTGGGGGCCAAAAGAGATAAGGAATGGGGTTCACGGCTGGAGCAATGTGGGAAGCACTGGGAGGAGCAGCGAAGGATCCTAGCGGGGAGTGTGGAGTCGAACGATGTCTTAGAGCGAGGGTCCATGGTTGGCCATGTGGAATCCCAGCGAAAGGGGGTCCCGGAACATCGAGTAGTGACGGGTAGCTGCGTTATGCAGTCAACGACAGCGAGCTTGTGGTCTAGGTCCTTGCACTTCCGCTAACAATTTCCTTTGTGAGGCTGACGCTGGGCTGGAATAACGACAAGTGACTTGAAACCATGCGGAGTAGATCCGCAAGGTCAACCGTTGAGCACCCAATACTTACCTAGCCCACGGCTTCTCTGCGTGGCATCTACACTCAGACGAGAACGACACCTTGCTCGCCATCTCGTCATTCAGTGAAATGATCATGCTATCCATTTCTCCCTTCGCAATCAGATGCTTCAAGGTCATACTTTATCGGGGGCTAGCAAATTGCTCTGTATCTCTGCACTAACCAGTTCCGGATCTTATCTCTCGACTTAAATCTGACTTCTGGTCCTAACCACGACATGAACGGGACCCCCACCGACAATTCGTATCCATGACTTTGACGAGTACTTGCATTAAGGCGCTAAGGAGGGTATTTCAGCGCGATGGCCCCAACCAGCATGTTCGCCCGAGATGTACTACACGGATGAAGCACAGCATCCTCCGGCAAGCATGTGCCTGTAAAGCCAGTCATTCTTCGTCCCTTTTGAGCTGTCAGGGCCTCCTTGCAGGTAGTAAATGCTGACACGGCACGGCTTATGAGCCAAAAAGGATTCTTGGGGATTCACAGACTCATGGCTGCCGCACTTCATCTGCACCTTGAATCCTTGATGCCAACGGCGGGGTTTACTCCGGGGACTAGTGAGATTTGACACCTTGGCCCTTCGCTGTATTGGAATTGGACCGGTGTTGTAGCCTCGTCTGTCGTGCATCTGGTGCCTATTTTCGCTAAAACGTTGATGGATCATGACAAAGGAAATGTCGTTGATAAGGCCACACGCGTCGAGCCTATTCCCTCCGGCCCCAGACCAGTGACAATACTGATCCTTCCACTTAAATCGTGTAACGAGAGGCAAGTGACTTCGATCTGTGGCTTCTAGCCCTGTTTAGCACATGCTTTGATGGTGTGCATCTTCGTCTTTTCGGCTGGCTTGGCTTCACAGCCAGGGTGCCCTTATATCACCTCCATCCCCTTGCCTTTTTCCTTCCCGCCCTTATTTCTTCTTTGTCACACTACGTCTCTCTTTAACATCCCGACGACAGCGGGCAACCTTCAAGATGCCTGAGACGCAGAATACCACCCTGACTCTTGCGGACTTAACCGCCCTCAACTACACCATCTTGGTGCCCTACAACAACTCAATAGCGACAGGTGGTGATTCTCTCAATGACAATCTCAATGTCTTCTACACGGTATGGCTGGCAATCTCCTTATGAAGAACCCCACTCACGGGTCGTTTTAGTCTGGCGATCTCGCCTGGATTATGACCTCTTCCGCATTGGTGCTTCTCATGATACCTGGTGTCGGCTTCTTCTATTCCGGGCTTGCGCGGCGCAAATCCGCTCTATCATTGATCTGGCTATCATTGATGTCCGTGGCCGTCATCTCATTCGAATGGTTTTTCTGGGGCTACTCCTTAGCATTCTCGCATACCGCAGGAAAGTTCATCGGCGATCTCTCAAACATCGGATTTCGAAATGTTCTCGCTCAGCCATCTGTGGGAAGCGCTCATGTTCCAGACGAGTTGTTCGCCATTTACCAGTGCATGTTCGCAGCCATAACCCCAGCATTGGCAATTGGTGCGGCGGTCGACCGTGCGCGCATGTTGCCCTGTGTCGTCTTCATGTTCGTCTGGGCAACCATCATCTACAACCCGATCGCATGCTGGACCTGGAATCCTGCAGGCTGGGTCTACAAGATGGGTGGTCTTGACTTCGCGGGAGGAACTCCGGTCCACATTTCCTCTGGCTCTGCTGCCCTTGCCTACTCCCTCATGCTCGGCAAACGCCGTGGCTATCATGATGTCCATGGTCTGCCATATCGTCCCCACAACGTCACGCACATCGTCATCGGCACCGTCTTTCTATGGGTCGGTTGGTTTGGCTTCAACGGTGGCTCAGCGCTTGGTGCAAACATGCGCGCGGTATCCGCCTGCGTTGTCACTCATTTAGCTGCATCGGTTGGTGGATTCACTTGGTGTTTCCTCGACTACAGACTTGATCGCAAATGGTCAACCGTGGGTTTTTGCTCTGGCGCTGTTGCGGGTTTAGTCGCCATCACGCCCGCATCCGGATACGTCCCTGCCTGGTCATCGATCATTTTCGGTGTAGTCGGGGCTATCTGCTGCAACTTCGCCACCAAGCTCAAGTACGTGCTCAACATCGACGACTCGCTGGACATTTTCGCCATGCATGCCATTGGTGGTTTGGTTGGGAACATCCTGACTGCTTTCTTCGCTGCGTAAGTCCGTCCCATACCTTCTCTACAGCCTCACCATAGGTTTCACACCTAGCGCGTAACCTCCTGCTCTCTTACTTCTCCGCTCCATATCCCACCAAATATGGCCTAACATCTCTCCTACAGAGACTACATCGCCCACCTCGACGGCTTCTCCGTGATCCCCGGCGGCTGGCTCAACGGCCACTACATCCAGCTCGGCTACCAGCTGGCGGACTCCGTCTCCGGCTTCGCCTACTCCTTCTTCGGCACCTGCATCATCCTCTTCCTCATGAACCTGATCCCCGGTCTGTCGCTGCGCGCCAGCGAGGAAGCAGAGATCATCGGCATCGACGACAGCGAGCTCGGCGAGTTCGCCTATGACTATGTCGAGCACAAGCGCGAGATCCCTTATGCGCCAAGTATCGTCGGCCAGGAACCCGCGAGGACGAGTGGGAGCGAGTCGCCGGATGAGACGGTCCTTACAAAGCAGGACGTTTAATTTGCTGACTTCGTTCCCTGAGGCGTAAAGGGGGATTTAGCGACCGGGTCGTGTAATATGGGCCTGGACGGTGGCTGATGGACGCGGATCTGTAGATAAGTTGTCCTCTGTATGCAATTCGGTGCTTTGTCTTCTTTCTCGGTATCCCATAGCCGGTCCACATTGTGGCTTGCTTATATCACACTACTACCATTCATCCTAACCATACTAGCTGTGCATCGATGCTTGCTCCAATACCTTCGGTCTTTGCTCACACCCCAACGATCATCCCTTCACCGCGCCATCCGACCATCATATCCATCCACTACAAACCTCAACGCTCATCCCTCCCCCCCGTCCCCTTCCGACCAACACACCCACTACCAACGCAATATCATCATGCCCTTCCGCCTCACAATACCTGATAAACCTAACCCTCCATCATACTCACTCTTAGAATTCCCTACCTCTCAGCACCACCCCCTCCATCATCCCAGTCTCCCTCTTCTTCCAAACCCAACTGTCACCACCCTCTCGTTCCAAAAACCACCGCCACCCCCTTGTCCAATCCTACCCGATCCCAGCCCGTCATCAGCCCCTTGTCCCGTCCTACCCCATCCCCTCCCAACCCCCAATTCCCAACCCCCAGCTCCCAATTCACAATCTCAAGAGCACAACCTCTCAAGCACCATCCTCGACAAATGACCGCATCCCTCCCTACCCTGGCCTGAGCCAGCTTGTTCCGTTCCTAAACGACTATCGGTGACGTGGGTGGCCACCGAAAAGAATGGTGCTCGGGGTCAGGAAGGTGGATGCTTCCTCGGGATGGCGCCCTCGGCGGACTGTCTGTTGCGAGCGGGGGTTGGGGGGGGGGGGGGTGCAGTCATAGCGCTAGGGGAAGTTTGCGGGAGGATATAGCCTTGGCAAGACTTGAAGGGTTGGCAGTATGGTTTGGGTGGGGATTGGCTCTGGCAAGGATGGCCGGCAACGGTACTATTTGTGCAAGGGGATGCGCAGACCGAGGGCATACAGCTCTAAGACCAGCTTGGGCTGGTTACGTGTGAATCGGGCAGGGAGTCCAAGAGGCGGATCTAAGCTGGATGGCATGTGGGAGCGGGCTCGGGGAGGATATTGGGCTTGCTTGAGGTTTTATTCGGTGAGGTGGCGCTTTTGGCGGCTACTTATGGTACGAGCGAGCGAGCAGGACGGTGAGGTGCTGGTGATGCTGAGCAGAGAGGGGGGATTAGTGCGGGTGGGGGAGGATACCTAAATAGGTGAATGAGGGAGCTGGGGTTGAATATGAGGTGCTAGATCCAGGGGCACTCAGAGGCCGGAATGTCAATGATGGGGAAGAGGTTTAATGACCCCCACCCCGTGTAGGTGATGCGATGGAGGTAAGCAAAATCCCCGGTATAGTAGACTGGATTCAATAATTGACGTGTAAAGTGATAGGTTGACATTTCCTTGATAGGGACAAGTGTAGGAAGTTTGGGGATTGAGCGACCGAGAAGGCAGCTGCGTGACACCGGTACATTGGATCTAAAGAAGTAGGAAGAAGAGCATCTAGAAGATGACGTAGCTACCTCCTGCATCGATTGTTGTCAAGAACAATGGCGTCAGTATGGGGGAAGCATCTGAAGAGCTCCATCCCAGATATGCTGGGTGGCCAGGAGGTCAGTCGCAAAGGTACCCTCGAGGAGCCCTTGTTTTCAACGGCGTAAGCTCGCGAACGGTGTGTGCTTAGAGGTTTTATTTATTCTTGCCTGCCCTAAATGACTGTCTCTCAAGAGACTTGGTATATGATACAGGTGGTGACTAGCAATTTCTCGTGGACCTTCATCCTGACCTCTTTGTTCGCCTAATTTATCTCGACAACTTGTCTTGCGATAATGCAGATCGAAGCCCAGGAAGAGGCTTGAGCAGAATCCTTGCGAACGATTCTTGTCCTGTCTTTGAGTCATCGACGTTGGTCCGACAGCACTGCAGCTTTGAGGCTTTTGACTCTTGCGACTCCCCTATTTTCCCTTAGCGATTCTGCATGGAGTAATGCTTTTCCGGCTTCTGAAACGCTTCTGATGGCCCAGCATGTAAATGTAGATCCAGTATGCTTTGCGCCAACTGCAAGTCCGCCAGTGCTACATGAAGAAGTTGGCTCGGGGCTAGACTTAGTTGGCGTCGTCGACTGGGAACACCATATAGAATGAATTTTCAGACCAAGACAAATCATGCTCATTTTATGCTGCATTCCGAGCATTGAAAGCTCGAGTCTAGATGAATTCCGCTCATGAATCCGAGCCGAATAGGTAAGTTTTGTTCACACGCGGTGTTTCCCGGGTGGATCCGTCAGTGAGACCTCTTGAAGCAATGGTCTGTTGGCGCTCTTATGGCTTGCCCCTTCGCACTCGCTCTTCGGCAGTAAGAATCTTAACCGCGTCCTTGGTATAGATATAGCTCGCGCCGCTCCATATTGTGGTCGACCCTACAATATACCTGTGAGCGCATGTAATGTTAGCGTACCTCTTAGACCACACAAGGAAATTATGAATAGGCGATTTCATTTGCACGTTTGATGCGCAGAAGCTAATTTTCCAACATTGGGTGCTTACCACATCATTGCGAGAAGATGTTGAATCTCGTAATCGGCTCCAAACGCCATTTGACCCATGGTACAGCCTACAAGTGCCAATTGCAGCGCGGTGTTGACCTTACTGATGTTAGTAGGTCGTACTTCTGCGCTGGGCAGGCTGAAGTCCCAGTAACGAGCCAACGTCTTAGGAGGAGGTAGCGAAATGTAGCGATAGTAAATTGCGGCAACACCGAGGATTATATCCCGGCCTATTATCAGGACAGCAAGGGGCACTGTATATCGTCAGAGCTTCCGGCCAATGTTGATTCACGATCGTTTCTGGAGTTACCAGGTAAAGCTCCTTTCATAGCCAACGCGACCGTCACAACCGTCATGAGTGTCTTGTCGGCCATTGGATCAATTACAGTCCCCACAACTGTCTGCAAGTTCCATTTCCGCGCAATCCAGCCATCTACCAGATCTGTGATGCCTGCGTAAACGAATAGCGACAAAGCAGCTAGGTGCTGATCTTTTACAAGCAGATATCCGATGATAGGGGCGGCGACGAGGCGAGAGAAGGTGAGTAAATTAGGCACATTGTAAATATTCTCGTGAAGGGCAGGAGGGAGGGAAGCGCGGAATCGAGTAGTAAGAGGCGTACGACTGCTATGAGGACTCAATTAGCAGATATAAATGAACATCAGGATTGTCATGGGGCAAATGGTTCTCGTGTTGAACGAACTTTAAAAGGATACGCGAATCACCAAGAGAGCTTTAGGCAAGCATTGCGAACATGCAGAAGAGGAAATCTAGAAGAGCTGCGTCCACTTACGCCTTGGCCTTGTCGTCTGAAGCTTCTTGTCCTTTGCTTCTCTGATCAGATAAAGCTCGGAGTTGCTTTCCAAAGCCGCTTTGGTAGGGAGATCTGTATGATTCTCAGCTCATGCGTGTATGATACAAACCACCTTTACTAACGCCGACAGGCTTCTCCATGGCGTTAGTCTTTCGTAATTCGTCCAGCTATAGCCGGCTCGATGGATTCTTTGCAGATTGCTAGGTATGCTACATCGAACAGTCTGCAGGCATAGCGGCTGGCGCTGCAAGCACCGACATATGGCGCTCATTCCGGCAGCCTTTGCATTTTGTTTATTTAGACATGCGCCGCGCTGATACAATCGCCGGTCAATTTTGGGCGCAGTGACGTTGGTGATAGGGCTGGAAGTGGTGGGTTTCAGGGTTGGAGTAGGGCCCAGACAAAGGCTTGGCATGTCATAGAGGAATTTTCATTCGCCCATTCCATGATGATAGGAGACTATTGATGGTGTAGGCCTCAGATGCACCAAGACGAAAGAAACATTACAAAACGAGCCTATTCAATTGTAACCCAGCCTCTCTTGTTGTACGAGATCTGCAGCAGGTTCTTGACCCAAAGCTTCAGCTGTACACGTTCATCGGCCTCTGCTCTGACGCCGTACGCCCTACATTGAGTTCGAGATAAACCAATATCCTACGAGAGGTCAGGCCAGCCGAGTCGCTCACTGCCCGTTGGTCAGAATAGGAATATCAAGCATACGATTGAACGGACTCAAGACGTAGAAGTCATATTTACAGATCTGCAACCTCACATTCACGCCTGGCAGATTGCAAGCAATGCTTCAAAATCAAAAACCTAAGATATGTCATTGTATCAGTAGATGCTACCATGGTGACGAGAAACACAATATTAATGAGTTTGGCTCAATGTCCGAAACAGAACCTGACCGCAAACGAGCCGAGTGTTCTCTCACTACCTTATCCATATCCCCTTTCCTGATTTGTTGGCAATTGGTGGTTTGACTGGCAAGAATAGGATGTTCTTTTCTGGAACGAAGTCTCTCCATTTGGCGGCTTTCCTTCTTCGGCATCCATTGATTGGACGCGATATGGCGATGAAAGCGCCCCAAAGCAGCCCATAGTGGTTGGAGAGTAGTGGCAAGTGTTTTGTGCTTCGTAGGAGCACATTAGAATCGGCTCAGGGCCAAACTACGTTATTGTCATGGCTGGAATTTTTCAGAGCAAGGTGAGTGCGAAAGCTTATGCTCATATCAACGATAAATGATCTTGATGTGTACCTTTCCATTTACAAAGCCACGCAAGAAGCATCTTTATTACTCGTATGCGGATTCGCAAAAAGCTGCGGATAATCATGTGCGTCTACTATGTCTTTACAGCCAATGATCTTGGACCTCTCTGAGGCATTACGCTGATAAGTTTGCCTATACCCGCTGTGACGCGGTCGCTTGATAGTTGCTTGCGGCTGTAACGTGCTCTATTTCCCAAAGCATCTCGTGGGAATGTTGATCCCTAGGCACCCTTTGGTATTCGAAAGGATGCTATCATGTTGCATGCAAATCAATTAATATATTGACACCATTAGAGTCGGTTGAGCACCGTGGAACGATAAATCATGCTCTTCTCCACCCTATTTTTCGCCTTGTGGCTCTCTGTCGCGACACTAGCAGGTGCGCATCCATCTGTACCATTTCACCCACCCACCCGGCTGCACGAACTACCAAAGCACACGTCCGAGTTCATCAGTCCGCTGGAACCAAAGAAGTTTGAAAGAAGAAATAGGGACCTTCTAAAGCCACATCAAGCCTCTCCATCCCCGATCGCACATGCCTCATCCCCAGCAGACCAGCGACACATATCGAGCGTTGATCCATCATCATTCAACACCTCAGCCATCCTCCAAACAATCTCGGTATTCCCAATCCACTGTTTCAACCCCTACTCAACCGGCATCCAATATGCCAAAGCAGAAGACTGCCGAGTCATAATCCATCACATCATCCTCTCGTACCCCAACCCCATGCTGCCACAAACCTTCGGCTACAACGATGAGGTAGACATCGACCTCCGAGAACGGGACAATGCGGCATGGGATTATGGGAACTGTGTGATTTTTGTTCGCAACGAGCACAAATCCCAGGTGGACACATTCCGCATGGCAGACGTAGCAGCTGCGGCAAACAGGGTCACGGATGAGTGCATAGAAGGGAAGAGGTACGCTGTTGGAGGCAGTACGGACGTTGGTTCGTCAAGAGGCTTCTTTGTGGGTCTGGGAGGTTATCCCAGAGCAGGTGCGACGAGCGAGAGTTGAGTAGGACGGTGCTATTTGAGTTGAATAGCATGTCTGTTGGTGATCTCAGCGTACGGAGTCCAGCTTGAGCGACTGTCATGCTACTCACATTGCTATCGGGCTTCCGATACTACAATGGGAAATTGAGCGTCCTGATGAGCAGGGATCCGTCATGTTGCAGGGGCCGTGATCTTGCATCCATACTCCATTGTCAGCGATGTAGAAGTCGTAGTTGCTTTGCACCTCCAACACTTGCCCTTGTAAGTGGCATAACAGAATGGATTTCCATCAATCAGCGTTAGCCTAGTCAAGGTCAGAGCATTAAGCTACGATGCCTCAACGACCCCCGTGTCGTGCCGCACACGGGTCTCCCTGTCCAGTTTAGAGCCTGTAGCTATGAGAAAAACGCCGATGCTGTGCGAATCACCTACAAATCGCAATTAGCTTCTCCGCTGCACACGGAAACTGAGGCTGGCAGAGCTCCTTCAAGACACCCTCTGTATCCTTACCAACGGTGATCAATCCAGGGATGTTGAATTGTGCTAGACAGAGTTCTAACAATCGGAGAGCCGCGTTCCAGATATCATAGTAACTGCTTATGTCGGTTTGAGAATAAGAGCCAGGTCTTGAGCTGCGACCTTCTACCTGTGAGAAAGTCAGTAGAGGATTCTACTAGGAAACAATTGGTGATATATTTTAAATTAGTGAGCCTTGGATCTTCCATCATCACGAGTTTCATCGTACAGGAACCCTTGCTGGCTGAGGCTGTAGATCAGCTGTTAGCCTTTCGAGGCCTGCGGAAATGGTAAAGGGCTCACTGACTTGACCTGTATTGTCGAGGCAACATCTGGTTGACAAGGGACGGATGCGCTGGGATGGCTTCTCGGAAGACATACTCGTAATCGGAATGGCCGTGGAGCTTCTCTTCGTGTCCACGGAAGAAGTCGATCGCAGCCTCACATTCACGCGCATCGAAATCAGGGGCTGACCAGTCGTCTGATCTGGTACAGTGGTAGTCCCCTGGGGTAGCATGGACTGGCAGATGGAGAGACGTGAGATTATGATTACTGGCTAGAGCATTGCTAGACTGAAAAGAAGCGCCTTTTGAGAGGCTTGTAAAGACAAGCAGATAATTCAAGGTACAAACTAGAGCGTGAAAGCCATATGAAAACAGGCTGCAATGGTTCATTTTGGACTTGTTGACACCAAGACTCCGGAGTAGGAGTAGAGCTATATATATTGCCTACGATCACGTCCATGACTAGGACGGTTGCCTTGTTCGACGTGAGGCAAAATCTGTTTGTGCCAAAGCGATATTGAAACGGTAGATGCGATAGCTGAGAATCCTTTTCGGAGTATTCTCCGCCATGTCAGGAGCGCTTACCATAGTGGATTGTAGGCGATAGGCGGTGCTCAGGACGCGCGCTGCACTAAAGATCAGGAACACCAATTAATTCGCAAATATAGCACTAATTGAGACGGAGCGCATATACTGCCATGAGGGTTGACAATAGTGAGATCACCTATCCCAAGTGCACTTGTCCAAATGCAAGGTCTGGCTTCTCCTCGTCCTCGACAACGTTTCGAGCGCCACGACCAGTACAAGCTTATGAATCTACTTCCAGAGCTATAGAGAAATTATAACAGTCCCTTTTGCCGTCTGGAAAATGAAGTTCAATTGGGCTTGCCAGAATACTGAGTTGAATATCTCGCATACTAAGAATGACTGGTGGCCACTGTGCAGATTATGCAAGCAGAGACTGTAGATCTATTTTCTGCCGTGTTCTCAGAACACTATGGGCTGATCCCATGCACTCGCTGTAAATGTGGAGGATGGATATGAAAGGCAGCCATACGCCGTAGGAGCCTCCTCATATGCTGAGATCTCCGGGATGCTATGTGGGGTGCTAAATGATGAAAAGGAAAAATGAGCTGCTGATTCCCTGCGCATAAGTACATGTGAATAGTATTCAGTGTGGGTTGCTTTTGATTTGTGAAAAACAGAAAAAGGTGATACTTTGGAAAGGATGCCAGGCGCGCGCCCCTAGATGATGCTTTTTAGCCGCGGGTACTTACCCGGACGCCCGTGCATTAGGTACCGCTAGATTTTGTTCACAGGTAGCTCCTAGCCCTCAGACCTACATCTCTTCAACGACGCGGTAATGATGCACATAGTGTAGCATTCGCAGGGAGGCAGCAGAAGCCATGCAATATTCAATCTTTAGGAAACCTCTTCCACCCATCCAGAGCTTCAGCCGGGTTACCACGCGCCATCTCAGCCTTGCGTACCATCTCCACAAACCTCCAAAGACAGATCATGAGAGAGGCTATGCTCCGATCGTCATTCTCCATGGCCTCTTCGGCTCGAAGCAGAACAACAGGAGCATCAGTAAGTACGCCATTCTTCAAGCAATTGACGCAGATATTCGGCCGCTGACCCTTGACCATCCAGAGCGCTCGCACGAGACCTAGAAAGACCCGTTTATGCCCTTGTTAGTGCTTTTACATTCGGCAAGAGGACGATGGATTCATAGCTGCATAGGATCTGCGCAATCATGGAGACTCACCGCACAACCCTGTCCATGACTACTCTGCCATGGCGGATGATGTGGAAGAGTTCACGCAAGAACACCGAATCCGGCGGCCTACTTTAATCGGTCACTCGATGTATGCTTAATACGGTCAATATCTCGCCCTCAGTTTGCTAACCTTTGGCCAGGGGCGCGAAAACAGCCATGGTTCTCGCGCTACGTTCGTCACAGAGCGTTGGGGCACTGATACCGGTGGACAATGCGCCAGTCGATGCGACGTTGAAAAGCGACTTCAGCAAGTACGTTCAGGGGCTGAGGAATATCGAAGAAGCCAAAGTAACAAAGTCAGCTGAGGCTGACGACATCCTGCGAAAGTACGAAGAGGTGAGCCAAGCAAACCCAAACCTATCGACTAGGAGCAAGGTTCTGATCCAGCGTATCTGGCGTAGGCATTACCAATCCGGCAGTTCCTCCTTACAAATCTCGTGCGATCTCCAGATGGAAAACATCTGCGTCTGCGCATACCGATCAAGACGCTCGCCGCAAGCCTGGATTATATGGGTGATTTCCCGTTCAGAGATCCGGATGAAGCACGCTATGATGGGCCTACCTTGTTCATTCGAGGCATGAAAAGCCACTACGTCGCTGATGATGTTTTGCCCTTCATTGGGCGCTTCTTCCCAAGATTCGAGGTCAAGGACGTTGATTGCGGCCACTGGGTGATCTCAGAGAAGCCCGAGGCTTTCAGGGAAGGTACATGCGCAATGAATTTCGTTGGTTGAACGAGCGCTGACGTGAACAGCGGTAGTGGAATTCGTGCAGGCCAATGATGCCCGGACTGAGTGATGGAGCACATCCTGCAACCGCGATGGCAGTGTGGTTTACAAATCCGGATATCGGTGGACATGGTTTGGAGACGGGAGCTTGGCCATACCTTTACGGCGCGCGAAGGCGGCTGCGATGCTGGTAGGAATGTACTTCGAGCTTGTCCATAGTTGTCAATTGTGTGATGATATCTCAGTCTCAATCTGATCGCCAGGCGCCTAAAGCGATGCAAACGTTGTTCTTGACTTTCGCTTTTCCCCGCCTGCATGGACTCACAAGGGCTTGAAAAAAAGATGGATAGATTGGCGCGGCAGACTGGAAGTCATTGGCATTGTGGACACCATCACTCATAACCCATGAAGCATCACAGCACACTCTCTGAAATTGTGAAGCTTTCAATGCTGGGGTCGGCGTGCAGAATCTAGCGACGCTGCACGCTACTTTGCCTGATATCAATCGATTACACAGACTCCAGGACCTGCTCCTTGAATTCCCGTTCCACCTTCTGGCCCTGCTCATCTGTCGTCGATTCACCGTGAAGATTCAGGAGCGCACCGAGATCGAATTTGGGTGACTTCAACAGTTTGACTTTCCGGATGTGAACCTAGTTCGAGTCAGCATAAGGACGAAGGCTGCTTATTTTGACTTCTGTAACCGCTCAAATTGAATACATACATTCTGGAGAGGGTAAATGCCTTGGGTAGCCTTCTCGATTTCGCGCCCAATGACCTCAGGGATGAGTTTTGTAGTGAGCTGCGATAGCGAGCAGCTAGACGCTTCGCGCTGGATGATCTCCACCATCTTCTTGCGGATGGCGCGAATCTGTGATGTGCGAGCGTATGTGGTCTTCTTGATCTGGTTTGGCCGCCTCTTGGTGAAGGCGATGGCGAAGAGGCGGAGAAGATAGTCGTCGGTGGTCTTGACGGTGATGTTGGCTTCGATCAGCGTCTGCCATTTGCGCACCAGGGAACGAAGCTTGTCGGAGGTGAAGTCCAGCCCATGGAAATTGGTGAGGCAGTTCTTGCCCTGGACCTCGTCGACCCGGAGTTTGACTTTGCGGAAAGCATGGTCTTCGTCCTTTTGTAGATCGGCCAGTGACACCTCGAATATCCTTCCCTTCAGAGCATCGTTTGCGTTTTTGAGACCAGTCGTTCGGTTCACCAGCGTTTTACCAACACTGTGTGAGACTTAGTGTGGGGCTTTTCGGTGGGCTAATGCTGAACCTACTCTCGGATCTGGAAGGTTGATGGCGCCTTTCCGTTTGTTAGTAGTTGCAATTGATGACATTTGAGTGGTTGAAGTACCTTGACCGAGAACCAGTCTTTGCGAGTGAACGGGTCTTGCGTCCTCTTCTTCAAGCCTTTCTTACCTTTCGAAAGGCGCTTGTTCCTAGACCGTTGTCAGCGCAAACGGTTTCTTGGCAGCCATATACGCAGGTGCTGCATGCTTGCTTTACTTACTTTCCGACAGCCATGATCGCGACTCAACGACTATCGCAAAGATGGAGGGATGGTGACTGAACAAAGTTGATGACTGGGTGCGTATGCTCAAGCACCAATTCCTGACTAGCTCTGTGGGTGCCAAGATTTAGCGAAACAAACGCTAGCTCTGAGGCTGCCATTACATTACAATACACGCCGAAGATCCACCGAGCTGGTACCCATCAACCCCAACTCTCCCTCGAGGCCTGGACAACCCTGCAGCATCGATCGCTGCAGCCCATCACCGGTATTCAATATGTCAGGCATCCTGACCAGAAGTCAATGGCCCTCGTGTCAATTCCTCCGATCATCAAGGCCTCTGACCCGCTCTCGAAGAGGGCTTGCTAGCAAGCACGAGCACGGCGATCACCCCATCCATGTTCATCCTGTACGCTTCCACATCGCCATTGAGTCCAGTGTTCCACGCCTTGTACAGGAGCTGACCCTTGCGCCCTTGATAGGTTCGGCCCTTATATAGATATTCGGCAACGCTGCTGGGTGCCTCCATGTGGTTCTTTGTCCGTGTCAATTTATCCGGATTACGGTTATGCTTGAGCTGATTGAGCATAGTTGATGTATCGAGCGAAGAAGGATGGACCAGTGCTGTTGGGGTGGAGGCATCCATGGGAACATTGACGCATCAACGAAGGCGCAACATTATAGGCGTTTTGGGATGGCTACGCACCATGATCGAATTGGTCAAGGGAACCAATTGCTTTCTACGACGCCTGGATGTAACGAGCCGCCTCGTCCGTACATGTGGACAATCAGAGCTGCGTGGCGTAGAGGGACAGTTTCAAATTATTGGCTTAATGTACCGGATTTGATGTATGGTTTCTGGAACAGATAGTGTGCAATGCCCCAGACATCTCCACCTTCATACGCAAAGAGCTCCGCGCAAGCCATATAGAATATCTGCCATCGAAAAAACCACGTGGCTGCGTTCTTTTCCCCGTAGGTATCTACGAGATGTGGCCAAAGCTCCTTTTTGCTTACATTCATCTTTGAAAGCCAGTCCTTCTGCATGTCAGCTCGGCCGTTCCAGCTGCAAGACGGAGGTTCAGGGAGATAATGACTCACCTCGCAAGTCCGGGCATAGTGTCTTCCATTGACCCACCACTGCTCCTGCACTTTCAGCTCGTTTTGAAAATACAATAGCAGATCAGCACTTGGCATAGTTCCTCCTGTGAAGAAGTGTGTGCTCATCCAACCCTCTTCGAAGTCGTATGGAGTCGTCCGATGGGCGAAGATATGTACGAACAGTTTCCCTCCTGGTGCCAGTGCCCTTGCGACTTTGGCCATCAAAAGCTCGTAGTTCTTCATACGCTCGAAGAGTTCAATTGAGACGACTCTATCAAAGCTTGCCGGTTCAAAGTCGTAATCGACTATGTCCCCCGTGATGACTGACAAGTTTGCAAGACCTTTGCTGCTGGCCTGGGCATCGATGTATTCCTTTTGCGACCTTGAATTGGAGAATGCCGTGATCTGTGCTCTAGGGAATATCTCGGCGAAGTAGAGTGCTCCTGATCCCCAACCACATCTTCATATAGCGAACATCAGCACTTGATGTAGCTATGAGACTTCTCATGCTGCGCACCCGAGGTCCAATATTCTCTGCCCATTTGCCAAATCCGCCTTGTCAACGTAGCTCTCTAGCATTTCCACCTCTGCCTGACCCAAGGTTTCTTTGCCAGTAGGATACAAACAGCAACTGTATTTCATCCGGGGTCCTAGACATGCCTGAAGGACACCGGTGCCGACCGCGTAGTGTTGCGTATTGGCTTTATCCATTTCGATAGCTATTGGGCGGGTACGCAGGGCTTTGACGTATTGCATCTTCGTCCTGTAGGCTTCTTCTAGAGCCGTTCATTGGATCGAGCGAAGACGGTCTGCAAGCTGGCGACGAATGCCGTAACGAATGACTGCCTGGGGCAAGTAACCCCCATCCAGAACCCAATCTTGGGTAGGGCCATCAGCAACAATTGCAGGAAGATTGCCTCACGGACTCTCTTACCATAATTCATACTAGCCGTGTGCAACCATGGACCTGCAGTCCTGAGCTCTGAGCAGGATTATGGCGACAAAAATGGGTTTTACGTACATCTGGTGTGCTAATTTAATTGCGACCAAAGAGTGAAGAACTCAAAGCTCGATATATGGTCTAACCTAGGTTTCACTGGATATCAAAGACGTTTGCGCCGCAAAAGAAAGAAGTCTATTGAAACTATCTATGGGTTCTATTTACATTCTCATTTCCTCTAAGAATACCTTGTACTTCTTTCTCTGCTTTCGCCGGTGTGGCCAGAGTCTATCATGGATTTTACCCATCGAACGAGCTAGCAAAAGGAAAACTCGTCGCTCGAAGACCCATGCACAGGCGAAGCCACCTATGGCTAGTATTAGAATGAAAAGCTTGAAATCAACACTCATGCGCGTGAGTTGCATGAATTTGGCGAATGCTTCTGCCGGGTCGAATAACATATAAGAAGAGAAAAGGAGGGCTACAACAATAGTCACAACGAAAGGCACTGCGAAGCATTAATTACCTTCGAGCTGAAATTGACAGGATGCAACTTACGATTGTTGGTCATAGACTGTCGAAATGGAGGGCCAACGCTGAGGACGATAGCGGACAGGATATACTGGTAGCAGGACAATAGGAAGAGAGTCGTATTCTCGGAGTTGGTGATGTTGGAATGCTCCGTGTCTAGCCTTGGTGGTATGAACCTGGATCATATCAGCATCGTTCGAAGCGGCTTGCTGTAGACTACGGTAATACCATGATTGACGCCGCACAGCTTCAAAGCCCACAAGCTGTATCATAATACATAAAAGAACTTGACCTAGGAGCGGAGTGAGAACCTTTCGTGATACCAGACTCGCGGTTGGTCGTTTGCGGGAAAGTGCTGGATAGGCACCTGTCCATCCCACTGTATATACATCAGCACCTGATTGCCATGGCGCCGAAGGAAGTTGTCTAGGAAATAAATACTTACTGAAGATTGCGATGGGTAGAATCAAGAACAAGTCAATGAACAGGAACTGTATGTCGCAATGAGTCTGTTCCTTCGAGAGCCAACCACGTGCATTTACCTACTTGGAAATCCCCCAGATTCGAAGCTGACGCATAAAGGAAGCTCACTGTGGTGAACTGAACTGCCGAGTATAGGCTCATGTATTTGAAGCAGCAAAAGCTGGTCACAAGAGCTGCACGACCCTCGCTAGAAGAAAGCTTAGTAAAGGTTTGGCTGGAGCCGCGCGCTCGCCTACCGGATAACTTCTGGTACGCAGGAAATGTCGAAAACTCGACTCGTAAATGGAGCTGCCACTGAGGCTTCAGCTTCGGATAATGATATTCCGACGTCGGCTGCCTTCAGGGCGCCACAGTCGTTCGCACCGTCCCCACAGAAGCCACAACAGTAGTCAATGCTCTGCAGTCTTTCTACCAGCTCATGCTTTTCATCTGGTGACATTCTAGCAAAGACTTGGCCGCAGACCAGCATCTGCCCAAGATCAGCTATAACCTCAGATGCTTGACCCTTGACAACTACCCTTCGCAAAACCTCTTCGGTACCAAACTCGATGATCCACCTGAAAGCGTCCCCACTGACAGCAAGGCTGTAGTTTCTGATGTTGGATACATCGTAAGGCAACGACGCGTCGCTTTCCGCGGGTGGCGGCAACGGCTGTGAACCCTTAGTATTTTCCATTATAGAGCACAGATGGTACTCACCATTAGTGTCTCCCCGTCCAATTCAAACAGGGAATTATCAACGCTTTGCCATTTCAGACTAGATTCTAGGTCTTGCGCACCACCTGGTTGATCATTAGTACCGCGGCGATTTTTTGGCCGAATACTCACTCTTTACAAAATGCGGAACGTAACAATGGGCTGTGCGATCGATCAAGGCACACTCTCGAGCGACACTTATTGCCGTAAGTATGTTGTCGCCTGTGCACATGACCTGCCGGATCCCAGCGTCATTGAGCTCTCCAATGACACCTTCAGTTGATGGTTTTAACTTGTTCTCAAAGATAATGAATCCGACAAATTCGAGTCCTGCTTCGGCTTCTGATCTTCGCATTTTGTGTACCGTAGTTGTTGTGAGATTCTGAATATGTTTCGTCGCGCAAGCGATGACGCGGAAGCCTCTATGAGTGTAGAAGCCTAGAAGATCTTCATAATCCATCGGGACTACATAGTGTACCTTAGTCAGCCAGGAGTCATTGCAGCAGGGTAGACAAAGTTACAGCTCTCTGGATTGCAGATATCTTTCATACACTCGGGTGCACCTTTGACATAGATATCGCCACCTGAGTCTCCTGTCTGCCTGACTATCACGCTAGCTCGGCGTAAGTGGGATACGAATTCAAATATCTTCAAAATTCGTAGCTCGATAGGGGTATTCTGGGTATGATTAGATTGAGGCATGATATGAGCGGATGTGCAATCCAGTGTAAATGACATTGGATCGTCGATGCCGTATGTCAACCCAGCTGGTGGTCTCGCTATTGATGTAGGAATGTCGTCCAGCTCTTCAAAATCAATTGCACTTATCTTTCGCGCGCTTTCTTCAAATGACCAACCTGTGAATTCGAACATTTTGATATCCAGGGGGTCACCAACGAGTTCGCCTTCGACGAGCCGTAGAGAGTGGCATGTCGTCATCGTGTACAAAGCAGCTTTGTGAATTTGGTAGTCAACGGTAGGATCACGCTCAAAGGAAGCGCCAGGGAGCACATCCGCCGGAGATGGAAGTGTATCGCTGAATCTTTCCACTCGTCAGAGAATGGTACACCTTCATGCACATGTTTTGCTCGTTTACCTCATGGCCGGCCGATGTACAACTCGGATCCCTAGCACATCCAGACCGTCTTCGGTCAAAGTGCCAGTCTTGTCAAAACAGATGATATCTAGCTTGCCGCCGACGTTGACTCTAGATTTGGTCAGAGCGTATTATCGTCACTTGCAGGGTACACTTACCGTTGGGGACTGATGCAGAAAATCTCCTTCTTCCTGAGTCGAGACAATGCGAAACTTGTCCCAATACTTAACGTTGCTGGTAACGCTGGAGGAACGACGATAGTGATCAGATCTAGAGCCCGAATAATGATAAGATGCCATGCTAGCTATATGATGTAAGCTCCTTCAATGACTATATAGTCCCTGAACCTACCTTCAAGCGGACAAAGTTTACGAAAGAGGCGATAAAGCCAACCCCGGCGACACCAGCCATGACAGATATGTACCGAAATGCGTCCTTGTAGAATTTGAACCCTGCTGGTTTCGGGAAGAGCATAGAGCGGACAAGGGCGCCTTTGGTGGTATTGAAGCCTGTTCGAACGGCAATGGCCAACGCAACTGCTTCATCGTCTTGGCCTTCTTGCGGTCGTCTAGCACGTACAATCTTGGTGCCACTGAACAAGAAGTGTTTGGCGACCTCAGCGATGATAGAGCTTTCTTTTAGATCCAGGAGAAGCAATGATTCATTTGTCGCTGGGACCTTAGAAACCGGTACAGACTCCCCTGCATTGTTGTATCAGCACCGTCTGAGAGAAACACTCGATGTCCTTACCGGTCAGCATGCTCTCATTGACGATGCAGTCACCCGCTAGTAGTAGGCTGTCGCATGGAAATTGGGTCAGAGATGGGTCCGACACTTCATATACGTCGCCCGGTACCAGCTCACTGCTGAGCACTTGCCGCCCTGTAGCCACTCATTAATGTCTAGTCCGAGAGGGCAATTCGCGACTCACAAAATCCATTCCGCAATACTCGGACCTCGCACTCAAAACGGGAAATCTCACGTAGACGTTTCATGGTCTGAGTACCGCGTCAGCACGTGCAAAGTGCCAGACTACAGAGACTTACAGATCTGGTCTCCGTTAAAGTCGTAGTGATGCTAACCACGGAGATAAGGAAGATGCAGACTGCGTAATAGTAGTACTGATCCAAAGACCATAGTATCAGACTAGCGACTTGAAAGACGTAGAAGGGATGAAACGCCTATCGAATGTAAGTCGAAACCACAGCTGCAACTGCTGAGACGAACCTCATCGACAAGTAGCTGCGGAATCGATTTTTGTTGAATCTCGATTTCGTTCTTGCCAAAGACCTGTTCTCGCCTGGATCGCTCGTCGATGTCCAGGCCTGTCCTGATTGATTTGATATCTGTCCATGCTGGATCCTTCCAATTACTGCAGGGCACAAACTTGTCCTTCAAAGGCTGATAGCAAAACCGAATGTAGCGATAGTTGAGGAATTGTAGCTCCGTCATTACAGGATCGTCGTCGTCGTCGTATTCGTGGAAAGCTCTCCTCTCCGTAGCCCCAAACACTGTAGATAAGCTGTATCCGTAAGGCACCTTCTCAATATCTTGGATCGCAAATTCGCCCCATTGATTCTGGCCCACTTTAGCTGCCGCATGCGATCTCTTGCGGCCAGGCTGCAACCTCACCTCAACAACGACCCAACTACAGCTTCGCAATGGCTTAGGAGATCCCGTCAACCAGACTCGCCAACGCGGAAGCCAGCGCAGCAGTAAATAGCATAGCCCTAGCGTTATTGTACACAGGATTATATACATTGCGAAACCGAGGGGCTTCGTCTTGAAGCCTGCAACAACGAGAGTCAGATCTTCGGTCACGACGTAGATCTTCTGGTTCGTTCGATTATGCCGAGCGTAGCCGCTCGCATCAGTCATGGTCGAGTCATGACGATAAAGGAGAGGATCCTCAGCAGATATACGGCTATATCCGGACGACTTTCTCCTTGTTGGTGAGGTAGATCCCGACTCCAAGTCATAGTCAGACTTTCTAGTGCCATCGAGTTCATCATCACTCTCATCAATTATAGCCTCGTCACTTGGGTATTCGGGCGAGTCATCATCTTCTTCAAAGTACGTGAAGCTAGCTACCGAATCCGCTCGCGAACGTCGATTGGCAAATCCTGTGACGCTGGAAGGGACACTTTCTGACATTGGACCAGCAAAGACCTGACAAATTCAGCTCTCGACTCTGCACTGAAAAATCCGATTAGGCTTTCGAACCTCGTCATGAGCCATCTCGACATCAGACATGAAGCTAACGCTGATTACAGACAAGTAGGTCAGAGGATCTTGTTCCGTAGTGAACAACGACAGGGATAGATCTCACTTGCTCATGTTGGAGTTATGACGATAAATTGGCGGCTGGTAAGCACCATTGCTGATGGTACTACTTCTCCTGTAGCTCCATCCGCTATTTGAACGCGGCCCTGTTGGGCGCGAACCTGTCCCGTTCATATCGTTGTTGGCTTTCCCACGTGCTCACCCGAGCTCTTCTGCCCAGATTGCACTACTCCCGCCATGCTGATTCGATTGAGTTCAAAGCGAACCAAATCAGCTCCATGTCTTTGGAAGCTTCCAATTCTATCCTTGCCTCTTCAATCAGTCCATCAACCTGTCAAATCCGGGCTCTGATTTTGAAGAGATGGTTTATGGTTAAGAGACAGAAGGATTGCAGGAGTCTTCGTACATGTAGGCGAAGTTTATGTGTCGTCGCATCTCTCACTGCAAGAAATTCAATACACACTAATACCAGTGATCTGGTAATTATTCGATACTTGATAAGATAAGGTATGGTACGTCAATGGAAAGCCTGGAGGAGTACCTTAACTGTGAAGGCGTGTTGTTGTGACACAAAAAACTCTCTACATGACAGAACCACTTGGCATCATGTGGAACCAAGCAACTGTGAAGTAGAGTGAGTGATATTGACCTGAGTGATATTGATCACAACACTCCGATGCTGTGGTTTCACCGAGCGGCTTGATGTGCTCGCCTATTTTCGCGGGGCCTTCCTACTTCTAGAACGCCGATTTTTAGTGGGGGGATCCACGGTTGAACCAAAGCGCGCTAACACGGTTTGCTCTTTGGCTCACTTTCGTTGACCTTCATCGAACCTGCTAAAAAATTTTGTAACTATTTCAGTGCTCGTTTCCTATCCTCAAAGAACACCAAATTTGCGGGAATCCTCCCTTCCTACAGTGGAAGATCGTCAACATGTCAGAACCCATCCGTAACAAGAAGCTCGATCTTCCAACAGCAGCACCGTTCGTACCTGAGATCTTTTATGCCGCGAGGTACTGATTGATTTTGTGATTCAGTACCCCACAGAACACACCCGCCAACAACGCGCCTATATCATCGCACGCTCAACAGCCTGGTGTATCTAGCATTAAAGAGGGTATGTATCGACAACCCAAAGATACTGAGAAGCGGTCAACTTGCTCGGCCTCACTAAGACGTCTGCAGAGGATCTAGACCGTGCAGCAGCGGCCTCAATATTCGCCCAGAACCCTAAGCTTGTGTCTATGATCCAGGGCAAACTTGGCTCTCTCGTTGGACGCTCATCTGGCTACATCGAATCGCTTCCTGCGCCTGTCCGTCGCCGCGTCGCCGGACTCAAAGGTGTCCAGAAAGAACACTCAAAACTTGAGGCAAAATTCCAGGAGGAGGTTTTGGAGCTAGAGAAGAAGTACTTCGCAAAATTCACCCCCCTCTACGTGAAGCGCGCCAAGATTGTCAACGGCGCTACTGAGCCTACCGACGATGAAATCCAGGCTGGTGAACAGGATGAAGAGGGCGAAGAAGGAGGCGAATCTGCCAAGCCAGAAGAGTCCGAAGCCGAGAGTTCCACTACCGACTCCAAAGGCATCCCTGAGTTCTGGCTTTCTGCTATGAAGAACCAGATCTCCCTAGCGGAACTGATTACAGAAAAGGACCAAGCCGCCTTAAAGTATCTTACGGACGTTCGTATGGAATATTTGGAGCGACCTGGATTCCGCCTTATCTTCGAGTTTGCCGAGAACGAGTTCTTCTCCAATAAAACTATGACGAAAACCTACTACTACCAAGAGGAGAGCGGCTACGGAGGCGACTTCATCTACGATCATGCCGATGGCGACAAGATCAACTGGAAAGGCGACAAGGATCTTACGGTAAAGATCGAGAGCAAGAAGCAGCGCAACAAGAGTGAGTCTACAATGTAAACTTAGTCTCTTAGAATTGGTTGACACCTCAACAGACACGAAACAAACCCGCGTTGTGAAGAAAACCGTGCCTCAAGAGTCATTCTTCAACTTCTTTGACCCACCCAAGGCTCCTGCTGGCGAGGATGAAGACGTTGCTGACGATGTGGAGGAGCGTCTGGAGCTCGACTATCAGTTGGGCGAGGACATAAAAGAAAAGCTCATTCCACGAGCTATTGACTGGTTCACTGGTGAAGCCCTACAGTTCGAGGAGATAGATGAGGATGACTTGGACGAAGGTGATTTTGAGGATGAAGATGATGAGGAGGATGACGATGCGAGCGATGACCGAGATGAGGATGAGGAATCAGATGAGGAGGTGCGTCTGAAAACCATAATCCCTCCAGGCCTCGCTAATAGCCCCATAGGATGACGGTGCAAAGCCCAAGCAAGAGACCGCTGAGTGCAAGCAGAGCTAGGGTTTCCCACCCCTGGACTCCCACGACTCGCAGTCCTACGCCACTGCAGACCCAGAACAGCGGTTGTCCATGCCTTCGGAATAGCTTGTTCTCGCTGAACTTCAGGGCCTGATGTATCCTCTTCCAGCTACCTATCATGTCCATCCCTTTTCTTACTATCGATAGCCTAGAATCTGTGGCTATCCAGCTTGCGCATAATAGACCCGGAGCGAACTTGACCGGCGCATTAGGCGCAGGAAAAGTATGAATAGCATGTCTTTAATCAATTGACACTTATTGCGGTGGGCCTGTTTGTCGACCTCTTTGAGAACTGACTGGTGGTTGCCTAGTTGATAGTGTGGACGATCTCTGAAAGACATGTCACCTTTCCTGTTCAAACACCGCGCTATTTGTCATTTCCCTAGCGAACCTCTATGAGAGGTTGAACCAATTGGGTCTAGAAATAGTTCAACCCGCCTTGCTTCCCTTGGGACGCTCGTGAGAGCCCGGTTGACTTGATATTCTGATAATTTCAGATCAAGAATTTTATTTGCACAATTGTTTCTTCGACTGAGAAAGAGAGTAATACAAAAGCTGAGGCATAGCTTGCCTACTTTTCCTTTGAAAGATCATGGAAAGGTAGGGCTTCAATGAAGCAGTAAGATATCTTACTCTCTATTCGAATACTTTACACAGGTTCTAACGTACCTTACCTTAGATTACCTGACAGCCTCTGTAATCTAAATCTCACCCACATCCAACGTAAAGCGAGATTGACTCATAACCATGTTAAGTTGAGACATTGTTCTGCACAGCTGGTCTTTAGATTCTACTTTCAACATCATGCCCGCAAATACACTATCTACAGCACTGAATGGCAACTCAGAGATGGATATTGCCCCGGAGATTGCAGGGATAATCCGAAGAGTGTCCTCTAGCCATGCAATTGCAACGTCACCTGTCGGAAATCTTCATTCGCTTTCGCTTTCGCAGAGCCAAGGCAAATCTGGTAGTCCGTTAGCCAGAACAGGAACCGGGCCCTCGGCAAAACCTCTGAAGCCTTTCGCAACGGAAGACATCAAAATATTGCTACTGGAAAATGTCAATCAAACAGGTCGTGACATCCTGACTGCCCAGCGCTATCAAGTCGAAGCTCTCAAATCTTCTCTACCAGAAGATGAGTTGATCAACAAGATACGGTGGGGTAGTTCATCGCTTGCTCCCCTATTGCGTTCAAGGCTATGAACTGACCGAACGCAGAGACGTGCACGTGATTGGTATACGTTCGAAGACGAAGCTCACATCCAGGGTCTTGCGAGAGGCAAAGAATCTGATTGTCATTGGATGCTTCTGCATAGGTACGAATCAGGTCGACACTCAATATGCTGCGGAACATGGAATGGCTGTGTTCAATTCTCCATTCAGCAATTCGCGAAGTGTTGCCGAACTGGTCATTGGAGAGATCATCGCCCTGGCTCGTCAGCTTGGTGATCGATCAAATGAGTTGCACGGTGGGACTTGGAACAAAGTCAGCAATGGCTGCTGGGAGATACGTGGCAAAACTTTAGGTGCTCTTAATCTCACAGCATCACATTTCGCGTAATCTGACGGTAGATTAGGGATCATTGGCTATGGTCATATCGGCTCTCAATTGTCCGTCCTCGCGGAAGCCATGGGAATGACCGTTGTTTTCTATGATGTAATCAACCTGATGGCAATGGGCACAGCCAAGCAGCTACCGAGTCTTGCAGCCGTTCTGCAGGCTTCAGACTTCGTGACCTGCCATGTGCCTGAGTTGCCAGAGACACACAATTTGATCGGCGCCGAGCAATTCAAGCAAATGAAAGATGGTAGCTACTTGATCAATGCGAGCCGAGGAAGCGTTGTCGACATACCAGAACTGATTAACGCGATGAGGGCTGGGAAGGTCGCTGGTGCAGCTCTCGACGTATACCCAGCAGAACCAGGAGGCAACGGGGACTATTTCACGAAGGATCTGAATTCCTGGGCAGAAGATCTTCGAGGCCTGAAGAATCTCATTCTCACGCCTCATGTCGGAGGCAGTACCGAAGAAGCCCAAAGTGCAATAGGCATCGAAGTTGCCGAAGCACTTGTTCGCTATGTCAACGAGGGGGCTACGCTTGGAGCTGTCAACATGCCCGAGGTCAACCTTCGTTCGTTAACGATGGACGAGCCAAACCATATGCGAGTGATATATATCCATCACAACGTTCCAGGAGTTCTAAGGAAAGGTATGAGAAGAGTTCGACGTGCATGATGGATTTCTGCTGATTGAGACAGTCAATGAAATTCTTGGGGATCACAATGTCGACAAGCAGATGACAGACAGTCGCGGTGATGTGGGCTTCGTTTCTAGCCTTCTCCATCAACATATGCTTACTTGTGTCCAGGTCGCGTACCTCATGGCGGACATCAGCGATGTAAGCACCTCGGTCATCAAAGAACTGTACCAGAGCCTCGAGTCCCTAAGCTGTAAGATCTTTCAGACCGCTTAAAGCTCTGCAGGCTGATCATTCTTAGCGCGAATCATGACAAGGGTTCTGTATTGAGCATTTACCTAGTAATAGAAATTGGGGCGCTCCGATCGCGGTTTTTAGCGTTTAGGAGGCATTGTCTGCTTAAAGCACAGCGTGAGATTCTTGTATAGATGATCTAAGCTCAAGCTCAAGCTCAAGCCTTAGACATTAGACTCTTTCAACAGCGAAGTCTCTACAAGCTTTATGCGAAATGAAGTACAAATGAAATGGTTTAACGACGAGTTCAAGACTCTCCTGTGAATGTGGAGAGGAATGTACCATGGATAACAAGCTATCAGTGATTGCGGAGCGTTGTAGATGCGAACGCTACTTGCTCGTATCCACTACGACCCAAGGAGGCGACATAAAATCCAAGATGTGGAATGCGCTGATGATGCGACGAGATTTCCGAGCGTCATTTCAAACGAACGCCGTGCAGTCATGAGGCTAGGAGTACCTTAGGTGCTTTCTAAACCAAAGCACGGAGTTAGAGTACCCCTGTGCCACGTGAGAAACCCCTGGTCCGCGCTTTATCTAGTTCCTCCGCGAGTTTGCCCAACGACTCTCTTGAGGTCGACCCCGACTGGCTTATTGGCGAATACATTCTTTGAACCCCTTCTATACCGGACTGTTTTCCTAGGAGTTCACTTCCCTCCTCAGGATACTAAAGACGCGCCAGCGGAGCCGGCCACGTCCCATTTTCCTTAATCCTTTGTCTCCGGCGGGCAAATACGCAAATCGCTGCCCGTCACACTGGCCTCACGTCCGCTTCTCTCAAGTTGAGGAGCCATGGCTCACAGTTACGATGTTGGCACGCGGGCCTGGCAGCCAGATCCTACTGAGGGATGGATTACCTCGGAGGTGCAATCGAAGATAGTACATGGAGATAAAGTCACGCTAATTTTCGAATTGGGCAATGGCGAGGTTAGCAGCAATTTTGTTACTACGATGTTTGGGTACCGAACACATCTAATGATTATGCGTCGATAGACACGGGCACTGGAGACAACGGTGGCGGCGTTGCAAGACGACTCCAACTCTCATCTCCCACCTTTGATGAACCCAACGATACTCGAGGCTAGCGATGATCTCACAAACCTCTCATATTTGAATGAGCCAGCAGGTACGCCCAACTCCATATTCTCCCCAATGGCCCCGGCTAATGTAGCCTTAGTGCTTCAAGCCATCAGATTACGGTACTCGCAGAAAGAGATCTACACATACAGCGGCATCGTCCTCATTGCTACCAACCCGTTCGCGCGAGTAGACTCATTGTATGTCCCTGGAATGGTCCAAGTGTATGCGGGAAAACAGCGATCATCCCAAGCTCCGCATCTTTTCGCCATAGCCGAGGAAGCTTTTTCGTAAGATATGAATCCGGGCTTGGGGACTATCGAGCTGATTGGATGTAGGGATATGTTGCGGGACAACAAAAATCAGACGATAGTCGTTTCTGGCGAGTCCGGCGCCGGGAAAACAGTCAGCGCCAAATACATCATGAGATACTTCGCGACTCGGGAGTCGCCAGATCAGCCTGGTAAACGAGCCCAGGGGATAGCCGATGCCATGAGCGAGACCGAAAAGCAGATACTCGCGACGAATCCCGTCATGGAAGCTTTTGGAAATGCAAAAACTACAAGAAATGATAATTCCTCCCGGTTCGGCAAATATATCGAGATCATGTTTGACAAGAGAACGGAGATCATCGGCGCCCGTATCCGAACATACTTGTTGGAGCGCTCGAGGCTGGTCTTTCAGCCATTAAAAGAGAGGAATTACCACATATTCTATCAACTTGTGGCCGGCGCGACGAGTACGGAGCGGGAGCAGTGGGGCTTACTTCCTGTGGAACACTTCGACTACCTCAACCAAGGTGGCCATCCTTCGATAGAGGGTGTCGATGATGCAACGGAGTTCAAAGCCACCAGGCAGTCGCTTTCTACGATTGGGGTGAGCGAACATAAGCAGGATTCAATATTCGGCATACTTGCAGCTCTGCTGCACCTTGGCAACGTCAAGATTACTGCCACTCGCACGGATTCGGTACTATCGCCGACTGAGCCATCGCTGGTCCGGGCTTGTGAGATGTTAGGCGTCGATGCGAGCGAGTTTGCAAAGTGGACAGTCAAGAAGCAACTAATCACTCGGGGAGAGAAAATCATGTCTAATTTGACACAGCAACAGGCTTTAGTTGTCCGCGATTCCGTTGCAAAGTTTGTCTATTCAAGCCTTTTCGACTGGCTTGTGGAGATTATCAATGCTAGTCTTTCAACGGAGGAAGTCAGTAGTCGCGCCAATTGCTTCATTGGCGTACTCGACATCTACGGGTTTGAGCACTTTGCGAAGAACTCTTTCGAACAATTCTGTATCAATTACGCCAATGAGAAGCTACAGCAAGAATTCAACCAGCATGTATTCAAGCTAGAGCAGGAAGAATATCTACGCGAGCAGATTGATTGGACCTTTATCGACTTCTCCGACAACCAACCTTGTATAGATCTAATCGAGGCGAAATTAGGTGTGCTTGCCCTGCTGGACGAAGAATCACGATTGCCAATGGGCTCTGACGAACAATTCGTTACCAAATTACACGACAACTTTGCGAACGACAAGTCAAGCTATTACAAAAAACCAAGATTTGGCAAGTCCGCATTCACGGTGTGCCACTACGCCATAGACGTCACCTACGAGTCAGACGGCTTTATTGAGAAGAACAGAGATACTGTACCGGACGAGCATATGGAAGTGCTTCGACTGACCACCAACCCATTCCTGAAAGAAGTTCTTGAAGTTGCTTCTGTGGTTCGCGAGAAAGATTCTGCGTCCGCCGCAAACACTAAAGTCGTAGCCGCTTCTGGTCGACGCATGGGCGTCGCAGCTAACAGGAAGCCAACCCTGGGTGGTATCTTCAAGTCATCACTTGTAGAGCTGATGCATACCATCAACTCCACTGATGTGCATTACATACGGTGCATCAAACCCAATGAGGCTAAAGAAGCTTGGTCATTCGAGGGTCCCATGGTTTTGAGTCAGCTAAGGGCTTGCGGTGTACTAGAAACCGTCAGAATCAGTTGCGCTGGATATCCGACCCGTTGGACTTACGAAGAATTTGCCATGCGTTATTACATGCTTGTACCGTCCCAGTCTTGGACCTCGGATATCCAAAACATGGCAGACGCCATCTTGAAGAAAGCATTAGGCCAAGGGGAAAACAGAGGACTCGATAACTATCAATTGGGGCTTACAAAGATATTCTTCCGCGCTGGGATGCTGGCTTTCCTAGAAAACCTACGTACTTCAAAGCTTAACGACAGCGCGGTCATGATACAGAAGAATCTGCGTTGCAAGTATTATCGAAGAAAGTTTCTGGAGACCCGGGAATCGATACTGGCCATGCAAGCTCGGTCAAGAGGCCGCTTTGCGCGACAGCGTGCAAACGAGGTCAGGCGGACGAAGGCTGCAACTACGATACAAAGGGTCTGGCGCGGTCACAAGGCTTTGAAGGCATATAACGTAATACGCGATAATATCATAATGCTTCAGGGAGTCACAAAAGGGTATCTATGCAGGAAGCAGATAACGGAGACCAAAGTCGGCAACGCTGCGCAAGTGATACAGAGATCGTGGCGAACCCGACGCCAGCTACGTTCATGGAGACAGTACCGCAGGAAGATCGTCATTATACAAAGTCTATGGCGTGGCAAGGAAGCCCGACGTGACTACAAAAAGATACGCGAGGAAGCCAGAGACCTCAAGCAGATATCGTACAAACTCGAGAACAAAGTTGTGGAGCTGACGCAGTCATTGGGCACCATGAAGCGCGAAAACAAGGCATTGGCTGCGCAGGTTGAGAGTTACGAAAGCCAACTGAAGTCATGGAAAAGCAGGCACAACGCTCTAGAGACACGATCTAAGGAACTGCAGGCTGAGGCGAACCAAGCAGGTATCACTGCTGCGCGTCTGACAGCAATGGAAGATGACATGAGAAGACTGCAACAAGTCTACGATGAATCTACCGCCAATACGAAGCGGCTACAGGAGGAGGCCAAGAATCTGCGAGAATCCCTACAGGTGGCCAACGTTGAGCTCGGGAATGCCAAGCAAGCCAGCATTGATCATGAGAACGAGAAGATGTCTTTACGACAACAACTGGCCGAATTGCAAGATCAGCTAGATCTAGCAAGGAGAGCAGCACCTGTCAATGGCGAGCTTCAAAATGGCCATGCTGCACCGCCTCAGGGAAATGGTCTTATCAACCTCGTATCATCCAAGAAGCCGAAACGGAGAAGCGCTGGTACAGAACGAGTCGAAGCAGAGCGGGTCAGCTCATCGTACAATCCGCGTCCCGGCTCCATTGCTCTCACAGGGCTAGTGCATCATCAGAATCTCTCAGGATCTACGTTTGGTCCCACTCCGGCGCTGGACAATGTTGAGTTTGAGCTTGAGGAACTGCTTTCGGACGAAGACGGCTTGAACGAAGAGGTTACTCTGGGGCTGATCAAAAATCTGAAAATCCCTGCTCCAAGCTCTTCGCCTCCTCCTACCGACAAAGAAATACTATTCCCCGCATACCTGATCAATCTTGTGACATCTGAAATGTGGAACAACGGGTTCGTCAAAGAGTCCGAGAAGTTCCTTGCCAACGTGATGCAATCAGTGCAACAAGAAGTTATGCAACACGAAGGTGAAGATGCCATCAATCCCGGCGCATTCTGGCTGTCAAATGTCCATGAGACACTGTCTTTCGTCTTCTTAGCGGAAGACTGGTATGAAGCGCAGAAGACGGATAATTATGAGTACGACCGACTCCTCGAGATCGTGAAACACGATCTGGAGAGTCTCGAGTTCAACATTTACCATACGTGGATGAAGGTACTAAAGAAGAAATTGCAGAAGATGATCGTACCGGCTATCATCGAATCACAGTCACTGCCCGGTTTCGTGACTAGCGAGAGTAATAGATTTCTCGGCAAACTGCTGCAATCGAACAACACGCCTGCCTATAGCATGGACAACCTCCTCAGCCTCCTCAATAATGTCTTCAAAGCTATGAAGGCCTACTATCTGGAGGATTCAATTATTACCCAAACCTTAACGGAACTCTTGAAACTGGTCGGCGTAACAGCCTTTAACGACCTGTTGATGCGCCGGAACTTCCTTTCTTGGAAACGTGGCCTACAAATCAATTATAACATCACCCGCATCGAAGAGTGGTGTAAGAGTCATGATATGCCAGAGGGTACACTACAACTCGAGCACCTGATGGTTAGCCATACCGCAATCCTGAACCCCAAGCAAATTGCTAATTCTTCTTCAGCAAGCTACCAAGTTGTTGCAACTCAAGAAGGCGACGCTAAACGATATCGAGATAATCCAGGATATCTGCTGGATGTAAGTTGCAATGTGCGTCGCATGTTTGGCATCTATTAACGGCGGCATGTACAGGCTATCGCCGAATCAAATCCAGAAGCTCCTGAACCAGTACCTTGTAGCTGATTACGAGCAGCCGATCAACGGTGATATCATGAAGGCTGTCGCCTCTCGGGTCACAGAGAAGGGCGATGTGTTGCTGTTAACGGCTGTCGACATGGAGGACAGTGGCCCCTTCGAGATCGCAGAGCCACGAGAGATTACCGCATTGGAGACGTACACACCATCCTGGCTCCAAACACCCCGGCTGAAGCGGCTGGCCGAGATCGTATCATCTCAGGCCGTGGCCCAACAGGAGAAACCCAACATTGAGATGCCGCGGCCCCCAGACGACGGCGCTGACCAAGCAGTGAGTGATGTCGAGATATGAGGTCCTGTTTCAGGTACTATTTAACCGTGTTCTGAGACGGGCGATGTTCTAGTAATGTTTGCGTACCAATTTCGAGCATAGTGCAGCCATGGTTTGCTTCGCGGGTTGGATTTTAGCGGGCGCCTGCCTTGACGACTGCATTTATCTGCATGGTGGTTTGAAGCACTGCATAGGTCACTAGCGTTTATAGGACTGGCGTAGGTGGGAGTGATGGTTCACCAGCAGCTTGGCGTTTGGCGAGTAGGCCAAAGGGCCTTATATCAGAGTAGTAGCGAGAGCGACGCTGGAGAGTCGCGCTGTACAGTGGCTTGAGTGAATGGACAGTTTGGATGACAATCTAGCTCGCCTTCGATATCAAATGGCTTCGTGACGATTTTAAACCCTCCTTATCATCAATGCCAGCTCTAGAAGTACGGGATACTTCTACCCTCCACCCGCCCCTTCTCTCCTACTTATGCCAGCATCCTTTGCAAGGTATTATCGAATGTCATTATTCTACATGCTGATATCAACGGATGCTAAATCGTTTGGTACTCTCCGTGGCATCGCTTCCCTTATTAAAGTATTTACATCGGATAGTACAATTCTGTCGCTGATGACGTTTGGCTGCTTGGACCGTGGGTCATCGCCTAAAGTACTGTCATTCCGCTCGTACGTTCTCCTTAGAGCGCCAAGCAATGGGTTCGCGTGGGAGGCTCTTGCACCGACCAATCTGCCAGCACAGGGAGAAGGGACTGCATCGACCTTCTGAACACTTTCGCCCTACCAGCGAGCGCAATCAGCGACCTTTGGGCATAGCCACTCCTAATCTGCTCGAGGGTTGTTAGTATGAATCCTTTGCTTGGCATTTGTCTTAGTTTCTCGGCGGAAGAACAGCTTCAGCCGCCGCCTCCTCTGCTCGCCGATATGCGGCGCCTGGCAGTTGAGCATCTCTTCCCTTCTGTTTTCTCACAATATCGGGTCAGTAGCTTGTAGATCTGAGCATGTTCACATCTCTGCCACTCAGGTGCCATGTGTAGGACGCTGCTTCCATTTGTCGGCTAGAAGTCGCAATTTCCCCATTCGGCAACCGATTATGCTTCTCCGCAGCGCCACCACCGCTTTTCTATGCCTTCTATCTATTACATCTGTCATTCTTATCGCTCACCTGTACAACACCAAGGGCACTCCGTCGCCGGAGTGGATTCCACCAAAGATCAAGGACCATCTACCCCCCCAGCTGCTTCCGAAACCTGCTCCTGCTACCCAAGATGTCAACTGTTCAAGTCGCATTGACTGGCTTGACCGGAAAGAACGCCTGTCAACTTTCAACTATGCGCGCCGAGACATTCTTGTCCGCGCAGATCCAGCGACCAAGAGGACTCTCATGACCACCGTGGACGGGCCTCTCTTCCCTGAGCTACAGCCCGTCGACCTCTCTGCGGATTCAATCATTGAACTACAGCATTGTATGGAGCCACTTGTTCTGAAAGTCCCATCCTTTTCACAATCTCCCCCAATCGCCTCGAATCTCATGTTCGGCATTCAAACGACAATGGCGCGGCTCGATGACACTATCGAAACACTCGTGCGCTGGCTACCGAGAACTGGCGCGAAACTGTTCGTCATTGTGAAAGAGACGGAGGATGTAGAGGCGGACGCAAACGCCATGAAGGAGCTCGAAGCCAAGTTGCGCGCCCAAGATCTTGATGCCACGCTGGTGCCGCCTTTCAAAGGCGATGACTTTTCTGAACGCTATTTTTCCCTCGTCAAGATCATGTACGAACATCGCAACGACAAGACGGAATGGATAGGGCTCATTGACGATGACACGTTCTTCCCTTCGATGCACTCCCTGCTCGACATGCTCGCGAAACACGATCCCAAGGACCAACATTACATTGGTGCTCTGTCGGAAGATTGGTGGTCCGTAACAACGTACGGCTATATGGGCTTTGGGGGTGCAGGCGTATTCCTGTCAGTCAATCTCGCAGAAGTCATCGACCGGAACTATGAGAAATGCAAGGCATCCACCGACACGACTGCGGGTGACATCAGAGTGAAGGACTGCATATATGGCACAACGAACATCAAACTCACCCACATCCCAGAGCTGCATCAAGTCGATTTCCACGGCGACAAATCAGGCTATTACGAAAGTGGCCATCAACCTTTATCCCTTCACCATTGGAAAGATCGGCGTGTGGACGGCGAAGGCTGGTTGCTTCCAAGAATGCATCTGGTGGCCGACATCTGCGGCGACTGCTTCATGCAAAGATGGCAGTTTGGCGACGACACGGTCCTGAGCAATGGCTTCTCAATCGTAAAGTACCCAACAGGCAAGCTCAAGAAGCTGGACATGAACAAGATGGAGGCAACATGGGATAATGGGGCTCAGGTAAAGGACTCGCACAACCATGGCTTCGAGCATTCTCTGGAGCCTACACGCCCGAAGCTGAAACCCAGGGAGAAGGTTCAGTTCATGCTTCTAGATGCAGTGGCAATCGAGGGAGGCGTACGGCAGACCTATCTTCACGAAGGAGCGGACCAGGACTTGGATACGATCTTGGAGCTTTTCTGGAAGGAAGATCTACCGAAGGACAAGCCTGCGGAGAATGAGACAGAACAGAAGGGGGAGGCTGGAGGCAAACAGTCACCATCTAAGAGGAATAGCCCTAACAGACGGCGGCATGTACAGGGAGGCTGGCGCGCTTGAACATATTGTACAAAGCATTGGGAGGCTTCTCGGATGACCAAGCATGGCGGATGATTTCAGCATGGAATGCAAGCGAGGAGTTTTAGGTGCTGTGTGAATCTCAGCGTGCTCTTTCTCCGGCATTTGGTGGACGGCGTGAGCGGCTCTGCATATGTTCATCTAAATTGGCGTCGTCTTGTATCTGGAATCTTGTCCATAGTAGTATCACAGGTCGATCGAGCAACGGAAGCACACTGTTCCATTGTCTTCAGCAACGCTTCCAAGAAACATATCTGGACTCGACGATCTTCACAGCACCCTCAACCGGACAAGCTAGAGATCTCTGAGCGTAAACATGTAACTTGTACGTCAAGCTCCACTTGAGGTTGCTTATAATATCAATTCCCAGCGAAAATCCTGCCCTCTCACCTCAACCCTAGATTTTGAAACCACACATGAGTCATGTCCTTATAATACATCTTCTCATATTTCTCCACAGCTTACAACCCAAAGCCAAAAACCGTCAAGCTCAATACCGTACTTTACGATCCCATCTCCCGCACCATGCCCCCCAAAGACCTCAACTTCATCACCAGCAACGCCAACAAACTAGCCGAAGTCCGCGCCATCCTGGGTCACATAATCCCACTCCGAAGCCAAAGCCTCGACATCACCGAAATCCAAGGGACCATCGAAGATATCTCGAAGGACAAATGTCGAAGAGCTGCTGAGATAGTAGGGATCCTGCTAAATTTCCTTGATGACCAAAGCCAGCATTGATCGTGGAAAGGTACAAGGACCAGTGCTTGTGGAGGATACGTGTCTGTGTTTCAACGCGCTGAAGGAATTGCCGGGGCCGTATATGTAGGCGCTTCGGAGTTGATTTGGGTGGTGGGGCCAGGTGCTGAGATGTTGTCTTGTAGCAAGTGGTTCCTCCAAGCGCTTGGCCATGAGGGGCTTAATAATCTGCTTCGAGCGTACGAGGATAAGAGCGCCCAGGCTGTTTGCACGTTCGCTTACTGTGAGGGTCCGGGTCATGAACCCGTTATCTTCGAGGGGAGGGTCACGGTAAGCCGATCTCGTCGAATTCTCTGCCTCTGAGGCAGCGGTGTTGATGGTTCGTAGGGCAAGATTGTGCCTGCGCGAGGGCCGACGAACTTCGGTATGTCAGCTCAATGTCATATGCCTGGGGTGAAGTGCGGTACTGACGAGCGACGTGCAAGGCTGGGATCCCATTTTCGAATACGAAGGCCAGACCTTCGCCGAGATGGACAAGCAGAAGAAGAACCGCATCAGCCACCGGTCGATCGCGCTGGGGAAGCTGAAGACGTGGCTGGAAGACAAGACATAGCCTAGCAACACCCCAACTCCTTATCGGTTGTTCCCAACTCGAGGCCTCTCCGCGTTGTACACTTTCAAGTATTGTTCTCCTCCCAATTCTTAAGCCACTCCTCGATCCGCTGCACATTCAACTCAATGTCCTCCGCTTCGTTGCTCTGCAGCTCGACCACAACCTCCTCATCGTACGCACTCCGGGCTTCGTCAAGCAGCACCTCCATGATCTCCGAATCCATATTCTCCTGTAGCTTCTTCTCCGCGTAGTTCCTGGCCTTGAGCCTATCGTAGAGATTCGCCGAGTCTGTGCGTAGCACGACCACGAGATCGATCCAGCTCTTGGGGAAGAGGTCGCAGGCGTGCCAGTCGATGATGTAGCCGCCTATTTTGAGCTCGGCTTCAATGGAATCTAGAAGCTATACAGTTCCATCTTTATCAGTGTGCACCTTCTTGCTTGATTAATGTTTGGTACGGACGGTAGCCTACGTCGTCTTCGTTGACTACCCAGCTCTTGTATTCCTCGTCCCAACCTTCGTGGCAGCCGCGTTCTTTGACAACTTGGTTGATGGAGAGGTGGCGCAGCCCAGTGTTCTGCGCTAGTAGCTCGCAATGACTCGTTTTGCCCACGCCGGGGGTTCCGGTGATTATGATGTTTGGTTTTTTCCTCGACATTTTCGTGATCTGTGGATTCATTCAAGCAGAGCCTCAAGAACGGGTACTGGAAGCTAGCGCAAAGGGCGGGGACCATTCCGCCCTAAACTCTCAGGGGAGAACTGTTTGATGCTCTTCCTGAATGATTACTATTATTCAATGTCCCCATTGGTATTGACCAAGAAAGGTCTTCGTTTGTGATCTCAAGGGACTTGCATTTGCTGTGATCTAGCTTGACCTTTGGAGCTCCGTAAAACACCCACCACTACGCTTGTGAGCACATTGTAGGCTCCTTCTCTTTCGATCCGAGTCTTGTACTCTTGTTGTATTTCCATATGCGCAGCAGCATTGATATCAATATTATGTTATGATCTCAAGACTTTAATCCCATCATTCTGCCCCATCAACATGACCTCTCCAGAAGCTATCTACATATCCCTCATCCTGATATTCCTAACCTTATGCTACACACGCTCCACAACCGGTGCTACTTCAAGGAAGCTCGCTGGAACGCAGGCTCAGGGAGCAGAAGAGATCCCATACTGGTTCCCTTGGCTCGGCCATTCGTTGTCACTGCTCACCGATCCGGACCGCTTCATACGGGAAACCAGGTTCGTTCCTGGGGTGAACTCCAACAGCATGGGCGCTGATGTCAACTCAGCCGGAAGTTGTCGAGCCAGAGTATCTTCTCGCTGCGGATCTTCAACTCGAAGTGGAATATTTTAGTCAGCCGATCGTTAGCAAAGGCCGTCCTTCAGCAGCCCGCGAATGTCATTGATTCTACACCTGTGACATGGTCTCTCCTTTGCAGAGCCTTTGGCGCCGATGGGAAGCAGCAGCCGAAGTTTCTAAATATTCACCAGGGATTACAGGCGTCATGTAGCCAGAGCACTTCGCAAGAAGCACTATCAAAGACAACGACCCTTCTCATCCAATCCCAAACCCCCAACCTCATCTCCTTCGCCTCCGGCATGATCGACCAAAACCTCTGGGAACGCCCTAGCCACACGCGCGTCATTGACGCCCAGATCGTAGAATCCGACGTCTTCTCCCTTCTCGAGAACTTCGCAGGTTATGCCGCCGTGACAGCTCTGCTCGGCACAGACTTCATGGCAGTCTACCCCAGCATCCTAGAAGACTTGAAAGACCTCGACAGCGGAATGCCATACCTGTTGCTCGGTATCCCGCGATGGTTCCCTATCCCAGCGATGGCGAAAGCATCAACCGCCCGGCGCCGCCTGGATAGCAACATCGATTCCTTCCATCGGGCCTTAGACAAAGTCGCTGCGGGCGAACAGCCAGAAGAGCCATGGAGGGACCTCACCGACGTCAGCAACCTCATCCAAGCGAGGAACGCCGTGTATCGAAAACACCACCTCCCTCCCGCCCTCAAAGGCCCGCTCGATCTGCATTTCATCTGGTCGTAAGTCCTCCCTCCCTCACCCCTACCCCCCCCAAAAACCATAAAATCAACCCCATCAGCACGCTCCACCAATTCACCCCCCTCCCCTGGCTCCTCACCCGCATCCTCTCCCACCCCACCCTCCTCCCCACCCTCCGCTCCGAACTCGCCCCCTTCGCCCACGCCTCCCAGCCTCCACGCACCCTCTCCATCGCCGAGCCCCCGCGTCTCGACCTCAACGTAGACGGCCTCCTGTATTCCTGTCCCACGCTCACAGCCTGCTTCCACGAGTGCCTCCGCCTCGACACCTCCCCCGTCGCCGCCTACAAGGTGCACATGGACTTTTCTATCGCCGAGCCGCGGAAAGCCATGTTCGGCGAGGAGCAGCCGCCGGTGTATTTACTGCGCGCGGGGGAGTTTGTGGCGGTGCCGCTGGCTCTACAGAGCCAGGATTCTAGCGTCTTGGAGTCTCCGGGGGTGTTTAGGCCGGAGCGGTTTCTTGTAGCTAGGGAGGAGGGGGAGGGAAGGGAGATAGCGGATTTGGATGAACTAATGCCTTGGAATGATGGTGAAGTGGCGGGGCTAGGCAAGGAGTTTCGAGAGCGCGTTGTGCTGGCGTTCGTTGCTGGGTTGCTGGCGCTCTGGGAATTTGAGCCGGTGGGGTCGGGGAGGTGGGTGTTGCCTGTGCATCGGGCGTCGCCGAATTTTATGGAGCCTGATTGTGATGTTAGGGTGAGGGTGAGACGGAGGGTATTGAGATAGAAAGTGCCTTGAGTTCGTTCTGAAGTGATTGCAATGATTATGGATGCCAAAGAGGTTTTGTCGTTGTGGAAAGCCCCTTCCACCGCATGTCAGCAAAGACACGTCAAGATGATGGTTCGTCGAGATATGCGATCCGAGCCTCATCGGCTGCCACATTGCACAGGCATGGGGACAAGGTGTATATCAAACTTCCATAGTCATAGCCAGTCTCGCCACGACGAAGATAAGCTAGCTATACGTAGTGATAACCAAACTCCGAATCCCCGAATGCCAGTTATGTACCATCCAAACCCCGCTTCGCTATGCAAGTCCAGAATACGGAACAAAAACCAGCACTCCCGGAAACTCCATCGCTCCCACATTACCAATGCGTCGACCTCGTAAAGACAAACCGATCAGTGCCCATAAGCGTACCTTCACTCCCCCTCCCAGCCAGCTCGGGGCGGCACGCGCGCCATCAGTCTTCGCACAGAGTTAGCAGACTCTCGAAAGGCGGTCTATACGGGTACCTACTGCAAAATCTCGAAGCAGCTGTGCTTCCCCAAGTAGGTTTCGCCCCGGCGATAGGCCTTAAGCAGCTTCTCCGGCGCCGTGGCACGGAACCGCGTGCCGATCAGCTGGAGGATGCCGGGCGAAGGCTTGAACATCGGGTCCAGGACGAGGAGATTGCAGGTCCCGCTTTTGCGTTTCTCGAGGCCGATGATGGTTAGAGAGTGGCCTTGGGGGTGTGAGTTTGGGGATGGTGGGGGAGGGGGGTGGGGTTACCTGGATGCTGGAAGTATAGTGGGGGGAGTGAGGTGCGACAGATCTTGCGAGAGGGGTCCGGGGTGCCGCTTAGGAAGTAGTCTTCGATCATGCGGTAGAGCTGGTGGTAGGCTACGGGGGCTTTCGGATCGTCTGTGTCTTTGTCGTTGGTGCTGAAAGCGCTGGCTTCGCATCTGCTCTGGATATCAGCGATTGGTTGTGCGGACCATGGAGCACGGAAAGTACCCGATATCGAGGCTCTGTAATAGGGCTTGCGCCTTTTCTGATTAGCCATTAGCGAATACTGGGGGATAGGAATCCTACTTCGGGCGTCCCTATGAACTTTCGGGTGCCTCGGATGCCGCCAGTCTCTATTCTCCCACAGCTGTTGAAGCCCAAGTCCCATGCCCTCTCGATCAGATCTTGTAGCTGCAGGATGGATGGGATTCTGCCCGGGAAATGCTCGTGGCCCTGGGCTCTTGCGTCCTGAATAAAAGATATCTAGGATTAGATTCAGCTGACTGCTTCTTCCCAGGATCCGCGTAGAGTCGGGCTCGAATCGCGATCCAGGAAAAAGCTCACCATCATTTGGATGTTGCGGTAGCCACAGAAGCCCCCTTCCTTGGCCATCTTCACCACATGCTGAACGTCAGGGTGGCACAGGTAAACTCTGGATAGAGTCCGATCTTGCTCGCAGAGCTGAGAAAGGACTGGCAGAATCCCGCGAGTCTCGTTCGCTATCTGTTCCACGCGCACCAGTCTTCCATCCGGGTTGAGTCGATTGAAAATGGTGACTTTAGCGCCCTGTTCCAGTTGTTTCCGAAGCCAATTTGGCATCTGCTCTTCGAACGCATGCGGACCTAGATCTGCTTTCTGTCATGTAATCAGTATCAGACCTCAGATAGATTATATCGATCAAGCCTACTCCTAGTCTTTTCGTGCTCTTACGTCGTGCTTTCGTGGTCTTTGATCGGGGAGGAGGGCTCGAACCGAGCAATACGTTCGCCCAATCCTTGATGCTGTATGGATGCTTGTGAACTGCACCGCGAGACCGGGATCTTGGATTAGAGCCGAGACTCGAATGGTCAGTTGAATATGAGCTGGCATCAGTAGACCGCTTTGATGCGAGTGTGTCAGCGTCTGAGTGATAAGACTGCTCTCTAGATAGAATAGTAGTATCCGAATTGAGGCCCGCCTTCTCGGCCTCTTCAAAAGCCATGCCTTCAGCTAAATGCAAATCCGAATGACTGGAGAAATCTGAGAGGAGCACGGTTTCGCCACATTCGCATTCAATGTAGCCATCTCCGGAAGTCGCACCCCTAGAACGAGCACCTTCCCTAACACTATCCATGCTCCTCCTCTTCTGCCCTTCATCCTCGACGACGAATGGGGAATCTCCAGTCTCCGGATGTACCAATCCTACATGCTGCATAAGAAACTCCGAATCATCATCGCCAAAGGGACAGAAGGGACAGTGGTACAGTGCCATTCCGGCAGGAAATATGATTATGACAATAGGCAAGATGGATCAGGGTCTGTCTGCAGTAAAATACTAAGAAAAGTTCAGAGAGACGCTTGTTCGCAGTCTGAGATGACGTGGAAGATACGAGCGCAGGGGTGGCAAGATGTCAAGATATTAGGGTCTCTGGTCATGGTCTTCACCGCTGGAAGGAGCTGAGGAGAATGAAAGGGTCGAGCGCATTGATCCTTGAACATGTCTACGAAAGCCAAGGGAGGCAGTGAAGGAGTCATGATAAATGCGCCTATCACGTGTGGTTGCTGAAGACAAGCTTCTCACTTTCTGTCGTTGCAGCCTTGGCCGGAATTCGCAACCCTAATAGTGATATTTCCTTCCAATGTTGTTACATCACGTGCAGAAATACCCCTTGGTCATCTACATATCACTCACATGTCCCATGTAAGGGTAAGTTTAGTGTGTTGATGGATATTGTATGCCATACATCCAGCCCTTCTTGACAATACACTTGTCCGCCAGAAATCACCATTCCAACACTGGTAAGCACGCTGGGCATGAAGGCTTACCGTATCACCTCAGTGTTGAAAGAGCGACTAGCGCAAAGAGAACCGCAAAATAACAGGCAGACAGACAGGTTTGAACAGTCGGAACAAAATCAAAAAGCAAATTCTTTCTGTACAGATTCCCGAGCGCTCAGGGTCTGAATACACGGGGTTTTAACCACTTGACCAGTGTCGGAATTTGCTATGAGTATCTACTGTCTATTGAAACCCATATTCTTGAAGTCCGTGCAACGATCTGGGTTGTGGACCGTGCAAATAAAGTTAGCGATCGCCCAGACGTTGTTGTTACTGACAGAAGGGAGTTCCAGAGCGAGTAGGGGACCAGATAGCAACACTATAAGCTATGTGGCCAATTACATAGCCAAACGAGTAGCATTTTCTAATTTGGCGATCTATCACCCCCCTTAATGATGCTCTGCCCAGGAGGTGTCGCTCAAGAAATCTTCATGTTGGTTCTAGTGCGATGCCTTAGATACGCATGTTGCGATCGATCTGCGACAAGTATCCAGGCAAATAATACTTAGCGAAGGTAATCTACTGCCAACAAGATACCGATCAACCTGTTGGGTTAATCGTGTGCGATAGTGCAGTACTCTCAAACCTTTATCCCACTAAAGTCCGTCCTCTTCAGACCTTCAGCTCCGCCATCTGATCCGTCGCCGTTTTCCCTGGAGGTGGTACCTTCGGCTTCGGCCCAGGAGCCTTGTCTTTGGCTTTCGCGGAAGTAGTGTCCTTCGGTAGCTCCCGAGTATACTCTATGAACTCCGGGTTGCCGGGAATATATTTCCGCAGCACCTCAGGAACTCTGACGCCCTGGGTAGAAAGTTTTAGCAAAACGGCAGCTTGGCACAAGGCGCTTGACACCTACATTTTCCTCTTGATAGTTCTCTAACACACAGCATAGCGCTCGCTCGGTGGCGCAGAGCGTGGAGTTGAGTGCGTGTACATATGGCTTTTTGCTCCCCGGCAGTGGCTTTGGACCATACCGGATTTCGAGCTCTCTTGACTGGTAATCCGTACAATTCGAACAGGACACTAGCTCTTTATATTCACCCTGAAAGGGAAACCAGGCTTCAAGATCAAGCTTCTTCGAAGCAGCGTTGTTGAGCGCCCCCGAGACAATGGCGACGACCTGGTACGGAAGATTCAACGACTTGTAAAACTCCTCTGAGAGTCCAATCATATCGTCAAACGCCTTCCATGAGTCTTCAGGCTTGGTGAAAAGGAATTGTTCGATCTATGGAACCGCATTCAGTCGTCATGATGTTAGCATATTGCGACAGGCCATACCTTCTCAAATTGATGAACTCTGAAAATTCCCCATGCATCTTTACCATGAGAACCAGCCTCCTTGCGATAGCACGTGCTAAACCCAGCATATCTTATTTTTCGTTAGAGAGGCAAAATTCCAAGCGCCACAAAGACTTACTTGATGGGGAGATCGTGGTCTAGCAACCATTCCCCGTCGTGCATCGCCGACAGGGGTTGCTCCGAAGTTGCAATCAAGTATTTATCAGTTTCTTCTTCACCGTCGTCCGTGACCTTGTATAGTTCCTCATCGAACTGCTCTAGCTGAGCGGTCTTTGCCATATATCTTCGTAGCATGAACTGGGGTGGCTGATTCGGCGTATAGCCTTTGTTCCAAAGGAATTCAAGTCCGTAATTTACTAGAGCGAGGTTCAAGAAGAGACCATAGCCTGTCAGACAATACCCTCGATGTCCAGCGATCTTGGTCCCTCGTGCCGGATCATAGCCACCGATCCGGTGCAATACTTCGTGGTGTGATAGGCAGTCCTTCTTGACGAGTTTGCATCCTTCGGGTGTCCACGTCCTTAGTGTAGGGTTGTCGTCCTTCACGGCTTGCTGTTAGTTGCGCCATTACTACCAGCACCATGCTGTACCAACCTCCGTATTGCTGACGGGAACTGTCTCATGGACATAGTTGCCTATTGTTTTGAGCTTCCGCTGCAGCACTATCTCTTTCTCGAGGGCTGAATTGTCCAAAGCCTTCTTCTCTTTCTCCAGCTCTACCTTCTTCTGCACCAGCTCACCAGCATCTTCCTTGGCCTAGGCAAAACCCCAGTGTGAGCGCTAGCACAAGGCGGTCCGTGGCCACGATTCTAAGTTCAGCTGACCTTCTTCTTTTTGCCAATCTCTTTCTGGTTTTCGTTTATCTTGTTACCGACTTGCGTGGCGGCATAGTTGGCTGCAACGTGCGCATTAATTCACGCCCGTAGAGATACATAGAAATCATACTCTTGCGATGATCCTCATATAGAGCAATGACTTCGTCCACGGCCTCCTCGGGAGCATGCCGTCTACGCTGACTCTCGCGTACCGCTTTTGGATCTCCCCCCCGCTCAGTCACGAAATCCATAACGTCGAGCATCGCGCACGTGGTCTCCTGCTGCTTACCGCAAGGGCAGTGCAAACGTTGTTGATTTTCCAACGTTCATACAACGGTTTCCGAGATCTGAACTCGTCTAGCATAACTTCGAGGGGGAGTATTCGCACAGGCCTGTCTGACACTTCGGAGACACATGAGTTTACTTTATTCATGCCAAGCCGGCTATGCTAGTCCTACTACCATGCCCAAAATAGCAAAGAGCAACGGCGGACCGGCCGATCAGGACAGCACCAGCGGTCCAGCAGTGTGGGGGTTGAGATTCCGTTATGGCGTTGTTAAATATCAATTGCAACAGCAATTCATCAACGGATAAGTCCACTTCACAGACCCTGTGGGCCACATGATTCTGGTTTAGACCATTGAGAATCCAATGGACAGCTGCAAGAACTAGCCGAAAAGAATCCCACCACTCGCCGTCACCACCGTCTAGAGCCCATGATTCCAGTGTACTTCCCCATGACAACGCCTTCTGTCTGGCTCAACCAGATCCCTTCTTGATTCTAATGATACTCTACCGTTTGCTGCCATTAACATGCCCATTAGTCCATCTGTATCGTACACGACTCTGTCTGTCTCACGGTGGACTACTGATCCACAATGCCGACTCGTTCACATTACACTGCACTTGCTGCCTCCTGTAGGTTCGCTGGGGTTTTGTGACTTCTCGACCTCCGCGATCATTGACTCAAACGCCCTGGAGACATTCTCGTTGTTCCTCGCGCTGGCCTCCGTAAAGGCGCACTTGAATTCTTCGGCCAGTTTACGACCCTCGTTTGCGTCAACTTGGCGTTGCGTCGGCTTGAGATCGCTCTTGTTGCCGACGATGACAAGAGGGACCCAATCGGCACCCTGGTCAACGTCTTAGCACGGTTTTGGCAGTGAAGAAAGTAGGGTACGGTCGGCGTACCAGGTGATTTAGGATCTTATCGCGAAGGATGCGGATGATCTCGAAGGATTGCCTGGAAGCAACCGAATAGACGAGCATGTAGCCATGGATGCCGATGAAGTGCTTGGAGTTCAGGATGCTGTATTCGTCCTAGAGCGGCGGGCGAGTCAGGCGGACGATCGCAGCCTGCAGCAGGCCATTTTGGGATGGGTTACCCCTGGTTGAGCGCTTACCTGACCCGCGGTGTCGACTATTTCCGTGGCGAAGTCCTGGCCCTTATATCTGATGACGCGGCTGAACGTGTTTTCGATCGTAGGATAATAGCTTTCAACAAAGTGGCCGTCCACGAATTGCACCGTGAGTGATGATTTGCCTGCCAAGCTCAGCTCCCCGCCGCACCAAGACGAAGATTACAATCCTTACCGACCGCTCGGCTGCCCACAATGGCCATCTTCCTCTGCTTGGGAGGCGCCGGCATCCTGACCGATGCGCGCTTCGAATCTGGGTCTTCCGAGTTCAGATGACGGCACCCAAGAGTGCAACTGTAGAAAGGGAATGCTCGGAGGTCGCAATGTCTGGATGGGTCTATCAAGGGAACGTTACGTAATTCGCGTTTTACTTTATGCTAGGGGGAGAAGTAATGAAGGACCGTTCGATGGAGCAACATATCACACAGCGGTATGCACAAGGGGAGGCGCAGGATTTATATCTCCCGCGTGAAGAATTGGTGGTCAATGTTTCAGGGTTGAGCACAGAGGAGCGGTGTGGCTCCTGTCGCCAATACATCGTCTGCAAATGTCAATCTACAATATCGACAGGGTTGAGCGCGTAAATGTATCTTCAACTACGCCCGTCGCTTGCATTTCGCAGCAGCACAGGCCTTCTGATTTAACCACTCCTTCTCGCATTGCTTTTCGGCGGAACGCACTCGCGCCACGTCACTGGCCATCGTTGGAGCGCCAGCAGACCGAGTCAAAATTTTGCAGTGCTGGTACCACGTGCAGAGCCTGGGGAAAGCTCTCGATGCGTTGGCTGCGATGTCATGATGCAAGCTTGACTATCCGATTCCTGCTTTTCCCGAGTGTCAAACAGCTCACCTAGTCTCCCCTGCGGCGTCTTCCAACTTGCGAACTACATTTTGTAGCCGGCTGGTGAACGCGACTGTTAGGTCAGTGTCGCCACCGCTGTCGAATATCTCTTTATCGATCCTGGTGTGGTACTGGAGGAACTCTCTCACAGCTCCAAGCAGCTGACTCAAATTATTTCCTCGAAGTTGAGAGGACACTTGCTGCCTGACCGTCTCATTGATGCAGAGAAAGCTAAGAAGCACCGAAAGATAGCCAAAGGCCACATTGGTGGATGTTTCCTCTTCAGAAAATACCTGGTCAAGTCAACATTGATGATAGCATATCCCATTGTGGCTCACTTACTTCCGCGGTTGTCTGGAGACTGGATTGGAAGACCCGCACGAAGTGGTCCAGGTAATCGCTATGATCTCGTTGGATGTCCAACATCATTTGCGGAACAGCGGCACACCACTCTACCATGTTGATCAATGATCCTAAAGCGAGGATCAGAATATCTAGTCTCAGAGGATGTGAAGCTTGTGAGGCGGGTTCGTTCGACACAAGCTTGAAGTGCAATACAATGATGTCCAAGATCGATCTCAAGACAGCCGGCCTAGAAAAAGCCTCGCAGAGTTCTGGGCTATTGTTCGTCAGGTTCAGGTACAGTCGAAGTACGAGAGCGCGCAAAGCTTCGGGAACATCGTAGAAGCGAGTTTCTAATGACGGTAAAAGGCTCGCCACGGCGTTCAGGCTGTCGTCTCCTAAGATCACAGGCTGTCCGCAATGCAACTGATTTACAATAGTACAGGATTCCAAGATGGAAACCGAGAGCTGGAAGTTGGTGTCTGGGGTAACACGCGGTGCTGATGGCCCTACAGACACTGGAAGTTTAAGCAATCCTATAATCTGCTCTAGCGCATGTTGAGGAAGGAGCCGATCAGTGTGGCCCGCCTCGCGCGCCTGGCGGATGAGGTACTCCAGGCACTGTAAGGCCAGTACGCGTGGACTTATTGATACCGGTTTCTCTACTCGCCAAACACTTGACCGCAGTAGCTCGTCCCAATAATTTCCGAGTTCCAGCTGCGCAGCTCTTGAAATGTTGAGGGCACGAGCTTTGGTCATAGACGTTACCTCCTTATCCATATCTAGAAGCGCGACCAGATGATCCACGACTAATGGGTCGATTAGGAGGGACAGGGCTGGACCTGGTTTACGCCCTGTCAGAAGATTCAAAGTGGCTGCTGCCACTAATGTTCTTAGAACAGGGTCAGTATGGTGATCGATGAAGTTGAATAAGCGTAGCTCGAACTCCTGCTCGGCGAAAAGCTGGCGGAAGGGAGCTTCCTGGAGTCGCCTTGTAAGCTCCAGTAGCCTACTGCGTCTTAGCGAAAGCGAGGTGCCACAATCTGCAATATCATCGAGCATCCCTTCGATCTCGCTGATCAAGCGAACATTGCCTCCTGCCTCGCGCAACTCATGAATGCTTCTCAAAACCGTTCCCTGCGAGGTTCCATGCTCATCTGGCTCTTGGTGCGCACTTTGAGCGTGCTGCAGACGAGGTGGGCTATCTTGTAGAGCTGGTCTTCTGTTCCTCTTGGGAGCAATCGGATACTGGAGCTCTGTGGTACCCAAAACAGCAGCTTCGCTAAGGTCCTGCTCTGTAAGATACGACCTCTGGCGAGCGTACGTCACCTTCAGACCGCCTCCTTGCAGAGTACGCAGCGGTTGGCTGGCGCTATACACTTTCAAGCTTCCACTGGGTAAAGTCCTTGACGGTCCCTCATTGTCAATGGTCGTGGCTTGGCTGGGGAGACCCTCGTCGGTGGCTGCATGGTATTGTTCGTCGGCCTCGTTCTCTTCCGAGCTGTCATCTAGTTCAGTGGATGGCTCAATCTCATGCGCAGAATCTGCATCGTCAAGCTCTTCTTCTTGGACCTGCAGCGCGTCGATTATTCTTTTTCGTCGCGTAACATTTGTTGTCGTACGATATACAATATCCGCCATGGGAGTATCTCTAGGGAAAGGCTTGACAGTGGGTGAATGAGCTTGGGTATCTGATAATCTGAAGTCAGGGAGATTCAGAGAGCTCGGAGTGGCACAACCAGATTCGGCTGGTAGCAGCATGCTCCAAAGAGCACGTTGATGAGGAGTAGTGGCTTCAATAGCGGGGTCCGGAGATCTTGAAGGCGTTCTTGGTGGAGGAATATCCCGGGTCGGTGACAGTCGTACTTGATTATCTTCATGGGACGCACGTAGCGAGGTAAGCTTCGGGGTTTTGCCTGTATAGTCGGACTCCTCAATTCGGCTAGACCGTTTCAAAGACTTGTTCGGATCTTTCCACGGTAATGCTGTCTCAACGATCGCTTTACGCGACGGCTTTGCTTTGCCTGCTGCTTCTTGCGGTGCTGTAGAGCTGTGGATCTGCTTGCGCTCGGTCGTTCTTTCATTGTCCTGCAGTGACTTGAAGGTAGGCTTATGTCGTTGGGGATCTGCTGTGGCCTGACGCTGCTTGGTGGGAGGGACAACAGCATGGTTTGTTATGCGATCGGTGGAGGATGCCGCATCCTTGAGACCTTTCACGCTCTTTTTCTTGAGCGACTCTTTGAGGGAACCACGGTCATGGGACAGTTTAGTACTGGAGCACTTCTCTAGGGCTGTACTCTCGGGTATCAAGACATTACGCGACCTAAGCTTTCGTGTGATCTTTCTCCTTTTCCTTCCTTTATCCTCGCCTATTCCCAGGTCTGGATCATGGCCATCCTCTGATGATGGTACATCGTAGACTGTGACAGCTTCATCTGATGTGATATATGGCCTTTGCTTCGTGAATGCTATGGCCTGAGTGGGACTGTATAGTATTCGATCGGGGGTTGCTGGAGAACCTCTGGGATCCGGTTTTGCTGCTGATGCGATAGGTATTCCATCATGTTTGTGCTCCTTCGACCTTCGTGAGGGTATATACTTCGTTGTATTGGTGAAGTCGTCTGGGAGTGAGATCTGGGCAAATGTGTCTGCTACCGCGGGGCTAAAGCCTGAGATTGGCTTGCGCGATGCCTTGCCGTACGTCGCAACTCTTCGCCGGGGCTGCATCGCTGCCATGACTATCGTGAGAGAGTGCGGATTTGGTAGCATCCAAGGTACAGGTGATCTTGGCTAACGAGGAAGGCCTCACATTACTCAGTAAGTGAACAATTGGTGAAGGCTCGACGGAAGCTTTCTGTGATTTAAAGCTTGCCAGCAAGTTACGGCGCCTTCTTATTGTCTCGACTCTGATTTGGGGCGGTCAATGTCCAAATATGATAGGGTGCAGTGAGGTAAGGTAGACAAAGATAAAGTACCAGCCCATGGGTCGCGGCTGCTCAAACGATCAACAAGCCTGCGGGCAGGAAGGCGGCTGCGGCGCGGGAGGATGCCATGAGCCGGGAGTCTCGCTTAGAGCAAGCTGGACCCTGGCAAATGTACAGTCCCCTCTTGCTTTCATTGGCATCAGGTTCGACATCCGCTTGCGAGTGTTGTTACACAACGTGCCAAGCACGTAATGCCAAGGACATTACGTTTTAGCGTTGTTTGATTAGATTTCTACAGCCATAAATTTTTATTTCACTAGCTATATTGGGCTAGGTCGCCTAAAAGCTTGGCATACTAGTAATAGTATGCTTGGCATGTATTAGGATACTGGCGGTAGAAAGCCTGATGCAATGAAGCAAAGTCCCCTCGACCTCTTCGACCCGTAGCATACATCCTATCCGAAGACAATCGTGGACGATTATGTTGACGGTGTTGCTCAAACGAACTTATTGGTGTTGAAGTACAAACCATCAGTGTTGAACATTGCTCTCTTCGGAGCGCTGTTTCCAACCGTAGTACACAATGCTACTTCTGGGCACACGACCACTCCTCATACAAGCATTCGTCGATGATTTCTAGTTGACTGCTTTCTCACGAGTCTTGTTTGTATCTACTCGCTACAATGTCTCAAACTAAGATCCAAACCACTGCGCCAGCACATGCCGTGGGACCCGATTACCGACCAGAGGCTCAGAAGCCCACGGCAACGGTGTCCACGAAAGTCACATATGAGAATGTCCATATTCTATCGCAGACTCCTCAACTCATAGCTCTTCTTACGTATGTTCGCTTGTCTTCGAGATGATGGGATGCGAGGGTCCTCCCTCCGTGCATGCTGAAATACTTTTAGTATGATACGAGATCGAAATACCGCCCGAGCCGATTTCATATTCTACTCCAACCGCATCATTCGCTTGCTCGTCGAGGAAGGGCTCAACCATCTTCCAACGGTGCAACATGAGATCACGACCCCTGTTGGACGCCCTTATGCTGGCGTCAAATTTGAAGGTCAGATCTGCGGTGTGTCGATCATGCGCGCTGGAGAAGCAATGGAACAGGGCCTTCGGGATTGCTGCCGCTCTGTCAGAATTGGAAAAATCCTGATCCAAAGAGATGAAGACACGAGCAAGCCCAAATTATTCTACGACAAGTTGCCAGAGGATATTGCCGACAGATGGGTACTACTATTGGACCCGATGTTTGCAACAGGTGTGCTTCCGTGCCGGCGCCATGCGCGCTAGACTGCTGATCTGAGCTGAATTAGGTGGATCTGCGACAATGGCGGTGGAAGTGCTGATATCGAAAGGAGTTCCAGAAGGCCACATCCTATTCCTGAACCTTATCGCAAGCCCCGAAGGCGTCGCCAAATTCGCCGAACGCTTTCCCAAGTTACGAGTCGTAACTGCATTCATTGATCAGGGTCTAGATGAGAAGAAGTACGTAAACGAACCCGATATACCGGTCTGTGCTGATAGACTCTCAGCTACATCGTACCTGGTCTAGGAGATTTTGGAGATCGCTACTATACGCTGTAGATGGCCCGCATGCTACAAACCCTGAGACTGGTATCGAAGAGACAGTTTCTAGACCCTCTATCCATGTGCCAGCACTAAAAAGTGATGTGGATTCTTTTGGTTGATCTATGTTATCCAAGATAGATGTTTGAAACATGGAAGGAGATGAAGAAAGGGATTATTGTCTTACATTCAGATATCATGCACCTCGCTTCAGACTCAGGAACTTTTGACCAGGTCGTAATCAAGTTGGACAGACTTGAATGTATCCACGCCGGTTCAACCGGGCTTGGAGTAGAAGCCCAGATTCGTAGCTATGCATCGTCATCGTAGTCCGCTGCATTCTCATCTCCAGCTGTCAAAGCATGACGGTCATAACGCGTCTCGGAGCCTCTTTCTCCTCCAACATCGTCCCCTACGTCTCCATAAGAACCCAATCCATCGGCGGGATCTCCCCCGTCCTTCGCCACGGACTCGCAGGCATCAACCCAATCCGAGTACACGTCCACAGCGGCCGACAGATCTGCCTCGCTGTCAACTCATAGCCTTTACAAGCACATTCACTAGCACGCACAAGCGCAGCCAGCATGTATTCAGGTTCGAACCCACAGTTGATGCCGCTTTGGAACGACTGCCCGCATACTTTGCACGATAGTTCCCCGATACCACCCTTTTTGTCGAGCTTCACCGTGATTGAGTTCTCGTGGTTGCAGAATAGGCAAGGGAAGTTTGTTGCGAGAGGCTCTTTCTGTATTTTGGGTAAGCATGGAGCAGACAATTAGGAGTCTTTACCGGAAGTATGATGTACCTTCTTCGGACCTTGCGGCTTACGTGACGACTTCTTACGTTTGCCCTGTCCAGTTGTCAGCAAGCTGCGTCTTGTAGATCGCTGATGTGCAACTCGCATACCATGTTTGCCGATCAATAATGACTCAACTTGGATGGTGTAGAGGGAGGTCCTCGCAAGGCGTAGTGGGGCCGGTTTGACTTTAAGCTACTGCAATCAAAGAGTGACAGAGCTAAGGTGAGGACGGCCCGAAGTACCAGGATGTCTTAGTCTCACTTGGCGGGCTCCTCTGTTTGCCTTTATCACATCCACCTTTGAATGCTAAGGTAATAATCAACAGATTGGTCTTCATTCCGACTGTGCTTTGTATAAAGCTATCCATCATAGCGGTTTGTTTCCAAGACCGATAATTACCATGGGATAGGTAGCCCTGCAGCATGGCCTTACACGGCGCGACTTCGGACGATCAGTTGAATGTTCTTAAGCAGATCCAGGCTACTTTGCTGAGTATACAGCAGGAATATCAACAGCTCTCCGCAGCTGTTGGAGCTATAGACGGAAGAGCCAATCTCATTGCAGGCGTCAGGCAAGTTCATGAAACAGCTGCGCAGCATGAATCTATCAACGGCACCGCAAGTCTATCTATAGACACATCGATACAGAATGTCTCTGATGCCAGTCCTCATGTTTCGTCTTTGGTGGGAGCTGCTGCTGTAGATAATGCAGAAGATGCCTCTGAAAGAAAGCCTCCGCTGGCTGCCCGCGGCTCATCTTCTCGCATCATCCTTACTACCTATCCAGGACAGTCAGGTATCGATCCCATTACTATGAATTGGGGCCATCCAAACTCTAAGGAAAGAGGGCCCGTGGTGGTCTCACGCAGTCAGAGCACCATCCGACGACGTAATGGTAAGCTTTTCATTCAAAATATTCCTCGAATTCTTATATTTCTCCTCAGTATCCCCGGGATTTAAATTCCACAATTCAAGCTCATGATTATTTTCTCGCGTTTGCCGCATTGTTAGACCCAGCATGACCATCTTCTCTGATCATGCACACAATTAGCAATTGGGGCCCACGGTGGGTCATATGCTATTTATCATGCACTAGCTGTGGCCAGTAAGGACCTTGATCTCGACCACAAACCCGACTTTACCGGTGCCGAGCCCGCTGTCAACATTGGGCCTTTTAGGCAATGGGCCGATGTGAAGAAGATTGTTTCCATGGACCCTTTTGGCCATCTGGCTCCCTGGCTGTTCTCGGATATCATACAGGAACAGAACGTGCATATCAGACCCACAATTGCGGTCACCAAGGCTCACATGAAGCTCCCTGAACTTGAGCAAAGTGTTCGTGCGGGTCGCCTTGTACCTGATGGGAAGATATGCCTTAATGAAACGGGTGAACTGGCGGTGACCAAGTTCGCCGTCGAACCCGTCTGGTATCTTCCTGGTATTGCTGAAAGGTTTGGAATTGGTATGTGTCCAGTTACTTGAAGCTTTAAGGATGATCACGACCGTAATTGACGTGGATGTAGACGAGGGTACGCTGAGGAGATCGCTTTTTGAGAATACAGGGGGCTCTTTTCCGGAGCTCATCACGCGAGGCGATATCAAGCTCTTCCTTCCGCCAATTGGGGGCTTGACGGTCTACTGCTTTGGCGATCCTGCGAAAATGTCCAATCCAGACGTTCGGCTCGCACTTCGAGTCCATGACGAGTGCAATGGAAGTGACGTCTTCGGCTCAGACATTTGCACGTGCCGTCCATACTTGATTTTCGGTGTGGAAGAAGCAGTGAAGGAAGCACAACAAGGTGGAAGTGGGGTGGTGATATACTTTCGAAAAGAGGGACGTGCTTTAGGCGAAGTCACAAAGTACTTGGTCTACAACGCGCGTAAGACCCCTCCCAAAAATAAGAACATATTGCATATCACTTACTGATCTATCTAGGAAAACGGGGCACCGACCGTAGGAATAAGATCCACATTATTCGCGCAATGCAAGCTGATATTTGGGAAAATTAGGCGCTAGCGAGTACTTTAAACGGACAGAAAACATTGCGGGAGTCAAGGTATGCTACATCGACGCGGAGAGAGCACCAAGAAGACATACGCTAACGATCCTAGGATATGCGATTCCAAGCACTGATGCCCGATGTAAGCGTCACACTTCCCTCGTCACTCGTCACTAACCCGTTACCTTCCAGATTCTTCACTGGCTCGGAATAACCAAAATAGATCGGATGATCAGCATGTCAAAGTATGCCGTCGCCAGTGCCAACCTCACTAACTCGTATAACTTGACATGACTGATGAGTAATAGCATGAAGCATGATGCCATTGTCGAGCAGGGAATACCAATTCACGAACGAGTGCCAATACCCGACGACATGATTCCAGAAGACAGCCGTGTAGAGATTGATGCTAAAATACATGCTGGGTACTGTGAGTCAATCCTACCATCTCCAAACCGAGAGACTGTCAGTACTCATTCAGAGTTCAGTCACAACGGGTAAGGTGATGAACATGGCCGAGTTAGCAGAGGTCCATGGCAGGGCGTGGGAAGACGTTGATATAAGCCTGGTTCAACGACCTTTTTCGCTTTTGGACTGCTATGTATGCTGACTACCGTTTCGTAGCATTGAAACATACCCAAAGCTCCTTTTCCCGCTCGGTTGCTCGAAGACCTACGCTTTTGCTCCCACTATGGTGACGCTGGCGCGACCAGAGGAATTTCGGAAATCATGCATTCTAAACAATGAATGGTTCCTGTCCTTGCAAACGACGGTAAATAAGCCAAGCTGGCGAAAGGACCCTACACTTCTTCGAGCAGAGCGCAGCGGATTTGCACCATCGATTCAACCCCGAGAAGATACTAGGCAATTGTCTGGTTATTTATTAGCACGTAGCAAGCCTCGTGTAAGCTACGAATGTCGACGGGGATTGTGACATGCTATAACGAATTGCCTTTTCGCCAAATCTATACTTCACAAGTGTTCAAGCACTCATGCTGAGTCGTTGCTCCACATCTGATGACTTTGCCAAGTAGTTTCAGCATATACATGCCAGCTAAAAGATTAGAGACTTGAAAGGGTGTGGATTAGAAAAGTATCAATCACATCCGAGGATCAAAACTCCTACCGTCCAACCGGCTGTTAGCGTTAGATGCTAGCGCGAAACTAGTGACAGCTAGTGGGAGTGACGTGAAACTCTTCACTGTAAGTAAGCTCAGGGACCCTTTCATACTCTTCGTCAAACAGCATTTGCACCATGATATATGAAGCGTGTGGCTGCAGCCTGGTCAGGACCAATCTTCGATTGAGATCGAGCTTGGGAAGAAGATCTTGAACAACAGCAGGTTACTGGCCAACCTCACCTGCATGACCGCGCAGCACAACAACTTCTGCCCGATCACTGTTGTCAAGCTCACTACGGATGCATACACATTAGGGTCTTACGAGCTATGGAGTCTCCAGCGTACACCGCAAACAATCAACAGCCAAATGGTCATCCACCAAACGGCAAGCAGCAAGCAGCAAGGTTATCCCTTGAGCGCACATCCGACGGCCGTCCTCGATTCCAGGGATGCTCAAGCCTCAAAGCCTACGAGGTTTTAAGTAAGCTTGGAGAGGGGACATTCGGAGAGGTTTACAAAGCTCGCTCCCGTCGAACAGGGGGCATTGTGGCTCTGAAGAAGATATTGCTGCACAATGAGAAGGATGGATTCCCTATCACGGCTCTCCGAGAGATAAAGCTCTTGAAAATGCTTTCGCATCCGAACATCCTTAAGCTCGAGGAAATGGCTGTCGAACACAAAAAGGGCGAAGCCGCAAAAAGGACATATATGCACATGGTCACGCCCTACATGGACCACGATCTTTCCGGCCTCCTCGAAAATCCCGCGGTCCGTTTCACAGAGCCCCAAATCAAGTGCTACATGCTACAGCTATTGGAAGGTCTGCGCTACCTGCATGGAAACCAGATACTGCATAGAGACATGAAGGCCGCCAACCTCCTGATCAACAACCACGGTATCCTTCAGATAGCGGACTTTGGACTGGCACGACCATATGACGATCCTCCTCCTGAGCCCGGAAAAGGTGGCGGTGAGGCGACGCGGGATTACACGACCCTTGTCGTCACTCGTTGGTACAGACCTCCAGAGCTCTTACTCCAGCTACGACGCTACACCACTGCTATAGACATGTGGGGGGTTGGGTGTGTTTTCGGTGAGATGTTCAAGGGCAGGCCGATCCTTGCAGGTAGCACCGATCTCAACCAAGCATACATGATCTTCGACTTAGTGGGTTCACCTACTGAGGAAACAATGCCTGGATGGACTTCTCTGCCTGGCATGGAAGGTATGATGACAATCCAATCAAAACCTGGGGCGATTCATCAGGTCTTTCGCGAACAAGGCTCTGCTGCTATCTCACTCCTGACGGAGCTGTTAAAGCTTGATTGGCGAAAGCGGATCAATGCTATTGACGCTATCGAGCACCCATATTTCAAAAACCATCCATTGCCCGCGAAACCCGGCGAGATTCCACAATTCGAGGATTCCCATGAATTGGACCGAAGAAAGTTCCGTGGTCAAAAGGCCGCACCACCGCCAGCGCCAGCGGGTGGTACTGTCGGTATGGGTCCCAACGGCGATTTTGGCCATGGTCTGGCACCACCACATCAACACCACCAGAGACCTCGTGGTGGTTCTGGTTATTTTCAGAACGGACAAACGCAAAATCAACCTCGTCGTAACAATTATGACCACAGATACCCAGGCCCTCAGCGTGACTACAGGGACGGTCTGTCTCATGGCCAACCTCCGCATCGACCTGCATGGGCTAGAGACTCACATGGTCTTCCGCCACGCCCGCCTCCACCCGCTGACATGGGCAGGAGTGGGCCGGGCCAGGGCTGGCCAGCTGAAGTAGAGGTGCATCCTCCGCCACGCAGCAGAGTGCCACAAACTTCAAGGAACAACGGTGGAGGAGGGCCTTCTAATCGTGATACTTACGTTCCGAGCTATGCTAACCGAGACAATCGAGATCATCGCTATCGCGGTCGAGATGATGCTCCAAGGCACGGTGAACGAGGCGACCGCGGGCATCCTGTAGATCGAAGAGATTTCGAGGCACGAGATCCTGGACGGCGACGCAGCAGAAGCCCCGATCCGCACCGGGACCGAGATCGTCATCGAGAACCGTACCGTCGATAATTCTCACAGCGTATTGTCTAACTTAGGTCGATTAGCCATGGCGTTCTTCGGCGTACTCAGCTGTCTCCAGTGAATTTGAGGGGCCGTAATCATCGGTCCTAGGGGTTTCAAGAGAAAATGGACATTGGGCGCAGACGGAGTCTGTCTGGAAAGACGTTGATGCTTCAGGCTCGAGCATCATCATGGATTCGATCTGGGATTATCTTTGATGGTTTATGGGGTTCACTACATGCGTGTTGCGTTCTAGGAGACTCCTGAGCGTGGGCTTGCGTACTAGACATCCAAATAGAGAGACATTACGTTCTTAGTGTGAGATCCTGTATGTCTCTCGTGTGGTTGACGAACCGATCAAGTCCATGATTTAGCGCATTACCAGAAAGTACAGAGTCGTTTCAACGGCTGTCACATTTGGGTCAATAAGAGGGCTACACCCTTATCGATTAGAAATAACGCCGTTATGCGGACAAGAAAACATTTCTCAGTAGAGTCATTCCGCCCTTTCAAAGCGTTCCAACAATCATTGAAGTCACGAATCCATAAATCAGCGGTCGCTAGGAATCGACCTTGGTTCTACTAATGGACCATGGACTCTCGGCCACTTGTCAATGGTTATCACGATCGCGGCGACCTCATACACAATGACAATTCCAAACCATGGATAGTACAGAAATTTGGAGGTACCAGCGTGGGCAAATTTGCGGACCAGATTGCCGGAAATGTGGTTCGGTGGGCTCAGACTTTTGAAATCAGCATGTATCTTACTGAAATTGGTGTTCTTCTTAGATCCAGTCTGCGCGACAATCGCATCGCCGTCGTTTGCTCCGCTCGCAGTGGAAGCACGAAGCTCGAAGGCACAACAAACAGGCAATTTCCCCCTGAACCGTGTCCTTTTTAAGGCTCTAACGTTGTTCTAGGCTTCTACGAGCCGCAAGGGAAGCTGCAAACTCGAACATAAGAGCCTACGAGGACATGGTCGCGTGCATTGAAGATGACCACATTCGAGCGGCCAAGATCTACATCCAGGGTGAGGACACTATTGAGGTCCTGTTAAGAGATATAAAAGAGGAGTGCCAGGAATTGAGACTTGATCTGGCAGCGGCGCAAAGGATCGGGGAAAGTCCAGGCTTCGCGGACAGGATCATCAGTCGAGGGGAGATCCTGAGCGCGCGCTTTATGCAAGCGGTACTCAAGGACCGAGGTATTGGTACCAAACTTGTGGACGTGTCAGAAGTCATAAGATTCAGAGTCTCTCATGGACTCGACCAGAACTTTTACCACTGTCTTGCAGATGCTCTTGCGAAAGAGGTGGCTTCATGCGGGAAACAAGTTCCCCTCGTCACAGGCTATTTTGGACCAGTACCTGGTGGGCTATTAAATGAGATAGGGCGAGGATATACCGATCTCTGCGCAGCGTTGGTCGCTGTTGGTCTCCGTGCAGATGAGTTGCAGATCTGGAAAGAGGTTGACGGTGTTTTCACTGCTGTGAGATAATGCTACTCCATAATGAAAGACTTCTAGAAACTGATACGCTCGTTGTAGGATCCACACAAGGTGCCAACGGCGACATTGCTAAACAGTATCAGTCCAGCCGAGGCAGCAGAGCTCACGTATGTAACGACCCTTTGGAATGATAGCACTAGCAGTTTAGCTTACTTGCTCAGATTTTACGGCTCCGAAGTCATCCATCCGTTCACCATGGAGCAGGTTATACGTGCGAGGTTGGATCACGACAGAAACTGGTCAGCTCCGACATACTGATTTGTATTTACAGAATACCTATACGCATCAAGAACATCGCCAACCCCCGGGGCGGTGGCACCATGATCACGCTTGATGAACCAGGTAGCGTTAGTCAGTCGACACCTGGCCATGATCCGAAGCTGTTCCGTACACGCAGTTCCAGTATTCTCAAAGATACTACGCCGAAACGGCCCACAGCGGTGACGATCAAGGACAAGATTATCGTGATCAATGTCCACTCGAATAAACGCACGCTACTCCACGACTTCTACCAAGGGATATTCTCAACTTTGTCCAAGTGGAGGCTTTCCGTCGACCTGATATCCACCTCCGAGGTGCATGTTTCGATGGCGCTGCACTCCGAATCAGAAGTCAATTCCGGTGGTAGTGACGATGACAAGAAGATGCTTGATCTCGAGCTGAGAAGTGCCATTGATGAATTGAGAGGCTACGGTGCTGTGGACATCATCGACGGCATGGCTCTTCTAAGCCTGGTCGGGAAGCAGATGAAGAATATGGTGGGCATCGCGGGGAAAATGTTCTCCACGCTCGGAGGTGGGTCACTGGCGTTGTGGTCCAGCTGCGAAATGCTGACGTCTTGTAGAGAACAACATCAACATCGAGATGATCTCTCAGGGTACGTTGAATCCTCAACAACATCCTACGAGAATCCAGCTGATCAGGAGACAAAGGAGCGAGTGAGATCAATATATCATGCGTCATCGAAGCGAAGGACGCGGACAGAGCACTTAATATCCTGCACACCAATCTCTTCACCTTCCTAGATTGATGCTTATAACGGATTGTACGTACCTAGACTCATGATTGGCGTTACAGGAGCATCTAGAGAGCATGAAGAATACCGGGGTTGGGCATTGGAGATGGCGCAACATGGCATGGATTCCTACAGGTTCGGTGGCTATTTCATCTAGAAGATGTCAAAAGTTCCATTACGGACATACCCGGCAAGTCCGTTGCCATTTGAAGATAAAATTCTCACGTGGCATGTAGATAGTCAGAAACCTGAATATACTGTGTTGATATGGAAGATACAGTCAATTCGGGACTGCACCACGAGAATTTCGAAAAGTTTAGGGCCTACAGTTGCTCTCAGCCTCTCCTACAGCATTTCCTTACAGTATCAAGCTTGTTCGTAATAAAACTCGGACACTGTTGAGGCAGTCAGAAGGCATGCTCTACAACGAGGAATGATTGGATAAGAGAAGGTTTGGCTGGCGCTTAGGACGCGAGAGGTGATAGGGAGCAAGCGTGTCAGGAACGCGAGGAGCAGGCTTCGATGTGGGAGGCTGTGTCAACGACCTGAGAACTTGTTAATCCATCAAATAGAAGAGCGGAATTGACTGAAGCAAGGTTACTCTATGACTACGCGTTGGAATATTCGATACATCACCTCCAGCACGTCCTTCACCCAGATAGTAGTTGGTATAAGCGTCTTGGCGTTGGCCCCACTCTCGCTTGTGCCAAGGAACCGTCCGAAGTCCCTTTATCCATCCCTCTTGCTCTCATCCCACTCCCCCTTAACTTGTAGCACCCTTTCTGCCAGCTACTTCGCTTTCCGATTACACCTTTGCTTCATAGCTTGCTCGATTACCCCTGCTACACCTGTCGTTGGGTCGTATTGCCGTGGGAACTCTGTCCTTCTTACCGGAAGCCGGTTGTGCTGCGCCCAGGAACCGCCCTTCAGCCGTATCTCGTCCACGTTCGAACGAGGCCACATCAGCCCTTGAACTCTTCAATGTTTCTCATGCACGCGTCAAAAACTCTCTAGCATCGGTCGAAAATATATCAAGGATTATCTCCGTCGGCCGGCCATGGCATTGACGCGACCAGTCCACATCTTCCAAGATCTTCCCACCACTACCGACATCACAGATTCCCTAGAGCGTAGTCACCACGTCCATGCGGCCCAAGCTGACTATAACTCTGCTCTGGAAATGTCTATTGCGAGAGACATCATCCTCAACCCTCCAGAAGTCAATTTGAACGGTCGCTCGCCGCTCAAGTATAACCGCCCATCTACGACTTCTCCCTCCAGGCCTGTGTTCGGAGACAGGAAGAATGTCTCGATCCCACTTCCTCAATCCTCAGCCTATACAGACTCTCTGGTCAAGAAGCCAACGGTATCGGTGTATCATCCCATTGCACCACACGAACCCGCTAAAGCGATCTTCGCCACCTTCCCTACTGCAAAAGCTGCAGACAAGGAGAACACACAACCTTACCATAGTGATAATTTTGCAGAATTCCCAGAGCCTAATTACGGATACCCTGCACTTCCGAAGGCAAATTCACCCGATTCCGCTCGGTTTGAAGACCCCAATGTAAAGAGACCTTGCGTCGATGAACAACAATTGCCGCAGCTGCCGGACCCAGGAAATATGCCAGTCGTGGTTGACAATGGCGCGAAACCTCCGTATAGCTACGCTATACTTATCGGAATGGCTATTCTGCGGACGCCTAATCGACGTCTGACACTTGCACAGATCTACAAATGGATATCTGATTCATTCTCTTTCTACAACCTCAAAGACACTGGCTGGCAGAATAGCATTCGGCATAACTTGAGTCTCAACAACAAGTTCATCAAGCAGGAGAGACCGAAGGACGACCCTGGTAAAGGTAGTTACTGGGCTATCAAGCTCAATGAGGAGCAACACTTCTTCAAGGACAAAGCCGTGCGTCGTCCGACATCTTCTTCCAGCGCCAACATGAAGTCATCCACTCAGCCTTCGAGTGAGTCCAACATTAGCATGTATCCGATGCCAATTCAGCCGATGCCATACGGCATGCCCCAGGTATACGAGGTTGTCGAGCCTTCCTCAGACGCCACCATTCCAGCTTCAGATGCACCGTCGCAAGAGGATGATAATGAAGATGCCATCAATATGCCGCCGCCTTGTTCTCGGCTTCCTCTATCTTCACCTACCCAGGCCATGCATTCTTCTCCACCTATTGCTCCCAGGACGTATCGACATGAGGGCACGATATCTCCGATGCCAGATATACCATTACCTACAGACCAATCGGTGTCACGCAAACGCAAGCTCGCTGCTATGGATGACAGCGGCTATTGGTCATCACTCGAGTCATCTGCAACGAGACCTCAGCTCCCTGGGAGCGCTCTTGGATCAGACTTTGAGGTAGATCGACGAAAGCTCGCACGCGGACGGGCGGAGGAGGAAATTGCTCGTATGCGTTCATCTTCCCATGATATAAGCCCGACCAAGAGCCGGTCTCTCATGCGGCAGCCCACACCTCAGCTGGTTTCATCGTCTCCACTTCGGCATTTCGAAAGCTCATTGATGCTGCCACCATTGACGCCAGCCATGACCTTCAAGATGCCGCCAAAGCCACCAGCCTCGATCTCTCCGAACACCAATCTACGCAATCATCGCAACAAGATTAGGGACCTTGTTGGCTCGCCCATCAAAGGTTCTAGCTTACTCCAGGAGGATATCCCTTTCAGCCCGGCCTTCAATATTGTCGATGATGAGCACTATAGCCTGTTGAGCCCAGGCTTCAGCATCTTCGCGGACAACATGGAAGACAGATATTCCCGTCATATCTCAGCATCGCCTGCTCGGCGATCTATTCGAAAACCGCGAACCGACCGCGTGGGCAAATTTTCCAGCATCCTTGCCGATGTGACCGGAGCAAGCCTTAACAGCAAGGTTCTAGTGAAAGCTCCCTATCTTGACTCTCCCATCGGACAAAAGTCTCCGCTGAAGTCTGTCACGTTTGATGACGATGCAGCCAACGCCGATAAAGAAGACTTGTTCGGCTTGGAGCTCTTTGATGACGATGAGCCAGATGACTCTGGGGGTTTGGATCTCTTGCAAGGCTTTCAAAAGATTGGCGGGCAGAAGGCGCCCATTCTCTCATCGAGGAAGCCTTCGAGACCGGCTTTAGGTGCTCGGAGCCAAACTCCACGCTTCTGAAGCATTACCACCGAAAGGATTCTACTTCATTGCTCTTGCTTAGGTGGTAAAACGCGGGGCATGCGATCACGACTCTGGAGGTCTGGCTACGTCTACAGGCTACACGCCAGTCTCTCCAGCATTGCTAGCAAGACGGAACCGTGTTCATGATCAGTTTCCCTCCATCATTCCATCACATTATTAGGACGTATCAATAATGGTTATCGCAAGGCGTAGGCACAGGGGAACCCGGCGCGAGGCGAGCGGAGGAAGGGGTGATACGAGCCATGCCCGAATACGATGCCCAGGACGTCCACGAACCAGCGATGATTTCATCTTACAGAGCAGTTTTATTTTCCATATCACAACAAGGGAGTGTCTTTCCTTTCTAGCTATGTTTAGATGACGTATATGTTATGCAAAGCAACGAGAGTCGAAATCGAAAAGCATTACGTACGTCCGTGGTGCTCTTGGTGTTTCTCCATATTTCTATTCTTCCGCAACTGCATCTTGATATTGCATCTAATCCCTTGCCCCGCTTGAGTAATCATACTAGCCTCTCTTTCCTAATTTCTCCGCCTGTCGCATACGTGGGAACGGTGCACCTCCCTCGATTGCCTTCTATTGTCAATGGCCTCTGGGTCTTGGTCAGGGTTTCTGAATCGTCAACCCAAACGCTTTGACGGGTTGTCCCTTTACCTAATTCTCACTGGCGTTCACTTCGAGCCGTGTCAGGGACAATTGTACCAGTATCTGCCAGTGCATAGTATTTTCACAACCACTGAAGACCCAGCCAACGAAACCATAGACAACTAATCGAGCCGCTAGCAAAGTATCGTCAAGGACCTCGCGGCGGTGACAGCGAAATATCCAACCATGCTCGACCGCGGAATATTGAGCTAGCTGAGGCACGGATTTGCGAGTCCACTTGTACAGTATAGTTCATTCGGCCACTGGACTATTGAGGGTTTGAACAGAGGTTTGTAGTGCGAGTCACGAATTATTGCTGGGAGAATCTACGCCTCGACCAACACTGTCGGCCGCTGAAGCTATTGTCTCAGCCTGTTTTCGCGTGGATTTCCTCCTACCACGTGAACCCAGCCCTGATGAAGATCTTTCCGACTGGGACGAGATTCGAGACAAAGAAACCATAGTGAATTTCCTTGAAGACTACAATAGCTCTTGTTTGTCAACAAGAAGCCTTTGTCACGCTCGAATCCCAAGCCCAACCAGACAATCCCGTTGTGCGCTTTGTCACACGACTTCTTTGTCTTTGAGGTTGTTGAGGAATCAACATGAATGAATATAAAACGGTGAATGTAGTCTTATTACTCGAGTCTCATACTGTTCCTATCACAGGCTTCCGGTAAGCTGATCTAACCATATCACACAGTATCCAAACTCCAAAGCTCCATAGCACAGCGTCGCTTCTTACCAACGGTAGCACAGGTCCTCATCGTGGTATACTTTCTTCCTCTCTTGCAATGGCTCCTCATTTTCCCATCGTTACTCAGAAAGATCTGAAAGAAAACAGAGGCGACAAAAGCTGTAGCATCTGCTGCGACGACTACGCCCATGGCCACATCCCCGTGCGAACACCATGCAATCACATCTTCGGCCAAAAATGCCTCGCCGCCTGGCTAGCCGACAACGATACCTGCCCCATGTGCCGCACCAACATCGTGTCCGACGGATTTTCTGAGCTTCCTTCGCGGCACCAGTCTTCGAGGCGAGACGAGCCGTCTACACGCTCACGGGCGGGTACAGAAGCTTCCAGAGCTTCTGAGCGGTCTTCGCAGCCCCAGTTCTCGAGAGTAGAGACTTTGAGAAATGAACCCTCTGCACGCCCACGAACTGGTATGGAAGCTTCGAGAACTGCTGGAGCTCCGTCGCGTCTCTCGGTGTCTTCTTCTCAATGGGACGAGACGCATCTGCCTACAGGCTCTGCACATCGCAGTAGCCATGACTCTCGTACCGCACGTAAAGCGCCAACAAGCTCCTCGCATCGCAAGCGGCCACACCTCTCGCACTGCACGTGAGGAGCCATCAACCCGCTCTTCGCACCGCAGCGGCTACACCTCCCACACCACTCGTGAGGCGCCGCCATTAAGCTCCTCGCATCGCAGCAGCCATACCTCCCATACCGCACGTGAGGAGCCATCAACTCGCTCTTCGCACCGAAGCAGCCACACCTCTCACACCACCCGTGATGCGCCATTTACCCACTCCTCACACCATCGCAGCAGCCACACCTCTCGCGCCGAACCCAGCCCACTGGCAACACTAGCGTCCCTACTCCGGGACTCACGCAACTACGACCTTTGGGACGACAACCGCACCAACATCAACACCCGCTCCCACGCCTATCCCCCCTTCACCCGCGAGCGGCTTTTAGAAATCGTCTCCGATAATTATATAGCGCGGAGCAACCAGGACGAGATCGGCTTCATTTCTGACCAACTCGAGCGGTCCGACGCGCGAGAGGCCAGAGGCGAGGACCCTTTTGAACCATCCGAGGAATATCTCAGTCGAGAAAGTAGGTATGGTCACGAGATTTGGATCGGGCGAGCTTCCTCTCGCCGGGATGGGGAGCGCAGTGTGCGTGAATCGTCGAGTAGGCACACCACTGGCAGTTCAAGCCGCCCTGGACATGGTGATCGCTCTGGACGCGAATCGTCCAATAGGCATACTGGCAGCTCGAGCCGCTCTGGGCAGTCTACGTCTAGCCGGTCGGCGTCGAGGCGGACTACTATTAGTAACATGTCTGATGATGATCTGGAGGATGGAATTCGGAGACTGAGACTTTGATTTGCGCGGAATGAATAAGGGGGGCTGGGAAGGGGTGTGTGATGGGTAGAGGTGGAGCTGGATAATATTTAATACTAGGTGGAGATGGATAATGTCTAATATAAGGGAAGAGATGATCATATTTGCCTTGAAAGTGCTTCCCAGTGTATTTTTGGTTTCGTGTATTTTTGGTTTCGTGACTCCCTTTGGTCATGAAATCTGTCGAGGAGTGAAGTTCATACTTTCGTAGAAAACTAATGGAGAGCTGAAGTTGCTTTGAGTATTGACTTCATGCCTTCTTCTGTAACACAGGGTCTATCCTCCTCGCCGGCAAGAAGCGGTGGGCTCATTTCTTGAAAGTGGTGGAAAATCAACTTGACGGAATGACGATGAATCCGTTTGCCAGTGCAGACCAATTGCTAGAAGAAAACCCATAGCTAGAAGAATGGAGCGTCCAGCAAATCACTCTAGCTTTTCATGGCCGTCGCAGGTAGGGCCATGGACTGTGACATGGAAACGGAGACGAACCCACTGACTCTGAATAACTTAGCAATGAATGCAGCGAAATTGCGGATTGGAAGCTCGGTAGCTTGATGCAGAAGCTCGTCACTCATAGATGCAGATAGAGTTTCCTCTAGGTCATCTGAATAGATTAGTAGTGTACCATATATCGCCCCTAGAAACAAGTGGCAGCAGAAATCACATCAGCGGAGTGTTTTATAATTCTAACTGACAGCACGCGTTTACAGCTGACCTCAATTTTGCCACAGAGCTAAAAGGAGGCATATCGAACTGGAACAGTCTCTCAGACACGCATCACCTCCCCACAATCTCCTTCGCGAGACTTAGAAAAAAGCCTCCCGCTTCGACTAGCGGCAGCACCGTCGTGATAGCCGCCGAGCAGAAAACCCAGATAAAGGTAACGATCACCCAAGCCGTGAAGAACCCCTTCGAGAATATGTAATGCGAGAAGAACATCGGCATGGGGATCAGGAAGTCCATCGTGACTGTCAAGACAAAGGACGCGATACAGGCGACTTTGAAAGCCCTTCTCAATTTCGATGGCTCGTCTTCTGCCGACAAATCGGCTTTGACTTGTCTCTCTTCATCCAGATCTGTTGGAAGGTCCGGATCGGCTTTCTCATTCGCTTTATCAAGTGTCGATGAAGGAGAAGAAGGGGACGTCAGGACGGATGAGGCGTTGATGGATCGGGTCGTCTCCCAAGAGAAAGGTTTAGGTCGAGCTAGAGAAACTGTGACGCTGACGATAAGACCGGTCATAATAGCTGCGAGGTTACCTGCCAACGTCGAGTACTCTTCCCCAGTGGTCGAGACAGTGACCGCACCAAAATATTGATGAGCGGTGGTAAGCCAAGCAATCAATCCTGCAGCAAGACCAGAGAGAGCACCGGAAACAGCCCCTGCGCTTGTCTGCCCTTTCCATGTAATGGCGAAAGCGGCAGGAAAGACAGCACCGCCGATTAGCAAGCCCATGACCAGAAACTAGAGGGCCAGGTCAGCAGGGACGCGGTCGTATTTGATAAGCTCATTCCTACCAGCCATCCAAGATCAATACCAATTCCATTCCAGATGCACGCAAACACAGCCATAGTAAGCCCAAAAACACAAATCATGACATGCGAGACGAATATTAGCTGGGAAGGCTGGGCGGTCTTCTTGATGTAGGTTTTGTAAATATCGAAGGTCAATATCGAAGACACTGCGATAAGTTCAGCAGAGGCACAGGACGTCACCGCCATGAAAAGCACGATTAGTAGAGCAACGGCGCCTTCTTTCCCAAGGAGTGCGGTGGCAGCGGTCGATGCAGCCAGTCCTGATGTCACTTGTGATTGAGATAATGGATTCGGGTACGTTGGGAAGGAGGGCGAATCCGTCAAAGCGGCCGCCGTCAAGCCAAGCGTCGTTGCAAAACCAAATGGAATGGCAAACCAGGCCAGCCCTTCAGAAGAGATGAGTCGATGGTGGCTTATCCAAACATGGTGGATACTGACCTCCAAGTATATATGCGCGAACGGCTGTTGTGGGCCGACTTGCGATAGCTGACCCAGTTGTAAGCGAATGCCGGCACTGGCAAGATCATTTTGAAGACTTGCCTCTTTGCCAATATGCCTGGTCAAGAAAGACTGTGCCACTACCGGAGCAGAGCTGTATCACCCCGAAAACCAAGGCGAAGTTGGATTTCAAGGTCAAGTAAGAACCATCCTGATTTCCCGCAACTGGTCGCTTGATAGCAGCTGCCTTGAGCAGCTCATACATCTCTGACGGGGAACCAATTTGGGCGTTTGTTGTGTAGACTGAGAATAGAAAGTAGAGAATGATGATCATGAGGATCAATGTATGGGAGTAATCGCCTAACAAAATTCTTAGCTCCAGTCGGGAGAGCTCTACACAAAGCTTACACAGGAATGTGGCTCGTAAGCCCCCTAACACCACATAGACGCAGACACCGACCGGAATGAGGAAGATCGCTGCATAGACGTTCATTCCCGTTAGAGAAGTCACGACAGCACTGCCGCCTAGTAGAAGCTGACTTCCGACCAGAATGTTGGTGAGCAATGCAAAGAAGATAAACACCGAATGTGTGAAGACGCCATAGCGAACCTGGCGTGAAATTAGTTGGGAGAAGAATAGTCAGTATGGATTAGAAGACGAACATAGATAATCTCCAGCCAAGTGTGGCACCGAGGCGCATTTTGCTTCACTTTGCAAGCCAGGATCGAGAACATGAGAATCTGGACAGTAGCCCCAGCCGCATACTTTTTTAAGTCAGACCTACACTTTCTAAAAAGGAGGAAATTCTCCTACCCAGAATGGTCCAGCCACTCCATACTCATAGGCAACAGTTGAGCTCTGTAGTAATCTGGCCGTTCTTGAGCACGGTCCTTAGTATTACAATAAAATTGCACGGAGCACTTACGTAGCCGCCCAAGTCCAGGCAGACACGATACCTATACACCCCTGTAAGACATCGGAACATGGTATATGAGATGGATCATACCGCTTGCAATGAGACCAGGCTTCACGCTGCGACTAGCAGTGTTGAATTCTTCGCTGGTTTTGGTGGAAAATCTGGTGTATCGATTCTATCTCATAGCGTTTAGAATCCGTTTATCTGAAAAGGGAACCGGGTGCAGACCTGGATGTACGACATGCCACACATGACCAGAGCAAAGAAGAACCCAATTCCTACAACAACGCCATATCCAACCCCGACTGGCAGCGGTGTTAGAGAAGAGGTCATTTCGGCGTTCCTAACCACTTCTTGTATGGAATATCTGATGTGACCACAGCGAGATGGCCTTCATAGCAGGAATTCTTAAGGTAGCGGGCATACAAGCCCATTATGTCTCGCGTCCTCCCCCAGTTCTCCACGCGATAAGATGATAGGTATTTGACCCGGATGTCTGAGTATCTGGCATTTGCCATGAGCAAACCCTGCAAGACGATATCGGATGACGTCGCCGACGGTTTCAGCTTCGTCCTCCACCAGTGACATTCTATCGTCGTCTTTCAAGGCCGTTGATCGCAGATAGGCCAGCCAAGATTGGCATGAGGTTCTTGGGAAGGCGGGTTATAGTCTAGCACCGAATAGGAAGGCGCTTTGTTTTGTGCAAAAACCCTAAAGTACATTTCAAGACGTATTCACTGGTATCTCTAGACGTTTCGCCGCTTTGGCAATGGAGAGATCACTGGTTAGTCAGCGGGTGTTGAAAACTGCGTGCTCGAAAGCCAATTACCAGCGCAAAGATTTGCTCACCACTCCCTATTACTTTTTAGGAGCCCTTCTCCTTTTGTTCCCTTCGGGACCTCCGATTCATTCACGGATAAATTTTAACGTTTTGGCGCTTTGGCGTTGGGCTATTGCTGATCGTTCAGGGATGAGCAAACATATTGGCCCAGTTAGACCTACTCGTTCTTCGACATTTCTAAAGTAATGTGAGGTTCTCGTCCTTACATCCTTATTAATCTCAACCGTGGCCCGGCCTTACCGTGGCGTTGGGGCTCGGCCTCGGTGGCTGACTCAATGTGCCATTTCTCTCTCAACAGAACCCCTGCTTTTCTGGAAAAACATAGAGAAATTAACTCGACGCACTTGCGAAAATGAACAAGCTATTTCCTCTCAACAGAACCTCTGCTCTTCTTGATAACATAGAGAAAACGACTCAACGCACTCACGAATATAAAGAAGCCAAACCGCGAAGTTTTCCAGCCATAATATTTATGTACACGCAGCTGGCGCCAATAGATACCTCTATTTGATATCAATCTTTAGAGACCCAATAGGATTTACTTAATCAAACGTCCGCTGTTCTTTAATTCATAAAGAGAGTCACAGACGAAGAGAAAGGGATTTGACGCACAGATCTCTAATTGCCAATCTCGAACTAACTTTAGTCACAACAAATCCGCGATGTATACGCGGCTATCGTCGATAGATGCCTCTAGCGAATATCAGTCAAAAGAGTTGACAGAACTTCGTGCAGAGTCCATCACTCAGAAGGTGCAGAACACAATTCGGCGCACTTTTACTGTGAACATCAGAAAATGTACAGCAGTGAATGCAAAGTCTGCATTTGGCACATCGCAGGAGCACCTGCTACCAGATCAGTCCTTGGAAAAACAGGAAGACCTGCCGGATGATGAGTCTGACGACGACGATTATGCTTTAGTGCAGGGTCGTGATGATCGAGCATTGCCTCGCCTTCCGGAAGACCTGATAGTGCGGATCTCGGGATTTCTAGACGAAGTATCTCTACTTTGTTTGAAAAATATAGACACGCGTTTTCGAGAAATCATCAAGATAAACGAAGCCCAAGTCTCGCGATGCACTAGATGGATGGTGCTCTGTCGGCTCGAAGAAGACATACGAAAAAGAGGCGATGCCCTGCCGGATCAACTGGCTTGCATGTATTGCAAAAAAACTCATCCACAGAAAGACTTCGGAGTGCGCAATGGAAACGTTGGTTATGGGATCGAACGTCTCGGTATGATCAAATCCTGTCAGCCAAGTTCTCGCTATTGCTGGCGGCACCTACCAAAGAGAATTGAACTACACATCAGGGATTGAGAATCTGGACAAACGCGGCCGTCCATGCAAAAAAGACAAGTGGGTAGAGCTGTCTGAGCCAGTTTGCCTTCACTGCGGCGACCGACTCGACCTTGACAAGAACCGCCAACTAGCATGTCGAACTTGCGATAAGGAATGCGAGATCTGTGGGTTTGGAGATCTCCGTGGATGGGAAAGACACGGACCGCAGCGACCACTGGAGACGTATGCATACATAAGATTTGTAAAAATGGGTCCTGACCTCGAGATCCGGGATTTGAACGGTATTCGAGATCCTCGGAAACCCCTGACGGAGCCTAGGATCTGGCCCGAAAATTCTTTTCGTTTCGAAATGAGGCAGCTTTGGCGAGCATCATTTCCCGTGGATACACGCAACAGTCGCCGCTTTTCCCTCCTCAGTCCCGTCGAATGCTTGAAAGAGCGACAAGGGCCGAAGAGCATCAATGTCCGAGGTAGATGGATCTCGAACTGAATTTTCGCACGTAGAACTTGCAGGCGCTTGCGAACAATGACTTTGGGAACTGCCTAAGCTGCTTCTTAGTTTAAAGTATTTCTAGTATATGTGCAAGGTAGACCGATTTCGCAATGAATTTGCTGATAGACCAACCTTGGCATTCGTGACCTAATCAAACAACGCTAAAACATTATGGCCTTGGAATTGCATGCTTGATAAGCAAAGTAATGACACTCGCAAGCGGATGCGCCAGACTGATGCAATGAAGCAAACAAAATCTTTCATCTCCCGAAGTGTTGCTACTCCGGTGGCCCTACGTCGCCTTGGCGTTCTCGGGCCGATCCACTCCGGGTCACGAGCTCTGGGCTCCAATACTTTAAGGTAATTATCCTTCCTGCGATCTGAGGAACAAAATTATATATCAAAATAGAACCAGCAACAGGCCATGGCAGAGGTATCTAATAGCCTGAGAGTTCTATCTATAGGGTCTACCTAACACAGATATCTATCTAATTGAAGCTGTACAGCCAGCACCCGTCTAGGATCGTGAGACTAAGAATTGCGACTGAGCAGACATACTCAGCTAGAAAGCCTGACTGGTCAATCAGTCTTGCGTCAAATGCGTGACAGGCTGTTTTGGTGGCATTCCAATCAGTAGTGCTCAGGTTTGTTGGGTCGCGTATGGGACACGTCGAGGTCGTTGTGACTGAAGGGTCCAATATGGACAATCCGAGAGCTGCGCGTCGAATTCGATGTCCTCCCGCTCACTTCTTTTCCTTTTCGTCGACCGAGAATAGCAGTTCTGCTGGATGATTTCTGGAGAGATCTTACGACGCTAGCCGTGTTTACGAACACGTTTTGACTGTAGGAGTTGCGACTTGAGACCTCTGCATCAGATATAGGTTCCGCTTCCCTTCGTCCTTTTTCGCCTTCGTCGATCAGGAACAACAGGCGCTCTGATGAGCTGATGAGGAGAGCGTTCGGTGTCGGTAGCTTGCTGGAGGCTGCTGTTGACGCGGGCCGTGTGGAGATATGTTGTGACTGCAGGAGTGTAGGATTGGCGACTTGATATCTGTGCGTCTTCCTTTTCTCTTCGTACTCTTCCCCCTCGTCGATATTTGCTGGAGGCAGCTGTTGAAGCTGGCCGCGTGGAGAGATCTTATGACTGGAGGAGTGTAGGATAGGCGACTTGAGATCTGTGGGTCTTCCTTTTCTCTTCGCTTTTCTTTTCCTCGTTCTTTGATCGATGTTTGCTGGAGGTAGCTGTTGAAACTAGCCGCGTGAAAATGTGTTGTGACTGGAGGAGTGTAGGCGACTTGGCTGTGCGTCTTTCTTCTCTCTTCGTTCTCCTTCCGTTTGCTGGTTCGAGAACATCATGGATTGGCCCGTTGGGCCGCCCGAGGGCGGAGCCCCAACGCCACGGCAAGGCCGGGCCACGGTTGGGGTCAAGAATATGGGGGCATAAGGATAGAATAAGGATGCTGAAAAAGAATAGGTCTAAGTAGTGTGTTAGCGATATTTATCAACTTGGATCTCAAGTTTGTCGACTTGAGTTGGTTAGGGAAGGCTTGCCTACCACTCCTCACTCTCCCCCCATCACCCCTCACTCCTCTCCTCTTCCCCTCCTCACCCCACGCCACACCGCCCCTACCCCCCCCCACCCCTCCCACCCCCTTCCCCAGCGACAACCAACACAGCCACAGACAGACCACACACGACCCACCCAGCTCGCCCCCCACCCTCTTCGCCCCCCCCGAGAAATCCCTCCAAAAACCCCCCAAATACTCCCCCCACCCCTCCCTCTCCCTCCTCTCCGCCTCCTCAAACATCGCCGCCGCCTGCCCCCACAGCTGACCCGATAACGTTTCCTCCGGCGGCCCGTGGGACTCCGCCGGCGGGGGCTCTCGCTGACTGGCCGCATGGGCCCAGCCAGCGATACCCTCCGCGCGACGACGGAGCTGTCCCGGTGACTCCCTGAGCCACCCGAGCCACCGGAGGAATTTCCGCCCCGGCGGGCACACGAGGATCACAGCCAATACTGTAAATCGTTGGTCAGCCTTCCTGCTAAGGGCTTGAGGCATATCAGGGAGCGAGCTTTCTATTTTACACTTACTGGCTGTTATCAGTGTCCCCAGGCCGGACAACAGGTACCACATATTAATGTGGAGGCCACCTGGGGTGTCGTCGGCCTGGGGACCCACGGAGGGAAGGGAGGAGGAGGGGAGGAGGAGGGAAGCAGAAGCGAAAGCACCAACAAAAGACATTTTTGTGATCAATTTAATTGATCAAGCAGTAAAGAGTTGATCGAAGCGTGGTATGCAGAAGAGAGAATCCATCAGAGCACGGAAAGAAACACAACATCCCAGCGCCACCATCGGGGCAAGGAAGGCACGACTCTACCTACGCTCTTCCCTTTCCACTCAAAAGGGGCTTAATTGACCAGTGATCTACCAACGTCAAAGCGGCAAACCGTTGAAAGATCTCAGTAGCACAGTCGGAGAACCCAGATAAAGCTCTCTATAAATATGAATAAAGAGCTAGAATTACCAATGATCTCCCACTGCCAAAGCGACAAAACGTCAAAAGACAGTGAAGAGCCCTGCATGACAGGGGAACTAGTGCCAGGAGACGGCATATTCGAGAGGGTTTTCTTGAGATGGGGATTGCTACTAACGCTTCAAAAGTGCAGAAGGACGCTTTTATAGAAAGGTGAAGCTGGCAGGCAATGTCGCTTAGTCGTTATAAAGTCTAAGAGTCGATAGTACGGACGGCTTGGAATCCGTTTCTTCGTTCTCGTTCTCTTCGCTGATCGAGAACGTCGTGGAGTGGCCCGTTGGGTCGCCATCAGGGCGGAGCCCCAACGCCACGGTAAGGCCGGGCCACAGTTGAGATTAAATAAGAACGTAGAGTGTTAGAAAGCTAAAAAGTACTTCAAGATTATCGAAAAACGAGTAGGTCTATCTAAGTTAATATGTCAGCTTATCTCTGAACAACCAGCGACAGCCCAATACCAAAGCGGCAAAACGTTAATATTTTCGGTAACTTCATCAAAGGACCCAGACGAAGCGACAGGGGAAGAGTTCCCATTGGGAGTGGCTAGTAAACTTTTGCGCTGGCAACTTGCATTCTTATTGCTCGACTCCTAGTGGTTGACCAGTGATACCCAATTGGCAAAGCGGCAAAGCGTTGATTGATTCCAGTAACATTGTGGTAGGAACCAGAGGAAACGATAGGAGAATGATTCCAGTAGGGAGTAAGTAGTAAAATTCTACATTGGCCGCTCGCAGCGCTTGTTGCTTTAACTCTCTAATTGATCAGTAATGTCCTACGGGCAAAGCGGCAAAACGTTGATCAAGAGAGGAAAGGCTTCGATAAGCCTCCATGAATAAGTGACTTCATTCTGAAAGATTGTCCGAAATTGGCGCGCTCGTGCCTGTAACGAGTCTGCTCAATCGAGCGTGATTACAATAATATATCTTGAGATATAATTGCCATTGAAGACCTTCGGGTATCTTCAGAGCTGGAACAACGGCGGTCAAACATTTCGATACGACGCCTTCTTGATTTTTTGAACTGGCATTTTTGTGCCGCTTCTGTCCTCGGCCACGACAGTCAAGTCGTTAGGGTGGTATGGAGACTGCGATACAAAAGGCCATTGTGAAGCACCCTTTGTTGCTGCGATCTTGTGGGGACAACGAAAACAAAGAACGGTAGAGGATGTCTCGAGCCTCAACTTTGTTGCAATAATCTCCTTGTAAGATGCACAAAGGAGACACTCCAGAATGCTAGAATACTTAAGAGCCACCAAGGTCTTAATTTATCGATCATCATCAAACACTACTGGTAAGTGCTTGATCATCAAAAACAATCAAAGCAAAAGAAAAAAGAACCATCCACCTACAATTGCCAACCCAGCTCTACTTACCCAACCCTTCACGAACAGCTAATTCTGCCAACATGCCTGCCGGTGCAGCCACTCAATTGGCCGTTCGCTCGAGCATGTGGGACGAGACGCGTGCAACACGCCCCAGCTCTCACCACTCCAGTCGTCCCAGTACCCGATCAGCAGCTCCGGAGAGTATGCAAGTCTCTTCACGTGCTTCAAGCCGTCACGATGTATCTAACTCTCACGGTGTATCCGGCCGCTACCCAATCTCGAGCCATCACCCGAGCTCGAGCCACCGCGACTCTCAGACCCAAGGCAGCAGCAGCAAGAGCTCCATGTTCCTAACGCGAGATAAGAGCACAGGCAATACACTCCTCAAGCGTGCAACCACCGCAGCCTCACGCCGCGACACACGCGAACCAACTCGTGACTCTACCTACGAGTCGTCCCGCCACTCTTCCACCCGCGACCACGGATCTCGGACAACTAGTACCATGCGGCCCACGGAACTGACTCGTGACTCGACTCACGGGTCATCTCGCCATTCTTCCACCCGCGACCACGGATCTCGGACGAGTGGTACAATGCAGACCCGCACCCGAAGCCAGTCTCACACCGCTCGCCCCATGGGCCTTGAGACTCGGCTCGAGAAGATCGAAGAGGGGATGCAGAAGATGAAGGTTGAGGAACGCCCAGTGACTTCCAAGCCGACGGTCGTCATCGTGCAGCAGCAAGCTGCGCCACAACGAGTCTATGGTTCAAGCGCGTTCTGTGCCGGCTATATGGCTGCCAAGCGCGGCCAATGAATGGGGTTGAAAGCGGAGATGTGGGCAGGAGATGTAGGATAAGTTAACGAGAATAGCATAATAATGGTAATTGTAATGGACGGATTCAAGCAACTTGAACATCTAATTGCAATGTGAAAAGTCTCACAAACGTGAGATTTTGGCTACGTACCTGCGTCGTGCTTTTGGGTGCCGTGATTTCTGAGATGGGATGTATGACAGGTCTTGAAAACAGTACATGAAGAGGCAGAGCGTCGAAGCGTAGTACCCACTCGACTTGCGCAGCCAGTACTATTCGAAGGTAAACATACAGAAGCAAAGACAGGTCGATCCGTTGAATTATCGCGACGCGCCGTTGACCCTTGAAAGGTGCACGATAGCAGGACATAGGGTAGTGCCAGAGAAAATGTAGATGTTAGCAGACATGCATTTCCGGCTTTTCAATACTTCTACGAGAGCAACGTGAATGATCGCGAATGATAAGGTTACTTCTTTTCGCAGTTATCAGTCTAAAAAAAGGAGCAAGTGATCGCCCAACCTCTGCCACAAGTAAGCTGCCTCTAATACAATCATTGTCGCCACTTGCCGATCGATATCGACCACCACTTTTTCTCATACCGGCATTTGCAGCTCGTGTTAACGTGATCTAATCGCTTGCACGCACGACCAATGAGACACTTTCACCAGACTAAGACATAATGCAAAAATGCTATCCCAGTCAGTTTTGTATGTTGCACTTTGAAAACCACAAACCTTAAAAGCATTTGCGGTGGACAATGGACGGTCCACTCTCGTCGTACTCCTGCTTTGAGATCCACATCTGCTGGAAGGTGGAAAGAGACGCCAAGATGGAACCACCAATCCAGACGGAGTATTTGCGCTCTGGTGGTGCGATGATCTTGACCTTCATTGACGATGGCGCAAGCGCCGTGATTTCCTTCTGCATACGATCCGAGATACCAGGATACATAGTAGTACCACCCGACTATCGCAATGTTAGCTGTCTCGTCGACTGACAACTGATGTAATGAAACTGACCATGACGATGTTTCCATAAAGGTCTTTTCGGACATCGACATCGCACTTCATGATGGAGTTGAAAGTGGTTACGTGGATACCACCGCTCTCAAGGCCCAACACGCTGGGCTGGAAGAGAGCTTCCGGAGCACGGAAGCGCTCATTGCCGATGGTGATGACTTGGCCGTCAGGGAGTTCGTAGGACTTCTCCAAGCTCGAGCTCTGGCTGGCGGTCTGAATTTCTTGCTCGAAGTCGAGCGCGACGTAGCAAAGCTTCTCCTTCATATCACGTACGATCTCGCGCTCAGCAGTGGTCGAGAACGGGTACCCGCGTTCAGCCAGAATCTTCATCAAATAGTCTGTCAAGTCACGACCAGCCATATCGATACGGGAGATGGCGTGGGGCAGGGCGAAACCCTCGTATATGGGGACAACGTGGGTGACACCGTCACCAGAATCCAACACGATACCAGTGGTGCGCCCGGAAGCGTAAAGAGAAAGAACGGCCTGGATGGAGACGTAGAAAGCCGGGGCATTGAAGGTTTCGAAGACAATCTGTGTCATCTTTTCACGGTTGGACTTCGGGTTGATGGGGGCTTCTGTAAGGAGGACGGGGTGCTCCTCTGGAGCAACACGCAGCTCGTTGTAGAAAGTGTGATGCCAGATCTTCTCCATGTCGTCCCAATTCGTGACGACACCGTGCTCGATGGGGTATCGGAGCGTCAGGATACCACGTTTGGATTGTGCCTCATCGCCAACGTAGGAATCCTTCTGACCCATACCAATCATAATACTATCGCCACATCAGTAAACACATTGCCGGAGAAGGTGGCTCTCGGCATCTGTACCCATGGTGACGAGGTCGACCGACAATGGAAGCTATGCATCGTCAGTACTAAGGTCTTTGGGCAATCGTGGTAGCGCATGGCAACTCACGAAAGACTGCTCTTGGAGCATCGTCACCGGCAAAACCGGCCTTGCACATTCCCGACCTGCCTCATCATCAGCTTTATCCTCCCGGGAGCTGGTATAGGATGGCCGAGAGCAAGCCAACGCCTGGAGAAGCGCGACTATTCCTGAAGGCCACTGTTCCCTGCGTGCTGGAGCTGGAGCCATACGTACCCATTGTCGATAACGAGGGCTGCAACTTCTTCTGTAGGCGTGACAATGGTATTAGCATGCTATCGACGTGTGGCGGAGATGGATTTGTGCAGATTCTGGAGGAACAGCTTACCCTCCATGGCGATGGGTTGTGAGGTTCGAAAGAGCGGTTTAGAATGCCTGAGATTGCAGGAGAGAGCTGTAGGATGGAGACGCAGCTGAGAGAGATGGATGGAGGCTGGATGTGGGTAGTGGTGTTCACTGTCCTTGAGAGGGAGGTAGGTGCAGTGTGAGCGGTAGTCTGGCTGTTGGCCTCCTTGTGGGTCTAGCGGCAAGCGAGGCTGGCTAAATTTCTAGCTGACCGACAAATAGGAAGCCTCGACCATCAACAACTGGGCTCGTTCCTGCAATTCACTCTACTCTTGCTCAGGGTAGCTTCCTTGACTTTACATATGCGTTGCTGCCTTCACAACAATCGATCCTTCACGGCTTACGCAACACACCGCCACGATCGTTAGGCACCGAGGTTTCCACTCCTCCAACGCGCGTCAAATCAACCCAGAATCACTCTGATAACGAGCTCCCGAAGTTCCGCTGTACCCTTCTGGCACCCGTGCCTCACGCTATCAAGTATTCATGTTCTACGAGGGGCGCAGCAACAGTCAAGTCGATGATGGTGTCTCCACCGCCTCTTTCCTGGCGCTGGGTCAACCAGAAACGAGATGGCGGGGACAGCGGGGTGGAATGCCGCTAAGCCATAGTCTTGGCGTCCCGTGCGGGCCCTTGACCTTCCGCTGGTAAACCCCGCCATGCCCGCCGAAGAACCAGACTTTTTCCAGACCAGCAACAACAAGTGCAAGGCGTGACATACTGCAGAGAAAGTAAATTTGTCAATATCTGGTCCTTTGCCCTTCCATCTCTTTGGTCTCCAAAGCCCCACGGTAGGACCGCATTCTCCTTGATCAAGGCGTGGAACGTGCGCGAAGACGCTCGAAGGCCGCCAGCATATCCGCCAGGGGCTGAATCTCTGCAGTCGCAACGGCACTTTGGCATCAAAGTACGGTCGAATCTTTCCTTTTCACAACGGCTTCAATTCTCTAGTCCGATTCTGCATTTGTTGCATTTAATCTTACTCGAACTTCTCCACATGGACCCAAACCTCAACCACCTCCTGAAATGGAGCATCGAAAACTCCGAAGCCTCACGCAACGATCCGGCCTCAACCAACGCCGAAACCGAGAGAGACGACTCACCCGCCGGCCGTTCCCTCAATGCTGAAGCCCTCAAAGCCCTCATGGGCGGTCCATCCGATGCACAGCTGATGCAAGAGTCAATGAAGGCCATACGTTCCCCGGATATTTCGCTAGACAACAAGCTTGTCGCGTTCGACAACCTCGAGCAACTGATTGAAAACATCGACAATGCGAACAACATGGAGTCATTGGGGTTGTGGACACCGCTGATGGGCCAATTGGACAGTGAAGAGGCGGACATGCGGAGAATGGCAGCTTGGTGTTTCGGGACCGCCGTGCAGAATAACGTCAAGGCCCAAGAAAGGGTACGTCTTCTGTCAAATACTGGTGCCAGTGGCGGTTACTGAAGAATTGGCAGATGCTGGCCGTGGGCGCTATACCAAGACTCGTACGGCTGGCTGTGAATGATCCCAGCGAACCAGTGAGGCGGAAAGCCATATACGCTCTTTCCAGCGAAATGAGGAATTATCAGCCTGGGCTGGACGAGGCTCTCAAGTCACTACCTGAGGATGTACGACCAAGTCGAGAGGTCGATGCGGGCGATATGGATGCGATAGACCAGATCATTGATAAGCTGAGGGAGGACTCGAAGAATAGGGCTTCATGAGAAAAGTCTTGCGAATAGAAGCTAAAGATAATTAGATCATTTGGTGCATGTAAGACATTCAAATTGATCCTGCATAGATGTTGGGTATATGCCAATCGGAATTTCAAGAATGCACCTTATCATTACGCCGAAACGCTCAAACCATCAGATTTCGTGCTGTAGAACTACACCCATTGACACCGTCCATGCAATTCCCAAAATCTCGTGCGTCTTACAGAAATACTATCTCACCTCCGGAGCCGCTGCCGCCGCAATCTCATGGTTGATCGGCGTCGTTCCGGTATCCTGCGGTCGTCCCTCAAAGAGCCTCCTCCACCACGAAGGCGGATCTAAAGGTCTCTGGCCGTTGTGTAGAGAAGGGTAAACGTCGCAGAAGAAGTACCATACTACACCTCAAGTCAGTCTTTCCAGTTTTCGCCAATATTTTCATGGAACAGAGCATACCATGTCCCACAATAACGCCACAGATCTCGTCCTTCGGCACGCTCCCATGCAGCACCAAACTGAACGCCATCAACACCCACGGCAGGTACGGCGCCGTAAACACCAGCAGCCCCAAGAAGCTCAATCTCGTCTCCGGGTTGCGCCGCGACCAGATATAGACCAGTGAGCTGCTGAGAGCCGAGCCGAGGAAGGGCATCGAGAGCATGGGGGAGAGGCAGAGGAGGATGCTGGTGGCGTAGAGGAGTAGCCAGGAGAAGTGCGCGGGGGAGCGGCCGGAGGATTCTTCGAGGAGGCGGGAGTAGCGCTGGAGGAAGAAGACGTGGAAGAGGAGGTCGAGGGAGAGGGGGCCAAAGTAGAGGAAGGTGGTTAGGAGGCGCCAGTACTATTGAACCGAATACTGTTAGCCTCTGCCTGCTGTGGCCCCTTGACAATCTCGCTGGGCGCCAAAGGAGATCTCGAGATGTCTTACCTGGCTTTTGACGAATACGGCGCGGAAACTGTAGAATAATTGGAACGGGGTGATGATGTGGCATTGGACCAATATCGAGGTTGCGACCGTGGCAACCGTCCACCATCTTGTGCAGATTGGCATCTCGTAGAACCATTGTTCCAGGGGGAATTGTCCCATTGCGCCTCCTCCACCTCCGCCTAGCATGTTGTCCATATCCATTTTAAGAGGGGTCCGAGTCGAAAGAGGTCAAGGTGATGGTGAGGTGAACTTGAAGTCAACCGATACACCGCTACCAATTTTATCAGCACAATAGTATAGGCGTCTGAAAGTGCAGAGAGGTGCCTGAAGCCAAGCCATGTACCTTACTTTATCAAAGAACTGTATCTGGCCACAGCCTCGGTGGGACAGAAATAGGACACTTGGCGTAAAGCTAGCCGCCCTAGCCGCTACCTTACCGAGCTTACCTTACCGCTTCCAGGCATGGGATTTCGACATGCTGAGAACACGGACATGGATGTCTACAGGTCACTTGCGGTGATATCCCATAGACAAAACTCACACTTATGGAAGCAGTTCCAGTCATGGTAGGGACTTCGCTGTTAATACACTTTCTGTAAGAGTTCAGCTTGAAGGACTCGCAAATCCTTGGGTGACGTGCAATTCGATGGTGATAATCAAATGTTTCAGATGTCAACCAATTTTGAATCCCTGCCAAAAGGGTTGTACGATTTCCTACAGCTTCCCAAAGGCCATTTACGTCTTGTGATTCATACCCTTGAGTCTTTTCCTTACATCACTGCCAACTTCTCTCACTTGGCTATTTTGATTGATCACCTATGACTCTCCAGGGGCGATCACCCCATCCATCATGTGGTTCGCTAGCTTGTTGCTTTGGGGACCTAGATAGCTAACGATATGGTTCCTGGGGAATGCCAACAGATTGCTGCTTCACTAGTTGCCACTTTCGGGGATGGTTGCTCGAACCTTCTGGGATGATGGAAGTAGGCTCCCGAGTCTACCTTTTGAGCCATGTCCACTTGTCACGCTGAGCATCTATACGGAGATGCACTCAAAAGGCAGTAATCTCGTACAGCTTATTCCCTTGTTACTGTAGTTCATTTAGCTTTATTCGTTTCGAAGAATGTGATAGTACTGTCTATAGGAATAATATGACATCCCTTCGTCGTACATGCTAAGTCCCGTCCAGGTGGCTAACGCCCGGATTCGCTCGAGTTTAGCTTACTCACCGCTTTGTGTTTGCTTCCCATCCCTGCCCCGGACGGGAGAGTGCAAAAAGACTTGGAGTTACTATTTGCCGTCTTCCCAATGGAGTTTCTGATAGTTCTTGTCTCTACCGACGACAACAGAGATTCACTCACATCGTATGGAGAAATTGGAGTCTCAGGAACCGGTTACGGCAATGGAAAGCAATGCAGGTGACGGCAGCTTCGCGGACTCCAGTCTGCTTGAGACCATCGACAAGCTGTTCGAGCTCAACGTCGGTGACTATGTCGCACTTCCTCAGGTGGGTCCTCCAACCTACTGAATGATGTAGTAGAAAGACTGACTCCACAATCAGCTACTCGTCGTAGGAGACCAGTCTAGGTTGGCTCTGGAATTCATCCGGCTGCATTCGACTGACCATTGAGCCAGTGGAAAAGGTTCCGTACTGGAAGGGCTTACGAACCTGCCCTTCCCACGCGACAGCGGCCTCTGTACGAGGTTTGCCACGCAAATAACGTTCAGCAGAAAGCCAGTGGACAAGACCTCCATTTCCATTATACCAGCAGAGAGTGCTGCTCCCGAACATGCTGAGAAACTCCGACGTTGGAAAAGTCAAAAGCTGCAACTCTTGAGCCGCGACACGTTTGGAGAGGTACTCTCTCTGGTATTTGCCCCTAATACCATGTTCACAACACATGCAAGAGGCTATAGTACTGCGCTAATGCCATATAAGGTTCACGATCTTATGGGCCTCGGTGCAGGTCAGAAAACGTTCTCGGACGACGTACTAAAGATCGAGATTTGTGGACCCAAGCGAGATCATTTGAGCGTAGTCGATGTACCAGGAATCTTCAAGAAGGTCACCGAAGGCGTTACAACAAATAACCGATATCGGCATGGTACGCAATATGGTCACATCTTATATGAAGAACCCAAGATCCGTAATCCTCGCTGTCATACCAGCAAATGTCGACATCGCGACGCAGGAGATCCTCGACATGGCAGCCGAATGTGATGAAAAGGGGGAAAGAACCTTGGGTGTTCTGACGAAGCCAGACCTTGTCGATAAAGGTGCGGAGCAGAACGTCATCGACTTGCTGGATGGTAAAAGCCACAGGCTTAACCTGGGTTGGAACATCGTTCGGAACCTTGGACAGGGGCAGCTGGGGGATATATCAGCTGACAGGCATCTCAACGAAAGCATTTTCTTCAGCACACAAAGCCCCTGGTCCAAGCTCAGTAAAGACAAAGTTGGAATTAAAGCTCTACGCTCTCGGCTGACGGATGTTCTGACCGAGATTGTTCGTCGGGAGTTTCCAAACGTAACTAAGAATGCACCCGCTCCTTGAACTCCATTGAGCCTAATTTCTATGCAGGTTAAAGCCGACATCAACAGAAGACTCAAGGACTGCAAGCGTCAGCTGAACGAACTTGGGCCCTCCCGAGAGGGTAGAGATCACCAGCATAGGTATCTGCTGGACATGGCAATGCGCTATCAGAGTTTGACCTCCCTTGCCCTTAAGGCTCAGTATGGCGGCGCCGATATCTTCGACGGCTCACCCAGCCTAAAGCTTGCAACCGTCGTTGTCAATCGAAACGTAGTTTTCTCGGATGATGTTGAACGCTATGGTCACACGAAGGAGTTCGCTACGGAAGGGAACAATACCTCTGAATCCAACGTCGGGGAGTCGCGGCTCTCGAGACTGAGTCTCGAAGATAGGGAAGAAGTCAGAGCTGAAATCTACGTCAAGGCCCATACTGAGCTCGAGGATATTCTGGATCTCGACACTCATCTGGGCGAGCCACCGCAGTCAGGCATCTTGGCGTGGCTCGAAAGTGAAGACAGACGCTCTCGGGGCTTTGAACTGGGTACATTTGACGCTTCGCTTCTTACCATCGTGTGGAGGAAGCAATCGGGGAATTGGGACAGATTGACTAAAGGCTATATCAACGAAATAATCTGCCTCGTCCACGCGTTCACGATGGACCTGTTGTCGATTATCTGCCCTGATCATCGAGTCCGCAGTGGGCTGACCTCGGTACTCATCGACCCGTTACTGGAACGCTATCAACAAGCGATCAATCACGGCGACTTTGTCATGAAGGTCGAGCGGCTTGGGAATCCTCTCACGTTGAACCACTACTTTGCGGACAACCTCGAGAAAAGGTAGTTTCATCTCGGCTTTACATACACTGAACTGGCTGACTAAAACTGGGTAGTCGCCAGAAACGGATCAGAGCTCATATGCAGAGCCAGGTACTCGACTCTGACGAGCACGGCCAGATCGTCAAGCTTGACAGCATAGTGGAATCGTCGCGTGCGAGCAACCTCGAGCATACAGTCCAGGACATCCATGACATCCTCCATTCGTACTACATGGTAGCACGCAAACGATTCGTCGACGTCGTCTGCATGCAGGCTGCGGACTATCACTTGGTTACTGGACCCATGAGCCCAGTGAAATTGTTTTCTCCAAGCTTTGTAAGCGAGCTCACGCAGCAGCAGCTCGAATTCATTGCAGGAGAAGATGCATCAACTCGTAGGAAACGAGCAGAGCTGGACCGGGAGATTGCCAACCTGGACAAGGGAAAGAAGATCTTAATCTGATGGCTGCCTACGCCCACTCCCTATGGCGATATAACTGCCCATCGCTCTGTGGTCTTCTGTCGAGGCAGCTAAATTAGCCGGCGTAATGACTAAAGCGAATTTATTGCCCTGATCCCAGTAAGCTAAGCGCCAAGAAAGGCAGCTTTGATAGACCCTTCCATCTCAATGACCTTCTTATAGTGAGCAACGAATTTGATTGAATAAAGTCATTGAGTGGTGGAACGTGAAACCCTAATGATAGCCAGGTTTCTAGTGCTCATCTATCACTATCTGAGACTTCTGGAATGAGCCAGAGACACGCGAACCTGTTGAAGTCCCGTCTTCCAGCCTCAGAGTGTCTACAGTATGATGATCAGGTCCTTCGGGTGAACACGGGTAGCTTCGGGGTGAAGTAGATCAGAATAGACGCCATTATTAGACGCCATAGCCGCGAATGATAAGTACGATCGAATGCTGTGTTCTTCATCCTACTCAAGTGCAATTCGAACCAAATCATCTTTGTTGTTCGACCCATCATGGCTCCGTATATATCTCAAAAGGGGCTGGTAACGTAGCCAGGAAGGCCAGTATACTCTATATAACCAGTTTGTGATTTCGGTTTTCTCCTCAGTTTTTGACACTCTCCGTTTCGTCAAGTTATGACAGGAGCCTCCGATCGTGGTCCAAAAAGTGGATCACGGAATGTTGCTAGCATGCGGCTGCAGAAACTTGCGAGCATACGGCTGCCCACGATTGTAATGCCATAAGAATACTCTCCAGCTGTTTGGAAACATAAGGGTAAGGAGCAAATCGATGGTCTTCCTTTCGAGAAAGGGGAAATGGATCATCTTCTCCAAGGAAACGAGAGTCGACAACCAAGGAGGCTCTCGGCAACGGTTCCTGTTAGCGTGAGAGCCAGGTACTTGGACCCACCAACCTCTTTCCGATCATGGCTCGGCTACTTCACAAACCCTTCCTTCGAGCGCGCCTTTCGCACAGCCAGAATTTTTCATCTCACACTTCGGATCACGGACCTCTCGCTGCGCATCTTCTGTCGACCCCTCATCTCCTCATACAAGCTCCGCTGAACCATCCGACCCGTGTGACCATGGCTATGATAAAAGCCCTCAGCACCGAGATCGTGATCGAGATATTGAAAGCGATCCCGGACTTGAATTCCCTCCACGAGGCCGTCCATGCCTCTCCAATGTTTTACCGCGTATACACAGCGTGTGCCGCCGAGATCTACAGCGCCGTCACCATGCAACACCTAAGAGACTTCCCGACCACTGCATATTACTACAATCCCAATGGGTGGTTTCCGATACACCTTACCGCCGAGGAGCAATTTCGTTGCTATCCCGGACTCCAAAACGTATCAGAAGCGCAGCGTAAAGACTTGCGTATCAACAACTGCATACAGACCTTGAACTATGTGGAAAATGGTGTGTATCACCTTGGCACGACCTTTCTTCTGTTCGGACTCCTCTAATTGCTGAAAGGTCATGCCATGAGGACTGTAGCCGCTCCGTTCGGCCCGTGCTCGCATTTCTAATTGACGCGCTGCGCTGGCTACAGGGGCATAAAGGGAGCGAAGCTCAAAAGGCGCACTAAGCCTGCGCGCACGAGGATCGAACGATTAGGTTGAAAGAGGTACGAAAAGGTCACACTTCCCGTGGTATTTATCGTTGGGTTTTCCAGCTGACGAAGCAATAGGATCTGACGGTTCGCTTCTCTAGCACTGAACTTCTACTTGCAAATTTTCCGATCAGCTTTCCGCTCATGAGGTCTATGAAGGAGATAAATGCTTGTTCGCTAGGCAAGCCCCTGAAAGCTATCTTGACCTTGTCAAGAGCCTGGCAGTATTGCTCAATAGCTTGATAAGATGCGCAGCAAGTGAGGCATGCGAAGCAAATAGCATAGATCTTTCCGCGAACGCATTCATGAGTATCGACTGAAAGTGATCATCTAAATTAACTATAGGATCTTCTTAGCTGCAAAGCGCCGCGATTTGCTGAACGCTGCCACTCCCATTTCAATGGTGGGTTCAGCTCTGGCGTCAATGTCCTGGCTATGTAGAGAGTATTGTCATTTTCTTGTGTGACGGTACAGTCGATATCAGAACGGTACTTTAGTAGTGAAGAACCCGCCAGTCACCTGCGTTGGCGAAATTGCCCCGGTACCTGCATAACAGGCTTAAGTTGTATAAGCTTGTGCCGGTGAACAATACCAGTATTCGTGATGCGAATCCAGACCTCAAAGCATCCTCAAAGCCCAGGCCATTGATTGTTCTCAATTTAGCAAGCCGATGAGATCAGAACGACGTTAGCAGCAACGGCTTTGACAGAAATTGATTGGCAGCAGCAAGAGGTGATGTCGATTAGACGTCGGTTGCAGTTGCGCCACGCTAAGAATAATCTTAAAGGACGGGAGTTTCAAAACATGTACTGGACCCCTGCAACATCACAGACGCGACCCCTAACCTAACGCTTTGTTGCTCCACCGCATCAAGCACCGCTGCACCTGCCAACAATCACCGCGACCTGGTAACCGACCTTGACGATTGCCTCTTCATAAACTCCAAATGCTTTCCCTAGATCCCTACAACGCGGAGATTTCGTGGTGAATACCTACTACTGAACAACTCCTTCTTCGACCATGGCGCCGGGGTAAGTTTGTTGCCCCTATAACTTCGCATTGTGAAGCTGTCAGCTGACTGGTGATGATTGAAGGCTTGGGGCATCTTGGCGCACGTTCTGGCATACTCTGACCTCAGTAAGTATGCGCGCGTTTGATTTCACCTGCCAAGAATACTTGAACAATCAATTCAGGCAATGTGTACTGGGAGGAGAAATCCCGAGCACATCGCCGCGGCCGATACTACTTCCCTGGTAAAGTCAATGCTGATTTGTTCGTCTCAACAGAATGATCGTCATGCCTCCCACGACTCTCCGTACCGGACAGGCGCACATATGCCGCTTAATCAGAGCCGGCACGCTCCTCTCACTTCTATCGCAACCAGTGCTGTTGACTCCCAAGCCGATCTAAGCTCTCCTTACCTCGAAAACGGTCCTCGCTCTTCCACACCATTGCAGAATGGCACTGCCGGCTGGCCTGGCACGCTGGGTGTCGGTTCGATGCAATCCCCTAATTCCTTCTATTCGCCAGGTATGAGATCAGCCATGCAACGGCAACAGCTCGGTGACCAAAATGCCTTCGAGAACGCAACTCCGGGCGAAATTCAGATGCAGAGCTTCCAGGAAGGGCTGCCCCCTCCTCCCCCAGTTGCCCATTCGTGGAAAAGGATCGATCGATGGACAGAAGATAATTACACTGAACTCTGGGACCAATTATCCGAGGGATGCACTCAAAATGATGTCAATGAACTAGAACACGAATTGGACTGTTCGTTACCCATGGAGGTTCGAGAATCTTTGCAGATCCATGACGGACAGGAGCGGGGTGGCCGACCCACAGGCATAATCTTCGGCTGCATGCTACTGGATTGTGAAGAGATAGTTCAGGAATTGAAGAACTGGAAAGTTGTCAACGAGGAATACCTCACGACCACCGCAAGTCGCGACAGCCTTCACAAGGCTTTCGGCGGCGCGCCCTCAACTGCTTCACAAACATCGTCTCAAACAGCTACAAACCCTTTCTGGCGCCAAGAGCTCCTTGAGCGACAAGACTCACAGCCGCCTAGGGCAATTCAGAAGGCGTACGCGCACCCTGGCTGGATTCCGCTCGCTCGAGACTGGGGTGGAAACAACATAGCCGTCGATCTTGCGCCCGGTCCTGTTGGAAAATGGGGTCAGATCATCATCTTCGGCCGAGACTATGATTGCAAGTATGTTATCGCTCGGTCTTGGGCAGCATTTCTCGCCACGGTTGCAGATGATATGAGTAGCGAGAAGGTTTTCGTGGATGACGAATCGCAAGAATTGAAGCTTCGCGAATTCCGTGCCGCTGGGGTAGAGCCGGCATACCTGGACATACTGCGTTGGCGAATGGATCAAAAGTACGGTCGCCCGTTGCCAAAGAGGAAGCAAAGTCCTGGTCTCGCGGTCAATACGCAGCGGCCCGGTAGTTCTTCTAATAGAGGCTCTCCATACGGTAGTCCGATTGAAGAAAGAGGACGCTCGCCGCAGCGACTGCCCAGCCGAGGACCCTTGTCGTCGAGTCCGCGAGGCGTCAAGGCCAAACCAAGCCCTCTTGCCCAAGTCTCTGAAGTACCGGCACCAAAGCCCATTTACACCGGGGGACGAAAAGAAACTTTTACTGGGGAGGACTTCACAGATGATTCCGACGTCAAGCTGGTAGAAGTTGCAACGCCCATTTCAGAGCGATTCGACATAGTACCTGGCAGCCGCCCTGAAAGTCTTTACAAGCCTACCGAGGCTATTCCGCTGGAAGATGAAGTTAACAACGAGAACAAGAGCAAATCTGCGACAACAGGTCTAGGGGTAGATGGCCTTGATGGTATGAAGAGTGTGGATATATGAACCCTTCCAGATAGTACCATCCACACCCGTTCGACCCTCACGCAGACACACCAACGATCTCTGCACGCCATCATATCACACCAATTCATCAGCAAAGCGGCCTGATACGGGGCATCGGGCGTTGAGCAATGCTTCTCCGGCCTTGCAATCTCCTACAGCCGCGGCAGATACCCTCCACGCTTCCTGCACGCGCTACGATACTTCCTTTTTTGTAAATCAAGCACACATGGCTTTGAGTTGGGCTGGTAGCATGCGTTCATGGCTCAGCGGCTGATTTTCACTTCGGTTGGGGAAGCAAGCGTACTATCAGTGTCACAGCATACGTGATGAAGTACAAATCGAATATTTCTTAATGCATCTCTTGTTCACCCCGATTGGCGGAGCCTCTTCTGCTGCCAGACACAAGCTATTGAAGAGACTCTGTGATCGCCAAGCATTCACCTCTTATGTGATATTGAATCCGTCTCGTAATCTTTCAGGCTCAGCTTGCTAATAGTCCCACTGTTTCATCAGTCCCATTCGTCATCGTCGTCGCCGTCATTGCGCTCTTCCCACCGCGGCTGTCTCACGCTTGTGTCTCCGTTGCCTAGGACCTTTGCTCTCAGGAGAACTCCAGCTTGCAGTAGCCTTGCTTCAAGGTCCTTGGCTGTAATGGTATCGGAGCTATAACCAAGCCCCTCGAAACCGATAATACGGTCCACGCTCACTCCGTCTACAAAAGCCAGTACGCAAGGCAGGACTTGTATCTTCAGGCGCGTGACCAAGAATGGCGCGTTCTCAACGTTCATCCTCAAGAACCGAGTATCGTAATGCTTAGGCGCCAGTGTCTACCATACTCCCTACTGCATCAGCCCTGTGCTTTCTGATCTCCAACTCTTGACAGCCCTATATGCACCCCACCCACCTCAAGCATTGAGTCCATGACCCCGCATTTTCCGAAATCCGGCTTGAAGAAGTGTACGACGCACCATTTCGTGCTTGTCGTGATGTCCATCAGCGCCTTCTCATCCTTGATCTCAGTGTAATGGCCATATTCCTGGCTTTGAAGATGCTTTGCGCGCGTAAGCTCGGCGTGGAGCTGCTGAAGGCGTTGCTCGCGGAGAGTGTCGAAGGCGGGATCGTCGTCCAAGGAATCAAGAAGGGCATCCTCGTCGATGTCATCGGCGTTGTGGGAGGAGAGATGCGAGTCAAGAGTGGAAGCGACGGTGGGGTCTAAGGGCGCCATGGAAGGAGGAGGCGCACGATGCGCATGAGGATGGAGCAATACTGGAAGAGGTAGGATTCGTGTTATCAAGGCTGCGCATGCTGAGGTTGAAATAGCATCCTTCAAGAGTTCACCATTGCTGGTCGTACCCGTGTTCTTCGTTCCACCCTTTAAACGAGGCCTCCCGCATCCGCCAAGACAACGCCATCCTCCTTTAGCATTAGTGAGGTATCCCAAATAGATGAAGAGTGGCAGCTGGGATCTTCTTACCGATGTTGTTCAATACATCCGAGACCGAGTTTATGCCACTGGGTTCTTCATAAGACCGCTGCTCTCACCAGCCTCTCTACGCTGGGCGGAGATTGATCATCGACGCTCGTTTACTGCCCTGTTTGGAAGTTGCCCAATCTGACCGCGCGTTCCGACTTCGAGATTGCGATACCCCCTTCTATACGATACTCCGCCTGTGTAACCTCCCGCCATGGCAGACGACAAAAAGCGAGACGACATCACGATTGAGTTGGGCGAGCGGAGAGGCACCGGTTTCGAGTCACCCATCATATCACCGCGCCCTGCGCCGGCTGCTCCCATGGCTTCAGCAGTCAACAACCCCATATTTCCAGTACTCAGCTACTGCGGTTCCTCAATCTTGATGACCGTAACCAACAAGTTCGTCCTTTCTAGCACAGGCTTCAACCTAAACTTCTTCTTGCTCGCTGTGCAGGTACGTTAAAGGCTGGATGGGGGGAAATGGACATCAGCAACTGATCAGGATTCAGTCGATTGTCTGTGTAATAGCCATACAGTCTTGCAAAACCTCCGGCGTAATTACCTACAGAGATTTCAACTCAGACGAGGCAAGGAAATGTATGCCCAAGCTTGCCCTCAGGCCAGCGCCTTTAGTCGGCTGATCGGACTTCTCTAGGGTTTCCCGTCTCACTGCTTTTGATCGGTACGATCTACACCAGCACCAAGGCGCTCCAGTTCCTCTCAATTCCAGTCTACACAATATTCAAGAATCTGACCATCATTCTGATCGCATACGGAGAGGTGCTATGGTTCGGTGGATCCGTCACAGGAATGGCGCTGTTTTCCTTCGGCTTGATGGTGCTTAGTTCCGTCATTGCAGCATGGGCAGATGTGCAGCATGCGTTGCAACGCTTTGGACACGCATCGGAAGAGGCGTCTGCCAAAGTCTCAACGCTCAATGCTGGTTACATGTGGATGATGTTCAACTGCATCTGCAGCGCCGCCTACGTGTTGGGCATGCGGAAGCGGATAAAGTTAACGAACTTCAAGGACTTTGACAGTGAGTGCTATGAGCTGTATCTCCGAAGACCAGGGCGCTAATTCCTTCGTTTTAGCCATGTTCTACAATAATGTACTTTCGATTCCCATTCTCCTAGCCTGCACCGTATTCTTGGAAAATTGGTCGTCCGAGAATATCAACGCAAATTTCCCGGTAGACCGTCGCAATAACCTGATCATTGCAATGGTCTTTTCCGGTCTCTCCTCCGTCTTTATCTCTTACACCTCGGCGTGGTGTGTCCGTGTCACTTCCTCTACCACGTATTCCATGGTCGGCGCCCTCAATAAACTACCGATTGCGCTGAGCGGGCTGATCTTCTTCGACGCCCCCGTCACCCTTCCTAGCGTGTCCGCTATCGGCGTTGGTTTCGTTAGTGGGATAGTGTATGCTCTTGCCAAGGTCAAACAGGGCTCGAAACCAAAGACTGGCGTTCTGCCGACAACAAACCAACCGATGAGCGCTAGTAGCCAGAGTGCACGGGATTCCTTGAAGTCATAGCAGCTTCCGAAAGATGATTACAACTGGTTCGACCGCACATTGACCGCGTACACCATACCAGAGAATGCTTTCTTAAGGGAGCAAGGCGTTTTGGGGAGCAAGATGAAGAACGTCCATGTGCCTGCTGGATGGCTAGCTTACTTTCGACGTAAGAAACCATTCTTCCATCAGCTCTGGTAGGGGAGGACGGAAATTGTATCTGGGTAGATGAGTAGCGTCTGTTGCAGGATAGGATGTTGCTATGGCGGTTCATCTTCTTTCACTTCTTCTGTATCTACACTCAGTCTACGGACGAGTGCTGCATTGTCGAGTCTTCTTCCAGAATAGAGGTATGGTAGCCAAAATAATGACAAACTTCAAATAATCAAGATTGATAAACAAAGGTCCCATAGTGATTCATAACAGCCGTCTACCAGCAAACCTGGTCTGGCTGACGCCCCAACTTAAGAAAGACATCACGCGTTATATAAAGGGGTTTGTGGTGGTAGATCGAATTCAGCGGCATGTGACGGGAAGTCCGCAAAGCGGCTGTTCTTGAGGGAACTGCAGCGATTGCACTTCACCCTCCTAGGGAACTTCACATGGAAGCCATGGGATTCAATCTATGGAGGCCTTTGAAGCGTCGATAGTATGACTATCCTCAAAGCACGCCTCATAGGCAAATCACCGTAGCATGCCATCTGAGGTGCCTCCAGCGCAGCACTCCTCGTATTCCGACCCTACCGCCCATTGCTAGGTCTTTCTGCTTACCTACTTCTAGGCTCTCGTTCACCCAAGGCTTCCTACTCGGTCAGCTGTCCGTCGTCATCCTCATTGGGGCGTTCATCAAGTTCTTCATCTTCGGCGAGGCTCCCTCCGCAGACACTACCGCCGCAAACCGGGCACTTGCTCGCAGCAACAGTGCTTCCGGACACAGACGCTCTTTTCCTATAAACTCTGCCTCTGCAGCCTCGAAGAAACACGATGGCAAGAGGTCATCCTCCAACGTTATTCGCAACCCTCAGCGTCTGACCACCAACACCATACTCTCCAAGACTTACTACAACGTCAACTCACATCAACCCGAGTCCTTGGACTGGTTCAACGTCTTGATCGCACAGACTATAGCTCAATTCCGCAAGGATGCTCAGCAAGACGAGGCCATCCTCACCTCCTTGACAGATGTCCTGAATGGCCCGCAGAAACCCGACTTCCTCTCCGCCATAAAGGTCACTGAGATCGATTTGGGTGAGGACTTTCCCATACTGAGCAACTGCCGGGTACATCCCGTGGAAGACGATGGCAGCGGTCCAGAAGGCGGACGTTTACAAGCACATATGGATGTGGATCTCAGCGATTTCGTCACGCTAGCAGTGGAAACGAAGATTATACTGAACTACCCTAAGCCTATGACCGCGATTCTGCCCATTGCGCTTTCGGTATCTGTCGTCCGCTTCTCAGGCACACTTTCCATATCGTTCCTCCCCTCTACGACCCGCCCTGCTTCGGCGGAGAATGCCTCTTCTATTCCTTCACAGCCATCGTCTACGACGCCGACAACGCTGGCTTTCTGCTTCCTTCCTGATTACCGTCTCGATCTGTCCGTGCGATCGCTCGTGGGTTCGAGGTCTCGCCTCCAGGACATACCTAAGATCGCACAGCTAGTGGAAAGCCGCCTACACTCGTGGATCGATGAGAGATGCGTAGAACCGCGAGTACAGCAAGTTGCCTTGCCAAGCCTCTGGCCTAGAAAGCAGAATACACGTGGACCGCCTACGGATGAAGAGGAGACTGTTGCGCCTGTCAACAGCAGTGATGTGAGGGATGTCAGAGAAGAAGCTCGAAGGGAGGTGGAGGAGGATCGCAGAAGGCAGCGTGAAAATATGAGGCTAGATGAAGGTCTCAGGAGGAGGGGCGGAGCTTTCGAGATGCCTGGAGCAATGCCTGGTATGACGATGACCTGATGGTGGATTACTCCTCAAATCCCGTGAATCTCTTCTCTTCATATACGCCTTAGAAGCTGTTCTCTGAGCGCCTGCGATTTTGCCACCGAACCCAAGTCTGGGTTGGCATAGTAGACTCAAGAGTCAAGAGATAGAAATCATTGCTGACAAGGTACATGAAGAGCAGCTCAATCAACGGTCAGTATTGCATCACATACTTTCCCATAAGCTCATCATTTTACTCATTACTTACCACAATCGCGGATATCCCTCTCCCACGGTGCACTTCTCAGGAGTTCATCAGATCACCAGGCTAATCCAGTGCGCCCCTTTGATTCGCTCAAGTGAGGCAAATGCTTCAACAATTTCCCTCTTTCGCTATGAGTCTTCACTGATGATCCCACCCATCGATATTCCCTCCTTGTTTTACTTTCACAGACACCAAGGATCGAGTGCACCATATCGTGCCTCTACTCGGAAGTTGCGAAATTACCATCATCAGTGCGACCTTTTGCCCATGCAGAGCCCAAATCTAACATTCCACGCATTCCCCAATGATCCACGCGAAGACGCAACTTCTATAAGCACGGGTCTTGAAGAAAGTGATATACCCGAGTGGGGACGGTGGCTGCAGATCGCGTTAGTAGGTATTAGTAGCAATACCCTTGTGATTTTATCACTAGATGGGCAAAGGGATTCAGGTTTAGCAAGATCAGCTATAGAGTCGGTGGACGTACCCAGAGATGAGTGTTGCTACCTCTGGGTGATCCATGGCCGCTTGAATTCAGCTACGCGCACTCTCGTGAGGTTGGAATGTAAGGCGACGGGGACATGGTGTGAGGGGAGGCTTGGGGAAAGCTGGAGTTGCTTCTTCGCGTAAGTCCCCCAAGTCATTACTGATGAACCAGCGATGGCCCATTGCGACAGGCCGTTGAAGGGAATTAGTAGCGTACTCCAGAGACCGGAAGGAAGCAGCAAGAGAACACGAAGCAGCGCATAGCATTGATCAGGTAGAGAAGTCTCCACAAAGATAACGATGCCACAAACATGCCTCAAATCTCTACATATGCCTAAAAAGGCAAGATTGCCAATTCCCTGCGATAGACACGAGGATCAAACAGAGGAGCTGGAGGGAAACAGCATGAGCACGGATGCTTCAGTTATGCACCCCTCTCAAACTTCTCATCTCACTGGCCTCTATGCTTGGAGTCTGTTGAGCGCCTCAAACCCAGCCGGGGAATCCAAACAATCGGCTCATTGTTCAGTGTATATGTTGCAAGCAACGTCCGGATTGTATCACTTAATATCTTCAACCTGGCCTATAAGTTTCTCCTCTCGCATTAGCGGAGTGATAATCTTCCCGTCGTAGAGAGTCCACCAGCCCGCTTACCAAGAAGCAAGCGCTGAGGCTTCGATGTTGCCAGATACCCCTTGCCGTTTGGTTTTTGGACTACGGTCGAGATGGATACGTCTCTGCTCTGCAGCTATCTTCCTATCTGTATCATACATAGCCTTCTCTTATCAGGGACCTTGCGTTAGAAAGTAGACAAAGTGACCAGCGCAAAGAGCAGGCAGCAGCTGGACTGATCATAGATGGTAGCCACTCCGCGCACACCACCCTTCTTTGCTCACACACCACCCCTCACTACAGCATCTTCCTTGCGGCCAGTTGTTCTAGAATATTTTCCTCGTCTTTAACGAGCTTTTTTCTGATACGAAGGAGAGTTTCGTGTCAAAAAACGGGTTAGGTTGGGGTGAGCTCAATGCCGTTGTCCCCAGAAAGGCCGCCGGAAGCATGGTTAGGGGCTAGGAATTCGGGTTAGATGTTAAGGGTGGATATAGTTTGTAAGGTGCGAGTGGTGTGTGAGTAAAGTAGGGTGGTGTGTATGGAATGGTTACCTAGAAAGAAGGTGTATTGAAGGAGGAAAAGCTGTGCCCTTTTCCCATGCATGCTGCACCGCACATGAGCAACGCTTTACCGCTTTCATCGTTACCTCAATATTCAGAATGTGGTTCCCCCCCCGCAACTTTTGAAAATCAGTTTTTTTTTTCGACGCCGGATTGCAAACATCACCCATGCCTCAACATCAACGCATCTAAATTGCTACAAATCCTAGTAAAGTATTGATAATAGTTTGTACATTGATCTTGATCCAATTTGAGCATTGCAGTCACGATCGTGTGTACCTATTGCTGTTGAGAGACTTTGATCAAACGTATTTGGTGAGGCTTGGTGGAGGCTTGAGGAGTGCCCAAAATGTGCCGAGGCAAAGCTTTGAAAAACGCAATTACACACATAACTTTTGTCTCAAGTTGGGTTAAGAAATAAGAGTGCTGTCAAAGTGTTTCTAGATATAGTATTTCTATTCGGGATCAATTTTATGTAGAAAAATAGCGTTGATGTTGAGAAATGGGTGGTATTTGCAATCCGATCTCGAAAAAAAAAACTGATTTTCAAAAGTTGCGGGGGGGGGAACCACATTCTGAATATTGAGGTAGTTAGGTCTCTCGTAGAACATAAATTTGACGCCCCGTATTCCATCCTGGCAGCTCTCTCCCTTCTTTTCCAAGTCAACATCCACATTCGAGAAAATACATTCCTACTGGCACCCAACACCCCAACACTTTGACAATGCCCCCTACGAAGCCGACTCTAGTCCTCATCCACGGAGGCTGGCACACACCAAGCACCTACTCCAAGCTCACCAGCTCCCTCCACTCCGCCGGCTACGAAGTGCATGTCCCTAGCCTTCCCTCCATGAACGGTGCAAGACCTCCCAACGCCGATCTAGCCACCGACACGGCACTTGTCCGAAGGTACGTGGAGAGCCTCATCGACGCGGGCCATACCGTCATCGCCATCATGCATTCCTACGGAGGGCAAGTCGGAACCAACGCTCTCCACGGTCTGAGTCTCCAGCGCCGCCAGCAGCCCAGCGGCGTGGCAAGCCTCATCTACATGTGTGCCTTCGCCCTCCCCGAAGGCGGCTCCATGATGGGAAAGGTCCGGGAATTCGGACACGAGCACCTCATCCCCCTAGCCTTCGACTTTGCCGCGGACGACAGCTGCGTGGTTCGCGACCCGAAGGCGTTGCTGGTGGGCCCGGGGTTTGAGGACGCCGAGGCTGAGGCCTATGTCGAGTCCCTGGGGCGTTGGAATGGGAGGTGCATGTATCAGGAGGTGGCACAGTGCGCGTGGCGGGAGATCCCCGTGACGTATATCTATACGGGTCGGGATATGACTGTGCCGCTTGAGTATCAGAAGTCTATGGTTGATTTGATGAAAGCGGAGGGTCGGGAGGTGCAGACGTTCGAGCTGGAGACTGGGCATTGCCCGAATGTGACCAAGACTGAGGAGGTGGTGGGGATCATCAACGAGGTTGTGGCTGGCCTGACCAGATAGGACCGGGAAGGAGAACCATCGGGAGGTTCGAGAGGCTTTTCCATAAGGCATGGAAATTTGGAGCGGCTATCCTCTATCCTACTGTGGCCTGTGCACACGCTTTTGGGACTGCCTCGCATTCTCGAAGGTGCGGCCGTATTCAGGTCTTTCGGATGGCATATGAAACGGGGCGCTAGAGCTTGTGGCACCACCCTATCACGGAGGAGATTCAATCAGGAAGTGATATTCGTACCTAACCACCGCCGCCGCAGTATCGTGCGGAGCAGGATCCTTGGCCACATAAGAGATCCATTCGAATCTATGTCTCAAATTCCTGAAACTTTTGGTCAAAGACTGGAATCTTACGCTCTGGTCCAAATTTGAAGATCTTTGCAAAACAATTCAAACATGAACACGAGTTGTAGTGTATTGATGTGCGTGATCAAGAGGACTTCCAATCGTCGAGCCCGCTTCAAAGAAAAAGGAAAGGGAGCTTTAGATCCAGGCTTGCGGCACAGAAACCTGCTCCAATAGGCATCGAGCCTCATGCTCATGGAGCTCTTTAGCGAACGCTATGCGGCTGGACCCATCGTTCGAATGGGCAAGGATGTGCGGTAGGGTCCACACAGCGGAATTACCCCGAATGTACATCGTAGAGTATATTCACATGGAAAACATGCAATGGGCTGGGACCGCTCGTCCGAGCCTCGTAAGGATACACAGCAGAGCCTCTTACATGAGCTGTGAGACTGGCGTAAGCATTATTATACGGCAGGATCAAACAGTGCTTTCGGGGATTTTGCCGATCCCACCGCACATCGTAGGGATGTGCTTGCGTGATCTTGACGCTACGGTAGGATTAGCGGTGCGTCACAGCCAGCCTGTTCACCCTAGAGTCTAGACGTTGGGCTTCCTCCCAATGACGGTCCACCTAGGAACGCCCAGCACGATCCCTCCGAGGTCTTCTCCGGTGTGATTTCCGGCATGAGCCCCGCTCTAATCCGCGGCTAGAGCCTCATTGTGTGTCGTGCGGGCGTTTAGCTTGGGGATTGAGTCATGGATTGCGAGAGCAGCATGTGGCACCGTGTCACGGGCATTGGAAAGGATACCGCTGAGAGCACCCGCTTCGCAGAGGGTAGCAAAGTTAGGGAGCCATGTCCGGTTCAGCCTCACATCTTGCCCCGTGTCGAGAGCTTCAATAGCTGTCTCAATGCGTCGGTCTTGTTTTGAGGGTTTGTCTTCTCGATCTGAAACGAGGCAATGTAGGGTTCCGCCTACTGGATGTAGCCGCCTGGCCCTGTAGAGATGACCGTGTTTAGCATTGTGAGCCAGGGAGAGAATGCAATGACTAGGGAAGAAATATACTGATCAGCTTTATGAGATGATCAAGGACACTCAGGATATCGTCATTTTGCAGGATGAAGGCAAAGTTGCGAATAGGGACAATATCGTAGAGAGCGACGGGATCGATCGGGACGTCCGTTTCCACGTTTCAATGACGCAGAATTGAATTAGGAGGAAGTCATGCCAGCGGCGGTGGGACATTGAACGAAACGTCCAGCCCATCGAACTGAACAGGATTGGCTAGCCGGCCACCCAAGTCTGTAAACCAACATTCTAGCTGATCGTGAGGATGAGCTCGCCATGTCAAACATGCAGTGCTAACCCTGTGCCTGTGCCGACGTCTGCTACCTTCAGATGCGGATCTCCAATTGAGATATTGGGGTGAACATGGTACCTAAAGAGCGCGCCCCAAAAAAAGTGTTGTAAGTTGATCCTGTTCAGAAAATCGTAGGGTCAGCTATAAGTGGCTTAATGTACAAATGAGAGAAGCTTGAGACATGGGAGAAACATACCGATTGTTATCAACGTCATCGCGAGTGAAAACATAATTAGTTGCCGAGGTCGTTAATGCAGTTGGCCTTCTCAATGATGCCTCGTAGTAGTAAAACATGAGATCACAGATGCTGTACCTGTGGACAGAATGGTGCGCTGACGAATCGTAGTGTAGAAGGCAGATCAAGGGCACAGAAAGCACGGGATATCTGAGTCCCGCTGGTGGCACGAATTGTGTCCTCGTCCCCCATTTCATGGCGTGAACGCACCGCTCCTAATCTGCATTACGCTGGCATCCATCTTCCTGGAAAGCGGGCTTCTTGATTGCCATTAAGCTATCGTTTGGAGAATCAACATCTCGCCGACCTGTTCCAGAATGCCTTGAGAAATCCACAGAGCTGGACGCTGCTGCATTGACCGGCCTGATATCCCACTCGACATTCTTCGGGCATGAACTATAGGGTCTCGCATAGTATCAAGTGAGATCATTTGATGGAGTCAGCCATAGAATGTGGATCAATTTTGTCAAGCGGAGGCGGAGTGGACCTGTGATGCGCGATAATGGCGAAAGGAACAGCTGGAAGATCGTGTTGCTGCCGAACAATGCCACTATATCGCTATGCCAATAACAACGCCATCCTTAACAGCTTACTGAGCTGGTTGGTCTTCCAGGACACATTTTGTTATTGGAATGAGAATGCCAGCGAGGACATAGACACGAGCGATAATTGCTGCCGCCAGGTCTTGCTCTCCAGGCACATAGGCGTGAGGGGTAGAATCAGGCGTCCAGCGCGAATTCTAAGGCTTCAGTTCGCTTTATATCTGCGCTTCTATCATTCATCTATTATTGTCCAGTATCTAATACTCGCACGACTTAGCTCTGGAGAAGCCTGAGGCATTGATTAACGAAGAGGCTGAGAAGCTTGTCGAGCTGCTTCGAAGCTAGGAAGAGGACGATGTCGATATGTCGGCCTAGCTTGAACACTACACCTTAGATTTGAGGGGCAGGGTCGATTTGACCGTAGACTTCAACAATCTTTCCAGGGGCGAACCACACCCTATTCTTGCACTGTATCATATGGCCCACAGGAGGCTCGGACCACTTGCAGCTACACCGTAGATCAAGCATCTGCTCATGAATATTCCTGAGTCAAAGAGATCGATACATCATCGGCAGTACTTTGACTGGTTGCTGCCGAGCTTGACAGAAATATTAAGGTAAGACAGAGTGTTGCAGAGATTCAGGGTAAATGGACAGCTCACAGACCTTATCAGCCATGCAATAATAAAGAGGCCCCGGGCAACGTCATCGGATACGTCCTCAAAAATGCGATGGACCCTCGCGGCGGTCTTATGGCTGAGAACACATATATCCCTGGTGGTACTACCAGTGTAGTGCATCAATGCAGTCTCTTGAGATGTGAAATTCCCGATCATACTAGAACAAAGATGGAACAATGCTTATGTGTTATCAGATGGAAGTAACTTCGTAGATCCAGATGAGTGGACCGCCAAAAGTTCTCCACCCAGCCCTGATTTCATCGTCGACAAACCTTCATTTTCACCGTGGAGTGCTGGTGAGTACCATTGATGCCTCGTCCTCATCTGCAAAGAATGCATTCAGCGAGGAAGTCTAGCATTGGCCTGTAGGGAAAGAGTATGGAGAACCGGATTGCCACCGCTCTGTTTCTGACATCATCTGAAATCCACTTCGCTTTGGGCGAAGATGGAGAACGGATATTTGCAGAAGCTTGCGATTACTTTACAATACCTCTGGACCACTCGAGCTTGCTCGAAGGGACTATAAAGAACTACGTAAGGAATCGCAGTCGCGGCTACTGTATATGTATAAAGAGCTTCCCTACAACAGACTACCCCAGTAGGTCTTATCCGCTACGGGGACGGATGTGGTTGCGATAGGTATTGTCATCTACACCGAATGTGCAGCAAGTCGACATACAGACCGGTATTGATCGCGCGGAGGTTTTTTGGACATCATGACCGTATCTGCTATCCCATGGGGAACAATGCAGTCTTGAAGTGGCACCCTTGATGTTCACCACTTGAAGGAGGGCTGACGCTGACAAGCTTGGTTTGAAAGCTCAGAGCGCGTCATTGTCAGCCTACAACTGTCTGAAAAGTGAGTAGAGCGAAAATCGGGACGGAGATTCTGTTCACACGCTGAAATCGATGGCTGACCGGTACCTGCTAATTAGTGGTAAGAGAAGGTGGTTCAAAGTCAGGCCGTTGGGAAGTATGACGGTAATCCGTACATAAGTAGATAGCCGTTATTTGAAAGCTTAAAAAGCTCCTGGTTCACATGCAGTGGATTTCGTTTTGGCAAACGGCGCAGCAGCATCGGGAGAGAAGAGATCGCCAGTATTCGACGTCCATAGAGTTTCGATCATGAATCCTTCGTGTTTTTCTCCCCCCCCCCAAAGGGCTGTTCGTCGAGTCTGTTCTATTATTAAGACTTGGCAGTCACCAGGATCGTTTTCTCTCCAGAGCACATCAGGTACTCTAGTAATGCAGTTCTCCTACTATTCCGAAGGTCCTGGTTTAGCGCGCCAGCCTCCCTCGAGCCAGGATCGTCGAAATGGTCAGTTGAGGTGAAGCCAAATCTTTCCGTTCGGGGGTAGCTTTGCCCTGGCCGCGTCAGATGATTGACGTTGCACTGCCTAAACCCTCAACAAGGCCATGGCTGCCGAAGTGACAGCTGTAGCTAGTCAAACGAGACAGGGACAGTATCCCGGTGGTATGCCGTAGTGCCGATGATATGTTCCACAACATTCGACGTGTCTTGACGATCTTGTCTGCAGTCGCCCTTCTAGATAATCATTGAAGGTCGTCAGCTCGAGCTAACTTGTTCACCGATTGAAACCATAGCGCGGAACACTGTCTGGGAAGAAGATCCTTTGACTGCGGCATACTGAACTGGCAGGCTCATCGGAAGGCTAGGCAATACCGGGGTTCAACACGACAACGTCTCGAGCAAAGATGGCGTACATTGCGTTCTGAACTTTAATGACTTCGCTCCTGCATTGCATAACATCTAATGCTGCTGTCGACATTATCGCGTGGCCGGAAGGTCACTCTGTGAACGTGATAATGCACGTCAAGCGGGCTAAGGATGTTCACGGGTCGTTCAATCTCTTTGTCGTCGTGTAGTCCCTGCATTTGAAAGCAGGGAACAGGGTGGTAAACAGTATGAACATTCCTCTGCTGCCTTTCGTTGCATTTCCCGCTTTGGTGAATATTATTAGAGAGCCTCACCGCGGCACATGTAGAGCAAACCTGACCGTACCGATCGTTGTGTGTCACTACCGCTCATCTGGTGGGCTCGATGAACGTTGTTGATATGCCTTCCTTGCCGGAAAGGGGAAGTGGAGGTCGGAAGAGCAACGTCGAAATAGAAAATGATCTCCCACACTTGGCCCAAAGTTTCGGTCGATCCCGTGATACTTTCGGGGAAGCATGCAATGTTTAATGGAAATTCAACGCTCATGCAGCCTAAAAACAAGGCAGAAGTACGATAATGTCAGGAAGAGACAAGGGCTCGGAAAAGATCCTGTGAAGTATCTACCCGAACTCAAGATAGCAGGTGCTGCATGAGATCAGATATCGTAGACGACTCTCATCATTATGGTCTCTCACGGCTCCTCATGATGGCCTGGCGACCACCGACGCCAAAGTACACAAACAGTATTCAGGATGCCCAAAACTTCAAGGACTGTGGGTTTATATCGTAAAGACGAATGAATGATACAATTCTTATACTCGTATGATCACATGTGAGGTGAAATCAATGTCCATATATCTTTTCGTCATGTGGACTTCGAACGGCGTGGCGCGGAAAGAAGTCCTTCGGCTCGGCCTGATTTCTCAATCGCGGCTTGTTGCCTCCTCAACTCGTCCCGACTTTGCAAGATCAAAATGGATATTGTGGGGGCTCTGTATCTCCACAGCTGTATTATTCATGTATCCTTTTCGGGACGAAACCGGTAATACAGAATACGTGCTCATCAAACTGGCCAAGACCACCACGCCACACATGAACAATCATCTTGTATGCTGAAACGACCAGCTCGACCAGATCGCGATGGTGACGAGCGTGGAAGAGAGCAAAAATGGTCTAGGCCCGGCATTATTCCCCGCTTCTAGCAAATCGATGGCTCTCTTTAGGCTGTCGAGGCTGTGTTTGAGACTTTGAGTCTAGGGGTGGCCGGGTGATTGGCGCCCCTCTGCAACCCAAGATCTCTTCGGGCACTCAGATCCCTTCACTGGCTTGTTCTGGGGCTGGCTGAAAGGCGTGGGCGCAGAATTCGGTGGCTGATTGCAGCTGGTCTTGCCTAAAGCAAATCAAAAAGAACGCCAACAGCCAAGATCGACACACCGTTGCTATTCATTTGCCGACACTCACAGCCTGTCAATCTATGAATCACTCGGTGTGGCCCTCGACCTCGGCTCCTCAGCGAAATTCTGGCTCCCGTTGAGCAGGTGCCTGGCTTCCAGGGCTCTGTGGCTAGGTATTAATAACTCGTGAGGTCCTAGGGTCTCACCAATTAGATTCCTCTGTAGGTGTGGACAGGGGACGTTGGCCACATGTGAAGATGGCTGACGGTGGTATCATGCTGGTTCATTCTCAACTACGGAGGTAGCCAGCTTCTCAGCGATCTTGTACGATTGTTGAGGAGACAGTGGATTGCGCCTCAAGAGTCGAGGATGGACCTTGCAATTGCTCGCCTGCGCCAAACAAGGGTCGGTTGTAAGAGCTCCAAGCACCGTCCAGCGCTCATAGGTAGCTGCTTAAGCCTCCCCAAGTCATAATCGGCATTGCGACCTGCAGCCAGGGGTTTTTGCCGAGTCGTCCTTCCCAATAGTTTTGCTGGCCTTAGTAGCTTGGGCTGACTGGACATGTAGCTGTACCCGATCCGCTGGGGAGGACAAAAATGTCAATCGTCTGTCGAACACAGCGTCGCTGGCTGGAATGGGGTTATGCTAGCGGTTCACACGTAAGTGGAATGAAGCTTGCCGATGCTGCGATCGGAAACAGGCCGTTGTTAGCCTGCACGGTCTGGACTCTGGACTTGCGTGCAAAGATATTTCCCCTTGATTGCAGTCATCAGTCTTTCGCCCAACAGTCGCCATTGGCTCATCGCTCTCCCGTAGCTGCCCCTGGGGGCAACAGACCTGATACAAGTCGCCTAGCCGCACGGACTTGCCAATAAATGAGATTTGGTCACCAATAATAGCGAGTCCCCACTACTGAAGTACTACCGCATCATTATTACCGGCAACAAACGCGAGCATAGGTCCCGCTTACCCATGGTGCTGTAGTACTCCGTAGTGGGATAGCCATTTCGGCTTGGGCGGACCTACGTCCTACCTGTTTCCTTCGCTCGTCGCTTGTTTTGAAAAAAATGATATAGTCTGCTCGTCGTGACCTCAAATTATCCTTTCATCGAGCTGGCGGAAGGAACCACCCGGATGTCGACTTCGAAGGTTTTCTTCTCCCACTTGGCAAAAAGTATTTGACCCTCTTTCGTCCCTGCTCTTTCCGGTGGAGATGAAAGTCAATCCTGTACCGGGATTGGCATAGCAATTATACAGAAGAGAACCTCACGTACGCTGTACAATTCGTTCTCAGAGGAATCTCAGATCATCGGCAGGGAACGACATCAACACTCTTTGTAGTGCATAAAATCACCCCACCACCCCCTCCAATCCACAACAGCCACATCTACTCGTCGAAGGTGGTGAACCCCAGCAAATCCTCGAAGTCTGATTTGAAGATCTTTCCCGATCGCTTGAACCGGTACGAAAGCAAACCCCCCGGCCGATATCAGCTCATCCTTCCGGTCGAACGACGTCTGTTGTGCTGGCTCACTTTCGAGCCCAGTGCTCCAGACAAAGATCCATGACTATCTTAAAGTGTTTGCTCCACAACCACGACCCTCGGCCTCCATCGTGCTATTGAAGGGCGTTATGAGCGCAGGGCGCGCCACCCCAGCCTGCGTTCCAACATGGAGGGGGCACATTGAGACGACCAAGGACGCTTTGATAATTTTTGAAGCCGCTCTGAGCGGTATGCTTGCTCATTGCATCCGCAGACCTCATGACAGGGAACGAAACTCCTTGATTATTAGCGGCAATGTTTTTGTCTACGAAGAAGGGACTTCGGGCATCAAACGATGGACAGACGGTATACCCTGGAGTCCCAGTCGCATCTTGACCAATTTCCTCATATACCGTCAGCTCAACAGCCCATTTCCGCCAGGGGAGAAAAAGAGAGCGACGAAAAGGAGCCAGCGTCCAGTGAAACCGGGGGAGCCTTATGCTGCACCTTCCAAATCAGGTATCACGGAAGACTTCTCATTGTCGGGTGGATCTCCCACCACTCCTGCTATTAAGTCTGAAGAGAGTGTTGATAAGGACGCTGACCGATTTTTGGTGGGATCGCTTGTGGATTCGTACGAGTTCAAAGAGGGTGGTTTACTGAAAAAAACGATGACTGTCACTGTCAACGGTGTTCAACACCATCTTGTATCCTACTACTCTCTTGAAGATGCCAAGTACAACTTGAGCACGCCGAGAGATGATTCCCAGCTAAAAGACCTCCCGCTCAGGGATGATTTGTTGAATCAGCCCAAATTCAAGGTCCAGAATTTTGATGACGCTGGAGATGGTACTTTTGACCAGGTCGACGGCCAACAGGCTACGTTCCCTTATCTCGCGAGTGGGTACCAGACAATGAGGCCATATTCGACGTCAACTAGTGCGTTGCAGACCCCTGCTCATGGCCAATTTGCACATCATGACCAAACATCTCCGGTGTACTACGGCGGCTACCCACAGTATAGCCATGTCCACACCCCCACATCGGCATCTAACGCGAGCTATGCTTCCATACCAAATACACCATCGTACGCTCCACCACCGTCTACCCCGATGGCATACCCTCAGTATCCACACCAAACCCAGCAGCAGACACAGGCTGCTATCAAGTCAGAAGGACATCACCTTTTCCACCAGCATCAGCCTGCCATGCATCCGCAGTCTCAATACAACACTGGTTATCTGGCTCGCCGGATGTCCCAGATCGAGCAGCAGCAGCTACAGAGTTCCTCTTTCCAGCAGACCCAGTCCGATTCGGTATCGAGCCGAACTGGTTTGATGGCTCTGTACCCCAACTCTCATGAGGGCCTGGGTATCAACACTGGGTTCTATACACACAATCCGAATGTATCCAGCACAGTACATGATAGTTCAGCACCTTTACCACACCCCATGCAATTCCCTACCGGTTACGGAACGAACGCAGATGCAAATTACTATAGCACATCTCGAGCCACTTCATAAGCCACAAATAGAAAACTGGGGTTAGGTGGTCATTCCAAATTCTGTGCATACAAGCGCTCAATATCTGCGCATTGATAAGCACCCCGAGGATCTCCGACGGTTGTTCGAGCCGATTGATGATATCATCTTCTCCCATGGGAGCAGATACTACCGTACGGCCATCGAGCATGGCTACAATTTTTCAGCCAATACTCGGAGATTCGTTTTCCACACTTCACATTGAGACATCGGACAGTCGAACCGCACCACAGCGATATCATGGAATCGGTGCCGAAAGTCACGTGGTTCCGTACTCCGCATCTAATGTACCTCAAGACTTTCTCGGCACAAGATGCGATTTTGGAGGTACAATGCCAAAGTGCAGATGTATCACCACGGTATCTTCACTCCGTGGCTATACAATGGCCAACGATTCTCCTTATCCTCCCAGCAGGGTTGCCACCAGAATCGCCTGTCCTACTTTTACCACTCTACTCATCCGCTCGAGCTCATCTATTTAGTCCCAGTCTGCTATAGACACATGGGCCCCTACGTAGACTCGGCCAACACTCCTATGAGCCTTGATGTCTGGCAATCGAGCCATGCGACTCTGGGCCCTGTGTAATATTTCTCACACAGATCTGGGCGGCTACACGTTGAGACATACATACGAACGTAAAAGTGTTCATGGTCAATTCACAGTACTGGGGGGGATAAGGTGGAACATATTGATCTGGGAAGCGTGTAATTTTTCACCCACGCAAGCTCAGGCCACAGTGCTTGGCGGATGACAGCTGGTTCTTCTTGCCTCTTTACCTTTTTTCAGCGGACTCGAGCGCTTCGAGTTAGCAAAAGTTCACACATTTCAAGGTTTATTACTATACCACGACGGCACCATTTGAGAGGGGGGGAAACAACTTTAGTCCCAAAGATCCGCGTGAAAGCCAAGCGCTTAGGAAATAGCCCGGCTATTTTTCCAGGGCAGGGGAACGAACTGCACGCAATTCGGGCCGGGAAATCTAGAGCCTCTACTGATTTTCGTCTGGGTTGTACGGATTTTCGGCTGGGTTGTACGGAGGCTTCTCCGCAACTAATTCTCCCATCTCCGTCCCAGTTTCAAGAATGGGGGTCTTATGGATCACTTCTCTAGCTGTACAAGGTATGACCCAGAATTCGAAACCATCCCTTTTCGCGACCGCTACATCCCGTTAATTGAAGCAGCAGAACACTCCGAAGCAGATTCGCGCACGCAACAATAGCTCGGGAACGTAGAAATACCTAGCCCTTGAATCGTTAGCAAAGCCGCTTGTCAAGCGCTTTGACTCCATTCTTTGCTCTAGTGCCAACAGCTCGGACGTTCATTCGCTAAAATCGAAAACACATCAAATCGGATCGAGATCAAGGTACGTAATTTGACCGAATGTCGCTTTTTTGCGCTGCGAAACCCCCATTCGTGAATAGGGTACTGAGAGATGAACAGGGACTGCTTTTGAGGAAGGGGGAATAGTGGGAATTGGGTGTTGTTTTACGTAAATGGGATTTGCTGTGACAATGGGTGGACGAGCGAGCATGAATAGCATATTATCACTAATTTACCAATAATGATTATGAATTTCATAAAGTAGATAGCACTTTAGTCGTGGGTCAAGGTTCGTCATCCCGGCTTTGCATTTGGATCTTTGATCCTCTGCGACACAATGCCAAGCAATTGTGCGAATACTGGATTAACCCTAGGATCATCCGGTCCTCAATTGAACATCGCATTTGGTACAAATACCTGAAAAGCGGCATTGTAATTGCCAGTCAGCTGGCAGGGCATCGTCTCGATAATGCTACCCGGAAATCAATGGCGTTTAATGGAAGTCGTCCTGTCCATGGGAAAGCCCGCAGGACGAACGCATGGAGCGATACGGACTGCAGCGGTTTTGAGCAGATATTCAACGTTCTCACAGGTTTCCGGCAGCTGTTCGCAAGAAGCTGCCCCAATCAAGACTTCCAGGGGTACTATGGCAATACGGAAGAAGAGTGTGGGTGCTAGATCTCTCCTCGACTGTGTAGACCGCGATGCTGTTGATTCCCTGCTCGACGGTTTATACGTTTTAGTTGCTGACCCTAGAGAACAGTCACGTCGGCATGGCAGAATTTAAACATGCAATGTACATTTGTTATCTCAGCCTAACTCACGAAGAATGGCAAAACGCAACTATACACGCCCAAAAACCCTAAACACCAACCATCAACCCATCATCCAGACTCATCGCTCCGCACCCCATCCCGCGTCTCAACAACCAAACCCAACTCATCAGCTCCAGAAGGGACACACCCCCATCAACTCCGTCGCCACCCCCCCATCAAACTCCATATCGCCCAACCCCGCCTGCTCCAGCATAAACAGCTGACTGCGCAACGGCTCCAGCAACGGATTCTCCCTCTCCGCCAACATGCTCGCGATCGTGATCTGCACGCGCTCCGGCGATGGTGCTCGGATCAGCGGCGGCGTCGTCGGCGGGGTGATGAGAATCCGTGGGGGGGTGAAGCCCGGCGCTGGCTCTAGAGGGGTGGACTCGTACCGCTGGGCGAGGAAGGCGTCGAGGACTTGTGCTTCTTCCGGGCGGAGATCGATGCCCTGGGCGGAGAACCAGGGCAGGAGATTCGCTCGCGTGAGGTAGGACGGTTGCGCGGGTGGGTGTGCGGGGAGCGGCGGCGAGGGGTGGCGGTGGTTGGAGACGTGGGGACGGGGTGCCGTTCCTTCGATTGCGCTGTACTGGCGTTGGGGGGGCGGAGGGGCAAAGCCGTTGGCACGGTCGACGTCTTGAGCCCGTGCATAGACGCCATCTTGCACCATCCGTACCAACGTATCATACACCGTTAGTACCGGCCGGCTGCAACTGGGGATATGAGGACCTGAGTCCTCACGTCCGATCTCGACCTTCCGGCGTTTGGGCGCCGAAGTGGCAAAGCCATTGGCCTGGTCGATGAGCTGCGAGACATTGGGCGAACCCAATACGATTGTCCTAGGAGGCGGCGGCGGCGACGCAGGCGGCGTTGGTGCTTCGTCTATCCAGGAGGAATCGCTGCTCAGCGATTGCTCCATCCTGGCGATGAAGTTGTTTAACCGCAGTGGTGATCCATGGCGCGGCGCCACGATGCTCACCTCCTCTGGTCTTATCTGGGTTGGCGGCAGCTGAGCGAGTTGCTGCACATACCGCCTCCATTCCTGTCGCGAGAGGTCGAACCCTGGAGATCGTGGCCTGCCGTTGGCGTTGGGAAGGGCTCTGGGGTTGTTATTGCGTGACACCGTGGAGAGGGTTCCTGGGTTGAAGGAGCTTTGATCGAAATAGGCACGGTAAGATGCTGGCATCGATGGCATGAAAGATTGGCATTGCTGGGACATGTTGGGCTATATAGTAAGTAGTACGTGGGTAGTTTAATAGACAAAGTATTGAGCTTGGATGTGTGTGATTGTTATTTCATATATCTATATGTGTAGAGTCAAGTTTGATGAGCGCAGGAGAAGACAAGAATTATATAGCCATACCGGCATGTCCGTAAGATGGGAGACCCTCATAAACCTTGGATAACTCACTCAGGTTCGAGGTACAGCGAGAGAAATCAGCTCAGATTCACGGCGTCACTTCAGTGAGAAGGGAGATAACCAGCTCAGGTCGCCCGGTCAGTGGAGGATTATTGCCAATTTGGGGTTCAAAAACCTCTCGAGGGGCTTGCACTTACCCCAAGTGGAAACCAGTGGAAAGGGAGAATATCACCTCAGACAAAATGCTCGTCAGGGTAAGAACCTCGAAGGGGCTTGCACTCTTCCACATGAGATCCATAGGAAAAGAAAAATGAGTACATTAGAGCTGATTGTTTCTGCAACCGTCCGCGATCGTACAGGCTGCCTAACTATCACAATTGAATATCCCACATGTTCTCGATTTCTTGAGTCCAGTACGCTTGGTCGGCAATGGAAAAGAAGGTAGAGGCCGATTAAGACCAAATGAGGGCAAGACAATTATATTGAGGTTATGACAATGAAACTGGGATAAGCGCAGAACCAGAGCAATGACCAAACCGCCTCGACGACTCGCCGCGTACCTTAAATTGGTATTATTCGGCATACTGGCAGGTAGCAAGAGGTCAACAAGAGATCTCAAGCTAAGATTGACCGGATCTCAAGTCAACCGCCAGCCTTTATCTGTTCTTTCTAGCATGACTTTGAGCTCTTTTGCTAGGTCGTCCGATTCCGACAGCCGGTCATGGTCCGCTGCTTCAGCACGATGTTCTTCTGCGAGGCCACTGAATAGTAAAGCAGTCATACTGGACTTCCAGAGGACTGTCTTGCTTCTCGTATTGATAGTTATCGAAGCTAGCAAGAACCCGAAGGCGGCTAGCAAGAGACACGCCGGATACAAAAGCCACCAAAATCTGACTTGAAGCATTTGTTGCGCTTGGTGTGAGGTGCCATTCCAAGCATTGTCTGGGTCATGCGGCCCCATGGCTTGACGCATCCGGGTAGTGATACTGTTGGTGACGTTATCTATGAGCTCTGGGATGTTGATAAGCGTCATGTTCGCTATAGCTTGCTTCATGTTGTCAGAACCACCGTTGGTTGAAGATAGTCTGGGGAGTGCTGCAAATGCCTTCATCTCCTTAGGAGTGTAGTATGCGGTAGTCTGCTCGGGTAATGAGATGTTCCCACCCAAACTGTCTTCGAGGAAGGTTTTGAGTGTGAAGTGTGTCATGTAGTCAACTTTGAAGTGGCCTTCTGGGTCGCCAGTGCCATTTGTATAGAGGTCAATGAAGCAGCACCCGATGTCGTTATCGCAGCTTCCGGGGGACAAACTAAGACCTTATTCGATTTCGTCACCCAATCTTGCTTCCAACTGACAGGTAGGGGTCATGTTGTCTATGGATTTCGGATCCTGATACGTGAGGTTGTTCTTACTCCAGGTCTGCGTTCTGTTTTCTAATAGCCTCCCGTTCTGCATCGAAGAATTGTATTCATTGACACACCAATATAGTGAGCATTCGTAAGCCGCATCGAAACTCATGATAGATACGTTGAGTAGACTCCAAGGAATATAGCCGATATGGGAGAGGTTGAGAGACGTCGAAGAGTTGATCAGCTTCGTAGAGTCTGTCAACTGTAGTCCGTTATCAAGGAAATATGGACCCTGCTGGCCGACTGGAGCGGACATATTGTTGACCTGAATTGAATTGCTTATGTTCAGACACTGGTTGCACACGCCGAGAGACTTAAACGATGTCCAGGTACAATTGCCAGTGACACAGGTCGCAGTCATGCTAGTAGGGTCCCCGAACAGCCCTTGGTAAGCCCCAGCTATCAGTGGCTTCTCAAGGGTAAATTCGCCTTTGTAAACGTTTCCTCCCAACATGTCCCGGTCAGTGGGCCAGGGATTGGTATACTGGCGAACTATGCCAATGATCGGATTCGGTAGGCTGGGGTCTGTAAATGACCCCACAGGCATAAAAACTAGCTCCTGGAAACATGGTTCAATCCCCAAGGTTAGAATGGTAATCGCAGCACCGACGGAGACGAGGCTCCTATTAGACCCCGAGTCAGTGTTGAAATCGGTATGGGGAATATTTGACAATTACCATTTCTGCTTCGATACAAGGACAAGTGCAGAGCCTGCTATCCCACGGCTCGCCCCGTCGAAGAGCTCCATGGTGTTCAGAGCGCACCTCTGCCGGAAGAAATACCACTTGTATTGGCCTATCGATTCGGCAACGATGAATAGAATCAAGGCACTAATGATGTTCGAACATATTGCAACACTCGTAGTCGGTTTGGACAATAGAGGCCACTGCGCTGCCGGTTTGTTCTGGTGTTGGTAAAGGAGACCCAACAGAGCGGCCATGATAGAAGCCGCGATTACAGATGCAACGAGCTCTCTGATCCACCAGTCGTTCCAGATAACCTTAGCGGGTTGGCGGAGCAACCTCCAAGTGAAAGAGTCTTCGCGACCTTTACTATGCACTTTCCCCTCGGTGTCTAGACCAGGTGACAGAAACGCCTCCGACTCTCGCCGCTCGACAGCCGTACTGACGGACCCCAAGGGCGACTGTAAGTAGCTTTGATGGTCCCTCACCATAAGAGGCTCGTCTCTAGCAACGGTCGAGGCGTCGATGGGTCCTGGGCCCGCGTCCGTGAGTGGAGGATAGTTTTCATCGGGACCGGGATTCGAATCCAGGGGACTCTTGTCCGGCAGCTCTTGTTGAGGAAGCGCCATGGCCAAGTTTGTAAAATGGATCAGAGCGCTGGCTCAGTACAGAACGTCTCAAGTTGCCCGCTGGAGGGAAGTCCGACTCCTCGGTAAGCGATCTCCTCCCTTTATACACTTCCTCGAGGCCCATGGGTTCAGGGTGGCGTGCACCATATATGGCAGGGTGCTCGAAAATTCGATGTAGCATGCTTACGCAACCGAGAGAGTCCCGACAATCGCAACGGCCGCCACGCCCAAAGAGTAGCGGCGAAAGGCTGCGTCAGGACGCGTCACGGCCTTGACGACCGTTCAATGAGAGCAGTTTCTACCGGTGCAGCTCGAATGAAACATGGTCTCGAATAATGCGCTTGTAGAGAAGGAAGCAAGTACCCGAAGGCGGGAAGGGTTCTTGCAACTTTGGGAACTTGAAATTAAGTGGACAGAGAAGGAGTATGACGGTGCTCCCAGTGATTATCTTGCCCGCATGTAGTCTTTTCGAAGTGTATTATCACCTTGTCGTATAGCCCGTAGCAAACAGCATGTGGTCAACATGCAGAAAATGCTGACTGTCTTGCTACGGAAGAGAACGGATCGGTGTAAATAGTATACAGGACGAGTCTGACATGCAGAACGAAACCCTTTGAGCTGTCTAAAGAACTTGAATAGATGGAGACTCAAATACTGTGACTTCACAGAAAAAGTCCTTCTAGACCTTTACCAGCACATTCGCCACCTTCCACCTCCAAGAGATGAGTGAAAATAACCCTCGTGGAGCCGAGCCGCCACCCTTTATGGGTCGTACAGGTCAAAGACATTGAGAGGCACAGCAAGCAATACATGAGACACTCCACTTACCGTACGTAGCAGCTGCGCACATTTAGAGTACGACGGGATTGTGATACATTCCTGACTTAACCGGCTAGCCTTGCGGAGGAATCAATCAAGTTCAGCTGAATAGCCGGGCATTAACGCGCCCTTGAGAAAATCACGCGGACGTCTGCAGTCTGTGTCCAGACCGTGAGCGAAACCTCTTGCCGGAATGTAGTCAATACAACACGGCTGCTTGCTGGAGACAGATCTCCGAACCAACTGATGCCGTTCCTACAGTCGTGGCTCGGAAGAATCTAAGGCTCTGCAACGCCCTGACCATGTTTATTTGCTCTTGCTCCCCCAACGGAACGCCATTCTCGATCCGTAGATAGTCGTTTGCATTATTACATCTGCCACACTCAGGCCAATTTCCAGGACGCTCACGCAAGACATCCAGGCTCTTGTTTAACTTGACTTGGAAAGACTCAATGGCGTCTTACCCATATGCCTGAAGCTCTCGGAGCGCCTGAGTTGTTATCGTGTAAACACTGAGCTCTGCCGTGCCTAGACTGTTACTACTTCGTAGTTCGCAAAACACCTGACTTTGTTCACCGTTGCACCCGGCGGAAGAGAGCATTCCAGGAAAACCAGGCTGAGAAGCCTCGGCAACAAGAAGAGGAAGCCGGTCCGACCGTCGATCAGATTTCAGTTCCTTTACTGATCAAACCGACGAGACACGATGCATACTGAAGGACTGATAAGCATCTATCTTGACAAGACAGCAGAACAGTAGCTCAATGGATCGGAGACAAACGGAAGGATCCCACGCAGAGCAGCAAGCGCGATCAAAGGCATCATCGACGGTATTGATACCAGAAAAGGAAGCAGTTGTAGGCTGCGCGCAGAAGACGGAGGAAGAGACGGGAGTGGAGACTAGCTCGGCTTGTTCGGGCCCAGTGCTTGGCGGCTCGGCGTGGCCAAACGAATCCAGGACAAGATGAGACCATCTTCCTTCCAGATACTTTATGTGTGAACATTGAATAACCTCCGTTTGCATTCATCCCCGATCGTGGTACTTCTACAACAATGATCCGGCTGGATGACTCCGGCCGTTGCTGGGACCTATTGCTTGCTCAACATTCCTGCAGTTAGCCTCTCCTTATGGGTCCTTGCACCTGCCACCCGCCGCCGGCGGTATGGGTCAGAACGTCAGCGTTATGATGGGGCACAGGCCTTCGCAACCGGACCCGCAGAATATTGATAAGGAGGGCATCTTGCTATGCAAAGTCATGCAATCGCCAGCAGAACTCCTTGTCTCTACGATGGTCGACAGCGCTTGTCTCGCGAAGTAGGCAAGACGAGCGTTCGCTGCAAGGCATTGGCTGCAACCGTAAGCCAATCAAGGGTCTGTGACCGTTGGTAGGCGTACCTGGCAGGGCAGACGGCCCACTCATCCCAATTAGGATGCTCCTGATGGTCACGACGATGGTCTCGGAGCTCATATCTTGCATCGCGCTTGCTGTCTCTCTCATTCATCTGCATGCCCACGCAAACCCCTCTGCAGGACATGCACTGGTCTGCTCCTTCCTCTCCAGACATGATCCCCTCACCGTTCATCCCGCCGAGCTCGCGATGGCCAGCCATGCCTAGTGCACCATACGGTCAGAAAGTCTCGTCTCTTTCCCAGGCCTGTATGGTTGTCTCTAACTTGCTCACTGAGTATAAATCTCCCTCGTTTCCCCCGTGCTTCCAGCTTCACCTTACACGCTCTATCTCCTAAGCACTCTCTTAGCTTGCATATCCTTCACTATGCGTTGCTCCGCTTCCTTGCTCGCAGGGTTCTCCCTCGGTGCTCTTACTCTTGCTTCTCCATTACCAGACTCAAGCTCAAAGGATAAGCGCTCTTTTGTTGAGCGAGATGGAACGAACTATACTGTCTTCGAACATGCTGCAACCGGCGCCAAGATGGAGTTTGTCACCAACTCAGGGATATGCGAAACTACACCTGGTGTAAACCAGTACTCTGGGTATCTCTCTGTTGGGACGAACATGAATATGTGGTTCTGGTTGTACGTAATACCGTCTTGCCGTCTCCAGAATCGCTGGTCTAACAATGACGACAGCTTCGAAGCACGGTCGAACCCAACCACGGCGCCACTGGCAACATGGTTCAATGGCGGTCCTGGTTGCTCTAGGTCAGGGCTTGCCGCTCTTACTGTTGAGAATGTCTTGCTGACCCAACCACAGCATGATCGGCCTTTTCCAAGAGAACGGCCCGTGCCACTTCGTCAATGGCGAATCAACGCCCTCCCTAAATCCCTACAGCTTCAATGAATACGCGAATATGCTGTATATCGATCAGCCCATCGGCGTCGGCTTCAGCTACGGCTCTGACTCAGTCACCTCCACCGTGACCGCAGCCCCCTACGTATGGAAGCTCTTACAAGCCTTCTACACCCAGTTCCCGCAATACGAAAACCGCGACTTCGGAATCTTCACGGAATCATACGGCGGCCACTACGGGCCTGAATTCGCCGACTACTTCGAACAGCAGAACGCCGCCATCACCGCAAAGAGCGTCACAGGCCAAAACATCAACCTCGTCGCTCTCGGCATCAACAACGGCTGGTTCGATGCCACGCTACAGGAAAAGGCCTACGTCGACTTCAGCCTCAACAACAGCTACCACGCCCTCATCACCCAATCCCAATACGACTCCTACCTCAACACCTACGACACCCAATGCGCCCCTGCCCTGACCCAATGCCAGAGCACAGGCTCCAACACCGACTGCGTCAACAGCGTCAACACCTGCTACAACGGCATCGAAGGCCCCCTCTCCCAATCTGGCGATTTCGACGTCTATGACATCCGCGCCCCCTCCAACGACCCCAATCCCCCACAAACATATACCAAATACCTATTCGATCCCACCGTCGTCAAGGCCATCGGCGCCAAGTCCGCCTACCAGGAATGCCCCAACGCGCCGTACCAAAAGTTCGCCACAACAGGCGACAACGCCCGCTCCTTCCTCGCCCAGCTCTCCGACGTCGTCAAGTCCGGCGTCACCACCGTCGTCTGGGCCGGCGACGCCGACTGGATCTGCAACTGGTACGGTGGGCTCGCGGCCGCGGATGTAGTTTCTTTCTCCGGCCAAAACCAGTTCGCGGCGAGCGAGCTGGCGCCGTATAATGTGGCTGGTGCGCAGGGCGGCACGTTCAAGACGGTGGACAATTTTAGCTTTTTGAGGGTCTTTGGCGCGGGACATGAGGTGCCGTTTTATACGCCGCAGTTGGCGCTGCAGGTCTTTAAGCAGACGATGCAGAAGCTGCCGTTGAGCTCGACGTAGGAGGGCGAAAAGGGATAGGGAAAGGGGAGGTGGAGAGGATGGGGATGGGGATGGGGATCGCATGGTCACGGCGTTGAGTTTTCTAGCTTCATTCAATCTTCGCTATGGAGGTTCCAGTACAGTAGGTAACGCAAGTAATTGTCTATACGGCCATGTTCCAGGGATTGAACATGAATGAGTGTTGTACTTCTTACCAATCTTTCCCTATACGAATACCAACCGTACCTACGATTAGCCCCTCGTAATCGACAGGTGAACCAGGCGAAGTAAGTCTAGTATCAGTACTCTCTTCAGAGACTTGAGCTTGTTTGGCTTGTCTGGAGTCACAGTTCCAAAGCAGCGAATCCTGCTGTTTCACTCGTTTCAACATTCTATCAGGCCCAGCAGCTAGGGTATAGAAAGACAGCGCTTAGAGTGAACCTCGCCGCTATGCACAAGTGCAGCGCTCTCCGCCCATGCATGCATTCCTGTCTATTCCACACCATGGATTCATCCACTATCCATCCCCTCCCCCCTCAGACCTCCCCATCCGCACTCTCCTCATCCCTCACGCTCTTCCCCTTTCCCCTCCCACCACCCCCTCCCTGCTCCTCAATCCGACTCGTCATATACGCCGCCACCAACGCCGCCACGCCCCCGAACCTCAACACCCACCCGACGCTCTCATCGCCCGCGGCGCCCCTCTCCTTCTGCACCCCCTTGAAGATCGCACTGCTCACCAACGTCGCGATGATCTGCGGCGCCGCAATCGCCACATTATGTAGTCCCAGAATCACGCCCGCTTGGTCCTCTCTCGCGGCGCCACCGCGGCCGGAGCGCCGGGCGGCGGTTTCGCGCTTGCTGATCTCGGCGGAGATGAGGGCGAAGGGGGCCCATTGCGAGAGCGCCCAGGAGAGGCCGACGAAGGCGACGAGGACGGTGGCGCCGGTGGGGGTGGTGATGAGGAAGGTGAGGGCCATGCAGGCGGCGAAGAGGAGGTGGGAGAGGAGCCAGGCGCGGCGGAGGGTGAGCCAGGGGATTTGGGCGGCGGAGAGGAGGCGGGTGAGGCGGGAGTGGGTGGTTGGGCTGGGCGTGGGGGGGAAGAAGGAGGTCATGCTGGCGGACATGGGGGTTGTGGGGTGCGGGGAGCGGGCGAGGGAGCGGAAGGAGTGGGTGCGGGAGATGGTGGGGGAGGGGGCGCGGTAGGAGGGGACGATGATGAAGGGGAGGAGCGTGTTGGCCAGGAAGGAGGTGATGGCGAAGATGAGCAGGGCGAAGGTCGCGACGCGGGTGGCGCGTTCCCAGGCGAGGTCGATGTCGGAGGAGGGGAGGTTCGGGTGGGCGGCGAAATAGGGGTTCACGTGGAGCTGGCCGATGTAGGTGGTGATGTAGAAGAGGAAGGGGAACCAGCCGATCCAGTTGAAGAATTGGGCTTCGCAGACTTTGCGGACTTGGGGGTTGAGGCGCTTCATGGAGTAGAAGACTTGGTGGAAGAAGCTGAGGACGCCGAGTTTCTCTTCGGGGGGTGGACCTTCGGAGCGCGGGTCTCGTTCGCGGATGCAGACGCAGGAGAAGAGGACGGTGCCGCCGAGGGCGAAGCATGCTATGACGCATAGGACTTTGAATTGCGTGTCTCCGAAGTAGCCTCCAGAGACTTTGGGCAGATCCACGTAGCCGGACAGGTACCCAAGAATGCTGCCGACACCGGTGATCCGGCCAGCCCAGGCGTTGGCGTCTTCTTGTTGATGAGTAGGTGCATTGTCCACGATGAATGCTCTTATACCCGCTTGCACTACGGAGAAGAAAGATTAGTTTTGGCTGATGTCTATACCCCAAAGTCGCAATCATACCTGTATTGATGGAGAAGTCTAGTATGTATACGAACAGAATAGCAAAGGTAATTGCTGTGATTTTGACACCGTTCGAAGCCGCATCGGCTCCAAAGAGACCCAGTGTTCCTGTTACGATCTCTCGTGCCCAAGCCAAAGCTACCAGGGATACTATGGTCGCGGCGGCACCTGCAATCATGAAGGGCTTACGCTTTCCCCACGATAACCGGCAGTTGTCGCTCATTATCCCCACATATGGCTGGACGAGTGTTCCTGAAAGTGGGCCAGCAATCCAGACTAGTGCGAGCAACGACTTGCTCATGCCTAAGGATAAGAGGTAGGGCTGTCGACGGAGTATCTATTAGTAGATATCGAAAATTGATAGTATAAATCCTCACCGATCCATTTGAGATCTCCACCGTCCATGCTATCTGCAACCTGAATACCGATTGTTAGTAATTGAATGAAATGGTTTTTTGCGCGGCGGATTCGGGGAGAGTACTCTCACCCCCCTATGCTCAGAGTGAGCACGAAGAGGTACCACAAGCTCTTCGACTCCTCCTCGTCATCCTCGCCCCAGTCAAGCATCCCCGATGGTGTTCCAGGTATGGGTGATGTGCGTCCATCCTCGAACCCGTCCAGCTCCGGCGAAAGAAGAGGCGAGCTCTCACTCAATGGCTCCAAAGAGGGACGACCCCTACCGATTTTTGCAGGAATGATTGACTTTCGATTCGGAACTTCAATTGTTTCGTGGCTTCTCCGCAAGTCCGATGCATCATATGAAAATCTTGGAGATTTCGGCGAGTCTGGTGGGTATTGTGCCATCAATATAGACCTAGTGCTCGATGATTGTAATAAATGTTGCAGGAAAGATAAGGACTATCACGGATTCCGGTACTGGAGGATCACTAGGCCACGTTGACTTATATGTGTTCTCACTCCGTCGTTCAAAGTGTCGCGAGTGCCTTCGTCGTGTGCTTCATATTGAACCGTCCGCGCTGTCATGTAGACGAGGTCAGGTGGTGGGGCTAGACTAGTGTTGTGAGTGAATGAATCGTAGGTGGTCTCCGGACTACAGATTCGAGTATGGTGTTTGGTGGAGAGTGCTGAAAAGATAAAGTAGGCAAGAGAGCGAAAGATTGGTCGGAATATGCCTGTTGTCAGTACGAGCTTGTCCGTACCAATGCACCGTCCGCACAATCCAAGGATGACGTTGGTGGGGGTCGTCTGCCCGGGACAACATTTAGCCATCTTGTCTTTTCACGTGGTCAGCGTGAGAAGCATATCATGAGATACAAATCAAAGGGTGGGAGAACTGCTATTATATGTACGTTTATGAGCTATCCGCATAGTTTCAGGATCTAAGACCATCATACCAGATGTTGTCGTGATAGATTATGCAAGTGGGTCTCGATCAGGCAAACAATTAAAGCCGCAACTAGCTTCATTTGGCGATAGAGGCCTGTCGCAAGTCGAAGCCAGGTTTCGAAATAAACACCCGCTTGTGCAAAGTACGCTCTGTTGAGGATTTGATGTGAGCTCATGAGCCATCGTCTTTTTCGACCTCGATAACTCTGTGCCTGCGTGTTGATGGAGCCTGACGTCTGGCGTAATCCTTGAGAGCGGTGTCTCACCCTCGTTCTTTGTTTCGCTACCATGGCCTCTCTGGTGGGCAATGCCGTATATGGACTTTTGAGTACGCCATTCTAGGCTTGGTGAACTGGCTGGAATGCTAACGCATGAGCAGAGCGACAAGTAGAGGATCCTGATTCTGGAGATGGTGAGCACCGAGCTCTGTCAGTCATGAATGACCTTCACCGTCTCAGCTAACCCCATCCCACAGAGCCCGAAGCTGGCCAAAAGGAAAAGTACTCATCATGGGCGCTGTTCATTCTCATCATGCTCCTCATCGTCGCCTTGTTCGCCAGTTACATGCTACAGCACAAGAAGATTCAGGCGGTGCATGAGACGGTTCTCTCTATATTCGCGGGTGTGCATACTTTGCAGACCGGTACCCTACCTACAAACGTAGCTCACGTCTGGCAGGTATGGCCGCTGGTCTGGTCATAAAATTGACCGAGGGCACCTTTATCCAGGCTTTCGTGAGCTTCGACTACCAGTTCTTCTTCAATCTACTTTTACCACCTATTATACTTGCATCAGGTTACGAGCTCCATCAGGTAATGTTGATTCTAGGACGGTCGCGGTTCGAAGCGGTAACACTGATGGTTCTCAAGGCCAACTTCTTTCGAAATATCGGTACTATCCTGACATTCGCCTTCGCCGGAACTTTCATCTCGGCTGTTGTTCTGGGCTTGTTTCTATGGCTATGGACACGGATACCTCTTGATGGTTTCAAGATATCTTTTGTGGAGGCCATATCTGTCGGAGCTACACTCTCTGCCACGGATCCCGTTACCATTCTTGCAATCTTCAACACCTACAAAGTCGATCCGAAATTGTATACGGTCATATTTGGGGAATCAATCTTAAATGATGCAATTGCAATCGTCATATTCGAGACTGCGCAACGTTACAGGGTTGGCGGAGTTAAGCATCGGGCTGTCTCGGCCGCTGCCTTCTTTGAGGCGATTGGATACTTCTTCCTAATCTTCTTTGGGAGTTTGGTGCTCGGTGTACTTGTTGGCATCGCAACGGCCCTTCTACTAAAGTATACGCTGGTTCGTCGATTTCCAAAGATCGAAAGCTGTCTGGTAGTGTTGATTGCCTATGCAAGCTACTACTTCGCCAATGGGGCAACAATGTCGGGTTAGCTTTCTACCCAACTTCCCACGGAAAAACGAAGAACACAGCTAACGAACGGTGACAGGCATTGTCTCTCTTCTTTTCTGTGGCATCACTCTCAAGCACTATGCATACTACAACATGTCACGACGAACGCAGCTTACAACGAAATACATATTCCAAGTCACAGCCCAACTGACGGAGAACTTCATTTTCATATACCTGGGTTTGACATTATTCACTGGAGACTCCCTATCATTCCGGCCGCTCTTCATCATTATTACAGTTATTGGAATTTGCGTTGCGCGGTGGGCGGCAGTGTTCCCATTGGCAAAAGCGATCAATTGGTTCATCCGGTATCGATCGAAACGGCGGGGCAAAGAGGTAGCAGACGAGCTTCCATACTCTTACCAGGTAATGTTGTTCTGGGCAGGCTTGCGTGGTGCGGTTGGCGTGGCTCTTGCTGCCGGTCTTGATGGGGCCAACAGTCCGACTTTGAAGGCAACAGTCCTTGTTGTCGTCGTTTTGACTGTCATCATCTTCGGTGGGACCACGGCGCGCATGCTGGAGATCATGGGTATCCGGACCGGGGTGGTTGAGGAGATCGATTCCGATGATGAATTTGACATTGAGGTTGTCACGAACGGAACCTACTTCAAGAACAACGCAGTTGGCCATACACCATCGCGCAATAACGGAGCGGTACCGTCGCAGGGTCCTGACATCCGCACCAACGTCAAAAGGGGCGAACCACATGGCAGCTATAGCAGTGGTAGCAGTAGTCAGAGTCCTCCGATCAGGCCAACTTCAGCCGTTGGCCGCAAGAATTCTGCGTTGGGTCCGAAAGAGAGAGACGCAGCTGCAGCTCAGCACAATTTGCTGAGCAGAGAACATGGCCCAGGGAGCGACGATGACGATCTATGGTCCGATAGCGATCTGCCACCGGCAGCTCAGACACGTCAACAACGCTCGCCCAAGAGAAGGGTGTCACCCACAACTAGGGGAGGGCCTCAAGGTCCGGGATCAGGGTCACATACACCGAATTCTGATCATCATCTCAGTGCAACCGGTGCGATCAGTCAGCTGTTCACGGGCACATCCGAGGAGCACGCTGCATGGTTTACGCAATTAGATGAGGGCTTCATCAAGCCGCATCTCCTGATAGATCATGACAAGGGAGGTGGGGTCTAAGGCAGGTCGTTTGGGAGTTTATACCTATACCCTCTGGATGGTCTGTCCATGGCGGAATACGGCGTCCAGCGGTATATCGAATTTAGTATGATTAGCTTGTAGATATTATCCTGAATAATTAACGGTCCGCCTTCGCAAAGCTATGCGTCCGGAAAGACCGGTCTTGCAAAGGATCACCATTCGCAACGTTTCATTGATGCGTGTGTTCGTTTAGAGGCCGAATGGGCAATGGCTAATGGCTGGCTTCATTGTTCCTTCACCAAGAAATGGTACAGGGATCTGGGCGGCGCTACGCTATCCGGAAAAGGCCTAGCGGAGTAGGCGACAAAGGCAATCGATAAGTTCTCTGTGCAGATGGCAGCACAACGAACGATGAGGAATGAGATGATGCGCCACACTGAAACATGCGACCGAGCAGCCAGATGTCTCCGCCCAAAAGATCTCAACCCTGAGAATCAATCACACTGTGCTTTTGGATGATGAGAATCAGGCGATAATATTGTAGATGGAAAGCTTGCCATGTGTAGTCCCTGATTTTGCGATGGGGGAGTCATGTCCACAACTGCTCACCCCAAGCATACGCGTAGACTGATTTGACGCTTCCAAAGACCACGGAAGTACTAAGCACGAATCACCACCCCTAAGCCCAGCCCACGCCATCATGAACCTCCTTCCCAACACCCACTCCATTATCCCGCACGCCAAACTCCCTCCCTCGCCGCCTTCACCCATCAAAACGAGCATCGCTGACAACGCCAACTCGACCAAGTCCGCCGTCACGACACCACGCAAACACTGTCGCTGGCTACAGGGTCTCGTGTCAAGTGCCACCCTCTTGCCCGGCCCGGCTCGATTCATCCTTCCATGACCTCGACGGTGGCCCTATTCACCACCAGCATTCGAGAGGGACACGACTCGCTATCACCGAGAGAAATGGTTCCGCGCCTTTGTATTATATCCCTTTGAACAGCAGCCTAGGAGCTCGGCTACCCAGCAAAGGCAGCGAGCTGCCCGAGAACATAAGCAAGGGCGACGAGGTCCACCGACCAACTGCCATGGGCCTGTGATCTCACCATGTATCACAGTCCGCAATCTGGGCTACGAAGGAGGTCCTCCGAAGCAAGCGATCGGATACGGCGTGACAGCCAGGTATCCATCAACACTCAGCAGCTACCTCCCTACAACTATGCGAATGCGAACTCTCCGACCCAGTACTCTCCCACTAATGGAGCGCATCCCCACTCCCCTTATATCCAACACCGAACGTCCCGTCCGTCCACTTCCGCAGCCATGGTGAAGCCCTCATGTATAAGCCCACCATTAGGGCCACCACCGTCGCCGAAATTCAATGGGGTTACCCAGAGGAGTCCTAGCTACGCACACAGGGAGGTTGGGAGCTCTTACTATGATCCTACCTCAGAGCATCGTGAAAACCAAGGGTGGAGCAATTCGCGATACCCAAAATCGCCGGTCCAGGTACGGTATTCGTTTTGCTTGGTGCTGAGATGAGGCTAATCATGCCTCAGTATAATCGAGACCCAGCTGTGTTTTCTAGCTATCAACGAGACCCCAGGACATCTCCTTCCCTACACCGCTCACCCACGGCACTTAGCTTCCCACAGCCCTCGCCCAATTACGCAAGCTCACATGCGCATCCACCAAGCAGACACAATTCCATACCGCTATCGCCGGCTGCCAGTGTGTTGGAGTCTCCTATCCTATCGGAAACTAACCCGGCTCGACCACAGCTAATACACAACTCCTGGGACACCCCAAATCCCGGCAGCGTTGTCAATGAAGAGGACTTTTCACAGCATACCGCCGGAGCCAGGGCGGAGCCGGAGCTGAAGCGCGTGAGGACTTCAGATCCCATGTCATTTTCAAGCATCTTATCGAGCAACCCCGCCGACCCGCCGAAGGCGTCCACTCAAAAGCTGCCTGCTGTGAAGCAATTCCCAAGAAAACCGCATCCGCTTAATGGGGACACTCTTTCTCTAGCATCCGCAGAACATCCCGTTCATAATGCACTTCCGTTACCGGTTGATGACACCGCTAGTCTACGGAAGCCAGCCAAAAACAAAACCCATCCACTCACGACTGCGAAGATTATTCCCAGTGCTCAGAAATCCACGAATTATGCTTTATCAGACAAGGAGAATGAGAAGGTCAAGACGGAAATGGGGAGAATCGACGCCATAAGGCTTGACGATATCGAGGGACCAGCGTGGGCGGTCAAGAAGGAGGAGTATGCGCTACTCAACCAAAAACGACAAGTAGATGTTGGTTCTGTCGAGGAATCCAAGCGTAAAGTGAGTGTAATACCTGCCTGTCGACACTTCGACCGACTAACGATGTTTAGCGGCGTCGAATTGCCACTACCAAGGCCATGGCGGACAGGATAGCCCCTTTTGCTCAAGGTGGGAAAGCGAGATTCAGGAGAATCCATGAAACTGCGGCCTTGGAAGAGGTCCAACGCAGAGAGGTGCAGGACGAGAAAGAGCGCAAGAAAGACATGCAGCGGAAACGCCGGCGTGAGAAGACTCTCCAGCAAGAGTCGCAGAAGCATTCCGAAGCGCTCGGTAAACTGCATCAGACCGAAGATCCTAGCGAGCGGGAAAAGCTCCTGAAAGAAGCCAACAAAGCAGCAAAGAAACTGAATACCACCAAGCGGAATCTAGAAAAGGGCGACATTCCTGAGGAGATTCGAGAAATTACGCCAATAGCTCCAAACCTTGAAGGGGGCACTATGAGCACCTTCCAGAGCGCCATCAATGCATCACCGGAACCCCCAAAGAAGAAGCAAAAGGGCCCGTCTGTCCGACCCAAGAAAAGCAAGGAGAAGAAACAGGCTGAAAAGGACGCAGCTGAAGCAGCATATGCTGCTATGGAGAAGGACGAACTTGTAGCCATTGCACCAAAGGAGGAGACCCGAAGGGAGACTCTTGTTCGAGAAACTAAAGAGATCAGGCCATCGAAAGATGCATCGCCTGCGTCGTTCGTCACCAACTTTGGCTCCAAAGGCTATGCGCAGATATATGAGCAAATCTGGAAGGACATTGCTCGTAAAGACGTCAACAAGGTCCATCGTATTGCCGCGAATTCCTATGCGACCAAAACGTCCAATCTCAAGAAAACGGCTCAGCTTGCAGCAAAGGAGGCTCGACGATGGCAACTACGTACGAACAAGGGCACGAAAGATGTTCAGGCCAGGTCCAAGAGGAGTATGCGAGAGATGATGGGCTTCTGGAAGCGTAATGAAAGGAATGAAAAAGAAAGCCGGAAAGGCGAGGAAAAGCGGCAATTTGAAGAAACCAAGCGACAAGAAGCTGAGCGAGAGGCCAACCGGCAGAAGCGCAAGCTCAACTTCCTCATCTCCCAGACGGAACTCTACTCTCATTTCATTGGACGTAAGATCAAGACCGACGAGGTTGAGAGATCCACGGATAGTGCAGATGTTGCTGTCTCCGGTGAAACCATTAAATCCAGCAAGGATGATGCACATAGTGTCCAGCTGCCCGAAAGTGTTCCCAAAGTCGGGACCAAGGTTACTAATTTCGAGGATCTGGACTTCGATGCTGAGGACGAATCCACCCTCAGGCAAGCTGCAATGGCCAACGCACAGTCTGCTGTTCAAGAGGCCCAGGACAGAGCGCGTGCGTTTAACGGGGAGGAGAATCAACTCCAGTCACAGTTCGACGAAGGGGAGATGAACTTCCAAAATCCTACGAGTCTGGGAGATGTTGATGTTGCTCAGCCGAACATGCTCGCCGCCCAGCTCAAAGAATACCAATTGAAGGGTTTGAATTGGCTAGTCAATCTGTACGAGCAGGGAATCAATGGAATTCTGGCCGACGAAATGGGTCTTGGGAAAACTGTGCAATCTATCTCCGTAATGGCTTATCTCGCTGAAAAGCACAACATCTGGGGTCCGTTCCTGGTCATTGCACCATCGTCTACTCTTCACAACTGGCAGCAGGAGATTACCAGATTCGTCCCGGGAATCAAATGCCTACCCTATTGGGGTAATGCAAAAGATCGAAAGGTCCTCCGCAAATTCTGGGACAGGAAGCATATCACTTACACACAAGACTCGCCATTTCACGTCCTGATTACGTCCTATCAGCTAGTAGTGCAGGATACGCAATACTTCCAGAAGATACGATGGCAATATATGATTCTAGATGAAGCCCAGGCTATCAAGTCTTCGCAGAGCTCGAGATGGAAGAGCTTGCTAGGTTTCCATTGCCGGAACCGTCTGCTGCTGACTGGAACGCCGATCCAGAATAACATGCAGGAACTCTGGGCGCTGTTGCATTTCATCATGCCCAGTCTCTTCGACTCCCACGATGAGTTCAGTGATTGGTTTTCCAAGGACATCGAGAGCCACGCACAGAGCAATACCAAGCTTAATGAGGATCAGCTCAAGCGCTTGCATATGATTCTGAAGCCTTTCATGTTGCGGCGTATCAAGAAACATGTCCAGAAGGAGCTTGGCGACAAGGTTGAGGAAGATGTCTACTGCGACTTGACTTACCGTCAGCGAGCGTACTACGGAAACCTCCGCAACCGTATCAGTATCATGGACCTGATTGAGAAAGCTACAGTCGGTGACGAGCAAGATACCGCTTCGCTAATGAATCTTGTCATGCAATTCCGGAAAGTCTGCAATCATCCAGACCTCTTCGAGCGAGCCGAGACAACGTCGCCGGTATCGCTCGCTCACTATGCAGAGTGTGTCTCTTTCATGAGAGAAGGGCCTTTCGTCCACCTTGACTATTCCACAAGAAACCTTATCGAGTATGACCTTCCTCGGCTCCTTTGCAGTCCAGAAGCACGCCTTGACGTTGCTGGGCCTGGGAACGAGAAGGCTGGATTCAGGAGTCGGTATTTGGCAGAGATGCTGAATATCTGGACACCCGAACACGTCCAGCGAAGCTGCTCACATAACGAAGCATTCTCATGGCTTCGTTTCACTAACACATCCGCTGCCGAAGTGTGCACTGCATCGCACAAAGGTCTCTTCGAGCGAGCTGTCTCGCTCAGCCAGAGTGTTTCTCGGCTTGCCAGGCTCAAAGCTGTCTACGATGGCGAGAACGAGCCCAGCTATACTCCGACCCATGCGCTGTTCAATGTCGTCGAGCGCAATAATCGATGGCCACTAGCAGACATCTCAAGCGAAGGTCACATGCAAAATCTCCTCAACATCTCGAAAAACACTTTCGACGACCAAGGCTTAGGGACCATCGAGCCATGTGCAAGACCCGGTGCTTCTGCTCCCCCCATTGAGATAGCGTGCTCCAATCAGGATGCTCGTATGGAGAAGGAGAACACCTTTTTCAATGTGGCCTTACGAAAAGCACTGTACAATTTCTCGGAGAAGGACGAAGTGGCTCTCCTAGAAACAAAGGTCGACCCAGCCTTTTACCCTGTCAAGAGCCTCTTGCCACCACCGCTGTCACAACGAGCTCGATACAACAACATCAAAGTCCCTTCCATGCGTCGTTTCGTCACCGACTCCGGCAAACTCGCTAAACTGGACCACCTCCTCCGAGAACTCAAAGAAGGTGGCCACCGCGTCCTGCTCTATTTCCAGATGACGCGTATGATCGACCTGATGGAGGAATATCTCACCTACCGCAACTACAAATACCTCCGACTCGACGGCTCCACGAAACTCGAAGATCGAAGAGACACGGTCCACGATTTCCAGACACGCCCAGACATCTTCATCTTCTTGCTCTCTACCCGCGCCGGTGGTCTGGGTATCAACCTGACGGCTGCCGACACCGTCATTTTCTATGATTCGGACTGGAACCCCACCATCGACTCCCAGGCTATGGACCGCGCTCACCGCCTTGGGCAAACCAAGCAAGTCACCGTCTACCGGATGATCACCCGCGGGACCATCGAAGAGCGTATCCGCAAGCGTGCACTCCAGAAAGAGGAAGTGCAGCGTGTAGTCATCTCAGGCGGAGGCGGCGCAGGCGTAGACTTCAATACCAGAAGCAAAGACAACCGCACGAAGGATATCGCGCTCTGGCTCGCAGATGACGAACAGGCTGAGATGATTGAGAAAAAGGAGAAGGAGGTTGCAGACAAGGAGTCGGAAGGCGGGAAGAAGAAGGGGAAGAAGGTAGGCGGGAGGAAGAAGGATGTTAGTCTAGACGATATGTATCATGAAGGTATGCTATTCCCCACCACCCGTCTCTCGTTGCCTTACCAAAGCCCTGGACATCCAGCTGATTCCGAACGCGCAGGCGAAGGACATTTCGGCGACGAAGGCAGCAACAAGCCTTCCGGCGCAGCAACACCGATCGATGTCCCGCAGACCACTACAGGAAAGAGAGGCGGAAAAGGCTTGTCCAAGAAAGCAAAGACGGCGAAGCAGAAGCTCGCCGTTGCGGATGGGAAGATATGAGGCCTGGGAACATGTATACCAGCCAATCTGTACACTGGCTACTCGGAAAAGGAAAAGGAACCTGCATGGGGCATCGGACGCTTCTGGGACGGGAAAAGAGGGTTTGCCACATTTATCTGTGATGGTAGGGGAAATGGTCGTGCTTTTGTACTATACGATTGTAGGGGGGGCATACACCGGGGGGGGATGGGTTTTGTTGCTTTTGCTTGCCGCATCGGCCATGAAAAGCAAAGAGGGATACTCGGATAGATCTGCTTTTCTCGCTTGTTAGGTAGAGTACAATGTTGCTTTCCTTCTACCACGACCTCGTCCATTGCGCTTTTTCCACCGTGCCGAGTAAGAGTATCATCATTCATCTATGATGCTCGCTATTTCTCCATCTTCGCATTTCTTTTGACCCAATGGCCCATCCCATCCCATTCACCCATTGTACTATTTTCCACCCCATCCGCCCCAGCGCCTCTGTTTTAAGTACCCTACCTAGCATCCCACAGTGCTTCCCCCAACTCTCCATTCCTCCAGTCATACACACCCGAGTCCAGCCCAGCCAGCTGCACCTCTTTGCCTGCTCACCTACTCACTCCCTCACTCCCTCACTCCCTCACTCCCTCACTCCCTCACTCCCTCACTCCCTCACTCCCTCACTCCCTCACTCCCTCACTCCCTCACTCCCTCACTCCCTCACTCACCTCACCTCTTGACATCTCCCCCTCCCCTCTTCTTACTCCCTCACCTCCTCCCTCCCATTCTCCTCTCTAATACCACATCCATCACATACCCCCCCTCCTATACCGAACCCCGCCCACTGACTCACTCACTCACTCCCTCGCCCTCTCACTCCCTATATCGCACGACCAAAGCAAAGCAAGCCATACAGGCAGTAAGCATGCGATTTCTCAGCATTTTATAAACTCAGCTTGATATATTGGACAGGTTGCATGGTTTGGACAGATTTAATTAGAGTGGGCAGATATGGTAGATTGGATAGGTTGGATAGATTGGATAGAGTTGGATAGATTGGATAGATTGGATAGAGTTGGACAGATTGGAGGGATTGGGATGGATTGGGACAGATTGGATAGATTGGGCAGGTTGGATAGATGTGAGAGAGTTGAGGGATAGTGCTATCGAGATGGATGGATGGATGGATGGGGGTTTGCGGATAGATGGATAGATGGATATCTGGGATGCTTTGAGTGATGATTGATGGTAGGTGATGGGCGGTGGGCGGTGGGTGTGGGTATGCGGAAGGAGAGGAGTTAGCTGGGGAGGGGGAGGGGGAGGGGGGTGTGCAGGGTGTCATTGGTAGGAGTGGAGAGGAGGGGAGGAGCGTGGTGGATATGTGTGGTGTTGAGGATGGGTTAGGAACAGGTAAAGAAGAAAGAGCGGTCGCGTTATGGGCGAGGGATAGATAGAGGATGGATTGGATGCAGAGAAAGGGGGAAGCATGAGAGGCTCGAGACGACTGTGTAGCGTAGTAGTAGCAAGTGTTGATCAAAGATTCAAAGGGTCCATGCATGAAGCCTGAGCCAACCATCGTGAAAGGGCCGGGATGACTTCACGGTTCGGTCAGTAGAAGGATTGTTTTGAATTAATTTTCGTCTCCTTGGACTAGGTCATCGATCCACAGCAAAACAACTATTTACTCCCACATTACACATGCCACAGCGTGCGTAGGAATCGTACAACGCGGCTCATGGGAACAAAAAGGATACGCCAAAACACCCGAAGTCTTCGCTGATCAGCGGCTGGCTCTCTCCATTTGCGGTAACGATAGCCTAAGGTATGCCCAGTAATCCAGACTCTAAAGAAGTAGAAAAAGCGGAAGAAGTAGCCAAATAGGGATCGAGCTCAATGATTTCGTGAAGTCGTTTCCTCGACGAGAAGATAGGATGTCCGATGAGGTAGATGCAGAAAACGCCAAGTCGATGATGCGAATATGCGGTCTAAATGATCTATTCCAAACTAGCTGGGATTTTTCGCAGCGACATCTCATATTGGCTGCTGAAGCAAATGCTGATTGCTTATCATCTGGTTCGGGGGCATCATGCCCGTCGGCATGCCACCCATCCGCATCGAAGCCGGAGCCATCGTGTGCATAGAATGAGGGAGGTAGTTGTTGGAATCTGCGGGCGGCGGCGATTCCTCTTCGAGAGCACCGAACTCGTTTTCCTCCATTTCAAGTTCCTCTTCGCTGTAGGTTTGCTGTTCGCCTTCGGGGCGGGCTTCGTGGGTGCGGCGATGCCTGTGATTCGCGTTAGAGTTGAGGTTTGTGAGTGTAGAACGTGAGCGACTTACTGTGCGAGGTTGTCGGAACGCGAAAAGGCTTTGCTACAATGGGGGCAGACATATGGCCTCTCCTGTGTATGTGTGCGCACATGGCGTTTCAGATGCTCCAAGCGTTTGAAAAGGCGGCCACAGGTTGGAATCGGGCACGAGTGAGACTTGTGGGGATAAGGACCAAGCTCCATCATGGTAGCGCTGCGTGCTCTCCGTACAGGACCTCTAGAACGGTCTGAGCGGCCATTGACATGGTGGTGGCTCATTGTCTGCTGGTTCAGATCGCTTTGGAAGTTAGTAAAGTCATCTTGTTGTTGCATCATGTTCATCTGGTTCTCGCTGCTTTCCAGCGAGGGTAGTGGGGTACCATTTCGAGACATCTCCATCATCTCTTTCTGTTGCTGAATCATGTTCGCGTAGCCATTGGGTATTGCGGGCGGTGAACAGCTTTCTTGGACCTCCTCGCCTTCAGGCACCAGTCCCACCGAAGCAGAGATAGACCGACGGAGATCACTTTGCTTATGGACCTGATGAGGAAGGTTATTTGCCATCCCATTCGCCGCTGTAGCCGCTGCGCCTGCTGGTTGAGGTGGTATTGATGAACGACGTCTCCGTTGCTTGTACGTGGGCGAGCCCTCGATCACGGAGTAGACATTGTTCGATGGGAAGCCTCGGCTGCCAGAGGAATATTGGGGACCGGCCAGGTTTGAGGGGGGTAGCTGCATCATGGCGTTGAAGTTCTGAGAGGAGTTAACATCAGGCAGTGCAGTATAGAGACCGGTTTCCTCATTTGCGATGTACGCTGGCTCTGCGCCAAGCTGTTGCGCTTGCTGCGGGGGAGTCACTGGCTCAAATGAGATACCTCGATTGCTGTAGTCTTCATATTGAGAGGAGACGAACGATGGTGCGGGAGAATATTCCATGTAGGTAGGCATTGATGTATGTCGTTGGTGTACTCTTGAAAGCGGGATGCCGTTGCGATCATACTGCAATTGCCCGTAATCTGATTCTCTCTTGACGTAATTGTTTGCCATCGTTGGCTGCAGTTGTACCCCGGAATAAGCGCCCATTGATTGTGAGATATCTTCACTGACTGTAGGAAGCGATTGAGGAACCACTTGTGGTGGTGGCATTGAGTCTACAGCGCGCATGACTGGCGAGGTTGACTGCGAATAAGCGGAACTTGCGTTGGCCGAGAACGACGACGTACTCGCTTGTTGAGCCTTGGTGAGTTGCTCGAACAGTGACTGTGAAGAGTCAAATTCGAATGACAGAGCCGGTTCGCTCACAGCCATGGTAGTCGCTTCTTGTCCCATCTTCTCTCGTTTTAGGTCTCTCTCCAGCGCATCGAGAAACAAGCGGTCGTGTGGTACGCTGTACCAATAAAACACCTTTTGCTTCTTCTGTGTCCGGATGCAGTTATTCTTATACATAAAATCAAGGAAGGGGCTCTTGGGTTCTTCGAGTGATGCGTCGGTGCCAGACTTCAGATTGCGAAGATCGGAGAAGATGCCTTCTTCGAATTTCTTCGAGTTCTTGACAGGCCGCCCGAAGGCTTGGAAGCGAAACGACAGACATCGTACAATATCGGTACCAGAAATGTGAAAAAGGTTGTTCCTGCTGCTACTTAGCGCTGCGACAGGTCCACGTCCATTGGACTACCATTGGATGCGATGACTTACCATAAAACACAGGATACGTACTCGCCAGTGGGTAGCAAGAATCTTCGGATGTACTGGTCTGGGGTCCAATCCACAGGTGCAGAGATAAGGAAATATTTTACTGCGCAACATATTAGCAGAGGCTACGTGGATACATGACTGACGATTAACCCCGACGCCGATTCTTCAAGCGAGGCAGCTGTCTCAGAAGAATCCACTTACAATTATCGACTTGCTGAAGAGCGACTTGCGCATCTTGCGGTAGGCTTTGTTGCGCTTCGTTAGAGAGCATGAAGGTTTCTGGTTTCTGCGGCGGCGCCATGGCGGTGCTGTTGTTGCTTTGCTGCGAATACATGACGTCGGAGTTGACCAGGACCAAACGAGGGGCAGAAACCTATCACTTGTATTGGGCAACCTCGTCGTCGCGTGGTGGTGATAGAACGTGGGGTAGGTAGGCAGTGCCCTGGGCCAAAGACTTTAAACGGGTCGGCGGGAGGCGCTGAAACTCCAAAGCCACAGATGATGATGGTATCAGGAGCAGTGCAAGTATCGTGAGAATCGAGGTATACGCGAGCGAATAATCAGAGGACCAGCCTCGAAAGACGTCTTGACGCTGAAAGCTGGGGTTTTGGTTCAGGTACTTGGGTTCAAGTGGCAGGCCCGCCTGTCGCAATTGTCCCTTTCAAACGCTCGACTCGTCGCAGGGGAGTACGAACGCGAAAACACAAAAGAACAAGAAGTCGAAAGCGAATGTCCCAAAATCGAGGTTGAGCCTTGAGTGTTTGAGGAGTCTGACAGTTTGAACGTCCCCGGCGGGTGTCTGGCGTGCAAGTGGGATGGGGAAGATGGAACAGGCGACCGTGTGTGAGAGAGCGAGAGGCTACGTTTTAGATTTGCTGAAAGCTGTGGTGCAGCAGGGTCGGGAGTCGATCTGACTGGGTTGGTGGTGCAAGGTTAGAAATGGAAACAAGCGCCGAAGAGTGGGCGCAAAGACTAGCAATTTAAAGGAAAGCGTCAGCGCAGTCCCATGTCAGGGGTACGATACCCAGTGGTTGATGAATGAACCCCGGTAACGGGAAGAAGTCAATTCGCCGTGACAAAAAAGACTTGATCAATCTCTGTTGACGCTGCCCGTTGACTGGGTATGATGGTCATTGGAGAGTGCATTTGGAGAGGAAACATGGTTGTAGGGAATGGACGGCAATTCATTCTCCAAATGCAATGCTCGCAGCACACGTACCTCGAAATCAATGGACGCCTTCGCTCTTCGGGTGCGGGTCCCTGTGCCGCAGCAGAAGCATGCAAAGTCACACCCACATACGTAAGGAGGACACAACGGTGTGATGGCCGATACACACGAGGCAGTCCAAAGCCCCCTTTTCGGTTTGTCGACGATGTCAGGCAAGGTGACTATTCGAGTCTGTGCACCGTCACGGTCAGCGCTCTCCCATTTCCCAGTTGCACCCGCGTACATTGGTTCTTGATGCAAGCTTGGCGGCGGTGAAGGCCCCAATCCCGTGCCACCGATGGATCCGGCTTTGGGAAGTGAAGGATGGGCCCTGGCGAGTGACTGGATGGGGGCGGTTGTTCGAAGGTCGAGGTGGCCGGGCTGCTAAAATTGGACGCTGGACTCGCTTCGGCTTAGGTGCCCTCTGCACGTCGACTGATGAATCGCGCTAGCAGCAGACCCTGGCGGGTTTCAGGACCGAGCGATTCTTCCGACACTCCCTCAGGCTTCTGGCCCAATGTTACAAGACGATCATGAAGTCACGGGAGAGCGACAGTGAATTCGATGCACATTGGGGTCCAGCGTTGATGGAAATTATTCCTCATCCTTCGTCTATGAACGAAATTTCCTTAAAGACTTCCACGTCTCGCAAGATTGCATAATTGAGTCACCCTATGTTTCAGTGTGATAAAGACAGGATCATTTCGACCCCAAAGGTGGCATTGAGACATCGCCAGTGCCCTCTCCCTAGAAACAGCCAGTGGCGCTATCTCTCTGTACTTATCACCCACCTGGGGCGTGTCTGACGACCCGTTGTTCATAGCCAGGATAGACTTAGATCAAATTCTGTGGAAGCCTGCCTCGTGGATGTCCCAGCCGCTGACGAGGTTGGCGAACATTGAAATCGCATTTAGCCGGTATTTTCTGACGGTATATTCAGATGGGAATAGCTCGTCTTCGGTAGTGCTTTCAGATAGGAATAGCTCATCTACCGGGCTCCCTTCTCGCGATATCCGCCTCAAGGCCCGGAACATCTCTCATTTATGATGTGTGGGAGACAGATCGCACGCCATGACGCTGGAATGAGACACGTCGTGTCCAATGGCCACATGAGTAGTCTGAAGTATATGGGAGCTTGGTATGGTTGATAGGAGCGCAAGCAAATCGACGAACCACTTGATAGTATATTTAGATCAGAGCGGGCCATAGTCAAAGGACTAAAAGAAGGCTGCTGATCGAGACCATGGTCAGCTGTCACGTCAACCATGGAATAGTCTATCTCTGATTGAGCAAGAAATTACCGGCATGCTGATGTGCGCGCACCACGGACCACGGCACGGCTATCAAGGTTGCTGCTCGGTCGATCCCGTCTTGCTTCTCTCTGGCGTTCGTAAGGCCAGTTTGATCATCGTCCTGAAACTGCGTCTTAAGCGCGCCATCAATTTATCGTATCCGAACACGGAACAACGCCGTGCACACTTCTTGATTTTCGGAACGTCAGTCCAGACCACTTTGTGGCCTGAATATGCCTTTGCCGGGATATCCGATAGGGCATTATTGCTGCAGTCGGTTTGCCTGTCACTGCGCTATCACCAGCAAGAGGATTAGGAGGACCGGGCGTCGGCTAGCCACAAATGACAACCTTTTGAGATGAAGATATGCAGCTATAGGGCCAGCTGAGAGACCCTACACCTACTTCGTAGCTACTGAGAAGTTTAATAATGAGGTAGTCCTCTTGAGGCCGAAGGCGCAGCTGCATGCACGAGCAGCTCACGCACGCTGTCAGCATGCAAGATATGGACCTGCCTTGTGTCTTGGTGTCGAGGTCTGAGGCACAGATTCGGGCTCCGTTTATTCGTAACGGTCTGTGGAAGTAGGCGTCCTTTCATACATGATCCTTCGTACCTAGAAAAAGCGAATGTGCCTGCCTGGATTCCATGGTCGCTGGGCAATGAGGCACGGTCATGACATTTCCAACACGTAAGTCTGTTAGATAATGGTCAGTCCGATCGATTTAAGGCAGAAGACAAGGCGAGAAAGTGAGAGCTGGCGTGAAGTTATCAGCGCACCATACTGTATGCTGTGCTTTAAGACACGGGGTGGCTCTTTCGGCGCCCCATGCTTCTTGGAGCTGCAAGAACTGTCCTTAAGATTCCATGTTACACCGTAGTGCTTGTACTCCCTTCAATATCGTATTGAGGAAGGCTACGAATAGCTGAACTCGACTTCGCCTTGCGGCGTTTCCGTCGAACAGACGAGGTTGCTTGGATAAGGCTACCGTCCATGCAATGTTGAAGTCAAACAACTCTGGTAGAGACGGATCGGGCAGGATGCAGACACCAAATGCCTGCTGTGGGGAAGCGACAAAGGATCAACAATATCATGTGTAAGGACCGATGACAAGCCCAGCGCATCACCGCCGCCTTTTCGATATCTTCTTCGGACCTTGAATCGCAGCAACGTCTTTCTTGCTCAACTTCAGCATGCCGCCTTGAAATATTCCCACAGCGGGTATGCCAAGCGCTCTCTCTCTTCGCGCAGCACCACCTTTCTTGGTCTTGGCAGCCTTTTCTAGAATAACACCATTCTCTTGGGCCTCTCTTCGTCGCACCTCGTCCTTTTCGGTGGCTTTAGCATTGATCCCCTTTCTTTGCGCCATCGGCATCTTGTGCTGTGCAAAGACTGAAGACTTCGAACCAAGGTCTTGCAAACGCAGATCTAGTGCTTTGTGCCGGTTTTTACCGGAGACTGATAGTGTGGACTGCGGCTCAAGGAGATGAGATTCCTTGAGCAATCGTTGCAGCGCTAGGTCTTTCTTGAGGTTTGCTGCCTCCGAAGCTGACTCTTCCCGGTCTTCTGCCTGGGGCTGCTCCTTCTTTGCTGTTGATTCGATAAGGCTAGACATGGACGGAGGCTTGTTGCCCTGTGCAGGATTCATTCTTAGATAACAATCTCGAGTTCGAATCGAGAACGGATATTTACCATGTAAGATCTCAACTCTTCTGTAAAAACATCGTCGCTCAAGGTCCGTGACGCTTCGAGCTCAATGACTTCGGGTCCATATTCTTCCTCGTCCGGCAGACCCTCCCAGTCCGATGTTCCGTCTTCACTTGCAGATTGGGAGCGCACGAAAGTCGGTACTTTCACTGGTAGGCTTGTGGGCTGCAAGGGCCGAAACTTTGCCTCGAAATGCTGTTGAAATAGCGTCTGAAGATCTACATCGTTTTCGTTGGACCCACACTCGGTATCTTCAGCAACCTTGAGTTCATCCCTCCGCTTTCGCTTCCCTAACGCCATATCGTGATTTCGCGTAACATCGAATATACAATAACGATCATTCAAGCAAAGCAGCTTTGAAAGAGTTGACGGCACGAAGTCGGCCCGCGCACGGAAAGCTTCCGCTCATCACCTTCCGATTTCGCATCCACAGAAGCCTCGTATACATATTTTACAGGTAGCTACAATGACCCGCTTTCGGCCCTGCATTGACTTGCATGCTGGTCAGGTTAAGCAGATTGTTGGTGGCACTCTCAGTGAGCAGTTATCGGATCTGAAGACCAACCACATATCCAATCATCCAGCACGGCATTTCGCAGACTTGTATAAAGAGGGTGAGCTTGATGGAGCACATGTTATCATGCTTGGTCCCGGGAATGAACGAGCGGCGGTAGAAGCACTTTCATCATGGCCTGGGCATCTACAGTTGGGCGGCGGTATCACGAGCGACAACGCTCAATTATGGATTGAGAGAGGCGCTGAGAAGGTATGGCCAAGGACTGTTAGGAAAACTCTCTTTGCAGCTGAGTATCCCTCAGTAGGTTATCGTGACATCGACTCTTTTTCCTAATGCCAGATTCTCGGAAGATCGTTTGAAAGGGGTGCTCGATGCATTGAATGACCGCAAAAGCAAACTTGTCATTGATCTGAGCTGTCGTCGGCAGGGAAGTAGGTGGGTCGTCGCCATGAATAAGTGGCAGACATTGACAGATATGGAAGTTAATGAGGGTACGCTTATCTTCACGGAATGGCATGAGTCCCATCGCTGATTCATTCGAACAGATACTATCCGACATCTAGAACCATTCTGTTCAGAGTTTCTCATACATGCCGCAGACAACGAAGGCCTTCAGCGCGGTATCGACGAAGAGCTTGTGGAAAAGCTAGGCCAATGGTGTAGCATACCAGTGACATATGCTGGTGGAGGAAAGAGTATACAAGACCTTGACAGGGTCAAGGAACTGAGCAACGGGAGGGTAGATCTGACAATTGGTAGTGCTTTAGATATCTTTGGCGGTGAGGGTGTCAAGTTTGAAGACTGCGTAAACTGGAATAGACACCAATAGAGAGCTCACCCTACTTCGAGTCTAATCTACAATTACAGTGTAATCGCGGGTTAGAAACCAGGATTCTGTCCACAACGCCTCGTACTACACATCAGAGGCTGATTTGCGTCGGATCTTCCGTCTGCAACGCTGAGTAATTTTCAACTAAGACGCTGTTAACGGCGGGGACAACTCAATGTAAGATTGTTGAGAATCGCCCAGACCAGGAGTCTTGATCCGGGCAACTTAGCCGACCGCAATAGCGTGACGACGAGCCTCATCCACTTCAGTACCATCTACCTTCCACCCAAACTCCATCCACCCGCGCTACGAGAGTTGGGAGTGCTATCCCACACTTTCAGCTCAATTCCTTCTATATCGAAAGCCCACCTCTTCCCTACTTGACAGTCTCCTCCTCATCTCCATCCCCACCAACCGCAACCATGAAACCTGTCGTCTCCGCCCTCAACGCCTGGAGTTGGTACGGCTAGCCTTCCATCCACCCATCGAACACAAGAGCACAGCTGACTGCGAGACCGGGTTAGCGTCGTCGTGTCCGTCTTCGCCATCATCATCCTCTCCATCATCGGCGGGCTATTCAAAGTACGTGGCGCCCCCTCCCCCAGTCCACATCCAACCATTCCAGACCCCACAAGAGACTTCACGTATAAAATGCGATACTTTCAAGGACCTCTGCTGACCGCGCTCCCCGGACTACAGGCAAACCACCATAGCATGACCGGCTCGACCAAAGATCCCAAAGACGGCAAAGCCGTAGCCGGAAGCGTCTTCGCTGCCGTTGTCGTATACGCTGTGCGTCCTCCCCTCGGCATCCACTCTACGTCACTACAAAAATAATCATTAACGAAACGCTCTACAGGTCTTCCTCGCCTTCTGCGGTTTCCAAGCGTACCTACACATGCGAGCGAGTAAGCGAGGGGCAATATCATTGAATTAGCCATCTTCTATGAGGTCGATATGGGAGTTTATGAGGCGCGGAGGGTCTGGAGTTTCGAAGAGGGCGTCAAGTGTACTTAGAATTGGGGATGTTGAAGATGGATTGCATAGAGATCGCTTCTGTTGTGCATGTTAGGGATAAACACCGTGAAGATATGTAACCCGCAAACATGGCATCCTGATGCGGGGGCGAAGGGGAATGTGCTCTAAGTGACCATTACGGGAACCGGGCAAAGAGACGGAGTACCGGGCTTTGGAAATTCAAGCAGGTAGCGGACGCGATCTTGCTCAGAATTGAGATGATCTCCTTCACCAACACACTCAAGAAGCCGTCGCTTACATCAAAAAGCTGTTGTACGATCATTCGATGGAGCTGTGGCCACTGTTGCAAAACAACCAACTGACAACTGAGCAAGGTCGAAGAAATTACATCGATCACATAGCAGAGGCCATTATCAATTCAAGTAAAATTGTCGAGGCACCTAGTGCCGAGTAGACACTGGAACTCTGCTATTATCGTAAGCTTCGGCTTGACTAATTGACCCCTTTGGACCAGGCCATAGTTTGAACCGCAGCAGCGCCGGTTCTTATTTTCTGCACGATGAAAGAGTCGTCGAAGGCAGGTTCAGTGTAGCTCAAGTACCCTTTACTTCATAAATGCAAGAAATTTTCGACTTAGTCCCCACCTCAGCTACTCTTATACCCATAAACATGGCCTGAGCCACCAGCATACCCATAAAAACTCTCTCTACAAAGCATATCAGATTTCGCCTCGCCATCCGGTGCAGCGTCATTGCTAACAGACGAGCCAGATAGCTCGCTAAGCGAACATTAGTACCAAGATCGAGCACGAAGCCTCACAGGCCCGCTATTGAAACGGGATACCGTAGAGGAGACACGCAATATACTAAGCCTTCTTCTGCGCCTTCTCTCGACGAAGGTTACCAATCCTTGTGGCGTAGGTTTTCGCAGATATGAGGCCTCTATTTTCTTCCCATGCAGCTTCGCGGATTGCATGATCTTCGTCGTCGCCGGAGGTACTTCGCCGGCGTTTGGTCGCTGCTCTAAAGTCAAAAGCGAAATTATCCTGTCGCTCAACAACGGCCGATGCTCGCACACCGGCATCAGGCCGTGCAAAGTCTTCATGGCCCTGAGCCTTTGCTGTCGATGACGGTTGGTCATTGATTTTCTTCTTTTGAGGTTGCCACGATAAAAGTCGGCGTCTGATCTTGGCGCAGATGTCAGCATCTAGCGACCACTCTCAAGGGAGGCGCTCTACATCATTCTTCGGGATAGTAGCGTCTATACCAAGTCGCAGATCTTCTGCAAAATCTTCAGCTGGTTGAACTGGCTTCCAGCCCTTGATGATATCTTCGTATTGGCGTCGACTATTTCCTTTGCAATAGCCAGCCGAGAACCAGTGATGGAGTAAAGCCTCTTTTGCTGTTGGCCTCTCGGTTTCATCTAAAGAAAGACAACTCTTGATGAAGTCTTTCACGCGAGAGTTAACAGCACTCCACTCAGAGCCATGGTCCAACCTTGATAGATCACACGTGGCAGCTGCGGCTCGGATGATCTCAGACGATTTGCGCGCGTCGTGGACACTTGATGTAGGCGTGAAGTAGGACTGTCCGATGAACAAGGCTGTCGTCAAGCAACCGAGAGACCACATGTCCACCGCACTTGTGTAGCCGGCTCGGAGTACTCTTCTATTGTTTCCTCCGATCTCCCTAAGAGTACGATCAGTCTCGTTTCTACTGTTCTCACAAAATCGTTCCCACTCACGGAGCGATATAGCCAGCAGTACCACAAAGGCTCTTAAGTCTTCTGACCCCTGCCCTGAGATTTCCGGTAGCACCGCCAAAATCTGTCAAGACTATTCTTGCGCTGACGGATGGTACAGACAGAAGCACGTTTTCTGGCTTGAGATCTCTGTGCACTATGGCCTTGTCATGCAAGTACTCTAAAGCTTTGATGATCTGATAGACTTTGTTGCAAGCATCCTCTTCCTCGAGACAGCTCCCCTCTTGAGCTATGTAAGAGGATAAGTCGCCGCCAGTGAGAAGGTCTTCGATGATATACCTGCAAAACTTAATGAGATGCAACAGAGTCAAGCATTGAACCTACAAAGTTGACTTGCTATAGAAAACCCGATGCAGCTGAACGATATTTGGCTGGTCAAGCGATTAGACCACGACTAACAAGGCTATGGGGACATACATGGCTAATGCTTTTCAGGAGCTTTACCTCTCTCCACAATTTTTCGGCATCACATTTCTGGGGCGATGCAACAAGGTGCCCGAATGGATGGGTTTGCTGAGGGTTTTTGAAATAGAGACTCGTGTGGTCGCCAACGGCTCGTCTCTTCAGCTTGACTACTTTGCAGGCAAGTTGACGGTCCTTCCAGCGGTCCACTGCCATGAACACCGTTGCATAGCCTCCCACCCCTAGCTTGCGCTCGCTCAAGTAGAAACAACTACCGAATGACTGTTGATGTCATCGAAAGCTTCGGTGACCCTTCGAACCATGGAGACTTACCTGTATCTCTAGCTTGCGAAGCTCGTCCACCTCTTCCGGAGAAGCTGACTTTTGAGAGATCCAATCACAGTGGTAAATAAGCATCGTTCCATCACAAAGTCGGAGCTTGTTGCGATGGCTAAGCAAGAAAGTCGTGCCCTTACTCATCAGGCAAGATTCCCAGTACTGCTCCCTCTTGTAGAGCCAGGTGTTATTGCCATTGGATGAGAGATCTTCGGCGTATACGAATGGTTCTGTTTCTGTGTCGTAGACGATCGAGTAAATACGGAAGTGTCTATTAGAGATCCAGAGCGCCTCGAGGTGGATTTGACTAAAGACATTAACTCCGTCTAGAATTAATGTGCTAAACAGTAATACCATGATTTGCCGTCTCTGCCAATCAAGAGCTCTTCGTTTGATCGCAAATCGTAGCGACCTAGGACAAAATTTAGATTACTAAGCTGCGAGCTTGTTCGTTCAATTCAAGCTGAATTACCGACTACGGCTCCATTGTCACCAAGTCGATCCAGATGACCGATGACTAGTTGCGACATGTCAACAGCACAGAATACAAGGTCCATGAGCTAATCACCCGTTATGGGAACGCGACATAGGAAGGCAATTGCTTGCAAGGAATAGCAAGCAAACTTAACAGAAATGAGAGTTCAAGATGAGAGAAAGCAAGGAAAATCGAGTCAAGCAGTCAATGATTTGAACATTTTGAAGCTGTTGTATTATCTATCACGGACTATTGCCCATGCCTGCATGAGATAAGAAAGGACTTCCGAGTCGGTAAAATAAGAAGAGCTGGACCAAGAACTTTATGTGAACATTGATAAGGCAGGAAAGGCGCACTAGCATTGGAAGCGAGCCATTAGCGCCGATGACTAATCCAGCCCACACATCTCACCACCCCGCTCAAGATCCCTTCCATTCCTACCTCAGCAACAACCTCATCCTCCATAACGAAGTAAGTCTCGTGTGCTGATGTTATCCGAAATTATCCTAACAGTCATGTGCTTGCCTTGAAGTGCATTCAATTGACCCTCTTTCTTGGCTAATTGGCTAATTGTGTGTCGTGTGACAGCTTCTCGAGTTATCGACGATGAGAGCTAAGTGGCGGAAGAAGCGCGTTCGACGACTCAAGCGTAAGAGAAGAAAGACCAGAGCTCGAAGGTAAGTCTTCGGCTTGTTGATACTGCCACTGGCCCATCGACCGGCGCTGACTATCTTCGCTTCACAGCAAGTAAACGCTTCATAATCACTCGAACTACCCTCCTTTCCCTCACACAGCCGCTGTCAGCCAATCACATTCCACTCAATCCGGCACTCTTCCATCATCAAAGAGGTTAGCGGAGGAAAAGACGATCTCGGGTATGCCAACGAAGATGGAAAACCAGAGTGTATTAAAGGCAGTGGGGAAGGCAAAGGCGGAGTGGGTCAATTCTTGTCGAGTGCGATCTGAAGGTTCTTGCGTACAGCAGCGGATAATGTGACTGTCTATGCACGTTGGGCGGTCTGATACTCTGCTAGGTGGAGTTGCTTAGGTTGCAGCCAAATTGTTGAAGCTCTGCTACAATACGATCCTCTTTTACTCCATTGTTCCCTTCATCTTCTCCAACCCTCCCCAAGGCGATGATACCTTCTTCCTGACCCACCAACGCCACGCTAGACTGCATATGAACGATTGGGATCGCTCAAAACGAATAATCTCGAGATTTACTTTCAAAATCTACGTTGATATCGGTCAGTCCTTGTCCTAATCGCCGGGAGCGTCGCGAAGAGTGGACAGACCTGATCTCGTAGCTGCCTGCTCGAGTCATGTATCTGACCCATTTGACACTGCCATAGTTGCTCTTCTCAAACACTTTCAAATAACGTACAAGTAATCCTGAACTGGTGAACATCAACAGAGAGAAGCTCAGGCTGAGGGGTGGGCGGCTCCAAGCCTTTTGGTTCGTCATTGATGTTAAAGAAGCCTCAGCAGAAAGTACATATTCGCTTTGCCCCGTAAACCTTGGAATCTTCCATACAATATTGTTCTGTTCCGGCTCGTACTTTGCCTTACCCTGAGAAGTCCGCTCGGTTATTTTGGCTGCATTCAGTGGAGTCGGCACGCGTACGATGACATTGGTAGCGAAAAGCTTGCTGCCGTAGTTGGCTTTGATGGCTATACTGTACTCGACCTTCGATTTGCCTACCTCGTTGACAATAGCGTGCACTTTGAAAGGTAGATTCACGTTTTCAGTAGCCCGATATCGCATCAGCTCGAATTCACCATCGGGCGGGATGAATGATATGATGCGATCTGCATCAAATTTACCAAGCTTGACGCACTGGTGGAACTGACAGTCTTCAAGAGTGACGCTGCCGGCAGCGGCTTTCGTAGCTTTTGTACCAGCAGTATTGCCTGAAGGTGCTAAGAGATTGTCCCCGTCTAAGAGAAGCCTGTCGTTGAGTCCAAACTTGCACTCCGGTGTTCCGGTAAGGTATGCTCGCATAACTATCTGACCATTGACGTCCGCGCGTAACACGGTGCCTGTGGCAGACATGAGGAGATTCACATCCTCAATCACGTCCACGAAGGCCTCGTTCTTGCGATATTTGACGTCCGACCGCCGCCACGACAAGGCGCCTGTAGCCTGCATTGTGATTCTCGACGAATCTTCTGTTGTCCGTTCCGACTTGAATCCCTCGGTAGTGATGTACATTTTTAAAGTATCCGTCTCTGTTTGTTGAGGGTATCCAAAGTCAAGTATCTCTGTTCCAACCACGCATCAGTCAAGCGCTCCAGCGAACCTGCTCGCAGGAACGATAGATCTACCGTCGAGGAGCTCATAGACGAGCACGAAATTATTCTTAACAGCTTCCTCATCGAATTTTCCGAAATAACTCTTGCCCAAGCCCACAAGCCTATACAGAAATTCGAATATGAGCGCAGCATTGGCATTGCTCTTCGTAACGGCCACAATGTAGATGTTTTCGTGTTTGACATGGCTGAATGTCGTTGAGCCGAGGGTGAGAATAGGGGATCGGACTTGGGCATTGGAGATGACCTGGATCCGGAAGATATCTGCAAGTCGTGGTCTACAATCATTGCGGAAAGCACGGAATATGAGATTCTCGCCTTTCTGATTGAATATCAGGATGCCAGATAGCATGATGGAGGCCTCTTACGGTCCCTGCGGATCATCGAAGTAAGATAGAGTAAAGTAATAAATATACTTTCCCCTAAATGATACGACCCCCCGGGCTGCTCTGGGCAGGCAATCAGTCCACGTGCTAGCCCTAAGATTTTGCCCTACCTACCTTACTATGGATTGCTTCCTGTCGTTCAAAGCAAAAACCGTCAAGTACTTTACTTGAGTAAGTTAATCAGAGAGAGATAACCATCTTTCAAAGTCACTACGAACAAGCCTCGGCTTGGGCATTCAAGTAATGAAGTGGACGACGCCCAAGTGGAGGCACTCGAGGATATCTCAGGTTTGTAAATACACGTTGATGGCGCGCGGACTTATTTGCGAGTTTCGCCCATTTAGGTAGATCAAAGATTGCTCAGCTAAGGTGGAGTAATGCACAACCGCTCTGAAATCCCACCCTTGCCCAATAAAGAAGATGCAAACTAGATGAGATCACGTTTCACAAATTCGGCGTGTAGTGTCTTGCCCAACGCGGCCGGACTTCGCTCAACAATGACGCCAGCAGCTTCAAGTGCGGATATCTTAGAATCTGCTCCTCCTTTGCCGCCGCTTACGATAGCCCCTGAATACCATTAGCATACGATGTAGTGAACAATGCCAATGGGAGTGGACGCACCTGCATGGCCCATCCTCCGCCCCGGTGGCGCAGAAATGCCAGCAATGAAGCTCACGGCAGGCTTGTTCATCGTGTTCTCCGACTTCAAGAATTCGGCTGCATCTTCCTCTGCTGACCCGCCGATCTCCCCGATCATAATGATTCCTTCTGTCTCTTCGTCTTCGAGGAATACCTTCAGGCAATCAATGAAGTTTGTCCCAGAGAACGGATCTCCACCAATGCCAATAACGAGCGATTGACCTAGCCCGGCTTGTGTCGTCTGATTGACAGCCTCATAGGTAAGAGTGCCAGACCGGGAGACGATGCCTATTCGACCGCGCTTGTGGATGAACCCTGGCATGATACCAATCTTGCATTGACCCTGGGAAGCTTAGCATCGACGAGAGGTAAAGAATGTTCATAGAAGACTCACTGGAGCAATGATACCTGGACAATTCGGCCCAACTAATCTTGTCTTGCCTTGCGTCTTGAGGATGTCGGTAATCCGGACCATGTCTGATGGTATCGTTAGCGGCAGATGATGGCAAATCTTCCAAAGTCGTACCATGTTGCGGGATTCCTTCTGTGATACTATGGACCGATTAGCCGGTGTCCTTGCTAGAGGCTACTTAAGAATACTGACCAGACAACGAGTGGTATTTCAGCCTCAATGGCTTCTTCTATGCCTTTAGCTGCTAGAGGTGGTCTTGCCCAGAGTCAGCACCTCGGTAGGCTTCTGAAGCGCTCGAGCGTTCTCACGGGACGAATATAGCTGATGCAGTAGCGCCAGTCTCTTTGACTGCATCGCTGACTTTGGCAAATACTGGTTTCCCTAGGTGTGTTTCTCCGGCCTTCTTAGGATTCGTGCCCCCTACGACGTTGGTTCCTGGCGTGCGTCAATGGACGTTCCGGGCACGCATGAATTAAGCTGAGCTCGTACCGTAGTCGATAGCTTGCTGCGCATGGAATCTATCCTAGATTAGTCCAGCGTCTATTGATAACTCAAAAAAGAACCATACTTACGTTCCCTGTCGACCTGTGAAGCCTTGGTAAAGGACCTTGGTGTCACTATTTATTCGAAGGTTCTCTGCGGTTGCAGCGTAGGCCGAGGTTGCCGTTGAGTATCTTTGGCTTCGAGCAGCAGCCTGCAGCGCAGTAGCTGTGCGCTTTCGGAACACTTGCATGGCTGCAATGGCTTGGAGACCCTGCCTGTCCTCTATATGAAGGCCCTTCGTCCTCTGCGGAGCTCACGAGGTCTCCGCAAGCTCAGGCTGGCTGGGGCCAAGGCCAAAGGCCTTGGCATCGGCGCCCCCACTGCTCGATGGACTTTCCGAAGTCCCACTTTTGTAAGTACAAACGTTTAGCATTACGTTGTGCTTCAACTCGTTTTCGTTGTTGTTGGTGGCGATGCATTTTGACCAGAGCATACAATTCTCCGAGTGAAGCTTTGGGTCTCAAGATAATCACACATTAATGTTACCCTCGGCGACGACCTAAAGTACGACTCCGTCATTCGTTTTCCTTCCACCATACCTCTATCTCATTCTCCTCAACGACTGCTGAAGACTTCAAGGTTACGGCGGAGACAATATGGCTACCGAAACATTGACTATTCCTCGACCGCCGAAGAACAAACCCCCTAAGGACCTGAAGCTTCCACCGGAGAATGAGCGATACATGCGTGCCTGCTCCGACATCGCCAGCGCATTGATCCAGGATTACGAAGAGCAACAGCAACAAGATGTTTCTTCACCGAAGAAGGATGTCAATCTCAATAGCCTACGTGGCCAGATCGCGAAGAAACACCGGCTCAGCACGCAACCTCCGTTGACCGCTATCATAGCAGCCGTCCCGGAACACTACAAGAAATACATTCTTCCCAAGCTCATCGCGAAACCTATACGAACGTCATCCGGTATAGCGGTAGTGGCAGTGATGTGCAAGCCGCATCGATGTCCACACATAGCGTACACTGGCAATATTTGCGTATACTGCCCAGGTGGCCCGGACAGTGACTTCGAATACTCTACTCAATCCTACACCGGTTATGAACCAACCTCAATGCGGGCCATCAGAGCGCGCTATGATCCATACGAACAGGCTCGGGGAAGAGTGGACCAGATCAAGAGCTTGGGTCACAGCGTTGACAAAGTCGAATACATAATCATGGGCGGCACTTTCATGTCTCTCCCACAGTCCTACCGCGACAACTTCATATCGCAACTTCATAATGCCCTCTCTGGCTACCCAGGCACCAACATCAATGAAGCAGTAGCCGCAGCCTCTCACTCCACCACCAAATGTGTGGGCATAACCATCGAAACCCGTCCAGATTACTGCCTCCAGCCCCATCTATCGAGCATGCTAACTTATGGCTGCACGCGTCTCGAGATCGGCGTACAATCTTTATACGAAGATGTTGCGAGGGACACCAACCGTGGGCACACAGTGGCAGCCGTAGCTCACACCTTCTGCCTCGCAAAGGACGCTGGCTTCAAAGTCGTCTCTCACATGATGCCAGATCTCCCGAACGTAGGCATGGAGCGAGACCTAGACCAATTCGTCGAATACTTCTCGAATCCGGCCTTTCGCACCGATGGCCTCAAGATATATCCAACCCTCGTCATCCGCGGCACAGGTCTCTACGAACTATGGCGTACAGGCAGGTACAAGAACTACACTCCCAACGCACTCATCGACATTGTTGCGCGAATACTAGCCCTCGTTCCACCATGGACAAGGATCTATCGAGTCCAGCGCGATATCCCCATGCCGCTTGTGACCTCGGGCGTCGAGAACGGCAATCTGCGCGAGCTAGCGCTCAGTAGAATGAAAGACTTCGGGACAACATGCCGTGACGTACGAACTCGTGAAGTCGGTATCAATGAAGTCAAAAACAAAATCAGACCCTCGCAAGTAGAGCTTGTACGCAGGGACTACGTCGCCAACGGAGGCTGGGAGACGTTCCTGGCGTACGAGGACCCGCGGCAAGATATACTCATTGCACTGCTACGGTTGCGAAAGTGCAGCAAGCAGACAACATACAGAGACGAGCTTACGGGGCAGCAAACGAGTCTTGTACGGGAGTTGCACGTCTATGGCAGCGCGGTTCCGGTGCACGGACGAGATCCACGGAAATTCCAGCATCAGGGGTATGGCACCTTGCTGATGGAGGAAGCGGAGCGGATCGCTAGGGACGAGCATGCGAGTGGGAAGATTGCTGTCATCAGTGGAGTTGGTGTGAGGAGCTACTACCAGAAGCTTGGGTACCATCTTGATGGAGTGAGTGCTCCTTTGACAGGACGGCACGCAGATTTGCTGACCGTTCGCAGCCATACATGAGTAAAATGCTTGACGGCGTAATGCAGAATGACGGGAGCGGTGATGATGATTGAAGGTAGGCGCTGACGACGTTTGGATTCGGTCGTCAAAGGGAGCACTCTTCGTACCTTCAGCATAGCGAGGGAAGGGTCTGACAGCATAGCGATAGGCGTTCTCTATCCCACGCGTTAGTGTAATGCATCTTCCAGGATTTAATCAAGACATGGCCTTGTCATCTCAGTGAACATCATTCATTTTCCTTGAACCGATTGTATAACATACTTTTACATAAGCTCTCCCTAGTGGGTGTTTTATCTAGGACGTAGCATCGTGGAAAGGTTTGCATCTCATTTTACCTCGTCGTTCGATCATTCAATTTTCGTAATATCAGCTCAATTGCTCAATTGCTCATTGATCATCGCTTGCGATCAATATCGGAACAATCTTGGAAGGAGCCATCGAGAAATAAGTGGTTGCCATTCTGCGATTTAGGTTCCAGCAACCGGGTAGTCTCTAACTAGAGGGCATTCTATACTTTAGCACCACGCCAGGCTTCTCGCGAAGACAACATTTGACCTTGCCACGCAATCACGAATCCACATCCAGTTGCCGCGATTCGCTCGATCTCCAAGAAAGCTGCTCGACTAAGATATAGGCGCCAAACCGCAAAGCCGCCATTTCCGACGACAGGAACAGGCAGCGACTGCCGACGACATTTATGTAATCGACATTACTCCTGCATCGAGCATGTAGGACAATTGATTGCTTGGAGAGAGCCTTCATCCTGGACCAATTATGGGCTCAGGTTTCCGATGCGGGATTTTACGTATCGTCCTCTTTCTGGATGTAGCGTTGGCATTTTCTATCAACCCACCGGATTCGATACGGGTCATCGCTCAATCGTTCAACACATCCCTATCGGTCTTTGAATCGTCCGTCTCATCCCTCAATGCCTCAGGCAACAGCAGATTCGGCTGCAGTGGCCGTCAGTACGGCTACGGCCTGGACGTCTTGAGCTGTCTGGATGCATATGGACATCTTGAACGCCGATCAACAGCGCCGCAGAATTGGGGACCTCGACGTCCGGACAGGAATTACGATATTGGGCTCCCGAGAAGCTATTGGAGCTGTAAGTAGTCATTGAAGCATCAGTATGACTTGTGCTGAGCCTTCTTACTAGCTGATTTATCTTGTGTCATCATCCCCATCCTTGAACCGCCCTATTTTTCAGCCCGCGCAAGTATGGCAGAGGTCGCTGCGGGGGCGTCGGTCATCATTCAACAGTGCGCGAACAAGGAGCGGAACCAAGGTGGACTCGCGATGGACATCAGTAAGCTGCCAGGGATTGGATAACGGCTACGTGAAGACTGATGGGACGAAGGCCCGGGTCAACCCATTGGAGTGATCGTCGCGAAGTACCGTCCTCCGCCTGTGCAATGCTTTGGGAACATAGGGTCCGAGAATCTCGAAAGCTCATGCCAAGAGCTGTTGGACAGGATGGATGTTTCTGTCATCGGTCGGGTTTTTGCAGAGTCTGGCACTCCTCCAGTCATAAGGATACCCAAAACCATTGCATCAGGTATGCTGCGCGGCAAATATCCAATTGGCCATGCTCTTCGCTGATGGATGAATCCTCGTAGCGGATAGAAAGTGTTTCTTGACCATCACAACAACTGGGCTGTCGGATGTGGAGAGCTGGGAACGGATCTGGGAGGATGCTTCGATTGCAACAGCCAAATGCATCAGAGATGGGAAGATTGGTTTGGTGGTTGGTCTTGGTCAGTAATGATTCGGTCCCTGTTGTATAGAGTCATTGAGGTTCCCCCTTATCTGCACCTACGGTCAATGCGTTGTCCCTGGTCAGCTCGTCAGGGTATCTGCCGCTATCGTATACTATTGACTTTCCGTGTCTCGAGGGACTGACATATATCTATCGTAGGCATTGACCGCCGATTGCAAGTCATTATGAGCGGACAGCAGATACCACCAATGGTAGAGCAGGTTGCCACCACATGACGCGTGGTGGTATTCGGCAAGTGTGGTTATTGAAGCTATGGTGAGCAACATCGTCAGCGTTTTCTTGATGAGAAAGATGTGCAGCAATAGTCTCCCATACCCAAGCGGTAACTAAAATCGTTCTAGATACTCAACGGGCCGACGCAATCACGCATACAACCAAGGCAAGCGATAATCGGCGATAAATGTACATGCGAGGACTCTTTATCGAAAGAAGTCATCGTGCAGGAGAGGCGTATTAGATTTGATGGCATTTTATAGTCGATTGACGTACATTGCTAATTGCGTAACTATGTTATTGCGTCGGCTTGTTGGGTATTCGAGATGATTTTAGCTGCCGCTTGGGTACGGGAGACTATTGCCGAAAGATGTATTATCGATCTGTTGCACAGTAAATATCTTCGCAGTCTTCGGTAGGAGTCGACCAGAGATAAAGGACTACAATGGAAGATATCCTGCTGGACTGAAGCGCAAGCGAACCACAGCATTTGAATCGATGGAATCTGTGTCCTCGACTACAAGGCTCATACTTGATCCGCAGCTCCCGAATACGTGATAAGTCCACAACATGTCGTGAAGTCTCCTTTGCCTTCCATGTTGACAATGATCTTACCCAGACCTAGGACACCATCACATTATGAAGCCCCAGAGACCAATCGTAGGGAAGTATTGCAACGAGAGGCTAATGCAGTAGAAGAAGAGATGATCCGTACTGTCTTCGGTATCGGTGTAATTTCTGACCTCGTTGCCTTGCCCGTCAAGGGTCACAAGGACGGTTGCTGAGGCTGATAAGGGCGCCTTTACGTAGTCATATGCCACGAATTACGCACGGCAGATCTCAGTCTCATTTGCTCATGATATATCGTGATTGACGGACGCAACGAATTGACAAGTCTGCGTCTGTACGACCCTTCAAGGAGGGAATTGTCGCCTTCATGTACATCATCCGCTCAAGAAGATCGATCAATGTCAAGATGCGACATACCACCACATGATATATGTCTTATCGGAAGCTTGTGGACAGGCACTTCTAGCGCAGCAGTGGGTGTCGCGCCGTATAATCTGTGATGGATGTTTGAGGTTAACGAGTGTCATTGATGGCATTGGAGCCGCCAATGCTGAGCTAGTGCGACTCAGGTCAAGGAAAGTAAGAAACTTCGAAAGAACGACTTCATTGCAAAAGTGATGTGCAGGAATGCCGCGGCAATTGGAAGCCAAAGCAGCAAATAACGGAGAATAGACAGAGCGGCTATCATGACAGACCTTCCAATATATGGACGGTCCTTATGAAGAATACAGAGAACATGCAGAACCAAATATAGGGGTCATATCAACATTAATGGACACAGCACGGAAACACTCGCTTTTCTTGGCTTTCCCATCGATCGAAGGAAGACGAATGACCAATTACCTGTTGTAACTACCCTGGAGGACGCTCTCCAGCTCTAGTTTCGTGATTTTGTCCAGGCTACCATCAATTCTCGCATCATTGACATTATCAAGAGTACTGAATGACTTCAAGACTGTCCTAGGTGAAGGACACTTGAAACCAAGATTCCATGCCTGATACACCACATGCAAGTTGATGATTCTCGGTATCGTCCGCAGCAGACGACACACAAATTCCACTTGCTCAACGAGATCGTTCATGTTGGAGAGATCGCGGGCAGAGGCGCGGACCCGGATGTGAAGCCGTCGTATTCGATGAAGATTCCGGACCCCGAACGGCTTGCAGAATCTTCTGCGGCTTTCTTTCACACTTCCGTCCGCGCGCAGGGTTCGGAAACAAAAATCAACCCAATCGTGGTAGATGGCGAGGGCGAATGTCGCATCTCCAAAGAGGAGTTCTATGGCTTCGCTGTAGAACTTGTGGTTGACTCTGAGAACAGAGGTGTTGCCCTTGAGCCAGACTGGCACCAAGCTCTGGGCTCCCCACTCAAGACTGGATGCGTTTCGGAGATACGTCGTGGGCAAGAGATGCCGATAGACCTGCTGGCGAAGTTCGAGGGGAAGAGACAAGGATGAAGCGGGGCAAGGAGTGGCAAGGTGTTTTGGTCTCATCGGCAGCTCAACAATCGTGCTTTACTTGCGATTCGTGGAAAAGTCCAGTGATTGAATCTTGTAAACCAAGATTCGACGTAGGTGATGAATTGGAGATGCGTATGACCGTCAGATCAGAGCTTGTCTGTGGTCTCCGAAAACAGTGAATATGTAGCCTTTGCATAGGGATAGAAGGTGTTTCGAGGATTCTTAGCACAATGGGTACAACTCGAGACACTTTCATATCAATAGAGTAGATATCAACGACAAGATTCAATGAACGGCAATAGTCTCCTATACCCCGGCGGCAACTAGAATTATCTCGAAGACCCAACAAGCCAACGCAATCACGTATTGACGTATTGCCCAAGAACACGCAATAAGCAATAATGTACATCAATCGACTATGAAATGCTATCAAATCTAACATGTCTTTCTTATACGATAACTTCTTTCGATAAAGAGTCCTTACATGTATGTTTATTGTCAATTATCGCTTGTCTTGATTGCAAGATCGTCTACATGTCAATGCGTGATTGCATCGACTCGTTGGGTATCTGGAATAATTTTGGCTATCGCTTGAGTATTGGAGACTATTGCTGTTCAATGAATTCTATAGTAGAAAAAAAACTTGGGTCAGATCAGGTTAGCTCAAAACGCGAACACTTGACGCGTCAAATATTCAAGATATAGATCTCCCTCTGGTGATGCTTGCAGCGCAAACCAGCTCTTTAAGAGGTATCCGAATTTACAATTGTATGCAGTCCTACACCTGGGCAGATGAATACGTGGGAGAGCCGTGAGCAAGAGCTTGGAAAAGCGCCTGTCAGGCATATTGCTTTGCTGGCAAGGAACAAGACCTGGAGCCCAAGTCTGCCCGATTCTTACACAGCTCAGCCCGTATCAACTCAAAATCCGAGAGTCACTCCATAACTTGATGTATCTGGAGGCGTAACTTTCATAAGCCAAATGTGATCACAATGAAGCCGTTGACGTGACAGATATTTTGCAAAAATGACTCTTGTACGAAGCACGAACGCTCGATGTCTTGCCTCTGGTCCTCTTGGCTTAGACTCGATGCGCCCTAACGGTAGTAATAGTTATTTATTGGTAAGGAACGATCTCTGACCGTAATTATCGTAAATAAGAAGAAATCTAGCTTGTATGTGTAAATGACGCGCTAGTTGGGTAAATCTTGGGTAATGTTCTATTTGGCTTAGCGCCTTTCTATTACGATTAGCGCAAACGCGCTTATTGTTTTATCTTTGCAAAGATACTTTCTTTTCTATCTTAATTGCACTATTTTATCTCGATTTTATATCTAAACTAACAATAACATTCGCGTTTCAGGAGACAGATCGAGCTAATAGGAACCAAGATATTTGCAAGATCTTGCAAATCTTACAAATCTAATTATCTTACGTACTCAAATTAGTACTATCGAAGCAGAATCTATTTAGAGAGCTCGTTTTGTTTTCTTTATGTTCGACAAAGTTGCGAAATCTTAATCGAGTTAAACTATATCTTGACGCGTAAAGTTTTTATGTTCGTAATGCGCACAAACGTTTGCAGTTGCTCGCTAGTTGCACAATTACGTCAAATTATTACGTTTTTCGATTTAAACGTTAGATTTTGTCAATTTGAACAAATTTTACTTTTGAGACAAATCTAATAAATTAAGAGAACGTGTGCGCATCTTACGCAAACAAATTATAATTACTATATAGAACAAACGTATTTACGAGCGCAATATTGAAGAATGTTAAGATCGTCTTTCGCAAAACTTGACTTGAATCTCTAGATTCTCGCAAGTAGTGCAAGATTTATTAAATCAAATCTTGATCTCGCACGAATAGCGTGACCGACGGGTTGAGTTTTAGTTCGAACGGGTTGACTCGCCCAATTCTAATCCTGAGGCCAGACAAAAGTTCTAGCCCAATCGGGTGGATCGAGCGCATGGGGCGCGTCGAACGTTCAACCCAACCCATCCGATCACGTGACGTCACGTAACGCGCTAACCATATGCGATTAGCGTGAGCCTTGCGCTAGCTCAATCGGGTTAGCGCATAGATAAGATAAGATAAGATAAGCGAATGCTAACGCGACGAAGTTAGCTTGAATTCTTGACATTGACTCGACAAAACTCGACTCTAAGATCGGATTCGCGCCTTGACCCTAACTTAACCCTACGAGATCCAAGAGGATAAATCGAGTTGAGAAAAAAGTGTTTGATTCGACCCAACAATCACACTACACACGAAGTCAAGATATTAGTAACACAAAATTGCAACTTTTGTTATAATAGATTTGTATACATCTAGAACTAAAGTTAGAATTTGTTACGAGCTTACTTAAGTTATATTAGTGATTTAAGTTCTATACGTTACGAACGAACTTGTTATTATATTTGACATACTTAAGAAGCGAACATCTCGAACATAATGTTCGCAATATTTGACGAACAAACATTGCGAACAATTATGTTTGTTATGTTTAACAAACGAACAAGACGAGCAATCTATATTTTCTTAGTATATAGAAACTAGAAACGCGACTCTCTTATAAATTGTGTTCAATTTATCTTAAGTCTTTACTTATTGTTACTCTAATTTATTGAATTACTTGTGAAGATTTATTAAATATAAAATTGTCTATAATTGTAACTCTTGTTATCAAATAATTGCTTACATTGTCTAAAGACGTTTACAAATCTTTTTAATAACATAACTTTTTCTAATATTTTTTACGAAAGTACTAGTGTAATACTTTAAACATTTTAAGAATGTTTGTATTAAATTAACGCATCTTTATTTTAAACATTAGCTTAATAGTATTACGTCAATTCTCTATTAATATTAACGACAAGATAAAAATTAATAAGCTTAATGTTTATTATAAAGGGTATTTAGATTTAGAAAATTAACTTATGCAAGTAAATATTTATTTTATCTTTTATCTTGTTCTAGCAAACAAAAAGACAATTTTCGCATTTATATTTTTTAGAGAAAAAGTTTAGCATTAACTCAAGTCGAATTTACGCAAATATTTGAAAAATTATAACGAAAATTCTTGTACAATGTTTACGAATTTCGATAATTTTAAAAGAGAGTTTCGAAGAATCTTCGAAACATTTAACGAGAAACAAATTGTGAAAAGAATAATTTAGCATTTAATTTAACAAATCTTTGCAACAAACTACGCAACAAAATTTCAAAAATATGTTAATTTTATCGAATAAAACGATGTTGCACTTATAACAATGTTTCGACGAAATCTTAAAAACAATCTTAAGAACGAAATCATGCGCAATAATAAATTTATTAACGATATATTTAATTTTATCGAAATAATTATCGATTTTGATAATAGCTTGTATAAAAGAGTTATAAAAAGCGATACAATTAATTTTATAAAAGAGCAAATTTTTTTTTTGAATTAACGATTAAATATTAGTAAGAAAAATTTCGTTCTAATTAGAAGTACAATAATTTAGATTATCGTAGATTTGCATTTATAAAATTAAATTTTATCTAACAACGCAAAGAGAAGAATTTTAGAAGAAAGCAAAATAACAAATTTTAAAAAACGTGCTATTTATGTAACAAATTAAATTACTTCGCAAGAAATTATCGATTACAAAACTTAATAAATTGTCGACAAATCAATATTATGTTAAGAGAGATACTTAATGGCTAAAACGACATTAAAAAGCAAATTGACACAAAGATAAACACTCTCAAGACTAGATCAAATAACGATTATTATCTAATAAAAAATTTAAATTAATTATAGAAAATTCTAAATAAAATATTATTAGACAAGACATTCGCATTTACGTAAAAAATTAATCGAACATTCTAAAAAACTATTAAATTTTATAATTTAATTATCGACTTTAAATAAAGAGTATAATTAAAAGAACTTTTACGAATGCATAAAAGATATTACGAATCATCTTGAAACTTTAGTTAATTTATCGAAGATCGTAAACGAATGCAAAAAGAAACTAAAAAACAATATTATTATAGAAAAGAACATACTTAACATTATTATAAAACAATTAAATCTTACAATATACGCAAGTCTTAATTAAATAACTTGTTATAACAATTTATGCTAAATTTATTTAGAAAAAAAAAACGAAATTAATTAAGTTTTTAAAAAGTTAAAGTTAACAATTTAGCAACAAATTTTTTTTTAGCGTAAATAAATGTTTAAAGCAAAAGTCGCAACACAAAAGCAAAGAAAAGTTCGAATTTTTTAATAAAGAACATATTAGAGAAATGCAATATGTTAGCTTAATAATAGCAACTAAACTTAATAACGTACATACAATGTTTTATTACATTAATTAAAATCAATAATTATTAATTTATAGCAATAATTAATTTTAATGCAATAAATGATTTTATAATTAGAGCTCTTGTAAAGAGAGAAAAGTATTTTACTTAAAAGAAGTTTAACGCTTACAATCTAATAATTGTAAATAAAAACTTGTTACTTGTAAAAAATAAAAAAGTAAATAAAAAAACAAAATTATTATTGATAGCTATTTAACAACATTACGAGAAACTAATCTTTAATATAGTAAAAATAATTATTTATAATATTGTTCTAGAAATGTCTTAATTAAAGTAGCACAATCTAGAAATTAATTAAAATATATAAGTACTTAAATTTGCGCAATGTAATTACGCAATTTATATTTAATTTACGCATTAATAGCGTTCAATAATAGATAAAAAATTAAATTAAAACTTGATCGCAAATAATAAGTTTACATTTTTGCAAAAAAAGAATTTAATAAAGTTTAACTTAATAGACATTAACAAAGATTAGCTAGATTATAAAGTCAAAGTAAGTAAAAAAAATTGCGAATTTTTTGAGAACTCTAAACTATTTAATATAGCGAGAAAATCGCTAAAGTATGTATTATAAATATATAATAATTAAAAGCATTTATTTTAAAAAGAGAAAACAATTAAGATTTTATCTAAACATTAATTGTAAAATTACGAGATTAAACTTAAATTAAACAAGCAATTTACGTTTAAACTTATATATACTTTATTTAAAAAGAAGCTAAAAACACTTCGCGAATATCTAGCAAAAAACAAAAAAAAAATTTATTAAAAAATTCGAATTATAAATAGAATACTTGATTCTCTTTGTACTTAAAAAGAACGAAATTCTTCGTTTATATATTAATTATTAAAAGTTAAACAATATTATAATAAAAAATTAATATTTATTATTTAACATTAGTAAGCTTTAGAATTGATTATTCGAAGCAAAGTACTTTATTAAATTAAATTTACGAAAAATGTACAATTAGATTAAAACAATAACAAAAAAGAAGTAAAAGATAGCTTTTTGTATACAATATAAATTACACAAATATACAATAATATTATTTGAGCTTACGAACGTCTTAACAACGTATTAAAAAATAATTAATAATATATTACGACAATATCTAAATTAATTTGTTATAATATACTTAAACAATATTATAATTTATTTAAATATTTTAAAAAAACATGTAAATTATATTTTCAAAGTACTAGAATATCTAGATAAAAAGAATTTATATCTTAAATTAAAGAAATGCGAATTTTATTAAAAATAAACTAATCGTTGAATCAAGTTATAATATTACCTCTCTAGTTCAACCTAGCGCCAAGACCGGGTCGCGACGATTTTTTGGAATCGAATCGCTCAAATTAGTTTAGCGCGCTTCGCGCTAAACTACTTATAGTAATCGACTAAACTACTTTGAGCAATTCGATTTCTCGAATTTTTTTTGACCTAGATCTTGGCATTTGCACGTGACATTTCCGGGTTAGCGCGACTAGTCTAATTAAAAAGAAATTAACATTCTTAAATTTATTATTAAACAACACAAAGTACGCATAAATTTCAAAAAACTACAAGCAATTAAGGAATAAAAATTATTTATTAACGTTAAAAAAGTTTAATTTTTTCTAGATTTTATAAACTACAATAAGAAATTTATTAAAAACTACTTTGTTAACGCAATGTTATTAACAAATCTTACGAAGAAAAAGACGTTATAAATATAAGAATTGACAAAAGAGAAATTATTTTAGAATTTTAAATTAAAATGCTTAAAGAAACTAGTATTAAAGATATACAATTTACGATTGTTAAACAAAATTGAAATTAACACATTAAATTTAATTATCAATATATACTTCAATTAAGAGTATAAAGATATGTAATATCTAATAATATATTTTTTAAAAAAACTTTTATTAATCGAACAAAATTATAATATTTACAATATAAAGTTACTCGCTATTGTAGCATTTCTAAAATTATAAAAAGTATATATTGAAGAATTATTAAAATTTACGATTCTTATAAATTACAAGAATCTTTTGTACTTTATTATTATTAAATAATTTAATAAAAGACAAATGCGATAATTAAAACGACTTGAACAATACAAGTTCAAAATATAGTATACATTAGATAAGAATAACGACAAAGTAGACGCATTTAGCAAAAGAAATAATTATATAAAAACAAAAAAATTGTTTAATTATAACATATTTAAGATTAACAAAAACAAATTATTATTAACAAACAATTACGAGCTAAATGCTACTCTACAAATACTTAAAGACAATAAGAAAGAGTTTTTAATAAAGAAAAAAAAACTCTAAATATTTATTAACAAAATCGACAAATATATAAAGAAATATTATAATAAATTATTGCAAAAATATTTAAGAATAATCAAAATTCTTTAACTTATTCGTCAATATTATTAGTTTCTTTAAATAAGACAAATTGTCAAGATATATATTAAACAATATTTTAGTTATTAGTAGAATAAACATAATACATATGCGAGCTATAACGAAATTTAATATTAGAAATTATTTAAATTGTTATAAGATAAAGTTACGATAAACTTTATTATTAAGTTGCTTAAGTTAATAAACTTAGCAATTAAAAATAAATATAATTCAATACTAATAATAATTGATGAACTTATTAAGTACTTATATATTATTGCATGCAAAGAGAAATTTATAATAAAACAATTAAAATATATTGTATTAAATCGACTTATACAATATTATAATATATTCAAAGAATTAATTAATAACAAAGATAAGCTCTTTACGTCTAATTATTAAAAGACGTTTCTATTAATGTTAGAAACAAGATTTAAGATATTTATTGTTTATTGTTTATTGTTTATTATTTAATTATAAATAATTAAATAAAGCGAACAAATTAAAGTCTAAAGCAATATCTAAGATATTACGTCAACAATACTTATAACAATTAAGTATTACTTTTATTTATAACACAACTAACATTAAATGCAAAGATTTCGAATATTACTAAGATAATTTTATTCTACGTTAATTATAATAAGAAAATTAATCTTTTCAAGAAAAGACGAAAACATTTGTTAGCTTAATTAGTTATTAAAAGAATAACAATACTAAAAAAGATACACAATAATATTTCAAAAATGCCAAAAAAATTAATCAAGTATTAAAACAAAAAACGAAAAACAACATCTTAATTAAAGAAGAACGGCCCGACGATTAGTCTAGAATTTTCTATAATTGATTTAAGTTTTCTATTAGATAGTAATCGTTGTTCAATTTAGTTTTAAAAATGTTCGTCTCTATATTAATTTGCTCTTTGATGTCGTTCTAGTTATTAAGTATTTCTCTTAACATAACATTGATTTGTCGACGATTTATTAAGTTTTGTAATCAACAAACTCTTGCGAAGTAACTTAATTTATTATATAAATAGCACGTTTTTTGAAATTTGTTATTTTGTTTTTCTTTATAATTTTTTTCTTTGCGTTGTTAAGTAAAATTCAATTTTATAAATGCAAATTTACGATAATTTAAGTTATTGTACTTTTAATTAAAACAAGATTCTTTTTACTAATATTTGATCGTTAACTCAAAGAAGATTTTTGCTCTTTTATAAAATTGGTTGTATTACTTTTTTATAACTCTCTTATATAGCTTGTTATTAAGATCGATAACTACTTCGATAAGATTAAATATATCGCTAATAAATTTATTCTTGCGCATAATTTCGTTCTTAAGATTGTTTTTGGAAATTAAAATATTAATATCGAATATTAAAATACTTTTATTAGGAAAAAGATTAATTTGCGAAAATTAATATTATACTATCCCATTATATGAGAAGAGACAAGAGAGAAAATCATATTAACAATAACGTTTACGATTTATCTCGATTGTTAAAATTAAATAAACGTAATCGACGCAACATTGACAAATAATTAAGACGCACTTAATATATCTTAATGCGACTTATTACAAATCGCGACAAAGATTATCGCGAAAATAATAAAGATCAAGAAGCTCTATAAATCTAAGAAAAAAAACGCGTTCAAAATAATTTTGATAATAGCGTTAATAAAGTAATGCACTTTTGTCAAGAAGTTTACGCGCAAATTTAACGAACTCTTCGCGAAGAATAGACAAATCGATATAATTTTTGTGTTAAAAAGATTAAAAAACAAATTAACTAAAAAAAGTAAAAAGAGTTGAGAAAAATACACAAGATGCAAACATATAAACAAGCATAATATAGCGCTTACCATTAATTGCACAAACGATAATTAAGATAAACATTAAACAAGCATTCTTGAAGCAACAATCGATTAAAAAGATAAAGTTAATAATATAAATTAAGAAAGAGAAAGAAACGAAAAGAATACACAAGATAAACGCAACGAAAATAATTACATTAATACGCAATTTAAACGTCGTTAATATATTAAGTGCGCGAAAAGACATACAAAGAATAAGACGCTTTAAAAAAATAATAATCTTCAAAATTAATAGTCAATGCAACAAGAAAATCTTAAAATCGAGCAATTTCTAAGTTAAGAATATATTTATCGCGACAATTTTGCGTTTTAAATGCGCAAAAATAATAATACACAATATTAAAATAAAAAGTATGCTCAAAAACATAAAGAAGAAGAGAACAAAAACAATAAAAAAATTATGCAAAATTATGCATTAAGAATTAAAAATTAATAAAATAACTTGATTTACAAGAGAGAGCAACAAAAAGAAATACGTCTTTATTGTAATATAAGTAGATTACGCAAAGATAACAAACAAGTTAATTTAATTTAACGTAATTTATAAGTCAAATATTAAAATAGCAAAATACTATAATACGAATTGCAAAATAAAGCAATGCATAAAGTGTTAAGAGTATAATTACTTAATATACAAATGCAAGAATAAACAACAATACGTTTATTGTACGCAAGATTATTGCTTCGATTAATGCTCGCATTAATTAAATTTATCAAAATAAAAATGTAACGTTTGCAAAAATACTTACAAAGCATTCGATTTCAAATGTTTTAAAAGACAAAGCGAAAAACTAAAAATAAAAAAAATAACAAAGACAAAGTTGTTGTATTACGTTATTAAAATAACAAAAATAAACAAAACGACAATTACTTTAGTAACTTTCGAAAGCGCAACAACGTTTAATTAGATATTAAAGAAAAAAACAAAACGCAAGACAATAATAGTTAATCCTTTAACGTAAACAAGTCGCATGCAAAATATTCTTATAACAACAAAAAAAAGCGTAATTTAACAATTAATTAAGAAAAGACGCTTTAATAAATTGTTAAGTAACTAGTTTACTTTAATAAAACAAAATAACAACAAGATAACAATAACATTGTTATAGAATATGTCTTTTACACAAGAGATGCAAAATCTAATAAATATTAATATTAAGAATTACACAAAGCAACTTTAATAAAGACACAAAACAAGCTCAAAATATTATAGTATAACATTTACAAATTAAGAAATAAAATAATAATTGTATTGCTTTAAAAGAATAAGATATAAAATTATAGCATATTAATAATACAAAAGTCGTAACAATATTACGTTAAGACGAAGATATATAATTTAAAATACGCAAACTTTACGTTTATAAATAACGAAAAGAATATATTTCTACGTTAATAAACGCATTAATAGCAATAGCTAATACAATATATAATATTATAAAAATATAAAAACAATAACGCTATAGTTATGTTTCGACAATAACGACACAAGATATAATCTTGTTAACATTTATAACATTTACAACTTGTTCTTAAATAGTTATAACAAAATAATTGATAAGAGTGGTTTTTTAGCAATAAAGTTAACTTTGCGCATGCAAGACTAAAGTGTTATTGTAAAAAAATTTAATTCGCATTATTTCTCTTAAGCGAGCTTCTTCTATTTTAAACAATATTTGCTTTTAAAGAATTTGTTAAATATAATGCGCGTAATCAACGCAATATTAACTCTTTTTCAAAGAATTATAATAAGAGATTATTAAGACGCTCAAATTACAATCGACTTATTGTTTGTTATAGAAGAAATAGCAAATTAATTAATATATTGCGATATAAACAAGAAAATAAAAAACTTATTCGATTATTTTTCGATAAGAACGATATTAAATCTTCGAACGCAAAAAAAGTCTTAATATCGCTTTAAACAAAATTAAAAAGCTATAAACTTAAAAAAGTTCGACAACATATTAAGAAATCTATTATTCGAATTAATATTAAATAATCTAATAAAAAGAAACAACATTAATAAGTATACAACAAAGTTGTTCGATGCTTTGAAAAAAACTATCGAAGACTTTATTTTGTAAGCAAGATTATATAAGAGAGTTAAATTTAAATAAACAACAAAGTGCACAAAGATAATCAAAGAAATTAAAAAACTACGTCGACAATATTGCACTTCTAACAAGTAAGTAATATACGTTCGAATATGCAACAAGAAGAACAAGATTTTAAAGAGACATAAACAAAACAAGTTTCGCAAACAAATAAAAACTTCGAAAAATATTATTAAAAGTCTTTTTAAAATAACAAAGTAAATTAGAAATGTAACAACAAAAACGTTAATTAAATTTACTATATTATTACTACAAATCGACACAAATATCGCGACAACAACAAAGAACAAAATTAAAACATTATTTTAATCTTATTTTTCTTTTTCGTCTACAATTTCAATAAACAACTTGAACAAATTCTCTTATTTAATCTTTATAGAAAACAACAAAATAATATTGAAGCGCAAAGTAATAAAAGCAATGCACAAGACAACTTCTAACAAAACATTAAAAATTAACAATGTAATTAATCGTGCATTGCAACAATTAATTCGCATTATCTTATTTTAAGTAAAATTTCTATTTGATAAATACATTAAGAAAGAGATGCAATTGTCTTATTTTAAAAAGACGATTACAATAATGTTGCGCAAATTAAGAAAAAAGAATTATTTTAAATTGTTATTCTTTAAACTTATCGCATTATTAAATATATTAAACAAGATATTAGAGTTAATAATATCGAAGCGTCTTTGTTACGTTGTAGAGACGCACAATACTTTATTAAACACATAAATAAGAGCTAGAAAACAACGCTTAATTAATACGACGTTGCAATTAATTATAAAAAAGATTTACACAATATAAAGCAATTAAAAGAAGAAAGTAATATTTTTACTTAATCTTAATGTATTAAACGCATTCGACAATATGTCGCATATTCGATTACTTTATAATATAAAGAAGAGACGAGTTTCTATTTGTTTGCTTAAATAAGTAGAGAATTTTCTAAAAAATCGTCGTATTATTTTAATTATAAATAACTACATAATAAAGAAACGCAATGCAAACGTAAATATATCGCAAATTCTTTTCTTTTTCTAGTTTTATATTTGTTTTACAATGCAAATCTATTGAAAATATGCGATAACATTAAATTGCGAGTTAACGCTACAAATTTCGTAAACAACGTTAATATATTAATATATAAGAAATCGATCGAACGTAATTGCAAGATACTAAGTTAAATATACAATAAATGCGAACAATAAGTACAAAGTTACGAGTTTAAGTTCGCGAAAAAGAAGTACAAATTAATTTATTTTTCGCAAACTTTAAAAAGATTTAATATAAGCGTCAATATAACGTTGACAAAATACGAGATAATTGTCAAATCAAATATTAAAATATTAAGAATTTAACTAAACTTAAAGTTAAGAGAAAGAGCTTATTTGTATTAGATAGAGATTAAACTAGTAATTAAACACAAAAACGCATCAATAATAGAAAGTCTAATTTTCAACATTTTGTTAAAACCAAATAAGCGTAAGTATATTATTATTAAGAAGTCGATAATAATCTACAATATTGTCGCATGATATACGTCTAAAAATATCAAAAATCTAAGAAAAAAAATTATTTCGAAGTTGCAATTAATATAGAATTGCGCGCTTTAACACATTACAAGTATTTACAAAACAATATTTACGAATATTTTACAAATTGAGATTAACGTATTTTTTATCAATATATATCTTGAAAAGCTAATATAAAGATTGATAACTATTATAAATATACGAAAGTTAAACAAAATAATAGACGCAATAATGCTACGCATACGCAACAACTTAATATTAAAAAAAGAACAAAAATCAAAATTTAAAATAATATTTTTGCAATTTAAAAAAAGATAAATGCGAATAAAACTTAAATTAATAACAATATTGCAACAACAATTTTATATAATTATCTTATAAATATAATTCTCTAAGATAATTATTGCGAATAACAAGAAAATAATTAAAAAAAATACGACGCAAACAAGTTTAATCAATATTAAAGAACGTACTTCGACAAGAACGATCGCAATAAAAATGTTATTGTCGTTTTAATAGAAGCAAACTAGAGAATCGAAAAGCTAATTAGAGAGCATTAAGATAACGCTTAAGCATTACAACAAACTCGAGAAACTTACAAGAATAATCGAAAAATTAACAAAGCATTGCGAGATATTTATCAATTTGCGAGAACAAATTTACAAGATATATTTTAACAATTAAACTTTACTAAAGATTATAAGAAAGATAAGATCGACGTCGAATTAAATACATTTTAGAAAAACATAAAAAGCATATAATGCGATGCGACGTTACAACGTTATATTGAATTTTTATTGAATTTTAGAGCATAAAGACATAAAAGACAACGAGATTGCAAACAAAGTCGCTAACAAGACGCATAAGTAACATTTATCTCTCGTAAATTAAATGTCAAACGAGTTTGTTATCAAAAAGACGCTTATTTAGAACAAAATTCGAAAGAAATAATAATTAAGATAATTAAAAAACAAGAACGACGTAGAGTATCGCAAGCTCGCATTTAGAATTACGCATAAATATATGCAACTATATATTAATTGTTTTAAATCGTATAATACACTTCTAATATAACTAAAAACAAGCAAAATCGACTTTAATTAATTTTTGTGCGAATAACGAGTATTTAAAATTACGACGAGAACTTGCGATTGCGATTAAGAACGTATAACGATTAAGCATATTTTGTTAATTTACTTTAGATAACAATAGAAAAAAGTAGAAATGCAACAAGAAATTAATATTACGAATCTACGACAATTGCTAGACGAGACTAGATTTGTTGTCGCAACAATACGCATAATTTTAACTATTAAATTGTTGCGTCAATTTTAGACAACAATATTGTTAACAATGTTCGAGTCTCTCTTAGATTTATAAAGTTTTTGTTTGAAGAATTTTCTTATATTACGAATATCACGATATAGAAGACGAAGACGTAGCGTTATTATGACAACTTATTATAAGCGAAATAACAATCGCGAATTCTAGTCAAACATAATTAGATATGTAGACGCTAGTGTTGTTCGCTTATTCGTGATTAATTAGATTTAAAAATAGTAAAAGTATATAATTCTCGCATAGACTCTTAGAAGTGTTGAATCAAGCATAAAAAAAAGATTGTTTTTGAAATCTCGTCGAAATATTGTTATAAATGCGACATCGTTTTACTTGATAAAATTAATATATTTCTAAAATCTTGTTACGTAATTTGCTACAAAGATTTGTTAAGTTAAGTACTAAATTATTCTTTTTGCAATTTGTTTCTCGTTAAATGTTTCGAAGATTCTTTGAAGCTCTTTTTCGAAATTATCGAAATTCGTAAACATCGCATAAGAATTTCTATTATAATTTTTCAAATATTTGCGTAAGTTTAACTTGAGTTAATATTGAATTCTTTTTTTGAAAAATATAAATGCGAAAATCGTCTTCTTATTTGTTAGAACAAAATAGAAGATAAAATAAATATTTACTTGCATAAATTAGTTCTCTAAATTAATTCGATCTTTATAATAGACGTTAGACTTATTAATTCTTATCTTGTTGTTTGTATTAATAGAGAATTGACGTAATGTTATTAAACTAGTGTTTAAAATAGAAGTGCGTTGATTTAATACAAACATTCTTAAAATGTTTAAAGTATTACGCTAGTACTTTTGTAAAAAATATTAGAAAAAGTTATGTTATTAAAGAGATTTATAGACGTTTTTAAACAATATAAACAATTACTTAATAACAAGAGTTGCAACTATAAACAATCTTATGTTTAAACAATCTTTATAAATAATTCAATAAATTAGAATAACAATAAGTAAAGACTTAAGATAAGTTGAACACAATTTATAAGAAAGTCGCGTTTCTAGTTTCTATATATTAAGAAAATATAGATTGTTCGTCTTGTTTATTTGTTAAACATAGCGAACATAATTGTTTGCAATGTTTGTTAGTCAAATATTGCAAACATTATGTTCGAGATGTTCGCTTCTTAAGTATGTCAAATATAATAATAGATTCGCTCGTAACGTATAGAATCTAAATTACTAGTATAACTTAAATAAGCTCGTAATACTCTTTCGTGTCTTTAAGTAAATCAAGATATTGTTAAGATATATTACACAAATATAATTAATTAATTCTCGCAATGCTTTATTAATTTAAGATTAAAAAATAGTTAATGCATTTGTTAATTCAAATAACATTATCGCATATTTGAAATAATTGTATCGTATTTAAAAAGCAATCTTTTATTTATTGTCTTAACGAATACGAATTCGATAATAAGTATTCTTAAAATCTAGCTTTGTAAAGTAAATAACATTAATTAGACGATTTAACGTCTTTTCGATCAAAGAGAAAGAACATTTGTTCTTAATAATTATAATATTAAGATTATAATAATCGATTTACAATCTTAAGTTATTATCGCTTTTTAATACGAACAATATTGATATATTAATAAGATTAATAAATTTACGAATCTTGTTTAGTGCTAGATTCTTCAAAAGATATTCTTGCAAAATACTTAATTCTTTTTCGAAAAGAAAGTATAGTAATTCGTAAAAGAACTTTTTACTTAATAATAAATTAATATTATAATTCTTTTTCTTATAATTAAGAAAAATAAATGCGTTCTTTAAGTTAAAAACACTATTATAATTTTTAATACTTCGCATCTTTTTAAGAATGTCGCGCAATTAAGATTTCTCGTTTGCGTTAAAATTACAACAAATAAAAGCAAACACAAGAATAAATTTCTTGAACTTTAAAAAATCTTTTAAGAATTTTAACACAATTATTTTCTTAATAACTTAATAGCGTTAAATTAATATATATTAATCGATATATAGGTTTGTTTTTATTATATAGAGAAAATCAATAATAATATTGTGTGCAATATTGTCAAAGACATAAAAAACTTGTTTCGAAACATATTTATATTTATTGTTATCGCAAATCTTGATTTCTATAATATAAAATTTTGCAAATCAAGTCTTTTAAGTTATAAATGCTTTCGCTTCAATAACGAAATACTAAATCTTTTCAAGATATTACAATTTTATTAGTCGTTCGCTAATGCAATTAACATAAACGTCTTTATTAAGAAGATCTCTTTATTTATGTTACTTTATGTTAACAAATATCAACAACTTTGCGAAAAGTATTTTTATCTTATACTTTTAATTTGTAATTGCAATTACGATTGTTGCAAACTTATTTAATTTCTTAACTTATTAAAGACTTTCTTAATAATAAGTTGCGACAACGACGCATTTTGAGCGCTTATTGCGAAGTTTAATTAAAAGTTTTCTACTATATTTACTTGTGTTTTCTTAGAAGATTTAAGACAATTTCTCGCGATATATTTTTTCTTTTTGCAATTATAGTAAATGCACTTATCTTGCGCAATATTATTAATTCTTTTTAAGTTATAAAGAAAAAACTTGTTTGTACTTTTTTAACGACTTGTTATTGCAAAGACGTCGCGAATTTTATTTGTTAACATAATTTTTTTTTGTCTTCGATTGTAAAAACTCTCTTTAAAGTTGCGAAATTCGAAAAATAATTTTTTCTTAAAAATTTTATTTAATATTTCGAATTTCGAGAATATTGTACGCTTTATGCGTTGCATTAGCGCGACAAATATGCTTCTTATTTTAAAAATTTAAGTTATATTATTAATTTTTTCTCGAAAAAAATTTCTTAATTTATGTAAAAAATAATTACGTTGTTAACATTTAATATATTCGTTAAGATTTGCTTCGAACGTTTCAAGATATATTACAAAGTTGTTGATGTTTTACGACAATTATTGCTTGACGTTTTTATATTTTTGAAAGAAAGCGAAACGACAATTTTTTAAATTCTTAATAAAATTAATTAAATACTTAGTAAATTGCTTTTAGTTTTATTTTTTGATCTTGTTCTTATTTTTGTTTTTGTAATTCTTTTATTGCGACGCAAACGCATCGCGAAGAAATTGCTAAACTTAACAAATCTTTGTAATTTTTTTAAAAAATTATTTTTTATTAACTTCAAAAGAATTTCTAGCACTTCAATTTCAATCTTTTTATTTTTTAAAGTTTTTTTTATAATATGAATTTAAATTGATCGATTTTATAAATTGTACGAAGCTTTGCTTCTTAAGCGTCGATTTGTCGTTTTTGCTATTAAAATTGTTTTCGCAAAAGCGACGCGAATTAAATGCTCTTATTTCGTTTTAATAAAAAGACTTTTTAAGATATTTATTTTTTGCTTAAGCGATACAAAAATCTCGTTTCATTTAAAGTTTGCGTCTCTTTGTTTGCTTCTTAACAAGTAGCTTTTTATAATCAATATTTTTATCGAATTATAACAACAATATAGCGTTGTTGTTTTGTAAAGATTTTGCTTGTAATATAATCTCGAGATTCGTAATTGACGCAAGTTAAATTTTTGCATTACTTTCATTTTTTAATTGCTAAAACGTCGTAACATTGTTGTTGTTATTTAGATTTTGTCTTGTATTGCGTGTTGTATTAATTATTTTGTCGAACAATTGTTTTTATAGATTGAGACAAATTAATATTGTAAAATTGTGTACAAACGTATAACAAAACGTCGCTATATCGACGTATACAAGACGAGATTACATAACATGTAAAATTATAGTTTAGAAAGACATTAATTCGTAAGAATTTTAGAAAAGAATTCTTAGAGAGAAAACTTTGTACAACGTCAAGTCGCTATTACAAGAACTTAACACTAACGTGTTTATTAAATTATTAATCGTTAACATTACATTATCGCAATTAGTGCAATAGAAAAGAAATTATATATTTCGCATTAAATTCTATTCTCTTTTTTATTTTTGTTAAAATATTTTACCTTACTTGATAATCTAAATAAAAAATTTCAATTTATTGTCGAAATTTGTTTTATTATTCTTTATCTTATTATTGTTAATAACAACTTTAATCTTGTTATCTAAGTATATATTTGTTATTAATATTGTTATCGAGCTTGTATAATTGTAAAATACGCGTCAACTATTAAGCGCAACAATAATATATATAAGCAAAGAACATAAAATAGACTTGTTAAACTAAACTAATTGCGTCGATTCGAGAAATCAAGTTTGATTCGAGAAATCGAATCAAATCTTAACAATTTAATTCGAATCGAATTAATAGTCTTGACGATTTAATTTTTGAAGTTAAAATTGACAATTCGATTCAATTTTAAACTTAAAATCGAAAATCGAATCGAAAAATCGAATTAAATCGTCAAGACTTAGTATTAGTATAAAGAAATTCTAAAATAAATAGTAAAAAATTATGTTTTATTCTATAATTTTTCGATATAAAATTATTTAGTAATGCATTATAATAATGCATTGAAGCTATTTAGATAATTAGATAATTAGATAATTAGAGTTAAATTATTAACTTAACTTTTCTAATTAAAGAATTCGCCAATCTTGTTTTACATAATTTTGTCAAAGATTATATTAAAAAAAATTGTATTTTAAAAGAATTTAAACTTTTAATCTTTTAATTCGCAATAACAATAACACAATATTTATAATAAGATTAATAAGAACATAGTAATACTTTTGATAATATTATTATAAATGCTATGTTATTGTTATTAAAAGTTGAAACGCTTTATTACTAAGCTATTAAGATTTTAATATTTGAGCATATTCTATTTAAAAATATATAAAAAACTAATAACTTTAAAGCAATAACATAATTTTCAAAAAATTAAATATATTATTCGAAAAATCGATTCAAATTGTTAAGATATTAGTTTTATTATAAGTTTTAATTAATTTGTTTAAAATTTTAATTGTGTATTTTAGATTTAATAATGCAATATAGTAATGCAATATAATAATGCATTATAATAATGCATTATAATATTAATTCGTAATAATAAACTTTTTAAGTTAAGTATATAAAGTTATTAATTCAAGATCTTAATAATCTTGTTCGTTGTACTATTATTTTGAACAATTTAATTTAAATTGCTTTTAATTTCGTTATTATTTTTGTTGTCGCAATCTTGATTTTTATTGTTCGCATTTTTTTTTCGCTATTATTATTAATATTAGTAACTTTATAATAGTTATAACTTAACGTTTTAGCATTTTCTTAAGTTGTATATTAAATTTCTTAATTATTATTTTTTTAACAACATTGTTAAAATTCTCTATCTTAACATCGATAAAATTAGAAGTTTCTCTCTTTTTCGCATTTTTTAATAATGCGAATTCGTCAACAAAGTTGCTATACAAATTGAAAGAATTGATGTTATTAACTCTTTTTTTAATTATTTAAATTATTATAATAAATAACTTGTTGTTAAATAATTTTTACAATTGATTATATAAATGTCGAGAAACTTTTATTAATATTAAATTTATCGTTAATACTTAATTGCAATATTAATTAACTTATGTGTAAAAAATAAATAATGCATTTAAATAATATATATATATTGAAAGAAAAACATTATTATTATATTTGTATTTTTACATATTGTTTGCGCTTTTTAAGTAATTTTACTAGTAATGTATATAGATAATGCAATCGTATACTAAATTATAAGTATATCTTAATATTTAATAAAGTGTTATAAGATTTAAAATGTAAAAGAGTTTCAAAAATTAATAAGATTATAAATAAGATATTAAGAGATAATTTTACAAATTAAAGTAAGAATTATATGCGTTAAAATTAGAATTATCTTTTACTTTTATTTTTATTTACTTTGAACTTTTTACTTAATACGATTATTATTTCTTTATATTAATATTTATTTAATTTTATCAATAACTAATGCAATTTTATTTACGTTAACTTCTTTATTATTTATTTTACGTAATCTTGTCGTTGATTGTTAATTTAAGCTTTTGTTTTTACGCGATTTTAACGCAATTTTTGACGCGTTTCTATCGATAAAAATTCTAAAAATTATCGCGCTTTTCTTTATAACTTCTTACGTACACATTAATTTATTTTAATTAATATTGTTATCTTTGATAACTTGCACAAAGCAAACAAGTAATATATACGAATAATACAATACGTCTTGTTTATAATTAACAAACTTAATTTGTTAATTTGAAAGCTCGCTTCGAAGTTCTCTTGCAATAAAATAATTTCTCGTAATTAATTTAAACGAAGCGAAATAAATAGTAATAAAAATAGAAGTGTCGAAGACAAAAATATTGAAGAAAAGAATGTTTGTAATGCTAACGTAAACAAAATAATGCAAATAAATAATATATTTTCAACTAATATGCTAATGTTTTACAATAGAGAGAACGAAAATAAAAGTCTAAAATTGTCGCATTTTAAAAGATTAAAAAAGATTAAAAGTTTATTAACTTTTTTATTTTTAAACATTTATTTTAATGTTTGTTTTGCGAGATACTATATAACAAGACTTAAAATTACAATTGTTAATAAAACAAATATCGCATTTAAAATTTGATCTTAAATACACTTTAAGGAGTCGCAAAAACGTTTACGTACATCTTTTTCTCTAATAAATACATTATTTTATTACATTATTATTGTAACTACAAAATTTATTTAATATTTTACTCTATATAGATTCGAATCTTGCGACAATTTACGTCAAATACATAACAATTTAGCTTAAGAATTGTTAATTTATTAAGCGTTTAATAAAGCAATTCGATCTTTTTTAGTAATAAAAATTCTAAAATAATTTTTTTTTTCTCGAACAATTATAATGTGTTTTTTGTGTTAATTGTAAATCAAATCTTCGAAATTTAATTATTAATAAATTTTTTTTAGCAATCGAAGTTATTAAATGCATTATTTTTTTGCATTGTTATTAATAAGACTTGTTTGTTTATGTTGTAATTGTAAATGCGATATCTTTAATAATATAATACGTTTATTAATAAATTTAATTTAAAATAATTTTGAAGTTAATTCGAAAAAAAATCTTTTCTTTGTTTATTGCTTAATTATTATTTTTTCTTTGCAATATATATTTTACAATTTAATAACAATCTTCTTTAAATTTAAATTTATAGTACAATTATAATATTTAATTATTATAATTTGTTCGATTATTTGCGAACTTATTTAAAATTAATTTTATCAATATATTTTTCGAACAAGATTAAAAATTTGTTTAATATTTATTAATAACATTAAGCATAAAAGTATATCTTAAGTTATTTGAATTAGCTTAAGAAAGTTCGAAGTATTATCTCTTTAATACTTTTAAATTAAATATTTATTCTTTATAATATTAATTCGAAAATATCGATTATTTTTATTTTGAGTCGAACAAAAGTATTAAAATTGTCGAAATAAAAATCTTGTAATAATCGCAATAAATTACAAAAATATTAGTAAAAAATTATATACATTATTATATTGTATTATCTTTTTAACGATATTTGCTCTTTATGCTTTTACTTTTAAACTAGTAATTAAATTGTAATAATGTCGAAAATAGATTTTAAATTCGATCTTGTATTTTGTCTCGTAATTAATAACATTATTATTATTTTTTATTTTATATCTTGTAAAGACTTAATTTCTACGTAGAATTTAAAATGTTAACAAAATTATATAATGTATTATCAAGTTCTTTTATTTTCGAATAATATTTTGCAATTTTTTTTGAAACTTTATTGCAAGCTTTTGTTATAATCTTTGTTAAAAAACAAACATTAAATTTAATTGTTTTCTTTAAATGTTCAAAATAATTAAATATCGCATCGAATATTCGAAATTTTAAATAAATGTTTGTATTAGTTATTTGTAAAACTATAAAAATGCATTTAGAATTTAATATATTGTTAATAAATAAAATTAATTGTTATTTGCTTTTGTTTAGTCTAATTTGTTGTATTTTTTAATCTTAAGAGTATTTCTCTATTTAAAGATTAATAAAATTGCGTAATTAATACGTACGACGAAGTATTAAATAGATAGAGTTTTAACAAATACGAATATCTTGTACTAGTTTTTATAATTTTTTTTAAATATGTTTTTGAAAGACTCCAAAGCGAAATAAATATTAAGTTAAATTATTAGTAGCAATTGTAAAAATGCGAATCTAAATAGAATTTAGCAAATGCAGTATTTCTTTGCATTATTATAAAAAAAGATCTTTTTAATTATAACAAACAACCTTGTACTTCTTGCAATATTCTAAATTTGTGCATTTTTTAATTGCATAACAATATTGTTAATTATTGCTTTTAATTTTAAAATCGCAATAAAATCTTAAATTATTAAATTAATAATATAAGTTAAACAAGAAATAAAGTTTTGTTATTTGTTTTATTAAAATTTTCGTTAATTTAAAGCTTTTTCGAGTTTGTCTTTTAGAGTGTTATTATTGCTTGCGTTATTAATAATAATATTAAAAAGTTTGTTTTTAATTTTAAAAAATTTCAAAATCTTTATAAGTTTTAACATTAATTAACGATCTATATATTCGATATTAAAAGAAATAAATTTAATAAGATATTCGCGAAATTGAAATGCAATATTAATTTAATATATTAACACTTTTAAGTAAACAGTTTTTTAAGAACTAAATTATGCATTCAAAGCAATAAAGATACACTAAACATTTTTAAAATTTATCTTAATTTTTTTACGAATTTGATCGAAATTCGAAAGAATTATTTTTAATAATTTTGTGCAATCTAAAAGCACTAGCTTTGATCGAAGCATTTTTAATAATTTTCGAAAATAAAAATTATTAATAATTCGAAAAAGTAAATTTAAATTAATAAAAGTTTTGCATAATTAATCTTCTTAATTATTTTAAACAAAGAAGAACGACAAATTGATATAACTTTTCTTTTAATAATATGTTAATTTTGCATTATTTGTTTGTATTGTTAATTATAATTACGCAATTAAAGATTAAATCGATCGCGATTTGCAATCTAAATCTTTTTCGTTTTAAGCAAAAAATAAATTAAAAACGTTTCTTTATATTTGTTGTGCTTGAATAATTATAAGCAATAAAATAATTCAAAAGCTTGTAACAACTTTTATAAATAATTTTAAAAAAACTCTTTACAATCGAAGCTACTTTAACAAATTTATTTCAAAACTTAAATTGTACTTTTGTATTAATTTTTTTTGCTTAACGTAAATTAACAAGTCTTAATTAAGTTTTATTTAAAATACTTTTGTTAATTGCAATTTGTAATTATTATTTTTGAAATTAAATGTTAATATTTAAACTTTACTTAATATATTTGTTTTTTTCTCTTAATATAAGTAACGAAAAATTGTCTCTAATTTTATTAAATGCTTTGTAAAGAATTCTTTTTCTATTATCGAAAATAAAACTAAAAAAAATTAAATCAAATTAACTCGCAAATTGATTAGAACGTAAATTACTAAATAACAAGTTGCGCAAAATAGATTTGCAAAAATTATTTTTAATTAAAGATAATAATTAATTTGAAGTTTTTAAAGAATTAAATATGTTATAAATAAAAATAATAAAAACAATATCTTTAAATAATGTATAGAGAATTTTTTCGAAATAAAAAAATAATGCAAAATAATAATGCAAGTAACAATTAAATTAGACAAATTATTTTAAAATAAAATGTAATTGTAAATTCAAAAATGTTAAAAGAATCTTTCTAAAATAAAATAGTAATGCAAAATAATAATATAAGCAACAATTAATTCGAATAAATTATTATATAATAATATAAACAAGTTTGATTGTAATTTCGAAATATGTTAAACTATATTTTAGTCAAAATTTTAAAGTTATAATAACACAAATTTAAAAATAGTAATTTTTGACATAATAATGTAATTTTCGATTTCTTAACGATTCGATTCGATTTTAATTTTTAAAATCGAAAATTAACTCGATTCGATTTGAGTCAATTTTAAAATAATTAAAACTAAATCGATTTTCGATTCGATTTCTAAAGTTGAATTGTCGATTCAAGTCGATTCTAGAAGTTGAAATCGAAAATCGAATTAACAATTAATCTATGTTAAACTTACTAGAATAACTCGATTGCATTATTATAATTTTGCATTTAATTTATAAATATATTTAATGCGGTCTTTAAATTTGCGTCTTAAGTTTTTATTAATTTTACAAATCTTATATAACAAATTAATTGCTTTTGACATAACACAATATTAATAGTTTTCTTAACAATCGAATAAAGCAAACAATCGTAATTAAGTTTATTGTTCTAAAAAATACAAGATTAGCAATAAAAATTAGTAATAAAAGCGTTTAAAAAATGTATATTTGTAATATCTTAGTAACAAATATAGAATTTCTTGTATTCGCAAGATTCTTAATGCTAGATTTAAATATTATCGCTTTGCAAGACTTAGCAAACGTCGATTTAACAAATTTACTAAATATAAATTTCTTTTTTACAATTATAATCTTCTTAAATATAACTTGTTTTGCAAATCTTGCTTTTGTCAATATAAACTTATTTTTTATTATTGTCTTTAAACAATTACTTGTGCGATTTTTTGTAACAAACAATACAAAGTCTATTATTAGCAACAAATAATCTTGTTTATCTTTTTGTTCTTCGAATTAACGCGCGATCTTTGCATTTAAATTAAAGTTATTATTCTTAAATCTCTTAATTGTTCGAATAAAGCGATTATACATCTTTATATGCTTGTTTAAGACTAGAAAAATTTAAAATATACTTTATTATTATTGCATATATTAATACTTATTTTTCTTAATTATAATAGACTTGTTAAAAGCTTCAATATATATCTTTGATAAAAAAATTGATTGTATAGAGCAAGTTGCAAAAGTTTTTCTCTTGCATAAAGTTAAGAACGATTTAATTTTTAACGCATTGCTATTGCTATTGTTGCGTTAATATTATTATTTTTTATGTGATCTTTCTTTGCAATAAGATTAATATCAAAGTTTTTCATTATATAAATTGCAACTCTTATTATTTGTCTTTTTGACTTTTTTACAATAAAGATCGAATTTCTAGAAATTATTTAAACATCTTATTATAAATATTGCAATAAAGTAAGAAAATTAGATTGTTTAAAGAGTGCAAAGTCAAGTAAATATAGTAAGTTTCTTAATTTACTTTTTGCAAGACGCGACAACAATAAAACAAACAAGATTCTAATTTATTTAATAACAACAATCTTCTTGTATATTAAAGATATGCTCTTAATTATTGTTGCTTAATTAATATTGCTTTTATCTCTTACTAAATTAAATAAATTAAGAAAACCTAATTTGTTTGTTACTATAACTATAACAAATAAGAGCTCGCTTATAAATATTAATTAATAAGTGCTAGATTCTATGCAACATTTCTTGTTAAGTAATCAAAAAAACTTGATTATTTTAATCGACAATTTTTTTACAAATATAAGATGTTTAAAAAGTATATACTTTTGTCTTGCATTCTATACGTTGTAACTTACGATTATAGACTCAAAAAAAATTATTGAATTAAATTTCAACTTATAGTTATTAAGACTTACTCGTAATCGAAGTCTTAATCTAGATCAAGACAATAATATAAAAGAGAAAAATTAATACTTAAAAGAATTTGCGTTACGAAAGATATTCGAGAAATTTATTAACTTCGATTTTATAAATTTAGCAACAAGAAAGTACACAAGCGCGATGTTAATTCTTTAGATTAAGAGTATTAAGTAGTTGTTTGTATAGACATCTAGCTTCTTAAGTCTCTTTATAAATGCTCGCATTAATAGCGTAATCGATAGATTAAATTTCAATTCGAACGAGTTGACTTGTTCAACTCTAATTCTAGAACCAAGCAAAAGTTCTAGTTTAATTAAATAGATCGAACGCATAAGATACGTCGAACGCTCAATTTAATTCGCTCGATTACGTAACGTTACGTAACGCGCTAATTATATACAATTAGCGTAAACTTTGCGCTAGCTCAATCGAGTTAGCGCATAAATAAGATAAGATAAAATAAGCAAATATTAACGCAACAAAGTTAGCTTAAGTTTCTAATATTAACTTGACAAAATTCAATTCTAGAATCGAGTTTGCGTTTTGATTCTAACTCAATTCTACAAGACTTAAGAGAATAGATTAGATTAAGAAAAAAGTTTCGATTCGATCTAACAATTACACTATGTATTAACGACAAACTAAGAGATAAGTTTATTGCTTTTTATTGCTAATTAATATTGTTAAGATCTAGACTAGACATCGCTTTAAAGAAAATTATTAATTATTAGCAAAAGCTATCGCATGTAATTCTCGAACAACAATTTTATTATTATTGTCGAGATATTTTGCTAGAAATTAATGTTGTTAATAATTATATTAATTAAATGCAAGACAATGCGATAAAAACGTTGCATAAGATTGTAGAAACATATTTAATTAAATTGTTCAAAGATAGATACTTGTTTCTATATATTGTTTGACAATTAATTAAACAATTTTAGTTCTAGTTAATTATGTTAAATATAACGAAGCAAGAAAGTCTTTGCATAAGCGTCTTGCAATTGTATAACGTCTTCTCGAGAAAGCGTAAATGCAAGAGAAGCTTGTTTTAAACATAGATACAAAGATAGAGTAAGCAAAATCTTAAACAACTTGTCAAAGATATAAAGAACGAAGATCAACAAATTGATATATATACGTAGTTTTAATCTAGAGATTCTACTACTTATTTCTATTGCTTTTCTCTCGAAATTATAATTAAAATTAATGCATTATCTCTAGTAATTACATTCGTAATTAATAAGATAATAGAGTTCTATATATATATATAAAGATTTTATTAGATATGCATCTCGCTTAACTTACTATACTTGATTAAATTAAGCTTTTGATATCAATTCGACGAAACTCGATTCTAGAATCGGATTCGCGACTTAAATCTAGCTCAATTCTATAAGATTCAAGAGAATAAATTAAGTTAAGAAAAAAGTGTTCGATTCGATTCAATAATTATACTATAAAAGTTCGACATTTTAAGTTCTTACTCTCGAGCTTGCATTATATAGAGTAAGACAACGCAATTTCTAGTATATTGCGTCTTGTTGTAGTTTGAAAAAGAATTGCTCGAAAAAAAGAATTTAATTATAATATTGATTTCTTTGTCTTAATAAGTCTTCTTAATAGAAGACGTTTTAATAGCAAAATCTCTATTAAAATGCTTGTCGACAATTTTACTCGAAAGATTATTAGTAATAATTGTTAATTTATAATATCAAGAGTTACTTATTACAATCTTAATCGATTTGATAGATTATATAGAAGTCGTAATACAACTTTCTATTTTAAAATCTTTTAAATAGACGCTCTTTTCTAACTTTGTTATAGCTTGCTTTGTTGAAGAATTCGAGAGAGTAACTTCAATAAAGTATGTAAAGAAGTTAAGAGAAACTATAGACTTTTGCAATAAATAGCTTTGATACTAAATATTAGAGCAACATTTAATTGTTAATTTGAGAAATTGTTGAGTAGTTGCTTTGAAATTATCGAGATCGATTGCTTAATTGTTTGAAAAAAATAAAGACTTTGCAAACAAGTTTCTCGTTCTTTTTCTTAATAATCAACTATAAGAGAATCTTGATTAAGAGCGAGAGATAGTAATAATCTAAATTGTAAAGAAGAGCTTGTCAATATCTTCTTTAGCAAACAAATAATCAAAGTAAAGAAAAGCTAAGAAAAGCTAAGAAAAGCTAAGAAAGCAAAGACAATATTAATAATCTTTTGATTAAGTTTTAAGAATAATAGTAAGCTTGTTAAAGTCAACTTAACGTCTCGAAAGAGTTCGAATAGATTGTTCGTAACTAAAGCAAGATTGTAATAAACTATCTATAACAATTATTGCAATAATAAATACTATTTTTATCTTCAAGAATAGTAGAAGAACGATACAAGTTATCTACAACTTGTGCAAATTGTTGTTGAAGCTATCAAATTGTTATAAACGAAGCACTATAAAGCTAAGAATAGCTTCTAGAAAGCATGCATTTATTCTATAAAAGATGCTAGACTAAATATAGATACAATTCTTGTGCGATCGTAGTCGTTATTGTCTTCTTTATTGTACTTGTCACTGTTTTCTTTATCGCGATCTATCGCGATAACAACGCTCTTAACAACTATCGTAATATAACTTTTGATAATACTATAAACAAATTTGCATATATTCTCTCTTAGATCTCTAACAAAGTTGCATAAAATAAATATTTATTGATTTATAATTGCTTTAGTAGTTATCTATATAATAAATATATATATCTATTAAAATACTAACTGCTTCTTCTTGTTTTTTAATAATATTTGCATTAAAAATAAAAGAGATATTGTATAATTCTTATAGTTTGATATATTTTTATTAAAGTCTACTCGATAAATATGAAAATAGCACTATGTCTTCGAGATTTTAATAAGAAACAATCAAATCTTTACTAAAAATATATCAAAAACTCTGAAATTTCTCTATTTTCTTCTTCGAATGCTATATTGATTTTAGAAGTTTTGTCGATAATAGCAAATCTCCAGATTCTATAACTATTTATTGTCGTTAAGCATCAGATATACTATTAATAGGGCACCCCCCTACTAGTGCGTTATTGACAGTAAATAACGATCTTTATTTATCGTCAATTACGATAATTATCGCTAGTAAGCGATGCGGTAAATGATGGATGTGCATCACTACCTGACGGTCAAGCCAAACAATGTGGCCGGCCCAGGATCCAATTGGCTATCCAGACTTAAGGGAGAAGATGAAAGGGCCCGTCGCCTGATGGCGTGAAGGCTTGCCGTGTTTTGAGTGCTAGGGTGTGTTACCTTATTGTTAGTGTGCCATGGGGGGGAAACCGTGATCCGTCGTTGAGTCACCGGGCAGCTCCCTCGGCTTCCCACCAAAATACTACTGCCTTCACCTTCATCGCCATTCACTACCACACCACCACGTTCTTCATTGCTGCGCATTGCTAGAAGTCGGTCGCCAACCACTTGCGATCCTTCCCTCCAATTTTCGATAGAACCTTCACCAGCGCCGAAATTGTTCTTGCCTTAGGCGCAAACCTTGCCTCGTACCTCCCTACGCGCAAAGACAAACAAATACCGCAGTGGACAAATCTCTGGCCTGAACGCATACAATAATGCTATTACCGTCTGCCTTTCCCTGTGACGGCCCACTGCTGTCTTCGCACGTCTTCGAAGCCTCCAGCGCATCTACCTACCCTTCATCGCCCTTGCGTTCTCGACACCAACGCACCATCTCTTCGGACATATACACCACATGTCGCACTCTTCAAGGACGCCTCTCGTCGAATATCTCGCAGTCGCCATTGCGCACCCTTCGCGCGCCTACACTTCTTCCAAGCCCGACTCTAGATACTACTGCGAAGACTCCACACTCAAAGCATTTCGGGCCAGAGTCTTCGACTAAATCACAACATGCAGTGAGCGCGGTTCAACAAACATCACGAGGTCCACCACGGGGCACAAAAAAGCGTCGTAGGTCTATCAGCGACCATGAGAGTCGCGACTCAGCGAGCGAAAACATAAATAATATGCCTTCAACCCCCAAGCGCCAGCGCATTGCGCCGCCTTCCTTACCTCTTGGTCTCGTACCACAGGATTTTGACAACCTATCACATACACCTGCGACAGATGATATTCTGTCCAGTCGACCCCCGAACTCTCCCGCGACACCGTTTGCCAAGGCGACAATTCATCCAGAAGCGCCATATTGTGCACGATCTTATGCGCAATCTACAGCCCTCAGCCCTTCGACCTACTCTTCTGCACTCGTATCCCTCATAGTGGAGAAGTTCTCGCTGCGCGAAACAGCTTGGAGTGCTCTGCAACCAACACCAGGAGATCTGGATGACAGATGGCGGTCATTGATGGCGGCTGCGGAGCTGGCGAGAGGCAGGAAGATTAGGAGGGAAATGCACATTAGGAGGGGCGGAAGGAGAGAGCGCAAAAGCTTGGAAGGGATCTGGTGAAGATCAAATAGAGCTTGGATATCTGGCATGTTGGGGATCTTCGGGACTTGCTAAACGGTCATGGATGCTTGAGAATATCGGAGGCCATGAAATGTGACCAGAGGTGGACCTTAGATCATGGAATATCGAGATACTAGGATAATAGGTTGGATCAGGGAATACACTACTCCATATTCGAAGTGACTATTATCATGCGACTCGATTGACCTGTCGCTAGGTGGCACGACAGAGTAGGTAGAATGCACTCGCCTTCAAAACCACGGACTACCCTGTCAAAATCGTTGAGGCATTATTCCACAGTCTTACGAGTATATCCATAAGATGATCTTCCCCGACCCTACGTTAGGCCGATCTTAGTTGTGGTAACAATAGATCCACCAAGATTGACTTCATTCAAGGGTAACCTCAGGCATCATAAGTCATACTCACAGACGCTAAAATAGTGTCTTTTCAATACGGCGGTAATAATACACATAAGTCCGTTGGAAAGTACCTACGGCACCTCATCAATCACAAACATTGGAATATGATAACGATTTCCTCCTCAGGTTGAGAAATATCGTCTATTGGCGGGTCAGCACGACTGCCAGCATGGCCTCCAAAGAATCGTCTCAAACGCTCACCAAGCGTTCTCAAGATGCTGCCCTTATGCCCCCACCGCCACCTCCAAAGCGGATAAAGCGCCCTGTCAAGATCCTGGATGAGGACGACTATACGGATGCACTATCTCATATCATAGCTCGAGACTTCTTCCCCGGGCTTGTAGAGACGGAGTCGCAGCAAGATTACCTCAACGCCTTAGACTCGCGAGACGCAGAATGGATTGTTACTGCAGGCAGAAAGCTCACCCAAGTCATGACTCCTGGCCCAGACGGTCGGCGCCTTCGTGGCAAACGAGGAACGAGTATGACCCCGATGACTGGCTTACATGGAAGAGGCGGAGAGACGCCTAGAATGTGGCAGGGGGATACGCCAGGGTCAGTGACATCGATTGCCACGGATGGCACGGAGGCATCGAAGAGGCCAGAGATAGATACGAACATGAGCCTCGGAGCTTTCCAGACGAAGTATACGAGCGAAGACAATGAGAGCTTCTACAAGTTACTTGATAAGCAGAACGTCAAGAAGTCGGAAAAGTACGCTTGGATGTGGGCAGACAACAAGATCCCCGCCGCACGCCAAATTGCATATCGAAAACGAGAGGCGGGGCTTCTGGCCGATAGAGAGTCGCAGGCGCAATCGGATGGGAAGGCGGTCGTTCTATTCGACTCCTCAGATACACGCAAAGCAATGCCGGATACCTGGCGCTCGCGGCCCGACAACAATCTCATGTTCGAGCCAACGTCTATAGAAGACACCCATCAAACCATACAGCAGAAAGCAGAAGAAACATCACGCGCCCCTCCCAAAGCTGTCGTATACGATAACACCCGCCTTGCCACCTTAACATCCAACCCTTCCTCCGACGAGCCTCCGCCTTCACCTTCCTTATCCGCTGTCCAAGACGCAATAGCGGGCAGACCTCGGCCGTCTGCTTCCGAAGCGGTACTTAACGGCGCTTCTACACCTCGAGTCAACGGCTACGCATTTGTTGATCCAGAGCCGCCGCCCGAACCTACCTCGACATGGGAAAGCAGTGACCATACATTCCTGCTCGGTAGTGGTGATGCAACACCCAACCCTTTCAAGATCAAAGAGGGGAGTAAGCGCGAAGCTTTACACCATCGAATGGTCGACAAGGTAGCTAAAGGCAAGCGTGCAGTGGGCAAGAGGGAGAGTGAGTTGTCTAAGACGCCTGTGCCTCGATTCGCCAGTAGTCCTAGGATAGGCACTGGTGGGATAACGCCAGCTGCGCAGAGATTGCTAGGGAAGATTGGAGGTGGTGGAAAGATGCCGAATGGTTGGGAGGGCAAGGGTGGCCAGAGCGTGCGGCGGTCAGGCCTCAGGAATGCTTTCACGCCGGTACAGAAGGCCTCGACTGGATGAGTATTGCCTGTCATATTGGCACAAACGGACTCTATATTGATTGATTAATTGGCATGATGTTGGCTGCCGGTTCCAGACTACAAGCTTGACTGGACTGAGGTCCCAAGCCGACTGTTTTCGGAGAAACATCCGATATCAGGAAAGCAGAACGGGCGTTACGACCAATGAATGGGCGACCAATAGATCATCCAACAACACAGATCTTTTTCGGACCGTGGCGTCCGACTCCGTTGACGCGATGAGCAGACCCAGGGGCATCAATGAGCTATCAGAAAGTCTTCGTGCGCAGGATTGCCCTGCCAGAATCACAAAACACTTTCATGCAGACGAGTCCAAGGCTCCCATGTGCAGTTCTGCCTTGAGATTGGACAGAAGGAGGAAGTTACTGTTGCGCAGTGAAATAGTACTGCCTCGACATGGCTATCGCTGAGTACAGCCCCAATTCGAATAGAACCACAATTGCTTTACCAACCATTGCATATTGCATTCACTTTCTTGCCCTTTCTATAAGGACCTCGGCCATCGTGTGAGCCCTTTCGAAGCCACGTCTAGTCAAACCGCTTTGTCGTTGTAAAACCCGCTATCAGGCGCCAGAGCTTCAAATCATCAAATATGCCTCTCGAAATCCACGGTATCAGCAGCCTCACATCTTCTCTCCCCTCTCCGCCTTCGCCTTCCCATACTTCTTCAGCCTAATCGCCTGAACGCCAATAAAGCCCGTCGTGTCCGACGGGTTGAAATCGCCTATCTCATCCATACTGCTCTCGCTCGCATCATATAGTATTGCCGTACTCGAGCTCCGTCCCAATATCGTCATCTTCCCCTTGTATGCTCTGCATCGCACAATCCCATTGACATCCTTCTGGCTTGCTGCCAGACTTGCGGAGAAGCTGTTTTGCTGTTAGCATGTTCCCCGGTCGAGCTCGTGGGAAAGCTGAGAGGGGGGGAACCAAGAGAAGGATGGAAAACGTACAATTCCCGCTCCGCGCTAAACCACAAGCCGTTGTACAGCAGCTTGCTGAAGTTGGACGTCACGAATTGGTCCCGCAGCGACCTGACTTCCCGATCCAGCACCAGGCCCTCCAGATCCAAATGCGCTGAGCGCAGCAGCTCCATCCCCGGACTCTCATAGCACCCCTGAGTAAGTTTCCGAGTCAGCATTCCTCCTTTAAGTCAATGCCTTTAGCGCTGCTGAGACAAGTTTCCAGTTTGTTGAGAACCTCAGAAAGAGGTAAGATATGCTCCGATATTTTACTTACCCTCGACTTCAAACCTATGAACCGATTCTCCACAATATCCACTCTCCCGACCCCGTTCCTCCCCCCGATCTTATTCGCCGCCAAAAACAGCTCCAACGGATCCTGCACCACCTTGTCTTTGCCTTCGTCCTTCCACTCTAGCTTCACCGGCACCCCTTTCTCGAATGTGATCTGGAAATCTTCCGGCTTATCAGGCGCATCCATCGGGTCCACCGTCAGCTGCCACATATCCCTCGGCGGCGTCACATCCGGATCCTCGAGGATCCCCGCCTCATAGGAGCAGCACCAAATTCTCATCCATACTCCACGGCTTCGCCTTCGTGCTCGTGACAGGGATCCCCTGCTGCGCTGCGAACTCCAGCAAATCGTTCCTCCCCTTGAAGCGCTCATAGAACTCCGGCAGCCGCCAGGGCGCAATGACCTTGATCTTCGGCTGTAAAGCATAGAAGGCCAGTTCGAAGCGTACTTGATCGTTGCCCTTGCCCGTGCACCCGTGACTCACGAACCCACAGCCTGTTTCCTTGGCGACGGCGATCTGCGCGCGCGCGATGATGGGCCGCGCGAGCGAGGTGCCGAGGAGGTAGATGTCTTCGTAGATGGCGTTGCATTGGATGGCGGGGATGCAGGTGTCTTGCACGAATTCCTTGCGCCGGTCTTTGATGTGGCATGCCGAGGCGCCGATCTTCAGGGCTTTGGAGCGCGCGGCGGGGAAGTCTTCTTGCTGGCCGACGTCGGCCATGAAGCAGATGACTTCGTAATCTTTTTGAAGGAGCCAGGCGAGGATGCAGGAGGTGTCGAGGCCGCCGGAGTAGGCGAGGCAGACCTTGGGTTTGGGCATTGTTGTGGTGAGGTTGGGTGGTGTATTGGAAAGGAAATTCAGTCAATTAGTAGGTCAGACGTGCGTTGAGCAGGTCCAAAGAGCGGGAGTTTGCCAATTGGGTCCGGACGACAGAGGTGCAGGTTACTGTGGTGATCTGAAGGTCGATGAAGTTCCCTCGAGCTTCGCGATAAATATCGAGGTCCGTCAGAGGGATCTGCAATCGATAAGGTATAATACAAGCTAATCGTATCTTACGAGCATACTCAATAACAATGATAAGGTACTCGATAGAATCGCTCAAGAATGGCTTAAAATGAGAAACATGGGATCCACAGAGACCGCTTGTATGGAGAGAAAGCACAGGATATATGAGCGTGGTCATTCTTACATATGTAAACATTTTGATGGCCTCGATGATACGTAGGCTTAACGCCTCCAACACCAGGTCTCCACCTAGAAAAGCGTTTGAGCCAAAGGTATCAAGCCCAACTTCAAGCGCCAATTCCATCCAACACCAAACACATCAGACAACAGTACCAAGACTCATCAAGAGCGCCATTGCAATGAACCAGACGTCCCTCTGCCGTCCCATCGCTCCGCTCATTCCGTACGCCGCCCCTGGATAATTGCAAGTGACTTCCCCTCCTGTCGTTTCCCTTTCGCCATAAGAATGCTCAAGACCATGCCCCTCTATAGGACACGCAAATTTCAAGCTTGCCGGACAGCTCTGGATCAAGTCATAACAAAGATCGACACACGGCAAAATCTCGTTGTAAGGGCCTGGGCTAATCTTTTGGTCGATCATTGGATTACGCGATGAGTTCGAGTACAAAGCGTCTAGAGGTGCCAAGGTACCATTCGAGAACGTGTTGCTGACCGCTCGAGGTTGGAGGAAGGAAGCATTATTCGAGAAGTCTTCGCACCGGGGTATTGTCACCGCACAGAGCCAAGTCTTGTACGCCTTTTCGCAGTCGGCGCAGTTCTTTGCAAGGGAGTACTGCGCCGACGATGTAGTGTTGCAAGGAATCTGTTGAAGTGAGTACGTGAAGTTTTGATAGTAGTCCTTGGCGTACTTGTCGTAAAGCTGCGTGAGATTCGTGAGGTCGGGCTGACTGGTTAGGTTCGAGGGGACCGCGTAGGCGACGTCGGAGCAAAATGACAGATTGAAGATGACGGCGCAATTGTCCGAGGATATGGTTGCGAAGTCCAGAGAACTCCACACTGTTCCTCCTCCACCGACGATGCCGCTACCAGCTTTGCCTGTTTCGACATTACCATCAATGGCCATTATGCCGTGATACGAAGAACTGCCATTTAACTCGTTTACGTAGAAATGCTGGCGTGGTGCACCTGCACCTAGAGACATCATGCCTACCTTCACATTGCCAGTCGCCGAGCCATTGATATTTCCTTGGATTTGGGCCTGGTTTTGGAGTCCACAGAATGACCTTTGGAGACCCCGAATTGCAGGATTTTCCTGGTTGTGAACGAATATACTATAGGAAGGTGAAGGGGCATCGCCATCCGCCGAGAGAAGAGCGTTGTTTTTGTCGCTATCAACAAGTACCACTCCTGTCTTGTTGATGTAAGTAGTATAGGGGTTGTCGGTCGAAGCCGTAAGCTCGTAGCTGTAGAGACCGTCAAAGTTTGGGCTTTTAGCGGGCGCGATGACTGTAAAAAAGACATCGCTCAAGGTCGTCATATTGTGCGAGCCCAAGCCGTCGTCTACTGGCACAGCAACATCATTGTTGTTGATGGTCGGCTTGGGGTTTTTTGTATCGGTCGAAATGTACAGTTGTAGAGGCGGCGGGACCCCGTTGGGCGTCTGTGAAGTGGACCTTGGCTGATCGCACATGTTCAACGTCACGTAGAGCGTATGTGGATTTGTCTGCCGTCGCTTATGTCCATCTTGCCAATTTTCAGAGGAACCATCGAGTATGAGGGAGCTCTCCTCAGTGCCGCGCTCGGCCAAGCTACTAGATGGTGAAATCGCCTCCTGTGCTGCCTGCGAGCGTCGTCGGACATCACCCTGGGAAAAAGTGTAGGACTGCGAATCTCCAGCGGCGATATTTCCTTTCCCTGGGACATTGTTGTGCAATGGCGTTACGTCGTCCACTCTACCAATGATGCTCCTATCCAGACCATGGAAATCAGATACATAATCGTGGATTTCGAACCCCGTATCAAGGTTCGGCGATCCAACGGGGTCTGGCCGACGGTCCAATATCCTCGGATGGTTATGATCCTCCTGTCTTATCGACTCGGCGCCAGAGGCATGACTGAAGAGCGAAAGGAAAGCAACGACATGACAAAGCGTAGCAAGCGATGCTACCGAAACGATAGACGCATTGCGACAATGAAAAGCTCCAATTCTGAGCAGCCGCATAGAAAGACCGATGAGAGAAGGCCCAAGGCGACTTCCACTGCTGGAAAACAACCGAATGCTACGGGTGTTGCGATATCGGCCGTGGGATTTCAACGAAGCACCGTGGACCGTAGGAAGGAAGCGACATAGGCAGGTAGTGTACGTAGGTTTTGTAGGAGATCTTCCCAGGACGAGAGCTGAATCAACGTTCTCCTGATCAATGCCGTCAGAAAGCATGTGGCAGCCTTGGCGCAGCGGGACGATCACTTCGGCCGGCGTATTATACCGGTCATCATGCTTCAACCGTACAGTCCGATGCTATAGATTATTTCTGTTCTGCAACGATAGCCGATACATGATGGCTCCGACTGCGTGTGACTTCAGAATGAGTCGGCCCGCCGCGTGGATCACATCTGGGATGGCTTCCATGAATATTGAGTGAGGACATTGCTGGCAATGTCAGGAAAGCGTCTTCTCGATGCTGCAGCAGTATACAAAGCTTCCCGAGGGGTTGCAGCGAAGTACTTTGCACTTCGTAGGCACCAATTGAATGTTTACAGCAAGACGTCGACATTAGCAAGGGCCGTCAAGAACCAATCAGACCGCGTCACTCTCACCGTACGTGCTGCATCTGCTCTCACGCAACGCTTCAATGGCCCTGGACCTGGATATTCTACTCAAGCGAAGCCACCAAGCAATCCTGAACGAGATACATCGCTCCCCTCAGAGAAGAGCGTCAAAGGAGTTGCAAATGTATCTCGGAAGCCGCAGGGGCTAGAGCAAGACCATTTCTATGAAAATTCTCAGGCAAATATCACAGCAGAGCCGGTTCAAGATGGGCAGTTGGGCGTTACACAAGAGCGGGCAACAAGCAATCCTCTGCCTGATGGCTCTATTCTCTCCGTGGGCGCTGGAGCTGGTCAAGCAAAGGGCGACGAGGATGTATACTCAAGTATACCACCCCCGGAGCTGGCAAAGGAACCCTTGTCCAAACGTTCTCAAGAAGCCGACTCTGCCTTGAAGCCAACCTCGTCAGCAAGATCTAGTATACTGAGGCCGAGCGCAGGCACGAAGCCTCCTCCAGCAGATGAAGCGAAGAGATTGCAGCGGCAAGCTGAGATGCAGATCCCCTCGCAGGCCGCTGAACCTCCATCCACAGAAGCCTCAACTCCTGATATCGCAAGTTCATCAGCGGCTTCAGCTAAGGATTCGAGCGTGGATCAACGACAAGATACATTCTACTCGCCATCATCGAAGACCGGCGAGGTACTCTCTGCTCTACCTCGAGTAAAATTACCTAGAGCCACCGCGGCGTCACAAGAAAGTGATCCGCGTGTTCCCGATGAGCAGATCAATCAGGATGTCTTCTATTCTTCCGATCGAGCGAGCGAATCGGAGGCAGCTCCAGAGGTGCAGGCTGTACCAGGGCAAGAAGGCCCTTCAGAAGATATGTACTCCGAGCTGTTTCACAGTCCCAAGGTCGCAAAGATATTGAGGGAACAGCCTCGAGAAGGCAAGAGTACAAAAGGCCTAGATCTGCCGGATACTGGAGATGTGCGCCCCGAAAAGACAAAGCCATCGCAACAACAGGACCAGGCCACCTTCGATCTGCGCACAACACAAGGTGAATACGCGGCAAGGCAGACGGAGTCAGCTACTGTACCAGAACCACAGGATACTTTTTCGAAGGATGAGACTCAACAATTCGCTGAAGACTTAGCCAAAGACGCTGAAAAGGGTCCTACAAACGCAGAAGTAAGTCTTCGATAACAGATTCTCGGTCATGATGCCTTTACTGATCACTGACAGCCTTTTCGTAGGAGCCGTCGGAGGTAGCCTCGCAACCTCCTAAGGCCCCATACGAGATGCATGAATCTCGGGTACCATCCTCAAGATTCGGTAGGCTCTGGCAATATGGTGGTCTAGCGACTTCTATGGCATTCGGTGCTGTAGGCGAGAGCTTTCGTCGTGTTACCGGTGGCGACAGCGCTGGCGGGTCCTTGATCCTCAGCGCTGCCAATATGGATCGACTAGTAGCCAAACTGTCCCGAATGCGAGGTGCGGCATTGAAATTGGGGCAGATGATGAGTTTTCAAGGTAGAGAATACGCTACTGATCCTTTCGCACCGTTAAACTAACATTCCTAGACTCGAAAATGCTTCCAGGACCCATCAATGAAGTCCTCCAGAGGGTTCAGGACAGTGCAGATTACATGCCTGCATCACAACGCAACAAAGTTCTGGCAAGTAACCTAGGATCGGACTGGAGAGACCTTTTCTCATCATTCGAGGAGAAACCTATGGCGGCAGCATCGATAGGTCAGGTGCATAGCGCAGTCCTGAAGTCCACTGGAATGCCAGTAGCAATCAAAATCCAGTATCCTGGTGTAGCTAACTCTATCGACTCTGATCTAAACAACCTCTCCATTCTCCTAAACGCATCACGCCTACTACCCAAAGGTCTATACCTCGATAAGACGATCGCAAATGCTCGGACGGAGCTGGCATGGGAATGCGACTATGTCCGCGAAGCCGAAGCCGGGAAGCGTTTCCAACAGCTACTCCGCGATGAGCAGGATACCTTTACGGTTCCAAGAATTTTTGACGAAGCCTCTGGCGCTCAAGTCCTAACCATGGAGATGATGACAGGAACAGGCGTTACGAAGCTTCGCAACTTGACCCAAGAACAGAAGGACTGGATTGGCACACAGATCCTCCGCCTGTGCCTTCGAGAAATCACTGATTTCAAATACATGCAGACTGACCCTAATTGGACAAACTTCCTCTATAATCCGGAGAACAATAGAATAGAGCTCCTCGATTTCGGCGCCTCACGCGAATACCCAGATAAGTTTATCGTACCCTACGTTAAAGTCCTGCAAGCCGCCTCGCGCTCGGATCGAGACACTGTCCGAGATCTCAGCATCGAGCTTGGGTACCTGACGGGTCATGATTCTCAGGCCATGGTGAAGGCGCACGTCAGCTCTGTCCTGACGCTCGCGGAACCCTTTCGGCGGGATTCGCCTGAGGTATATGATTTCAGGGATCAGACTATCACGGATAGGGTTCGCGGACTGATACCGGTAATGTTGAGGGAGAGGCTGGCGCCGCCGCCAGAAGAAACGTATAGTCTGCATAGGAAGCTGAGTGGGGCTTTCTTGCTGTGCGCGAGGTTGGGGTCGAGGGTCAGGTGTAGGGAGATGTTTGAGAGAGCGATGGAAAAAGCTGGTGTAGTATAGTGCCCCATACAGTGGAATCAGTGGCTCCTTAACAGTCTCCGCCACTCTAATCAAAATCCTCCTCCTGCATGTCCGACATAATCATCGACGTCTCGGAATAGTGCCGCAATGTCAAAGTGCTATCACTTTAACCCCACCGCCATTCCGTCAAAACGATGTTCCACAGTGCAAAGCCAATTTTTCTCAGTCCTGTGAACCAAAACCCTGCCAAATACATGGGATAGCCGAGTGGAATGGTTGTCTCAGTGCGTATGTCAAAGTTTCCCAGACCTGTCGCGCAATTCAGAATAAATTTTTCCGTGTTTTCCTCGTCCCATCTTAGGGTTCTCCTAGGGCAACTTCTCCCATCACACTAAGCCATTTGCAGCAACCTATCGCGAACTTCCATCACCGACCTCGGCCATTCTTCAACCTTCCCGCCAATTATCCTCCCCCCAATTGAACCCATTGCTCGATCCAAACTCCAACCATCATTCATCAACAATGTCAACCCTCGCATCCAACTTCGTCCCCACGAACCAAGCCCGCTACCTGCGCGCCTGCATGGTCTGCTCTTACGTCCAAACCTACTCTGTACGCTCTCTTCCCCCTTCCCCCTTCCCCCTTCCCCTTTCTTCCTTCTTTCTTCTTTCTCTTCCTTCCCCCTTTCCCCTTCCTCTTTCTTCTCTCGTCCCCCTTTTCTCTTCCCCTTCCCTCCTCCCCCTTCCCCCTTCCCCCTCTCCCTCTTTCTCGTTCCCCCTCCCCTTCTCTCCCCCATTCCACCAACCCCTTTCTCTTCCCCCTGCTTCCCCCCTTCTGACGTTTTCCCCCACACACAGAAATTCCTCTCCCTCGGCTGCCCCAACTGCGAGCCCTTCCTCGACCTGATCAACCAGCCGGACCACGTCCAGGAAGCCACGTCGCAGGTGTTCGAAGGCCTGATTACCGTTACGGAGCCGGCCGATAGCTGGGTGGCGAGGTGGCAGCGGCTGGAGGGGTATGTGGGCGGGGTTTATGCTTGTAAGGTTGTTGGGACGGTGAGTGTGGGGGATTTTTTGTTGGTTGAGGAAGAGGGGGGGGTGGGGAGAGGAGAGGGGGTGGGATAGGGAGGGATGGAGTTGGGGGTTACTGGGGGATTTGGGGAAAGAGGATTGCTAATATGTTTGGGGGGGATTTAGTTGCCGGATGATGTGATTCAGCATATTGAGGATGCGGGGGGGAGGTACTTTCCGTGAGTCGTTGGGGTATGGATGAGGTGATGGGGAGGATGTGCTGACGACGGGGGTAGGAGAGATGGGACTGTTCAGGATGATGATGCGTAGGGTTGGGGTATTTGGGAAGGGTCAGGGGGTTTCCACAGTTCGACGACATACTTGCAGTGTCGGGGTTTTGATGGCGTTGAATGGTAAGAAGCGGATACCCTGTTGGTTCCTCGATTTGAGGCAACGCGACTGCGTGCAGAGTAACTGCTTTTGTAAGCCATGGTATAGTGGTCACTGAATGTAGCATGCGATCAGAGGAAGTACGTCTTTGTTTGTTGACCACATCTTCTCTGGTATCCGAGCCTCAATGGCAGGTATCCAGCTACCGGCCATTTGTTGGCGTTAGGAATTCTGTGCTATAATTACAGACAGAGCGGACTTTCAGAACGAAATTGACATAGGAAACATTTCCATGGCCTTCTGAGCGATTGAGCTTGATTATGAAGTGTTTAGCGCGAATGGTGTCCGGAACTCCTAGTCTGTATACCGGAAAAAAGTTATTAGAGCTGTCTTCGTCGAAATTAGGTACTTGCTATGATCATGTGCAAGCAATCCGGGATTAGGCGTCAAAGCAGGAACGGAAGGCAGAACGATGGTCGTTGTGTTGTACATGATTCGTAAGGAATCGTAAGGAAATGGCTCATGGGTACGTGATACTGCGTAGGTGTGTCGTGGACGCTTCGAAATGCTGGACTGCTACCGCCTCGTAGATACCGTACGTACGTGCCTCGTATCGTGATTTTCGTATGTAGAAATCGAAGACTTTATATCCGCCCAATGCGCTGTATGCCTAGACTGCTGAATGCTGTTGGTAAGGAGTTTGGTAGGCTTCTGCCTCGGGATGTGGTGATGGTTGTAAAGGCTGCTCTGACTGAGGGGATGGTTGCACTGGCTGCTCTGACAGCGGTGATGGTTGTAATTGCTGCTCAATTGGATGTTGTGGCTGGGCAGAAGCGCCGCCTTCTATCGTACCTGGCCCTACTGGTTCTGCATGCTCACGCAAACCAGCTAGTAAATTTGCTTCCGGAAGTCCGTGTGTGATGTTCTCCTCCTCTGGCACCCTTGAACCAGGCTGTATCTGACTCGGCCCACCCAAGGCACTCGCAGCATTCGCAAAGGCCTCGAGACTCTCTCTGGGTTCTTTCGGGGCTTTTGGTTTTCGAGCACGCTTCTTCGACGACGAGCCGGCTGGCGTATCCTCTGCAGAAAAGCCCCCGAGCGCTGCTGATTCACCCTCCTCACCCGGGGGGAAGGCCATGGCTGTAGTTGCGGAGCGTTCCAAGCTTGGTTTTGCTTTGGGCTTTTTGGGCCTCGGAATGTACACTTCTCCGCGCTCTGCGGCTTCAGCTCTCCGCAACTCCGACTCTGCCTTGCTGGGCCTTCCGCGCTTCTTCCCAAGCTTGGATCCGGGGCTCTGAGCTATGGATGGTTGCGCAAGCGGTGTACCCGGATCGTTGACCGTTGCGAAACTAGAGAATCCTCCTGCAGCTGCGTGCGCCGGTGTTGACGGAGCGACACCCTGAGCACGCTTCTTAAGAGTCGCTGGCGCTGAGCTGGATTCATCTGGTCGAGTTGTAGCGGCATAGGCCCTTGGGTTCCGCAGGAGAAGTCGATCAAAAGCTCTCTGACAAGATGAAACAGAGCGACCTAAGTACCAATACTGTTAGCCTGTGAAGCAAAAAGCACCTCTAGCATCTCGCTGTCCACCACCATTGCCTGATCGCCGGATTGCCTGTATGTCGTAGTGTTCTGGGTCAGGGGGGCGCACCATTTGGCAAGGCTATCTCGTTCCATTGCGGCTGGATGCCTAGTTGTCGAATACACTCGAGCAGGTAGATCGGGGGCACAGCACGGTCCTTAAGGATTTCCGCAAGGAAATAGCGCTATGTACAACCAATAGTCAGCATTCGCAGAAACCTCGTCCATTCTGTACAATTTGCGAAAGAGTGCTCAAGCCCCCAAGGCTCATACGAGTTGTGAAGCCAGGCATCGGCGTACCTCTTCGCGGTCGTCAAAAGGCTGCTCAGAAGTCGCCATCAATTGGAAACGAGCATATAATCAGTTCAGGCTTGACTGTGCAATGACTGATGGAACGATGGTAGCCGCATCAGACCAACCAATGTCTAGGGCTACCGGCACCTCGACGGAAAGACAGCCTAGGGTCCTGAGACGGCAATGACGCGCAGGATGCAGATTTAGAAGAGATGTGATTATTAATAAACGATTCTAGGAGGAATGAAAATGTGAAGAAAGGGTGAAGGCGGATTTGAATGGGAGTTGCAAGGAGCGTGTCGAGGCACCAAACGAAGGACGAATAGACGGGTCAAGAGGGCATTATAAAGGGAGGAAAGATGATATGCGCGAAAGGAGAATTAAGTGTAGGAGACGGAAGTAGACGCGGTGGTGGAAGAAACGCTGCACTGACTTTATGCAGGCATGCAAGTCTGCAGCTGGTGCGGAGCCGTTGAATCTTCAGTCGACACTCATTTAACGTCCTTTGGCTCTCAGAATTCGCCTGCCGACACCCCTTCTCATCACCTTCACCCCCATACAGCAGTGATCCTCAGAAAGCCTTCCTTGGATGGGACATTCAGCTGAGAACACTGCAGCTTGAAGGGGGCAAGTCTCCATGGTCCAAGGAACCATGATTTTCGCACTTTGATATTCAGCTCAGCCCCGGCCGTCCATTGGCCATCGGACACGGGCGCTCTGTCGAATCAGAGGCCAGATGTCCGTCTTGGAAGCGTGGCAGTGTGCATCTGCTTCACAACTCGGCGTCCCGGTACTTCGATTGTATCGCATATGGGTAGAGTAGGGTCCATCAACACTGTCAATACTTCCAGGCTGCCGCGCTGCATGCAAAGACGGACGACAATCAGCACGAATGCGAATGCGACAGGAACTTGTCTTCGAGGCCAGACTATATATACTGCCTCCTGCTACTTCACCGTCTTTCCTGGGACCACTCAAAGCAAGACACATCACCGACCCTGTGCGACTTCTGTCAAGTCCTTCGCTTAGGTTGTGGCCTATTGCGGATTGACAATAATGACTCGACATGATTGCTCAGATGATCGCCCTATTAATGCAGATCTAAGAAGACGATCAAGTGCTCTACATCTGTGCGACCAGCGTCTTCGTGGACAACGGGAATGGTGGGCTCGGTCACTTAAGGATGGAGGATTTCTATCCATCGATTGGGAAGAACCTTCGTTGATCAGGCACGCCGAGGTATGTTTGCGTGCAATCGATGGTTTCGAGCTTCACTGTGTGCTCCGCTGGGCACCGACGACATGGTTGGAGCACCAGCGGTATCTAAGCTCTTCTGTCTACAGCGTCTTCTGCCTTTGTACAGCAAGCCCGTTCCTGCTTGACTGCTTCTCACATTGTTCTTGCGGTTGTAAATTACGGTAGAGATAGTGAAATCATTCTAGAGCCTTGGAGGCTCGGCGGTAAATACCGTCCGGAGCAAGTCCTCTGTTCACACTTTACACAATTCATGCTCAACAACGAAGCTTCAGCGGCACCACTGCTTCCACACAACACTCTGATATCTTCATCACTGCACGTTGAAGCTGCCCTCCCGCCAGGTTTGGTGAAATATTACTCATGATCGCGACCGGTCAGCGCTCCTGCCCTTCGACCTTCCTCCTAGCATCTGCATTCCGTTGACTCAAGCTTCATGATACTCTCCACTCCCTCGCCGGACCAGCACTCTCGGACCGGGCGCAAAGCTCCTCACTCCAACCCTCAAGACCTGATCAATTGCCTTTGCCACCATATTACGTGCTCAGATTTCACGACTTCCCAAATGTCATTGATACGATACAGTAAGACATAAGAGACGGACACTGCGTAGAGACCGAAGTACTTCGAGGAGGCCAGCCTCTCTACTTACAAAAATAAGCTATATGCCTTGCAAGGGACACATCGATCGCTAAATTCATTTTCCGTGTTAATCCCCCCGAGCCCACATCTCCGCCGGGGGCCTACCACCCACAGCCATGCCCACTGGCAGAGATCGCTCGACTAGGCTCAAGGCTTTGGAGGATGACGTTGAAGAGCTGGACTTGAAGAACGGCCACATATCAGAGACGAATAGAAATAGTGGTAGACGGTTTAGTGGCACCACGGAGGAAGCTACGATCAAAGCCAACTCACCCCGGAGTATGTCCTCGAAGTCAGCCCAGCGCTCACCGGCTGGGCTGCCAAAGACTTCACAATCACCAATAGCTTCAGAAATGTCTAGATCTGAGCACGAGGAAGTCGTCGGTGGTGAGATCACAGTAAAATTAGAACCGGGGCAGCCACCCAAGCTTGCACGAAGCTCGTCACAAAAGATCTGGACAAAGCCATCACAACTTTTCGATGACTATCCTAGCAGAACTGAAGAGGCTCAGAGCAAGTTCGATGTCATACCAGCGTGTATTTATGGCTCTAAGTATATGGGCTCCACTGAGCATGGCATGGATTGTGACTGCACCGAGGAGTGGGGTAAGCTTGCATATATCCTCACTCTACTATATACATGTTCATTTGCTCACAAACGATGCAGACAGCTCTACGAAAACCAACGCAGCATGCGGCGAGGACTCGGATTGTATCAACCGTGCGACAAAGATCGAGTGTACTGGGGATTGCGGGTGCGGCCCCGAGTGCCAAAACCAACGCTTCCAACAACGCCAGTATGCCGATGTCACAGTCATCCAGACAGAAAAGAAAGGATACGGCTTACGTGCAGATACTAACTTGAGACCCCATGACTTCATCTTTGAGTATATTGGAGAAGTCATCAACGAAGCCAACTTTCGCAGGCGCACCATCCAGTACAACGATGAGGGAATCAAGCACTTCTACTTCATGTCCCTTACGAAGAATGAGTTCGTTGATGCTACCAAGAAAGGTAATCTGGGTCGCTTTTGCAATCACTCATGCAACCCCAACTGCTATGTTGACAAGTGGGTGGTGGGCGACAAATTGCGGATGGGCATCTTTGCCGAGCGCAAGATCAAGGCAGGCGAGGAGCTGGTTTTCAACTACAATGTCGACAGATATGGTGCTGATCCACAGCCATGCTACTGTGGGGAGCCCAATTGCACAGGATACATTGGTGGTAAGACTCAGACCGAGCGGGCCACCCAGCTCTCACTTGTTACCATTGAGGCCCTGGGCATTGACGATGGAAATGGCTGGGATACAGCGGTCGCCAAGAGGCCGCGCAAGAAGAAAGCCGGCGAAGACGATGAAGAGTACGTCAACAATGTCCAGCCAAAATCGTTGGATGTGGATGCTGTTACCAAGGTCATGGCTACCCTGATGCAATGCAAGGAAAAGTGGATAGCGGTCAAGGTCCTCGGCCGCATACAACGTTGCGACGACGAGAAAGTGCGCAATCGAGTCGTCCGAATGCACGGGTATAGGATATTGAGTTCCACTCTATCTCTGTGGAAAGATGACTTCAATGTCGCACAACAGGTTCTGGATATCATCGAGAAGCTCCCACGCCTTACGCGGAACAAAATAAGTGATTCTGGGATAGAAAGCACGGTTGACAGTTTGAAAGATTGCGGAAATGGGCGAATAGAAATGCAGGTCGCGGCTCTGTTGGAAGAATGGAGCACGCTCGAGGTAGCATATCGAATACCTCGTAAGAAGAGAGAGATGAACGACACCGCCACCCCTGAGAAACTTGATCGATATTCTCGCCGCGATTCGGCGCCTAGAGAGCGAAGAGGTCGCTCCCGGTCACGTTCAAAATCTCGGAGTCGCTCTCGTTCACGCTCAATCGATGCTCCTCGAGGCCCTGCGGCTCCCAGTGGTCCGCGTGGTGGTTTTCCTCAGCGAAATCCCGGCTTCTTCGGTGGACCAAGACCGCCACCACGACCTCGACCTTTCCTGCCGCCTTTGCCGGCTGGCTGGCACTCTGCCTTATCCAATGGCACTCCTTACTATTATACGGCTACTGGCGAGACGACATGGACGAGACCTATAATGGCAGCCGCCCCACCTCCACCTCCTCCAAAACCGACGTCTGCCAACCCAGCATTAGACGCCATCATAAAGGAGATAGAGGAGTCTAAGGAGAGGGAGAGGAAAGAAAAGGCTTCTGCTTCTGCGACTCCTCAAGCCCCTACAGGCGAGCCGAGCAGCGAGAGAAGGAAGGAGGGCAAGGACAAATGGCGATCATACAGCGAGGAAAAACAGAAGAAGCTCTACGAGAACACAGTACGTCCCACGAAGCTTGTTTACTCCCCCAAACCACTAATCAGGATGCAGCTGTTTCCTCACATCAAGTATGTCGTCGACAAATACAAGCATAAGCTGCCAAGGGACGATCTGAAGAAATTTGCAAAGCAGGTATGTCGTTGATATGATCTTGATCGAATTCACCAAGCTAATCTTCTACGCGTATGCAAGGTGGCTAAAAAACTTGTGGAATCGGACTACAAAAACCACCGTGTCCAAGACCCCTCTCGAATTACCTCCAAACAGGAAAGTCAGGTCAAGAAATACGTCAAAGACTTCTTTGACAAAGTAGTGGCCCAGAAAAGAGCACATGATAAGAAACGAGAAGAGCGCCGGGCTGAGCGGGAGAAGGAAGAGGGCAAAGTAGCAGAATCTCTGACATTGGCAACAGCACCGGAGGAGAAAAACGAAGATCTGAGCGATGGAGAGCCGGGCATGGATCTTTCGGATTACGAAGGTGGTGACAAGTCGAAGCAAGACTCTGCAACTCCAATCACACCGGCGGACTCATTGATGAATGGTAATGGAGGGCTTAAAAGAAAGAGAGATCCCGAGAGGGGCGATCATAGTCTAGAGGTCGCAGAAGAAGGAGCTACACCCACCAAGCGTCCAAGGTCAGAGACTCCCCCTCCGCCACCGCCGCCACCACCACTCCCCGCGGCTGATATGCATGTTGGCGCACACGATATCTCAGAGCAAGCCACCTCGGACTCGACGATGGATGTTGACGCATTTGGCGGCCATGATTTGACGAATAGGGCCAACGGCTGCGGCCCTCCTTACGACCAGGATTCCATGTCTGAATCTCCTACGACCCAAAACGACCCGCCATCTCGTCCATCGCTCGTTGACGGCGTCCAAATCGAAGCTCTTGAAGTAACGGCGAGTGATACGGGAGATCTGACGCTTGACTCACCCGACAGTAATCCATTGAATCAAGGATTGGCGCTTGAGAGCGAGCGAGATGGAGGGTTTGCATCGAAGCATTTTCAAGGCGTTCAAGGAATCAAGGTGCATCAAGGGAGCTGAGATACCTCAAACATGGTCTATGTATCTCTGATCTCCAGCATGCTAGGGTTTGGAAAAGGCGTTGGCCCGCCGTGTGCCCAAGTAGTCCGGGCACGGGCCGCAGAGATCTACTTGCTTGTGGGTCCTTGCATTTGGAGGAGTGAACATCAATTCTGAGGACGACATGAAAGTAGAGATTGTCATTGACTCCTTAGAGACTAGAGTACTACTCGGGTAGCGTCTTATTACCTCACGCCCTCGTCATCTTGCAGGGAATCTTCCTACCCCTCTCGACACTTCAGCAGTCAACGACTCGTGAACCTCCACTCCGGAAGCACCGAGGATCGACCCCGCATCCACTCTCTGCTCCCATACGAACCCCGCAGACTGGTAGCCCTCCTAGGGGCATAGCATAGGAAGATACCTACAATCATGGCATTCATATTCCGCAATACCTCTCGGCTTCGCCCCCTCACCTGCCTTAGCGGCTCTCGGTCTCTCGCTGTCCGCCAAGTCACGACGACCGCAAGACCCGCGGCCAATGTCGCAGCAGCGATGAAGCCACAGGCAAACAGTGCTGATGAAGCCTTCTTTCCTAGCGAGCCGTCGGGGCCACGACTCAGGACATCCATACCAGGCCCGGAGAGCAAGAAGGCAATCGAGCACCTGGACAAGACATTCGACATCCGAAGCCTGAACATGATGGCCAATTACCAAAACAGCTTCGGCAATTACATTGCAGACCCGGATGGAAACGTACTTCTTGATGTCTACGCTCAGATTGCTTCAATACCAGTCGGGTACAGCAACCCTTCACTTCTGGCAGCAGCGACATCTCCGGAAATGGCTAGTGCCATGATCAATCGGCCTGCCTTGGGCAACTTCCCTCAACATGACTGGGCCAACATTCTCGAGACTGGTATACTGAAAGTTGCCCCCAAAGGTCTTGACCAAGTCTTCACGGCTATGGCTGGCTCTGACGCCAACGAAACCGCCTATAAAGCTGCCTTTATGTGGAAGCGTCGACAAGAGCGCGGTGGGCCTCAGGTCGAATTTACCGCCGAGGAAATTGATTCAGCAATGCACAATCAGGCTCCTGGTTCGCCTCACATGTCAATTCTATCCTTCAAATCCGCCTTCCACGGCCGACTCTTCGCCTCCCTTTCCACTACCCGCAGCAAGCCCATCCATAAGCTGGACATCCCTGCCTTCGATTGGCCACAAGCATCATTCCCACACATCAAATACCCTCTCTCCGAACACGCGAAGGAGAACTCCGAAGAAGAAGCTCGATGCCTCGCAGAAACAGAACAATTGATCAAGACCTTCCACAACCCTGTCGCCGCCGTCGTCGTAGAGCCCATCCAATCCGAAGGTGGCGACAATCACGCCTCCCCTACCTTCTTCCGCGGTCTCCGCGAGATCACAAAACGCAACAACGTCATGCTCATCGTCGACGAAGTGCAAACCGGCGTTGGTGCCACCGGCAAATTCTGGGCCCACGAGCACTGGGACCTGGCCGAACCGCCCGACATGGTGACGTTCAGCAAGAAAGCCCAAACTGCAGGCTATTACTTCGGCAACGAGGACCTGCGCCCCAACAAGCCCTACCGCCAGTTCAACACCTGGATGGGCGACCCTGCTCGGGCGATCCTCTTCGGGGCTATAATCCGGGAGATTGAGCGTTTGAACCTGGTGGAGAATACAGCGAGGACTGGAGAGTACCTGTATGATGGGCTGGAGAGGCTGGCGCAGCAGTATCCGGATCAAATAATGAACCTGAGAGGGAAGGGACAAGGAACGTTCCTGGCGTTTGATAGTCCGAAGAGGGATGAGTTCTTGAAGAAGGCCAAAGGGGAGGGGATCTTGATTGGTGGGAGTGGGCAGAGTGCGGTGAGGCTGAGGCCGATGCTGATTTTCCAGAAGCATCATGGTAAGTCTGGGCACTACGATCTTATGGTCACGGCATGCTAATGGTTGATTCCGCAGCCGATATCTTGCTCGAGGCTACAGAGAAGGTGGTTCAGTCGTTGTAAGATATGACGGGATTGGCGGGGATGTTGCTAGCGATTGTTTTCCGAGCGAGCAATGATGTGATAATTTCGAGACGGGCGATCGGTTCTTCGGCCAAATTCTTAAAAGCTGAACAGGTCATTTGGTATGAGGCGCGGGAGCCCGTCATCCTGCTCGGTGCGAGTAAACGAGATTGCCTTGTGTCTCTACCTTAAAAAACGTGCTTCCACTAAGTATAAAGAGCACGTGTCTGGGCATTAGATAAGGATATTCCATTGTACATATTTGAGCGCCATCTCGCAATGCCTCCAGACCACCGGATCGTGAAACATGCAGCCCGCTAAATCGCAGAATAACCTCAAACCCCCAACCTCGAGATCCGCAACGCCTTACTTAGCCCCCTTCCTCCCCTCCTTCAAATCCCCTGCACCTTCCTATACGCCGGCGGCCTCAGCGTCCTCCGCAACAGCTTCGCACTATAGACCGGCACCAAGCTGATCGCGCAAATCGCCAGCACCCTCCACACGAACCCCCAACTCCACACATACGCCAAGTCAAAATACCCGCCCAAGAACGGCACAGAGCCGATATACACAGCCATCGTGGCCGCGAGGCTGGCGACCATGATCCAGTGCCAGGTGACGACCTCGCAGGCAACCATGATGAGCTCGTTGATGACGAGCACGGTGTAGGAGATGGAGACCATGCGGTTGGAATCGACGGAGCGGGCGACGATCTGGGAGAGGCCTTGGATGACGACGCCCTGGTAGAGGGAGATGAGGACCCAGACGCAGAAGGTGCGGTAGCTGAGCGACGTGCCGGGCGTGAGCTCCTTGTAGAGTTCCGGGTAGAGGTTCGCGAGCCCTTCGTCGACGTCCTTGTCGAGCACGAGGCTGAACACGGGCGCCATGGTGTACACGGTGGCGTAGCCCACGAGCAGCCAGTCGCGGTACAGCGCGTGCGGCTCGAAGTGCGTGGCGATGCTGTAGACGGTCTGGCAGACGCTGATGACGAGGCCGCGGTGCATGACGAACTGGGCGAGCTTCGCGGACCGCTTGTAGCTGTTGCGGCCGTGCCAGACGAGGAGCTTCGTCAGGTGGTGGAAGGAGGTGATGCTGAAGTCGGCGGCGAGGGAGGCTTGGCGGCCTTCCTTGCCGACGACGCCGACGCCAATGTCGGCGGCTTGGATCATGGAGACGTCGTTGCCGCCGTCGCCGATGCAGGCGACGCGTTTTTGGGTGTATGCGCGGATGAGGGTTGCGATGTCGGCTTTTTGTGTGGGGGAGCAGCGGCAGGCGATGACGGCGGGGAGTTGGACGGCGAGGGAGATGAAGGCGTCGCGGTGGTGGGCCAGGAAGTGAGAGAGGGAGGTGCCGTCAATGAGGAGGGCGGTGGAGGAGGGTTTGGATGTGAGGAGAGAGAGGGCGTCGAGGGCGGCGGTGGGGTTGCGTGAGGGGGAAAGATTGATAATGGTGTGGATGTGTTGGGTGCGGGAGACGAGTCTGGCGGAGATGGCGACGCAGCGGGCGGTTTCGACTTTGTCGCCGGTGAGCATCCAGATCTTGATGCCAGCGTTGCGGAGGAGCTCGAGAGAGGGTTTGACGTCTTTTTGGAGTTTGTCTTCGACGCCGGTGACACCTAGGAGTTCGAGATCGTGTTCTAAATGCTGCTTGACAACGCGTGCCATGTTGGTGTCTCGCTCGTTCAGCGACATTGAGGCTTGCTTATAGCGGGTTGAGAAGTCGCGGTACTGATCTGCAGATAGCTTTCTCCGACCCACCACAAGCGTTCGTAATCCTTCTCGGGCCATGTTGGCTGTTTCTTCGTCCAGCCAGTCATTAGCAGCGACGATGGAGGCCATCACCGTGTCTGCGCCTTTCTGGTAGAACCAGATCTCCCCAATCTTATCGGTAACAGATATGGTCGATTCTTCTCCCTGCATGAATTGAAGAATGATCCCCATTCGTTTGCCTTCCGAAGTGAATGGAAAGACATCGAGAATGCGTACGCGAACAACCACACGAGCTGTATCAACCGACTGTAGCGTAATGCTCTGCCTGTCTCGATGCAAGAGCCGCAATCCTACTGCTTCGGTCCATCTCACGATAGCAATCTCGTCAGGAGAAGACGCCTGGTAAGTAGTGAAGCTATGCCCGTTGTCTTCTTCATTGGTAGGGGTAACATTGTGGCAGAGAGCAAGCGCCATCACAAGGTCTCGTACCCGGAAGCCGATCTCTCGTCGAGTCCTTGTCGTTGAGGCTGTAGATGAAGTAATGTATGAATAAGAAGGCGTCACAAGTGACACAGCTTCGGTGACGTCCTGAGAAGCAGCTGAGAAGCCCTGCTTGACGTACGCTGTAACCTCTTCCATCGCTTCGTTGGCATATGAAACGGTCCCAACATGTATTTTCTTAAGCTCCATTTCTGAAGGTTGTCAGTGTTCAATCGCCAAACCATGCCTTGTCTGCTTACCGTTCTGCGTTAGAGTACCAGTTTTATCAGTCAGAAGATATTCTATGCGACCTAGTTCTTCCGGGATGGTGCTCGTCCTAACTACCGTATCCGGAATGTCCTGGTCCCGCTCGATGAACCATGCATAGACGGTCTTGCCCATGTCAAGGTTTACGCGGAGGCTGATCGGGATGATGGTGGAAAAGAGGATCAGGAACCGCATGATCGCTACGTACCATTTCTGACCTCCTCGTTTTTCGAAGCCTTCCAGCGCGACGAGGACGAAGGAGAGAGTCAGGGTAAGGGCGCACAATATCTTTGTCAGGTTGTTTATCTCTCGCTCTAGAAGGCCCGTCTTGGACCGAGACTGTGATGTAGACATAGCTTGCCTTGTTTGCGCTCCAGTGTAGACGACTACTGCCAAGATAGTGGCATTTGATGCCAGAACGGTGTTGGCCCATGCTGTATTGTCGATGGTCAAGGGTGCACTTTTCAAGGAGCTGGCTCGCTGAGACCCGCCTCGATCGCCATTGTGCAAACCAGAAGAATTTACTGAACGTGGTGTATACTCCACAGTCCCAACGAACTCATTGACCTTCTTGTCAGGTTTCCCAGCAAAGATCCTGAGTCTTGTATAATTACGTGGATCGAGGGACTGTGTGAGAGGGGATGCCAAGCGCAATTTCCAATCCGTTTCGCCATCTAGCTGGTCGGTCCGTATGAAGGCTTCTCCAACGTCGACAGTGTCTGAGACCCTACTCAGCTTTTCTCCGGTTACAAGGCTGATCGGAGCGATGGCAGTGTCTGCTGCTGCTGCTCCCGCTTCCGAACCAGTCAAATCTTGGTCCAGAGCTTCAGAAGCATTGCCAGGGTCAATGGGGGTGAGTTGAGGTATACTAGGAGCAGCGACCGAATCATTGGTATAGCTTTTCAGGATTACCAAATCTGCCGGTACTCTCTGGTCTTTGCTCATGCGCAGTACATCCCCAACTTTTAGGTCTCGGGATTTGATGGAAATCTCGTCCACCTCAATGTTGCGGTCGTATTCAGTCTGGCCTACGATGTCTTCTTCTTCTATTATAGCATCCAAACGGTTCCTTGGAGGTGAAGACCGACCGCTAGCAAATCTCTTCGACCGAGTGCTTCTCTTACCCTTCTTTCTAGGAGGTGCGTGCGACGTATCTCGTAATCTGAGAACGGTATACTCCTCCTTGTTCGCCTCATTATCCCTGCGGCGCCGGCCTATGTCGTCCGATGCTTCCTTGCCCAGTGTAATAGCCAGAACAAACGCCAAAGGTGCAGTATAAGTTGAAAGATAGCCAATGCGCAAAGGGGGTATAATCTGAGATAATGCGACGAGTAGGAAATACATGTTGAAGAAGAAAGAAAACTCGTTGTACAGCGTTCGTGGCAGGAAGCTCCATGGCGTATATTTCGCATTTGAGACAGCATTTGGCGGAAACCGTGGGGGTGGAGATTGACCTATCGTGAAATTCCGTGACGATCCCTGGCTCTGGTGCTTGGAGACTCTGTCCTGTGTAGACTGCGCTTGACCACCGGATAAGAAATTAGGGAGATTGAAGCGTGAACATAATCGGCCTTCCTTTCCCCGTACATTCTGCTTTCCTGAATTGGATTCCGAGTTGTGGCCTAATAGAGGTGCATCATCCTCTACGCTGCCAGCAGAGCCTCTCGGATTTGGCTCGTCTTGCAAAAGCCCCGATGAGCTCTCATCCCCACTGTCATGTCCCACGTCGCCAGGTTCAACTTTGTTGTCCGGCTTGTTCAGCCCCCTTCTCACAGCCCGCAGGTCCCTCAACGGTATCTGCCTCCGAACCGGCCCAAGTCCGCTGTACTTGTTCTCATAGCCCCGTGATTGCCCGAGCGCGGTGACCGGATCTAGCTCCTGCAGGTCGATATCAATGTCAGAGTCCGAGTCCTCCTCAGGTGAGTCCGGTGTATTCGTTTGCTGATGGTTATGGGGCTCCGACATTGTGTCATTGATGCTGTTGTCTGGCTTCTTGGGCTTGATGACTACCGTGGCACCTGTTGCCTTGGGGCGAACTAAGCGTTACTGAGTACTCTGAGTCAATATCCTGAAAGGGGGTTCGACGATCTCTCTGGTGGGGGTGGTTGACAAGTAAGCCGTGCGAATAAAGACCGCGAGCAATGGCGGTCATTCGAAAAGGCTTGGCGTTCAGCCCTACTGCGGCGAGATAGATGCCCGTCACCATTATTGAGACCTGGATATACCCCATAAGTTGCTGACCGCGCAAAGGTCCGTCGTGGATTCATTAGTGCTCGTTCAGTGTTTTCTGAGATGTTCTGCTATACAAAGCTCGACGTTCGAGCTTCAGAAGGTTAGTCGGGGCTTTCGCCGCAACGCTCGAAGGGGCGCCCGTATACTCAAAATTCTCCCCTTCATTATGCGTAGACTGTTCTGATCATGCACTAGCTTCATTAGAGACTTAGCTTTAGAGACCGACAATGGAATCTGCCATATTAGAGCGACCCAGTCAAGATGTCAGACTTGGCGACTGGCATCCAGCTCAGAGACCAGATACGCATCAGACCCCTGATGCAGAGGACAGGCCCAGCGAAGGATCAGAACGACCTCATACGCCAAAAGGAAAGCCTTCAACGAGGTCCCTATCTTCGGACTTCTTACCACACCTTGATCCAAGCAAACAACCGCTAGATGCCGCTCAGTCGCCTTTCGAATCGAAAGGGAGCCGAGCTCACGATCCCATGCACTATGACTCGCATGATGAAAGAAACGTTGTTGTCGACGATTTCGCCTTTTCTGCCAGGAAGGGGGGTGGGAGCAATTTTTCGTCGCAGCATCAGTCCCTTGTAGAAGGGCAGGATGACGGTGTGAACGATACTGCGCAACATGAGCAGAACCTGGGACGAGGCCCCGAAGCTATACCGACCGTCTCGGCGATTGGAATGGACCAACAAACCTCGACGTTGGAAAGGCCCCAATCAAAAGACGCTCCAACCGGCCTGGCCTGGGATACGAAGGTTTCCGTCGAATCGGCCTTGGATGCAGCGCCTGAAAGCGATGATTTCGCAATGCTCGGCACTCTCCATCGAACGAACTCTTTCCCCGATGTGGCCCCAGCTCAGACTTCCGATCCGATATCGCATGCGTTGCCTCACTCACAGGCTGAAGACATAATGGAAGAGTACGAGGAGAATATTGGCACAATGCCCAGACATTACACTGCTGTCGTTGCCTCTGAGGACTCATCTGATAATGCGCTTGGTGACCCGTTTAACGCCTCTCAAGATATCGACAGGGATGGATTCTTCACCCAAAAAGCGAACATACAAGGCGGGAATATATCTACACCTCCCGACGAGGAAGCGAGATATGAGGAAGGTCTGCCACTGGTGCCTCCCAAATCTCAGAGACCCGAACAAGCACAAGGCAAGAAGGGAGTTTTAGAGGCAATGGCCAATACCCCAACTGCTGCAGAGACCAGAGAAGATGATTTTTTCGCTAAATTCGCACGGCCTTCTACACACGACGAATCGTTCCGGCCGCAGCCACTTGATCGTAAAACCACAAGTCAAGTTCTCGATTCAATGCACTACGCGCCCCACCACGAAACGCATGATGAGTCTGACACCATCCAAGACAGGCCATCGCCCTCAAATTTGACTGGTGGCGGAGTTGCAGTATCTTCAAGGAATCTTCCTTCCCAGGTGCTTGGTGCACAACAGACGGGCAATACAAACAACGAGGCTAAAACCCAAGATCTGGCAGCCATGTGGCAAGCGGCATTAGACGACGACGAGCTACTTGACGAAGACCCTTCCGTCTTGTTCGAAGACGATGAAGAGGGTTTTCTCGAAGATGAGATTGGCATGTTTGGGGCGCACTCTCCTTCACTTCAATCTATTGACAGCCCTGATGGCCGTATGCAAGCACTTACGAGCGCTGTCACCCAATTGGACCGTCGTGAACCACCCACACAGAACAGATACGCACCCAGTAACCCACAAACAAAGCCTTCCCAGGCCTACGGTACCCAGCAGTTTCTCACTGGGCCGAATCAGACACTACCGCCGACAGTCAACGGCTTGAGCAGCTCGGTTTCTGCCCCCACAGGTTTCCAAGGACTCTCACGGCAGCAGTCAACCTACGGGAATCTGTCATCATCCTCGAGGCCGCAAATGCCGAATTCCGCACAGAGCTTCGCTGATAAGTCGAAAGGGGGCTACACCTCTCCTTACGATCTCCCGATGGATGTGGCACGACCAAAGAAAAAGAACTATACCCAGCAAGTGCGACCTGGCTTTAATCCTTCGACAGCCATCAACCGACCACCTCCACCACCTAGAAGTAGCAGTATGTTCAATAGTGGTAGCCCCATTGTCGAAGCGCCTCCACCACTGCCAAGTATGCCCAGTGCAGCCAAACCTATGGCAGCAGCTAATGTACCAGCCTCTATCCCCAAACCGTCAAGCAGCGCTGGAGGCTTCTTTGAAGAGCTACCTTCTGTGAAGCCCCGCCAGTCAAATCACTCTACGAGGCGTTCTCCACCGGTCAAGCCAATGAATAGTCTACCTCATATGCCACCGCAGCAACAATTCGATCCACAAGCGGCCCCTCACGAAAGTACGTCTTCTAGCATCACAACTCGGGAGCAGACCTACGGACTTATACCGCCCGAGCGGGCAAGTCTTTACGACAACGTGCCTCAACATGCAGCTAGTGGGCCAGCCGTGCCCGCTGTCACTTCGAGATACTCTCCAGCTCCTGTGTCGCAAAATCATGTGCCGCCTCCACGAACGCGCTACGCGGTATCTCCATCTGGCGGTCCACGAGCGCCTGCTCCACAAGCTCGCCCCTTCCAGCCCCGAACATCCAGCCCATTGGCGCAAGGCGGGGCCAAGGCTCAGCAGCATCAACAAGCGGCCTCCATGGATGTACGGCAGCTCGTCGGAGCCTCCGACCCTGATGAGTTCGCATCGATACTGCCAGATAGACCCTATAACAGCCAAGCTTCTCCGTCTACAATCGCTGGTCGTCATGCACCTCTGAGTAGTTCTTCGACCTCATCCTATGCAATCAATACCCCCGAATCCGACCAATTGCCTTCAACAAGTTCGTCGTCCAGCAGTCACCCTCAAGGACAGCAGGTCCTGGATAGTCGAGTTGAATTTGCACCTCCACGCAGATCTCAGACCCAGTCACCCGGCGCAGTAAGATCTCGACCTTCTTTGCCCACGATTCCAAAAGACGTATATCAGCGGCCTGCTTCGGTGAATGACTGGGCGGTACAGAAGCAGACTATCCCCAACATGGCGAACGTGTACCAGCCATCTGGGCGGCCTAGAAACTCCTCTAAAAGCATTGAATACATAAAGCCTACAGACGGTCGAGAGAACGATGCTCTTGAACGCTGGAAAGGATGCCCGATCTTCAAATTCGGTTTTGGTGGCACGATAGCCACGACGTTTCCAAAGCAGATACCAAGGTACGCTGCAGGACGCAGCAAACCTTTGATGAAGTGTAGTCCCGGTGAAGTTAAATTACAATCAGCCAAGGCCATGGGCCTCGATGACAATATCAAGGATTTTCCCGGTCCGTTGAGATCTAAGAACAAGAAAAAGGAAGTCCTCGAATGGCTTCTACATCGAATAGGCCAACTTGAGAAGATGTATACGGAGACTCCCCAGATAAATAAATTACCGGATTCCCGGAAGAGAGTAGAGGAGAAGATAGTCCTTTTCAGAATAGTCCGAGTTCTTGTTGAGTTCGACGGCGTCATAGAAGGGAAGCCTCCAGCCGAGAAGGAAGTCAGACTCATCCTATCACCATCGATTGCTGAAGGGCCTACCGATGATCTTCCTCCCAGATCTAATGCACACCTTCTGGGCATTTCCAGAGCAAGCATTTCCAGCAGCAATCCTGATCCAACCTCTCCACAGGACCTGGAAGTTTTGCGCAAGATTCTGCTTCAGGGGGAACGGGAGAAAGCTGTTTGGCAAGCTTTGGATCGGCGGATGTGGGCACATGCTATGCTCATATCGTCCACCATGGACAAAAGTATCTGGAAACAGGTGCTCCAGGAGTTTGTTCGACAAGAAGTCAAATCGTTCGGTGAAAATACAGAATCGCTAGCCGCCTTGTATCAGATATTTGCTGGCAACTGGGAGGAGAGTGTCGACGAGCTAGTCCCGCCCTCTGCTCGTGCTGGTCTCCAATTTGTCAGTAAAGCCGCGGGCGCTGGACCTACTCGCAACGCTCTCGACGGCCTTGACAGGTGGCGCGAGACTCTCACGTTGGCTTTGAGCAATCGAAGTCAGGGCGATAGCGAAGCTTTAGTAGCTCTAGGCCGGCTGCTATCGGGCTATGGAAGGGTCAAAGCGGCTCATACGTGCTTCATTTTCGCTAGAAATCCGGGCCTCTTTGGTGGAGCCGACGATCCTTCAGTCATGGTCGCATTACTTGGGTCCGATCACCTGCAGCACCCTTTGGACTTCAGTCGGGATACTGACAGCATCCTACTCACAGAGATTTACGAATTCGCAAGTACCGTCCTGAGTTCTTCTGCCTCGGTCACTGTAACGCCCCATCTGCAAGCTTACAAACTGCACCATGCTATGCTACTGGCTGAGTACGGCTACCGGTCTGAAGCACAGCATTACTGTGACTCTATCGCAAGCGCGCTCAAATCAACGACGAAAAGATCGCCGTACTACCATGACTTACTTTTCACAGCTCTGGACGATTTAATCAGTAGATTACGGCAAGCGCCAACGGACACTTCGTCATCGTGGATGTCTAAGCCAAGCTTGGATAAAGTCTCGGGGTCCTTCTTTTCGAGGGTCAATCAATTCATAGCAGGCGATGATAGCGATGCGGATTCCGCTGTTTCTGGCAAAGGAACCAACCTTGCAGCTGGACCATTTGCAGGCATCTCTGGAGACACGCCTAACATGAGCCGGTCTTCATCTCCAACCGATCTTTATGGCTCTCACCTTTCCGCACCGCCTTCCTTCGCAGCAACAGCCGCAGGATCACGGTATGCCCCAAGCGGCCAATATGCTTCTCAGGGGCAATATACCTCCCGATCATCCCTCGACAATAACGGGCGGCCATCACAGGAGTACGGACGACTCTCGCAGCATGATGGCCTCAAACTAACTTCTCTACATCCACAACCCTCCCAGAACCTCTCGCGACCCAGCTCATCGGGTAATGTATACCAGCAGCCACCGCAACTGAAGCCCAGACCATCATACCAGCCCCAAGGACATCCTCCTGAAAGCGAAGGTTACTTACCGACTCCGCCATCACAACCAGAGTACATGCCTGAAGCTGCGCCAGATGAGCCGTCAATGTCCCTTTACGGTCGAGAACCATACCGACCAACTCCGCCTCCAGAGCCACAGCCCTCGCAAAGTCCTTATGGACAATATCCTCCAGCAGCAGAAGTACCGCAGCTCAGTCATGCATCATCTACGCCAAGCCAACAGCCACAACAGTCAAGCAACGGATTCTCAACAACTTCCTCTTACCCCACCCCTGCTTCAAATTACGAGTTTCCCACGCCTGACGTTGACTCTACACCCTCTGGCTATGAGCCTCCATATAACAGCGGCTATCAACCTCCATCTTATGCTCCGGATACCCAGCCTACCCAAGCCTATGACGAACCGACTGCACAAGAGAAGCCAAAAAAGAAGACGTTCTTCGAAGACGACGATGATGACTTCGTCGCTCGTGCAGCCGCAGTCTTGAAGCAAGAGAAGGCCCAAAAAGATCGCGAAGCCGATGAAGGTTTCCGGAAGGCTGCTGAAGCTGATGGTGAGTCCACTCCGCTACACCTTCCCCATCAACTCACTAACCAAACCATAGCGCAGAAAGGCGAGCTCAGGTCCAAGAAGTCAGGCTGGCTCGGCGGCTGGTTCGGCGGCGCCAAGAAAGACGATCTCTCGGCCCCAAACGCCCCCAACGGCCCCATCAAAGCGAAACTCGGGGAGCAGAGCAGCTTCTACTACGACAAGGAACTCGGAAAATGGGTGAACAAGAAGGCAGGCGAAGCTCCAGCCGCAGCCGAACCACCGCGGTTACCACCACCAAAGGGCCCACCCTCGAGAGCCGTAAGTGCAGCTGGAGCGCCGCCGATGAGGAGAGACACCGATACGCCACCTGTGCCTCCACTGCCTAGCACAGCGACACCGCCAATCAGCGTGACTGGTCCGCCTGCCGTGGGGCTAACGGCTTCGCCAAGCCTGAACGCATTTGGTCCAGCGTCGAGAACGGCTTCGCCTTTACCAATGGGCGAGCGAACCGCTCAGGGAGCAGGACTGGGTTTGGTGGCCGCAGGCTTGGGGCCTCCATCTGCTCCACCGTCGAGGCCGTCAACGAGTATGAGTAATGCGAGTAGTATCGATGACTTGATCGGGCAGCCGCAAGCGAGGAAGGGGGGGACTATCAAGAAGGGGAAGAAGGGCAGAGGGTATGTGGATGTTATGGCGAAGTAGATGCATCGCAATTACTCCTTTGGGTTTGTTGGGCGCATGCAGATGTGGGTCATGGAACAGGGTTCTTGCACGTCGCTACATTAATTGGTAGTCGAGATTTTGGGCGGAGTCGCGATCTTGTAATATACTGGATTCCTGGTGCAGGCCCAATGTAGACCTGTGTTCGGCTGCAAGGGATTTCATCAAGGTAGAAGGATTACGGTTGGTTGTATTTGGCTGTTCGCTAGATAGCTAGCACATGCTTCACCTCAACGCATGTTAATTTGTATGTAGAAGGTATGAGTGTCACAAAGCCGACGCCATATCTCCCGGATGGGAGTACAAACGCATTCAGTTGCATCTATCCCATACGGTGGCATGGTGCAGTTGTCAAGGGTTCATCGAATTCGGGTGCTGCCTAATGTCTTCTCTGGACCCTCCTGTGGGATGCTTTGATCGAGCAGTTTAATCTAGATGCTTTGACGGTTCACAGTCTCAGCTATGGGTCTCCATCGGTGGCTATGCCCATCGTAGAGCCGTCAATGCGTTTCTCCAGGTTGTGCCCAGGAATGGTGCACCATTCGTTGCCACTGTACGGGACATCGAACATCTGCCAACAAAGCTGACCAAGAACGGTTAGCGGTTCACAAAGAGTGAATATATAGGTGACCTAACCGGACAGGATGAGCTAAGGAATTCTGAATATGCTAAAGCTGTGCTAAGTGATTACAAGAGAAATAGCTTGAATAAAATATTGCTTCCTGCAGTGATAGAAAGAGCCCACTATGGCCAAAGCATGTCGAGAAAGGGGTATCACAAAACTGCCGGCCTAGTAGAAAAGCTCAAATGGAATGACCGAAGAATCAACCGGTAACAGACATGGAGGACAAGAACATTAGTCGCCGGTGAGATCGACAACTTCAATGCTGCCAGATTTCCGAGAACGCTTCCGGGCGCTGCCCACGTCAGTTTCTGCCCGCTCGCGCTTGACCTTGATCGCGTCCGACGTCTCAGGTTTGACATTGGGATCGCGCTCCAGCAGCGCAAGGCGCGCCTAGCAAGTCACATCTGTGTCATCCAATGGGGGCGTTACCGTGAAGATGCACTTACTCGCAGGTTTTGGATCTCTTTTCGTCGGACTTTGTGGTCACCTGTACTCCCCAGGGCGACCACTTCGTCATCCACATCCTCGGAATCTGGTGACGGGGTCCTCGGGATGCAGCCGAGCATCTGGAGCGTGCCTGCGCGAAGGTTATTTTGGGTCCATGAAGCTGCATCATTCCCGGAACGTACCTCTGGATCTATAGAGGAATGTGGTGGTATACTTCTTGCCCAGATATCCCGGAATCGGTATGGCAGGTGCAGCTTCGTTGGGTTTTGCGCAGGGACGCTGGTCCACACAGCTATGTTCCAGTCAGCTCTTGAAGTAGCGACTGGGCCTAGGTACTTTACGCCACGGAATTAGAAATCGCTTTGCCTTTCAACATCTTTTCAGACACCTCCGCTACACTCTGGTAGCCGTCACCCAGGCATTCTGTCCCCCGTTGCCGGGGTTGGAGGATAACCCTCTGGACTGTCACTTTGATGCTGCCAAGATCCTCAAGACGTTTGATGTCAACATTGGTATCTGTGTATTCTTCTGGACAAGACATTAGCAATAGTCTCTTTTCAATGATCGAGATAACGTACTTGCTTCTAGAGCTCCGAAGCTTAAGAAACCCACTTTCCATTGCTGCGAGGACTGGCACCATCTTGGCACCGTATCAAATTTGACTAGATAACGCCCTGCTCCATTTGTCGGTGGCGAGGCTCTGGAGATACTGTGGCACCAAGCCGACCTGGCTCCGTCGTACACGACGGTGATGCGTACGGTGTTACTTTGATCCCATGCAAAGCTGCTATCCAAGGTCACGTGCAGTTCGAACTTCGCACCTGTGGTAGCTTCGATGTAACGGATGACTTCGTTAGGGTCGCCATCACCGTCCATTTCCGGGTCGTCATACATCGGTAGAGCATCCTTGCCCGAAAGCACTGCAATGCTCAATCCGCGATAGTGCGCCATGGTACAGAGTGGCTGGAATAGCTACAGAAGTTGGAGAGCTGTTCTCTGGGAGTCAATGCAGCTATGTGGAAAGCTTTTGCTCGGCCGTGGAAGCATGAACATTGGCTGAGAGGGGATAGTAGGCAGAATTTCCAGCCGCGTCAAAGCGCGTTTCGTTATCTAAAACACGACAACACGTGATCTTTATATGGAATCGTATAATAAAAGGCGAGATTTGTAGCTAGGTTAACACCCACTCGAAAGTTGACCGTGATATATAGGACTGTGTCTATGGCTGTCTAGTGGCTAGGCTTAGATACATCTATCATTGAAATTGTGCGGGGATGAAAGCGTCAATGGTTCACTCAAAGCACTTGATTACGTTTCGGCTGAATGCCAGCCGAAGATGATTGTGGGTAACTCTGCAAAAAGGAGCTCCGGAATATTGGTAGCTGTGGCAATTGTGCTTTCTGCCACGGGGCACCACGAACTCCAATGATCCCTGCTTCAGGAGCATGGATTCTTACACGACAACTTCTCATTTCGAAAATTAACCTTGGAGCATCGGGTATGCACCCAAAATACGTACAGCTTATGTATTCGCTTGATTAACAATTGTGAAGACGGACAGCAAACGCAAGCTTGGTATCGTAAAAAGGCCAGGAGTCCAGAACATGCCGACTTGGGCAACGGACGGGGCTCCGTGGCCTGCAGCAAAATGAACAGAGAGTGAAAGCCTGGAGGCGGCTAGTCCACTGTAAGATCGATAACCTGAGCAGGGCCATCTTTGCGGGGCCTTTTCCGCGAGCCATCGTGGTCGGCACCGCGCTCGCGCTTTATGCTCTGCTCTGGGCCGTGGGCTTCGACTTTGACGCTCGTGCGACGCTCTATTGAGGCGAGACGGGCCTGTATAGCCAGTAAGTTTATGATGAGGACTGACACTTTGAGTAAAATGTATTACCTTCAGCCTCTCGATTTTTTGTCGAGTACCCTCAGCCTCGTCTACAGAACTTCCTCTTTCCGGAGAAGGTGTTCTTGAAATGCAGCCAAACATTTGGAGTGTGCCTAATTTAGTTCTAGAAGAGTGATCCACATCAAGGCCCTCAACTTACGTCTAGAGCGGTACATGATATTGACCAATAATGGTTGACCTAGTCTGCCGCTGATGGGCATGACCTCCTTGCGATATGTCGGTGGCCGACATTTCGAGGATCCAATTAGTCTAGAGGAGGATCGGTTAGCGTAGTATTAAGGATAACTCACGTCTCAGCGTACTCTACCGAGTGAGATATTGCTCTTCCCTTGAGTGCCTTTTCCGGTATGTTGTCTATGCGTTGTTGAGGGCTCTTTCCTGGCTGATAAGGTGCTTTATAGGATCCTGTGTCCCTGACCCGTTGCACTTTCACTGAGATCGTACCCAGGTCTTGAAGTTCTTTCGGCGAAGGCCCGCACACCGCTTCCGCTGTGGAGATATTCAGCGATGTCTCGACTGGATGAGCGACGTTCGAATACTGACTGGTATTGAGCTGGCCAAATGCGGTACTGCCGTGTTGCCATCTGCCTAAATCCGTATTGTAGCTTTTAATCTTACTGAATGTTGCAATTCTGCCATGGCGAGTTGCCTTCGGCAATAGACATTGGTAATGTCGCTGAACTTCGCCATCATATTTAACGCCAACGCGAACAGCATCACATGGGCCGCGAACAAATTCTTTCTCTAGTGTCACGCGCAGTTCGAAGGTAGCCCCTGTAACCGCTTCAACATAGAGTGCAGGTACCATGGTATCCTCCCTCTCTTCCGCCTCAGGATCTGCATATAGTTTCAAGGATTGATTGTTCGATATGACCTCGATCCTAACGCCAGGAATGAGCGCCCTTGGGGACATCGTGAGGAACCGCACTGTCGCGCAAGCAAAACCGCGTCAGCAAGATTTTCATTGGATCAGAGGCGCCAATTGACTTACGTTTATCGTTGTGACGCGCTCTTCGGCTGTTTGAGCCTACGTCGCAGCGTTCGCAGCCACGGAACGGTTGAGAAGAGCAGGGAAGAGGGTGATGAAAATCATGCTTGGTGCGACCATTGCGCCTGAGCACGTGACCGGCCTGCAAACGAATGTTCGGCAATTAATGTACATTGCGCTTGCCGAAATGTAGGGGGGAACCTTCGATTCGTCTCCCATACCCAAGTGGCAGCTATAACAATCTTGAATACCCAACAAGCCGACGCAATCACGTATTGACGGTATTGCCCGTGGACACGCGACTAGCAATGTACATCAATCGACTATAAAATGCTATAAATCTAATATGCCTCTCCTGCACGATAACTTCTTTCGATAAAGAGTTCTCGCATGTACGTTTATCGTCGATCATCGCCTGCTTTGGTTGTAAGATCGCCTACACGTCAATGCGTGATTGCGTCGGTCAGCTGGGTATCTGGCATGATTCAAGCTACCGTTTGGGTATGGGAGACTATTGCTGATGAATCTTCCTCCGTTTCCGTTTGTTGTACCTCGTACTCTATAAGTTAGTCCCGTTCGATGCAGCACTTATATAGATGGTTAGCTTTTCCACCAATCTATGAGTTGTCACAGCTCGATCAACTCATCCTATGTTCATCAACTTATTTCTTTACCAGGAACAAAAGTAAGATTTCTCGCAAAACAGAATGATTGATTGGAGTCGAAACGTAGTCTATGTACGTCTGGGAAAACTCCACACTGCGAGTACAACGCATCCAACGTCCAAACCCAGGGTATCGTCGTGCGTGGTATAGAGACCACCTTCCGACGCCGAAACCTCCATGTTACCCACCTCCATGTTCCGTGGACGTCAACCACCCCAAAGATTGAAGAGAAAACAACTTTTAGAGCATCCTGTTTCCATGCCGAAGACTTTGCCGTAATCGCCCATTCGCGTAGTTCCAGAGACTACCCATTAATTCCACCTCGTAAAGTCAGCACTATACAAGAATTGATCCTGTTCCACAAGACCAGCCATCGCCAGATTTCCCTTCCACTCGTCGCCATTGACATAAGAAGGTGCACCTCCACGGTCAGACGGCGTTCCCATCCCAGGGTATGAGACATTCGCCGAGGTTCCAGTGTTCGCGTAACGTTGTCTCATTTTCATGATCTCTTTCAGCCGATTGCGCCAGCTCGAGACGTTCTGGCCACCATCCCGGTTCGACCATACTAGGCTGAAGACAGAAGCGTTAAGGGCCAGCTGCCTCACGAAGCCTGGAAGGACCGTTGCGGATACGATTTTAGGTGTAGCCGCAGGCGAGATTGGCGGAAAAGACGGTGAACAAACAGTTTGTACAGTGAAGAAGACAGTGTCCTCCCGGCTCATAAGGTCGATATTGCCGAGTTGCCCCGAATCGTCCACTTCACTGGGCTCCTGTAGCAGGACCGGACGATGTCGGACCGCGATTTCCGGAGTTACAACAATGTTTACATGGTTGAATTGGGAAGAAAAGGTGTCGAAGCTGAAAGGTGACCCAGAGTCATTGTATATGATATTGACGTAATCGTTTCCAATGTGTCGTTTCTTGCTGATGCAATGCGGATCGTCGGCCTTGTTAGTAGGCATCATGGTAGTTACATGGAAGACGATTTCCGAGACTCTATCTCGCCAAGCGTAGGTGTGGGTCCCATCCATATCGTTTACACGATCTAGACCTTGAGTATTGAAGGCAGCATCTTGGAGTCGGACCCTGGCACCTAAACCAGCCAAGAAATCATCGTATGCTTTGGTACCATATGTATTGGCAAGAATATCTGACTCCGTGCTTTGACCTTCAGATATGTATATCAATCCCGCTTTGTGACCATCAACGGTGTCATTTCGATCGAAGCTGTTTATGGCTCGCTTAACCGTGTCATCCTCCGGTAGCAGAATGGGCTGCAAAGGCATGGGCACGGGGGCAATGGTGAATCCAAGCTGAAGTAGCACGTGCTGTGGAAAAACCTTCATAGTCACATCCGCTCCACCACCGGTCAGGGTGCGAGGCATTGGTACATGATGGGGCGGCAACTGCGCCGTATATTGTTGGTACATGGCATGGGTCGTTCCTGAGGCTTGCCTCTTAGTGATATGGGTAAGACCTGACGCTTGTACAGTCTCTAGGGTTATTATGCTCATCCCATATAGCCAGGTCTCTTTAGAGATCGGGCCGTTCGCGTCTGTGAAATCCTCGTTCGCTTTGGTTTCTCCAAGATCGTTGTACACTGTTCGATGGATCATATCAAGCGTGACTTGACTCTGTTCTTCCATATATTCCTTCCCTTGCTCATCTTTCCAGGTGAGGTTCTTCACTATCCAGCCCACATGCTTGCATCGTTCCCGCAGGTCGATAGCTAGAAACCAATACGTCATCACGTGGTATGCCAGGGTGAAAACGTACTCTGGGAGATCTTTCTGAGCTTCATCAACTTGGCTGCCATCCGAAGCGGTAGCGGACCTGCTAGAAAAGCCACTCAGACGAGCGGGAGTGGAGCCAGACTTCGCAAGGTTATTCTTGTGTTCCCTCTCTCTCTGCTCCCTAAAGTGATGGATGTAGCTGATGCAGATGCCGAATATCGTCCGTAGGAAATCTTGGCCGTCCGGCCCAGCGATCTGGTACGCTTCGGGAAGACGGACCAAGCCAGCAAGGAACTCGAGTATGTCAATCGCCAAGTGGGACTGTGTGATAATTTGCGCCATCTTCTGAATGATGACAAACAGAGATCGTCGAAGGTTGGATGGTATTTCGTGGGCGCATACACCAAGAGCATGGACGCAGCATTGCGCAGCTCGATCCCACATGCCGATGCCGGTTAAAAAGGTACGAACCGTCTCATCCAATTGCTCCCTATCATATTGCTTTTGGTGGTTGACGAGCACCGTTAACGAGTGATATAGGCAGACCGCGATGTCTCCCTTCTTTATCCCCGTACTTGGGGGCGGCTCGTGGAGATTGCCTGTCCGGAGTTGTGTTGAAATGACTCTATGCAAGGCTTGCAAAAAGTTGCCGCAATCAGCGAATAAGGCGATGTTGCTTAGCTGCGATGGTAGATGGACCAGAATGTAGCTGTAGATCTCCCAGTCGCCGCCCTTTTCGAGGGTATCCAATACCGCGTCTAGCCAAGACCCAAATCCCAATACAGCTTCATATTCGTCTTCACATAAGTCATTGCCGTTTTCGTGGACAAGAACGCTCTTACTGAAACCATGCTGTGGATCGACTGGCAAGCCCTTGTATCCTGGGTACATCCATAGAGGTGGAACAGCTTTAGTTGACCGTTCTCGGGCGCCGCCTGATCTTGTTGTCGATCGGGATCGTGTAAGCCCAGTGTAGTCAACACCACTTGTACGTCCAACGCGTGCTCCCGGGGAGTCTCCGATAATTGACGCGCGATTCGACTTGCCATAAGTTGACGCTCGAGATTGAGATGTAGCTTCAGTCCTGTAGAGGGTCGCGGCCAGACCTAGAGTGTCTGGTACGGAAACAATCATGAGCTCATGATCGCAGTTGCATCTGATCCTTGTGAGAAGCTTCATCACTGTCAGCCGGGCATCCGTAGGTAATGCTCGATTGGACACAATGGTAATCAATGCTTCATATGTCTTCTTCGTCTTGGATGCGGATTCCGACAGGCATTGGAGGAACAGCCGTACTAAGCATGTGGCAGCTCGATTCTCGGGTAAAGTGCAAGGAGTGGGGCTCCGTGTCGGTGTATTAATCTCAAGGCCAACAACTTGGAGGAGGAATTCCAGTAATGCTTCAAAGGTTTTCATGTCACTATCCAAAGCAAAATCGACTCCGAACTCTGCCACGACATTAGTTATCGCTGTTTCTTTGCTGTCAGACAACGCCTTCGTGATATATAGCACGAAATCCTCTAAATCCACCGAAGCATAAGCATCGCTCTTCGCATGTTGAATTGCTTCAGCGGTAATTTCGAGCACTCGCGTACGGACTTTAACGGCCTTGGATGGATCAAAAGCGTAAATGTCCAAAAGCAATTGAAGGTGAGGCCGCCAGTTGTCGTCGGGCGGAAAGACCATTCCGTCTTCGAGCATATGGTCAACGGCGAGATCCATCACATAGTCGTCAATATAGCCCCCAACGTGGAGCAGCAGACGAAGGACAATACTACGTTTTGTTTCCTCTAGATCCGACCATCGAGCTTCGAGTTGGTATGCGAGCTGTACTTGTTCTTGCTGAGTGCCCTCATTTGATGACGATTCCGAAACTTGGCCTGAGACACCGAATATGTACAACGGAGACGAAGCACTAAGCTTATATCGAGGAGGTTTTGTCAGGTCGTCTTTTGCACCAGCTAAAGGGTGACCATAAATGATATCCTCCAATACTGACCAATCTGCCGCAAGCAGGCGATGGTCTATATGTGGTTCTTCCAGACAAGATATCAGGACCTGTAAGCAATCGATGCGGAGCCGAGAACTGATTGGGGCAACGGCTTGCAGAGCATTGAGCAGCGCCTGAAAAGGCACAATAGGCAGACCCTCCTGACCATCAGCCTCCAACGTGTGTTTGACGGTAAGTAGGGCTCCTCTGACTGCAACTGATTGGCGGTCTTTGCGAGATTCATGCAAAATGGCCAAGAGGATCTCAAGTGTTCGGGCTTGATCCTCCGATGTCAGAAGATTCTTGAACGCATGCCAAGAGCTCTCTCCTGCTTGAGGGTCTACTGTACACGCAATACCAGAGAGAACTTCCACGCAAGGCCTAAGATTGTCGAGCGGTAGCGATGTCGATGTTGTAACGGCTGCAAAGATAGAGGCAATCTGATTAAGGTCTTTCTGGACGGTCGTCTTATTGGCGATGGTTGTCAGTCTGAGCAGCAAGTTGCCAAGTTCACCTTTAGAGAGCACCTCTGGACTGTGTAAAGCAACATCCCTAATCAAGGACAGCAGCTCCTCCAAGACTTCCTCTTCCGCGATGGGGTCCTTAGATCGCCGTGAGCGGCTCTTTTTCAAACTTGAACGAGCATCAAGGGTCGCGTCAAAGACGCAGCTAAGCTCATGTACTAGGAACTCGAACAGCTCGATCTGAATCGGTTGAACAGCGCTGCCATCACGAAGTAGCGCTCTCAAAGCCAATATTCGAGGCTTCGATTCGCGCGGTGCGATCGGAGTATGAATGATACTGAACAGGCGGATTCGATCTTCATTGAATAAGCCGGAATGGAGCGATGCTGCCTGGAGGAGCTCATAGCAAGCTTTGCGACCTTCAAGCGGGGCATCTTCCAAGTAAAGATCTTCGATCTCAGCCAGTAGCGTCATAAGTGTGTCCACCGAGTAGTTTTCAAGTTCTGGTTGGACCGCTTTAATCGCGGTGATCCTCTCTTTCAGAGGCCTGGTCTTGTCCATCTTTCGGCGACACGTGTCGAGGAAAGCTTGCTCCGGGTCAACATGTTTGGTGGGGTTGCTGTTGAGGCGGGGGCCTGGCGTTGATGTCAATGGATTATAACGCACCTCACTGCTGCTGCTGCTCGATGGCGCCGTAGAAGATCTTCGACCGGCAGCCAAGTCCCTGACTCTCTCGGCCAGACTTCGTGCAGACGTCTCATTGCCGGGCGATTCAGCATTATGGGTTGGTTCCATGCGATGCTTTGTAACGGCATCATCATTGAAGGGCTGCGACGAGGAAGGCTTCAAGCGCTGACGGCTGGCTTCGCCTAGAGGATTCATGCTGTCAGAAGAGGTTGTTGACGAGGCTTGTACCCCGGATCGATCGTCTTCAAAGAAAATTTAAGGAGGATAGCAGCATCTGTGGAAGGCAAGAGAGTACATCTGAAGCGCGTGGCGCTGCCAGCGGCGGAAAGCAAAGCATTGAAAGGATCCTCGATGCAGAACCAACTAAATTTGATGGATATTACATTATGAAGTTCTTGCACGGTTCAGACACACTCAAGCCTGCTTGATTGCGACTAAACGCCGCCTGTTCTATGAGATCGACACTTACCATACAATTACTGTTTTTTATCATGAAATGTGTCCAAATTGGTGAGTCCATAGTTCATGCTCCTAAGATTCATTCATGAAATGGCACACAGCAGGCTTCAAGAAGAAGTCTCTGCTGCAATAATGTGTGATTATATATGTAAGTAGCCGTAATCACCAAGAGTTGAAAGGATGTGTATGTTCACACGCTCCTCGCGTGCCGTTGCGGCACTTCGGCCCGTCCTCGGTCCTCGGGGATAAGCTACCAAACATTCGAAAAATCCGTAGTCATTTACAAGCTCTCGGCGCAATATTTTCATATTCACTACGGTCCCACTTAGGTGAGTAAGATCCTTGATGGATTGATACATCGCTTCAGTGAAATAATATAAACCTCGTTCAGTGCCATGGGTCTGGCTCAGCCGTCGGATCCACCAATGGCTGCGGGCAACAACAGGCTAGCAGATATTCTCACAGCCAGTCTCCATCCCAGAACGAACAAGGAAGGTCCGTCGCTATTAAACAGTACTCTTCGTGAGCAGACGCTAATAATCCTTTCAGCGGAGCTCGCCCTACGGCAAGAGGAGAGGCAGCCGGGTTTCTCTGTGACCCTGTTGCAGATTGTTGCGACACCTGATTGCGATGATGTTACGCGCCTCGCGAGTTCCCTGTACTTCAAGAACTTTATCAGGAGGTGGTGGACGGTACGGGCATCGAGCTCCTAGAAACGCTGTGATACTGACTTAGTCATTTAAGGACGAGCAAGGCAACCACAAACTTCCTCAACATGAGGTACATACCATCAAACAGGAGCTCATTGGGCTGATGACCTCTGCGAAACCCAACATACAATTTCAGCTTGGCGAAGCTATTGCAGTCATAGCCGACAGTGACTTCTGGGATCGATGGGACACATTGGTAGATGTAGGGTGATCAGCCATGTCAAGACGAGACGGAAAGCTGACACAATTCAGGATCTTGTATCACGTCTGAGCCTAGACAATCTCGCAGTCAACAATGGGGTACTACAAGTGGCGCATACAATCTTCAAGCGCTGGCGACCGCTGTACCGATCCGACGCACTATTTACAGAGATCAATCATGTCCTAGGCAAGTTCGGTAAACCGTTCTTGGCACAGCTCCAGGTAAAGAGCGGCCCCCCAACGATAGCCTCTTCATGAGACTTCCCTGACACATGCTTTAGGGTATCGATACACGGATTCAGCAGAACGGATCGAATAAGGAGACACTCGCACAGCTTTTCGCAACTCTCAATCTGCTCCTGAAACTCCTATACGACCTTTCTGTCCAAGATTTACCGCCTATTTTTGAAGAAAATTTTACTGCCATAATCTCGCTGCTGCACAAATACATATCTTACCATAATGACCTTCTGGCGATTAACGATGATGGCCAAGCCAGTACTCTCGAGCTCGTCAAGTCAGATATTTTCGAAGTCCTCGGCTTGTACGCGCAAAAATTTGAAGAGGATTTTGACCCGAACGTCGGACCTTTCGTGGAGAGCTCATGGAACCTCTTGACTACCACAGGATCTGAAACCAAATACGACATATTGGTCAGCAAAGCACTGGGATTCTTGACCTCCGTTACTCACAGCCAAAAACATGCTCAGAGTTTCAACGACGAGGCGATTGCAAGTCAAGTTCTGGAGAAAGTAATCCTCCCCAACGTAGTTCTGCGAGACTCGGACGTCGAACTGTTTGAGGATGAGCCTATTGATTTCATAAGAAACGACCTGGAAGGATCCGACTCGGAGACACGGAGGAGGGCCGCGATAGACTTCTTGAAGCAGCTGTTAGTTCATTTCCCACAGATGATAACAAGCCTCGGGTTCAAATACATCAACCATTTCCTGTCGGAATACTCACAAAACCCCAAGGTCAATTGGAGGTCGAAAGATACCGCCATCTACCTCTTCTCCTCGATTGCTGTGAAGGGAACAATCACCGCCAGCCAGGGGGCCAAAAACATCAATGAACTTGTCAACGTCGTTGAATTCTTCCAGAGCAACATCGCGAAGGACTTAATCGCGGATACAGGCATCGCGCCCATCTTGAAGGTCGATTCCATAAAGTATCTATACATCTTCCGAAGTCAGATAAGTCAGACTCAATGGCACGATGCTTTCCCTCTACTAGTCAAGCACTTAGGAGCAACTGAGTATGTCATATACTCCTATGCCGCAATGGCTTTGGAGCGAGTCATGGCGCTTCGCACTGAAACGGGCCAGCCAGTCATCAGCCAGGACGATGTGAAGCCTTTGGCAGACCAGCTGCTGCAGCATCTGTTTCAATTGATCGAGAGTGACGCAAACCCTGCTAAAATGCAGGAGAACGAATTCTTGATGCGGTGCCTTATGAGGGTTCTAATAGTGATCCGAGATGGTGTGATTCCCATGGTGGACCGGGTACTTCCTCATATGGTCAGCATCACGCACGCAATTGGAGCTAATCCGTCTAATCCTCGATTCTACTACTACCATTTCGAGGCAATCGGTGCTTTGGTGCGGTAAGTCAAAATTCTTCACTCTACCAGTTGCTGTACGCTCCTAATCGCATGAAGCTTCGCGGCTCCATCTCAACCGGAAGCCTTCGAACTCGAGCTTTACAATGCTTTCGCCAGCATATTGCGACAGAACGTCGAAGGTATGTATCTTGCTGTGATTCTGGTGGGTGCCGCCTAATTATTCTGCAGAGTTCATACCGTACGTATTTCAAATACTCGCTGCCTCCTTAGAGGCCAGCCCTTCTAAACCTCTTTCGCCTAACTATGAATCATTGGTGGGACCACTCCTTGAGCCTCAGCTCTGGGCTATGAAAGGCAACGTACCCGCTCTGATCCGATTGTTGACTGCAATCGTACCGCGTGGTGCTCTGAGAATTGCGCAGAACAATCAGCTTGAGGCCTTGTTGGGCGTCTTCCAACGACTAATATCGGCCAAGACCAATGAGGTCCAAGGGTTCGAGCTTCTTGAGTGCATCATCGCCAGCTTTCCCGCGTAAGTCTAGTACTCACAGTCAGCCACTAATTATTGTTGACACCCTGTTAGTCAGAATATACAACCCTACTTCCGTACAATACTCCAGATACTCCTTGCACGTCTTCAAGACTCCAAGACAGAGACCTTCACGCAAAGATTTGTGCGATTCTATCATCTTGTCTCCGCCAAAGCTGACCAAGGCCTCGGAGCCGACTTTTTTGTCAGCGCAAGTGAACAAGTACAGGAAGGGTAAGAAGGATGGATTTTCGCTGCAACATCCCTTGCTAACGTCTTTCTCAAGGGTCTTCGTTCAACTGTACCTCAAGATCATCCTTCCCACTACTGAAGCCCTCATACGGCCTTCAGATAGGAAGACTGCTGTCATCTCCTTCGTCGAAACCCTCTGCAGCTCCGACGCCTTCGCTCAAAAGTACAAAATGAAAGGATGGGCTTTGACCGCCGAAGCCTTGCTCAAATTGCTCGAGAATCCACCCGTACCGACGACCACTGATGATATCATTGTCGATCAGGACGTGGACGACATGAGCTTCGGCGTGGGGTTCACGCAATTGACGACAGTCAAGAAGCCAGTCAGAGACCAATGGCCAGAGATCACAGACGTAAAAAGCTGGGTGGGCCAGCAGTTGCGAAAGAACCGGCCAAAGATGTCACAATATGCGCGAGAGAGGTTGAGTCCCCAAGCTCAGCCCATGTTTGCAGCCTACCTGCAGGGTTAATGTGTTTGTTGTTGATACAGCCCCGGGAAACCTTGGGTTCTGAAGTAAAAAGCATCGTGGTATATGCGGGTTGGGAGTGCAAGGATTGAAAAGCACCGATTCCTGGCAAGCACTTATGTTTGGCGATGAAATAGATCAGATAGATTTTATACCCCCTTCCTCTGCATCAGATAGCAGTGTCGAAGCCAATGTATCATACAGAAGAAACATCAACCCCAGCCGAACCGGCTTGAAGGCTCAGCCTCCATTCGCATAGCGACTTAGCTACGTGTACTCTAGATCTTTCATTTCGGCAGAAATCTGGGAAGGCTACAGCACTTGGCTATTGTGATTTAAAGTAGAGCACGCCATGCGGTCTTCGAGCCCTGCACACTGCCATCTGCATACGGACCGCGGCTACCCTGCAGGGCGAAGGATCGATGGTTCTCTCCTACCACACCTCTTCCTCATTCCTTTGCTATTTGAGCCTCTCCCAAAATTTCCTTTATCACATTCCATAAAGGCTTAAAGAAGACAACCGCCCTTCTGGTTGTCGTGTTTCGACCACTTAGTGGTTTTGCTAGCTTAGTCGCTGGGTGGCTCATCCGAAAGATTGAAGCAAGAGCGGCGATTACCGCTTACAGAAGAGAATGTCACGACAGGATTACTTTCAAACCGAACATGGCGATATTCATTGGGCATACAACGCACCTAAAGATCCAGGAGACCACCAAATTCTATGGCCAACACTGCTATGCATACATGCCGGTGTCGCCGACCATACCCTCTGGGACGAACAGGTTTCGTATTTTTCCACAAAAGGCTGGGGCGTGCTCAGATACGACATCTTCGGCTATGGCTTATCGAAACCTACGGCACAGTACCTCAAGACTGACCCACGACCGAAAGTAAAGCATCATGAGCATGCAGCCAGCATCGCCAGAAACCTCATCGCTATGAACACCACGCCGGAGGGGACTTCGGTAGCTTTCAGTAGCAAGTTTGTCGTCATAGGCCCTTAGCCGAGGCGGAGGCATTGCCATTGAGCTTACCGTTGCCCATCCAGAATTGGTTTGCGGGCTCGCTGTTGTCGCTGGCAATCTGACCGGCATAGAGGCTCCTAACACAGCAGAAGAAAAGGCGCTTATAGGACAGTGGTATAATTCTATGCAAGTCGGTGAGATCGAGAAAGCAGCCACGATTTTTTACGCGCTTCTGGGGAGACGGTCCGTCAGTAAAAGAGATTCGGAACAGACAAGACGTCAGAGAAAAGCTCTATGCTTGGTGTGCAGACATCATGCGACGCGAGGCCGAGAAGGCACAGACCCCCCGGCTGTGGAGCGTCTGTCAACTGTCAAAGTGCCTGTGGCGACTGCGACGGGCAAGTATGATGAGACGAGCACGACGGAAGGCATGCGATTGATTAGTGAGAAGCTGGAGGCTGTGAGCGTTAAGGAATTTGACACTGCGCACATGGTCAGTCTTGAAAAACCGAGAGCGTTTAATTCATGGATCGAGGAATACCTTGAGAAGTATATTACTATATGTATTGAGCGCTAGGGTCCTCTCCGACGTTCTCTGGCCGACGTTGCCGAAATAAACAGTGACAATGAGGAATTCCAAGAACTCTTGAAGTTATGAATGGTTCTCCGGTTACACGACTTCACGTTGGGCATCGTGCCCAACTCAAGCCCACAGGCAAACAGTCATTCCGTCTCTCAGCCACCCAAAAGGCATGGAGTTCAAATTCGACAATGTCGTGAAATCTAGAAGAGCCGGCTAGTGGAGCCACGTGATATCAAGAGGACTATCATATGCTAATCTCGTTCGTAGCTAGCCCCTCCATCCTGGACTCGAATTAGGTACTCCTTCCATTAATTACTATTCTATGTGATACAAGAATACTCGAAGATGCTCCTCTAGGAGAAGCCCGGTCGGCGCAAAAGATGACTTGTGGAGCTAGATGACGGTTTTCATAAAGCTTGATCAGCTGAGCCCACCCTTTCTAAAGTATGGTGGCCGACCTCCGACACAGTGGTTTAAGTAGGAGTTTGGCTCTGTGCTCAAGTGTCGGGGGCTACTGGTGATGTGCATGGTTTCGAGACATGCATGCCGATAGCGGCACTGCTATCATCTGCTCCGGAAAGCACGCCAGTGGCGAGGGCGAAGTAGAAGGTCGACTTGCATCTGTTCTTGTTGTCTGGCAGCACACCCAAAAGTGGAGTGCCCCTCCCTGGTAGCGTTGGAGTGAAAGGGCCATGATGGAGTCGACAACAGCCCGAGTACTCCAGCTTAGGCGGGCACACTTGGGAGACATTGTTTTGTTCTATTTCTAGCAATCTTTCCAGCCGTCACTGGTTGCAGCGTTATGCAACTCCCGACGCGACTTGGTGACTTGGTCGACGTCCAGATCCTCCGCTGTCAACTTAGTGGAGTCTTTCAAAACAGACTGCTGGGCTGCATGTTGGTTCATAGTGGACATCTAACGTTCCACAGGAGCATAAACTGGTGAGAGATACTTCCCTGTGCTCTTATCGTGCTAGTCCAGGTAATTCTTACGCTTTCGCTGCCGAACTTCGCCCTTGGAGTTAAAGATGTCTGGCTGCTGGATTGCTCTGAGCTTTTTAGGGACGTTATCCATAAGCTTCTTAAGCTCTTCTTCAGTCAAGACAGTCTCCCCCTTTGCTAGAACAATTAGAGCATATTCTGAGTATACTCTGCCTCGTACGTCAAAGGCGTAAGGAGCGGCGTCGTGTCGAGCCCGACCGCGAGGCAGCTTGGCGATCGCTCGCAACTCCTCGTCCGTCTTATTGCAGGGAGTATCCTTGCTGAGACGTGGCTGGAGCGCGTTCATCTCGGCCTGGGACTTGCGCTTTGGCTTCCCCTTCAAGCCGCTTGCTGCATGCTTCGGACCCATCGCTGTGCCATCGGCTTCGTTCTCTCCCAGAAAATCCCACTCCTCATCAATCTTTTGCCGGAGATCCCCAGCATTATTGACCTCCTTCCACTCGGACTCGGGATCCTCCTCGTCGCTATCGACAAACAATCCACCGTCGGTGTTCGCAATCCGTGTGGGTGGAGTGGTCTTCGAAGACGCAGTAGCATGTGCGTCTTGCTGGTTGGAATTTCTCTGCATTTTGAGAATGCGCTCTTTGTCGGCATTGCTAATATTGGGAATGTGGTTGATTCGAGGCCTCAAGGTGGGCTTTCGTTTGCGTTTCGAATTGGTAGTAGAGTCCGCGTTTTCGCCCGCCGTTATATGTGAAAGCACTATCTCTCCTGCGCGTTCCTGATGCTCTCCCGTGGATGCTCCGTCCGTATCCATGTTGCTAACGGAAAGGGGGCAGCTAAATGAGCTGTTGGTCGGATGCTAAGTGACCCAAGAGTTGGATAAAAGATCGCTTGAAGATTGTATGACAGCTGCCTGTATGATAGATGACTTGAAATGAAGTGAGGTAAAGATCGCTTAAAAGGACTGGCAATATGAAATTGTGGTCATAGCAACAAGCCTTGAACTGAGTAGAATGAAGGAGATTGAATTTTGAAGGATAAGAAGAGGTAATCGAACGTGCTTGTATCGATTTTAGTAAACTTGGTGGCACGGCGAACGATCTTGAATCTCGATACGATCTTGGAGATAAGATCAAGTTCACGGTTGAGTGGAGTGGCTTGAGGTTGAAAGTCCATAAGAGTTGATAGTCGTTTATGTGCAGCTAGAGACTGTGCTTTTACAATAATGCATCAGATTGAATTATAAGAAAAGCAAAAGGTACAGCAGTGGCGGATTCAGGAAAGCTGATCTGGCTTGGTCTACACCATCCGTAAGTCGTTCGACAGACGGCGAGACTATCAGTCCAAGCGCAAGGCTTGTAAAGTCCATCCAATGCCATTGTGTCAGATCCTCAATCGAGGGATGCCTTTGTTGACAATAATTTGGACCACCTGGTATGGTTGGTTACTGTCCGTATGAGATTCGAGCTTTACGATGAACACGGTAGCTTGCCAGAATGCGCTGTTGAGGTCTCGCCTGATAATGTTGGGGATCAGGTATATACCCGCTTGAACCTAGCATTGCCTTTCTGACTATTCTGGTGATTCGGCTACGGATGGCAACCGAGCTGGTATCGTGCCAAGCAGGTTTCTATGCCGCAGCCAAGAAGGTGCCAAGGTTTTGGTAAGACCATTACACAAATCGTGGTTTTTCGCGCAATTAAATTAAAATCTCTTCTATCTATTCAATTAGCATGCAATCGTAAAGCTTTTAGTATATCTATATAATTAATATTCTTTTTTATCTCTATCTTGTTATCAATAGTTCTTTTGATTTTCTTTATTGTCGTCGCTATAGACAAGCCTGTCTATCAAGACAAAAAAGCTTTTCAAGAAGACTGTTGTTGTTGTCTTTAATAATTTTTTGTTGTTTACAAAGTTTAAAGTTATTAAATTAAAACTCAAAGTTAAAAAGCAATTAACAACAAGTTTTTCTATTTTTATAAAGAAGTTTGCGAACAAGATTTTCTCTCTTAACGTCGATATTTATTAAATATTTTGTAATTTTAACGCAAATTCTAATGTTACAAGTAATAGTAGATTTAATAGTAATAAAAATATAGACAATAAAACGTCTATTAATATAACAACTATAACAAAAATCTCTTTAAATGAGAAAAATAAAGTAATTGTTAATAAAATTGTTAATAAAATTGTTAATAAAATTGTTAATAAAATTGTTAATAAAATTGTTAATTCGGTTGCAAGCGTTGTTTTTTAAATAAAAGATTTAAAACTATAATAATAAAAAAAGAATAAGCTACTTATTTTAAAGAACTATATATTTATCTATATTGTTGTTTTCGACAATAGTATTTTCTTTAAACAAAATAGTAGATTAGTTGTTGTTTGTAATATTAATAGTTAATTCTATACAACAATTTAAATTTGTATACAAAATAAAACAAAATTATATATTAAGAACAATAGAATTTTGTGCTATAAACTAGAATTAGAGACAATAATTATTTAGAAAAATTAAAAATTTAATTAAAGACTAGTTTTAAAGTTTAAAAACAATTTAGATTAATTGTTTAATATAATTTTGTATATTAAGAAGTATTTTTGTTTGCAATCTAAAAAACAAGAAATATTAATATATATTTTGTTTCTATATAGTAGAATCGAATTAAGTATACTTTTATTATATTTAAAAGATTTTTCTTTTTCAAAAAAGTTGCTCTCTATAGTAATAATTAAGACAAAGATTGCAAAAAATAAAGCAATTTGCAAAATATTAACTACAAATCTACTTAAAAGCAACAAGATTATAGCAATAAAAAAAATTGTAAATATACATAAATGCAAAAATTATAAATATATAAACAAAAGCAAAGAGAAATACTATTTAAATAATAACAAGTACTTCAAACTTAATTAAAAGAATATTAATAATTAAATTAAAAAGTATACAATTAAACAATATATATTTAGTAAGTCTTTTAATTATATTAAATATCGATGCGAGATAATTAAGCTCAATAGCAATTTATTTGATAGAAGAGATATATTAAGAATAGAAGAGCAAATATTTCTTAATACTTTTATTTTTGTTTCGATATCTATTTTATTAACTAGTTTTATATTTAATTTTATAAAAACAATATTCGATCTATATCTTATAGATATAATAGAGAATTGCAAACGCAAATAAAAGACTAAAACTTGCAAATATAAACAAAAATATTAAATAGAACTTAATCTTAAATAAAATAATATTAAAAAATATTATTGCAAACAACAAGCAACTAGTAGTATAAATAAAAAATATTTTTGCAATAAATCTAAAGTTTATACACGTTTATCTAATACAAATAACAATATTCTTGTCACTCTATTAAGCAATTCTATTAAGATATTTTTCAATAAATTTATTATAATAAACTTTGTTAAATAAATTATTTGCAAAAAAGATTTTGCTTTTAGAAATATTTTTTGCAATATAATATTAGAGACAAGCAATATTCTAAACAAGCAAATATTTATATTGCAAATAATTTAAAATTAGAAAACAAATACTAAATAATAATTATTAATTAATATATTATTCGAAATTAATATTATTCTTATTTGTAAAATCAGATTTTACAAAAATTATTTAAGAGACAAACAATTTAATAAGAAGACAATTAATATAAACTTTAATAATATAATACAAAATATAGATAATAAATTAATTTTTTAATTTTTTTATCTATATTATTGTTTGTCTCTCTAAGATGCTTGTATCAATATTTGTTAACAAAAAATTTTTTTTTTTTTATTAGCGTTGCTCAAAGAAGAATTTTTAATAGTAATAGTACAACTTAAAAATATTAATTATTATTAGCAATATTGCAAATCGACAAAGTTTAATTACTTAAAACTTAATATTACAAATACTAAATCTTAAATTAATATTAATACAATCTTTAACAAAATTAAATAAGAATTTCGAATCTTCTTTCTAAGTATATATATACTAATTTATAATTATTGTTGTTGCAAAATCTCAATTCTTACGTATTTGTTTATCGATAAAATTAAGAAAATTTATAAATAATTAAATTACAAATTTTAAAGACTATATAAGCAATTAAAATAATATTAGACGTATTATATTATAATTGCTCTCAAAAAGTCTTATAATTAAAACTCTAATAAATTTTTCTTCTATAACGCAAACGTAGATACAAGTGTTAATAATTTTTCTATAACAAATTTTCTCTTTTACAATTGACAAAAATAAGATTTAAAATAGTATATTAAAGTATAAAGACATAAATAAGAACAAGAATTCGAATAATAGTTTATTTAACTATATAGAGAAAAAGAAATTAACGCAAAATATATAAGAACAACTAAAAATTAAAAAAATTACAAATTATAAAACTTTTGTTTAGATATCTAGTTATATATATTATTGCAATATAAATAGTTTATTTCTAATACTCTAAAAAATTTATTAAGATTGTATTTTTATTCTTGTATTAAAATAGTTTTTTGCAAGAATTTCTCGAATATCTTATAGTTTTTTACGTATTGCTTATAATATTTTATTTATTTTTTAAGTATCGCAAAGAAAATTTTAATAAAATTAAAGTTGCAAAAATATAAAAAAAAAATTAATATAATATCGATACTATTATATATTTCTTAAAGTTTCTTATTTTTGTAGACAAAAATATTATTTAAATAAAATATTAAATTAGAGTCTTTGTTAATTGTTGATATAATAAGTAAAAGAATATAGTTACAAACAAAATTATTAAAGATTGTCTATATAATAGATTTATAATAGATAATTTAAGCAATATATTCTTTAATTGTAAATATTAACAATATTAATTATCTTTTTAATTGTTTAAATATTGTATATATCTTTGCTTCGCAATTTTGCAACAACTATTTATATTTTTTATTGTTAATTCTTTTGCAAATAATAAATCTATTTAAAAATATCAATTAATATACTTTTTATCTATATAATTGTACTTGTTAAATATTATATTATATTTAATTTCTTTGCAAAGCGCAATAAAAGATTTAAAGTATTTATTAATATATAATTACTAGAGCGTTTATATATTAACTTTCTTATATTTTTATTTCTCTCTTTAAAGCATTCTCGCAATAATTTAAATATTAACAATAATATCAAATTTATTATACAAATAAAGACATATTTTGTTAAGATAAACAATAGAACAAAGATTAATATATTTAAGAAAATTATTTTTTATTATCTTATCAATTAATCTAGCAAAATCTCTTCAATATTAAACGACAACAACAAAGATATACAACTCGATATTATATTTTATCTTGCGTACTTGATGCTCAAATATATTTTCTAAATACAATATTTAAGTAGTATCTTTAACGATTCTAATGCGATCGACTATTGCAATTCTTTAACTGTCAATTAGAGTAGACGTCATAATAGAGAGAGAATTACAAAATATGTAGATTACACGATTATATTAAAGGCTTCAAACACTATCTAATTAGAATGCTAATTAAATAGATAAAAGAGGTTTTAATTCAATTGCGCGAAAAACCACGATTTGTGTGGTGGCCCCACCAAAACCTTGGCACCTTCCCGGCTGCGGCATAGAAACCTGCTTGGCACGATATGATTGATATCGACTGTCGCAGAGAGAATCAACGACGGTTCCCGAAGACGACACTCGTTGTTCCCTCTAATTGCGCTTTCTGCCAGAGGACTGCGAGAATCGTGGCCACGCCACAGCACGAACCTTTCTTCATCCTCGTAGCTCGTGGGTACTCGAGTGAATTATCCATGGTAGGCTTGTTGATAAGGCCGTCCCCCTCCTCGTCGCAAACCGCGCCTCCATTTCTTGACGGAAGAGCTACTTGGATAGTATTTCAGCACCACCATTCTCCCGGGCCGGGTGATCCGTAGCGTCCCGAGGTTCGAACTGGGAGGCAAAACTCGAGAAGATAAAAAGGCAATACGTACAATCACCTGACTCTTACCCCGCGCTCAAGATTGCGCTTCTTTAGAGGGACAAATTGGTGTGTGCATGGGCTAGCTTACGATAGACTGTCCATCTCAGATCACCTGGCAGCTCTGGCCTTAGAGCGTCTTCACATCCCGTGACCTTGGATCCAATTCCAACCACCAAGAACTCCCTTGATAATACAAGAACTCACCAAGTGTGACCAATAGAAGGAATCAGCTACGAGCTCCAGCCGAACTTTTAGATCATCTGCCACACCTGGCAACTCGGTGGTTTGGCCTGCACAGGCTCACGGATTCCTCCCGCCCAAAATACAAGCTTCCTCCCCACCCGTTCGATCCCTGGACACTGCTAGCTTCACCTTCAATTTCAGAACATTTGGGTCGCCATTGCGCGCGTGATCTCGGTACGTGCTTCCACGTTTGCTACCCCAGACTCATCGGCTGCCACATCGTCTCCGGGCTTGACTTCGTTGTTGTTGCATTCTCTCGCCAGAGCCTCCGGGAAGGGCTAGACTGCATCGATGAGTCCGTAGACGCCAGCTTTGAGCATACCTTACCTAGACCTCGATTCTCAGCAGTTTAAACACCCTCCCTCCAAGTGAACCTACCACCTTGGAGCTTGGAGTCGACAACTGCTGCACTGCAGGCGCGGACGCGCCTCTCACTTTTTTTGGTACCGCGTGGTTGCATATTCCGTGATCCACATACTACATTTTCAGCGTACCACGTGTTGGACTGCTGCTGATATATTGTGTCGACAGGGCCAAGCGAAAATCATTTATTCCAGTCCAGTTCGCTGCAAACTACAACACTGCAACGGAGCGTCCGACACCAGTTCGCCGGTCGTTGTTGTCCTGCAGTATACAGCAAACCGTTCGGGTAAATTGATTGTCGCCCGCATCGAAGTCAATCTACTCCAGACGCACTTCCGTGCGTATAGGGTGGGAGGGCTCACTGTAGCCGGCATTCGCTTGGGCTCGAGTTACTCAAGTTCAGGACTGCCACTCGCGCAGGAAGCCACTTTGGCCGAGATTTCGTGTCACAACGTCCATCACGGTATATATTCCAGTGAGCAATTTCTGTTTGAGATATTGGCTTGACGCTAACGGACGTCATATAGTTCTGGTGCCTCACCTTGGATCCTACCTCACGCCTTGATGATTACGGAGTTCAAAGTCGATCGATTAGTCTCAACATAGCCTTCCCACGGCAGTATGGATTCGACAGTAGCAGCGAAAGCTCAGATGGCTGTGAACGATCATGTGCAGAATGAAATCAGAATGGCTTCGAACAAGCGAAAACGAGTTGTTACCGATCCGGGGGGGGACGGACAGAAGCGAGCATCCGTCTCCAACAACGTCAATGGGAATAATCGCGATGACTGGTCTACCTCTGGTCAGGATTTCACTACTCTGTCTCAACAACTAGCGCGACACGTTACTACACCACACCAGAACGTACCGAACAGCTCCAACCCAAGCAACACTGCTGCTGCTGCTCTTGCTGCAGGCATTCTGCCACAACTAACAGTCCCTCAGCCAACAGAGCTGTCTTTCGTCAGCACCGGCTCGGGCACCGAAGATGGTGACCAGCAACTGGACACCTCCTTCAATCTTGGGGGGCAGGAAAACGGGCAGAACCACCATACACAAGGAACTCCTTACAACCTTGGCAACTTCCAAGGGACGGCTGCGCAGGTACAAGCTGCTCGCGACTCGGCGAACGCCGGTAGTAAACCAGCTGTAGGATCGGATGAGTGGCATAAGGTCCGAAGAGACAACCACAAGGAGGGTAAGTCGAAGTTGATCACCGTACGCAGGCTGAGCTGATCGTGATATAGTTGAACGGAGGCGTCGAGAAACGATAAATGAAGGAATCAATGAGCTCGCAAAGATCGTCCCTGGCTGCGAGAAAAACAAAGGCTCAATACTACAGCGCGCGGTTTCATTCATCACCCAATTACGGGAAAATGAGAGTCGCAACATCGAGAAATGGACTTTCGAGAAGGTTCTGACCGATCAGGCCCTTGCCGAGCTTACATCTTCCGTCGACAAGCTTCGAGGCGAACTCAAGCGAACCCGGAACGACTGTCACAAGTACAAGAAGATTTGTGTCGATGCCGGCCTGGCCTCAAGAGACGACGATGATGGGGAAGAAGATGCTGGGGGTACGGACGCCGAGGGTGACTCTTGAGGACAGATCGGTGCGCATCTGTCCAGCTACCTCCTCGACTTCCAATGTTTTATGGTTGATGTCATGATACCCGGTCACAATGCAGGCATTATTCGATATAGACCTCGAACCTCCGCCGTTCCTAACGGCCGTAGGACCAATCATGCGTAGCCTTTTCCTATCGATAGTGGCCCATGGCCAGATTTCACGTTTATGTGGTCCTTGGGCATTTCCCACAACATCAGCGATTGCTTTAGTATACAACCTTCTTCCCTTGTGTCGTTATAGCTAGCCGCATGTAGCGTCTTGGTCGGCCATCAATGATCAGCCACAGGGCGTTGGGGGCTTTCTCTTTTCATTAGCGCTCGGTCGGGGCCTTCAAGCACTCGAGGACACCTGAGGTTAGGACGAAATTGGTGAGGTTCAGGGCCACCAGGGCGGCAGACTACATCGCAAGGTCGGTGGAGATTTTCCGAAGCCTCATGAGTGCTATTTTCAGATAGTACACAATTCGAAGGGCTTTATGCCCGGGCCAAGTGGACATCGCTTAGCGGAAGTATTGGGCTATCAAGAGAATTGAAAGGGGCCTAGATATCAGTATTCGCCATATCACGTGAAATCGCGTGTAGGTTGAACGGTTAAAGTAGGTACGCCTAATGTAGTCTCCGGAAACTACTTATAGTATGTCGTATTGAAACTCATACAACTTCGCCTCCGTCTCTGCAATGCTTCTTCCACGCAAGGCTATTCATAAGCGGCAGTGCAGGTCGAGCAATTCGCAGGCTGCGCGAACCTCCCACGTTATTCAATATGCTTAGATTCACCAGACAAAGATCCCTTCGCTAGTAGATACGCCCAGACTAAGATGCTTTTTGGTTTTCTCCAGATCCTTGGGGCCTCTCCATCCGTCTACTGAAGCCTTGAAAATTCAAATCTTGCATCGATACAGCATGCGGGTCGCTTGCCTACAATTTGCGCCGAAACTGGGAAAGGTTCAAGAGAACATTGACAGGGCCAACAGCCTTCTCATTGGTACATCAACTCGGGATCCTGATATCCTCATACTTCCAGAGCTAGCTTTCTCGGGTTTCTAGTCTATTCACCTCTCGTTGCACGCTTTGGCTGATCCCCAGCCCAGGGTACAATTTCCCGTCTCTTGAAGCTATCAAGCCATATCTTGAACCTACGGGTGCTGGAATATCCACACAATGGGCGAGAGCTACCGCCGCACGTCTCCAGTGTATCGTCACTGTTGGATACCCTGAGATAGCTTCGAACCGGTCTACGGAGAAGACTTTGGCTGGTTTGGAACCACCAGCCTCGCTTTGCTACAATTCTACCATCACCGTGTCCCCAGATGGCATAACCCTGGCACATTACCGCAAGACCCACCTGTACTACACAGATGAGGCCTGGGCTCAGGAGTCAGATACGAAGTGGTTGACAACGTCCCTGCCAGTCAATCTCACATCGTCGCTTGTTGGTGGAAGTGGGCCAGAAACAGTAACGACTTTCGGCATCTGCATGGATCTCAATCCTCACCAGTTCACGGCGCCGTGGACCTTGTATGAGCTCGCCACTCATACTATAGCAACAGGGACTCAGTTGTTACTTTTGTCCATGGCCTGGCTGACCTCGCTTGACTCGACCGAATTGGCTGCATCCGCCATGGAGCCGGATATGGCGACCTTGAGCTACTGGATTGAGCGGTTGGTACCCCTTGTCACGAACGCGGATCGGGAAGTAGTCGTGGTCTTTGCCAATCGATGTGGTGAAGAGCCGGGCGACGCACGGTATGCAGGAACAAGCTGGGTGGGTAAGGTAGGAGGAGGAACAGTCCAGGTTTGGGGTATGTCCGGGAGAGCTGAGGAGATAGTACTCCTTGCGGAAACGAACGACGAGCCGCGGTGGGTACTGAACGCCACTAAGAAAGAAGAGGCGGGTTGATCAAAGCTACCGTATCATATGCGATAGCCATGGTCGTCGAGCGGCGCCTTTCTGTCCGATGCTGTCCGACGCAATGCTGTCTAGGCTTGTTGGATGACAAATTGCAGTACATTCATTATGGCTTTCCACAGGCATCCACAATTTCAAAGTACATTGCCAGCATCGATGAATGATTACTCCTTCCACTATCGAATTCTTGCACCCATGCAAATCTACTGCAACAACATCGCGTGCTCCGATAGGAATCAATCTTATGGGAGCGTCACTGCGGTGCAACAATCGAAAACATTGCAAGGCCTAACGATTGTTTCAAGGAGGTCCTCCTTTCCCTTTGACAGCATCCTCAAGCTTGCCTCACCCGACAACACCCAGGATCTGCATCATGACTTCGGAGGCTTACGCGATTACGACATCACGAACCAATACGATCTCACATTAGGCTCATATCGCTTCCATATCCTCGGCTAGCACCAAGACTCAGTTCGATATCGCTCAGGTCAGTTTTGTCCTATCATCACCATCAATTTAGGCTTATTTTGCAGTACCAGATTAATGTTATCTTAACGCAGATCGTTCAGTTGATCCAAAATCACCTTGATTCTTAACTAGAAGAACACGAATTAGCTCTTGTCATTCCAGACTACCTCCATGGCAACATACCTAATCCCAATAGCTCCAATTCTGGCCTTTCACTAGCAGCTGAAGACGCCTCACCTTGTCGGTCTCATCACGCTTTCGCAAGTATGGGCTCCAGTCACTTGGACAGCCTAGCCGTAGAGCTTCAGCTCAAGGTCCTCTACCAGAGCTCCTCCCTTCAATCGCTCTATAACCTGATACGGGCGTCTCCTCGTTACTTTCAGGTCTTCCTGCCTAGCAAGGAAGCTATCCTGAACCATGTTATCCGGCGTGTGGTAGGCCAGGAGGTCTTCTATGATGCAGTCTTTCTAGCCGAAGCTTTACATCTATCTCCAAAGGGACTGGATCATAAATCCGCTCGTAGCTTGATGAGAGAGTATGTGCAAGACGCAGCGACTTTCTCCTATGATTCAGCATTGTCTCCGCCGACATTGTACTACCTTTGTCGACTTCATCCAATCATCGAATTCCATCTCGAAAAATTTCGCAATAGTGCTCTTGACTCTCTGATGGATTGTGCGCAGGCAGTGGGCACAAAACCGACCACGAAACCGTTCCAACTCAAAGAAGAGCATTTCGAGATAGATCGGTTGCCAACCTCGACCGTGGAAACAGTACGTTTACGCCGAGCACTTTACCGAACCGAGCTCTATGGATTTCTGTTCTACCTCAGACCTAGCTTTGGGGCTCAGACACAGCGGTTGACCAGTAATGATCAAGAAGGGATGTTTTTGGCTGCATTCTCGCCGTGGGAAGTGGAGGAGATGGCGTGCATATGGTTCTACTTCCAGTCACACCTTGGAGAATGCTTTGACCGCGTTGAAGATAACTTTGTCCGACTTGTCCAAGACCATGGTCCTTCGTCCGGCTACAGCAAGATGGACGAGAACCATGAAAAACTGGAGACCCTGATGAAGCAGGAAAAGAAGAAAGTCAATTACGATCATGGTATTGCCAGCGTGAGTAAGCCACCGCAGAGCGAGATGGAAAGCTTCCTCAATGTTCGTGGACCACACAGGTTCTTTACTTGCGCTGGTAAATCTCACGGACATGAAGATCTTATGGAGATTCTATTCTCTTTCGGCTTGTCATTCCTACGTGATCTTTTTGAGGCAGATGATCAGCAGCAGATGCGCATGGTCCTCGATAATGCCGAGAGAAGTCCGCAGTATACCTTCGTCAATGCCTACAACATCTACAACACGAATATTGCTACAACGATTTCACAATGGCCACAAGCGAGGGATTATGACCCAGATCCTGACAGCTTCATCCAGCCTGGCGCAGGCTATCACTGGGCTCGCAAGGCATTTGATTGTGAAATGGGAAGCTTTCCCTGCCGACACCGTGGTGGATTGCGGTCACTGGGCTATGTCTTTTGGGACAAGGCTAGGTTGGATGCATCAGGTATATTCGGTCATCCGTAAGACAATGCTCTCCATTGCATCGATGCTGAGCTAACATCTTTAAGATTGAAGAAAATTGTAAAGCATTGCCATAGCGCACGAGCTGGGCAACGGAAACATCAGCCAAGCGCCGAGCTCAGGATCAAAACTTTGCTGGATGAGAGGATCTGGGCCAAAGCTCGAGAGACCATGGCGGAATACCTGCACGGATAATCGCCAAGCTCGACTGCCAGTGGGAAAGGACCCGGTGGCTACTTGGTTCTGCAGTCTCGCATCTATCCTCGATCAGCACATTAAAAACTCACAACACCAATGCTGTCCTCTCACATGCCCAGGCTTCCACTCTACACACTTCCTGAATCCAAGGTTTCTGCTTTCCGAACAACAGGCGGCCGAATTACTTTTCACTTCCCCTCTTAGCACCCGCATCATTCTCATTTATCCTTCCCATCTTCCCATCAATCACCCCTCACAAGCACCACCAACCCGCCAGTCCTTCTGGCAGCCAAACGCAGAACACTTGTCTTTTGCACTTTCATGAATCGATTCTTTGCTGTTGCTCTTAGCATTACAAGCTCATTCTGCACGTCCGCCCTTTTATGCATCTACAATGATGCGAGCATTTTCTCGAAACCTAAACCTCAACCTTGCGTGCAGGTCTTGTGAGGCCGCTTCGAGCATATTTAGCTAGTTCGCGATAAGAAAAAGCTTCCCCTCATCACTGCCCTCGCATGACAGTGAACCTTCAAACTCTCAATCACCACAACCGAACGTGAATGCGCATTGACGGAGCGAAAGATCGGCCGGCTGATGCATTATTGGTAACTGAATTTTGAGAGAAACAACCCAGGCTGACGTTGTAGCCCCAGCGAGAAATGTGAAACTCTCCATGCAGAGATAGAAAAGCCCTTCAGAGAATTAGGCAGAATTTGGTCAAAACCCGCGCCACAACCACCATAACAGGCCTCAAACATGAGATCAAGCTTCCAACAAAAATCGCCTCCTCTCCCCTCAAGTATCCCAAAGCACCTCACTCAACTCCAACACCTTCGCACCCAGCCCCTTCCGCGCCGCCACTGCCCCCTCCCTCCCCTCACTCCTAAGTCCCTCACTGTAGCACAGCTCCACCAGCCCCTTCAATTCCTCAAGACTGTACCCCATCTCCCTGCCCTCCTTCCTCGCCCTCTCCACGATCCCCTCCGCGCCCATCTGAAACATGTTGAAATACGCCGCCGACCGGCCCAGCACGGCCTCGGCCTCTATGGCCTTCAGGTTCTGCTGCAGGACGAGGATGTTCAGCTGCATGCGTCCGCAGCCGGGGGTGTTCATCGCGGGGACGAGTGTCGGGGTGAGGGCGATGAGGGCGGTGTCGACGAGGGCGGCGAGGCCGATGGTGATGAAGGCGTGCTCGCGGGAGGGGAGGGATGTGGTGAGGGTGTCGTCGAAGGAGAGGAGGTCGCTGTTGAGTTGCAGGACGGAGGGGTCGGGTTCTTGGGTGGGGTGCGCGAGGAGGTAGGGCGCGGAGAGGGTGCGGGAGAGCATGAGGATGATGCCGATGCGGGTGTCGAGGTGGAGGGTCAGGAGGGCGGTGAGGGCGAGGGAGCGCATGGACGAGAGGGTCTGGTCGAAGGGGGCGGCGGTGGTGGGGGTCAGTGGGAGTTGAGGGGGGGTGGATGTGGCGGAGGTTTGGATTTTGAGGAGGGTCCAGCGGCGGGTTGGAGCCTCCTTGGGGGAGGGTTCGGGGATGATGTGGCGGAGAGCGGCGAGCCGAGAGGAGAGCCATGTCATACTTGTGTGGAGGAGGCAGAGGGCGGAGACGCTACGGCGGTCGGATACTATGTCTGCGGGCTGGAAGGGGGCTCCTTGGTTGGCGGACAGGAGGAGTTCAACTTCTCTGTCAAGGATCTTGGGTGTGTCAGTGCCGTCGCCGCTCGACAGGGTCTCGAGTACTGTTCGAAGCTCGCCGGTCTCGGCCATGGCGGCGGCGGGTTTCAGCCGTAATCCGGATTCATCCTGGGTACGTGGTCGAGCAACAAGGGCTACACCTATCAGCAAGCTATGGCAAGCAACGGGTGGATACCTTACAGCTATACCATTCAAAGCACTTGTCATAGTATGCGACGATTTGGGATATGATCAGCTGGGTAAAAGCCTGGTCTTCGGGGATAGTGTTCAACAGCTTGCAGAAAGATTGAATAAGTAGAAAGAATGTTAAAGTGCCCTGATTTCCTGTCAGTCTTTTCACATCATGAGCATTCGCGGGGTTTCAACCTTGAACAACGGTCTCGTTGCTCGTTGAGACCACTGCGGGTCCCTCTGGAAAGCTTCCAGCTCACTGAATGACTGCGTACATAGTTCAGTCACTGTTTCTTCCAGCTGTGGATGAAACACGTTAACAAGAAAGTCGTCAAGAAAGGAAGTCAGCGTGCTAATAGCAATGCTTGAATCTGGCGGTACGATATCCTTCAGTCGCTGGAGGAAAGACAGAGAAGGTGGTAGCAAAAGGCTTATGTTGAAGACACTAGCATCGATGAGCAACTTGTGACTTGCGACCGGACCATCCGCTGCGGTACTGCTTCTGCTATCTCCCAACTCCGACCGCCTCTGGGACTTGGACACTAAGCCAGGAACAGATGCCTTGAGGATCTGGTCAAGATCATCCTGCGCCGTGGCTAGACTCGCGGACTTTGCATCGATCTCGGCTAATCTGAATACACGCTGTTCAAAGTCAGTGGAAATCCAAAGGCTAGAGGAGAACAATCATGCCTTGTTCTTGTCTCGCAGATTCTTCTGGAATAGATTGGAGTCTGCCGTCGGCATCCGACCTGATCCACTGGACATGTCGCTATCTGTGGCCATGTAGTCATGGAGCAGGGACCGCATCTAAATAGATTAGAAGGGTTTTCAGGCCGCTTGAATGGACTCACCTCGCTTTGGTACAGCTTCCACAGCTCATCGAAGCCTCCAGCCAGTTGATGTCGATCCCGAAAGCCCTCACGCTTGGCTATGCCAACCACCACATCATGCACGACCCGGTGTCCTTCTGCGATAGCCTCAAATTTGGAGTACAATGTCCACAGCAGATCGTTCAAAACATCGTTACTGCTGTTGCTACCTTCAATGTCAAAATCCAAGGATTCTCGTTCGGGTTTGCGTGGACCACGCAAATGTGATGGATGGCGTAGATCAACCTCCTGGTTGGTTCGATCAACGATTGCGAACAGTTCCACAGGAAGCCTTTGCTCCAGCTTATCTACAGCTGCATCGAGGTGACCTAATCTGTTTAACGCTTCCAGAATCATGTGCATATATCGGAAGCTGTCAGCTTCCGGATTCATTGATGCATCGTCTTCCATCTACAATCGTTAGACGAAGCATTATCGCACTTAGTTCAACGACGCAACTTACCGGGGCGGTTAGATTCAAGCTGTGAAGGAACTGATATAATGGCCTGCCCCATGTGTTGGCTACAATCCAAGTCAGTAGAGATCTGCTGGGGTACCGCACAGCCCTTACGCGAAGCAGATGTGCTATTGTCGGCCGCCATCGATGAAGGATTCGGAGTGTATGGCTTCCATCGGTCTTGACAGTAAGGTGATTTGAGATAAACATGTTCATGAAGTTCCTCAATCAAAATATCGGCGAGAGACTACGACCCAATCAGCTTTCGACTTGAGAAAGCTTAGGGGGACCGACGGTTTCTTGGTTGCTAAAGTAGATTCGGAGGTCTGCCAGTGCCCCTATCTTCTCCACATCTGAGCGTCTGATGATTCTTAAAGCATCTTGAAGAAGATCGACTGCAAGAAGATAATGCTTATCCGATATCCGGGCATCCAGTTGTTCAGGGACCATTTGAATTTTCTCGCTACATGATCAGTACCCAGCTTTTTGGCCCTGATAACTCGGAAACGTACCTACATTTGCCCAAGAACCTGAAGCATATCTTCGTAGCTCTGTGACGAGGTCCCCATGCTCTTGAGCTCTGGCTTCGCCGTCATAAGGCTAGATTTCGCATCTAGAATTGAATTTCGCAGCGCCCTGACACGGTTCTGGGAAGTCTGTATGCTTGACTGGATTTTGTGGAAAGTGCCGATCGAGCTATTGAAGCCTTGGTGGTGTTCTAGCCAGGTCAGAGCGTACGCTATGCAGAAGCCATACTTGCTTCCCACTTACCGTTCACGATAGCTTTCAACGCTTTCTGTAAAGACTTGCTCGTGTGTTGGAAATCTTGATAGTCACCCCCGCGACCAAGGGAGCTATGGTCCATCAGTTGCAAAGCAATGTGCACCGGTACACAATCGTCCCGCGTCATTATACCCCAGCTCTCTTCGATATGCTCAAGCACGCCTATGCCGAGTCAGCCTCGTCTTTGCCTTCTGTTGATCCATTGTAGCAACGGCTAGCACTTCAGCTAATCTCATCGCCATATCGACCACCAGACGCATCTGACCTTGGATTTGACTTCCTCCAGGCCCACTGCCAAAAGTCCTGGCGTTGCTCACACTGGACCCATCTCGTTCTGTGCTCCGCCTCCGCCCATCATGACTAGTTCCTCTCCTCTCGGGGCTCCCACGCGCATATACCCCGTTCGAGGCGCCTTCGGATGCACGCTGGCGCGACTGCAATGGCTCGTCGTGGTCTGCAGGTAAGGGTAGGTCATCACTCATTAAACCGCCATAACCACCTGCGCGGCGCACACGACCTGTCTCCCTGGAACCTGTGTCTTGTATATTCCCATCATATCCATTCGATGCTTCGCGTCCATGACTGCCATTGATATGACCGTTGTTCCCATTGTGGAGATAGGACATCCTATGCTCTTCATTCGCACTTTTAGCAGGATGCCGCTGACACTTCCCACGCGTATTCAACCGTCCAACAATTATCTTCTCGTCTGCCTTCGACGGGACATCCCTAACTTTTCGACAGTTTGTCGTACGCCGTTCGTCGCGAATGCCGTCAAGCAAAGAGCTGCTGGATTCAAGGCTACATAATCCCAGGGCTCTGTTAGGGTTGTTTCTGCGGCCTCCTGTTCTTGACAGATTGGCACTTCAGAAGACATCATTTGGATGGAGCGACGATGGATTGAGTGGCCTCTGAAGACCAATGGCTATGAAACAAATCATCATATCGTCTCGTACACTCATGTGGTGATCCAATAAGAAGCTCCGAGGGACGACTCTAGTACACATATGACTCGATCAAAATCATGTTAGCCTTGAGAACGTTTACCATGTCAGGCCTTGGGATAAACGTGCTCCTCTGCAGCATATAAGCCTTTGAGAAAACGATTATATCGAAGTCTGATTGAATTCTCTATTCGTCACGATTCTCCCAGGGGAAGCCCAGGGGAGAAGTGTCTTTAAAGCTATGCCGGGCCATAGCAAAGCAGGTAAGAGGACAAGCTTCAGTATGTTTTTAGTAGTGCAGTCGTTCTTATCTCTGATCAAGCCATCACTCTCCGACCGTGGTCTTCCTACCTCTGTCTCCGTCAAGTCCGCCTCTATTCTGCTTCCATAAGTGGTGCAATACCACTTGCAAAGCAAAAATACGTCCCTACCTCGGGAACTTATCCCAAAGGTTTTCTCGTCTCAGGGACACACGTTGGCGTAAAGCCGTCTAATAAGTCTTTCCCTGATCTGGCCCTGCTCTGTTCAGAGACGCCATGCTCCGGCGCTGCAGTCTTCACCAAGAACAAATTCCAGGCGGCTCCCGTAACCGTCAGTCGAGAGACCTTGCTTAAGCGAAATGGCGAAGGCATCCGCGCTATCATCATTAACTCTGGCTGTGCCAATGCGGTCACCGGGAAGGGAGGTCTAGAAGATGCTACCAACATGGGACGAACCGTCGACGCCTGCCTCGCACCATCACCACCCAGCAGCAGTAGCACGCTCGTCATGTCTACTGGCGTTATTGGCCAGCGTCTCCCAATCTCCAGAATCCTGTCTGGCATCCCAAATGCTTACTCTTCCCTCGAATCCACCCACGACTCCTGGCTCCGCACCGCCCGCGCCATCTGCACCACCGACACCTTCCCAAAACTAGCCTCCAAGACCTTCTCTCTGCCTTCCTCCCCCTCAACAACTTACACCATTGCCGGGATGACCAAGGGCGCCGGCATGATCCACCCTAACATGGCCACTCTCCTCGGCATCATCTGCGCCGATGCCCCCATCCCAGCCTCGGTGCTGCAACCCCTCCTCACCCACGCTGTCGATAGATCCTTCAACACAATCTCCGTAGACGGCGACACCTCTACCAACGACACCCTTGCCCTCCTCGCCAACGGCGCAGCAGGTGGCTCGCCAGTGTCATCCCTGGACTCGGAAGACGGCAGAGCAATGACAGAAACATTGACAGGATTCGCACAACAGCTCGCTCAGCTTGTGGTGCGTGACGGCGAAGGCGCCACGAAGTTCGTGCGTGTGCGGGTTGTCAATTCGCCTTCTTATGAAGATGCAAAGAGGATTGCCAGCACAATTGCTCGCTCGCCGCTGGTCAAAACGGCATTGTATGGTAAAGATGCGAATTGGGGACGCATACTCTGCGCCGTAGGCTACACGCAGGGTGTCAGCGAGCGGACTGTTGTTCCCGAGCGGACGAGTGTGAGTTTTGTCCCTGTGGACGGGAGCGAGGAGCTGGAGCTGCTGGTGAGAGGGGAGCCAGAGGCAGTGGATGAAATGAGGGCTGGGCAGATATTGGAGTGCGAGGATCTGGAGATTAGAGTTGACCTTGGAGGTGGAGAGAAAGGAACCGGAGCGGAAGAAGCGAGCTATTGGTTTTGTGATTTCAGTCATGAATACGTCGTGAGTTTGACACTTTCTTTTCTCCTCCAGAAGGATAAAGGCTGCGCTAACGGGAATGTAGACCATAAATGGTGATTATAGAACTTGATAGGGTTAGCCACAACATCTTGGGTGATGGCAAAGTTTTTGATTTATCTTCCATATCCGTACAGATGCACTTATATACAAGAGGCTTAAATGCCTTTCCACCCAGCCTTCAGACAAGGGAGCTGCCCCCCGCTTTCTGCCGATACTTTTCCACCTCTTTTCTCGAGTGATGCTCGCCAAGGTCAAGTAAAATTATGTCTGCCATCAACCCATCACCATCCCCTTCAAGCCAGCCATGTCTCCCTCCTTGGCAGCAATTTCGAAGTATCCGTAAATGATGCTAATGCTTGTCAGCCATTGTTGCGCAATATCATTCAGAGTGATCTTACGTGACGGCGAGAAGAATACCAGTGCCACTGCCAAGCGCGCCCAGAAGGTCGCTGGCCACAGACAAGGCACCGATACAAGCTCCACCGAAAGCAGCCGCCGTAGGAATAACTCTCTTCAACTCCTTGTACATGCTTTGCTCTCGATGTCCAGCCATGACCAGTCCTTGCTCTTTGAGCTGCTTGGCAACGTCCCTCGGCGCAGATCCAGAGACCTCGATCCAAGTTTTGGAAAATATAGCACAGGCGACCACGATGAAGGTCATGTAGATTGCAGTGTGAACAGGGTCCAGTAACGCTTCAGTAAAGTTGAGTGGTGGTGACATATAATATGCAATTCCAGACGCAGCGTAGAGTTGAGCGGATCCCTCACGTGGTTCCCATACTCCGAGTAGCTTAACCAGAAGATTGTCCGAGAAGCGAGAGTACATCATTTGGCTAACGAGGAAGATGTTGGACGCGAGAGCTGACTGTAACATGATGGGCATGTTCGAGGTATAGAACAGACGGACCGGATACGAGCCTCGCATGCCTCTTTGGCGGGAGGATTTGACCGGGATTTCGACACGGAAGCCTTGAAGGTAGATGACCGCGGCGAAGACCACAAGCGTTGAGAGAAGGTTCATAATGTTGGGAAGGTTCTGCCTGTAGAATGCTTCTCGAAGAGCGCGTTGTTTGTCCGGCCACGTCAGGAGCAGATGGAAGAGCGCAATGACAGCGCCCTCGAACTCAGGTCCTCGGCCTGTGTTGATCGTGGTTGGGGAGAACGCTTTCCAGATGATCGACTCACAGATGTTTGTCGCGATGAATAGGGAGATACCGCTACCGAGACCATACCCCTTCTGCAGAAGTTCGTCTAGTAGAATAACAATGAGGCCTGCAACCACCAATTGAACGACCAATAGCACACAGACACCGGCGCCAAGATCAGATGGTTGTCCGTATAGACCGGTGAGAACGAAGACGCAAGCTTGTCCAAAGGAGATGATGATTGCGAACAACTTCTGCGCTGTTTGATACAGCTCTCGATCTGTCTTTAGATCGAGATTGACATCGATCAAGTGGGTACCGGCAAGCAGCTATCTCTCGGTCAGCCGATTACCGTAGGATTTTAAGCTGATGATGGCGCTTCGACATACTTGGAAGACCATGCCAGACGATATGATGGGCGTCGTTCCCAACTCCATCAAGGTTCCTCTGTTACTTGCCAACATCATCCTGAGCCAGTACAAGGGATCCGAGTTGTCGGAGGAGACAATGCCGTAAAGGGGCATCTGACTCATGATTAAGAAGATGAGGAGGGTTAGCTGCAAGAAGTGACGGTCAGTAGTTGCATGCTGGACTGATCAGTTGCCTAGCATTTACTTACGCCCGTCCACATGAGCTTCTGGTTAAAGGGTGTCTTGGTCTCAGGGGCTGCCACTTCTGGGAGTAGAGGAGTGAAGGGCTTGATGAGGTCCAAAAACCGTACTGAACAAAATTATTGTCAGCTACCAAAATAAAGAGAATTGCCAGCATGCGCATGGCTCTCGAGGGTTGAGGCAGGGGAGTTCTCACGGCCGCTCATGGTTGCTGTGGTGCCGCTGCGCGGACTTCAGCAGTAAGGGAGACCTAGTGAACGAAGATGAGGTCAGGACAGCGGCCAGCGAGTTGACGATTGTTTCCGTTGAAATGGAGCGTGGAAAGTAAAGCGTGAGTCGGTTGTGGGTGGAAGAAATTCGAGGTCCACCAGAACAGAAAGGCCAGATCACCGCGCCAAGCTAGTGCCTCTGCGCAAATATGCCCTTTCTACGGAGACAAGCAACGTCAATTGACTCTTCTCCCCACACGCCTCTATCTTCTTCGTTTGTGACCAAGCCCGATGTCTCTCAAATTGTCAAACATGTGACTTCTACCGTGCAAGCTCACCAGCGCCTGTTGGTGAAGCTCTCTTCCCTAGCTTCATCCTGCCAACCACTGGACGCTCCATGTTCTAGCATGCGCGTGATTCCTTGCTCATTGGCTGTTCCGATGCTTCCTTCCTGCACAAGCTTGTCCTGAGGGCAGACATTGCAGACGTTATCCTTTTCATCATGCTATGTACACTATGGCTGCCGCCAGCGCAGAGCATCTCACCATCCTCTCTTTGCCAATTTCTCACCTTCGCTCAACTTGTCTACATTCAATCCAACCATTGCTTCCCCGAGATCTGTGCTCACCTCCGCCAGTATTTTTGCATCTCGGAAATGGGTCACCGCCTGCACGATTGCCTTTGCTCTTACAGCAGCACTGCCGCTCTTGTAAATACCGCTACCCACGAAGACGCCATCACAACCCAGCTGCATCATCATCGCAGCATCTGCCGGCGTTGCCACGCCTCCTGCGGCGAAGTTGACCACAGGCAGTCGACCCAGTCGCGCAGTCTCTTTCAAGAGATCAAATGGTGCACCTATCTCCTTCGCCATGACTCGCAATTCCATGTCGCTTAGGCTTCTTGCACGGCTGATCTCGGCGCTGACAGTTCGCATGTGTCTGACAGCTTCGATGACGTCGCCTGTACCGGCTTCACCCTTGGTTCGGATCATGGCCGCACCTTCCGAAATACGGCGAAGCGCCTCCCCGAGGTTGCGGCAGCCGCAAACAAAAGGGACACGGAAGGGGCTTTTCTCGACGTGGTGCACAGCGTCAGCCGGTGTAAGCACTTCAGACTCGTCGATGTAGTCTACTCCGAGCGCTTCAAGGATCTGAGCGACTTCGTGTCAGCATCTGAGTCCTTTAGGCGAGACGAGAGGGTCGGCTGCTTACCTGGCATTCCACAAAATGACCTATTCGCGCTTTGGCCATGACGGGTATTGTGACGGCTTCCATGATCTCCTTGATCAATTTGGGGTCTGACATGCGCGCTACTCCTCCTTGGGCTCGAATGTCCGCAGGCACCCGCTCCAGGGCCATGACGGCGCAGGCGCCTGCTTCCTCTGCAATCCTCGCCTGGTCGGCATTGACCACGTCCATGATAACGCCGCCCTTCAACATCTGCGCTAAGCCCGTCTTGACAGTAAAAGTGGTTGAGCCACCATTAGTATCAGCTGCGGGGCCATGGCCGTTGATGGGAGCATCGTTGATCATGTTGGCGTTCGGAGACCAATGACTAAATTCCGTTGCAAGAGGTTCAATCTACAAGTCTTGGTGAAGGAATTGTATGAAAAGGCCGACTCAAAGGGCAGCCTTGCTACATGACCATTAGTGAAAAAGATCTTAGATGGGAACGTTTTGCCACAGAACGGCGTTATCTGCATACCTCAAGTAGCGTAGCAAATGATCGTAGACCGAATGAAGATGTTCGCAGGCCAAGGCGATTGCCTGCTTAGTTTTGGTCTCTACAGAATCGCCAGAGGAATCTCAACGAACTGTATAAACCGACTGAAAGCGACTATTGACTTAATTCTATGACTCTTGCACGGCAAGACCGAACGGAAGCGAGCGAGATCGGAGAGATCGTGGAGTTTAGGTTATCTAATCAGCAGACTCAGTGACGGCAGATCGCGCCCCGAGGCTACTAGCAGAGTTTCAAGCTCCTTGAACACCGTAACACATCTTCTTGATCGGCCATACCTTTCCACTTTCTCACACCCATCAACTCATTGTCTATCATGGCATCCCTCCTCATCCTCCGCCGCCCCCTTCTTGCGCCTTTCTCCCTTGGCCTCGGCATCACGACGGCATTCGCTGCGCACTCGATCTACAAGCCCCGTCCTCTCCTCTGCGACGCTTCCCCCGCTGCTCGGAACATTTCAGACGCCTTCCACACCTATTCGCATGAAGCCAAAGTTCCCGTGTTCAGGAATGGGAGGCCCAATCCTGCCGCATACAAGCAATTGAGCGCTGGGAGTATATGTGGTAAGCTTGCTCCTTCGGGCTTCGCACAGATCGGAGGGGACATTCTTGGGGGTCGTGGTTGAGCACGAGAGCTGATACGAGATGTGGTGGTAGGGCTACTGGGAGGGGTGGCAGCAAGCTCTTTTTCGAGGACGCTGGCATTCTTGTTTGGGTTGGCTGTCTTTGGCGTACAGGTACCTCATACCCTCGACCTCCCCCGCGTCTCACGGCTAAGTGATCCTCTGTTTTAGTGGATGGCATCTTATGGCTACAACATCGTGCCGACATCAAGGATACAGCGCTATGTGAAAGGGATAGATTTGCGCTCAGCGGTCGAAGACAACATAGCCTTCAAGCTTAGCTTCGGTGCCACTTTCATGCTCGCTGCTTTTGCAGAATTCTGAAAAGAGCCCCTCCTGTTTCCGTACATTCCTATGAACAAGTGAAGATTACTTATCTGGTTGATCTGTTATGGGGATTGTAGATGCAACGGTCATCTGCTGGAAGCTTCTCAATGAGTGCGAGCATTCACGGATCAAGTGCGACAAACGTTTATCTCTGACCTAGTATCGCTCTGTTGCTAAGATCATAGACTGCTCACACTGTTGAAGGATTGACTCTAATCTTCATTCGCCGACCGCACTATCTTCACACTAAAAAGGGTATCATCGCACGCACAATATCCTCCACAATGCGCGAATTCGAGAAACGGTGTCATGATATCATTGACCTGCCTGCAACATATGATAAGGGAATAGGAAAATGGACAACAAATGCCGGCTTCACAGTGCGCGACCGAGATCGTAGTAGATGCAAGCTTTGCTGCGGAAGTTGTACAAGAACGCGTTGCGAGTAGAGGACTCCTGCGAGATGTCCTGAAGAAGCTTGTGGACGTCTCTGAGATATGCGCGATCGTCCGCCACTGTGTTTTGGATGAGTTTTCTCCAGCTCTCAGCGTCAGAGAGCCTAGTATTTCGGAGGCCATCGAAGTATTCGTCCTTGGTCTCGATAGCTACAATTGGGCCCTCCAGAAAGCTGCTCACGGTCTCCTTTGTGACAGATATCGCTGGAGTGACCTTGTCAGTCCGGCACAGGTGTTTAATTGCTCGGACTTACCTTCTTCGATGACCGTTTTTCGGTTGAACTTCTTGCCCCTTGATGCAGATGTTATAACTCTTACATCAGCTTCTCCACCGCCTACTGCTCGACTAGCGTCTTGCTGACTTGATTGACGAAGTAGTTTTGCCCCGGGTGACCGACCTTCCATCCGATCACGTTCACGGATCTCGCCGCGAAGCCATGCGAAAAGATCCGAAGTGCGCATGTCAGTCTCCTCTTTCCGCAAGGTGCTTCGAACTTTGAGATATCCGTCCTGTTTGATGTAGATGATCCAGGTATGAGGCTCCCGGCTCTCACTTGTCGTACTGTAGACAAGATCTAACCCATGCGTGACGGTGTCGATGACAAATTCTGCGCTGATCTCGTTCGCCCAGAGCTCCTGGATTATCTCAAGCCCTGTCGAATACAGAATCTCACGATCCGAACTTCCGATCAGGACATCGCAACGATTAGGCAGAGCCACATCCTGGGTTTCGTGCTGAGACTTTTTCTTCGCCTTGACCTTGGTAGCTGCCCTCTGGAAGCGTGCCATAGAAGAACATAGCCGATCCCAATTGAAATTGAATCCCACAGCGTGAACGATTTCTTCTTTTGATCTCGAAGAGGCTAATGCTTTGTACGATTCTATCAGCCGATCATAGCGCCCCCCAGCAGCAAAAACCTCCTTCTTTGGAGTGTCAAATATGCATTGAAAGAAGAGATTGCCTCGATAGAAGCTTTCATTGACGCTACCCAGCGGATTGATATATATCTTCCGATTGACGTTGAATCGTTTCAGGTAAATAGTGACAGCCTCGATATGTCCGAAGTAAACATCCAGGTGCTCGGTGCTCCGCAACAGAGACCGAAGCTTCAGAACCGCTTTGTCGTACGTGTCCCGAAAATCGAACTGCATGAGCTCCTCTACCGATGTGGCTGCTACACCCATGGCGGGTGAGCGAAGGGCACTTCGCACTTTGGTCCAGTCCATCTGACCAGCGTGTAGCGAAGCAAGAGCCTCCTTAACAATGGCCCACTTTGAACGATGGATATTGCAAAAGCCAAGAATGGCATTGAGAATTCTTGAATGATTGATATGGTAGCACATCTGGAGAGATGACGTACTTGGAAAAGAACTTATAATTTCGTCGATCACTTTGATAGCTTCAGCTTCACGAAGCGCCAGGTCGAGATAATTTGAGGAAATGATGTCGAAATGCGCTTCTCCTATGCGCCGAGGGGGACCATCGGAGCGAGTAGCTCGGAACACATTACCGATGGTGTAGGTCTTCCGTGGAGTGACTGGGGTCCTTGCAAGCAAGCTGGCATAGGGTAAAGTGAAGTCAAATGGTAACTGTAGAAGATGACCAGTTGGGTCCACGAGCTTGACAGTCTGATCCAGGGTTTTCAGGTACTGAGTTGAGAAGGGCATCAAGGCCGGCATATCCAGCTTTAAGGCTCCATGGCGGCGGAAGATCGAAATTATCTTCTCTTCCACAAAGCTGCGAAGAAGTGATCCACCGGAATCTATATTAGGAACGCCTTTGAGATCATAATCGAACTCGCTCGACGTTACTCTCGGGTAAAACTCTTCATCGTCCTCTTCAATGGGCTGATGAGGATCGTACATATGCGATCGCGTTGAAGGGCGGCTTGCATCTAGCTTGAACTCGTTCACGGCCGCTGGATCCAAATGTGCCCCCTCAGCCTTGGGGAACATGCTGGCTAAGAACTTCTTTCGATAGGATTCCTTATGTGCGTGGCGCAGAACGTGGCGCGCCCATTTGTCGCCCTCGACTTCTTCTGGGATCTGGTCACTGGCCAAGAGCTCTGAGCTGCGAGGTCGGCTCGAAGGGGCATGGTCGACGAGGGATACGATAATGTCGGCTTGTACAGACATATTTGGCTGCTTGAAAATGAGAGGAAGCATAGGTTTTCTATCCCGGAGTTTCCCAAGAATTGCAGCCCTCTCCATGCCAGTCACGATCGCAATACACATCTCAAAAAAGATGATACCCAACGAGTACATCTACAATTCGTTTGTTTAATAGCTGGGCGAAGCTTCCACAGCGTTGTACTCACATCTGCTTTCTCGTTGTATTTCCCCATACCGGCGGAGCGGACTTCTGGTGCTACGTAGAACGCAGTCCCGATGCTCTTAGTAAAGCTGGTATACGCTTCTCCAATATTCCGAGCTTTGAGTGACCCTTGATAGTCGCCGGGTCGTGCAAGTCCGAAATCACCAATACGGACATCGCCGGAGGCATCGATGAAAATGTTCTCAGGCTTCAGATCTCTATGCACGATAGATACAGCGTGTATGTGAGCCAAGCCCTCCAGAATCTGGCGTAAAATTCTCCAACATTCAACTTGATCAGCATGAATGTCTCCTTTGATTAGATCGCGCAGAGTCTACACACGATTAGCAGAGACCAAGGACAGAATTTCCAAACAGACTTTTCGCTCACAATACTCCATCTGTATGTAAAGTGTTGATTTGGACAGGGGCAGACTGGACACAGAGCGATTCCTACTCAAATGAGTGTCTAGACCAGACATCCCTCTATCACCGTCCACTTCCCTGCTGTCATCACCATTGGCTTCGTCTCCGGTCGTATTATTGTCTCCTGACGCGCTTGCATGATTCGCATCGGTAATCGCGTCGGACGTTATCCGTGCCTTAGGAGCTTCATCATCGCTATCACTCTCGAAGACAATATTCGGACCGCTCTCACTCATAAAGTCCAAGCCTGATGGGTATTCCTCGAACACATCATCTTCATCTTCGTCTTTGCTCCCGCTTGATGTTCCGGACGAGTCAGACTGCGTCGGTCGATCCGCCTGGACCTCTTCGCTTTCAAGCCAAGCGTTGAAATACCTGACGACATTTGGATGATTAAGTTGAGAGAGGAGCATTATCTCGCTCAGGACATCGTTGAGTGCCGAAGCAGAGCGTGATTTGATTAGCTTAATTGCGTAGAATCTTCCATCTAACTTGTTTCTGGCTCGGACAACTTCGCCGTAGCCTCCACGACCTAGGCGTCCAGCCTCGACGAAGTCGTTCTTGTACCTTGAAATCGAAGGTGCTGTTGCAGACTCACGGCGCCGACGGGACACTTCTAAAAACGTCCGCTGAGATGGATCATTGTTGTGGGACGATTGAGGTGGTTGCGCCTGCGAAAGGATGGAATCGTCGTTGCGGAAGAATTCTGAAGGCAGCAATTCAAAGGCTGAAGGGCGTCTTCGGAAGTCTGATTTGAAAATATGGTCGAGAAGTTCTTCGAGAGATCTCGAGAGCTCTAGATTGTCGATCAAATCCCGTGGTGATCGGTGCACGCTCTGCACCTTTAGGCCAAAAAGCATTTGCACTAAAGTAGTACCCAAATCCCAAATATCGCTTGCAGTGAGCCTTTTGCCTCCATTGCCATTCATGACTTCCGGGCAGATCCAATTTGTCGAAGTTGCGGCCGAATAATCCGCGGTGGTGCCATTTTTCATAACATGCATAGCGTGTTGGTAAGAAGCATCGGCTAATTTGACGACTGTGTTACCAGTGTCCGCTTTGATAAGGAGCATGTTCCGTAGGTGTATGCTTGCGTGAACAATTCCATGACGATGGTAAAACATCAGGCCCTCGAGAAGCTGTAGTGCCCATGCCCTGAACACTTCGAGATCAAGAACGTGGACTGTCTCTAGAAGGTCTTGCATACATCCTTTTGGCGTTAGTTCCATGATTATAGCGACATGCCAATGCTCAGGATCAAGATACTCGCTATCGCGGCGCTTGATGACAAAACTTAGTGGTTTGATGATATTGAGATTGTCCGGCAATTGTACCATTTGCTCAAGTCTCTGGTCCAAGTCGAATAATTGCTTCTTCAATATGTCCTGCATGCCTTGCACAGGGAAGCGGCACTCTTTCAGAACCAGACAAGGCTCTAAATGCCGAGGAGCGTTCCAGATATGCACTTTGGTAACTTTTGTAACGGGGCCCTGACGATATCGAACCCTATGGTGAATGACTTGGAATTTTGTCAAGGAGCCTTCGGCATCTTTGGCTGTGATAACGTGGTCGAGCTGTAAGCCTTCGTTGGCTTCAATCTCTGCAGCGTCAGGCTTGCTCGGTGACTTCTCTTTACGCTTCTCTGCACGAGTCTTTGCTTGCTCCATCATGATGGAAAGTGCTTCGTCTTCTTCTGTCTGGCGTGTGTTCGCCTCCTCAGTAGTATCAGAGATGTTCGACTCAACTGTTGTTGCTGACTCTTTTTGCTTTATTTGTTGGGATAGAGCAAGCTGAGCTGCACGTTCTTCCTCTAGGGTTGGGGCTTCTGCAGTCCGAGGTACATTGTCTAGGAGGTCCTGAAGTGTCGTTGCAATTTCAAATATCATTTCAGAGCCAAGTAAGGTCCTGGGCTTATGCGTCACCAAGTCCCTGGTTGCTAGCTGTACCTTAGCAGGGACACCTGGACCAAAGCATAGGCTCAAGTGTGGCAAGGATTTTGGATACGTGTTCGGAAAAGAGGTTTCAAGTACAAGCGTAACATCAGGGTCTTCGCTATTCCTGAGGCTTATGTCAAAAGCGCGGTCGGTGATTTTCTGTAATAAAGAACAACCGTATCAGCGACATAAGATACGCATAACAGGTACTACGAGACTGCATACCAAGCAAGAAAAGAGCTTGGCAAAGTGACCAGTCATTGCCACTTTTTCATAAGGAACACCGATCTTAGTAATGTACATTTCAACGACGTACGACATGGATTCTTTTGACTACCTTAGGAAACCCCAACCTCCCCATTTTGGAGCATGTTCACGGACCACATCGACTCAATCTGCAAAAATGGGTTTGATGAAGTGCTCTGTAGAAGATCATGAGGGTAGTAAATAGAAGATGATACACCTACATTCCATGCTCCAGTCTTGGTCTCCTTCTCCACGAAATCTTCCATATAGATAGATTTCAAGGCTTCAATCTCATCTTGCTGTATCTCAGCATACTTGGTTACCGACTGAGCCATGGCTCTGAACTTATTTCACATCGACACTGTTAAATCAGTCCAAGGCTCACGCATCGTACATGGCGAGCATGAGTAGCCCAGAACCTGCTACTTTATACTGTGGCTGCCAAATGGCTCGCCACGAGAGGACTGAAGCTATATGCCAATCAATGACGCGTCAATGCACACTCCAGGATGAAGGCACAAGACGATTGATCCAGCTCAAAAGACTTTCGCAGCTCGCAATTGCCAAAGAGACAGACGGGACCCTTTCTTGGACATAGGGGTGTTTGCATAATAATCTGCGGCGAACCCAAATCGCGCGGCTTATCGCGGAAACAGATCCGGGAATCCCTTTAGCGCTTTCACAACGGTTGTCGCCCCTTGGCCTTATTTTTAGATCTTCGACCCCAACTTTTGGCAAGATGCTTTTGATCAACTTTCGCATTTCTTGATTTATTACTATTAAAATCTTATGTTTAATAGAGTAGACTTTGCGCTTTTAACAGCACATCTTTGATAGAGTTTAAGTCAATATTAAGAAAATTATTGGATTGCAAAGTTTTTGTGTTCCGAAGCATGTCTTAAATTAAACTTCTTATATGTTAACGAACCATGTAGTTTCTATAACTCTAGCAATTTGTAATCAAAACTTATAAGCAAAGCAATTTTAGAAAGCGCATAGTGTCTAGAGTAATAAATAATTAATTCTATATATTTTAATAGCAAAATGCGAAAGTTGACCAAATTTATCTTGTCAGATGTTGGGGTCGGGAATCTAAAAATAAGGCCAAGGGGCGACAACCGTTGTGAAAGCGCTAACTGTACAGATCATATGTTTGTTGACGATTCCACGACACGGAAGCTGATTATCGCATGGTATATCAACAATACTTTTGGAGATTACCAACGATTGATAAATTTGTGAGCTACTTACAGACTCTAGCATGCAAGAGGCCATCGTCGTCTAAAATCTCTGGGTCCAGCTGCAGTTATGCTCGGCTGGTTTACTGGACCATCCAAGGTTACCGAAGACCACACTTTTCTTAATGGTGATTCCATGGATGTCCTTGATCATCGTAGAGAACACTGACTGGACCAGATGACGGTGAATACGGCGAGGATGCGCCGGATACCCCTGCGCCTCAATTCGCTATTCGCGCCCTCAAGTCGGCTTTCATTGGAACTCCCCATGCAAAGCAGTCTATGAAGAGAACCCTATACCAAGCCAATTCGAAAGAAGCTGTCGAGATTGATAAGGCTGAAACGCACCAAGGGAGTAAAGAAGAGCAAGGCAGTCCCTCTGGCAGACGGATGAGATTGAAAAACGATCGGCTATTATCTCCTGCAAAAGGAATTTTGGTCACCCCGGGCACCGCGGCAAACAAGCGCAAGACCGTATCTTTTGGCGACTTTGCAGTTGGCGCAAAGAACAGATTCGATCTGTTTACGGGGCAACCTATCGCAGTTGCAAGTCAGGAGGAACCAACGGCGATTCAAGCTACAGCTACTGAGTCTCCGAAAGACCATGAGGTTCAGCCTGTCATTACCAAGTCATCATTCGAAACTCAGCTGGAAGTATCGAAGCGACGTATTGGCAAAGATGCTACATCACAGAAGAGTGTAGTCGATGCGAAACCCCCAGAGGGTCGTGGGGCACCAGGAGCATACCTTGCTAGCCAAGGAATTCCTCAGGAGCCGGTGCGCGATATCACTGTCGACCTGAATGTACCTTGTTCTCGTTCAGGCAAGCATTGGAAAGGAGAGTATGACCAGTTTAATCGGAAATCCAACCGCGAAATGAGGCGCCTAATTCAACATGGTCAAACCATCAAATCATACGCCCAGAAAAAGGACTCGGAAGCTGCTAGCCTTCACCAAAAGTTGGACAAAGAGCTGGCAAAAGCTGCCTCCATGGAGGCCAGAGTGTCGGAACTGGCCGTCGAATTGGCTAGTGTGCGATCGCGAGGTGCGCATGGGAAAATAGACCCGTCGCAGCTTATGACCGATCTGGCCAAACAAACAGCTACTGCCATTAAATCCAAGCAAAAGGCCGAAAGGTACAAAGCCGCATTGAAAGCACATGATGTTGCGGAGGCGTCACCCAGGAACAATGACGAGTGTGTACCCATTGCGCTACCTCATAGCCCTAAATCTCTGGAGAAACAAGTCGAATCCCCCAAGATGGTTGTACTACGGAGCGAGTTAAGCAATCTTCAGTCAGCACTAGACATCGCTGAGGACAAGGCTACAAAGCTCCAGAGCGAAAATCTTGCCCTGAAGCATAAAATGGCGCGGGTCAAAGTTGAGATGCAGAGCTATGAGCAAAGGCGTCTTGCCAGAGACGAGAGGTTGGCAAGAAAGCAAGCCAAGCTTCTAGCTGCTAAAGAGGCGAGTGAAGCGAAGTTCGAAAAGCTCAAAGTTGATCATGAGAAGCTGCGACGTACGCACCAGACCAGTGTCGATGAGCGCAGGCAGGATCAGAGACCACCTATCTTGAGAGCCGAAAGCTTACAAGGAGAAGGCACACGGCTAATAGTTGCTCAAGCGCAGCAGGAAGCTCCCAGGAATCCTAGTGTAATCCCAGACCAGCAAGGCTTGCCCGCGTCTCTAGCGGAGAGGCACGCCGCTTTGGCTCCTGGGCGGAGATTTGATCAGCCACGAAAGCACCCACAGAGTCCTGTTGGGAAACCAAGGAGTCCTTTTGTCGAAATTGATAGGCCGTCTAGTGAAATGAAACGTCTTGACGACGACAAGGCAAGGGAGCCGCAGGCATATGTGGACCTCACTTCCCAAGAGTCTAGCCTACATATATGGACACACAACACATCAGGAGATCTTTTAGACAATACTCTGCCATCCGTAGGAACCCCTAAAGGTTCAGACTTTACTCTACTTCGGCGTTCGACCTACAACGCTTTGCAGGAAATTTCACAGAACAACATATTTGAGCAACAACCCAACGATCAACTGCCAGCACCGCAAGTCGGAGCCGCTAGCGAAATTTCGGGACCGGCAACCCTATCCTCAGCTGTTCGGCGCATGCATTCTCGTCGCTCCATCATCGCTTCACCGCGACCCTCGTTCCTCAGCATGGCTCCCAGTGCTCAGAAACCCGGTACGCAGCGGGTCCGGCCTGAATCTAGCCATATCGATTCGGACAGGAAGTCTACTCTACTCTCTACAGGCACAAGAACGTCAACTATGGGCTCGCGGAGGGTTTTGCCTCCGGATCGTGCAGAAGCAGCGAAGAAGAGGCTGGAAGCTAAGAGAGTAGAGAAGAAAGCGAAAGACGGACCGGCTTCGGGAGCTGGCATCTGAGTGTTTTATACATCGACGGGATTAGCAAGGAGCCGGCTAGGTCCACTAACAGTTTTCAGGTTCTGCTAGAATGCATGCCCAGTTTACATTGACAGACTTTCCTCGTTTCCACGTCGTAGCACGTGTCAGAGTAGGTTAACATAAATGAAGTCATGGCTGCATTATAGCTTAGACTGTGGCTCCTGCGATGCAGCTTTAAAGTCATTAAAGGCCTACTACCCGGTATATGTAGATAAGTCGATATAGGGCTCTAAGATCGAACTCATGCGCTCTGCCGGTTTTAAGGTATTAGTGCGTTTTCAAACTGTTGATGATTTGAATGCCTTGCTCAAGGCTGGACTATCATTGGCGTTTGGTCTGTATCGAAGCTGTCAATAGGATCAAAAAGTGTATCCACCAACACCATGCTGTAGCATCGCTCGCTATGCGACCGTTAAATGCTGACATTCCCCGTCGTGGATGCAACTTCTTCACCATGCACGCGAAGAAGAACCCATGTCCTATATGCCACATTTTAGGAACGACCCTTCCCAGGCACAACGTCAATCTCCTCATCACCTTCCATATCCTCTGTATCGATCGCTTCGTCTTCCGTATCTGGCATCTCTACATCCTTATCCTCATCCTCGTCAGGACTATCGTGATCTGGAACTTCTTCATCATCCTCATCCTCATCGTCCTGTCCCGGTTCGGAATCGGTATCTAAATTATTCCAGAGTCAGTATTCCCTCTTGAAGCTTGCGGATGGAGCCATAAGGCATGTCTTCCAAGCGAAGGCTCGCTAGACATGTCTCAAGGCTCTCAAAACACTCGAAAGCGGGTAAAAGGTGCTCAGAAAAGATAACCTACCACTTCCTCCAAAGTCCTCCTCCTTATCGCTGTCAGCCCAGAATGCGGCGTCATCGTCTTCCACGTTTGTTGATGGCTTCTTGACGGTGCTCTCGTGCGTGGGCATTACAAAGCCCTCAGGGATGTCCTTCTTGCTAGCCTCCACGTCCTCTTTCACCTTGGCCTTGTATGCAGCGAAATCGTTGCGCAGCATCACTCCGGCGTCCACGTTCGCCGGAGACGAGCACTCCGCATCGTCGAGTAGCGAGATAATAGATAGGAGTACGGATTCGACGCGCTGAACCGGGGACCAGCGCTCTCCAGCTGATTCGCCGGACATTTCATCATGACCCGGGGAATGAAGGATCGAGATGCAGAGCTTGCCATCGGGGTAAATGTTTGGATGGTACAGGGGACGGGTGAACTTGAAGTCTGTTCCATGATCAGTCAATATTGGTGCAGCAGATATCCATGTGAGCCGTCCTACTTACCAGGCGGGGAGTAAGGATAGTTGCTAGGGAAGGACATCTTTGCTTTGAAGTAACCACCGTAGTAGAGAGAGTCAGGGTTGATGACCATCAAGGCGACATTCCACGAGGTGACTTTGTCACTCTCGAGCTAGGATGCGAATTAGCTCCACCAGAAGAATCCATGAGATTGCAAGCACTTACTTCGACGTTGACCCATTTCTCCTGCGAAAGGGCCTGGAATTCTCTCATCAAGATGCGTTCTGACGTGCGTTCAGACATGGTGACAGTTTCCCTATAAGTTGTTGTGACAAGAACGGATAATCGTGGACGCGTGTCAGGCTTCAGAATTAGTAGATTGAAAGATCAGATAAGCGGGACGATAAGTGAATAATAGAATTTTGAACTTCCTGAGAAGAAGAACTGCGAAACAAAGACCCCAATGTGTTCATCAACTAATCATCAAGCCTTGGGTATCACTATGTGTGAAGTCCTCGCCGCGCTCAAGCATTTGTGTCGTGGCGACAGACGGACCGTGTCTGTCCACAATTGATGTGACATGTGCCGGCCGAATCGAAGGGGTGCCTGGTGATGATGTCTTCTTTACATTGAGATCATGCAAACCAAGCTGAGAAGCTATTGAGAGATCCCAGAGACCTTCAACAAAAAGCTTGGGCTTTGCCAAGGCACTGCCCTAGGCCCCTGCAACAATAATGCGACAACTGCAGTTCAATTTCTCAGCAAAGGAACACAGTATATTCAATCATTCTGATGCCGTATGGATGTTAATCTCTGTCGTATATCCGCACTCCCTTATCAATCATCTCATTGGCAATAGGCAGCCTGGTTTCTTAGAATACGTCATAGCTGCACCTCAAACTGATTACTCCCTCTACGTACCATTGCCAAAACTCACGAAGTCGATTCATTCTAATACTATTGTCAAGTTGACATTCATACCTTGGCCATCGTCAATATTGAGAACTCGATAGGCATACCTTAGTGTGCCGCCCTTGCCTGACGTTATGCTCGTTCTTTGGGAGAGAACAAGACGCATTCGAAAATGGCACTTCAGTCACCGTTCATATCTTACCCTATATGGTACCCTCCTCAGATCTTGGACTCTCCTACAGCTTTCTTCCTTATCCTTTCTATAAGACCTAGCCCGGATTCAAGATGAAGCTCTCTAGCGTCTCACGTTCTGTTATATAGTTACTTGGGGAAGAGCACAATTTCAAGCAATATTCCAAGATCCAAGCGCTACGGGAGTCAGAGTCGATGCAGGTGGCTACGGCTCGCTAGTGAAGGAGGTGCACTAATACTATGATCAACGGCCGCTTGGCCTGGCCGTATCGAAGTAGAACAGGATCTTTGTCGGCTATACCCGGGGACTTATCTCAATCATACGTATAATTTGTGTGGATGAGATCAACAAATTGTAGGCGGCGAATTTCAAACACTACGTCCGAAAGTCATTGCCCTAATCTATGAATGAGTTCGCTCCCTGAGAGTCTGTTAAGTACATTAAGGGATCACTTTCGGAAGTGACTCGCAAGAAGTTTCCATCATGTACAGACTCTCTTTGTGACTCCAGGTGACGCTCTGTAGATTCTCGATACTGAAGGACCAATCGTCAATAAGTCAATCATGCTCACGACGCCGTATGGGCCCCCTGGGAGGTCCCAAGCTCGTTACGATCAACCTGGGCAGGATTTCGATATCGAGAACATACAGTGTCCCTCCTAGTTTTAGCATACATTGTGGATTCTAGCTATAAAGACCGGACCGGCTTCATCATGCTCAACCTAAGTGCAGAAAAGTGTTAGCGACAGCTCACCTAATACCCTTCAACGCTCCAGATGTTCGAGGACGTACCCTACGATCGATTCCACTTCTTTCAAAATAGTCTTGGATCGCCGCTTACCAATATAGTCGAGGATCTCAATGGTGCTGAGCTGACTGTTGATGGCAGCGCTATGTATTACTCTCCTGTGACGAGCGACTATCTGTGTAGCATCGAAACGCAGTACCTACGAGCCAACCCAGTGAACAAGATCTCAAGCCCTCAAAGGGCGTTGAATAAAGGACAGAACTTGGGCCTGTGAGTTGCTAATGCCAACGACTGCGCCGGAAATTCAAACGGCGTAGTCTATATATGCTCATGCTCGAACAAAATGCGATAAACATCTATAGCATCATGAGTCTCTAGGCTGAGTTGTTGTTTAGATATCCAAAGTCTGTTGATATTACTAATGCTGCATCACCTGTCCTATTCATGGAACATAAGCATCTGGCCTGACTTAGCCAATATGGATTTTGACCGGTTGGCTTGCAGGATAACAGCAAACGAAGAATGTCAGCTGATCGCAATGCAGGTATATCTTCTTCAACAGCAATCAGGTTCCGCGAATTCCCTACTATTCAATGTCTCAGTATTTCCTTACCTGTTGATATAGGCTCAAGTTATGCTCTCCCGCTCATGTCGCCTTCGTCTTTGGCATGGCTAAAATTGTTCTTCATGCAAGATATCAACCCAAGTGGCACAGATCCCCGGCAGTAACCTGGAGCTATACTCCGAACCAAGCTCCCCAACGTAATGATAAAGGACAGTGCTCTCGGTGCCTGATTCAGCACAGGAACCCCCATTTTCACTCGGATGTCATTCATCATAATACCGGACTTAAGGATCTCTAAATAGCCAAGCATTTTACTTATGCTCTGTTTTAGAGAGCACTATTGAAAATTCTCACGCAAGCAAGTTATGATTCCAGTGTCCGGGGTTGTTCCATGTCTAGTGGACCTAATGGGTTCTTGGGGGATTCGCAGGCTGAATCAATCTAACTGTTTTATACATATACATCTTTTCCGATTTGATAGCATTGACTGTTAAAGGCCCGACGACCTGTTGCTCGGCAGCCTCATCTCTCAAAAGGCAATTCTTCAGTACTGTCATAGCTGGTTGATATAATTGTACCTTGTCATTGTCAAGGCTACTCTGGCATCGTCCAAGGAGTTGTCTGGTAGCATTGCGTTTCCAAGATACAAGGGGGGTGCTGACTGTATAACGACAGCCGAGAACAGCAGAGTAGCTATGTGTAAGTCTATCTTTTGCTGGACAGCAAGAACCACAGCTTGCTTCACCTGAAGTACTTAAGCTTCAGAGGTCGCATTGCGTCATAGCCAGTTTCTCCGAAGAACAGCCGGCATACCTCTTGAGCTTACATGTAGTTTGCACATGAGATTTATATGTCGCCAATGTCTTCTAGGTTGCATCAATACTGTCTTAAACTTAAGATTTATTGAGCCTTCTTGCTAGACACCTCTCGTATTATCATTATCCTCCATGCATACTCGTTGAATGGCACGCCTCTTCGAACAGCAGCAGCTGCTATGGCTTCCGAGCCTAGCCCAGAGAGCATCCAGAGCGTTGCCGCTGTCACCGGCCTTCTATTAGGAGAAGCTTCGAGATGGCTCAAGGTACAGCTTCTTCTTCCCGAATTAGTCCGTGCAGCCTCTGTAGCTGACGACTACTCGTATATGTAGGCATACAACTGTGATCCTCAGAGAGCCTCGAATGCGTTCTTTGATAACGACGGTGTATTACAAGACCACGTGAGGCCTCGCACTCTACGATCAGATCCTCTTTCTGATACAGAGTGGTGATTTAGGATATTGCGGGTAGTTGGAACGAGAGTCAATTCCATACTGACAAGACTACTGGCGGAAATCAGACCTGTAAGAAGCCTGAGTGCCCTGTCCTTGGGCAAACTTCTGGCCATGAGTGCTATTCCCGGACAACTGCCGCTTGGCTGACCTGTGTTTCTCTATTCAGCGTTTGCCGTCCACCATCCTGATACCTTGAATCCGCAGGTATTCGGAGGAAATGCGCCTTCCCGACCACCCTCCCGAGCGAGTATGCGGGGACTTAATGCATCCGTGGCGCAAGCATCTGGTAACTAGTGTCTCTATACTGGCTGTAGCTATATAGCATCCTGACTCGAAGGTTCAAGGAACTAGCTCTGGGATGGCTTCAGACGAGCAGGAAAGACGAGAGCTTGATCGGGCTGTGGCTATGTCACAGTCAATGACCGGAGGCCCTTTGTCGATAGGCCAAGAAAGTGGAGTAATAGAGGCTCGCAAGCCCCAGTTCGGACCAGCAACACGGGGACATTATGAGACCGCCAAGTGGACGATGACTCTACCCGGTGCTCATGCTCGAGAGATCCTAGAGAACCCGGATCCACCACATCGTCAGCGAGAACCTCGTGGCCCAGCGTTCTTGAAACCTTCTCTAGAAGATACTCGGCTCCCGGCCTTGATCAAGATCTTGCACGCCATCCCTTTGGCACGAGAGGCGCTATTGGACCTAGACCATACCATACCCGACTATGGAATAGATGCCGAGTGGTGGGACGGCGTGAATATTGACGTTAGGACCCTTCAGGTTGCTTATCCGGAGGAGGAGGAGAATCAAGCCAATTCTCACAAGGTTATATATGAGATTCAGCGCTTGATGGCATTCTTGGACCAGACGGAGCGAGCTTATGGGAGTGCGGATGGGTTGATGCAGCTGATCAAGGCCACAACACAGTGTAAAGTTGATCAATCCCTCGGGACCATACTTGAGGCCTGGGCCGCGGCCACCTTAGATGCTGACCCGGAGACCCCTCTGGCTGAGATTCTCATGTCCGAGGCTAGACGAATCTATTCAGAGCATGCCGAACCCGAAATCCACCCTTGTTGGTGCCTTGAGCTCTCCATACCCGAAGATTCGGATTCAGGACCTTTACAATGTCGCACGCTGTATGATGTTGTCGACTTCGCATTGTGGGGGAGCCTGCAGGAAGGTCGCTCCGAATACGCCTATTTACACAAGCTTGGAGACGTGCTGTGTGTGCAGCTAACTCGCCAAAGCAAAGATCAGTCAACTGGCCTAGGCATAAGGATCCCGGCGATATGGTATCTGGACCGTTACTTGGAGACCTCACGTGAACAGGCCCTTGATATGTTAGCCGCTGAGCGGGCCTTAAGGAAAGAGGTCGAGCGGATTGATCATGCAACAGCTAGGATCACGAATTACAAATCCTCGACCGGCGATCAAGAGTACAATGCGCTAGCGTTGATCGAAAAAGCGAAACAACACTTCGCCAACAGAGGTCCAGCCATCGAAACAACAAATGGAACTTCACCGGACCTCGGAAAAGACTGGAGCGAAAGGCCCTTGATTGAACTGCAAAGGCTGGCTGAAAATATTGCGCAAAAATTGAAGAGTACGGATCCACACAGTTTATTGCTTCCGATGCCGCTGACCATGCGCCTTCTAGTTCTAGAAATCTCTCGCACCAGAGCCCTGGAAAAATTCGCAGATATATCTCAGTGGTACACCAAGGCTTCCGAAGATCCCAAGGAACCACCTCACTACAAATATCTGCTTCGCGGCGTCTCGTCTTCCAAAGAAACAATCTACGTTCTTGAAAGCGACGACACCATTGACGATTTCGCTACATCAAAGGCTAACGCAAATGAATGGCAGTGGTGGAAATTGAGCTACGCGTCGGGTCACACAGAAGCACTGTCACGAAGCGTAAGTTCGATGAGTCTTGGGTAGCCCCTAATGTAATCGTCATGTGAACATCAAGCTTACTGGTCGTCCTTGTCATCAGAAGGTCCGCGAGGTCGAGGTTTTGAAGGCAGCCAGGGACGGATCTTCGTCTGCCCTGCTTGTATACGCTAATGAGACGTCAATCCAATTGAAGCCTTCCGATCTGCCGAGTCAACTCCAGGTAGGGTTCAATTCTCATGTGTGATGCGCAAAGGCTGAGTGCTTCTAGAATTTCGTTCGAGCGGACAATCTCAATTTTGCAGCAGAACTCGAAAAGTTCCACACAAACAAGCCCACCACACCCACTAAACGAAAGGTCGATGACCTAGATGATGGCGACCTTGTCACTGAACATGATCACTCCTCAGGTGATGAGGACTCGATGGATACCATGATGGGTGATGATCCCATACCGTCCGCGCCAATACGGAGGTCTAGCAGTCGATCCCCGCCACAGTCGAGAGACGAGATTAAGTAGGTTGAGGCACGATGACAGGCGACGCGGTTACGTGAAGGTCTCACCATGCCAATTTTTCAGACCAGTACACCGATGAACGATCCACCGCCCATAGCTGCTGTGAATGACCAGCAGAGACTAAAGATGCTAAATCGCTTTCGTATCGCGAGGATTATTCGAACGACTGACGGCAGCTATCGGCTGGGCAGCTACAAGCCAGATTTCAGTAAGGAAGATGACGAGGGCGGGTGATTGCACAGCACAACGTAGTGTACTGGCGTGAAGGACAAAAAGGGGTTGATAAGGGGTCTTGCCATTGACATGGATATCATAAGGCGTGACTGCCCTTGCGTTGTGGGGACTACTTGCATTTCCATTGGCCAGTGCTGGGAAGAACATGGCCCAAAGAATTGGAACGCCTCCCTCGCAGAGAAAGCGAATTAGGACAATGTGAATTCTATCATAAGCGTGGCTCTCCTACATGATGTCGAATAGAAAGGACACTCTTCTCTTACCCTCATCCACTACCATCACGTTCGTATCACTACTGAGCCAATGATGCGGCTAATCTCAATGAATGTGAATGCACTAAAGGTACTTGATACTTTATATTACAGGAACGATAAGCCGGGCTTGGCTCGCTTAGACGGGATCTTGTTCCGTTCCCGAGGTAGCCCCGTCCCTCGTGGATTTCAAATGAAGTAAATGAAAGTAAGATACGGACTGACTTCTGTAGAAATAACCTCTGACATCCTGCTTCAGTCCAACCGTAGTTGATTACTTTCAGTAGGACAGGATACGTGTGGAAGATAATCGCCTCCTCTGAGGCTCTTTGGTGATTTTCAAGGTTCTCAGTCCTGGATGACATCTACGAATGTGCTCTCCTCAAAGCAGATCCTCGTGTCTGGTGTGCCGGAGCAGGCGGCAGCGCGAGCAGCGGGGATGCTGGCCTATGGCTCTGCTCAGGAAGTCATCTCTTCAATCGGCTCGGAGCCGCGACTGTTTTGGCCAGATTACTTGGGCGCGCCGTCACCCGGCCAGAGTAAGCAACCATTATGCGGTAAGTCAAAGAACCTCTTGTATCCAGATGTGCATTATTAACTATTCGGAAACAAGGGAACTCTGAAGGTTGGGGCCCGTTAAGCCTCTACAGATATGACTTCACGCCTTGCTTCCTTGATGTCTGGATCGCCACCGTAGCGCTGTTCGGCATCGTCTTGGGCGCCGCAGCAGTATGGTGGTTGTCGACAAGGAGACTTCCCGCATCCGTCAGTAAAGATTGGCATTTCTACACAAAGCTTGCCGTCATCGGAATGCTCGTGTTCACTACTGCCCTTCAAGGGTGTCTTCAGATAGCGGCTTTGCCAGGTCTATGGTACGGTGACTTCCGCTTTTGGACCTCCATCATCACGCTCTGCTCGCTGTTTGTCATTGGCTCGGTTCAATATTTCGAGCATTGGCGAAGCCGACAACCGAATGGCGTGGTGTTGTTCTACTGGCTTCTTCTGTTGATGGCATTCGGTGTCAAGCTAAGGTCCCTGATCTCGCAACAAGCCTTCCGTAATCGTCTGTTGTATTTTGTCACCTTCTGTCTCAGTTTTGGACTGGCCACACTAGAATTCGCACTGGAGTATCTGGTTCCAAAGAAGCTTTCGGCATACGATGCACTAGGAGACGAGGACGAATGCCCGATCGAATATGCGGATGTATTTAGTATCCTGACCTTCAGCTGGATGACTCCAATGATGAAATACGGTTATAAGCAGTTTCTCACTCAGGACGACCTATGGAATCTAAGAACAAGGGACAGTACCAAGATCACTGGAGAAGTATTACAGGAGGTCTGGGCTGACGAATTAGAGAAGAAGCGGCCATCTCTCTGGTTAGCTTTGTTTCGAGGATTCGGCGGACCCTATTTTCGCGGCACTGTGATCAAGACTTTGAGCGACGCATTATCTTTTGTGCAACCACAGCTCCTTCGGCTACTAATCTCGTTCATCGACTCCTATCGCGGCGATGGCCGAGAACCACAGCCCGTAATTCGAGGCGTTGCAATTGCAATAGCCATGTTCCTCGTATCCGTCTCCCAGACAGTCTGCCTCCATCAATATTTTCAGCGTGCGTTTGAGACTGGGATGAGAGTCAAGTCATCCTTGACTGCTATGATTTATGTCAAGTCATTGAAATTATCTAACGAAGGACGTGCCGCGAAGTCAACGGGAGACATCGTCAATTACATGGCCGTAGACACCCAACGCTTACAAGATTTGACGCAATACGGTCAAATGCTTTGGTCTGCGCCATTTCAGATCATGCTCTGCATGGCTTCACTCTACCAGCTCGTAGGCCTCAGCATGCTGGCGGGGGTTGGAGCTATGATTCTTATGATCCCCATCAACGGAGCAGTAGCCAAGGTGATGAAGACATTACAGAAGAGACAGATGAAGAACAAGGACTCGAGGACGCGACTCATGACGGAAATCCTCAACAACATGAAGAGTATCAAACTACATGCTTGGTCTCAAGCTTTCATGAAGAAACTTAACTACGTTCGAAACGATTTAGAGCTCAAGACTCTCCGCAAAATTGGTGCCGCCCAGGCAGTTGCAAATTTCACCTGGTCCACCACTCCTTTCTTGGTTTCATGCTCTACCTTCACCGTTTTCGTTCTTACCACTGACCAGCCTCTGACTACCGAGATTGTATTTCCAGCCTTGTGTTTGTTCAATCTTTTATCTTTCCCGCTGGCAATTCTCCCAATGGTTATCACATCAATTATCGAAGCAACCGTAGCTGTAGGACGCCTCACAGAATATTTGATAGCAGAAGAGCTGCAACCTGACGCGGTTCTCACCAAGGAGCCTGCAATAAATAAAGGTGATGAAACTGTACGAGTCCGCAACGCTACGTTTACATGGGACCGTAATAAGAGCCGAAATTGCTTGGAAGATATCGATTTCGTAGCCCGCAAAGGAGAACTAGCTTGTGTCGTTGGTCGTGTGGGTTCCGGCAAGTCGTCGTTCCTCGAAGCTGTGCTTGGAGATCTCTGGAAGCTGCGCGGCGAAGTTATCGTGCATGGTCACACCGCTTACGTCTCTCAACAACCTTGGGTCATGAACGCTAGCGTCAAAGAAAACATTACATTTGGGCATCGTTGGGATCCACACTTCTATGAGCGCACAGTGCACGCCTGTGGACTTACAAAGGATCTCAAGTCTCTTCCGGATGGGGATCAGACAGAAGTCGGTGAAAGGGGCATCTCTTTATCGGGAGGCCAGAAGGCCCGTTTAACATTAGCCCGAGCTGTATATGCTCGCGCCGACGTCTACTTACTCGACGACTGCCTTGCTGCAGTGGATCAGCACGTGGGAAGGCATATAATTGATAATGTCCTGGGCCCTCAAGGCCTTCTCTCGAGCAAGACGCGAATTCTAGCAACCAACTCGATTCCTATTCTGCAGGAGGCCAACTACGTTACTTTACTCCGTGACGGAAAGGTCCTAGAGAAGGGGACCTACGAGCAACTGATGGCAATGAAGGGCGAGGTGGCTAACCTGATCAAGACCGCAAACAACGAGGATAACGAACCAACGTCCCCTAGTGAGGGCGACAGCAAAGAGACAAGCAGCTTCGGAAGCGAGGATTCGACAACCGTAATAGGTACTGGCAATTCGGAAGAAGAGGGCACAGATCCGATTCAGGAAGGCATAGGGTTCCTTGCACCAATAAAAGCGGGGGGTGGTACTGGACGCAAAGCCAGCAGCACGGAACTGCGGCGTGCCAGTACTGCATCCTTCAAACGACCTCATGGGAAATTGGCAGACGAAGAGGGAGAAGGCATCAAGACAAAACAGACTAAAGAGTTTTCCGAGCAAGGCAAAGTCAAATGGAGTGTCTATGCGGAGTACGCCAAGACCAGCAACCTGATTGCAGTGACAGTCTACCTTATTATGCTCGTGGGTGCACAAACGGCGCAAATCGGGGGCAGTCTCTGGTTGAAGAACTGGTCTGAGGTCAACGAGCGTCAAGGAAGAAATCCTGCGGTTGGCAAGTACATTGGCATATATTTTGCGTTCGGAATAGGCGGTGCGGCCTTAGCAGTCGTTCAAACACTAATACTGTGGATCTTCTGCTCTATCGAGGTACGCCGGCCCGTCTCATGCTTGCTTTATCATCTCTTACGGGATGTTGTGGCTATCGTCAGCACTTGAGAGCCTAATTCCGCATATCGTTCGTTATAGGCATCTCGAAAGCTACACGAACGGATGGCCTTTGCTATTTTCAGAAGTCCCATGAGGTTTTTCGAAACAACGCCGGCGGGGCGAATTCTCAACCGGTTCTCAAGGTTCGTCGTGCCCTTCGCCACCATGCCATTTTCGACGGTTCACTGCATGGCGCTGCTGCAATGACACGTTGTCCGCTTGGCTGACAGTGCTGGTAGTGACATATACCGAGTGGATGAGGTTCTTGCACGAACCTTCAACATGGTTAGATCCCCGATTGCTTCGATTGGATTCAGATTGATTCTAAGTAGCTGTTTGTGAATACCGTACGCGCCTTGTATACACTGGTACTCATCACAGCATCTACTCCAATCTTCGTTGCCCTCATCGTACCTCTGACCGCCGTCTACCTCTACATCCAGCGCTTTTATCTGCGAACCTCAAGGGAGCTCAAACGATTGGAGAGCACAAGCAGAAGTCCAATATACGCTCATTTCCAGGAGTCACTAGGTGGGATCACAACCATTCGTGCATACCATCAGCAACGAAGGTTTGCTTCGGAAAATGAATGGCGCGTTGATGCCAATCTACGGGCGTACTTTCCCTCCATTAATGCAAACAGATGGTTGGCGGTCCGTCTTGAATTCCTCGGCTCGTTCATTATTTTCGCTGCCGCGGGTTTCGCAATTATATCGGTTGTGACGGGAAGCAGGCTCTCGGCGGGCATGGTAGGCTTGGCTATGTCGTATGCTTTGCAGATTACCCAGAGCTTGAATTGGATCGTGAGGCAGACGGTGGAGGTCGAGACCAACATTGTCTCAGTCGAACGTGTGCTAGAGTACGCCGAACTACCAAGCGAGGCGCCCGAAGTTGTCTCAAAGAACAAACCTAAGATCAGCTGGCCAGCTCAAGGGGCAGTCCAGTTCACAGACTACTCCACAAGGTACCGGCCAGGGTTAGGCCTGGTTCTCAAGAACATCAATCTCGACATCAAGCCGCACGAGAAAATCGGTGTGGTAGGTCGCACAGGGGCTGGGAAGAGTTCCTTGACTATGGCGCTATTTCGAATTATTGAGCCCTCGACGGGCAACATCACTATCGATGAGATCAATACGTCGACTATCGGTTTGACCGATCTTCGACAAAGGCTTGCTATCATTCCTCAGGATGCTGCACTTTTCGAAGGTTCCGTCCGAGATAATCTCGATCCCGGTCACGTCCATGATGATACGGAGCTATGGAGTGTACTAGGCGAGTGTCCCACCACCCAATCGCCTCTCTGATGCATTGCAGACGCTAACGTACGGTCCGGCGGGACAGAACACGCGAGGTTGAAAGAGCACGTAGCTTCTATGCCAGGGGCTCTGGAAGCCCGGCTTCTCGAAGGTGGTGAGTGCTAAATCTTCCTCGAGGTTGACGCATGCACCAATGATGTGTCGTGCATACCCTGCAAGAGTCAAGCATGTAATAACACGCATCGGGAACAGGGAGCAACCTCAGCCAAGGCCAACGGCAGCTGGTTTCGCTGGCCCGAGCTCTTTTGACACCCACGAACATTCTAGGTAATGATCTGCCACGCCCCTGAGCGAGATGGAAGGCTTGGCTGACACTGAGGTCTATGACTTTTCTAGTCCTGGACGAAGCCACGGCAGGTTTGCTCCAAGGCTCACGGGCCCAATTTTGCGCTAATCTATCATCATCACAGGCCGCAGTAGACATCGAGACCGATGCCCTGCTGCAAAGCACTTTGAGAAGTAACATGTTTAAAGACCGCACCATTATAACCATCGCCCATCGGATCAACACCATTCTTGATTCGAACAGAGTGCTTGTCCTAAAAGATGGGGAAATTGCGGAGTTCGACACGCCTTCAGCCTTGGTCCGCCGCAAGGGCCTTTTTTACCAGCTTGTTAGAGAAGCCGGTCTGCTTGACAGTGTCGCATAGCCAGCCCGGCGCCCCGAGCCGGAGACAGTATAAGTTTATGATTAAGCATAAAGGGAAGGGAATTTACCGTGGGGAATGCGTGTTGACCACACTGGCAAGGTTTCGATGCGCAGGTGGACGTGGCTGCATGAATATGCGAGTCGTGCATTGGCCGGGGCGCGTGGGTTGTTTGTAGACCCGGATTTCCCTTCGAATCGATCCTTCGAAGGATCATCGTGCGTGTAAGTGAAGAGATCTGGATGCTCACGTTTGCTCCCTCAGATCAATCCTCGAGCCGCAAGTCCTACAGCAAATTACAGGATCTGCACGCATCTAGTTTTGGTTCTACGAGATGACGATCTACAACAGCGGCGAGCTGCCTTAGCTCCGCCACGGATGCATGTCTTGCTTCCCCACAAGACAACCCTCGCCACCGCCCGGAGACATACAGGACCTCAATGTCGAAGGGAAGGTGAAGAAGTAGCCATCTAAACACACGCTTCCTCTCATGCCTTTTCTTTTGCTAGCTACCTCCTCAAAGCTTACACATGGGAGAGCTACCGGCCAATAGCCATCACTACCCATCTCAACCGAAGGTTCTGGAGCTGTATTGTGTCACAGCTGCCGCAAATATCACGATGAGTGAGGGGCGGGCCGAAGCGGACTAGGTGATCTGATGTGACACACTCCACAATTTCCGTGCTCCGCTGCATCTTCTCTGCGGCATCGATTCGAATGGCTATCCACAGGCTGTCGGCTCAACCCTTGTCCTGCTGATGGGTCCGACTACCCTCCATTAATCTTGTGCGGATCTTTGCTGCTCGTCATCCAAGTCCTGTTCTGCGATTGGCCTTGGGGTTCTGAGTGCATGGAAGCTGCAGATTTAGGCCTCCCGGAAGCTTGAAGGCTACTCCGATGCCTTAGATCGCCTGTCTGTATATCGCTTGGCTATATCAAAAGCTATCGCCAATCGTAGGCTGAACGATGCTCCTCCAGTCTCCCTGTCTAATGATTCTTTACCCTTGTGCAGTCGTGTCGTGTGTGCGCCAATTCTTCCGATACTGCCTAGCGAATCCAGGCATCGAATAGACGTATATTTAGTGAGCTCTTTGCCCCTTACAGGCCTCTCCTAGGGGTACGCAGAGCCAGCGACAGTCTTCAGTCTCCATTATCCTTTGCTTGTGAGACGCTTTGCAGACTTAGCTTCAATTTCCTCCTCGATATTTTCTGAGCTGCCGGACGATACTCTGAACTCGCAAACTACCAGGTGTTGGGTGGGCGAGTTAGATCTTCTCAGCTCGCTGTCATTATCGGTTCAGTAACTCTGGCTCTTATTACTGCCAGTAGCTACATACCATAAGAAGTGATTGCTGATACTTTTGCCAGAGTCACGGTACGAGTCTGGCTGAATGATCCCCGACCAAGCATTGCCTGACGTCTATGACTCCTGAAGCCGGGTAATCTAGTATACACCCTTGAGATTGAGTCATCCGGTATTAGCACCATCGCTCGTTACCAAGTCAATATGATTGTTGCATTGCCCGCCAGCAAGATCGCAAAAAGAGCACAAGATAAAGGACCATGCGCTTCTAGTACAGAGGACTTTATACCAGACAAACATCACATATCTTCAGCGCTTCCTTTTCGTACAAGCTTTCGAAAACCCAATGCGGATCGGCCCACACCTGTATGTAACACCATCTTTCCAATAGTAAGGTAACGGAGAGGGTGGATGACTAATGACTGCACCTCTTACTTTACTTTAGCCTCAATCCCTTTCAAACAATCCCAAGCAAGCTCAAGCTTGGTTCTCGGGCTACTTTGATCAATTTGGGAAATTCAACCTTGCATCGTCATCCGTCCTGAAGACTCACCTGGACGAGCTCTTCTCCCCACATTTCCGGCAAAAGCTCGCTACAATAGTCGCTAAAGAGGCTCCATCAATCTACATTGATCCTGCAGGTTAGTATTTCGGAAGTAACTCACGTTTCTACTTTCATGATCATTTCGCGCTTGCACAAGGCCAAATAGCTGACAGTCAATAGTCTACGAAAGCAAAAAGACTAATGTGGGCAGCCTTGGATCCCAGTCACCGGAACTCGATGATCAAACAATGAAGCATGCTTCTGCAGCTAGAAGCAAGCGTGCTGTGTCCAATGAGTTTATGTCGACCAAGCGAAGGAAGTCCTGCCTCAAAGACACAGAACAGCTGCTTCGCTTGAGCAGTGTGGTTGACGACAACGCTATCAAAACAGGGCAGGATTCTACAGACGAGGACGATGACTCAGATGATGACGAGGTTGTTGCCACTGGCTATTCTTCGGTAGCGATCCGGGTGGACGATGTGGTGGAATTAGATGGCATTATGGATACCAGACTACAACTAATGCAGCAGACGAGTTGCAAGTTAGTCGCAAAAGCTTGGATAAAGGTTCATGAGCCTCAAAAACAAACGAAGTACCCATACAACGGGGGTATACTTCAGGAAGAGGCGATTCGTCAGTATGGCGGCAAAAATCTAGGCGAGCTCACAAAACCCCCTTGGTGGCCGTCTACAGAGGGGTGGCCGAATAACGGGGGATGCCGCCACAGAGAGCCTGATCATCTCAAGAAACCTGGTATGCTGTCTTCATGTTGACCAGTGTGAAGCTTATCTGGGAGTAGAACGGCTTGTCCTTCTCAAGCACATGCTGAAAATATGTCCCGTTGCCATGCTGAAAGACAGTACCAAGGAGGTGCAAGCGAGCCCCTCAGGCATGAAACAACATGCTATTGACCATCTCAGAGAAATCTATCGCCTACGAGACAAGCAAGAGCGGTATGAGAGAGGTGAAATAGGTGAGAACCGTGGTATATTCCAAACGAGCCCTGTACGAGCTGACGGCCAATTGTGTCCTCCTCCAGATGGTGGTACGATCATCCCTGTTGAATCGCTGCCAACTGAGAGCCACCAAGGGTCTAACCCAGCGAGGGGCAGACAAGAGCCCACAATAATTGCGACTACGAACAAAAAAAGCTTGACCACTCAGAACAGCCCGAAAGCGTTCTCCAAAGCAGCTGCCAGACCGGACTCTGAAAATTCACAGCAGGAAGCCGCAATTGAGGATGAGATTTTGGTACATCTATCCAACCAGCAAAGTAATCAGATATGTCAGCTCAGTGGGCAGAAAATGCAAGCCCCGGCTTTCAAGAACGAAGAGAAGGAAATCTCGCGAGCGACAAGTAACATCCAAAACGATTGTCTCTATAACGTGTCCGCTTTAGAGCTCCAAGCGACTAGACACAACGCCCGGCTCGAATACCGCAACGTTGGGTCTGCACATCTAGACTTAACTTCTACCTCTCATCGAAAGGCCGGCACAAGATTCTGCGAGTCCTATGTTGACGCGGGCAATGCAAGCTTTGGCGACAGCAGTGAGCTACGTCGGAATCATGGCCTCCCGCAAGTTTCTACTTGGAATGGATTCAACGGGAGCTTAACCCCTACCAGCCATAGCGGGTCATCTACCCTGGACATGCCATTCTTCGACGACGAGTACGTATTTGGAAACACGCTGATGAACAGCCCTTACCGAAGTTCAACCGAAGACGTGTTTGCGAAACCTTTGGGTGCTGGAGGACATGGACAGTCCTGGGACTTCTCGTTTGCTCATCTCCAGCAGAGATGAAGCCGTACCCAAACCCTCTACAAGTATACGGATGAGGATATGAATCCACTACCGCGATGTGCCCCCGAATGTTAGAAGTACTGTAGGGGCCTCGCTTACTTCCCTTCAGCAATCTCGGGTGGATCGAAACTTCAGGATGATCTGTTACTCTTTCCTTGGCACAACATCGTTAGCGCCGGCGGCGTGTTTGAAAATGGGGTGTGGCTTCGTCTGGCCAGCAGCCAGCTTCAGATGTGAGCCTTCTCGCCGCACCTAATTTCGCCATCGCGAAGAACCTAACCTTGATCATTCTTCTCGGTCCTATTGGCATTTATCCTGTTCAGCAGAGCTATCGTATGGGCAGGACTGCCTTGTATGATTTGGTCGGTCAGCCTTTTTTTCAGCCATGGCTGTAAGTGTCCAATGCAATCTGGCTACGTCATTGAAATTCCATCCATTGCCTCAAAGATCGAGCTTTGCGCATGTGTACGAGCGGTCGTTCATGGGGGGCAGCACTTCGACTTGGCTTCTGGGCTACTAGACTGAAGAGGCTGATGCACTGTCTGATCTCTATGCTCGTTGTCAGAATTTTGTTGTATGTAATGCCAGCAAGAGGGCTAATTTGGCGATTGTAGTGAAACATTTGAATAGCTAGAGAGCTTGAATATATCAAAGACGCTATTGATCGTTGTTCATCTACCTTACGGAGGGCAACCTTAATGTTCACTAACTATTTCTCGGGGAACCCAACATGGCACTTCAAGGACTCATATCACAAGGGGTATATAAACAATACTGTCAGTCCTGTATTTTAGATATTGGGAGATTATCTACAGCTTTGCACTTGGCTGAGATCAACATAAATGTCGCTGAAGTACCTTTGGTTTGATTGATTGATTGATTATTTTATTAAGCACTCGAGCCTTTTCTATTTGAGAATGCTATGCAATTAGTAACTATTAATTAATTAAATTTTGTAAGAAGTCTAATTGATTATCTATCTACAACTTTTGTATAGATTTTCTTGATAAAACAATTTTTTTAAATACAATTATCTTAGTCTTTGCTTTGTATTTTATATAGCTAAGTAAGTTTTCGATTCAATATATCTTTTATCGAACGCTCTAGTAATCTATTGTAATTAGAACTCGAAATTGATTAATAAGTTCTATCTCTTTTATAAATACAATTGCTTCTTTAAATTGTAGAAATTAGTAAATATAGTTTTTAAACTAAACTTTCTTTATATCTTTCTTTTCTTTCTTTTCTTTTACAAATTTTGTTTAAGATCAATGTACTTTTTGTATATAAATAGAACGTATTCGATTGTTTGTAATACTTGTTTGCATTAATAATACTCTATTTCGATATTAAACACTTTTTGTTAAAATAGAAACAAACAAAGTTTTAATTTTTTTGTTCTTATTTGTATTACAAATGCGCTAAAATTCTTAATTAATTTATTATAAAGCTTTAATATTAATTTTTTAAAATTTAACTATATAGTATATAGTTTTTTGTCAATTATATCTTTGTTTTATAAGATAGTTTATTGTTGTTAAATCTCTTTTGTTAGCATTATTTTTTTTGTATTTCTAAAATAGTAAACTAGTTTTGCAAACTTTGCTATTTAATTTGTATTATATTCTATCATTTTTTTTGTTCTTTTTTTATTTTTTTGTTGCTTGTTTAATTGCAATATTTGTTATTTTGTTGCTTCTAATATTTATATATAAAAATATTTAATATAGTTCGATTTCTATACTTTTTGTACGCAAAATATTAACAGATTTGATTGTATTTTTAATTAAGTATTAATCTAAATTGTTGTCTAAATTTTTAATTGTCTTAATCGCTATTTAATTGTTTATATATATAATTATATAAATTTTGTTATATTCGAATATATGCGTTAGTATTAAAATTAGAATAATTTTGTATAGTTTTGTCGAATAAACAATAAATATTGTGTTTAATTCTAGATAAGTATTTATTATTTTATGTAGCAAAACAACTATTATTTTAATTTTCTTATTAATTTTATTTTTGTTAATATATACTACTAACGTATTTGTCTTTTTTAGTAGTTTTTTGTCTTTTTTTTTGCTATTCTTGCTAGAATTAATAACAATAGTTAACAAAATTTATTACAATAGCGTTGCAAATAATATAATAATCTTTAAATTATTAATACTAATTTTTTCTTCTTCAATTTTTTTGTTAGTTTTTTTTAGCAAACTTATAATTCGACTCTTTTTTTTAGTTTTATTCTTAACTATAATATTATATATTAAACTAATAACTATTTTAAACGTTGTTAGACTTGTTATTCGATTCAAATATATATATATTAATAGAAAGTATATCTCGATTTGTAGAGTCAAATATAAAATAACTCTATAGATTTCGATAATAGTTTTTTGTATTTTATACTAAATATTTGTTAAATTATTAATAATATTTCTTTAAATATTTCTTTTTCTTGTACAATATATATTATATCAAGTAGTTGTAAATTAGTTAAGACAAAAATATTATATATCTTATTTATTTTATTCTAATTAGTCTAACTTTTATATTAATTTTGCTATATTTGTTAGAGTCTTTATAGTTTTAAATATTTTTATTTTGTTAATATTAATCTAAGTTTTTTAGTTAAATTTGCTATCTAGTATAACTTCTAAATATTTAACTGCTTTTTTCGATATTACTATTGTATTTTTATTACTAATTACTATATTATTAGTATTTTGTCTTTTTTTTGTAATATAACACAACTAATATTTGCTAAAGAAAAACTTAATTTTATCTATATAAACTTATTTTTTGTATATATTCTTGTATATTTTAATTAGTTGTTTGCAATTAATTTTAGTATTATGATCTTTAACTAGCAAAATTATATTGTTTATAGAATTGCAAATCTTGATATTCTTACTATATAGTTTTTTTAAAAACAAGATATTGTAAAATAAAATCAAATTAACAATAATAGCAATTTTTGCAATATTTTTACTATAATATCGATTTTGTTTATTTTGTATTTCTTGATTTTAAAAATAGTAAATTAGTTGCTCAAAAAACTTTTAATCTATTATATTATATATTTGTTAATTTGTTTATTTCGAAAATTGTACAATAGTTTCGAATATAATATATTATTAAATATCTCTAATATATCTAATAGTAGAGTTGTAACTATTTTACTTTTATTCTATACTATATATATTTTGTTACTAAATAGTATAGTATATATTTTGTTAAAATAAATTATTTTATCTCTATATAAGTATGCAACAATAACTTGTATATTTTTATTAAATAATTAATTTTCTTAATTAGTATAAATTCGAGTATTTTGCTTAAAATATTAAAAAGTGCTATAAAACAATAAAATTTAATTGTAAAATAATTGCTTTTATTTTATTTACGCAAAACTATAATAATTGCACTACAAAAATATTTCGAACAATAATTTTTTTCTAAACAAATATTGTATATACAATATAAATACAATATTATAATAATACTAATTTGCTTCAATATTTTATTAATAATTTTGTTGTTTTTTAAAGTTTTGTTCGAAATTATTAATATTATAGTTTTTACTATTTTATATTGTATAATCTTTTTTATCGTTAAATTTTAATTATATTAACAATCTATTATATTTAACAAATTTATTTGTAAAAATAGTAGAAAAAATATTTTTAACAAAATATTGGTTTTTTTGCTAAAATTGATTGTCAATAGTAGTAATAAATAACAATATAATAATAAAATACAAACTTTTTTGCAACATTTTTAAGCAAATCTATTTGTATTTATTTTATATTTTAAAGACTAATTTGTAGTTTTTTTTTCAACTTTTTTTTCGATTGAATTTTTATAGTTTTTTGCATTATTTTTTTAAGACAATTTCTAACTATAGTAAAAAATTTTCCATTCTTATCTAGATTGACCGTCGGATCGGATTTCGATTCCAAAAGTCGAAATCGAAATTCGATTCGAATTTTTAGCGTAGAATCGAATTGTCAAGATTGATAAATTAAGTTACTTGATTAACTTGCTTAGAACAAATTCTTTCGCTTAATTGTCAAGAATTCGAATCTAACGTTATAGAATCGAGTTACGTAATAAATTCGGATTTTCGCGATCAGTCTATTCTTATTGCTTTTGTTGCTCTACTATATATAACAACATTTTTTAATTTTACAAAAGATTTTTTTGTATTTTTTATAAAGTTTATTTTAGATTTGAAACAAATTCTAATAAGTAATATAAATTTTTCAATAATTGCTTTAATTGTTTTTGCAAGATTGCTTACTTATATATCTAGTTTATTTTTAAAGTTATCAAAGATATTGTTAAATAATATAAATACTAGCTTTTTAATAATTTTTTGTATAAAATTTTGTATAAAATTTCTATATTTGTTTTGTTCTAGTTTCTTCTTTCTATAGACTTTGCAACTATTGTGTGTAAATTAAATATTATATATATAAAATAGTAATCTAAGTAACTATCTATATTTTTTGCAATATTATATTTGATAAAATTCTTTTGCAAAAATTAAGTAACAGAAATAAGATTAATAGTATTTTGTCTACTTTTTTATCTTTAAATAATTGTATCTTTTAATAGTATTTTTATTTATTTAAATTCTTTTGTTATAATTACTAGCTTATATATATTTGTATCGATTTTTACTTTGTTGTTGCTCTATTTAAAGTAATAAAAATTGAAATTTTCTATTATTATATATTTGCTATCTATTTTTTCTACTAATATTGCATGTAAAAGTAATAAATTGCTTTTATTTTTATTGTTTTTGTACAAATTGTAGATATTATATATATTAGTTGTTTTTCTTTTCTTTAATCTTAAAGTAAAAGAGCAAAGATTCTTAAATTTGTATATTATTATATACAAGACAAATACTATATATTTGTTAACAAAAAAGTATATTCTAGTGTCTCTATTGTTTATATAGTATAGCTCGAAGTACTAATTCAATTTATTGTTTATAATAAATTGATAAAGATTTGTCTATATAACAGATCTGTCGAATCTACCGAATCTGCTTGAACAAAAGTCTCGAAAAAATGTCTTTTAGATTTGCTAGAGTTACGTTTCCGAAATGCGAATGCTAATTTTTGAATAGTTAATATATTAAAGTTTGTAATATTATTGTTTTTAAATAGTAATATTATAATTTTTAATCTAAACTTGTTAATATTGTACTATAATATTAATAAAAAATAAAATACAAATTTTTAATATAATTGTTAGCTAGAACAAGTTATTGTATTAATGTTTTTTAATACTAGCAATATTTTATTAATTACTAAATATAGACTGGTCGCACTAACCCGGAAATGTCACGTGCAAATGCCAAGACCCGAGTCAAAAAAATTCGAGAAATCGAATCGCTCAAAGTAGTTTAGCGCGCTTCGCGCTAAACTACTTTGAGCGATTCGATTCCAAAAAATCGTCACGACCCGATCTTGGCGTCGGGTCGAGCTAGAGGGGTGATATCATAATCTGGCTCGACGATTAGTCTAACTAAATAGAAACTCTTTTTGTTCAATTCTTTATATAGAGTTTTTTTTTGTTTTTTTTTTTTTACAAATAATATAGATTAAAAATTTTATTTTTAATTTATTAATATTTGCAATAGATTTGGTTACTATTTTTTTAAAAATAGTTTCTTTTTTTAATCTTTTATTGTTTTATTCTTTTGTATATTTTTTGTTTGTAGTTTCTAATTTGTTTAAAACTATTAGCTATAATTTTAAATAATCGAAGTTTTTTTTTTTTGCTAAAATAGAATTTGTTTTCAACTATTGTTGTTCTTTTAATTAAAAATTAATGCAATTTTTTTTTTCGATAATTATTTGTTGTATTTCTTTTTGCTTTTTCGAACAATTTTTTTGCTATAATTTATATTTTGTTTTATACAAGCAATATCTAGATTTGTAATCTATTAAGCAAACTTTAAAATTAATAGTATAAGATTTAATACAATAGTTGTATCTTTTCTCTTTTATATATTAAATTATAATATGTTTATAGTAATAATATTTAAAATATTTAAAATATTGTATATTTTGTTATATATTAATATTAACTTAATTCGCTTATCTATTATTAAACTAAAATTAAAAATAGTATTAGCTATTTTTAATATTTAATCTTTTACAATTATAAATATATAATTTTAATTTTAAGTAAATTATTATTATCTTTAATCGATCTATACTATTTTTATATTTCTAAGTTTCTTTATATTCTTGTTTTAATTTGTAATTTTTAAATAACTATTGTTTGCAATTTTGTATTTTAAGATTTTATTTTTTAATCTTTATTTTGTTAACTATTATTGCGTATATTAAAATAATTATTTTTGCTTTTTTTTCTAGTATAGCAATTTCAATATTGTTGATTCTTAGCTTAATAGCTTTTTTTTAATTAATTGTATAAATTGCAATATTTTTACTAAAAAGCTTTTTTATTGCTTTAATATTTTTAGTTGCTATCTCGAGTTATATAATATGCGCATTGATATTTTTAATTATATTCTAAGAAAATATTTTTTGCAAAACTTATTTTTGCTTGTTGTTGTTTAAATGTACAATAATTTTTATATTTTTGTTAATAGCTAATTTCGATTTAATAATTGTAACCGTTTTCGAAATATTTTCGAAAAAAACTATAGATAATTAGTTTTGTAAATTGTTTTTAAAAGATATAGAAAAAATTAAAAATAAAATAGAAAAAAATTTGTTATAGTTTTGTATATAATTGTAGTATTTTTCTTTATTTTTTTATAGTTGCGATTAATTTTAACAACTAATTTGTTAATAGTGTTTATTACGTTTGTTTATATAGCTTAATTTCTTGTTAACTCTAAATAGCAAGCTATTTTGTCGAACAATTGTTTTATAATAAATATAGACATAATTTTTTCTTCTAAATACAAACAAGTAGATCTTCAATATTAATATGCAAAATAATGTTGTACTTATAGATATCTTCGAAGAGATATTAATTTATTAAAAATTAATTGTCTCTCTTTATTATAACTATTGAATATTAATTGATGCGTAATAGTTGAGCGATTCGAATAACGCGTTAATTGAGTCAATTGAATGTTGCGTTGATAAGTTATTTTCAAAAATGTGATTTGAGCGTGTAGGGAAGTTTTTTTATAAATATCTTTGGTACTTTTCCAGAGACGTACCGTAGGATAGGGCTCAGATAACCCTGATTGCTTGTAGAGCCTTTGCCGGATTCGGTGTCACCGGATCTGATCACTTGCAGGTGCTGACTGAGGACCACAACATAACAGAAAGGTTAAGATGGGGCCTCTCATCCTGTGGATACCCGAGCTTTCATCAGCCTTGATCTGTCTCCTGCCTTAATGTCTCTTGCCTTGCGCGAAATTCTCATTCCGACAACACTGGGCGCAATGTCCACTTCGCAAGGGTCGCGAGGCGGGCGCGGCCGTGGCCGAGGAGGTGCAACATCGATACAGAGAGGCAACAGGGGTGGACCCGCGGTCAAAGCTGCTGGTCGAGCTGCAGCTCCATTGGCTACAACGCCAAGGAGCCCTTCTTCGAGACAGTACAAACCGCCGCCTACGCAGAGTGCACCTCATGATGCAGTCCGACGATCCTCTCCATCAACTGCGCGCGGTACTCGAGGTGGTAGCCCACCCCGGAGTTCACGGATATCGACCTCTCCACCCGATCAAGAGGCTAGACGGAATCTAGGCTCGCGAGGCGTAGGGGGAACCCTTCCACGACGGATGGAGGATGTATATCAGAGGGTACGTACATTACCTTCTCACGCTGACTAGGAGAGCTATGTAGTGACGTCTTACGTTTGCTCGCGTCCATAGCTCAAGAAAAGCCGGGAACAAGAAAGAAAGGACGCCATCAAGAATGGGGTGCTTGCGGATCCGGACAAACCCACTCTTCTAGCCAATGCTATAACCCCAGTCGGGACATGCCAAGATATGTGCCCGCGGTTCGAGAGAGCGGAGAGAACTGTACAGCTCTTGGTTGATGGATGCGAGAAGGTGAGGGAGGACATATATAACATGGTTGTCGAGGCTCGAGCACCGTGGCTGATGGACTGGCCTAGAAAACATCACCATCTGGCGTCAGGGAACCCTGTGAGGAGAAAATGGTCAAGCGCTTCCGAAGATCTGCTGCTGGCTACGATGAACAACTGCCGTCGGATATTCGCCCTCCTTCGGTGCTGCAGAGAACACTGGACTACCTGATCAATGAAGTTGTGGGAGGTCCGCAACCATTAGCCTCTGTCCATAAATTTGTCTGGGACCGGACCAGAGGTATCCGAAACGACTTCTCAATACAGCAAGTTACAAAGATTGAGGACCTGCGAATCGCGATAGACTGCTTTGAGCGTATTGCCCGCTTCCATATTCTCTCACTTCATCAGCTGTCGAGCTCGGACCGAGACAACGGCGAATTCAATCACTACCAAGAACGAGAACAGCTAAATAATACCCTTCTTTCACTGATGTACTACTATGACGACAGTCGACACAAGCTTAGATCCCCCAATGAAGCCGAATTTCGGGCTTACTGCATTATCTTCGAGATTCAGGATCAGCGACCAGATCTGGAGGACCGCGCACAACAGTGGCCTCGCTCATTGCTGCTCGATCGCAGAGTACAGACAGCGCTTAAGCTTTATGCAGCGGCAGGGAATACTTCCGATGAACAAGGACCTCTAAGGCCACGCGCCCCCTTCGCTATTGCGCAAGCCAATCCCGGAGGTTTCTGGGACCTGGTGCAATCGAATGCCGTATCATATACCATGGCATGCGTTACTGAGATTTACTTCAACCTCGTCCGGAAAGTCGCTCTGGAAGCTATATGGAAGGCCTACAAAGGCAAACGAGCCGGGCCAACGAAGATGGAGGATTGGATATTGGCGGACTTGACCTTAGCCTTGGGTTTCGACAGTGAAGATCAGACGCAGTCTTACGTCGAAGAGCATGGCTTTTTAGTGGCTGAGAACGACAACGATCAAGTCTACATTGATCTCGGATCTGTCTCGAGCAAACATCTTACTGGTCAGTCGTTCCACCCTAAAATTCGTAATCGGGTTGTAAAGGCTGTCCAGATACAAATTCACGGCGAAAGCAAGTGTTCTCGAAGCATCTCGTCGAGGCGAAAAGGCTCGGCAGGACTCTACCAGCGGTTATCGGCGGGGTCACTGCGTCACAAGCACAGGATCGGGGGTTGATCGAAGATCCTCTGGATGTAGAGGATTCCTCAATGTCTCACCGTGAATCGCTCTTTGTATCGGGCGAGTCGGACGATGAGATGGATGGCTTCAGAAAAACAAAATCGTCCTCAGAGTTGCCAAACGCAAAGCTTCCCAGTATCAATGGGAGTGTCCTCAGCACGAAGTCATCTAGCCCTTCAGTGGCCTCCGGAACATCACAACAATTGGCAGTGCCAACGACTACCATTTCGCCATTTGGTAAGCCGTCTCCATTCTCGTCCTTCAAGTCAGATTCAACCACTTTCGGAAAGCCCAGTGTAGACGGGCCGTTTGCAATATCTCCATCCTCGTTTGGCAAGCCGAGCTCTGCCAGCATTCTCCATACACCTTTCTTGAGCGCTGCAAGTGATCCGATACCAAACAACGAAGCTAAAGACCCTGCCTTCATTGTACCGACCAATTCGGAAGCAGCGTCGAAAGCGTCAACTTTCTTCCCTAAGCCCGACGCATCAGAATCATCGTCTCGACCCCTTACGAAAAATGCGCACTCTATATTCCAGTTCCAGTCACAATCCAATTCAGATGGATTGGCGGAGTCGAAAAAGGTCACGCAGCCAGCCTCGCCATTCTCGTTTTCCTCAGGTGCACCCCCTTCTTTTGGTTCGACAGCGACGTCTCTCTACAACTTCCCGAAGCCTTCTCCAGGAACGTCGTCAACGGTCAATAATACCATAAGCAGCCCCGACAACAGACCAGAGCATACATATAACCAGCCAATAGCCAGCGCGTCAGCAGCTTTCGAAGACCGAAAGGCGGTCCAGGCAACGTTGAAACCTACGACACAATCATCGTCTGTTCTCGACTCACAACAAGAACCGCAAAGGCATACTAGCTCATTGTTTCAATTTCCAGCAGCTCAATCTAATCCGTCGGCTTCGCTCAAGAACGAACGGTCGTCCTCCACGAAACATTCCCCACCACCGAAACAACAATTCACGTTTATCGAAACAACTACTTCACAGAAGCAAGATTTGTCAACCTCAACTCTCCCTTTCGCGCCATCCTCGCCAAGGCCGTCTCCCAGCGTATTCACCTCAGAGGACACCACCGGTCTACCTGCACACCAAACTGCTAATTCAAATTTCAACACTTCCACGCCACTGGTTCAAATCTCTCAACACCCAGTCCCAGAGCTTGCACCGAGCTCTAATGATAATCCTACATTTTCATATGCGCCAAACTGCCTTAGGCCGTCTACGGTCTCTGGAAAGAGTTCTCCAACCGGACTCTTCGCGTCATCAGATCCTTTCTCACTACGAAACACGAATCCACATGAAGCTCGCCCCGCAGCATTGCATGCACTCTCGGAGAGCTTGATGCTTGACGACGATGGGCTGCTCCAACAATTCATCGAATACACAATTGGCCCCATCGTTACAGCTTCGATTCGACAGGTACAGGAGGAAAGGTCATGGCAACAAGCACGTCAGTCACTTCTCATCTCATGCTCACCAACTAGCTACTGATCTCAAGCAGGTCAGTGCCGCGTTTTCTTACTCTCGAAAAAGTATCTCAATGCGTGGAAGAAGACAGCTTGGAAGTTGGGATTGTTGCGCAAGGGTAAGGAACGAAGGAAGAAATTTGCGGAGTCGATGCGGGAACTGTCGCAAAGTACACGAAGACTGCCAGACACGGACGGCACTCTAAGACTGGCCTCTGACGGTCGAGATGCAAAGGTGGAGGGGGCTATGCCACCACCTACAAGGCCTCCTGCTAAGCGAAACAGCCTTCCGGCTGAAATAATTCACGATGTTCAGCGATCTGATACAGCTCCAAACAAAAGAAAGCGTGACAATCAATCGCTACATACGGAGCATAGCCCACCACGACGTATCAAGGTTCATCACAAACGTTCAAGGACGGTCACGAGCGTCCTGGACTCTAATTTGATGAGTGGCAATACCCATGTTCCCCTAAAGAACCACTCCTACAGTACAACGCGTTTGTCATTCGGTGGAAAGGTCGACACTACCAATACCGATTACTTCCGCTTGAAAGCCTTAGGTCTTGACCCAGATACACCAGTGGTACCTTTGACGAGCAAGAAGCGTATGAGAGACGATGATACCATCAGAGGCGAGAAACGCTCTAAGCAGTCGCCTGATCAGGACTTCATCAAGGTCCAATCGGGTTATCCGGCAGTGACACAAGTCGACCAGCACAACGGTGTTCCGACAACCCCACGGCGCAAGTCAAATTGGCAGGACGAGGAGGACTCGGACGAAGCACTCTTTGCTCGGCTACGCCAGGTCCGTGACGCAATGTCAGACAGCATATCATGGTTCCAGTTGGAGCGCGCAAAGAGTGAGCGAACGAGTAGCGGCGGTCACGGGGCATCTTCCAACGAGGGCCCGGTGCAGAAGAGGTTGCGTGAGTTCCAAACAACACCGTCGAGGACTGAACAAAGACTGCGTACTACTGGCGCACATGGCTTGCTTCCAAAGGCCTGGGCGAGTAATCCGTCCTGGCGGGATGCAAACGGTAGGATCACGACATTTGATACCCCGGTGTCGAGGAGCGAGGCGCTTCCCGCTAAACGAAGGGAAGCCATGGATCAACCGTCAGGCATGGGAGTCACATGGAGCATTGGGCAGATGCGTGGTCAGGGTCCCACGAAGCCGAATGGCTTGAGGCCGGACGGCCCAGGTGCAAGCGTTGAGGATGCAATCGAACTCTAATCCCAGCGATGTCCAAGTTTGGTAGGACCTACGGCATGACAGTCAGCGTTGCCGGCTTTCTCCTCGTAGCGTTGGTATTGCATAGCGACGGAGTGATAGCTTGGGCACTTGTGCACATGATGCTGTACGAGTTGGTGTATCCTAGCATCCACAACGTTGTGTAGTCATCCTAGTTATGACAGCGAATCGAATGGAGTCTTGTCAGTTCATCACCTTCTCTCCTCGGAAAGACGAGACCTCTCCGATAGTCTAACCCCCCTTGAAACAAGGTACAGATTGCCAAGCGGTACAGGGTCTTCTGATCATCCTTTATGTTTGGAGCGCTTATGGCGCGTAAGCATAAGCGTTGTCGAGTCCAAAAGCCCCCCACGATCCCGTGTCCCAGGTACCGCATATCGACGGTCAAGACTTGCCACTTTTGCTATTAAGCTTGCCACAGCAAGGTTGACGGTTGGAGCACATTCTCCGTACGAATGGCGGAGTTGCTGATTATAGCTCGAAGAAAAACGTATCTGCATGCCGTCTTCTCGTTGTGCGTCCGTTCGTGTCCTCATCCTTCGGGCCCGCATCCTTGCAATCAAATTGATGCCGACACGCTCCTTCTAAGTCCTCTTCCTCATCTTGCTCCAGCCGTGGCACTCAAGTGGCATGGATCCACATTCGAGCCGCGGGCCTGTTGGCGTCGGCGTTTCGTGGATTCCGCCCTATTTGATCTCTCGGATACGACTGTAAATTGTTGGGGCCATAGTTAGGCTGCGGCTTGCCAATGGTGCATGCTCTCCACTGCAAACTATCGCTGCTTTGCTGGCATGATGCAAAACGAAATTGCCACGGAGTCAACGGCAGGCTCGGCGCCCGTAGTCGTGGCCACTGGCCTCAGCAAGTCAGGTTTAAAAGGAGTGCTTACCGTCACCTGTAGTTGATCATCATCGGATCTTGACTCCTCAGTCCTCCTGCTGGTCCAGGTAAGTTGTAGCTCTTTTGCCAACCACAGATGGACGTATGCTTACGGCCCTTTTCAGAGATCCTCAGCCGAGGCCGGTCCCTCCTGTTCAATCGGACATACCCCCACACTCGTTACAATGTCCATCGTTACCACGTTCCTGCACGTCTTGTTGCTCCTGAGCAACTTTGCTGCCCCTGCGTTGGCAGCTCCCACTCCTTTGTTCGTTACCAAAAGGAGCACCCTGGCGGGCTCGCCTGTCGTTTTCGGCGCCGGTACCTACCCCCGAGCAACTCGGCTGTCAGATGGCAGCCTTCTCGGAGTTTATACCGCATTTTCTGGCGGTAATAATGTAATCACTACTACAATGAGCACCGACAATGGTGCCTCATGGCAGACGTTGGGCGAAGTTGCTTCAGGTCCGTCAGACGCCAACGACATCGACAACCCCTACGTCCTCCAGCTCCCCAGTGCGACGGGACGAGTTCTCTGTGCGTTCCGAAATCATTCCAAGGATCCGTCGAGTGGCGCGTATACGTACTTTCGAATAACAATCACGTACTCGGACGACAAAGGCAAGACCTGGAAGTACCTCAGCACTGCCTCTCAAGATCCAGGGCCGGTCAATGGGAACTGGGAACCCTTTTTACGCCTCGCCCAGGACGGATCCTTGCAGATATACTACTCACGTGAGAACTCAGCGGCCGACCAAGACACGATCGAACGTTTTTCGACGGATGGTGGGCAGACCTGGACCTCACCAAAGACCATTTCGGGTACCGGTATCACCTCACGAGACGGTATGACTGGTGTCGCCGACGTCTCCGGCTCGAACCTGATGGCTGTCTTCGAGAGCGAAACGAACGGTATCTTTAACATCTTATCCATTACCTCGGCTGACGACGGCAAAACCTGGTCCTCCACGCGCAGCCTTGTCTATGACTCTACCGGCTCAGGCAATAGCGCTGGGGCGCCTCAGATCATCAATGTAGGTGGGACGATAGTGGTCAGTTTTATGACCAGTGAAGACGCAGATCTGGGTTCGGGCGGGGGCGCCTATACCAGTCACACGGCGGCCAAAGTAATTAGTAGCAGCGATGGTGGTAAGACGTGGGGTAACAAGATCACGACGTCGCCGGAGCAGAGTGTTTGGCCAGGCTTGGTCGTGGTAGACTCCAAGAGCTTTCTTGCATTGTCAGATCATGCGGGTGCGAAAGCCCAAAAGGTCACGATTCCATAAGTGAAAGGAGCATGGTCTTGAATATACCTCCCCAAAGGCTACTTCGTTGAAGATTGGCTCGTCTAGAGCTTCCGATCATTCTGTGGAAGTGTTGATTGCCCTGTAATGAGGGCTTCGTTGTTCGCAGATATTTGCTGCCGTCTGAAAGGAGAGTCGGTGTCAATGACAGCATTAGAGTCGGTGACGAATGATGAGATCGAGTAGTGGGTGAATCCAGTGATCAAACATCATCCAAACCTTGAGGCGTCCCGAACATATTCCTATTTATTTTCTATTACCAGAGGCGAAAGTCAGCTGATCGTAACATTCCACATTTGAGAAGCCGACCTTGGATACAGGAAATATCACATGAGGCTCCAAGCCTTAGCTCGCGTGTTTGACACAATCACACCCCTTTCATACAGCTTTGTCTCCGAAATGCTTTGCCGCTTGCGCTTTTTGGATGCCCTCTAAGTCCTTCAAACACGGGGCGAATAAAAGATTCCCCGTAGCAAGCTTACGTACGGTGCCGCTGGCGACGACGATCCAGAGCAGCGTTACAGATATGGAAAACACCTAGGCACATTTAGGCATCAGTTGGTGGCACGACCATAATCCTGTCATACTTGACATCGCATGCAGCGAGTCGTGGTATGTCAAAGAAATTACGGAAGGGAATACGGACCGTGCCAAGAACGTCGAAGAAATGGGATGGTGTTTCTTTCCCAATCGTCGTTGTGGATACTGTAAGTACACCAAGTGGGAAGGTAAAGCCCCACCAGCCCATATTGAATGGAAATTTGCTGCGACTAATACTGGCAAGCGCGAAGAAGAGCCACACGATGGCAAAGCCCCACATAATGAGTGCTGTCAACCATCCCATCACATATACGATTTCTCCGGCGTTGTCAGCAGCTAGAGAAAGAGTGTGGGTTTCTGGAAAGATTCGAGCGGCCACTTTTCCGAGCTGCATAATACCAAAGCCGCCTTGACCCAGAGGACCCAACGGTAAGAACACAGAAACGATGACCTCGCGTGGAGGTATGTTGTGTACGGTGAGGCGCTGAAAATAGATGACTAGAACAACCATTGCAAGAGGGACTCCGGTGCCCCAGAGGACGTAAGACACGATAACCGTCCACAGGGCGTGTTGAGGATTAGGCAGAACTTCAGCCACGATACCTCCGGAAGCTGCTGCGACGATTGTTGCAACTATTGGCAACAGCCAGGCTGCTGTCATGGTAGAGAGGTTGGTTTTGTGAAAATACATACTATAGTGGAAATTGTAAGACCCATCTGAAGTGCTCCGGTGCAGAATAGGGACTGGAAGGCCCACAGAGCTACTCACATCACAAAGGGGAGATAGAAGCATGTAAAGATGGCTATCACAACGTCAATCCACCACAGTGCCCAAGCCTAGTCATATCAGAATCCTGACTTGCATATTTATATGACGGACTGCACGTACAAGCTTGATGGCCCCTCCACCCCAGGCTGGAACACAAACGAAAACAGTCATGTTGACAATCGTCGCGAGACCCATCGGAAAGGTACCAAGAAAGAGTGATTGTGCTGGGTGGCGAACCATAGCGTGCCAGATCTCCGGGTAGATAGAGTAACGTAGAATCGATATAAGGAGGAAGAGGCAGAATAGAGTCACATTGAGGGCGAATAATACGACAGATATCCAATAAAGCCATACCCCGTTGTAAGGCAGGTTATGGAGGAGTATCGACACGATGCCTGTACCCATGATGACAGAGAACCATCTGATGGATTGATAGTCGGCAGGTGTTTTTAAGGGCATGAGTTTTGTATGAAAAGCGCAAGGAAACAGGGGGATTCTGGCCAAAGTGCTGGAGAAGTCTCAATGTCCGAGCTTACGATGGTGTGAAATTCCTGACAAATTTTCTCCAGCCCCATGAATCTTTCACCTTTCCTCTTGACTCGTTGGCCTTTTCTTCTCGAAAATCGGCCTTTGATGGCTGCAGCCCGCAGTCCGGCCCTTCCGAGTTTGTGGCCCCTCCATTAGGTGTCGGTGGTTTGAGAACCTCTTGAGCAGCAGCTGTATGATGATTCGCATCGGACTCGTCAACGTTGTCGTGAGTATGGAGGCATAAGCCTGCGCCGGACGGGTCCATATTCTACGAAATGTCCTGGATTGTAGACCTGGGCGATGGAGTGAAGAAGACTCTGGCCTTGAACTCGGCTACATACCAAATGAGCCCATTAACGGCGTTGATCGGCTTCTTCGGCGGCTACTGTGTCGCTGCGTCTTGGACTTTGGTGGGACTCGACCCCGCCAACCCCGCATTCATTCTCTGCATGCCGGAGCTGTCGGGACGACTATAAGTGAGATTGCGAACTGCGATGCTGATCAGATTTGGAAAGTATCCTACAAACCTGATTGCATTGTGCTGCCTTGCTCTCAATAGTATTCACGTGTTTTCGATACGACATTACCATATTTGCGAGCGACTATCTTACGAAACCCCTGAATCGCGACTTCTGACATAGGAATCACACGCTCCACGAAACGCGAGATATCATGTCCCCATTGCTCAGGCATCTTCCCGCCAAACGTCTTCATCCCACCAGTCAACGGCATTTTCTCCCTTTAGTATCAAGATCGTTCACGACCTTTCCGGCTTTTCAAGACTCAAGAAAAGAAACGCCACAACGACCAGCAGACACCGAGCTGGCCTCTGGTGCTTCCTTGAATCCGACTGGAGCGAAACCCTCTTCTCCAGGCGACAGTCTTCGGCCGGTACTGGGGTAAGCTTCACCAATCGGGCCTTCGGTTTTCAGGAGACTTCAGAGCTGGCCGAATGATACTATGTGTAGCATCATCATCGCAGGTGCAATATTGGGTTATGCAGCCCTCTATTTCCTGACTCCTAGCACTACTTCGAAATTCGGCGAATCGATAAAGGAGAGGGTTTTCGGTACGAACTCTCGACCCTTCTTTACGCCCGGTGGCTAATACAGTCGATGTTGAAGCTGGACGGAGGGCCGAAGAGTGGCGTGAAGGCGTTAGAGAGGAAGACGAGACTGTCGCGGAGGAAACAGAGGAGACGGAGATTGAAAAGCATACTGCAACGAAATAAGTTTCAAGAGAAAGAAGAATCTGAGACTAAGTTGTTGAGAAATTGGTAAATGTTTCCTTATCTTGACAAACTAGTAGAGCAAACTTTATAGAGAAAATAGTTACAATTCCGAATAGATAGATATTAAAGAGTGCTATAATATATAGTTATTATTAATTTCTTATCAACTCTTTATAATTTATACTAATAATATAGATATTAAAATCTTATATAATAATAGATTAAAATTAATCTTGAATTATTTAATATATAAGCTTAATTTTTTATCTCTATAATTGCTTCTTCTTATATATAGATTATAGATTCTAATAATCTATATAATATTTTCTCAAATCTCTCAATATTTGTGATCTAGATACTTAATATTTTAATTGCTTATTTATATCTTTCTAATATCTTTCTTCTTTTAATTATTTTTAATTATATATATATATATTTTTTCTTTTTCTTTATTAAATGTATACACTTTTAAACTATAATACTATATAGTCTATATATATTAAACTAGTAAATTATATAACTTTGTTTATTTTTCTACTATTATTATATAGCAACATTAACAAAAAAAAGCTTTTTTGTTCTAGAAAAAATAATAAAATTTTAAAATCTATAAGTTAAAGATTATAGTTAGACAATCTAAACAAATTTGCATATATATCTAAAAATATTGTAATTATTAAAATATAACTACTTGTTATTATTGTTAATCTTGATAGATAAAAAATATATTCTTAGAAATTAAATTATTAAATAAAAAACTACTAATTCTACAAATATTTACTTAAAATAAATATCTACTATAATAATTTTTTCTTATATAATATATTAACAATTTAATAGTTTATTGTTTTAATTGTAAAAACAAAAGTTAAAAATATATTATATAGAGTTTTTATATTAAAACTAATAGCAAATTCGACAAATAACTATTGTATTAATCTTATTATTAAATTATATAATTAAAAATTGTTAAAAGATAAATAGTAGAACACTTAATTACTATTTAAAGAGTTAAGAAATATTTTAACTATATATTTTAATTAATATTAAGACTTTGTTATATAATATAATTATATAATTTAAATTAAATAAATATTAAGTCGAATAACAATACTATTTAATATTAGACTAGATTAAATATGTTGTTTTAACACTTTTATCTAATTATTAGTTTAGCTTTTATAATCTTAAAATATTTAATTTACAAAGTTTTTATATATTGATAATTCAAGAAAGCAACTTCTATAATACAATAATTTTACTAAGTTAATATTAATTTAAGAGAGTCTTGTAATATCTTGCGCTAGTTTATTAGAATAATTTAGATTATTTATTAATATTTAAATTGTTTTGTAATTTATTTGAAATTTTTAATCTAATTAAGTTAGTATTACGTATATAATTAATAGATAAAATCGCATTTTTTTTAGAATTTTTTTGATTTTCAAATATTAATTCTATACGTAATACTAATTTAATTAGACTAAAAATTTCAAATAAATTACAAAATAATCTAAATATTACAAAGCAATTTAAATTATTCTAATAAACTAACGCAAGATATTACAAGACTCTCTTGAATTAATATCGATTTAATAAAGTTATTATATTATAGAAGTTACTTTTTCAAATTATTAATATAAATTCTAGATAACTAATATCTAGTATTATAATGCGTCGATAAAGAATATATAGACAAAAGTAAAAATATTTGCAAAAACAATTAAGTCTTAAGTAAATCTTCTATTAAAATAAAAATAGATAACTACTAGCTAAGTATTATTCTACTTTTCTCGAATATTACTTTTATTTTGTTTAAATATTACTCTTTTTTACTAAGTTTAATTAAATAATTTATAGAGTCTAGTAACTTTGTAAACAAACAATATTAATAAAATTAAGAGAAAATAATAGAAAATATAGTGTAATTGTTAGATCGAATCGAACACTTTTTTCTTAACTTGATCTACTTTCTTGAATTTCGTAGAGTTAAATCAAAGTTAAGACGCGAACTCGATTCTAGAATTAAATTTCGTTAAGTTAATATCAAGAATTTAAGTTAACTTCGTCGCGTTAGTATTCGCTTATCTTATCTTATCTTATCTATGCACTAACTTGATTAAGTTAGTGCAAAAGTTCACGTTAACTATATGCGATTAGCGTAAACTCTACGCTAATTGCATATAATTAGCGCGTTACGTAACGTCACGTAATCGAATAAATTAAATTAAGCGTTTGACGCATCTTATGTGTTTAATCTATTCGATTAAACTAGAACTTTTGCTTGATCTTAGAATTAAAGTTAAATGAGTCAATTTATTTAAGTTGAAATTCAACTCGTCGATTACGCTAAGAAAATATATAATTTTGCGTCTATTTATTATTAAATTTGATATATTTTCTTAAGAATCTCTCGATACAAATTTAAATTTAAAATTTTTTTTTTGTATATTTAAAATCGATTTCCAATTGTATCTCTAATTTATATCTAGAAACTATTTATATAGAAGATCGAAATATTTGTATTTTAACTCTTTACAATATTCTCTTGTTTATCTTGTCTATTTTGTCGACAATCTTCTTGTTTATCTTGCTAACTTTATATAGACAATTAATTGTTAGATATCTAGCTAAAGAGTAGATTCGAGATTAACTTAAAGATAAACAACGTTGTTACAAATCTAGCTCGAAACAATGTAATATATAATCTATAGCGCAATATATAGTACGAAGCACAACTATCTATATACTCGACAATTTGATAAATAAGCAATGCTCGATATATTCGACAACAAATTAAGCAAATAGTACTTAATATACTTGACAACAAGCTAAACAAGTAGTACTCGATATACTTAATAGCAAACTAAACAAATAGTACTTGATATACTCGATAGCAAACTAAACAAGCAAAAAGAATCTTTTTTAGTATATAGATTTTCGAATACAACTCTTTTATAAATTGTATTTAATTTATTTTAAGTCTTAACTTATTATTACAATTACAAAACTACAATCTTTTATTATTAAGTAATTACTTGTATTGTCGAAAGACGTCTACAAATTTTTTTAAAGTATAATCTTTTTTCTAATATTTCTAGCAAAAGTATTAGCATAATATTTTGAATATTTTAAGAATATCTATATTAGATTAACGCATCTTTATTTCGAGCACTAGCTTAACAATATTATGCTAATTAATATTTAGTAGAGACAACAAGATAAAAATTAACAAGTCTAATATTTATTATAGAGATTATATCGATCTAAAAAACTAATTTATACAAATAAATATTTATTTTATTTTTTATTCTATTTTAGCGAATTAGAAAACAATTTTTGTATTGATATTTCTTAGAAAAAGAGTTCAATATTAATTTAAATTAAATCTACGCAAATATTTAAAGAATAATAGCAAAAATCTCTATATAATATTTACGAACTTCAACAATTTCAAGAGAAAGTTTCGAATTTTTTTCGAAATCTTTAATAAAGAATAGATTGCAAAAAGAGTAGTTCAATATTTAACTTAGCAAATTTTAGCAACAGACTATATAGTTAGATTTTAGAAGTATATTAATTTTATCAAGTAGAACAATATTGCTCTTATAACAATATTTCGACAAGATCTTAAAAATAATTTCAAAAACAAAATTATATATAATAACAAAAATATTAACAATATATTTAATTTTATTAAAATAGTAATCGATCTTAACAACAAATTAGATAAAAGAGCTATAAAAAAGTAATACAATTAATTTCAAGAAAAGACAAAAACTTTTTTTGAATTAACAATCGAATATTATTAGAAAAAATCTTGTTTTAATTAGAAATATAGTAATTCGAATTATTGCAAATCTATATCTATAGAATTAAATTTTATTTAGCAATGCAAAAAGAAGAATTCTAAAAAAAAATAAGATAACGAATTTTAAAAAATATGCTATTTACATAACAAATCGAATTACTTTGCAAAAAATTATTGTTCAAAAAACTTAATAATTCTACAATAGATTAATACTATATTAAGAGAAATATTCGATAGTTAAAATAATATTAGAAAGTAAATCAATATAGAAACAAATATTTTCGAGACTAAATCGAACAACAACTACTATTTAATAGAAAATTCAAATTAGTTGCAAAAAGTTTTAGATAAAATATTATTAGATAAGATATTTGTATCTATGTAGAAAATTAATTAAGCAATAAAAGAAACTATTAAAACAAAACAATTAAAAATATTATACTTTTATAATCTAGCCATCGACTTAGACAAAAAATACAACTGAAAGAACTTCTATAATTGCGTAGAAATATTATAAACTATCTCGAGACTTTAGTTAATTTATCGAAGATTGTAAACAAATGCAAAAAGAAGCTAGAAAACAATACTACTACAAAAAAGAATATTTTCGATAGAATTATAGAACAACTAAGTTTTATTAAGATAAATATACAAATGTCGATACTTAAATATAAAGATACTATTATTAAAAAAGCAAACAACTTATATATAAATTTCTATTAAATAGTTTATTACAATAATCTATACTAAACTTATCTAGAAGACAAGAACTAGATTAATTGTCGAATTGGATTTCGATTTCAACTTTAGAAATCAACTCGATTTAACGATTTCAACATTAGAAATCGACTTAAAATTCAATTCGATTTCTATTATTTTGAAATCGACTTAACTCGACTCAACTCGATTTTCGATTTCAATATTAGGAATCGAATCGAATTGTCAAAAAATCGAAAATAATATTATTATATCAAGATTTTCTATTTTTAAATATACGTTATTATAATTTCGAATTTTTCGTCAAAGTGTCAAGTAGTATGCTTTGACACAAAAGTTACGTTTGCTTATATTATCTCAAAATAGCTTGCTTAAACTAGTTGTTACTTGCATTATTTTTTTGCATTATTTTTTTATTTTTAAGTTACTTTCTCGAATTATTAAAGAATATTATTATATTATATTTGTATTTTTGTTTGCAAAATGTCAAACTCTTCAAGAGCTTCAAGTCAATTATTGTCTTCAAACGAAAAAAATTCTAACAAATTTATCTTTCGCGACTCGTTATTTAGTAGCTTATGTCTTAATTAATTTACGAGTTAATCTAGTTGGGATTTTCTTATTTTTGCTTTTAATAATAGAAAAAGAATTCTTTGCGAGATAATAAACAAAATATTTATCAATTATTTACTACTTGTTTTGAGAAAGAAATACGAATACGTTAAATAAAATTTAAATATTAACACTTAATTTTAAGCATAATAATTATAAACAATTGTTAACAACAATATTTTAAACAAAACTTAATCGAAATTTGTCAATTTACGTTAAACAAAAAAGATTGATGTAAAAGCATAATTCGAGCTTTGAAACAAATATATTCAAATAACTTTAAATGTAAATAATATTTCAAAAATTGTATACAAAAGTTATTATAAAATTTTAAATTATTCTATTGCTTACAATTATTCAAGCACATCAAATATAAAAAAACATTTTTTATTCTTTTTTTATTTAAAACGAAAACGATTTCGATTGTAAATCGCGATTGATCTAGTCTTTAAATGCGTAAGTTACAAATAGTAATGCATATAAATAATGCAAAACTAACAATTCTTTAGAAAAAAAATTATATTAATTTGTCGTTATTCTTTATTTAAAATAATTAAGAAAATTAATTATACAAGACTTTCGTAGATTTGAATTTGTCTTTTCGAATTATTAACAATTTTAACTTTCGAAAGTTATTAGAAATGCTTTGTTCAAATTTAATGCTTTTAAGTCGCACAAAATTATTTAAAATAATTCTCTTAAAATATAATCAAATTCGTAAGAAAATCAAGATAAATCTCAAGAATTTTTAACGTGTCTTTATTGCTTTAAATGCATGATTTAATTCTTAAAGAGTTGTCTATTTAAAAGTGTTAATATATTAAGTAAATATCGCATTTCAATTTTGCGAATATTCTATTAAATTTACTTCTTTTAATATTAAATATATAAATCGTTAATCAATGTTAAAGCTTATAAAGATTTTGAAATTTTTCAAAATTAAAAACAAACTTCTTGAGATTGTTATTAATAACGCAAGTAATAACGACATACTTAAAAACGAACTCGAAAAAATCTTAAATTAACGAGAGTTTCAATAAAATAAACAACAAAAATTTGTGTCTTATTTAACTTATAGTATTAATCTCGTAATTCAAATTTTTATTTCAATTATAAAATCGAAAGCAACAAATAACAATATTGTTGTGCAATTAAAGAATAAATAACTTCAAGATGTTGTAAGAAGCACAAACTTGTTTAATATAATTAAAAAATATTTAAATTTGTAATAATGCAAAGAGATAATGCATATGTTAATTTTATTAAATTTGCGCTTTTATAATTGTTATTAACGACTTAGCTTAACGTTTGCTTCAATTTAAAGTTTTTCAAGAAAAAATTAATAAAAAATTACGAAAACTAGTACAAGATATTCGTATTTATTAAAATTTCATTTATTTTATGCTTTGTCAAACATATCAATTACGCAATTACATTAATTTTTAAGTAAAGAAATATTTTTAAGATTTAAAAATTTAACAAATTAAATTTAACAAATTAAATTTAACAAAAACAAGTAAAATTTAGTTTTGTTTGTTAACAATATATTAAATTCTTTTTACAAATACATTCTTATAGTTTCGCGAACAATTAACAAAAACATTTATTTAAAATTTTTAATATTTGATGCAATATTTAATTATTTTAAACATCTAAAAAAAAAATATATATATATTTTTTGACAAATATTGTAATTAAAATTTACAATAAAGTTTCAACAAAGCTTGCGAAATACTATTCGAAAACAAAAGAATTAAAAAATACGTTATATAATTTCGTTAACATTTTAGATTTTACGCAAAAAGTTAATCTTTATAAGTTGTAAAATAAAAAAGAAAACAACAATATTGTCAATTACGAAAACAAATACAAGAAAAAATTTAAAATTTTTTTTGAACATTATTACGATTCGATTGCTAGTTTAAAAGCAAAAGCGCAAAAGTAAATATTATTAAAAAAATAATGCAATATAATAATGCATATAATTTTTTACTAATGTTGATATAATTTATTGTAATTATTACGAGATTCTTATTTTAATAGTTTTAACAATCTTGTTTGATACGTCTTAATTGCTTTTTTAAGTATTATTAAAGCTAAGCTCTAAATGCGATAGTCTTTCTTTTTATAATTAAAATTGCTAATCTTGTTATGCAAAATTTCGCAAATTAGACGCTAAAATAAAAGTCGAAAAATAAGAAAGTCGATCAATTTTTAATATTTTTTGATTTTACGAAGAGCGACAATATTAAGCTTTTACTTTCGTGTTCGCTATCGCAAAACATTAGTATATTAGTTAAAAATGCATTATTTATTTGCATGATTTTGATTACATTAGCATTTCTAACATTCTTTCTTTTAATATTTGTTTCTTCTTGAGACTTTTCTTCGTTTATACTTATTTTGTTACGATCAAATTAAGAAATCAATTTATCGCGAAAAAGCTTTAAAATTAATTGACAAATTAGCAAATTAAATATGTTAATTTTAGACAAGATGTTTCGCATCATTTGTATGCATTACTTGTTTGCTTTGTGCGAATTATTAAAGAAAATAATAAATTTAATAATGTTAAAAAGAAGTTTACATAAACGTAACTAAGAAATGTTAAGTTTAAGATAAAATTCAAAGAAGTTATAGTAAAATAAGCGATAATTTTAATAATTTTTACTAGTGTAAACGTGTCAAAAAATCGCGTGAAAAGAGAGCTTAAATTAGTGATTAACGATAAGAATATATAATATAAACGACAAAGCAATTAACGAAAATAAACTTGCGTAATATGTTGACGAAATTAAGCATATATTAATGTAAAGAAATAATAATCTTGTACTAATAAAAGTTCAAAGTAAATGTTAATAAATAAATATTAATTTTAACTTTAATATATATATTTCTTATTTTGTTTCAATAAAATTACTCGTTAATACATTATTTACAATTTTGTCAACTTTTTCGAATCTTTTACTTTTTGAATCTTGTCGCATTCTATTAAATATCGTAAGAAACTTCTAAGTTACTATATAATTACATTATTTTTATATATTATTCGTAAAATAAGCTAAGTATACGCACAAATAATAAAAGCGTTATTAACAAACTTAAAAATTATTACAAATCGAAATCGCGCAAAAGACTAAAATAATAATCGCAAGAAATTGTACAAAAAGCAAAGTAACAATCGAAAAGTTATTTTAATACAAATTAAGAAACTTCGTAAAACGTCTTTGTAAAAGAAAGTTGCGAAATTGAATTATAAAATTATGAAAAACAATGTTAAAAAAAAGTTAAAAAGCATCGAATTAATAAAGAGATTTATAATAATGCATTTAAATAATGCAACAAAGCACACAATGCTAATAACTTAATAGCAAAATGTTTCGAAAATAAATTAAGACGAAAAGTAAAAAAGAAATTTGCGATCAAGAAAGCAAATTAACTTAAAATTATCAAAAAAGCACAAAAATTATATAAAAATACGAATGTAATAATAAGATTCTTTTTAAAAAAAATATGCATTGTCTAAATGCATTATTTGTGTTTTACATTTAAGTTAATCAATATTATAGTTAAACGTTAATAACGAACTTAACATTAATAAAAGCTTTTCGATTTATATAAAATCGATTATAAAAATCATTTAATAACGAATTATTTATTATAATAACTTGAATAACTTAAAGAGAGCTAATAATAATAATTTTATAAAATTGTTCAATATTTTTATTAAAGAATTTGCATTCTTAAACAATGCAAAGAAGAAAAAAATTTCAAATTTTATTATTGTTAAAATAAAGAATCTTAATAATGTAATTGAAAGAAATAATAATAAGCAAAAGACTTAATACAAGACTTAAGATAATGCGAAAAAGTTAAATTATAATTATTATGCAACAACGAATAATAATAATAATAACGAAAAGAAAAATAAAAACAAGAAAAATAATAACAATAACAATAAAATTGATAAAAATAATAACGATAAAAATAATAACGATAAAAATAATAACAAAATAAAAAATAACTCGAATTAAACTATTTAAAAGCGAACAAAATTATTAGGATTTCAAATTAACAACTTTACATATATAGTTTAAAGAATTTTCTATTATGCATTACTATTATAATGCATTATCTTGTTGCATTATTATATTACATTATTAAGTTATAATTAAACAATTTAAGTAAAATATAAGATTAAGATTTTAAATTTATTAAATATAATTTAGATTTAGATTAATATCTTGACAATTCGAGTCAATTTTTCGAATTAAATAACAACAAACTAAATTAAATGAATATTAAGCTTAAATGTAAATTCTTCTAGAAATATATTATAGCAAACGTCGAACAACTTATTTGCAAAGTATCTATACTTAATAATTATCTTATTATATTTATACTTTGTAAAAATAATAATATATCTAGACTAATCGTTGGGCTAGAAATCGATATCAACTTTTTAACTCGACCTAAGTACTTAATACCAACATCGTAACTCGACTCAAATACTTGATATCAATATCGTAATTCGATTCGATATCGATTCGATTTCTAACTTGATTCGAGTCATCGATCTAAATTACTAAGCAATCGAAAATGTCGTCATAATGTTAAGAATTTCTATTTTTGAATTTATTACGTCACGACTTTCGAGAGATTTATGCGCCAAGAACGAAACAATTTTTATTTTTTATTTTTTTATTATTTACATTATTTAATTGCATTACTATGCAACATTTTAAGACAAAAATTATAAGATTTAACACATAATTCATGTCTACAAATTCTACTACTAAATCGCTTTATGTTTTGGCGAATCAAATCGAAAATTCAAGTTGATACTCGATATTAACATCGTGACTTGATTCAAATACTCGATATTAACATCGTGACTCGAATTGACTTTTCAATATTAAAATCTTAACTCGATCCAAGTCTTGACGAGCCAAGAATTTGACTCGAACTCGATGACTCGACTCGACGCAATTAGTCTAAATATATCTCTTGTTTGTCTAATTTCTAGTCTCGATATCTTAAGCGCAAAAATAATCGAAAACAATATTACTCTATTCTAGTTTAAAGAAGAGATAAAGATTAACGATTATTTTATCTATTTAATAGCTTATACGTATTTTATTAATTACAATATAAGTTATATTATTTGTGTTAACATTATAATATGCAAACGCTTTGTTTTATAACTCGTAACTTTTAATAAAAAAAACAATATTTATATATTATATATATCTCTAGAATCAATCTTTGTATCTATAAATATTATTAATATTTTTAAAAAGAAATATATTTTGCAAAATAATATTAATATTTAGTTTTTTTAAATTATTGACTTGCAAAAGAAATACAAAACAATTAAAGTAAACAATCTTGTATACAATATTATATTTTACGCAATAATAATACGTCTTAACAAGTTGTTATCTATTAAAAAAGACTAAATTTTTGCAAATTATAAGACTTGTAAGTCTATCTTAAATCTTGTTATATTTAATAATTAATTTTTGAATTTCTACTACAAGAAAAATCTTAAGACAATTGATACTAATAAAAAAATTGTATTAATCGAAATTTGTTAAACAATTAAACGCAAGAATGCAACTTTAATTAAAGTGTAAAAAATATAGAAGATAAATGTCGATCAAATTTTGTTTAAACAATAACGTTGTTTCGTAAATGTCTAGCTTTAACAATAAAAACAAGCAAATCAACTTTAAAAATCTTAATTAACAAAGATATCTTCTTTAATCTTACTTTATTTTTTGTTTTGCAAGATTCAAAATTGCTAAAATATTATATAAAAAAGTTTAAGACAATCAAGACAAATTTAATTATGCGTTAAATATTAGTTTTGAAAAATTAATTAATTTGCAAGAAAGCAATTTGTAGATTTACAAATATTTTAATTATTAATTGTTAAACAATTTGATTTGCAATAGTTGCTAGACAAATGCTAAATAAAATAGCGAATAATACAAACAAGACAACAATATACTTTTAAGCTATACAAGATAGTTGCAATACTATTTTTAATATTAATTTTACTATTGTAATCAATATCTATACTCTTCTTAAAAATATTGCAAAATTTGTTGATAAATTAACTCAAATTGTTAAAATTATTAAATTGCTCGAAGATAGTTTTTAGAACAACTTTGCAAAAACTAAGATAAACAAAACATACTTAAATGCAAGAAAGAATATTTATTGTTAACGCAATAAGAAATTCTATAGCAAACTAGATATCGAAAAGAATTGAACTAAAATTATTTAGCAATATAACGCACAAACAAACAAGAACAACAAATTTATTACAATAGAGTAAACTATTAAGATTTGAACAAAATAATAGTTAAGTTTAGAAGTTAGATAACGTTTAAGTTTGCAATATAACAAGAGTATCAATTTCTTTTCTTTTAAGAAAAGTATATATTACGAGATTTGTGTCTAATGCTCTTGTTAAATAACAAGAGAGCGTTTGACGTTTATCAATAGCGCTTGCTCTTAAACAATCAAGTATAACTTAATTGTTAACTTAGTTCTTAGAGAATTATCTTTACAATTATTATAGATATTTGTCTTGTTTATTTACGTGTCTTTTTATCTTGTCTAGCTATCTAGCTATCTTGTCTGCCTAATTGTTATTCTTTGTCTAGCAAAAACAAATATAAAACTTAATATACTATTTTATTTTTGCGCAAAATCCAATTTGTTATTTTTGTTGTTAAACAATAGAGAGAGAAAAAGTAGCTTACAAATTTTCGACTATTAAACTAATAAATATAGCGAAATCGAAATAAGAGTTTAAAGTTAAACAAAATAACATTTCTAAAGTAAGAGACTAAATTATATAATTCAAAATTCAAAATTGTTTTGCAATTAATAATCGGATTATAAATTAAAACTTACAATTGTTTTTTTGCAAATTGGTTTTTCTTCTAGCGTTGCAAGAGACACTTACAAACAACAAGCTTAAATAGTATATATATTGCTATCTTCTACGTTTGCAATACGTTAAAAATTAAATTGTTAAAATAGAATATTGTTTATTGCTATTGTTAATAAGTTTTAATATATACTTTAAAAACAAAGTCAATTTTGTTATAAATATTGTTAAAGATATAATATTAATATAAATAAAGATTTAAGACAAGTATATAAAGAGACTAATATATTAAATCTATTTTGTCTCTTTATTTCGAAAACAAACATTTAAGATTTTGTTTTTTGTAAAAAAAGTTATTAAAGTATTTAATATTTTTTATTTGCAAAAAAATTGCATTTAAAATAAAAAATTGTTTTCGAAAATTATTTTTAAAATTTGCAAAACTAGTTTGTAGATTTTGAATTAAAATATTAAAGACTTTTTCAATAATTGTTGTTTCAAAATCAATGTTATTTTTGTTTTTTACTAGATAAAAAAGAAATTATTGTAAAAATTTATATTTAGCAATCGACTATTAATAGACACAAAATGTATAAATATATTGCTAACAAATAAAATTTATTTTTTAAATTTGTTAAGTCTTTTGTTTGTTGCTTTTTAACACAAGTACTTATAGCAAAAATTTAAGTTGCTTGCATTAAAAACACAAATCAAATTAAATTTAAAAATTGTTACAAGAAAATATATACTTTTTTATATAAAAAATATTTAAAAGACAAGTACTAAAATATATATTCAAGATTCTTTGTATTTTCTCTATAACAATTGTTATAATTAAAATAATTAAAATCTAACAATATTTTGCAAATCTTATTTTAACATATAGATTCTATCGAGTAAAAATCTCGCGAACTTTAATAAAAATAAGTTTTGCTTTTACTAATATATAATATTTTGTTAAAAAAATTAAGGAAAAAAATCTAGATAAATTGATTTAGCAATATTTGTTGTTAATTAAGATATTAACTAAATTTGTTTTATTTTTTAAAAACAAAATAGAAATTCAAATACAAGCTTTAAATAACTATTTTGAATTTAAAAAAAAAAGTTAAATTTATTTTAGAATAAAACTTTTAGACAAAAATTGCTTAAAATTTAATTTTACAAATTTTAACGTTTAAAATATCTTGTAACTACAATTTTGCTAATTACTTTTTTAATAAAAAATTATATCTATATTTCTTCTCGAAGAAAAAAAACAAAAAACTATATATATATTAGGTTTTTAAATTTAATTTAAGAATCAAAATTTAACTATATATTTTTAGCAAAATACTATTAGAAGCTTCTTGTTTTTTTTAACAACTCTTAGTTTTACAATCTAGAGAATTCTAGTATTTGTATTAAATATTTTTTTAATATAGTTTTTAATTGTTGTAGCTTAACTTGTTTATAGTAGATCGATATAGCTATTTTATATTTTTGCAAAAATAGATTATTTTCTTTTTATCTACTAGTATTTGTTGTATAGTTTTGAGCTATTTATTAAAAATAAACAACTTTGCTATCTATTTTGTCAAAGTTTTTCTATTGTTTTGCTATATTCTAATTATTTAATAATTGCTATATTGTTTATCTATAATCGAAGTTAATTTTTGCAATATCGCTTTAATATCTTGCTAGACTTAAGAAATTTTATTATTATTCTTAAATTTTATATAGATAAATAATATTATTACATTAGATGTTAAAGCGACTATTCTAGCTAACTAGTACTATTTGAAATATTCGACAAATATAGTTCTTTTGTAATTAAAGAAATTTGTCGAGCTTGTCGAATATAAAGATTTTATTTAATTTGTTAATAGACAAAAGCTTAACTATAATATAGTCAATTACTAGTAATATAATAACACTATGCTATATTTTTAACTACTTATAGTATATTGACAAAAATTAATAAGAAATACTTTGATATTAAGAATCTTTAGAGTATTAACAATATCGATAAATATAAACAATAGAGAGAGTATCTTTATACAAAATTAAGAGTTAATATCTCGATTTATTTTGAAAAAAAGAACAAGATCGAATATATACATAATTATTGCAAAGAAGTTGTCTTTTGAACTATTAAAATGTACTCTATAATATTTTTTGTCAATTTTTATACTATAGCTATTAAGATGTTAAGCAATATAGATTATTTATATAGCAAGTATAATTCTATAGACAAGACAAAAACTTAAATTCGAAATTCGAAATTTAATATAAGAGTTGCTAAAAAGAATAAGATATTTAACAAATTTGTATTTTATTTTATTGCTATTGCTACGCTATGAGACTTTAGCAAATGTTACAAGATATTTAAACTGCAACAAATATTTATAGAATGTCTATATTAGAAAGTAATTGATAATATATATTCTATAGTTCTTCGAAACTATATATAGCGTCTTTATTGATTTAACGTAGATATAAGACAATATAACTATTAAAGATATCGAACGCTTCGCTAACATTAATAGAGATTTTAGACAATAAATAAATATATTGTTTACTTTATTTAGATTTGCAGCAATTTCTCGACTATCTATCTATCGAGTATCGACTATAAATAGAGATTATTAATATTCTTAGCATACAATCAAACAATTAATAATAATAAATTACTATTTTCGATATTTTCAAAAAAGCTATCGCTTTAATAACAATAATATTTCTTGTAAGAACTCTTTTTACTTAATTATTGAACAAGTTATTGTTTAACTTAAGACTATCGAAGTAGAACTAACATCTATCGATTTCGATTATAATTTAAAGAAGAAGAAAGAAGATTAAATTATTGAATCTAAATTCGAATCGAACAATTAATAATTTTTGATAACAATTGTAATTAGAAATTAAAGTTGATTAAAATGCTTAAAACAATTGCTAAACTAGATATATCTAAAAAGTCTATAGCTATAGTCAATCTATCTCTCTACTATTTAGAAAAAGAATCTAAGCTTTGGATTAAACAATAGTTCGATTTTCGAAGTACAATTACTATATTAAAGAGAGATATTAAAATTATTAAATTAATAGATATAGACGCAAATACAAAAGAATGTACAAATTAATATTTTCTTAAGCAAAATAAGATATCTAAGATTCTCTTAAAAAGATTGATTTGTTTGTATTTTGTCGACAACAACAAAATGTTAGATATGATCTATAATTGACGTTTATATAAAATTCTATAATTACAAAAAAATCGTTTGATATTTAGTTACTACTCTAGACAAGTTCGATATAATTCTAGGTATACTATAGTTTAAATTTTATAATCTACAAATATTTTACAAGCATCGAATAATTATCTTTAATTCGAGTTATTGTTAATTCTATTGTCTAAAGTATAAGCTTTCAATTATTATCTCTATTAATAAAGTAAAAAAAACTCAACAATTTAATTGTGTTATCTTTAAAGAAAGATATAGTAGAATTCTTCGTCTATATTTATCTTGGAATCTTCGAAAACTTAAAGAATCAAACTATTGCTATATAGTTAGAACATTTTGCTATATTTTATTAATTAAAGAAAATAGACTTTTTTACAATTGTATACTTATTTATTGCAGATATTGCTACTATTATAGTTTTATAAGAAGTTCTATTAGAAGTTATAAAGACTTTTTATTATACAAGCTAAGCTTAAAAAACAATTATCTTAGAACTATTATTTATAGATCGATAGATAAATTTTACAAGAAACAAACAAACTATCTCTATATTAGAATGTAGACTATTATATCGATTCAATAGATAGAGCTCTACTATTTGCAAAAAAGATCTATAATTTATCTTGCAAACAAACAACAATAGTTAAGAAATATATTAATAATATACTTAAGAAAAACTTTGTTAGATCTAGCAATTTATCTTACGTTGTTCTAGTATTAATTGTAGAAAAGTTAGATAATAGTCTACGTATTTGCGTCGACTACAAAGCACTTAATATACTTATTATTAAGAACAAAAATATTCTATTGCTAAATAAGAAAACGTTAGCGCGTCTATATTGAGTTAAAATCTATAGCAAATTTCATATTGTTGCTATTTTTAACAAGATAAAAGTAAAAGAGAATTATTAAAAAAAGATTATCTTTTTTATACACTATAGCTTATTTAACTATATAATTATATTGTTCGAACTCTATAATATATTCAATACTTTTTAATTCTTTATTAATAAGACTCTATACAAATATTTCGATCACTTTTATATTGTATATCTTGATAATATTATAATCTACAATAATATATTGAAAAAAAATATAGTATATATTAAAGAAGTTATTGAAAGATATAGCAAACAACGTAATAGATTATCTATCTATTAAAGATATAAAATATAGAGACTATAAGATATCTTGCAATTTCCAAGCTAGTTTTGATTAAATCTAGCTCTTCTAAATTAGATTAAATTAATCTAGACTAGTTTTCTAAGCAAGTTAATTAGAACTACGCAAGCAATTTTCTAATTTGTCTATCTAATATTATCTTTGTTTATAAACTTTAGATATGTCGTTGTTGCATTGCGCAGCACTTCTACTCGACAATAATGTATCTATTAGTTTTTACTAATCTTCTAATCTATTAATTCAAGTTGCTTAACAAAGATTTTAAACTTATCTTCGAACAATAATTTTATTAGTTTGTCTACTATTATATTTGCACTTCGGACGAAACTAGTACAAATACAATTGCTTTTGTAGAGATCTCTAATATAGTAATATGTTCTGTTGATATGTTTTGATTTTTCGTAAATATAAATATTCTTAACAAGTATTAAAGTTGCTTAATTGTCTTCTATCAATTGTATAAGAGATACAAATTTGTATATCTTGTTTTCAACAATGTTTATGCAATTTAGTAAATCTTTAGAATGCTTTGCATAGCTAGTGTCTCTTAGAACTTGTATAAGTTATAGACTCTTTCTAACGTATATAGATAGAGTTATATACTCGACTTTAATAGTAGATGTTACTATTAACTTCTACTTGCATAATATTTATGCAATCGATTCTTTGCTCTATATAAATACGTATTCAAGAATTGACTTTCGATCTAATCTATTAGTGAAAATAGCAATATTTTCAATATATAGCGAAAGCATAATATATTGTTTGGAATACAACAAGAGATAGAGATTAGTATTGTATTGTTTAAAGTCTAGTTTAATAAGTTTTTTATATATAGTATTTATATTAATTGCGAGCGATCTATTTTAGATTGTAAAAACTTTGTAGAATGCGTAGATATTGCTCTAAGAGTATATCTACTTCAAATAGAAATATTATATAGATTTTCTTTTTAAGAAAGAATTCAATAAAGATATTATTGACGTCTACTTGATAGCATTTCAAATTCTTTAATATAACAATAACAAGAAACACTTGTAAAGTATTGAACTTAACAATTAAGACAAAGATATCTTTGTAATTAATTCTAAAAATCTATATAAAGTTTTTTGCAATTAATCTTGCTTTAAATTTTTCTAGTATTTCGTCGATTTATATTTTTGCTTTAAACACGTATTTGCTTGTTACAATATTAATATTTTGCAAAGAGATAACAATTTTCTATATGCTATTAGCAACAAGAACAAGCAATTTGGCTTATATAGTTTTCTATTATAGCTTTCTTCAAACAAGATTGTTTATAGTCTCTTTTTATATTTTTGATATCAATATAATTAACTTATTGACAATATTGTCGACAATATTTTTTTTATTGATAGCTACGAAGTTGTACTTCGAGACTATCGCGTTATCAATTATATTCTAAACTATAAAGATTGCTATAGCGCAAACAATTTTGCTACAATATTTCTTTAAATTTTTTGTACTATTTTCTTGTTTTCTCTTTGAAATAGCAATATACAAAAAAATCTAAATGTTATATTTAAATACAACAAGATTAACTTATATCTTCTCTAACAAATTAATATAATTGTCAATTTAACAATTAATCAACTTGTTAACTTAACTTTTATCTAATTTAGTTTTATTTAAAACAATCTAGACAAGATCTAGAACAATCTAGACAAGATTTTAATTAAATGTTGCAACATTTAAGCTAGATTTATTTTGAACTATATTTTTGCAAGATCTAGCTATAGATTGTCTTTCTAAAAAAATAGAAATAGTCTTAATACGTATTTTAAGATTAATACTTTCTTTTTTTTGTTCTCGATATATTTAACAACGTTGTATCTAATAACTTTATCTAAGTTGAATATCGATATTTTGACAAATACATTTGTTTTCTCGATATATTCAAGAAATATTTTTATTTGTTTTTTATCTATTAGTTTGTCTCTTCTATCTTTAGCGAGAAGAAATCTAGAATTTATATAAAAATAGTATTTGCAATTTTACATACGCAAATAATCGATAGATAATTTAACATCGATAAATATCTTTATAGATATAATAAGCTTGTTGTTAACAAGCAATTTAATTGCTACTCAATTTTGTAGATATATATTTATTTGTGCAATTTTTAGCTAGAATTTAATAGAAAGCTTCGCTTTCTTGATTATAGTTCTTATAGATTTCTTGATAGTTTGTATATCTTAATTTAGCAATATTGTTTTAAAAAGAATTATACAACAAAGTGTAATTAAATGCAATATTAAACAATAAATATTATTTGTCAAATATTAACTTAAATTCTATATTATTGTTATTGCAAACTACAAGTATCTTAGCTTTGTTTTAAAACTTTGTTTAAACTTGCTATTGACAAAAAGTATTTATAGTTTGTTCTTATTTAACTATTGTTAGTATTTATATTTTACAAGAATAATTGTCGACAATTTCGAGAAAATATTTGTATTCGAATCTTAATGCTAGCAATAATTTGCAAATATCTATTAAAACAAGAGATAAAATAGATTTTTTGCGTTTATTAATATAATAATTTCTTTTATTGCAAAACTTAATTAGTGCATATATTTTATATAAATTTTCTATATCTTTAACAATAGAAATAAATTTTAAGAATATAGTAATTTTATATAGTCTTCGCAACTTAGTTGCGCTTAAATAATCAAATTAACAATATTAAAAACTATATATCTTTGCTTTAAAGTTGCTAATAATTGTTTTATTAACGTCAATTTTAATTTAATTAATTTGTTGCTCTTAATCGAATACGCTATTAATTGCTAAAAATATTGCAAGAGAAATAAGAATATATTTGTTTTGTTTGTTTTGCATCTATATATTGTTCTTGTTAAAATCTTTGTACAAATTTTTCTAATACAAGTATTTGTCTATAAGACTATGTACAAACGTATAACAAGACGTTGCTATATTGACGCACTAAAGACGAGACTACGTAATATATAGAATTTCAATTCAAAAAGACATTAATTTGTAAAAATTCTAAAAAAGAATTTTTAGAGAGAAAACTTTGCACAATATCAAGTCGCTATTACAATAACTTAACACTAATAATATGTTTGTTAATTATTAAGAACTAATATTACAATTGTCTTTTTCTTTTAAATTTAAATTTTTAGAATTAATATATTATAGCGACGTCTTGTTTGCGCAATTATGTCGATCTTTTATCGAATTCTTTTCAAAATTTTCTAAAATTTAATTAAATAGTAAGCAATATTTTATATTTTTATATACGATATCTTTTCTAGTTTATATATTCTTTTGTTAAAATTGCGAGATATTTATAAAAAAGATTTTTTGATCTCTTTCTCTATCTTTTTTAGATATTCGAGAGAAAATTAAGAAGCAACAATAATTTCTTTTGTATATTATTGCAAGATACTATACTACTTGCTACAAATATCTTATTGTGTAATAACTTCAAATTAACAAACAAAGAGATTTTTTGTTTTTTTGTTTTAAAGCGTAAATATATTTTTAATTGCTATATTGTTGCGCTATTATTGCGACAAATACTTGACAATAATATGTTGCAATTTATTTGAATTTTATAGATTCTAAGTTTAGCTTAACTTGTTATTTGAATAAATTATCTCGATTTTTTTTGTTCGATTTAATCGAATTAACGCAATTAATTCGCAAATAATATTTATCAATAGCATTACTATAATTTCCTTCTTTCTATATTACTTTTCGATTTATAGTTAATAAATAAATGCGACGTTCTCTAAATTGTTCTAATATTAACAATAGTATTGCGCATAGATTTTGCATTTAATATAAATTTTTTCAATTATTTTGACGTATTGCAATTTCTTTTCGATAAAAATAATTGTAAATTTTTATTGATTTTTTGTTATTATAGTAGCAAATCAACTACGTAAGCGATGCGTCAACAAGATCTTGCTATAAATAAAATTAATAAAAATAGCAACATTAATTAAAATAATTCTTTTTGCTCTTTTTGTTCGCGCGCAAATGCAAAATCTTTTTTTTTAATTTTTGCTATTTGCAATATATTGTTCGCATCGACAAAAATATTAATTATCAAATATATTTTCAACTTTTGTTTGCTTCGCAATCTAATAACATGCAATATATTAAGCGAAAAAATATTTGCTATAAATATTGCACTTTAAAGCGCAAAATTGTAAGTTGTTTATATACTTTTATATTTAATCTAAATTGTTAATATATTTTTATTGTTATTCGATATATTAAGCAAATCAATATTTTGTTGAAGTTCAAGATGCGTGTCTTCGATAAAAACAATACTAAAATTAATTAAATTGCGTTTGCTTTGCAAATACAACGTTGTCTTACTACTATATATATATAATAACAAAAAAACAAATCGATTTCGCGTTCGATTTACAAGAATTTTTTAACTAATATTAATACTAAACTAAATTATCTATGCAATATTTAGCAAAAAATACTCGATATAATATATAATAGAGCAAATCTCGATACTTTTTTTTGAAAAAGTTAAACAAAAACAAAAAATTATATTTAATAATACTATTGCAAACAACAAATTTAAAAGTTTGTAAATTCTACGTAGTCTAATAATTTTGTTAAAAACAATATTATTTGTTTTGTTTTTATTAATTAGATTTCTCTAAAAAAAGCAATATAAATATCTAGACAAAATTTCTTTTATATATTATAGTTGTTTTGACAATTTATATACTTAATTCGAATATATCGAATTGCTTATTATTAAACAAAAATATTTAAAATAAATAACTTTCTTGTTCGATAATAAAAAAGCTAACAATTAGAAGATTAAATCTTATCTATATTTTCTCGCAAATATTATATTTTTGCAATCTTTGCATAGAATTTATACTTAAAAGATTATTGTTTAAAATGTTGTTTTTTTATATTTAAAACAATAAAATTAATTGTGTTTTAAAAAATTGTGTTTCTTATTTTTGTTATTAATAATTTACTTTTGCAATACTTGTGTATTATCGAAAACAATTAAACAACAATAATTAAAGAATTAATTAAAAAAGATATATATAATTAATTGTAAATAAAATATTAAATCTTGTATTAAATAATATGTGTGCAAGAACTCTTTATTGACAAAAATTAAATAACAAAAACAATTAGATTTGAATATATTTTATATTGTATTTTTATAGTTTTTGATATTCAATTAATTTATTAAGAGAATTATAATATTATTTATATGTATTATTTATATTATTGTTATATTTTGAGTGTATATAATAGTATCAAATCTTACTTTTTATTGTCGAAATTTCTTTTGCAAATATAAAGTTCTAATTTTTTTGTTTTTGCAATTGATTTTTCGAAAAAATTACGTATATTGTATTTCTTAAATCTTTGTTTCGTATTCGCGAGATAGTTTTTTAATATTTAATTATTTTTATATAATAAAAACTCTTCTTATTGAACAAAATATTACGACTTGTTATATCTTGACTTATAATTAAAAATATTTTTTACTTTTTATTTTTTATTTTTGTCGATCAATATTATGTTTTTCGAAACAACAATATTTGAGTTACAATAATATAGTTTTAGTAGTAAAATATAAAAAACAAAATAAACATATTATTTGACAAAAAGATACAAACAATACGTTTGCAAATTAATAATATTTTTAATCTTAAACAATTTTGTAAACTTGTAAAATATTTTTTCTTCGAACAAGCGTCTAAAAGATTTTTAATAAAAAGTATAACTTTGTTATCGATTTAATATTTTTTTAAAGTAATCTTTTTATTTTAATTTCGAGTTCGCGTTTGTTGCGCAATTTGTAGACAACTAATTAATTAATTGTGTTTATTTTGCAAAAATTGAATTTGTTTTCGAACAACAAAAATATCTAAACAATTTTTGTTATTCTAGTTGAATCGAAAATTTGCAACAAATTTAAATATTAATTTGAAAAATAATATCTTAGTCGACGCATGCAATATACTATTGTAAGTATATTAAATTAAAATTAACAACAAACTTTAATTGTTTTGTTTATAATTGCAATAGCAACGCAAATAATATTTTAACATTTAATTTTGTCTTTCAATTTGTCTATTAGTCTAAGAATAAAAAGCAATACTTAGCTTTTATTTAATGTGTATATAACAATATATTGCGAATTAGTAATTACTAATAAAGAGCAAATTATAATCGAAAACAATTTCACGAATTTTTAAATAAACAAATAATATTTTCTCGAATAGAATATTAATTAAATCTTTTGTCAATTGTATAGATTTGACAAAAATATATAAGACATTTTAAAATATCGATCGATTACTACTAGAATTGCATTAAATATACTATTTTTGTAATAACTAGCAAACAACTTCGTTATAAAGTTTATCGAAATCTCGATTTATAATTGGGCAAAAATAAAGAACAACATCAACTTTTTGTAAAAACAATAGCGCAAAGTCTTATTTTACTAACAAACGTTGTAGTCTTTAATATATATATTAATATTCGCGACTATTTTTAATTAGTAGAATTTTCTACTTATAAAAGTACGTGTCTTTTTAATTTCAAAGTGCTTTGTCAAAATATTATTATAATACAAATATAGTAGCTTGCTCTTTAGTAATATCTTGTCGAAAATTAAAATAACATAAAAAAAGAATATTATCTTTTTGTAAATTAATTAGTCTTTGTGCAAACTTGACTCAAAATTTGCAATATTAATTGTTTTTTAATTTTAAGTATTGTAGAGTTCTTCTTTTGTAGCTTTTTTATTTTGAACAACAACAAAAATAAAAAAGTTTTTAAGTTATTTTTTTTGTTGCATGCGATGCGAACGTTGTTGCAACGCAATTGTTAAATTATTGCGCTTTAAATTGTGTTTGCAATTTCTTTCTTTTTAGATTTACTAATTGTATTTTCTTTGTTTAAAGAATTTTTATTAAGAAGTTTAATATTAATTTTTTTTTCAATTTTCGATACTCGAGTTTCGAGTTTGTTCTTATTGTATAATATTAGCGTTTAATAAGCGTCTCTTGTAAATATTAATATTATTTCAATAGCAATAATAGTAATATTCTTCAACTTATTCTAAAATATAAATAGATAAATTTTATTATTTAATTTTTTTTGTAATTGAAACGTCGAGAAAATTTGTCAACTAAGTTTTTTTTTTGTGCAATATTTAATTTCGAAGTTGTATTTTACTAGCAAAAATATCTATCAAAACTAACAACAATTTAGCGTTATTATCTTTATAAAATATTGTAATTTATTGTAATTTATTAACACAATAATTGAATAATAACTACTCTTTAAATAGTGTTAATATTGTTTAAAGTTATCAACAATAGCAAGCAACTCTTAATTGTAAGTCTTGTATCGAGTTTTCACAAAAATTATTTTTCTTAAATAGAATGTTATTGAATATTATATTATCTAATCAACTTTTCTTATAAAATAAACTAATTGTAATAAAATTGTTGCAATTGTAAATTTCAAAACGTTTGTTTTAAAGCAAATATAATTTTTTGAATTAAAGTAAATTAATATAGATATTTATATAAAGATTGTAATAAACTTTTAAAAAGTCAAAATAATATTTTTGTTAAATACAAAAAGATTATTTTGTTTGTTTTGTTTATTGCTTTTTAAAAGCTTTGTCAAAACTCGAATAAGTTTTGCATAGTATTTTATAAATTGTCGATAAAAGTTTGCGAAATCTAGAAACATTTAAAGTTTATATAAAGTAATAGACTAAAATTATATTTTAATAAAGTCGATTTGTTGTAAATTTATTAATATGTTATAATTGCTTATAATATATTTTAGAAATTTAATTAAAATTGTTATAAAAAAATATTTGAATAGTTTTACGTAAAACTTGTAGAAACGTAATTTATCAAATATTTAATATACGCAATTTTAGTGTCTTTTCTATATTTTAAAGTATATCAAAATGTTATTAAAATAGATTACACAAAGATAATTTATTAAATTTTTTTAAATTTTGTTAATTAAGATCTAAAAGATAGTCGATGCGTTTGTTAGTTCAAACAATATTATTGCGTACTCGAAATATTTATATTGTATTCGAAAAATTGTCTTCTATTTATTGTTTTAACAAATTCGAATTTAATAATAAGCGTTTTAGATTTAATTTTGTAAAATACGCAATATTTATTAGACAATTTGATGTCTTCTTTATTAAAAAAAAGAATATCGATTCTTAATTGTAATTGTATTAAGATTGCAATAATTAATATATAATTTTAGATTTCTATTGCTTTTTAGCACAAACAATATTAATATTTCGATTTAATTAATTGATTGACAAATTCTATTTAAAATTAAGTTTTTCAAAAAATAATTATATAGAACAATTAGTTTTTGTTCGAAAAAAATATATAACAAATTAAAAAACAATTTTGTTTTAAAAAACAAATCGATTTTATAATCTTTCTCTTTGTATTTAGAAAAAGTAAATATATTTTTTGAGTCAAAAATATTGTTGTAGTTCTAAATATTTTTAAGTATAATATGTATTGTCAATATTTTATCGACGTCGAAATTGTAGCGAATTAGAGCAAATATCGAAATTTATTTTTTAAATTTCAAAAAACTCTTCGAAAACTTAACAACAATAGTATTTTTTGTAACTTAATAGCGTCAAATCAATATATATTAGTTGACGTAAAAATTAGTTTCTATTATTTAGAAAAGATTAACAATAATATTGTATACAATTTTATCACATATATAGAAAACTTGTCTTAATATATATTTTTGTTTCTTATTATTGCAAATTTTTATTTCTACAATATAGAATCTTATAGATCGAGTTTTCTAAATTGTAATTTTTTTTGTTTCAATTGCAAATTGTTCGATCTTCTTCAAATATTATATTTTTGCAAAATATTTATTAATACAATTAATATTAACGCTTCTATTAAGAAAATCTTTTCGTCTATATTATTTTTTGTCGACAAATATTAATAGCTTTGCAAAAAGAGTTTTTGTTTTGTATTTTTAATTTGCAATTGCAACTACAATTTTTGCGAACTTATCTAGTTTTTCAAATTGTTAAAAAAAAATTTGATAAAAAAATATAATAATAATATTTTCGAAGCGTTTGCTTCGAAACTCTTTTAAAAGTTGTTAATTGTATTAATTTGCAAGTTATTTTTAACAAATTTATATTTTTAACAAATTTAAAATATTTTTTCTAAATATATATTTTTTTGTTACAATTGTAGCAAATGCGCTTTTTTGCGTATTTGAATTAATTTTGTCAAAGCTATGCAAAAAAAGTTTTGTTGTATTTTTTTAACAACATTTTGTTGTTAAAATATCGCAAATTTTAGTTGTTAATAATATTTTTTTCGATTTATAGCTATACAAGTTCTTTTTGAAGTTATTGCGTAATTTCGAGAACAATTCTTGATTTAAATTTTTGTTTTTAATATTGAATCAAAAAAGTAGAGCGCTTTTTATATATTGTGTTAACGCAACAAAAGTATTTCTTGTCTGGAAAATTTAAACTATATTGTTAATCTTTTTACAAAGATTTTTTCGCAAACAATGCAAAAGATAATTATGTTATTAATATTCGATATATTTGTTAAGATTTGTCTTCAATATCTTAATATAAATTACAAAATTATTAATATTTTGAAATTAATTTTGTTTAATTTTTTTGTATTTGCGAGAGAAAACAAAACAACAATTTTTCAAATTCTTAATAAAATTAATTAAATATTGTGCAAACTATTTTTAGTTCTACTTTTTTATTTTGTTTGTTCGTTTGTTCTTATAATTTTTCTATTGTATTGTTAATGTGTTGCGAAAATATTATTAAATTTAGCAAATTTTTAAGTTTTTTGTCGAAAATTAATCTTTATTGATCTCGAAGAAATTTTTTGCACTTCGAGTTCAATTTTTAAGTTTTTTGAAGTTTTTTTTGTAGTAGAGATTTAGTTAAATCGATCTTATAGAATAGTCGAAGCACTATTTTTTCAATATCAATTTGCTAATTTTGTAATTTTTGCGTAAACAACGCAAACTTGTTGCTTTAATTTTGTTTTTACAAAACAACTTTAAAAGAAGTTTGTTTCTTGCTTAAGCAATACAAAGTTCTTGCTTTGTCTAAAATTTATATTTCTTTGTTTTCTCTTTAATTAGAAGTTTTTTATAGTTGATATTTTTGTCGAATTGCGACAACTTTGTAGCGTTATTACTTTGCAAAACTTCTTCTTGTAATATAATGTAAATTTTTGTAATATTGTCGAAAACAAGTTGATTATTTGTACTTTTGTTATTCTAAAAGTGCTAAAACGTTGTTTGTTTTTTGTTTGTCTTTAAAATCTAACTTGTATTGCGTGTCAAATTAACTATTTTGTCGAACAATTGTCTATAAAGATTGAGACAAATTAATATTGTAAAATTGTGTACAAATATATAAAAAAATGTTGCTATATCGACGCATTAAAGAGGAAACTACGTAGTATATAGAATTGCAATTTAGAGAGACATTAATTTGTAAAAATTCAAAAAAAAAATCTTAGAAAGAAAACTCTGCACGATACCAAGTTGTTACTACGATAACTTGGCACTAATAACGTGTTTGTTGATTATTAGAAACTAGCATTATATTGCCTAACAAAAGATGAACTTCTAGATTCAAAACAAAAAAATTGTTTATTTAATATATTTTGTTTTTGTTCTTCGTATATATTGTTGTTGTTTTATACTAATCTAAAAACAACTTTGTTTTCTCGATCTTAATAATGCGTCTAGAAATAGTAATAAAAGAATCTCTAAAGTGTCGAAGTTAATTAATTATATATAAGAAAGTATCAATATTAATAATCTATTTATTGTCGAGAATTTTACTAATATTTTTCTTAAATAGTGTTGCAAGCTTTTTATTAATACTTTTTCGATATTAAAGTTGTTGCTATTAAAAAAAGATTTTTTTAACAAGTTGTTGTTTTTAGTATTGTAGACGTGATACTTCTTTCGCTTATAGTTTTTGATATTTTTAATTTTTTCTATTTTTTTTTTATATATTTGCGAACATTAATACAAAAAAAACTTGTCGACAAAGTACTTCAGACTCTAGCAAAAATAGCAACAATATCTATTTTTGCTAAATTTTCGATTATATTAACAATAATTGAAGTTCAATTTTAAAGAGAAGCTTCGATATTGGCGTCGAGATTTAGAGCAACTTATTTCTTGTTTAATCTATACAACAATTTTATCAACTTTAAGCAAAATTATATTAACGTCAAAAGAATCTTAAGTATTAAAAGTATCTCGAGTAGCAATATTTAGATTAGTTTATTGTTGCAATATAATTTTCTTATATCGAATTAAATCTTAACAAGTTTTTGTTTCAATTTCTTGAAATATATCTATGCTTCGTCGATACTCTAATTAAGAATTTTTTTGTAATTTATGTAATTTATATAGTTTATTAAATGTTGTCTTTTAATAGTCTAAAGCTTCTTTTTGTACTTATATATTAAGAATCTCTATATCTTATATACAATAATTATAGCAATTACGTTTTTCTTATTGTTCTTGTTCAAGCAAAATTAAATATAAAAAATAGCTTTGATATTTGTCTTTACATTTTTCAATTAAAAGATTATTGATAAAATTAAACTAGTTTCCCTTGTAGAAGTAAAAAGTATAATAGAGTTTAAAAATTGAACTACATTTTAAAGATTTTTTGCTATAAAATAGTTTTTTATTTCACGAAATTATTGTTTGCTTGTAATACAGTTAAATATATTAATTGTCTTTTATATATTGTTTTCTATAGTATATAGTGTATAAAAGAAGTAAATAAAGTAAAGTTAATAAAATAATAAAAAAGTAAGTAAAAAGATATCTATTAAGTAACATAAAGAGATTTAATGCACTAATATTTTATCGATTTAGTGCAAAAACTATAATTATATTATTATTTTAACAGTATCTTCTAGTATTGTGTTTGCTTCTTTTGGAGTAGTTTAGTTTATTCTTTTTCAAGTTATAATTGATACTCTTTCAAGCAATATAGTTTGCTCTCTTTAAAGCAATAACTAGCTTTTTTTCAAGCGTATAAGTTAGTCTTTCTTATTGTTGTTCGTTCTTCGTAGAATTTATAATCGAGCGAAACTAGTTTATTTATATAGAGGTTTCTTACGTAACTCGAAAATATATATCGATTTCTATCTATCGATAGTAGTATCTTTTGTTCTTCTTAAAACGCGATTGAAGTTGTTGCAATAAGAGTATCAAAAACTGTTAAATCGAAAGTCTTCGCAAACTCGAATTTATAATCTATTAGAAGATATAGCAAACAACTTAGTAAATTATCTATCTATCAAAAGATATAATGTATATAGAGTGCAAAAACTGCAAAATATACTGTAGTCTCTAAACTAGTTCTAATTAAATCTAGCTCTTCTAGACTAGATTAGATCAATCTAAATTAGTTTGCTAAGTACATTAATTAGAATTACACGAGCAACTTTCTAGTTTATCTATCTAATATTATCTTTGTATGCAAACTTCAGATATATCGTTGTTGTATTGCGCAACAAAAAACTTAATAAAATTAAAAAAGACAAACTTTATCTTAATATTAACAAGTGCAACTTTAGTATTACGCAAATAAAATATCTCGATCTTATTATAACTATCGATAATATTAAGAAAGATTTAATTAAAATAGAAGCAATTCTTAGATAGAAAGTTCTAAGACTAATTAAAAATATTAAAAAGTTTTTAGACTTTGTCAACTTTTATTGTTGCTTTGTAATTATATATTTTAAATTGTCAACTTATTGACTGTATTAACAAAGAATAGCAAAAAATATTTTATATTTCTCCAAAATTCTAAAGATCTAGAACAAAAGATTTTTGATACTCTTAACATAGTATTTACTATTGTATCAATTTTTGCGCACTTTAATTTTGATAAGAAAGTTTGACTTAAAATTGACGTCTCTAATTATATAGTAATTGTTGTGCTTTTATAGCAAGAAGAAAATAGACAACTCTATTTTGTAGCTTTTCTCTTAAAATATATATTATTGATAAAATGCAATTACAATATTTATAACAAGAAGCTTCTAGCTATTGTTAGAGTTTTCGAGAAATAGAATTCGAAGCTAGCGAAAATATCTATCGAGAACTTTATTAAAGTTGTTATCAACTACGAGAATTTGAAATAATTTATATCTATAAAGCAATTAAATCTAAAATAAGTTTATTAGATAAAATTTCTATTAAAATTTAGTTTTCGATTTTTCTATCAATTAGAAAAGTTAAATACTAAATCAAATATTCTTATTCGACAATCGAAAGATTTATTTAGCAGAAAGAAAAATAAACAATATTGATTTTAATATTAAATTGTATTAGAATATCAAAATCTAGAGTACAAAATATATTAAGCTATCGAACTAGCAATTATTTTAGTAGACAAACTCGATTAAAATCTAGTATGTATAGCAGTATTAATTTACAATCTGAGTAAAAAAGATTATAATAAAAACAAAAAGTTAATTGAAGAATTTCTGTTAAGAAACAAGAAATCTTTAGAAGAATTGTTTTTACTATATAATTTTGACATTATAGTACAAATTAAAGTTGTTTTAAAAAAGAACAAAATCTTACAAAGTATTATTTACTTTAAGAAATCTAAAAAGAGAAAAATATTTGTTGATATTGTACAAAAAGAGAAAATAAAACTAATTCTTAAAGATTGTTGTTTAGTTGACAATATACTCTATATTAAGCATTATATCTATAAATTAAGCAATAAGAAGTTTCGAATATATGTAGTTAAAGATATTTATAACAATTTATCTAAAGATTACGTTAATTGCTTTTTAATCTACAAAAAAGTTAGCAAATACTATTATTGATTTAAAATAACAAATATAACTGCGCAATGTATATATAGTTGCTATATATACAAAAGAACAAAAAGTTATAAACAGAAGAAGCAAAATCTGTTAAAATCTTTATTAATTTCGAATTGCTATTGGCATATTATTATTGTCTACTTTATTATCTCTTTGTTTATTTGTCTACAACACAATAGAAGCTATCAATATATAATAGTTGTAATAGATTGTCTATTAAAGAAAAAGAAATTTATAGTCTTAAACTTGTTATTTGTAAAATTGGTAATCTAGACGTTGATCGAATAGATTTGACGCAAAAAAGAATATGTTAAATCGATAGTATTCGATTGTAGCAGTCAATTTATCTCTTATTTCTAACAATATCTATATCAATAAATAGAAATAAAGTCTTAACTGTCGACGTTGTTCTATCCGAAGACTAATAGTTAAATAGAAAGCGCAAATATTGTATTAAAGCAATATTTTTGCATCTATATTAACTACAATTAAGACCATTAAATAGACTACTTATCTGTAGCTAAGTTCGAAGCTAATTTAGATCTAAAACCAACTATTGGAATTGTCTTCTTTTAAGCAATAAAAGACTATTTGTTGCAAACTAGATTTAAACTGTCTAATTCTCTAGATAAAACTAAATTGCTTCTATTTAATACAAAGCGCAAGTTTTTGCAAAGAGATTATTTAATTTAGAAGCGAAACAATATTTTGTTAATATTCAAAGAACAAGTTAAAATAGAAACAAGCTTAACAAGCAAATTACACAAATCGATATCGAAATATTGTATTAGAATTTCAAATAGACGATATAGTTATACTAGATACTAGAAATATTAAAATTACGCATTCAATTAAGTTTTTAGATTTCAAGAATATAGATTTGTTTAGAATTATTCGAGCTATCGATAAAATAGCTTATAAACTAGAGTTGTCGAAAACTATAGTTGAAATATTTTTAGTATTTTATTCTTAATTGTTGTATCTAGATACTAGCAATTTTTTGGTTAGAACAAGTAAATTTTTTATCGCTATCGATTGCTATCTACAAAAACGCAATCGATTACAAAGTTGAGAAAATTGTCGATTTAATAATAGATAAATGCAGAACAAATTCTATATATTCTAATCGAAAGAAGAAGAGATATCTAATATACAAAAATCAAGTTTACAAATAGTTCGAAATAGAATACTAATTTGTTATATTACAACTATATCTACGCGATCGACTATATTAATCTTGTTGCCAACTATTATTACAAGTTTCTCTATGCAGCAAGATTATATCGAATCTTTAAGACTAAGAAAGATTAAGAGTCTCTTATTGCAATACTAATAATTACTGTAATTAGATAGAATTCTAGCTACAAGACTTTAGATCAAATTATATTAATTGAAAAAATCAAAGATATCTTGCTTATTTAGTCGATCTCGTTATCAAAAAAACTAACAAACAAAAGAATTCCTAATATTAAAAATAAAGTTGGGAAAGAGAAGAATAACACAACTATATGGCGTATTCTAGGCAGATCAAAAATACGTTTTAGGTTTATTTTTTAAGAATAAGAGATTGAGAAAACAATAGAAAATACGCATCTAAACATCAAAAGAACGCTCTTTTTTTAAGGAAGTTTGCAGAGATATATTTTGTTCTAAGAAGAGAGTAGTGTTATGATTTTCTTGTCTTTACAGCGCTATTGTCTATTCAGGCTTAGCGTCTCGGCTCTCGACCTCTATAACTCGATTATCTACAAAGTACAAACCGTGATTCCTGTATATAGATTCTATCTTATAGTTAGAATTCTTGTTCAATCTTATCTAATTGCATTTCCCATCCGTAAGCTCTAGCAACAATAAAAAAGATTAAATACTAATATCTATATTTTTATTAACAATTAATTAATATTAAAGAAATTGCAAAGTGTAAAAAATCAAGAAGCTACAAAAATTCGAAATTAAATTAGACTTGATTTAATAAAATTAAACAATATCGAGTATAGAATATCTATTATGTAAATTCTAGTTAAAACAAGTGTTATCGAAAACAAAAAAACAAACAAATTGACAAAAAAAGTAGTAAAAATAATAAAATTGACATCTATAGACTCTATAATTACAATTTCGCATTCTAGAAAATAAATTAGCAAAAGAACGAAAAGAAGTTGACAAGCAAGTTAACAAAAACAAATATTATACTACAAATATTCTAGAGTTACTAGACGTCAAAAAAGTTAAAAAAGTATCTCTAAAAAGTATCGACATATTTATCTTTGCAACCTTTGTACAAACAAAACTAGAATACAAATATCTCCTCCCATATTTGATTAAACAAGAAAAAGTACTTAAAGATTTATCTGTAAGATTAGATTTCGCAAATATGTCGGAAATATGCTAGGAATATTTTGAAAAAGTGTTTGCTTTGAATAAATTTCTGCTGGATATTAGTTGGTCAGTCGATTATTAAGTAGTATATGTTGGTTGTTTACTATCTATAAATCTATTCAGTATAGTTAGACTAGTGAAAAATTCAACCGTTGTACAACCGTCGAAAAACCGTAGTACAACCGTCGAAAAACCGTTTCCCAACCGTTTTCCAACCGATTAACAACTAGAAAAATTCTAAATTTCGGTTGTTTAACCGTTGGTTGCCCCAACAACCACCAACCGCAATTAAACTATAGATAGGTTGGAATATAGTTGTCCAACGGTTGATTAAAAAATTTATTAAATCAAAAAAAAATTATAATTAATTAGACTCCCTAAGTACTAGACTATTAGAGGGATATATAAGGGGGTTATATATGGGGGGATTATTTACGCGTATACGTTTTTTGCAAATCACGTGATTTTTCTATTTATAGCTTGATAGCGTTGATAGTAATCGAAATAGAGACTTCCCGAAATAAATTGAAACTTTAAATTTAAGTTTAAACTCTAAACTATTAATAGAATTAATAGAAAAACGTCTTAACGACTTCACGCATTGACGAATCAACGATTTAGATATTTTACTACTCGACACACCAAGAGTTAAAACCTCGATCGGGCTAGCTTCAGGACTTAGAATAAATTTTCAAAATTTTCAAAATTTTCTATATCAAAATTAGCATCTATAGGCATCTATAGGTTGTTCAACCGTTGTTCAACCGTTGTTCAACTATAGAAAAACCAATTTTCTAGTCTTAAACCGTTGTCTAACCGTTGTTCAACTACAAAAAATCTTAATTTCTAACTTTAAACCGTTGAACAATCGTTGAACAACTATAAACTATCAAGATTTCTGTTGTTCAACCGATACACAACCGTTGTACAACTGTTGTTTTTATTAGTAGGAAGCCCTAGACGTTTTGGTTATTTATCGATTGACTAGTTAGTAGTCAATCGACATATAGTAGTTATCTATCGATTCTAGATCTTATAGATGCTATTTTTCTTGATTTTAAATTTTTAAATTTTAATAAATTTAACTAAGTGTCGACGCTAGTTCGATCGAGACTTCGAGTTTCAAGATATCGAATAACAAAGTATATACATCGTTGATTTGTCAATACGTAAAGTTGTTCAACTATTTTTCTATTTATAGTTTAAAGTTTTAACCTTAATTTATGGTTTATAAATATTCGAGAAGTGTTTAACTTTGCAACTATCGACATTATCGAAATCTTAACTACAAAATTACGTAATTTACGAAATTTATATATACGCGTTATATTTTCTCTACTAGCGTATATATAATACATTACTTATATAGCTAGTATTAGTTAATCTAGACTGATCGCGTCGGTTTGGGAAATCGAGTTTGATTCGAGAAATCGAATCGAATCTTGGCGATTCGATTCGACTCGAATCAAAAGTCTTGACAATTCGATTTCTAAAGTTAAAATCGATAATTTAGTTCGATTTCAAAAGTTGAATCGAAAATTGAATCGAAAAATCAATTCGAATCGTCAAGACTATTATTTTTAGTAAATTTTATTATTTTTAGTAACAATTAATTAATAATTTAATAGAAATAGTTAATATATTGAATTAATTGATAAATATATTAAAAATTTCTTCTTACAAATGCATTACTATTGTGCATTACCTAGAAAATAGTAAAAAATTTAAAGTTACATTTATACTATTTTTAGTATTTTTGATATTCTTGGCGATTTCTTGGCGATTCGATTCGATTTCAAAGTTTGAATCGTCGATTCGAGTCGGTTCCAGAAGTTGGAACCGAAAATCGAATCGACAATCAATCTAAGTTAATCTACTTAATTAAAAAAAATTAAAAATTCTAAAGAAAAAATTACTAGTAATATTTATACCCGGAATATACTCGGAATTTATCCGAAATATTGCTCTTTTGATTAGTTACTCGCACGTAATTTATTTGAAGAAAATCTAGAATCTAATCAATTTTTAATCGGTTTTTGCTAATTAGAAAGCAGATTTCTGTCAATTAAATAGCAGTTATTGAACCGAAAGATTGCTAGTAAACTCCGGGTAAATTTCGGATAAGTTCCGGATAAATTCCGGTTAAATAACTATATAAGTTGGCAATATAGTACATAACTCTAAATATACGAGCATATGCAAACAAACGCAAATATCAAAATGCATAATATTAGATTGCAAATACTATCGTAACAAGCAAAGTCTAATAAAAAGAACGCTAAAAGCTAAAGATCTAACTATAAAAATTCTATTTTCGACTCAAAAAGACATAGCTTTATTGTGCTTTAAATTATTTAAAGAAGACTAGAGTAAGAAGAAGAAAATAGATTCTATAAACAACAAAAAAAATAGAGAAGAGATAAGAGATAAGAGAATTTAAGACTTTTTTGAAGACTTTTTAATTATGTGCTAGCGAGCATCAAAATCGATTGACATACTATATATAAAAATAATAGAGAAATAAATAGAGATATATAAGTTACTAGCCCGATATATATAGACTATATGCACTCAATAAAGAGAAAGAAAAAAAAGAATTTTACTATTTTTAAATATATTAACTACTTTTGTTTAAGTATTGACTTCTATAGAAATTTGAGCAAGTCAATTATCTATAATATTGTCAATAAAATAACGCAAAACCGATATATCTATTTGATTTGCTTTTGTTACGTAATTTAAATTTCTAGTAAATTTTTTCTAACGCTTTTGTCATTTTGTCTTGCTTGAATTGCTTAAACAATTTATTGTTTAACCTAGCTTTAATTCGAATAATTTGTCTAAAAGTCAATACGTTGTTGCACTAAATTAACATAGTAATACTTAAATGCGTCTATTACGTAATCTATAATTTTGCTTCAAAGAATTTCTTTATTTAATAATCTTTGCTACGGTAATTAATCTCTTATTTGTTTTTTTGTTTTGCTAATTTATTTATCTAGATCTATTTGTTTCTAATTACTAACGATATATTTAACAAGTAAATGTTGTGCTTTTTGCTTTTTAACAACTAAATTAAACTTGTTTAAATTAATTTTCATTTTTTTAAATATTTAATTTTCTAAAATCGCATCTATAGAGTCTATAGTTATTGTTTTTGCGATGTTAAATATATCGGGTTACAGTTTATCCCGGAGCAGATCTTTGACCCGGGATGAGCTCACTCCGAGTGCAAAATTCGACACGGGATAATTTCTAGATATGCGTAGCATAGATATAATCTATATTATTTGAGAATATTGAATTACTCTCTATATATTAGAAATAAACGTAGTATATACGTGGCATAAAATGTGCATCTAGAAATTTGTAGAAACAATAAAAATTTGAAATATTAAAAAAAGAATTGATTACAAGTATAGCATATATTAGGTATCGAATTTCTAGAATAAAATACATTAACAATTACAAGTTACGAGACAAGATTTGCTAAGCTAAACATATATCTAGTATCGACAAAGACTTAAATATTTGAGCGAGTTAAAATTACGCGTTAATACAAAATGCAATCTAGATATAGATTTAGCAATTGCATAGCATAAACTAAACTCAAATAAGATTAGAGCGTTAAACGCGACAAAGATACTAGTATCCTTTGTTAAATTAAAATATTGTTTTTGCGTTTTTTATCTTTATCTTTCTTAATTATTTGCACAAGTCTAATATATGCTAGTAATTTCTTTCGATATATTCTAAGTATAAATTGAATTTATTTATATACGAATATCTTAATGTATATATAGTATAAGCGTTTTTAATTAGATTGCTAACCTTAGAACTTATTACAATAATTTTTGAGTTATTAATGCAATAAATTTATTTGCTCTTGATATATATTATAATAAGTATAGATAGCATCTATGCATAGCTTATATTTACTATTTTATTACTATTTGTATTTTTATTTTTATTTAAATTGAAACTTTGTATCTTTAAGTACGTATTTATTTACAACACAATTTTTGCAAGATATACACTAAAACTATTTCTAGATTAAATCGAATATGTGTAAAATCAAGATAATATCAATAAATAGTTATTCTTTGTTTAAATTAAATTTATACTAAATATAAGCAATATTTGTGTTTAAAGTCTTCGAATAAAACAATAATTAAAAATAATTCTATTTAAGCTTAATATATACTAAGTATTAACAATTACTTTTAATCTCGAAACTCGCGTGTCTTTGTTCAATTTGATTGTATAAGTGTTAGATTTTATTTTAACTTAGAATATACTAAGCATAAGTAGTTGTAATGTTGTTATAAAAATGATTAAATATGCGAAATAACTTTTATTGTAATTAATTGTTAGTTTTTTGTATATTTAAACTCGATTAAATTTATGCTAGATTTATGTTGATTAATAACAATATTTTAGTTGCAACGCTATATATGCACTTGATATATTAATGCAAGTAAGCAACTATATATCTTTTACTATATATAATATAGACTAAGCATATTTAGTTGCAAATTCTAATATTAATAATATATTAATTAATATGTATTATCTTGTCGAAAAGTATATATTTCTTTTATATTTAATATAGATTGCGCTTATGCTATTGCAATATATTTAAGTTGTAAATTTGATTTAAAGATTGACGTAATACAAGCTATATTATCAAGTCGAAGTATATTTAATTTAAGCGTTAACTACGTTGAGCTTATACGTTGTACAAATATAAGCACATAATAAATGCAATTATATATTAATATATTATCGACATAAAGCATATTGCGTAGATTGAATTTCTATTAAATATTAAAATAGCTTAATTTTTGCAATTGTTATAATTTAGCTTTTGCGTCTTTCTATAATACATATTTTTATCGCAAGATAAGCTTATTTTATGCTTGTTATATTATATATAACTTAGTTTCTATTTTCTTTATTAATTATATTATATACAAATATTTATTTTATCTTTTAAATATTTAATTATATATTATATACGTATCGATTTAGCTTATGTTAGACTTGTATTAATACAAGCTTTTGTCGAAATATTGTACCCGATCTGGTCTAGTATTGAATACTACTTGGTCCAATACTACTTGGCCCAATATTACGTAATCGAGCTAAGTAGCATCGATTAATATATATAGTCGAACAAGCTCTTTAGCTTCTAGATAGTAACTAAGCGATCTACTATCTATTATTTTGACAAATTATAAGCTTAAAATAGAGCAAGAAACTTATTTGCTTGTTAACTAGAATGTCTGAGGCATAGTTAATAAATCAAACTAACAATAAATTTATAATTACTACTATTAGCTAAGTTCTTGTTGATTTTTGATATACAAAGATTGACAATCAAATTGTCTTGATATTCAAATTAGTCTTCAAGAATTAAAATATTAATACTATGTCTTATACTATCGAAACAATTGTTAAGAGACTGTCGAAACTTGTTGAACAATCGTGATTGTTCAATTACTTAAACAATTGAAATCTTTAATTATTAACAATTGAATAGCTAGCATCTAGTTAAAAATTCTAGACACAAACGCTCTACTAAAGAAGACTAATATAAGTCCTAAAACGACTAAATTCATCTTATTTGCAACTTGTTGCTTTTGTCGAAGAACGCTAATTACTTTTAACAAACATTTATTAATAATAAGTTCTAAAAAGATCGAAGAACCAATTATGTAACAATTATACAACTAAGAATCGATAATTAGATAACTAGTAATCAATCAAAGACGTGTTATTAAAGCGAGACAAGATCTAGCTTTAACGCATTAATAAAAGAACTAAGTTATCTAGTTTTCTTAATTTTTGTTCTTTTGTCTATTGCAAAAAAAAATCTTATTAACAATTAAACAAATCAATTTGCTAGCTCGATAACTAAAACGAGTGCTAGTCAACTTCTCTTACTACAATATATAAAACGAATCAATAAACTAAATTGCAAACATACTTCAAAAATCGAAATAATTTTATCAATTATTTTAAAAGCAACGTCGAGACACAACTTTCGATCAAATAGTTCTTAATCTTATCTAAATAAAAGAATTGAAAAGATCTTAATTATCGCGAAGACGCAAAAAATTAAAATCGAAAAGACTAACTTCTAGTCTTGTTAAAATAAGAAGATTAAAAAGATCGATTTAACAATTACGAAAACGCAAAAGAGCGTTGTTATCTTTATAACTATTGGGATTAAAGAGAAGAATAAAGAGATTAAGTAGTTTAATTAAATTCTAAATAGTCAAAGAGTTTTATTTATAATCAAGCGAAAACAACAATTTGATCAAGAATTATTTGTTATTAATACGTCTTTATTTATCAAACAAATTAAGTCTATCGATTCTTTTCTTATTTATATTTGTTATAATCTTAAGATAGAACAATAAAATTACAAAATTTACTTAAAAGCTTATTAATTGTTTATCTATTAAAACTTTGTTCAAACAATAATTGACAAAATTGATTAGCTTAATACTATTAACAAAAAGAAATATATTTAACTATCTTTTTTATCTAAACTTTTTAAAAAGTATCTATCGAATTAGATATCTAACTCGAAATCTATTAATTTGCTTAACCTTTGTAATTTGATAGCTAAAATATCTTTATCAAGATCTTTACTACGCAATTGCGCATCTTTATTATATTTACTAGTAATATTATCTATTGCTTACAAGCTATCGATAGAACTCTAAAATAATAAATTACGTCAATATTGTTATAATTACTAGCATCTTTGCTTTATCTCTTGCAACTCTTAAACAAATTGCTAAAATCAACAATAATGTAAGCTTTTTTATCTAGAAACAAGACTTGTTTAAAATTCTTAAGTAAATTAAGCTCTAAAAATACATTTAATTTAGATATTAAATTTATTAACTTGCTTAATATTGTTATTAAAAAACAAGTTTAATAAAATGCTAGCAACAAGAAGTATATAAATGCGCTTTAAAATATTGTTAATAAGAATTTGTATTACAATGTAAAGAAGATCGATCTAATTAAAGAAACTTATTAAAAAATTGTTAAAATATATAAATCTAAAAAGTCAAGTATACTAATAAGAATTTTTGTCAAATTCGAGTCTTTTAAGACTATTAATTGCTAGAATATCAATAAGTACAAAATTAAATTTCGCGATATTATTAACAAACTATCTATCTATTTAAATAATTCAGCTATAGATAAAAATTAACTTATCTTTAAATATCTAGTTAATTTTAACAATATTGCTCGCTTTTTTATTAATCGATAAATATCTAAATAAAAGTTTTTCAATAAAGATAAAACTCGAAAGCAAAAGTTGTTTATTATTATTTTCGATTACAAAACTTAATATGTTAATTCAATAAATATCTTATCTATTAACAGTATTTTAAGCTCGATAACAATTACTAAGCTAATTGCTATTACAAAAGATATTCTTCTTGTTGTTGACAATTCTAGCTTTGTATATATTAAACAAAAGAAATGCACAAGTTGCGACAAGATAAATTATTAAAAATTAAATTACTAAAATTTATATTTAAAATTGTGTCTCGTTTTAAAGAACAATAGCTTTAATAACAATCGAAACAAAAACAAAAACAAATATTGCTAAAATTACAATAATTAAAAAGATAATTAAAAGAAGTTTAAATTTAACAAGAACAAAAATAACAATAAGAAAGAATAAAAAGTTACTAAAGCAATAGCTTATAATTGTTATTTTGTCTTTGTTGTTGTAACAATCTTATTTGCAATTCTTAAGTTGTTTTTATTTGCAAGTATTATATTAGCTCTTGTTGTTAATTGTTTTTTACGCAAGTAAATCTTTAATACTAAATGCGACTAGCATATAATAGAAGATTCTAGTGTCTTTGTATTCTATTTAATAATATTCTATCGATTAATAAAGAGTATAGAGAACACTTTAACTACTATAGATATCGAAATTACTTGTCTTTTTGTTTGTTGCAAAAATAGCAAAACTCAATATATTACTATCTACAATATCTAATATATATCGAATTCTCAATATAATTTAATCTTTTATAGCTAGATTAAAGACGCTAGTATTATTCGAAAAACTATTAATTATAAATTCTTTATTAACGTTTAGCAAGTTCAAGCAATTCAAGACTTTAATCTCTATTTTCTAAATTTAAAAACATCTATTGCACTTTTTGCTTCTATTATTAATCTACTAGCGATCAATAAAGATACAATCACTATATAGTACAAACGTCTTAATTATCTAGACAAGCAAAATATCTATTAATTTGTTCAAAAAGACATCTTTAATTTTACAAAGTTCTTAACAAATAATATTTGCGTCTCTTGCGTTTGCGCAAGAGTTAAAGCAATATCTTATCGAGCTTCTATTAAATTTAGTCGCTAGAAAAACAATCTTATTTATATTAATATTATAGAATCTATATCTCTAGACAAATTCGATAGCACTTGTTACGTCTATACTTGACTAAATAATAAAATCAAACACTTATAAATAAAATGTTTTAAAAATAAGAATAAAGTTAGTCTTTTAGTTTTCTTTGAACGCTATATTGACAGATTTGAGTATAAAAACAACAAATGTATTCGCATTTGCGTTAACAATAAGAATAAATATATAAGTAAAGTCTTTAAAGTTTGACGCAAGAAGCGCAAAATATAGATAGAATCTATTGTTGTTGTCTTTCTCGAAATAAACAATTGTGTTAAACATCTTAATTAAATTCTAATACAAAAAATTAGTATTATAATAAAAAATATTGACTTAATTTTTAAATTTTTAATTAGAGATAATTTAGACAATCAATTTGTATCGCAATATTGTTTTTATTGTCGAATATTTTGTTATTTCTTTCGAGACAAATATCGAGTATCTTTATAATTACAAATTTATTTAATATATAAATTAATAGAAAGAAGCATTAAAAACTTAATCAAATATTATTAATTAACAAAAGTTCTAAAATTGCATTAAATTCTTAGTGTTAGTAAACTATAAAAGAGAGTATATCTATTGTATAATAAATAATAAAGACAAGCATTAATACGTATTGAAGATTTATTAACTAGATAACAAGCAAACATTATTTTACTTAAATATTAATTACAACAAGATTAGTTGTCAAAACAACAATATTTATTAATTTTTATCTCTTTCTAAACAATCGAATATTATTAATATTATTGACAAATTTCTAAATTCTATAAAAGCTAATCTAGATCTTGCGATAATATTACAAAAACAACAAAGAGTTATTTTGTTTTCGAATAAGATCGAAAACTCTAATAATAAGTTAGAAAATTTATTTATTTTATTTACAATCTTATTTTCTTTAGACTTTAGAGATATTATTTTTTCGATTTTTTTTTTGTCTTTAATTTCGAAGATAATACTTTCTTTAACTCTATTAATTTCGATAAGTCTTCTAAAGTTATTAAATTATCAAGTATATTTTAAAATTCAATATTGTTTCAAAATCTAGATTTGACGTTGCAAAAGCACTTAAAGCTTCAATTGCATTAAAATAAATTTGCAAACTCTTTTACTTTATTGTTTAAAATTATGTTATCGAAGTTATATAAATTCAAAACTTATACTAAAGTTATAACAAATATTTATTACAAAATAAATTAACAACTAGTTAAACAAAACAAGATTAAATTCTTAAAGAAAAATAATATTTATATTATTTGTTTAGTATCTAGCGAACGTTATATATTTTATAATAGATAAATTTACAAGATTGAATATAAAGTTAATAACAAAATTCTTTGCTGTAAAGTTTGTTAAGTTGTTAAAGATTTTAAACAACGCAAAAATCTAAATTATATCGAAAGCTTTGTTGTTGTAATTAAGTTTATAAATTACAAGATTATTTTTGTTTTTGTTGTTGTTAACAACTAAGATCTAAAGCAAATAATATTATTATTATCTTTCTTTACAAGAATATTGACGAAAAAATCTATATCGAGTTGCTTTACAATTTTGAGCAAGACAAAAAAATTGATTAATTTAGAAAAGCTCTCTATAAATTGAAACAATTGTCTCGAACATAATATAATACTCTCGCAACATTTCTAGAGAAGTATTACTTTTGTTTATTGAACTTCGATCTAAATATTTTTATTAATAACTCTACTATTATTGCTATCTATATAGACAATCTCTTGATTATTGACGTTAACAAGAAATTTATTGACGTTGTTAAGAGAGCTTTTGTTAATCGATTCAAAATAACTAATTTAGACTTTGTTCGATAATATTTAGAAATCAAAATTGAGCGCAATTTTGCAACTCGAACTCTCTATTTAAGTTAAAAAATATATCTAAAAAAGATACTAAAGAATTACGAAATATAAAAATATAAACTAGTTGCTATTCTTACAAACACATTCAAAATATATATTATTAATTCGAACTATATTGTTAATTCGAGTTATTATTATATCTATTAATTGATTGTTAATTTTCTTATATACGCAATGCGAGATATTTAATCAAATATTGCTTTTGTTGTTTTAATAATAAGCAAGTATGCTTTTAATCTTATCAACATTTACTAGAAAATTGTTAAACAGATATTTTGTTATTTTTAAGATATTTTTAATTTTTGTTTTACTTTTTGTAGAAGTATTTGTTCTCTATTAGACTATATCGACGTCAATTGAAACAAAAATTAAGATACTTGTTATTCTATCTCTAAGTATATCTTCAATCTAGAAAGTGTTGCTATTAATTAATTATCTAAATGTTAATCAATTGTTGCTCTATTTATTTGCGAAGTCAAGTATATCGAACAAACGCAAATTATTAAAAAGATTATCTAGTTTTAAGCGCTATTAAAGCAATTATAATTATTTTGTTTATTCTTATTGTTGTCGCTTATATTTAGAGCTCTTGTTGTTATTAAGACTTTTTTTTTGATGTCTTTTGTGTTGTGTCTAGTTGCTATTGTTATATATTGCGACAACTAGAAGACAATAGTGTTTGCTAAGAATCTCGCGCAATATATCTAAACAAAGTATATAAGTATTCAAATTCAATTTGTTCGCAAAAAGATTGCAAATAGCTAAATCAAGCTATATATATTTTTTTATTAAGAAACAAATAGTTAACAAGCTAATCAAAGTTCTTTCTTGTAACGCATTTGAAGCGTTTCGACAAACACTTAAACTAACTTAATAACTAAATTATCTATAATCTCGAACATAGATGCTAGACTTAATTATTTAAACAGCTCGCAATTAGATAGTTGCTATATCTATTGTTGTCAATCTTTGTATTATCTATCTAAATCTATATTTATTGTTCTCTTGTTCTACTAGTATAGCTATCAAATATTATTGACAATATCTATATAACTCTTAATATAAGTTTTGTCTTCTATATATTTTTTGAATTCTACTAGATCTTAAAGTCGTAAATATATGTATATTTGCATATAAATTGCTAATAGAAGACTTTTATATACTTTTTTTACTTTTGCTAAAAAGATGCTCGAGACTTAGAAGTTTTAAAATAAATTTCGAACTTAATAAAAAATAAAATATAATTTATATAAAAGCTAATTTTTGAACTTAGATTAAATAGAAGTATTAAAATATTGTACTCGATTTAATCTAGTATCGAGTACTATTTGACCCAATACTATTTCACCCAACATTACGTGATCGAGTCAAGTAGCATCGATCAATATATATAGTTGGGCAAGCTTTTCAACTTCTAGATAGTAACTAAGCGTTCTACTATCTATTATTTTGACAACTTTAAAGCTGTTTCTTAATTATTATTTGTTGTTTTTTAAAAACTTGTCTTTCGATCTTAAGCTTGCTCGCAAAGAGTATGTTTTTAATTTAATTTTAAATAATACTAAATTTGTATTAGTTTACTCTTAGTATTAGATAAGTATTGCAATTGAGAAATTTGCTTTTGTATATTTCGAGTTATTAATCTATATATAATATATGTTTAGATTATTCTTAGATTGATATATTTGCAAAAAATTCTAAAATTTCGAGTAGATTTCTTTATTTTATTTTATATTGAAGCTATACTAAATATATGCTAGAATTTAAAAAGCGCAAAGCAAAAAAAAATTGCTAATAATAATGCGCTTAAGATTTTCAAAAATACAAAAGATTTATGCTTTATTTATATTTAGCATATATGTAGCTAACAAATAAAAACAAACGTAAAAACAAGAAATTTAATACAAAAGTCTCTTTTAGTAAGTTAGATTATATTTAATATGTCTTAGTCTTATATTTACAATAAACTTAGATAATAATTTTGAAAAAACTTTTAACTTTTAGAAAAATAACTTTGTTATAATAAAATAATATTTTATCTATACTAAACTTATATTTACTTGCGAGAAATATAAGTTTCGATACAAGAAATTGAAAGTTTTTGACTACTTTATATGTAATAATTTTATACTAAATTTATATGCAATCTTTAACAATAGCAAATCGATTTTGTCTTCGAATAAATACAATTGTCTTTTTTGTAATATAAACTCTATATTAAGTCTATATATAGCTAGTACAAATATTGTGTTAATATAAATATTGCGTTAACTATTGATATATCTACAAAAAAATTAAAAATTAAAAATTATTTTTATTACTTATATTATATATATACTAAGCTAAAGTTAACACAAGTTGAAAATAAAAAGCTTGTAAATCTAATAAGCTAAATATTAAACTAAATATAGATTGTGCTAGTATTTAGTATAACAATTAACAATATGCTTCGATGTTTGCGATATACAATATATATTATTTATATTGTCGAACTTCTTTGTTCGATTCTACTTTAATAAAGTGAATTAATACTTATTATATATTTAAGTTGTATATGTTTGTTGCAATAACTATTCTTAGATAGAAAATAAAATATTCTATTAGCAATAATTATATTTTTGTGCAAGTTTAATATATATTATATTTAAGCTATTTATACAACTTATTTTAAAACAACGTTGTTAATATTAAAAATTCTCTTATTTACTTAGACTTTATTTGCGTTCTCTTTATATTTAATTTCTTTATAATTTAGCTCTTTTATATATTTTATTTATTTTTTATAGAATCTTTTTTTAAATATTGCAAGTTTTCTTATTATTATAATACAACGCTTCTTAGAAGATGTTAAGCGTATAATTAGTATAACTTTCTCGTATATATTTTTATTATTAATTGATTTTTTTTAATTATTGAGTTTTCAATTTATTAAAATACTCTCTAGTAAATTGATTTGTTTTATAAGATCTGTATAACTTGCGTTTAAATATATACTATAATTGTTTATTTAATAGTCTTAAACAATTAATACTATTTAATATTTTATATAACTTATAAAATTAGAAGACAATAATAATAGCTATATTCAAGTCTTCGAAGAAATAAATGCTAAATTTATATTAAACTTATTTTTGCTAATGTTTAAAATTATCAATAATATAGAAGCTTTCGTTTGTGTTAAACTTAAGCTAAAAGTATATTAAGAATTTATATTATAATCTTATTTCTTGCGTTGTTTACGTTGTGTTTGCGTCTAATTTTTAACTTGATTTTTTAAAAATATTGTTATATAAGTTTTGCAATATTTGAATTTGATATAAGCATTATTTGTGTTTAATATATATTGAGCAAATCTTAAATATTTTGCAAGCGCAAAAATAAACGTAGTTTCTTTACTAGATACAAATTTGAAGCTAGTATTGAATATAAGTTTAATCAATAATTTGCGTCTACAAATTTTAAATATATTAATAGATTTGCGTTTAGATAATACTTAATATTTGCTTCTATTAAATAAAGTCGTTTTATTAAATTTTGTCTTATAACGTAATATTGAAACGTATATTAGACTTAAATTAGATATGCGCTGAGTTAAAATTTGATTTCTATTTTTTCGAGATAAAATGCTTTTCGCATAATATTGTTGCGCAAAAAAAGATTTAAAACTTCGACTCAATATATATTAAATTAGTGCGTAATATTTATTTTCTTTAGATAAGATTGTGTTTATATAACAATTTAATACAATAATTGATTTAAAGCTTCGATTCTATATATTTTGAATTAATATTTGACGTTAATTTTTGTTCGAATAAGTAATTCTTAAATTGCAACTTAGAAATATATAAAAGATTTTAATATTAAATTTCGAATTTGTGTTTATACTAACTTTATACTTAAAGCTAGATATATTTAGAAAGAGTATATTGTAAAAAAAATATAAATATCGTCAACAATGTATTACAACTTTGCGATACTTTTTATCTTAAACTTAATTAGCTATAAGAACAAGCTATATATATTAATTATATCTATTTTTCTTAGCTAGTTAAGCAACAATTTTAGTAAATTTATTGCAATTGCGTCAAGTAGATAAAACTTCTTTTTTGATTTCGAAATTATTTTTGTTAAATATTTCTATTGTATGCTTTCTTATTCTAAGCATAAGATTAATATAAATAAGACTTAGTTTTATTAAAAAAATTATTTAAATATAGAAGTAAACAAAAAAAGCTTTTGCTTTGCGAATTTTTTGTTTTGATAATAATTACTTTTTTCTATATTAGTATAATTGCGAGCTAATATTTATTAATAAAATAAAATCTTTGTTTTCTCTTTGTATAGTTTAGTTAGAATTTATTTTGTTTTTTAATATTTAATCTACGTCTTAAGTTTGGAATATAATATGCTTATACTATTTATGCGTTGATTTAATTTGCTAACAATCTTAACTTTTTAGAGTTGTGCAATAAAATAAGTTGTCAAATAATTAAAAAAGTGTTTTCGAAAATTGAGCTTAATATGTACTTAATAGAGTACTAGCATGTGCTTTAGATACTCGTATTACTCTCGCATAAAATTTAGATTGTAAAAATATTCTTTAAATTCTAATAGTTTTAGAAATAATAAAATAAACTAGATATAAACTAGATATATTTTTAGCTTGTTTTTTGTTTTTGCAATCTATATAAGATATTTGAATTATTTTGCGCGTTGTTTTTTGCAGAGTCTTAAATATCTTTATAAATATTATATAATAACTTTTTGTAGTCTTTATATTAATTTAAGCGTAGCAGTATATATTAATATTTATTGTAATCTTAATATATATGAAACGTATATTAAGCTTGCGCTAAACTTATAATAATAATTCTTGTTTTAATTAGAAATATTGTATAGATTTGTTTTATCTTAAACTTGTTTAAAAACAAGACTTATCTTAAGATATAATTAATTTATAAAGATCTTAGCTTAAGCATAAGTACAATATACAATAATATATTATTAAGAATTTTTATTTAGATATGTAATACTTTTAATTTATCTTTTTTTAAAAATACGCAACTTATTAAAAGCAAACTTGCGTTCAACTTCTACTATATATAAGTCTAACTTATATATAGCTTAAACGATATATAGACTAATCTTTTAAAATTATTTTGATAAGAAACTTTTTTAACTTTTGTTTGCAAATCAATGTTGCAATACAATTTTTTACGTTAAGACTATTATATATATAGCGTAAAACAATATTGTTATACTTAATACGTGCTAGACAAAGAATGGCAACCAGACAGACAAGACAACTAGACAAGATAAAAAGGCACGCAAGTAAACAAAACAAACATCTATAATAGTTGTAAAGATAATTCTCTAAGAACTAAGTTAACAATCAAGTTATACTTGATTATTCAAAAGCAAGCGCTATCGACAAACGTCAAACGCTCTCTTGTTATTTAACAAGAGCATTAGATACAAATGTTGTAATATATATCTATCTTAAAAGAAAAGATACTAACGCTCTTGTTATGTTGCAAATTCAAACGTTATTTAATTTCTAGATTTAATTACTATTCTATTTAGATTTTAATAATCTAATCAATTGTAATAAATTTGTTGTTCTTGTTTGTTTGCATATTATATTGCTAAATTGTTTTAGTTCAATTTTTCTCGATATTCAATTTGCTATAGAACTTCTTGTCGCGCTAGCAATAAATACTTTTTCTTGCGTTTAAATACGTTTTGTCTATCTTAATTTTTGTAAAATTGTTCTAAAAACTATTTTCGAGCAATTCGACAATCTTGACAATCTAAATCGACTTGCTAGCAAATTCGACAATATTTTTGAGAAAATTATAGATATCGATTACAGTTATAAAGTCGATATTAAAAATAATATTGTAGCTATTTTGTATAGCTTGAAAACGCGTTGTTGTTTTATTTAAACTATTTGCTATTTTATTTAATACTTGTCTAGCAATTGTTGCAAATCGAGCTATCTAACAACTAGGAACTAAAATATTTGTAAATCTAGAAACTATTTTTTTGCAAACTAATTTATTTTTCGAAATCAATATTTAATATACAGTTAAATCTGTTTTAATTGTCTCGAACTTCTTCGCGTAACATTTTAGCAATTTCAAATTTTGCAAAACAAAGAATAGAGCAAAATTAGAGAAAATATTTTTGTTAACTAGAATTTTTAAAATCGATTTGTCTGTTTTTATTGTCGAAACTAGATATTTGCAAAACAATATTATTGTCTTGAATAGAATTTAATCGATATTTGTTTTTTGTATCTTTTGCGTTTTAGTCGAAGTTATATTTTTGCATTTAATTGTTTAACAAACTTCGATTAATATAGTTTTTTTGTTAATACTAATTGTCTCGAGATCTTTCTTGTAGTATAGATTCGAAGATTGATTATCAAATATAGCAAGATTTAAAATAGATTTGCAAGTTTTGTAATTTGCAAAAATTTAGTTTTTTTTAAAAGCAACAATTTGTTAAAATATATTAATATAATATAAGATATAATACTATATACAAAATTGCTTATTTTAATTGTCTTGTATTTCTTTTGCAAGTCGATAATTTAAATAAATTAAATATTAATATTATTTTGCAAGATTTTTTTTTGAAAATATCAACAATATCTATAGATATAGAGATAGACTCTAGAAACGCGCGTAATATATAAATATTATTATTCTTATTAAAAGTTGCAAATTATAGAACAAAGCAATTCTATATTGTAATATTGATGCAAACAACACAATCTATATTGTAATTAATAAGATATATATAATTTGTCGAATAGATAAAATAATTATCGATCTCTATTTCTTTTTTAGATTAAAATAGAACAACATTGTTTTTAACTATTTTTGCGCTTAAAATCTCGAGACTAGAAACTAGATAAGCAAAAGATATATTATTGTTTTTGCAAAGCATAAATATAGTAAGATAGCTATTAAGTATAAATATCTCGCAAATAAATTGCTCGATATCTGCTATAGTATACTTTCAAAAAAAATCGTTCTTGAATTTAATATTTATCTAATTGAGTTTGTTGTTGTCTAATACAATCTATCATTATTATTTTGCTAACTTAGTATTTCTGCCAGATTGTCTTTAACTATCTAATTTGCGACTTTGCGTTCTTGTCAAAAGTTATATTAATTGCTTGTTAGACAACAACAATAGATAGACAATCTTACAATACAATAGTAATAATAAAGATATTATTGTCGATAATATAAAGATAGTAGCTAACAATAGTAGACAAGAATATATCGTACTGCCAACTTACATAGTTATTTACCCGGAATTTGCCCGGAATTTATCCGAAATTTATCCAGAATTTACTAGCAATTTTCCAATTGACTAACTTCTACCCAACTGGTAGAAATCTGCTTTTCAACTGGCAAAAATCTGTTAAATTCCGGTTAAATTCCGGTTAAATTCCAGATTTGCTTCAAATAAACCACACGCGAGTTGATAACCAAAATAGCAATATTTCGGGTAAATCTCGGGTAAATTCCGAATAAATTCCGGGTATAAATATTACTAGTAATAATTTTTCAAAAAATTTCTAAATTTTTTAGTTAAGTAGATTAACTAATATTAGCAATATAAGAAATGTAGTACGTACACGCTAGTAGAGGGGTCTAACGCGCGTATAGAAATTTCGTAGATCACGTAATTTTATAATTAGAATTTTGGTGGCGTCGATAGTCGCGAAGCTAGACACTTCTCGAATATTTATAAACTATAAATTAAGGTTAAAACTTTAAACTATAAATAGAAAAATGATTCAACGACTTCACGTATTGACGAATCAACGATATACATACTTTACTATTCGATATTTTGAAAATCGAAACCTCGATCGGACTAACGTCGGGACTTAGTCAAATTTATTGAAATTTCAAAATTTCAAAATTGCATCTATAAGATCTATAACCGGTAGATAACCGCTATATGTCGGTTGACTACCAGTTAGTCAACCGATAGATAACCCAAATAGATTTATAACTAGTAAATAACCAATATATGCTGGTTAGCAGTCGGTTGACTAACCGAAATCTAGCAGATTTCTAACCAAAATAGATATATTCCTGACATATTCCTGGCATTTACCGGGATTATAACCTTATAGATGGGCCTGTAAGTATGTTGACAAAATTAAAGATAATAAACTTTAGTAATATTGTTGATATTAATATTAATTGTACTAGTAATCTAGTAAATTGCGTCTTGTAACTAAAACTTGTAAAGCGTCTACTATAAGTAAATGATAAACTATAGTTGTTTAACGTTATATCTAAACAAGTAGTTTATCGTTATTAACTTTTAAACATTAACAATAATAATATGAAGATAATATCTTGACGTTGTTGCTTTTTTTGCTATTTGTAGTAGTCTTAATCTTAGACAATCTGTCTTTTTTTTTTAGATATAAGCGCGTTTTTTGCTGTTTTAGACTGACAATAATATAGAAACAATAATATCTACTAGAGATATTAAAATAATTACTTCAGATACTATAGTAGTTGTTTCAAAACATCTTATAGTAGAGAGAATAGATATTTTGTGTTTTGTTTTGTAATTATTAACAAGATTTGCAAAATTGTCTAGCAGATTCTTACTATACTATTAATTTTATTTAGTATTGTAGTTCTTTTATCGAACAAAATACTTCAAAATAGATCAGTCTTGTCTATATCGACAAATACAATATTTAATAAGAGTTTCAATTTTGTAGAATTACTATTCGACATTTAATTTAATAACAGTTTTCGAATCATCTAGTTTTAAACAATTGTATAGATTTTTATTGTTTAGCGTTAACTCAAAATAGACAATAGATATAATTGAGTAGATTTTTTAATTTGTCGAGAAATTTAGTTTGTATACTAGATTGCTTTTTTGTTCGAAAATCTTAAAAAATTTAATATATTAAATCGACAATTTAAATAATTTAACAAACAACAAAAAGTAGTTTTTGTAAAAACAAAAATACACTATATTGTCTATCGAAAGCTCGATAGATTTATAGTATCTATTGTATGTTGTTTTAACTATTATATTAGTCTATACAATTGTTGTTTCTATCTCGAAAATATTAACAATTTTCTTTTGCAATTAATTTGTTTAAATATTGTTAAATCTAAAAAGAAATAAGAGATTACGTATTTTAAAGTCTATAATTATCTTATTTAATAATAATTCGATAGACGTACTAAACAAATTATTAAAATAAATGCAAAATATAAATAAGAAAAATACTTAATTTAGATTAGAATTGCTAGTCGCAATATATTGCAAAACTATTTTAGCTATCTAGTTTATCTATTTACTTTGTCTATCTATTTGTAAATAGTATATTGTTAAAATCAAAAACTAAACTTCTAGTTTCTAAAATATAGTTGTTCAGAATTTAGATATAAATTTGCAATCTCTATTGTATACAAACGCTCTTAAAACTCTTTAATTAACAAAATTGTTAAAAAGAATATTTGTTTAATTTGTTGCAATATAGATTGTTTTGTCAATTAAAACTATTATTTTTTTGAAAAATTTGTATATCGTTGTTAAGACAATATCGAAACTCTAATATAATAACAATTTTAAGACAAAATCGATATACATTGTATAAAAAAATACAAGAGAACTTAGAATTGAGTTAAGACTTCTATATAATTAATATTGTTTAATTTAATAAAAATTGTATTCTCGACAATAAACAATATATTAATGCAATCGAGAGACAAATTTGCGAAAATAAAAGTTAACAGTTATTGTCTTATAAGTGCAAATAAAGTTAGTATAACTATTTATATTGTATGTCTAATAAAAGATTTTAATATTAAATTTCTTAAACAAATACAATTTTTTGCAATTTGCATAGTCTATAAAGTAGAGTAAGTTGTCTTTTTTAGAAAACTAAATATTAGAAAATATAGATAACTTTCGAATTATTGTTAGAATTTTTGTTTACTTGATAGATTTAATATATATCTCGAGAAGTTTTTTCTTAAAGATTTTATTTATCTAAACAAAACTTAAGTAAAATAAAATTATCTTATTAATTGTATTTTAATCGACTAAATTTAACTTCTTTTTAAAAGTTTGTCGCATTAACTTGATTATAGTCTCTATATTTGTTGCAAAATTATCTATTTTGTCTAAAATTAATAATTTGTTTTTGTTATATTTATTTTTAAGTATAAAAAGTCTAAACAATATATTCGAAGTTGTATACAATCTTTTTGCACAATAATATACGTCCAACAAAAACTATAAAAGATACTGCGAGATACGCACAAAACAAAAATTAAGTTTGTCAATTAATAAAAAGAATAATATTGTTTGTTTAACAATACTTGTTGTAATCGAGTAATTAATATAGACTATAATAGATTTCTTAATTGCTTCTACTAGATATCTAGTCTTTTGTATTATCTACACAAGACAAACTATTTCTATTTTAATTAATTAATAATTTATCTCGACAAAGTTTAGAGTCTTAAATAGAAACAAAATATACTAAATATTGTTCTATATAAAGTTATTGCTAATCGAATTATTTTTAATATAATATATCTTAATATTAAATTTGCACTTTTTAAAGATATCTAAATCTATATATAATCGACAATTATTGTCCAAATAAATTAAGAAATTCGAAGCTATCAAGAATTGCTATAGCTAATAGAAGAATTAAAGAAGAATAGACAAGTATTTAATATATATTTTCCAAATATGTCTTTTTTTTTGCTTGTTAACAATAAAGAAATTCTTTAAAAAACGAATCTTTTTTTTTGTAAAATATTAATTTGTTAAACGTATTAAACAATCTTGTCTTTTTAATAATTAACAAGATTAAGATAGATCTTTAACGTTTTTAAATTTTTAGAAAATCTAATTATCTTAATAGCAACAATACATTTCTTAATAGTAGACAAATTAAAGACGTTTACTTTTTACTGTAACAAGATAATACTAGAATAGTTAAAATAGATTTTTTTAGAACTAAGCATAATGTTTAGCAAAACTAATTTGTCGAATTGCTAAATAAAATAAGCTAAATATATATCGAACAATTGCAAAAAAACAACAATATTGTTAATATAAATACAACAGAAGTTTCTAATTTGACAAAGCTCTCTATCTATTATAGACAAACAAATTTTTGAATTTTATAACAACAATATTGAGTTGTTTCTTGTTTTAATAAATAATAAAGAAGAATTTATATCTATTTTTAAACAAAATTAAGAACTGCAAAAAGAACATTAATTTGTCTATCAAACTTATATATTTATATTTACAAATTTAAGCTATAATATTTGTCTAGACAAATATTAAATATCTATTTGTAGTAATTAATCTATTTAGTTTGCAAATATTAATTACTACTCGATATTTTCGAATTTTGTCTAACAAGATTTCTCAAATTACGAAGACAAGAAATTCGAACAACAAAGACTTAATCGATTATATTATTTTGTTTTAAGTATACAATTTGTCGAATTCTTTATCGATTATCTTGCGATCGCGTTTTTTCAAAAAATAAATTTTGTATTTTATTTTTAATACTAATATAGAATTTTAGTTGCTATTTAATAGAATCGATATCTAGTTTTTTTTAACAAAATTAATAGTTTTGTAAATATTCTTCTACAAGATATACAATTATTTGACAAAACACTAAAGCGCAATAATTCTGTCTAGACTGCTATAGATATAGATACTATTAATTAGATTTATCTAACAATTATTTCTTAAAAGTTTGTTTAGATAAAAGGAGTCTTCGCTTGCGACGTTGTCTATCGTCGCTTTTTGTTTCTTTTGCATCGCTCTAAATCTAAATTGCTTCAATATTTAATTTTTTCTACACTTTTTTTGTAGCGATCGAATAACTTACTTTTGTTTATATTTGTTATTACAATTAATTCAATTGTCTCAAAATCAACAATTAACTAACTAACGAGATTGTTATCTAAGATAATTGAGATCAAATAAAAGATCGCTTGTCGCTTATCGTTTTCAATTATAGAAATCTAATATTTTTTGTCTAAGATATAGATTCAAATATCTTCAAATTTTCGCTATATTGTTTTACTTTTGTATTGACAATATTCTTTTATTTGTATTTGCTTACTAGAAATAATTTATTGCAAAACTTGTTATTTAAAAGAAACGTCGCAAAATACTTCTAATCAATTCGACTTTCTACAATAGCATTTCGAAGACACAAAAAAAGTGTTATGTTAAGTTAATTTCTATATAAATACAACGCAATATTATATCGATTAAATAATTAAATTGTAAAAGAAATAAACAATATTTAGACAAAATCGACAAGAGAGTTTACTAAAAATTTATTTAAACAAATATTGTTACTCTTGTTGCTCTTTTCTTGACTTTTATACAAAAATGCGCGATTGCAATTCAACTTGTATACAAAACTTTCTATTGTAGATATTGAAAAAGTACAAAATCAAAAAAATCAACTCGATTTCAATCTATTGATGTCAATTGAATTAAGTATATATTATCTAAACAAACACGCGCATAGAATTCAAAATACTAAAAAAAAAATTTGTTAATCTTGTCGCTATAATTCTTTGTCGCTATTGCTAACTAGTCTACAATTTATCAAAATTGACTTAATTTAAAAGTATTAACTTAATAATCTTGAAAAAATCAAATCTATCTTGAACGTTTAGAATTTTCTTAAGCTTCTTCAATATTATTAATTTAGTAACACAAATATATTTGCTACAAAGCTGCAACGCATGCAATTAATATCTATACTTTTAACAATTATTTTTACAAATTTCAAATTTTTAGCTCTTTTAACAATCAAGTATTGTAATTTAGATTTATTTCTATTGCGCAATCTTACTAGTAAACTTCTTACTATAATACTTCAAGTAATATCAATCAAGATTAAAAATTAAACAAAAGAAAAAATTATAAGTTTCTTTAAGATATTATATTTGACGTCGATTACTAAAATTTGTGTTAGTAAGTTATATATCTTTAATTTGAACAATAATCTAGTATTCTATATTGTGTTTTACTTTATTGCGTTTATCTTTTATAATAGTGTCTTTGCAACTCGAGACTTAACGTCTTTGAATCTTCTTTTCGATTTAAATTTTATTAACAACAAGTATATATTAATTTTGTAAAAAAAGAAAAAACTCTTAACTTTAATTTTTCGCTCCATTAAGAAATCTAGAAATAAAATTTATGTTTTTGCAAACACAAGTCTATTCTACTAAATCTATTATATTTAAATAAAGTGTCTCGACAAAAATTTGAACTTTTCGAAGATACTTACAATCTATTGTTTATATCGAGCAATTAACAATACTATTAACAATACTATTAACAATACTTTATTTTGCTCTAATTTTTTTCTAAACTACTAACAAGCGTTTTAGACAACAATAGATTCAACAATGCTATTTGTAATCTTATAATAAATTATAGCAATTTCAAGATATTCGAACAAAGTTATTTATTACGTTAAATTTGCTACAATACTTAAATTACTTATTTTAAATATAATTTCAATTAACTACTTATTTAAGCGATCAATTGTATAAGTTGTTTGTAGAATTTATATTAATCTAGAAAGCTTAGTAATCGATAACAAAAACAAGTAAAATATAGCAAGATTATTTAAAATCTATATATTGTTTGACAAAGTCTGTCTCAAGAAATTTATAATAGTTTTGACATTTTTAAGAAAACAAAAGCGAAGAATTTGTCGCTTTATATAAAGTATTTTCGAATTTAATGTTTTCTTGTAATTATTGTTTGTGTCGAAGAACGCTCTTTTCTTAAAGTAATGCGACAAAAATACAATAGACAAGTTCTAATTAACAATATCGAACAACAACTTAGTAACGCAATAATTAAAACAAATATTCTATTAACTATTTATAAACAATTGCAACTTGCATTCTTAAAAAAATTTCAAATAAAAAAAATATTGTTGTTCGAGAAGTTGTCTATGCTTCTTTTTGAAAAAAATTCAAATTAACAAGTTTTATTTATAAATAACTTGATCGCTCTATATAGACAACGCGAACGTTGTATTTTAAACAAATATTGCAAAAATAAAAATATTAAAAATAAAAACAATAAGTCGAAAGAAAAGAAGTTTGCAATGTTCGAGTTATATTTTGTACAATATAGATTATATTAGTATCTCTTTTGTTTAAATAGTGTCGACTTAACGAACGACAATTATTGTTATAATTTTGTTATTTGCTATTTGTTTAAACAATATTTGCAACGATGTTATATTAAACAATTGCAAAAAAGCAATAGCATATATTGCTTACATTTTTATATTAATTGCGTTAAATTAATTTTCAAAGATTTAAAACATTTTAAAAATTATGTTGCTCAAATACACTTTGTAAAAATATAATAATTTGCTATTAAACACTCTATATATTTTTATTGTTTCTAGTTTATTAGTAACAAATTCTTATTAATTTTTTGCAAGAACAAATTCTCGATATAATGTGTTAATTGTCTATTAGATATATTACTTTTAATATAAATGTCTACAAATAACTCTCTTGGATTTAAAAATAATATCTCTTTTTATAAATTTTCTCTCGACTTATTTTTGCTCGATCAAATTATATTATCTTCTATAATAGTATAAATTAGACGCATTTTATAAGATTAGTATATATAATATTTTTATATAAAATTGATTACTTATTAATAGTTCCAAAAGCAATAATACTTTGCATAATTAATATCTTTTTTGCTTTAAACTTAATACTTCTATTAAATCTATTTTGTCTATATTATATTAATATATACTACATTTGCTTGACAATTACTTTGCTATTCTTGAACACAATTTTGTCTTAATAGAAGAGTTAAAATTGTTTATTGAGCTATATTTTTAATTTAAAAATCAAATTGATTTAAAATAAAAAATAAATTGCAACAAATTGTAGCACAACGTCTTAGAATTAAGCAACAAAAAAATATGCAAAAAATATATCGAAAACAAAAAACTATTTTGGTAAAGAAAATTTACAAACTAGAAAAGCTATGCGAAATTAATATTGCAATTATTATTTGTCAAAATAATCGATATTTTATTTATCGCTCAATAGATCGACAATTATAATTGTTATTAATAAACTAAATTGTAAGTGAAATGCTAGTCTTATAACTATCGTCAAAACTAACTAGAAGTAGAAGATTTTATATCTATTGTTTAAAAATTTGTTACTTTAAAACTTGAAAAAGAAACAACTTACGTCTATTATAGAAAAATCAAACAATACTAAAAACGAAGAAGCAACAAAGAGATACTTCAATTGAATTGCGCAAATTGTTAAAGAGTGTTTTTATTACTCTAATTTTTGCTTATATTGTTATATAAATTTGTAATAACAACAATCTTTTTACACAATACAATAAAAATATATATTTTTTTTTTATCTTTTTCAATTTTGTTCTATTTGTTATCGATCTTTCTTTTATTGTCGCTATATTTTGCTTTAGATTAACAAAATAAATTGCGAAAATTTTGAACGTATACTTTATAACTTATTTTAATACAATCGAAAAAAAGCGCAAACTTGAACATAAATAACTAAAAAAAAAAGTATACAAAAGAGATTTATAAATCAACAAGAAAAAGACAAAAAGCAAGTTTTGCAAATTTTAAAATACAATCTTATTGCTATTTATTATTCTATTATTTTTCGCAATTAAATACAAAACTATTTAAACTATAACAACGTTAAGACATAACATATATATCTAAGTCTTGTTAAATAAAAAGTCTAATATGTTAAGAGCTATAAATCAGTTCTATATTTAACATAGTATATATATATTGTTAGAAACAAGATTAAACGACAAAATTATTACAATTGCATATTACAAATTTTGCTCTTGAAATAAATCGAGAGTATAAAAGTATTGCTATTAATATTCTCTCAAAAAAAGATTATTGTTAATTTAATAGTATTATTTATTATTAAAATCTTGTCAAAAAAGTAATCTCTCTTTTTTGTTTTTGTTTCGATTTGGACTATTTTATATATTATAAATCTTTAATATTGTATTTTGAAATTGTAAAACTATTGTTTTATAGATCGAATTGTGTTTAATAATAGCTTGCTCGAAGAATTGTTTTGCGTTAAAACTATATAGTCGTTTTCTTAATAGCAAAATGCAATATAAGCTTTATTTAGCTAACGTTCGCAAAGTCGAATTGCTCTTCGACTAATTATAAATTTGTTAAGATATTATATAGATTAAATCTATAAATAGAATCTTTTGCGCTAATCTATTGTTAAAGAGAAAAATATAAATTATATTTTTATTGTTAAATTCGAACAAAATGCAAAGAATTGTTTTAATTAGTTTACATCTAATACTAATCTATAGATAAACGAATTGTTGCTACAAGAAAATCTTGCAATCTAATTAACTTAAATATCTTAATCAATTATAAAGATTTGCTCTATCTAAGAATAGCTAATAATGTAGCTAAGCAAAGTCAAATACATAAATATAATAGGTTTAAGATTAAACATAATAGTGTATAGCATAAAAATAAAGAGCGAAAGCACTTCTTTTTTATATTATATTATTGTTTATCTAGCAAATTAAAGCACGCGCATTGTCTACAACTAAAAATAAATAAACTATTGAATATATATTGCAAGCTAAATAAAATTAAATTTCTCTATTAAAAATTAGTTTGTTTTAGAGATTTAATATATAAAAACATTAACAAAGTTTGATCTCGTAAAATTCTTAAATTCTTGAATTCTTCAAATCTTTTTTATTTTTAGTCTCTAGTAGCATTTATAATTATTATAGTTTTACGAAAAACAACTTTCTATACAATTGCAATACTTGATTTCTACAAATGTTTAAAATATTTAACTCTCTAAAAATTATAAAATTACAATTACTATTTGTTTCTAAATTTTTTTTTTAGCAAAACAACAATCTTGTTCTTTTTAGACAAACTAAGATAACTCAATTTGTTTTTTTATATTTTTATTCATTGTTAATATCTTGCTTGCATAAAAGATTAAATAAAATTCTTAATAAATTATAGAGATTAAAGTTGCACTTTGTTCTACAATACAATAAAATTATTATTATTATTGTTGTTCAAGTCTATACTTTAGTACTCGAGAATTTCTTTTTTTGATAAAGTTATTTTTCTAGAAAGCATATTTGTTGCGCGTTGTATAACTTAAAATACTTCTATTACTTTGTTGTAAAATTCGAGCATAATATTGCGTAACTTTTTATAATAGACAATTTCTTAATATAAATATTTATTCTCTTGTACTAGATTATTAACAAATTTTTAAAATTTGCAACAACAATTTTGTTTTGTTTTGTAAAGATTAACAAAGAGCAAATCTAAACTAGAGAAAATTTTGTTGCTTTTTGCAATATATATATCGAAATTAATAATTTCGAGAGAACTTTGATTTTAATATTGACAACTTATAATAAAGAAAAGTTCAAAACTAGTAGAAAGAGATTATTTGTAATTAAAACTAATTTAAAATTGCTAGCAACTAAAGAGCACTAAAGTACTCTCAAAGTTAAGTTGAGATATTTATATAAAGAAGAGTAATACATATTTCAAAATATTCTACTAACAAGAAAGCGCTTAAAGCGTACACTAATTTAAGAAAGAAAGAAAGAGAATTAAATATTCAATTTCAAATTTAGATTCTTAGACGAGCAACTATTATCTTAATTTGACGCTTCTACTATTGCACTTCAATAGCAACGTACTTGAAGTTTTTAATTGTCTTCTTATTGTTTACTAAAGAATTTCTTAAACTCTTTATATTCGCGACAATAAAGAGACGACTTACAAAATTTCTCGAAAGCGATAATCGAAATATCTTTAATAAAAAATTCAACAATATAAATACTTAAAAGCTACAATCTATAAACAATATTTTTAATATTCTTAATTATACTTATATTAATTCTAGATTACGTCTATTGATTCTTTTGCTAAAAACAAATTTTAATTTCTAGCAATATTAATTAGTTTTGTTTCTTAAACATCTAGAAATTCAATATGCTACTTTAAGAATCTATAGAAAAGCTACTACGTTATGTTTATTATAACTTATATAAACAAAAACAATCGCGTAATTGTAGCGCATCGAAACGAGTCGAATTACACAATTGTAACAATCAAGAAACATCAACTAAAGATTAGCAAATTAGTAAAACAACTTATTTTATGTAGTTATACAAACATTGTAAATCTACTAGAGATCTTTTATAATAACAGTTTTGTCTATATAGTATACAAATAGACAAACGTTACTTTGATCAAATTTAGTCTATATCTCTTAAAAAGCTATTCGATTTTTATATTGTTGTTATTTGTAAAAAGATAAAATTGTTTGCAATACAAAATCTTGATTAAGAACTAATAATTTGTATCTAGATTCTTCAAGATTTTCAATATATTTACAAAACACTTTATATTATATATGATATACTAGATATTTATAATATACTAGATAATAAAATTGATTAAATCAAAATTTGTCAAACAATTATTGTTTAAAATTGTTGATATTAATCACAAAAAAATCGATACAAAGAGATTGAAACATTTGTATAAAATAGAGATAAATTGTATTAGATTAAATTGATAAATAAAAAGCTAAATTTAGCTTTATTTTTGATTTAGAATTGTAGTTTGTACAACTAAGTAATATATTGTGCACAAAAATATTAAAAGAAGTAGAATTGTCAAAGTTTATTTTTGAATTTCTTGCAAAGTAAACAATAAAATCGATTTTAATTGTCTATATAGTTTGCGCAATACAAGTAATTATATCTTAAAAACGTGTTAATATTGTTAATTATATATATAAAATATTGTAACACGCGAGAAGCAAAATCGTTAATAATAAAATTTTAAAAAGTTTAATATCTTTTGTTCTACTTAACTCTATATTTAGCTTCCAAGTCTATTATAGTTTGCAATCTAACTTAATTTTGCTAACAATTTATTTTAATCTTGCTAAAATTATATTCAAGTCTACGCTTTTTTTGTCGCGTCAAAATTGTTGCTTTGTATAGAAATTATACAAAATCAAAAATCTAGTTGTTGCTTAATTGTTTTAGTTTGCTCTATTAAATTTGTTGCGTATTGACAAATTAATCAAACAAATATAAATTCTAATAAGTAACTTTATTATTAAAATAAAATAATCGATAATAAAGAAGAGAATAATTCAAACAAAAATCTAGCTTTATATTCGAGATATTAAGTTTGCTATAATTGCAATTATTATAATTTAGATTGTCGCTATACTATTAAGTGTTGTTGCAAATGTTATAGTATCTAATTACAATATTTTGATTCTAAATTTTAGTGTTAATATCTATTATATCTTTCTCGATTTCTATAGCACTCTTTGATATTATTGTTAGAGACTAATAATAAAAGTAATGCAATTATCTTATTTATTAAGTTGCTTAAACAAGAAAAATCAAAAAAGTATTTAAAAACAAAAGCGCTATCTTCTAAATTACTAAGTATTATTAATATAATAAAGATTCTTGCAAGAATTTCGAGAAAGTTAGAAGATTAAACTTGATTAAATAGAAGTTATAGAATAGAAAACAATACAATTGCTTTTTAGCAAAAGAGTATATTTATTCTTATACTCTTAATATAAAATATAGTTTGTTAATTAACTTTTTAAAAGCTAACTCGTGCAAAATTTAGTTTAAATATTGATTAATTTTTTCGAGTTCTAACACTAGTTAGCTATATCGAAGTATTGTTAACGCAATAACTTTAATAATAGTTGCCAAATTGCTAATTTTAATACAATTAACAATATATAGCTTTCTTGAATTGTGTAATTTAATAATATTGTTTGTTCGAAACTTCTTTAATACTATTTGTAAAAATCTTTATATATTAATAATTTAATTGTTACAAGTATTTTGTTGTTTTGTACGTTTTATATTTGCAAAACACTAGATTGTTACAATTAATCGACGCTCTATAGAGTCTATATATATTAATAATCTTGTTACTACAAATATCTTAGTACGTCGAACATTTTAGACAAAAAAAATATCTTGACGTTACAATTGATAACAATTCTTTAAAAATTACATATATAAACAATCTTGTTGTTACGAACGTTTTCTTAGTTCAAGTATTATATTTATACAAAACATTAAACTATTACAGTTGATCAATATTTTTAGAAAGCTATGCGCGTTAATAATCTTGCTATTATAAGCGTGTTTATACGTCGAATATTTTAAGCAAAAGAAATATTTTGACGTTACAATTAACAATAGTATCTTGAAATTTATATATATTGATAACTTCGCTATTACAAGTATTCTATAGATTAGAGACGCAAGATTGTTACAACTAATTAAGATTTTTTAAAAATTTATAAGTATTAAGAATCTTGCTACTTGAAACGTCTTATTAGAGAAGATTCTTTATATTTGAAAAAACAAGACTCTCTTGATATTAAATAACTTGTCAAAAAATATTTTAAAATATTAGTAGTAAAGAAATGCAAACAAATTCAACAAAGAAAACTAAATTATATTATTAACTTCGCGACAATGTCTCTCGCATTATTCTATTTCTAGTTAATTTCTATTTGTCTCTATAGATTTGTCTACTATAATATAAAGAGATATATTGTTTTGTTATTGTTTGCTTATTTTTAGTCTTTTTACTTTTGATATATAATAATATCATAATAAAAACTCTACGTTTATATACAATGCGAAAGCGCTATATCTTAAATATTTATAAACATTATATTAAATCTAAAAAAGTCTTTTTAACTTAAATAGAATAGTGTCTTCTTACAACTAAAACTAGATTGCAAAGCTTACTATAATTCTTTTTCTTATCTTTAAACTATTAGCAAGATTAATTAAATATTGTAAGAGATATCTTGAAAACAAAGAAAAAGATTGTAATTCTTAATAATATCAATATTTCTATAAACTCTAGAAATATATTACAATATTAACGTCTTCTATTATTAACGTTTACATATTTTATAGTTCTTGTTTTTAAACAATAAATACAAAACGTCTTCGACATCTTTATTTTTAATACAAATTTTTTTAAGCGTTGTTTTCTCGCGATAGTTATAAAATTATATTAGCAATATTTGTTAATTACTACAAGTTTCTTTTATTGTTATATTAATTATCTTGCTTAATAAAATTGTTTTGTACGTTAATACTTGTAGAACGTAAACTAGATCGAAAATCAACTCTTTTTACTATTTATTGTCAAAAAGCTCTAAACTCAAAATTCGAAAAAAAATAATTCAAAAATTACAATTCTTTGGTTTGTATTTTTGAATTATTTTTTTTCGAATTTTGAGTTTAGAGCTTTTTGACAATTTATTTTTATAATCAACTAGATTTTATGCGCTATTACAAATATGATATATTATTTTTTACAATTGCAAAACTCTTGCAAAACTTAACTTTTTCTTTGTGTTTAGCTTGTTATTAAATTAACAAATATTGTTTTATTTAAAACAAACACGCACTAAGTCTTAATTAATTACAATTTAATATTTTATTGTATAAGAAAAAGAGTCTAAATCAAAACACTATTAAATATATTTGTGCAAATAATATTTGCGTCAAAATTAATACAATACTAGTTGTTAAAATAAGAATAAAGATTTCTAGAATAAAAAGATTTGCAATCGAGTTATATTAATTGATTAAAATTTTGTCAATCGAAAAAGCGACAATCTAAATTAGCAAAAATTTATTGTCGAATATATATTAACATTTATTCAATATTATTTTGATAAAAGATTGCGATAATATTGTAGATATGAATATTTTTAATAATTCGAAAGCAAAAAAATTATTTAGTAAACTCGTTATTAAGTAATGCGATAGACGCTAGATAATCTAAATCACTACGTGAATTAAAATGTTAACGCAAAATATAGCGCAAATAGAATCTATTACAACAATATAGCGTTTGAGAAAAATTAATTTAAGCTTATATAGTTTATTTTGATTAATATAGTAAATTGTGTACTTGTACTTTTTAATTACTATATATACTAAAATTTGATCTCTTCAACTCTATAAGAAAGAATGCTTAATAATATTATTCAAAAAAACACTTAAGAACACTTTAAAAAGTATTTATAATAACAACAATAATAAATTTATTGTTAATTTGAGACTTCAATATTGTTAACAATATCTCTTAAGTTAATATAATATTAACAATTACTTTTTCGATCTTGTAAAGTTGAGACAAAACAATATAAAATCAAGAATCAAAAATTAAAAAATAATGTTTTTATTTAATTTTAATTATTATTATTGTAGAACTTAAGTCTTGCTAATAAGAATAAAAAGTTATCTTTTACAAAAATATAAAACAATCATATAACAAAGAAATAAATAGCTCTTTATTGCTTGCTTACTAGTTCAAAATTACAAAACTAATATAATCTAGACAAATTGTTACTTTAATTAAGATTACAAAAATTATTTTATAAATAATAAGTTTGCTTCTCGAGTTCTAGATACAATCGACTATTATTTTAGAAACAATTTTTTGCTTTTACAAAACTTTTGTTTGTTGCAATAAAATTTTCAAATCTCAAGACTTGTTATATTAAAATACTTGTTAATTAATTTATTGTATTTAGATAAAATTCGAAACAAAATTTATCAATATTTGTTATCTTTGTTTTTCTTAACAAGTTCGAACAATTATTATTATAATATTTGTAAAAAATTTGAAATCTTTAAAGAAACTCGATTAGAAATATATTCAATATATTATAGTTAAACAATATAGAAATTTGCAAACGCAAAAACTATTATTAGATTTTTCGTTAACTTAATTTTTAATTTGTTTTTGCATATTTGTACTCTAATTTTATAACATTATTTTTTAATTTATAGTCTCGAAAAACAATTGAGCAATTAACTAAAAAAATGCTAGAATTTAAGAAATTTAAAATTTTGCGTTTTAAAAACTTTTATATATAGCAAATTTTGTTTGCAAGAAAATATTGATTATTAAAATATAACAGTTTTAGAACTCGAACGTCTTTAAAATTTATAAGTATTTAATATTTGTATTTATAATAATTTAAACAACAATTACAAATAAAAGTAGCAATCTATAAAACTCAATTTATTTTTGTTTCTCTTTAAACTATCTATTTTCGATTTCTAATTTGCTTCGTTAAGAACAGCTATATTATCGTTAATTATATTGTCGAATTGTCGATTAATTCAAAGATAACAACAAAATTTGACAAAATAATATATAAGACAACAAAATATTGCTTAAAGAATCAAATTCTATCAAGAAAAATTTGAAACTAGCTTTATATAACATGTTTCAAATGCAAGTCTTCAATCTATTGATAACTAATAGATATAGCTAACTAAAATACAACAAATATCTATATTTAACTTCAACAACATTATTTCTTTTGTTTATAGAAATCGACTATATTAAGCAACTAGTTTATAGCTACTTTTCTCTCTATAATCGCGTCTAGATCTTTTTTTTAACATATTATATATCGCTTAATTTTCTAAGTAGTTGTACGTCAATATCACAATGCAAAATTCTTTTAATATCGAGCAAGAGTTAAGAGATAATTGTTGTTAACAATTTGATTAATAAATTTGTAGAAAAGCGTCTTAAGTTATTTCTTATTATTAAATTGATATTGAAGAAGAACAAAATTTATATTGCGTGTATTTTTTAGTTTTTGTAAAAGATCGCAAGCTTCTAGCATATATAGTTAAAGATTTTGTTCTATTTGTCTAATAGCGCGTTCAACAAATCAAAACTTCAAATATTCGACAAATATTTTTTATCTTTTAATAAAAAAAATATAATCTCTCTCTTTTATAAATCTAAAGCTACAATAGTACGATTGTTAGTTGTAAACAATATTTTTAGCGCTTTATTATTTACAATTTCTAATATTTCTTCGAGAATCGATCGAAAACAATTGATTGTAATCTAAGAAATAACTATTTGTAACAAGAAAGATTTTAAAAAAACATAAAACAACAAACAAATACGCTAGAAATATAGTAATATAAGATAATTTTTTATCTCTAAGTAATCAATTCAATCTCTCTTTTTTTGAATTGAAAAACAATACTCGAGTTTTAATCTAAAATAGATATAGACTTATAAATTATAATTTAAAATATAACGCATTCTTATTGTTTCTAAACTAGTAAAATTTACGCTATAAAAAATTCTAGACTCTATCAAGTTCAAAAGAGAGATTAAATAGAATTTAGAAACAATTTTATCAAACAAAAATATTAAAATTAAAGCGATAATTCTTTTCTACACTTTTACTAGTTTAATAAGTAACAAAAACAATTACAATTGCTTTGTCGAAATTGTATTTGCATCTAGAATTTGTTAAATACAATAAATAACAACTAGAGTTAACTAAATATATTTTAAATATTACAAAAACTGCAATAAGATTAACTAACAATCTACAATATACTAAATTGTGCGCATTTCTTAAATTAATAGATTTCTTGTCTCGAACACTCTACTCTAGAAAACATATAAACTACAATATTGAGTTACTAAAGAATTCAATTATTAGATTTAACGATTATCTACTTTGCGACATATTTATCTCGAAAAATCTACTTTATTTTTCTATAATATTAGTCTAATTTTTTATTTATTAATAATTGCTTATATTAAATTAAGTAATAGCTATATAGAAATCTATAGCAAAATTTTCTAATGTTCGACAAACGTTACAAGCAAATTGTTAAACACGCGTTGTTTTGTAAATCTATATAGAAATGCTAAAAGCTTTCTTTAATTCTTGTACACGTATTAAATAATAAACTAAGATATAGCTCGTTTGTAAATAGTTATAGTTTGCTCGTAAATTATTGTAAAATTGCAAATGTTAAATAAATAATATCAAAGAATCTTTTAAATTTCGAAAATAATCGATACAATTAACTTAATCTATTCTATTTTATAGTGTAAAATTTTTTCGAACAAAGAATACTTAATAAATTTTATATGTTAAAAAACTTCTTAAATAAAGATTAAGATTACTTGTTTCTTAATGTTGTATTTCGTCGCTTTTAAAACATATATAATTAAACAATTGTTAATTAGAATTTTGTTAACTTGTATCTTTGCAAATGCAATAATCTTAACAACGTTACTTAAAACATAGTGCTAATTAATTAAAAAATTAAAAAAACTAAAAATATCTTTGTATTTCTTTAAATTAGTATTGCTTTGCAATTGTTACAATATTAATATAAAAAAGTTTTATTAATTTTAGATAATTTAATTGATTTTTTTATACTACATATTCTAAAATAAAATTAAATTCGAAAAACTAAAGTAACAATTTCTTAATTAAATAAATATTCTTGTGTCTTATATAGACTTGCGACAAGTATACGTTTTGAAATATTAATTACTAATAATTTTTAAAACTAATAATATTATCTAATCTTAATATTGCTAGATATCGATAGAATTAACTTTATTTGCAACAATTTATAGAACAACACATAATTGAAAAAGTCAAAATTAACTAAATAAAAAGACTAGACACAAAGTGTCGAATACAAAAGAAAAAGACTTTATATTATTTATTTTGTAACAAGACTAGTCTATAATTTTTTGTATAATTAAGATTATTTTAATCTCTAATTGCTACAAAAATCTATCAAAGAAAAATGTTCAAAAAGTCGAATCAATACTATTAAATAGTCGCGAAATATCTATAAAGACAAAGCAACTTAATATGTCATTCAATAAAACAAGATTTTTTGTATCTTGTACAAACAACTATAACAAAGTACTTTTAAGACTAAAAACCAATAAACTCTTAATTTAATATAACAATTAAAAATCTTTTATTGCATTAATCGAAAATTGCTATACTATAATTTTGCTTATTAATTAGAGATATTGTGTCAATTTATAAGAACTTGTTTATTGTTTAAACTATTGTCGAAAAAAAATAAACAAAGAAAAATTGTTATAGCAATTGCAAGCTACTTTAGTTAAATTATAATACTATTATTTAACAATATTGTACAAAATCTTGATTTGTTAACGCAATACACTATTATTTTGTTAGAGAACGCGATAGTATTGCTAGTAATAAAAAAATATATAGTATTGCATATAAAAGCGAAAAGATATAAAACAACAATTATTTGTATCAAATAATATATACTTGTAAAGTAAATTAATCTTCAAATTATTGTTAAGAAATTGCGAAAAAGAATTGCGCAAAACAAAAATTAAATTAACAAAATCTCTCTATTACTTTATTGCAATTTTTATAGCTCTCTTAGTTGCAATTGTCAATATTACGCTAGCAAGATATCTTCGACAAATAATATCTAAACTTATTGAAAGCTAGCGCTTTGAATATAAATAAAATTAATCTCAAATATAAAATTGAAAATCAAAATAAAAAAATCGAGACAACAATTTAGATATCAATTGCACAATATCTTTTTAAAAATAGAATTATTTAAACTTCTCTACTCTAATTGTTTTCTTTTGTATAACTTAAGATAATGTTGTATTCTAGTTGCGTAATTTATATACAAAAATTGCTCAAATTTTTTTTTTAAAAATATTAATTCTTTTAGTATTCGATTATTATTAGATAACAAATAATTTTGCAAGAATAATTTTTTTTTTAAATAACTAGCAAATTATCGATAAGATTTTAATTGTAATCTATAGTTTAAATATCTAATTTAATAATGCTATTAACAACAATTACAAGTCTATATATCTCTTTGTAATTAATAATATCTCGATTCGCATAAATATAAGAGTTAAGCTTAAAAACTTAACAAATTATCTAGAGTAAAATTTGTTAAACTACGCATTTATTAATTTAGTTATTAATTACTAAAATTATCAAACAAGAATTAATATTATTGTTGACGCTATATATTGTCTAATTTATTAGAAATATTGCAACAATTACTCTATATTAAATTAAGACTTTAGTTGTTGTTAATAAATATAAATATTATATTTTTACTATTTTGCAAGATTTATACTTATTACTTACTAATTTAGTTATATAATAATAAATAATTTTGTAAAGAAAAGATCGTTAAGTCTAGCTACAACAACAACATTAAATATAACAAAAAATACGTTCGCGTCTTTGCAATCGAATTTGTTAATTATATTATAAACTTTTTTATCGATTTCGATACGCAAACTTGTTAAGATTAGAAACTATATAGTTAACAATAAATTCTATTATACGTGAAATCTTGACAATTAAATCGAATGCAATTATACTACAAATTGAAAAATTAACATTAATATTAAAGAAATAATTATTTTATTTTATAAAACAAAACTATTAATAGTTCGCTATTCTTAATTGTTGATAAAGCAAAATACAAAAATTGCAATTTATATTCGCTTAACTTGTATATCGAAATATTAAAAACGTATATCAAAAAAATTGTTAAGTCTTTTTTATAATATTTTGATACTATATATCTCTTGTTATTAATTGTTTCTTTATATATAATAGCAATATCGATCAATTATATTATTATCTTTTATAAAGTATTAATTATCTAGTATTTAAAATCGAATTGTTAGAATCTAGAAAAATTGCTTTACAAATAAAATAATTCGAATATTTAATAAAACAATTATTAAATTGAAAAATGCATATCTTATTTGCAAGATAATCGATATGTTTGCGCAACTTAACTACATGTTACAACAAAAACAATAATTTTTACACAATTTTATAGAGAATATAAGAAACTTTTTTACAAATCGATTAAACTATATTAATGCTATGCTTAATTTTGTTAATTTTTTCTTTATTTTTTATCTTTTTGATTAAAAGTTAACAAGATTCTATTCTAAATTGTTAAAAAAATATAAACAATAAATATTGAGCTTTTATCGAAATCTTAACTATATAAAAAGTTTGACAACGTACGAGAAAAAACAAGTAGATCTACTTTTGTAAATTTATTACAATATAAAATTTATACAACTTTTACAATTAGAGAAATCAATACTAAACAACTTTTATTGCAATTTATTGTAAATACTATTAACTTTAATTTAATCTTGATTTTGCTACTATTATTTGAGCAATTAGTTGCGTTTTTTGTTCGTTTAATACTATCAATTATATATATGATTTTACTCTTATTCTACATCACACGTACGTATATAGCTAAAAAAATTATTTGACTCAAAAACTTTTTGCAAATTTTTCTCTCTAAGAGTTTTAAATATTAGAACTTGATATTTTGTCGCTTAACTCTAATACTATATTTTTAAAAATTAGTTTTTAACAATATTTACAAAAAAAATTATATTATATATTATTTTTGCTAATCTTATTGTTTCGAATATATTTGTTTCTTAAACTCTTTTATTGCTATTGTAATATCTATCGACAATTGAGAGATAATTTTTATTTAATTTAAAATATTTAGCGTTTAAAAAGTTTTCAATTCTTGTTATTTTATTTATGAAAAAATTATATTATATTCGATCTAAAAACAAATTGTTTTAAATTATTTACTTAATCGAAATTTATTATTTCAACTTGTATTCTAAGATTAAGATAAAATTCTCGCAATCTATACGCAATTGCTAAAGCTATTAAGATTAATTCTAGTCATCATATTTAAAAGTCTCTTTTAGTCTTGCATTTAGATTTTCTCTTTTGTTAAATTTCAATTTTAATTTCGACTTATTAACTATTATTTTACAATACTAACGTTGTGCTTACAATAAAACAAGTAAAATAATGAGACTATTTTGGAAATCTTGAAAGATAATATATTAATACTTATTCGCTTTTAAATTTGATCGCAATTTATGCAACTAATATAATATATGTAGCAAAGTTCTATTATATATTGCAATCTTATTATGCGTCGCAACTATCTCTAGTATTGCAATTATCTCTAGTATCGCAATTACATTATGCATCTTTATTATATTATATATTAGTTATTTTATACTTTCTAGCTTTATGTAATATTTTGACTTCTTACTAAACAACACAAAATTTAGTGCAAAATTTAATTGCTTAATCTAGTTTTAATAGTAATATCAAAAATATTAAAAGCTATATATATTTCTCAATCGAAATCTAGAATTGTTTAAAAATTTGCTTAAAACTTTTGATATCTAATTTTTAAAAACAAAAACTATTGTTATTTGTGCACTCTCTTTAATTAATACACTTGTTGTAAGAAATATTTCGAACAATTAATAAAAACTTGTATACATTAGCTATTTGTTTACTCAATATCTTATTATATTTTCGACAACAATAACGTTCGAAATTGCTCTTAATCGATTTTTGTAAATACTTAAGTCTATTATTTCAATAAAATTTAATAAAATTTAAAAGCGAAAAAACTATTTCGAATATATAACTTGAAGACTATTAAACGTATATTTTATTTTTAATTGTAATCGAATTAGCAATTATTACAACAAAATTTATTGAAACGCTTCTTGCTATAAATAAACGTCTTCTTAAACAAATTCAACATTAATATTAGAGATCGAACGTACGTCAAAAAGATCTCGAGAATTATTAGTAAGCTCAAAAACGACACTAGTAATTCTAATAACAACTTCAAGAATAACAACTTCAAGAATAACAACTTCAAGAATAACGACTTCGAGAATAACGACTTCGAGAATAACGACTTCAAGAATAACAACGTAAGAGATAATAACACTAGAGATAATAAGATTAAAAATATCAAAAAAGACAAGATACTAATAGACAAGATACTAAACTATATTTTTTAATTGTTAGATAAAAAGATAGTTGCAGAGTTTCTTGTAGATATTATATTGTCAAAATTTGCTCAAATTTGTTTTAGAAATCTAGTACAATATATAACGCAAATATACAACAAAAGAGTAATTTACAATATTCTAATTCGACTTTTGTACGTTTGTCTATATAGATATTTAGACTATAGATTCAAATATAATTGACTTAGAAAAATTAAACTTAAATAAGCAATTTTTTTGCTATTTGTTAATTTTTGTAATTACTTTTATTTAATAATTTAATTTTGTAAATTATATATACAAGTTTGAAGTTATCTTAATTTGCTTAAAATTTAAAAAATTTCAATTTCTTTAACAACAATAATTTTAAATTCTTTTTAAGCAATAATTACTTTTTACAAGTATTTCGAACGTACTTCTATAACAATTTACGAGATATATATAATCTATTAAATTAGCTTTGTTTTTTAAAGAGAATTTACAATAAATTGTTTCTACAAGTCGAGACTATTAATTAAACTATATCGTTTGCAATTTTAGAATAAATAACTTTTCTAACGTTTAGAAAACTTTTATACAAAAGGTTTGAATTTTTTTTTACTCGATTAAGCGAGTATAATTCTAGTATTAACAACACTATTTTAAGTTATGTTTTTGAATCTACTTTTTGCGTTGCAAATACTATAACTAAGAAAGAACAAATTTATTAACAATCGAAATAGATTTCTACTATCTTTCTTAAAAATTGTAATTATTGATTCAAATCTATTACAACTATCGAATTATTCTTAAAGTCTAATATTGTTTAATTGTTATTTTGCTACTCTATTTGTCAATCGCGATGCAAGTGTATCTTCAAGAGATAAACTTTTTTTATTTTTTTTAAAAATTCAAGTTGTTAATTCGAATCTATTACAATTATCGAATTATTTTTGAGTTCTAATATTGTTCAATTGTTACAAAAATATATCTTGATAAAATAGACTTAAATATAAAGTTAATATTGTAAAAAATCGAGTAAAAAATTAGACAAAAAGTTGTTATTGTAATATCAAAACAAAAATATTAAATATACATTAATCTATATAAGTATATATAGAGAGCGTTTGATAAAATATAGATACTTGCACAACAAATTTTTTATTTAGCTAATTATAGTACAATTGTAACAACTATAAAAAGCAAAGAAATTAAAGAAAACAAAAAGTTCAATTAATTAATAATATTGTTTTCTTATTACTTTTTATCGAAATTCTTATTTTTCAAATAGATTTTGTAGATTATAGCAAGTTTCGCTATCTCTTTTGTAATATTAACATTTGACAAAACGTCTTATATTAAGTCTGTAAATTTAAACAACAACATTTTGATATTTTAAAATTTTAAAGATCTTTTATTTCAAAATCTTGTTAAATTGTTTTAATTTATATTTTCTTTTAAAAGCGCTCTACTTGTATCTCGAGATTCTTTAACTTTTGCTAAAATAACAAATTTTAATAATAAAGTTAATAATCTCGAACGTAAAATTATATTAACACTTAATATTAACAATTTGTTTAAAGCGAATTGCTCTTCTTGTTCAATCTTCGCGTATTAATTAATTGTAAACTTAGCGTTTTTCAAAATCTTTTTGTTATTAATTTTGTTGTCAAATTCAAATAAACATTTTACAATAGTTTAGATTTCTTATATTTTTGTATTGTTTATTTATATAATTTTGCAAAGTATATACGAAAACTTCTAATATATAATCTATTTTATATAGTTAATAAAATCTAGTTCGTAAAAATTCTTCTTGATATTAATATAATTATTTTTATTCTAATTTTAACAAATCTTTTGTAGCGTCTTAACTTAACGATCAATTCAATTTTACTTAATATTGTTTTTATTCTTTTCTTATTAATTTTTAAGATTGTTGTTTTTCGTCTTCTTTGTTTCTTTAATTGTATTCTATTTTTATTAATAATATAAGACGTTTTTCGTCTTATAGCAAATAATTTTTATCTCTCGATATTTCGACTATTTTTTAAGCATTTTTTTTTATTGTTAGAGTCTCTAGATATAGCTTTGTGCAAAATTATAAATCTTTTGTTATTGTTGTTATTATTGTTTGTTTTAATAACGTTTTCGTTATTGTTATTATTGTAGTAATTTTTGTTTAAGAGATCAAAGTCGACGTTGTTATTATTAAATTTTTGTTTTATATTTTTCTCAAATAAAATAATATTGTCTTTCGAAACTTGTATATCAAAAAAAAACTATTTTATATCAAGTCTACAATCTTCGACTCGAAATAATTAAAAAAAAAATCAATTCAATAACTTAAAAAAAATTGTTATAAAGAAAAATCGAGTTATAGTTTTTAAATTGTTTCTCTAAAGACAACAAAAATTGCGTCTATTTTTTAGAATAATTAACTTGTTTCGTCTTTTGTTTAATTAAATCGACAAAACTTTGCAACTTATTTATAACATTCTTGTTATTCGAATTTTGTATTAATTTCGATCGAAACAACTACGCAAATACAACATTAATTGCAAAGAACAAAATATTAATAGTATTTTTATTTTTATCTATTTTGTTAATCTTGTTTTAAACAATAATTTTCTAATTGAGTTTAATTAATTAATTTTTAATTTTTGCGCTCTCTAGATTTTGCATCAATTGCTTCAATCAAAATTCAACTTAACAATACAATCTAGCGCGAAGAGATAAAGACAATTGTATTTTAACTTTAGTAGTAACGTAAACAATATTATCTCTTATATTTGTATTTCTATCGACACTATTTGCAAACAAATCGAAATCTTTTTTTGCTTGCGCAATCTCTAATTATAATTAACTTAATTGTTGCAATAAATAAAGATTTTTACTCTTTACAATCTTTATTGCATCGTCAATATCTAAATGTTTGATTAAATTAAGTCTATTAAATAACATCTTAACTTCTGTTTTTGCTTTAATTGTTATTTGGATATTGTAAAGTAACAAGACAATTAAGAGTTTACTTTAATCTACTTTTAATATATTATTTACTATTATTTGTTGTATTGTTCGAACTTTTTTAAACAATTTTTCAAATTTTGATTCGACTATTGTAAAAGTTTGTTTGTTTTGTGTTACAAAAAAATAAAAAAGAGACTTGTCTAAACAAAAAATAAAAATTGAATTAATCGAATATTGTTTAGATTTTTTGCTATACTATTTTATAATAAAGACGTGTTTTTTTACTTGTATTTGCTCGATAATTTGTTAACATTATTTATTAAAATATTTTTGAAAATATTTTTAACAATATAGTTTAGCATTTTAAAGAACTTATTTAGATTGTAATTTTTTTTTCTTTTTTTTCTAATTTTTGTTAAATGCTCTCGAATTTTACTTAACTATTTTTAAATAATTTATATTAAAAAGTTTACAAATATTCGATTTTTATCTTTAATATCGCTCTAAATTTATAACTTGTATTTTATTATATGAACAATTTCTATTCGAACAACTTTTTATATTGCTATCAACTATTATTGAACTAGTTTTCAATTATATTGTTGTTTCTTTTTTTAGTTGTTATATCTTCTTTGTTAAGTTTTATTTTAATTGAGAACACTATTTTTGCTCAATTTTTAAAAAGATAGACGCAAAATCAATTTATAAAAAACTAAGTTAAAACACTTTGTAATAATAAAATTAACTCTAAAACTTTTAATTAAAAGAGCGTCTTTATAGATTTTACTATAAATTTGAATTCTAATAATATTAATATTATTTCTACTATTTAATTTATTACTTACTATAGCGTAATCTAAATTATATTAATTACAATTGTATTGTCGAACTCTTCTTTTTCGAGAAATATTTTATTAATATAAAATTTAAAATCTAAGTTGACTTCGCTCAATTTCAACTAGTTTTTGTTGACTATCGAAATTCAATTTATAAGAACAAACATATATAACAACTTCGATAAAAAAGCTTGATCGATTAAAATAAATTCGATTTACAACTCTAGAATAGCTATAAAAAGCATTTAAGAGAATACATCAAAAATATAAGCAATCGAAATAAATTAAGAAAATATTGAACAATCTTTAAATACAATACTAGATTATTCAAATATTATATCTTGAATATATCGAAAATTCAATATAACTATTGTATTGACTTAAATATCTAGCAATTTAATTACAACAATTTGAAAATTTCAATTTTCTTAAAATCTCTTAAGTATTTTTTGAATTTTTAAACTTATTAAATATACAATTGCTAAATCGACGCTATTTAATAAAACAATAACAATTGTATTGTTAATCAAAAATATATTAATAACAATTTGCATAATTTTCGATCTTTTTTTATTAAAAATCGATTGTTAGTGTTATTGACAAAAAGCATATTACAAGCAAACAATTACAATAATAGATTTTGTTTTAGCTTGATTAAATTTTAAATCAAATATAACGTATTTAATTAAATATCGAGTTCTTCAATTTATATTTATTGTTTAACAAAAATTGTAATAATCAATTCTTAATATTGTTATAAAATATAAAATTAGTGTTTACTTAACAATATTCGCATAATTTGCAACTAAGTCTAGACGTCAAAAATTGTAAAGAGAAGAGAAAAAAAATAAATAGATAAAAAATCTAGAAAAACAACAAAAAAAGAATTCAAATTTTGCTAATACTATTTTTAGACAACTAATATAGAATAAAGCACAATATAACAATTATTAAATTTCAATATTTATTCTCTTCGATCTTTAAAAATCAATCTTATATATCGAATTTTAATTTTTACTCTTTGCACAATACTAAACACAATTGACTTTAATATCTTTTATATACAATTAACAACACTTAACACTAACAATTGCTAATAGAACTTTATATATATTTTATTGTTATTGTACGAATTAAACGCAATATTTTAACTATATATTCTTAAATAAAGCGAGTACAAATCTAAATACAACAACGTTTTACAATTAAATCTTAAAAAAGCTTGAACAAAAAAACTAAAAACAAATACAATTGTATTGAAAGCACAAATTTGTTATTTTATAAAAAAAAAAAATCGAATTAAAGCAATACAATAGAATTTAGCAATTTAAAGTATAAGCAAATTTGCGAAAATATTTAATCGAAACAAAAAATAAAAAAGTAATAATTGTAGTATTGTTATCAAGAACTTGCACTAGTAATGTTACAAAATAGCTCTCTATTTACAAAATATTTAGAGATAACAAGATAAATTGTTTTTAAATAATCTTTAATATATACAAGTAATTTTTTAATTTTTAGTTTAAAAATTGCTTTGACAAAATCTAATCTAATATATATTTTGTCTAATATGTCGATATAAGAGTTTATATTTAATATACGAAGCTAATATATTGCTTTACAATAAGTTAGCTAATTTATATATTTAAATTGATTAAAATTAATAATTGAACAAAGTAAACAAATATAGTTAATCTTAATTTAAGTTAACATAGCAAGCAATTTGATATCTTGTTAATTTTGTAAGAATTTTATATTATTGTCGAGTTTTTCTATAAAAATCGCAATTAAAAAACAATTAACTATTAGTGTTGTACTCTACTTAACTAAGAGATAAGTTTCAAAATTATTTATTAATATAATTTTAATTGTTTAAGTTAATCGCTTTTAGTTAAAGCAAATAGCTCGATTATTTTAAGACAATATTTGAATCTATTTTGCGACAATATTGTCAAATATATTATTAAATTGTAATAAAAAGCTCGCAAATAAACAAAAATTCAATATAATAATATCAAACATCTATATATCTATTGTCTTGTTGTAGAATTGCACAATAACAAAGTTCAAGATTTCTAATATTATAAAGAGATTTATATTACAACAAGTCTTCAACTACTTATTGCTTACTATTTGTTATTACAAATTTGTAAATCTTCTTTGTTATTGCAAGTTCCTAAGTTTTCTTTGTTGCAAAAGATATCTTAGCTAAATTTGTCAAATGTCTTAAAACGTTTAAATCTATTAATTAATTTAGTTTTTAATATTGTTTACAAAAATCTCGTTGCTAAATACAAAGCTAATATTGCGTACAACAATTTATTTTTTGTTAATATTAAAGAAACAACGTGCTAGATATTTTACAAGAAATCTAGTAGTATAAAAAGTATCTAGATATGTCTTAATAACTATTTAAATTCTTGCGTTATTGCAATATTTAATCTTGATTTTAAAGAATAAAAAATACTTATTTTCGAAATAATGTTATAGATAACAATAAAAAAGAGTAGAGATAGAATTGTTGTTATCTTTTGAACTTAAGATAAGAGCAACAAGATTAAGCTTATATTGATATTCAAAACTATTTTTTCGAAGTTTGAACAATTGTCGACTATAGAGCAATTACAAGTTATTGAAAATCAATAGTATTTAAAACGAAAAAAGAATTCAAACTATTAAGTTACTAAAATACAGTCAATTAATACAAATAAGCGACAAAAAATACAAACAACAAAAATAGATAGCACAAAGAAATTATAAGATAATTAAGATATGCTTGTATTATTCTATGCGCATCGAAGAGTATCTTAAATGCTAAATTGTAGTATTATATTTTAATATTATATAGAATAAAAGAACAAATATCGAAACACTAAGCTTATAATATAACGACGCAATATAGATTTGTTACAATTATTCTCTATTTTTATTCTAATCTTAACTAAGCATTCTTTATCTTTATTGTAGTGCTAGCTTGTTCGTTCGTATTTTTGCTTGAATTGCGTCTTAGTAAGTCGCCATTGCTATTCTCTATTGTCGATCAAAATCTCTATAAACGTTTTCGTCGATTAAACTTTTTCTATATTAATTTGATATTAAACATTATGTGCATTTTAGAAAGACTTGAATTAATTTTTACTTGTTAAATATCTAGTTGTTTGTTCGATTTGTTAATTTCTATTTATGCGAGTCTTAATCTAAACTACAATATACTTAATATAGTCTCTAACTTAACAATCTTGACTTTCTTGATTTTCAACTCTAGTAACAAATCGACAATATTTTAAAAAGCAATACTTTTTTGTACAAAGTTTCGAAGTTTTGACTAAAGATTCAAGATAATTTTTTTTTCAAACAAATATAAGTACTTCAAATTTTTTTTCAAGTTTCTTTTAATTTTTTGAGCGTAATATTGCTTCTAGCTAAGAGCTTCTTCGATTAAACAATATTTTTAACGCTTTTTGTGCAACTAATTTTTACATTTGATTTTTGTAGCTTCTAATACACTATAGTTGTATTAAAACTCTTAAAAATAATTGTATAATTTGTTAAAAACTATTCGATTGCTTTGCGCGTTGCTACTAGCATACTAAAAAACTCTATAAAGTTGAATTATCTAAGTTTGAAGTTTCTTAATTTGCAAACGTATCGCTTTTTTACAACAATAAAATTTGTAAAAAATATCTTAATCGAATTGTCGAATATATTTTCGACAATTTAATATATAATTGTTTTAAAACAACTTTACAATTATTATTCTAAAAGATATAAAAAATTCAAGCAACTTACTATAGTTTTTAAAAAAATGTAACATAAAAACAAAAACAAAAGATCTTACAAATAAATGTTAATTGCAAATTGAAAACAAGATTCCAAATTAATAATCTAAAACAATAAAACAAATACTAAAAAAATAGATTGTTCTTAAAACAATAAAGAAACAAAACAAGAATCTAGAGAGTATAAAATTGTAACTAATAGTATAGTTGTTAACAAATCTTATTTCTTATATATTTGACTTTTTACTAGAATTAAATAATTATTATCGCGTATCTTGTCTAGTAATTTATTGTTTTAGTCTTTATCTTTTTTTTTCTATTGTTTAACTAAGAAGCATAGAAGTGTCAAATTGAGTTTTCTACTATATAATAGCTAAAATATAAAGACTAAAATCTAAGACTATTTAGAACAAAAAAGAATATTATATGCTATCTTTGTTGCTATAGTTGTTATTTGTTTTTGTATTTTTGCAATCGAAGCAAAATACTTATTTACTCAAAGCATTTAATTTATTTTAGTTAAGATTATATTTATAGCAATCTATTGCTCTTAATAAGTAATATCGCATTTTAATAAGTTAATCTATTAATTGTAAACAAATTTGTCCAATATTAAAGTTTTAAAGTATACGTAGTTATCAATTTGAAAAAAAACTTCTTTGTTAATGTTTTTGTTCAACAATAACAAGACAAAACTTCTATTCTTAAATTTTATAAATTTTAATTTTTTTTACTTCGATAAAATTAAATCTACAATACGTTGTCGAGACAAAAAGAGTGTCTAATTAAGAAAATCAATAATAATTGATATTTTTATGTGTAAATTGACTTTACAGATATATTTCAAAATTTATTTATTATTATAGTTCTTAGTTTGCTAGAAAATGAAATATCTTTTAGTCTTAAATTTATCTATTATATTTGTCAAATAATTTAAGTTAGCAACTATAACATTTAGAATTAAAAAACAAATATAAAGTATAAAATTTTAATTTTAAATATTAAATTTTTCGAGAGATAAGTCTTGAGCAAATCTAGATTTGTTATCTTCGTATTTATTGTTTAAATATTTTAGAGCAATAATATGTTGTTAAAGAAATATATTTTAATAATAGACAACAAATTCGAAAAATCGATAGACTAAATTTACAACATTATTAAATTTGCTAGATTAATATAGTGTTTGCTTTAAATTACTTTAAGTAGTTGCGAACAATAATTAATAAATATTAAATAAATTAAAAATATTTGCAAGAGTTTTAGCAATTCTTTAGATATAATAGTGTTAAATAATTTGTAACAAGCTTATTTAGAATTGTATTAAAATGCAATTCTTGCAATATAATTCTTTATTATATTTGATCAACTTGTAATCGTAGAACTCGATGTATATTTTGTGATTTAATATTAACACAATAATTACTCTTAATAATAGTTGTCGTAAAAAATCAAACAAAAATAAATTGTTTTATATATAAGAAAAAATCAAAATATAAGAAACGCAAAACGCAAGACATTGCAATAGAGAGACACAAAATAGACTAGCAAGAAGTGTAGCAAATTATAATTAATAATAATTTTAACTAGAATACTTTTGTTATTAGCTACAACTCGATTAAAAAAAATCTTGTCTATTAATTGAGCACAAACAATTGATTGAGTCAAACTTAATTTAACAACAATTGTTTAAGTCTTTCGAATATCGATAAATTAATTTATTTTTCTCTATTGTTATTTTTACGTTCGCAATATAAAACTAATATCGAAGTCGAAATTAAAACTATATTCGATATAAATATTTGTAACAACGTTAGCATCTTATTTATAAATAATTTTTGTCAAAAGATTAACACATTAAAAGTCTAATAAGCTCTTCAATTTAAAATAGTCTATAGTAAATGCTAATACATAATACTAGAATAAAAAAAAAGAGATAGATTTGTTGAAGTAAAACACTTTTATGCACAAACTAATTATTCGATTAAATATATCGATCGATTTTAATCGAATTAAATAATAAAATATTTGTATAATATATATTTGAATCAATATTTTAACTATATTTTTGCTACTTTGTTCGCTCAAGTAAATTTATAGCAATTATAGAATAATATTTTTGACGTATAATATATTAGACAAGTAATAAAGTTCTTTTTGTTAACTATATTCTAGACTACATAATTTTGATCAAAATATAATTGCTTTATATATAATATTTCTAAAGTCAATTGTCTTGCACGTCGTATTTTGCATTTTTATATATAGTCTTCGATATATCAAATTTCTAAATTCGATTTTCTTGTACGTTAAATCTTGCAACTTCTTTTTTGTTAATCTCTAATAACTAGTATGTTAATACAACGTTAAAATAACGCAAAAATTGCAATTGCAATCTATTTTTTTTTAGAAACGCTAGCTATAAAACTTGTGTCAAAATTATTTTTTACAAAACAAAAAAAGTAAATCTAGAATCTCGAATTAGTCTAAGTGTACGCAACAAGTTTTACAATATTTGTATAACAAAAAATCTATAAAAATTACAAACAAACTAGAATCTAAAAATTGTCGACAACTATTTAATCAATTTAAATATATATAATCTTAAGAAACTAATAAACACGAATAAAGCAAAGCTTGCTATAATCTCGAAAATACAATTCGAGATTAATATAATATCTTAATATTAATATAGTAACAAGTTAACTATAATGTGTTTCGTACAATTACACTTTATTTTAGCAAAATTTTCGAACAAAATAATCTATTGCTATACAACTCTTAATTAGCTTCTTGTTGTATTGTCAAGATTTAATAAAAACAACAGCTTTAATATTATACAATATGTGAGGCTGTGTACGGACGTGTGACAAGACGTCGCTACACCGGCGCACACAAGGCGGGGCTACATAACATGTAGGACTATAGTCCAGAGAGGCATTAATCCGTGAGGATTCCAGGAGGGAATTCTCAGGGAGAAAACTCTGCACGGCGCCAAGCCGCTACTACAAGGGCTTGGCACTAACGTGTCCACTAGGTCATTGGTCGCTGGCATTACACAATATTACATTTAAAATTTGATGTTATATCTTTATAAAAATTGAATTTCAAAAAAAGCAATAGACTTTACAATTTTCACAAAAATCTTTGTCTTTAGCTTTAGTCAAAGATAACAAATATTGTATTTAAATACTATTGTTGCATATATAAAAGAAAGAAGAAGAAAGCAAAAATAAAGATATTTATAGAAGCTAAACCAAGCAATACTACGACGAGACAATTTAATAGATTGACAATACAATAGAACTACGTTCTCAAATAAGATTGCGACACTTAGACTAGTATTATGTTCTATATCTACTTCAATCTCTAAGAAACAAATTTATTAAAAATATATTTGAAATTATGTATCTATACAAATGCTTAAAAGCGAACTTGCTTGCTTGCTTGAATTAATTGATCGCAAATAAAATAACTTTACAATTGTTATCAAAAACTATTTGATTCAAGTCTATATAAAAGATTGACACTATTAAAGATTTAATATAACAATCTCTTACAATTCTCGACAATGTTAAGAGATAACTAAAAAATCAACTATTGTAACGCAATATTTAACAATATTTTACGTATTATTCTTTTGTGTATCTAATACTTTTTCTAAATTATATAAGCTAACAAAAGCAATTAATATCAAATAGTATTTTGTTGTTCGAAGATAGTATTTAAACTTGTTAACACTAATAAACTTTTCTAATTTAGCTTGATTTTATAGAGCAAACACAAGACGCATAAAAACTTTAATAATTGTAACAAACTTGTTGTTTCGATTTCTTATTACAAGACAAAGATATTTTTGTCTTTTCAAAAATATTAGAGCTTAAAGTAGCTAATTATATATAAGACAAAAATATCTATTTAAAAATAACTAATCTTCAATAAAGCAAATAAATATAAGTAAAAGATTTTAATATTACTATATTCGATTTTTTTATATAGATTTTAATTCGCAATTTTGCGTCAATTTTCGCGTTATTATTTTTAGAAGATTTAGTTGTTAGATTGTTTTGTCGATTTATAGTAAATATTTTTCGATTCAATTAGATACAACTATAGACTTTTCAAGAGTTAATAGATTAGTATAAAGATCTCTAAATACAATATATATTGCGAGTTTCGATTGTATTATTTAAATTAAATTTTAACTATATATCGCAAACAATGCACGTGTTTAAGCAAGACTATAATAGCTATTAATAATTTGTAAAATGTTTACTTTTCTCAAAATATTTTTAGTACTTAAGAAACTTAAATTATCGAGTCAAACTTTCTTTTTTTTGCAAATTGTTTACTTTTCAATGTTATAGCTAGAAATCAATATACCAAATTTAACAATAAACAATCTTTGAAATGTTTGCAATTTAACTTTCAAAAATATATTTAAATTTTTATAGAATAATTGTTTTCTCTTTAGTTTTTGTACGTATTATTGTATATACAATATAGAGTCTTCTTTGTCTCTTAAGTCAACAACAATAATAATATATTAATATTTCTTGTTAAAGAGTCTAAATTCTTCTTGTAGAATTTTTGTATTTTAAAAATTCTAACTTGCTATATTGTAATAAATTTTTGTACAATTAAATTCGACAACTTTTAACAAAATTAAAACTTCAACTCTATTATTGCAACAAAAATCTTTATTATATAAATCGATCTTCAATATTTTGTCTAAAATACTTAAAAATATAAATATATTTTTATCAATATTTAAAAGTATTATCTAAGCAAAGAATATATAGCTAATACTATTCGAATTGTTGTTTCGATTGCATAATATATTAGCAAAGAAAAGCAAATAAGCAATACTTATTTGTCGAGTTATAACTTTACAAGAACTTTTGTATTAAGAAGAAATAAGTTTCGTTCAAGTAAAAGTAACAAGAAATAATATATTAATACAAAGAACAAACAAACAATTGTACTTAAATTAAAAAAAAAACTTTAAATCTTTTGAACAAGAGATTTAATTCAATATCTATAAATTATTAAATTAAAGAATTTGCTTTTAAAAGCAAGCTTAAAACAACTAAATTATATTGTAAAAATCTTTAAAACAATTATTTAATAATATATAAGCAACTCTTAAGAGTCTTAGAGCACTTATTTAGCGTATTTTGATATATACTAGCATAAATATATTGTCTCGCATACATATGTTTGCTAAAAAGTTAATATATAATAAGTTAATCAATTAATTGTAATTAAGATAATTAGCTTGTCTAGAGTTTAATTCTCAACTAATCTTTAGTAAAATTTCGATATTTATTTCAATATATTAATCGAGACTCTTTGCAAGAGTTATTATCTAATATTACTATTAATTACAATATTATACTATTGTGTTTTGACACAATTTATGCAATAGAAAAAATTATACGCGTAATTTTAACATTTATTTTATTTTAACTTTAACTAATGCAATTGCTAAACATATCTTGAAATATATTTCTTGTTATTTTAAGTAAATAGTTATTATATCGAGAATTTGTTGTTGTAAATTTAGCAAATTTTTCGAAATTAATCGAAATAGTATCGATTTATTTATAAAAAACAAAAAATTGTTGCTCGAATTTCTAATCTTTAATACAAAATCTTGTAAATTATAAACACAACAAGTTAACAAGAGTCTCTATTTTTTCAAAAATAATCATATTTATTTAATAATGCTTGTAAAACAAAATAACAAAAAAATAATTATTTTTATATCGATATAGAAGTAAACTTTAAAATACAATACAAAAAAATTTGACGCAAAACTTTCAAAAACAATTTTCTTTATTCGAAAAATATATATTGTAATTGTATTTTTTTATTAATATCTTCTAATACTTCTTTTTTCGTAAAAAAATTGCAAAAATAAAAATCTAATAAATACAACTTAATTCGAGAAATTTGAAAACATTGCTCAATATAATAGAAAGAATACAATATAGTAAGATTGCATCTTGTTTAATATTAATTAGTATAACAACAAATACTCTTACAATCTTTGTTAACAAAATTTGATTAAACTTGTTTATAAAGCTTATTTTTCTATTTAAATTTTGTAACAATTTGTAGATTTAATCGCTCGAATAAAAATCAATTGTAATATAACATATAATCTTAAATAAAAATATTGAAACTTTGTCTATTAATTATCGCTTTTTTAAAATTGTTTTAATTGTTGTTATTTTTTATCTATTTCGAAGCTAATCTTGTATCTGAGATTCGTAAAAATTGCATAAAAAAATAATTAACAAGTTGTATCGTTCTTTATATTGCTATTCTTTTAATTTATTGAACAAGAGAAATTTTTATTAAGCTTCGATCAAAAAATATAAGAGTCTAAATTGTTTAATTCAAAATTAAATTGCGTAGATTAAACAACAATTTGCTATTTCTACTCTTTTAAAGTATACAAGTTAAAACATTTTTGCAACAAGATTTAGAGAAAATTAGATTAAAAAAGTCTATCAAAAATAAGTAAAAAACTAGTTATTATAAGTAATTCGATAAATAATAATCTCGTAACAATCGAAAAAAATATTCGAAAAAAAGAATATTCGTTTTGTGTCTTTAATAGCAAAGAAAAAATCAAAGAAAATAATATAATAATAAAAGTATTTATCTTTAAATAGTTGTTTTAACTAACAATTATTGCAAAAAAACATTAATCGATCGATATTACTAAAAATTTTATACGTGTTTCAAAAAAAAACTTTACAAACTTTTACGCTTGTTTCTTGTACAATTAAAATAAATATTAAAGACGCGAAAGCTATACAAAAATAAAAACTAATTAACAAACAAGATACGCATTCGACAATAAATACAAATAGAAATTGCTTGTATAAATAGACTCTAAATAGTTAGTTATACACATATAGATAGATTAACTTACAATTCTTTTTTTAATAAAAACAAAAGCAATACAAGTCTTTCGACAATAAGATTGTTCGAACAAATTTAAGAATTTAAGTTTGTACTTGACTCTCAAAAAGAAAGCGTACAAAAACTTTAATTAAATTAAGAAACAACTTCTAAATATAGCTTGAAATTAATTAATAAATAATTTGACACTTTTATTTAGTCGAAAAAAACTATAAATTATTTTAAATCAATTCTATTGTAAAGTGTCTTATTGTTTATCTTTTAATTATATATTTTATTCTATGTTTTAAAGATTGAATTGTAAATATTTATAAAATTAATGCTTGTTATTACGCTTATATTTTATCAAATCGATATTCTATTTAATACGCAATAGCAATTAATAGATTGTAAGTTACTTCGAGTTGTATATCTTAATAATAAATTATTAAATTTCGAGAAAAACAACAATATAATACAAATCTTGCAAAAAAAAATTATTACTAAAGCAAGCAACTAATTTCTAAGCATTTGATTATATTCTATTTGATAACTTGAAGTTACTCGTATTTGTTATTAGAGATATTGTATTTGATAAAATATCATTTGTTTATTACGCGATATCTTGAGCAACTAACTAATAAGACAAGATAAAAATTGTCAAATTCGTTCTCTTCTCGACATATAATAACTTTTTTATTATTGTTTATCTATTAATAAGAAAGAACGTATATCTAATATATAGCAAAAAAAACAAACAATAAAAAACAATAACAAATATTTTAAAGTTCGCAAAACTTAGATATATATATCTCGATAATAGTTCTACAATAACTTGATTGATTAAAGTAAATTAAGATTTCAAAAACAAATATACAAATGTTATAAAGAAAATTCGAACAAATAAAAACAATATGCAAGAGACTCTTCTTAATTGTTGCAACAATATATTAATTATTTATATAACTTTATCTATATTTATTGACTAAAACAAACAATCTCTCGATTAAAAAAAAGATCTTTTCGAAACGTATATACAATTGTTATATAATATTTGTCTAAAAACTATGCAAATCGAGACAAACTCTAGTTCGAAAAATATATATTTAATATATTCGAAATAGAAAATCAAGATTGTATCAAAAAAGAGATTTTTATAATGTAAAATCAAATCTTTGCAATGTTAATTAACTTAAATTCTACATTCTTATTATTTAATCAAAAAAAAAATTCTCTTAAATTTGACAAAACAAATTCTTGAAAAAGCTTCTCAAATAAGACGCTAAAGAAACAATTATTATAGTAGATTAAATACGTTTCTTTTCTATAAAAAACAATCTAATATTTTGAATTTTGCAATGTCAAAAGTATATTAATATCGAAAATATCTTCTTGATTTTTAATTGCTAAATATAGAGATTCGAAAAACTTGCAATGCGTAGAAATTGTAACTATATTATTTTTCAATAATTGCTTGCTACTTAACAAAGTATAATTTCGATTTCTATATAAATAAAACAAAAACAACAATTAAAAATAGAAAAGCGTATTATTTGCGTTTTTAAATGTTCAAATTTATATCTAGATGTTTGCTATATATATAATATATATAGTTGTATTATTTACTCAAGATCTTATTGCATTTGTTACAAAATCTATTTTTTATTTTGTTTGTTATATATTTGTATCTATTATTATTTAAGTTTCTAATATATTGTAATAGGTTGTCTAGTCTATTATAGCAAGACTTATATTCTTTTGTAGAATATTTGAATATTCAGGATTTTTTTTTAAATATTTAATTTTATTTGATATAGAGAGAAGTAATTTCTCTTACAAGTCTATTTTATTGTAAAGCGAAATTTTATTTTTGTTGTTATATAAGACTTTAAATACTTGCTTTTTAAAAAAATAGTTTTCGACAAAACAACTAGAATAAATACAATAAATACAATAAGAATTTTTCGAATAACAATTTGAGTTTGCAACAACATTTAGTAAGTTTCTTAGACTCTTCTAATAAAATAAAAGTATTATCTATTATCGATTAATTTTGTTTCAAAGATTGAACTTATTTGATTGTGACAATAGAGACAAGAATAATCAAAATAAGAAATCTACAACTAAGAATTACGTGTACGACACTTATTGAAAAGCTCGCTTAAAAATCGATTTTATTTATAAATGCGTTCGATTGTAATTTAGATTCTATTATTATATATATCTATAATTACTAAATTACTCTAATATCTAATATAAAAATATAAATATTTAAACAAAATCTTGATATCATTTTTCAATCTTTTAAGTATTTAAAATTCTTAATATTTTTTAGAACAAAATACTAGATATATAAGTCTAACGTCTCGACTAAAATATCTAGTAACTAGCGCTTAAATTTGATTTTATATATTGTTTTCGATCAAAATTGTTCAAAAATAAGAATTTTGTTAATTACAATAAAAATATACATATTTGTAATAAACAATTAATTATATCTATTTACAATTTTACGTTTAATTAGTTTTTCAAGATGCGATTTCTCGTAATATTTATATATGTTCGAGTGTTAACTATATTTTTGAGAAGCGTTATAAAAAGTTTTTGCACTTTCAAAGTTGTGCAAAATATATAGTATAATGCGCAAAATTTAATACTTGTTAGCAAGCTAACTTGTAGAAATCGAATTAATTAATATATTAACTTTTGTTTTTGTTTAAAAGATAATCTATTTACTCTTGCATTTATTTTTGATTGTCTAAAATACTTAGTTTTAGAAATAACAACAAAGAGAGATATTTATTCTTATTGTTATATTGTTATATTAGCAATATATTTTGTATTCAAATCTTAAATCTCTTAATATTTGCAAGAAGCTTCTTAATATAGAAAATTTGTACAATTATATTAATATTACTTGCGAATATCAAAATGCTTTTGAAGTTGTCAAAATTCTCAATTTTATTGTATAAATTATTTATTTATATACGCAAAGCAAAAGCATTTAAATATCTAAGAAGTTTTCGTGTAAACTTATATTTAAATTTGATAAATAAATAAATTTTTCTAATTCGATTATATAAGTTTTAAACTTATTATATAATTATAAAGAAATAACTTTGAAAAAGAGATTAAAAATTACAAAAAACATCTATATATAGATATACTATCTCGCGCGTATATTCTATAGTCGACAAATATTAATTTTGAGATAGATTGCGCTATTAGTTTTATAAATCTAAACAACTTGTAATATTGTATATAAACATAGACTAATCGCGAGAAACCGAAAATATTACGTAAGAGCGTCAAGATTCGGTTCCTCGATTTTTTTTGAAATCGAATTGCTTAAAATAGTAACTTTTCGACTAAGCTAAACTTATTATAGTAATAAGCTAGCTTCTTTAAGCGATTTAATTTTATTCGATTTCTTAACAATTCGATTCGATTCCAAAGTTGGAACCAAATATCAAACCAATAATTAGTCTATATAAACAACTTCAAAAGAATTGACAAAATAAGAGTGAATCGTATTGTAGCAAGATTATAGCGACAAAAATCGAAATATCAATAATAATATAGAATCTTGTAAAAGTAGATTTAATTGTCAAGTAACGTCAAAGTGCGACTATTATAAGTATGGCAAACAAGAAATATAACTTGAGAAAAAATTTGTAGAAAAATAAGCAAATCTATATAAAAAGCAAAAGACAAAATATAGTTATACTAATCTAAGATAATATTAGTTAGTACTTGATCAAGAATTTTCAATATATTAAAAAATTATAGAAGTAAAGCAAATCTTTTAAACATAAAACGTTATACAATACAAAAACAAACATATAAATTAGTATTTAAACAACAACTATAAAGTCAATAGAACTATAGAGAGCATAAAAAGTATAAAAAGACAAATTAAACAAATTCGCGTCAAAGCTCAAGCGACTTAAAAATATTAAAAAAATATATATATAATGTAGAGAACATATTTGTTCGAGTTCTTGTCTTAATTAAAGATCTAATATCTATTAGATTACAAATTGTAATTGCAAATTAATAGAGAGTAAAAAATAAAAAACGTCAACAACTAAAAAGTTGAAGAAATATATATTGTCGAAAAAGAAATAAATAAATTAAGTACTTAAATATTAAGAAGAATATTCGATTTTAAATCTAGTAAAATACAATTAAGAAAATACAATAGAAAAGCAAAGTTAAAAGTATATTGTCAACAATAATATTACATATTTGAATAAGATTTATATTGTAATATTGAAATCAAATAATTTTTGAGCAATCTCTTCTTCTTGATTTATAATATCTTAGATTGTTATATATTATTATCGATCAAATTATATAATTGTTCTAAGATTAAATAATACAAAATTAGATATAATGCGCGTTTAGTTGATCGATAATAGATTAATATAAACAACTAATCTAATTTTTGTTGCAATATACAAATAGAAATCTTATACAATTAAGTTTTAACTTTCAAAACAAAATTATAAGACATTAAAATTTATTGCGCTCAAAAAATATTGTTTCGAAAACAACAATTGACGTTATTTAAAAAAGTTTACAAAGTCGTTTGTTCTAGCGCTAATATCTACTTGATAATTCGACGTTGCAACAATTATTATTTCGTATTCATTTTAAGAGACTTGATAGATTGATTTTCTTCTTTTAAGATTGCAATAAATTTCTTAATATTATTTGTATCTAAATAAACTAATTAAAAGTAAAAAGATAAATTTATCAAATATATTGTGTTATTTAATTTCGAGTTCGAGAACATTAAGAATCTTCAAAATACTAAGAATTTTTAGATTGCTTAACAACGTTAGTTTGTCAAAAACTTTTAAAATTGCAAAAGCTCTTAATTATTGTTTTTATATTTGAACAAATTATCAATTGCAAATTAATTATTAATATTGTTTATATATTTCAATTATTTAGAAAACTATTGCGCTAGCTTTTACTTGACGTTGATTGTATCTTTTTATCTTGTATTGCTAGACAATATATTAATATTTTAGCACTCAAATTACATAAACAAGTCTATAGAACAAATTACGTTAACTAGAGATTTTTTTTTTTTTTATATTTTGAATATTTGTTTTTTCTATTTCGAGATTATTAGTTCTAGAGATATCTTCTAGCGACATCAAAGTTGCACAAATTTTAAACTTTATATATTAAGTACATATTACAATTTGTTCTTAAATAGACAAAATTAATTATATAATATATCGCAATCTTAATACAAACAACTATATCTCTTAATTTAATTACTAAAATAAATATATAAAAATTAAACTTTAGTTTAATTTATTAATTAATAATTAAGATAATCTTATTTAATAGCTAGTTCTATTAAATAACATGTTTTAATACAAGACAACTTTAATACTAGAGAGTATTGTATTTTGCGCAATCTTTATTTGTATTAATTTGTTTAACAATCTACAATATAAAATGCTACAATATTTATAATAGCTTTTGAGATTTTATAATAGTTAATTTCTTAAAGAATTGCAAAAACGCATTTTTTCGAAATCTTTTTAATTTTTGTTTGCTAACTTCGTGATACTTAGATTTCAATATAAATGTTCTAATCTTGTAATTTATAAACAAATTTCAATATATATTAAATGTTTTGCTTTTGTAAATATATAATCTCTTTTACTTTATTATTTAATACTTTTTATTATCAAGTACAATAGACTTTTTTTCTCTAATTGCAAAATTAATATTAATTAAAACTCAAAATATTTTACAAGCATTTTTAGATATTAATAATCTATAAAATAGAGTATTATTATTATTATATTTGTCGCTAATATATTCTATATTAATAATTGCGCAATTTCTTGATTAAACTCGAATCGAAATCGAGACAAAATATCAATACTATTTAATCTATTGTTAATAGACTTTCTCAAGCTATAATTAAGATATTAATTAATAAATTGCTTTGTATTAATTGTATTAATTGACAAAAAAGAGATACTTTCTATCTTAAAATTAATATTCTTTGTAGATTCTTTATATTGATCTCGATATTTTGTATTGTTATTATTGTTTTGTTTTGTATCGATTATTGAAACTATATTTGTATAAACAACGTTAGCTCTATTCTTAACTTTTTAAATTATTAATAAGTTATTATTATTGCAAATCGCTAAGAGTAGTAGCTATATACTATAAAAACTAATATAGATCTCGATAGAAGTTAAGAACTTTAATAATTGAAGAATTAATTAAAATAATAGAATAACGCTAGAAGTTGCTATAGCTAATTGTGCTAATAAAAAGATTGAGTTCGATTTAAGAGTTATATTACAAAATCAATATACAAAATAATTACTATCTAAAATAGAAGACTATTATTCAAAAATAATATTAATCGAAAGAAAGATAAAGTAGATTGCTTAATATTGTTTTTTTTTTCAATTTAATTTTTGTATTCAATTTTTTCTTTTTTGTTGTTTACAATTAATTGTTAATTGTTTTTGTTTGCTTAATCAGTTTTAAATCTAGAGTTGATTGTATTATACTAAATAGACTTTGCTATCTTTTATTGTTTTAAAATTAAAAACTTAAAAGCTTTAAAATCAATCGACTAAAAATATAGAATAAAATATATATTGTTACAATCTTTATTGTTTTACTTGATTCGAGATCTTTTTGTCTCGATATTCAAATTTTATTATTTTTTATCAAAATATAAACTTGAAGCAAGTTGCGTTATATATAAAAATTGTATAGAAACGCTATTTGTTGTTGTTTTTAAATTGCAAACTTCTAGTTTAATTGCTTCTTATTATTTATAAGCGAGATTACAAGATGTATTTAATTTTGATCGCAATTAATAAACTTAATAAATAACAATAAACGCATTACAGCTTTGTCGCATTAATATTAAATTAAAACTCTACTATAACTTTTCTAGTATATTTAGATTGCACGCTTTAGACTCAATCGCTTTTTATTATTTATAGACAAGATTTCAAAATATATTAGATCTCGATTGCAATTAATAGACTTAATAGATAGCAATAAATACGTTACAACTTTGTTGCATTAATATTTGACTAAAGCTTTGTTATAACTTTTCTAATATATTTAGATTGCACGCTTCAAACTCAATTGCTTTCTATTGTTTATAAATAAGATTTTAAGATATATCAAATTTTAATTGCAATTAACAAACTTAATAGATAGCAATAAATATATTACAATTTTGTCGCATTAATATTTGATTAAAACTTTGCTATAGTTTTTCTAATATATCTAGTTTACAAACTTCAAATTCAATTGCTTTGTATTGTTAATAAACGAGTTTCTTTTGTCTATTAAATATTATTAGAGTTAACAAAAGCAATAGCTACAAAGAGCATCAATTAAATAAAAAACGCAAATTGTTTGATTTTGGCTAAAAAACACAAGACAAAATATACTTGTTTCGATTGTAAAATTATATAAGAGCAAATTTATCAATAGTATCGAAGATCAATTATTGCTTAATGTCGAGACAATTTTACAAAAAAGTTGTGCATAGTTGACAATACAAGAGACGCAAAATTATGTTAAAGAATTGCATAATAGTAAGATTGTAATCTTTATAAGACAAAACAACGAGGGATTTATATTGTAGTTAAAAAACTAAATTGTTCGCTAAATCAAACAACTATCTTGTAGCGAGACGCTAAACTTTAAATAATAAGCAATCTTTTCGAATGCGCAAGTATTGGGATCAATATTATTATTAAATATATTAATTTTAATATCTTCTTTAGTTGTTTAACTCTCTTTATTAGAGCTAATCTAATAACAATTTTGTTTCTTAAATTCTAGTAGATATTTCAATATTGCATATTGCAAGATACAAAGAGATACAAGACAATTGTTATAAATATATACAAAAGATATTTCTTTATTTGCGATATAAAAGTAAACGTTAAACAAAATCGATTTAAAAAGATAGTTTTTATTAAACAAAATTTTGTCTTGTAAAATTATTGAAACTTCGAAAACAAAATAAGCAACAATTACAAGATTTTTTTCGATTTTAACAACTTGTTTTATTTAAATATTATTTTTTAATGCTTTATCTTTAAATTTCGACAGCTTTTAATAATTAGTTTCTATCTATTTGTATTAACAATTATATGTTCGAAGTCAATAATATCTATTTTAAGTAGTAGTTTTGTTCTTAGATTTTTTACAATATAAAATTTTTGACAAAAATAAGCAACAACTATTATGCTATCTATTCTGTCTTAAAAATATATTAAAAGTCGAAGATAGTTGTTAATTAAATATTTGTTGTTTTTAATATCGCATATAGATACGACAATATTAAACTATCTTGTAAGATATTTTAATTTCAAATTACTAAAAAAGTTATTGTCGATTAATAATATAATGCATTTGTTGTTAACACAAATAGCACACAAGATATCTTTTTATAAAAATACTATTTAATATATTGCATAATATTAATATCTAAAAACTAGTTTATTTTAATAGAATAATAGAGTGTCTAACTTAATTAGCTCTAAATCTATAAAATCTATTTTAACAAAAACAAAATCGATATAAAATATCTTAGTAGATTTTCGACAATATATCTTGTTATACTTATTTTTAATATACTAAAAAAGCTTATTTCTTGATAGAAAGATCGAGACACAATTTTTGCACTTAAAAAATACAAAAAAAAATACTAATATTAACTTAATATATATTGTATTTGTCTAGTAAGTCGCTTTTTATAACAAGTCAATTATATAAATCATTGCTAATACTTTTTTCTTGATATAGTATGTCTCTTTTAACTAATTGTCAAAATATAATATATTGTTATATTTGCACAAAAGTTGCTATAGTAGTTTGTAGAATCTTCGAAAAATATAATATAGTAAATAGACTCTATATATTTTGCAAAATTTGTATAGTATATTGCTATAACAAAAACTTAATAAATTACTATTTGTTTGTAGTTACTTTAATAGTTATTACAATAATTTTTACAATATTTATCTCGATAGCTATTTCAATCCTACTATATATTGTTTTATCTATCTTTTGTTTTCTAATTTTAATAGTAAAAGTTTTTGCTCTAACTATTCGCAAAAAAATTTGTTGTTATTGTAATTGCAAGTTTTGCGAAAAATTTTAGTATCTAAAATTATATTAATATTTGTTGTATTAACTAACAAAATTGTTTATTAAAATCTTGCAAATTCTATATAAACTATCTAAAATATTTGTAATCTGCAAACTATTGTTAAAAAAATACGCATAGTCGAATTGCTAGTAGAAAAGTATACAAAAAAGATAGATTGAGCAAAAAATATATAGTGCAAATTAACAAACAGTTTATTCTTTTAATTGTTTATTTAATTGATTTAGATTTTGCTAATTAAAACAATAGACAAGTATTGTCTTTTATATTTTGCGTTTTGTATTAATTTTTTTAATAAAGTTTTAAGATAATATATAAGCAATAGATATACTAACAATAGAACGCAATTTTATCTCGAGCTAATTTTATATTTAAGTTAATTGCTTTTGAATTTCTATAATATTTAAAAAAATAATATTTTGCAAATATTTTATAATCTCTTGTTTGTTTTTAGTATTTTTGACAATAAAAATCTCTAACATTAATTTGTCAAACGTTTTGCTAATTCTTATTTTGAAGCAATTCTACAATTTATTGATTAAATTTAAAAAAAGCAAATTTCGAAACGTTTAATATTTAAAGTTGTCTATCTTTTTAAGATATTATAGTATAGCAAAGTTGCAAAAACAGAAAAAGAGATTGTTTTAAACAATAATTTTGTTAACAGTATATACGTAATTATTTATGCGTTCGACAAAGATAAAAACTTTTTTATATATTGTTTTCTTGTAGACAAAAATAATATTGTCCAGTCTATAGCTATCTAAAACGTCTAAATAAAAAAAATCTAAATTAAATATCTTAAATCAACTAGAAGATATATCTATATTTTTTTGTAAAAACTTATTAAAGTATCTAGAGACGCAACAAAAATTAATTAGTTTATTTCGAGACAAATACTATATTTGCTTTACTAAAAAACGTGAACATTCTTTATACAATATAGTTTGCAACTAATCTAGATTAAAAATTACAAAAAATAAAGTCTACTTAAAAGTCGCGAAATTGAGCTATATAATTGTAGAGTTAAACTGCAAAAACAAAGTCTATTCAAAAGCTACAGAATTAACTTGAATATTAGAGAAATATCGAACAAATCTTTGTTGTTGCTGCAAGTCTATATTATTAAGCGTAGTTATACTTGACTAAGTTAGCAAAAAGTAAGTAGACTAGATATTTGATTATAAGATACTAGATTTGATATCTTGTTGTTAATTATACTAAATATATTGTTCAATATCAAATAAGTTAAATATTTATAAATTGTACAATTGCGCGACAAAGTCAAATTAATCAAACTATTGTCAATTATTTTGCAAAAAACTGTTAAAACATAAATCTATTATTCTAAATCTATTGTCTATTCTAAAACTCGTCTAATTAATTTTAGATTAACAACAACAATTTATACTATTTTTTTAAAAGAGAAAGCTTGCTCTCGACAATATAGATTGTCAATATTTGCTAATATATCTCTGCGCAATTTATTGTTGTCTAATTTGCTAATTTTGTTGTTTCTTAATCTATCGAAAAAGTCAACTATTAACTATTTAATTAAGAAAAAGATAAGATAGAAGATACGAGTAAAAAAACAAGTCTAGAAATACTTAAAAACGCAAATCTATTTTGCTGAACAACAAGAATTTCGTCGAGATACTCTAAAACAACAATCGAATTAGAAAATTCTAAATTTAGAATATTATTAAAATAGACGTTCAAATTCTTTTGCTCAACTGCTTGTTTTAATATTTAAATAGCTACTTTGCTAACAACTCTAATAATGTCTTCGAGATAATATTGTCTAATATAGAAGACAATAATATTTTTGAAATAACAATATCAACTATAACAAATTGTAATATCTTCAAAATTTAATAATTAAAAACAATAGACAATAATATCTCTATCGAAGACTTGTTGTAAGTTATAACAAATAGTAACTTCTCTATCGAAACTTTGTTGTTAATTGTGTCAAATAAAACTATCTATTGCAATTTTTCGAACTTATTGACTGTTTGTTTGAATAAAATCTTGTCGATTGTCTATTTAACTAATTAAATCTGTTTGTTTTTACTAGATTAAATAGACTAAGTAGAACAACAAATTCTATCTGTTGATTCGAGTAGAAACAAATAAAACAAAAGTTTAAAAAATTTCTCGATTCTTAGTCTAGTCAACTTACTAATACAAGAGATATACTGATATTTAATAGTACAAAACTGCAGAATTTAATAAATAAGAGCGAAAAGAGCAAAATTAATCAATTTGATTAAAAAAACATCTCAATACAATTAGATAGATATCTGCAAAAGATAGACAAATACTAACTCTAGTATAATAATCTAGTATCTAATAACTGCAAAAGACAAGCAAGTATTAACTCTAATACAATAATTTAATATCTAGTAACTGCAAAAGATAGACGAATACTAGCTCTAATACAATAACTTAGTATCTAATAACTACTAAAGATAGACAAATACTAATTTTAATACAATAATTTAGTATCTAATAACTGCAAAACACAGATAAATATCGACTCTAATATAATTGTTTAGTATCTAGTAGTAAATGCAAAATTAAATAGAAGAATTGACAATCAATATTGTTTGTCTAAATTAGAGGAGCAATTAACTCGAATTATATATTGAAGCTAATATTTGCTAGACAAAGAATAGCAGTTAGACAAACAAGACAACTAGACAAGATAAAAAGATACGCAAGTAAACAAAACAAATATCTATAATAATTGTAAAGATAATTCTCTAAGAACTAAGTTAACAATTAAGTTATACTTGGTTGTTTAAAAGCAGGCGCTATCGACAAATATCAAATGTTCTCTTGCTATTTGGCAAGAGTATTAGATACAAATCTCGTAACAATACGTAAATTAAATATTGTAGAAAAGATAACAAAGTGTTTTATAAAATAAAATATGAATACAAGTACAATATATATTAAGTGTAGAATCAATTTATGCATTGTAAAATATAATAGATCTTGTTGTTTAATTGCTTAAATTACGTTGTTAACAATTTTCGAGATATTTTAATAAAATATAACAAATAATAAGTATAATTTTTGAATACAACTAGCATAAAAACCAAGAATCGCTCTTAATTAATTTTAAAATGTAGATATTTAATTGCATATTGCAAATATTAGTCTTAATTTTGTCGCTTTTTATAAATAATTAAATTCTATATATAATTAATATATAATAAGTATAGATTTAAACTACAATTGATCGCAATCTCGATTGCAAGATACTAAATATTTAATATAAGTACAATTTTGTGTGCGTTGTTACAAATTATAGTTTATTAAAACGCGAAAATACTTAATATTAATACATATTAAGTTTGCGTTAATTGTTTAATTAGTATATTATAATTCGATCTCGAAAAGTAAAAAATAATTAATCTGTCAAATTTTTACAATTAGTCTATAAATAATATAAATTAGATATAAACTTATTTTATTAATTTTAAATATTATTAACTCTTGATTTTCGTATACACAAGTTATAGATTTAAAATAAATATAACATATACGATATTTTTGTTATGTTTAAAGAAATTTGTTTTATTATATTTTTGTTCGATATTCTAATTGCGTCTTAACATTTATAATATATATTATAAATTAAGTCGAATAATAATAAAGATTGTTAATATTCTTAAATTTAACTCTATTGTATGCAAGATATGCGCAAAGATTATTTAAATATATATATTTGCAATATTTGATGTAAAAACATTTAAAACTTTGTTGTTAAATTTTATTTACTTTATTTTTTTTCTTGATTTTTAACAAGTCAAGAGCAACTTAAGTAATCTTGTTGTTGATTGCTACAAGAGAGATTTCAATTTATTACTTAATATTAGTCTAATATATTCTTACGCCTCGGAACGAGGCGGGTTTTGGGCGGGTTGAATCTCGATTTGGGAGATTCAACCCGGATTCAACCCGGAGAACCCGACCCGAAATATTTTTTATTTCGATAAATACAAGAGCTAGCGTATTGAAAGTTTTTAGTGCAATAAACTAGTCTATTTTAAGTAATAATATTTAGCAACAAGATTAAAATCTTAAAAATCGATTTTTAAATCAATAAATAAGAAAGTGTTTCTTGTAAAATTCTACAACGAGAAATAGAACAATTCGTGTAGGATTTAACCCGTTCCGCGACGTATATATTCTAGATATTAATGTAGTTTATATTGAATACATATTTGTCAATCAACGCTTTGATTAATATATTAATTGATGTAATATTTAATATAACGCTTTTTTATATACAAAGTAAAAAATTTCCTTTGTATAAATATATAAATACGTCGATACGTTGTAGTTATTTTGCATTTTTAATATTATAACTTAATTGCGTTCTTTAAACGTAATTGTTATTTTATTAATATTAATAAAACTTTGTTTAAAATTAGTATAAACTTAATATAAAATAAGTATAGATTACAAAAATACAATTTATTTTTTGAAGTTTTATAACCAATAATTTGTCGCAATTGCAATAATTGTTTAATACAAATTAATTTTACTTTGTTGTTATTAAAAGCAATATAATTAATGTCAAAAATATTGTATTCGAATTAATGTAAAAAATATTCTTTTTTATATTCGCGAGATTCTAAAGAATTTAGCTTAAGTTAAATATATATAAAATATATTTGTAATCTCAATTTTGTTTATTTATCGCAAAATTGCTTGTTAGCTCTTCTAATTCGCGAGATTGTTAAACAATAAAAAAAATTGTTTTTTGTAAATACGTAAGCAATTTTAGAAGAGAACAACAAAATTTTAGTAAAAAAAGACATATTGTTAGTAAAATTCAAGTTAAGTATAAGCAAAACTTAAGTATAGTATAAATATAATTTCGAAATTAAATTTTACAAATAACAAATAATATCTAGCTTATATTAAATATAAAAATATTTTATATTACAACAAGACTTGAATTTTGCAATACAAAAATCTATTTTTTTGCATTATTAAATCGAGACGCATTATAGATTTTAAATAACTCTAGAATATGCAATATATATATATTTTAGTTTATATCTAGCATATACTAGATTTTGTTTGCGTATTAAGAAATTTTTCTTATATAAAACAAGGTCTATACTATATATAATGTAAGTGTATGCGTAGATTTTGACAATAGAAATTAGAATAATCGCGATATTTATGCTACATATACGCGAAGATTATCTTGAATCGAATTTTGCACTTGAAGTAAGCTTATCTCGGATCAAAGATTTGTATCCGAGATAAGCTATATACTCTAAATATATAATTATCTTTTGTAATTAAAATTGAACTTTTAATATATTTTAAAACAAGTATAAAGAATAGTAAGATTGCATTTTACTTTTTATAGTTCTTGATTGCAATTCTTTCTAGTCTTTTAAATACAAATATATTCTTTTTAATTGTATTTGCTTTAGATATATTTTCTACTACTTTTGCTATTAGTATAATAGAAACAAATCTAAAGCTTGTATCTAAAGCTTGTATCTATATTTGTTTCTATATTTGTCTCTATATTTATTACTAAGAAAGTAGTTTCTAGTTTTAATCTTAGTTCTAATTTTGATTTCAATTAATTTATTTTTACTTACTTAGATCGACTTCTTAGTTGATAGTTCTATCTAAGAAATAAAATATATAATCTACAAATTCTTTTATTAATATTTCTACTTTATATTTCTAACAAATCTCTCTATAACTTTTCTTGAATAGATAATTATTACAAACAAATCTTCTATACTATATACTAAAAAGAAAATGCTAAAACAATTGTACTACTGTAAAAATAGTATATTTTTATTGTTTGCTTGTAATTTCTAATTATATAATTTAACAATACGATTATATTCGCGTTTTAGAAGATAGATCGAGCTTAATAGATTGAGATTTTGCACATTTTACAAATCTAACTATTCTACGTACTCAAATTAGTATTGTCGAGACAAAATCTATTCGAAGAGCTTGTTTTGTTTTCTTTATATTTAACAAAATTGCGAAATCTTAATTGAATTAGACTATATTTTAATATATAAAGTTTTAGTATTTGCGATATACACAAACGTTCGTAGTTGCTTGCTAATTGTACAATTGTATCAAACTATTACATTTTTCGCTTTAAATATCAAATTTTGTTAATTCGAACAAACTTTACTTTTGAAACAAATCTAATAAATTAAAAGAACGTATGCGCATTTTATATAAACAAATTATAATTGCTATATAGAACAGATATATTTACAAACGCAATATTAAAAAATATTAAAATTGTTTTTGCAAAACTTAATTTGAATTTCTAGATTTTTGCAAATAATACAAAATCTATTAGTTCTAATCTTGATCTTGCACAAAGCTCAAATATTAGTAATAGAAAATTGCAACTTTTGTTATAGTAGATCTAAATATATCTAGAACTAAAGTTAGAATTTATCAAATACAAATATAGTAAGATAGCTATTTATTCAATTTATTGTTAAACTTGATATAAAAACTTTGCACAATATATTTTTAGTTTTTGCTTTACAATTAATTTAATAGTTTGTTAATCTATTAATATATTGTATAAAGAAGAATCTATATAGTAAATATTTGTCTTAAATAGATATTTGTAGAGTTAATAGTTGTTTGTTTAATAATTTAATATCTAAAAATAGATTTTTTGTCTATTAAGATTAATAATAATAACAAACAACTATATCTTTGCTACTACAATGTCTTCAAATATATATATAGACTTGTTCGAATTGTTTAAATATATTCTTTAACTTGCAAACTTCAAAAATTTAATTATTCTTCTTCGAACAAAAAGATTTTTAACAATATAATAAAACTTTATTTGCATTTGATAAATTCTAACTTTAGTTCTAGATATATTTAGATCTATTATAGCAAAAGTCGCAATTTTTTGTTACTAATATCTGGACTTTGTGCAAGATTAAGATCAAAGCTAATAGATTTTGTATTATTTGCAAAAATTTAGAAATTTAAGTTAAGTTTTGCAAAAAACAATCTTAATATTTCTTAATATTGTATCTATAAATATATCTATTCTATATAACAATTATAATTTGTCTACGTAAAAAATATATATATTCTCTTGATTTATTAGATTTGTTTCAAAAATAAAGTTTATTTAAATCGACAAAATCTAATATTTAAAGCGAAAAACATAATAGTTTAACACAACTATGCAACTAGCAAGCAACTGCAAATATTTGTATATGTTGCAAATATTAAAATTTTACGCGTCAAAACGTAGGTAGTCTAATTCAATTGAGATTTTGCAACTTCATCGAATATAAAGAAAACAAAACAAACTCTTCGAGCAAATTTTGTCTCGACAGTACTAATTTAAGTACGCAGAATAGTTAGATTTGTAAAATCTACAAAATCTTAAAAGAATCTTGATCTATCAAGCTCGATCTATCTCTTGAAACGCGAATGTTTATAGTATTCCAAGATCTTGTAATGTTATTTATAAGTTTTTAAGAAATTAAACTATAATAAGTTGTCTAGCTTTGAACATATCTAGACTTTGATACTTATTACTTAGTTAATTGTTGTTGTTAGCCTAAAGTTAACACAATAAGCGAGAAGTTTGTTAATAAGATAATTACAAAGATAGACTACAAGATAATCAAGAAGATACTCGAAAAAGAATTGCGAAAAATTAGAATATAGATATTTCGATCTTCTATATAGTTTATTTTCAAATGTAAACTAGATATGCAATTAGAGATAGAATCTAAGTCTATGCTTTTGTCTTGAGAAGCAAGTAGGAAAATACATTGAATTTAGTAGTATTTGGCGACAAATCTAGATATCTCTCTTCTCTTTGCATCTTGTCTTTTTTTATGCTTACAAGACTTGAAGATTACTCGATTAGATCTAGCGTGTAGGATAAAGTCTACGCAAAGTTTAGTTGAAGTTCAATCAAAGTAGAGTGGAGTGGACGAAGTAATTGTCTAATATTATGCTTGGTATATAACAGTGTACGCAGTAGAAAGACCGATTCTATAAAGCAAACAATTCGAACAGACTCTTGGCAACTGGAAGAGCGTCGATTGCTTCTCGTGTCTTTGCGTCTCTTCTGCTGTTGTTGTTATCGAAATACAGAATCTTTCTCGCTTGTCTGCTCATCGATCGCTCTCTCTATTATCGTATTTCTTCTCGTCTTTAATTATGCTCTCTCTCCTCCTCGCTCTCACACCCTACGAGGCCCCTCCCCATATCTCCATTACTGCCCCCGGACCAATCTGCCACTCTCGAAATCCAAGAACGGTTGGAGTAAGTGTCCACGAAGCTTCTCTTTTACCCCTTCGTATCATGAATAGTGTATTCGCGTTTTGTCTCAAGAGCAAATGCTCCCGAGACTGCCTTACACTCCCCAAACTCCTTTCGTAGACCAATAATAACCCTCTTCCCTTCAACAGCCCTAATAAAGAACTTCCGCTCCGCTTCCATTGGCTGGGTCCCCACCCTCTACCTCGGCAAACCCTCTAAAGGCTTTTACCGCGCAATCTGCGCCATCGGCTTCGCTGCAACTCCCTCTTCCCCCGTGGTCGTCAAGATTGCCAGAGACGAGATGGTGGAGATCACATCTGTCAGTAGCGAGACATGGAACTACAAGAAGCTGGACGGGAGCGGTGTTACGGGGCTCGTGAACCCAACGTGTTTGGTTAAGGTGGAGCTGGACACGGAACCGCCTGCTTATCCGCCGCCGCCGGGGCCAGAGAGACTTGAGCTTGAGAGGGATGCGGTGGAAGCTAAGGCTAAGGTGGGGAAAGGGGAAAGGTTTTGGAGTCTGCCGCTGGGGACGAGAATGAGATGGAGTAATTTTAGGCCGATGAGGAGGGGGAGGCCGAGCCCGACGGTTGAGGCGAAGGCGAGGACGCTGTTGGAGACGGAGGGGAAGGGCCATGATGCAAGTGGAAGACTGGGGGAGGCGCAAAGGTTGTATTTTGATACGGAGGCGGTGCAGGATTGGAGTACGCAGGTGGAAGGGGATGGGCATACGCTGGGTGGAGAGACTGCCATAGAGGGTGGTGAGGCGACAGAAGGAAATGAGCCAGCTGTACAGCCTGCAGGTGTGCGGCATAAGGACGGACCGTTGTGGTTGGGATCCGTATGAGCTTGTGAAGGCGTGAAGCCTGTGATGTGAAACGAAACTTTGCGCATCGCATTGTCGATATCATGATTAACGTGTCCGAGCCTGTCAAGCATTTATCCCGCCTTGACGTTCTGCACTCATTCTTGGCTGAGGGATGCATGAACACGAAGAATACCAAACCGTGGCCTAAAAGCCGACCAACCCGCGCTCAAGCGAGAGGCTGTTTCCATCTACCTTAAGGACTGCCCCTCCAGGCCCCGTGCGCCGATTATCGCCGTGCTGTTGATACATCAAATGTTAAAAGTTGTCACTAGATCCCTCTGTATGGCGAGGACGAAGTGCTCCGGTCGAAATGGCCGAATGGCCTCGGTCCTTGTCGTCAATCGTCATCACTCACCATCCCACCCCCATTAATATACCCGTCTCTATTGCTGTTGAAAGTTAGCTTGAGCTTGGTTCCCGTAATGCCGCTGGCCATGGGCGTGCCGGCACTAGAGGCCACAGCCGTTGATCGACCGTCTGCAATGGTGGATGCATCATCGAAGTCCTGCATTTCTGGGTGGTTGGCGGTTTCCTCCTTGAGTTTCTCAACGCAGGCGGCCTATCATTCATTAACAAGCCACTTGCTAGCAAGAATCGAAGGTAGACATACCTCAATAGTATTGGCGTCTTGGAATAGCAGGCTGGTGTCTTCGTTATATGTCCGGGCATTATGGCACAGAAGCCGCATATCCTCCCTAAATTCCCTAAGATTTTGATATCCGTGACGATTGATCTTCGCCTCAATTTGCTGCATGCAGATGGGACGTTTGATGATAACATAGTACTCGGGGTATTCTTTCTTCGAGACAGGTTGGATGAATGGTTCAATCAGGCCTCGAGTTGGCGTGTCGCCGCCGGTAAGTGGCTTTTCATCAGGCAGTTCTTCTTCCAGATCATTGAGGCTGTCGTACACATTATCGAGTATCTTCTGGAGTAGAGCCCGTTCACTACTGCCGAGAGTCTCCTGTACCTTGGACGGTCGAGCACCACGCTTTCGCTTGGCAGCTGGTGGATCATCAATCTCCTCGTCTGCTTTCCGCTTGGGTACGGTGAGTTTTCGTCCACGCTTTTTAGATGTTGGGACTTCAGAACTCTCTCGAGATGGATCTGGCGAGCTTTCGATACCGTTGGGCTTCTTTGTCCGCCTATCCTTGTTCGTATTCCGCTTGTCAACCTTTGCGTTCCTCCGTTCTATTGCCGCCTCGACCGTATCGTCGTCGTCGTCAACCGCCTGCAGCCACTGCTCTTCTGTGAGGCCATCGTCGTACTTGATCGTCTTCTTCTCTCGTGCGCCACGACCAGCGACTTCTTCGATTACCTCTGCGACAGGATTGTTTTCTTGGAGATAAAGGTCGGGCAGCTCCTTCTCTCCCATCAACCGAGGAAGCTCACGATCGGGCCCGTACTTGTCATTTCTCATCCTCTCATCATCCATTCTCTGGAACATTTCAAGCTCTTCAGGAGATCTAGCCATAATGTCGTTTAGATCATCATCGTCCATCTCTTCCTGGTCCGCAAGCTGGTCGGCTGCCTCAACGCTTTCGACTAGGGTCTTCAGAAGCGCGTCTCGTTCTTCGTTCGTCGACTTGTTGTCGAATTTACCGGCTTGGATGACTTTTCCATCCATGTCAAGCTTGTAGTTTGCTCGCTCAAGGATCTTCTCTTCAACGGAATTTGAGCTTATCAGTCGTAGAATACGGACTTCATTCTTCTGACCGATACGATGGGCACGGTCCTGAGCTTGCAGATCTTGATGAGGATTCCAATCAGAATCGTAGATGATGACGGTATCAGCGGTCTGAAGATTGAGCCCTAAACCTCCGGCGCGTGTGGACAACAAGAAACAGAAGTAGGGAGAGCCAGGGGCATTGAACTCTGCAAGCAAATCGGAACGATCGTCAGACTTTGTCGAGCCATCGAGGCGCAGATATGGTAGTCCGCGTAGTCGCAAGAAGTCTTCCATGATGTTCATGATTTGGGTCATCTGGAAAAACATCAAGACACGATGACCCGAAACTCGGAACTTGGGCAGGACACGGTCAAGAAGTTCGAATTTCCCCGCGGTGCGCCATAGCAGATCGTTCGTAGTCTTGTCCGGATTCATTTGATCCTCAACTTGCTCAAAGACAAATGGATGGTTGCAAAGCTTCCGCAGCTGCATCAACATATTGCTCAGACCACGCATGCCGCTCACCTTTCCGTTGGTGTCTTGGACTGCCATCTTGTTGTACGTAACAAGTTGCTTGTATAGTTTGGCTTGGAGTGCCGAGAATCTGCATTTGACGACCTTCTCAGACTTGTCTGGTAAGTCCTTTTCGACGTCTTTCTTGAGACGCCGTAACAGGAACGGTCGTAGAACCTTGTGTAAGCGGCGGATGACTAACAGCTGCTCTTCTTCTGTGAGCTCCATCTTATCCTGACCCCCTGTATTGGCAAAAGGCGTATTGAACCATTCGTCAAAAGACTTGACAGATTTGAAGATATTAGGGAGCACGAAGTTGAGGAGAGCCCACAATTCCGGAAGATTGTTTTGCAAAGGAGTGCCGGTCAAGATGAGCCGGTACCGAGTGTTGTAGTATTGGGTAAGCGTCTGGCTTAATTTCGAATTCGCGTTCTTCATGCGATGACCTTCATCGACGATCATATGTACCCATCTAATCTTGCTAAGGATGGGTCGGTCTTTGATGATGTATTCATAGGTCGTCAAGAGGACCTGGAAAACACCTCTTCTAATTTCAGCCTGCTGCTGCTTACGCGCGGGTGGCGTGCCCTTGTATACGATTCTCGAAACGCCCGGCGCCCATTTTTCGAATTCAATGTTCCAATTGGTCAGGGTGCTGAGAGGTACGATGACCAAGAATGGACCATGCTGGCCCTTCTTCTCAATGAGGTATGTAATCAGACTAATGGTTTGAATGGTCTTTCCAAGACCCATTTCATCGGCAAGGATGCCGTTCAACCTGTTGTTGTAAAGTGATATCATCCATTGTAGGCCTTTGATCTGATACTCTTTCAGGGTACCACCAACTAGAATGTTTGGCTGCACGTTCACCTCTTCCTTGATGCGATGGGCTACCTGGTAGTAGTCTACCTTGGGGCCTCCTTCCTCCTCGCCACTATCGCTCACTTCTTCCTCTTCTTCTGGCGTACGGATTTCTCTGTAATCGTCGGCGGCTTGCTGTTGTGCTTTAACAGAGGCCGCCAACTGATTCAAGAAACCATCGGTTTGCTTTAGTAGATGAGAGATTCGCGAGTCCTTTGCCTGTCCAAGAAGCTTCATGTATGTCTCTTCGTCGTTGGCTCTCAACGCCTGAAGACGTTGCTTAGCGGTCCTTTCAACACGCTTCTGCTCCTCCTTCTCGATAGTCTGATGGTGTGATAGCATTGTGCGTCCGAGCTTCTGTTTCCGCGCTGTGTGCCCATGTGCCTCACGCCGTATGTCATCGCCATGCTGCAAGATTGACCTATGGTAATCGATTTGCTTCTTCTTTTCCTTCGTCTCCCTGGCGTCCCTCTGTTGTTTTTCAAGTTTCTCGGTTATCCGGGCTTCCCGCAGAGTCTGCTTCTTCATTCTTCGGTAGGCAGAACGGTTGGCAGTCTGCGCTAGATTGTCATAATGAACCATGTCCCTACTCACCTGTTGACGTAGCGCACGTTGTTTAGGAAGAAGCCGGAGCATCATTAATTCGATACGGGCCTTGATATTGAGTGAGTTGTCAGCCTCGAACGTTTCGCTTCGGCTTGTATCCCAGGCCACTCGGTGGACCGGCAGGTTCTCCAAATCATGTTTCCGGGCTAACATCCTATTGTACAATACCCGCTCTCTCTCCTCCTTGAGACGGTCGACATCGACGCCGGAAGGCATGAGGCTAGGAATGACGCTCCTGGTTTTGCGCGATGCATGACTTGGGTAGCTGATGGATGTGCTTAGCGACTCGTAAGGGGATACGAAAGTCTTGTACATGCTTAGGCCATGACTCGGTGAAGGTACACTTGTGTCCTTGTGCTGGAGTTTGCGGGATACCTCCTCTACTGGCTCGGACGCACTTGCCTCATGCTCACCCTTTGTTTCCATTTTGTGGGCTGCATTGTCCAAAGCCTGGGCCGCAGCTTCAACGGCCGGATTGTTCGTGATGAGCTTTTTGCTCTGTTGAGAAGCAAAAAGCTGCTGTTGCACGTTTGGGGGGATTGGGTGATTCTTGGAAAGCATCTTGAAAGCAAAGATTTGGTTTCGCAAAATGTTCATCTGCTCGGCTGTGAAGCTACTCGCGGCAGCAGCCTGCGCTTTAGAGGCGCCAGCTGATGCTTGCCCTGGCACGGTGGTCAGCATGAATCCAAGCGCACGAGTCTTGGGAAATTATACCATTGACGCCGTTCGCAATTGCCTGCCCATTGGTGCCATTGGGCTGTTGCGGAAGCTGCGACTGACGCTGTGGTGCTTGCTGCTGCGCGAATATCTGCGACTGCTTCTGGAACTCTTTCTGTTTTTGCACGGCCATTAGGGTTCGATGGATTTTGACGAATTCAGGATCCTCTTGGGAAACGCCTTGTGCTCGCATCTGTTTGAACTTCTGGAGAGATATCAGCGACCGATCAGTTGGATTTCGTGGAGTAGCAAGGTGGATGTGGAGCTTCATGTGCAAGCGGACATACATCGAGCATCCCCTGGAGTTGTGCTTGGGAGAGGTTGGGGGGGATTATCGCTCCACCCTGGGTTAGGGCGGGGACGTTTTGTGCGGATGCCATGGCGAAATGCCCGGCGGGGAGCCGCTGGATAGCTCGCTATATCAGTGACTGCGTTATGGTTGACATTTGAACAGACGCGGCGCAAGCGAGTCGGCAGACGTTGATGGACTAAGAGCGGACTGGTAAGGCCGTGTGAAAATAGACGAGCGAGCTGATAGGTTAGTAAGATAAGTCGGTGTTGAGGGGCGGGCTTTCCGCGCGTCACGAAGGACGTGTGGTAGATTTTGGGAGATTCTGCAGCAGGTAATCTGACGGTGGGGCTTTGCCAACAGCGGCTTTCGATGTCAGATTTGGAGCAGCGTGATGGAGGTTCGACGAGGTGAATTCTAAGCTGGCATTAGGCTTATGAGCTAACCGTTTCGGGGATAAAGTACGGTCGCTATAGAAGCTTTTGCGCAGGACCATCTAGGACCAAAAGGCCAAAAACTTCGCGTGATATAGGGGTCAAACAAAGAACCTTCCAAAGTAGCTACATGAAAGCTACAGCCTGCTGGCTCAACCATGTTGTGGAGCATGACCCGATACCACGGCTTGTTGAGCAGGTTTAGAAGCACTGCGCAAACGGGCAGCGTATAGCTGCGCTACTATCGAGAGCAGTCCCACCAAAGACAAGACCTCCATTCAAGTGCTCAAGATTCCGTTCAAGTCCTGCATGCTCTCTGATACTATCGCCGACCCGCATAACCTGTGGTCGCCAAACTTGCGGGTGATCAACCTGCGCGCCGTAGCTCTCTTGCCCTGCGGACCAGCTGCCCGCGAAAACCAGTCCACGTCCTCTCGTCAAGTCCAGCTTCAAGCATAGGAGACATTGTTAGTACTCAAGGCACTTCTTTTCATGGGCGGGGGTGGCGGAGGCGGCGGTTTCTTCGCTCGTGATGGCGGTGGGGGGGGTGCCTGCTTCTTGCTATTCGGGAATGAAGAGCTCAACGCGGAGTAGCTGGCTGTTCTGGACGGTGCGCTACCAAGCGACGTAGCAGGAGAGGCTGAGCGTTGAGACCCAATTTCCCAGGGTCTTTCCGGGCTATCTTCATTCTTGTGATTGGACTCATCAAAGGAGTCACCGAAAACATCCGGTCCTGAGGTAGCACGGTTCAAAGGCCGTAGCTGGGAACGTTGGACGCGCATGTTGAGATTCTCACTAGGGACTCGAGAAATTCTACCTCCTCCTATAGGTGACATGTCTCGAAGCTGCGTGGGGCCTTGGAATGTAGTAGATCTGTTGACGCCAGGCCGCTGATGATCAAGGTCAGGTAGCTCGGCTTCTCGGCGAGGTGACCCCGAAAGAATGGCTGTAGATGTTGTACGGGTCGAACGGATCGAGGGGCGCACTTCAGCGACCGGAGGTTCCTCTTCGACTGCACTGTACCTGTCTGCGTAGGCGTGTGCCGTGTTTGTCCGGTTTCTGCGATTGTCCCGGTCATTGGCCTCGTTTTGCCTGAGCAAATTGTCAGGTTCCAATGTCATCTGTGCACACAGAAGTGGGCGCTTACCCAGCGGGCCAGTCATTCTTCAATTGAAGGAGTACATCACGGCAGCGGTCGTAGTAGCTGAGCTCGGCATCAACGAAAGCCCCTAAGTCAGTGATGCTGTCCGCCTCGGCTTCCTTGATCTTTTAGGGGATCAGTACGGTACGCTACGAGACGTCAATGGTTTACCCACATCTTGCATACGGCGGTATACATCTTCGCTAGTCTCTTCGTATTTAGCTTTTTGAGAGCGCAGCTCTTCCTCTACCCTGAAGTCCTCCTTCTTTACCTTCTGCATTTTGGCCAGAGATGTATCGTAAGCAAGGCGACGGCTTTCCAACTTCTTTCGTGCGGCCTACACAATTTTCAACCGCTGTTGAGCTCCGGGTGTGAAGCGGAATCTACCTGATATTCTTTCATCTGAGCTAGAGATCGCTCGAGTGACTCCATCCAGCTCGAGGTCGCATTTGCAACGTAAGTCTCCTGTATCCGACCAATTCGTTCATTCGTCCTCCCCATGCCTGCAGTGTAATCAATAACAGCGCTTCTGATTTTCAAATCGGATCCAATCCGAACACCTACTTATAAGGCACTGCCCAAATTCCGAGTCATTCTCAAAGTCCTCGCCATGATGCAGCATAGTCGAACCCAGGTAGGATACAGGCAGAATCTTTTCTCTGTCGTCTCCCTCACTTCGCTTCGATAAGGTCTTGATATACGCAGTCATGGATCTGTGGAGACGGTCCATGCCTGAGCAATGTCAATGCTGGTCCAGTCTGATGATCGAAGGCATGCTGACCTTGGTTCCGAAGATCCATCTCCACCTCCAAGGATTTGAACTCATCGGAAACGCTGGTCCTTGCCTCGCCTCCCATCCGCTCGCCCGCCCATTGCTTGAAGCGGCCAAGTTTCTTATTAACATTCATGTTGCCGCTTCCTGCGAAACCCCAGTCCTCTTATGCTTTCACAGACGGCCGAAGTCTCCGAAGGCGGGCAAACGGTGTTGTAGAAATCACAGAAGGAGGCTAGAAGAGAGTGTGTAAAAACGAAAGTGAAGCGATGGAGGAAAACTTCCAAGCTAGTAGATATTTGTTGTTGTTCAGAGCAAAGGGATTCCGGAGAGCATCACTTGGCGCGCGATTGCCAGAGTTCTTGCCGTATCAGTGCAGCGTCAATCTTATCTATGCCGGCACAAGCGATTGCTTAAATTTAGAAACGTTAAAACCGTTGAACGTTCTTTTCAATGCACTTTACCGCTACAAGCCCAAATACTGACGTAACAGACAGGCTCGCAAGCATGAAGGAGAAGTTCATGAATGAAGCACTGCTATCTAACAGGACATCGGTATTTCCTTCGCACCACAATGTCGCGTCATGATTTACGAGTCTGGAAACCCAGAAGTGGATGAGGAATTCTCTGCGCAATTATTGGTGTTTGTGGGCCCACGGCGGTGGTTCTGAGTCGGGGAGGGGATGGTTCGTGTCAGAGCATGCTTTACCTTACTCAAGCGCCGTCGTGAGGGTGATAAGTTGTGTCCCGGTGAGCTGTGGTTTGATTCGTCAAGCGACTTGACTCCTGGCATAACGTTCTGAAGCTAGAATCTACGCCGTCGACATTCGAGCACAGTGACAGCACCTACTTTATCTTCTACTTTAGTCACGTACCGGTTTGCTGTGAGGCTCATGGCAACCTCTCGAGCGCAATACGAGCATGCTGAAGATTGGTCTTGATTCTCCTTCTAGGGTCTCAGAGCGTGCTCTCATTTTGGCTGTTCTGCGCGAATATAAATCCGAATCTGGTGAGTCACTCGGATGCTGACCCTAGACGTGAATATCGCGAGGACATAACAGCCTTTCGATAGCTTCAGCCTCTGCAACATTGAGATCATAAGGCTGGCGCATAATTTTGCATCGCTGTTCAGATGCTAGCAATTGATGATTATGCTCGACTAGAGAGGCAAATTCGCCATTTCCCTTTAACGAACACATCAGGCCTCTAGTCCTTGACCTTTTGTGTACCACGCAGCAATCCAGTTCTCCGAGCTGCGATGAGACCCGCCTTTTGACCTTGTGCCGCGTACCGTGAGATCGTCGATGCTTTACCGATATGCTGGTGATTACCACCACCGTGGGGCTAGGACAGAGATGTCAATTTCTTGTAGGGCTATGATATCTTCACAGAAACTTACATGGTCGACTGGGTTCATGGCAACACCACGAGTCTTTGGCCACGAGTTGCGCTTGACGGCGAACTTGTGTTTCGCCCGCGAAGCCTCTGGAGAAAGACATCAGCTCTGTTATCCTTTTCGTACCGGCCTGTCATTGGGGTATGACATACTCAACAGCGGCTTATCCGTACGTCCCCCGCCCGCGACGATACCAATCATACCTCTCGCTCCGCTCTTGATCACCTTTTTTGCACCACTGGGCAGCTTGACTCGAGTTTTGCCCTCATCCGGATTGTGGCCGATGACCGTCACGTAGTTGCCCGATGTTCTTCCAAGCGCACCACGGTCGCCTTGCTGCTCCTCCACATTTGTAACGACTGTACCTTCGGGTACGGATCCTAGAGGTAGAACATTCCCGACCGTAAGTGCAGCGTTCTTGCCAGCGTAGATGAATTGTCCAGTGTACATGCCCTCGTTGGCTATGAAGGTCTCGGTGTGTAGTTTGAAGCGGTAAGGATCGCGGAAGGAGATTTTCGCCAGCGGTGCACCTCGGCCGGGGTCATGAATGATGTCCTTTACAACGCCGCGAATGTAGCCATGTCGTTCTGCGAAATCAAGTGTTCGAAACCTAGCTGGTGCTTTGTTGAGGCGGGTATGGGCCGCTGTTAAGTATATCAGCTGCAATCCCACACAGTCGATAATAGACTTACTGAAGATGGATCCGCGACCCTTCCTCTGATTGCGAATTACTCTACCCATGGTAACCACTACCTGTTGAATCTATTGCAGTCGATGAGTGTCAGAAACATTGTACGGAGTTCTAAAGCCTGTGGGTTCGCTTGAGGTGACCCCCGAAGTTTAACCGGCGCTATTTCCAAGCCGCCTGAATCTTAACACCACCCCTGCCCTCCTTTTTAGTTCCTGCACACGCATTTGGTGCTCCCTTGATCGATGAGCATAACCACTACGATACGAGTGGTAGCATGATCGCTTGTGGCCTCTGATCGTTTGCAGTTGTCGCGCTCGTTACTTTCCATAGCCATCCACCTGAGGTAGGTAAACGATCAGATCACTGAACCATCTCCTAGAACCACATTACTCACCGCCGTCTTCGTGATCGTGAAGTGATTTCTTGGTTTTTAAATTGATTGGTTCTTGACAGCATTGCTTCTAATCTCGCAGTTGCCGCTTGGTGCAGAGATCGCGTCGTACAATGAGCTTTACATTGTGTATAATCTATTCATTTTGTGTTGAAATACCACAGTGCGTGGCTGCTTGTCTGTGAGTCTTGCAATTTGCAAGGTATCTCGATGGTGGGCTCCAGATTGTAAAGGGGAAATCTTAATTGAGCCTGGACCATGGCCCTTCAAGATCCCGCAACGCAGGAGGGCTGAATTCGGAATACTGCAAAGGCCAGCGCTTGGAGTGGACGAAACTATTGTTACCTTAGCCATCAATTACTCGGATTGGGGGCATTGTAAGGTAGGGTGACTCGGTTCCCTGTCGCAAAATCCGATCACACAAAGTCACAGGTCGCACACCGAGTCTCTCGGCACAAACTTCCAAGTACCGCACCAGAGCCGTGGAACCCTTAGAGTAATCGATGGCCACCGTCAGTCTCATTGCTGGAACACTAAACAATGTGTTACATTTGATTAGTTGGAACAAGATCGTGGGCTAAAGAGGCTGGCAAGGAGTGTGGCCACTATGCGAGAATACACGGAGAACCACCACCCAGTCATCAACGGCACAAGCGGCTGCTAGGATTCTGGGTGGCTCTCGTAACATATCAGTCTTTGTAATAGGGTTAAAGCACTGTCTTGTGCCATAGCACGGTTCACACTTACGCATGTTGAAGAAATCCAATTCGAGCTAGATCATATACGCCGTAGCCGTTGTCGCGCTTGGCTGCGCTTGAGACCTGTAGTTTGTGCTTTAGATATCTCTCCCAAGAACCTTTGCGTAGCCGTCATCAATCCCCCCCCCACCAGCTTGCTATGTCTTCTTCTGACCTCTCCGATCTTTCGTCGCCTTTGTCGACAGACGAAGAATTGGCTAATGCACCCATCCGTCCTGGGAGTCTCCAGCACTATTTCAAGAATGCTGCAGGGAAAGTCAGGCAGGCGTCACCGCCAGCGAAGAGAAAGCGGCCGCCATCCCCGCCCCATGAGTATGTCCTCGCAGACAATCCTGACATTGCTGTAAGTTCGATATCCGGACTCGATGATTTGTTCGACTAGGCGCGAGATGCTCAGAGATGGCGCGTTGCTAACGCAAGCGCTGTTCAGTTCATGGTTATGTTCCGGTCACGCTTTAGCGACGCTTTCCCCAAGTCCTTACCCCATTATGGACCGCAAGACATAGAGCTAGGGGTGGTCGAAGCATTGCCTGGCGAACAAGTGGAAAGGCTACTTTGTGCACTGATCGGTCTGGTATTGAATCGCAAAAAAGATGTCGAGTAGGTTCTTTCAGGACAGTGGGGCCGATACCCAAGATTCGTTTTACTACATCTTGCAAAGGATGGATAATGAGCTGGCGCTAAATCTAATTTAGGAGAGGGCACCATGGACGTGCGCTCGAAGAAGCTATACACGCCCATGTGGGTCAATGGCCGTTTACATGGCAAGGTAGGAACCCGCTTCACGGAGGTGGAAACTTCAACAACATGGGTCCTGCGGAGCGTGTACGCATCAATGCCTGCTATATGAGCGCTGCTCTAGCTGACCACTTCTTAGCTCACCCTCCTCAAAGCACTGGTCATCTGGTCGCTGTCTTCTTCCGAAGCTATTCAAGCGATTATCAGGGAGTCCTACAAGCAGCAACGACATGAGGACGACCTCAATCAGCCTCTTTCTGTACAGCCCTGGGGGCGTGACGGTGATAAACGCAGGTTTTGGCTCGTAGAGGGCCAAGATAATACGCATTTTCGGCTATATCGCGAAAGTAACCCCGCGTTGAAGCATAACACATGGCGAAGCGTTGCCGGCACAATCGACGAGCTCAACAAGGTTGCGAAAAAGCTAGGCGAAGAGAGTACGCAGGCATCGAGACGGCTCCAGGATCGCATCCTGGCAGCCATCCCAAGGTTTGAAGCATCAGAAGATGTGAGTCCCCTCCCGTACAATACAACGAGACCACAGCCTCGACCACCTCGAATAACATGAACTCAGAAACGAAAGCGCCGAGATTATCGCAACGCTCGCAAAGCTCAATTTACCCGTCCGACAGAACTGGGGTTCTCCCTTTACGAGGGACGTACACGCGGCAAGAGAATCAAGTACACCTTCTCTGACGACGAAGGAGCAGCGTCTGATGCCGTGTCGACGAGACGTTCCAACCGGCAGTCGGGTATATCGACTCCAGCAGAGTCAGCAGGGCCGACTTTTACCGCCAGTGGCCGACAAGTCCGATCAAGGGTTGGTGGTGCGTATGGGGAGACAATGCTAAGTGGACAACATGAGGATGACTTGCAAAAAGCAGCTGAGAATACCGAACATGTTGGTGATGAAGATGGGCAAACCGTCACCTATGGTCGTGGACAACGAAGTGCGGGCCGCAATGCGCGTGTCCGAAATCACAAGAGGGATCTCAAATCTTACGATGGAACTGATGAAGATAGTGCTGCTCCAACCAGTGTGGAAGAGTGGGAAGGTGGCGACGGCGACGACGACGCCGACGCCGACGATCAGATGATCGATAATGCAGACGAAGAAGACCTGGAAATGAGCGACGATGAGGTCAGTGTCGCTGATGATGAAGATCAAGATCAAGACAACGAAGCAAAGCGTAGCAGCCTCATCGTATCGCTGAGATATCAAGGGGACGCCAGCCCTCGTCCTTCCGTAAACGGGCTGCATCAACGTGAGGATCCGCCAATGATTGGCGTTCGAGGGCCAACACCGGTGGCAAGTAGCGACGTACAGGCGCAACCCGCCCACCGCCCGTTCCGAAATTTCACTCTCCGGCCAGGTTCACATTCGCAGGAGGCTAAGCCGGCGATGCAGGATTATCAGGGCGACCTGAAGCAAAACAACATCGTAATCAAGGAGATTCCCCCAGCGCCCGGACAAGCCAGGCATTCTCGACCACTGGCCGACGCTGCGCCAGCCTAGGCAGCAGAGATCTGCTACAGGAGGGTTACGCCAGTGATCAGATGAAGCTTGAAGATAACCTAGACTAATGCTGAAGGATATGTTGGAGTAAAGATCAGTATACCCATTTTTGTTGCATCTTTGCTGCGTCATCACGTATGGAGCATGCACCTAGGCACAGCCTTTGCAAAAGTCACATGAGCTCTATCTACTTTACCTGGTCGTCTTAATTGCGACTTAGGGTGCGAACAAAACTCTTTGCTAAATGCTAACTCTATGTCTCCATACCTTGTCTGTGACGGGTATGCTTCCGCTGAATAAGGGGTTGTAAGCCGTCCACCAACCTTTTCACCACGCTTAAACCATTGAATCTTCTAGTCTTGTCGGGTTCCTGCGTTTATGAAACAGAGTGTCAAGGCCAGGGCGGTACATTAAGGTGCTTGTCTAGGATCGACTAATTTCTTGCTCGAACCGCGCTACTTAAGGAAGCGGCTATCACGTTCCAGCTAAGGGAAAGAGATGACCTAGGACAACACGGCACAACAACTTTTCGGTCCCTCAAAGCATCTGATTAAGCGTCCGAGAAAATGGATATCTACTTGAGAATCCCCTCGTTCGTCTGGCACAGCACATTAGGCACACTGTTATTGCGTTGTCTCTATCCTTCTCTAGTGCGCATCCAACATGAGGCTCTCCTCAGTTTTACCCTCTTTTGCGCTCATCGCGTTGTCTTTCATTCAGTTCGAAGCGTCGGTGGCGCTTGACCATGGTACGTGGATTCTGAGCCTGGCTGTGTTTTGACTTTCCCAAATGGTCGATGAACGATCGTGCCGAACCGAAACCCGTTGAATCGTCAATGAATGCGTGAACCCATGGACTCGTACTTATCTCTTTGCTATACCTTTGATTCATTGTATTATGCCATACCATGACTGTATAATAGCTAAGATTCTTGAACAGCTGGCCATCATCACCATATTGACAAAGGCTACGGCAAAACGAGTTCAGGCGCGGCCCCTCTCATGGTATCTCGCAGAAGGAAGAAATGTTCCTCTATATCGGTAGGCACAGGTCCGGCCACCTCGGTCTCTGGCACTGGCAGCCTGGGAACGAATAGGACTGCTTTGAGCACTTCACTGCCTTATCCCCGAACCTCGATCGCTGCCGGAGGTTTGCCGGTACCAGGCAGTGGCAGCGGCGAGTCTCCATTGACTGGGGCAAGCAGCGGCAGTGGCGGATCTCCTTCGACTGGAGGGTCTGTGCGAACTTGTCGACCAGCCACAACCACGGTTACTAATACGAATCAAGTCACTGTCACCGTTACTGCCAGTGCAGGCGCTGGCTCCAGCCCTGTTAGTAGCCCATCCGGTGCTTCGACCGGCATATCGTTCGCTGGCCCCTTCAGCAGCAGCATATTCTCAAACGGGACATCTGCTACAACTATTCTTTCGCAACAAAGCGGAATCGCGGCTTCCACCAACGTCGTCGCTCCTGTCTTGAACGCTGGTTCATCCTCGACATATTCCTCCATAGGTGCATCGGCCACGGCAGACTCACCCGTAGGAGCATTGTCTTCCACACTCCCTCCGATAGGATCATCATCTGCGCTTTTCCCAGTAGGAAGTGGTTCGGGCCCATCCAGCAACAGCAGCTCCCCAGTCACACAGTTCAATAACTCTACAAGCGCGAATGTAGCGCCAGCTGCAGGCGAATCCTGGGCTGGAGCAACCATAGGTAATCTTCCGCGTCTGGAAGCAATCCCAGGGCGGGTCTACTACGACTTCGATGGCAAGACGGTGAAAGATCCCGTGCAAACACTCGGTGATGCCGGGGTGAACGCTTTCCGGCTTGAGACATCCCGTGGTCAGTGCTTGGGACCGAGTCACTTCGTCAACAACGGCTCGACTTTGGGCGAGGAACTCCTCTTCGAATTAGACTGGGGATGCATCGATCTTCAGGTCAAGATGGCTCAGCGTGCCAGGGCCGCAGGCCTGAAGCGGTTCCAGCTCACGATCAACCAAGGCTTCCCCATCCCTAAAGGGCTAGAATCCTTCAATTATGCGCAAATGATTGACAACATCAAGACCGAGGCAAAGCGTCAGCTTCAGCCATTCTTAGATGTGGGGATTGTGCCGGATATCATCTTGATGGAGAACGAAGGTACAGATGGCTTTCTCATGATAGAAGAGTCCACGAACCACACCAGAGGGTTCAATGACGGAAAAGCGAGTGCCGAAAAACTAAATCAGGAACTTTGTGGCCTCATACCGACGGGCAAGATAAACTCATACCCTCAATATTCCGGATACGTCAAAGCGGAGATTAACGCTTGTAACGAAGCCATCAGCGCAGCTGGCTTTCCAACCGACACCACCCGGTACGGACTGCACTCCCACGGCCAATTCGTACAGTGGAAAGAAGGCTTTGTCCACGGTCCCGATCAGCATAGCCAGTCTGAGCTACTTGACTCTAATCAGGCTACCTGCTCCGGCCCGAACCCCATTCCAGCTGACATCCTGGCGCAGAACGCGACAACCATGCTTACGATAATGGGTTTCTCAGCGTACCCCGACCCCATGACCCCAGCAGACATCGATTCCGTTTCCAGCCAGAACGATACCCTCACCCGTCTCGTCAAATCACTGACCCAGATGCAAGGCTATTCCGACGCCTGGGGAAAACACAACGATGGTCCGTTCGCCGGGCAGTACAAGTTGCAATCTATGGGGGTGGAGTATTCCACGCGATACACCTTCGAGCAGATCCCGCAGGAGGTAGCGCTCACGGAGTTGATGTTCAAGACTGTAAAGCAGTTCCCGGCTTTCTTGGGGATTCTGTGGTACGAGGCTTGGTACTGCTACAGTGACTGGGAAGGTGGGGATGCGGCGCTGTGCCATAGGATCACGGATGATCCAAAGATCACTGGGGAGGCGCCGACCAATACGTTGAGGACGTGGGGTGCGCAGGCTGTGTCCCCCTGGAAGTGAGGTCGCAGGGTTAGAGTTGGATGGAGGGTGAGCTGTGCTTCTTGAGTGGATGCGGAACGCTGGACATCGTGGTTACAGTCCGGTCGAGCTGGTCTCTTGCCGAAACATTAACTTCTTGGGGAATGTCTGAGCTTGAGTCGGACGATGCTATGTATAAACTTCGATTCGCCATGTACGGTTGTTATGTCGGCTCGCCACTTAGAATCCGTGTTGTCCATTTGATCTATAGGTCGGGATTGGATCATGGCCTGTGAGAGTATCCAGCCTTGGCCCTTGCGCCTGTGCTTCTTCATGATATGTACATAAAAACCTCCCTAACCGTTAAGCCTCCTGCCTATCACCCATCTCTGGGTGCTGCTCGAGGCAACCAAGGATCTATCTTTGGTTTCGTCCTACATGAAGACACCAGTCAGCGATCTCGTCTAATATAGCAATAAGACAGCCTCCGAACAACACCGACAACCCCCGAGCTAACGACATGCCCCTCCATCTACCCTATTTCAGGATTCTAGCAGCTTACGTTGAATACGTCTTGTATGCCGCCCTACTAGCTGTAAGGTTCGGCCTATGGTCTGGCAGTTCCCAGGCCCTCTGCTGCGTTCTCAGAATGGCGTCTTCCGAGGGCGGTTTGTCCACGAGATACGACATCCAGGCGTGCCACCCAGGTTCAATTTGTCCTCTACAGCAGCGAAACTCCGTCAGCGCGGGACTTGATCACGAAATGAACACAGGCTGTCGGGAAGGCGACCGTACGGATCATATTCCTTCTCTTTGTAGTCTACCCATCTTGTCCGCACTGTGCTTTAGTCAGCAGCCACCCAACCGTATTCCCAAGATCATGGACGGCGTGAGCCAGTGCCTGATCCAATGGCGCCAGAAGCGACGTACATGGCAGCTCCTCCTCTTGGTTCTCGTAGTACTTGTTTCCGTAGCGGTCTGAAGCAATGTAGGTGCCGGCTTTGGTGTCGCCAATGTATTGCATCTGATGGGCGTACTCTTTGATGCCGATCTTGCGGAGATTCCGCCATGTACGCAGTATGGTAGACATGCTGTTCGAGCGGTAAATGCGGATCTTCTATGTAGAAGATGGTGTAAATGATTGAGCCCACGTTCGTTGGGAGTCTTTGCTGCATTCCACTATTCCCTCGTCTGGTACTGATGCAGCCACCAGGGGGGGTGCGGGAGCGCTAGTAGGGGTTCCCGGGGAACACCTCTTTTTTCGCAGTCACCACCGCATACAAATCGATGCAATTTAATCATTACTGCACCATTTGCATCAATTCTTTCGCATGCATCTACTAATTAATGTCTCGAATATATAAGCAAGAGTGTTCTGGGGTATCTGACGCGGAACCAAACGACGTTGCGAAGCTTGACATGCTAAAAAAGAAGTTCTCTTTGATCTCAACTAGGAGGGTCGCCAGCTCCACGGAGCTGCGTCGTTGCTTAGGACTCAGTAGGGCTAAGATAGGGTTGAAAAGCGATTGTGCGGTCGCTGCGCGACCGCCAACTTCAAAGCGACGTCAAATCTGCCACAGAGCTTCGCATCAAGTGGTGAAAGCTAAATTAGAATGCGCTCAATAGAACTTAAAATTCAAAATATCTACTTGATTATTATATTTGTAGATGCAAACATATAGCAACTGCGACAACGAAAAAACTATTAATAGAAATATTACATAAGATATTAATCTTGACGACAAAAGACAATCAACCAAATCGATCTTAACGACGAACAACAATCAACCAAAACGACAGAGATAAGAGAAATTTCAATATAATATAGATTGCATCTAAAATATTATCTCTCTTATCTATCTACAAATCTCTACAATACAAGCTTCGAAAATCTGTTCTATATGTCTAATATATATTAAATGTCAATTAATTACTTTAGATTGCTTATTATAACAAGACACAACTATATAATTGTTATATATATCAATCTTAACACTCTGAAGCAAAAACTTACTAAATTGCAAGAGAAATTATTTTGTTATTAACTATAGCACAATATAACTAGATCAAAAAGTTAACGTTTTTATAGAAATTCTCTTAATTATAGATTTGTTACGAGCCTAGCAGGAACGTACTAGTATAAGGAATACGCTCAGGCGTAGTACGAGATACGGTTGCCTGCATGCTCGCTCTGCTCGACGAGTGAGCAGGACGAGCAAAGAAGAATCTCCTTTAGTATATAGATCTCCTAAACACGACTTTCTTATGAATCGTGTTCAACTCATCATAAGTCTTGACTTATTGTTACGACTACTGAAGCTGCAAACCCTTGTTACCAAGTGATTGCTTGCATTGCCTGAAGACGCCTACAAACCTCTCCGAAGCACAACCCGCTCTGATATCCTGAACCGCCAGATAGCAGCGTAACACTTTGAACACCCAAAAGAATGTCTGTATCAGGTCAACGCGCCCCTACTTCGAGCACTAGCTCATCAGCATCACGCCGACTCTCTATTGATGGAGACGACAAGATCAGGATTAACAAACCCGACGTCTACCATGGAGATCGAACCGGCCTGGAGGACTGGCTTATGCAGGTGGATATCTACTTCACCTTCTATTCTGTTTCAGCGAACAAGAAGACGATTTTCGCATTCACATTTCTTAGAGAAAGAGCTCAGCACTGACTCAAGCCAAACTTACGCAAATATCTGAAGAATCATGACGAAAATCCTCGTGCGATGTTCACGAACTTCGATAACTTCAAGAGAGAGCTTCGAAGAATCTTTGAAACATTCAACGAGAAACAAACCGCGAAAAGAGTAATTTAGCACCTAACTCAACGAATCTCTGCAGCAGAGTACGCAGCAAGGTTTCAGAAGTACGTCAATCTTATCGAGTGAGACGATGTCGCACTTATGACAATGTTTCGACGAGGCCTCAAGAACAATCTCAAGGACGAAATTATGCGCGATGGCAGAAGCATCAGCGATATGTTCGACCTCATCGAAGTGGTCATCGACCTCGACGACAAGCTGTATGAAAGAGCTATGAAAAAAAGATACGATCAATCTCGAGAAAGGGCAAAAACCTCTTTTGAATCAACGATCGAATATCACCTGGAAGAATCTCGTTCTAATTAGAAATACAGCAACTCAGACTATCGTGGGCCTGCACCAATGGAACTGAATTCGACCCAACATCGTAAAGAGAAGAACCCTAGAGGAAAGCAAGGTAGCAAATCGAAAACGTGCTATTCATGTGACAAACCGGGCCACTTCGCAAGAGATTGTCGTTCAAAGAACTTGATGATTCCACGACAGATCAATGCTATGTTAAGAGAGATACCCGATAGCCAGGACGACATTAGGAAGCAAATCGACACAGAGGCGAACACCCCCGAGACTGAATCGAACGACAACTACTGTCTGATAGAAAACCTAAATCAGTTGAAGAAAGTCCTAGATGAAACATCACTAGACAAGGCATCCGCATCTACGCAGAAAGTTAACAATGCTATTAGAAGGATATGGCAAAACAAACATTCGAGGACGTCATACTCACACAGCCCAATTACGGACTTCGATGTCGAGTATGAATGAAAGAACTTTCAGGAAATGCTAGAAGAAATCACGAAACGACTCGACGCTTTAGATAACTCATCGAAGAAAAAACAAATCAGTCAAATCGTGAATAAATGCGAGGAAACGCTAGGAAGCGATGCCAGTACAAAAAAGAATATTCTCGACGAAATTGAGCAACAACTGAGCAGTGTTAGCCTATTCCGACAGAAGATAAAGCAAGCAAAGAGACATGAAACTCTTAGTTGGACAGCTTGCTACGACGACTCATGCTGAACCCACATGGAAGACAAGGAGGGATCAGGATGATTCCCTAGGACACCACCGAAGCCAAAGTCATTATTTCAGCAACAGAAGAAAGCTCAGCAAAGAAGAGAGCTTGAAGCAGAAGTCGCAGCATTAGAGCAGGAAAAAGTCAAAACCTCTTGATAAAGGACATATCAGAAGAGTGCAATATGTTAGCCCAACAGCAGCAACTAAACTTAACAGCACACGCACGATGTTTTACCACATTAGTCAAGGTTAATGATCGTCGATTCACCGCAATGGTCGATTCTGGTGCAATAGGTAATTTTATGACCAGAGCTTTTGTTGAGAAGGAAGATTATTCTACTCAAAAGAAGCCTGACGTCTACAACCTGATAATTGTAGATGAGAACCCGTTACTCGATGAGAATGAAAGAGTGAATAAAGAAACAAAGTTACTATCGATAGCTATTTAGCAACATCATGAGAAGCTAATCTTTGATATAGTGGGAATGGCCACTCACGATATCGTTTTAGGAATGCCTTGATTGAAGCAGCACAATCCAGAAGTTGACTGAAATACACGAGTACTTAGATTTGAGCGATGTGACCACGCAATTCACATTTAACCTACGCATCGACAGCGTTCGATAATAGATGAGAGACAGAGTCGAAACTCGATCGCAAGATGCGAACTTGCATTCTCGAAAAAGAACGATCAACATATTGAGTTCGACTCGACAGGCACTAGCAGAGATTAGCTGAGTCAAAACGTCAGAGTATGTGAAGAAATCTGCGAACCTTCTGAGAACCTTAAAATATCTGGTAAAGCGAGGGAATCGCTGAAACACATACCACGAATATATAACAGATGAGAGCACCTGTTCCAGAAAGAGAAAACGGCAAAGGCCCTACCTAAACATTAATCGTGGGACCACGAAATCAAACTTAAATCAGGCAAGAAACTCACGTTTGGACCTATTTACGCTTTATCGAAGAAAGAATTGTCAATACTTCGCAAATACCTGGCAGAAAACGAAAAGAAAGAATTTATCAAAAAATTCTAATCACGAGCAGAATACTCGATTCTCTTTACGCTCAAGAAGGACGAAGAACTTCGCTTATGTGTCGATTATCGAAAGCTGAACGACATAACGATTAAAAATCGATACTCACTACTCAATATTAGCGAGCTTCAGGATCGGTTATTCGGAGTCAAGTACTTCATCAAACTGGACTTACGAGAAGCGTATAATCAGATTAAAATGAAGGCGGGAGAGAAGTGAAAGACAGCTTTTCGTACACGATATGAACTTTACGAATACATGGTAATGCCGTTTGGACTCATCAACGCCCCGACAACATGTCAGGAAATGATCAATGATGCGCTACGACAATATTTGGATATATTTGTCATAGCATATCTGGACGACATCATGATATACTTAACCACGCTGAAGGAACATGTGCAGCATGTTTCCCAGATGTTAGAATGTTTGAACCGAAGAAATCTACGCCTCAAGCCAGAGAAATGCGAATTTCATCGAGAGAAAGTTGACTTCCTAGGATTCGTTGTAGAACGACACGGAATTCGAATGAATCCAAAAAAGGTCAAGACAGTCAAAGAATGATTAACACCAATCGATGTCAAGAACATTCAGGCCTTTATAGAATTTGTTCAGTACAATAGAAAGTTCATCAAAGACTTCTTAAGAAGATCGATACCACTAACAAATCTGACAAAGAAAGACACGCCTTAGGAATGGGGACCAAGTGAAGAAACAGCATTTCAAGGGTTGAAAGAAGAGTGCTTGAAGAAACCAGTACTCAAGATGTTCGATTCCAAGAAACCAGAACGAATGGAAATCGACGCATCAGATCTAGCCATCGATGCATGCTTCAGTCAGTTATATGAAGGCATGTGGCACTCAGTGGCATATTACTTCAGGAAACTCTCGCCAGCGGAACAAAACTACGACATACATGACAAGGAACTACTTGCGATAGTAGCAGCCCTTAAGGCATGGAGGGTATACACAGAAGGAGCATCAGGGCTCACTATTCTAATGAATCATAAGAACTTATTGCACTTCATCACGACGAAGAAACTCAACAGAAGACAAGTGCGATGATCTAAGAAGCTAGGACAATACAAGTTCAAGATACTGTATACCTCAGGAAAAGAAAATGGCAGAGCAGACGCACTCAGCAGGCGAAGTGATCATATGAAAACGAAGAAATCGTTCAATCATAGTATACTCAAGGTCAACAATGACAAATTACTATCGACCAATAAGCATGAGCTAAACGCAACTTTACGAATTCTGAGAGATGAGTCAGAGAAGTTTCTAATCAAGAAGGGGAAGCTTCAAATATTAAACAACGAAATCGACGAATGTATAAAAGAGCATCATGACGAATCACTGCAAGGACACCCAGGGATGACCAAGACACTTTAGCTTTTGCGCCAGCATTGCCAGTTTTTCAACATGAGGCAAGCTGTCGAGACATATGTTAAACGATGTCTTAGCTGTTAGCAGAACAAACATGATACACATGCGCAGTATGGCGAAATTCAGTATCAGGAATCACCTGAATCGCCATGGGACGAAGTTACAATGAACTTCATCACCAAATTGCCTAAGTCGACGGACTCAGCAACTGAAGAAAGATATGATTTAATACTGGTAATGATTGACAAGCTTACCAAGTACTCACATATCATCGCATGCAAAGAAAAAATTACAGCAGAACAACTGAAATACATCGTACTGAATCGACTGATCAGATACCATGATATACCCAAAGAACTAATCAGTGACAGAGACAAGCTCTTCACGTCTAATTATTGGAAGACATTCATACCAATGTTAGGAACGAGGCTTCGAATGTCCACTGCCTATTACCCGATCACGAATGGTCAAACAGAGCGAACAAACCAAAGTCTTGAGCAGTATCTGAGACACTATGTCAACAATATTTAGAACAACTGGGTATCACTTTTATCTATGGCACAGCTAGCATTAAATGCAAAGGTTTCGAACACGACGAAGGTAACGCCCTTCTTCGCCAACTATGGCAAGGAGTCAAACCTTTTCGGCCGGCAACAGAAGCACCTAGCGGCTCAATCAGCCATCGAAAGGATAGCAACACTAAAAAAGGTACACGATAACATCTCATTGATGCAAACACGATCGGCCAGGTATCAGAACAAGAAACGAAAAATGGCACCTCAACTGAAAGAGGAGGATAAGGTGTATCTTTTAACGAAAAACCTGAAGACCAGGAAGAAGAGCAAGAAGCTCGACCATGTTAAGATCGAATCATTTTTTATTAAAGTAGTCAAAGAATCGATCAATTACGAACTTGATCTATCTAAGAACGCCAGAGTATTTCCAGTATTCCATATATCATTGTTGGAATCAGCCGACCCCAGTACGCCTATACAGGAAACATTTCATTATAAACCACAAGAGAAAAATCGATTCGAAGTGGAAGAGATTCTGAAAAAGAGAGGTCAGCAGTATCTTGTCAAGTGGAAGAGATACCCTACGACAGAAAACACGTGAAAACCTAAAGGGAATCTCGATGACTGCGACGATCTTATTTAGAAGTTTCATCAAGATCGAGCGGACCAGCGACCAGGAGCGACCAGTCCAAAGAGTCCGAAAATTGAAACTGCTCGAAGAAAACATCGAAGAGAAGCTCAGAAGTTTTAGGCAGCGAGGCCTTCTCCTTGTTCTTCAGCGTGTCGATGACACTTCATTCCGAGAGCACCATTTCTTCCTTCTCATTCTCCAATTGTCGCAATTGATGTTTTAATCGGTAGAGCTTAGCCTTCACCTCACGAATCGCATCGCGTACGCGGAGTCGCTTCTTATGAATTCGGCGAAATTTAGCTGGCGAGATCGCCAGGTCACAGGGCTTGCCTGCCTCCACACAACAGATACACTTCTTCGACGCCTCGTCAAGGATACAAGTCTTTTCTAGCGAAGAACAACGCTTACAGGGACGCATCGCAAGTGATAAAGGATCGACAGAATTGAGTAAATCTTTCTTGCGTTTGAAGGAATTACGATCGTTGATTTTGCGCGAAGGCATCGGGAAGGATGCTCCCGGGACGGAAGCTTGAGGGAGAGAAGGATAGTGTTACGAGCCTAGCAGGAACGTACTAGTATAAGAAATACGCTTAGGCGTAGTACGAGATACGGTTGTCTGCATGCTCGCTCTGCTCGACGAGCGAGCAAGACGAGCAAAGTATGCTCGCTCTGCTCGACGAGCGAGCAAGACGAGCAAGATATGCTCGCTCTGCTCGACGAACGAGCAGAACGAGCAAAGAAGAATCTTCTTTAGTATATAGATCTTCTAAACACGACTCTCTTATGAATCGTGTTCAACTCATCATAAGTCTTGACTTATTGTTACGACTACTGAAGCTGCAAACTCTTGTTACCAAGTGATTGCTTGCATTGCCTGAAGACGCCTACAGACCTCTTCGAAGCACAACCCGCTCTGATATCCTGAATCGCTAGATAGCAGCGTAACAAGATTGCACAAAACTTAATTTAACTAAAAGCTATTAAATCTCGAAAACAAATATTAAAAAGAATTCGAAAAACATCTAGAGTAAATAATTATTTTCTTCTTATTTTTAAATACAAAAACTAAAAGATACAAAAAATATCTCTTACTAGATTTCAAGAAATAAAGAAATATCTCAAGATTTCTAATTGTTATATCGATAACAATTTTATGTTTGTTAATCGATTGTATAAAATAGAGTCTCTACTATTTGATTTTTTTAATATATTAAAAATATATCTAAAATTAAATCGAGACATTGCTAATTTGCTATTAACAAGATATTGAATCTTTTCAAAGATTGTTCAAAATATATTTTAAGATAGATACAAAGAAAGCTTAAAAAGACTTTAAAATATATTGTTTAATATTAGAAAGCTATCATCTTTTTCTTAAATTTAGCTCTAAAATTATCAAAATCTCAAATCTTTTAAAATCTTCAAAGAAGAAATTATTAGAGATAATAATATAATTAATAAAAGAATTTTTCAAATTATAACAATATATTATTTATACAAACAACTTCTTTTACGAAGTTAATTCTAGCAAATCTAAAAAGCAACTAAAAATAAAAAAGATATCTACAAAGCAACAAAACTAAAGCTTTATAATTGTCTTAATTAGTACTACTAGTTAAATGCTATATATAATATAATAAGATTTTAATACAATACAATATCTAACTATTGTATATATAATAAAGCAAGCAATAGTAGAAAACTTAGAAAACTTAAGAAATATTGTAAGAAAAAAAATTATCTTAATTTGTTCTTTCGTTAAACAAGTATAAAATCTATAAAGATTTAATTCTATTGGATAAAAATATCTTAGAAGAGAAAATACTTTTCTAATTGAAATTTACTGTCGACTATAATTAATATATAGAAGAGATTAATTAAAATGCGCAACTTCGAGCCAATTATTATACAAATATATATTGTTTCCGCTATTAATAATCTCTTTTTATGCTTGTATTAGATACAACAATACTTAATTTGTATCTATTGTTCAAATAGATGCATTTAGAGACAAGAATAACCTATTATTAATAGCGACAAGAAATAGATATAAATCTTATAAGAAACTTTGTTAAACAATTGTTAGGGAGTTAGGTCTAACACCGGTCCAAAAGGCCAACCCGAACGTCGAAGCTTATCCAATTCTCTAACTTCCACTATATAGCGTTCTGTCGTAACAACAATATCGAAATCTATCTAAATTTAATCTAAATTTAGACAGATCGCGTCGGGTCGGATTATCGAGTTCGAATCGAGTACTCGATTCAAATCTTGACGATTCGTATTAACTCGATTCGAAAGTCTTGGCAATTTGATTTCTAAAGTTGAAACTAACAATTCGAGTCGATTTCTATACTTGGAATCGAAACTCAATCCAAAAAATCGATTCAAATCGCCAAGACTACTATTTTTAGTACATATTATTATTTTGAGTAACAATTAATTGATAATTTAATAGAAATAGTTAATCTATTTAAATTAATTAATAAATATATTAGATTGTTTTTATATTATGTATTATCTAGAAAATAATTAAAAAATTCTAAATTTAAACTAAATTTAAACTATTTTTAGTATTCTTGGCATTTTTGGCGATTCGAATCGATTTCTAATATTGGAATCTAAAATCGACTTAAATCGAATTGAATCGATTTTAAAATAATAGGAATCGAATCGAGTTTCGAGTCGATTCCTAATATTGAAATCGACAAGTCGAATTGATTCCTAAAGTTGAAATCGAAACTCGATCCAACAATTAGTCTATCTAAATTTAAGATCTTCGATAGAGCTTCTCGAGCATTATTGAATACAAATTAAAAAGCAATATTGCTATTTTTGTTAGATTCTAAAACAACAAACAACATTAATACAAATTCGATCTATGTTGCAGAAAACAAACAATAACGAGACTAGAAAAAGATTTTTTTAAAGATTTTTTGATTGTACAACAAAGACGTGCGAAGAAAAGACTGCTTGCAAAACAAATATTTGCTAAAAAGAGCTTTATAGACTTATATTAGAATATTATATATAGATTTTCTCAAAATCGTCTAGAGATGGTATCTGCTCCTACTATACAAATTGTCAAGCTTTTGATGTACCGTCTTCGATTCGCTCGCGGGAAAGTCCTAGCCCTAGCCGTGGACTAGATCCCGTGGCTGCATCAGTACCAGACGAGGGGATAGGGTTGATCTTTCGAACCCTATAATTTGCCGTGCTCTTCAGAAAAGACAGTCAAAGGAACCACTGCAAAATGACGGTGCACAGAAGTCCACCATGACCAAGACCCAAAGCTTCTGTCTTCTGTCTCCAGGAGGTCAGCTCTGACAGGAATATTCGATGCTCGTTCCCCGCATCGCAAGCCACCGTCTACGTTCAATCCCGCAAAGAAAACCACAGCTACCATGGCATCCCCCTCGCAGAACCTGGTCCTCGACCGCGCCTGTAGCATCGCCGCAGTCATACCAGCATACCCCCGCTCTGGCCAATTTGGTATCAGAGCTGGACCAAATAGCTCCACGTATCGACATCCGGGCTGATCAGATCGAAGTGCTCCCCGGTCCTGTAGAATTCTACGAAACACTGAAGAAGAACATATCCAAAGCGAAGAAGAGAATATTTCTTGCAACGCTATACATTGGCAGAGCAGAGACGGAGCTCATCTCGACCATACGAGAAGCCCTACTAAGCAATGGCCCTGATCTTAGAGTTTCCATCCTAACAGACGCTCTGCGTGGTACTCGAGAGTCTCCAGATGCCTCCTGCGCCTCCCTACTTGCTTCATTAGCAACAGAGTTTCCAGATCAAGTCGAGATCCGAATGTATCATACACCCAACTTGACAGGTCTGCGAAAGAGGTTCGTCCCAAAGCGCATCAATGAGGGCTGGGGGTTACAGCATATCAAACTCTACGGCACTGATGATGAAATCATCCTCTCGGGCGCCAACCTTTCAAGCGACTACTTCACAAGGCGGCAGGACCGGTATCATGTCTTCTCCTCAAAACGGGTGACTGACTACTTCGCACGTATCCATCACACCATCTGCAGTGTCAGCTTCCTCCTTCAGCCCGACCCCAATCCCTCTGCATACACCCTCTCCTGGCCGATCACCAATTCTGCAAACTCGCCCATCACCTCACCCTCCGCTTATATTCGTGCCACTACTTCCCTCCTGGCACCTTTAATCACAGCCGCCCCCACCCCAAAACACCCTACCACAGATACGAGCCTCTACCCCATTTTCTGCCACCCGGCCACGCTCAACACTGAACTCCCCGCCCTCCGTACGCTCCTCCGCACCACTACCCTCCGCTCCTACACTTTCACGGCCGGCTACTTCAATCCACACCCCTCGATTACCGCCTCCCTGCTCGCCGCCCGCGCCCCCGGCACCGTCCTGACCGCCTCGCCCTTCGCAAACGGCTTCTATAATTCTCCCGGGATCTCAGGACTGCTTCCCGCAGCCTACTCGCACCTCTCGCTGCGGTTTCTTCAAGCCGTCCGAAAAGCGAAAGGGAACATTCGTCTCCGAGAATGGCGGCGTGGGACCGTGGGCGAGAAAGACGGCTGGACTTATCACGCGAAAGGGTTGTGGATCACCCTTCTGCAGGCGCCGCGTATGCATCAATCTTCACACTTCAAGCCTGGGGCGACGGCGCCGCCAAGAGTGCCGTCTGTGGAGGCGATGTCTGGGGAGGCGGGACCAAGTGCGATGGTGATAGGGAGCTCAAATTATACTAACAGGAGCTATGGCTTGGATTTGGAAGTCGGAGCGCTCGTCGTCACGAGCGATGAGGGGTTGAGACGTCAATGGAAGATAGAGGAGGAAGCGCTGGCGGAACAGAGTCGAGAGGTTGGGGAGGAAGAATTGAAGAGTCCACAGAGGAGAGCGGGATGGAGGGTCAGGGCGGCTATGTGGATAGTAAAACTTGTGGGTGGGTCACTGTAGGTTGCACGGAGCATAAAATGAGTATGCACATGGGGACACAGACATGTAGCTTCAGGGACGGCAACGGTGGTTCTATGACATCGGATTAAGAGCTAATGGGCATAAATCGCCTCTTCCAATACCCCGGCATATTACATTTTCCAGGAGCCAACCCATTCAAACTCGGACCTGCGGCTCGCTACTTGATGGCTTCACGATGCTTTGACTGTCTGCCTCTTTAGTCATGGACTTTGGCTGGCTGTTCAGTCCATCGTCCTTCCGTGTTTTCGTCCTCTCCTTTGTCCATAGGTACAACGGAATAAGTGCACCACTTCTAGTCGGCGCACGGGATAATCCCCTCGCTGGAGTCTTGAGGCTTATCGAGAGGATCGAAGTAGTATTCCTCTCATGCTCTTTCCTACTCTCTTTGGTCAACAATCTACTTTCGTTTTCGTCCTGAAGAAGGATTTGAGGGTCTAGGTTGCAAGCGAGGGGCGTGCTGTGGATTGTTATGATGACACTCGCAACTCTCAGCTATTTGGGAAGGGATTCGCATTATTGAAGACATGCGGTACTCGATGAAGATTTTCGTACTAGGAAGATAATTCGAAAGGAAGAGGGCTAATCAGGATAGTGAGGAAGCTTGAGCTGCTCATTTTATATCTCTGCCACGAGAACGATTAATAACCCTCTAAGGCTCATTCAGCGTTTCACCTGGTGAGAGCATTATTGAAGTGAGACTTGTGACCGTGCTTCTACTACGAAACTTTTCAACCCCCATTTGTCGAATCCCATCCTCTATCAGGATTGCAACCCGGTTCTCCCTCGAATCGCCGTCTTATCCGCCAATGCTGCGTCACCAGCAATCCTCCCGTCATTCGGGTTTCTCAAATCCATTAATCAGTAGATTGAATGCTACCAGTCCCGCTCTACTGCCCTGAGAGGGACCCATGCATGTATATCGTGAAATGGTAGCTGAATGGGAGTACCTAGGGCAGTGACCGGAAGGCGGCAGGGACGAATGTGGCTAATTAATATTATACTAATGGGATATAACCCGGCAGCCGCTAAGGAAACTTCTCGTAGTAGCGCTCCTGATCACGCTCCAAGAGAATCTCATCGTCACTGAAGTTGAAGTAATCTTTGAAGGCCTCTTCAATGCGATTGAAGCGCATCACATGTTCCGGGTAAATTTTGTTCAGGGCCCCATCTATATTCGCACCTTGCAGTCCGTGGGCCAGCCAAAATCCGAACGGGCCTCTCTTGCCAAAGGAGCCCTCACGCTTCCTGGAATTGACTTCAAAGCTCTTTATGTTGCATTGATTGAGGTATTCTTGGTAGCCTCCACGATCGAGCAGGCCCAAAAACTGTGATGCTTGAACTGTGTCGAAAAGTGCCTCTATGTCTTTGCACCCTCGTACCATCATGGTCGCCAACCACAGTGTCGGTTCTACAAATCCTGAGCACCACAGCTCATACGGCGGGTCGAGTCCACTGGTACCCCGCTCCTTGTTAGGTAGGTCAAAGCATGACAACAGCCAAGCGACCCGAATAACAGCAGGTGTACTGGTAGTGAGATCCATGGGGACCAAGAGCCCATCAAAGTCAAGGAGCTTTTTGTCCACGAGAGCACAGTAGATGTCCCAGATTGCGGACTGCTGACGACCGCGGTAGTAAAGAGCGTGAAGGAGTGCCCCCTAATCCTGCGGTCTGTTGTTTCTTCGTGGAATTGCCACAAGCTCGTTCATACATGCATGGTCTTCTTTGCGCTGCTCAAGTTCGCCGCCGCACTTAGAGAATTCGTCTTTGATGAATCGAGTGACGAACTCCTTCAAAGGTGCTGGCAGTAAATGGTCGGTATGTTGCTCGAGGGCCTGAAAGATTGCCTCGTTACGCCTAGGCCATTCTAATCGACAGCGTCGATGTGTTACCGCCGGATCGTTGCCGATGTCTATCATGTTTTTCAGGATGAGGTTCATGACGAGGTCCTCGGGAGTGACCGGTAGAGTGGCTGTGTACTGATGAGGATCTGGGACATAGCCAGGGGTTATGTTTCGCTTGATCTGCTCGGTTATCCACCTGTGATGCCCGCCGACCGTCACTGTGGTGTAGGATGGAATAAGATTTCCTGGCAGGGTTATACGCGCAAACGACTGTACAAAGAAGTAGGCAGATTGGCAACAAGCGTTGTAATTGCCCTGGTCCGGTTTTGTTGAATAATGATCTAAGGGGCATTCGCCAACATTCGCAATGTCGGAAATTCGCACAAGCGTTTTTCCCCGATATATACCTGGCCCATAGCTAACGATACAATTCACTCACATGGTGACGTGAAATTGACTCACCGAGGTTATCCATCGCCTACTGGACGTTGTCGTTCTTGCCAATTTGGTGCTCGAGGAGGCGTTGTTTATGGTTGGAACCCTCATATCATGATACTTGGGAGGTACGCCGCGAAAGAAGTGCTTCTCTCGGCTAGCGAGGGATAGCCCTTCATCTAAGCATTGTCACGATGGTATCTGACACTAGCCGATTGCTCCATCTAGAGAGCCGTAGACCTGTGTCTTTTGAATACTCCACTCAACGTCCATATGTTCAGCTAGCCAGGCCTGAGACGATTTGCCTGATCTCTTCCCCTCCTTTCCTCATCCCCTTTTCCACGTGGATTAGCGTGACTACTTCTGATTCGTCTATCATCGGGTTTCTCGTCTGGTGATTCTTGGCCAAATCCACCGTGGGCAGCATCGGGACGATCCGTATCTTCAGAATGCTGAGATCTTGGTGTCGGTGGTGAATATTCAACATCAGGGCTCGTCCGTCCCTCGTCATTCGAGATGCCTGAGACATCAGATGGACCTCGGGCGTGACTTGGAGTATTACGGCTCCAATAACCATATCTGGAGGGCGGTCTCGTCGATGATGGACTTGCAGGCGGCGTGTCAAAATGTGCCGCGTATCTAGACGGGCCAGAGGAAGACTTATTGAACGCATGCTGGATCACTGGCGGTAGCTCTAGATAGGCTGAAACCGAAGACGACGAACGGGAGAATAGCACTAGACCCAGGCATACCAAGATTAACAGGAATTGAAGGACAGCGATTCGCTTCTGAAATACCACCTCATCTGCCAAGATTGTTAAGCGGCTACCTAAAGCTATGATTTCTTGCTGGCTCTGCGCTCTTTGCGAGCTCAACTCCAGCACGGTCGATTGCCATAAATGATCATACTGATTGCGAAAATCGCGCATCTCATCTAGAATCGTCGTATTCAATGTATCCAGGAAAGTAGATGTCTTGGCCAACTGGCGTTTTTCTACCTTTGCAAAAGCATCGCGGAGAATGCGAGACTGCTCCTCGATGTACTGAAGCGACAAAGTAGAGTTCGACTCAAGGAGCTGCAAGCGCTTGTGGACGGATTTAAAGAACGATTCTTGCGTCGTAGGATTCGAGGGTGATGGCTGGACCGAAGATGGGGTCGCTTTCGCAGGTGACGATGGAGTCTGAAGAGTAGACAGGGATAACTCAGTAGAGCTCTTCTGTTCGGTTCTGATCATCGTAGAATTTGGTGCCGCGGATGAGGAAGATTGTGAGGTCAGGTTTTGTCCAGATTCAATGGCTGTAGAGTTGATTTGCGTAATAGTTGAGGCTGCAATGGTATGCTGACTCTGTTGGTCTACGATAGCTGGTGAAGCGGCCGTCATTGAATGTGATGTTGCGGCCTTCCGGATTTCAGGTACTTCTCCAGCATTGCAGACCGAACGGCAGCTGCTATCGGATGAGAACATCATCTCCATTTGCGTACGCAGAAGCAAATCTAATGATGAATACGCAGTAGCTGTAGGCTTTTTCGAAAGGCGGGCTAAGCTCTCCTGAGGCTCAGAATGAGGCGTTGGTGAGGATACTGAAGATTGGGTTGAAATAGCGCTCTCGACATCAGGAGTCTTCGCGGAACTACTTGACCATTCCGGGTTCAAGTTCTCTGCAGTGACCACATCCGTCGCTTTTCCGTCGTCTTTCTCCGGGCCTTCGGTATCGCCATCGGAATCGTCCTCAGCCCTTGAACCTTTCAGATCATGATTAAATTCTTCCATCATTGTTGTTCCGTGAACCCTAAGCAAGCTGACAGGGCAGTAGAACTCGTTGCCAAAGTGCGTCAAGAATTCGATGCGCAGATATCGTGCCCAAATCAAAGGACTTTCAATAAGGAAAGCTTGCACTTGTCGGCTGTTCCTGGCTTCAAAGGTCCCGAGTTCCCTCCATTTATCCAGCTTGACTGGATATCTGTCCGAAACACTGACTCTGAACGTCCGAAACATGGAGCTGAAGAATTCGTAATTTGCCAACACGACTGTATCGACCAGGATGTCGTTGCATAATTCCACGATGAGGAATTTATTCCTCGCTGAGCATTCGTTGAGTAGGTAGCTGTCTTTATTCTCAACCAGTACTGATGTAGCTCCCTTGCATTCTGAGTTAGTCTTGAGTACTGTAGCAGCACAGTCGAATGATGCGTAGTTCGAGCGTTCCTTGCAGGTTTTGCCGGCATCTTTACCTCTTGTATGGGGCCTAATAGGGTCTCCTGGGCGCGTGCCTCCAGTTATGCTGTGGCCTCTTTTGGGGCCGTCATCCCAGTAGTCTGCCTGTTGGGTGGCTTCTGCGTGAGTGTGTAAAGGCTGATCAACGAAACCGCCAAAGTCTATCTCAATTTCCGTGTCTTCACCAAGAGAGTCAAGAGCGTTGTTGATGATGCCAGGCCCACGTCTCGTCTGGCCTTCTCCAATGCCTGCTCTTACATTGCCGATTCGATCCGCAGACTGCCCGGCCTTGGCCAAGTTCCGCCTCTTCCATTCCTCAAATGATAGAAAGTCGGCGTTGTCCAGTGGCGACTCACCCTCACTTTCAGGATCCGTGGCCTGCGTCGGACCCGATTGTTGTACTTGCTCGGAGGTGGATACCTCTAGCGAGTGCGTAGATGTAACGATCGGCGAATGTGCGGGTGCTTGCGGGAGAGATGTGGAACGCGGCGTTGTTGGCGTGGTGGCATCATCTGGAACCAAGGTTGCAGTAACCGTAATCTGAACTACATTTAAAACCGTCAGTGCACCCCCAATCGTGTTCTCCGTCGACGATTCTGTGGCGGGAACGAGCGTCGGCCATGAATTGTGAAGACACTGCTGTGGCAGGCTTCCCGCAAGGCAGTTCACGCTTCTAGCAGGGCAGGTATTCGGCAACGACCGCGGAGAGTTTGTTCCATGTTTGGGATCACTGGATGCAGCTCCTGTTCCAATGTCAACGAGTAGAATCAAGCGCAAAGCCCATCTAAAGGCGCCTTTGCTGGTCTTGAGCATCTTCGATACATTTTCCACACTGAGAATGTGCTAGCCCGAATTGCAACGTGTCTGTGACCACGGCTGTGATCCTTGAGGTCTTTCGAACAGAGAAAGAGGCATAAATATGGATCATTCAGGTATTATCATGCCTAGGAAGATGTGTCTGGTATAAACAAAGCAATGCCGACTCGCTTTTAGCGCTTTCATGATGCTTGCCCGTGCTTGGCATTGCATTTTGATCCTCGACCCCAATATTTTCTTAAACAACTATTTCAACTTTTGCAATTCCTCAATGAATACTGTCAAAATTTCAAGACTTATAGAATAGATCTCGCTGTTTTTGTATTGTGTAGTTTTGAGCAATTCAATCATGTTTTGAGTAATTTGTTACAATTTTGAGATTTACACTTTTGATCGCATCTTGTAGCTTGACATCCCCAAACATAACAAAAACTTGCAACAAACTACATTCGATCAACGTTGTCTCAAATTTTACAAACAAAGTGTCTATAGAATCTACTAAGTCTCTAGAATTACAGATAATACTTTTCGAAACCTTCATTGATAGAATCAATACTAAGATATAAGGGGTGAGATTTAAAAATAATGCCAAGCACGAGCAATTAGCGCTTTCACAACGATTGTCGCCCCTTGGTCTTATTTTTAGATCCTCCACCCCAACATCTAGCAAGATAAATTTGATCAACTTTCGCATTTCTTGATTTATCACTATCAAAATCTTACGTTTGATAGAGTAGACTTTGCGCTTTTAACAGCATATCTTTGATAGAGTTTAAGTCAATATTGAGAAAGTTATTTGATTGCAAAGTTTTTGTGTTTCGAAACATGTCTCAAAAACAAAGATCGACTTGAACTTCTTATATATTAACGAACTATGCAATTTTTATAACTTTAGCAATTCGTGATCAAAACTTATAAGCAAAGCAATTTTAGAAAGCGCATAGTGTCTAGAGTAATAAGTAATTAATTCTATATATTTTAATAGCGAAATGCGAAAGTTGACCAAATTTATCTCGCCAGATGTTGGGGTCGGGGATCTAAAAATAAGGCCAAGGGGCGACAACCGTTGTGAAAGCGCTAAAAGCATCATGAAAGCGCTAATTCACGACAGCGATGAGCCGACAGCATGTCTCTGAGCCGGCAACAGCGGCCCGAATTCCCGCATTGTTTAAAGTACGCCTGAATTGCATTGTCAGGACCTGGGATGCCCCTTCATGACAACATCTTGAGAGCGTCCAGATTGCCATATAGAGTGAAGGTAAGAATCTAATTCTAAGAATAATAGTATTGGTTGATGACTAGCTATCGTTTGTACCGTTTGTAATTCCTACGCAGACCAGACCAGTATCGCTCTAACACCTCGCTATGCGTTTTGTGTATAATGACACCCAAAGAAATACTCAAGCGGCCAGGCTGTACAAGAATGTAATGTATGCCGGTGTCAGACGTCTATCAAATTCTTCTTGTCCTCAGCTGCCTTGGCCCCCTCGAGCAGACTCTCGAAGTCACCACTCATCTCACACATGCCGCGGAATATGCTCTTCTCCTTCGACAACAGCCCCCAAGGAGAGTCGAATTCAATGACCTCGCCTTTGTCAAGAACCAGGACCTTATCATAATCAATAATGGTCTGCAGACGATGAGCAATCGTGATGATAGTACTATCCTTAACCGCCCTCAAAGTCTCTTGAATCTTGGAATCCGTAGCGTAGTCAATAGACGCAGTAGCTTCGTCCATAAGTAGAACACGTGGTGCCTTGAGAAGCGCACGAGCGAGGCACAGTAACTGACGCTGGCCTTGAGACAGGTTTGAGCCTGACTCAGCAACAGGAGAAGACAGATTCGTGAATGGATTTACGTTGTCGCGGGTATTAGTGAGTTTTCGAGAGAGGCCCAACTCGTTATCCTCGCTGGCTTGTATGGTTTGTGACGATGCCGGAGTTTCTGACCCCATCGGCGTATTCGCAGCTCCTGGAGTGCCTTCAGGTGAACATGCAGCTGATGTTGCGGGCCCGATCAGTTGCACTTGACGAAGCGTCGTGAAGATTTCCTCGTCAGTGAAGAGGTTGAAGGGATCGAGGTTACTCCGGATGGTGCCAGTGAACAACGTCGGATCCTGAGGCACTATAGTGATAGCTTGTCTCAAATCTTGTAGGCCTATCAATCCGATATCAACTCCGTCAATAATGATCTTGCCCTCATCAGCCTCCAGCCCTCGAAATAGAGCCAGCGCTAGCGAGCTTTTCCCAGCACCGGTTCGGCCTACGACACCAACCCGCTCGGCGGCGCGAACACTGAAGGTAACTTTCTTGAGGACAGGCTGCAAGTCGGCTCGGTAACGCGTGGAATAATCGATGAACTCAATGTTACCGTGACTTGGCCAGTTGCCGTCTGGCCGCGAATCTTGTACAATGGCCTTTGCCTCTTGTTCGACGTCGAGGTATTCCTTGACTCGCTCCACAGAGTTCATGTTCTGCTCATTAGCAGAGTACAGCCGCACAAGCCAAAGCACGTTCTCCGTGAAAGTGACGGCATACGTGAGCGACAGACCAGCAGCACCAGCATCAATCTTACCGACGCTGAGTATGATAAAGACACCGGCAAAGAATGATACCATGGCTCCGGTAACATCCACGCGCAGAGCGAGCCACCTGTTAGCAGCCCAGAGGTAGATGAACGGCCTGTGATGCGTATCCACACGGCTCTGATTATCTCGAATAAAGCGTTTCTCATCGCCGTATGCTCGAATTGTAGTGACACCGCTCAGGGTCTCGCCAAATTGCTGGTAGAGTGGACTTCGCTGTACTGATTCCAAGCGCTTGAGGTCGGTAGAAGAGCTGAGATAGAACTTGCCGATGGCAAAATAGGTTATGGATATGAAGAGGGCGGCGATGAGGAATCTGGGTGTGATGACGGAGATGAGCACAACGATACAGACAACCGTTGCCAAACAACCCAAGACCCCGACAGCGATAGGCGCAACTTCTTGGTCAATGGCTTCAAGGTCCTTGGAAAACCTGTTCATCAGCTGGCCAAGGGGCGTGGAATCAAAGAATTTGAATTGAGCTCGAGTCACTGAGAGGAGCAATTGAGTATGGATCTTCTTGGAGGCGGTGAGGGAGCCACAAAAGAGAAGACCTTCTCTGGCCATCGAGACTGCGATGTAGAGAAGTCCGAGAAGGGCGTAGACGCCAAGATAGTATGTGACGTTGACTTCAGAGGCCGCTCCTGACGATGTCACGGTGTAATTCTGGCTGAAATCTGGGAATTGGATTAATCGCCATGCACAGGTGCCACTTGTCAAACAATGGGTTTGGACGGAGCGTCCAGTGCTAACGCTACGATGCGCAGCTGGTGCATGTTGATCAAAGCGTGTATGAGTCACGCTGTCGATAGAATACGAATTTGCCCATTGGCGTATCCAAACAGTAGTGGCGATGGAGGATATTTGTTGTCCCACGAATAACGCGAACGCTAATGCCCAGAAGTACCAGGGCCCCATCGCGGCAAGGTACGTTTTCAGGACAGTGAGTTTGACTCTTCCAGTCGTCTTCCCTTCCGTTCTCATATTTGCCTTTCCGTCATGGCCACTTATGGTCCGCGACTTTCCTTCAGAAGGCTCTGGTGCTTGATAGTTAGGCTTCCGAGACTGGCCATTGGCGGAATCATTAATTTCATCAGAAATGTCGTTCACAGAGTGGGCTCTTGAATGATCTCGCGTGCCATGCTTCGAAGTCGGTTTCGATTTGGGGGCTTCTTCGCCTAGCAAGCCTGAAGACATGACATCGTCGGGCGGACCCTGAATAGCTATTTTCCCGTTTACTAAGACAACAACATGCTGAGAGAAAGGCACACACAGTGTGACGTTATGTGTTACCAGTATGCATGTCCGACCGAAGATGAGAGGCCCCAAGATGCATTGCTCGAAAATGTGCTTCGCCGTGTGAGAGTCCACTGCACTCAGACAATCGTCTAATAAGACATGCCTTGAATTGCAATAGAGTGCTCGTGCAAGGGAGATTCTTTGCTTCTGTCCACCGGAAAGCGCTATGCCTTTTTCCCCTACAAGGGTAGCATCGCCCTCGTCAAGGATCTCGAGATCGCGTTCAAGAGCACATGCAGCTATAACACTTTTATATCTATGTGCATCATACGGAGCTGAGAACAAAATGTTTTGCTTGATGTTGTCATTGACGAGCCATGCTTGTTGAGCGCAGTATGCGACACTCTCCGTCAAACCTGTCTCAGGGTCGACTTCAAGGTCTTCCCGACTCTGTCCGCCTGGCATCAAGACCTTGCCTTCGACTAGTGTCATCTCGCCCAGCAAGGCCATTAGCAGCGACGTCTTCCCGGATCCTGTTTGACCAGCGATGATGTTCAGGCCTCCAACATGGAATTTGGTGTCCATACCGATTAAGCGAAATGCGGTGGAGCTATCCTGAGAGGAGCCGCTCTTGCTGCCCCAGCTGAAGGTGGCTTTATCAAAAGCGATCAATGTCTGCCCATCCTCGTCTTTCTCATACAGCGAGAGTTGCTCATATTTCTCCGTTTCGTCTTCGTTAAGGAATTCTTCGATACGATCCACGGACACTTTCGCTTCTTGAACGTGAGCGATCATGTCGGCCAGTTGATCTAGCGGTATTCTAAGAATCCCGAATAGTGATAAAGCGGTGAAAGCTACAGATGGTATGAGAGGTTTCTTTTCAACCAGAGTGTAGAGCATGAACGAGAAGAAGGCAATCACCAGGGGCATCCCGAACCAGAAGGCTGCAGCGCATGTCCATAGAATGTACTTGTTGCGAATGGCTCGCAGCTCCACCGCGCGCTTTTCATCAACGATGGCAGAAAAACGCTGCTCCCAAGCAAAGTATTTGATGATTCTTATGTTCTGAAGGACCTCATTAGTGGTGTGTATCCGCGCATCTGTGGCCGCCATTACTTTCTTTTGCGTACGTGAGAATTGCTGAGCGATGTAGTAGTTGAGCGGCATCGCTAAAATCATGATCAAAATACTCACAAAAGAGGTGTATCCTAGTATACGGTACAGTAGCAGGACGCAGATTACCAATTGCACCGGAGAGGCTGCCCAGAGAAAATGCAAGTAAGCGCTTATATCACTAAGCTTGAACGAATCAACAGCCATCAGATTGATGATCGTTCCGGTGTTGACTTGGAACTCGCTATCATTCTTCACAGGTGAAGGCTCATCAGGCTTCTGAATCTTGGCTTTCTTCTTCCGCCCTAGAGACCGTATCTTGGCTTTCAGAGAGGTCTTGTAGTCGGATGTTCTATCTTCTGTTTTCCTCTCTTCACCTAAAACCGTGTCTAACGCGGCCGCTGCCTTGCGCTTCAATGCTTTTGCATAGACCTCGCCGACAATGATGGCATGTAGTCGGATGCATATTTTCCGTCCGCGCCAAAGCCCCTGCCCATTTGTGACACCTTCGGCAACAGCTGAACAAGCCAGAAGCACGACGTAAAACCATGCAGCGTTCACAGGGGTATCTTGGGGGTTCTCGACATACTCTAATATAGCCTTAAGGAGAAGAGTTGGGACGAAGGTCAAAAAACCATTTCCAATAGCCCAAGCCCCCTGTATCAGGAGATCACGTTTGAAGTACCTCAGCAAGTGCAAAGCGAGTTTCGTAGTCTTCTTCACTTGTCGAAAATCGGCGAGCACCGTCGCCGCTTTATCTCTCAGGGCCAGGTTCCACACTGCCTCAATCTCAAAAGTTTTCTTGTAGCCGTGCCAGACGATGGCATCAACCCAGCTGAACGTGGCAATCGAGAGTAGACTTGCGAGAGGCTCCCTAGAGGGCTGAAGATCGTCCACATATTCTAAAGCAACAGGCCTGTTGCCTTTCCTCGAAGTCAAGGTAATGAACAGGAGTACCGATGCAAGAGCAAAATCAGCAATCGCAAGGCCCTGAATGGCTCCAGGTCGTGGGTGTAGTATGGTTGATCGAAAGATCAGGACTGCGCACATCCATTGAACTCCGTAGAGCATTGCAGTCTGGTTCCATATGTTTGGACATTGCCGTATCTCAACTCGTGCAATAAGATGTCTGGCTACGGCTAAAGCGAGGATATAGCCCCAAGCTATCAACTCCGCAACTTCAGGGAGAGTCCGATGATGAGCCTCCACCTGGGTTACAAGAGCCGCCAGTTGGACACCAATTTCTCCTGTCAGAGCTATGATTTCTAAGACAGATACTATCACCTCCCCCTTCGGATGATTCACCTCCAGAATGGACTCTTTGGATTGGCTTATGACTTTCCGTGTCTTGGGGAGATCGTCTTCGCAAGGGCCGCCGTTGTTGTAATTTCGAACATGCAGGTCTGAGCGACCTGCATATTTGCTACCGTCGGCGAGAGGACGATCAACTTCTTCGACCAACGCATATCCATAGGCTTTCAGAGACAGGAATTTCAGAAAGCCCACTCGCACGACGACATAAAGTAGAGATGCACCAGTAGCTACAAGTGGTAAGAATGTTCGCAAGAAGCTTTGCAAGCATCAGTATGTGATTCGTCAAAAATCAACCGTGCAACAAGACATACTCTCTTTGAAAGCATGCTGAGAAGTCATCCCGCCTCCATATCGGACCAGCGCAGTCTGCGAACATCTCAATATTGCATAAGAATTACTGTGGGACCGTAACGATGCCGCAAGTCATAACCTTGCGTTTAGCATCTCTTTACATGTGTGAAGTAGGGAAGAATGACAGTCGATGCTGCGGGGAGTGAAAGGACTCATTGACTGCGTGGGGTCACTTCCTCACAAAGGCTGCTTATGCTTCCATGAGTACTCAATCGCGTCACCGAGCATCTCAGATCTTGAATCTAACGGTATTGAGTATAACGGATCTGAGTCAAGTACGGAGTTTCGTCGGAGTACTAAGTTTGCCTCCGTATTCAGACCTGCTGCCAATCAAAACCTCTCGCTAGGATTAGTGCCCGTTTTGAGCGGACTTTCGATTTTTTCTACTATCTAAGTCTAGTGCGCCCGGGGTCTGGATTATGAGGAAATACAAAGTACTTTACCTTATGGTCATCAACAGTGAAAATCATCATCGTGTGGATCATCACCGCGAAACCGAGCATGAGTGAGGTCAATGATCTTCAGAGGTGCCTTTCTCTATATTGGAGTAGCATCAAGCAGCATGCTTTGGGAGAACAGCACCCTAGATGTTGACTGGCCTTGAGCATTTCATTAGGAGCATACCTTGGTTTGGTTTCAATCAAGCTAGGGGGCATAAGAGATGCTATATATAATGACATGCATCCCACATACAAGCGCACAGGGCGACGTTCACAGTCTGTTTCGTCCATTCGGTTCTCATTGTCGAGATGGGACGAATGCCAGAGCTTTGTTGTTTGACGTCCAGGAGTGAATTTATCTTCTAGGGTATAGGTCATATTGGGCTCGTCTTGTCTCATTTCTCCGGTCCTCGGGCTTGCATTGCTGTTGCTGCCATGCATAACTTGGACTGGGAGCCTGTGCTTCCGCGTCGAGCACAAGCGTTGATTGTGTGCCGGGCATCTCCTCTTGCCCAATATCAAGCTTGTCCGACAGATATTGCTCATCAGCCAAAGCTTGAGGTAACGGTTCCCTACTTATGGCTTCCTCATCGTATATAGGTGATGGAGTTATTGAGAGCTCTTTCTCGGCTGACGAAAAGGAAGTACGCGTCATGTTCAAGGTTCCAATGTGCGGAGCAATAGACCCTGAACCTTTACTCCCAGAGATCTTGCGCGAGCAGCTAGCTTCGGACGTCGAGGACTTGCCGAGAAGCCTGCGCCAGGAAGATCGGCCACTGCTGCTTGCGAGTAGGCTGAAGCTGGAGGTAATGGAGACCTTCGAGGATAAGTGCCTGAAGAATTTGTGGACGTGCGGCATGCAGCCGACAATGACTCCAATCGCTATCTCTGCGAATCTGGAAACAGTCAGCATCAGTATGAAAACCTGATCCCGTCTTTCAGCTCACGCCCAGAGTCCCTCCTTATCAATCTTCAGCTGGTACTCAGCGCTGTCCGCTCCCGAATCCAACTGAATGCTATAAACTAGACGTACGACGCTTGCAATGCATGCGAAGAGGCCAATGCCAAACACAATGAGAAACTGAGCCCTCTCGGTCGAAGGCATTTGCAAGCGCAACAGAATAGGAAACGGCAAGATGAGTATCAGAAAGTCTGATACAACATCGATTGGAGCCAGAAATGACGCCGCGAGAATGTTCGCTGTGGCAATGCCCCGGTGTATTGGGAATCCATAGCTTTTGACGCGGTGTGCTATGTGAAATTAGAATCAGCAATGCTCGTTCGGGACGAGGAAAGAGCCTTAAAACTTGTCTTTAGAGTCTTCGCTCCCGAACCTGTGTGTCGAGACTCGATCCGATGTCCCTACTAGGAGAATTGGACTCCGAAGACACAACTCACCACTATTAACAGGTCAGCAGTGGCATAAGGCTTCAATATACTTTAGACGGATTGTTTACTTGGAAAATGTACAGGAAAGTGATTATGACATAAAACATGACGATGACCCAGATGAGGACGTGACACCCGTAGTGGAATAGATTTCTCCGATGCGCCACGAAGATGCTCACATACTGCAGCAGGATGGACGTTTTGATGAACACAATTGTCGGGTCATACACAATAGTCTCAACCGTTGAAAGCTTGTAAGTACATCAATCAGTAATGCGTGCTCAGAAACAGTCAAGGCGGCAAGATATCGGACAAGCCTACATAAGCCTTGTGTTGAACATCTCCAGTATTCTTTCCGATTATGATAGCAAGCCCAAGGTAAGCTAAAAATCCCAGCTTTATTACAACGGGTCAGTCCTTTATGGTTACCACAAGGGCTCAAAGTGGAACTCCTTAACGTCCAACGTACGTAGGCAGCGATTGAAAAGTCTGCTTTGCTTTAGCTTAAAGCCATGGCAGATTCATTATTTTTTATTGGCTTACAGTCTTCCAAGAGAAATTTCCTGGCAATCCGCAATTGTGTGAACATACGAGCGCAGATGGCGATGGTGCTGAGTCCGAAGCCAAGAGCTACGGTAAGCACTTCAGCAATTCGTAGAGAATGCGGAACAATGACTTGGGACGGCATTGCTGCCGTCGAGCTTGAGTGAATATAAGACAAGGGGATGCTATTTCCAAGCCGTCATTTGTCGGCAAACACTTCGTACAAGAGATGAACGTAGCTATCGATGAAAAGTTGATTGCGATCACAGTAGGAAGACAACCATTGGCAATGTCCCTGGGGTATGTTGGCACAATTTTAAGGCAATCCAGCCAGAGGCGGGAACAGTAGGCTGGGACATCCTTCGGCAACATTGTTGTGCAGCATACGATTTTCGCATGTATTGAACAATGAGGATCGTCTTAGAGGACTCGCTGAAGGTGATGCCGCATGGGAGCCGAAAGATGCCGCTGAAGGCTTGAACATGGCTGCGGCACAAGCGTACCTAAGAGGCTCCTTTTCCCATTTGGACCCATTTAGTGTGGCAGCGATACGGAGTACGAAGCTGACGGGGAGGTCTGAGCGGCATGCAACCAAGACCATGAGTGCTAGCAGTGTGAAAGTCGTGCTGGGCGCGGAGCGTTCCACAAAAAAGCATGGATTCTGCCGTCCTGGCGCAGCTTTCGAATCCTCGCGACCAGCGTGTTGACATTTAAATTGCCATAGAAGTGCCTAAACGGAAAGCCTGATGGTGACGAAGATGGCGCAACATGGACTAGTTGCATGCCTGACATTGGATCAATAGCCATATAAGAATTAGTTGCATCAAGGCAACATGGGAACTATAACGAGAGTCAGGACGGAATAATGGAAGGTATGTGGTTTGTACCCATTGTGGCCCCCATCACAGTTGGACTGGATGTTAGCTTGGGATCAGACCTGAGTCTTCATCAGCGCTTTCCGGGTTCATCAAGCGATGATCTTACGGCAGGAATCTGTCGTGCTTGTTGGTCTACTTACATGTACTTCTACAAGAAGAAGCATGGCGGACCTTACATGCAGGACCTTACCCCGTAAAGTATCGTGCCAAGCAGGTTTCTATGCCGCAGCCGGGAAGGTGCCAAGGTTTTGGTGGGGCCACCACACAAATCGTGGTTTTTCGCGCAATTGAATTAAAATCTCTTCCACCTATTTAATTAGCATTCTAATTAGGCAGTATCTAAAGCCTTTAGTATAATCGTGTAATCTACATGTTTCGTAAATCTCTTCTCGCTATAATATTTATCCTAATCGACGATCAAAGGGTTGCAATAGTCGATTGCATTAGAATCAATAAAGATATTTGTTACACTAATACTTTCGTAAGAGATATTAGAGAGAGTTATGCTATTGAAGAGATTTGTAGACGTCTTCAAGCAATACAAGCAATTACTTGATAACAAGAATTGCAACTATAGTAGTTGTAACAATAAGTAAAGACTTAAAATAAATTGAACACAATCTATAAAAAAGTTGTGTTCGAAAATCTATATATTAAAGAAAATCTCTTTTGCTTGTTATATTTGTTGTCAAATATATCAAGTATTGTTTGCTTAATTTGTTGTCAAATATATCAAGTATTGTTTGCTTAATTTAGAATATTGCTTGCTTAGTTTGTTGTCAAACATATTAAATACTATTTATCTATTAAGTTATCGAATATGCAAATAGTTGTGCTTTGTACTATATATTGTATTGTAGATTATATACTATATTGTTTCGAGCTAGATTTGTAACAATATTGCTTAAATATTAATAATTTAAAAAGTGTATCTAAGCGTTAAGTACGCAAGATAAGATATAATATTAAGTTGTATATTTTTGTTGTTGCTTCTTAATATTGAAGAGATTTTGCTAAATTGATTGATGAAACAATAAAGAATAGTTTTCTCGAGTATATTAATTTTTGTTTTATTGTTTGTTTTGACAAAATATATCTTTATTTGTATAACGAATTTAATATTATTGTCGATATTTAAATTGTTGCGAGAATGCTTTAAAAAAAAAGATAAATACATAAGAAAATCAATATATAAATACTTTAATAATTGTATATTAATAGACGCTTTAAATTTTTTATTGCGCTTTGCAAAAAGATTAGATATAATATAATATCTAGCGAACACAATTATATAAATAAAAGATATATTAATTAATATTTCGAAATAAATTTGTTGCTTGCAAAAGAATTAACAATAAAAAATATAAGTAATTGTTGCAAGATTACAAAGCAAAAATTTATACAATATTTAAACAATTAAAGAGATAATTAATATTGTCGATATTTATAATTAAAAAATATATTGTTTAAATTATTTATTACAAATCTATTATATAAGCGATCTTACTTTTGGAACCGAAACCCGACCCGACGATTAGTCTACTTATAGCGACAACAACAAAAGAAATCAAAAGAGTTATCGATAGCAAAACAAAAATAGAGAAGAATATTAACTATATAGATATACTAAAAGCTTTAAGATTGCATGCTAATTGAATAGGTAAAAGAGGTTTTAATTCAATTGCGCGAAAAACCACGATTTGTGTGATAGCTCCACCAAAACCTTGGCATCTTCCCGGCTGCGGCATAGAAACCTGCTTGGCACGATAAGGTACGGGGTCGGCTAAGTGCTTATCTTACTTCATTTCCTCGGTTACACCTGACGGTCTTGGCGGCTTGTAGAGGCTGACCGATCCAGAAGAGTACCGGATTCTGAAGGGTTACACTCCGTCATCTAGCAAATGGATCGGCCCTGAGAATATTGAGTTATCTCGTTTCCTGGGCGTTGCTCCGCCTGAAGCGTTGTCTTTCGAGTGCGAAATCTTGCCTAATGTTTTGATGGCTGGAATTGGCTGGCACAAACCTCGCCACTGATCCGATCGTGAACAAGCCGTGGACCGGACCAAGATCCATGTCTTGAGGCCCGCAATGACAATGCAAACACGAGAGGCGATCAATAAGCTACCCTCCCTCGTTCTGTGGGCTTTTGCGTTGGGAGCTCTCTACTTTCTCAGTCAACGCATTTCCAATCACAGGAGACGGGTTAAGACGAAGTTGCAGAATGGCTGCAAATCGCCCTCGAGGTACCCTGTGTGGGACCCTCTCTTCGGAGTTGATGTTATTTACGACGCCATCCACGCTATCAAGCGGAAGACCTTCATGAGCGAAAAGCAATCGCATTATGAGGCGTATGGGAATACTCACTCCTCTAGGCTCGCCACAGACTCGATCATCAGTACAATCGAGCCGGATAATATCAAGACCGTCCTCTCGACGAATTTCAAAGACTTTGTGATAGGCACTCCTCGGCGAAGAGCCTTCGGGCCCATCATTGCAAACAGTATCCTGGTTGCCGATGGTGTTGAGTGGGAACACTCGCGAGCTTTTCTCAAGCCAAGTTTCAGTCGGAGTCAGGTTGGGGACTTAGCGACACTAGAGGTCCACGTGAAGGATCTGCTCAACGCCATACCACGAGACGGATCGACGGTAGACCTGACTGAGCTTTTCCTTCGTTATACCGCTGACGTGACGACCGACTTCATGTTTGGCGAATCGATCCTTTCTTTGCCACAACCGGAAGCCTTCGGCGGAGATTTAGCCAAAGCTTGTCGAGATGCTCAACTGGGAGCGGAACGACGATTTCGTCTTGGGATCTTTGCAAGTTGGGTGCCTCAACAATCATTCTACCGATCGGTGGCAAAGGTGCATGCATATATGGATGCACGTGTGGAAAAAGCCATCCAGCGGCGCCGCTTGCAGGAACAGGCCAAGAAGGATGCAACCCAAGGCACCAACAGATACATCTTCTCGGACGAGCTGGTGAAACTGACAGATGATAGACTCACTTTGCGGGATCAGCTGTTAGGTATATTTTTCGCGGGTCGTGATACTACAGCGGCTTTACTATCGAATCTGTTCTTCGTCCTCACCCGAAATCCTGAAGTGTGGAAAAGACTACATAAAGAGATTGACACCATCAACGGCAGGAATCCAACTTTGGATGAGCTTAAGGGGCTCAAGTACCTCAATTCCTGCTTGAACGAAAGTCAGATCTCTCTGATCAATTCAAATGATTATGTCGCTGATATGCATACTGCGCAGCACTTCGACTATATCCAATAGTGCAAGGGTCATCTCGAGTTGCAAAGAATGATGTCGTACTTCCAGTAGGCGGTGGAGACGATGGGAAATCTCCTATTTTTGTCACAGAAGGCACCTTGGTAATATTCCATTTCGTTGTACTTCACAAGCGCAAAGACCTCTGGGGTTCCGATGCAGATGAATTTCGGCCAGATCGCTGGCAGGGTGAGAAGGCATCTTGGGTAAGTATCCTATTCTAAATACATCCATGAGACTGATGCGTTAGTACAGAAGTTCTTACCCTTCGGTGGAGGTCCACGCAATTGTATCGGACGTAAGTTTCATACCGTTCTCCCTACTGTTATGCGTCGAAGACATGGCTTACCTTTGCTTGTAGAGCAATTCGCCCTCACCGAAGCCTCATACACAGCAGTCCGACTGATGCAGGAGTTCTCAAATATCGAGAGTCGAGATTCGCAGCCATGGACGGAAAGTATAGGAGCGACTTGCAGCAACGCGAACGGTACCAAAGTTACCATGATGTCCTGATGTATGGAGTTAGCTTCGATTGTGCACATGCTACCAACAGCTACCAGAAGACACACCTGTTCGGGCTGCTTGATAGTAGTACAGACGATCGGGCTGTTCACCCCTAGGGAAAGCAAGAAGAGGGCTCCTCGCCCAAGTGATCTTGTCTCTTGGTTCATGGGCGATATGCCCAAGCTCTATCAACAACAAGAAAGCATTATGGAGAACGTTTGAAAGGCCTGTCAAAGGGTAGCATATGATTCGGGAATATATTGAAATGAAGATAAGCCAGCGTAACTTCCAACAAAACAGTTGTGCTGCATGTCAAATCGAGTGGGTGTCGAAATCCTTAGAGGAGATCGCAAAGGGCATTCTCAGGGGGACACGACATACTTTCGCCTTTCATGACCCATCAATCCCTCAGACGCCGGCATCTCTTCGCATCCAACCATCAAAGTCACTGACCAATTGTAATGCACGCAAATACGCTCGCATGCTATGCTCAAAACCCCATCACCAACCCTCCATGGTGTCATTCCACCCGTCTCTACTCCCCAACCCCCTTTTCCTTCCTGCCGACGAGCTCATCGATTCCTCCGCCCCCCGCACTCTTCCCCGCCGTCTGCGCAAACAATGACTTCGGCTTCACCCTGTACCGCGTTAGCCTCCTTTCCCTGATCCCTTTCCAACTGGTCCAAGCCAGGCAGACTTACTTCCCGAACTGCCGTCCCTTGAGCGCGCTTAGTTTCTGCGTGCATGGACTCATGATCGTATCGCTGGGTGAGACATATTTTGCTCCATTACTAGAGCCCAGATTAGTGACCGACTCCGCTAGTTTCAAGATCTGGACTAAGGGTAAACGTACGAATCATCATCCAGTTTCCCCTTCAGGACTTGGCGGTGGTAGTCCATGCTCTTGACTTGGGTTGAGCTCTGGTTTTCGGAGGCAGTGGGGTAGGATTTGGAAGAGGGTTGGATGAGCGAGGGATCTTGTGAGGAGGGTTTGGGAGGGGAGGCATTGGCTTTGGTGGTAGAGAGGATGGAGCGAGAGGGGGAGGTGGCCATGTTTGCGCGATTGTAGGATGGTTCTTCGATTGGGGATGAAATGCCTTCAATACTAAGCGTGTGCTTTATGGGTATGGAGATCTGAGTATGGTAGATGATGTCGTGAAAGAGTTCCTTCAAATATGGCGAGCTAAATATTTAGGGCTACTGGGCGTCGTTTGGGCAACAAGGATACCTACCTTAGTTACGACGCGCTAAAGCCCGCCTAAGATTCTCGCTATGCTTGTTCGGGGATTGTATTATCGAAATCGTCGGGTCTTTCAGCCAACAAGTATACAGATCCTTGCCTTCATCTTCCTTCACATATTTCTGCACTGCATCACGGAGTAGATCCTGCTCGTTTAATTCAAAACTTGTAAATGATTGCTTCCTAAACCTCCGCAATGCATGACTGAAAGTAGCCGAAATGGGAGTGGTCCCTACCTCTAGTACTCCTTATCATAAATTCGACATTGCCTCAAGCCTTTCGCAATAATTTCAATTGAAGCGATAAGTCAACATCGGTGTCTCCATGCTACAATATATTTACAGATGCGACTTGGGCTTCACTCGCCACTCCTTCCTTAACTCCTCCGCTCTATCGTTCTGCCAGTTCAACTTCTGCATGACCTCCTTCCCTCTCTTATTCTCATTCTTCCCCATCTGCTGCAAATGCACCTCATCTGGTCCGTCCGCTATCCTCAACGTCCTAATCTGCGCCCACATATTCGCAAGCGGCGTATCCTGACACACTCCAGCAGCACCAAAACTCTGCACCGCTCGATCAATGACTGTCAGCGCCATCTGCGGCACAAGGACCTTGGCTTCAGCAATCTCCTTCAGAGCACCTTTGGCGTTCGATTCATCGATTTTCATTGCTGCATTTAGAACAATCAACCGTGCCGAATCGATCTCCAAGCGGGACTTCGCAACCCATTCGAGGATAACCCCATGCTCGTGCAACTGTTTGCCGAAAGGCTTCTTCTCCGGATCGTTGATCCGGGCAAGCATCCAGTCCAGGGCCTTCTCCGCCGCGCCGATAGATCGCATAGCATGATGGATCCGTCCGGGGCCGAGGCGCCCTTGGATGATCTCGAAACCGCGGCCTTCGCCGAGGACGATGTTCGAGGCTGGTATGCGCACGTTTTCGAACTTGATCTGCGCATGGCCGTGCGGTGCGTCATCGTAGCCATATACGTGAAGAACTCGTTCGACGGTCACACCCGGGGTGCCGGCAGGGACGAGGATCACGGATTGTTGCTTGTAGATGTCCTTATGGCTGGGACTCGTCTTGCCCATCGTGATGTATATCTTACATCGAGGGTCGCCGGCGCCGCTACTCCACCATTTCTGTGGCTAGCATGAGCGAATGCGAGCAGTTGCAGGACAAGGTTTTCCCGTACCGACCCATTGAGAACGTAGTGTTCACCATCCTTCAGCATCGTCATCGCAATGTTCGACGCATCGCTCGAGGCAATACCTGGCTCGGTCATCAAGAACGCCGATCTTATCCTACCGTCCATCAATGGTTCAAGCCATTCCTTCTGCTGCGCCTCAGTACCGTATCGGGCAAGGACCTCCATATTACCGGTGTCTGGCGCCGCACAATTTGTAGCCTGGGAAAAATTTTCAGCATGGCCTCTGCCTTCAATTTTTGGGTCTCTCACCTCTGACGCTGTCCTCGACTTGCCCAAGGACTCCGCCATTAGGCCATATTCAAGATTTGTGAAGCCTGCCCCCTCTTTGAAATGATTGCTGGGCAAGAACAGGTTCCATAGTCCGAGCTTCTTTGCTCTGTCCTTCAAATGGTCTATGATTGGTGGCCACGAATTCCATCTCTTCTCGCCTTCACCTATCTGAGCGTGGAAGACCGGGTCTGCCGGGATGCATTCTTCTTCGACGAACCGTTCGACCTACGGCAGCATGCTATTAGCTAGGTATGCCCATAGAAATAAAGTCAAATATACTTGCCCTGTTTAGAGTCTCCTTTGCTCGATCGCTAACGGCTCCGCGGGCAATGATGGGAATCTTGTCGGCTGCTGTTTGAAGTGTTTTGCCATCCGCAAGGAGGCTTTGCATATAATCATTCTTTGACATTATGGCCAAATAATACAGACCGAATGGCCCGAAGAAGCGAGGACTTGGGAACTAAAACCGAAAGGAGCTCACAAGGATAAAGTACGCTGGTCACCACCTCTGACATTGACCCCACAGTTTCTACCCCAGTCGGACCTCGGCTCAGGGTTTGCCGAGGCGCTCGTTTGACGGTAGACCCACAACGCGTTCGCGAAAAACGCGTCGCCACTTTAGCTTCAGAAAGAACAAAATCCCTGTATACTACGGGGACAGACTTCTGCAATTGAACAGAGTCGACAGCAAAGGCATTCTCGCCCAGCATGGCCCTGACCACAATCTCACCCAATCCGTCCCGAAAGCGCAAAGTCGAGTCCATGTCTGGAGACTCAGATTCTGATGTCTCACCCCCGGTCAGCAAGAGATCGTCGAATAAGAAGCTCGAAGGCAGGAAAACCTCAGGCACAAGCGGAACAACCACCTGTAGCGCCACTGAACTTACCAACCTCTCTCACGCGGAACTGGTTCTCCATGCTCTTTCCCTCCAGAAGCGATTAGACGCCAAGTCGACCGGATCATCTGCAAAAGAGTTAACCCCACAGGTATGTATGTCTTTCCGATTCAATGTGTAATAACGTGTCCATCATTGGCAAATCGTATGCATCCAGTGCACAAGCAGTGCGGTCTGCTTATTGTCCCATGGACCGCACGAACCACCTGCACGTTGATGTTCGGCAAGCCTCCCTCGATGTGTCCATTCACCGCCTTCTCTAGGGCGTTTAACCATGTCAATCATACCTTTCAGGAGGTGCTCCGAATTGTTGATGTCGGTCCTTGTTCCTGACACTCTAACATTTTTGGAGAAAAAACAACGACGGTGCTTTCCCGCTTGCCACATGCAACGAGCACTTTGCAGCGCCAGAGCATCCGATGCGGCCTAGACTGCCCCCAAATCTATGTTCTCGTACATGCGGCCTGACACTGACTTCGTAATGTGTCAACGTAGGAGCTCGCTAAGAAAGTAGAAAACCTACGCACATTGATGGAGCGCCAGATCCGGAAATCGATGACCTGGAAGCCAACATGCAAGGAAGGTAGGGCGACCTTCTCGCAGGATTTCATTGTGCAGTCGGAGGAGGTTTTCAGGGCGCTGTTCAAGCCTGTTACTCCCGAAGGCTCAAAAGCGTGGAAAATGAAAAAGTTCAGTGTGGATGATTTTGAGGTATGGGTTCTTCTCTTGTTGTTACTCCCGGATCAAGTGAGCTGGTCATTGCGGGCTTCGCTGACCGCATTCGTTGGGTTTGATAGCGCGTCGTGGGACAAGGGATTGAAGCCAGCGCCCGCTATAATTACCTTCGCCCTACAAGCGATATCACCGTTCGTTGGGATGCCGAGAACGGGACTATGAAATGTAGTGGGAAATATGGGAAGTAAAGATCTCAAGCCGGCAACAACATTCTATTCCTTCGATTTGCATATATTCTTTGCCGCAGGCGTGGTCTCGATTTGCAGGGTTTGCTTTGAGCTTTGTTGAGATACCCATTTTGCAGATGTTGCATCGCTTCATAAGGGATATAGGAACTGAAAAACTTTGCACACTCAAATGATCGCTTGATAAGCTATGTTACCAGGGTTCTGATACGGTTCGAAGCGTCGATACTTCCCTAATCGTGTTCTTTCTCCATGACTCAACTTCTTAATGTCTCGTCCCAGGCCCTATGGCTTTTTGGTGGGAGAGTCTAACAATTGTTGAGCAGCACAGCACGTCAGGCGAAGCATAATTCCAAGGCTATCCCAATGGCTTTGAATCTTGTAAGTTTCTAGCGCGACCTAGTTGGGACCTATCGAGAAAGTTGTGGGCACAAGCTCTCACTGTACATAGCCAGCACGCTCTAGGGAGTTGAGTTACGGATCAAAACGTCGAATGAGACTCTATATCTCATCCGTTGAAGCCAATGCCTTTTTCCGCCGCTGACCCTTGAAATGCTTCTTGCTGTTCATTCGTAAATCGGCGGGATCGACATCTTTCTCTAGAGCCAGGATCGCTCGCTCCTTTCGTCCACTCAACTGCTTCCCTTGCTCGCTGTACTGGTGATTAAATGGCATGGTCAAATGACCAGCGTTCCCTTGACCTGGGCCGAAGAACCTCCGATCCAGTCGATTGGACTTCTCACCCTGCAAAGGTGGTGCTGGGACTAGTTCAGGATCATCAATTAAAGATGGATCTTCCGACCGTGTAATTGAGCCTTCTGTTTGCGCCGCGAGTATTCCACGTCGCTTCTGGGGAAGATGCTCCATGTCGTAAAGCTCACGATTAAACTCACGAGGGTCGATTGGAGATTCGCTCGGTGGAGGGTGGCAGAACAGGAGCTTGCCGCTGACGTAGTCCTTGAGAATATAACGAGCTGCCCTCGACTCGTCTGGTTGGCCTTGACCTGTCTTTGCAAAGCCTCGCGCGATAGCATAAGCCACGAGGATCTCTTCTGCTGTGGGTAGCCCAGTGCCGCCTTCTTCGAGCGGACGTGTACGGACTTTGATACCGTAAAGTGCTTCGAAGAATGACTGCGGTATCCGCTGCGCAACCAAGCCAGCAGGCCCGGTGAATTCCCTGAGCTGATCTATAGGCAGAATGCCATTGCAAACGAGCTCGGCCTTCGTGGTTGCGAAATTGGGAAAGACCAGGCCAGGGCAGTCACACAACACCACATCAGGACTGAGGTGGATAGTCTGAAAATGCTTCGTCTTGCCTGGCGTTGATGAAACGGAGACCTTCTTTGCGCCGATCAAAGCGTTGATGGTCGACGACTTTCCTACATTGGGATATCCCACCAGGCCGATCTGCGTTTTCCGCTGTGGTTCACCATCGGCAGTCCTTATATCGGGTGCGTTTTCAAGAAAGAGCGCTTCGAGTTCATCAACATTCAATATCCTGGTTCTTCGGTCAGACTCTTCTTCAATCTCTTCTTCACTCGCCCACTCGTCTTCCTCCTGTACGGCATCTTGGATTTCTATTTTCTTCGCTTCCCGCGCAAGTCCGTCATCATCGACTGCCCGGTTGTTGGCACTAGCAACTCCATCTTCTCCATCTGCAGGTTCTTCGAGGTCCATAGCTTCATTACGCGCCTTGGCCAAAGAAGCCGAGAAGAACTTGTAGTTGATACCAGCTTTCTCGAAATATCCCGCCCAAGCTTCCCGCTGACCTAATGTCATCATATCTGCCTTATTGACTAGGAGGAGGTTGTTCTTCTTCGAGTCTACTTCCTTGACGTAGTTTTCGAGATCCTCGGAGCGAAATAGTAATGGGTTCCTGGCATCGACTATTTGCACAACGAGATCTGATCTTTCGATGACTCTCCACAGCTGTCTCCAAACCTCCAGATTCCTTTCGAAAGGTGTCATTAGAAGATCGTCGTTCTCCTGCACCTCAGCCAAGCCTCGTCGCCAGTCAAGCAAGCTGGCACGCTCTTTCGTGTCAAGCTCTTGAGGTGTAGTCGTCTCATCCCAAGGCGGTCGTCTTGGAACCGTCAAGCGATTTCTGTTCGCCTTCTGCTTCCTGATGGCTGACCGTTCTTCCGCCGCGGAGAGTAGATACGGATTTATTTGATCCTTGTGTATTATCTTGACATTATTCAGTTTCTCTGCCGTGAAATCTGTGCCCGCTAGCTCCGCCGTACTCAGAAACTCGTCGAGCGCTCCTTGTTCCGTGACGCTGCGCATCTTGACCCATGCTGCCTCCTTGGGAGCATTCGTGACGTACTGTTTGGGCGGTTAGAGACGACGACCAAACGCAAAGGAGAGCCTGCTCACGGTTTGACCATCTTGATCCGTCCGTCTTATCCCGGAGGATACCTTCTTCCTATCGGAGCCTTTGCCTTTGCCAAACCTATCATTCATAAGACTGTTCCCCAAGCCCACCGTATTCTTCGACTTTGCCAAGACCATCTTTGGAGCTCCTGTGTTGGCCGCTGGAGGAAAACTTCCTGGTAGAGTTTATGAAGAACGGAAGTATTAACAGCGGATACAACGTATAATCTATGATTGATAAATGCGCTTCACATGTCGGGTGTACACCCCATTGAAAGCCTTCCGCAAGACGTCATCCCGCGGTCTCGGCTAATTTTGTTCAGTTTTCTGAAATTGATTGTCGCTAGGAACGATGGAGAAGACAATTTCTTTGCTCCGTACACGTCATTAATAGCGTGCTGCATTCGTAAATCAATATGCCTCGCAAGAAATGGATGTTCGTTGGCCGCTCCCCGACCCAGCATCAAGTGGTTTAACGTGAAGCAGTGATAAATCGACGTCCACAACCTTTGCACTGCTCCACAGACCCCAGAACGATCCTAAGATTCACGATGCCTCCTCTAATTCCATTGTATTTCATGAGCTTGCTCCATCGCAAGCCCACAAAGTCAAGTCACGGCGCGACTTGGAGGCCGATTTGTTTCGAGATGAAGACAACAATGGTGGGGAGCTACGGATAAGAGACAACGAAGGGGAAGCTGCCGAATTTGGCATTTACTACGACGACACCGAATATGACTACATGCAACATATGCGAGATCTCAATGGCGGTACAGGCGATGGGCAGAGCTATTTCGTCGAAGCACCAACAAGAAAGCAGGGAAAAGGGAAGGCCAAAATGAGATTGGAAGATGCCTTGAAGCAGGCTTCGCTAAACGATGAGGACGCTGCGATCTCCAGTGATCCCAGCGGTGGGTCACGACCCCTGCTGGATGAGGACCTTCTACCATCCAAGGAGCTGAAAAAAAGCACATATCAGGATCAGCAGGACATACCAGATTCACTAGCTGGCTTTCAACCGAACATGGATCCAAGGTTACGAGAAGTCTTGGAAGCTCTTGAGGACGATGCATACGTTGACGACAAAGAGGCCATCTTCGGTGAAATAGCAAAAGATCGAAAAGAGGTTAGCTTGGCGGACTTTGAGGGGCTAGATTTCGTGGACGAGAACGCCATGGATGACGATGGATGGGAAACCGACGGCACGGAAAGGCCATCGAAAGAGTACAAATCAGCCAGTAGCATGCCGCCAGTACCAGACAGTGAAGATGTCACTATGGAGGATAGCCCTGACCACGGCGATGGTGCTTGGATGAAGGAGTTTAGCAAGTTCAAGGAAGCCAAGAAAGCGCAGGCATCTAAGCCAAAAGTTTCGAATGCGGATTTGCAGTCATCCATCATTACAAGAACATCCATGACTGGCGACCGGCGGAAAAAGAGGAAAGGTGCAATGACATCCAGCACCGGCTACTCGATGACAAGTTCCTCTTTATTTCGTACTGAAGGCCAGACATTACTGGATGCGCGCTTCGACAAGATCGAGGAAGACTACGCTGACGACGATATGCATGATGACGGCAGGCTGTCGGTCACGACTGGAGTAACAGGTACTTCCGTAGCATCAAGCCAAGCGTCACCTTTGGCATCAAGGTCGGACTTTGACAGCATGATGGATGACTTCTTAGGAAGCTATTCGATGAGTGGCAAGAAGCGAGTGAAAAAAGGCGGCTACCAGAGTGGAATGGAGCAATTGGATGAGATTCGGAAGGGCCTTGGCCCAGCCAAATTGAAGGCGCAATAGGTTTGAATCGCTGGGTTAGCTCGCTTGTTGGGCGTTTGGCAATGGCGATGGTAATGAAAGAGATACCCCAAAACGATATCTAGCATTTAAGGAACATCAAACAAGAGGTTCACCGATTTCCAGGCTGGGCTCGGAGACATCTAGTAAAACCGTTGGGGCATACTTTATATATCTCTTTGAGTCCACAGACGCGTATAGACCGTCCTTACTTCCACGTCCCTAGCAAATGACTTCGCATCTACAGCATTTCATCGTAATCCCCAGCAGTGCAAGCCCTAATCACGTGCCAAGCTCGCCAAGCCTGAAAGGGCTGCCGGAGAGGCCATGTCAGATTGGGACCTGAGTATTGAATACATTTTGATCAACAACAGCCCTTGACATAGTCAAGCCCAAAACCCACACAGCGACCATGGCTTCCTCTGGCGAATACGCCCTTCTCTGTCTCGAAAATCCTCTGCTGGGTACCTCCCCACCACAACCCCAACGCAGCGAGAACCAAGCTGACATCCCTTCCTCACAGACATCCAAGGCAAAGGGTACGCCATTGTCCAGCCCCAAGCTCGCGTGCGAGCAATTTAAGTCATTCGAAGCATACTAAAACCACTCCCCGTAGTGATGAAGCCACCCTTGCCAAATACGGCCTCAAGCCCAACGACGCCATTCTCGCCGAAGAAAAACACATGGGCCTCTACGAGGACCTGCTCCAAAACCACGACGCAAAACTCATCGCAGGCGGTGCGGCGCAGAATACCGCTCGTGGAGCACAGGTAGCCGTCCCCTCCCCTCTTTACCTTTGCCCAATCCCCATCGGCCCCGTCTTATCACACTACAACCCTTCCGCAACACAGTGGCCCCTAGAAGCCATTGCGGAAGCGGCTACCTTTCGTTCGCTAATCCTCCATTCCCCTCCGCAGTACATCCTCCCCCCCTCCTCGGTCCTCTACATCGGCTGCGTCGGCTCCGACCAGTACGCCTCCCACCTGCGCTCCGCCTGCGAACAAGCCGGCCTGCGCGTCGAATACCAGCTCTCGCCCTCCAACTCCCCCACCGGCCGCTGCGGCGTTATCATCACGGGTCAAAACCGGTCAATGTGCACGCATCTGGCTGCCGCAAACGACTACAAACTCTCTCACCTGCAGAGTCCTGAGATCTGGAAGCTGGTGCAACAGGCGAAGGTGTATTACGTGGGCGGGTACCATTTGACGGTATGTCCCGACGCGGCGATGGCGCTGGCGAAGGAAGCGGCGAAGGAGAATAAGATTTACGTGTTGAGTTTGAGTGCACCGTTCATACCGCAATTCTTCAAGGCGCAAGTCGACGAGACGGCGCCGTACTGGGATTACGTAATTGGGAATGAGACGGAGGCGCGCAGCTGGGCGGGTGTGCATGATGAGTGTAAGGAGAAGGAGGACGTGAAGGCGATAGCGAGGCATCTTGCGGAGTTGCCGAAGGAGAACAGAGAACGGAAGAGGGTGGTGGTGGTGACGCAGGGAACGGATGAGACGGTGTTGGCAGTGCAAGGGGAGGAAGGCGTGAGGACTTTCAGTGTCAGGGAGATTGCAACCCAGGAGATCTGCGACACCAATGGTGCTGGGTGAGTGCGCGAGTTGTTCTGAAGACGGAGAATGTTGCTAACTCGATGTGTGCACTAGGGATGCCTTTGCAGGAGGTTTCGTAGCCGGGATCGTGGAGGGCAAGTCGCTCGAGGAGAGTGTGGATATGGGGCACTGGCTTGCGAGCTTGAGTATCCGGGAGTTGGGACCATCGTACGTATTGGCCCTGATCCTCCAGGAACAATCGAAAAACCCTTTGCCAAATACTATCTCATCTCTTTCTCAACCCTTACCCATCAGTCGTCCTCTTTCCGCGAATCAGGAGATACACATCCATCCCCTCAGCTTCTCCCGTTTTCCCCGATCATAACCAACTGCTGACATCTCTTGCAACCAGATACCCCTACCCCAAACACACCTACCAGGCCTCAAAAGCCTAGGGCCAGTCCCGACCCATGAGTGAGAGCATAGCGATGTGGCGTTCGGGGTCTCAACACCTAAAAGCGCTCGGAGGGATGGCGCACGATGACGAGAACATGACTGGAACGGATATTTAACACCCTGAGGGATAGAGCTTAGAGCATAGAGCCTAGATCAAGATACAGAATCGAGCTATAAATTATGGAATGTGGCGAGTGATGTCTACGCCAGAGATCCAAGTAGTCTTACAGAATTGTTTGCGACTTCTAATGATCAGTCTTGTAGAATTGCAAGAAGCTTTCTTGCGCACCGAGATAGGGGACGAGCGTATACGAGGTTTAAAGTCATTCCTTTTGAGAGGCATGAGTTTTGCTGGGATATACTATCCTTGACAAGATACATCTTAATCAACAAGTATCCCTCTTGGCAAGTTATCTCTCTTGACAAGGTTAATCTTCCTGCACGTATGCGTTACCTTCGCAAAGCACCCATAGAAATCGTCCGATTCCGCAGCTGAAATTCGCCTAAGCCATCCCGTCATTCCCCATCAGCACCCAACTTCCTAAGCATCTCCCTGCCCATTCGGCGGCGTCTGCATCATCGCCTCTTGTTGGCTACCACCATTGCCATTCCAGGTACTCCCACTCAGCAGATTCGAGCTCACGAACTGACTCCCATCAACCCACATATTCCCATTTCCTCCATTCATACCCCACGAAAGGCGAGTCCTCACCGCGGCACCACGCTCATGGGTCCAGATATTAGGCTGGTTCCTTGGCGAATGTGTCACGTATGCTGGCATACAGTTTGGCGAGTAGTTGCCGATGCTGCTTGGGTCTGGGAGGCTGCTGATGCATTCAATGACGTGGTGACCGTTCCCCTGGGAACCTTGTGGGAGACTCTGTTGGGAGTTTCGCTGCGAAGGGTGGGAGGGAGGCGCGGCGTCATCGGTTTGCGGCGCGAAGGGCTCGTTGTAAATACTTGGCAAGCGTGGGCGAGGAGAAGTCTCCATAGATGAGCGGGCGGAGAGTCTGCGAGCGAGCTCTTGCGCAGTTGGTGTTCCAATGATTCCGTAGCTGGTGTCGTTGCCGCTTACTTTTGGAGGAGTGCCGATGGGGCCGAAGTCGGTGTTGTTGTTGCTGCTGGGTCGTGGTGGAGTGCCGATGGGGCCATAGTCAGGCAGAGGTGCCGGTGGCGGGCTGTAGGTGAAGCCGTGAGTGGACAGTCTCGGACGTGGTGGATACGGTGCGTTTTGAGTTGGCTGGGGGTTGAACCCATTGGGGATCTTGGAGGAGCCGACAAGGTTTTCGACCATGTTCTCCATGGCGGTGTCGGCCATGGACGCTGACGAGGATGAGGCCCTTGATATGTGTTCTTCGAGGTAGGCCATGGCATCGAAATGGGGCTTGCCATTCGTCGGTGCCCTGCCATCTTGGTTGCCTGTAGCGGAAGCGGCCGTTTCACGGCCATTGGACTTCGATGTATGCTCTGAAGCTACAATGTCACCACGGAAAGTGAAGGTACTCCCGCCAACCAGTTCGATTGGTACCTCCTGAGATCCGATTAGCTTAGTTTTTTTCAAAAATGAGGAATGATTGAACCCACATCTCTTACTGCAAGCGCTACAGCGTCAGTCAGAAGATCACGAATCCTGCCAAGCATTTCAACATTGGGATGGTGTCTCTCCACGCCGTGCGTATGGAACTTCTGCTTGAGGGTGCCCGAGCCTTGCTCAAAATAGCGGCTCCTGTCGTGTTCGCGGAATGGCTTGAACGCAATGGTATCTTCGTCTTCCTCCAGCAGATACTCAATCAAAGGCAAAGAATTCGTATCAAAGGTGGACGCAAGAAGTGTCATCGTACTGGCATACAGCCCAAAGAAGACCTTGATGAGATCGCCGAGCCCGCTCTGGTCCGTATATTCGACGAGTATGTTGATGTTACAGATCAGCCAGGAGCTATAGTGACGCAGGGCGGGAAGAATGCGGCGAGTTGAAGCAGTGATCTTAAGCTGGGCCAAGCCAGAGCTGTTGGCGTCGTCCGTGGGCTGCGTCAACTCACATTTTAGACTATGGAGAAGCGTGATAAGCGTCTTGACGTTGAGTTGCAGGAAGGAGTCGAACGCCCGCATGTATCCTATGACACGAGGCTCGTCTGTAAAGCTGGTTAGCCGTTGCTGGAAGTCAATCATGATATCTGTGGACCCACCCTGAGATCTGATGCTAGCAAAGTCCTGAGCGGCTATGTTGATGAGAACGAGCTTGTTGAGGACGCCTGGCATTGACCGCTCTTTCAAGTCGGTTACAAGCTGGGTTAGTACCACATTCTCAAGCTCTTCCTCTGAAACCCCACTGCCATTGTACAGGCGACTGTGAAGAAGCATGAACAGACCGATCGTGGCCTTCTCAGGTGACTGGTTATTTGCAATCGTCGCCTCAGAAAGAAGTTTCCCTTTGCTTTGCGCTGTCTCAATCTTCTTAATCTCCAACTCTAGATTGTCTCTCGCGCTCGGAAATGGCTCTTCGGTGGCCAAAGCTCGATAGAGGTGGTAGGTGACGCGCAGGTGGCAGCCGCCATGCCGAGCGATGACAGCCAGTTGATGATGTGAGGCACCAGAAGTAGGGTAAATGGCTCCCGCAAGACCATAATAACCAATGGCTGGCCCCCAGTTACACTCTCCCTTGGAAAGCACCTCCTCGCGATACCGCGAGAGATCGCCAAGGTGGATGAGGGTTTGGTGGCAAGAAAGCAACACAGCATGGCATAGCTTGCCCGGGACCTTTGAGGCGCTTACGGCCGTGAGCTCTATTGTCCGATTATCAGCACGTTGATCTTTTAAAGTTGATGCAGAGAGGTTCTTACTTTCCAAGCTGAGGTTTGAAGCAATCGCATTGAGCTCGGGTATCCCTCCATATTTAGAGACCAACCCTTGAATGAACCCGCGATAGTACAACTGACTATCCTTGATGAAGTTCAAGTAGCTCTTCGCGATCTTACGACGTTCTACATGCTTCTGTTCCTTATCGTACTGTGGATGCGGATTAGCTCATTCATCACACTTGTAACGGAAAGACGCGCAACTGACCATGTGCAGGACTTTCTGGAAGCGCTTATGTACTCTTACATGGACATCCCAGAGGGCTTGTTCTGCATCGTGCTCTCTTGCGGGCTCCTGGTCGTTCATGATTCCCTTGTCGCACTCGCGGCGATAGCTTGAGAATGTGAGCAGGGCACGGGGATGTTTGCTAGGAGCCAAATACCGCGCAAGACAAATGCCGATGTTGCTGGGTATGGATACCTTGTGGTCAAGAGCTGCCAGCAGCTCATCTTTGGCTTGTTTTGTGGCGCTGCGCAACATCAGCTGGAAGTAGCAACGGTAGCAAGCTGCGTCAAGGAAACATACATGCAGGTCTCAGATGCGAGCGACGCCATGAGCGGTGCGATTGTCGAGGCGATGTATATAGTTATGACCCCACGGTCATCAGCACGGTTAGATGTAGAAGGAGAAGTGAGGAGCCAAAGGAATCAGTGTGCGCAACTGATCCATGGCTGCTGAGAAGAACGGTGCTACTTCAATGAATGAAGAAGCTAGGGAGTGCTGACAATTTCGAAGACAATGGGATCTTGAGGTGAATTGAGATGAATTGACTCAGAGAAGTGAATGCGATCCATGCCTTTCAACACCACGAGACCCCACCCCAGAAGCGCCAAGCCAACGCCAAGCCAAAAGTCGCCGATGCCTTGACACTCAATAGAGTACTGCAAGCTCGGCTGCCCCAATGACCAAAGACCATGGCTTCTGGCGCAATGAATATGTAGGAGGATGCTGAGTCAAGAGATAGGGAAGACAGACTAGCCCTTAAGACTGGAATGAAGTGGGCAAGCAAGTAAAGTCTCCCCTAACTCACCGCCTACACCTCACCATGCCGAAGCGCTCACGATCAGAGTCCCCCTCTTCACCGGCCTCCGCCTCGCCGTCCCCTGCCCCTTCGACTGACAACGGCCACACCCATTCCTCAAAGTATCTCCAAACCTCACCCTCCCCCGACCCTGCGCGACCCGCAATGAAATGCTCCCTCCCACCCCACCCCACCCTCTCCTTCCCCACCTTCTCCGACTTCGAAACCCACTACGCCCAAGCCCACACGAACCGCTGCTCCTCCTGCCACAAGAACTTCCCCACTGAGCACTTTCTCTCCCTCCACATCTCCGAGAACCACGATCCGCTAGACGAGGCGCGGCGAGCGAAGGGCGAGAAGACGTATCGCTGTTTTGTGGAGGGTTGCGAGAAGGTGTGCAGTGCGCCGCCGAAACGGCGGATGCATCTTACGGACAAGCATATGTTTCCCAAGAACTACGATTTCTTGATCGTGAATGATGGGATTGACAAGAGGAGCTCGATGCTAAGGTCTCGACATCGAAGAGCGAGTTCGGCAGCGGAGAGGGCGGTGCGGAGGGAAAAGCAGGCTGGGATCATGGGAGGTCAGAAGCTCGAAACCAGTATTCCCGTCGATGAGGGGGAAGACGTGACGGAGGCAAAGGGTGCAGAGCACGTACCAAAGTCCACCGCGAACGGGGCTTCTGCGAGCGAAGTGGAGATGGATGTTATCACGTCGGGGATGTCAGCTCTCAAATTCGTCCCGCCCAGCGTCCGGTTCGGTCGTGGAGGGAGAAGAGGGGGGTTCAGTCGCTCGTAGACGTTCTTCATTGGTGTCGGGGCTATGAGCGCAATCGACAAGTCCTGGTTAGAACTGAGCAGAAAGAGAGCCAAACAACTGTCCGTGCTCATGCAGCCTAAATACGCGAAACAGGAACCCTCTGAGGACGCTGTTTGGGGAACCCAAAGGCCAATTGGCTGGAGTTGAGGAGCCAGAGATTCAGGAAGCGCAAGCTCTTGGACGCCATTTTTTGCGTGCACTGATATGGGCTATGTATGCGATACAGCGCGAACGGATGACCACAGACCGAAAAAGCAATCGAGGTCCAGTAGCAGCGACGATGCGGCATAGCAGCGACGATGCGGCATACAATCCCTCCTCAAGCTTTGAAATATGGGAGGAGTGACTTCCCAGAAATTTGAGAACACACAAGAAGTGTACTGGAGCCATACTCGGAGATCATGTTAGGAATAGGAGCAGCTTGTGCATTTTTTGAGATGGGTAAATGATAGCATTGGATCCTCTAGTAGTGACCTATCTAGAAAGCACAAAGCTAGCATGCTGCAATCCAGTTGCACTGCCCTTACACCACGGTACTACTTCCCATTTCGACATGTCGAAAGTAGGCAGTAACACAAGAGCATAGTGCAGATTCACCGGAATCACACGTGAAGGTCGAAACCTCCAACCCACTCAAGGTCGCCCGTGCTGTCACGCTTGGAAGCATGACTGTCACGGCGCCAATCCCGAGCTTTGTCGTTCATGCTTTCCTTCCTCGCTCGTCCCGACTTCCCAGACCACCCAGATCTTCCTGACCATACCTTCAAACCCAATCCATCACGCCAGTTGCCAGTACTTGCTCGCTTTTTCTCATTTACATCAGGGCTATGATTGACTGCACGACGTCGATTACCAAGCACCGCCCACTTGTCCAGGATAGTCCGCTTAGATGGAGGGGAGTAGCGAGGGGTGCTTGGCGGAAACGCTGCGTCCTCAAATACAAACCCGTCGGCCTCGGGGCAGGATGACTTGCTATGCTCCAGGCTCGACATTGCGGCTTCGGGATTGGTACTGGGCGCTTTCTTTTCTGGCAACACAACGAGGCCCAAGGTCGGGTCACTGGCCCTGCTATCGAGACTCCAAGTCCGGCTATTGTGCTCGCGACGGCGCTTGAGAGCCTCCTCATGCTCAACGAAATCTTCCTCATCCTCGTCCCAGAGGTCTGTCCAACTCTTAGAGAAGGAATTGTCTTTCTTCCCGAAGATGGAGGATAGAGCAGGCAAAGGTTTGGAAGACTTCGCTGGAAGTGAGCCAGAGACTGGGACAGGTCCTGATCGAGGCGCGTTGCGAGGGATAGGTGGGTTTAGCACCATTGACTTGACAGACACTCCGATGATCGAGTCGAGTCCCGACGTAAGAGAAGAGTTTTGAGCAGCCGAATACCAGGAATCTCTGTTCTCGGAACCAGAGAACAGGTCTTCACTGTAGCTCTCCGTGTCCGGAATAGCGGACAGTTGACGACCCTGGCGCTGTGGACTGGTGTGTAAAGCCTTTGCCCATGGAAATGCGCCCTGGTCCACTTGTGGGCTGGCAATGGATGGAGTCCGGAGCGGCTCACGGTTGGCGCTTGCTTGAACAACATCACGCTCGTTTGTGCAGAAGTCGTCGAAGCCTTCTGCATCCGTTGTAAAGCTGACCACCCTAAGGAGGCTGTCACGAACGGCGGCAAGCGAACGTTTGGCCGGATCGATGGCTAATGCATGAACGAGAATCTCAAAGGTATCTTGTGACATGGTCGGGAAAATATCGAACAGCGATTGGTTATCTCGAGCAAAGTCGGCAAAGAGAACATCGGACTCGGTAGGCGTAACAAACGGATTGCGTGAGAAGAGCACGTTGAGCAGGCAAATACCAATCGCCCAAGTGTCCGCTTTGGCAGGTGAATAGCCAGTATCGCCTGTGTCATACTGCTCCGGGGCCATATATCGGTCACTACCAACGGATGACTCGTAGGACCAAGGGTCTGTAGTTACCAGTCCAAAGTCGCCGAGTTTCATGGAACCATCTTGTGTGAGGAAAATGTTCTCTGGTTTGATGTCGCGGTGGTAGAGCCCCTTCGAGTGCATGAAGTCAACGGCACTGACCAGTTGGAGCATGAACTCTCGAACATTCTGGGTCTCGAGCGGTCCGTGCCCAAGGCGGATTGCCTCGTATAAGTCTCCCATAGAGCAATATTCCAGGACCAGATAGCTGTGAGCATCCGTTTCGAAGTGATAGATTAGATTGACGATGTTCGGATGGTAACCCAGACGATGGTGGCATCCAATTTCCAAATTATTGTCTTCTTTCGGTGAGACAAGACAATCATTGGCCTTCGAAGCCTTGGCCAGACATTTGACAGCGACAAGTTGGTTATTGGTGAGATGTTTAGCCAGGAAGACCATACCGAAGGAGCCATGATTGAGTGGGGAGACCGATTCAAAACGCCCATCCAAGACCATCCCCTCAGAGAAAATGTCCTTCATGCACTCCATAGATCCTAAATAATCAACTCCGAACCAGTAATCCCACCAAAGCCAGTATACTTGAGAACACTGAGCGGCCAACCGGTAGACTCCTTGCTAGGAATATATTACACCAATAAGCCAGAGGGACCGAGACCGTGAAGACCAAGTCGCCGTTCGTGCCCCTGACTCAACGTGTAGCGAACTGTGAAGAAGTCAGACCATTCCAGACCGAGGAAGACGATCAAGATCGTACCGAACAGCAAAGCGGAAAAAGCAGAGCCGGAAAAGAAAACGCGTAATACACCACACCAGACCACCCTTTGCTCATGAACACCGATGAAACTCCTTCTCGTTCTATCAGAAACTCATGTGCAGAGTAAAAATATTGGGTTTCGTATGCAACAGGAAAAAGGCAGACCCAGGACCGTAAGAATAGTAGGGCGAACACTGTACTGGTGAAGAGAAAAGCTATGTCGACACGAGATTCAAAGGCGTATATAGAAGGAGTGTGAACGAAGGCGTCAGAACTAGAGGGTGGGATGCTGAAGGAGCGGACGTCAAAGTCAGATCGACTGAAATGTAACCGGATCGAAGATGGAGTCGCTGCGCAGAGTCGTAAGGGTGGAGGCTAGGCGTAGAGAAGTTTGCCCTCCAGATTGAGATCGCTTGGGGCAAAGATGAGCGACAGATCGGTTCTCGTCCGCTGCAAGACTGGATGTCGAGGGCTAGGGCCAAGGATGGATGGACTGTGACCAAAGACTAGTAGCTGAGCCGTAAAGCGAGATGCGGAGACAGATGGTCGACTTGGGGCTGTCGAGTCACAGCGAGGCCGTCGAGGTCATGGAAGGCAGCGACAATTTGACCAGAATTGAGGCTGAAGCTTGGCCGACCTGATGCTGACTTCACACGCAGAGATGGCCAGGAGCAGAGGGAATCGAGGGAGGGTAGGAGTTTTGATGTAAAGTGAAGATTATGCGTGCTTGCTTGGATCGAGTAAGTGAAACAGGCGGGGTGTTGCGTAGGCGACGTTGAGGAATGTAAGGGAGTGAGTAACAACAAAGGAACAGAGGTGCTAGGCAGACAATGACCGTGGCGAGCTGAGGAAGAATTGAATAGGCAGTCAGATCATTGCTGGATCATTGAGCTTGGACGATGATCATTGTTGTTCAGATGGAGAGAGAGGGAGACAGAAGATGAAAGAAGCCGACTGGAGATTGAGACGAGTGGCAGGCGTGGCGGAGGGGAGCTGCAGGTGCACGGAAGAGGAATAGCCATGGGCCCCAGTCGTGGAAACAAGGTTCCAAGAGGTCTCATGCATCAGACTCCAGGGCAACCGCCAAAACCAGGCTTAGCTAAACCATTCCATGTCTTTCCACCCCTCCTCAGTCTGGGACTACCACTGGCGCTACGGCCAACATGAGGAACGTGGCCGCGTTGGATCAAACTAGTCTTCGGTTACGCTTGTTGTTGCTGTGCTCTGAGTTGGTCCTGTTCGGAAAATGAACCCAGCATCATTCGCTGTTCTTTATCCGCTCTCGATAACAAAGCATATGGGGTTGCATAATTTGCTTCGATCATCATCGACGACTGGACATGCATTGTGAAGAAACGTGAGATTCGAAACGAGTGCAAACAGTTGGTGGGCGTTTAAGGTACATGACAGAAAGGTACAACAACTCCCCGATCGAGTCAAGTCCTCACAATACTCGCTCGAAACGTCAGCTGCTGCGCGTAGAGGTTGCAAGTGGACCACCTGCTCAAGGCTCCTGAGTCTCTCACCAATCCGGATTATTCGATCGCCTGCAACGTACGTCAGTAATTACCCCCGTGCAGGTCTCTGCTTTCTCGTCCTTGGTTTCGTTGCTTCCGTGGTCTGGCCAGTGGTCACGTCTCGTTCCACTTACCACTCACCGTGCCACACCCTCGCACAAGCCCATTTTGCTGTCAATTTCCCGAAACGCCCCACGCAGCTTTCCTCCTTGGTCATCTGATCAGCCAATTATTGGCCTTCTGCTCTTGGCGGCAACTGAGCCCTGCACAACTTCGGATGGGCGCTTTCGTCCTTCGCGAGCCCATCAGCGGCCGTTGTTGGTGCCAAACGACTGACAGCAATCAGCATGCTTCTTTTATCGCGATCTACAGCTGTCGCTTCGCGCATGTCGACTCGAAGTATTGATAAGATCGAAAATAGATCAATGGACGACCTTCTGGCTTCGCGCTTCGACTGCTTTCCATAGGATGATAGTAGCCACTCCTCGACCGTTATCCCGACTGTTCACTTGTGACACGACAGCGATGACTTAATTTAATCGGCTGCAGACAACCTTGCTACTCGAGCATGACGCTGCAGCTACGAGTAATACACTCGTACTTCCGAGCTTCTACCAGCACCACTAAGGGGTCGCTGCATGCGAAAGGTCAACTAGGGTGCCGAGTCATACACCGACTGCCTTACTCGACCCTTTATCAGTTTTCCACAGACGTGCCCTTTTGAAAATCAAGGTACCATGCTTCATTGAGGGAAAGGCAAGGAATGACTATTCGCCTATGGGCCTGAGTGGGTCGAGGCGCCCTGTGTTAAGTCCATTTTACCGTTGAACCTTCCTACTTTCATTCCTATTGATGATATCCTCGCAGGAGTCATGGTCACTGTCGAACAGAAGGTTGGGCTCTGAAGGTACCGGCTTTCGTTGGCGTACTGCAAAGCACTCGTAGTGTAGGTCTGGATGGACCCTAGGCTTGATTCTCCTAATTGGCTTTCATGTATCAACTGCATTGGTGTTCTACTTGAATAACTGACCCTGTTTCCCGATGTGGCTCTTTAGCAATACTTTTTTTGACCAACTGCTTCATCAGCGAATCTTTGATACGTTGTTCAAAAAGTGCGAAGGGATCGATAGCCCTGACAAGAGTACCATGCCAGCGCATAGAATGATACATATCGTGCCGCTCCTTCCTTGGATGTACCACGGAATATCAGAGTAACCAAACACCTTCAGTGCTGCTCCACGTCGAACAATTCTGCACCATATCTCATGCATTTCTTTCCTCCTCAGAGACTACTTAGGATGTCAGGTTGGATAATCTCAAGCTTTTCCCCCAGCTCTCGCCATACTCGGGCTTGCTTTTCTGCTCCCTCTGCGCTACGTACGAAGGACGATTCACTGGACTCAATTTTAGTGCTTGCCTTCTTTAGAGCTCTCGTCGACCTCGACGTACCTGGCGACATGGGAATCGGCCATGTATTTCCCATGCGTTTCCTCTCCGCCCGCCCCAGCAGCAACAAGCGTCCGACTTCCAACCTCCGACGAGCGTGCTATTAGTAAGTACACAAGTCCTACCACCAACCTCCCAACCCCTGTGCTCTCTCGGAAGAAATCAGACTTGCAAACGCCTGGCGTTAGGCAGTTGACGATGACATGGGGCTTGGAGGAAGCATTGATGGCATCGGCCATTGCACGAACAACCAAGATTTCTAGGAGCTTAGTCACACCATATCTACAAATAGACTATGATTTAGCAGAATACCAGCAGACGCTTCAGCTACAAGAGAACCATACCTGTCAGGCATGTCAGCACCCTTTTCATTGTTCAACTCGTCAAAGATCCTCTCGGCCTTCCTCTCTTTGAACTTCGTGATGAAGTGCGCATCAGACGCAACGATGGTCAATCTTGGCAACGTATTGAAATTCTGTGCTGTCTCCTGCAGTTTCGGCAGCACCAGTAACGCCAACAGGAAAGTGCTTGTCACATTTGTTGTCACGGTACTCTCGTCTTGTTCCGTAGTCGTGAACGAGTTCTGCATCATCCCAGCATTTTCGAGCAGTAAATCCAGTCTCCGCAAACTCTGCGCCCGCTTCGCGAATTGTTTAACAGATTCATAGCTTGACAGGTCCAAGGACCAGACCTCGACAATACCAGATCTTTGGGTACTGTCTTCGATAGACTGTTTGGCAGCTTCACCTTTGGATGTATTGCGTACAGCAAGAATGACCTTTTCCGCACCAAGGCGGACAATGTGTCGAGCAGCTTCGAGTCCTAGGCCTGTGTTGCTGCCTGTCACGATAGCTATTTGACCGGCGAACGAGACCGTGGGATAGCTCGGTGTGACGAGAAGCTGCGAGTACAGAAAGTTCGCCATGAATGATAAGGCCATCCTCGATGATGGGGGCGACTGCGCGATTGAACCCGCGAGTTCCAACTCTATCTACGCCGGATTTGCGACTTGGGTTTGAACACCAACGACTCCAGATTGGATGCTGGTCACAGTGCCCCTTGTTTATGATATATTAGAGGTCTCTTAATACTTTATGATCTAGATTGCTACATAGTTGAGGGGAAGGCAACCTGCCAAAGTACTTTTTTAGGTCGAAAACTACGAGCGGGACGACGTTAAGCCGATTGCGACCCTTCATTCCGGACGCCCCGGCACCACCGGGATGGGATATTTCTGATCCGAACGATTCAGCCCTTCTGAAAATCGACATGAGTACGGAATCATCTTTCGTTGAAGATGCGACCAATGCGCCTGAGAGTTAGGTCAGATCTGCTCCTACCGCTTCGAGCCTTGCAGCACCTGCAGATCAATAGTAATCACGAATCTGGATCAGAGATAGAACCGTATGGCCAACGGGCTCGAAATCATGTTACTCTACATGGATGCCCAGAAGAATTAGCTCTGTATACTCAAGGCTTGATGTGCAACTTCCCACGTAGGCCAAGCTCCACTAGATGAATCGCAAAACGTTGTGCTTGGAATCGCAGAGCTAACACGAGCTCTCATTCCCAGGGACGTGCATGGTAACAACGACTTTACTGACTTGGCCTGCATGATGAGTGAATACATAGCCTCAGTCATGATATGGATATCATGTGGCTGAGGTGAGACATAGTAGTATATAGGGGATCGCGGCAGCATGCAGCAATAATCAATACATTACTTGATCGCGGTCAGTCCCCAAGATCCCTTCTATTTACTTCATTGTCACGTCAACTTGCCCTCCCATGCTGCGCCTCGTTTGTCCTCGGTTGGCTCATTACCCATGGCTGGTGCTCTGCGATGACTATCTCACCCATCATTACCAGTAGGTGCTGTATTCGTTTCGCACCTTTTCTGGAGATTCATTTGTTGCTGTTTCTTAAGAGAGCTTCGATGAAGTCACAGACAGACCTCTGACGTTTTGCCGCTTTGGCACCGGGCGTTCACTGGTGGTTGAGTCCATGGTCATTTCCTTCATACTTTCGGATAGCGCGAACGAAGCCTTTTGTTCAGCTAGCCCCTGAAATTATTACCCTGCCAGCCTATGGCATATTCATCTATTATTTTCTTTGCGTCTCACGAGCTGTCAGGACTCGGAAAGAATTACTGAGAGACAGACAAGAGTCATGTCAAGGTTCGCTCTGATGTGTCGATAGCCGGAGAAGGTTCCTCATCCCCCCTACTATCAATGAGTCGTTAGCAACTATAAGAGAATGAGTGGATATATGTGTAAGAGAGCTTGAATTAGTCTGACACAGTCATATGGCAGCATGGGAGTCACCTGCAACATTCTTTTTCGTAGCTTGGGCTGTGTGCTAATGTGATGAGTCCTTTTGTGGCATTTTTGACGGAACACTATTTTGTTCTTAATACCTTAGTACTTGATCAACATACTTCCAAGATTCGCATCCTCTTCGAGACAGTGCTATTAGAATGACAAGCCACACCAAAGAAATTGGCCACCATGTGTTACATTGGGGTCTTCGCAGAAATCTGCTGCTGCGCTGATCATGGCCCCGGGGATTTCATGAGTAACCTATGCAAATCGTCCTTCTGTGGTCTCTGCGGTAAATCGGTTCCTTGGTCCACTTGGGGGGCAATCTAAAACCTCGAAGCAGATCATGAACCACACGGTCATGAACAATGGTATGGCGGACAGCAACAACCTCCTGGAGGGATCCCGCTTGAGAATGCGCAACCGCAGCCAAATCAGCCTATGGTTTACAACCCTCAGCCTCTGCCGCATCAGGCGTATCCCCAACACGGGCCCCCTCATCTGCCACAGCCTGGTCCTTGGGCAATACAACGCCGTCAACAAATTGCTGCTGGCACTTTCCGACCTCAGACACAGAGCTATGCACAAGGACCGAGACCCGACGGCACTCCGAGATGGAGGGCGAACTGGGAGGCACGGCAAACACTGGAGTTTGGCCCGATTGCGCCCGGTAAAGGCAGTCTTTGATCTATTTGGCTCACTTGCGAAGTTGCGTGAGGGAACAACTGTGTACATCCTTTTAGGGACCGTCAGACTCCCTTAACGCAACCCTAGATTTAAACCTGAAGTATCATTTTGGATTACTCAGAGATACTTAGAGGTACACCATCAATCCAAGATATCAAGACTCTCCATATCCCACAGATTTTCCATGCTGCAGTCAAACGTGGAGGCTGCTTGGGCAGGTGGAATCGCCAGTGGAGGCATGGGCTCATCCATTGAAGGCATACAAGCACGCTGCACCGCAGAAGAAGCGCTCTAAATGACTGTGTTCAAGAGAGCCAGCCATGGCTTTCTCTGGGGCCGGTGGGCAGTTGGCTCCTGCGAGCTTGGAAGATAGATATGATGATTCACTACCCATTTTCAAAGTCGAGAGGGTCCAGCTACAATTCTCCATTTCTGCGGACTTTGTCGCTGCCCAAGTAGCCAACAACGTCCTCGTCTTGGCTCTGTCTACCGGTCGTATTCTCCGAATCGATCTCGACAGTCCCTCAGACATAGATGGTACGGCCGAATCTTCAGCTTTCGGGAAAACCTGACTGACGCGCTTGACATAGACATAGACCTGCCTCGAAAAACGACGGACGTTGGTGTCATTCGCCGCATGTTCCTCGACCCCTCTGCCTCCCACCTCGTTATCGCAACTACATTGGGTGAAAATTACTACTTGCACACGCAGTCGAGGCAACCGAAGGCTCTCTCAAGGCTTAAAGGCGTGGGGATTGAAAGTATCGCTTGGAACCCATCATTGCCTACAGCCTCTACTCGGGAAATCCTAGTCGGCACGTCCGATGGCAACATATACGAGGCCTACATTGAGCCGTCAAATGAATTTTACCGCAGGGAGGAGAAGTACCTGAAAGCTGTGTACAAAGTGGATGGACCCGTGACTGGGCTATGGGTGGATCAGATTCCAGGCAGAGGCGACACCAGGAGGGTGCTCGCCGGAACCCCAAGCAGGCTGCTTCATTTCTTTGGACGTATTGGTAGATCCGGTCAGGAAGGTTCTGGCTCTATCTTTTCGAAGCTGTTCGAAACAGAGGCCCCTACTCAGTATGAAGTAGCACCGGGTACGAAGCCTGCACTATCAGCCTTGGCTGTCTCACCGGACCCACCAGAAGCATCCCCTTCTTACAAGGATGACGAGGAACGCCACTACGCTTGGCTCTCTAGCCAAGGCATACTTCATGGCAAGCTGGGAATCAAGGCGCCTATGGGAGATCTAGGCAGTGCTGTTCTTAACAACTCGAAAATGCTCCCTCGATCGTGGATACTCGCGTCGGAAAACGCGAGTGGCCGTAGGAAGTCAACCCAAGAACCCATAGGGGGCGTCGTACTGTCCCAGTGGCATATAATTAGCCTTGTGGAAGGCAGAATGTTAGCAACTCAGAGGCTCGACGAACGTATTGTCTTCGACCAAGTGGTTCTAGATCCTGGCGAAACAGCCATTGCTCTTCTAGCTGATCAAAAGAAGAACACCTACTGGTTGTTCACCACCCAGGAAATCTTCGAGATTGTAGCTACCGACGAAGACCGTGACGTATGGAGAATCATGCTCAAGTCTCAGTACTTTAATCTTGCATCGCAGTATGCGAAGACCGCGACCCAGAAAGATGCCGTCGCGATGGCATCCGGGGACTCTCTCATCAGTAAGGGACAATTTTTCGAGGCGGCTGGGGTGTATGGAAAAAGTAGTCGACCCTTCGAACAAGTTGCTTTGACCTTCATCGACCACGGCGAGCACGACGCCCTGAGAAAGTATCTATTGACGAAGATAGCAACCTACAAAAAGTCCTCGGTCATGCAGCGAGTGATGATCGCTAGCTGGTTAATTGAGATCTTCATGTCGAAGATGAACGCTCTTGACGATACAATAACAACTAAGGCACAGCTTACGGAGAGTACGAGCACATTAGACTCCAAAGATGAGCTTTCCGTGGTTCGAAAGGAGTTCCGCGACTTCGTCACAAAGTATCAGGCCGATTTGGACTCAAAGACGACGTACGAGATCATCAGCAGCCACGGGCGCGAGCAGGAGTTGCTCTCTTATGCTACAGCAATTGATGACTATAACTACGTCCTATCTTACTGGATTCAGCGCGAGCGCTGGCAAGAATCACTGGATGTTCTCAAGCAGCAGACAGACGTAGATGCTTTCTACAAGTACAGTAGCGTTCTGGTGGCCCATGTACCTAATGAGTTGGTCGATATCCTGATGCGACATCCTGAGCTTGACTCTCGTAAGCTTATTCCGGCTCTACTGAACTACAACAATGACCAGGCCATACCTCTGTCACAAAATCAGGCCGTGCGCTACCTCAACTACTGCATCAACGCATTGAACACCACTGACGGTGCGATCCATAACACCCTAATCTCGATCTACGCCGCCGACTCCTCACCTTCCGAGTCTGCCCTCCTTTCTTACCTTTCTAGTCAGTCAGTATTAAGCAAACCTCTCTACGATACCGACTTTGCCTTTCGCCTTTGTATCCAGCATTCTCGTGTTCAATCCGCAGTGCATATTTACTCCTCGCTGGGGCAGTATGCTTCAGCTGTCTCTTTAGCCCTCAAGTATGATGAGATAGATCTCGCTTCTATGGTTGCCGATCGACCTGCCGATACAGATCCGGCGATGCGCAAACGGCTTTGGCTAGCCGTGGCGAAGAAGGTCATATCTTCTCAAGGGAAAGGCAGCATCAAGGCTGCCATTGACCTCCTAAAGCGCTGCGATCTCCTCCGTATCGAAGACCTCATTCCCTTCTTCCCTGATTTCGTCATCATCGACGACTTCAAAGCCGAGATTTGCGCTGCACTGGAATCGTATAGCAAGTCCATTGCTGACCTGGACGCTGAGATGGATGCTTCAGCCGCCACAGCCGAATCCATCAAGAAGGATATCAAAGGCCTTGGAAAAAGATACGCGATTGTTGAACCTGGTGAAAGATGCAGAGTCTGTGAGTTACCCCTGCTAGCAAGGCAGTTCTTCGTTTTTCCAAGCTGTCAGCATGGTTTCCATAGCGATTGCCTTGGCAAGAAGGTCCTCGATGGAAGCGGAATTGCTGTTCGAAGTAGAATTCGCGAACTCCAGGCTAGCATCGCTAGAGGTGGCAGAAGGGACAAGGAAGGAAGAGAGCTTGATGCTTTGGTCGCCGGCAGCTGGTGAGTGGTGCCCCTTATCATCATTCTCTAGAAATGTCGTATGGAGTGGGTAGGGCAATGCTGAACATGTTGTAGCATCCTATGTGGTGATCTGGCGATCAAGCAGATTGAAGATCCCTTCGTCGATGACGCAGTTACCGGAGAAGATTGGGCCATTTAGCCCGGAAAATCCTATGGGCGAGGACGAGGTATTGAGGTCGCCTTAGCGTAGTAGGTCCAATTGACGACGGCGGATGTTCTGGCATACCTAGACTGCCGCACCGAGACAGAGTCTACACCATGATGGAAGCGAACAGCCCCAAAGCTTCACGAGCCTCAAGAGGCACAGATATGGCTCCCAATGGCGTCACACAGGTCTGCACCCCCACTCGCACCACTCGGTCTTGCTGTCAAGGGGCATTTGGAAGAGCGAGACGAGCCCAGTACTCTGGCAAGCCTTGCATGCAGAAGGTGCATGGTAGCGACGCGACAAGCGATGCGCTTCGAAGGATGTCTGGATGCAACGCTCAGACATAGATCTCGATCTAGTTCGGAGTCTATTATCGCTCTACTCCTGTCTGCCTTTACGATGATGAACGAAGTGCACATGATCCATATATGACGGAGGGCTCAACAGCTTCCCGCTAAGCTTTGTGTCACCCAGCCTCGCATCCGCTTCATTTGATGCACCTCAGCAAGGACTGCAGACTACCTGGGCTCTGGAATCCATCAGCTACTCACGCTCGGCAGAAGAAGTGTCAAGTACAGACAGTGTGACCCTCCTCAGAGCCAGTTGCAAGGGGGGCACGATGCAGCCAAGGACCAACTTGCGGTGGTGCAGTATTCGAACTAGTCCATAGGCTGGCTCTCTGGACATAGCTGGCTGCGATTGAGTTTGATCACAGGTCAAGTAGCACCTGAGTAGCCATCTACTTTATAGCAACACTTCAGATCAAGACCAGTCAAGTACTAACAAGGCGAAGAGCCCTTACCCCTTAGCATCACTATCAAGACGTCGACCATCAAGCGTGGAATCTGTGACTGCACAGTCCACTAGCGAACGGGACCGCGGAGGAAGGAGGATGACGCAGGCTTCCTATGAAACGGAGTCACCGACCGAGATCTTTGTCGCCGTTGTCTGGGAAGGATGTGAGTTGGAGAGGAAGCATAGAAGCATAGAAGCAGCGGTGGTGGCTGTTCATGCCGAAGGCTTGGCAGGGCCTCATTGGCTGCAGGCGGAAAGGACAAAAAGAATGACGCAAGATGCGGCCCCTGTCCTTTAGACTGAGGTGTTTGGCATGCCCCCATCAGCCACTAGCGCTCGACTGGCCCGTTTCACCAGAGCGTCGGCGTTTGCGAAAGCGATCTATCCGGAAGATGACAGTCCGACATGTAGAATGCGAGTGCCTAATGTACTTTACGGAGGAGTCGAGATGCTGGGCAATCCATGTGCTACGTCGTCGCCAATGCTGTAGCCATCCCTTTCCTCATCAGATGCATGTGTAGCCGTAGACTGTAATATATCCTGAAACTACCTCCACTGCAGCCACAGCAAGGTTCCGAACAAAGGGCTTGCCAAGGCGACAGCAGCCCACGCCGACATCATTCCACTCTTGCGCCGAGCGACTCATCCATCTCCGCTTGCACCCAATCCACCTCCTCTCTATCTCTCACCGTCTTCACTTGACCTTCATCGAGATTTCCACGCCTCCATCAGGCTGCTGCGTACAGTGCACGGCAGCACCTTGCCTGCCCCCCGGTCCTTTCTTACGTCGGCTGTTACAGAAGACGACCCACCCTGTCCGAGCCCGCTGAGATCTTCTGCCTGTCAGGCTAGATTCATCCCCTCGGCCCTACTGACAACATTCACGAAACAACCTCAGCAGCTCTCTTTGTCCACCGTCGTCTTATCGACAATTACACATTCTTCATCCTTCGCTCTGCACAATATTTCACTTCAGCATTCTAATCAGGCCTTGACGGCTTCCTCACACTTCCAACGCAACAGATTACTCCTGTCCCTAATTCAAACCCGTCCCTCCCACTCATCAGCTCGCGTACTCCGCATATCCATCGCACCCCCTGTTGGATGATACACCCATTTTGACTCAGAGCTTCGTCGGGCGTCCAGGCGAGGTGGGATAGAATATGGCAGTCCTTTCTTCCAAAGCACAATATCCGTCGTCCTTGGGGATGACCTCGAATCAAGCACCGTCGCTATCACAGTATTCGGCTAGTATCTCGAGTCATCGAACACCTCTCACCGGAGGCACTCACAATGCCACCTACGCAAGCCCGACCGAATCCGAGTTCTCCGAGACCATGGACGGTCCAGATTCCGTACGGTAAGTGGCTTAGACCCATGCGAGACCGCCTGCATGGACGATGTCGCTGGCTGCCTCGGCCAGTCTTCTCGAACTTTTGCTGACATATCCTTTGGGCATTAGCTCCTGGGACGAGCGACGGGTTGTGGAATGGCTGCGTGCAATAAATTGTGCTCAATACGAGCAGCTTTTCAGAGGTCAGCTTTCATACCTATCTGTCTTCAGTATCTTGCCATTAACAGCAATCAGTCAACAATGTCACAGGTGGCAATCTTATCGAATGCGACCAAAATGTACTCAAAGAGATGGGCATTAAGAAGATCGGTGATCGTGTCCGGATCTTTGTCGCTATCAAACAGCTACGCACAAAAGCCGTTGGGCATCACAAAAAGCGAACCCGGGACTCGTTCGCCGCTTTGGACAACCGCTCACAGACTACGCCCTATACACCTTCCTCCACGAGTTCGCCACGCCATAATCCTGTTAGAGAGCGATCTCTACCGACGCCGTCCACTGCAACGACTGCCAGCAATAGATACTCTCGTCAATGGGACCCGGCAGCGTTCGAAAGCTTTCGCGCCAAAGAGAGCAAGGGGAGGCCGAGCTCACCACTTGCAGAGCCTGAAGGCCGAAGCGTTCGAGTCCCGAACTATGCAGGTATGAATTTCCTCGATGATTCTCTCATAGAGCAGCTGCCAGACTATTTCGATCGTCCACAGTATGCTAATCCCTTCAAGGGCGTCGACCGGGCACCCCCAATCGTCAGAATATAGGCATGGATTCGACCGTGGGCAAGCTACCACCCAATTCACCAGTCATACGCATTATCTACAACAGCGGGCAGACTAAGGTGCTGGACATCAAGAACTGCAATACAGCTGACGAGATAATCTTTAACGTGCTCAAGAAGCTTAGCCTTCCAGAGCATCATCTCAAGAATTATTGTTTCTACACTCTCGACAGCGCAGACCAAGACTCAATCTCCTGTCATCGAATGTCTGACAGCGAACTTGTCCGGGTCTGCAAAGATTACAAAGGTAACGACAGAAATCGTCTGATCCTCAGGAAGATCCACGCAGGCGAACCTGAGGAGGACGACCTCCGAAAAGCTTCGGCCATCTACCACGAAGAGCATAACGAAACGCACGCTTCCGCCGTAGCTTACAACAACCTCAGTAGTAGGAAGAAGCTAGCCAATACACTGGGCGAGTCGTGGGAGACTGTCGCCTACCCCTTATCACCCGCTGTTAACCAGCACCCACAGCGTTTGCTTCCGGCCTCCGAAAGGGTTGATCGGATCCGGAACACCAACAATACAAGTAATCAAGGATGGGATCCACCGGAACAGCCAGACTTCCGACGTCCGCCCAAACCCAAGATCAAGGAGTTCCTGGGTGGACGGCCTCCGAGTGAGATGATCAGCCAAGAGCTGACGACATACTTTCCGGATCATCAGAAAGAAACGATTGAACGCGCTGTGCGAATGTCCATGCACAGATCCGCTCGCCTGAGTAAAGCAGCTAGCCGCATCAGTGTCGCCAGCAACATCAGCTTCGGATCCAGCATCAAGGATGCACCACCTCTACCCAACATTGCCGACGCTTGGCTGACAGGGACGCCCCAGGCCCGTGCTCCACGTCCACTATCAGTCTCCAGGTTTGCCTTACCCCAGCAGGCCTACCGTGACTCAGTTGCCTCGAGTTCCCTTCAGCCACTTGCTGAGGAATCTCACTCAGAGCCGAACCGAAAGTCATACGTGTCTTTTGATAGTGATTCGCAGCTACCAGGCGGCAACGCTGGTGATCTGGAGGGGGCTTCAGCGTTGCACAGCTACTTCGATGAATCCGGGAGCAGTGGCCCCACCACCGAAGCAGGCGGTTCTCTCAACGACCACCTAAGTCATGCTATCGCAGAGGACGGTGAAGGACCCGACGAAGAGCTGGACTCTTTCCTCAAGGGTGACTCGTGGGACAATGTCAAATGGATGCAAGGTGCCCTTATCGGCCAAGGCTCCTTTGGCAGTGTCTTCCTCGCCCTTCATGCCGTTACTGGGGAGCTCATGGCCGTCAAACAAGTCGAAGTACCCTCCAACTCCAACAGTACTCTCGACAGAAAGAAAGAGAGCATGGTTGCGGCTCTGAAACGCGAAATTGATCTACTCCGCGATCTCCAGCACGAGAATATCGTTCAATACCTCGGCTCCAACTCCGACGACGAACACTTCAACATCTTCCTCGAGTATGTTCCCGGTGGCTCCGTAGCCGCCATGCTGAACTCCTACGGCCAACTCCACGAACCTCTCATCCGTAACTTCGTTCGTCAAATCCTTTGCGGCTTGTCCTACCTCCACGGCAGGGACATCATCCACCGGGACATCAAGGGCGCCAACGTCCTCGTCGACAACAAAGGCAACATCAAGATCTCCGACTTCGGTATCTCCAAACGAGTCGAAGCCTCTGCACTCTTACAACCCGCCGCCAAAGGCGGCCATATCCACCGCCCCTCGCTGCAAGGATCCGTCTTCTGGATGGCCCCCGAAGTCGTCAAGCAAACGTCCTACACCCGCAAAGCGGACATCTGGAGTCTAGGCTGCCTGATCGTCGAGATGTTTACCGGCACGCATCCGTTCCCGAATTGCAGCCAGCTGCAGGCCATCTTCCAGATCGGCAACAGCAGCGCGAAGCCGACGACGCCGGACAATGCGAGTGAGGAGGGCAAGGTGTTTTTGAACAAGACGTTCGAGTTCGATCAGGACAGGAGGCCCAGCGCGGATGAGCTGTTGCTGAGCCCGTTCCTGAAGCAGATTGCTTGAGTGGACGCACACACACCTTCGCGTACCTGGGTTCTCAGCTCCAGCTCTTGACTACCGGCTCTCAACGGGATACCTTTCGGCACTACGTCAGCGAGAATGAACGAGGGTGTATCACCTCCACCTTTATCGCTGGCTAGATGACATTCCGCCCGCTTGAAGGAAATCAACACCATTCTTGCTTCATCGAGGCTGGTTTTCCAGGGGACGGAAGATGACATTGGGCTCAGCATTGTCGCTTTGACCTCGTTGGATCCTCTAACCCAATATTTGCCCTGCCCCTTTACGAAATTGCAGATTGTATTTTTACACAAAACCGTATTGAAAGCAATGGATGCAAAGCGAACGGAAGGATCATAGGCCATAGTTTTTGAAGCGAACTCATCAAGAATGTACACTACTTACTATTACTACTACTGCGCCAAATGGGGAAATCGATATGAGAGACTCTGAACGCTATGAAACGCATTTTCAGACCCCTGGCACTGCACTGCACTTTCTCTCCCCAGTGTGATGCTGGGTAAAATCCCTTAGAAGCAATAATGCTCGATGGTTCAACTGCCTACCTTGGAGCTCCGACTATGCAGCAGCAGCGTTATTTCTTGCCTTGAGAATTCAAGGCGAGTCAAGCCCCGGATCTTCTGATAGGTTTCCAGACTCTGGCGAGAAAATCGTTGCTGTCCCTCCCCATCCCCATAGCTCCGCCCATCTCCCATAGCAAAGACCTACCAGAGCTCTCGGCTCCAAACCCCACGGAGAAGCATCATTTCAAGCCTTGGTGGAATCCTTCGAGTGTGAGAGCTCGATATCTGCCACTTGAGTCCTTCCTATATCACAATTTGCTCTCTGACACTCAATGGCTGTTCCAAAGCAGCACTTGAACGAGGGTGCGCTCCTTGAGTGCAAAGTTGCTGTATGTGTTGCTTGGAGTTAGTCTCTGCGCTTGGAGGTGGGGGGGGGGGGGACGCTATGTATTAAAAGGAGTTATGGCGATTTAGAGATCAGATTTTTGGAAAAGGGGGGGGGGCCGGGCGGTAGTGGGAAGAGGTGTAACGGCTTGCTTTTGTGGAGGTTCGGATTTAATTTGGGCTGGAGACTCGGGCTAGGGTAGCTACTTGATCATGATGCTATGAAAATAGCTCGAAGAGGAAAAACCTAATGGTGATTCTGCGTAGCACAATACCTTGGTGACCTCCCAATATCTCCTACCTTCGCTGTCTCATCTAGGTTTTCCGTTTCCTCCTAAGGCGAGAACTTTGAGCCCGGAAGTTAGTGTAGGTCCTCGTCTGGCTCTGGCAACCAGCCCAATACTCCTTTACTTGGCTGATATGGGATATCTTCAATAATCAGCCATCAAGACGTAAGCGCCAGGCTCGTCCCCCGACACGCCATCCAGAACTCCTTGACTGCTTGGTTTGTGCCTCTAGCGCCCCTGAGACTAATCGCAGGCACAACAAGTGTCAGCAGGCCTCCTCCATCGTCGTTGGACTTCCTAGAATCAACTCACCTCATGATTCTCTGCAGCCACACCCTCTTCTCGCTCTCGCTCACCTTCGCACTCGGGAACGTAGCGTTCGTGAGCGCATCCTGCAACCACGCCTTGGCCCTCGGTTGCGCGAAGACTAGCTTCTTGAGGGGCTCGGCAAGCACATCCAGCTCGCTGCGGGCGGCCTCGCCGGCGATGCTGCGGACGAGGATGTGGGCCAGCTGGGGGCCGTATTCGTGAAGGACGATGGTGAGTTTGGCCTGTAAGTCACTCGACGGGAGCTCGTGTTTCTGGACTAGAGCGGCCTGCAAGTCGACGTTAGGGAGGTCGTTGCTTGAGGGCTGCATACTGCAAGGGTTTGGGGGGCGATTTACCCACAAGGAGGCGGCAGCGCGCTTTGGCATGATTTCCGGCGCGGCTAGAGAACGGAGACTGAAGAGGAAGAAGCCCGGAAGTGCATTCAGCGTTTGAGGTTGGAAGAGGGAGGCGAAATAATGGGGTATCAATTTGCCCACGAGCTCGAGGCAGCTCGCTGCTACCTCCGGGTCGTGGGTTGATTCGTCTGTATAGCGGTATCAGTCAAACATACCATCCATTGTTGGAGACTTCCCCCGACTTGTGGACGCTCACTGTTCCTCGATTCGACAAACACGAGCACCAATTGAAGGAGCCTGGATGATGCGGCGCTCATGGCATCCGCCGAGGCATAATGTCGCCGACTTAGCATCGCAGACGCAGCGTCAAGAAGATAGTTCAAGCTCGGCGAGCCAAGGCCAGATCTGAAGCCATGCTCCACCAGGTCAACTGTCACGCTGGGTGGCAAGACAAACAATCCCGGTTCGTTCTCTTTGTATCCCGTACGAAGCACCTGGCATGCCGCTTCTGTGATGTCACTGTAGAGGTGTAAGGAACTCGTGGTTGTTTGTAACATGCGTACGATCCTGCTTTGCAGCTCCAATCCTGGCGGCGAAGCCCATACCGCCAATTGAGGGTCCTTCGCTTCAGCATCGGCCTCCAGATCGATCGTAATCTCGTCCGGTGCTTGAACAGCTTTTCCAATGCCGGCTAAGCAACGCAAAGCACATACACCAGCGACAAGGGCTTCCTCAACTTGTCCAGCGGCAAGTGCCTCACCGACAAATGCTACGTCCTTCTCCACATACTTCAATAGCTCTGATAGAGGGTCGAGCTGTGATTCACCTTGCGGTATTTCGCGAATAACCATTGCGATAGCTCCAAGGATTTTCTCCCTAACATTAGCATCATTTCGTTCAAGATCCTGGTATGCCTTCAGAAAGCTACCAATTTCGCCAATCAGTCGCTTGCGGCATGATGAACAAGTAGAGAATATCGCTTTCGCTGCCGGGTACGCCAAAGCCGGATTGCCTAAGCATTGAAAGAGATATGCTAACATGCCTGGTATATATTCGTGCTGCCGCTCAAAGAAGGCATTGTAGTTGGTTAGGGTATCCAGTGCAGTCTGCTGCGCTTGGACTGGCAGTTGCGCATCCGCGACCATTGATCCCGCAAAAATTTGGGATCCGAAGACCTTGGATAAAACATGATCCGCGGCGATGTTGGCCGCAACCGAATCCGAAAGCGCGTTGAGGCAGTAAAGTGCGGCTTCGACGTCGGACCAAGCCTGGCGATCCAGCGCACTCATCGCCAGATGTGCAAAAGTCTCGAAGATTGACAAGCCGAGTAGGGTGAACGAGGCTTGAACCAAGTCTTGCACGTCCCGTCGCAGAGCCTTGAAGTCCGTCCTTGTTTCGGAGTCCCAGGAGGCAACGACGTCAGAGGAAGGAAAGCGGATTTTAGTCCAACCATGCTCAAGCGCGCTGATAATATACTTCTTAGCTATATCTATCCATGCTGGAGTGCCCTCGTCACTGAACAATTCGTCAATAGCGTACTCCGTAAGATTTGCCCAGAATTCAACAGCTTGAGAACACATCTGGATCTCGGCTCCATCATACCCTTTACAATCTACGAGCTGGACCAGCTGGTTTAAGATTTGAGCTTGAGCTGGATCGTCAGTATTTCGAGCAAGATCATGTACTGCTGCGTCTCCATAAGCGAACAACAGTCTCGAGAAATCTTGAGCATCCTCCCCAAAGTCACCCGCCTTCAACTCTAGCACCCATTCTTGGGCGGAAGCGTTTGACAATATCCCAGCCAGCGAAGCAAGGTGATGGGGCTCAAAGAAAGCTGGAAAATTGACCAACACGTCGGTGAAGAACTCGACAGTAGCTTCAAACAAGACTTCAACAGTAAAGGTGTGTAGGACCAACGGTATCACTGACCGTAAATCGTTCAGACCTTGCTGAAAGCCTTTGTTGGTGTAGATACGATGTGCGTACAAGACCCAAGCCTGGAAATCATCAGTGACTGTACGCAGATGACTAAGGCGCGCCGTAGGAATTAAATTCTATTGTCATTCCCACCCAGGCTCTAAAGCGAGCTTTGGTATCTTACCTGGAAGCATTTCATGGCTTCTTCGGAGACTTCTCTGCCGACGCTCGGATGTGTAATTGAATCGACGCGCTCACTGGCAAGCAGTTGTTGAAACAATTTCACAATATCATCAAGGTTGCGAGCCACCCTGTCATGGTATTGGTGCCTATGATACTTTATCAGTGATAATCTGATCAAGTGCACGATAGATTGATGAAGGATTAAGGACCCTATTGGAATCCCACGCGATTAAGGAACATAAGGTAGAATGATAGATTGTTCGGATAGGAGTGGTAATCATCTTAATGTTGGAATTGGGCCGCAGCTCGTAGAAGGAACATGGACCAAAGGACGTGCTCACGTTTGTACACTATTTGGATTTATTTTACCAACTTCCTCGACAAGGGCGGCTGCGAACCACAGAACAACTGTAATTTCGAGATTGTTCATGTTTGACAGAACGTCACCCAAAGTGCCCATTGAGGACACAGTCTCTGAAGACAAGACATCTCCAGTGATCATGCTGCATACGATATGCCTGACACAGTGGTCCCAGTTTACGGAAGGTCGGAAAAAGTACGCAACCAGGGTTGAGCATAGCTTCCGCAGTACCAAAGCTCCCTCTTGTGCGTTGGCCAAACGAACCAGCCATTGGAGAAGACGATCGAGCAGGGCCACAGTATCCGGGGCGCCCAAGCTATCCCAGTCGTTGTTGATCTTGACCGTGAATGTCAACGCGCCGAAAAACCTAACATGGGGATCCGGACTCCGAAGAAGCTGATCTGCGAGTTGCCACCCTTCTTGTGACCTTTGGTATTTCTGTAGAATAGCTTGAATGCGTGAGACATCGGCACCTGGACGATACAATCCCCGGATAAGCTCTTCAAACTCCTGAAGGGTTGTAATCTGATTTGGTTGTGAATCGGCCATTTGGAGTTACCCCCGATGTATCTTGGATTGCACGGGCGAGAGAGCGAAAGGCGGCCACCCCTTTTCATAGTCCAGGTGATTTGTGCTGCAAGTAAGTGAGTGTCAATCAGAAACTATCCGTTGGCGAGTGTGTTCAGGCCAAAAACGTTTGGCCCATTGTGACAACTGGACAGCCATCGCATCAGTTGTCGAACGACACATGCAAGATACATAGTAGCATTGGGTTTCCCCGCTGAGCCTGTTACTGATTCTGCGGCTTCGGAATCAACATTTGCATGAAAGGAAAGTACGATGCTGACACGGATATTGAATCCTGTATTGAAAGCACATGACTCGCGTGAGTCTGATATGAATGCATGTGATTGGCTGCCATGGTCAGCATCGAACATAAAATGTACATTTCCAGTCCTCCAAACATAGCAGGAGTACCTCCATATTGTTATTCACTTTCAACCTCCCGCATATGAGTCTCCTTCCAAACGTACTTCGTTTCCAATCAATATCAAGGAGGTTTTTCGGTCGAGGTAGTGGCCCAGGGTCGACCATTACAAGACCACTTTCGAGTCTACAACGATTGCCTATCGACATGGAGACTGTCCATACGACAGAGCGTTTGAACAATTTAAGGGGTTTCATGAAAGAGCATAAAGTCGATGTGTATAGTAAGATACCTCATTAATCTGTCAAATTATATCAAATCGTGGTTCTCATGTCTTTTCCAAGTTGTGCCATCTGAGGATAGTCACCAATCAGAGTACACCGCGGCTGTTGACCAACGACGAGGTCAGAGAAAAGCGACATTCTTTCATCGTATTGTAGCTCAATTTGATAGCATATATTACTGGCTTCACCGGCTCAGCCGGCACTGCTGTAATCACTTCGGACAAAGCAGCTTTGGCCACAGATGGACGGTATTTCAACCAAGCATCGAAACAACTGGACGACAACTGGACGCTGCTCAAACAAGGGGTCGAGGACGTCCCTACGTGGCAAGAATGGTCATTACATTCTGATCTATAATACCACCTCAACCTCTGACAGCGAGCAGGGCGGCAGAGCAGTCAGAAGGAAACAAAACCGTCGGTATAGATCCGACTGTTATCACCGCTCGTAAGGACTGAACCTCTTCGTCGACGCACTGGACTTTGGCTAAACTGATGTAGCTGATGCCCGGGATCTGTCTGAGAAGATCAAGAAGAAAGGCGGGGCCGCATTGACTCCCGTGACTGACAATCTCGTCGATATAATTTGGGGCTCTGACCGTCCGTCGCGTTCGGAACAGAACATAAAGCCACTAGATATCAAATACACTGGCAAAGCATCAGACGAGAAGATTGAGGACTTGCGGAAAGAATTAGACAAGAAGAAAGGCGCCGGTCTAATTCTATGTACGTCGTCAGAGTCCTTAAGGTAGTGGACCGTACGTGCTAATGTACACACATAGCCATGCTCGACGAGATTGCCTGGCTTTTCAATCTTCGCGGGAATGAGTATGCGATATTTCGGAGCAAGAGGGCAAGCTTGGCTAATATTCAAACAGCATTCCATGCAACCCAGTGTTCTTCTCCTATGCTGCTGTTACCCCTACCTCGGCAACCTTATACGTGGACGCAGTCAAGCTGACTCAGGATGTGCGGTCTCATCTCGGGGACAAAGTCCAGATCGAGCCTTACGAAGCTATATTCGAAGATACCAAAGCAATGGCAAAAGACTTAGAGAAGGAGACCACGGACGCAGATAAGCCCAACAAGAAATTCATGATCTCCACCAAAGCCTCCTGGGCTCTAAGCCTCAACCTCGGCGGCGAAGACAAGGCCGACGAAATCCGTAGCCCAGTCGGCGACGCCAAAGCCATCAAAAACGCAACCGAACTCGAAGGCATGCGACAATGCCACATCCGCGACGGCGCCGCCCTGAGCGAGTACTTCGCTTGGCTCGAAGAAGAACTTCTCGTCAAGAAATCCAAACTCGACGAAGTCCAAGGCGTAGACAAGAACCACGAATTCCGCACCAAGCGCGAGCACTTCGTCGGCCTCTCCTTCGACACCATCTCCTCCACCGGCCCCAACGCCGCCGTCATCCACTACAAGCCCGAACCGGGCAACTGCTCCATCATCGACCCCACGAAGATCTACCTTTGCGACTCCGGCGCCCAGTACCTCGACGGCACAACGGACACGACGCGGACCATGCACTTTGGCACCCCAACGGACATGGAGCGCAAAGCGTACACTCTCGTCCTTAAGGGCGTCATCGCCCTCGACACCGCCGTCTTCCCCAAAGGCACCTCCGGCTTCGCTATCGACGCTTTCGCCCGCCAATTCCTATGGAAGGAAGGTCTCGACTACCGGCACGGCACCGGCCACGGCGTCGGCTCCTACCTCAACGTGCACGAAGGCCCCATTGGCATTGGCAAGCGCGTCCAGTTCTCCGAAGTGCCACTGTCGGCCGGTAACGTGCTTTCGGACGAACCAGGCTACTACGATGACGGCAACTTCGGGATCAGGATTGAGAATATGTTTATGGTGAAGGAGGTCGAGACGAAGCATCGGTTTGGGGATAAGCCGTATTTTGGGTTCGAGCATGTGACTATGGTGCCAATGTGCCAGAAGCTGATGGACGTGGGGCTGTTGACGGAGGGGGAGAGGGAGTGGGTGAATGGCTATCATCGGGAGGTGATGGAGAAGATAGGGGGCTTGGTTGATGAGAGGGCGAAGAGGTGGTTAGAGAGGGAGACGAAAGCGATTTGAACGTGACTGCCATTAGATGCTGTCTATCACATTTAGGCTGGAAACAAGGCGTTGTAGACTCCCAGGGGTATCTCATGCTCGATCGCGCGCTTCCAAATATGTACCGCATGAGTCTCAGTATGTACCATTCCCTCACTAATCCATCAAATCCTCGAATATCCCCTCCATCTCCTCCCTCCGGAACGGCACCCCCAGCACCTCCGTCCCCGCCCCACCCCGCCTACTGACCACCATATCATGATCATGAAACTCCTTCAGCAGCTGCCGAAACGCCATCTCATTACTGCAAATAAACTCCTCCACCACCTTCTGATACAGCACCCTGTAATCCACCCCCATCTCCCCTCCCTTCCTCCCACCCCCACCCCCAGCATCCCCCTCCTTATCCGACCCCCCATCACCCAGCCCCGCATCCTCAACCTCCGAGATCTGCGCCAAGATCTCCGCAACCAGCACCCTATACAGGTTCCGCGCGTTCTCGGGCAGAGACCGCAGCACGAAGCCCACGCCTTCCTTGCCCTTGACGGTGCGTCCGCTGCGCCCCAGAAGCTCGTTGACGTCGTCGATGACGGCGGGGATTTCGACCCCGCCGTAGGGTATGAAGGTCGTGGTGTCGTGGTAGACCCAGCTGTACTGTTCCAGCAGGCTGGTATCCCAGAGGAGCGGGAAGTTGGGCTGGTCGCACGTTGCGAGGAGGCGGATGGAGGGGGAGGCGGCAAGTTGGGCGAGGAGGCTGGGGTTGGGGGCGCGGCGCAGGGGGGGGGCGTCGAGGGAGTTGATGAAGAGGTTGAGGGGTGGGTTTGGGGGGTGGGAGGAGAGGTGGGCGAGGAGGGTGGAGATGGCGTCGGCGGGCTGGGTGGGGAGTTTGGGTGGGGGGTCGGAGTAGATTTGGGAGGCGAGGAGGTTGAGGATGTGCCGGAGGGTGAGGGTTGGGGTGTAGCCGTTCACGATGAGGATTTTGGGGGGGTTGGAGGGGCTGTGGGAGGAGAGGTATTTGGCGAAGGAGGTGACGAGTTTGCGTTTCGAGCCGTAGCCGTAGAGGCAGATGTTGAAGGATTCGGAGAGCTCGAAGTCCCATTGGGGAAAGGAGCGGGAATGGAGGGAGTGGAGGAAGCGGATGGAGGAGCCGTGAGGGTCTTTGTGTTTGGCGATCTGGTCGTGGTATTGTTCATGTGTGAGCAGTGAAAGGGAGGATAGAGTATTGTTGGAGGTCTTGACTCTGCCAGGGCGGTTTTGGAAGAAGTATTCTTCGTGAGCAGGGAGATTCTGAGGAGGCGTGGGTGACTTTTTTCGTCGTGCGCGCTTGCGTCCTCTCTTCGAAGGCGTTACAGGGCCGGTAGACTCTGCCGCGAGCTCATCTTCTCCACTTCCTTGCTCCGAACCCAGTTGATCATCCTCGCCGGCCAATTCTTCGTCCCATATCCTTTTAGCGAGATTCTCCTCTTCGCCAAGCTCATCTTCGTCGCTCAATTGATCTGTGATGGTCCGCTCGATGAGATTTCGGGCACTCTTTCGCCTAGCAGATCTGTCGGCGTTCCGGACAATGGGTTGCGGAGTGTCGGTGTCGTCGTCTCCAATCTCGGCCGCCTGCTGAGGCTTGGTCGGAGTTACGAACAAAAGTCTCCCCTTACCTTTCGACGTGGGCGTTTTCTGGGTCGAGCGCTCGGGTGCGACGGCGGGCAAGTTCTGCTGTTTCCTCCCACTGCCAGGAGGCCTTCCTCGCCGGGGTTTTGTTGGCGTCTGGGTTTCAATATGCTCTTCGCCGTTCACCTTCTCCTTTTGCAGCGATTGTGAGTCTTTTCGAGCTCTTGTCCGTCTTGGAGTATCATATTTGTCATCGTCATGCTCTTCAGTCTCCTGCAGCTTTCTCTTCATGATGACGCCGGGGCGCAGACTATGGAACGACCCATCATTCGCATATCCAAGCGTGATTCTTCAACTCGGCCGAAACCGACGCGTCCAACTTAACGCGAGTCATGTGCAGGCGCTAAACCTCTTCGGGATTCTGTAGATGTTCTGTGCATTTCGGTCCGTTCCACCCTTCAATCTTAATGATGTGTGTGGACACTCTGGATGTGTTCGCTCGCTCTGATGAGTGCCCGGAATGCTCTCTCCAACGGAAGACTGGGCTTCTTTTGATCGGTATCACCTACAGATTTTCTAATCAAACCTTCACGTTGAGGGTGTCGACTCTCGTCCACAAGCAACATCTTAATGATTTGATACTGTTGTGTCAAAAAAATCTACAGCTACACAACGACCTCCTTCCGATGCACATACGGCGCACTGTTGCCGCGAGTATCGAGCTGACAGAAGCATACCCACACCGCCGCTGTCTCAAGCCTCTATGCCTTCTTGAGTCCCCTGATGTTGAATGATCCATCGAGGCCGACCTTCGCGTGATATGTTCAGCCGCTGTGATAGCATGGTTTGTTATAGCATAGATCGGCACAAAGGCTCCTCCCTGCTAAACCCTGACAGCGTTGTTGCATGTACGTATCAAGCGGTCGTACTGCACGAGGTAGTGTCTCTTCGCCATCTGCCGATGATTGACATGAACATCGATACTCTGGCCATCATTCCTCTTATCCTATTGTTAATTTCCATATTCCAATCACCACGCCAGAGGTGGAACGTGCAATGAATTATTCGTGACCGGAACCTAGAAGTACTGCAACATGCTGTTCCATCAGTCAGACCCAATCACGAAAAGTCCCATATTGACGGTTCTATGAGAACTCTTACGTCTTGAACATTTTCTGCGGTACGCTTCTCTTCATGGCCGTGCTCAGGAACTTTCCAATCATTGACGCTCCACCACCACCTCCGTAGTCGAGCCCCAAGGCTAGCCCCTTTCAGCTGACTGCTTCGGTTCCAATATCTCCAGCCAGACAGTGCCAAGGTCCATAGCATCCCTTGCCCTAGGGGTAGCAGCACCTGAGAAAATTATCAGCCATTGTGGACGACGCAAACCCCTCGCAACCTGCTATCGGGAGATACCTGATCCCTTCCTGTAATCCATGCTATGTCCCACCATGATTCTGCGCCCTTCAGACTAGCTAGGTAACTTTGTTCGAACCGTAGATCGGGTAGCGGAGGGAGGTTGGCTCGTCTGGGAGCGGGTTTCAAGGTGGACTCAGGGATGCTGTCGGCATTGGAAGACACGGATATAGGTGATGCAGGCTCAACGGGTACCTTGGTTGAGGCAGCGGTAGAGGGATTGATGTCGTGGGCGGGCGAAGGATCGCGCTTGATGGAGGCAGACTGTATTGCCGAAGGTATATCAATGGCCGGGTTCGACATGATCGGAATCGATACTGATATCGCTATGACGGCACCTGTGGATTGTTCTCAATAATTGACGTGAGGGTAAGATAGATCGGTCAGGGGGGCTGAGCAAGTTAAGGTCAGGTACAGTATTCCGTATCTTACCATAAGAGTCCACTTAAGGGACATGACTAGCGCTACCCTAATCGAGGCCCACCGCGGCTGTCCCGGCTGGGCGTTCTAGGCGGCGTTTTGATGACCTCGAACAGACAAGTACAAATAGACTATTCCTCGATTGTCAACCCCCAGATTATCTCTCATGACATCGTGAACTCACAACCTCTGCTGCGACGACCATGCCCTTGAACTTCCTAGCCGATAGGTTTTCTCCTTTCCTTCGGACATTATACCCGCTGGAGTTTGCTCTTTCTCCGCCGTTAGGCATCACATCTACGGCTCTTCGCATCGACGAGTCAAGGTAGCATTCACTTAATCCATCCACACGGCCCTGTTTCCGAGAATGAGCGGCATTCATAAATTTCGGAGTTTACGTGTGAAACATAACTCTAAGAATGGACAAGAAAACGTAATGCCGTCTTCATTATTTACTTGCCTTCGTTCTTGAACATCCCTTAATCAATCTATTCCGATTTCTTTCTATAAAATGCCATCAGAATACCAGGGAAAAGCCTCACAGTCTTCTCTACGTTCGTTGTCTTCCGCTTTCTTAGTCACAGCATCGAAAAGAAGTCCTCGGCTAGCGGCTACGGCCAGCGAGATTCAAGCGACAACAGCTGACTCGTATGAGGGCTTGCTTTTGCAGCCCAAACAGACGTCTGGATTTCTTCATGGCGTGTTCACTGATCATGAAAAAGTGGGTCCCAGGAATAGCGAAGAGATAGAGGTTTGTGCGCTTGAACGGACTGATGTACTTGGTGCCCGAGGCTGATAGTCGGTAGGACAAAATCTTGTCACATGTCCCTACGCCTACTGAATCTGGGGCCACTATCAGAGACCAGGAGTTGGCGCGTATCTTGAATCAACCGTACGCCAAAGGAAATCGCAGAAAGGCTGAGGAAGTACTCAATCTGCTAGAGTCTTCGGAAAAACGAATACTGCTACCTCCGGAGCCATCAAGCAAAGGCCTAGGTGCGATTAATAGGGATGGTGTTACTTGCTGGCTTGACTCTCTTGTTTTTGCCATGTTCAGCCATATCGAAAATTATAGACCAATGGTTATCCGAAAATTTCCTGACGAGCCGAGGGAAAGATTGGCCATGATGATAAGACTTTACGTCAATCTACTGAGAACTGGGAGACTAATCACTACTGATATTGTAAATTGAGAGTTCGTGCAGAGACGGAACAATGCTGACGTTGCCTAGACTAAGCAACTACAACTAGCAATCGCAGGATGTGGGTGGAAAGAAGCTGCACAGATACATCAACAAGACGCTTCAGAAGCTTATTCGTTCATTACGGATCAGCTTGAGCTGCCCATGCTAACACTAAAGATGGACCTGTTCCACAATGGTAAAGAGGATACTGATAGCGACCACAAGCTGATCCATGAACGAGTGATAGAAGTGCCAGTTCCGGTTCAGCCAGACGGCGGCCCTGGTATCACTCTGGAGGATTGTTTGGAGACCTATTTCGACAATCGTGTAGAAGTCAATCGCTTCCAGCACTATAGGAGGAATACTGTGAGCTCGATGCGCTCGGGCATGTCGATTGAGAAAGGTCAATCAATACATGTGGAAGTTGCAGGTATCAACGACTCGCAGCCATCCACACCGCAAGGTCTTCGAGGAGCAGAGGCTATGTCGCCACTCTCGCCAATCCGGCCCGCAGCTGACCACCAGAGAATGCCAAGTATAATTACAACTTCCCATGATTCCGAAAAGGCTGACTTAGCCGACGTATCATCCCCTGGGAAAGGTGATGATCTCGCAGCTAGTAGGCGGCGGGCGGGAAGCCTGAAAAAGGAAGTCACCATGCCTGCATGGCAGATCTTCAATTTGATCCGTGAGTAATTATACTATTTCACGTATGAACGTTTGCTGACGTTATGTTAGCGTGGAACAATCCTTCCGACGCCCAAGGTCAACCTCCAAGTAGCAATGCCGAAGTTGCTGCCCTCCTCAGCAACAGGCCCATAGTGAGGGACATTTATCTCCGTTACAGCGGTTGGGCATGCTAATCTGTATTCCCACAGGTGCCCATAGCCTTGAAAAGATCCCAGATGGAGAACGGCCGGAGTGTACGGCGTGACACGTTCATCGACATTCCATTGACCTACAAAATGCCACACTTTGTTAAAGACGACTCTTTAGACGAAGATGACCCTCTTCACGGCCATTTCATGCTAAAACTTCAAAGTTTCGTATGCCACCAAGGGACGAGACCCGACTCGGGCCACTATATTAGCGCCGCTCGTGCTGCAAGTTCTCAAGATGATCCAGGCCAATGGCTTTTGATGGACGACCTTGCAAAGGAGCGGATCTCGTATATTAGCGACATCAGGAAATTCCTCGACAAAGAAAAGCCGTATCTACTCTTCTACCGGGTCGAGCCCATAAGTGCTGATCCCCCGCCTTATCAGGAAGCCGTTGACAATGATTCTGGGAACGCGCTGCGCAATGTTCGGCAAGAAGAATCTAATCAGTTGACAACCGAAGAAGCTGTCACCGACAGTAGGCACAGCTTTGACTCTTCACTGCCTGAACCGGAAAGGGGCCGATCCAGCATGAACAGCGACCGACGGCAGAGCTTGATTTGTCCCAATGGAGACGCCGAAGTTAACAGATTCGCCTCAACCACATTTCTCACAGCTGGTTCCAAACGCAATAGCAGCACTGCTTCGCGTCGTGGCTCCAAAGCCAGCAGGTCGAGCCTGTCCTTGTCGCGGCTGGCTGGGAAGCTGTCGAAGGAAAAGAGCAGCACGTCTCTCACGGGATCGGCCTCGAACGGCTCACATCGCGAGAACAATTCTCGTCCACCGACTTCGGAAGGTCCGAAAACACATGACATCTGCAAGCCGCAAGCTAATCATTTAGTAAATGGCCATCGGAACGGCGTTTTAGGAAAGCGAAGCATCGAAAAGGGGGAGAGGGAGTGCTTGCTGATGTAGGCATCCAAGATTCAAAGTACTGACCCGGACTTTAACCGTCTTGTCACTACAAAACGGCCAGCTTTTACCGCAGGTTAGCACCTCAAGGCACTTCTTGTATCGGATTCTCTAGTTCTGTCAGGATCACATGGGGTGGCATAAACGCATAAGGGACCTTAAAAGTACTCCTCACGTTGGTCTCGACGGATGATCGAGCATTGCACGGACTGGCGTTGTGCATGAGGACGGTTGTGCCCTGGTGATCCTATGGGAGTTTGACGGTACTGATTGGGATATACCCGGGAACGTTGCATAGCGCGGGCGTACTTGTGTCCATGACAGGTCAGGCTTCTTAGACTTTGTTTGCAGGCATAGTAGAATCAAGCCGTTACGGCGCTGTATATAGATGCTACAATATACACTCGATAATATATCGCGTCTAGATTTATCAACGTCTGCAGTCTTCGGTGTCGAAGCTCGCTGCAAATCTTTCACTCAAAAAAGCTTGACATAATCTCGAGTTCCTCAAGTAAATGCCAGACGTGTACTCCCATCCACTATGCACAACCCACGATGCCCCTATGCAGCCTTGTGTCCACGCTATAAACTAGTAATTCACATGCTGCCCCTGGAACGGCACCCCCAATGCACTCAGTAACAGCCTCGCATCCCTATCGTTCGTCGCCGTGGTACAACATATGATATCAATCCCCGGAATCATCTTCGGCGGATACCTGTCCCCAGAACATCAGTCAAGTCCTCCCTCACAATATCCACAACAGTCTGATCTCTCACCACCCAAGAAACCGAAATCCAGAAACAAAGGCACAAAGGGAAAGCTCACATATCGTAATTCACCCCCACCTCCTCCATCCCCCCGACCACCTCCCCCGTAAGCCCCCACCCAATATTCCCATTACTATCCCCCGCCCCGCCCGACGCCCCCCTCCACTCCTTAACCCTTGGCAACACCGTCTCCACCACCTTCCCCAAAAAATCCCACATATCCTCCCCCGTCAACTCACACTTGACACTCATCGCCTTCCCCTTCCTTTGTCCGAACTGCACGATACTCTTCTTCGCCTCGTAGATCTCCCCGCGCACGTTCGTGATCGCCTGCAGCACCATGCCCGCGACATGCAGGTGCTCGGAGCTGCCCCCCGCGGCGTCTTTGGAGGCGGTGTGCACGATGATCTTTCTCAGTGTTGGTAGGTTGCGGAAGGTGATGTTCTTGCCCAGCAGCCCCAGCGTTGCGCTGCCCCGCGGGGCTCGCAAGGGGCGGTTCTTGTGGTATGGACTGCTGCCGTCCCAGGAGCGGAGACGCTGAATGTTGAGGGGAGCGGGGAGCTGGTTGGGTGGGTAGTGCTTGTAGAAGAGGGTGAGGAGGTCGGGCGCGAGGGTGGAGGTGTAGGTCTGGAAGAGGCGCGGGAGGGAGAAGGGGCCGGGGATGAAGAGGCGGGAGGAGGGGGAGGAGGGAGGAGGTGGTTGATGGGGGTGGAGAGGGCCGCGGTAGAAGCGGGGAGGGCGGAATTGATATCTAGATGGGGTTAAGAGGATTGGAGATGGGGGAGGAAAGAGTGACGTACCGGCTCGCTGGAAGGCGGGTCTTGCGTCGCTTAGCACGCTCGACAGGGTTGAACGACTGGATCTGTGTGGGAGAGGGGGTGGGAGTGTGATGGGATGATGTAGGGTCGACGTCGTTTGAGGGTTCGGGGGCGCTGGTGGTTGAGGCTGCGCGTGTAGAGATATGTTGCCATTGTGGGCTAGTTGTTGAGGGTCTAGGTGAACCTTTGAAGCGTGGCCGTAGAGGTAGACGGTGGCTGGCCATCTTAAGACAGTATTGCAAGAATTCTTACTACAATGTAGAGCTCCAGGTTTTGATAGATCGCTCCCGATCGGGGTTTTAAGTAGCTCTTCGTTGAATGGCCCGAGAAATGGGCCCGCGAGAACCTTGTTTCATTATTGCCGCTTGGTACACCAACTCGATCGAGGTTTTGCTTGTCAGACCTTCGGCCATGCGGACCCGAGTAAAAAACGTGACTTCGTTACTCCGTACTCCGTCAAGTCCGTATCAGCTCAGCAACTCAAAGTCGACCACGCGCGACGACTGTGGTCCATCCACACCTCACCGGCATTCAATCGGTCCACACAGTCTCTCCACCGTATCTAATCTGGCAAGCTCTCCCGTCCCGTCATGCCCTCCACCTCCCACCCCAACTTAACGCCCCGCCCTCTCCGCTCCCCGCACACCTACCTCCACCTCTCCCTCCTCTCCCCCTCTTCACAGCACAAGCCCCCCGGCATCGATAAAATAACAGCCCACACCTACCTCACCGCCGCGCTGAACCAGTTTCTAGGCCTCACGGGTACAGCGATACCTGTTGATATCCTGAAGATTGATGGGAGGGATGTGTGGGTACGGTGTCCGAGGGAGAATGGCAGTATGGTTTCAACAGCCATGAGTGAGTGGAGACGGGAGGGCGGGAATGCGGGGTGGCGGGTGAAGGGAAGGGGAGACTGTCTTGGGGATGTGGGAACGGAGGACTGGGGAAGGAAGGGGGTCTGGGAGGACTGAATACTAAGGCATAGGGACATGCGCCTCACGATGAAATTGCGTGAGCTAAGCTAGATATGTGTGGTTATCTTGAATGTTTGGTGGGGTGGTTCCAGTACAAATTGTATGGACAGCAATTGATGGAAAGGAGAGGTAAGTGAATACTCTTGGTATCTGTCTATTTCTAGATGCTGACGGGCGCGATAGCTGTGCCCAGGATATGCGAAGACAGCGACTGAGCGTCGAATGTTACTTTCTCCATCCAATGTGCTATGCACGCGGTGCACAACGCCAAACATATGGTACAGGTCGCAGAATAGCTGAAGTCTAATGCAGTGTGAGTGGGAAGAGGAAGAATCGCGAGCGCGAAGGTGTGTTGCCACTGCTGTAGGAGGCATAGCGGTGTAAGTGTGTGCCAGAGAGGGCACCCTCTACAGCGGAGAACGCCACCCGGAGGATATAGTGGGAAGATCAAGCCACGTTACGCATTTCGCATTACGTGGGTGTGTTCTTGAGCCTCCTTTTCCTTATTGTGACTTTTCCGAGGTAATAGCCCTGTTGAGGATTTTCAAAGGAAAGACCTTCAGCTGGGCTGCTGCTACATCATGGACGTAAGCGAGCTCTGGGCGTAGGCCTGTGGTTCAATTTAGCAACTTTCGATGGACGACTTCGGTATGCACATACCATCGGCTTGATATCGGGATGAGGCACAGCGTCGAATTTGTGAAAGTCGAGCTTGTATTCTGGTCCGATGTTTATGTATGCGCCTTTGTTTTCGGTACTATCACAGTACTTGGGTGCCGAGAAGACTACGATAGAGTCAGTACTGGAAAGCCCTATGCGATGGGAGAAGCTTACCAGTGATGCATCGACCGTCGTGCTCCACCTCGTAGCCCTCCATCCTCACCTCATGACTTCGGATGATGGCCTCGAGTCCATTTGCTTCACAAAATCTCTTCGTCACATCTGGCCCAAATTGTAAACCCACCCCACGCTTGCTAGGTCCTCTTCCGGGCATGGACTGTGGGTCTGTCCAGAGCATCTCCATCATTAAACCGGACTGGCCAGGCTGCCGTTGTCGGTGCCTGTTCAGCTTCCGCACGTCGTCCAGAGAGGTCTTATCGTCGGAGAAGAGGCCACCATGTAAGGTGAAATACTTTTTGCCAATGAGTGTCGCAAGTGGTAATGCGGAGAATGATTCGGAGAACAGCTTGAAGACCTTTTCGGTGTATTTGGCTTTGCATTCTCCCTCGAAACCGTAGACCCTGTTCATGTCGTCCGTCTCATGATTCCCGCGATTAAGGAAAAATGACTTAGGATTTAGCCATTTGTATGCGTAGAGAAGAAGGACAACTTCCGTGGACCAGGAGCCTCTGTCGACAAAGTCACCATTGAAGAGGTAGTAATGTGATTCCGTAGGATAGCCATTGAGTCGGAAAAGCTCAAGAAGGTCGAAGTATTGACCATGGGTGTCTCCGCAAACAGTCAACTGGTGTCCCTTTGGCACTTCCATCTCAACCATAGTATGCTCATCATAGACGATCTTCTTGACAGCTGCTATTGTTTGATAGACGTACTTCCGGTGTAATTTCTTGCCATCTTTAAACCTTTCGATCATGTCATCGATGAATTCTTGTGTCATTTCGCTACCCAGTTTTGCGCCGTCATATTTCGCGTCAACCGCGATTGAGTCGATGTCTAATCCTTCAAAAGCTGACGGTGCATCCCCAACTTCTATTGCTTTGAGAAACTCGACATGCTTGACAATCTTTTGACACTCAGCAAGCTTCAGTTTCGCATCTTTATTATTCGGGTCCTTCTTCACAACAGCCTTGAAGTCCTTCAGCGCTGCCTGTGAGTTGAGTATCGCGGTATTCGCCACCGCTCTTCGGTAGAACGCCTACATATTGTCAGGCAAAATCCGCCGGCGAGAATCGCGCAATCACAGTACCTTGATATAGGAATCATCAAGGTCAATAGCGTGAGTGGCATCTGCAATGGCATATCCGTAGTTTTCCAGTTTGATATGAGCCTACACTCAACCATTAGTTGGGGCGTGGATAATTGATTGTTCGACCACTAGCCTGAGCTCGATTGCAAAAGAAAGTAGCATCTTTGTCGTTTATTTCTATCGCCTGTGTATAAAAGTTCACGGCATTGAGCCATTCATGGGCTGCGACTGCCTTGTTACCCTTTTGCTTGAGAGCAATCGCATTTTCAGCAGACGGCATGATAGAATGGCAAAACTTGGGTCAGCTAGAGAGCTGAGCTCGGACGGAACGGACGTCGAAACGACGAATGATAGAAAGTGATCTGAGAAGTAAATATTTGTGTCGTTTAGAAATACTCTAAAGCTCGTTCTTCAAAATGTTCAATCAAAGATCACGCTAGGCTCGACTTGGATTTCACATCGCCAATCGGTCTACGTTCCTTCAAAGATTTTAATCTCCAATTGATACCTTGTCATTGCTGATCTTTGTGCTAGGAGTGAGCAATGCAGGCTAGATGGGACCAGCGCCAGATGAGCACCAACTTAAGGATGAGATTGCTCGCTTGGAGCTGGAACTTGACGCAGCCCGCTCCAAGCTGAAGAACCCCATATCTGAAGTCGACAATACAATATCGAATCCCCCAGAGAGCGCGACAGCCAATGCAGCTGCTCAAGCCCTAGGGGTCGTCGCCCTGTCTCCTTCAGGCCATGCCCTCGTGCTTCTCTCCGACTCCGCCCTACCACTCGGTTCCTTTGCTTTCTCCTCAGGCCTAGAGTCTTACCTTGGGCATCGCCCCTTAAGACCTACTCCATCGATCTACCCTTTCCTCTCACTTTCGCTCTCATCAGTCGCCGGAACGACGTTACCCTACCTGCTCGCCGCGCATAAGAACCCTTCTCTGCTCCCCTCCCTCGACGACATTCTCGACGCCTGCACGCTCTGTCTAGTCGCTCGACGGGCGTCCATCGCGCAAGGCCGCGCTTTACTCACACTATGGGAAAGAGCCTTTCGAGGTACCGTTCAGGCGACGCTACCAGCTTGTTTGGCGCTGGCCAGTTTTTCCAAAGAATTGAAAGGCGTAGGATCAGGTGCTTGTGAGCCTGGTGAGGTGAACGGGCATTATGCGCCGATTTGGGCGGTGGTGACATCTGCGATGGGAATATCGGTCCAAGAGTCTGCGTACGCCTTCTTATTCAACCATGCCAAGGCGGTTGTGAGCGCGGCCGTGAGAGCGTCGGTGATGGGACCGTATCAGGCACAGGGGGTCTTGGCTGGAGCGTGGTTGAGGAATGAGATTGCGAAGTGTATGAGGGACAATTGGGAGGTCGAGGTTGAGGATGCTGGGCAAGTGGTTCCACTGATGGATCTCTGGATTGGGAGACATGAGATGCTTTACTCGAGAATTTTCAATTCATGATCCAATGAAGAAGCCGACATGAAATCAGATACGGTGAGAAAAGCTTTGAGGAAAAACATCTTGATAGATGCTAAAATTGTCCTAAATATGGATTTAGGCGCCTTCGTCAGCTCAGCAACATCCCCCAAGCCTTTGCAGCTAGCCCCCGATTATCATAGACGCCAGCAAATGCCCGATTCATCAATCATGTCTCATAAGATATCCCTCAATTGCGCCTTTTGAGCCAAAGTCAAGCTCGTCGGGAATATGACCTTGACCTCCACAAGCATATCGCCCCGTTCCGAAGGCTTCTTGCTTTTGGGCATCCCCAGATGTGGGAATTCAATGACCCGACCAGGTTGTGTAGGTCCAGCTCCGGATGCCGGAACCTGCTTGCCATCGATTGTCGCTATCGTTCGGCTCCAGCCAGTCAATGCTTCTTTGAGGTCTAGCTCGACATAAGCTCGAAGATTGTCATCCTCGCGCTTGAATGTCTCGTGCGGTTTCTGTAGCTGTGTCAATACCGTGGAAGCGTGCAAGGGAGGCCATTGTGGCTCCTTACCTCTTTTACAATAAAATGCATGTCTTGCGTACCACCTTCTTCCTGATCGCCGACACCCTTGAACTTGATCTTCGTTCCAGCCTTCCATCCAGGTTTGATCTCCATATCCAGGGTTTTCTCTTCCACATTGCGCTTTCCCGTGCTAGGATCGAACGTCTTCCGCTTTATCTTCATCTTCTTGCGTGCCCCTTTGTACAAATCTTCCAACGTCACCGGCAGTGGCCGCTCCACAATCGTAGGTTCTGGCGTTGGCTCCCTCCGCCGTCGATGCCCATTGCTTTCTCGATACCCTCGTGAGCTTCTGCCCCCACCGCCCCTGCCTCCCAAAAATTGAGCAAAGATGTCGTCGTCATCGCCTAGGCCGGCGCCACCCTGCTTGAAAAAGGTCTCAAATATGCTCTCAGGATTACTGGGATTGAAGCCTCCACCGCCGCTTGTCGAGAAGTGGAAGGACCGTCCTCCGCCGCCGCCGCCGCCCATACCGAAGCCGCCAGGCATGCCTTCGGACGGCATACCCCCTGGTCCGCCGGCGGCGCCTTGGGGCGGAGGTTCTGCTCCACCGCGGAGTAGGAACTCGAGGCCATATTGGTCGTAGACTTTGCGTTTTTCGGGGTCGGAGAGGATTTCATAGGCTTGCGATACTTCTAGAAACTCGAACGTCAGCCAGGTTGATTGTCGGTAGATCTGTAATTAGAAGCAGATACCTTTGAATTTCTCGCCGGCATCAGGCTTGTCTCTATTCTTGTCAGGATGGTATTTTAGGGCCGCCTTTCTAAACGACAATCAGTAAAAGACCCAATTCGTAATCGCCGTCCATTCGAGCTGACCTGTATGCTTTCTTTATCTCATCTTGCATTACGTCTGGCTTAATGCTTAAGGCATCGTATAACTTTGTTTCGGCGACCATCTTGGAAATACGGTGTTCCACTTTCAAATTGCTTGATTAGGACTTCCCCAAACACCAATTGGTGTGTAAGTCAGCCAAGAGGCAGCTCATTTGTCAATTCAAATATCGCCCCATGCTAGTAGTGTGGGTCGTGTTACTGATCAAAAGTGAGGCGTATGCGCAATCTGCACCTCACAGAACAACCTGTGACGTTACGGGGTACTATCCGAAGAGCTCAGCCGGGTCAGCCTCGGTATCTAGAAGGTTCTAGAACCTTCTACGATCAATCGTTGGAAGATGGACTTGGAGCTTCTGTCCAGGCAGAGAGAATGGAACTGACAGCACGGTAGAAGGTAGAGAGGTAGGCCACGAGCTTCCGACTTCCGAGGCATCTCAGCCTACCGGATGGAGACACAGGGGCACTCTGCCACCCAAGCCTCATATTTATACTATAATGATCTATCTCGCTGCGAGTGATCAATATCTGAATAAGTGCTACCGTAAGTCATTACTATCCCGTGCATGTCTCTCTCTATAGAAGTACGATATCTCGAAAAAATTTACACCCAGCCCGTTCACTATTGTCTTTCATAATCATGTCGAACTTTCCCCACATTATCATCGAGAGCTAGCTGTTACCGGCTACGATAGGTACGGCATAGTAGTGATCTTAAAACGAAACAACGTGCATGTTTCTTCGGTCAACAGTGGGTATCGCCGTATCGATGGGCTGCCTGACTTTAAATGAAAATGGGTCTGCTCGCAAGACATGCTACAGATCTATTCTTGAGAAAGATTGATTGTTCGAGTCGGGCGCCAAAGTGAAAAGTCCCCCGCCGAATGAATGGCGCACTCAAGCGTTGACGACCAATCCGTGCTTGCAGGTGCCAGGCTGGACGTGGCCGTGTCCAGCAGCGGAGAAATATATTCTGCATTGTATCAAGTGTGTGGAGGTGCGCGGAGGAGTCAATATTGCGACAGGCCAGACACAAAACTATCTATGTAGGTTGAAGAGCGGGTGGGTACAGAAGGAAAGGGAAGAAAGCGAATGAGGATTGGCTGTGGAGAGGTGGCAGAAGTAAAGGTCGCATCATCAGACTATGAACTTTTGAGCTGATTCTGCATCGTCGAGTGACAAAAGCAAATCAGTCATTTTGTCGTCATGACTAATGTTAGTTTAAAGCACTCGACCGAACGAGCCCATTCAAGCGCGCAGGAAGTTACTGAGTGATCGAGTATCGCTCCTCAACCGTCTGGCGCTTGTCCTGGAGCCACGGATGTTTGGGCTACAGTGGCACTCTCACTTTGCCACGATTGACACGACATCCTCATCCGCAACCACATGGCTCAAGCCACACCTCTGGGGCAGATGGCGTGCGCTTGCACCCCAGACCATCGCATATTTGAACGTCTCCTTCAGGGTCCGATGTACCTGATCACACACGTCCTCAATGGTCGAATTATTGCGCACGATCAATGCCTCACCAAAATCTGGCTCATCCCCCTTTCTAAACGGACCTCAGTAATGCTTTGGAACGCTACTGGATAGTTTTTTCCTAAACTCACCGTTTCGTGTAGATCCTCATCAGTTGCAGTTCGTGCCAGCATCTTTCGACGACGTCTTGGATACCAAGGTCAAGCTCGCAGCTCATGACAACGGTGTTGTCCTCTCTTGCGAGTTTATCAAGGAAGTCCAGGGAGACTGAATCGATCTTGTTGTACACATACAGGCTGTAACGAGTCAGTCTCGCCGATGACCCTGGAGAAGACCTACCATTTGATATACTTTCGATGGTCCTTCATGATAACATCGATGAAGTCATCAACGGTCGCTAATTTATCGTCAAGGAAAAACACGTTTTCAAGGGCCAACTGCTTACCATTCTCGTCTCGGACAAGAACCTCGCAATTGAGCATCTTGTAGTCTCGCAGAATGTTGTAGAGCATCTTCTCATCGAGGTTCTTGGGAGGAGCTTGAAAGGTAATCTTCATGCCGCCGGCCTTCTTTGGCTTTAAGTAGATGTTCCTGGCGTGATGATTAACTCCTTTTGATAGAACGTTTCATGTAGAAAATCCTACGGCGGATCGCGATTCAGGCGGATGCCAACGGCTTCTAATTCTGCCTCAATCTGCGCTCTCTGTTCGGCCTTCTTCGTAGCATCGAGTATCATGAGGATCAGATCACTTGTCTAAGGCGCTTCAGTACGCAAAATATCAGACACATCGAAGTCCAGACCTTGGCCGCGGAGATGACCTGTCTTCCTCTGCCCTTGCCTTCAGAGGCGCCCTCGATGATACCCGGTAGATCCAGGATCTGGATCTCGGCACCGCCATATTCGAGGACACCCGGGATTGCAGTGAGCGTAGTGAAGGAGTACGCGGCAACTTCACTCTTCGTCTTCGTAATCTTGGACAAGAATGTAGACTTGCCTACAGAAGGAAAGCCGACGAGGGCGATACGAGCGTCACCACTCTTGCTGACGTCGAAGCCAGTGCCGCCGCCAGAGCCAGCGCCAGGAGCAGGTTCAAGTAATTGTGTACGTAGGCGAGCAAGCTTGCTAAGAGCTGGATAAGAAAGGAGAAACACAAGCAGAGATGCTACAACAAGCGTACCCCTTCAGAAGGCCCAGATGATACTCTTCGGGAAGTCAATCATGGTTTAGCAGGAAAAGTGCTTGTAGAGTCTACCAGTTGCTTTATTTTCTACCGATAACATCAACCAAAACGCCAGAAGAGACAGAGACCATGTCTACCCACTCTGAGTTCTTCGCATCTCATCCTCAATCCTTGGAAACTCAGCATTTTCAACCCAACTTCGACAGTGGATGGTTTCTCCATACTCCTTGATCTTCTCCGTGATGTTCACCATCTTGAATGCACCGCGCTCTCGAGCTCGCCTACTCTGTTCACGCACTGTCCGCTGAGTGACGAAGCACAACGTCAACCGGATGCTGTGGGAATAAATTCTAAGTGGAGGACGAGACTATACCTATCTAAGCGAGCTGTGGCTGAGGTGTAAGGCTTAGCTTATGTGCTGGGATTCCTCACTTCAGATTCCAACTCACTTCAAATCGACAAGCTTCAGAGGCACCAACGACCTTCTCACTGATATTTCCGACAGGACCACAGGTTCAAGATGGCAGAAGTCGAAACCATGGCGCCACCTACCCTCCCTTCACAGCCAGAAAATATTTCATCCAGTTCCCAAACCAACTCACCTCCTCAGAACACCACTACCGATCTCACCACTACGAACAATACTACCATACTCACAGCTCCCAATTCTGAAGATTCTACAATTGATTCAACAGATGCCAAAAAGATCAAAAAAATAATACGTCGAAAGCGCCGACCCGCCAGACCCCAGGTCGACCCCTCTGTCACTAAATCCGAGCCTCCACCTCAAACAGGTACGATCTTCAATATATGGTACAACAAATGGTCCGGCGGCGATCGTGAAGATAAATATCTATCTCAGACCGCAGCTCCTAGTCGCTGCAATATCGCTACAGACTCAGGCTATACTCGCGGCGACAAAGTCGCAGGGTCATACTTCTGTTTGTTCTTCGCTCGAGGCATCTGCCCAAAAGGCCATGAATGCGAATTCCTACACCGATTACCGGGCTTACATGATCATTTCAACCCGAACGTGGACTGCTTTGGACGAGACAAGCATAATGACTACAGGGATGATATGGGTGGCGTCGGCAGCTTCATGCGACAAAATCGTACTCTGTACATGGGGCGAATACACGTCACGGATGACATCGAAGAGGTAGTTGCGCGACATATGGCCGAGTGGGGGCAAGTAGACCGGATACGTGTTTTGACCGCCAGGGGTGTAGCGTTCGTAACGTACACCAATGAAGCCAATAGCCAATTCGCCAAGGAAGCTATGGCGCATCAAGCCTTTGATCACAGCGAGATACTGAATGTGAGATGGGCGACTGTCGATCCCAATCCCATGGCACAGAAGCGGGAAGCCAGGAAGATCGAGGAACAAGCTGCAGAAGCGGTACGAAGGGCACTGCCAGATGAATTCGTAAGGGAGATTGAGGGGCGAGATCCGGATGCAAAGAGGCGAAAGAGGATTGAGGGCGGGTTTGGATTGCAAGGTTACGAGGCGCCGGATGCGATCTGGTATGCAAGAGGCAGGGCGGTTGAGAATGGAGGTGAAGGCACCCAAGCCCTGGAAGGGGGTGAGAAGCTGCTGCTTGAGGATGGGTCCGGGTACGAGGAGACGAAAGAAGGGGCTGGATTATTGTCGGGCTACACTTTGGCGGCATTGCACAAATTCTCATCGAGCAGCAACGGAAAGGTGTCCAAAGCAGCGCCACCGCCCGCATCGACGAATGGTCCACTTGTGGGATATGGCAGTGATAGCGACGAAGATTAGGGCGGGCATGGTATCGTTGTGGTTGCAAAGGTCATCCATTTCAGACTTTTCAAACCCCTCGACCAGCACGAGTCTTCACTGCAATTATTTACCCCGCCTTTCCCAGCAAGTACCTCTACCGCTTTTATCCCCGCAGGTTGCTCATGGCTCTTTCCTGGTGCACACCGTGGAAATTCTACGAGGTGACTTGGCCATCTACCTATTTATTGAGATACATTACTCTGGCACATCACCATGGCAGAAAGCTCCCACCCTCCAAACCTAGATGCTTCCACCGCCCACCCGTCCTCACCACCTTGGAAACACGACGGCGTCTCTGTCATTCCCTCTAATTCTCTCTCCACTGACACTCCTCAAACACCCGGTATGACCCGCGCTGCCGCCATTGATTTCGCCCGTGTCGGCGCACGGAAACTCTGGGCCGGCACTGTAACCATTCACGCCAATGCAAAGACCGGCGCCCATCACCATGGCCATCTCGAAAGCGTGATTTACGTGCTCAAAGGGCGTGCCAGGATGCGCTGGGGCGAGAAGCTCGAGTTCGTGGCTGAGGCGGGCCCAGGGGATTTCATTTATGTGCCGCCATGGGTGCCGCATCAGGAAATCAATGCGAGTGCAGAGGAGGAGCTGGAGTGTGTCCTTATGAGGAGTGATGGCGAAGCGGTGGCGGTGGGGTTGGATATTGAAGCTGTGGAGAAGCCTGAGGGGGTCAGATGGGTGGATCGGACGCATCCGGAGTGAGGGTTGAAGGGGTTGGAGCCAGGGCGAAAAAGCGAATGCTACCTCTTCGCGGAGGATCATAGTGGCGAGTCTTTCAGAAGCATGTGGTGCTTCGGCCATCGATGAGATTTCGCCAACGGTTCGCCAGCAGCTACTCACTCCTCAAACAAATCCAAAAATTTCAGATTCGAAGCCCACAGCACTCGCTCGCTCACTCACGTCCTGGATCTTACCGCTGGATTGTCATTTGTGTATGTTATAAGGCCGAACATCCTATGCAAAAGGCTCGCAGATTCAGGTCTAGTCTGGGCTAACTCGCTTCTCCTGGCATGACTAGTTCTTTGGGATTTTTACTTGACGAAGACCTCCTGGAGCAAGACTGACAATGTCAGAACAGAGTTGCGGTACCTACTACTATCAGCTGGAAACAAATCCTGATTCGCCATCGCTATTATCTTGTTCATCTGTCCTTGCTCGTGATTCGAAGAAATTCCTTGTAGTTACAGCTGGATAAAGAGAGCTTTAAAAGCGATTTGGGTAGGAATAAGCTATATCCCGAAGTCCATCGGTCTTGTTTCGGTCAGTTCAATGAATATCGAAGTGTTGTTATTGTGACATCTGGTACTGACACAGTTCAGTTACAGTACTCGAGATTGGTGCTGAACCAGGAGAATCCTATCCGCCCATATCCGTGAGTGAATGTTCCCATGTTCGTGAGGGAATTTTCCCACATCCGTGAGTGAATTTAGAGCACTTGCACGTTCATCTCCATTTTCCCACATCAGTGAGTGAATTTACAGCACTTGCACGTTCACCTCTCGTTGAACACCGACTTGACGACGAACCAGCCTATTTAAGGACCTTCTCTCCCACGCATTCTCAAGTTTTCCCCCTCATACCTTTTCACAAAAGCAATACTCTACAAACCAACCAACCTTCTACACCACATTATAAGCCTTACAACCTCTCTACATAGTGTCATTACTTAATTTCTTTGATACAAGCTGTGTACTATAATATTGTTTTTGTAAGTCAACCCTGCAACGCGGAGAGATACAAAAGCTGACAACTCTTACATCACAGACCCCACCAAATCCCTATATATAATTGATTCATCACATGTGCAAGCCGTCCGTGAGAGCCCCGGCAGCGGCGCTTCCTAAAACGAGGAAGACAGCAAGACCATCCTCGCTTACGGGCCATGAACAGCATCTTCCTACAAGCATTCTCAGCCAAAACTCTCGCAACTTTGAGAGGAATGAAGGACCTTTTGAGCTTCGGGGCAACCAGCAACTTCAAAAAGTGGGAGAAGACCAAATTCAGGGCCGTGTCTGGGTCCTTGATCAAGGGCCAAAGTGCTCACACCGCGAAGCAATGCTTGTCAGCCAACAACCGCGAGGATATCTCTCAAAGCAGGTTAGCGCTCAGTGGCTAGGTAGGTCGCCTTTCGCTCACAGATTTGGACACAATGAGCATACTGAAAGCTCTCTCCAGCTCACTGTCTGACGTCCCATAGGCGATTAGGAAATCCCTATACGATTTGGATTCGAGACGCAAACTCTTTCCCTCATAAGTTGGACTATGGCAAGCCGCCTACTTGATGGTCGTAGATCCTGAATCACGATGTTCTCTCTACAACTGGCCTGGGATCCCAAAGACAGTATCATCGAAATAAACGATGATTAATTCGAAGTCGACCCAATCCCTACAATGAAAGTACTGCTGTTCAAACAGTCAGATCACACTAGTCGCTCGTGTCGCGAGCTGGATCTCGGTCTCCAGCAGAGTCTGCGAATAGCTCTGAGCGAATGGATCTCAGACCAAGACCGATCGATTCCACGAGTTACCTGGATCAAGGCTCAGCACACACATGTGACTTGGATATGTCGATGTCGCGTTTGGAGCTGTCCTCTATGCTCTGCATACCCAAGGCTGATCACAGTATCCCGACTGCTTTGGCTGAGCGTCGTCATGCTCTTATCGACCTTCTAAAACAAGATCATCGAGACTTGAAGTTCGCGTATTTTGCTTGGCGTGTGTCAACTGCAAAATATTGCGAGACTGGAGTACTAGAGCCGCTCCGCGCCAATCTCGAGGCTTTCATTGCTATCAACCCATGAGTGACTGTTGTTCTAACATCGGTATGTAGTGAGTGCAATCTTACTATTCGTGGCTGACGACAAGAAAAGGAAATCGGCTTCATCCAAATGTGTCCCGAAAGTCTTCGTTCACATGATTGCAACCTGTCAAGATCAGGGCTGGAGTTGTGGGCGTGAGCCCGCATACTTGTTTGTAAGTCACTCAAACATTATTTAAAATAGAGCAAGAGCACTAACGACGTCCCAGGCTCGCAACGTCCTGAAATATAATTCGAATCGTTCTTGAAACGTACAGACTTGCACAACACTGCTAGCCAAAGCTTATCGAGATGCTCGAGATCGGTGCAATTCTACTCATGATTTTCTCAATGAAAGAAAGATCATGGCCCGGATGCAGTAATCGCGCAGACAAAGTGGACGCGAAGGACCTCCAAGCAGGCCTAATCTCGTTATTGAGGTCGCTCACACACAGCGCACCGACGACTTGACTGACAACAACAAAAATCCAGAATGACGTTGCTTACACGAGTGAACAAAGCACTTACAAAACGCACCGAGAGATGCATTACGTCAAGATAACGCTAGACTCCTCCAAGAAGCCCGAAAGAAGACTTCGAAGAAGCTGCTACAAAAATAATCTTGAAGCAATACTTCTCAGCTGACTACAGAGAATCTTCGACTCACTCGTACACGACTTGTGTCACGCGCGTCTTCCCACGTTTATAGATCGATCGAAGTTCTTGGTTCGGGACTTTCTCCAGGTATACGGTATCGAAGGCTACGGTTCGGCATTCGAGAGCTTGTTTGAGCTCATTGCTGGGAGACTCCAACGAGCAAACGTGCTCCATTTCGATATGGAGCGGATGTTACACCGTTCCGTGAGAGAAAAATATATCATTGGCGCTTCTAAATCTATGCAAGCCCATCTTTTGATTGTGGGACTCAAGTAAGCATGTCGTTCAACCCGAAATATTCTGGAACCAAATCAGGAGTATATCCAGATCCTGCTCCTGGCCGTCCATCAGGAAAGAATCCGGTGCGCAACACCGGGGCAACGTTCACACTATTTTTCATAAGGAGGAAACGGGAATGGGCAAGCGTCGTCAACACCACTACCCAAATTCTCGCTGGGTCCTGCTCAAGGCCATCCACCAGGAGAGAATCCAGTGCGCAACCACGAGCCAACCTTTACATTACTTTCAACTCCGCCATGTAAGTTGGTGCCGTGCTACCGCCAAACGGTGTTTCCATTGCTTTGGTTGCTGACATGCTTCCAGCGTCTGTGCCGCCACAAACACCTCCACTACAGATTGGACCTGCCAACTCACCAGCAACGCAGTCGCTGGCCCAGCCTTCGATAGCAGCGGCTTTCGCCCCTTCAACGTCTCCTCCGGCACTTGCATCCTCTCAAACTCCAGCTCTTACGGCCACTCAATTCGATCCTACGCTGGGAACGAACCTAGCAGTACCAGTCTCAACTCCGGTACGGCTTGTGCTGGAATGGCCATTATTCCCGCACGCTCGTCACGCCTCGACCCGAGAATTGGAGTTCCTCGTTCCTGGGAGTGAAGTGCCGGAGTCGGCGATCAAGGACAATCAATCAGTTCTAGGATGGTCTAAACCAAATGCCAAGGACCATAAGTCAGTTGACGGCGACGACAAGGCGACCTGGCTCCAGTCGTTTACTGCGCTTACCGATTTCGACATTGCTCGCGTCGTTCTCGCTGGGATCAAGACCAGCGAGAGAGGCCGGTTATGGCCCGCGACCTTTGACACCAACGGCAATCCGCGCATATCCCGCAAATCACTCGGAATTCCCGCGGTTATGAAACACAAAGTACTACTCTATATCTTGGTCTATAAACAAAAATACCGTCTACACGGCGAGGACGTCGCTATCACACCCCTTGTACCGAACGCTAGTTATCGCACAACTGAGGTCGACGGCGTAGCTATGGATCTGGTGAAGGCCGAGATCTACACAGCCACGGGATCCATACCAACCTTATCTATGGCCAAGGAGTTTCTACGGACCCATGCGCAGGACATCGTAGATCAAATGAACCTGGTGAGCTACAACAGTCTCTATATCGATCCCGCCCGCACCAAGCTCGGCGAACCCAAACCCAGCAAAGCCATCAAGAGTGGATCTCAATCCAAGGAGGTTATCGGTCCAGTTGCGCGAAAGACACGGAAAGCACCCGCGGTCCTAAAAAGGTGATTTCATCGATGATCAAGCATGCTGCGTCGAAGAGACTTTTTTGGAAACCAAACAAGAGTTGAGAGGCATAGATGGTTTCGTCGATAACAAAGCATGTTGCGGCCATGAAAATCTTCGGGGAGCGAAAGAACCCACAGTGGAGTTTATTCACGCTCTAGCAAGTCTTCACGAACAAATGAGTCTGACACGCAACTCCGATCTCACCGAAACGCGGGTGTGTTCCAAGATTTCTAAAGCCCTGACGTTTACTCAACCGAAAGTAGAAGCAAGATCAATGGCGAACACCGACGACGAACTACTTTCCGCCAGTGCAAGAGTCCTAGGCATTAACGAAAACGCAAGATTCTACACATGAATCAACAACGAACGAGCCAAACACTTATTCGCAAGCAATTCACACACCATGCGGTACAAGCCACTATGAGCAAAGGAAAGACTTGATCAGACGCACAATACTGGCTTTCAGACCAAGACAACGAAGGAAGAGCAGGGAACGAGACAATGAACCGCAGGTCAAGTCAGGGTCCAAAGCAAAGAAGCGAAGCCAGCTATAAAGTTCGAGGCGGAAACGAAGATTGAGCCGGAAGACCGACAAATCGCAGCCTCATACTGTCCTCACTCCTGCAGAAACAGAATGATAGTCACGTGTTCAGTCTGACCTCAACGTCATCTATCTTCACCCCTCAAATCGATCATAACTTTATTCCCGGCCTAACCAAGACTGTCGGCAACATATACGACAATTCATCCAGCGATCAATATACTATAAGATTAAACCATCCCCGGACAGTTCATGCGCGCAATCACCCTGTTTCTTGCACGGTCTGCTAGAGATTCCACAGCTCGACTACAGTCGCGAATGGAGCTTACTTTCGAACTCGCCGAAGGATTGTATGCTGGAGACAGCTGCAAACCACTCGGGACAGTGCTCAGTTTCAAGTCAGCGACCTCGGTCGACCTCGCCATCGGTGAATGCTCGGTAAGAATGCTGTCTCTTAGCCTAGCAACTGAAGGTCTTCGAGAAGGCGCTAGATAACATCGCTCGCGACACGCTTCGAGAGGTCTCCGCTGTTTTCGCTACGTGCTCAAATGCCAACTCCAAGTGGCTCCAAAATAAATTTGGGCCAACTAGATACTTCTGCGATGAGGCCGGTCAAGGCGACAAGGTAATGACCATCTCGCATTGTGCGTGGAGAAGGAAGAAGAAACCCCAGGCACGTCGATCAAGGCTGCTGCACTCAGTATGACTTGAGAGGACTTTGTGAAGGTGTTGGAGTCCATGGGGAGGGATGGGGCGGAGGCGGCTCTGCGGAGTGGCGGGCGGCGAAGAAAAGGTGGATGTGGAAGTTGGTCGCCGCACCTGACCCAGTTCGCTCCTTGCAAGAGAGCTCAATACCCTCATCAGCTTCTGCCCAGTCCATTCCTGCCAAGTCGGCTCATACCCAGTCGACTCCAATATTACCAGTGAGCGAACACTTCGGCAGCTCTGCCCATCTGAGCACAAATTGCTCTCTAGGAGTATGCGCAAATGCTCCGTTCCACCGACCCGCACACCATGTTTGTCGCTCTCCTCTATCGGAGAAGGGGAGCTACGAAGCATTCATGAGCTCCGGCACGGTGGGTGGACGGAGCCGTACGAGGCGGAAACACGAATGGATTTGCATATCCGACAACCCGATGCCTTTCAGTCTTGCGCTGCTCCGCGTGAATCACAGGTTTCTGGAGCGGCCAAGTCGATCGCTACTGAGTCGACGACATTCTCCTTTGCAAGCCCGGTCTCAGTCGTACAATTTATACAGAGGCTGCCTGGAGCGCAATACTCTCATGTTCGTAAGATACATCTCGACATGACGATGTGCGACAGTCTGGAGGAAGCCAAGTTCGCATAAAACATTGCATATATTCTACTTTCGAACATTTTCAATGTATCGCGTACTCGCTGGCAGCGATTCTTCATACTCCGAATCCTCAAGGCCGATCACGTTTGTCGAATTCCGGACTTTCACGCAAGACCATATATGTGATGTGATGGGGGGCTATATTATATATGGAGCCGTGAAGGATTGTATAATGTGTCGCAAATCCTTCCGAGCTCCTATCGCCATTGAAGAGTAATTTGGGATCCAATTATCCTGGTGCGGCTGTCCGCAAACAATCTGGCGGTAATCTCTGATGTGCAGTCCCGCCTGACGAAAGCAGACTGAACGGCGTCGGAAAATGACCCAGCTGCTAAGCAAGGTACACGATATCAAGACAAAATGAATGGCGCTCTAAATACCAATACCAAGGTCCTACGCCGGTCGAAGAAGAACCAAAAGGACAAGTCTAAGTTGAAGACTGCGCTAAGCAAGGCAAATCTCAAGATTGCTCAATTGCAAAAGAAGGTGGTCAAGAGCAAGATTGTTCGACTTCAAAAGACCACGATGGTATCGAAAGAAGATAAGGACGATGACTGGAAGGACGATGAACCAGGCTCAGATAATGATAATGACGGCGATGACGATGACACTGGCAATTCCGCTCCAGCTCAACGAACTCCAGCTACCACCGCTCCGCCTTCCTGCTTTCTCACATCTTTCTCGCAATAAAGCTTATACTCCTTCCAATGGGGACACTGTGAGTCCGTCCAACGACAATATCTTGGCGAGTGCCTGAACGGATCTTCTTGTTGCAAATGGTAGTCGTGTCTCCTACGAGAGAAGCTGCATACCAGAACTTTCTTACTATGGTAGAGTTGGTCCGGTAAGTAAATCTACGTCGCATGACTCAAAGATGTATGTAGCTGACATGTCTATAGTAACACCGAGATACGGCCCGTCGCCGTATACGGAGGTGTACCTACAACTCAATACGAGGTATTGAAGGAAGGCTGTGACATAGTGTTCGCAACGCCGGGAAAACTGTCAGTTATGGTTTCCCAACCTTATCGGCTGCGGGATGTTCCGCTGTTAGATCTCTACGAGCGGGTAACCCATGTTGTATACGACGACGCAGAAGCATTCTGTGAGAGAAGCGCTTCAGCGGCCTTATATTCGAGCGAGAATGGAGGAAAGACACGATACCAAGAATGTAGCTCAGACTGACAGCCATGACAATGCGTCCGGGCAGATCCAAGCGACTCAAGAGCGCCATGACGAAAGAAGCCCGACATGCAGTCTCTGCCCCTATTTCACAACCATCCTTCCCAGAGCTACAGGGACTTGGGGTCAGCCAATGGGCCAAGCCTTCGATAGGAAAAGGATAAGAAAAAAGATACTGACAAGCCAACATATGCATATCAATACCTCTGCTGAGTTTTATATCGAGTAACCGGAATCATACTGGATCAACAATACTACCACTTGCACTCTACACACGCCTCAGTTATTCGTGACAAGAGCTATATGCAGCGATCGTGCGGAAAATTATTCAGGCACTCAAATCAATGCTCTAAGTTGTTTCCGGCACAATTCAGCTGCCCATCAAGGTGTAAGACCTGATTGTGAACCACGCAGTAACGGCTGAAGCACTGACAGTGAAAGCATTCTCCACTTCGACTCACAGTCGCGATGACTTTCAAAGAGGAAGACTTTAACTTCGCGAGCTAAAAGGCGTCGAAAACTACAAGAAATGGAGGCGCTATATAACGCTAGTTTTGCGCTTGAACTCGGACTGCGGACGACGCGAAGGACCTTACGAAAATCGATGTCGTTGATCGACATCAAGCCTCGATTGAAAATTTCCACGACAAGCGGAGCTTGGCTCGCGACTTACTACCTGAAATAATGGTTCAAAGTAAGGAGCTTCGTGCGAAGAATTCTATCGACGAATGGACTCCGTCTACTTTATAAGGGCATCTATCAACGAAATCCACGAAGATGGTCTAAAGCCACAAAATAATAACACACTCGTTCATTCCAGCATATACTATATCAGCAACTATATACTAACTCACCGAAGCACAAGCGCACATCCCGACCAGTTCCTTTCGATGTACATGTAAATGCTCTGATCATCGAGCTATATATGTGTTTTGTGGAATACCAAAGCAGGCGCAAGCCGCTGCTGAACGTTCCATGAGCACCCACGACATATTGAATACTCAGGAGATTCAACTTCGAGCGTCCGGTTGCCTAGCCACTGGAAGCCACAGGCTCCGGCTCCATCTGCTTTTGCACACTCGGTCCCGATTCAGTTGGCTCCGATGAACTTTGATAAAACCCATGGACTCCTCTTCAGCCCGCTCAGACACAGTCGGCTCTTACCCCAGCCGCGAGCACGGGATGGGTCCGGACGTACTGCCTCTTGGGTCGCCGCGTAAGACATCAATATTCCTTCCGAACTGCAGTACTTGACTAACATCATCATCATCAAGGAGATCCAACCCAGCGAAGAGTTTGAGTCGACTTGAGAGAGGAGGGGTGCATGCATGGGGCAGGGCGGAGTAGGATGGGACCCTATGGATCCTTTCGAGCACCAGCTCCTGGCGCCGCTCAATTCGTCCCCACGCTGGAGACGAACCAGGTAGCACCAATATCAACTCCGCTAGCAGAATGGAGCCAACCATGGAACAACAGAGGTCAAAAACGACGGGCCGATGTCGAGCTACATCGTGATAGGACTTCGCCAGATTGGGAGGCCGAGGCAGACTTGTTTCTCCTCGAGAATTACATAACTTATTCACAGAGCTATGTAATTCAGAAATACCTTGAAAATACTATATATTGGCCTGATGACTGGGATGCCCTCGTTGGCGTCTTCTTCATGTGGTCCGGGATAAACCCATTAGATGTCCTCTGGGGATCAATCGGGATTCAGAAATGGGTGCGAGACTGAGCGAGAATCGATCTACTGGAGAAGAACGCCGATTTCCTATCAGTATGGCGTCTGCCAGAACGGATGAAACAAGAGGGCCTCGTCCACGGCAAGTCGGTCGCCATCTACTTAGACAAGCTGCCTTTAGAGCCGAAATCACTACGCAAAAAGATACTACCCTTCCCTCCGCCGAGAGCAGCACGCTCGTTGAGAGCAGCTCTTCTGCCCAGCAATCTGCACCGCAAGAACCTGAATGGGCGACGACCACTCTGCGGAAGACGACGAGAATGCAGCAGAAGACGATCTTGACACAATCGATCCCGTTAATGTTCTCGATTCGTACCCTAACTACAACAAGCGTCCTGCCTTTATTGTGATAGCAAAGAACAGCGAAGTAGCTGTTATCGACTCGTTCGTCGAGAAAGCCATTTGCAAGATCAAGGTTCGATTGACCATTGAAGAGCTCTATAATGCGAATCTCCATATCAGAGTCGCTCCCATGCCAGTCCACGACAAGACTGCGGCATGTCTGGAAGAGCCATATCCACGCTTCCTTGATAATGTGGGCCCGGAGATATAAGAAGCATACAGTGCGCCTCCATCAGGAACGATCGAAAAGTATAGCAGCATTTTTCCACGGATGTTCAAGTTTGATTGTAGCTGATCTCGATAGCAATACATTTGACATTCTCAGATAGGAAGAAAGATTTTCGATCAGACGGGTCTCTTCGCGCCGAGTGCTCCAACTTGAAATATCAAAAACAGCCATTTCTTATTATTGAAGTGGCCAATACACAAAAGGAAACAGATGTTGTTCTCAAAGGCGGAAAGTATGTCGAGAGCGCGCACGGGCGTATAAGCATTATTGTGATACTCAAGATTGACTCTAAACCTCAATGTACAACACGACTATGAATCTGGAAAGCCCGACGCAATAGTCGTCCCACGAAGAAACAATCTAAGAGCTTCATTACTACTTATGAGCCATTCGTCCAAGAGCTCGAAATCTACCCGAATTTTGGACGCACGAATCTAGTATTGGAACTCTCAATACAAGATCTCTTCCCACAACATGACTGAGTCGATGAAGAGTCACCCATTCGCTGCGACTTGATCGAGCCTATAGGTGAATTGAGAGAGATAATCGAATCTTATATACAAGGGGATTTCATCAAGGATGACGCACCGAGTTTTCCCAATACGCCAGACGCAGAGACTGGCGAATCGGACGACTCCTCGGAATCCGAGTCACAGTCTTCGGATCAAGGTTCTGAGTATTGCCATCCATCTCTACACAGCCCGAGAGTGATAAGGGTCGACAGCTTCGTCGACAAGACAATCTCAAGCAAGAAGTATACGATGGAACTCTTCTTTGAAAAATAATAGCTCAAACAATCCTCTTCAAGTCGAAAGTGTGTTAAACACTGCGCAACTACTACGAGCTATTATGCAAAACATCAAGACTTGCAAGACTTCTTCCCAAAGAATGCTAGCAGAGATCGAGATCTTCTATCGCGAAGTTATAGATTACAGTGTTTACACAGAGTGACAGGAATTAACGTTTCGAATCCCAAAGTTCAAGTTGCACTCAATCTACTTCGAGCGATCGACAAGCTCGATTATATCACAGTATATATACGAGACTACACGCAACTAGCCAATGACATCGATAAATCAAACAAAGCGATTCTCGAAGAGAAAGTATTCAACTCCGTATCGTTCAAGTCCCTCTGTATTGGTCAGAACAAGCAAACGATGCATGTATAGTTTGGCCAAACGATTTCGATACAAGATGCTGGTCTGCCGGAGCTGCCACAGATGTCTGCATTTTCGTCCCCCAACGACTAATAGCTTGGAGAGATCGAACACGCTAGAAATGCCCGAGAGGGACAAGATGGCTCTTGAATCAACATTCTACAAGAAGAAAACTCGTTGAATTGCAACGCCAGACGAAGCATTCTGAGAGTGTAGCTGCGTCTTTTGAGCGCATGATGAAAGTCAGCGAAGACTTGAAATTAGAGCGTGGCGAACAACAGAAAGAGAGCATGGATCTCCACGAGCGTGCCAAGAACGCAGACCTAGAGAACTCTATGTTTGATTGAAGATTTCAATGATGACGTGCGTAAAGGCTTGCTGGAGGAGGCCAACCGACTTGGGCCCTATCGCGAGCATCCGGATATTCTTCGCAGATGTGCAGGTCTGACATTAATAGGCCACCGGCCACCGGAATGCGAAGGGCTGGATCAAACGGCGCATTTCGATCGCAGATCCAGCGCAACTCCCTACTACGGTCAAGTCCAAGAGCAAGAATACCGATGATAATCTCGAGGACCCCTTCGCAGAGCAGATGGCAATGGGGATTATGACTCGGTTGCGAACTCTCGGCTTTCGAATGCCTATATTCACCGAGCAGTTTCGACTCACTGAAGGCCTCGAAGAAATCTTGAATAGTCAGTTGTACGGTGGGAAGCTAACAAATGCGACTTGTACCAAGATTTTCAATCGTCTTAAAACTAGAGAGGCAATCAGCAGGATCGAGAGCACATATGGTATTGTTACTCGCACTCCGCATGTCTGTTTGAATATCTCTCCAGCCGCGACATTGACAACGAGGTTCATGGGTCGCTACAATCTACACAATATTGTTGTGGCGACTCATTGCATCAAGGCAATCTTCAAAGTGAAAATCGCGGGACAGGAGACTGGGAAAAGGACTGATCTCATAGACCAGATATATCATTTCAACATCAGGCGGTCACAAAGACCGCAGCGGAGAAAGCTACGCAAAAATGCATGGAATTCTTGGAGCACCCAGAGTTGATCATCCCGGATCCTGAACCACGCACGACGTCCTCTCCTCGATTTCCCTGAGATTCCAAGGACCGTCTCGTCGAATGAAGAGAGGGCTGGTCGTGTCGCCAGAATGAGAACATTCGACACGAAGACATTCGCGTTTGTATGCCTCTCTTAGGACGGCCGGGAATGCCTACTCTGAGCATGAAGAGATCTAGATTCCGAGAGCAAGCTGGATTCCTTGCCTGGAAAAGGTATAACAAAACTGACACGGAGACCCAAAATCTTAAGCAGTCTCTGGAAAAGCTTCTGCCCCGAGAGTGTATCCAGACGAGGACCTTCCGAGACCTTCCGCCTACAGAAATAGAACAATTGAAGGTAGTAAATGGTGGGCTTCACCCTGAACGAGGTCGTAAAGGATAAGCCAAGCGCTTCCAGAGCGAAGAATCGATCCCGACCACTTTCGAAGCCACGTCAGCGATCTCGGTTACGCTCACCACCCGCTCACCGGAGGGAAACAAGGCCGAAACAGATCAGTAGACTCACACCACAGAAATGGGTCCAAACATCAATGCCCTCACGGAGTTTACCGGGCCTTGCATCTTCAGGGGGAGACCCAACCCGCAAGCCACCCCTGCCGGCCGACTATCCTGACACTCAAACCAAACAGGAGCAAGAAGGATGAAGCCACTGAGTACATTGCCTCCTACGATGACTTGCCGGACACCGCTATGGAACGATGACAGCGCGTTCATACCACTGTCGATTGAACCGCCGATTTGATATGCCGGTCTAGATTCCACAATCAATTGGTGGGACCCTACCGGTTGTTACTCAATGCAAGACGACAGGACAGAAGTGGAATTCCTTGCGGCGCGCCCAGCACAGATCTCGATCACCGCTCGTTGTGAAAGGAGGCACAGCTCAAGACGCCGTTGGAGAGCCCAATCAATGTCGATGTGCGGCGGTGGACGGCGGATTGTTGATGGACTACCGGGATGTCCCTCCAGGAGATTTGGATGAAATAGTATATTATAGATACAGAAGGCATTGATCAAAGTTCGACGCCACCACGCGGCTAGAATGGCGTCGACAGCTCCTACAACAATCAGTACGAAGAGCTGCAGTCACGTGTAGGCTATATATATGAAGTAATCAGGCTCCCGTGGCGCTGTGCGAGGATGATGCGTGGCTGGGAGACTTATCTGGCGCCGGATAAACTCGATATGGTGGCGAGACTACGTCACTTTGGCTATCTCATCAAAGGCTGCAATCTGGGAGATGGGAAGTTCAACACACGTCAAACAGAAAGGAAAGAAGATCAATCATCACAATCATCATCAAAACCTTCCTTAGAGCGCTATACCCGTAGCTAAGAAGACCCCAACGTCAGTAACCTAAGCTGTCCTCCAACGCTGCGTTGAAGCGTCACGATATGGTCTACGGCCCTGGAAGAAGCGAGCTCATGGGTTCTGGATCCTGAGACGGAGGGCTCGGGAACGCGGATGATCTGCAAGTGAGGGACTCGGAAAGCGAAGAGTTGAGGGAGGGGGGATTGGGGGGGGGGTTTGGGTAGACTGAATTTCTATAAACCTACTACTTGCTAGAAATACTCTTCCATGTAGCATTACTTACTGACCTAAAGAGAGAAGCGCTCTGATGAGACATGTACCTAGCGCTAGATCCACTTGTGCCAATGATTCAAGCTGGCTTGGCTATAAAATACTTCTCCATCTTCTGCATGTTCATAGATATCTTGAAGTAATAATGTGAAGTATAAGGATGAGAAAAGCGGGGGGACAGTAATTTGAGCTACGGTCACAGCGCCTTTTTCTGATTAGGCTAGAGTCTTTGTTCAGTGCATACTGTCTTTCCACTCCATGGTCTGACGACTAGCAACCTTTGAGGCCTGTACGAAGGATTAAGATCATATTAGTATGATTATCCATGTGCGCTACGGAGGATCAAGATTATGTTAGTATAAATATACGTGTGCGCTGTGCGTAGTATATATATCCGGGGTATCTCATATATGTATAATGTCGGCCGTTAGTGCTTGGTATCCCATCACAGATACTCCTTTTCCACCAAGCAATGGGAGCTCAATGCACCCTTCCCATTCGCTGGATCCCGCCCTCATAGCTCCACCCCCGCCTGCATCTTCCTCATCGCCTCCTTATGTCGGTCGATGAGATCCCCCGTCCTCATGCCTCCACTTCTTTGGCTTTCCCTCCTCGTCCTCTCCGCCCCCGCAGCCTGAGCACCCGCGCTAGCCCTCCGCTTTTGGTTGAGCAACTCGTTGCGCCGCGCGTCCATTTTTTGTTGATCTAGACGGTCTGCGGAAGCATCGTGTCGAAGAGAGTTACGCCATGCGGAGACAATAGTCTCTGGGTTCTCGGCGGGTGCGGCAGGCCCGCTATCGGTGTGATAGGGAGAGTATGATGCTGATGTGCGGGGTATAAGCTTCGGGTGAGGGGGAAGATTCCGCTGTTGTTGCAAGTAAGATCTGCGGTGGGCGAGATTTGGGTCATCGGATACTCGGGCTGCCGGTGTATATTCGGAGCCCAAAGAGTTGGAAGAGCTGGTGCGTGCGAGGGAAGTGGAGGAGTACCTAGTTTGGAGCTTGCTGTTGCGCTGGCCCATTAATGTACTCTTGAGCATACTTGTAGGTGTGTGGCTGCTGCGTTGAGGGAAAGATGTTTCAACGTCTTCTTCTATTGGGGAATCGACGAGAGGTGAATTGAGAAGCGGTGTGGAGGATCGACGGGAGACACGGGGATGCTGCAGCGATGGTTGGGATGGCGTCCGACTGACGGGCTTGCCTTGCGAAGATCGCCGCAGGCTTGACTTTTGTGGCACCAGCGGGTGATGATGCCGTTGGCTCGGAAGTGAGTCCCTTGACGACGAGGCGGATCGATTGATATTGGTGTTGATCCTTATAGGCGATGGCTCTGCGGTCAAAGGTGTCTGTGTGAGCTGAGGCACATTTACGGGTGCGGCACCCTCGGTCATAGTAGGGATCATACCGGGGCCTCTGGAAGGCCTCCGAAGACTTTCGGGTGCTGGTGCATCTGCTTGTTCAAGATGCTTCGCCCATTCATTGGTACGGTAGGCCATCACGACCTTCGAAGCCCTTTCAGGCAACTGATCGTGAAAGCTAGCTGGCATAGCGTGCACAGAAGGCATCTCTGAAGCTGCAACGGAATTGGCATCCAGACCTCTCTGTGATGCTGAGGCTAGTTCATCCTGTGGTTCAGCAACACTCGATCCGTGCGCGGACATCTCGTTCCCATCATTATTTGCTGTGGGGCAACCACCGTCGATCTGTTCAGCAGAACTCCGATTGTCCGCCAATGTCCCTAACGGCTGTGTATGACCATGCTTCAGGTTCTCGAATGTCAGTGGCAGAGAGTCAATAGAGATCAGTGGCTCGGACAACTGATGTTCGTGCGCTGTCTCCAAGGGCGGTGTCTGCTGCTCCGTTTCTGGCGTTCCTCTTTCGGAACGGAGACCATCGCCTACGTCGAAAGTTGCGGCAACGGAAGAGGTTTGACCATCGTCGGATGGGATCATGGATTCTCGTTCCGCGGTCGTCTTGGCTGCAGATCGACGCTTCGATATCCCGGGAAATTTGCGAATGAGCGATGAGCGGGAAAATCTTTTCGATAGTCGACTTGGTGGATGGTCCGACGCAGCGAAAGTTGCAATCGATGACCTGTCGTCCATCTGCTGGGTATCTTCATAGGAAATTGTGAAAGGTAAAGGTACGATCGGCGGGCTTGAAAGAGCATCGAATTGGGTGTCCTTTAATGGGTCCCCTATCTCTGCGTTGGACGTATTTAATGATACCCCATCCTGCATTTTTGTGACTGTGTTGATTGGAGAGCCGGTAGAGGACCGAGCCCCGTATTCTGTACCAGCCGAAAGCAAATTCTCCACCGTCGCGGAAGGCATTTCGTAGATGCTGTCTTCGGATGCCACACGAACCGTCACACTCGGCGGTTGCTGCTCTTTCGGTTCGCTGCTACCGGCAGACTTCTTGCCATTCACTTCGACATTGTCTGGATCATGCATACTCATAGATGACTTCTGCGGAGTCGCTGTCGTTCCTGTTCCGACGCCAGAGTCCGTCTGATGCGCTCTGTCACGCGTTTGACCTCCATATGCCAATTCCCACGCCGCGCGCTCTTGCTCATTGCCTTTCTCAAGTTCTCTTCCAATATCAAGTTCAACTTGGCTGTGGCACTGCTCCTCGTCCGCACGTGCAGCTGCCTTCTGATCCCGGTGTTTCTTGACCATCTTCCAAACCTTCAGCTGGGACATGACGCCTAGCAAGAAGAGCAATACGGTAGCAGCAATCTCAACACGAATTCCACGCGTAATCGGATATGGTCCGCTATAATGCGGGGGTAGTATAGCATCATTGATATCTAAATGATCATTAGCAATCCGTCAATACGACGTTTTTGCGACTGGAGAGTCTCACTCCAAATGTATAGCCAAAATTCCTTCAAACCGGCACGGCTAAAGCAATCGATTCCAAGTACGATGACCGTGGCACCAGCGAATGATATACAACCTATGAGACCATATGGGCGAGTATAATGGCTTACGTAAAGTGCATAAGCACCTAGCGTAAAACACACAATGAATACGGCTTTCCCGATAGTCGACCGTATGAGACCGTCAGGTTTGAGCTCCAGGAACCACATACTCAGGCAAAAGCCCCCCAGAGAGCAGGCCAAGCCCTCTGTCAAATCGGCAAAAATCAACGCGCCGCCGCCGAACAATAGTCCTGTACCAAAGGCGGCGACAAAGAAGGCTCCTTGGACAGCATTTGTGACGGGCGGATGCATGACGTACACGATCAGAACCGTTACAGCCAGACTAACCAAGTATGTTGCAGATAGGAATGTATGTAGCCATTTTGTCTTGATCCCGACTAATGTGTACAAGACCCCTGTAAGCATCAAGAAAGCGCCGGTGACGGAGAGAGCGGGAGTGATAGTAGGCGTGATAGGAAGGCGGTTGAAGTGAGTGTTCGAGGTCGCTAGTGAAAGTTAATTAAGGTTCAACCACCTGACCGAAGGAATTATATCATACGTACCATTAGCAGCAGGAGCTGCCAGACTTGACGATGGAGTGGCAGTGATAGTGTTTGATATGGAGGAAGCTTTCGTGGAGGTCAAAGTGCCTCTTGTTGGTGAAACGGACGAGGACTGGGTCGCGGTCGCAGAAGGCGCATTGCTACTAGAGCTACCGGCAGCTGATAAGGCTGTTGTGGCATCAGCAGAAATTTGCCGGTTAGTCGGTGCTGTATTACCGTTGCCGGTTGGAGTGTTCGTCGGCTTCGCAGCGACACCTGAAATGGATGATGGTTGACTGCTTGCACGTGCATACACAGCACGTGGCTGGTATGCCTCCGTGGGACCATTGTGAGCTGCAAAGATGAGGAGTCCCACAAGCGCTATCCAAAACGGCCGCATGCTGGCAAAGATCAGGGCAGCGAGTGTTGGAATACAGCAAGTTCCATGCGAGTCGTGGCAGGTACTGCGAGCAAGACTACCGGATTACCAGGTAGTAGACGTACTATGGACGCTCATGGCCAAGGCAGGGGATCCTCGGTCACTGAGGGAGGAGATAGGTTATGGATAGAAGAACGATTGAGATGCAACCGTTGCAGATAGTAGCATAATATGAACAGGCTTCTGACTGAAGCTCAAGAAAAGAGGCGGTGACAGGTAAGAGACAGCAACAGCATACCGGGAATCGGATAAAGCGAGAGACGACGTCAAAATCTTTTCTTATCCCGATCGACAACCAGCTCAGAGCGAGGCCGGCAAAGCCAAAACCGGGGGAGTGTGGGATTATCGTCGACATGGGTGCTGTATTGGTCTGAAGCTTCCCAGCATCATGGACATTCCGCATGGGCCATCCTATGGGCCAATGGCGGAGACATAGCAAATCATTGGAGGAGAGAAGCGTAGGGGCTGGCAGCGGAGATTACTCCTACTTGTATATCCTGGGGAAGATGGGAAATCGAAACATGGGGAGATCATGGTGGCTTGTTTGACTTCTTTCGGCCATGCTGCAGAACCGAAAGAGGTTGGGCGAATAGAAGAGGCAATTACATTCGGGACACGGATAGGTGTCTCGCCCCAATCTTCAGTTGGTAAACGCGCGCTACGTGATGCAAGCTGCAAAGAGTATCCAGATAAATCCCAAGGGTCTGGGAACACTCTTTGGGTGTATTTTGAGAGCTTCACGTCATCGGATGGTGATGATAGAACCGGCAATATGTGGAGAGATGATGAGCTGTTCTTTCTTCATCCGACCGGTAAATCGTGATAGAAGGGGCGCTAAAGACAAGAGTAGTTAGGCGCTCGGTGGCTAGAGGACTCGGTTAGAGAGACAGCACATGCGCGCTGCCGATCTTCTGACGATCGTTTTATTTATATTATTCGGGTAGGCAACGTTGCGTGGATGAGGATTGTATTTTGGGAAAGAGTAGATGGAAATAATCACTGGTTAGAATTCAGGTGAACATGCTCTTTGGTGTTGTGACTTCTCCACACCCTCAACCACCTACCTCTTGATGAGTTTGCTATATGTAGGCTTCTTAACGTCACTGCCGATGTCGAAGAAGAAACAACCTCTCTCCCATCCTTGACGGCTTGGGCGAGTCGCATTATGCAAAACAATGCTCGATGCTTACAGGAGGAGTTGCTTAACGGTACCTATCATTGTCATGGCCGCAATTGAGGTACATCTGGTTCACAGCTCCAATGTCAAGAGCTTCATACAGATTGTAGGTCGTACATTCTTCTTCTGACCACATGATTTTCCAAATTCAAACACTCGCTATGCTCTTCCCAATATTACAATATCCGCTGACTCCCTATGAAATGAGAATGGGTCCAAACCTTACATTGACTGTTGTTGCTGCTCCAATTTCGTCTATTTTACCATCATCTTGTTGCAACGTCTGCCTGGCCTGTTGACAGTCTCGCCAATATTCCGTCCGTGTTGTCCTTGCCCAGCTCATCGCCCGTCGGAGAAGCCCCCTGCAGGTCCGCCGAATCGCGACACGCAGTCGTCCTCATCAGTATCCACAATCAAACTACTGATGTCCGTCGTCTCTGACTCGTCGCATGTACCATCATGGGCGGCCCCCGTCGATCCTCGGGGCAGCTTCAGCACCTCTAGCGCCTGCACGAAGGTGTCGCTGGCGACTTCCATAGGACAAAGTGTGAGGTCGACAGTCACCGCATGGAGCCCACGGATACTCGAGAGCAATCTGTCAACCCCCATCAAGTTCATCAAGTCACCTTCCTCTTCATCCGATTCCGGCTTCTTCACCGCAATATGCAAGTACCGGAGCCCATGGCACATGCTTAGCCGGACGAAGACCTTGCTGGCATCGTGGCCATCGTACGTGAAGCTGATACTCTGCAGATGCGCCGACTGCGTCGGACCGATCTTCTCGAGGAAGTTATTGAGATTCGGGAGATTGCTGAAGCGCAGAGGTTTGCGATAGAAGATTGGCATTGCTTCTTCGTAGACGAGCTTCGAGACCATGAGGAGCATGCGCACTGGTATGTTGTTGTTGTACACCCTGTTCGGGCACCAGTCGTGCGCTGGACAGAATTCTCCCAGTGTCCCAGGTTGTTTCGCTTGGAAGAAGTGCATTTCATAGACGATTGCTCGGAGCTCCGGGAATAATTTTTCCAAGGGAAAAGTGCGGTCCGGCTTCTGAATTGGTTTGATGATGGCGTTTCCAGGGAGAATATGGCGTTCTGAGAATGCATATCTCTCGAGCCCTCGAAGACCAGTGGGACTCTGGTAGATTGACCAGCTTCGGTTGGGAGGGCAGGTGCACGCCTGGTGCATTGCGCGATTCATCTTAGACTATCCTTCGGTCAAGATCAGATGAATGGATGTCTTCCACAAGGTGTGAGTCACTTACTGAAGAGAATGAGGTAGGAACTTTTCTTGATGGGGCCGATTCTTGGATTCTGTCGGGTTGAAAGCTGTAGTGCAATGTGCTCATCAATGTCGCTCAAACAAAAAGCCTATTATGGGATGCAAACGATTATATGTGTACAGAGCTAAACGAGACGACCAGCATGACCAGCATACAGTGCCATAGAACGACAAATTCTGGGAAGGGAAACGAGAGCAGATTTGGGAGGATGCTGAGGGTGTGGAAAGAATGGTATGGTGGGAAAGTGTTCAAAGTTGACAAATTCCGTCAAGGTGAATAATGGCGGCTTAGGTCACGTGCACTAGATTGCAAGCGAGCCATGCTGATCCACAACACCACATCAATGTCCTGACCAGTACACCATCACATGGTATACTACGCTGTTGAAGTGGATTTTCGTCCTTGCCTTAGGTAGGAACCAAATGCTTAGTTTGTTCCCTTCCCATAATTTCAATCAACGCTCTCCACGTCCTCCTAGTTTTCTCGGCTTAAGAAGCCACCCATGCCCTAGGAACCGCGAGGAAGCTTTATGATCTGCAACACACTTTTTAATTCTTTTATTTCTCGAAACCGATCCCATGGATCGTACACCACAACATCGACTGTGGTCAGACCTCGGAGCCTTAGGAGTCCGTCGAGATCTAATACTGTCAACAAGCCATAGTCATCCTTTCTCTCGTTCGTCGGCAGCGACCACATCTCGAAGCCTATACGAAGAGTTTGCAGAGCAGGGCAACCGGCCAGAGCTCGAAAGGCTACGACGGCGTTGTTCTCTCCTTTCCATTTGAACGGGCGCTCGCATGCATCTGCGTTGTATATGAAGGAGATGTTTGTGATGAATGAACGTTGCAAGGCACCGATAGTGTCAAAGAATTGAGTCATCCTATTAAGGCCCTTGAATCCGAAGGTCTTGAATCGGTAGTAGAGCGGCATGCTCTCGTTGTAAACAATCTTTGATACCAGGAAAAGGACTCGCACGGGCACCCAGTTGTTGTAGAGTCGGTGCGGGCACGCTGAACCAGCAGGACAAAGAGTATTCGACTTCCGAGGCTTTTGTTCTTGATCGAAGTGCATTGTGTAGATCGTCTCGCGAATTTCTGGGGGAAGTTCCATGAATGGAAAGACTGGCCGCTTCCCGTTCTTGCAATCCTCGTTTGATTTTGTAACATGACATGAGCTACGCTTGAAGAAGTATGCCTCTTCCAACGCAATCAAGGTGTTTGGTGCGACCCGAGCAAGATTGTCGCAATCGCACGAATGCCGCAGTATCGGGTGAGCCATAGTAAGGGTTTAGTGTCTTATCAGTGTCCTTTAGTAGGTCGCCTCTGGGGTCATCAGCCTAGAACGGTCAACCAGTCAGTCCATTGTCATTTCGTCAAACGTTTACTCACCAGCGTTGATGCGTGGATGCACCAACTGCTGTCAAGGATACAGGATTTACTCAGCAAATCATTAACGCGTCGGGCTGAAACATCATCAATGAATGGTCAAGGAGCTTCTGTTGTTAGATACCTCAAGTTGAGTGGGATGATAACAATGAGAATGGTTTCTCGATGCTGTGACGCAAATCCAGCTTCATGGTAAGGTGTTGCTATTGTTGACACAGGGTCAGTGTTATGTAATTATAAAGTAATGAAACACTGGGGTGCTACCTCAGTGTGATGAAAATTGGGAAGTGTTAATTGCACGAAGTGAGTCACAGCGCAGAATCAATGAATCCCTTACAGAATACTGGGAAGATTCATAAAGACTGGGCTCCATTGGGACATTCTTGTAGATGGGGTAAAGCTGTGCCACCGCCAGTCTTCCTCCCCACAGATATCAGTGAAGTACTTATCTGTGCTAAAGATGGCCTTCAGGACTGCAATAAAATCTAAATCTTCAAGAAAGAAACGAGCGCTCGCCCTCTAGTCTACCGAAGATGTAGTGATGCCCCTTTACATCAGCAAAGACGGAAATACGATCTATGTCGACCAGTCCCCTCTAATAGATTTGAGACTAGACATCGAAAGCCTAACAAGCACTGTAAAGCAAGTGACATGTGCAACAAGCAGACTATGCATGGTCAGCTTACGGCTGCTTCTTTACGCCACAATTCGCTAGACAGAATTCAGATAGTCATCCCCCCCGCGCTCTGTTGATGGTTTAGACCGGAAGGAAATCAGCATCATGTTTGAATGCTGCCTCAACAGGGCACCGTTGCTCCGTGGGACCTAGCTCCAACTGTTGTAGATAGGTATTGTCCCGGGATAATCTCCTCGAGGAACGTGAATATGGCGCGTACTTCCATAGGCAATAGTACCGCGCCGCCAAAGCTGTTCACGATTCTGCAATATGTCACGCTTGGGGTCCACGGTGAGAGCCTGAGTTCCAGCATGAGTGACAGGGGAGAAATCAGTTCTCGGTGACTGTGGTAAGGGCTCGGGCGTCGCTACTGTCCGAGAAATGAGTGTCCGTCCGCGAGCTGATGGTATTTCATGCACGAAACTTCGCTCTGTCGAAGGCACAAACAGCAAAGTTGCGACTTCGGCTTCGGCGTCGATCTCGACGGATGCAGTATTCCTTGATAGGGAAAGAGTCTTAAAAAGCTCACTCTCTGTGATCTTGTTGATTCTCCCAAGTCTTGGATGTCTTGGAGGATGGGCGTAAGCCTTGTAAGCCATAATTGAGAGCTTACGTAGCGATGTACATTGAACCGCAAGCCGACATATTTCCAATGTGTCAATCACGTCGTTGTAGTAGTCCATGCCGAAAGCCAGGCTCGTGATGTAGTCGCGCTGGAAGGGGCCTGCACGGTTGATGAAACCGGACATGCTCCTTGAGGTCCAAAATATGAAGTCCTTGGTCCGGAAATACATGGGCATTGCTTCGCTGTATACCGTTTTGGAGGCCAAAATAATCTCTCCAACAGGAATGTTCGCATTGAAGATATTGTTGGGACACAGGTTCCCCGCTGGACACCACTCGGTGCTGTAGATCTTGATGGGTGGTTGGTTGAAATGGTATGCATAGACCATTGTACGCAATTCTATAGGGAGCTGCACAAACGGAAAGCTGCCGGAGCGCTGAAACTGTGACGCAAAGGTCTCCAATGTCTCATCGAGAATGATGTTTGCGCGGCGCCAGTCGATTCTTTTACAGTTGCATGCGCTGCGCTGAACAACGAGATTGATTGCAGCCATCTGAGCAACCGAGGTATCAGCTGGTACTAGACCCTCTTTGAGACCTGAGGGTCCAAGCCAAATACCTTACCTAATTGAATTCTAATGCTGAAGGGCTATCGCGTTAGGAAAGGACCACCCCAGTCAATAGCAAAGCAACGAGAACAGATATTGGTAGCAAAGCAATCAGAACAGATATCTGTAGCAGAGCTCGGAGCAATGCGCATCAGTCAGGCCCAGCTTGAGGATTTAAAGCAGATTAAGCAAGTGAAGAGCGACTAAGATGACAAGCTGAGCTTGTTGATCTGGCAGTGAGATGTAGCAAAGAAGAGTAAATAACATTGTGTTACCTGGACCCACTAGCACTACAGGAAACTTGTTGAAAGCCACTTGCCACTTAGAAAGAGCAATATCAATCGCATTCATTCCACTTGTTAAATTACTAGTACCTTAGCATCGATTGAATAGAAGGAGGTGACCAACACCGACAGAAGTGAATTGAGACGCTAGACACGTGACCATTTCTGGCCTAGCGCGTCGCGACCGGAAGGGCTTCAATCTGGAAACCCACTGGGATACAGGTTCAATCACCACAATTTCTCGCAAACTCATCGTTCATCCACCACCCACAAGCCCCCACCACCTCTATCAACCACCCTCTAACAATGTCCTTCCTCCTCCGCCGCCCCCCTCCCCTCCCCTCCTCCCTCTCCACCATCACTCACCTCACACCCAAATCCCTCCCCCCCTTCACCAACGCCCTCCTCCCCCGAACCTTCTCAACCTCCCCCCCACGCCCCATCGCCAAAATGACCATCGTCGGCCGCCTCGCCGCAGAGCCCGAACTCGTGCCCACAGCCTCCGGCAACGACATGGTCCGCTACGCGCTCGGGACGAGCCACGGACCGAAAGACAACCGCCAGACGAGCTGGTGGAAGGTGGCCTGTTTCGCGCCGGAGGGGGGGTTACGGGATTTGGTTATGGGGTTGGGGAAGGGGTGAGTCTTGCCCGATACTATTTACTTGGAGTGGGGATTGGGAAAGGGGGTTAGGGGGGGAAGGGCTGAGATGGGATCGGAGAAGAAGGTGAAGGTCTGGCTGACTTTGGATGTGAGTGATAGGTCAATGATCTACATCGAAGGCGAAGCCTCAATGCGGAAATTCCAGAAGGCAGACGAAGCAGAGCAGCAAGCGTTGAGCATCGTCCAGCGTTCGTCGCCCAACCTCTCCTCCTCCCTTCCCGCCAATTTCTGACGCCATCACAGGAAATATCGAGATCCTAGACAGGCGGCCGCATTCGAGCGATGAGTCTACGCCTGCGACCGAGGGGGAAGAGTTTCCTCGTGCGGACGAAAGCGGCAGGTATACTCGTGGGAACGAGAGTGAGACGCTTCGTGAGGCGATTGATCGACGGAGGTGAGGGTGTGGGGACGTAGGGAGTATGGTTGTTTGTATTGGGGGACATATCGTATCTTCACTCTTGTGTATTCTTGCTTGATGAGACAGCCGGCGAGCCTGGGCGATGTTGTACCATATTCAAGATGGCGAAGGGCTGTCAATGTTAGATAGTTTGAGGCCTCTGCAGCGTAGCAATTCACGGCGCAACGAATTTGCAAAAAGTTATTTACATTATCTTGAGCCATGTTCCCATGTTGCTCTCTATATTTCTCGTGTATTGGCTAGCAATCATCACAGCTCCGCCCGCACAACTGCGCCAACAGCCAAACCTATATTCTGGAAGAAGACCCCCTCCAAGACGGCCTCCCCTTCCTCGACCGCCCATTCCCCAGCATCCATCAGCCGTATTTTCCACGTCTCGCGCTCGTGCTGCTCCAGCTCTTCCCACTTCTTGTGAGTTTCGCTAATGACAGTGTCCGCATCGCGAACATCCGCCGAAAGCGCTTTACTGGCTTCATCGTGGCGAACGATAATACCAGATGCCGAGTGCTGTGACGCCGCGGTTCCGGAATACGACGAAGTCCGGCGAGAAAGCAAGTCCCGTAAACCGAGCTTCTCTTGCGCCGATGTGACGCCCTTTCTCGCTCGATCGGCCGCATCTGCCACTCTCTGCTGCGCGTGCTTGGCGGCCTCCTTCGCTCCATCAACTGCGCGTTCCGCACCCTCCTCGATTTTCTCGTGCTGTTGCTTGAGACCCTCCATGCCCTCCCAGACTTTGCCCTTGGCCCCATCCGATGCTTTCTCAGCACCCGATGCTGCAGCTTTTCCAGATTGCTTGATCGTTTCTTGCACACTGTCTTTGATCTCCGCAGCCCGGAATTTCAATTCTTCCAAAGGCTTAGTCTCTAGACCGGGAATTTCCACAACCTCGGGATTCTTTGTTGCGTGTTTGACACTGTTCTTAATGTCGCCAATCTGGCTTTTAATGCCCTTCATTGGCCTCGTCTCTACACCAGGCACGCTCAGTTTGTCCACAACATCCTCGAACATGTATGGCCTCGCAATCCACCCATGCACTCTATCACCGAGCCACCCTTTGGCTCCCAGATACTCAGGCGTGCCGCCCCTGACCTCGGTGAAAGCCTGCAGGAAGAAGGCGCCGATGGCAATCACAATGGCACTGATCAGCACTGAAAAGGCCGTTTGCGTGGCTTCGCTGCGGCCTGGCTTAGTAAGGACATATCGACTTGGTCGTTGCTTGGCTGTAGGCAGCGGGTACGGTGTCAAAGGTAGGGTCTGCACGACGACTGTTGAGGCGATGGAAGTGGAGGCTAGCTTAAGATATTGCGGTGGTGCGGTTGAAAGCTCCGAAGGTAGGTGGAAGGTGGACAAGGTGAGAGAAGTGACTTGGAGTTCGTGGACGTTGCGAACAAAAGCAAAAGTACGGAATTTGAGCGATGGGAAGGGAGGATTAGATGGGTGGTCAAGAGTAAGTATTGAGATCGAATTATCCTGTCCAGCGACAGCAATGACGGTCTGAGAAATGTCGGAAGGGTTCGAATGTAGGAGCAGGGAGACTGAGAGAGCTGTAGCCGATTGGACGGATCGGTTAAGGCGCTTCCGGAGGATGATGTGGCCCAGCGAGGATGGTGAAGGAATCTGAAGGAGGAGCAAGTCGGCACCAGACCGGTTGGGCTTGTTCTGAAGTACAAGAAGAAGATTCTGTGTGAGGAAGCGCAGAGACCGGAATTTTGGTCTGGCATTGGTTGAGGCGAAAGTGTCGGGATGTGGTGTACCGTACGCGAAGATAGGCTCCGAGTCTTTCGTGTCCATTGGCGATATCTCGACGATATAGACTTCATAATCGGTGCAGTATGCAAGGTGATAGCGTGAACTTTGAGTTTCGATTATATCCACGTCTGCCGCTTCCTCTCCTTTCCTCAGCCGTATTCTGCGAACCACGTCTTCGGCAGAGGGGCTCTTCTTTCCAGCATCGAAAGCAATGATCTCGCCTTCAGGTGCAAGGCCCGTCGCAATTGCCCCAAGCCTGACATCTTTTTCTTGCTTCGGTCGCGACAATCTCAATAGCCTCTGATATGTCTCCTTCTGCGCGGCTGTGCTAGGTGTGAATAGCGCGGCTTGGCCCAATGCTTTTGTCGCGTGTTTCGACTCTAACGCCTGTTCTCTCAGGGTCTCGGCAGCACCAGGGACAACCTTCTTCCTCGGGGGATAACGCAGCTCGAAAGAGCGGAGGTGTTCGTTTCTGCCGGCATTCTGGGCTTCGGTAGATGAGTTGATACCTGCTAATGCGATGCCCGAGGCTTCTGTCGACCGCCCTATGGCCAAAGAAGTGACCGAGTCTTCCTCTGACGAGAGCTTTACGTCGGCGATTTTGGAGACGATTTGCTTGCGAGTGGTATCGATGAGCGTCTTGGAGTCGCTGGTTAGTGTAATCTTGTATGCAATGGGCTCAACGCTTACTATTTCATTGCGCACACCAGTCTTTGACTGACCACCCCCTCCTCCCACCAGGAGAAGACCGTTACTATATGGATCGAAATCGGCCGCATATAGTGGATAGCCTAGGGTAACTGTTGCAGTAGCTATTGGGGGCACCATTATGCAAGCTCGAGGAATATGGATATATAAGTTACCCGAACGACAGAGGGGTATTGGAGAAGTAAGAACAAGAGCTTACACAAACATTATGTATAGAGAAGGAAGACCTGCTTCAATGAGAACAAAGCAAATATTGGGCCATCTCAACTCTGGGCCAGCGACTATTAAACCGCATCCGAAAATTTGACCCTAGGCTTAGGGTTGAAGAGTGCTCCAGATCCCTCCCGTTGTGTCAGGAAACACTTAAATCTGCTCTCAGTAAGCATCGGACGATGTTATGATGGCCTGGTCGTGGCGACAGAAGAAATTGTCTGCTACTATCAAATAGGGTGGTTGGGAAAATCGACAGCGCCCGCGATGCTTAATGCAATGGCCTTTCACGCTCAGTAATATTACATCTTCTTTCGAAGCAAAGAACCGCGCATTTCTAAGCATGCCATTCCGCTGGGCAAGCCAGACCATCGTTATCGTACAATCGTCAGCTCATAAGTCGTAGTAAATGCGTCATCTACCGAGCCATGCGTTAAGCCAACATCCTCCGGGCCACTGTGAATTGACAAGGAACCGATGCGCGAACACCGGGCTTTAGCAACTCAGCTTGGACCTTTTCGCAGAGATCCCGGACATCCCCCTCTTTCCAGTGCAGTTGCTTGGTCAGAAGCCGTAGAGACATGGCCTCCAATCCCTCCAGAGTCAAGATTAGAGCCATTTTCCCTGATATCTGCTTCCGCGGGTCGTCAGACCATGTACCAAGCGGCACATCAAGTACCCTCGACCTAGCCACGCTGAGACCAGAAGCCTCTATGATAGCCTTCTTAAGATGACCTAGGCCAATGGGTGTCCCAGCTTTTTCGGCCGCAGATTGACATGCCCCATTGAAGATGCTGAGGTAGGAGTCCGGCGAGGTATTCGGGTCATTGATGAGCCCAAAGTCCGAGACCTCGAGCGATCCACCCGGCCTCAGGTGCTTGCAAGCTTCGGCATAGATCGCACACCAGTTGGAGAAAGCGCCACTGAGTCCCCGAATGTGGATGAACTCAAAGGGTTTGCTGTAGGTCCACTCCTCTCGCGCGTCGTCGACCTCGAAGAAGACATTGGGCGGGACCTCCGTGGGTTGGAACGGCGTGATGTCTGTGGCAATGATCTCAGCATCAGGAAATCGTTCGGCGATGGCAGTGGCCCAGTCCCCCGTGCCCGTGCCGATCTCGAGGATCCTAGTCACACTGGCAGGAACACGGGTCATGCACAATTGGCCGTCGAGAACCTGTAGGAAAGCTTGGTGGGTGATGGCAAGGCGGGTCTGCTCGGCTTCGTCGTTGGGCATGTAGTAGTCATCGCTACAGTAAGATCTGCCGTGTTCGATGCGTTGCTGCTCCAGAAAGCTGCCGGTCAATGATTCGGTAGAAGCCCTGCTGTGGTCAGACAATCACGTTCAAAGTTGCAAACCAGAGAGCTAGCCACCCACTGTGATCTGTCTGACGGGACCCCCGAGCCGGAATTCTCCCCAGCGATGCCCTCTGTTTCTGGCTCCTTGCCGGTATTGTGCCCTGCCCCTTCCTGTTCGTCTACCTCAATTGTCTGGTCCATTCAGGGCCAATCTTCGAAAAATGAAATGATGGGTTAGAATCGTAGAAAGTAATACAAGTCCATGAATTCAGACCGACAAGGGGGACCAAAGGAAAGACCAAAGGAAAGAAAAGAAGGCAACTAAGTGAAAAGTGAATGCAGGTCTCAGAGACAGTGAGCGTCTGGCCAACTGAGTCCCTATTAGTACTGAATGACAATTGCCCTGCCAACTCGCTTGAGGACAGGAGGAGATGCGGCCCAAAAAGAGAGAATAGGCAGGAGCAAATCATAGCGCAAGCATTGGGATGACACACGATAGACTGAGGTATAGGGTAACGCTTAATGAAGGCCGCGGATACGGCGTTTTTCTTCTATTTCCAGACCAAAGGGACGATTGTAATCATGCATGTATGTGAGTGGCAGAGTAATTGGGACCTGCAGTAGCAGACAGTAGTTCCACTGTAGTATCGGTCTCACTAAGGTACTTACTTTCGTACAGCTCGAACCGAGGGAACCCTTAGGCGAACCTGCACGATTACCTCATCCTCACTATCTATCAGGAGTACACATAGTACGATGTCTGTAGGTATGGAAGTCTCGCTCAAGCAACGATTGCAGCGATCTATACTACCATATCATTCGGATATCAAGACTGCTTCGACCCAAGGACAATCGCCCCAATCCCTCGTAAACAGGCTCAGATGGAAGAATGAGCCATGACCGATGTCTAAATTGGGTAAGAGCCTTCAGCCAACAAGCGCGCTCCGGCAGCCATCCCGTCAGAGATTCGTTTCAGGCTACTGCGAAACAACGTCGATTGCGTTGGCAAATTCCAGCTGCCCGACCCTTGGGACTAAATCCGTAGGAATGGGACTCGCTGATGCCGCTAACCGCTCCGTTTGCGCTCCATCTCCACCAACCGCTTCTATAGCTTGGAAACCCAAACGGGAGCCTACTTATCCACCATGCTTTCTGCAGCTGATGCTCGGAAATGCCCAAATCGATAGGCTCGCGACTCAGCTGCTAACCCTGGACAGCCACGTGCAGCATCCATTCGTTTCATCCCTCGGCATATCTGGGAATCCGCTCAGTCGGTTTCCTGCTGCGTGAACCCTGGCAATTCCCCCTGGACATCTGCCCATGTCTTTTGCCCCTCGACAATGCTTTTGATGGCGTTGCAGATCTTGTCCTCGTCCGATCGTACCTGTTTGGTGCTATCCCGGTCTCGGAGGGTGTATGTGTTGTCCTTGACGGACTGAAAGTCAACGGTGATACCCAGGGGCGTACCGAGCTCATCATTCCTCGAATACCGCTTGCCTATCGACGCAGAAGAGTCATCAACTCGGTTGGAGATCCCTAGCTGCCGCAACTTCTGACCCATGCGTTGGACCAACGGCTTGAAATCCGAATGGCTGGAAAGCGGTACCAAAAGAACCTTAGTCGGAGCGATCGGCGGTGGGAACGACAACACCTGGAACCGTTAGCCAGGAAAAGACATGCAGGAGAGCGGAAGCGGCTTACGCCACGCTCTTCGCTGCCCTCACGCGACCAGTAGACATGCTCCATCAGACTGTACAGTATTCTGCCAATTCCAAAAGCCGGCTCGATCACATTCGGGGTGTATTCACGGATGTGCTCAATTCTCGTGCGTTTCTCAATCTGAAGCAAATCCTTGTCGATTTCAACTCTGCCGTTGCCAATGCCGGGAACGTCAATTTCGATCTTGCCTTTTTCCCGTAGATCAAGCGACAATTTCTCTCGTAGCTCTTGACTCAGACTCTCCACAGCTGCTTCAACAGCTTTGCCGTCTTTCTTGAATCTCGGACCAAACTTCTTCTTGTCGATCTCGGTCTGCCATTCTTCTACCTTCAATGGCTCCCTTCTTGTTTCGCGCACGCAGAGTGGAGCACCCGTCTTCTTTGAGTGGACAGAGAGATCGAAAGCACTTCGGTCAGCGCAGCCGACGCACTCGATCCAGCCATAGCTCGTCAGGAGCTCCGCATCCCAGCAGTCGGCAGCATAATGAGCCATCTCGTTCGCCATATGCTGTCTAAAGCGCATCTTCTTCTTGTCAATGCCCAACCGCGTCAGAAAAGTATGTATTCTGGCCATAAAGTAGCCTAGTGTTTCGCTATCCACCAGACCTGATGCAACTGCTTCTCCGATGGGCACTTGTCTCACCTCCGTACGACCTTCGAGTTGTACTTTTCGGTCCAGTAGTACAAGTTCAATATCCTTGACTTCGTGAAAGCGGGGATGCTTCTTGCCGCCTTCCGGATCCACATAATGCTCAATCTCGGCCATCAAAAATTCTCGGACTCGTAACAAACCGGCTCGTGGCGAGATCTCGTTGCGAAACGCTTTGCCAATGCACGCGGACGCAAATGGCATTGCTTGATTATTGAATTCAAGCAACTTCTGGAAAGTAAGGAATTGACCCTGAGCAGTCTCTGGCCGGAGGTATCCTGGCAGATTGCTGCTTGGACCAATGGATGTTTGAAACATCAAATTGAATGCCACCGGTGGCAGGAGGTCGCCGCCTGTGGCTGGGTTTTTGATATTGTACTTCGTCATGAGCAGACCCAGCTCGTCCCCGCTATAATTGTCGATCTTTGCAAGTATCTCCTCGTATTCCTGTACCAACGAATCCTCGAGCTTTACAGCTTCAGCGCCTTTGATCTTCTTCTTGCGCTTTGCTTCCTTTTCCTCGTCCACCACCACTTTCTGACCTCTAGCCTCTTTATCGCCTTTCAATCGTAGTTCCAGGACTTCTTCGACCAGATGATCTGCTCGATATATCTCCCCCGTCTTAGGATCTTTACACATCCAATCCGCAAATTTATCCACATGGCCGCTTGTCTTGAGTACCTCATGAGGTGTCAACATCGTACAGTCGACCTCGAGCATGTCTTCTTCCAAGACGAAGTGCTTCCGCCATGTTTCAATGATATTCGCTTGTAATGCGCAGCCGGGAGGGCCATAATCGTACAGTCCAGAGACGCCATTGTAGACTTCGAAAGCCGGGGTGTAGAACAAGCGCCGACGAAGTAGGGAATCCAAAGTCGTACGATCTAAGGGTTGGCCGGTCAAGGTGGTACTGGTAGCCATTGTAGGGTCACGCTTGGGCAATTGGAATTTGCAGTTGAACGCTGTCGTAGCAAATGTTCGCCGTCTGGTAGCATAGGAAGCGCGCTGGGGGTAAGGGATTGAGTAGCGCCAGAGTCGATACAAATGGCGCATATAAGTCGAAAGATTGGCATATGACTGACATTGAAATTGGTCAGGTCTTCGCGAATGCCCGCAAGAAGCCCAAAAACTTAGCCGAGGTTAGACCGAGGACCTGCTTCTGATTGGTTTATTGCAATACGTTCTCCAAGCTGCGGAAAAAGAACATTGTCTGCAAATTGCTAGGAGATTATCTTCTATGTGTAGTTGAAAAGCTCGGGGCTTGTCATCTGAAGATCCATGGCGTCCAAGAAGTTCAAGCTCTCGCCAAAAGCCTCTCTACCATTCAAAACCGGCAACAAACAAAAGCGCGAGAATCTACACATCAACCGAAAGAAAGCGCAAGACAATATTCAGCGGGATCTTCGCTTCAGGCGAAGAAGAGAAGAAGACAAAGACCCTAGACTACGAGAGGAGCGCGCAAAGCAAAATGTGCCATTGACATTGGAGAGGAAGCGGGTCTGGGATGAGGTTGATAGAGACACTGGGGATGGGCTGGGAACAAGTGTAGATGTTGAACGATTAAAGCGTCAAAAGTTGGGGGGTGAGGCGACCGATGCAGCAGAAGCCGAGAACGACGTCCTAGGATCTGAGGAAGATGGTCAAGACGACAGAGACAGCATGATCGATACAGCAAGCGATATCTCCACAGAGGAAGCTAGACCCTCATCTCCCAAACCTTCGCGTGCAAAAACGGCGACAGAAAGAGCTACCTCTCCCACTAGATCAACCACAAGCACCAACCTTGACCTCACTCCTGAAGCTCTCGCCTCCCGATTCCCGACTCTCTTCTCTCCGCCCTCAGCTGCTCCCAAGATCCTCATTACTACCTCCTTGAACTCCACACTCCACCACGAAGCCAAGTTACTCACGACCCTGTTCCCACACAGCTCCTACGTCCCTCGTTCTGCGCATTACTATGGCCATAAGTATTCCGTTCGTGAGATCGCCTCCTTCGCCTCGAACCGAGAGTACACTGCCCTGCTAGTACTGAAGGAAGACCAAAAGAAACCAACAGGACTGACTTTTGTACATCTGCCCCACGGGCCGAGTTTTACTTTCAGCATTAGCAACTGGGTCGAAGGGAAAAAGCTGCCAGGCCATGGGAATCCTACCGACCATATCCCAGAGCTTATCCTCAACAACTTCCGTACGCCTTTAGGGCTCTTGACAGCGCATATGTTCCGCACGATGTTCCCACCTCAACCTGAGTTGCAAGGTCGACAAGTCATTACTTTACACAACCAGCGAGACTACATATTCGTGAGGCGGCATCGATATGCATTTCGTGAAAAGCGGGAAACGGAGAAGAATGTGGTAGGGCCAGATGGGAAAGAGGTGGAAGGTGTGAAGGGCATAAGAGCGGGCCTGCAAGAACTGGGGCCAAGATTTACGTTGAAGCTCAGAAGGATCGACAGGGGCATACAAAGGGGCAGCGGCCAAGAATGGGAATGGAAAGGAGGAATGGAGAAGGTTAGGACGAAGTTCCAGCTCTGATACGACATAGACACCGGCGATTGCGATCATTGCATAATCCTAGCTTGCCGAAACCTCACAATGTGGGCATCAACTCTTTATTCTCATCCTACCCTTCGGCGGCTGTCTGCGATTGTGTCCTCAGCTCAGATTTGTCCTACAATACAGTGTTGGACTGATGATCCGTTTCCCGTTGAGACTGTCGGGATGGATTAGCGGACGTGTTTTTGCCAGGGTGAAGGCCATGAATCGTAATATGTAAAGGAAGTCCCCCTTTCCTTGCATATTGCGCTTTTCCGAGTTTCATTCCCTCTACTTTCTTACTAGCCTCAACCCTATCTGTCTCATCGTCCATGTCAAGAAGAACCCGCATGATAGCGGCACTCTCATAGTCTAGAGACGACTCTCGTCGCGAGAGGCCGTTAAGTGTCTCTTCGTCGATGAGCGTACGAAACACTTCGACTGGCATGGACCCCAGAGCTGGGACCCAAATCGTTGTCTTGTCGGCCGTTATCTTGCACCCCTTGGGGTATTGACTAGTAGCACGATGAATTCCCCTGCTTCTCCCTGCTTCTAAGCGCTCTCCTGCTTCTAAACGCTTCCATGCTTCTAAACGCTCCCCTGCTTCTCATCGCTCAATGGCATGATCTTGTAAATTGAGGCGCCATCTTAAGACGTCGCATTTCGAGCAGTCGTCTAAAAGAAAAACGGACTAGCAGCTCGACAAACAAGCAGAATGGCCGCCAGACGATTCGCACACATGTCGTCACGGAATCGTTTGTCGAAGACACAAGAGTCGCATATACTTGCTTTACGTTGACAAAAGATTGTTGAAGCGTTGATCTCAAACTGTAACAATATCCTTCAGACGCGTATAGGTGCCAGGGCCGCCAGTGATACCTTGACCCTTTCGTAGGCAGCAGTAGTGCCAATCGTACGCTGAAAAGCCAAGCTTGTACGCAAAGGCTTGTACACCTTGATGGCCCAAAAGCCATTAGCCGAATCATGATCATATGCGCATAGTCATGTTTCTGTCCTTCGGATTCACGGCCACACAGACGCGGTATGAGACCACCGAACGAGAGACTCTGTCTGTTGTCAAAAATCTTGGGGGAACGAGATGGCTAGTGCAAGGATTCCAGTACCCAGTGAAGCTGTACACAGATCATCAAGTTCTACTAGAATGTCTCCAAAGTGGAGATATGACTGGTAGGCTCGCGAGATGGCAACTTACGCTTTCGGAGTACAACCTCGACATCACTCATGTTCCTAGTAAAGAACTCGCCACAAGATAATCTCTGGCTAAGATGGCCCAGCCAAAGATGGGGCAAAAAGTTTCGACATTGATTCCCAGTCTCGCGAGTGCCGTACGTAATGTCAACAAAGGGTCGAACATCGGGTATTGGAGCGTTCCATGGGTTGCTGAAGATGGCACAGAGGGCGCCCATCCGGCGCACCGTGGTATGAAAACGGGTGTAATGATATTAGGCCCTTAGTATTGATGTGCGTGGATGCATTAGCCGTCACGGTGGAAGAAGCACGTAGGTAACAATACTCGAAGATCGTGACGGGATTCTTTCTTTTGGGATTTCCGAAACAGCAGCCCAATGGCTATTCTCCGCAGTCGACTTCGGAGTGAAGAGCATTTCGCCTCCACTGATCGAAACCATCTCTCCCACTTAGCGAGTTCCTGAACCAGAGTTGAGGTGCTTAGCTTGCCTGCAAGTTTTTGACTCCTCAGGAGTAGATTAAGGGAGCTGTGGTCATGGCAGAGCTTTCTTCCATTCGTGTAAACGATTTATAGATCGCACCATACATTTCTATTTTCACGCTCGATGCCAACGAGAAAGACAGGATCCTTCTTCCCCTTTTCCGCGTCCGGGTGACGTTTGAGATGCCCCTGAGCCCGCGCTCCGCAAGATGAGCATCCTTCGAGAATACCATATGTCTTGTCCCGACGGCGGCAACCATCTAAAAGAGAATGTTGCGGAGATTCTCTCAAGTCAAGGAGGTCGAGCCCGGGCGAGGGGTTTCAAAGACGGGTATCAGCGAATCGTTCGGAAGTCATCGCATAGCAAAACATGGCCGACAGTGTTAAGAACTTCATGTTCCATCCAGTACTGCGGCGTTGTAGGGGCAAGAAGTCGCTTCCTAAAATTGTCCAAATTTGGGAGGAATAATCGCCAGTCGTCGACTCTTCGATAAGCATAGTGACCAGAACTCTCCATTGGGCTGAGTGGGACAGCAATCAGGGCGAGATCTTATGGTGTCGTCGCCGACTTTGTTATCAAGAAAGTCGACGGGCTTATGGAAGGTATCACGCAGCCCTTGATCTACCGTTAGAGACCTGATACTCTTAACACCCAGCAGGGCGTACGCTACTCTGAGGATGCACAAGTTTTATACGGTCATGAAGTCAAGAATTCACTTATGTATAGATATCGTGCAAAGCTGGTTTCTTGGCCGCAGCCAGGAAGGCGCCAAGGTTTTGGTGACCCCACCACACAAATGATGGTTTTTCGCGCAATTCGATTTAAACCTCTTCCACCTATTCAATTGACCTGCAATCGTGAAGCCTTTAGTAGATTTGTATAGACAGCATACCCACCTATCTCTATCTCGTCGTCGATGGCCCCCCTAGTCCTCTTGATTCTCTCTCGTCGTTGTCACTATAAGCAAGTCTACCAGAATCAAGAAGCTCTTCAAGAAAATTATCGTTGTCGCCTTCAATAATCTCTTGTCGTTTGCAAAGCCTAAAGTTATTAAGTTGAAACTCAAAATCAAGAATACGTTAACAACAAAATTCTCTACTCTCGCAAAGAAACTCGCGAGCAAAACTCTTTTATTTATTGTTGTATTTTTCGATTTTAACGTAGACTCTACTATCAATAACAATAAATTCTTCAATAATAATATAGATAGCGAGACGTCTATCGATGCAACAATTGTAACAAAGACCTCTTTAAATAAGAAAGATAAATTTATTATTGATAAAATTGCAAGTTGTTGCAAATATTGTTTGTCAAACAAGATTTTTTAAAACTATACAAAAAACGAAACAAATTAAAAAGAAGAAGAAGAATAAATTGCTTATTCTAAAGAATTACACGTTAATTTATATTGTTATCTTTGATAATAGTATCTTCTTTAAACAAGACAATAAATTTGTTGTTATTTGTAATATTAAAAGTAAAAATTTTATAGCAATTTAAATTTGTGTTCAAGATAAAACAATACTATATATTAAAAATAATGTTATCTTATATTATTAATTAAAATCAAAGACAAAAATTCTCTAAAAAGAGCAAAAATCTAATTAAAGATTAATTACAAATCTTAGAAAAAAGATAGATTTTTTATTTAATATAATTTTGCGCATTAAATAATACTTTCTTTCGCGATTTAAAAAGCAAAAGATAATAATTTGTATATTTTTCTTATACAATAGAATCGAATTAAACATACTTTTATTGCATCTAAAGAATTTTTCTTTTTAAAAAAAATTGTCTATTGCATTTATGCTTAAGACAAAAATTACAAAAAATAAAACAACTCGCAAAGCAAAGATTACAAATCTACTTAAAAATAATAAAATTGCAATAACAAAAAAGATTGTAAATATATATAAATGCAAGAATTATAAATATACAAACAAAAGAAAAGAAAAGTGCTATTTAAATAACAATAAATATTATAAACTTAATTAAAAGAATATTAATAACTAAATTAAAGAGTACACAATTAATCGATATACTCTTACTAAGTCTTCTAAATTTGTTAAACGTTAATGCGAGATAATTAATTTTAATAGCAATTTATATAATAACAAAGATGTATTAAGAACAAGAAAATATACGTTTTTTAAGACTTTTATTTCTATGTTGATGTCTACTTTGACGACTAGTTCTACTACTAATTTTGTTGAAACAATACTTAATCTACGTCTTATAAATATAATAAAGAATCGCGAACGCAAGCAAAAGACTAGAATCTACAAATATAAACAAAAGCATTAAATAGAATTTGATTTCGAACAAAAACTTATTAAGAATTGTTGTTGCAAACAACAAGCAACTAATAATATAAATAAAGAATATTCTCGCGACAAATCTAGAGCTTATATATGTTTATTTAATGCAAATTTCAATTTTCTTGTCGCTTTATCAAGCAATTCTATTAGAATACTCTTCGATAAGTCTATTATAATAAACTTTGTTAATTGAGTTATTCGCGAGAAAGATCTTGCTTCTAGTAACGCTCTTCGCGATACAATATTAGAAACAAATAACGTTCTAAACGAGCAATTCTTTATACTACAAATAATTCAGAGTTAAAAAATAAATACTAAATAATTAGATTGATCGTCAATTCGATTTTCGGTTTCAACTTCTAGAAGACTCGAATCGACAATTTAACTTTAGAAATCGAATTAAAAACTAATTCGATTTCAACTATTTTGAAATCGAATCGAATCGAATCGAGTCGATTTTTAATTCAAAAAATAAAATCGAATTAAATCGTCAAGAATATCAAGAATACTAAAAATAGTATAAATTTAGTTTTAAATTTAATTTTTTTTAATTTTTTTCTAGATAATGCACAATAGTAATAATAATATAAAAATAATCTAATATATTTATTAATTAATTTAAATAGATTAACTATTTCTATTAAATTATCAATTAATTGTTACTAAAAATAATAAAATTTACTAAAAATAATAGTCTTGATAATTTGATTCGATTTTTCGATTTGATTTTCGATTTGATTTTCGATTCAAAGATTGAAATTGAATCGAATTGTCGATTTGATTTTCGATTCAAAGATTGAAATTGAATCGAATTGTCGATTTTAACTTTGGAAATTAAATTGCCAAGACTTTCGATTCGATTCGAATCGAATTGTTAAGGTTTGATTCGATTTCTTACATTAAACTCGGTTTTCCAAATCGATGCGATCAGTCTATAAATAATATTTATCGATTGATATATTATCTAAGATTAATATTACTCTCGTATGCAAGATTAAATTCTATAAGAACTATCTAAAAACTAAACAATCTAACAAAAAAACAATTGATAAAAGCTTTAATAAAGCTATACAAAAGATTAATAATAAGTTAAATTCTTTATTCTCTCGTCTATATTATTGTTTGCCTCTATAAAATGTCTACAACAATAAAAAATATCTCTATTAAGTTTAGCGTTATTTAGAGAAAGATTTTTGATAATTAAAACTTGTTAGCAATACTGTAAATCGATAAAGTTTAATTGTATAAAATTTAGCATTGCAAGAACTAAATCTTAAATTAATATTAATGCAACGTTAGATAAAGTTATATGCAAATTTAGAATCTTATTCTTAAGCATACATTTGCTAATTTATTATTATTGCTATCGCAAAATCTTAATTCTTATCTATTTGTTAATCGATAAAGCTAGTAATATTTACGAACAATAAATTTACAAAATGTAAAGATCTTTCGACCTGTTAAAACGATGTTTTACTTATTATATCGCAATTGCTTTCGAAGAATTTTATAAATAAAACTTTAATAAAATTTTCTTTCTAAACGCAATCAAGAACGCAAACGCAAACGCAAATATCAACAATCTATCTACAATTATCTATCTCTTTATCGATTAACAAGAACAAGACTTAAGTTAAAATATCAAAGCATAGAGGCACAAATAAGAACGAAAATTCGAACAACAACTTGTTAAACTACATAAAAGAGAAGAAATCAACGCAAAAGATATAAGAACAACTAGAAAATTACAAGTTACAAAGCTCTTATTTAGATAACTAATTATGCATAAAGCAAAAAGAATTTATTATCTTAGATAGTGTGATCGTTGGACCGGGTCGGACACATTTTTTTTTGTTCAACCCGAGGATTCGAACGGACTTCTTCGTCTAACCCGAAGCTAAATTAATTAATTGCGCTACGCAAACTAGTCCAAATCGAGTAATTCTTTTTTTGTTTGAAAACACGCTAAATTCTCTACAGAACAACGTAATTTTGATAAAATACGTATAAAATACAAGAAAGTTATGAATTTTTTAAAATTTAAGGTTTTTTTAAGTTAAGCTTCCCGAGCCCGATTACTTAGCGATTCCCTCGCGAAATCGAGTTCGATGATTAGGCTAATCTTAGAGTTAAACTTTCTAGCTACAATTTTATTCTTTGTACCATTGTTAAAGCTTTCTTCGACAACAACATCTTGTTAAACTTAATAATATTGTTGTTCTCTTTTGCAACATTAAATATGTTAATTGAGATAAACTTATTGTCTTTATCTAGCAAAGAGATTAAGTAATTAGACAAATATCTTTAATTTAGCACTTACTATCTTTTCTTTAAGATTAATATTAAACGTTGTTGTATTCTATTTACTTCTAGCTTTCAAGTATTTAGATACAACATAAATAGTTTATTTCTAATGTTCTAACAAGCTCGTCTAAGTTATGTCTTTACTCTTGTGCTAAAACAATCTCTTGCAATATTCGCATTTGATAAACTCTAACTTTAGTTCTAAATATATATAGATTTACTATAACAAAAGTCGCAATTTTGTGTTACTAATATCTAGACTTTGTGCGAGATCAAAATTAAGATCTTGTATTACTTGCAAGAATCTAGAAATTCAAGCCAAGCTTTGCGAGAAACAATGTTGATATTTCTCAATATTGCGTTCGTAGATGCGTTTGTTCTATATAATAATTATAGTTTATCTACGTAAGATGTGCACATGTTCTCTTAATCTATTAGATTTGTCTCAAAAGTAAAGTTTGTTCAAATCGACAAAATCTAACGTTTAAATCGAAAAATATAGTAATTTGACGCAATTGTGCAACTAGCAAGCAATTGCAAACGTTTGTGCGCATTACAAATATTAAAATTTTACGCGTTAAAACGTAGTCTAATTCAATAAAGATCTTGCAACTTTGTCGAATATAGAGAAAATAAAACAAGCTCTTTAAATAGATTTTATCTCGATAGTACTAATTTGACTACGTAGAATAGATAGATCTATAAAATTTGCAAGGTCTTATAAATATCTTAGTTCCTATTAGCTCGATCTATCTCTTAAAGCACAAATAAAGAACTTCGCGAATTAATCGTAATTCTTCGCGCATTATCTATATTGTTTTATTTATCTTCTAAGTATCGCGAAGAAGATTTCGATAGAATTAAAGTTGCAAAAGTACGAAAAAAGAAACATCAATATAACGTCTATACTATTATATGTTTCCTAAATCTTCTTGTTCTTGTAAGCAAAGATGTTGTTCAAACAAAGTACTAAATTAGAATCTTCGTTAATTGCTAATATAGTAAGTAAAAGAACGTAATAACAAACAAAGTTATTAAAGATTATTTATATAATCGAATTATAATATATAATCTAAGCAATATATTCTTTAATTATAAATGCGCGCAATATTGATTATTTCTTTAATTATTTAAATATTGTATACATCTTTGCTTTGCAATCTTGTAACAATTACTTATATTTTCTATTGTCAATTCTTTCGCAAATAACAAATTTATTTAAAAACATCAATTAATATACTTTTTATTAATATATTTGTACTTGTAAGACATTATATTGTGTCTAATTTTTTTGCAAAGCGTAGTAAAAGATTTGCAAAGCATTTATTAATATGCAAGTACAAGAAGCGTTTATATATCAACTTTCTTATGCGTTTATTTCTCTCTTCGAAGCATTCTTGCGACTATGTTAATATTGACAATAATATCAAATTCGTTATATAAGTAAAGATATATCTCGTCAAGATAAACAATAAAGCGAAGATTAATATAATTCGAAAGACTATTCTTTATTGTCTTACTAATTAATTTACTAGAATTTCTTCTATATTGAGAAGCGACAACGAAGTTGTACAACTCGATATTACGTTTTATTTTGCGTACTTGTCGTTTAGATACGTCTACTAGATACGATATAAAAACACTATCTTCGTCAATTTTAATGCGATCGACGATTGCAACTCTTTAGACGTCGATTAGAGCAAACAACATAACAAAACAAGAATTATAGAAGACGTAGATTACACGATTATACTAAAGGCTTCAAATACTACCTAATTAAGATGCTAATTGAACAGGTGAAAGAGGATTTAATCGAATTGCGCGAAAAACCATCATTTGTGTGGTGGGGTCACCAAAACCTTGGCGCCTTCCCGGCTGCGGCCAAGAAACCAGCTTTGCACGATAAATAAAGAGAAAAAATTGACGGCTCTGCGCAGTCTCATCAACAATGACTGCCTCGCAACAAGAGCTTTGTTCCAATTCGTTTTGCTTGTTCGCTGGTGATTATTGGGCTGGCGATTCGTTCCACCGAAGAACTGCAGTAGTCAATTAGGTGAATATGACCAGTGATAGTGCCGATGACCACGACCCTGATCCTGGGCTGACTACTATCCTGGGGATAGGATTTGCTGCTGTGGCGGGTGTAGGTCTTGGATTTGAAGATGAGCTGCAATCTGGTAGTACTGCACTCCTTGTTGTGGTAACTGCCAACAACTTGCCTGTTGTTTGATATTTGCATCAAAATCCTTGGCTGAATGAGTTCCTGGTCTAGACTTCGTGCAGCTCATCTTGTGGACAGTCTTGACATGGTTACGGAGATTTCCGGTGCTGATCCAGTTTCGCTGATAAAGTGTTGATGTATTGCAGATGTCGGATCCATGGCTGCGGTGAGAATTGCAGCACCATCAGCTCATGCAATGCGGTTTTGAGTCCAGTGATTCAAGGACTCTGCTCATCCTACCCCCGGGAGCTGTCTCTGCCACAATAGGATTTTTATTTGGGGCAGCTGCATAGACTCAGGAGCTGCGTAAAGAACAAAGGGGTCTGGGGGTCAGGCTAGATTCACTAATTACGCTGGGAGACTGATACAGACGACTGAGCTTGGCCAGAACATGGGCATAGCGTGCCACATACTCGACTCTACGTCGGTAGGAAGAGACAGTGTGATGATAATGAGCCGTGATAGGTTTGGAAAGGGGTTAGAATGTACAAGGGGGTTCTTTAGAGGGCAACTTGTGGATTGATATGAGAAGGTATATTGACCTTGAAGGTTCAAGTAAGCTTTAGATATGCTCTATAGCAGAGAGCTTACGCGTACGGATCAAGGGAAGAGGAAACTAGAAGAAGAGAAGATCTCTGTCCGTGATCTGGTTGGCGACACTGATAATAGATTTGGTCTCTCTTGATACGAAATATATGGTTGCCGACTTTTTAGGGCAGACGGAGCTCTACCCATCTCGTACGGAGCACCGAACTGCGTGGTCTGGCCACTTGCAGTTGCCACACGCACCGGTCTAGTGGCCCGCGGGCTTTCGGCACTCCAGGAAGGATCTCCCATCGCGAGCATCTCTGCGTCGAAAGCACATTTGTCGCACGAAGCGAGGGGTGGAAGTTTGCGCGATTGGATGAGAAGCGCATTGATGTATAATGTTCGATTACCGACGCCGAACAGGTGACGATTTGTCGGCGACCTTCTCCTCATCTTCTATAGTAAGTACTTCCGAGAAGTCTGACCTCGAAAATTCGATCTCTTTCTCCGCACCGAAGGTGCCATTTCAACGCTTTGCCGGTCGGGGAATTGGTGCTGGAGTTGGCGAGGTAGAATGTGCTTGATCCTTGAGCGATGCTGCCCAAGACGAGCAGAAGCCAATCCGTAAAAGCGTTGTCTGGTTCCTCGTGTTCATCTCTGAGAATTTGTGAAAGGAAACCGCGTAATTCACACGCACAATTATATCTCTCAGTCCTCACTTATGGCATTGCTTGATTCTCCCTCGCCCTTGAATCGACATGCGTGAGCGTCGATCTCACAAATCTTACACGGTCTTGCAAGACAGTCGATGCATGGCTTCTGAGAGACATTACGATAGCACCCGTCTCCTTCGCCTCTTCCAAGACACCAACGGTAGCTAGCCAACTAGGCGCCACCAGCCGACTATCATTTGCACTCGCAGAACCGAATGTCTTGTCATCAGCTCCTCCGTCGAGGCACCACAAATTCCATGAACAGGAGCCAGTGAATCTCTTGCTCACCGGCACTAGCTGGCATTACTCCCAACGTCTCGAATGCGCGACTCCCTCGACGAAGCCACATAAGAGTGTGGATGCCTGAGATGCTTGAGGACCTAATGCCAAAACGGACAAGCAGTCAGCGTTGCAGTGAATGGTGAAGTTATCGCAGCTTCGCGTCGATTTTCTCTCGTCTCCAATTGTGGGCTGCAGCATTTTCCGGACTCGGTATATATTTTGCTCAACCAATTCCACCAGGGCATGATGTATACAGGATATCGGCTTGGTCCAAGTGAGCTTTCCAGGGGTAGTCCGCCCCATTGTTGTGAAAATTGTTCAAGGAGTGTTGAAGCGTTGTATGGCACGCATCGGAATCTGCCTGTCTGTTCTCGAAAAACTTCGTACTGTGATTTTTGCTCTATCGTACAGACTAGAAAGCTAGGCTCTAGTTACGGAAAACCTTCTTTTACATCTGTCGTCAACAGGTGAAAGGGTTCTCGTGTTCGATTCCATACACCATCTAGCTTGTCAGCCGCAGAGTCTTAATCGCCTGGCTCTACCAATTCGATTTCGAAGCCGCCCGAGTGACTGTGGACCAACCTAGACTTTATGTGTGCTCCAAGACAGCACTGCTCAACATAAAGAGGACCGAACTTGTGTGGTATTACATGCTGATTGTAAAGCAACAGGGCAGAGAATTACGTCTCACTCGATCATGAGATGATGGACAAAGAAGGGGAGAATGGTGCGATCGCACAAGACGTTGGCTGACAAGTGAGGTTAAGGTAAGCCGACAAAATCAGGATCACCACCTTTTGACAATATTGGGACCGCTAGTGGATGCTAATTAAATCAAAACAATACAGTCTGATCAAGGTACAAGGGAAAACAAGTTCGCAGAACAACGGATTGCATGATAAGGACGTCCGTTCAAATTGTAATTTGCCTTGAAAATGGATTAAGAGAAGCATATGAGATGACGTTGATCAGTACTACGATAGCGCATTCTTTTCTATGAAGAGCGGATCCAGGGCAGATATATCGTTCCGCCTCTGCTTGCCATTCGCATTTCAGGCGAGCTTAATGAGGTCGGCCGCCGTGAATAGAATTCTACGCCGCCTATAAGAGTCTGCTCCGGTGCGTGATCAGCTCAATGAAGCTGAACGGCAGGGAAAAGAGTAACAACGTACCTTGACAAAGATTTTGGTGGTGAACAGCTCCGACATGCGTAGCTTCTGCATAAAAGCCACAGTCTGTACAATTTCTCTGCCACTGAACAAGCGACCAGGAATATTGGCTAGGAGATCCCTTTACTGTGGGGAGACATTGTGTGCCGTGGTCGACGACGACAGAGCTTTGGCGATCAATTGCTTCTTAGCGTTTTTGTCAGGCAACGGGATGAACACCTGGCTATTGAACCGTGACCAAAAGGGCCCGTCGATCTTCTTGGGGTGATTGGTGGCTTTGATGATGATTATACGTTCCGTGATTGACTTGATGTTAGACTAATTTTTGAGTAGATTCCGCTGGCTCTGGTTATCGTATTGATACCTAGGGTCCGCCCTCGTACCCGCATCCAGGATAATAATACAAAAAGATAATATATTTGTTAAATTTTATCTAGATTTGCGCTTTAGCAATTTTGACAAAAACATCTTTCTTGTTGTAATTAAGAGACGATTATTAGTAAAGAGCTAACCCTTTGGATCTGATAAGTTGAACCTTCTCCATGATTTAGCCTGCACGCTGCTTTATGGAGTAAAAGTACTGTCCATTGGACTCTTAGAATCATAAAAAGAGAAATGAATATTATATAGTAATGCTCCAAGTAGTTATCGTGCTGTGCTCAAGTATCTCTCTTTTTGGGGGAATTATTGATGAAGTACGTAGGGCTTCCTCTTGTCATAATATAATATCTACAATGTTAAGGCAGCGTTTTAGAAGTGTGCTGGGTGCGTTCAAAAGACTCTAAAAGTACCAAGTCAAGCTCTGCACGGAGTTACCAAGCGTGCGTGATTTGGTGTAGTGCCCACCCTCCTTTTTGTGGCTGAACCTGAATTTGGAGTCAAGAGCGAGAAAGTTATGACGAAGTTCGTTCATCCACATGCTGACAGCGTTGATAAAGACGAGAAGAAGCATAGCGCAACTGGCGCTCGACTAGCGAGACGAAAGACTGTGCGTCTGACATCAGTGTGTCCAAGTCGGGCTTGGGGTCGTGGAAGATAGAGTGCTGGTCCTCGAGGGGTGGGAGAGGCGTGGGACCGTCTGGATTGTCTGCGGACATTTTTCTCCCTGTCTTAACGCCCTTGTATGGCATGCTGGATGAGGAAGGCCAGGGCCGCAGCTGTCTTGCCGAGGCCCATATCATCGACGAGCAGCCAGCATCCTATCACGGCTTCGACAACTCGAGCTCATGCCACAAGTAGCACTTGGTGCTATTGGGGTTGGCGACACCCTTCTAGGTCGAGGATAGAGTCCTTGAGCTGCCCGTTGGAATTGCGGTAGGTAGGCGTCGTGTCAGATTGCATGTTCATCGCACGAGTGATCAGCAAAAGGCAATTTGACGTGGCGACTCGCATCTCAAGTCTCTGGGATAATGATTCCGCAGACTTTTGTTTATCGAAGCATCGTATTGCTCCGCTTTCCGCATTGATAAAGCAGTTTGAAAATCACGGCGGAGTGAGATCTTATGATGAAGTAGCCGCCGAGTGTGCCACCGCCACGCTCTCCTTTAACAAGATTGCTAGTATCATGACAAGGATAGGTGTTGTAATTCTCTGTTGGTGATAGTTCGGGCATATCCTAGTCATTCATAGTAGGAGGGTCTTGCTGTCCAGCATCAGGCATGATTTCAACCCTCGATTTCGATTAAAGATGTTCCTGCTGTCTGCTGATTATTGTTTCAAGAGATATCACAAGGATGTTCCAATCGTGCTCAGCTAGTGCACCAACCATGAGTAAGGATGTGGCCATCTTCGTATTCGGTGTACGTCTCATTTCGAACTGTGAGAGATCTTGCCAGGCGAAGTCGTAGTATTAATGATTGAATAAGCAATTCTTCGCTATCAGAACAACACCGATGGGAACGATAAGACAGGGAAGAGCGAAAGCTAAGAAGAACACGCTGGCTCATGCTTTGTCTGTGAGGGTGGCCTTTCTCGCGGAAGCCCGTCAAATTTGGCACTTGACCGTCATGGGCAGGGGATAAGGGAAAGCGAGACTGGTTGATCATCGATAGCGATCACGGCGATAAATATAATGCTCAATAAGCATCTTGCCTGTGTCGTTCTTGATTTCTCTGAGAATCTTTCGTCGTTTAGCTGAGAATTTGAGCATCTTGCCTTTTGGAGACGCCCCTGGAGACGGAGGAAACCCCTTGAATGACATGGCTAGATCTAGTGATTATAGCTGGGCTCGAAGAAGGTATGAAGGTGTTGCAGGCCACTTGGAATATAGCGCGAGGGGGAAGTCGAGTAGTACCACAGGGCCCTTCCACGAAAGCGTAGTCCAAGGTTTTGAGGTCGGCGGTCAAGGCTCTTCCTGAGGCTAGAATGGTTAGGCCGCGGACTTGAAGCATTGCTTTGGTCGCTTGGATCTCTAATCTCTCTTGGATGCTCAACTGAGCACGCATGGCATAGCTCATGGACTAACGTTTCAAAGACCTCTCGAAGACCTCATTTTGTAATATTGAGATTGGAAACCTCGAAATCTTCATAGGAGTCAATAAGTGATGTAGAAAGTCGGGCTCCGCGGTGGGTAATATAGTATACGAGCTACATCAAAAGTAGTTGTTGGCCTCATTTAAGATTCTCAAGGCCATCTCCTCGAATTAAATATCATGCTCAACGTGTTGATGCTGAGACGATTGACCAAGTGCATACGAGCTTTCAAGACCTGCAAGATGATAGGTATGAGTCGAAATGTTGCCTCCAGCAACGATCCTGGTCTTAGAAGACAATGCGAGGGGAATCTCTGGATAGCTTAGGACTGGCCGATGCGGTACAGGGTCTGGTGCATGGACTATTTGATTTTAGACACCGAGTCGTGAGAGCGGCTCCGGCCCCTCCTCGTAGACGATGATCTCCACTTCACCTAACAAGATCACGAGGTGTCCATCCGATCGCACCGGTTGCTTGAAGCATATGTAGAAGTTTTCCTGATGTCGCATATAGAATTTGGATCCCAGGCTTTACGCTAGAGATCAAGAATTCGGGGATACCTCCCTGTGTCAAGCCGTATATTGCCGCACCCCAGACATTGAACTCACCACAGGCTCAGGCGATTAGTCTGTAAGCAAGAAGCAGACGCTAAATGGCATTGCGACTTATCTCGTATGAGGTCGATAAATGTCTGGAATGATCGAAGAGCAGCTGTCAGTCTTGTGAAGAACAACGTAGGCGCCAGTATTATCATCTGGCCCTGACAGATGGAACGGGCTCCACACAAGGACACAACAAAGAACAAATTGGAAGTAGATTGCCGCCAGCAGCGCCTGCAAGGTTACCAGCAGGATCCAAAGCATTTCGCCCTCAAAAGCTGGCAAATCTTGCTCAGAGCGTGGTTAGCCGGATCAGCAGGAGGATCAAAGAGATTGCGACTTGAAGAGGTACTGAACGCTTATATAAATCGAAAGGTGCAGAGCCTCCGGAAGAATTTCACGGACACAGCTTCGTGGGTCGAATGTATGACCAGAACCTAAGGTTCTGGGGGATTCTCCTCTTCCGTCTGCCTATTATTTTCGAGCTCCATGGCATCCCTCCTCCGTCAGATCAACGACCTCGCCGCTGCTGAGGCCAAACCGGAAACGAGAAGCTGTGACAAGAAGCATATAAGGGAGACAGTGCTCAGTCACGTACAGATCGACATACTTCTTCCCAAAACAGGTGAGACGAAATTTGACAGACGGTCGATGTAAGACATCGACCGTTGCTCAAAGACTCAGGTGCGTCATAGATATGGAAAGACGGTTATATATATAGAGTATCGAAGGCTTGTGATGCGTGATGCGTGATGCGTGATGCGTGATGCGTGTTGAGCAACGTTGGCAAGCATACAACGAAGCGGATGGATAAGTTGACCGAATTGAAATTGCCGTGATCGTCTAGCTGTGATGCCGTTGCTACGAGAGGACACGTAGTTGAGCATCGAAAAGCGGCGCACAAGGAGGCACGCTCGCTTCTTGTGCCGAAGATGGCATAGCATGAGGTGGTCCTGCTCGAGTGGCAGAATAATCTTTAACAGTAGTGGTGATCGTGGAGGTTCCTCGATCAATGAAGCAACAGCCGGCTCCGTGCCAACAGCCTTAGATGGGATCGCGGTCAGAGAGGCGTGTGTGATTTTCTAGATCTCCTTGATGCAGATAGTCTGGACACACAAACTAGTGTTATAGTATATGATGTGCATCAGAAGTATAAAGCGAATAGAATGTGACAGGACTCTATGTATGATGAAGGTGTAGAGGTTGGTAGACGTGGGCGGTGCGGTTGCTCGAAAGGTTAGGAGCTCGTAAATGGAGAAGGTTGAGAGTGTACGAGAGGGGAGGCTCCTTAAGTAGTCTGTTTAGTCAGTAGAAACATTCATTGTATCGATGAACCAGGGAGTGCTACCGAGTTCATCATATGATGTGCAGATGAATGATGTCAGTGGACTCCGCTCGCTGGCTTCACAAGACCGAAGTGAGAGATGGTGACATACATCAGATCTCCAAACAAATTAGAAATTGGGGAGGGCCCAGGAGATTTCCAGCTTCGGGACCAAGAACAAGACTAATGGTCTAGGCTTAGCTAGGGCGGACGTTATCGTGGTATTCAATTGATCAACGCATCGTCCCCACAAGACCGTCACACTCGCTGCATTCGCCGAATAAACCTTCCCGGCAGATGGACCTTGAGTTATCTTCTTGACATCCGACTTCTCTGACTCGTTGGTCGATTTGCTGCTGTCAAACCCGAGCTTAAGTCAACCCCATACCATTATAGCAAATGCACCATGGGGGTGACCCCATTTGTATGTGACAGGGCTCGCGATGCAGTTGAGCAGCAAGTAATTGAATATCTTGACAGACATGCTGATGAAATGTCCATGGACAACAGGTAAAAAAGCAGTGGCCGTTTGCTAGATAGGCGAAGTGCGAAATCGTAGGAGTGACAAAGTTGAGCGATCTGGGGGAAGCAGAAGAGAAGGCTTTCAAAAGGGTCGCAAGAACATTTAGGACCATCAGTGCCCGGGCATGGGACGTTGAAGGCGACAACAAGCTCCGAAGGACTTGTCTATGTGCTCAGAGTAGAGTCACTATGTACCCACTCGTTTTGGGAACAAGGTAATAATGTTGTACCATGTCCCGACATGAATGATGTGGTGAGGGTAAGGTGAGAGAGAGGTTCGGGAAGCTACCATTTCTAAGGCCACTGCCTGAGTAATCCAGCATAAATGTTTTAATGGATGTTTGATGTATAAGGCCCGCTTGTTGAGTTTTAGATTTGAAGGAACAGTGATTAAACACAGAATACTAATATCGCCAAAACAGGTGGACTCGTAAAGCACGTGTAAGGAGATCGCCGTTATTGAAAATCGGCGCGGCAAGATGCAGTAGCTGTCGGCACCATATACCTCAGCCGATGTAGCATAATGCCACTTCCCTTCCCCTTGGTATGAGAGATCCAGTCAATGCCTTGTTCGCCGCTGTCCGGCAGACTTAGCTGCTCAGACACGGCCATTCTCTATTGACTGGTTGAGCTCGGTGCGGTTCCCCTGATCCGAGCGGCATTCCTCGGCAACGGGTACTTGCATGCTCGGTCGAGAGTACAACGAGCCGATTACGTGCGAGGGACGAGCGAAGAGGCTTAGTGCCCGAGTGGAGCTGTAGGGTCCGCTGATGTGGATTAGTGCGAGAAAGCGAGCGAATCGTGAAGATTTTCGTTCGGAAGAGCAAGGCTTCGCGGTTGCCGGAGGTGCAGGCTTCTCGGATATGGGGTCAAGAGGAGCGGAGGGCCGCCGTTCTTGACTTGGGGAGGCAGTGAAGGAGGAGCGTGTGATGGACTCAATTCTGCTGTGACAAGAATTTGTTAGCTGAGAATCTCCAATGGTTTCCTTGAATGGGAAGCGGTACCTTGAGGTTGAACAGCTGTCTCGGGAGAACTTCCGCATGAAGTAGGTGTGAGCCCGACTGCTATATGACTCGCTCTGGCTGTTCGGTCGCTGGCCGCCCACCTGCTGCGTGGGACGCCCCAAACTAGGAAGGATTCTTCCGAAGCCCACTGCAAGCAGCCAATTCCGGTACATCTTCTTCATATCGTGTCCCAGCCCAAAGAAAACGAAGACGGTAAAGCCCACAGCAAGCTGGATCCAGCGGTCGAAAGTCACTCCTCCAAGCGTTGGAATCAAGATGACGTCCCACCATCCAGGTCCGTGTACTCGGCTCCAGCTGTATGGCACGAGTGGAAAGATAGTATTTTCGTAAAGAACGTAGAATTGGACGGGAAGGCCTAGCACGATCATGGTGAGGGACATGAAGAAAAGGCGTAGAAAGCGGGACTTTGTGAGCCCGGAGCTGGAAGCGCTAAGAATGACGGCGAACTCCTTCCGATATTTGCGCATGCGGATTACTACAATGACTCAACAGAAAGTTAGCAGGCGTCTTTCATGGTAGTGAATGCGTAGCTTACTGCTGTAATAAACCGCGACCACACTGAAGAATGGAGACCAGATCTCGATCAAGACGATACTAGGCCAGCTGTTGTCGAAGCTTGGCACGCAGCCTGATATGCCGAAAATGTAGTAACGGACATTCTGCACAACGTAGTGGGCGATGATCATGTATACTGGTGCTCCGAAGCACAACAAGGCTTCGATCGCGTACTGTCGTCTCCGCTGCGCTGGGCTAGGTTGCAGGACTGTTCGACTCGTATCTAGAACTCTGGCCAGGTTACGCATAATACAAACCAGAGACGTAGGGATGCCTATGGTGGCGGCGACCTGGAGTTTGACCTCCAAATCGCACAGACCATAGCCTCGCCACCAGCTGTCAAGATCATCATTCGGCCAGATGAGAGCGTTGATGAAGTAGAAGATATCGACGAGAACGATCCAGAAGACCAGGCTGGACGCTGGCAAGTTGCGATGCTTAATGTGCCAGATGAAGGGGGCGATGCTGAGAAGGATTGTTAGGAGCGTAAGGAAGGGAAACACCACGCCCTCAATGGAAGGACCATTGTTCGAGCCTGCCATATTAATGCAAAGTCAGGGCAGCACCACGGTGCAGTTCTCCTAATCTTTCGGAGGCGAAGCTGCAATAGGGGAGAGCAGACCAGCTGTGATGCTCTCTAGTCGATATCACGCAACTGAATGGATTAGGATCCCAGGAGGAAAACAACGAGCTTTGTCTCGACAGCTAATGCACGTGGCCGTATGAGAAGGCGAATGAAGTCAGACTCTTCTGGTGTCAGCAAGCTCAGGGGTGCAAAGATTGACAAGGTAGCACAACGGTTACAAGCAGAAGATGTCGAGAACACGGCCGTAGATTCTTCGGACTTCGGTAATGTAGACAGCCCTGTATGTTGCTAGATCTCAATAGGCGGATAGAAAAGGAGCGATATGGCAATAGCAATGCAAGGATCGCTCCACCGCTCAACAGCACATGGCCAATTGACCCCGTAATAAAGCAAAATCTTATTGACAGATCAGACATCACGCTGCGACGAAACGAGGAAGCTGTAGTGAACCTATTGAGAAGTATCGGATTTTTTGAATAAAGGAGGGTCGATGTTCCCTTTTTGGGTATCAATAGGCAAGACATAGAAAACGACCAAATCATCACGTGCAGCGCAGACCAGAGGCAAAAGATCACTCTCTCGCTCTGAAAATTCACCTAAGTATGAGATATGCCTACCGTAAGATCGACTAACGGAGAGAAGCCGACTTGCAGCGGTTCAATTACCTGGAACAACAGTGCTACGGACCCGTTGGCCGCGTAAACATGCAGCCTACATCGCGTCCCCGGCCCCCGCCCGCTCTCGCATCGTAGTAGTACCACGGACAGCTACAGCTTCTCTCCTGTAGGCTAATGGCCTAAGCGTGGGATATATGGAGTAAGGATAAGATCGAGTGGTGAACCTTTCCAGTCGAACCGATCTCTCTCTACCTTAGCCTGATTTCGCGTCTCGCGTCATTGATAGAACGGCCCGACTTACCGGCGCCAAGCCCTCTACTCAAGCGGAAGCTATAACACGTCATGCGCGGAAAAGGAAGTCGTGTGCTCCTGATTTCTGAGAAAGATTTCGATCACTTCATCTCGGCACCGCGGTCAGTGTCACCTAACATGCCCTCCAACACGGTACTGATGTCGATCCGTGGCCGACATCACCATCCTCGAGAAAAGACTTGGTGCTCCCACTGTTAAACGATCTTGACCTCAGACTATCCACCACGATGGCAGTCAAAGAAGATATCAAACCACCGAACAGCGCCAATGGCACGACCGCAAAGTCAACAGGCAGGACAAGCATGTCTCCCTTGCGGCACCGTCCTCTCGGTCGATCCTCGGCCTTCGCGGCAGACCTTGCCAGCCCTCGACGAAGCTCAAACATATCAGGATCCGTTGACGATGCAAGACAATCCATTCTCTCATCCATAGATGACTTACTATTCCCAAGAATTCAGAATGGAGGACCGGAAAGACACCAGGAGCCCTCCCACTGGCATTCGGCGCCGCTTGCCATGGCCTTGTTGCCCGCTCTGGGAGGGCTGTTGTTCCAGAACGGAAGCGCCGTAGTCACCGACTTGACATTACTAGGCTTGGCCGCTGTTCTGCTCAACTGGTCTATCCGGCTGCCATGGTGTGTCTTTCCCAACAGGCTTCGACAGAAATGAGAGCACTGACCATCTCCAGGGACTGGTACCGCTCCGCCCAATCAATCCGCCCGCTCTCAGGCCCCTCAACCCCCCCTCACCCCCGTCGACCCTCAAACACCATCCTCGAGGAAGACGAAGGATCACCCAACGAATTCCCCACCCCGCCCGAACTTCAACCCCCCCTCCCAGACGAACTCCAAGACCCCAAACCCCTATCCACCAAGCAACGCTCCGCCGCCTCTGAGCTGCGCATCCACGAATTCCTCGCTCTGACAGCTTGCTTCCTCTCCCCCGCCCTCGGCGCCTTCCTCCTGCACCACATCCGCTCCCAGCTCTCCCGCCCCTCAGAGGGCCTCGTCTCAAATTACAACCTCACCATCTTCCTCCTCGCCTCCGAACTGCGCCCCCTGATCCACCTCGTAAAGATGGTCCAAGCGCGCACCCTCTTCCTGCAACGCCACCTCCTCCCCTCCGACTTCAACACCGTCTCCCCAACCTCCATCCACGCACTCACCACCCGCCTCGACGAGCTAGAAACCTACATCGCCTCTTCCGCCCCTAAAAGCAACGGCGGCCCCCACCCTCCCCCACCGCCAAACCCGCAAGATCTCCTCGCCACAGTCCGCAAATCCCTCTCCCCAGACATCGAAGCCCTCAACCGCGCCGTGCGCCGCTACGAAAAACGCGCCACGCTGCTAGCCATGCAGACCGAATCCCGGCTCGCCGACCTAGAAGCCAGAATGGGCGACGCGATCACGCTGGCCGCGGCGGCGGAGCGCGGCGTCAGCAACTTCAATCGGAAAAGTACGATGGCTGTGATGCTGGAGTGGGGGATGCACGCTGCGATGGTGCCGGTGCAGCTGGCGTGGGTGGCTGTGGCGCTGCCGATGAGGGTTGTGGGGTCCGGCTGGGGGATTGTGGAGGGGTATGTGGGTGCGAGGGTGAGGAAGGAGGTGAAGACTGCGACGGGGAAGGGGAGTGGGGACAGTGGAAGGGAGAGGAGGAGGGAGAAGGGGAGGGGCGGGAAGAAGATTATGTGATGCGCCGGTGCGGTGCGAATATATTTATGGTGAGGTTATGCGGTACGATATGAAGTTGCGGGCAAAAGCGAGGTGTTTTGGAGTGGAACAGGCCCTTTTCGAGGGAGTATATTAGGTGATCTTTGGAGGGCTCTACTGGCTTGCTAAAGCAATACGTATATACTATTACCTGACATAGCAACATCAATTGGACACCACTCTGAATTCTACCTTGTGCCGTTATCACTCCGCCGTCAATGTTGTGAACCTTTGACGTATGCGGTCAATTTCAACGGCCAAGCAAATTCCCATTCATGCTCGTCAGCCAAGAAACCTCGAAAATCCAAAGGTCGCACAGCAGCAACCCGAATGTCGTTGAGTTGCCAAGGAGCAAAAGCTTAGCAGTTGCATCAGACTCGAAGCGAATGGAAGTCGCCAAGAAGGTTGGCACTTCGAAGTCGATCGTGATGACGCACGGTATGCACAATGCCTGGGGTTGCTGTATTTGCATTGTAGGCGAGATCCTATAAGTAATGTACCGCTGGGTATAAAAAGGTGGGTTTTTTGAGGTTCATGATGTAGGGACGTAAGGATTGGATTGGGGCGGTGTAATCGATGATGGATCGTTGGTATCGCATCGCGACGCGGCCGGCTTTGAACTGCGAATATGTTATTATGCCAAGTGCATTTTTGGCGTAGAATTTGGATTGCGAGGCGGTAGGATCTTTGCTTGCGGAGACGACCGAGGTTTCGGACGAAGTGCTTAGGGAATCGAGTGTGGTTGTACTAGGTGCTGTTCGTCCGAGAGCATAGTAGTTTCAGTATGGGTGTCTTATGGGTATGCGTCCTTGAGGTGATTCTTGAGCTTGCTGCTCGGAGGGCTAGTAATAAGCTCGTCGACCGTGGAGGGCCACTTCGAGGATTAAGACCAATATCAGGGCAATGCCCGTGGGAAGACCGGGCCGTGCCAGGCACCCAGCATGTTCAACTCAGTGGCTGTAACCGGGAGCTTCTTTGGCTGTGATCTTGACTTCTTTGGGGATCTTGCAAAAGGCAACGATGGGTGGAGGATTGCTGGCGGATGCTAGATTGATTTCCCGTTCAGCCGTTCGCAGAATTGGGTCTTGATTCGGCAAGGCCAACATGGGGATCTGGGATTTTGATATCAAGCTGCAGAGATCACTAAATCAGCTTGACCCACTTCGCAGGGGTAGATTTCTGTAGCTTACGCTCAGGTAGCCTGTCCTCCTCAACGGTATCACCTTCGCCCCTTCACTCTTACCATCCTCGTCGCCTTTGCTATCCCTCCCATTCCACTCCTCAATCCACCGCTCTACGTTCCGGACCCCTTTTTTCACCCCAGTCATCCCCAAATCCTCCCAGATCCACCCTGTCGCGACGCCCAAGACGGCATCCATCCAAGCCCGCCAACCTCCTGGGCTGAACGCCGCTATCAGACCCTCATTTACATGTTGAATGAGCGATCGAAAGTCCGCTTCCGACACCCAAGGCTCGAGAATCTCAGGGTATATGTTGCTGAAGGTTGGCGCCAGGTCGCCCACGATCATCCAATCGCGCTTTATACGGATAATGCGCGTCGTGTTGTGTAGAGGAGATGAGAGAGGGACATGGGGGTTGGGATGGGGATAGCAAGGGTGGGCTGGACCCCAGGCGATCTCGTTGGGTTGCACGGAGGAGGGGTCGGGCGCGCTGCTGTCTGAAATAGGAGGCAGCTTGCCAAGTTCGGGGTCTTTGGGGAAGGGAGGCGGCGACGGTGGCATGGCGATGTGGTAGATGGGTTCCTTGCTCTCTTGCTCCGAATGCGAGAAGGAGTCCTCTGACCTTCGGTTGGATCTGCTAGTGATTTGGAATGTTTCTACGCGAGGACCACTGGGATTGCTGTGAGGCTCGTTCAAGGGCAACGGCAGGGATTGTGTCTCTCCAATGGATGGCCGCTCGCACAAGGAGTCTTGAGGGTCGCAGAACAGGATGCTTGCCTGGCGTCTTGAGAACCTGCTGGGCGCTTTGCAGCCCTGACAGAGGATAGCGAGTGACTAGAGGTGGAGGTTTAGTCAATGATTGACGCAAGGCTTCCTGAGAGGAATTCTACAATCTAGAGGAAGTCGCGGAGGTTTGGATTGAATGCACCTGATTGGTTTGACTTTTTCTGACCGGGGTCTGGCTTGGCAATGCTTTCATGAGAAACAGCTACTATCGAAGAACGTAATGCAGCATCACAGCTTTCGACTCTTGCCAGTATTGAGGCATTAGGGATATGAGATCTACAAAGTTTCTCAGCTCTCAGGAGCCCTTGGGCCAATTCAGGTCTACATCTTGCCTTCACGGACAGAATTGCGCCTGGCGACTATCTTCATTTCCGAGAATGAAGGTTTTCAGATGCGCCGCGGTCATGACTTGAGGGCTCAACCCAGTCTTGCCACGTTATCCTGCCTTGGGTACTTCGTTGGTTCCCTCTTATACTGCAGCCAGAAACGACGCTTGCCCAGGGGCCAGGGCTACACATCCATCAAGCAGACGCTGTCCACGGCGCCAAATCCCGCAGCTACACCCCCCTCTTCGCTGTCGCGACCCTTTGTTCGAAGGAGCCATCCAGCCTCTTCGTTGTGTAAGATCTCTGCCACATTTCGTCCCTTGCTGCTCCTCCACAGACAAGCCCCGTAGATTCCCAGCTCGCCAATGACCTCACCGCTTTTAGTCTGTCCATTTCTGAAAATGGTGCTTCTTAAGCGCGGAGGCTCAATCATCTCCATGAGAATATGGCCTCTCCACTTTCTCTCATCATCTCCAAGGGTTTGGAGGAATCCGGGGATTTTGGTCCCGTAGATATTGTTTCCGCCTCCTTCCCGCTGTGGCTTCAGAACATATGCAGCAGACTTGGTAGGTGAAGTAGCAAGGTCAATAGCCTGTCTGCCGGCGTCGCTAGAGTCCAGTGGGTAAATGGCTGCAAAGGTGGCCTTGATACGCGAGGCGACAGCTCCTGTATCTGACAGTGCTTGCGACCTGGAAAGAAAACGTTCCACATGTGGAGAGGATGGGGTAGCCAAGATCTGCTGAACCTTCTTCGACCCCGCCAAATGCGTGAGAATCGTGGGACACTTGATGGCTGCCGAGCGTTCAAGTTGCAGACGAGCGGACCATGAACTTTCGTTTGGGTACTCGGAGGGACTGTAACCCGCGCGGAAATAGCATGTTGTGACTTCATAGGCCTGAGGAAGATAATGTGGGTGATAGAGCAGAGGCCTAGACGGGTTGCCATCCTCGACTTTGGTATGGTCCAAAACCAAGGAGAATGGGAGACGGAAATTTGGTATAGAGTGAGTAGTCCAGAGTTCGTCGGAAAGGGCGAGTTGGTCAAAAGCATTGTTCTCTCGTAACTGAACAACGAAGATTATACACATTGGCTTTGCAGAGGTAGATTTCGATTGCCCATAGAAATCGTGAGCCCTTGCGAGTCCTTGAACCAAAGCGGCGATGCTTGTATTTTCTGGCAGCGAAGTTGGCGTTATGAGGGCAGGCTGTATAGAGGGATAAGCAGAGACTGAAAGCAGATGCCTACAGTCGATTAGAGATCTCTCTACGCGGAGGCAGCAGAGGTGTACTTGTGAAGTAATGAGACTTTGGAGGCAAGCCCGCCAAAAGACGAGGCGATAGTGTTGAACTCGACTTGCTTGATTTCTGGTCTTGCAGCAGGGTTGGAGGGGTCCTTATGAACCATGTAGTCCGACCTAAAGAGACCCAACGAAAGATCCTTGGGTGCCTAATTAGTCCTTCTGGACAAGCCTGATGGCTCCAGCTAGGTAGGCTTAGATACCTGTACGTAACCCTCCTTACTGACGGCTAGATGAACGTCCCAAAGTTTGGCAATGAATAGGTCAACATCGGCAAGCCTACAGTAAAAGGACAGCGGTCAGAGGGCGTGCAACAGAGTATCCAGAGCTATACCATAGAGCGGCCACATCATAGCCAAGTTCGCTGGAATGGCAGGAAAGAGTAGGATCATGAAGCCCCGATATTCGAGAGACTGTGAGAGCAGAAACAGCGGTCTGGTGGAAGAAGACGAAGTGAAATTAGGGCTCAACCATACTCCTCCACAACCTCCCCAAGCCATTGTACATCCGTAGCAATAGCTGCATAGAGCTCATTGTAGGCTCCCTGAATCGACCTTGCTTCTTCAAAACAAGCTCGAGGGAAGAGACCTGGGAAGAGCGTGACAGGCGCGGTCACAGCCAGGGATCGAGAAGGATCAACTTCTTCTGGGACCGAAGATATTGGTGGTCGAACGGCCAGACCATGCAAGATTGACCAATCCTTAACGTCCGAAATCAGGTAGTCCAGTTGGTCGGTTGTCAGATCAGGTGGGTAGTCCGGATAAATTGAGGCTGCCATGTGTGCTGGTATCGATTGCACAATTTTCCTAGCGCTTCAGCAGGAAGCCATACCGCACATGCCCAAAATCGTAGATATTGCGCTCAACGGGGAAATTTCCAATTAGACTCAACTCTTTATAGAGTATGCCGTGTGCGTCAACTCCGCTGTTAAGGTTGATGGGGGACGAGGTCCTAGCTGAGACCAAGCAGCTGGGCGCTAGTGGGGACGCGTGGGGCTGGGAGTGCGACTTCCCCGGCTCGCCCGGGTCCCGGGTACAGTATTAGCTGTGTAGTGTGTGGGTAGCCTTAGGCGCGCACGCTGACTGCTGCCCTCGACTACCTACAGATAGGTATCTTCTGTTCATTCACTCATTACTTCACTCATCGCGTCACCGTCAAGTCAGTAGTCACTCCTTTCCACCACCGTCGGTTTCACTTCTACGTCGCCGCGTTTTATCTTGTCTCCCCCTTTCGCCTTTGTCGCGCCGTCGCTTCATGCGAAGAAGCATTAATGGTCTCGATGCTTGTCGTAAATATGATGCGATGCCCTGAAGCTAGGTGAGCGACAACTACTTGTTGGTCTCGGCGCTTCAGTAGTACCACTGACGTACTTTGGCAGCGGAAAGCAGTGACAATCTCACCTCATGCTCAAAATCCACGACCCTCAACCTACATCATTCGATCTTTCGATTGCGCCAATTCCACTTTTGGTTTCTCCTATCCTTGCGGCTTCCTACCTCGCTTCTCTCTATCCGACTTTCTTGAGCCTGGCCTTGCTGTTCCTGCGCATCAGACCGTCTACATTTCTTGGACGACCACATCACAGCTTCGAGTACGCCCTGGGTTGACGAACCCATGACACGAGGGTTTAGGCGCCCGCGAATGTGGCCACTCCAGTACACTTGAGTCGGAAAAGCATCTCCAGATATGGAAGACCCATGGGACTGGGACGTCGATCAGGTTGTGGAGGCGTTGTGCTATCGCCGAAGCCCGTTCCTAGGACCGGATGACTTTCCCAAAGTCTTTCCTGAACCTTACGAACTCGAACGTGTGTTCCGTGATAATAGCGTCGGAGGGTTGTCTTTACTGGTGGATTTCAACAATGCTACTATGCGTGAAGATCTCGGGATAAAGCAGTTTGGCCACCGGTCTTCCCTTACCCATCTTATCCGTCTTCTTCGACGCCACTCGCTAAAGTGGCTTGCACACCATCAAGCAGTAACCGCGGACAATGATATATCTGCCCAGGGTGGAGCATCGAACGCACCAAACGAGGCTCTTGCTTCATCATTAGCAAGATCCCCCTCTGCACGCGCCCACGCTCATGCACCTTATGGCTCAATTGCATATGTTGCTGCATTGGGGCCTAACCTCCGTACGCAAAGCTGGGTACAGGGGCAGACTGGGCAGACTGGAGAAATGAGTCCGAGTCGATCTCTCTTCGGCCAAAGCCCTTCCAATGTCTTGCAGGAAGCGCCGAAATTGCTTCATCCTGAACATACGTTGGATGTTCGACCAGCAGAGGTTGGACAAGACACTAACACAGGTGTGGCATCGCTCCTAGGAGACAAGACGCGGAGCTTGCGTGATGATGGCGAGCAGCGCACCGAAATCGAGGTCATGAACGATCCAAGTCTGTTTTACGAAACCACCGCTATTACGTTACATGCCCCGGATAAGCGAGAAGAGACTTTCATCATTGACGACAATGGCCGGAAGAGAAGGAGGCTTGTGCTTAGCCCTATGAAGTCGGACGAGGCACTTGAGGCAGGCCGCGATCCCCAGAGAGAAGCCATTGCTGCGATGCCTACACCTCCCAGAGAAGAGTCACGAAGCTACGAGTTCCTGAGCGAATCCCCAGCTGCAAAAGCAGACGAACCCAACCCCGCCGTCGATAGTAGTGATGAGCTGTTGCTGTCAGCTTTGGACCCTGACGTCGCCGCCGAAGCGGCAAAATTACCTGCGATCTCTGAGCCTGGTGTAATCGTCCGCACAGATCAGGGCCGCAAGAGGGTGAGACCGATTTTGCTTTCTCAACCGGAGGAAGTACCGACTGCTGAATCCGAACAAGCTAGGTTGGAGAGCACCGAGCCACAAGGCTTCGAGGTTGCCGCTGGACGAGCAGTACTGAGAACGCAAAAGGGCTGCAATACCGAAGTTATTAAATCTAGGTACGAACGAACAGCCGAGCATACTTACTCCGGTGTCAAAGCATGTCTCGTCGACGAGATGTTCTACGGCACTACTGCACTTGGTGAGACGCTGAACAACGAGATCAATTTTGCAAATCCCGGCCCTTCAGTTGGCGTAATTGATCATCCAGAAAACTTCGCTACCGTCTCCAAACATCAATTCGGTAACGGACACCGTCTGTACGTCAATGATCGAATCAAGCACTTCCTCCACTCAAGCCAGCACCAAATCCTCAATCGAAAAGGCAAAACGGTTTATGCAGTCGTTCCATATCCCGATAAGCTTGTTCGCAAGCATCAGCCGCTTTCAATGACCGAATTCAAGAAATCACCCGAGGGATATCACGCGTCGCGGCAGAATCGCTCAAGGCTCGCGCCAAATGGCCGCAACGCTGTCTCGAATTTCGGGCACGATGAGAATCTCTTCAATGTGCCAGAATTGGACAACGATGCCACAAACACTGACGCCCAGGACCCAGATTTCCTTGAAAAGTGGAAATATCTCGATGGTGAAGACAGTATCCTACCGCTATTTGGTGACTCGGGCTCTGAAGGAGAGTATGACTTGGAAACGTGGCGCGAAATGGAAGACGAACAAGGAATCCTTGCAAGACCTCCTGTTCAGTCGGGGAGCAAAAGCATTGGGCATGACGAAGTCACTGCAGCGATTGAACAGGCGTTTGAACAGGTTCAAGAGGAGTGGGGAACACAACGAATGCCGAAATTGCAAGGAAAAGGCTGGAGGCTATGGAACAGATGCAGGAAGGATGGCTCTAAGCAGCACCGGATCAGTGAGCTCGATGCTACAGTAACGAGCCTCGAAGCGCGCATAAACAGCTTACGGAACGAGATCCTAGGAGAAGTATGGCCTTCGCCGAAACAGGTCATCAAGCAATGCAAGATCCTCCAACCCTCTGTCTTCGACCGAGAAGACGCAAAGTGGATGTTGGCAACTGTGAAGTCTAAGAAGCCACCTGAGAAGCCTCGGAATCTGTCACACAAGCAACGAAAGATTGCAAAGGTTATAGAGGAGCCTCTTAAGGACGGAGAAGAGGCTCTAGCGAGCGATGACAGTGGTGCTCATAGCTCTGAGGACGGCTTGGCAGACTTCGTAGTGGACGATGATGATGCCACCGACGATGCAGCGAACGACGATATCATGATGGCTGATGTGGAGGATGAGGAACTTTCTGAGACCATGGATGTAGGTGATCTTGAGGAGCTCGACCAGCCGTCTCCGACTAAGGTCTCCGCCGAGACTCCAAAGCTGTCCTCCTGTAGATTGCCACTTCGACAAGATCTCCGATCATCTAAGGAAGCACCGCGGAATGCTATTGATCGAGAACCTGTCTACATTGACTTGACTCAAGTCTCGGATCAATTGGAACCAGTGGAGCCTGATCTGAAACCAGAGCCGGCCACGCCGGGCAGAATACGCACACCACCTCTAAATGCGCTACAGAACTCCAGCGACGATTCTGAGCATAAGTGCCGAGGATCAGCTGGGTTCAAACGGCCAAAAGTTGCACCAGAGATCATAGAGCTAGAGAGTGAGACTAGCGATGGAGAACAATTGCCTCTTAGTCCGAGCCCGCTACCAAGCCTGCAAGATTATGAAAAGATCTTCAGGTTGTCTGGACAACTCTTGGAGGAGCGTCAAGACCGGAAGCGACTGTTAATATGGACACTGTGGAGGTACAAACCCAGTCAACGTCAGTCAGCTTTGGATATTGCCCGGACCTATTCTTCACACGACATGCAGCTACACATATGGAAAGCCCTCAGAACGTATAAAAGCCACAGTTGGCGCATACGCGGCCTTGACGCTGCTTTTTCTGATTCTTTGATGCTCATAGCCGCGTTCTTTGTTTGCTGGACCATACCAGTTCGGCTGAGCCCTAAAGGTGGTATAAAGACGGATCACCTGGCGACCGCACGAGCTGACGACGAAGGCTTCGCTCCATTCTACCATTTCCTGGTCGAGTGCTTGACCCGTTTTGAGGCTCTAATAGACCTCGAAGCAGCCTCACAAGGTTCAGAAGACAAAACGCCGACGAAACAGCGTGTGGAAGCCCCAAAAGATTCAGAACAGGCAACACCGACGAAGGTGCGAGTGAAGGAGGTCTCGCAGGATTATGATACGACCATCTACGCCACACCGCACAAGAAGCGTAAATTTGTGGTACAAGAGAGCCAGGAGGCAAAAGCGCTGCAGATCAACGCTCGGCTCCAAGCCCAGGAATTTGAACAGCGCAAGAAAATGCTGAAAGCTCGCTATCAGAAGATGGGCCTTAATGACGAAGATCCTTCGAAAGTGGTCATAAATCCCGGCAAAGAAGAAGGCCAGAATTTCGTATACTTGAACCCCAAAATTGGTCAACTTATTCAACCACACCAGAAAGACGGCGTGCAATTCATGTGGAGAGCACTGACCACGAACCCTCAAAAGCTGCAAGGTTGTCTTCTAGCACATACGATGGGTCTCGGTAAGACCATGCAGGTCATAACGATACTCGTCACGATCGCAGAGGCCGCGAAGTCCTCTGACCCTACTCTCCGTGACCAGGTGCCCGAATCTTTGCGCACTTCCCAGACCTTGGTCCTCTGTCCGCCTTCCTTGGTAGATAATTGGTATGAAGAATTCTTGATGTGGGCGCCTGATCCGGTCGAAGACAATGTCGGTCGCATTAGGAAAGTCACAGCAGCGGACGAATTACACCTGCGTATCAAGGACATCAAAGCTTGGAAGAAGGAAGGTGGGGTTCTCCTGATGGGCTTCAATACATTCAGGAATCTGGTAGGAAATATCGGCAACCGTCTTAGCGAAAAGGACCACGAAACTATTCTTCATTCACTGTTGGAAAAGTCCAACCTTGTAGTCGCCGACGAAGCTCACACAGCGAAGAACCTGAAATCGAAACTCAACTTAGCGATGAATCGATTCAAGTCTACAAGCCGCATCGGTCTTACTGGATCGCCGCTAGCTAACAACCTTGATGAATATTACGCACTCATTGACTGGATAGCACCTGGTTATCTAGGAGATCATGTGCACTTTAAAGCGCGTTACTCAGAGCCAATTGCACTTGGGTTCTACAAAGACAGCACGCGAGGTGACTACGTTGAGTCTCGAAAACGGTTGACAGCTCTAATTGCCGATTTGGAGCCTATAGTCCACCGTGCCGATATCAGTGTTCTGAAGGGAAAGTTGAAAGGCAAAACGGAATTCCTCATTAAGGTGCCGCTTACGAAGTTGCAAACGGACCTTTACCGGGAGTATGTCGACTGGATGCTTGGGGTGACACGCCGTGACGAGCCCGATACAGCTACACTTTGGTCCTGGCTCGGTGAGCTGCGTCTTTTGTGTAACCACCCAAAGTGCTATAAGGAGCAGCTTGAAAAGAAGCTTGCAGCACGGAATGGTACGACAGAGACCTCGGGTGCAGGGAAGAAGTCCAAGAAAACAAAAAAACAGAAAAAGAGTTCCTCGGCCGATAGCGACCTGGTTAGTTCGGGGGATGAGGCCAAAATCCTGGATGTCACAGCTCCAGGGCCCCAGGTTTCTACTACGCTGATAGAACGACAGCTTGCAATACTTAAGCAGATGTCTGGGCCACTAGAGTCGGTCACGTTATCTTACAAGATGCAGATTCTGGAGCAAGTCTTGATGCTTGCGAAGGAGGCCAATGACCGGACTCTTGTGTTTTCTCATAGTCTGAAGACTCTTGACTACGTGCAGCAAAGTTTGGAGAAGAAGGGTGAACAATTTCTACGGATCGACGGCAAAGTTCGGACAACCTCACGGCAATCAATGACGAAAAATTTCAACACTGGATTAGCAAAGGTGTGCTTGATATCGACGAGAGCTGGTGGTCAAGGCCTGAATTTGTTTGGTGCCAACAGGGTGGTCATCCTGGATACTCACTTTAACCCCATCTGGGAGGAGCAAGCCATCGGCCGCGCGTACCGGCTCGGGCAGCTCAAGGCCGTTTTTGTTTATCGTCTCACAGTTGGTGGGACATGGGAGGAGGCTTTACTGAACCAATCCGTATTCAAACAGCAGCTCGCGACAAGGGTTGTTGACAAGAAGAATCCCATGCGTTACGCAACGAAAGGTGCGAAGCAATATCTCTTTCAGCCTAAGGAGTTGGAGCAGAAAGATCTACAGCCATTCCTAGGCAAAGATCCACTTGTTCTCGATCGGCTAATGGACAAGGATAGAGAGTAAGTTGGAAGGCGCCGGATGGAGTGAACCAATGCTGACCCAGTCAGTGACCCAGTCATTCGATCCATAGATTTAACGGAGACGTTCCAGGAGGAGGACACCGTTGAGCTCACGGCAGAGGAATTGAAAGAAGCCCAAGCTATCCATGAGGATGCTCAACTCCGCCGAAAGGATCCTGTAGCGTATCATGCCAAGCTTCTGGTACGGCAGAAGCAGCAGGAGATGGAGTATCGTCAAAGGTACCCTCAGGCCTATGCTCAGGCATATCCACAGATGCATCCTCCAAATTATCCAGAAAATCACCAGAACTTCGTACCTCCCAACACTCACGGTTTACCTAGTGGACTTGTCCACGGCGGGCATGCTCCTAACGGGACTACTATCGCCCACACCCAACACGATCGCTCTGTTTCCTCGACCAACCCATATACTGCGCATGCAGCTCACGCTCAACCACCCCAAGGTCCTATCCCTCCGACGCAGCACTCAAGCAACGTCACACCGGTTCTTGGTGCGAATACTTTCAGACAGAACGCATCAGTATCGCCTGAAAAGGGAAGTGCAGACGTCAGCTCCACACCTCAAGCCGCCAGCTCGCTCAAGGTACATGATATTAACACGGCAACCAATGCTTTGACCCTCGAGGATGCTGTCGCCATGTCTGAGCAGGCAAGAGCAAGTGCAACTACTGAAGATAGACCTGCAGCTCCCGATAGCTCTATCCACACGCCAAAGGCAAAAGAATCACCTATCCCTGCTCCAGCAACCAAACCTCGTGCGCGAAGCCCTGCTTTGACTGAGGACCCCACTTCGCCCTCCCCAGCACCCACCCTCAAGCGGAAACTATCACCATCCTCTGCGGATTTGGGCCGCAAACCACGAAAATACAACCTTAGTTTCGATTCCCTCAATCGTCTTTACAAGAGAGAGACCACAAAGTAACACAAAACCAAATACCTGAGCAGACCTCCCCACCCGCTCACTACAAAACCTCAGAATCGACCTTACGAGTCCATATGATGACGACATAGCAAAACATTCACTTCTCTGTATACAACTTACGCTTCCCCAACGACTGCACAGCATTATCACGCACACAAGAGATGGAAGAGGGCCCAGCACATGACTTCTTTCTTTCTGTGGTGGATTTAGCAATTATTGGCGCTTTTAAGGTTGCTTATCGGGCTGAAATTATGGTTGATACCCCTGGAATTTCGAATGCTGGGATTAGAAATGGGATTTTTGATGGCGGTGGCATATGCAAGTAGCTGCTTTTAGCTATTGAAAATGCAAGCATGAGCTAGTACTGTCTGGCTTGCCAAAATGATTTCGAGCGGACGTCGTGACCTATCTGGAGCTTCTGCTTGCCATGAAACCCCCTGAATGTTTCGACTGAATGAACAATGTCGACGCCTAACACCCAGAGGCGGTGTAGGTGATCCGTCTAATTAGAAGCACTTTAGGTAAGGATAAAGTCCAGAGCGTGCGCGAGTAGAAGCTTTACATCCGCAGCTTACACTATATATAAAGAACCTTTCTACCAATCCTCCAACAATCACTGACCACTCCGCACGTGGATCCATCACTAATCTAGCCTCGACTATACCCCGATACCTCTAAAAACAAAGCCCCAGCAACTCTGCAGCCTCAATCCCACCCAACTCCATACCCTTCCCCTCCAACACACCCATTCCATCCCATCGTTGCCCTGCCCATCCGCCCCCCGTGCCCCCCTCTGGCCCCCCCCTCCATCGAGCAAGCCAACCTCAATCCTCTCTCCCTCTCCCGCAACCCCCCTCTCCCTCTCCCGCAACCCCCGTTTCCCTTCCCCCCACCCCCTTCTGACCTGCAAACACCTCCTAGCCAGCTGAACCCCGCTCATAACCCTCTACAACCCCAATCCAATCGCCTTTACCTCGCTAGGAAAATGTCTCGCGTGATGATAGATAAGAAGGGCATAGTTGTGGGTGTGTGAGGGTGCGCGAGTGTATCGAAGAAAGGGGGGGGTTTTGTCGACGTTGAAGTGGGGAGAGTGGTAGGTGGGGCGGGTGATGGATGTTGCGTGTTCTATGGTGATTCTTGTGTAGGGAGAAGATGTGGGTGGTTGGTGGGTTATGCAAGGGCGCGGGGTGGGAGAGGTGAGGAGGTGGCGGGTTTGATAATGGAGGGTGATGGTTGTGGGCTTGGTGTGGATGGGGAGGGGGGAAGGGGGAAGGGGGGGGGGGAGGTTTGTGTGGACGGTGGATCAAGTGGTTGGTGTGATTTGCTTTTCGGATGCTTCGAGGGCGTCGGAAGGTGTTGGAAGCGGGGGAAGGGGATAGGCTGTTTGGAGCGGTGGGGCTTGGTTCGTGGTCGTGTGAGGGGAGCTCAAGATTCCGAGTTTGATGGAATTCCTGTACGGTAACAGATCTCTAGATCGTGGAGATTTTGTGTAAGTTTCTCCGAGCGATTTGCACTACTAGTGATATTATCAAAGAGAGTTTTCGACGAGATCACTAAATACATACTGAAGTTATGACTATGTCCCCAAAATTGCCAATGCTAGATACCTCCCCTGGCAATTCATGCCAGAATCCATCCTAAATAGAACTCCTGAGTTGCTCTGCATTGCACTCAAGCCAAAATGGCAATCGGCATCTATCCCATGCGCCGTCAGGCCGCTAATACTCGAAATTGGCTTAGGAAGGGTCAAACGCTGTGCACCCTTCAAAAGCGATTGACGAGACAGCTATTGATCGGGTAACCAGTAACCGCCCGTTTCCAAGATTGCGGGATATGGAAGAATAGCAATGACTTTAAGGAAGCAAACAAGAGTAGGGTCTCCATTGGAAGTCAAGTAAATCACCTTCAACAAAATTGAACAGCGACAACGAGTCTAAGAAGCTTTCGAACAGCTGATCAGAGAGCATCGCTCAGCGCAATGGTGTACGAAAGTAGCTTTTGACAGCTGTTGAGTACGCAGCTGTAAGACAAGATGGGTATTTGTGCTGCAATAAATCGATAGAAACGGTACGCTATCTTGAACCGCGGAAAGACCGACACTATCTATCTCATGCAATGGCAAGTAATAATGCATCTTTGCCCGGTAGATGCTGGAAAGATATGACAGTCCACTGATCGATCATTGCTGGCTTATAGCAAGAGTGGGAAGGCGTTCCCAGGTCGAAAATTTTAAAGAAATGGACGGAGAAGGGGAATTGCGAACTTTCTTCTGGGGCAGGCAGCGTAGAAATGACGAGCCTGTGCCACTTGGCGACGTCAAGCCTATCCTCCACACCTGCAGTGTTCATGTGCATGGCGACGGTCAAAGAAAATCCCTCGGGGTTGTGGTTTACCCAAGCTACCTGTAAGCTAGGACCTGGTTATTGAAAGGACCATTCAGCCCTATGCAGTGGTACGATGCACTCTCATGATCCAATTGAGATGGATCGATGTTCCCCCGGACTATACGCTTGGATACTTTGTTCTTGCATTGAATGAATGCGCTGATGGCTTGCCTGCCGAATTATTGGTCTTCATTGGGCGTCAAGCATATCGTGAAGCTGTCAACACGTCCTCACAAGGAGTGCGAGGGAAATGATGCGCGATATACTGCCACTGCATGAACCAATGCGCCAATATATAGGGAATCGCACCTACCGCAGGCTGCTTCGGGATTCGGATCTCTCAACTCAAGCGAAGGTTGCACGTACACTCTACTTAGTAGCCGAGTGAGCTTTTCTTATGTTTCATCTAGGAAATCTACCTCAGCTCCTAAGAGCCCTGGATTGGAGCTTTCGAAGCTTGAGCCATTTAGAGCAGTAGATCTAAGCTGTCCTTTTTTTAACCCGAGGAGAAACAACGAGCACGACATCATCGCCCTTAAGCGGATCCATAATTCCAAGCGTCGGCTGAGTCTTGTTCATCCTCGGAAACGGCTGATCCGGATTTCGCAAGCGCAGTTCCTATAGATGTACTTCAGATGCCACGAATGCCATTACTTCCCGCTTTGCGATGAAAGTCCCGTATAGAGCGTGGAGCCGCCAACTAAATTTTTTTTTAAGTTAGGGCTGCAGCTAAGACCTTCGTTCTTCAGGAAGCGGTCCGGATTGAATCTTTTGGGTTGCGGGCCGAACATAGATTCCTCGAGATGCAGTTGGCGGTAAGGCATCGGGAGCTTACCACCAGGTTGGAGAGTCCTGTTGCCGGCCATAACGGGGGTCTTTGATGCCGCGTGCTGACAAGTTGACGCTCGTCACACGGAGGGTTTCGTGGATGAGGCTTGAAGTAGTGGGGAATCTTCAAGCAATTTACGTATGTCTACTTCACCGTTCTTTGTGATGCTGGGAGCGACTTCTTTGCGAACGGCTTTGAGGAGGCTGGGTTCGTAAATAAGATGGGACAGAAGCCAGAAACAGGCTTTGAAAGGGGTTGCGTTTGCACTGGTCCAACAAGTCAGTGACAATTTACAAGCAGATAGAGGGGATGAGCTGGAAATAAGTACTGACGCCTAGAACAACATTTGAGCAGCTGTTGCAATATCCGTATCATTCATGCCTGCTAGTCTCTGCTTCGCTTCGACTGCCTGGATGTAAGGGCATGCTCCCGTTCTCTGATCGGCTGGAAGTTTGAAACAGCGAATGTAGGCATTCCTGCCGTCGTCTTTGGCCTTAGGCATCTTTTTGTGCAAATAGTGGCGGCAGCTGAAATGTTAATTTCCAGCTTTCTTCATCGAAATTGTAGGAATACTCCAGTGCCCGAGGCTCAAACCCAAGGAGCGTATCCCCGAACAGAGCATGTATCGCCGCATGTCCTAGCACGTCCGCACACCAGTCATATAGATTCACAATCTTTCCCCCTTGTGACCAGCCAGATGGTAGAGGCTCGGATCTCATTCCAGGCGAGCCTTTGCAGAGATTGCTCCAGCTATTTCTCGGTGATTTACTCTAACTGCGCTCCCGGATGTAATTGTTCACGATGGATACCCTCTCCTAGATGGAATTTTTTGGTATCGGGCTGCTGATAGCAGGAGACTTGGTGGGATGCGTTTGCCACATGAGTTTCATGCCTTCCTTGGACGCACCAAAGGTAGCATATAGATCTCGGATGAACCCATCAAACGCGAGACTGATAGTGTTCTTGAATATCGACGCCATGTCTTTCGGGGATATTGTGAAATACATGCTTTGACCAGCTGTGGTCAAGCGAAAAATTCCCTCGTGGTGTTAAAATAGCGGCTAGAAGCCATTAGCAAGTTCCAACAAGATCTAGCCAACGCAGAATTGTAGGGACCTGGGACTGTAACAGCAACACTTTGCCACATACGGTGCTTGAACTAACGTGGCTTTAGAATCTCTAGAGAAATACATTGCATGACCTGCATGACCCATCGGGGCCGGCACAGATACATGTCGTGAACTGCTTTGACTGGGAGCAGGGGAATCCAATATCTATTGTTGTCATATTGTGTAGAACGGTTCAAAAGGTTATGTTGTGGCAAAGGAACTTGTTCAGATGAAGATGTACAAGGAAACCAATAGGGAAGCTCTTCGGGCTCATCAGGCCTCATCGCTAGGAGAGTGTGAATCTCCATAATCGCCAGAGCAATAAAAGCCCAGCGACCGAAAGGAAGACGGCAAAAGGGTATAGAAGCCGCGGGTCAAACCCTTCGAGGGGTGTAGCAATAGGTAAGAGCACAAAGGGCAGAGGCTCTCAGCTGGCAGACTGGGAACAGAAGCGGTATGGCAATCACAGTGAGAGTTGAAGCTGCGCTCTTGCCACCACCAGAACCAATGAACGACTGTCGCGGACCTTGTTGTCAGCGCAATTGATTGAATGGCTCTGGGAAAGATGACTGGCGCGCCTAATCGCGATATTTCCGGGGTCGGCTTCAATAGCAAAGAGAGGGGATTGCAGCAAGGCAATAAAGCAGAAGCAGCTCCCTTTTCCCAACAAAGCTTGGCAACCTGTGCAGGGGTCGACCCTCATATCGTTGGATGATCAAAATTCGCGCTGCATAGTTCGATACACCTTACAAAGATCGGTGACCAATAGCGTTCATACATGTACTTAGGAAGTAATACACATGCAGCGAAGGACCTCTTATTCCGAGACTAATGCATGTCAAACGCTAGCGGCCGTGGATTCGGGCGGAGCGGGCGTACCTACTTTACTTTCAGCGATGGCGGCGCTTGTAAGCAAATTGGGGACTCCACACCCATCCTTGAAGTGATGATCCACATCTCATCTATTGGAACCAGCTTAAGCCGAGTCTGTAGAGCGAAGCCGGAAGACTGTTGATCATCGGAGAAGGCAGGGAACATTGATTGTCGCATATAGAGCAAATACGGTGATTCTATCAGCGGGCACGAAAGAAGGCGATCAGGCTAAAGGAAAGGCAAGCAGGCTAAGAAGATGGCAACCTCCGAGTCCTTGCTTATCTGCGCACCAAATGGCGCTACTACTGCTCCTCCTAAGCCCAAGCCTCGGACGTGGACTGCAAGTGAGAATTTCGCCACCCTATAGCGCTTGATCCGATGAATTTCCCTTCTGCCTTTGCCGAAGACCCCAAAATTTGTGTCTCGAGCCGGATATCCTTTGTGTTGAGGCTGCCCACGCGATCGAACCCTTCTGGATGCGATGAGCTTTTTGTAAGCTTGGCACGCAATGTCTTGTAGGAAAAAATCCTTGGGACGTTGACTGGATGGTGGCGGAAGAAACCTGCTACCGATGGCGCACAGGAACAGAATACCCCCATGTTTGTTTCCGCAATCCTATCATGTCGTTAGTCTTCTCAACGAATCGATTACTGAGCTTCAACTCACGCTGCAGCCACTGTTTCGCCTAAGGTATACGTCCAGTCGGTGCTCTTGGAAGCCTTGATTCGAAGCCACAAGCCGATGATGCTTGTCAAGCACGCACTAGATCAGCATCTTAGCGAAAATTTGTCGCCGCTAGAAATAGAGTCCAGCTCACATGGCGCCAGTCATGAAAATCGCAGCTATTCCAACCTTCCTTTTTATCGGCAGATTCAGATTGAAGACCGTCGGCATCGGCAAGATCAGTATGTAGAAATCACTTATCACCCCAAATATCCCCGTTGGATAGTCCATATGAACCGTGAGTCGACATCGTGCCGTTTGGGCTGTCTCTAACCACGTCTGTCCGTGTCTGGGAATGCATAGAGCTGTATATATGACTGTACATGCGGCGTAAAACAGAACGTTGACGACAATACCAAAATATATGGCATACCTAGTGCCACGATTGGGGGAGAAGATACGCAGATAAAGGAGCAGCAGGGTTAGCTTAGTGAAGCAAATTGTTGGAGCCCAGAATATCTGGTAGGCTAGTATCTGCCTCTAGAAAAAATAAGTCAGCATCTTTCGAAAGATGGTAAAAAGATTCCGTAGTACCTTGAAGATCTCGGTGGTGAAAGCGGAAACGGGCACATCCCAGATATGTACCCCGGTAACACTCATTGCTATCACGACATCAGTTTCAAGGTATACCGGCGAGGCAGGGGGATTGACAGGCCAGAACAACCGCAGTGTAAGCTATCGATCCAATCTGGAATTGTCAGTCTGACGTCTAAAATGAATGGTAAAGCTCACGGTTGCAAGTAGACAAGTCCCTGTAAAGCATTAGATGGAAAGACATCAAGCTTGATGAACTGACCGTCATCCCACCACAAAGCCTTCACTATCCGAGCCTTGGAATATATTCGGATGATAACGAAAGGTATCATGACAGCTAGGCATATTGTACTAATTGCAATAATTGTCGGTGCTAGTGTTGCAGGATTGACAAAATTTGAGACTTGAGGAGGTGTCGGAGGACTCAAAGGTACGTGATCGGGATCCATCATATATTCGACGGGCTAGAACATATGATGATCCCATGAGAAATTCTCGGGGCCTATGCATGTCTAATATCGAGAGCACAGGCAATGTTGGAACACATCTTGAAAGATCTCCGTACTATGAAGATATGAGATCAGCCTTGCTCTGAACCCACCCCCTGCAATGAGGTTGACTGGCTGATATTCGTGCGCATAATTATGGGCCTCTCGCATTGCAGCACTCTCATGACTCCTACAATGCAGTATGATGTATGAACTTGTGCGACCGAAAGTGCTCAGCCTTAACCAGATATCAGTAGCCGTGGTGGTGTGGAGCAGTATGCAGTATACCTATCAGCAGTTAACAAGGGTACTATTCGATAAATGGGTCGTATAAGCTACTACACCTGCGATTATGTGCACTGCCTGCTTTGAGGAGCAACCTTCATCGACCCTAGTTGGACGTCAGCCGTGCTGCACCGCTAGGGTGCGTCAAGGCATCACTATGTACCCAACAGCCTGACACTGATTTCTACTGGAGAAAACGGTTGCACACAAGCCAGCGGATTGGCCCGATGTACGGCAATGCAAGACAAGGTATGGTAATTGTAAAGTACACTGACTGGTTCAGGGCAAAGCAACAGCGTTCCAGTTCAGGCTTTATCTTCGTCTCAGATTATGAGAAGCTGACTATGTTTCACAACTTCAGCTCATGGTTCTCCTAGCTAGAAATGGTTACATTTGCAGCCTGCTACCACCAAGCAAAGCAGCCCCCCAAAGAGCATGGGAAAGCATGTGCCCCCCCAATGAACACTCTCAATCGAACGTTACGGCCGAAGCGCCGGACGCGACCACGAAAGCTGATTCCACTTCACAGATGAATTCGGTCCGGTCGATGTCCGTTCATTGGTAAGGGTACCGGGAGCCTTTCACCCGTTAATAATTGTCGGCGCATTGAAGTTGTCGACCTGGAAGGATGTAGACCTTTACACTCACCCGAATAGTCCAGTAGCAATATAGCAGGGGCGATTGCCCTTATAAAGGTTCTTCCTAAGTGGGTAGCGGGATAGGAGAACAAGAGAAAAAGTAAGATGGCGTAGGGATTTCGTGGACAGCAAGCAGTAAAGGCTCGATGGGTCATGCAGTTGATGTGTAGGCATAAACTGCTAACATCTTGTCGTAATGGAAAGATGTTTCTAAGATTCTCGAAGATCAGACACGCGATTACAGGCCGCATATACCAGGAAGTTGTTCAAGAGAAAACGACATGTGTACCCCGCTTTGGCTCAGTCGGCTTCGAACTGGACGATCCTGTCTCTGCACCAATATGGCTATGATCCATGTTGACTGGTGGGCCTGGGTCAGTGAAGCTAAGCCTGGGATCCAACCAGCGTAATCGGCGAATTAATTTCCAAGCAGGCGTTTTCCGCTGACTGCTGGCTGACTTTTGCCTTACAACTCTCTGTTTATGGCTGCAAACTGCGGACCTCAGGCTTCTTCTCCACACTTTCAGCTGGACACGTCGATCACACATAGTTGTCCAATAAGCTTTTTCGGAGCTGCATGTTAAGCGATGGTGTGTAAGCGGCATATCAACTTGTAGGATCAGCGCTAATGCAACACAGTGGGGAGATAGTCATAACACCGTTTGTGGAAGGTTCGACATGAATACTCCACTTTTACGTTCTCTGATCAGGCATTTAGCCTTTGTGCTGGTCCGTTCGCACAAAGCTGAAGCTGATGTATGCGTTTGAACGTTTCACACTAGTGCACCCTCACCAATGGCAGCCGGGGTTCAGGCGCCCGGGTCGGCCCTTCTCGGACCGCGAGTACGCGCTTGGCTTTACCCATGTAAAGTATGAAGGTGTGAGTACCCAACAAAGTCTATTACTTTCCGGCTTTACTTCTCGCTGGGTGGACCGCGACTTTCCTAGTCGCTTGCCCCGCGGTACAAGGAGCAGGACCAGGCGTGACCTAACGGATGAGTCTGGACTCGCAAATCGAGCAAAGAAGGCGTTAAGCCACCGTTACGGAGGGTTCTTGAGCTGTCAGGCAACCTCAAGCTTCGGTTCGCAACCACCAGGAAACCGGAGTCTGAGCCCGCTGCGGGGCATCAGCTCCTTTCCATAAGCTCCCGCTGATGGACCAATCACTGGTGAAATCAGACCTTCAGCTCCTTCAGGTTTCAACCTCAATTCAATCTGGAGACATCTTATAACGTACAGCTAGATCCACAACAGAAGCGAAGCAGAGTCTATGGTGCGCCTCCTCGTCCGAGCTTAGGTTCACGTACATGGCACAGATTTGCATGGATCCTTTCGCCTCAGTCCTCCTTAAGCTTGGCCCAGATGTGGATCGGACGGTTCGCTTTTCCCTACCTTGTTTGGAATACGAAGGCGACGTTGCACTGCCCATTCCCAGTGAGTTATGAGCTGGACGCTATCATCGTCATAGTATTTTGAGTCACAAGCGTCCCCAGAGGCAAATAGGCGGTCAGTATAAGATCTCCGAGATAAGCTGTAGCTCCTTGTGTCAAGCAAGGGTATAGATAAAGCTCTGAATTACCAGCGATCGCATCCAATCCCTGAGTAAATCTCCATGAGCATGTTTTTTGATATGATTCGGCATGTTCTGTGGTGCTTTTCGAATATATACCACGCTTCTTATCAACCTCTATTCCATCTTTCGCTCCTAGCTATTCTCGCGTCCACATATCTGATCTGGCGCTTGTGGAGATTCGTCATCGTCCCAGCTTTGAATCCCCGCGAACCTAAAGTGGTATCATACTACTTTCCTGGTATGTAGGATTCCTACTTGCTCTCAGACACCATTAATAAAAAGATCAGTTATAGGTACCTTCCATCGTGGTCCAATCTTAGTAAAGCCAGGCGCTAACCTGTGCTCCTGTGAGGTCATGCCTACAGCTTCTTCAAGGACAACGATGGAATCTTCACCCATGGGAAGTATGTTAGCTACAATTACAATGCGGATCCTTCCTATAAATTTAAAGCAGTGTTCAACCCCTGACACCAAGCTGACTCCTATCAGGAAACACCTACAGACTTCGAACGAGATATTCAAGCTTACGTTTCCCGGCCAGATGCTTTATGTGATGACCTCGCCGAGAGATATTGCCCATGTATACAGAAATACGTCGGAGCTTACGTTTGATACATTCATTCGACAGACCTTAAGATCACTGGGTGCTTCGTCGTCCGCAGTCGACAAATGGATTCCTCCACGCCAAACCCTGGGTGGTATAGACAATACTACAATCGGCTCCGTTCAGCTCAGCAGCGATTTCACTCATGTTGGGGAAAAGCTCTGCCAGCGACAATTGCTCCCCGGAAGGGAGTTAGACACTCTGCAGGAGGTCTTCATGAGTGGAATACAACGATCGCTTATCTGGGAAAAGATTACGCCCAAGATCACTCTACGCTCATATCCAGGCCTCAAGACAATCTCCTTACTTAGCTGGTGTCGAGAGGTTCTTCTCAAATCCGCAACACGTGCCTTCTTCGGAGACGAGCTTTTGGAGATTGAACCCAATCTATTCCGAAGCTTCTTCGTATTTGATGCTAGCAGTTGGAAGCTCAATTATGGCTACCCACGATTTTTATCGAAGGAGATGTACGCGGCCAGAGATGTTATCATCGACAGCTTGGAGGCCTACTTTAAGCTCCCAAAACCAAATAGACGTGGTATGAGTTATTTGATCAGCAGATTTGAGGTTGAGATGAAACGTCTAGAGATAGTGGAAAGAGATATCGCTGCAATGGTGATGCCTGTATACTGGGTGTACGTTCTGTCCCTTCTGTTCTTCAATCCCGATTTCAATCCTCAAAAATGGGCATATTGCACTGTCATAGCCATACTTCACGTGCAATTCTTCGGAGCTGGTGAAATCTGACTCAAGCGCTTACAGGATCAACGCCAATGCCTACAAGCAATGCTTCTGGATGATGGGCTACATTTTATCCAATCCCACACTCCTCACTACGCTTCAGAACGAGGTTAGTCCTGCAATTTCAGAGGGGACCAGCGGATTGGAGTATAGGCTTGAGCAACATTGTCCACGGTTACGAGCAGTCTATCTCGAAATTCTACGTCTTTCGTCTTCCTCGAGCACCGTCCGCGGTGTCATGCAACCCACAGACATCGGGAACAAGACGCTCAAGACTGGCGCGAGCATACTGATCCCCAATCGTCGACTGCACCTGAACCCCGAGATCTTCGGAGAGAATGCAGAGCACTTCGATCCGGAACGGTTTTTACGCGATCCAAGCCTAAGTAAGAACCCGAATTTTCGGCCCTTTGGGGGTGGTAAAACCTACTGTCCTGGGCGATATCTCGCGGAACGGGAGATCCTCACCTTTGTCGCGTTAGCCATCCATCGCTTCGATATCAGAATTGCTACTGGAACGCCTGCGCATGCATGTAAGACTGAAGTCGCGTTGCCGGACTTCCCAAGGATCGACAAGAAGAAGTTCTGCTTGGGAATCATGGAACCAGTGAAAGGTGATGATATGATTATCGATATCAGGCCAAGGGTACAATAGAATCTCTCTGTTATGCCAACGTCTAGAGGATATGGAATACGGGCCCGATTGGCCTATCGAGAGTACCCGCAGCATTGTGTTTGGAAACAAACGACTGTTTTTCTCATGAGATACATTTGGTATCGTTGAACTAGCTCAACCCATGGTAAGAACACGAAGAATCAGCCCGCTTCGCTTGTGCACAGCAGCTAGTCCTTCACAAGGTGACACTACGAGATCGCCATATCCACTGACCAGAGACCCAACTTGTCCTTCAATAGTATCCCATGCACTGGCAGAATACGCATTCCATGTCAGGGGTCCGCTAAACAAGAAGTGAGCGCCATCGCGCTCTTAGAAGAATGTCTCAACGAAATAGCGTATGTACCGAACAACCGGTGACAGCCCAACAGCAGAGCGGCAAAATGTTGAAGCCCACCTGTGATCTAGCCAAACAGCCCTAAGTTGATAGAAGAAGAAGGATCTCATAGCCCCGATCCGCACTGCCATATACTCAATCGCGTGCACAAGCTGCCACAGATAAACAGCAAAAATCCCCGGGATAGATGATTCGCCCCTATTAGCCTAGGACTGGAAAACGTAGCGTGGTGGGATAGACCCGTGATGTATTTTTAAGTAATCGGCATAGTCATTTATGCGGGTGTACTTGGGGATGCTACTCGTACAGGTGCTATTCGTACAGCGGTCGTTTATGCTGGATGACCTTGGGGATGCTATTCGTACGGGTGCTGTCCTACAGCGGTTCCTGCGAATGACTGGAGTGGCGCTCTCGCACAGTGCGGAGACTAGGGCAGATGGCGATGGACGAGCGGTAGCCTATTGACGAGGCGGCAGGATATTGCATGTTTCGAGTGGGTTGAGTTGGAGGGTCCTATGAATGCTAGCAGGGAAGGAGTTCGTAAGGGGTGCAAAGCAGATTAGGTCCACTAGTGCTAGTGCATGGGAGATGTGAGGAATCGACACTCAGAAAACGTGCAACAGCGTGCATTGAGTTGGGTAGAGGAGGGATTTATTTCTGGTGTACATGTAAAAGCTCTTTGTAGGTGTAGGCTTGTAATACCGAAGATAACGCATGCTCGGAAAGAAATTACAAACTAAGGAAAGATGGACACAGAACGTAAAAATTAGGCGAGCAGGAACACGACACGGCGTCCCACTCCCGGGTCATCAGACGTATCGTCACCCACTCACTCTATCACTCCCTAGTCCATTCGACAACGCGGATATGGCCTCTAGTCTGAGAAGCCAGGAGCGCGTGAAACGCCTCCTTGGCGCCGTCCTGCTCGTGATCCTTGAAAAGCCGCTTAGGCCATTCCTTAAGGATCTCGTTTTCCTCCTTCATCTTCATCCTAGTCACATTCGCAACCCCGGGAAAGTCACCCTTGGTCATGTAGTGTTTGAAGAGATGGTCGTAGGGCTCGAAGATGCGTGCAGCAAGGATTCGCACAGGCGATAGCTTAACATCCTGCTCGGGGTCTTCCGAGCCGACGGGCAATCCAAACATGACCAGACTGATGAAGTTGGCGACCGCTTGTAAGTTCGACACTTCGAGGTGTTTGAGGTCCTCGCGCGTCTCCTGATACCACTGAGCCTCGAATATGGTGATCATGGTGGCGTGGATGCTCTCTTGGGGGCTCTTAAGCAGCGGCCCAAGGATACTTAGCAAGTGCCGGAGAAAGAACTCGTCGTATTCGAGTAGTTGGGCGGTCTCGATTCGGTCGAACGGGCGGAACTGTTCCAGATGATCGGTGTCGTAGACGCCTTCCGCTGTTATATGAAAAGCGAACCTCATCTTTGACTGTAATCGAGTGGCAAACTTCTCTAGCAGGTCTCGCATAAAGCAGTATAGCTGCCCATGAAGGTCATCTTTCGAGAAGCCAGTTGCGTGATTGATCAGTCGTTGTATATCCCAGCCCACGAGTGGGGACGTCTGGTTTGAGAGCACGAATTTGCCTGTCTCGGCGTCGAAAAATGTTCTACAATCCTAGTCAGCCACTCACATACCCATGTTAGAACCATATTTACTCACGGATTGATCGCAGTGAACGCCTCGAGATTGGCGCGGAGCGGCCCCAGAACTCCGGTCTTGCGATATCTTGTGGTTGACACACGCCAAGCAGGTTGCTGAAATGCGAGCTCCAAATCTCGAAAATCTTGTCCCAGAGGGTCAGTCAGAGCTTCACGACGCTCAGCTAAAGCTGTCGGGACATCGTGATCCGCTCTGAATATCCAGAGCATCGAGGACAGCTCCAAACGGCTAACCGACATACTCAAGTCACATGTTCGTGCTGGGCCAAGATCCAGGTGGCTCGTGGATTCTTCATCGTCTTCAAGGTCTGCTGGCCAATTTTGCAATACCGCGTCCATATGTGGTATGATGCGTTCCTTGATGATAGCTAGCATCTTCTCTGGCAGCCGAGCGGAGAACCAAAGGTGTGTTATCAATTCTGCGGCCAATTTGGGCTCTTGCGTGGCTGCTATATGTAGTATAACAAAGTTACGTGCCGTGTTATAGGCGCTCAAATTGTTGATAACAAATGTCAGTTTTCCGCTGAACGTATCCGGAAGAGCGCAGACAGTCGTAACGACATTGCGTAAATCTACCGTCTCTGCGTATACATGCTCAGTAAAGCTCGATTCAATGGGCGTGGAGAAGGATTACGTGGTGAGTACAATGCGATATCCCCGCCATAATTGATGCCTTCGTTATCGCCGAGTTTAGCAACGTCAAATGCGGGCAGATTGCCCCATAGTTGCTGGATATGCGCTTCAGGTTCAGAGGGAAGGAGACCGTCGGTTTCGCGTTTTTCCATCGCAAATGCAGGCAGCCAAGTCTTAGCGCGTAAAGGGGAATGGCAATCTGTGATGTGATGGGAGCGATGCTGGTTGCGGCAGTTCTCGGAGCAATACTATCGTAGAGTAAGCATGTCGAGATTCTGCTTTTAACGTAGAATAACTGATGGCTCACTCTGACAAGTCCGCACTCATTGCAGCTTATTCTGGCCCGCTTGTCGCAATTGGAAACTCCATCGTCATAGGCTTTGCTGTTCGTGCACAATTTCTTGGTCCATGGAACGTACCCCAGCTCGGAAGCTGGCATTGGAGTAGCTGCCATGGCGAAGACGGGTTGAAGAGAGTGGTGCGGAAGACCTTGACGATCCATGAGTCAGCTGGGGGAGTTCTTTCAAATTCTCAGGCTGGCCGCACGTTTTGTATCTGTGCCCTCTCCTGAATATCAACACTCAATTCAAAGTGACCGCAAAAACCTGAAGGGCAGGCCTTTGTAACTTGCACAGAAAATTAACAGCTCTAGATCAGTGGTGGAAGGAGTCCGGTGCTGCAATGAAAGAGGTGTAAGTTGGGTGGAAGGAAATCACAACAAAAAAGTATTGGTGGTAGCTTAAATGAATTGTGGGCCCATGAATCCCTTATCACGTAGTGACGGCGAAGATACGTTGCTCGGCTCCTCCGGCGCCGATTGAGACATGCCAGAGCTTTTTCGCCTAAGCTTGGAACGGAGAACGAAGTCTTCGCAGTCAAAGCCGTAAATCAAGGTGGAGCCTTAATTCGTTGCCAATAGTTAACAAAGATCTCAAACCTGTACTACAGGGTCATCTGTATCACCCATCAAGTTCCAGAAGTAGCACATTCTTGAAGCATACCGTGGAAGCTGAACAGTACCGAGGTAGCTCGTAGCCCTCGCCTCCTGGGGCTACTTCTTAGCTGACCTGTTTTCTCTTGTAGATCAGAAGTACTTGCAGGCGCCAGGACGTACTTTGTGTGTAGCCGCACGCTCCATACACGCAGCGGAGCTCCACCCTTCAGTAAGAGTCCGTTTCCGGCTTCCGCACTGCGCTGCAGGCCCTGTGTGATTACATTCTTGCCCTTTTCAATTCTCTCGGTGTGGGCAACAAGATTCCGATAACCTGAGTAAGTCCATAAACGCATGGCTTGAGTCGCGAAGGCACAAAATGGCTGACCAACTCTTCTTGAGATCCGGATGTCACAATAGTTCGCTTCCATACGCTTCATCCGAGCAAGTCCAGAAGCATCGAACAAGCTGTGGATCAGTCCACACGTCTTAGAAAGACTGGAAGATGCTAGGGCAAGGAATTTTTGCTATGCAAAGGAATCATAGCTCAGAAACAAGATTTCCCGCCTAGAACGAAGACAAACAGGTTAATAGCAGCCACGAAGCCGAAACCGTATAACCATTAGAGAACATCAAAGCCAATACATGGGCTAGTATACGAGAATAATGGGTCACGGAGGCACGAGGAGACATCCACGTGGCCACCTTCCTGTATGCTAGAAACGCAGAAGGGGTAAGCGATGGATAGAGAAGCACCTAAGTGAGTGCAAAGAATGGTGGCAGCCCTTGAGCAACGCTTTTGAAGTCCACTGATGGTCTTACCGGGCCTCGCTCGCCCCTTTTCATGGATCCTAAGCCATGGGGAGAACCATCTGGCAGAGTATCAAGCCTACCTTGCGATGATCCAGGTTCTTCTTCTTCACCTACCAACCCACAGATATATATGACGGCCTCCTAGCCACCAACCACACGAAATACCTTCGTATGCAGCAAATTAATGGCAGAGATCCATCGGGGTCTTCAAGGCCGAAGCCAGGTACGTGTGCCAATCCTCAGGACTGCAGATGTTATGTGAGTCCGATCTGGCTTGACAGTCCTTTGCTTAAGGCTCTCAGCCGTTCCATCGTTCTTTTTCCTACATTTCGCTGCAGCTGGTATCTGGCAACGGATGGCCTGGCCTGGAGGCTTCCATGGACATTGAGTGGCAGTGGTTTTGCCTTCCTTTGTATCCGATGAGGTTGCTTCTTTGACAGAGACAAGAGCACATGGAGGTACGACAAAGACAGAGACAGTCTAGGTTGAGACAAAGGTGTCTCCATAAGTCTGTATATGACCTAGGAAGCACTTGATGGTGAGATATAGGGGAAAGGGCATGGATTTTCCAAGACGTGGGTGGTCGCTTGCGTAGCGTTGCCGAAGATTCGCCGTGGCTCTCCAATTGGCTGCCCTGGCTGCATGCCTCACTGTTGCCTGAGCTGACTTTGGGTATAAATACGAAAGTAAGGAGACACAATCATTCAACGATCTTATGCTTCGACGGTCATCCTGACAGGCATGCAAGGTCTTGAATTGCACTATTCACTATAGCTAAAGTGGTCTCACTGCCGGCGGTCTTCTAAGCACTGCAGGCTTGCCAGCCCCTGAGCTCTACAGATTACAAGCAAACGTACATAACGCGTTTCCACATTGTGTCTTTCTCCCCATCAAGCTTGAGACGGGACTTGTTGAAGGCTTCGAACCTGTTCTACATCACTCAGTGTGCCCTCAGAGTTCTCCCCGAACATGCCATGGCGCTTTCTTTTCACTTTCTGTCTAGTCCTTGTCCAGGTATTCCATGCGGTGGCACGCTATGCTTCCCAGAGGCTGATGGGGACGGCTGCCTCTTCGCTCATGATGCATCATCTTCTCCAACGCCGCTTTGGTTAGCACTTTGATCTTTTGACGTTTTCCCTCTTTTGCTATAAACTCTCTGTCGTCAATCAGACCGTTGTCAATACGTCAAACCGTTCTTTCATCGAGTGCCACGCATTGTTGCACTACGCCTATCCGCGCAGTGAAGATAGTCCGATCTCCCTGCTATCTAAAGATGTATTTCGTGTAGGAATTACAACGCAGGACAGCATGACAGCTGACTACTCATGCACAGTGCTCCCATCCCTTGTCTCTCACTAAACTTGGCCTCGACCGGGGATACCCGCTCGTTCAACATCAAAATCAAGTCGAGGCGGCTGTGCCGTTGTGATGGCGGCTCCAGTATCTATCCTTTGGCGTTCTTTTTCCGCTTCGAAGGCTGTTCCTTGTTGGCTGTGACTGTGGAAGATTATCCCATGCCTTTGTATGATCTGCTATAATTACTACTGAGTAGTTGTTGAGACGAAAACTGAGGAAGAACCGACGATTCGAGTGGCCAATATAATTCAATGACCAAAAACGCAGGCCGTGGAAAACGAATGATCTGCCCAGTGGAACTATCGGAGAGGGCAAATGCAGATGGCAATGGTTGTGGGACATGGTGTGACTGTCTCGGCCAACCTTTGATAGCTGCAGCGCGGTGGTGCGAGGGAGAAGGCGGCGAGTTGTGCCGGGATTACATCGCCTCGGCTTCCTGGAAGCGTCCTGCACGGGCTATAACTCTTGCGAGGTGCGCTTTGCCAGCAAGCGTACCAAAGTGGTTTTCGCCTAGGTTACGTTCTGCTATGCGCAGAGCAGGCCGCATCATTTGCCCGGCTGCAACATGCTCACCAATGACACTTCTGATGCGGCCCAGATTGCAAATTGCTAGAAGTGTATACGGCTGCTCCTTGCCTGGCTTCTCCTTGCGCTGCTCGAGAACTTCTTCCATCATCACTCGAGCGCTCGGGAGGAGATCGCCACTCAATTCAAGGTATGTCATTGCGAGGCTTTCCATCGCAGCTAAGGTGTCAAGATGGGTGGGTCCAAGGACTCGTTTCATACCTTCAGCAACCTTCTCAAGGAGGACCCTTTCTTCCTGAAATCGGAAGTACCTTGTGTGTACCAGGCCAACATTCTCCATTGCGCGCAACGTATCTTCATTATCAGTGCCCAGCGTCCGACTCATGCCATCCAATGCTTCTTGGCCAAATCGTAAAGCATCTTTGAAACGGCCTTGGAAAAGACGGATCGAGCCCAAAGTGTCCAAGACTTTCAGGGTTTTCGGATGTTCGGAGCCTAGCGATTCAACGCACGCCTGCAAGATCTTTTCCTGCAGCTCGGCCGCCTCGTTCGTGCGTGAAAGCTGCATGTATGTACCGGAAAGGGCACCAACGATACGCATAGCCACAGGATGCTCAATACCCAGTCTGGGGCACACGTATTCTTTTACTGTAAGCTGTAGTTTAGCTGCTTCATGCCAACGCCCACACTGTGAGTAGACGAGGCTGAACTTCGCATATTGTAATGCGAGGAGCCGACCTAAGCGAAATATTCCCACAAGGACAGGCCAGGGTTTTCTTCGGGTTCTTTGATTGTCCAGGATCCTTGCCTTGATCTGATCTCGGCACTTGGACACATGGTCGACATGTGGCATAAGGTCGATTCTCAGCTTGATATCGGCCTCACGCAGCCCAAGGGGGGGAAGGAGTATATTCTGTGACAGCATGGTCGCCGCAGCGTGACTCCAGATCGCTTGTTCTGCAGTGCTCATTTGTGGCCGTTGACGTACCCATGTATGGACGAGTGAATGCATGGAGTGGCTGTCGTTTCCATCAATGCGATGATGAGTAATTAGAGACAGCTGCGTCAATTCTTTGAGAGCTACTCTGAGACGGATCTCGTCAAACTCGTCGATGCCCTCGCCTTGGCGAAGTACAGCTGGCATGGACTGGCAAGCACGATCTTTGTTGGTGTGCTGCAACACCTTGTATCACGAATTGTTTCAGGGCCTCAGCCCATGTCTTAGGACGAGAGTGAGTTTCCACCCCATTCTGCTCTCTTTGTATTTTGTCCGCCTCTTTTGACTCGAGTAGAGGATGATGAACGGCGTTAAGCAGGAGCTGCGTCTGAATATTCTCACAGTGTAGGAAAGAAAACATTTTCAATAGCCCAACCGCGTCTTTAGCATCTTGTGTCGGATTTTCTTCGAGTCGATGGTATATCACCTCGTAGTTCGAATATACATTCATGTTCTTGTCGTCCGGGACATGCCCTGAGACATTACGAGCTTTTCTAATCCGTTGCCAGTTTCCGTCGTAGAAGTCGAGGTACTCTGCTAATGTACACAGCTGGTTCAGAATCGCTTTGCCTGCATGAGCAAGCGCTAGTGGCAAAAACCCCAGGGCCTTGGAAATAAGGCCTGCTGATTCCAGGGCTGTTTCTTTCCATGGCGAAGATTCACCAGCGGCTTTCAGTAGCAAATCATCAGCTTCCGCACTGTCGAGTGTCTCGAAATGGTAGGATTCGGAGCCAATGATGCCGTGGGTGCGGTTTGCTGGATTTCGAGTAGTCACTAGAATGTGACCTCTCTCACCGCTAGGGAAATACTCGTCTAGTGCTAGGCTAGGATCGTCCGCACTGTCGATGACCAACAGCCAAGGCTACTCCAGGCTGGAAAGCCAGCTTTTCGCAGCGCGCTCATTGGGGTCTACGCCACTAATCTCGGCGATCCTTGCAAACGTATGCTTCGCATTCTCGTCCGAGCTCGCGTCGATCCAGAAGATGCCCCTGAATCTTCGTCGGTTGTCCTGCGCGAATTTGCAGCAGAATTGCGTCTTGCCCGAGCCGCCGAGACCGAAGATAACGAAGCGTCTCTGGGATTGACCTTGATCTGGTAATGCCCTAGTCGCAAAAGTATCCTTGAGATCCTTCAATAAATTTTGTCTACCTGTGAATATGCTACTGACGGTTTGAGGAATATAGAAGTGTTGGTTTGAAAATGCCGACGAGGCGACAGCCGTGGCAATTCTAAGGCAATCGTTGATCTTCAAAGGTTAGCATGAGCGATGCTGCACGACGGTCCGTCCTGTAATTCAACAACAGCTCGTCCTTCATCAGAGGATTTTACAAGGTTACCGCTCTCTTCAATGACAGTACATGATAAGTAATTTGACGCACTCACTGAATGGCAATGGCTCGAACTCATTGAAAGTCCAATCATGATCCATGTAATTCCGTACAAGCTGGTGACATGTCCCAAGACATTGAACATTGTTGTATGTTCCAAGAGCATAGGCAACTAATGAAGACAAGAAATCGAATGGTACTCACATGGTCGTTGTGGACAACACCATGACTCGGTTGCAGAGCACTGATTTGTGACTCCAGGCTCAGCCTGAGGGCTTGCACATCCACACTCAAATGGTCAATTGCCGAATCTGTCGTCGCCTGAGATCTGCGTGTATATATTCTGGATCAAGTCAGCTCTCAATATAAGGAAACACGGCTAGGGTACGGCGGGCTTACAGATTGAGTGAGCTCAGTAAAAGTTGCAGTGCACCTTGGGAGGTCTGAAGTTGCGCCCGCACAGAGTTGAAATCTTCGTTCTTCTGTTGCCTCCTCAACTGTTTTCTGAAGCCATCAAGTTTGCGAAATATCTTCGGGCCCTCTGATCCGATGATCTCCCTCAACAGCGCCTCAAGCCATCGACAATTGTCCGACAATCTTGTAGTAATCTACCGGTGTTATGCCAAAGCCTCCTGAATCTACTGCCAATACTGCACGGTTTTCATGCAATTCGGCAGTAAAAATATCGCGGATGGACTCGTTAACGGACAACAGAGCCTCAAGCTCTTGCTGCAACGCTACGAGGTCGCTTTCGATTGCCGCAGCTCCAGCCTGGATATCGCGGAGACAGCTCACAACACGCTAGCTCACGTCAAGTAATCCTACGGTTCCGGCGAGGATTGATAAAGGGTCACCCATCCCTCGTCATCGGAAGAGGCATTGTTAGGAGAACCCTAGCAAGGACAGGGAGCTCATTAACAGTGTGCTACTTCAGCCTCTTGACTTGGCAGCGTCAGCAGTTGGTGGATGCCGGACCCGACCTGTGCCAGCTTGAAGATCCGACATCTTTGAGTCGCCTTGTACGTGTCATAATCCCAGCCGGGACGCAGGATCCACCGGACAACGGCACCTAGGACTTAGCCCGGTGAGAAGAATACCGAGGTCGTTAAAGTACGATAGGCGTCCGGAGTGGCTGGATGCTTCGAGGCTTGCTGCTCCCCGATCATGCAGGATGCCATCAAGCACGAAGACGAGAACTCCGATTAGTCGATGATTCGCATAAGGATCGCCAGATGTGCTAGTTATCGTTCCAAACGAGGTAAGGCGTGCGCGCGTACTGTTGCCTTGCGCGCACGCCTCAGTCCTTCTCTTGTCATTTATCCGTGTCTCCATCAAATCTATTACCGCGCCAGGGCGTGTCTTACTGTAAGCACGCTCGCGGTTTGCAGAAAAAGTGGGACACCTTTAGTGAGGACTCCCGCAATTAGTGTCCCGGTTTTTCTGCAAACCGCGAGGCACGATCTCTGCCTATACAAGGTAACACAAGGGGATACAAGGCGGTGTTCGAGCCTCAGTCTAGATGTCGCTCTATGCAGGACCCTGTTGTCGCTCAGGGTATTATGTGTGGCTGGCGGTCAAAGTACAAGGCTGAAGACCTCAATGGAATCCACACCTAAACCTTCATGTAAATTCCCGAAGGCGCCCTGCGTGAATACTGGACTTCCTGGATCTACATCTGAACCTGAAGATGCTCAGCGACTTGTACAATCTGTCGCCGCGTTATTTGGCTTTGGGCAACGGCATTGCCAATGTCCGCTTTATCATCCTGATGCTGGCCTTGGCCTATTGGGCTTGTGGCTTTTTACAAAAACGGGACAGATTCAGGGCGAGCCGCTTCTCGACACCATCTTGAATTGGTGCTGATGTTTTGCTACATAGTCCGAAACAGCTTTTGGCGAATCACAAGGATGCTTGCCCATGAAGTCGAGAGTTCCCTACAAGTGGCCATTGGCCCTCGATCTTCTCAAGAGTCAATATGATGCAAACTCAGACAAGCATTTGATGAGATTCCAGTCACAGTATCATGACAGTCTGGGAGCCAACTTCGAGATAAATCTATTCGGAAATAGTGGCTATGTGTCTACAGACCCCAACACTATCGAAACTCTGCTTTCCACACGTTTCGAAGGTAAGAATACCAAATCCACCAGAACTGGAGATTCTGAAGGAAGACTCAGATTATGGCTTGGGATCACGCAGTGATACCCTTTACTAGTTCCTTGGCCATGGCATTTTCATGCAGGATGGCTGATCCTGGAAGCATTCTAGAGAACTCTTGCGCCGTCAATTCGCGAGGATGCAGTACCAAAACTTGAAAGACATCAGCAAGCACGTGAATGACCTGGTGTATCTCCTCTCCGAGAACACCGGTATCATCGATCTGCAGCCGCTGTTCTTCAACTTCACTCTCTCGACTACCACAGCCCTGATCTTCGGTCGTTCAGTTGCCAGTCTCTCCGAAGAGAAACAAGAAGCTTTTGGCCGAAACTTCGACTATGCATTGGCCATCTGCGCGATGCGTATACGTCCAGCTGAATTTCATTGGGCGTATACCCCGTCAAAATATAACCAGGCATGCAGCGTCGTCAAGAACTTTGCTTCGGACTTCGTGGATCAGGCTCTGAAACTCAGGGATCGTAACGATAAAGATGCATCGAGTCGATATGCCTTCATCTATGACCTCTACGACGAGCTCAAAGACAGCACTCTTGTTAGAGATCAGCTCGCACATGTCCTTATTGCTGGCAGAGATACTACGGCATGTCTCCTCTCTTGGACCTTGTGGGTCGCTTTTCCATGCCAAAGTGTCGGTCATCTGGTTCTGATTCTATCACAATTTTCTGCTCGTGAGGCACCCATCCGTACTTCACCGTCTACGTCGTGAGATCCAGTCAATTGTGCATGAGGGAGAGGATCTGATTAGGACGACCATCCAAAAAATGGGTTATCTTAGATGTGTTCTGAACGAAAGTTGGCAAACTATCCATGCCCTTGCCCGCGGGCCTTGCTGATCCCCTGACTCCTCACAGCGCTCAGGCTTTACCCACAATTGCCCATGAATGTCCGTTTCGCGCGAAAGCCAACAATCATCCCCAGTGGTGGCGGTCCAGATGGCAAGTCACCTGTGCTGCTTCGAACGGGCATGGGAGTTGGATACTCTGTGTATCACATGCACCGCAGGACAGAGCTCTATGGCCCCGATGCTGCAGAGTTTCGACCTGAAAGGTGGGAAGGCCCCGAGCTAGCCAACATTGGCTGGGGCTTTCTACCTTTCCACGGAGGACCGAGAGTGTGTCTCGGTCGTAAGTGCAGCTGGTCTCCGTCTGACGTTGCGCTAAATTTCGAAAACAGGTGATTTTGCCCTCATGGAAGCATCCTGCGCTATTATTCGGATTGTTCAGAATTTCCCGCGCCTGGCGTTGCCGCCCGGTGTTGCCAGAGAACCAGTCGGTATGGAGAGGCAAACTCTGACGATCGTACTTTCCAGTGCCGATGGATGTAAAGTCATACTTTGATTCTTGCTACTATGCTGGATCTGATGGCTCGGCCCTCCTTTGGATGTTGGAAAGCGGTGATTGACGTTAGCTAAAACTCCATCTTCACTTGGCATCTAGACTCCGAGTCAGGGATTCATGTTACAATAAGGTAGCGGTGGCTAAATCATAGCTTTCCGAACATTGTTTCATTGTTTGCCTGTTGGGGTAATTATGAAAATCAGGCGGTGATCAGCCACCGTATGTATGATTGAACTCCGGTTCTATTCAAGCGTGGAGAAACAAAAACAGTCTGCGGATATAAGATGTGCCTACTTTAGACAACTATCGTAGCTGGGCCCTTATATCCAACAAATGGAGACGCCGTTTCTTCCAGGCGTTCAATTTGGCGTATTCATAATGCTTGCGACTTTCGGCAAAATCAATTCCCCCCGCCACACATAATTCTTTGCGACAGGGCAGGATTGAATTACTTATATTACCACAACACATCAAAAAATGTTTTCTTGCAAGGTTACAGTGATCGCAATAGTCAAAATAATAATTTTCAATATCAATTTCTTTGTTTATATTGGTGTTGTGTGGATTAAGAAGATCTTGATTTTCTATATCAAAATGTAGAGTCCCCATCAAGACTTGGCAGACAATTATTAAAAATTCTCAAAACTTGAATAACTTTACAACGCTCTGGGCAAATTGTCTATTGTTAAAGTATGCTAGTCCTCAAGACTTCATTATTAGACGAAATCTCAATTTATCAAAAACAATATCAAAATGCGTATGTTCGATTTTGATTCGGGCGTGTAGTGGGGGAAAATCATTTTGCCGAAAGTCGCAAGCATTATGAATACGCCAAATACGTACCTGACTTATCGAAGGCATTAGGTAGGTTGCCAGTTAAGCTTGGTGCCTAGGGCTGGTCTAGGGCCCCGACTTCGCTTGTAAGAGCTAGCGCGGCGGGGCGCCTCGTTCACTTGCATCCTCATGCAGCCTCGTTAGGAACACCCACTCTCAGGTTTCAGCACGAAGACAAGGCGCCTGCTCAATCACGCTGGTTTCATGAGGCAGCGAAGCAGCGTGGCAGCGCTACGAAAGCGCTCGAATTGCGATCATGCGCAGCATTCATTCGCAGGGCGCAAGGCTATCAGCTTCACCTCCTGCTTCCTTCGATGCTATTCGTACAGCGACCGAAGGAAGTGACAAGTATAACGATCCTAAGTGGAACTCTATATATTGAAGTAATCCGACACTGCTAATGTTGCTTCACTATTCCACAGTAGCCCCGAAGCACCAAAGCCGTCGCATCTCCTTCATGTCCGGGCGTTCACCCTCTGCGGGCTGTGTGTTTTCATGAGCCTTCACATACAAGTCTCCTTATCGTCGTTGATATAAGAGCCTCTTATTCTCGTGACCAAACTTTGCACCAATGCATCACGAAAATCTTTGCATTAGCTCCTCCCCACGTCTATCCATTTATCGAGCACTATACCAAGGCCTTCTAGAACACCTCGACTCGACTGCGGCATCGTGCATGCAGGTGCAAAACCATTCGCTGCAATGTGCAACACGCCAATCCTCGTCTACCAGTGCGGTCACAATGAACCCACAAGACGAGTTGCAAGCTGTCAGGGTGCCATCTACAACGGGACCGAGTGCAAACGACCTCAGCCGAAGAGATACTCGGAACATGGAGACTGTACCAACTGCACTATCGGCAGTGAAGCCACCAGGCTTGAGCGGAGTATCCAACAAACGCGGCAGTCCTGTCTCCGCCTTGGAGCGACGCCGAAGGCGATGGCAGACATCGAGCCAACGCGCGAGCAGATGAGGACGTGGCGACTTGGGAAGTTCGAGGGTGCACCTGTGTACGACAACGACAGTGGGTACGGAAGTGAAAGCACATGGAGCGGAAGCCAGTACAGCAAGAGTCGATCTGGAACAAGCTCCGAGTACAGCGCAAGTCCATCTACTACACAGAGAAGTAGACCCCGAAGAGAGAGGCAGGACGTCGGAAGGCACTTGGAATTCACGGGCGAGAGTGGGCTTCGTGGGAAATCCGGCAGCGAAGGTCGCTTTGACGGGAGAGGTTACAGTGATTACGGGAGCGAAAGTGGGTACAGCACTGGGCGTTCACACAGCAGCAGGCACCGTCACTGAGCAGATTGCTAGCATTCAGGTGTACTTTGATCAGTTATAGAAGCAGATTGTTGACGAATTCTTCTGGAAAATCATCCAGTGGCAGTCCTGTACCCAACTTCCTAGCAGTCCGTCGTTTAGATCAGCACCTGTCACCTACTCCCTGAGGCTCTTGATCGTCTCTTTAAATAAGCTCTCTTTGATTACCGACCATGATTTAGCTTGAGCACTCCGATATCTCTTCTTTGTATACCGTTGGTAATAATTGAGATCTGAATCGTGAATCTCGCTGACAAAGCCCGCCAAGCCCGCGTAATGATGCTTGTTTGGTGTGCGGCTAAACCCCCTTGAGACACACCCACCCAGAGTGGTGTCATCGTTCGTCTTACCGTCTTCACCGTCTTACTCTCACTGTAAGACGACACCTCTTCTACAACTTGTTCCTTGTCGAACGCAACCTCAATCGGAATATCGGGATAGGTCTTCGAGCAATCATGGAGACCCTCCTGAGACAGTCCCGCTCAATGTGCCCCTTTCTCAATAAAACCTCACCGGCTACTCTACGTACATTGTCTATGTCTACCCGTCCTGCTTCAGGCGGTGGAGGCACAATGTCCAATCTCCAGGTCCTTGCTCGTCGCTGCCCTGTGATGGGGAAGGCAATGGCTGTCCAATCCGCCAAGTCTGGCAATGCTGCCTTGGGTGGTGTTTTCGGCGGTGCCAGAGCTTACGGAGGCAAAGCGAAACTGCATACCTCCAGGGCTCAGCATGCAACAGTTGGCGGTGACATGCTTAGGCCTGGCAAGGATGGTAAGTCTCTCGACGCTTCCCTCGAACCATCCATTGACATTACCTCAGAGTCGATGCCTCAAGGCCCTAGACCGGTATCGGCGACTCCGCACGATGCTCCGACTCCAGGTCCGAAACCGCCTGCGCCACAAGTGACAAAATTCGATTATGAGGCATTCTACAATACTGAACTCGACAAGAAGCACAATGACAAGTCCTACCGCTACTTCAACAATATTAACAGGCTCGCTCAAGAGTTCCCTCGTGCGCACATGGCGGAGAAGGAGGAAAGGGTCACGGTCTGGTGCTCCAATGACTACCTGGGAATGGGCAGCAACCCACAGGTTTTGAAGAAAATGCACGAGACTCTGGACATGTACGGCTCTGGCGCAGGAGGAACCCGGAACATCTCTGGTCATAACCAGCATGCCATGGATCTTGAAGCTACCATTGCCAAATTGCATGCGCAAGAGTCCGCACTGGTTTTCTCCTCTTGCTACGTTGCGAACGACGCAACACTAGCAACCCTTGGAAGCAAGCTACCCAATTGTATCATTCTGTCGGACAGCATGAACCACGCCTCCATGATCCAAGGAATCCGCCATTCGGGCGCCAAAAAGATGGTATTTAAGCACAACGACGTGGCAGACCTAGAGGCGAAGCTAGCCTCCCTACCGAGCGACGTCCCGAAGATCATCGCCTTCGAAAGTGTCTACAGCATGTGCGGCTCCGTTGGTCCCATCGAAAAAATCTGCGACCTAGCAGAGAAGTACGGTGCCGTCACCTTCCTCGACGAAGTCCACGCAGTCGGCATGTACGGACCCCACGGCGCCGGCGTCGCAGAGCACCTCGACTACGAAGCGCACCTCGACGGCCGCCCGCGCGGCACAATCATGGAGCGCATCGACATCATCACCGGCACCCTCGGCAAAGCCTACGGCTGCGTAGGCGGCTACATCGCCGGCTCCGCGCAAATGGTCGACACCATCCGCTCGCTCGCCCCAGGCTTCATCTTCACCACCTCCCTCCCCCCCGCCACCATGGCCGGCGCCAAAACCGCAATCGAATACCAACACAGCTACCAAGGCGACCGCCGTCTCCAGCAGCTGCACACCCGCGCCGTGAAAGACGCCTTGGCGGAGAGGGACATCCCCGTCATCCCCAATCCCTCGCACATCATCCCCGTCCTCGTCGGCAACGCCGAGATCGCCAAGAAGGCCAGCGACCTCCTCCTCGAGGACTGGGGCATCTACGTCCAGGCAATCAATTACCCGACCGTGCCCCGAGGCGAGGAGCGCTTGCGCTTCACGCCTACGCCGGGACATACGCGCGAGTTGAGAGAGCACTTGGTCACGGCTTTGGATGCGGTGTGGAACCAGCTGGTCATTAAGCGGACGGCGGACTGGGCTGCTGAAGGGGGGTTTGTGGGGGTGGGCGTTGAGGGTAAAGTGGAGGAGCGGCCGCTGTGGACGGATGAGCAGCTTGGGCTGGAGGATTTGAGGGGGGAGATAAAGGCTGGAGGCGCGGTAGGGGCTATGGAGGCGGTTTTGGAGAGGGAGACTAGACAGACGGCGAGGGCGGTGGCTGCGGCGGCGTGATGTGCTTGGGTTTGAGAGTGTGATGTGGAGCGCGATGATTTGACGGATCAGGCTATGAGAAAAGTACGATCTTTAGCCATATTAGAATTTCCATTGTGATATTTTGCAAAATCGCAATGCTGTTTCTCCCACCTCCTGTATCTCGTGAGATCTTCCATATCGCCCGTAATCTCGCCATCGACCACCCCCCAGAACCGTAGCAAAAGCCCCCAGCTCCTACCCAAATCAGCCCCCCCCCCCCCATCATCACCCCCCACCCCTTCCCCCCATCTCGCACCCTCCCCCGTCCTCCCTCCATTTTCTCACCTCCACCACCCTCCTTCTCACCTCCTCCCCCCTCTCTTCGCCACGACCCTCATCCTCGGAAATACAAGCGGCAGCTTTAGCCTCGCAAAGCGATGCCCGCTCTGCACCGCCTCCGTCTTCGACATCTTCAGGCGCTTGAGCTCGTGGTCGGTGGGTGCGGATAGGGGACAGGCGAGTTCGGAGTGGAGGGTGGAGATCCTGTGGGGAGGAGGTGTTAGTTGCGGGTGTGGGGGGGAGGGGGATGGGTGGGGTTGGGAGGGAATGGGGGGGGAGAAGGGTGGGGAAATAGGGAAAGGGGGGGGGACGTACTCTTTGTTGTCTAATCGTAAATCATCCCTAACATCCCTCGTATCCGTAACGCACCCATCGAGCACAAGCGCCAGAGCCAGGATATGCGTAAGCAAGTTGTGTTTGTGCCATGTATTCAGCTCCCCGCCCTCAGCGAACCGCCGCGCCACGCCGTCCACTAGCTCGCTCGGCCAGCCTTGCAGGAGGTCTTCCTTCCGCGGCACGCGCAACACACCTCTCGCGCCTTTCTTGAGTGAGTGATACCACTCGATCAGGAGGAGGAGATACCGCAGTCCTCGTAGGCTTTTGACGTCGTTCGCAGCCACGAGCTTCTCGATGCGGGAGGCTACGAAGCGGCTTTTGCAGGTTATCTCGTCGCCGTTCTGGATTGTCTCGATCCATTCCTTCACTTGCACGCTTCGCAATGTCTGCAGGGCTACTAGGGATTCTAGCGTCCATACTTCTTCCGCGTTTTGGGCTGAGAGGTTGGGAGGGGGGATCGGTTTCGAGGAGTTGATCTCCACTTGCATCTCCTCCCGAGTGGGCATTTCGGCAGTTGTGGACGCCATGCTGTCGACGACGGCGATGGCGAGGGGGTCGAGCTTTGAGTTACCGGTTTGAAAGGAGGATTTTGGGGCGGCTTTGGAGGGGGAGATGGCGTTTTCAGTGAGGGCGAGGATGGCTTTGCGGGATTTCTTGGTGCCGAAGGTGAGGCCGAGGGTGGAGCGGGCGGAGAGGGCCTGCTGGTGTTTAGTTCAGCTATATGCTAGTATGGTAAGGGGGAAGGGGGCAAAGCACATTTTGCGATCCATCCTCTTCCTTCGGGGCAGCTGCAGAGCGTAGGGTGCCGCGGACGGTGACACTGCGCGCAGGCACCAGTTGCAGATCTCCCCCCTCCGGATCGTAGACCCCGATGTAGTGTTTCAGCAGCCCGCCGGCTTCAGCAGTGTCGTCCTCGCGAGCTACGTAGTCGAGCTTGGAGTTGGCGGGGCTGTGGAGTAGAATCTCGGTGGGTGGGGCGGAGCGGGACGTTTGCGGACGGGGCTTGGTGTAGGGTTTGAAGGATGTTGCGGAGGGGAGGGAGAGGCCTGGTGTGGATGCTGCAGGGTGTTTGCTTGAGTATCGCCAATTGTGGGTTACAGGTATTTCGGGGCTGGTATGTACCTAGGATCGGGGTCCATGAGTCGGCGTCCTCGAGGATGGAAACTTTGACGGTATCTGCGCTGGTGGAGCGTGCGATTGCGACCTTCTTGCTGGGGCGGTTGCTGGTACCCTCTCTCTTGTGCTTCTTCTCAGACATGCTTTCGCTGTTGGAGGCCGGATCTTGGCTATCAGGTATCGCGGACGGCTGATCGAGTAAATTAAAAGGAGAGCAGAAAACTCCGTAATTCTGCCGACCAGCTTGCTTCATTGGCATTAGTCTGGAATCCGTGATGCGAGTTTAATAAATTCATAGCCTAGTCCTAATACAATTATACTTAGCGCCTACATACTAGTCCTTGTTTAGTTTTATGTTCCTTGCAAGACTACTCTTTTCGAGATTAGATTTAACTTCTAGCAATAAAAACAACATTACAAATGCTAATTTAATTGCTAAGTAGATATCTGATAATTCTAGTCGATTTTTAGGCGAGATAGATGTAATTCTGTTTTATTTACTAATTGTATTATAGATGTTCTATCTTGCGTTAAATATTCTACTATTCTTTTATATTGTTATATAAGTTATTAATATAGAAACAATTACTAGCATAGCAACACAATCTTCGAACAATCTCTCTTCTATAATTGGCAATTAACAATATTCTTCTTTTAGTTCTTTTCGCAATTGCTTTCGAATATTCTTTATTTTGTTGTCTTTTAAATTTATTAATTATTCGATATTTATTTTCTTTTGCTATTGTCGAATATCTTTTAGATTGCGTCGATTAATTTATTTGTTTTTATATAGCAATTGTAGAGATAATATAGATACAAATTAAGTTTTTTGCAAATATTGTACTTCTAATTTAATAGATCAAAGAGTTAATAATTTGACAAAAGCAAATATTATTAAATACTATATTAAAATAAAGTATTACGATAATAATTGTACTTTTCTTGCTTGACAAAGTATTTCTTAACAATTAAGATCTATATCTAGATCTAAAGAACTTTTCTTCTTCTAACTAGTAATTTAATTATTTTTTATTATTAGTCTAGTATTCTCTTTGCAGTGCGTTTTTCGCATTATTTAATAGCTTCAAATATATTCGATAATTAATTTCTATATTAATTGCAATTAGAGAAGAATATCTTATCAAAAAAGAATTATCTTACTAGAGAAGAATTATCTTATTTTTATTTTTGCTTTTTAGAAGTCTACTTTATTATATCGTAAAATCTACTTTTTCCCGACAAAAATTAACTATTAAAAAGAGAATATCTTATTAATATTTCGTACTATTTTCTCGTTAACAATTCTAACGTTGCTATTAAAATTGTCGAATAAGATTATTAAGCTTGCGTAAAAGCTAAACAATTTTCTAATAAAAATTAACAAATTATTGTCGAAACAATGTAAGAAATTTTTGTTTATTTTGCAAAGTATATTAAACAATACTTTTAAATCAATAACTATCTATACAACAATCAAAATTAGTAAACGTTTAAGATTTATTAAGTTGTTCTACTATCTATTAAATTAAATTATAAATCAATCGACTTTTACAAAAACTATAAAGATTTTTGTAATAAACACAAAAGTTTATCGACAAATATTAACTTACTTCAATTTTTTCTCTTTTTTGCAAACAAATAAGTTAGAGAGTCTAATTAAAAAAGAAAGCATTTTGCAAAGTTTAAAGTCTTCGATTTTATATATTGCTATATAATTTTAAAAAATCAACATGTAAGATGCGAATGCGCCTGCTACTTGTCGACGCACTAAGGTGTGAAAGACGTGAGATATGATAGACTTTTATTACTATGCCCCAACTATATGAGGTAGATAATGATAAGACTAATCGTTGAAGAACAACAAGAAACGAGCTTTCTTTCTATCTAATATTCGCCATGACGTGCGAATCTACTTCTTACTTTTTAACTCGAAAGAGAAATCGTGCGATTTAGAACTTTTATAGACAATCGAGATCACGTGCCTTGCCATACCTTAAGACGCTAGCGCGTCGATGACGCTATAACATTACAATTATCTTCTTTCTTAAAACATTGATTTTCAATGATGTAAGAAGCTATATTAGTTTTACACAAGGCGAAGACGTCTATTAAGCGCCAACGTTACAAGAGCTCGTTAAAAATCTTTTCAAATCTTATTGAAAATTAAAAGAAAAAGAGTCTTCTATCTAATAGAAATTAGTTCATGCTTTAATTCAACACAATCTATAGAACAACGTAATGGCGACAATGGCAATCCATAATAAGTTATCGCTTCGTCGTTGTTGTTAGAGTTCTAAATAGAGTTTATAGTGAAGCTAGCGTTGCGTAGACGTCAAGTAAATCATAAACACAAGTGTTGTTGTTTCTTCTTTCTTTTCTTTCTTTCTTTCTATATTTTTCTTAATTGCAATTGCTTTCTTGCTATAAATAAATTGTCGCAAAGACGACGATGCGTAAGACTTATATATATAGTGCAAATATTAAATTAACATGTCTTTAACTTCATCTTTATCTTCTAAGAAATTAAGAAAATGAAAGAGTAAACAATCTTAACATCTTATCGTTTGCGAGAATTGACATATTACAATTTATAATGATCTTTTATGCATAACTTGCGTGAACAAACGTGCATACGTTCGCGAGAAAAAAAGTGTTTGCACTTATTGCAAAGTTTTTTATCGTAAATTAAATCGCTACATTGCGATATATTTTATTTGCGCTTACGATGCGATAGCTATTAATGTTTACTAATTCGTTAAACGCTTTTAAGATTAAATAGAAGTTTTTGTTGACAAACATTGTGAGACGTTCGAAGTCGAAAACACAATTACTAGATCGATAAAACGTTTGCGAAAGAGTATTATTTTTAATATAAAGAGTTGGCGACGCGATAAAGAGTTTATTTTATTAATAACGAATTAGGCGCAATTTTATATTCGTCGACTCGAACGTAATTTAACTCGCGCTCTAAAGCGTCAAATTAAGCTCGAACAAAAACTCGAAAAGACAAAGAAAAATTAAGATAACGTTCTTATCAAAATGAAGCAACTAATCGATCTTCTTTTAAAGCGTATGTTGATTGTAAGTATTTTCGTCTATTTTTCGACACATTTTTCTATCTATTTTCTTGTTTATTTTGATGTGTTGTATAGTGCATTAACATGTATTTAGAATTCAAAAAAGAATAAAAACAAGAACGAGAACAAATTGTTGACGAAAACGAAAAAAACAAAGTTGAGACAAGTCGTCTTTGAGCTTGTTATCGATCTAAATTAAACGAATTTTGAAGACTTTTTCGCAAAGTTTTACGACTTTGCGACGAAATCTCTTTACGACTTCGAGTTGTTAACGAGATCGTCAAGTAATAATGTGATAAGTTTTTTTTTCACTTTTGTTCGCACTTCGTTCGCTCACACGTCTATAGAAAATAAAGAACGTAAAAATGCGTATAAATAGCGAAATTAAGTTTGCGACAAAGATGATAAAGATCAAACGAAATAAATTTTTTGCAATTTAGCTTTCTTAAGAGAATGCGAATGCTTCGAACAATTTTAAAAACTTGTCTACGAATGACTCTACGAAGTTTAACGACTTATTTTCAAATAAGTTTGATAACTTTCTATAGTTGTTTAAGGCGAGTTTAGTGAGTTGTTGAAGACTTGTTAAGTCGTTGCAATACGTCGTCGACTAAAAGAAAGCGAAGCAAATACGTTGTGCTTCGCGTATAGATTTTCTTTGTTTAATGTTAATGAAGTACGACGTACGAAGTTCAAAGTTATGTTTTAAACATTTATGTTAAGAGAAGCGATCTCATCATTTCTAGCATCTTGTGTGACGAAATGAAAAAATTCTTCATCGTAATTCTAATTAAATACGCTAGCGATACGACGACGATTGCGCGATATTTTATCGAGTAAATTATTGTTAACATAGTCGTCGTTGTCGCAATACGCGTTGCGCTACTTTTTTCGCTTTCGTTTGTTGCGCGTTCGTTCTTTAAACTTCTTTCGCAACTCATTGATTTTTTTAAGAAACTTTTTTTTTAATTATTGATTGTACTTCTTGTTTTAATTTATTTACTTAATTTTATATTATATTTGTTTTTTTAACTTAGTTCTATTTAGAATCTCTTCGATCTCTTATTTAACTTCGTCATTAATAAGTTTCGAAGTTTGCAACATTTGTTTCGTTTGCTTGTTGTCAATGCGATGCAAATATAACTTTAAGAGTGAAACATAAAAAATATTATAAATTCGATAAATGTTAAGTAAGATAAGACGATAAACTTGCGTTTTACTTTTATTTTTAATTCTAAACGATTCGACATACTTGTGCGACATCTTCTTGCTAAATCTTTTTTACTTCAAATTTCTAATTGAAAGCATAATTAATTCTTCTATAACAAAGCTCTTTGATTTATGTTTTTCATTGTAGTATTTCGTCTATTGTGCGATAGCGTTTTCAAGACGCTTCGTTAGAACTTTTCTTAAATTATAAAGTTGTTTTACGCGTTCTTGTGTCAATAGTATCTTTTTTTCGATAAAGTTGTTCTCAACTTTATAGTAAATTTTCGAATGATAATCGTACATCAAATAGAACGACGAAGCCTTAACTAAGACGTAATAACTATTGTTATAGACAAATTCTATCATTGACAATAGATTAGCTTATCTTGTCTATTTCGCGTTAGCGTAAGTGCGAAGATAGTGCTCAAGAGTTTGATTTTGTCGTTCGATTAAATTATCTATTTAAGAATAAAAAATAATACTTAATTGTCTTCTAATTCGTGCATGAAAGCATATAGCAAATCAAAAAACACTAGTAAAGATAAATTCTTTATCGCTTATTATGCTAACTAACGTTTCGAAACGTAAAACGATTTTATCGAAAAACATTTTCGCTAGCTCTACGACATCGATTCTAGTAGTTATAAGTATATATTTAGTCATTTTTATACAACGATTGATTATTACGAAAATTAAATTATATACAACTTTACGACGTTTGTTCGACAACAAGTTCGTTACAAAGTTTATAATAATTTTTTTTTATAATTTCTTTGCAACAAATAAGAATCGAAGCTCATTATATAACTTATAATAAAAAACTTTGATGCTTTGATAGACATCACATGTTTTGACATACGCTTTTATCTACTTCGCGCAAACGAGTTAGAAATACTTTCTTTAAAGTAGATTCAAAATTTTCTTAACTTCAAAATGTTTCGTCAAAGAGTTGTTATAATTTTTGCGAATTAACTTCTTTTTAACGATTGCATTCTTTAGAACATAAAGCAATTTATTATGTTTAACGAAACTCTCTTGATTTAGAGCTCATGTCTTTCGTTAATGACGAAACAACTTTTTGATCTTAATACGAATCTTCTCGACTTAAGTGTCTTTAATCTAAAGATTTTTAATTAAGAATTTCATTGATTTCATTGATTTTTTATACGATTTCTTTGACATATTTTTAATCACTTTTCTTGAGATAACAATTTATACACTAGTTAGTTAAAATAAAGATGCTAATTTATTAAAAACTTTCTTTCTACTTCATGATCGCAAGATCTTCGCGTCATTAGTGAATACTTTTACTAGTTGTAATACGAGAACCAAATTATCTAATGCTTCTCGTTCGCTTTGCGTCAACGACTTTTTATCAAACGACAACGTTAGCTCATTTTAAGATATAAGAGTCAAATTAATTAATATTTTTCGTTTGCTTTGCGTCAACAAATTTTTGTCAAACAATAACGTTAATTTGTTTTGCAACGTCGACAACAATCTTATATTTAACAACGAGATCTCTTCATAATTAAGACGTCTTAACGACTTATTCGTCAAATTTTTTTTACTTGAGCGATGAAAAATTTCAAAGTTATAGACGATTAACTTGAGCGTCTAACGAGTTTGTCTTAAGTTTAGCTTCTTTTAACTTATAAATTCTCTAAGATTATTGTAATCTAATCACACTTCAATAAGATAAGCATTGCTTTTTAGATAGTGTCTTTATTGCTTAAAAGCGACTACAATAGCTAGCAATTTCTAATTATGCGTCTTATAGTTTTGCTTTGTCGAAATTATCTTTCGCGATTAAAACGTCATTGAGCGCCAATTTTTGTCGTCATTTTGTCAACTTAAAATGCTCGCGATTGCAAAGTTAAACGCGTCAATCTTTACTCTAATCTTTTTGCTCAAATTGTAGTAACAAAGTAGTGAAGTTAACATAAAAATGTCGCAAAGCTAGCGAAACGTTTGCTCTACTTCATTCGATCAAACGAAAGAGTCAAATTTCTTGTTATTCTTACTTCCTTTTAATAAACTAGTAAAAGAGACAACTTTTTTCAAATAACGATATATAAAGCGTCTATAAAAGTTTACGAAGCTCAAGAACATTTAAAGCTTACGATAAGTTTTTGATTTAAATTACTTCTTAATCGTTTTGATTCTTTCTAAATTCATTTGTACATCTTTTGGAGACACAATGAAGTCTAGAAATTCAATCTTTATAGTGTTGAACTTACACTTTTTTAAATTAACGTATAGCGAATATTTGCGAAGACGTTCTAGCATCTTTCTAACATCGCGTCAATGCTTTGCCAAATCATTGCTATATATCAATATATCATTCATATAAATTACGCAAGTTATATCAATTAGTTTTCGCAACGTTTTATTAATGTAAATCTAGAAAGTTGCGAATGCGTTTGCTAGTCCAAATGACATAACTTAATACTCGAAATGCTTATAACGCGTGCGAAACGTTATCTTTTACTTATTATCGCATTTAATGCGAATGCGATAATAGACGTTCTTTAGATTTAAGGTAATAAAGCGCTTTGCTTCGCATAAACAATTTAGCGTTTTCATAATTAGAGACAATAAATGACGATTCTTGATAGTAATCGCATTTAAGCTTCTATAATCGACGCATAAACATAACTCATCGTTTAATTTTAATACAAATAGAATAGAGACGTTTGTAGACGAAATTGAATGCTTAATTCAATCTTTAACTAATGTATTATCGAGATATCGTCAAAGTATTGCTAGCTCGTTTTGTGAAAAATTATAAAGAGACATAAAAGGTGACTCTTTGTCGTTCTAAAGCTTAATAACATGATTTTCTCTTTTTAATTTTGATAGAATTTCGATTAATTTATCGTCATAGACATCTTCTAGATTTCTTAACTCTTTAGAAATCTTAAACTTCGTTAGTTTTTTGTTTGACGCCTTCGTAACGCCAACGCAAACAATAGCATAGATTGTGTTATGTTTGGCGAGATCTAAAACAAACTACTTGGAATTAATTATCTTTAATTTTTTATCTACGATCTTGAATTGCTAGCTTTTTATCTTTAAATCAATCAATATGTTTTGTTTAACTAGCATTGACATATCTAATATAAGATTAGAACTTATATATTTAATTAAGTAGAATAAGATAGTGCATTCTCGATGTTGATCTCACGAGTCAATTAGATAATAAATCAACTTATAGACGTCGTAATAGTAACGATTATTGTTATTAAGAAAGTTCAATGTCAATAAAATAGCGAATGTGAGTTGCAATTTCCATTGCACTACGTAGACATAATTAATGAGATTTAGCTTAGCTCTCGAATCGATTAAATCTATAACTTGGCGTTCGTCATCAAAAAGTCGAGTTCAATCTTTCATTAAAATCGAGTTCATTGCTTTTATTTGTCTTTTTTGCTTCGCTTGCGAGACGTCGACGAAGCTTAATTTTTTTTTGCATCGATTGTAGTGATAGCGACAATGATAGATTTGTCTTATTTGTGTTTATTGAAATACTTCGTTTTGTAATGTTTCTTTTCATGACATTCAAAGCATTTTACATGATTCAAATATTTCGCGTTATTAATCTCGTAGACTCGTTTGCGCGACGTCAACGAGTCTTTAAAGATATAGAGTTTCTTATCTTTAATAAATTTGTTAACCTTATCTAAGCGACGATTCTCGTAAGATTTGTCTAAAGAGACATTAAAATCTTTTGTTATTTGTTAATCGCTAAAGCTATTTAAGTCTACTTTGCGAATGCGATTTAACGTTTGTTCTTGCATAATAATTATAGCTAGAAGCTTATCGCGAGTGTTTGATACATTATCGATGCTTAGAATTTTCACTTTTAAATCTAGCTTAAGCTTGATCAAAAATATATAGATTTTATGCTTTTTTAAGAGCGACAATAGATAAGTCTTTAGCTCATTCAAATATTTCTTAAAGACAATTACTTTTTGATTTGACTTTTGTCTAGCGTTCTCTTATTTTTCATAGGCGAGAAGACGACAATTAGCAAAATTAGCTATCAAATTCAATAAAAACTTTCTAAATTCTTCAAAGATCTTGCTTTTCAACTTAGCGTCATTGTTTGTTCTTAAATATTATTGCGTAGCGACGTCATTTTTCAAGAATAACATGCAATAGAGAATTTTGTTCTTATTTATAATAAAATACGTCAAGAATTGCATTATATTAATGTCGATTTCGCGAAACTAAATAATATATTTATTTACGCTTAAACTCTTGTATAATTTTAGCTTTTTGAACTTTAGAGACTTGAATATAATTGACGACGATGCAATAGCGATTTAAGAAGCTTGGAAATTCGTTTCTTCAATCGTTATAGTTTGAGTCTATTGAGCGTTTCGTAAGTCTTAAATCTTTGTTATTAAAGTTTTAATTTACTAATGTAAAGTCGAAGTTCTAATCGTATCTAGATTATCATTTTTGTTGACGTCACGCTAGCGACGATTATCTTCGTCAACGTTTCGTGAACGATTATTGTCTTAAAAGAAATCAAATTTCTCGAACTTTAATTTAGTAGTTAAATAATTGTTATAACTTGAATTGTTTTGATTCGACATAATGCTATTACGTCTTAAGCTTTTCTTTTCGAAAGATAAAACGATTAGAATTGTAAGATGCGAATGCGTTTGTTGTTCGTCGACGCACTAAAATGTGAAAGACGTGAGGTATAATAAACTTTCATTACTATGTCTCAACTATATAAGATAGATAATGATAAGACTAATCGTTGAAGAACAACGAGAGACAAGCTTTCTCTCTATTTCATACTTGTCATGACGTGCAAGTCTATTTCTCGCTTTCTAACTCGAAAGAGAAGTCGTACAATTTGAGACTTTTATAGATAGTTAAGATCACGTGCCTTGCCATATTCTAAGACGCTAGCGCGTCGATAACGCTATAACATTACACAACAATACTTCTATATCAAAAAAAAATCGACGTTTGCTCAATTTTTTTGTATTAATTTTACCAATTTTTTCTATTTTATTTGTTTAGAAAACTTTTTTCGACTTTTGAAATAAATCTATATTTTCCATTAGTTAAATATATTTCGAACTAAGTTTTTTCGAAGCTCGCACTATTAATATATTAAAGAAGAAAAAACAAGAAATAAGCGAGATATTAAAAAATAGTCAAAAAAATATATTTTGCTTATTCGAGTAAATATATTAGTTATATCTAGAAACAAAGATTTAATAAACAATTTTGCAATACAAAAGTTAATTAATTAAACAATAATTAGAATACTAACAAGTTGCAATATTTAGTTAAGCAAATTGTTTTTATTTGTCGATTTTTCAAATTTAGCAAATTTTGTCGATCAATATAATTCTTTAGAACAACAAAGTTCTTCGAAATTAATCAAATCAATCGATAATAATATCTTAGAAGATAATATTATATTTCGAATTTTTAATATAGATTATTTTTATTTAGATCTTAAGAAATTCTATAACAAGAGCAATATTGTTACTATCGAAAAGAAAACTATTTATCGAGAAATATATATTTTTTGTTGCAGAATAAACAACTATGTTACTATTGTTAAAAAAGAGAAGATTAAAAATTACATATCTATATGCTTTCGAAATAATGTATTGTATCAACATCGACATTTCGGGAAAGCGACCCCTGTGGCACAATGACTCCACTAAGTCGACATCGACCCGAGAGAGTCTCGTGACACCTCGCGCTAGCCCATTAGGGTAATTTAAAATGTTTATTAAAATTTAGATTGTTTTGTAATATATTTGAAATTTTTAGCCTAATCGAGTTAGTATTACGTATAGAATTAATATTTGAAAATGGAAAAGATTCTAAAAAAAATTGTTTTCAAATATAGTGTGATCGTCGGGTCGAGTTTCAACTCGATCGAGTTAACTCGCCCAACCCTAATCCTAGGGTTAGGCAAATTTCCTAGCTTAATAGGGTGGAACGAGCGAAGAATGCGCGCTAAGTGTTTAACTCGACTTATTCGATCACGTGACGTCACGTGACGCGCTAACTATATGTGGCTAGCGTAAATCTTGCGCTAGCATAATTGAGCTAACATGTATTCTACGCTAGCTCAATTGGGTTAGCGCATAGATAAAATAAGATAAAATAAGATAAAATAAACGAATGTTAACGCGATGAAGTTAGCTTAAGTTCTTGACATTGACTTGACGAAACTCGACCCTAGAGTCGAGTTCGCGCCTTAACTTTGGCCCAACCCTACGAGGCCCAAGAGAATGAATTGGGTTAAGAAAAAAGTGTTCGACTCGACTTAACGATCACACTATCTAAAGTTAATACGAAAGAAGAGAGTAAAAGAAGTTATTAGATTATTAGATTACTATTATATAATTAGTATCGAGAAATTACACTATAATTTAAATTTCTTTACTCTATACTAATTTTGATTTATTTTACTAAATATCTTGTTCTTGTTTTAGTAATTCTATCTTAGTCTTGCTTGATTCTTCGAATCTTTTTAAAACTTTAATATTATAAGTAATACTTTAAAGAAACATAATCTAACAATAATATAGTAATTTGTTTATAAAAATCAAGATCTAATAATTAATAATCCAAAGAGTTATATTATAAAAATAAGACAATAGAAGACTTAGAAAATATATAAATAAAATAATAAAAATATATAAATAATGAATTAAAATAATTTAAAAAATCTACATTTATTAATTAAAGATTGCAATTATATTAGAAATACTAAATATTATAAGTTTAAACAATAATATAAATTATAAGTCTATATAATCTAAATAATAAATTATTCGAAAATTATCTATTTTATTATTTAATTATTTTATCGACTAGACAAGTTATTAACAAATTCGAATTAATTCTAAAATTATTAATTATACTTTATAATATAAATAAAGAATATAAGTAGTGTGATTGTTAGATCAAGTCGAACACTTTTTTCTTAACTTGATTCACTCTCTTGAGTCTCGTAGAGTTGGGTCAAGGTTAAGGCGCGAACTTGATTTTAGAGTCGAGTTTTGTCGAGTTAATGTCAAGAATCTAAGCTAACTTCGTCGCGTTAGTATTCGCTTATTTTATTTTATTTTATTTATGCGCTAACTCAATTAAGCTAGCGCAAGATACATGCTAGCCCAATTATGCTAACGCAAGATTTACGTTAGCCACATATGATTAGCGCGTCACGTGACGTCACGTGATCAAATAAGTCGAGTTAGACATTCGACGCGCATTCTTTGTTCGTTTCACTCTATTGGGCTAGGAAATTTGTTTAATCTTAAGATCAAGGTTGAGCGAGTTAATTCAATTGAATTGAAACTTGACTTGACGATTACACTAAATATAAGTCTTTATATATCTAGAGAAAGATACTTTATAAAAATATTTCGAAAATAATAGTATTATAATAAATCGAAAGAAGATTAATAACTTTACAAGAATATTAATTAATATAGATTTTTTTGAAGTAATTAATAACAAACAAAATAATATAAAATATTAAATAAATATAATTATAATATGATTTAAAATAATTAAAGTATTACACAAAATTGCTTATATTATTGCTATAATCTTAAATTATTCTTTTATATATTTCTATAGATCTATATCTATTGTACGTAGAATAATCTTAAATTCTACTTTAAAAAGCAATTTAAATAAAGTAAATTAACAAAATAATATATTAGTAGCTTTAATAATATTATCTTTATTTTAAAAAAATTATATACAAGTTAGTCGATTTAAAGATATTTTAAGAAAGTTTCTATAAATATTTGATTCTCTAAAATAATTTATAAAGCGATACAAGATATTCTATTTTCTCTTCTTAAGAATAGAGAGATAGATACTAAAACTCTATTAAATTCGACAAATTTATATAATCTTATTATTAATATAAGAGTGTACACAAATATATAATAAGATGCTGCTATATTAGCGCACTTAAGATGTTATTATATAGTATGTAGAATTGTAGTTTATAGAGACATTAATTTGTAAGAATTTCAAGAGGAAATTCTTAGAAAGAAAGCTCTACATTGACGTCAAGTTGCTACTACAAGAGCTTAACGCTAAGATATTTACGTTGGTTATTAAAGACTAGTATTACAATTAGAGTTTTTAAAAATACTTTAGTTGAACAAAGATTAAGAACAAGTAAGATAGTTAATATACTATTTATATTATAAGATTTTATAGATTTGTTAGACGTTTTATTGTATCTTACAAACTAAATATATATTTTAGAATCGACAAAGCATGTAGACTTCTATCTATTTATTATAAGTATATTACTAGTGCGCAGCGATAGTCTAACAACATAAGACAAGATCTAGATTTTGTATAATTACTTGTCTAATACAATAGACTAATTGCGTCGGGTCGGGTTATCAAGTTCCAATCGAATACTCGACTCAAATCTTGACAATTCGTATCAACTTGATTCGAAAATCATGACAATTTAATTTCTAAAGTTAAAATCGACAATTCGAATCGATTTCTATACTTGAAATCGAAATTTAGTTCGAAAAATCGACTCGAATTGTCAAGACTTAATATTAGTATAAAGAAATTCTAAAATAAATAGTAGAAAATTATGTTCTATTCTATAATTTTTCGATATAAAATTATCTAGTAATGCATTATAATAATATATTCGAACTATTTAGATAGCTAGAGTTAAATTATTGACTTAACTTTTCTAATTAAAGAGTTCGATAATCTTGTTCTATATAGTCTTGTCAAAGATTGTAAAAAAAAAAAATTATTGTATTTTAAAAAGAATTTGAACTTTCGATCTTTTGAATCGCAATAACAATAACACAATATTTACAAGAAATTAACAAGAGCACAATAATGCTCTTGATAACATTATTATAAATATTGTGTTATTATTATTAAAAATTGAAACGCTCTATTATTAAGCTATTAAGACTTTGATATTTGTGCATACTTTATTTAAAAATATATAGAGAACTAATAACTCTAAAACAATAGCATAATTCTCAAAAAATTAAATACATTATTCGACAAATCGACTCAAATTGTCAAAATATTAGTATAAATATAAATTAGATTTAATAGATTCAAAATCTTAATTTTATACTTTACTTGAATTGTTTAATTACAACTTAATAATGCAATATAATAATGCAAAAAATAATGCATTGTAATAGTAATATATAATAGTAGACTCTCTAAGCTATATATATAAAGTTATTAGTTCGGAATCTTAATAATCTTAATTGCTTTACTATTATTTTGAAGAGTTTAATTCAAGTTATTTTTTATTTTGTTATTATTTTTATTTTTATTGTTATTATTCTCATTAATTTTATTATTATTGTCTTTATCTTTCTTGCTCTTATTATTTTCTTTGTTATTATTATTATTATTTGTTGCTTTATAATAGTTATAACTTAATTCTTTCGTATTATTTTAAGCTCTATATTAAGTCTTTTGCTTATTATTATTCTCTTTAACATTATTATTGGAATTCTTTATTTTAATAATAATAGATGTTTGGATTTTTTTTCTTTTTTGCATTGTTTAAGAATGCAAATTCTTTAACAAAGATATCAAACAATTTTATAAAATTATTATTATTAGCTCTTCTTAAGTTATTCAAATTATTATAATAAATAATTTGTTATTTAATAATTTTTACAATTAATTTTATATAGATCGAAAAGCTTTTATTAATATTAAGCTTGTTGTCGACGCTTAGCTATAATATTAATTAGCTTAGATATAAAATACAAATAATATATTCAAATAATATATATCTTCTTAGAAGAGAATCTTATTATTGTATTTGTATTTCTATATAGCATTTGTGCTTTTTTGATAATTCTAAGTCGATTTACTTTTTTAGTTGCAAATTTCTTCTTTCCTTTTTGTTTTAACTTATTTTCGAAACATTTTGCTATTAAGCTATTAATATTGTGTGCTTAGTTCTATTATTTAGATATATTAATATAAATTTCTTTATTAATTCGATGCTTTTTAACTTTCTTTTTAATATTGTTTTTTATAATTTTACAATTTAACTTTGCAACTTTCTTTTATATAGATATTTTACAGAATTTCTTGATTTGTATTGAGATAACTTTTCGATTGTGACTTTGCTTTTTATACAATTTCTTGCAATTATTATTTTAGTCTTTGGTGCAATTTTAACTTGCAATAATTTTTAAGTTTGTTAACAACGCTTCTATTATTCGTATGTATACTTAGCTTATTTATAAGTAATATATAGAAATAATGCAATTATATAGTAGCTTAGAAGTTTCTTACAATATCTAGTAGAATGCGACAAGATTTAAAGAGTAAAAAATTCGAAAAGATTAATAGAATTGTAAATAATATATTAACATGTAGTTTATTGAAACAAAGTAAGAAATATATATATTAGAGTTAAAATTAATATTTATTTACTAATACTTACTTTAAACTTTTGTCAACTCAAGATTATTAATTCTTTATATTAATATATACTTGATTTTGTCAATATATTACGCGCATTTATGTTTGTTAATTTTCTTATTATTAATTTTACTTACTTTTATTGTTAATTGTCGATTAAAGTCTTTCTTATTACGCGATTTTTATCGCGTCTACACTAGTAATTGTTATTAAAATTATTGCTTATTTTATTATAACTTCTTTGTAATCGCTTTTAAATCTTCTATTTTTCAATTACATTTATATAAATTTCTTTTAATTAATATTGTCAAAATTATTAACTTTATTAATAACTTGTATATAGTAAACAAGTAATATAAACAAATAATGCAAAACATTTTGCTTAAAATTGATATACTTGATTTGCTAAATTGTCGAAATGTTATTAAGTCTTCTTGCAATAAATTGATTCTTCAATCTAATTATAACAAAATAAGTATAAACAAAGAAAAGTCTTAAGAAGAAAAGAGTGCTAAAAAGAAAAGTGTTAGAAATACTAATATAGTTAAAATTATGCGTATAAGTAATGTATTTTCGATTGATATATTAATATTTCGCAATAGCAAGAACGAAAGTAGAAATTTAATATTGTTGCTTTTTGTAAAATCAAAAAATATTAGAAGTTAATTAACTTTCTTATTTCTTAACTTTTGTTTTAGCGTTTAATTCGCGAAATTCTATATAATAAGATTAACAATTTTAATTGTAAAAAGAACAATTATTATATTTAAAGTTTAGATTTAACAATACTTTAGAAAGCAACTAAGATATTTATATATATCTTTTTTTTTAATAAGTGCATTACTTCTTTGCATTACTATGATAATAATAAAATTATAATTAATATTTTACGCATTATAGATTCGAATCTTGTAGCAATTTACGCTAAGCGTATAATAATTTAATTAAAGAATTTAAATTTTATTAAGTATTTAATAGAGCAATTCGATCTTCTTAGCTAGAAATTTTATAACAATATTATATTTTTTTTCTTAAGCAATTGTAATATGTTCTTTGCACTAGTTAAGAATCAAATCTTCGAGATTTTATTATTGATAATTTTTTTTAGTAATTTAAGTTATTAAATGCATTATTTCTTTGCATTATTACTAATAGTATTTAATTATTTTTATAACTATTAAAGATGTCTCTTCTTCGAAAGTTAACTTATCTACTAATAAAATTAATTTAAAACGATCTTAAAATTTAATATAAAAAAATCTTTTTCTCTATTTATTGCTTAATTGTTATTTTTTTCTTTACAATATATATTTTATAATTCGAGAACAATTTTTTTTGTATTTAAATTTATAGTATAATTAAAGTACTTAATTATTATAATTTGCTTAACAATTTGCAAACTTATTTGAAATTTATTTTATCAATATATTTTTTAAACAAAACTAAAAGTTTGTTTAATACTTATTAATAACACTAAATATAAAAGTATATCTCGAGTTATTTGCGTTAACTTTGAAAAGTTTGACGTATTATCTCTTTAATATTCTTAGATCAAATATTTATTTTCTATAATATTAAAGCAAAGATATCGATTATTTTTATCTTGTATTAAACAAGATTGTTAAAATTGTTAAAATAAGAATTTTTTAACAATTATAGTAGACTATATTAACATTAGTAAAAGATTATATATGTTATTATATTGTATTATCTCTTTAGCAATGTTTGTTTTTTGCGCTTTTGTTTTTAAATTAGCACTCGAATTATAATAACGTAGCGAATGATTTTTAAATTTTGTCTTGTATTTGTTCTTGTAGTTAACAATATTGTTGTTTTCTCTCTTATTTTACAATTTATAAAGATTAACTTTTTACGTAAGATTTAGAATGTTAACAAGATTATATAATATATTATCTAATTCTTTTGTTTTTAAATGATATTTTGCAAGCTTTGTCGAAACTTTATTGCAAGTTTTAATTACAATATTTGTTAAAGAATAAATATTAACTTTTATTATATTCTTTAGATGTTCAAAATAATTAAATATTGTATTAAATATTCGAAATTCTAAATAAATGTTTGTATTAATTGTTCGCGAAACTATAAAAGTATATTTGTTAAAAAAATTTAATATATTGTTAACAAGCAAAACTAATTTTTACTTGCTTTTGTTAAATTTAATTTGTTAAATCTTTAAATCTTTAAAATATTTTTTTACTTAAAAATTAATGTAATTGCGTAATTAATATACTTGACAAAGTATAAAATAAATAAAGTTTTAACAAATACAAATATTCTATGTTAGTTTTTGTAACTTTTTATTGATTTTCTCTTAAAAAACTTTAAATTGAAGCAAATGTTAAACTATGTTGTTAATAACAACTATAAGAGCGCAAATTTAATAAAATTAATATATATATTATTTCTTTGCATTATTATAGTTTTAAATATTTTTTTAACTATACTAAATAAGCTTGTACTTCTTGCAATATCTTAAAATTGTTTATTCTTTAATTGCATAACAATATTGTTATTTGTTGCTTTTAATTTTATAATTAAAATAAAATCTTAAGTTATAAGATTAATAATATAAGTTAAACAAGACATAAAATTTTGTTGTTTGTTCTATTGAAACTCTTGTTAATTCAAAATCTTTTTCAATTTGTTTTTAAATATATTGTTATTACTTGCATTATTAATAATAACTTCAAGAAGTTTGTCTTTAATTTCGAAAAACTTCAAAATTTTTATAAGCTTTAATATTAATTAACAATCTATATACTTAATATTAAAGGAAATAAATTTAATAAAATGTTCGCGAAATTGAAATGCAATATTTACTTAATATATTAATACTTTTAAATAAATAACTTTTTAGGAACTAGATTATGTATTTAAAGCAATAAAAATACATTAAATATTCTTGAAATCTATCTTAATTTTTTTACAAATTTAATTATATTTTAAGAGAATTATTTTAAATAGTCTTGTGCAACTTAAAATATCAAATTTAAGCAAAGTATTTTTAATAGCTTTCGAAAGTTAAAATTGTTAATAATTCGAAAAGACAAATTCAAATTTACAAAAATCTTATATAATTGATTTTTTCAATTATCTTAAATAAAGAATAACGACAAATCGATATAATTTTTTTTCTAAAGAATTGTTAGTTTTGCATTATTTATATGCATTATTAATTGTAATTTACGCAATTAAAGACTAGATTAATTGCAATTTGCAATCAAGATTGTTTTTGTTCTAAATTAAAAAAAAATACAAAATATTTCTTTATATTCGACGTGCGTAAATAATTGTAAGTAGTAGAATAATTTAAAAATTTGTAACAACTTTTGTATACAATTTTTGAAATATTATCTACAATCGAAGTTATTTAAATATATTTGTTTTAAAACTTGAATTATATTTTTGTGTTAATCTTTTCTATTTAACGTAAATTGACAAGTCTTGATTAAGTCTTGTTTAAAATATTATTGTTAACAATTGTTTATAATTATTATGCTTAAAATTAAGTATTAGTATTTAAACTTTATTTAACGTATTTGTTTTTCTCTCTCAAAACAAGTAGTAAATAATTGATAAATAACTTGTTTAATATTTCGCAAAGAATTCTTTTCTTATTATTAAAAGCAAAAGTAAGAAAATCTTAATTAAATTAACTTGCAAATTAATTAAGATATAAGCTATTAAATAGCAAGTCGCAAGAGATAGATTTGCTAGAATCTTTTTTGTTTAAAAACAATAATTAATTTAAAGCTCTTAAAGAGTTCAACATTTTGCAAACAAAAATACAAATATAGTATAACAATATTCTTTAATAGTTCGAGAAAATAACTTAAGAACAAAAAAATAATACAAAAGAGTAATGCAAGCAACAACTAATTTAAGCAAGCTATTTTGAGATAATACAAGCAAGCGTAGCTTTTGTGTCCAAGCATACTACTTAATACTCTAACAAAAAATTCAGAATTATAATAACATATATTCAAAAATAGAAAATCTTGATATAATAATGTTATTTTCGATTTTTTGACAATTCGAATCGATTTCAAAATAATAGAAATCGAATTGAATTTTAGATCGATTCCTAATGTTGGAATTGTCAAGTCGAATCGATTTCTAAAGTTGGAATCGAAACTCGACCTAATAATTAGTCTATTGATACAATAGATTAAAGAGAAAGAATACGCACACATAACGAGTTATTCTGTTGCGCTCTTCGCAGCTATTGTTTCCAACAATATTCGATTATCTTAATAGTATTGTTGTTTTATTTGTGCGTCTAATCTTTTCGCGTCAGCGTCTTCTTCTTGATCTAGCATTACTTCTAGCATCCAATTCTTGCTCCCAGCATCCACTTCTGTTTATCAACAGTATCTTCTTTCCCTTGTTACATTAGCTTGCAAAATCGGCTTCACTTTTTACATATGCATGGGACTTTCTATTCCCTGTCTAGTAAGAAGCCCCCGTCCTGAGGCTATCCAATCATGACTAGCACAGGACAGGATTCCAGCTAATACACAGTTAGTAAAGCGCTTCGCGTACAGGAAACCCCTAATGATAGTGAGAACAATGGCTAACAAGCGTCGCTAGGACGGCTAAAGATCTGAGGCAATGTTGCGGAGGCTGCAGAGATACGAAAAGCTACTAACCGAAATCCTATCCCTGGTGAATTATCATGTCAGAGTCATGATTAGGCCCGAGCAGAGGTAAGTTATAGTAATGAGTGGTTTCTAGTTTCCTATTTACGAAACTGGTGCAGGAGAAGCATTCGCCGCCTTCTGATGTCACAGATGTCGACACACTCACGTCCTCTAAATCTTCCTGCAAGAGAGACCATCATCAACCACTTCTTGGAAAGCGTCAATAGTGACCAAAGTTTGGCGAATATTGGCAAAGACTATATAGTTGCTTTGCCCGGATTCGTTTGAACAGTCGACAAGTAAGTTAGTTATCCATGGAAGCAAAGCATTGGCTCACGTAATGTCTAAATCAAGAACACTATTGTTATTGCAACGGCATCGGCAGCTGCGAAAGGCGAAGACTTCTCTCCTTCGCACATCTCCCAAGCTCTGGAAGCGAATGGCAATTTTCTACCCGCATCAAGTGATGTAATAGACAACGATAATCTGTATAATGAGGCCTGATATCGGATTTATAGGAACGTGCTAGACGCTGTGCTCGAGCAGGATGGTTTCGCCCATACGTAATGGTCCCATTATTTCTGGTGGGCGACTTGTAATCAATAAAAAATCTTTGGTCTATCTCTGGATCGGATGCGATAATCGTTTCGTGATGTAACCCTCCAAGAGTTGATCAAATCACACGTAAAGTACATCCTCGCACACCGAAATACACCCCTGATCGAAAAAGGGTCCAAGTACTTCAAGCTTCGGACTGGCCATGCTTATTAGCATCACCCTTTTTCGACATAAGAAGTTGTGCCAGATGGTTTCCCATTGATTCTACCTAATCGCGGGTTAATTACTAAATTCGTCCCTCACCGCCTCGTCCCTTAGCGGGTGCCACCTGCATTATCAAGCCACCTAGATTACCAAATTTTCACCAGAATTTAACTAACCACCTTATTATTTATCCACCACTATTATTATGGCTCAATTGATCTATCAAGAGCGCGATTTACGCGTAATGCAAGTCTACGAAGCCTTTTAGAACAATAATTATACTAATGTTACGAAATGCGTCCTGAAGTACGTATGCAATCGGCGGAATTTACAAAATTAACTAATCGAAACGCTCTCGAAATCGAATCGTTTTTCTATATATAGAAGATATACTAAGATTTAAGAACAAATAATTGTCGACTATATTATTTGTCTAAATAATATAAATATATTATTAACAATAGAGTTTGTTGTTAACGCTATTAATTGTCTTCTTCTATTCGATACATCTTCAATAGACAAGTATTAATTTCGACGCTTTTACAATAGATATTTGGAGCTTAGAATTTGTTGTTAAACGTCTATTGCTATTGCTCGAAAGAATGTCTCTTTAAATATCAAAATATTAAAACTCTACTTCAAAAAGCTAAAAATTGTAATAGACAAGAAAGTTATACAAGAGACAGATTATTAAAATATAGATAAGACAAATTTTCGTATAGATTGCGAAAGAGTATATATTGTTGTTACTAAAAACATTAGAGATATATTTTAGATAATAGATTTTGAAAATCGCGACTATATTATTGTCGCGAAGACTATTAGTATTGCTAATTAGTCGATTTTGTCTATAATAATTACTAAGAAAATATATATTCTAGTTAGATAGATCGCGAACAATATTGACAACAATACGCTATTTAATACTAGCAATACTAAATACTCTAATAATAATTTTGCTATTAATTGACTTTATTATTTTATTAGATATACTTACGACAAGCATATAGAACAATAGATTCTTTTAATTATTAATAGCTTTAAATCTTATATAATTCTAGAGTTTCTAGATCTAACAACTGCAAACAATATTATTCTATTTAAACTTTCTTTTAATTCTATCTATATAATGTAGTTGTTAGATATAGAAGTATTTTAGATCTACAAATCGCATTACAATTAAGCAATTAATTGTACTATTTATTGTAACAACAACAAATTTAATTGTATAAAATTCTTTGTTATCTTTTAGACATTTTAAATTGCAACTTTCAAGTTAGCAATTCTACAATATATCTTTGCATAAACTAATATTGTATTGTTTAACTCTCTAGTTGTTATAAATCTATTAAGAACAAGACTTGTTATTAGACAAGCTATTATAAGACAATAGATTATACTATTGTTGCAAGATTTAGATAAATACTTTATAAGAATATCGTAGAAATTAAAATCGATCAAGAAAGTTATCAATTATATTTGTAACTTTTATTGCAAGAAAAGTATCTTTAATATATATTTGAATCTATTGTTTTACTTGTTTAAAACAATAGAGAGACAAGTAGATATTCTAAAGTTTGTTACAAAGAATTTAAATAAGTATCTAACAACAATAATTGCACGCAAAGAATATTGTTAGCAGTATAATACTATTGTTGTCAACAATATTACTAAGCTAGTAATAGCAAGAAATTGTAGAACTATAATATTTATGCGTACGCAATAGATAACAAAGCTTGTTGTTGTTAAAGTAGAGCAAAGGATTTAACAAACAACAAAAAAGATTATCACAAATATCTTAAAGATATTAGCAAAAAAAAACTACAAAAGCTATATATATTGCAAAGAAATCTAAAAAGAAAAGTAAAAATAAGACTAGAAAAGAGATATTTGTTGCAAGAAAAGTAATTATTGCTGCAAAAAGACAAGAGCGTAAAACAAAAAAGATTGCTAATATTGTTAAACAAGCTAAATAAGCAACGACAACAAAGATTATTGTTGCAGAAGTTAAGATAGCAAAGAATATAGAAGCAGATAAGAAGACTATATATAATTAGAAGCTTTAGAATACTATATAAATTGCGTAGAAGCTATCTTAAGATAAGTAAATTAAATAAAATTAAAAGAAATTGTTGCAATGCGAGCTCGCATAACTACTCTAATCTCTATTTACTCTATTTGAAGTCTATTATATCTCTATATACTAGTTTGTATGCGACAACAACTTCATTTGAAGATCTAGATACAAGAACAACAATAGCAAAAAAGACAATAGTAAGATTGCGCTATTAAACTTTTACGTTTTAGACGTATTCTATAGTTCTTTCTTAGAATTGTTTTGCAATTATCTATAATTCTTATAGATACTTAGTTTAAGTATTTAAAATTGCGATTAAATGCGTTTATTGTTTCTTAATAACTAATTGCATTAAGAGGTCTATTTTTTATCCGAAGAGTCTCTTCTTCTATTATTAAGAACTTTATTATTTCTTATCTAATCTATTGACTTTTAATATATAATTTGTAGAGCACAATTCTAGCTTTTATTTGACCCTCTAATAATATAAATCGAGGTTAATTTGATAATGCTGTGGCGGTATATAGAAAAATCACCTAAAAGTTGATAATCTAGGTGGCTTGATAATGCAGGTGGCACCCGCCGAGGGACGAGGCGGTGAGGGACGAATTTAGTTATTAACCCGCGATTACATGGGCCCACACTGTGGGAGGTGGGCGGATCTTTGCCTGTCGTGGATGTGGCGTGCACTAGTTCTCTGGCGTGGCGCTTCGTGGCCCTATCGCCGCCGAAAAGGCTAAGGTAACCCCAGAACGCGTGATCGAGGCTTTCCTCGGCCCCCTGCCAATGATCTTCAGTTTGTCTAAACAACATTCTGACATCTTTAATGCATTCTCTTCGTTTTCCTTCGTGCCAGAGGGTACTTCCTTGAGCTTCTTGATACCGTCATATACAAGGCCTACAGCAGAGCCTTGTAATCCGTTGTAATGCTACCTTGTCAACCATTTCTAAATTTAGAGTGCGCAGAATAGCGTGGAAGGGGGCACGTCGGTTTGGGGATCCTCGTCCCCCTCGCAAACATCCACTATAGCTGAGGCCATGGAGCCTGCAGAGGCCGTCCTTGTAAGAACGAGAAGTTTTCCAAAGCCCAAGACGTATGCTGAGCGATCCAAGCTGCCTGAAGTGCCAATATCCACCTTTTCGCACCACGAACATGGCAGATTGTCACGGAAAGATGCCGCAGCCAAACGGCAATACCTCACTCCATCCGAAGAGAAGGCCCTTGTAGACTACATCCTGGGTGCGGCCGAAAGCGATCATCCTGTACTCGTCATGTCAGTAGGACAGCTGGCGTGGACGATCGCCCGTCGACGGTCTTCGACCTTCGAAATTCTTGCGGACGATGACTCGATCCGTCCCCCAGGAAAGAATTGGGTCCAGAATTTCTATAAACGCCACCCAGATTTGAAGTCAAGAACACTGAAGCCACTTGATTGGGCGCGGCACGATATTTATGAAAAGGTGACACACTGGTTTACACTCATGGACAGGGTGTTGCATGATCCGGCCATCCTGGCAGAAAACGTGTACAACATGGATGAAACAGGAAACCTGTTGTCCAATCTGACCTCGCGCAAATATGTGTTGCACGCGGTTGATCGGCGTAGATACAGAGGAGCCACGATCAAACGCCAGCTGGTCACCACCATTGAGTGCATTCCCACTGAAGGGAAACCCCTGTCTCCACTCGTCGTCTGGCCTGCGGCAACCCAACGCAGCGATTGGACGACTCACTCCACGCCAGGGTGGCACTATGCCTGTTCCCCAAGGGCTATTCCAATACCACCATTATCCTTGACTAGTACCGGCAAGTATTTGATCCTGAGACCCAACAGCGCGCTAATGGCCGGCCACGGGTCTTGGTTAACGATGGATTCGGCCCCCACGAATGTCTGGAAGTTCAGCAATTTTGTCGAGACAACAATATCATTCTCTGTCAGCTTCCATCTCACACATCGCACAAGCTGCAATCATGTGACGTCTTAATATTTGGTCCCCTCAAGACGGCGTATCGCGATCTCGTGGAAGACATGTGCCGCGAAGGGGTCAAAACCATCGGTAAGCAATATTTCGCTGTAATATATGATCAGGCCCGGCGTGCAGCATTGACTCCATCCAACATCAAGTCAGCATGGGTCAAGGTAGGTCTTTATCCACTTGACTCAGACAAAGTTCTCCGAGACATCCAGAAGCCGCCGGATCCAGTGTCTCAGAGCAGTCAGACGGTAGATACGACTCAATATGATGAGCCACTCCGAACCCCGGTGACTTCTGAACAATTCGCGTCTTTGCGTAAAAAGATTGAGCAAAACATGCCGACTCTTGATGGACACAATCAGCAATGTCTGCAGGAGATGGTCCACGCAGCTGAGCCGTTTGTATCAGCTCGCGACCTCCTGCACCAAGAATGTTCAGATAAGTTCAAGCAAACCAATGAGAGCGACGCCCGAGCATCAATCAGATCCATTGTGGTCGGGAAGGGAAAAATCATAAGCTTGAAGATATAGAAGAAGCACGAGCGAAGCGTGAGAAGAGAGAGGTAGCTCAGACACGACGACGAGGGCGCAAGAGAAAATACTCGACTTCTGAACCGGCGCCTCGTCGAGGCAAGCAAACGCGAGCTGAAAAATTGAAAGAGGCAGATTATGAATCGACGCATTGGGATTGAGGAGTTATTGTTCCGTCTTTTAAGTGTAAGCATTATTGGGCGAGCTTATTGTGATCGCTGTTGCTACTCTGTATACTACCATCGCTGAAATTTAGTTTGTATAACGGAGTAAGGATTGAAAGACCTAGTGATCATCGCCTTTGAACAACTCGAAAGACCGTGACTTGTCTTTTGAGGTGCAGAATGCTATTATATTCCTCGAAACTGTAAGAGACCTAGACCGTCTCCAATGGCTACTATTTTAAACGCTGCTCCGATCGGCTTAGGGCCTTCCTCATTTATCTTTCCTCAAAGACAGATCCGAAAGAGATTGCGTAGGAGAATATCCGCTGATTTTGCGTTCTCTTAGTGAGCATAAATCATTGGATGATGTCTTGCGGCTAGCATGTTCTCGGTCCTTGGGTCGAACTTGAAGCGCCAGTGCATTTTGTTCTCTTGACAAGTGTGCATCGCTGGATGGTAGTCTTGCCGCCAACGACAAATTCCAGTTGCAAAAAGAGACAAGTAAGGATGGCTTCTGTTTTGGTTGAAATGCCTTTGACAACATGCGTTTCAGAAATCAGGCATTTGTGAGGATAACTGCACCAGCAAGAAGGGCAATGAGTGCGCCGGGAATAGCATGTAATTTTGCTACATTTCTGGCGCCGGAGCGTGAGAGATAGAATCCATCGGTGCCAGCGACGATTATGCCCAGGATGGTTAGGATGGTAGCCATCTCTGTCCATTTCTTCTGACAGGCGAACGTCAGGAGGGTGATCCCTGTCGCGAGCTGTCGAACCCCCATGAGCGAGACGTACGACATGATCGGGTTGCCATTGGGCTTATAAAAGTGTGAGATGGCCGTCGATTTGGATTTATCTGCGTCTTTGACGATTGTAATGGGCAATCCAAACGAGCGTGAGAAGCCGATAGGGTCCAGTATGGCTTGTGTACCGGTGACGATGGCACTGCTAGCAAATGCCACGCTGACCATCTTGAAAGTAGGAAGGAGAAAATTCATGATCGATAGAGATTGTAAGATGCCTGCCGAACGTATGCCGAATGGTTCAGTAGTACTGTTCAGCAGACGAGGTGCATGCAACGGGGTCAAGCAGTGGAGTAGAATCACAGTAGTTGATGATAGTATTGCGACAACTAACTCTGAAGATCTAAGAATGGGCGTGCCGAACTACTTGTAGTACCGTAGTTCGGCACTAGCGTGAGGGATTATGTGTCGGTACTACCGAACCCCTATTACTGCCACGCCACCAGGTGCTGGCAAAAGTCAATGTCCGATTTTAGGCGACTCCACCACCCCACCAAAATTAATGGGATACTGGGTCACGGAACAACGCTTTCACGTATTGACACTGGGCACTTCTCTGGTGTTTTCTACGGCATTTGCTAACTAATATCTTAAGGAACAGGTTCTATCAAAGATCAGTTTTAACAAGCTTTTCGTCGTTCTTCGCAATGCGCTTGCAATGTATAGATATTTTGTTAAAGCATTTTTGTATCTTCTATTATAATATTGTCTATATTAGAGATAGAGTTGTAATAGCTAGTATATAGTTAATTAACAAGAATACTAATTATTAGGAACTATCTATATACAAAAAATAAATATAAATATTATAGATATTAAGAATCTAGCTACTATTTGTAATATATTCAAGATTAGAGAGCGAAGACTTAAAAAGACAAATTCTATCTAATCTAAAATTATAATAGTTTATTACTCTTGTTATATAATTTTTATTAATTGCTTTTGCAACGTTTACAAATAATAATATATATATTATTTAAATATATTCTATATAACTTTCTGCAAATTAAGATCTAATAATTGTAATAAATATATTAATAAGTAACGCAATTCATTATATTAATATTTAACTCTCTATATATAGTTCTATATAGATTTAATATTGTGTAAGAGATTCTTGTTCTCTTAGACTATTTTATACTTAAATTTAACTTGTATATTATTAAATTTCTAAAGATAATACAATAAAATCTTTCGCGTATAGTAGTATTATATTATTGCATTATTATATACTTTAACATCGACAATTTTAATCTTTTTTGCGTTTTATTTTGCTAGCTAAGTTTTAAACTTGTTATTAATAATATTAAGCTCTTGTTTTAACTTAATAGATCTAGCGTCATTAATTACAATATTCGAAATAACTTTTGATTTATTGTTGTAAAAGATAAGAGACGTACAAGTATAATAAGAGATGCTATCGATTATATATAGAGATTTGCTTTTGTTTTGTAACTTTATCTCTTGTAAATCGTTATTTGCAATAGTTGTTCTCTTTTATTTTAGTATATATTCTTGTATTTCTATATTAAGATTAAAATATATGTTATCTATTATCAAAATATAGTATTAAAATTAAGACAACTTATATTAATATTTTATAATATAGACAACTTGCGTTGTCTTGCTTATTTTCGAAATAGTTTTAATTTTGTACTTCTTATAGCGTTAAGTATTATAATAAAGTTCTAAGATTCTATTGTAGCATTCTAATATACATATTAAGATTAAATTAATTTATTTAATACTTTAAAAAATGTTGCAATAAGAATTTCTTGTAAGACTAATTAATATATCTAATATATTGTTAGAGAGTTTAAGAGATTGTTCGAGACAATATTTGTTAGAACGTTATTGTGTATTCTCGAGATCTATTTTGTTAGTATTTTAATATTAACAAAAGTTAGTTCTTATATTTATTCTATACTCTTTATCGATATCTTTAATACTTTTGTAATATTCTAATCTAATCGAAAGATTCTTAAAATAACACGTTTGCGTAGACGTATTGTACTTCTTTTACATACGTTTTAAATTATATAATATTGCTAATAGCAATTGTAATTAATACTTGCTTGCTTACTTATCTTTCTTAGATATTAATAGAGTTATAGATACAACAAGAAGATATTTAAGTAATATAGATTAATTTGATAGATAGTAGAGATTAAATTTAATAGATAGTAAAATTGTCTAAAATTGAATATAACTTTTGTTAGTATCTAATAACGTCTCTAATATTATAAGTAATTCGACAGCTAGTATATTCGATATTGTCGAATACTCTTATATTATTGCGTCTCTAATAGAGATAAAGATTATTATATATGTTTAATCGAGTTAGAGTTTATTAAGATCAAGTATATACAAAGACGAAATAAGATGCTCAAAAGATCTTTTATTCTACGAGATACATTCGCAGAAGATATAATCTTCGTAATTCGATATTGTCGATTTTTATATTAATAATATCAAGAGTTGTTCTACAACCAAAAACGTCTACGATAGTACAACCTAGCTTCGAGTGAAGATCGAAATTGCTCTTACAATGTATAACATGATTGACCTATCGTTGCGTCTATCCAATAGTCCTCTGGCGTCGATCTTGCTCTCGCTGTTGTAAGTTAGTTGCCATTTTAGAATAAGTCGACTACTAGAGTGGAGGGAGGTAACACGACGCTAGAAATAAGGATAGTAGGCGTAGAGAGTCGAGCGATAAGGCTAGAAGGAGAGGAAATAGTACGAGGTGTCGCCAAGAGATGACTCCTAGTATTTGTAGATTGCGCTAAACCTATTGAGCTATACTAGAGCTAAATAGGCTTAGCGCGGGCACGACGAGTTGGATTTATCTCTACCTCCTTCATAGAGTAGCCTTTCGGTCGGGTTGGACACTTTTTTTTGCGCTCGACCCGACACTTTTGCACGCTAATAACTTTTGAACGAGCTAATCAAATCGAGTGATTTTTTTTGTTTGAAAGCTTACGTTATTCTCTACAAGATAAGTTGCATTTTTAGCTTCAAAATTGGGTTAGTTATGAATTTTTTTAGATTTTAAGGTTTTTAAGGTTTCAGGGTTAGAGCCCGAGACCTGGGGTTAAGAGGGTGGCGAAAACTGTCCGAGGATCACGGTACTCCTTCATACCACCCTCTATCTTCTACTCAATGTACAGCAATAACAACAATAGCTACAGTCTACGGAATGCCCTTACACGATAAAGAGGTCCCAATTGAACTACGCTTAGCAATAATCACCCTCAAATACTTTGTGGATCTCTCGTTCATAGAGATTGAAAAAGCTACAGGCATTAAGCAAAATACAGCCAGTTCTATCTATAATACCGCCCGTCAACGAGCTCAAGATCCTATTAACTTCTAGGTCTTTACTAGAGGTTGCAACCTCTCTCGAGCGGCCAGGACGTATTTCTATCGTAGCTAATGGTATAGCCCTTTTAGCGAAGTTACGGAGCACCTTTCATGATTATTTCGAGCTTGATTTAGAGACAGTGGCTGACACAATCTTGAATATTAAGCTGGCAAGATCTACACTCGAAAGAATCGCCCACGACCATCGAGACCTAGAAAACCTATACGCCCTGGTGCGGCGTGTATAATACCTCAAACCAGCGCGTCAGACGACCACAGAGACCTCAGGCTGGAGTTTAGTGACTGGGCAAAACGAGAGCTCCAAAGGGGCGCCATTTTTATCTACATAGACGAGTGTCAGATCCAATTCGGTAAGCCCTAGAAGCGGAAACAAAAGATCACTCGTTCACGGGGTCATCCAGATTCCTACGCCTACTCCGGGGCAACAGGGCCCCCTCAGTTTACCCTCATGATCTGGTCAGCTATTGGCCCTCTACCTAGCTTTCCTCTTCATATTTAGCCACCGAACCGGAGGAGCAAAGAGAGGAAATAGATCGAGCGCTAGCGACTAAAAACCAAGGGAGAAAAAGAAAGGCACAGGAGGACATTCAAGAAGCGAAAAAAGACGACACGAAACAGGCCCGTGTTCTACAAGATATTAACGTCAATATTACACAAGGAAAACGTGATCGAATTGCTCGCCAGGGTACCCATTACTCAACAGGCAAAAGGACATACCAACAACAACAACGAAGGGCTGAACAGATCTTTCGTTATAAGCCTGTCGTTCGTGAAATAGGCAAGGGAGGTATTAACTCAATTCGCTACAGAGATGACGTTATTCGAAAGAAGTTGCTACCATACTATCATACATGTCAAAGAGCTTTCCCTAGTGTTCTCGTGCAATCGAGTTAGGGTATTGTCTACATGAACCATGTAAGTATTATTCGATTTCTTGTCTTTATTAGTTGTCTTTGCTCTTGGAAACATACAACAATATTCAATATTATAAGACATGTTATCGACTTATACGAAATCACAAGTAATTATAATTAGACTTGTCAATAAGTTCAAGTTATTGCGATTTAGTAAATACATCAAATTACTTATTATGTATTGTTATTAAAGAAAGCAATAATTTTGTAGAATTCTTTGATAAAAAACAAACTATTGTTAAATTACAAGACATACAATTGTGTAATATTACTTATGCTAATCTTTAATAATTAACAATTGTCTTAGAACTATTACAATTGTTGCTTTCTTAACATTTTTAAATTAATACTTTTATATTTCTTAAATTATCAATAGTATATTTATAAATAGACAAAATTTATTAAAGAATCTTAAAAATACTTTCGCGACTAAGGTATTATTAGATTAAGATTAATTTTAGAGACGTTTTGTTATCTTCGATCTTAATAACTCTAATAAGACGCAATTTTGTTGCAAATTTGCGCAAGACAAATAACAAAAATTTTAAAATATCTTTTGAATTAACGTAAGTTTAAACAAGAATATAAAGTATATATTTGCAAAGATTATTAAGATTAATAACGTAGAACTTAATAAACGTATTGCGAAGAATTAACTTTCTAGTTTAGAATATTCTTAACTATTAATTATTAATAGTGCGAACAATTCTAGTTTAATACTAGATAAGTATTTTTCAAACAATAAGAAAAATTATATTCTAATAATTATTCGAAATTTAACAAATTATATTTACAACAATATTAATTTCGAATTTTATTATTTCGAGATATTCGATAGTATAAAAGTTAATAATTTGCTATTAAAAGTTGTTAATAAATCTTTGCTATAAAAAGAAATAGTTTTAAAATTAATTAATTTTTATTTTTAAGATTTCAATTTTTTTATTATTAGCGTTTGTTTATATAGATCAGATAATTCTAAATTAGTTGTGTATATTAATAGAGTATCTTAACTTCTACAATAGAAATTAACAATAAATTAGAAAAGCTTGTAATATCTTAAAATATATTTTAAATAACAAAAATATAAATATATATTTAAATTATAAAATAATATATTATTAATTCGAAGAAAATTCGATACAAGATACTAAAGATGCAATTGAGCTATTAATTTTTTTTTATATTGTAAAAATATTTAAACGCAATTCTTGCTTAATGTTATTTATTATTTTTTATTTAAATTAAAAGAAACAAACAAAATACAAAGAGAATAAAATATAATAAAAACTTATTTTTGTTCTAAAATATAAGTTAAGATTTTAAAACAATTTGTAATACAATATATTATAATATAATAACAAAGATTATATTTATTAATTATATTAATTGTATTTTATTAAAACAAAAGTATTAATAATTTTAACAAAGTTTATTTTAAAGTAGCTCTTTAAGAATTAACGCAATTGTCTCTAATTACTTATTATTATATAGATAAAAACAACAACTACTTTATATATTTATTTGTTTATATATAAGTACATTAACAATTATAAATAAGTATTGCAAAACAAGCAATTTAAAGTTACGTTACAACAATTATATTATTACAAAATATGCTTTTTCTTTTTCTTAAATTGCGTGAGATCAATATTAAGCTAAAAATCGATTTTATATTTTATATTAATTATATATTCAAATATTAAGATTAAATTAAGACAAAAATTCTAAACAATTAAAGAATTTAAAGAAAATCTTGACTTATTCTTATAATAATATTTTGTTTAAATCAATTGCTTGTATTACGATATACAAAGTTTAATCTTGTTTATTTATAATATAAGCGTTAATATAAAGTAGCTAAACTACAATTTACAATAAAAGAATATATATATCTTAAATTAAGTATTAAGTATTTGTAATTATACGTATTGTTAATACTTTTTCTAATATATATATACAACTTTTACGCATAAAGAAGACAATTATGTTGCAAAAACAAATTTTGCAAATATATATTAAACTGCTAGACTTTAAATATTTAAAAACGCTAAAAGTCTTAAATACTTCAAATTTGATTTGTTTTTTTAAGATTATTTTAAAGATACTTTACAATTTGATTAAGAAGCATTAAATAATATAAGTCGAATGTTAGATATTAATAATAAAGATACGTTGCGCGCAATAAAGAATATTAGTTTAATATATACAAGATACTTTTAATTTTAGAAAGCAAGAATTTTTCTTAAAAAGATTGTTAAAAATATAAAACAAGTTCTTAAATTTATTTATTTTAATATCTTAATTGCAATAAAAAGTCTCGCAATAATATATTTTAAATTAAGCAACAATCTTCTCTTAAATATTTGAAAGATAATAAAAGAAATTTTCGAACAATACAAAAAAAAGCTAGACAAAGAGCAATTATATATATTTTTAGCAATTTGCAATCTAAATTGTATTAAAAGTGTTATAAATAAGTATAAAGTAATTGAGCAAATAATACGACTTATTTTACGCATAATAAAATATAATTTATGCAAAATTTATTTTAATATATTTGTTAGCAAAGCGTATCTTGCAAGAATTATAGCTTATACAAGACGCTTCTAGAAAGTCGAAGCAATATATAAGAATATTATTAAAAGTAAATTATACTAAACTAAAACGCAAGATAAAAAACATTTAAATTGCATTATAATAATATAAACTTTGTTTTATTATTATTAAACTTAGTATAAAATAAAACTTGTATTTTTACTACTAAATAAAATAATTAAAGTATTTAATATTTTGCGAGATTAAATTTATTTTTTTGCGAAGCGTTTGTTAGACAAGCAAAGAGAGTTGCTTGTTACAATATTAATATTGTTAATACAATTTTCGTTCTTATAACAAGCTTTGTTTAAAAGAAGTATTAAAGATTACTTAATTTTGCGTAACTCTTAATTAGTTTGTTTGCAAAGACAAGTTACAAAGTTGTTCTTAGCAAATCGAAAAACTCTAAGTCATTTTGTCTATTAAGCACAAATTAAATCTATAAATATACTCTATATTAATTAAAGAGTAACTAAGATAATTGTATTATATTTCTTAATTATTTTTATTTACATTTGCTTTGTCAAATAATTTTACTAAATAAATCAAATATTTTTCAAATTCTACGTTGTTAATTATTAAACTATGTTGATTACTTAAATTATAAATTCTTTGTCAATTTTTATTTTAACAACTATTTAATAGTAATTGTAGCAAATTTTACAAAAATATAAAATAATCTTTTACAATTATAGTCAACAAGAAACAATCTTCGAAGCAAAAAAAAAATATTAAAGAATAAATACTAGAGTCGTTATTATAACAATACAATTGTCTCGACTTAATTTTAATATTAAACAAACAAATATTCTTAAGCGAGATTAAGCTTAATAAGAGATAAGAAATAAAAGCACTTAGAATAAGTAGTTAGCTATTATACTATTTTACGTTGTACTTTCTACACGAAATACATCTTAAAATAGTAGAAAAATCGAATTATCTTTATTGTGCAAATAGACGTAGTACAACAATGCATAATATTCGATAAAAAAACAATTTAATATATTAACAATTGTCTAATTAACAACAAAGAGTTTATAGTAAAAGAGAAAAAATATTTAAAAATCAAAGTGCTAACTATAGCGACGTTAAAGAAGACAATATATTATAAGTAAAGAAACAATTATTTTTATCAATCTTTAAGAAGCATAGCGTACTATCGCATAAAATACTTGAACAAAAACAAGACAAAAAGTAAAAAAAAAACGTTATAATATATTTGAGAAAAACTTTAAGAGCATACTAAGTAATATAGAATAAATTCGAAGTCTTTAAGAAGACTTGTCTTAAGCTTAATAAAAAGAAAGATATAATATAAAAACGTGTTATATACGTTTGCTTGTAATTATTAAAGCACAAAAATTAACAAACTTGCAATGCTTAAAAGATTGATAGCAATAAAATTATTTTAATTATAATAAATAGTGTAATTCAAGATCTTGCATGCCTATTAAGATAGTTGTCGAAGTATAAGATTATTAAATAATTGTATCTTCTTACTTTTGTATTTACTTTATATTTAAAGTTAACTTAGACAATAGTAAGACGTGCAATTAATATAAAAGCAATCTATTAAAGAATTATAACAAATCTTCGACAATACTACGCAAGCAACTATTTACGTCTTGAAAAACTTATGCTCTTTCTTTTATATATTATTATTATATGCTTCTTAGATTATATACAAATTTATAAAGATATCTTTGTTTTAATCTAAATAATCTTAATTTTCTTTTTAACTTTATGTGCTCTTATTGTTATTAAAGAAGCAATTTTATCAAATTTAAAAAAAGATAAAATTATTGTTACTTATTGCTTAAAGAAGTCTTTAATTCAAGTCTTGCAACTAGATTATTTAAGTCAAATATCAATTGTAACATAATATAGAAAAGAGAACAATAAAATAACTAAGAGTCTTAGACACAAAACTATTAAGTTAAATCGAACTTACATTAGATATACAATCTTGTGCATTAACTTAAGTACTTAACATCGATCTTAAAGATCTCGAAGAATCTCTTTTAATCTTTGCTCTATACAAAGATATTTTGCGTAATCGATAACTAAAAGATCGTTATATATAATTGTAAATTAACAAGTAAGAAAGAAGAATCTAAATTATTGTAAAGTAGACTTGATACTTTGTCAAACAAATTTTTTTTAGCTTAGAAATCTTGAATAAAGAAGAATAAGATTTAATAAGAAAGTCAATAAACTTCAAAACGTTATTTATATATCGCAATAATACTTAAATATTTTGTTATCTATTGCTTATCTTTTTTACGTTGCTAGTATACAAACTTGTAATAATATAAATGTTTTCTTGTAATTGTTATTTCTTAATATTCTATATTAGCTAATCTATTGACTTTGTTATTCTTTAATGCGTATATAATTTTAATATTGTAATTGTTATTTATTTATTTATCTTTATTCTAGACAAACAATCTTGTTTCTAAGCTATAATTTCTTTGCATAGCAAGATTTCTTTGCATAGCAAAATTTCTTTGTATAGCAAAATTCTCTTGCTCTAGCATCTTCTAGTTATTCTAAGACGTATAAACTAATTTATAGCTTGTTTAATTAAATTCTATCGAATAAAGCGTATAAAAGCGAATAATTGTAATATTCGAATCTTAAGAGAATTTAATTGATTGTTTTGTAACTTTGCGACTCAAGTTATATATTTATAAACTTACTTAAATTATCGAAATCTTATTATTTATATTAAAAGAAATATAAGAAGCAAGAATATAGCAAACTAGATTTGCAACAAAGTGCAAAAGTTAAAAACAAACTTTTATTAAAGAGTAAAGCTTTACTATATATATAAAATATACAATTATACGCAAAGAACGTTTTAATATCTACTAGTACTTTTAATTTATAAGAAAAAACAAATTAGCAAAGAAATAATTTTAAAAGACGAAAGTTACAAATCATCTTAATATTGTTTAGCTTTTACAATATTTTTCAAAAATCTAATAATTCTAAAATTTGATATACAATACAAATAACTTTATAGTACAAATTTAAAAACTTTGTTAGCTATTAGCAATAAATTAAGATTTAATCTTGATTTATAACTTTAATTGCAAAGACTTTGTTCTTTGTTTTAAGATTAAACAAAAAAGCTATATTATATTTTAATTGACGTCGAAGAAGTTAAACAACGTATTGTTGTTATTACTATATAATTAAAAATTTAAAAATTTACAATTCTTTTTAGCTATTATTAATACTTCTTTGTTGTAATTTTCTTTTATACAATTTATACTTTTTTCTTTGTAGCACTAAACTTCTTTTATTATTGCTCTAGAGCTATTAATTTTTAGTGTGCAAGTTATAAGAATTTATCTCTTTAGACATTTGCAATTACTTTAAATTAAATATTAATATTTAAAAAAGAACACAAATACAAAAAATACAATTAACTAAAAAATTCGAAAGAACTTTCTTAATTAACTTATATATTGTTAAGCTCTCTTTTATTACTTTCTTTAATTTATCTTTGTTATAATAGCTACTTTAATGCTAGCTTTCAAACTAGATTACGTTTTATAAATCAAGAAATTATGCACAAATAATAAAGTCTATAATAAAGAAACTTTAAATTGCAACAAATAAGTTAAAATAATTTACAATAAGTACGAACTTGTTAAAGTAAATTATTAATTATTCTACGTTAAACGTAGAATCTTAATATGTTTACTCTACAATAGTATTGCTTCAAATTTTTTTGCATTTAATATTGTTTTTATTATATTATAGATTATTAATTCTCTTTATGTATTAAGACTTAACTTTTTGTATTTGCAATAAAAAAACGCAAAATTAAATTTTTTTTCTCTTTAAATCTAGAATATATATTTAGCAATTATAGAAAAATTTGTTCGTATTTAATGTTGTCAAATACAATAATAACAAAGATGTCAATTATAACAAAGATCTTGTATTGTATTTATTAGATAATTCTTTTTTATATCTATTAACTCGAACTTTACTAAGTATATATATATAGAGACAATAGATTTACGCAATGTTGTTACAATTATTTGCGCTCTTCTTAATATGTTTAACAAAAAACTAGTATTTATTATTAATAATTTGAGCATCTATAATACGACATATAACTTTATTATGCTCTATATAGCAATTACGCAAAAGCTTAAATTAGTCGCAAAAATAATAATATATCTTTAGTTCTTTGTTCGATTGTTAAAGAAAATACTAGTTATTATTAAGAAATTTTGAAAACAATATAAAATTCACGAGTTATTTAGATCTCAAACTAGTATAAATATATAATTTCAATATATTAATTAGTTGTTTAAAGCTATTTTTAATACTCTAAATATTTAAAGCGAATTACAATATCTTAATAACTTTAGCTAAGCGTTCTAATTAATTTTCTAGAACAAGATTTTCGAGATTTGAAGCTTGTATTTTAATAGCTTGCTTAATAAATATCAATTACAAAATATTGTAAAATCGAAGTTCTAAAGTTGCTTTATATTAATCTTGAGATATTTACTACAATTAATTTGTAAGTAAATATAATTTTAAAATAAATATATAAGTAACTAATTAAAATTGTAGAATATTTTTCGATGTTAAAACAAACAAATTTGTGCTTTTAAATTAGATGTTCTTACTTGTAAGCTAAAATATATAATAACTAATTAATTATGCAATTAACTTTTCGAAAGATAATTTTTATAGACAACTATATTGCTTTATGCAAAATCTACTAAAGAAATTTGTTACTTAATTATAATTAAAGATAAGATTTGCTTTTTATATAACTTTAAAAGATATCTACAATATTAATTATCTAAAACAATTTTGCTTGTTCGATCGAATTAAGATTGCTTAATTACTTAAATATAACAAATTTTTTCTTCGATACTTGCTAAGTATTTTTGAGTTGCTATCAAGACTTCTTAAAAGAGTATTTACATTATTATAATTATTATATTTGAGTATCAATAATATTAAGAGACGCACAAGAATTTTAAATTTCTTGAAGTCTTAAAGTTGTAAACAATTATTAACTTTATTAATTTAATTATATTTAATTTGTTCGTCGATTTAAAAGACTTTAAGCAAAATGTTAAGCTATTGTTTGTGCAAATTTTTGCTACACGCATCTTCGAGTTGTACAATTATTTCTTTAAATACTATATAATTAAGACAAATCTTCTCGATATTGCAAATGCAATTAGAATAAAGATAAAGAAGAGAAACAAGATATTTAAGAAATAATTTAAGCGTCTTTTTAAGAATTACGAGTAAGACGACGTCAAAAAAGAATTTCACGTGCTCTTGACTTCTTAGACTAGAGATCAAATTTGCGTTGTCGAATAAACTAGAAAGTAATAGAGTTAGTAAACGACGATACGTCTAATAATCTAGGAGTGGGACGTTGTGTCGTGTTCCTGCCTGCCAATTTTTTGCGTCTTGTGTTTATCTTTTCTTACTTTGAAATTTCTTTCCGAGCATGCGTTATCTTTGGTATGGACTGAAGGAGCTTTACATGTACAATAGGTCAAGCTCCTCTACCCAACTTGATGCGTACTGGTACAGGTTCCTCGATTATCGATTCCTCACGTCTCCTATGCGCTCGCACTAATGGATACTAATCTCGCTGCATAACCCTTTTCAGTTCTTCATCCTCCAGCGTTCATATCGCCCTTTGACCTAGATCATGATCGTTATCCAACGTTCTACCACTTTGTCGTTGGGCCATCACCGGGCCCATCTGATCTGATCTAGTCAAGGCGTTATTCAGGAATGCATATCTGGTCAATCCCCGGTTTCAGCACTCTACCAGAGCATAGGATAGGATGAAAATTCTAACCAGAATAACCTGCACACCCAGGCTACTGGTTCATGAAACGATATATGTTGTTTCCTGAAAAACTAATCTACGGGAATCTGTGGTCATGAGATGCAATTCATAGGGGGTGCAGTGTCCCGAAATAATTAGACGAAGAGCTCGAGACTCTTCCCACTTGAACTCTAGGCCGAGCGACAAGAATGACATCTTCGCCATTTGACCCCATCCAATCTTGCGTCCGTGAACGGCTCGCCGCAATACGTCGCTCTTATCTATCACGAACGAAAAAGCATTGTCTAGAATTGCTAAGGAGCGAAACATAAGAATAGACACTAGAATTGTCTATTTCAACGCAAGGTTTTCTCGCCATTATTAAAACAATGTCTCATGAGATTTGTCTATGAAATAATATAAGTTAAGCTTTGAAAGAAATCGTCGCTTCTAAAGAGATTTGAGCGCATAGACAATCTCGAAAATGAGACTTTGCGACTAAAGACACAACTCTTGGGGTCTTCGATAAAAAAGAAGGAAGATTGCTCGAATCAAGCGCTCTTGAATGACGAGAGTCTCTCTTGAAGTTCACATGCGAGACTTGAGCTAAATAGTGAGAATAGAAGAAGCATTGTTTGATTCGCAAACAAGCAAAGATTCGAAATCTATAAAAAGAGTACAATTGCCTTGTTATTTATCTAATTGCTCTCTTTCGTCTTGGTCGAAAGGGTTATCGTATTGGCTTCGTAGATGTCATTCGATCTTCCTTGCATTCTTCTTAATTAAGGTGCAATTCTAGCTAGTTTTAAGGGAGAAGATGTAAGTAGATGTGGATTGCGAAATTCAACCTTGCTTTTAGCGCTTTCAGAACGATTGTCGCCCCTTGACCTTATTTTTAGATCCTCGACCTTAACTTTTGACAAGATAATTTTGATCAACTTTCGTATTTCGCTATTAAAACATATAAAATTAATTAAGTATTACTCTAGATACTATGCGCTTTCTAAAATTGCTTTACTTGTAAGTTTTAATTACGAATTGATAGAGCTATAGAAATTGTAAAGTTCGTTGACATATATTAGTACTTTTAAGAAGTTCAAGTCGATCTTTGATTTTAAGATACGCTTCGAAATACAAAAACTTTGCAATTAAATAACTTTCTCAATATTAATTTAGACTCTATCAAAGATATTCTATTAAAAGCGCAAAGTCTATTCTATCAAATATAAGATTTTAATAGTAATAAATTAAGAAATGCGAAAGTTAATCAAAAGCATCTTGCTAGAAGTTAGAATCAAAAATCTAAAAATAAGATTAAGAGACAACAATTTTTGTAAAAGCGCTACTTGTTTGAATTCTCTAATATATTTAATCTAATAATGTATTGCGCTAGCAAAAATACTTAGAACTTATCTATTAGAATTATTGAAGAACACTATTACAATTACGAGAAATCTTACGAAAAACATATTCTTATTACTAGAATAAAACAAGAAAGATCTTGATTTTGTAGACATTCTTTTTATTGTTAATTTAAAAAATAAATCTAAAATAAATCTTTTAAAGTGCTCAAAATCTAATTTTAATAATATTTCAATTGTACTATATATATATATACAATTAAATTATCTCTTTTCGTAGAATTTGCACTTATTATTTATTAGATTGCTTAAACAATTATTTTACAAATTATTAACAATTTTAAATTAACAATATTATTAAGTTCGAGTTGCGAACTAGCAATATCGTTTTTTAAATAATCAAATATTGCGTATACAAAGATTAATATATTTTACAACTAAATTACTTTAACGAATTAGTATTATTGTAAAATATAAGTGCGTCTACTATTTGTTGACGCACTAAGATATAAAAAATATAAGATACAATAGACTTTATTTACTATGTCTCAACTATATAGAATAGATAGTAATAAGACTAATTGATAAAGAATAACAAGAAACAAGCTTTCTTTCTATCTAGTACTTGTTATAATATATAAGTCTACTTTTTGCTATTTAACTAAAAAGAAAAGCTGTGCTATTCGAGACTTTTGTAGACAATTAGAATTATATATTCTGCTATACTCTAAGATACTAGCGCGTTAATAGCGCTAAAATATTATAGTTATCTCTTCTCTTAAAGTACTAATTCTTAGTAATATAAGAAATTGTATTAATTTTACGCAAAACAAAGACATCTATTAAGCGTTAATATTACAAAAGCTTGTTAAAAATCTTCTTAAATCTCTTTAAAATTTAAGAAAAAAAGAGTTTTCTATCTAATAAAAATTAGTTTATACTTTAGTTTAATAAAATCTGTAAAACAATATAATAACAACAATAACAATTTATAATAAAATATTGTTTCGTTGTTGTTATTGTTAGAATTCTAAATAGAATCTAAAATAAAGTTAGCATTGCGTAGATATTAGATAGACTATAAATACAAATATTATTATTCTCTTTCTCTTTTTTTTCCCTCTCTATTACTTCTATCTACAACAACAATCTTGTTATAAGTATACTATCGAAAAAACTACAATATATAAGACTTATATATATAGTACAAATATTAAATTAAGTTTAAATAGAAGCTTAAGAAAACAAAGAAAAATTAAGATAAAATTCTTATTAAAATAAATCAATTGATTAATCTTCTTTTTAAATATATATTAACTATAAATATTTTTGTCTAATCTTTAATATACTTTTCTATCTATTTTTCTATCTATCTTAATATATTGTATAGTGTATTAATATATATTTAGAATTTAGAAAAGAATAAAAATAAAAATAAGAATAAGAATAAATTGTTAACAAAAATAAAGAAGACAGAATTAGAACAAATTATTTCTAAATCTATTATTAATTTAACTTAAATAAGCTCGAGTAATTCTTTTGCAAAGTTTTATAACTTTTGGGTTAAATCTTTTTGCAACTCTAAGTTGTTAGCAAAATTGCTAGATAATAATATAATAAATTTTTATTTTACTTTTATTTGCGCTTTGCTTACTTACACGTTAATAGAAAATGAAAAGTACAAAGATATATATAAGCAATAAGATCAAATCTGCGATAGAGATAGTAAAGATTGTACAAATTAGATTTTTTGCAAATCTAGCTTTCTTAGAAAAATATAAATGCTTCGAGCAATTTTAAAAACATGTTTACAAATAATTCTACAAAATCTAACAACTTATTTTTAAATAAATTTAATAATTTTTTGTAATTGTCTAGAACAAATTTGATAAGTTATTAAGGTTTTGCTAAGTTGCTATAGTATATTGTCGACTAAAAAAGAGCAAAGCAAGTATTTTATGCTTTCGCGTATAGATTTTTTTTGTTTAATATTAATAGAGTACAATGCACAAAGTTTAAAGCTATATTTTAAGAATTAATATTATAAAAAGCAATTCTATTATTGCCAATATCTTAAGTAACAAAATAAAGAAGTTTTTCATTGTATTTTTGATTTAAACAATAGCAATATAATAGTATAACAAATTGTTATTAATATAGTTGCTATTGCTATAATATATATTACTCTACTTTTTTTACTTTTATTTTTTGCATATTTGTTCTTCAAACTTCTTTTGCAATTTATCAATATTATTAAGAGACTCTTTTCTTAGCTATTAATTGTACTTTTTGTCTTAATTTATTTACTTAACTTTATATTATATCTGTTTTTTAAACTTAGTTCTATTAAGAATTTCTTCTATTTTTTATTAAATTTTGTTATTAATAAGTTTCGAAGCTTGCAATATCTATTTTGTCTATTTATTATTAATACAATACAAATATAACTTTAGTAGTAAAATATAAAAAATATTATAAATTTGATAGATATTAAATAAGATAAGATAATAAGTTTGCGTTCTAATTTTATTTTTAATTCTAAACAGTTTTTTAATATACTTTTACATTTTTTTTTGCTAGATCTTTTTTGCTTCAGATTTCTAATTAAAAGTATAATTAATTTTTCTACAACAAAACTCTTTAACTTGTATCTTTTATTGTAGTACTTTGTCTACTACATAATAGTATTTTCAAGATACTTTGCTAGAATTTTTTTTAAATTATAAAACTGTTTCATATATTTCTATATTAACAATATCTCTTCTTCGATAAAATTGTTCTTAACTTTATAGTAAATCTTTAAATAATAGTTTTATATTAAATAGAATAACAAAGCTTTAACTAAAATATAGTAACTATTGTTACAAACAAATTTTGTTATTAACAATAAATTAATCTATTTTCTCTATTTAGTATTAGTATAAATATAAAGATAACATTTAAGACTTTAATTTTGTTGCTCAATTAAACTATTTGTTTAAGAATAGAAGACAATATTTAATTGTCTTTTAATTTGTATATAAAAATATATAGCAAATTAGAAAATACTAGTAAAGATATATGTTCTATTGTTTACTATATTAGCTAATATTTCGAAGTATAAAATAATTTTATCAAAAAATACTTTTGATAGTTCTGCAATATTAGTTCTAATAATTATAGATATATATTTAATTATTTTTGTATAGTAATTAACTATTACAAAGATCGAGTTATATAAAATTTTATAAAATTTGCTTAACAACAAGTCTATTACTGTAACAATTTAGTTGTTCTCTCTATATATACTACTTCCCGCGGGTATTTCCAACGCGCGAACACCCCGCAGGTGCTTTTGGCGCAGTTGGTTTAGATTCTGTCCTGTTACAATAGTGTTTGCGCTTGTGCTTCGGTCCGGTGCGACGCATCACGCCTGGGCCCCAAGATCAATTTCTTCTGTGGCCATGAGTTAGGCGATCGTGGGCGTAAGTTCCAGGAATGCCACGTTGCATAGACGAGATTCTACGAGTGTCGTAAGTACTAGGTCGCGCCTAAGTATAACACGGGAGTTGGTGTGAGTGTATTGTCGTGGAGGCAACATAACACGCGCTCCAAAATTGCCATGTCGTGCGCGACCTCTAAGCACATGTCAAACACCATGTCTTCAAAGTGGCCTCTAAGTGCGCAACACACCAGGAATTTTCCAGATAACCCTAGGTGGACCCTAAAATGACCCTGAATCTCGGGACGAGATTCTTGGGAGGGGAGATAAATGTAACAGTTTAGTCGTCCTCTCTATATATACTACTTCCCGCGAGTGTTTCTAATGCGCGAATATCTCGCAGGTGCTTTTGACGCAATTGATTTAGATTCTATCCTATTATAGTTACAAAATCTATAATAATTTCTTTCTATAATTTCTTTGTAATAGATAAGAAATAAAATTTATAGTATAATTTATAACAAAAAACTTTAATACGTTAATAGATATTATATATTCTAATATATACTTTTATCTACTTTGTATTGACAAGTTAAAAATACTTTCTTTAAAATAGATTTAGAATTTTCTTAATTTTAAAGTATTTTATTAAAGAATTATTATAGTTTTTGCAATATAATTTTTTTTTAACAACTATATTTTCTAAAATATAAAACAATTTATTATATTTAATAAAATTTTCTTAATCTAGAGTTTATATTTTTTGCTAATAGCAAGACAATTTCTTAATTTTAATACAAACTTAATTTAAATATTTTTAGTCTAAAGATTCTTAATTAAGAATTTTATTATTTTCTGAAATTTCTTATACAGTTTCTTTAATATATTTCTAATTACTTTTTTTAGAATAACAATTTATATATTAGCTAATTAAAATAAAAATACTAGTTTATTAAAAACTTTTTTTCTACTTTGTAGTTGCAAGATCTTTGTATTACTAATATATACTTCTGTATTACAACTTGCGTGCTTAGTATTACTAATTACAACGTATAGGTCTTTATAGTATATAGAGCACAATCTATTAAGAAAGTATTATATAACTAAATTAATAAATTAGTAAGATTAGAGATCTTAATCTACTAAGACTATTAATTTAGAAAATTAGTAAATCAATAAAATTAGAAATATTAATTTAGTAATTTAGCTAATCTATTATATATATAACTATTGAACGCAACTTTTTTATAGATTGTGTTTAATTTATTTCAAGTCTTAACTTATTGTTATAATTACTAAGTTGCAATTTCTTGTTATTAAGTAATTACTTATATTGTCTAAAGACATCTATAAATATCTTCGATAATATAACTTTTTCTAATATTTTTGTTGAAAATATCAATATAATACTTTAAATATTCTAAAAATATCTATATTAAATTAACGCATTTCTATCTTAAATATTAGTTTATTAGTACTATATCGATTAACGTTTAGTAAAAATAACAAGATAAAATTAACAAATCGAATATCTACTATAAAAATTGTATTAATCTAAAGAACTAATTTATACAAATAGATATCTACTTTATTTTCTATTTTGTTTTAGCAAATTAGAAGATAATTTTTGTATTAATATTTTTTAAAAGAAAAGTTTAGGATTAACTCCAGTTAAACTTACGCAAATATATAAAGAATTATAACAAGAACTCTTATACAATATTTACAAACTTTAACAACTTTAAAAAAGAGCTTTAAAAAATCTTCGAAATATCTAACAAAAAATAAATTGCAAAAAAAATAATTTAATATTTAATTTAACAAATTTCTACAATAGATTATACAACTAGATTTCAAAAGTATATTAATCTTATTCAGTAGAACAATATTATATCTATAACAATATTTGGACAAGAATTTAAAAACAATTTTAAAAACAAAATGATGCGCAATAATAAAAGTATTAGCAATATATTTAATCTTATCGAAATAGCTATTAATCTTAATAACAAACTATACAAAAAAATTATAAAAAAAGATACAATTAATTTTAGAAAAGAGCAAAAATCTTCTTTAAATTAAAAATCGAATATAATTAGAGAAAATTTAATTCTAATTAGAAGTATAGTAATTTAGACTATCGTAAGTTTGTATTTATAAAATTAAATTTTATTTAACAATATAAAGAAAAAAACTCTAGAAAAAAGCAAGATAATAAATTTCAAAAAACGTATTATTTATATAACAAATCGAATTACTTTGCAAGAGATTGTTAACTAATAAAACTTAATAGATCGTCGACAAATCAATATTATATTAAGAGAGATATTTAATAATTAGAACAATATTAGAGAGCAAATTAATATAAAGACAAATATTTTTAAGATTAAATCAAATAACAATTACTATTTAATAGAGAACTTAAATTAGTTATAGAAAGTTCTAGATAAAATATTATTAAAAAAGATATTTGTATTTACGCAAAAAATTGATTAAGTATTTAAAAAGACTATAAATTCTTATAGTTTAGTTATTGATTTAGTCAAAAAATATAATTAAAAGAACTTTTACAAATATATAGAAGATATTATAGATCATCTCGAGATTTTAATTAGTTTATGAAAGATTTAATAAATACAAAAAAAAACTAGAAAGCAATACTATTATAGAAAAGAATATATTTAATTTTATTATAAAATAACTAAATTTTCTTACAATATATATTATGTAAAACAATTTGTTACAAATAGAGAATATAGAATATTAGTACTAAAAAATAAGAATATTATTATTAAGAAAGTATACGATTTATATATAGATTTTAGTTAAACAATTTGTTATAACAATATATACTGAACTTATCTAGAAAAAAAGAATAGAATTAACTATTTTTTTAGAAAATTAAAGTTAGCAACTTAGTATTAAAAGAAAACTTAATATAGATAGATACTCGAAGTAGAAATTACAATACAAAAACCAAAAAAAATTCAAATTTCTTAATAAAGAATATATTAGAAAAATACAATATATTAGTTTAGTAGCAACAACTAAATTTAATAGTATACGCATAATATTTTATTATATTAGTTAAGATTAATAGATATCGACTTACTATAATAGTTAATTCTAATATAATAGATAATATTATAAAGAGAGTTTTTGTAGAGAGAGAAGAGTATTTTATTTAAAAGAAGTCTAATGTTCACAATCTAGTAATTATAGATAGAAATATATTATTTGCAAAAAATAAAAGAGTAAATAAAGAAAAAAAATTACTATTAATAGCTATTTAGCAATACTACAAGAAACTAATTTTTAATATAGATAGAAATAGTTATTTACAATATTGTACTAGAAATACTTTAATTAAAACAATATAATTTAGAAGTTAACTAAAATATATAAGTACTTAGATTTGTATAATATAACTACGCAATTTATATTTAATTTATATATCGACAATAATTAATAATAGATAAAAAAATAAGTTAAAATTTAATTACAAGTAGCAAGCTTATATTTTTGCAAAAAAACAATCTAATGAAATTCGACTTAATAGATATTAACAAAAATTAGTCAAATTATAAAGTTAGAATAAGTATAGAAAACTGCAAATTTTCTAAAAGCTTTAACTTATCTAATATAGCAAAAGACTTGCTAAAATATATATTACAAATATATAACAATTAAAAATATCTATTTTAGAAAAACATAATAACAAAAATTCCATCTAAGTATTAACTATAAAACTACAAAATTAAACTTAAATTAGATAAGCAATTTATATTTAAATCTATATATATTCTATTCAAAAAAAAATTTAAGATATTTCGCAAATATCTAACAGAAAATAAAAAAAAGAATTTATTAGAAAATTGTAATTACAAACAGAATATTCGATTTTCTTTATACTTAAAAAGAATAAATTTTTTTGTCTATATATTAATTATCGAAAGCTAAATAATATTATAATAAAAAATCGATATTTACTATTCAATATTAGTAAACTTTAGAATTAATTATTTAAAGCAAAGTACTTTATTAAACTAAACTTATAAAAAGTATACAATTGTTATACTAATACTTCTTACGAAGATATTAGAGAGAATTATACTATTGAAGAGATTTATAGATATCTTTAAACAATGCAAGCAATTACTTAGTAACAAGAGCTTGCAACTTTAGTAATTGCTTGCAATGCTCACTTGTCGAATAAGTCGAATATAATACTTAGAATGCTTGTCTCTCGAGCATGTTGAACATAATAGTAGATTTGCTTCTAACGTATAGAATCTAAATTACAAATATAGCTTTAATAAGCTTGTAATACTATCTCTCTTCTTTAGAGTTTTTGTTCCGAAATTCAGTGTCTTTCTACAATGCCTTTAAAAAAAATTAATATTAGAAATTTCTTCTCTTGTAAAAAAGATCTTCTCGATATTCTAGATTTTGTGTTGCTAGCAATATATTCTTGTCGCAATTGTGCAATATCCAATAAAGTTTGTTGTATAAGTAATAGTTTCGAAAAGTATATAAAATATATTTGATCGAATTGCGATTATAATCTAACAATTCTTTCTACCTTAATAAAACAAATTCATAGCAAACAATTACATCTAAAAAAAGAAGTGCGCAAAGCGTATATTATACAAAGTCGCTTTAAAAAACAGTTAAACTTTCTAAAAGATAAAAAGAAAGAAATAATTCTAACAAAGTAAAAAAATATTGATAATCTAAAGATAAATAAAGTATATTTAATCAAATCTATTGCAAAGACTTTTGGGCTATTGTTTAATATATTGTTCGAATAGTTTTAACTTTCGACTAATTGAAATTAAACTACTGCTCTTTTGTCTAATTTTAATAGAACTTTCTTAGAAGATTTCGACAACAATTAAGATTTCTCTCTAACTCTTATATATTTTTGGAGATAGAATATTCTTTCTACTTAATAAGATACTTCTAATCTTTCTATTGTAGAATTTCCTTAATCTCAAATTGTTTCTCTTTCTATAAATAAAAATAAAATGTATTTTATAAAGATATAGTTAAATCTGCTAATTTCAACAATAATATATAAAATACTAAAAATACTCTAATATTCTTAGATAAGTCGAGTTTATAATTAATTAATCTTTTAATATTTTTAACAAGAAACAATTCAACTTTAATATAATTTAATTTCTTGCTTAGCTTTCTTGTTCTAAAATTTTTTGTAAAAAAATATATTTTATCTTTTTTCTTTAGCTAAAATGCTATTTTTTGTTTGCTATTCTAATACTTGATCGATCTTTTCTATATTCTTAAGATATTGTTATATATCTTTTTGAGTATTGCTACTTTTTCGATAACTAATTGAGTCAATAGATACGTTTGTTCTTTCTTAAAGAAATTGAGTTTCTTGTTATAATTAACGAAAAATTAAATTATTTTAGTAATATTCGAAATCTTTGTATTAAGTACTAGTTGTATTATAGATAAAAGTAATAATCAATTGCTATAAGTATTATTAATATAATATCTTAGATGTTGCTTTAAACTCTAATTTGTTTGCTTTGTTTAACTATTTGTAATTGAGCAATAGATAATAAATATTCGAAGTCTTATACTTAATATTAATAGAAACGTCTTTTAATAATTAGATATAAAGAGCTTGTCTCTATTACTAATTAATTCTTTAAATATATTGTAATATTGTATTAGTCAATTTAATACAATATATTTTAATTGTTCTATTATAAACTTCTCTTTGCATACAATAATATATAAATACTTAATAAGTTTGATAACTATTATTAGTATCAAATTATATTAATTTTTGATTATTAAATCTATTAACTTAAGCAACTTAATAACAAAGTTTATTATAACTTTGTTTTATAGCAATTTAGATAATTTTTAATATTAAATTTTGCTATAGCTTGTATATATACTATATTTGTTCTACTAATAGTTAAAATATTGTTTAATATATATCTTAACAACTTGTCTTATTTGAAAAAAACTAATAATTCTAATATAAAAACAATTTTTTTTTAAATACTTTTAAGTATTCTTGCAATAATCTATTATAATATTTCTTTATATATTTGTTAATCTTGTTAATAAACATCTAAAAAATTTCTTTTTTTACTAAAAATTTCTCTATATTGTTTCTAAGTATTTGTAAGATAGTATTTAATTTATACTTATTTGCTAACAATAATTTGTTTTTGTTAATTTTAAGTATATTATAATTAAACAATTTTTTTATGTTTATATAATTATTTCTTTTGCTAAATATGTTTATTCTACTATTGTTTTTGTTTAAAATATACTATATTTTAAACTTGTACTATTCGAGTTGCTTTAATTATTATATTTATCTTTTGTTAAATTGTTTAATAGTAGTAAAATACAAAAGATTTTTGTAATTTATAAAAATTGTAAATTTTAATAATTCTTGTATATACACTTTTTATAACTTTAGAAATATTACAATAGTAAGTAGTTTTTTGTTGTAAATATTATAATTCTATTTAACTAACAAATTTTTTCTCAAGAGATATATTATTAAGTACCATATATTTTTATATTTTTAATTAAGATATATATTTATAACTAAATCTAATATATCGATTTTAATATATATTCACAATTGTAAATTGTATATTTTTAATACTAATTTTTTCAAATGTTTTAGTTTAAGTTTTTAAAATAATTTCTTTTGTTTTAATTTTTATAACTATAATATATCTTTTTTTGTTAAATTAGTTAATAATATTGCAATAATTAAGAAATCTTTAAAAAGAATTTGTAGTTTTCTTTATTTACTTTAACTTTGTAATCTAACTAATTTTTGTTAATATTTGTCGAGTCAAATTTTATTAAATTGTTTTTTTGCAAAAACATAAGCTTATCACTTGCAATTAAGTTTTAACTTAATCTTTTATTTATTATTAATTGCTATTAATATATAGATTAAATGTAAATTGCGTAATTATATTGCGCAAATCTAAGTACTTGTATATTTTAGTTAACTTCTAAATTGTATTGCTTTAATTAAGATATTTCTAATACAATAATATAAATAGCTATATCTACTATATAAAAAATTAGTTTCTTGTAATATTGCTAAATAGCTATCAATAGTAATTTTGTTTCTTTATTTATCTTTTTATTTTTTGCAAGTAATAGATTTTTATCTATAATTACTAAATTGTAAACGTTAAACTTCTTTTAAAGAGAATATTTTTCTCTCTTAACTAGAGTTTTTATTATAAAATTATCTATTATATTAGAATTAATTATTGTAGTAAATCGACAATTATTGATTTTAACTAATATAATAAAATATTGTATATATATTGTTGAGTTTAGTTATTGCTATTAAACTGATATATTGTATTTCTTTAATATATTTTTTATTAAGAAATTTGAACTTTTCTTTGCTTCTATATTGTAATTTCTACTTAAAGCGTTTGTTTGCGCTAAGCTTTCTTCTAATACTAAGTTGCTAGTTTTAGCTTTCTAGAAAATTAGTTAACTTTATTCTTCTCTTCTAGATAAGTTTAATATATATTGTTATAGTAAATTGTTTAACTAAGATTTGCGTATAAACAATTTAGTTATTCTATAATAATATTAGATATATTCTTTTCTATAGTAATATTGCTTTCTAGCTTCTTCTCGTATTTGTTTACAATCTTCGATAAACTAGTTAAAATCTCGAGATAATCTATAATATCTTCTATGCATTTGTAAAGTTTTCAACTATACTCTTTGTCTAAGTTGATTGCTAAACTATAAGAATATAGCGTTTTTAATTATTTTATCTTAATAGTCTTCTAAAGTACTTAATTAACTTTTTGCGTAAATACAAATATCTTGTCTAATAATATTTTATCTAGAATTTTCTATAACTAATTTAAGATCTCTATTAGATAGTAGTTGTTATTTAATTTAATCTCGAAAGTATTTGTCTCTATATTAATTTACTCTCTAATATTGTTTTAACTATTAAATATTTCTTTTAATATAATATTAATCTATCGACAATCTATTAAGTTTTATAATTAATAATCTCTTGCAAAGTAATTTAATTTGCTATATAAATAGCACGTTTTTTAAGTTTTGTTATATTGCTTTTTTCTAGATTTTTTTTCTTTATATGATTGAATAAAATTTAATTTTATAGATGCAGACTTATAATAATCTAAATTATTGTACTTCTAATTAGAACAAAATTCTTTCTAATAATATTTAATTGTTAGTTCGAAGAAGATTTCTACTCTTTTGTAAGATTAATTGTATTTTTTTTATAGCTCTTTTATATAGTTTGTTGTTAAGATTGATAATTATTTTAATAAGATTAAATATATTGCTAATACTTTTATTATTATATATAATTTTGTTCTTAAGATTGTTCTTAAGTTCTTGTCGAAATACTATTATAAGCATAATATTGTTTTACTTAATAAAATTAATATATTTTTGAAATTTAGTTGCGTAGTTTGTTGCAAAAGTTTGTTAAATTAAATATTAAACTATTTTTTTTGCAATTTGTTTTTTATTAAATATTTTAAAGATTTTTCGAAGCTCTTTTTTAAAGTTGTCGAAGTTCGTAAATATTGCACAAGAATTCTTGTTATAATTCTTTAAATATTTGCGTAAGTTTAACTTAAGTTAATACTAAACTCTTTTTTAAAAAAACATGAATACAAAAATTGTCTTCTAATTTGCTAAAACAAAATAGAAGATAAAGTAGATATTTATTTATATAAATTGATTCTTTAGATTAATACAATCTCTATAATAGATGTTAGATTTGTTAGTTTTTATCTTATTGTTTTTACTAAACATTAATCGATATAATACTAATAAGCTAGTACTTAAAGTAGAGACGCGTTAATCTAATATAGACATTCTTAGAATTTTTAAAGTATTACACTAGCACTTTCTACAAAAATATTAGAAAGAATTATGCTATTAAAGAGATTTATAGATGTTTTCAAACAATATAATCAATTACTTAATAACAAGAGTTTGCAACTTTAATAATTATAATAATAAATTAAAACTTAAGATAAATTAAACACAATCTATAAAAGAGTTGTATTCGAATTTCTATATACTAAGAAAATACTAATTGCTTATCTTGCTTATTTGTTAAGTATAATAAATATAATTGCTTGCAATGCTTGCTTGTCAAGTAAATTAAATATTATACTTTGAATGCTTTTCTCTCGAATATATCGAATATAATAGTAGATTTGTCTCTAACGCATAGAATCTAAATTTCTAGTATAACTTTAATAAGCTTGTAATAACAATTAAATTTAAATAAAGATAAGAAAAAAGTAGAAAACAACTTTTTGTATACAATATAAATTTTATAAATATACAATAATATTATTCGAACTTATAACTATCTCGACAATATATTAGAAAATAATTAATAATATATTATAACAATATTTAAATCGATTTGTTATAGTATATTTAAACAATATACTAATTTACTTAGAGATTTTAGAAAAATATATAAAATATATTTTTTAAGTATTAAAATATTTGATTAAAAAAGATTTATATTTTAAGTTAAAAAAGTACAAATTCTATTAAAAAAAGTCGACTTTCTAGATTTTATTGTTAAAAATATAGAATTTAAATAAATTTAGAAAAATTGCAAACTATTAAAAAATAAAAATTATCTATTAATATCAAAAAGATACAAGTCTTTATAAATTTTATTAATTATAACAAAAAAATTATTAAAGATTTCTTAATTATTGCAATATTATTAATTAATTTAACAAAAAAT